>Ga0272443_10000001_pt1:497500-1648711 | contig 1648711 bp, 1583 predicted proteins | sample SSMAcet12_FD_193581 | JGI IMG/M metagenome (GOLD analysis project Ga0272443, IMG submission 193581) | Marine sediment archaeal communities from Little Sippewissett salt marsh, Falmouth, MA, United States - SSM-Acet-12 | ecosystem: Environmental > Aquatic > Marine > Wetlands >...
ATGGCGAGAACCTCGTACAGCAGGTCAGGACCGCGACCCACTATCACGCCGACTATGTCAAACCCTACTGGGCGCCGAAGATGAAACGACTGTCGAAAATCGGCCGGCACATCTTCTACAAGACCTGAGTTTCTGCCGTCAGCCTTTGGATTGCGCAGCGAGTTTTCTCGCTGCGCCGGCCAGCAGGGTGACGTCGACGCCGACGGCCAGGAAGGTGACGCCGAGACCGGCATAGGTTTCGATACTGGCCGGTTCGGTTGCCAGGATCCCGGCCGCCTTTCCGGACTTGCGGATGCGGCCGATCGCATCGGCGATCGCGTCCTGCACTTCCGTTGTCTGCGGCTTGCCGATATGGCCGAGATCGGCGGCAAGATCCGCCGGACCGACAAAGACACCGTCGATGCCGTCAATTTCAAGGATACCGTCTAACGCTGCCAGACCGGCGCGGTTTTCCACCTGTACGAGCAGGCAGACTTCGTCATCGGCGGTGGTCAGGTAATCCGGAATGCCGGAGAATTTCGAGGCCCGGGCAAGGGCCGAACCGACGCCGCGCACGCCCTTTGGCGGATACTGCACGGCCTTGACCAGACAGGCGGCCTGTTCGGCGCCTTCGACCATCGGGACCAGGATGTTCTGCGCGCCGATATCGAGCACCTGCTTGATCATCCAGGTTTCGCCGATCGGCAGGCGGACGACCGGATGCGAGGGCGAGGAACCGAGCGCCTGCAGCTGAGAGAGGATCGAACGCAGATCGTTCGGCGCATGTTCGCCGTCGATCAGCAGCCAGTCGAAACCGGCCGTACCCATGATTTCCGCCGCGTAGGCATCGGCCAGTCCGAGCCAGCAGCCAATCTGGCGTTCTCCGCGGGCAAGCGCGGCCTTGAACTCGTTCTTGGGTGCGGGCATGGCGGGCTCCTCAGGTGAAATTGCAGGCAACTGTTCCGAAAGTGCCGAAATCGGCATGGATTTTCGAGCCGGACGGGCATTCGACCGGGCGGACGAAGGAACCCGACAGGATGACCTGTCCGGCTTCGATGCGCTGGCCGTAATCGGCCATGCGGTGCGCCAGCCAGACAATGCCGGTCACCGGGTCATTCAGTACGCCGGCGCCGAGGCCGGTTTCCTCGACCTCGCCGTCGCGCGAGACGATGGCGCCGACCCAGCGCAGGTCGAAGGCGTCGACCGCATGGTTCTCCCTGCCCAGGACGATACCCGCATTGGCGGCGTTGTCAGAGATGGTATCGCAGATCTTGCGCGCCTGGCCCGTTTCGGGATCGGCGCGCAGAATGCGGGTATCGAGGATTTCCAGCGACGGCGCGACATATCCGGTTGCCGCGATCACGTCCTCGCGGGTGACTTCGCTGCCGGCGAGCGGCGCCTTCATGACGAATGCGATTTCCGCCTCGACGCGCGGCTGGATGAAGCGGCCTGCGGGAACCGTGGCGCCGTTTTCGAATAGCATGTCGTCGAGCAGGACACCGCTGTCGGGAATGTCGATGTTCAGCGCGTACTGCATCGCCTTGGACGTAAGGCCGATCTTCCAGCCGATCACCTTGCGGCCGGCCGCCAGCTTGCGGCGGACCAGCGCGGCCTGGACGGCATAGGCATCGTCCATGTCCATCTGCGGGTGGCGTTGCGTCAGCAGGCCGATCTGGGCGCGTGCCTCGTCGGCGCGGAACAGGTCTTCGCCCGCTTTCTCGATCTCGGTCTCGCTGAGGCTCATGTCTCGTCCGCCACTCCGTTTCTCAATATGCCGATCCCTTCCGCCTCCACCTCGATGACATCGCCGGGCTTCAGGAAAAGCGGCGGATCGAAGCGCGCGCCCGCGCCCGTCGGCGTGCCGGTGACGATGATGTCGCCGGGGACCAGCGTCGTGAAGGTGGAGATATAGGCGATCTGGCGGGAGACGGGAAACATCATGCGGCCGGTGCGGTCGTCCTGGCGTGTCTCGCCATTGACGCGGGTCGTCAGGTGCACGTCGACGATCTGGGCACGATCGCGGAATGGCACCAGCCACGGGCCCATCGCACCGGACTGGTCGAAATTCTTGCCCTGGGTGACGTTGAACTTCGCATGGCGCACCCAGTCCCGCAGCGTACCCTCGTTGCACAGCGTCAGCGCGGCGATGTGATCGAGCGCCTCGTCGTCCGGGATATGCCGGCCGCCCTTGCCGATCACGACGGCAATCTCGCCTTCGTAGTCGAGCTTGTCGGACGCCTTCGGGCGGATCAGCGGCCGGTCATGGCCGGTGAAGGAGCGCGGGAAGCGGACGAAGAGCGACATGTTCTGCGGCGCATCCTGACCGTCCTTGTACTCGGCGTTGCGGTCGGGGAAGTTGACGCCGACGCAGATGATCTTTTCCGGCGCGGGTACCGGGATCTCGTACCGGAAGCTGCCATCGGCGTGCGTCACCGTCCGGCCTTGCGCAGCCTCGACCAGCCGTTCCAGCCCGCCGGCCTCGACCACCTCGCGCAGCGTCGGCCATTGCGGGAAATCGGGCGACAGCGCGATCATGCCGCCTTCGGCGACGACGCCGTAGAAAGTGTTGCCGCCGGCGGAGAAGGTTGCGATGCGGTCAGCCATGCGGCGTCTCCATGTTGCGGGCGATCTCGATGATGACATCGCCGGCGGTTTTCACGTCGTCCTCGGTCGCGTCGAACTGGCCGGCCTGGAAGCGGACGACCAGTTCTCCATCGACGCGGGTCTGGGTCAGGTAGATGCGGCCGTCATTGTTGATGGCGGTGACGAGGGCGAGATTGAGCGCGTCCGGTTCGGCGCTGTCGCGCTTGTATCGGAACGAGAACAGCGACAGCACGGGATCGGTGACGACCTCGAAGTCCGGTTCCGCGCGGAGCCGTTCGGCAAGCGCCTGCGACCAGGCGACGTGGTTGCGGATCATCTGCCGCAAGCCGTCAAGGCCATAGGCGCGGATCAGGAACCAGATCTTGAGCGCCCGGAAACGGCGGCCGAGCGGCACAGACCATTCCGAATAGTTGATGATGCCCTCGGCACCGTGCGTTTTCAGATATTCCGGCTGGATGGCGAGCGTGCGCACCAGGTCGTCGGGCGAACGGACGAAATGGGCGGAGCAGTCGAACTGGGCGCCCAGCCATTTGTGCGGATTGAAGACGACGGAATCGGCGTATTCGACGCCTTCCCAGAAATGGCGGAACTCGGGGCAGACCATAGCCGCGCCGGCCCAGGCCGCGTCGACATGGACATACAGGCCGTGCTCGCGCGCGACCGGCATGACCGCCCTCAGGTCGTCCATCGCGCCGACGCCCGTGCCGCCGATGCAGGCGATGATGCCGGCCGGCTGCAAGCCCGCGGCGATGTCCTCGCGGATCGCCGTGTCGAGCGCGGCGGCGTCCATGCCGCGGTTCTTGCCGGCGACCGGAATACGGTGAAGGTTCGCCTCGCCGATCCCGGCAATCCAGATGGCGCGGTCGATGGAGGTATGCACTTCCCCGGAGCAATAGATGCGCAGCGGCTTCTGGCCGGCGAGACCGGACGCATTGCCGTCCCAGGAAAGCGCCTTCTCGCGCATGGTCAGCACGGCGGCAAGCGTTGCCGAGGAGGCCGAATCCTGGATGACGCCGGCAAAGCCTTCCGGCAGGCCGACCGACTGGCGCAGCCAGTCGAGCATCACCGTTTCCATTTCGGTCGCCGCCGGCGAAGTCTGCCACAGCATGCATTGCGGCGCGATCGTCGAGACGAGATATTCCGCCAGCACCGAAGCTGGCGCTGCATTGGCGGGGAAATAGGCGAAGAAGCGCGGATGCTGCCAGTGGGTGATGCCAGGCATCACGATCGATTCGAAGTCGGCGAAGATCGCATCCATCGGTTCCGCCGCGTCCGGCGGCGAGGCGGGAAGCGCGGCGGCGACTTCGCCCGGCTTCGTTTGAGCCCGCACCGGCCGGTCGCGCAGGCCTTCGTGATACTGCACAGCCCAGTCGGAGACCCTGCGGCCCCATTGGGCGAAGTCATTCCACTTCATCGGGTTTTCCTCAAGGCGCGACGATGGGCTGGGCGGCGAGGCTCGGCTCGACGATATCGGTGCCCTCGAAGGTGCTGCCTTCCTCGAACCAGGAGCGTGGCGCGGGCGCGCCCCAAAGCGTCTGGCGCTGCGGGTCCTTCAGGTCCCAGGCGATCGGCTCGAGATCCGGATCGACCGTCTGGTAGTCGGAGCAGTAGATCTCGATGCGGTGGCCGTCCGGATCGCGGATATAGAGGAAGAAGGCGTTGGAAATTCCGTGCCGGCCAGGCCCGCGCTCGATATTGGAGACCCAGCCGGTCGTCGCCATCAGGTCGAGCAGGTCGATGATGTTGAGTGGGGTGGGCACCCAGAAGGCGGTGTGATGCAGGCGCGGGCCGCGGCCATTTGTGAACGCGATGTCATGGACGCCGCCCTTGCGGTGGGTCCATGCCGCCCAGAGCCGGCCGGTCTCCTCGTCGGCGGTATATTCCGTCACGCGGAAACCGATCTCGTTATAGAAGGCGACGGACTCGTCGACATTCGGCGTGAAGCAGTTGAAGTGGTCGATCCTGAGCGGTTTGACGCCCTTGTACAGCTTGTACTGCTGGTGGATCGGCGGCAGACGGTCCATGCGGCTGTAGAATTCCAGCGGAATGCCGTGCGGATCGCGGGTGCGGAAGGTGCGCGACTGGTATGGTCGCTCGACCCAATCCACCGGCAGGCCCTTGGCCTTGAAGAAATGCTCGGCCTTGTCGAGGTTTTCCTCGTCGAACACCTTGAAGCCCAGATCGCGGGCGACCGCCTGCCCGCCCTTGCGCAGGACGATGCAGTGATGGCCGCGTTCCTCCATCGCGCGCAGATAGATGACGTCCGCCGTCTCGTCGGTGACCTGCAGGCCGAGCGTATCGACATAGAAGGCGCGGCTTTTGGCAAGGTCCGTCACCATCAGCTCGACATGGGACAGGCGGACGATGTTGAACGGCGGGTAGAGGACCGGTGCGGGTATCGACATTGTTTTCTCTTTTTCTGATCGCGTCAGGTGACCGGGAAGATGACGTTGGTCTGGCCGGTGCCGGAACTCGGGAAATACTCCGTCACGATCTCGCCCTTGCCCTGGTACTTGTCCCAGCCGAGCGCGCCAAGCAGCATGACGGTGTCATGCATGGAGCCTTCGCCGCAGCAGAAATCGGCATATTCGGGCAGCATCTTCACGAAGGTCGCCCAGTCGCCGCGCTGCCACATGTCGAGGACATGAAGATCGACCTGGCGGTTGAACTCCGAGGAGATGGTGAAGGTGCCGTTGTTGGCTTCGTAGTCGTCATTGGCCCAGATCTTGTGCGACAGCGAACCGGAGGCAAGAAGCAGGACCCTGGAATCGCTTTGCTCGACCGCCTCGCGGATGGCCTCGCCGATCTTTCGCGAGGTCTCGAAGCTGTGCACCGTGCAATAGGCGGCGATGGAGACAACCTTGAAGTCAGCCGCCCGACTCATGAAGTGCATCGGCACGATGGTGCCGTATTCGAGCTCCAGCGAATCGATCTGGTGCGACAGCGTGTGGACGTCCTTCGCCATCGCCTTTTCGGCAATCAGGTCGCCCAGCGCGGCGTTGCCCTCCAGATCGAACTCCAGGTCCTGGATGAATTGGGGGAACTCGTTGGAGGTGTAGACGCCCTTGAAGCGGTGATTGGCGTTGATGTGGTAACCGGCATTGACCAGCCAGTGCGTGTCGCAGATCACCGCGGTGTCGGCGCCGAGCGCCTTGGCGCGGCGGGCGATTTCCAGGTGCCCGTCGATGGCGGGCTGGCGGCAGCCATGAAGGCGGCCCGGCTGCTCCGACATCAGCATCGTCGGCACGTGGGTCACCTTGGCGGCCAGAACGATCTCACCCATTCTCTTCCTCCCTAGTCAGTTGCCTCGCCTGCCGGTCACTTGCCGAGCTGCGGAATGTGATGCCGGCCGGTGGCGAAGCCGATATGCTTCTGTTCCATGTAGAAATCGAAGGACCAGTCGCCGCCGTCGCGGCCGATGCCGCTGGCCTTGACGCCGCCGAAGGGAGTCGGCAGGTGGCGGACATTCTCCGAATTCACCCAGATCATGCCGGCTTCCAGCTTGTCGGTGAAGCGCAAGGCGCGGGTCAGGTCGTTGGTCCAGACATAGCCGGTCAGGCCATACTGCACGCCATTGGCGATTTCGAGCGCCTCTTCCTCGTCCTTGAAGGTGATCGCGGTGAGCACCGGGCCGAAGATCTCTTCCTGGGCGATGCGCATGCCGGGCCTGGCGCCGGTGAACAGGGTTGGCTTGACGAACCAGCCCTTGTCGCCGGAGCGTTCGCCGCCGGCGGCGATGGTCGCGCCATCCGATCTTGCCACATCGAAATAGGACGTCACCTTGTCGAAATGGGTCTTGTGGATCAGCGGGCCGATTTCGGTCTCGGGATCGAGCGGGTGGCCGATCCTGATCCGGTTGACGCGCTCGACCAGCTTTTTCTGGAATTCGTCGGCGATGCTTTCCTGTACCAGCAGGCGCGAGGACGAGGTGCAGCGTTCGCCGTTCAGCGAATAGATCATGAAAATCGCCGCATCGAGGGCCCGGTCGAGATCGGCGTCGTCGAAGACGATGACCGGGTTCTTGCCGCCCAGTTCGAAATGGACGCGCTTCAGCGTGTCGGCGCCCTGTTTCATGATCATCGAGCCGGTTTTGCTCTCGCCGACAAAGGCGATGGCCTTGATGTCGGGATGCTCGGTCAGCGCCTTGCCGGCGTCCTCGCCGAATCCGTTGACGAGGTTCCAGACGCCAGCCGGGAGGCCGGCTTCCTCGGCGATCTCCATCAGGATGCGCGCCGTGAGCGGCGAGAACTCGGCCGGCTTGTGGACGACGGTGCAGCCGGCGGCAAGTGCCGGGGCGATCTTCCAGGTCGACAGCATGAAGGGCGTGTTCCACGGCGTGATGACGCCGACCGGGCCGATCGGCACGCGGGTGGTGACGTTCATCAGGGTCGGCGACGGCAACACATGGCCATCGCGCGCCGACGGCGCACGGTCGGCGAAGAAGCGGAAATTCTCCGCCCCGCGCAGCGCGGCCTTGGACATGAAGCGATGCGCCTGGCCGGTGTCCCAGCATTCGGCGAGGGCGATCTCGTCGGCGCGCTCGACGATGCGGTCGGCGATGCGGTGGAGGATTTTCTTGCGGTTGACTGCATCGAGATCGCGCCAGGCCGGGAAGGCTTCCCTCGCCGCCCTGGCGGCCGCATCAACATCCGCCGCGCCGCTCCTGGCGACCTTGCATATGAAGCTCTCATCGACCGGCGAATGGTTGTCGAAGGTCTCGCCGGACATGGCCGGGCGGGTTTCGCCGCCGATCCGGTTGAGGACGCCGTCCTGTTTGAAACGGGCGAGCCAGGTCTCGAGCTTCCCGATATTCTGTTCGAGGGTGGTCAAGGTCAGCCGTCCTTCAAATGGTCTCTGATCGTGTTCAGCTTGGGGCTCAGTTCCGGATCAATGTCGCGCATCTCCAGTGACAGCGCCATCGGCCGCGCGGCGATGACCGCGGCGAGAAAGGCTTTCGCGGCGGCGAAGAGCTGCTCGGTCGCGGCCTTTTTCGCCTCGAAAGTGCGACCGCCGCGCAAGCGGACCTGGATGTCGACATAGCCGTGGCGCGGATCGCCGTCGGCAATCGACACGTGGTCCGCCCTGAAGGCGCGGACACGTATGCCGGCCATCGGAAACACGCCGGTCTCAATCCCGGTTCTGCGCAGGAGATCGCACAGTGCGGGGAAATCCACCGCGTCCTCCATGTTTGCGGAATAATCAATCGCGATATGGGGCATCGACGCCTCCTCGCCGCCAATTTAGTTAACTTGTTAACTTCTTTCCATTGCGCGAGTCAAGTGACTCGTTGTCGCAACCATATTGCTTTACCGGTATATGACAGGCAAAGGTTCAACATGGAAAACCAGAAAAATACTGTTCCGGGTGCGATTGGTCTTGCGACGGCGCGCTCTTTACCGATTGCGTTACTTCGCGCGCGCGAAAGCGTCATGGGGCCGTTCAGGGCCATGCTCGCCAATGCAGGCGTTACCGAACAACAGTGGCGCGTGCTGCGGGTGCTCGAGGAAAACGACCAGATGGACCCGACGGAGATCGCCGAGCGGTCCTGCCTCTTGCTGCCGAGCCTGACGCGCATCCTGCAGACACTCTCCGAGAAAGGCTATGTCAACCGGATGCCGCACCCGACGGACGGAAGGCGGCTGCTTATCACCATCACGCCGGATGGGCGTGCGTTCATCGCGTCGAACATGGCCGAGAGCGAGCGCATCACCGCGCGGCTGCAGGAGCATCTCGGCAGGGACAAGCTGGAAACCCTGCTCGACCTATTGAACGAGCTCGACGGATTGCGGCTGTAGCCGCCCGTCATGTTTCGCTTTGCGCGCCGGCGTTATATATACGCAAGTGACGTTCGAATATTCAGGAACAATCCATGGCCGGCCAGACGGACACCGTGATCGAGGCGATTCTCGCCGCCATCGACGATGGCGAAATCGGCCCCGGGGACGCGATCGACGAACAGGCGCTGATTGCGCGGCACGGCGTGTCGCGGACGCCGGTGCGCGAGGCGCTGATCCGGCTGGAAACCTCGGGGCTGGTGCAGCGGCATGCGCGCAGGGGCGCGATACTTTTCAAACCGACACTGGAAGAATTTCTTGGCATCATCGAGGTTCACGCGCGGCTGGAGGCCCAGGCGGCGGGGCTCGCAGCGCGGCGGCTGACGACTGAACTGGCGCAGGAGCTGGAGGACATCGTCGCGGCCTGCGAGGCGCATGCCGCGGCGTTCGGCAGTTCCCGGCCGTCGGACTACTACCAGCTCAACCTGCGCTTCCACGAAGTGATCGCGCGCGCTTCGGGAAATCCGTTCCTGGTCGAGCTGATCAAGATGAATGCGCGCAAGCTGATGGGCTATTACCGGGCGCGCTACCGCTATCCGGGTTCGGTGGAAGCGTCAGCGCGGGAGCATCGCGCAATCGCCACGCTGATTTCCGCGCACAAGCGGGAGGAAGCCGAAGCGGCGATGGAAACCCATTTCAACTACGACCGTGGAACGGTCATGGATTTGCTGGCCGCCGTCGGCTAGCGCGCCCGGGAGAGGCCGCCTGCTCGAAGAAGCGGGCTATCGTTTCCGCGAAATCCCGGTAATCGGCCTCGTCCGCCAGAGAGGCGCGGGCCTTTTCGATCACGTCCGCCGGCAGTTTCTCCGCATATTCCTCGACCAGCGCGGCGATGAAGCCCGGCGTCATTTCCGGATGATTCTGGGTGGTGTAGACGCGCTCGCCAATGGCGAAGCCACCAGCCGGGCAGGCGGCGGATCCGATCAGCACGCGTGCGCCTTCGGGCAGTTTCGTGACCTGTTCGATATGGGCACCGTATTGCGCAAGTTCACGCCCAAGCGGCTCCATCCATGGCGCGGGATCGACGACATCCGCCCTGGCCAGGCCGAACACCCAGCCGCCGGGGTTCCTTTCCACCTTGCCGCCGAGCGCCAGCGCGATCGCCTGGTGGCCGAAACAGGCGCCGAAGAGCGGTATGTTCCGTCCGACGATTTCGCGGAGCGTTTCCAGCAGCCTGTCGATCCACGGTTCGCCGTCATGCACCGAGGCCGGGCTGCCGGTGACGATGATCCCGTCAAAGGCCGCCAGGTCGTCGGGGAAGACGCCGTCCTTCACGGAAAAGACGCCGCATGTCCAGTCCGGCCGCACGCCGTGGATCAGCGCGGTGAATTTCTCGCCGTCTTTCGGATGGGCTTGCGCGAATGCGCTCTCATCCGTGTTCGTCATCAGGATTGCCAGGTGCACGGTCAGCCCGCAGAAACTAGTTTACATATTTATGACTGCGCATAATATACACAAAACGGAAATTGGAAAGGATGCATCGTGACAGTCTGGGTTCCGACCGACGACGGCCATGCCGATCTTTCCAGCCACGACGCCTTCACTAAAGGTCCTCCGCACAACACGTTCGCGCGCTTGCGCAAGGAAGATCCGCTCCATTGGACCGAATGGGACGGCGGCAAGGGTTTCTGGTCGGTCACCCGTCATGAAGACATCCTCGCCATGAACGGCAACGCCAAGGTGTTTTCGTCGGCGCGCGGCATCCGCATGGAAGACCAGTCCTACGAGGAATACCTGGCGCGCCGCACCTTCCAGGAGACCGATGCGCCGGAACACATGAAAACGCGCATCAAGGTCGCCAAGGCGTTTTCCAAGCCGGTGATCGCGCAATTCGAAGGCGATATCCGCGCGTTGTGCGACGAGATCCTCGATACGGCGCTGCCGCTCGGCACGTTCGACGCGACCAAGGAGATCGCGCGGCAGCTGCCGATGCGCATGCTCGGCCGCATCATAGGCACGCCGGACGAGGACCTGCCCTGGCTGGTCGAAAAGGGCGACGCGCTGATCGCCAATACCGATCCGGATTTCACCGACCACGTCCTCGACAAGATGGATACCGACGCATACCGCATGATGCCGTTCAACTCGCCGGCCGGTGCGGAACTCTATGAATACGCCAAGGAGCTGATGGAAAAGAAGGCCGCCGCCGGCGATACGGACGGCGTGCTGCACCTGATCCTGCAGCCGGGGCCGGACGGCGAGACGATTTCGGAAACGGAATTCCGCAACTTCTTCTGCCTGCTGGTCGCCGCCGGCAACGACACGACGCGCTACTCGATAGCCGCCGGAATCCAGGCGCTCTGCCACCAGCCGGAACTGCTCGGCCAGATGCAGACGGACGAGGCGGTATGGGACACCGCGCCGGACGAGATCATCCGCTGGGCGACGCCGGCGCTCTATTTCCGGCGCACCGCGACGCGGGACCACGAGATGCACGGCAAGACGATCCGCGAGGGCGACAAGGTGCTGTTGTGGTTCGCGTCCGGCAATCGCGACGGCGAGGTGTTCGACGATCCGTTCAAGGTGAACCTCTCGCGCTCGCCGAACCGGCACATGTCGTTCGGCCAGGGCGGGCCGCATCTGTGTCTCGGCATGTGGCTGGCTCGCCTCGAGGTGCGGGTGCTGTTCCAGGAGCTTGCCCGCAGGATTAAGGCGATCGAGCCGGCGGGGCCGCACAAATTCCTTCGCTCGAATTTCGTGGGTGGTATCAAGAGCCTGCCCGTCAGCGTGGAAATGGCTTGAGGACGACTTCATGAAAACGAGATTGCGCGCCGTCTATTGCGATCATCTGAGCATCATCCGCGGCAAGTACCTGCCGAATTCGAAAATCGGCGACGACAGCACGCGTTTCTGCCGATCGACCTTCGGCGTGCATTACGACCGCGACCTGCTCAACGCACCGGGTTCGATGATGATGCAGGGCCTGCCGGACATGGAGCTTGTCTGGCGGCACGACGATATCCGCGACAGCTGGGATGCCGACACCAAGATCGTCATCGGCGATCTGCTGGACGATCAGGGCGCGCCGCTGGATCTGTGTCCGCGCGGGGCGCTGAAACGCGCGGTCGCCGACTGGCAGAAGAAGGGGCTGACGCCGAAGGTCGGCATCGAACTGGAAGCCTATGCGCTGATCGCCGGCGAAGACGGAAGGCTCATGCCCTATGACAGCCCGGGCGGCGTCGTTTACGGGACCGGCCCGTTCGCCGATCCGCTGCGCTTCAACGACCGCATCTGGGAAATGGCCGACGAACTCGGCTTCTCGATCGACATGATCACGGCGGAATATGATTCGCCGCAGTTCGAGTACACGCTGACCTTCGACGACGCGGTCAAGGCGGTGGACGACATCGTGCTGTTCCGGCTGATGGCGCGCGAGATCGCGCTGGAATACGGCATCATCCTGACCTTCATGCCGAAACCGATCGCCGAATGCGGCGGCTCGGGCATGCATATCAATTTCTCATTCGTCGACGAGAAGGGCGGCAACGCGCTTTCGACCGGGGAGCGCGGCGGGCCGGATCACCTGAACGACCTGTCGCGAGGCTGCCTTTCCGGATTGCTGCATCATCACAAGGGGCTGGCCGGGCTGATCGCGCCGACGGCAAATTCCTACCAGCGGCTACAGCCGGGCTCGCTGTCCGGCTTCTGGCGCAACTGGGGCGGCGACCACCGCAACGTGACGACGCGAATCTCGTCGGAAGGCGGGCCGAAGGCACGGCTGGAGCATCGCACGGCGGATGCCTCGGCCAATCCCTATACCGCCGTTGCGGCGGTGTTGCAGGCGGCGCGGCTCGGCGTCGAGAACGGCTATGCGTTGCCGCCAATCGAAGCCGGCGACGGTTTCGACAACACCGATGCCAAGGACGGTACGGCGGTCGACCTGAAGGGCGCGGTGGCGGATCTGAAGGCGGACACGGTCTTGGCCGAAGCGGTCGGGGCCGGCCTCGTCGCCAACCACGTCTTCATGAAGGAAAAGGAAGTGAAGAAAACGCGCGATCTCGAGGGCGACGCGCTGCGCGATTTCTACGTCTATTTTGTATGAGGCAGGACCGATGAAAGTGACTTTGACATGAAGGTGACCTGGAAACTGGCGGATGGCCGCGAGATCACCGGCGATGTGGCGAACGGCATCAACATGATGGAAGCGGCCGTCGCCAACAACGTGCCGCATGTCGTCGGCGAATGCGGCGGCAATCTTTCCTGCGCCACCTGCCATGTCTATGTCGACGAGGCGTGGAAGGAGGCGACCGGGGAAGCGGGCGAATACGAGGACGCGATGCTCGACGTCGCCGAAGCCGAGCGGCTGCCGTCGAGCCGGCTGTCCTGCCAGATCACGGCGTCGCCGGAACTCGACGGCCTCGTGCTGATCGTTCCGGAACCGTGATCGGGGCGCGGCGCTGACGCCGTCCGGACCTTTCAGAGATCCCGGTTTCCGCCGGTCCGGGCAATCAGCTCTTCCGAGGTCACGACTTCCGCATACTCTCCGCCGAGAATTGCCAGGGTGAGCGCGTGGACGGTCCTCGCGTCCCATGAATTGCCGTCCGGCGCGCTGACCGGCACGGCCGTGGTGGCGTCGGACGGCAGGATGATGTGATATCCCATCGCCTTTCCGGCCCGGACCGTGGCGTCCATGCTGTTGTGGATCACAACGCCGGTCAGAACCAGCCTTTCCGCTCCCATATCCTTCAAGACCGCGTCGAGCCCGGTGCCGATGAAGGCGCAGTTCTGCTTCTTGGCGATGACGGGTTCGCCCGCAACGGGGGCTACCTCCCGCTTGATCGCGTTCCACGGGCCATGGGTGTGATAGCTCGATGTCGGCGTCGGCTCGTCATGCTTGACGTGAACGACCGGCCAGCCGTTCGCGCGCCAGTGCGCCAGTAGGTGCTGGATGGAAGCGAGATAGCCCGGATTGCTCTTACCGTCCCAGACCGGGCGATCGATGGCGTCCTGGACGTCCAGGATGACCAGGGGAAGGGGCTGCGAACTCATCCCGTGCCTCTTTTGTCGCGTCCGGCTTTACGTCGAGCGGTGGCGCTCCACCGAACGTGAACCATTTTCGATGGCGGCATAATCGGCCGCATGGGCACCTCGGGCGGCCTAGGCCGCCGCGAAGCCTGCGTCCAGCGCATCAACGATCTGCGTCACGTCATCGGCGGTGATGACCAGCGGCGGCGACAGGATGATGTTCGGTCCGGAGACGCGCACCATGACGCCCGCCTGATAGGTCGCCTCATAGATCCTGCCGATCGTCGCCTTGTCGACCGGCGTCTTGGCGGTGCGGTCGGAAACCAGCTCCAGCGCGCACATCAGGCCGTGGCCGCCGCGCACATCACCGATCAGTTCGTGTTTTTCCGCCAGGCCGTTCAGGCCGGCGAAAAGCTCCGCGCCGCGCGCGCCGGCATTCTCGGGGATGTTCTGTCTTTGGGTTTCCTTCAGGGTGGCGATGGCCGCCGCCGCGCCGACCGGATGACCGGAATAGGTATAGCCGTGGCCGATGGCGCCGCGGCCGGAGGTGTCCTTTTCGAAAACCTCCGCGACCTTGTCATTGATCATAACCGCGCCGAAGGGAAAGTAGCCGTTGGTGATCGCCTTAGCGGTCGACATCATGTCCGGCTGGACGCCCCAGAGGCGCGATCCCGACCATGCGCCGGTGCGGCCGAAGGCGGTGATGACCTCGTCGGCGATCAGCAGGATGTCGTGCCTGTCGCAGATTGCGCGCAGCAGCGGCATGAAGCTCTCATGCGGCGGGATGACGCCGCCGGCGCCGAGCACCGGCTCCATGATCAGGGCGGCAATCGTGCCCGCGCCCTGGAAGGCGATTTCGTCCTCCAGCGCGGCGGCGCAGAGCTGCGCCAGCCTCGCCGGATCCGACTCGTTGAACGGGTTGCGGTAGGTGTAGGGCGCCGGGATGTGGTGGCAGCCGGGCAGCAGCGGTTCGTACTGGGTACGGAAATTGGCGTTGCCGTTGACGCTGGCGCCGCCGAAATGGGTGCCGTGATAGCCCTTCTTCAGGCTGAGATACTTGATGCGGCCCGGTTCGCCACGCACCTTGTGGTACTGGCGGGCGAGCCGCAGCGCCGTCTCGACGCTGTCGGAACCGCCCGAAGTGAAGAAGGCGCGCGTCAGCCCGTCGGGCTCGAAGAACTCGCGCAGCATCCAGCTAAGTTCGATGGCGGCGTCGTTGGAGGTGCCGCGGAATGTCGAGTAGTAGGGCAGGGCGTCGAGCTGGGCGGCGATGGCCTCCTTCACCGGCTTGCAGGAAAAACCGAGATTGACGTTCCACAGGCCGCCGACCGCGTCCAGCGTCTGCTTGCCGTCGACATCGGTGATGCGGACGCCTTCGCCGCCGACTATGATCTTGGGCGGATTGGCGAGGCTGTCGGCAGGATGCGCCATCGGGTGCCACATGTGACGGGCGTTGTTTTCCTTCAGAAAGTTGGAATCCTTCATGACGTGCTCCCTTCGGCGATACCCAGCAATCGAAGCGCGGCCGCATAGCTTTCGCGCGGCCGGCAGACGTTGAAATGAACGGTTTGAAGGCCGACCGCTTTCGCGCCGTCGATGTTGCGCATCTGGTCGTCGAGGAAGACGCAAGACTCCGCCGGCAGGCCAAGCTCATCGAGGCATGCGCGGTAGGCGCGCGGATCGGGCTTCAGGATGTTGGTGTAGGTGGCGTCGACGATGACGTCGAAATCGGCGAGGAAAGGCAGCTTGTCGCGGAAATCGGCGCCGTAGAACAGGTCGAGTTCGTTCGACAGGACTGCGAGCCTCACGCCGGCGGCTTTCGCGGCAGCCAAGGCTTCGCGGAATTCCGGACGGATCACGGCGTCGGGATCGCCGCCGCGCGCGGCGCGGACGAAATCGGCCATTTTCGTCCAGTCCTTGCCGACCAGCGCGCCGACCTCGCGGGTGCGTTGCATCCAGTAGTCGCGTTCGGAAATCCGGTCGGCCTGCATGTCGCGCCACAGCGGGTCGTTGTCCGGCTCGAACGGGCCGCGCCAGGTCAGCGTGCCGGGAGCGAGGTCCAGCGCCGCCTCGCTCAGGTCATGGGTCTCGAACAGCGTACGGGTGACGACGCCACCGAAATCGAGGATCAGCGCCCGCGTCATGCCGCGTCCGCCCGCGGGAAGGACTCCGGTACCAGGCCGCCAATGGCGCGGGTCAGTTCCATGGCGCCGGTCAGGACCGCCTCGCGGATCACCGCCGCGCGCTCGGGTGTGACGCGGGCGACGGGCGCGGCGACGGCGAGCGCGCCGATCGGCAGGCCATTGGAATCGAAGATCGGCGCTGCGTGGGAATGCACGTCGGCCTCAAAGCCGCCGATGGACTCGGCGATGCCGGTTTCGCGGACCGGGCCGAGCAGGGCGCGCAGCGCGTCCGGGTCGGTGACCGTGTCCGGCGTATGTTTCGCCAAAGGCGCGGCCAGGACGGCGTCGACGAATTCTTCGGGCGAGAAGGCGAGCACCGCGAGCCCCGATCCGGTGCCGTGCAGGGAGAGCGTTTCGGCGTCTTCCATCATCACGCGGGTGGCGTGGCGCGTCGAATAGGCGTGGGCGAGCGCGTTCAACTGCATGCCGCGCAGGACGCTGACATGGGCGGTCTCGTGCGTCCGCTCGGCAAGCCGGTCGAGGATGGATCGCGATGCCGTCGTGAGCGGAACGGCCGCCTCGCGCAGACGGGCGAGCCGCAGGATTTCGGGGCCGAGGCGCCAGGTCTTGTCCGTTCCGGCCTGTTCGACGAAGCCGCCTTCCTGCAACTCGGTCAACAGACGATAGGCCGTCGCCTTGTTGATGCCGGCCAGGCGCGCAATCTCGCTCAGCCCGATCTCGGTGCGGGACTGGTTGAAATTCGTCAGCAAAGACAAAGCTTTGGACACGGTACCCATATAGGGGCGTTCCTGTTCCCAGACGTGAAGTTCGATTGCCGCGGTTCGGTCCGCGGGCGTATTCTTAAAATTTATTGACAGATGAAGATTCCGAATGTCAATCTATTTTAGAACCATCGGTTCACTATTTGAACCACTACCAGGGAGGCTGCTGTGTTCAAATCCAATATCCTGAAGGGCGCTCTGGCAGGCGCCATGCTCCTCGTCGGAGGCGCCGCCTATGCCGAATATCCGGAAAAACCCGTGAACTTCATCGTGCCGTGGCCTCCGGGCGACCTCGAGGACGTTCTGACCCGCATGATCGCCGAGGATTTCCAGGCCGAGTACGGTGTCGCGGCGGCTGTCGTGAACAAGCCGGGCGGCGGCGGCGGTCCGTTCCCGGGCGCGATCGAAGTGGCCACGGCCCCGGCCGACGGCTACACGATCGGCTCCTTCGTCATCGGCGTGCCGGTGGTCGGTCACCAGATCGACATACCCGAACTGACGCCGGAAAAATTCGATCCGCTCGGCATCTTCCTCACCTATCCCTTCGTGATCGCCACCGGCGCCGATGCGCCCTATTCCTCGATGGAGGAACTGGCGGCCTATGCGAAAGAGAACGACGTCGCGCTCGGCCATTTCGGCGACGTGCTGACGCCGACGCAGGTGACCAAGGCCTATGCCAAGAATGCCGGCTTCGAATGGGGCTCGGACGCGGCCTTCGACGCGCTCGACTGCAACACGCTTGCCTCGGGCGATGCCGATGTCATCAACACCACGCTGCAGCTGATCCTGCCCTGTCTCGACAAGGTGAAGGTTTTGACCGCGATCACCGACGAACGCATTCCGCTGGTGCCGGATGCGCCGACCATCGGCGAGCTCGATTCCACGCTGAACATCGCGCTGTGGAACGGCCTGTTCGTGACCAAGGACACGCCGCAGGACGTGCGCGAAAAGATCATCGCCGTCGCCAAGAAGACGGTAATGAGCGAGCGCGCCCAGGCCGTCGCCAAGGAGACCGGCGCGCTGGTCTACTGGCAGGGTGCCGACGAGAGCGCCGCGCGCATCGCCAAAGACATTGAGACGGTCGCCCATATCGGCGAAATCCTCGAGTAATCACGGCTGACGGGCCCGGTTGATCCGGGCCCGTCCTGTATCATTCTCCGAGAACGCGACAGTGGTAACAGAACGCGAGCGCCGATTTCCGGGACCGAAGCGGGGACAGCTCCTCTTCGCTGTCGCCCTGCTTTTCTTCGCAGCCTTGCTGCTGTCCCAGACACCCAGCCAGACGCGATGGGTGGCAAAGACCGATTTCTTTGCCCAGCCGCGCTTCTGGCCGGCGGTCGGCCTGATCGCGATGGTCGTGCTCGGCGGACTGCATCTCTACAGATTGCCGTGGCGCCGGTTCAAACGGGCGGACTGGACGGAAGCGCGCAAATGGGCGACGGCGCTGGAATTCGCCGTGTGGTTCATGGCCTATGTCTTCGTCGTCCCGATAGCGGGTTATCTGCCGTCGACGCTCGTTTTCGTTCCGCTCCTCGCCCGCCGGCTCGGCTATCGTTCGGCCCGGATGATGCTGGCGAGCATCGTGTTCGCGCTTGTGACGGTGGTCGTGTTCAAGAGCTTCCTTTCGGTGAAAATACCCGGCGGCATGCTTTATGAATTTCTGCCGGGCGCGATCCGCAGTTTCTTCATCCTGAACCTCTGAAGGCGCCATGGATCTTCTCCTGTCGAGTCTGGAAATTCTCGCGCGCTGGGACGTGATCCTGGCGTTGCTCGTCGGTTCCGTGGGCGGCGTGCTGATCGGCGCCATTCCGGGCGTCGGACCGGCGGTCGCCATCGCCATCCTGCTGCCGGCGACTTTCTCTATGGACCCGATCGTCGGGCTGACGGTGCTGCTTGGCATCTACGGTTCGTCGATGTATGGCGGGGCGATCCCGGCCGTGCTGATCAACACGCCAGGCACGGCGGTCAACGCGCTGACCACCTATGACGGTTTTCCGATGACAGCGCGCGGCGAGCCGCGCCGGGCGCTGTCGCTCGCCTATTCGTCGTCCTTCTTCGGCGGCATCTTCTCGGTGATCTGCCTGATGCTGTTCGCGCCGGTGCTGGCGAAGGTCGCGCCGCTGTTCGGCAGCCGTGAAATCTTCCTCGCCGCGCTGCTTGGCATCATCCTCGTCATCGTGGCTCATCGAGGGCAGAGCCTCATTGCCGGGGCGCTCGCCGGTTTCGGCATCTTCATCCAGACGATCGGGCTGGAGCCGGTGAAATATTCCAAGCGATTCACTTTCGACCAGGCGTTCCTGTCGAGCGGCATCGACCTGATCGTGGTGGTGCTCGGCCTTTTCGCGCTGAGCCAGGCCTTCCTGTTGCTGACCAGCGACGACGAGAAGATCCGCACAACGCGGCTGCGCGGCGGGCTGTTCCAGGGCTTCCGCGAACTGGCGCGGCATCCGCGCGTCGCGGCCGTCTCGGCGTCCTTCGGCGTGTTGATGGGGATGATCCCCGGTGTCGGCGAGTTCACCGCGCAGTTTCTCTCCTACACCTATGCGCAGAAGACCTCGAAACGGCCGCAGGATTTCGGTCACGGGTCTTCCGAAGGGCTGATCGCCGCCGAGACGTCCAACAACGCCGTGCCGGCCGCCGCCATGGTGCCGCTGCTGGCGCTCGGCATTCCGGGCGAGGCGCTGACGGCGATGATGCTGAGCGTGTTCTACGTGCATAATGTCGTGCCGGGACCGGGGCTGTTCCAGAACTCGATGGACTTCATCATGGCGCTCTACCTGGCGCTGCTGATCCTCAACGTGCTGGTGGTCGTCTTCCTGCTGTTCGCCACGCGGCCGCTGATCCAGGTGGTGAAAATCCCGAACCGCTTCCTCGGCATCTGCGTGCTGACGCTCAGCTTCGTCGGCGTCTATTCGCTGCGCAATTCCGTGACCGACTGCATCATCGCCGCCGTGTTCGGCATGATCGGCTACATCCTCAAACGGCTGTCACTGCCGATCGTGCCGATCATTCTGGGCATGGTGCTCGGCAATATCATGGAGGTGAAGCTTCGCGCCGGCATGGCGCGGGTGAAGGAGCCGTTCGACTTCATCGACCGGCCGGTGGCGATGATCCTGTTCCTGATCATCATCGCCGTCATCGTCATCCATGCCCGCCATGTCTGGCAGGACCGCAAATCGCTCAAGGAGGCCGAATGGCAGACCAAGCACAGATCGACGCGCTTCGGCGCACTCCTGTTCCGCCGCAAGGACTCCTTGTCGAGGGCGCGAGGCAGGAAGGTGAAGGCGCGCCACTCGACGTCATATCGCCGATCGACGGATCGAAGCTCACCACAATAGCCGACGCCACGCCTGCGGAAGTGGACCGGGCGGTGGCTTCCGCCCGCGCCGCTTTCGAGGACCGGCGCTGGGCCGGCCAGCCGCCGGCGGCGCGCAAGAAGGTGATGCTGAAATGGGCCGAGCTGATCGAGCGCGAGGCGCTCGAACTGACGGTGCTCGGCGTGCGCGACAACGGCACCGAATTCGCCATGGCCTTCAAGGCCGAGGCCGGATCGGCGGCGGCGGCGATCCGCTACTATGCCGAGGCGCTCGACAAGATCTATGGGGAGATCGCGCCGACTGCGGATACGCATCTCGGCCTGATCCATCGCGAGCCGGTCGGTGTCGTCGGCGCCATCGTGCCGTGGAACTTCCCGCTGATGATCGGCGCGTGGAAGCTGGGGCCGGCGATTGCCGCCGGCAACTCGGTCGTGCTGAAACCGGCGGAGACCGCGTCGCTGACACTCATCAGGATCGCCGAACTGGCGCTGGAAGCCGGGCTGCCGAAGGGCGTGCTCAACGTGGTGACCGGGCGCGGCGCAGTGGCAGGCGAGGCGCTGGCTCTGTCGATGGATGTCGACGTTCTGGTCTTCACCGGCTCCGGTCCGGTCGGACGGCGGCTGCTGGAATATTCCGCGCAGTCCAATCTGAAACGGGTCTACCTGGAGCTGGGCGGCAAGTCGCCGTCCCTCGTCTTCGACGACGTGAAGGACATCGCGCAGGCGGCCAAGGTGACGGCGAACGGCATGTTCCGCAATTCCGGCCAGGTTTGCGTCGCCTGCACGCGGCTGCTGGTGCAGCGCGGCATTCACGACGAATTCGTCGCCGAACTGGCGAAGGCCGCGGGGGCGCTGAAGGTCGGCGATCCGCTCGACCAGACGACGCATGTCGGCGCGATCAATTCCGAGCGGCAGTTGCAACAGAGCCTTGGTTTCGTCGAGACGGCGACAAAGGAAGGCGCGTCGATCCATGCCGGCGGCGGGCGCATTCTCGAAGAGACCGGTGGCTACTACATGGAGCCGACCATCGTCACGGATGTCGGCATCGGCGACACGCTGGCGCAGAAAGAAGTGTTCGGGCCGGTGCTGGCGGTCTCCGCCTTCGACACGGAGGACGAGGCGGTGGCGATGGCCAACGGCACCGACTACGGGCTGTCGTCGGGGGTGTGGACCAGCGACCTGTCGCGGGCGCACCGCATGATCCGCGCAGTGCGGGCAGGCGTCGTCCACGTCAACACCTATGGCGGCTCGGACCTGACCGTGCCGCTGGGCGGCGTCAAGCAGTCGGGCAACGGGCATGACAAGTCGCTGCATGCCTTCGACAAGTATGTCGACCTGAAGACGGCCTGGATCCAGCTCTGAGGGAGGAGAGATGACCGACAAGACCATCCTCGTCGTCGGGACCTACGACACCAAGAACGACGAACTGTCCTACATGGCGGACTGCATCCGCGCCCAGGGCGGCGGGGTCATGACGATGGATGTCAGCGTGCTCGGCGATCCGGCGGAACCGGCCGACCATTCCAAGCACGACGTCGCCGCGGAGGGCGGCAGCTCGATCCGGGCGGCGATCGACGCCGGTGACGAGAACCAGGCCATGCAGATCATGGCGAAAGGCGCGTCGACGCTGACCGCGCGGCTGCATCGCGAGGGGAAGATCGACGGCGTGATCGTGCTCGGCGGCACGATGGGCACGGATCTCGCGCTGGACGTCTGCGCGGCGCTGCCGCTCGGCGTGCCGAAATTCGTGGTGTCGACCGTGTCCTTCTCGCCGCTCCTGCCGGCGGAACGGCTGGCGCCGGACATCCAGATGATCCTGTGGGCGGGCGGGCTCTACGGGCTCAATTCCGTCTGCAAGTCGTCGCTCAGCCAGGCGGCGGGCGCGGTTCTCGGCGCGGCGCGGGCGGTGGAACCGCCGGTGCGCGACAGGCCGCTGATCGGCATGACTTCCTTCGGCAAGACCGTGCTCACCTACATGGTGACGCTGAAGCCCGAACTGGAAAAGCGCGGCTACGAGGTGGCAGTGTTCCATGCCACCGGCATGGGCGGGCGCGCCTTCGAGGCACTGGCGGCGGAAGGTGCGTTCGCGGCAGTGTTCGATTTCGCCACGCAGGAGGTCGGCAACCACATGATGGGCGGGCTATCGGCGGGCGCGGACCGGCTAACCAATGCCGGCAGGAAAGGCATTCCGCAACTGGTTGCGCCCGGCTGCATCGACCTGATCGATTTCGTCGGCTGGCAGCCCTTGCCGGAGCGCTTCAGGGACACGCCGTCGCATGCGCATAACCGGCTGCTGACCTCGATCGTCCTGGAGCCGGATCAGCGGCGGGAAGTCGCGCGCGAATTGTGCAGGCAGATGGCTGTTGCCGAAGGGCCGACGACGTTCCTGCTGCCTAAGGGCGGCTGCCATGAATGGGACCGGCCGGGCGCCGATCTCAACGACCCGGAAGGCCTTGCGGCGTTTTGCGACGAAATGGAAAAGGCGTGCCCCGGCAATGTCGAACTGAAGGCGCTTCCCTGCCACATCAACGATGCGGAATTCTGCGAAACGGCGCTGGCGATCTTCGACCGGTGGGTCGATGCCGGCATCGTCAAAAAGCCGGGCCGCTAAGCGGCCCGGTGTGAACCCGGCTCAAGCCTTGTTCAGTTCGGTTTGTTCAGTTCCTTCGCGTGCAGCCAGTCGGCGTGCTGCGGCGCACGCTTGGTCTTCGACCATTCCTCCAGCATGTCCCATTTGACTTCCGCGAGGCGCTCCAGCAGGGCGTCCTCTTCCGGATCGGGGCAGGCCAGTTCGACGCGGTGGCCGTTCGGATCGAAGAAATAGATCGAGTGGAAGATCGAGTGGTCGGTGACGCCGAGCACCTCGACGCCGTTTGCCTCCAGATGCTCCTTGAACTCGATCAGGGTCGGGCGGTCCTTCACCTTGAAGGCGATGTGCTGCACCCAGACCGGCGTGTTCGGATCGCGGCCCATCTCGGGCTTGGTCGGCAGCTCGAAGAAGGCGAGCACGTTGCCGTCGCCGGCATCGAGGAAGACGTGCATGTAGGGGTCGGGCTCATGCGTCGAGGGAACATGGTCCTCGGCGATTGCCAGGACGAAGTCCATCTTCAGCATCTTGCCGTACCATTCGACGGTCTCTTTCGCGTCCTTGCAGCGGTACGCGACGTGGTGGATCTTGTCGAGTTTCAGGGTCATGGCGTTTCCTCCTCCTACTTCTTCGGCCTGGCGGCTTCGAGCGCCTCGGCAAGCGTTTCGCGATCGCCGACATGGTTGGCCAGGATCAGGATGAGGCGGGCATTGAGCGCGTCGCTCTCGGCCTTGGAAAGGCCTTCATGGACGGCGAGCAGGTCGGCGTAGAAATCGTCCGGTGCGGTGATGTTCGGTTTCGTGTTGAGCTTTATCATGGTCATGCCCTCCCGGTCGCGGTGCGGATCGCGGCCTTGACCGCCGCTTCGTCAAAGGACTGCCAGCGCGCGGCAACGTGCTGGTCCGGCCGCAGCAGGTAGACGGCCGACTTCGCCGCGCCGAGATAGCGCGCGGCGAGATCGCCGGTCGGGTCGTCGGCGGCGGAGATGCGCAGGGCCTTCGCGGCGATGCCGCCATCCTCGACGCTGTCGGGAACATCCGCGTCGATGGCGAGCAACTGGAATTCGTTGCCCAGCCGGTCGAGCAGGAACGCGTCGCCGAGCGGCGCGTCCGGGCACGGCGCGCCGGGGCGAGTCCTGGCAGGTCCGCCTTCCAGCGCATCGGGGCCGTTGAGCGGCGAGCCGTCATAGACGCAGGGCACCGACAGCCGGCCGGAGTTGACCAGCGGACGGGCGAAATCGAAACTCTCGGAGAGATCCAGCGCGGCATCGCGGAAGATGCGGCTGATCTCCGATTTCGGAGTGATGAAATCGGTCGAGCGCGAGGAATTGAGGATGTTCTCGTCGGCGCCGTGGATGCGCTCGACGTCGTAGGTTTCGAGCAGGCTGTCCGGCGCGAGACCGTCCATCACCAGTTTCAGCTTCCAGCACAGATTGTCGGTGTCCTGCAGGCCGGAATTGGCGCCGCGCGCGCCGAAGGGCGAGACCTGGTGCGCGGCGTCACCGGCGAAGATCACGTGGCCGTGGCGGAACTTCTCCATGCGGCGGCACTGGAAGGTGTAGATCGATACCCATTCAAGCTCAAATTTCACGTCGTCGCCGAGCATTGCCTTGAGGCGCGGGATGACGTTTTCCGGCTTCTTTTCCTCTTCCTTGTCGATGTTCCAGCCAAGCTGGAGATCGATACGCCAGACGCCGTCGGGCTGCTTGTGCAGCAATGCCGACTGGCCGCGGTTGAAGGGCGGGTCGAACCAGAACCAGCGTTCGGTCGGGAAGTCGGCGTCCATGACGACGTCGGCGATCAGGAAGTTGTCCTCGAAGACGCGGCCGACGAAGTCGAGGCCCATCATGGCGCGGATCGGGGACCCGGCGCCGTCGCAGGCGATCAGCCAGTCGGCGGTCATCGTGTAGGGGCCGTCGGGGGTGTCGATGGACAGGGCGACGCCGTCGCCCTTCCCGGTAACGGAGACGACCTTGTTGCCGCCGCGCAGCTCGATCGGCTTGCCTTCCTTCTGCAACTCGAAGGCGCGTTCGACCAGGTACTGCTCGAAGTAATATTGCTGCAGGTTGATGAAGGCCGGGCGCTTGTGGCCCTTCTCGGGGAGCAGGTTGAAGTCGTAGACCTGCCGCTCGTCGAAAAAGACCTTGCCGACATTCCAGACGACGCCCTTGTCGACCATCGGATCGCCGCAGCCCAGGCGGTCGAGGATTTCGAGCGGGCGCTTGGCGAAGCAGATGGCGCGCGAGCCCCAGCTAACCTTGTCGTTGTCGTCGAGCACGACGACCGGCACGCCCATCTGGGCGAGGTCGATCGCCGCGCCGAGGCCGATCGGGCCGGCGCCGACGATCACCACCGGATGATGCGCGTTGGCGCCCGGCTCCTGATCCGCCGTGCGCTTGTATGGATAAAGCGGCGTCTCGAATATCTTGGTCATCGGCTCCTCTCCAGAACCAGGAACGACATATCGCCCTGTTTCACTTTCCGAATGCTATTGTTCGAAGTTCGACGAAGCAGAAGTTCATTTGAACTCCATTCGAATGGAATTCGGCGAGTCGCCAGATGGCAACCAACCGTAATGTTCAGTCAGGCCCATCGCGACAAGGATTGATCCCATGCAGAATACGGCGCCAATCATCGACACCCTGGCAATTCTTCTGCTTCTGCTGTTGCGCTGCTCACATAAGATGGTTTGAGCCGTGCGAGAAGCTTGCTCCCGTCCGATTGTCGGAAGCATGCGGGAACCTGTCACTCTTCCCCCCGTTCTGTTGCAAAGCTCCCGGTTAAATTCGATAACGCTGCGCCAGATGGCGAAAAGACCGACGAGGCCGAAGACGAAAAATCCCGCCCAGCTTCCCCATAACCAGTATGCCGCCACCGTTTCCAAATCACCTCAGCCCTGCAGGTCGGCCCACATTTTCGCATCGCGCTCGGCGGTCCAGATGCGCGGCGTGTCGATGCCGAGGGCCTCGTCATAGGCGCGTGCGACGTTGAACGGCAGGCAATGCTCGTAGATGGCGTAGTCGGCGAATTTCGGGTCGCACTCGGCGCGGCAGGCGTCCCATGCTTCCTTCAGCGTGCCGCCACCCTGGGCGATGCGGGCAACCGGGCGGTAGGTCGACGAGACGAAATCGGCGGTGTTGGTCAGCGCCTTGTTCACCATATCCTTGCCGATCAGGGCGTCGCCGCGGCCCGGCGCGATGGCCTCGACGTCGAAGAAGCGGATCGCTTCCAGCGTCGCCGGCCATTCGTTGAAGTGACCGTCGCCGCAATAGCAGGCCGAGTGGTACTCGACGATGTCGCCCGTAAACATGACGTTCTCGTCCGGCACGTGGATGACGATGTCGCCGGCGGTGTGGGCGCGGCCGAGGAACCGCAGATCGACGCGGCGCTTGCCAAGATAGACGGTCATCCGGTCGTTGAAGGTGGCGGTCGGCCAGGTCAGCGGCGGGATGTCGTCGACATTCTCATAGCCCATGAACAGGCGCGGGAAGCGCATGAACTCGGATTCGCGATCCTCGGCGCCGCGTTCGACGACCATGGAGCGGGCCTTCTGGCTCATGATGACCGTCGGCGCCTTGTAGGCGGCGGCACCAAGCACGCGCACCGCATGATAGTGGGTCAGCACCAGATGGCTGATCGGCTTGTCGGTGACGGACCGCACCTTCTCGATCACCTTGTTGGCCAGTTCCGGCGTGGCCTGTGCCTCGACGATCATGACGCTGTCATCGCCGATGATGACGCCGGTGTTGGGATCACCCTCGGCGGTGAACGCCCAGAGGTCCTTGCCGATCTCGGTGAAACTGATCTTCTTTTCGGTGAGATCGCCGGCGCTTGCGAATTGCTTGGCCATCAATCGGTCCCTTCGTATTTTTCCACGGTCTGTTCGATTGCGCCGAAGATCGAGTGGCCTTCGGCATCCTTCATCTCGATGCGCACGGTGTCGCCGAAGCGCATGAAGGGCGTCTTCGGCCCGCCGTCGCGGATCGTTTCGATCATGCGGATCTCGGCAAGGCAGGAGTAACCGAGGCCGCCATCGGCGACCGGCTTGCCCGGGCTGCCGTCCTCGTCCTTGTTGGACACGGTGCCGGAGCCGATGATCGCGCCGGCGCCGAGCGGCCGGGTCTTTGCGGCATGGGCGACCAGCGTCGGGAAATCGAAGGTCATGTCGACGCCGGCATTGGCGCGGCCGAGCGGCTGGCCATTCAGGTCGACGCAAAGCGGCAGGTGGACCTTGCCGCCGTCCCATGCGTCACCCAGTTCGTCCGGGGTCACGGCAACCGGCGAAAACGCGGAGGACGGCTTGGACTGGAAGAAGCCGAAGCCCTTGGCCAGCTCGGCCGGAATCAGGCCGCGCAGCGAGACATCATTGACCAGCATGACGAGGCGGATGGCGTTCTTTGCCTGCCCGGTGCCGGCGCCCATCGGCACGTCATCGGTGACGACGGCGACTTCGCCTTCCATGTCGATGCCCCAGGCTTCGTCGGCCGCGCGGATCGGCGCGCGCGGAGCGAGGAAGGTGTCGGAACCGCCCTGATACATCAACGGATCGGTCCAGAAGGAGTCGGGCAGGACGGCGCCGCGTGCCTTGCGGACGAGTTCGACGTGATTGACGTAGGCCGAACCGTCGGCCCACTGATAGGCGCGGGGCAGCGGCGAGAGGGCGTCGTGTTCGTGGAAGCGCTCGGACGGCACCGCGTCATGGGACAGGCTCTCCGCCAGCATTTCCAGTTTCGGCGCGGCGTGTTCCCAGTCGTCGAGGGCGGCCTGCAGTGTCGGCGCGATCGAAGTGGCATCGGTGCAGCGTGTCAGGTCACGCGAAACGACGACCAAACGGCCGTCGCGTGTTCCATTGTCGAGGGTCGCGAGTTTCATCGTTCCGTCCTTGTTTTCGTTGGCGGTGCGGGCGAGCGTGCGGGAGGGCAGGATCACATGCCGCCGTCGCCCATCCTCCCGTATCACAGGCGGTTCGCATCGCAATCCGCCATTACGTAATGGTTGCGTTTGTAACTAACAACCGGTTTTTCGCGGGGTCGGCGCGCGGACGGCCGAAAGCGGGAGAATCAGCCGCGCTGCCGGATCAGGCTATGCGCACGACGGCGGAACCTTCGTACGGCTCGTTGCGCGGCGCACGCTCGACGCGATTGCGCCCCGAGTGTTTGGCGGCATACATCGCCTTGTCGGCGGCATCTATGACGTCTTCCAGCCGAGCGGTGGCCCCTGCCGTTGTGACACCGGCACTTACGGTTGTCCGGACCGGCTTTCCATCGACGATTTCGTCCCGTTCGGCGAACAGCTGGCGGACGCGATCGGCGATGACCATGGCGGTTTCGATCGAGGCGCCGGGCAGGATAACCGCGAATTCCTCGCCGCCGTAGCGGCCGAACAGGTCGTTGGGGCGCAACGACAGGCGCGCTGTTTCGGCGAAATTGCGCAGGATGCGGTCGCCCACCTGATGGCCGTAAGTGTCGTTGATCGACTTGAAGCGATCGAGATCGAACATGACCAGCGAGAATGGCGTCCGGTCCCGACGGCAGCGATCCAGGACACGGTGCGCATTGTCAAAGAACGCGCCGCGATTGGCGGTGCCCGTCAGAGGATCGATCCGCGCGGCCTCGATAAATCCGAGTTCCCTGCGCTCCTTGCACATCAGGATCATGAAAAGCGCGGTTCCCATCGAGAACAGGATCGTCTCGAAATGGATAATGCCGAACCAGCTGTTGACGGGAGGCGGAGCGTTGGGAGGAAGGGAACCGGTGAGGACCTCGCCGATTGCGGATGCGAAAACCAAAGCATGAAGGGCGAGGAAGCCGATCAGCGGCCAGCGGGCCACCAGTCTTTCGCCGCGGTTGGTCCACAAGGTCCAGATCGTGGCGGAAAGATAGGCGCACCAGGACGCGAATCCGGCAATTGTCGCCAATCGCGGATCAAGGGACTCGAAGGGCAACAGGACCAGGGCCAACCAAACCGCCGGTCCGGCTGCAATCAGCATCCACGGAATGCCCAACTTGTAGAAATGCCGGACACCGCCCCAGATCAAGGGCGCGGTGGCCGACGCAAGACCGACCCCCACAACCTGCATGAACGGCAACTCGAGCGCAAAGCTCCCTGCCACGAGGGCAACGCCGGTTGCGTTGATGCCCTTCGAGGCGCTCCACCACAGAAGCGCGGGGGTGTTGCGGTATTCCCACCAGGCACCGAACAACAGGAGGCCGGCGAAGGCGGTTGCAATAACACCGGGCACCATGAGCGTCAGGGGGTCTAGATGCATCGCGGCGACGTTCGTCCCTTACGTTTGGTCAGCAGCAGGATGTTGTAGTGGGAGGCCGGTTGCCAAGACGTTAAGCGGACCGGCTTCCGGCCGGACAAAGCGCTCGCCGATTTTCGTCTCGGTCGCGTCGTCCGGCCCGGTGTTCCGGGGGAAATCCCGCCCTGCCTTACAGGTTCCAGACCTTGGGCAACGCCCTGTCGCCAAGAAACAGGGACAGAAGCGGAAGCAGCTGCTTGCGCAGAAGATATGCCGACGGCGCGGCCAGGCGGACAACGAGCTTGCCGCATTCCTTCTCGCCGATCCGGCTGACGCCCATGGCCATGTCCCGCAGCATTGCGCGGGCGTTCTTCACCGTCAGATCCAGCTCTTCGCCGTCATCGGGCATAACGGCGACAAGCGTCGCCGCCACCCGGTTTTCGCCAAGCAACGCAAGGTCCGCGGTATCGAGGGGAGCGGCGATGTCGAAACGCAGATCGTCGGCATGGACGAGCCTGCCGGCGCGCCTGATGCGCCAGCGGTCGTGGAACAGGCCGGAGGCGACCGTCTCGCCCATCGCCTCGCGGCCGAAAACAAGCGTTTCGAGACCGACGAACCGTGCGTTTTCCGCCAGGTCCACGTCGAGCGTACGGCAGAAGCGGCCGCCGTCGAACAGAATCGTTTCCTGCGGTAGCCAGAACAGGCTGGCGCCGTCGGCGACCCTGATTGCCGAATTCTGCAGGCCGGCCTGGCCGGTGCTCCTGTAGATGCGCTCGCAGGCCTGCGTCGTGACGACGGCAAGGGTCTGCGGCCCGGCTTCCAGTGTCCAGGACAAAGTATCGCCGCCGGTGACGCCGCCGGATGTGTTGATCAGCACCGCCTCCAGCGCGTCGCCGTAGGTTCTGGGGACGCGGATCTTGGCATTGCCGGACTGGTGCAGCCGGTCGATGCGGGTGCGTCCGGCGGAAAGTTTGACGGCGAGCGTTCCGGCGCCATGCGAACGCTGCATCGGCAGGAGCGTGGTGGCGGGCGCTGCCGTCATTCGCCGCCGAGATGTCTTTCGCCGCGTTTCTTCGCCAGCGCGATCTGGCGCTGGCGCTCGGCGAAGCGGGCGCGGTCCTCTTCCGAGCGCGCCTCGTGGCAATGCGGGCAGGATACGCCCTCGACATATTTTTCCGATTTCACCTCTTCGGGCGTCAGCGGATGGCGGCAGGCGCGGCACAATGTGTAATCGCCGGGCTCCAGGCCGTGGCCGACGGCGACGCGCTCGTCGAAGACGAAACAGTCACCGTGCCAGAGGCTTTCCTCCTCCGGAACCTCCTCGAGATATTTCAGGATGCCGCCCTTGAGGTGATAAACTTCGTCGAAACCGAGCGTCTTGACGAAGGCGGTCGCCTTTTCGCAGCGGATGCCGCCGGTGCAGAACATGGCGATCTTCTTGCCCTTCAGCTCATTGTCGTGACGGCGGACCCAGTCGGGAAATTCACGAAAGGAGCTGGTGTGCGGATCGAGCGCCTTCTCGAAGGTGCCGATGGCGTATTCGTAGTCGTTGCGGGTATCGACGACGACGGTGTCGGGATCGGAGATCAGGTCGTTCCAGTCATGCGGATCGACATAGGTGCCGACGATCTTCGTCGGGTCGGTGCCGGGCACGCCCATGGTGACGATTTCCTTCTTCAGGCGCACCTTCATGCGCAGGAAGGGCTCCTTGTCGGCCCAGCTTTCCTTGTGTTCGAGAGCGGCTAATTCCGGCTGGGCGTGCAGGAAGGCGATCAGCCGGTCGATACCCTCGCGCGAACCTGCGACGGTGCCGTTGATGCCCTCACTGGCCAGCAGCAGCGTACCCTTCAGGTCCGCGTCACGGCACAGTTCCTCAAGCTCCGGCTTGAAGGCTTCGTAACGGTCGAACTTCGCGAAGTGATAAAGCGCGGCGACGACAAAGGGCGGGTTCTTCTGCATGGGTTCCGGTTACTGCCGAACGTGGCGGGAGGCAAGGGGGAGGCGATCCGCCCTTGCCAATAGCAGGCGTTCCGGGCCGGCTTTGCCGGTCCGGTTGTGGCGGGTGGAAGACGGGCGGCCGAGGGAGGTGGGGAAGGGCGGTGGACAAGTTTCCCCGCTCGTCGTCGGCCTTTTGGCTGAAATCCGGGGACAGCGGCCGGGCGCGGCGCCCGGTTCGTCCAACGGCGCGGCGGCGCCCCTACCATCTCCGTGACGGCAACCGACACGGAAGTAGACGATGTTTTCAGGCGAGACGGTCAGGGAAATCGAACGCGCGGCGCGGGACGCAGGCATGGAACCGGCGGCGCTGCTGGCGATTGCCGAGGTGGAAAGCGGCGGCCGGGCTTTCGCGATCATCGCGGGGCGCAAGGAGCCGCTGATCCGCTTCGAGGGGCACTATTTCGACCGGCTGCTCGATGACGGCACACGCACAATTGCCCGCGGAAAGGGACTGGCGTCGCCGCAGGCGGATGCGGTGAAGAACCCGGCAAGCCAGGCGGCGCGCTGGCGGCTGGTGGAAGAGGCAATCGCCATCGACCGAGCCGCAGCGCTGCAATCGGTCTCCTGGGGCATCGGGCAGGTGATGGGGTCGCATTGGAAAGCACTCGGTTACGCTTCCGTCGAAGCGCTCGTCACCGAGGCGCGCTCCGGCGTGGAAGGACAAATCAGGCTGATGCTGCAGTTCCTGGAAAAAAACGGGCTGATCGAGACGGTTCGGACCCGTGACTGGGCTGTGTTCGCACGGGCCTATAACGGCCCGCGCTACAAGGCGCATCGCTATGACAGCCGTATCGCTGCGGCTTATGCGCGGTACATCAGGGAAAGCGACGACGGAGACGAACCGGAAGGATTGCGGCGCGGCGACAGGGGTGAAGCCGTCCTCGATCTGCAGCGCTTGCTGACGGCGGCCGGCTATCCGCTGACGCAGGACGGGCGTTTCGGGCCGGCGACGGCACTTGCCGTCGAACGGTTCCAGACGGATCACGGGCTTGCCGTCAGCGGCTTCGCCAGTGCGGAGACGATGCAAGCCCTGTCGCGAAGGCTCGCGGGACCGCCGGTTTCCCGGCGCATGTCTTGGTTGTTGCAGGTTTTGCGGCGTATGCTGCCAGCCATGGCCCGAATTGCCCGGATGCGGGCTGGACGGCGCAGCTAAACCGATTTAAACGCGAAGGTGGTTGCCAGCGAGGATCATCCCATGCCGCAGAACACCGAAGCGCTTCTTCCCGTCATGACCGGACAGCCGGTGATTCCGGTCATCGTTCTCGAAGACGCAAAGGATGCCGTGCCGCTTGCGAAGGCGCTGGTGGCGGGCGGATTGCCGGCGATCGAGATTACGCTGCGCACGGACGCGGCGCTGGAAAGCATCCGCCGCGTGGCGGCCGAGGTGCCCGAAGCGCTGGTCGGCGCCGGCACCATTCTCAATGCCGCGCAGTTCGACGAGGCCGTCGCGGCGGGATCGAAATTCATTGTCAGCCCCGGCCTGACGCCGGAACTGGTCGATGCCGCCGAGGGCAGCCCGGTTCCGCTGCTTCCCGGCGCGGTGACGTCGAGCGAGATCATGGCGGCGCTGGAAGACGGCTATTCGCTCTTGAAGTTCTTTCCGGCGGAACAGGCCGGCGGCGCGGCCTACCTGAAGTCACTGTCTTCCCCGTTCGGCGGGGTGAAGTTTTGCCCGACCGGCGGCGTGTCGGCGAAGAACGCGACCGACTACCTGTCGCTGCCGAACGTGCTGTGTGTCGGCGGTTCCTGGGTCGCGCCGAAAGACGCTGTGGCCTCGGGCGACTGGGCGCGGATCACCGCGCTGGCAAAGGAAGCGGCGGCGATATCCTAGGCTCGAGCCAAGAGGCATTCCCCAAATATTCCCAATGAACGGGACGGCTTGTCAAAAGCGTCTTTTCGGCCCGCATTCGCGTTGTGCGCCGCAGCGTCACGAACAATTACGCAGCGTAAGGTAAATTGAAACAAGTATATTATTCCTAATATTAGTTACTGTTGCGCGCAAATAATTGACTTTGTGTAATTTTATCTGAAATGATATAATATTATTAAAATATAGCCTATCTTGCGCGCTTGCAAATATTCTTTCCGTCGGATGTTCTTGTTGAAGGCTGGGCCCACGTCAATCCTTTCAGGGAGAGATTTCAGTCATGAGCGAACACGAACATCACGGCATGAAGCCGCTGTCCGGGCTGGCCGCCTATTGCCGCCTGGGGCATCACAACCGCGCCCGCGAAGACCGGTTTGGCCGGATGTTTCCCGACTTTTCGCCGGGCTTCGTGCCGAGGTCGAAGCTGGCTGTGCTCGGCGCGCCGGGCGGGCCGATGGATGCCGGTTCCCAGAAGCTCAAGACAGCGAACGTGCCGGTGGGCATGGCGTTTTTCGGCCAGTTCGTCGACCACGACATCACCCTCGACACCTCCACCAGTTTCTCCGAGGTGGTCGGCGACGCCGGCGAGATCGCCAATGTGCGCAGCCCGACACTCGATCTCGACTGCATCTACGGGCTCGGGCCGGAGGCGCAGCCCTATCTTTACGCGCAGACGGCGCCCTATGACGGGGCGAGGCTGCTGACCGGCGCCGACAGCGGCAGCGGTGGTCTCAGCGACGACGATCTGCTGCGTTCGCCGAACGGGCGTGCGATGATCGGCGATCCGCGAAACGACGAGAACCGGATCATTAGCCAGCTGCAACTTGCGATGATCCGCTTTCACAATCACGTCTGCGACACGTTGCACGCGGAAAGCGGTCTCGAGGGCGACGAGCTCTACAAGGCGGCGCGCAGGGAGACCAAGTGGCATTACCAATGGAACGTGGTGCACGATTACCTCGCGGAGATATGCGGCCGTCCGGTGGTGGACCGCATCCTGGGATGCGGGCGGGAGTATTATTGCGGCGGTATCGCGTATATCCCGGTCGAGTTCTCCGTGGCGGCCTACCGGTTCGGCCACTCGATGATCCCGATGGCCGTGCAGACCCAGAAAAACGGCGCCAAGCATGACCTTTTCGGGGCCATCCTCGGCGGCGGCTTCAAGCCGCTGGACGATGCGAAGGCCGTCGTCGATTTCCACGAACTCTTCTTCACTTCCGAAAACCGCAGTGTGGAACGGGCGGACAAGCTGGACACGAAACTCGCCTCGATCCTGCTCGCTCTTCCCTTCATCAACGGATCGGCGGACGAGAAATCGCTGGCGACGCGCAACCTGATGCGCGGCAACGTGTTCCTGCTTCCCGGGGGCGAGAAGATCGCGGGGCACATGGGCAGCGGGAATGCAAATCTTGACAAGGTCGCCGACAAGATCGAGGCGCTGGGCCTCGGCCGGGAGGGCATTCCGCTATGGCTGTATATCCTGGCCGAAGCCGAGGAGATCGGCCGCGAGGAGCCCGGCGGCAACTTCACCAAGGGTGAAGGGCTCGGCCCGGTCGGCGCGCGGATCGTCGCCGAGACGATCATCGGTCTGCTCGAATATGACGAGGCCTCCTTCCTCGGAGCGAACCGCAACTGGTCGCCGCGCGAGGAATGGGACAGCGTGGGCAAGATGCTGACCGCCGCCCAACCCTGAGCGCCCGCCGTCAGTGCAGAAAAGAAAACCCGGGGCGGCGGACCGTCCCGGGTTTCCTGTTTTCGTGACCTTGTGGCCCGGGCTTGCCCTTAGAGCTTGCCCGCGCGCTGCTGCAGCATCAGGAAGGTGTCGAAGTTGTACTCAGACAGCTGGAACCACAGATAGCCATCGCGGCGGAAGCCCATGTAGGAATCGTGGATTTCCTTGAAGTCCGCGTTTTCAGCGGAGATTTCCGCGTAGGTCTCGGTCGCCGCGTCGAAGCAGGCTTCCAGGATCGGCTGGCTGTAGGGGCGCAGCTGGGTGCCGGAGGCGGCGAGCTGCTTGAGCGCCGTCGGGTTGAGAACGTCGTAACGCGCCATCATGACCGAGTTCGCCAGGGCGGAAGCATTCTTGATCACGCCCTTGTAGGCGGACGGAAGCTCGTTCCACTTGTCGAGGTTGATCATGTTCATCAGGGCAACGCCGCCTTCCCACCAACCGGGGTAGTAGTAGTACGGTGCGACCTTGTTGAAGCCGAGCTTGGAGTCGTCGTACGGGCCGACGAATTCGGCAGCGTCGATGGTGCCCTTCTCGAGCGCCGGATAGATGTCGCCGCCGGGCAGGCCCTGCGGAACGACGCCAACCTTCTCGATGATCCTGCCGCCGAAGCCGCCGATGCGGAACTTCAGACCCTGCATGTCCTCGACCGTGTTGATCTCCTTGCGGAACCAACCGCCCATCTGCGCGCCGGTGTTACCCGCCGGGAAGGAAATCATGTTCTGCTTGGCATAGAACTTGTTCAGCAGGTCGAGACCGCCGCCCTCATACATCCAGGCATTGGTCATGCGCTGGTTGAGACCGAACGGTACGCCGGTGCCGAATGCGAATGTCGGATCCTTGCCCCAGAAATAGTAGGACGCCGTGTGTGCCATTTCGATGGTGCCGTTGGTGACGGCATCCGCGCCTTCCAGCGCACCGACGATCTCGCCCGCGGCGAAGACCTGGATGTTGAAGTTGCCGTCGGTGGCTTCCGCGACAGCCGCGGAGAAGACTTCGGCCGCACCGTAGATGGTGTCGAGCACTTTCGGGAAGCCCGAAGAGCAGCGCCAGGTGATTTTCGGCATGGTCTGCGCGATGGCCGGAGCCGCAAGCGTGGTCGCGGCAGCGGCGCCGGCGCCAACCGCACCGGTTTTCTTGATGAACGAACGACGATCCATATGATCCTCCCAGATAATTTGCATGATGAGGCCGCCCCGCTCTCCCCCGTCACGGGCTGTTTCACGGCGGAACTCGGCGTGTACCTTACAGCTTTGCCTTTGCCTGTCCAGCATGTAGGCGGGGTCAAAATGTCCCGAATGGTAAATTTTCTTGTCCAGTTGCGAGGATTGCCGACGCGCGGCGCCGGGTTGCCCGAAATGCAGGCAAAACAAGACCATTGCATCGGCCGCCGGCACCGATACATAAAGCGAGGCGTTTGAAGGAGACAACAACGATGCAGCCGATCGTCGCCGTGGTGGCCGATGTCCGTGATTTCGACAACTATCGCTGGCATTGCACGCCGCAATTCTACCTCGAGGCGGCGATGGGGGTCGCCGGCGTCTTGCCGCTGATCGTGCCGGCCTTCGGCGAGCGGATCGACTACGAGGCGCTGCTCGGCCGCGTCGACGGCGTGCTGCTCACGGGCTCGAAATCCAATGTCCATCCAAGCCTGTACGGGGAAGAGCCGTCCGTCGACCATGAGCCCTATGACGAAGCGCGCGACGCCACGGCGATACCGCTGATCCGCGGGGCGCTCGAAAAGGGCGTTCCGCTGTTCGCGATCTGCCGCGGCCTGCAGGAACTCAACGTCGCGCTCGGCGGCTCGATCGCACCGGAAATCCAGAGGCGCGACGGCATCGACGATCACCGCGCGCCGGTCAGCGACGTGCAGGACGAGCGTTTCGCGCTGACGCACGAGGTCGGCGTCAAGAAGGGCGGCTGTCTCTCCGGTATCCTGGGCGCCGACCGGGTCAAGGTGAATTCGCTGCACCGGCAGGCCATCGAGAAGCTGGCGCCGGGACTCAGCGTCGAGGCGGCCGCCGATGACGGCACGGTCGAGGCGGTGACCGTCGACGGCGCCAAGGGCTTCGTCGTCGGTGTGCAGTGGCATCCGGAATACTGGGCGAGGACCGACAAGCCGTCGGAGATGCTGTTCCGCGCATTCGGCGACGCGGCCCGCGCCCATGCGGCGGAGCGTGCCGCCGCCGGCTGAGTTCCTGCGGGCGGGAATAAAACCTCCGGTGCCGGTGTCTAACGGCATGAAAGCGGCAAGTTCCGCTTTCGCCTGACACCAACAAGGGAGTGTTCCGATGAGAACCGCCATCGCAGCGACTGCAGCATTTTTCCTTCTCGCCGGCGCGGCCGCCGCCGCACCGGTGACAAGTGTTTCGACCGGCAAGGGCGACGTGCTCGCCGGCGCAAACGGAATGACGCTTTACACCTTCAAGAACGACAAGAAGGGCGTCTCGAACTGCTATGACGCCTGCGCGCAGAACTGGCCGCCGCTATTCGCCGACGAGGGCGACACGGCAGACGGCGCCTATTCGATCGTCGAGCGCAAGGACGGCTCGAAGCAGTGGGCCAAGGACGGCATGCCGCTCTATTTCTGGGTGAAGGACATGAAGAAAGGCGACATCACCGGCGATGGCGTCAAGGGCGTGTGGGACCTTGCTCGTCCCTGATCCTCTGACACGCCCCGGGGTGTGTAGCAGCGCCCCCTCGCGCGCCTCCCTTCGCCCCTCTCCGGGGGGCGCGCGATGAGCGGATTCGATCGCGAAGTGCTCGCGATGCTGCCGCGGCTGAAGCGCTATGCGCGCTCGCTGACGCGCGACACGTCGGACGCGGACGACCTGGTGCAGGACTGCGTGGAAAAGGCCTTCGCGCGGCAGGCGACGTGGCGCGGCGACAATCTTCAGAGCTGGATGATGACGATCCTGACCAATCTCAACCGCAACCGGCTGCGCAGCCGGGGCCGGCAGCCGGCCTTCGTCGCCTATGACGAGGCGGAGGACCTGGCGGGAAGCGACGCCGAGCGCGACCCGCTGCAGCGCGACCGGCTGGCCGCCGCGCTCGAGCGGCTCGATCCGGACCAGCGCGCGGTGCTGATGCTGGTCGTCATCGAAGGGTATCGTTACGCCGAGGTTGCGGAGATGCTGGACATTCCGCCCGGCACCGTGATGAGCCGGCTGTCGCGGGCGAGACGCCTCCTCGCCGCGACGCTGCAAGCGGGCAATGTTGTGGAGTTGCGGAGAAAGACATGACCAGAAGCCGTGAGAGCGAGATCACCGAGGCCGACTTGCACGCCTATGTCGACGGCGAACTGACGCCGGCGCGGCGCGCAGCCGTCGAGGCATGGCTGGAGACCAATCCGGAAGCCGCGCAAGACGTCGCGGCATGGCAGGCGCAGAACGCGGCGATCCGGGCGGCGCTCGGCGAGGCGCCGGCGGCGGGGCCGTCCGACCGCGCCATGGTGGCCGGGCTTTCGGGCAAATGGCAGCCCGCGCGTGCGCGCAGGCTTTCCCTGGCGGCCGGCTTCGCGCTGTTCTTCCTCGCCGGCGGCGGCGCGGGGGCGCTGCTGACGGCGGCGCTCGACGGCGGTGGCCGGCCGGTGCAGATCGCCGACATGCTGCCCGAGGCGTCGAAGACAAACTACCTCGTCTATGCGAGCGAGGTGCGCCATCCGGTCGAGGTCGGCGCGGACGAGGAGGAGCACCTGGTCAACTGGCTCGGCGCGCGGGTAGGCCGCAAGCTGAGCGCGCCGGACCTGACGGCGAAGGGCTTCCGCCTCGTTGGCGGGCGGCTGGTGCCGTTCGCGGAGAAGCCGGGGGCGATGCTGATGTACGAGAATGACGGCGGCGACCGAGTGACCGTGCTGATCGGCTCCAACCCGGCCCACAAAGGCACGGATTTCCGCTTCGACGAGACCGAGGGCGTGTCGACCTTCTACTGGACGGACGGCAGTTTCGGCTACGCGATGTCGGGCGCGGTCGGGCGCGAGACGCTGCTCGGCCTCGCCCACATCGTCTACGTGCAGTACTGAGCCGTCAGAACGCCTCGAAGGAGAGCGCGAGGTTCGCCGGCTCGACGACGTTCCAGCCGAAACGGTCATCGGCGGACAGGCGCATCAGCACATTGCCCTGGCGGTCGGTGATACGCACCTTGCCGGCCTCGGTGTCCTGCCAGGTGCGCGCTTCGCCAAGTTCGACGGGCATGCCGTCGCAATGGCCGGGCTCAAGGCGGTGCACGTCGTAGCCCTCGGCGCGATGCAGGGCGACGATGCAGGTGCTGTTATGGGCGTGATCGACGACCATGAAGCGGTCGGCGCTGGCCGGCGGCGCGATGGACGAGGTGGTCATGGTGTCGATGCCGGGATCGGCGACCCCGTAGCTCATGGCCATCATGCCGGAGATGCCGAGCACGGCGGCACCGTTGATCCAATACGCGTAAGACTTCATCACTGACCCGCCACTTGAACTGCAAACGGCGGCACCTTGCCCGGTTATGGTTAAGGGGCGGCTAACGCGTGACGCGCCGGGACAGATGCCGCGCCTCGGGCACGGCGGTGACCGCCTCGCCCTTCGAGAACCAGGAGACCAGGTTGTCGGCGACAAGATCGCCCATGGCGGCGCGGGTGTGGGCCGAGCCGGAGCCGACATGCGGCGTCAGGAAGGTGTTTTCCATCTCGATCAGTTCCGCCGGCACATGCGGCTCGTTCTCGAAGACGTCGAGACCGGCGGCGGCGATGGTGCCGTCCTTCAAGGCGGCGATCAGCGCCTGTTCATCGACCACGGTGCCACGGCCGATATTGATCAAAACGCCGTTCGGGCCGAGTTCCCTGAGCACTTCGGCGTTGACCGTGTGCCTCGTCTCCGGCGTGCCGGGGACGACGCATATCAGTGTGTCCACTTCGGCCGCGAGGCCCGCCAGCGTGTTGTGATAGGGGTAGCCGGCATCTCTCACCGGGCGACGGTTGTGATAGGCGATCGGCAATCCGAAGGCCTCGATACGCTTCGCGATCGCCTTGCCGATGCGGCCGAGGCCGTAGATGCCGACGGTGCGCCCGCGCAACGCCAGCGGCGAGGGCGCGAAGCTGCCCTTCGCCTCCCACTGGCCGGACTTGAGCCAGTCCGAGGCGCGGTCGAAGCGGCGCAGCGTGTTGAGCAGGACGCCGAGCGCGGTGTCGGCGACCTCCTCGTTCAGGACGTCGGGCGTATGGGTGACGCAGATACCCTTTCCGATGGCGTGCAGCGACGGTACCGGGTGGTAGCCGACGCCGAAATTGGAGACGATCTCCAGCGCCGGCAGGGCGTCGATGACCGCGACATGCTCCGGGCCGAGCAGGGCGGCCATGCCGACGATGCCAGCGCGCTTGTCCTCCGGGATCAGGGTCGGGTCCATCTCGTCGATCACCACGGCGTCGAAGGCATCGAGGATGCGTTCGGCGGCGCGCTCGTAGAAGCGCGCGGGCATCAGCACGCTGACCTTTTTCAGATCGCCGGACATGTCAGACCCGTTCCATGACGGGCGAGGTGGACTGGCGGATGTGGAGTTCGGGGCGGATCAGTTCGAGCGTGCCGGACTGGTCCTTGACGCCGTCGATGCGGTCGAGCAGCGCGCGGGCGGCGCGGCGGCCGACCTCGTGCTGGCCGTTCCACACCGTCGTCAGCGCCGGCGTGGCGATGGCGGCCTCTTCCAGATCGTCATAGCCGGTGACGGAAATGTCGATACCGGGGACGAGACCGGCGCGGCGGATGCCGTTCATCAGGCCGATGGCGACAAGGTCGTTCCAGCAGACCGCGGCCGTCGGCTTGTCGGGCAGGGCAAGGAATTCGCCCGCCGCCTCGAAGCCGCCCTGCTTGGTGCGCGGCCCGGCGATGCGCCATCCCGGCTTGACCGGCAGCTCGGCCTTTTCCATCGCCTGCAGGTAGCCCTGGTAGCGGTCGCGGCCGGTCGACGTTTCATCGGTGCCGCCGATCATGGCGATCCGCTTGTGGCCGAGCGAGATGAGGTGCTTGGTCGCGAGCCCGGTGCCGAAGGCGTCGTCGCCACGGAAGACCGGCAGGCGTGCACGCGGGATCGAACGGGCGATCAGGACGACCGGCAGGCCGTTGCGCAATACCAGGTCGATATCGTCGAGCGGCGTGCCGATGGCCGGCGACATGATGACGCCGTCGGCGCCGAGCTGCATCAGCGTGTCGAGGAAATCGCGCTGCTTTTCGACATTGTCGTAGTGGTTCGACAGAAGGAAGGTGTGGCGCGAACGGTCGAGTTCGGTCTCGATCGACTTGAGGATCTCGCCGTAGAACGGGTTCATGATGTCATGCACCACGACACCGATGATGCCCGATTTCGAGGTGCGCAGGCTCGCGGCACGCCGATTGTAGATGTAGCCCATCTGGCGGGCGTGCGTCTTGATCTTTTCCTTGGTCGCTTCGGCTACCAGCGGGCTGTCGCGCAGGGCAAGCGATACCGTTGCGGTCGACACGCCAAGCGCCTCCGCGATTGTCGAAAGCTTGATTTTCTGCGCCAAACGGTCCTCCCTCCCCGGTTTTTAAAAAGTTTAAACAACTTTAATTCGCCTAATGCAAGAGGGAAGGGCTTATGGGATAAGCGTTTTTCAGGATTCGTCGCCGGCCGACTTCTTCTTCTTCTTGCCGCTCGATTTCTTTTTCGATTTCGGTTTCGGTTCCTGTACGGGACCGTTGAGATTGGCATCGATCCGGGCCAGGATCCTGGCGAGCTGCTTGCGTTCCTTCTTCTTGATGCCGTTGAACGCGCGGGCCTCGGCGTCGCGGATGGCGCGATTCATTTGCTCGAGCAGGGCGCTACCCTTTTCCGTCAGCCAGACATGGATCTGGCGGGCATCGGTCCCGGAGGCGCGGCGCTCGACGAATTCCTGCTCCTGCAGGCGGGTGACCGACTTGGTGACAGTCGGCGGCTTGACGCCGAGCGCGGCGGCGAGCTGGCCGAGCGTCTGGCCGTCCTGGGCGGCGAGCAGCTCCATGATGCTTTCCTGACCGGCATAAAGCCCCGTCGACAGCAACTGGCGGGCCATGTGAGTGCGGCTGCTGCGCGCCGTATTGTGCAGACTGGCCAAGAGCTTGGTCGTCTCTTCGGCGTCCTTCTCTATGTAAAACCGGTTCATGCAGATCGATTAGCCGACGAATATTTTGGGGTCAAGTTCGAGGCCGGATGATGACGGCGGAACGGCTTTGCAGGCGAGGTGGCGATCCTTTAAGGATGAAGTTTCGCGACCTCGAGATCCGATCGCCACCATGAACCCGACCAAGCCTCTCTGGCTGAAGAACCCACTCGCCATCCTCGCTGACGCCGACGCGTCAGGCGGCGTGGTCGTGGCCGGCGGAAAGATCACCGAACTGGTGCCGGCAGGCGGATCGCCCTCGACGGAGGTTACGGTATTCGACGCCGCGCGGCACGTCATGCTGCCGGGGCTGATCAACACGCATCACCATTTCTACCAGACGCTGACGCGAGCGCATCCGGCCGCGATCAACAAGGAACTGTTCGACTGGCTGGTTGCGCTTTATCCGATCTGGGCGAAACTCGGGCCGGACGGGCTCAGGCTGGCGACAAGGCTGGCGCTGACCGAACTGATGATGTCCGGCGTGACGTGTTCCTCCGACCATCACTACGTCTTTCCCGCCGGTCTGGAGGACGCGCTCGACATCCAGGCCGAAGAAGCGACAGCACTCGGCATGCGCATGACGCTGAACCGTGGCTCGATGAACCTGTCGGAAAAGGATGGCGGGCTGCCGCCGGATTCGGTGGTGCAGGATGCCGACGCGATCCTTGCCGATTGCGAGCGGGTGATCGCGAAATATCACGATCCGTCCGAGGGCGCGATGCTGCAGGTGGCGCTGGCGCCGTGTTCGCCTTTCTCGGTGACGCGGGAACTGATGCGCGACACCGCGGCGCTGGCGAAGAAATGCGGCTGCGCGCTGCACACGCATCTCGGCGAAACGCATGATGAGGACGCCTATTGCGTCGAGCGTTTCGGCTGCCGGCCGGTCGACTATCTCGAGGAATGCGGCTGGCTGGGCGACAAGACCTGGCTGGCGCATGGCATCCATTTCGACGACACCGAGATCGCGCGGCTGGGCAAGGCCGGCGTCGGCGTCAGCCACTGCCCGACATCGAACGCGGTGCTCGTGTCGGGGCTTTGCCGCACGCGGGAGCTGGAAGCGGCGGGCGTGAAGGTCGGGCTCGGCGTCGACGGCTCGGCCTCCAACGACTCCTCCAACCTGATGGAAGGCGTGCGCCATGCGCTGATGCTGAGCCGCATCCGATACGACGCGACGGTGACGCATGCCGACGCGCTGCGCTGGGCGACGGCGGGATCGGCAGCCTGTCTCGGACGCGACGATATCGGCGCCATCGCCGTGGGCAAGCAGGCCGACCTGGCTCTGTTCACGCTGGATGAATTGCGGTTCTCCGGCGCGCACGATCCGCTTGCCGCGCTGGTGTTATGCGGGGCGCATCGCGCAGACAGGGTCATGATCAAGGGCAAGTGGACCGTCGAGGGCGGCATGCCCGTCGGCGTCGATATCGAGAAGCTGCGCCACGAGCACGGCGCGGTGGCGAAGCTTTTCGCGGAGGCGACATGACGGCGGGCAAGGGGGCGAAACCGAAAAGGCTGAGACGGCGGATCGAGAAACTGCCCGAGCGCGCGCCCGCCGAGGCCGCGCAATGGATTGCCGTGCTGCCGCTCGGCGCGACCGAGCAGCACGGGCCGCACCTGCCGTTCGAGACGGACAGCCTGATAGCCGAAGCGATCGTCGAGCGGCTGATCGAACGCTTGCCTGATTCCGCGCCGGTCGTCTTCCTGCCGGTCGAGGCGGTCGGCTATTCGCAGGAACACATGCATGTGGCAGGCACGAAGACGCTGGACTGGGACCAGGCGGTGCGGCGCTGGGTGCGCGCAGGCGAACAGGCGCACCGCTCGGGCATCCGCAAATTCGTGATGCTCAACGCGCATGGCGGCAACTCGCCGCTGATGACCATCGTCGCGACGGAGTTGCGCACGCGCTTCAACATGCTGGCGGTGGCGACGAGCTGGACGCGGTTCGGCCTGCCCGAGGGGATCATGCCGGCGGAAGAAAAGCATCTCGACATCCATGCAGGGCTGATCGAGACATCGGTGATGCTGGCGGTCCATCCGGAGACGGTGGAGATGGCGAAGGTGGCCAATTTCAATTCCCGCCAGGCGGACTTCATCCGGGACTACAAGCACCTGCGTGCCTACGGACCACACGCCTTCGGCTGGCAGATGTCCGACCTGTCGGAAATCGGCGCCGTCGGCAATGCGGCCGGCGCCTCGGCTGAGATCGGGGAAAAGATCCTCGACCATGCGGTCGAGGGGCTTGTCGAGCTGCTCAGGGATGTCGAGAAACATCCGGGTTTTTGAACTCGTCAGCCCGAACGCACTGCATCGCGGATCGCTTCCAGAATCCCGCAGGGTGAGAAAAATGCTGATCGACATTGACCGTGGAAAGCCAGCCGCTATCCTGATCCGCGATCAGGGCGCGCCCCGATCTCCAGGGAGGGAACAATGGCAGTGTCGGTGCAGGTGATTTATCCGGTCGTGGAGGGAACCACGTTCGACTACGACTACTATGTCGACAAACACATGAAGCTGGTCGACGAAACCATGGGGCCGCATATCCAGTCCACGGTGGTCACCAGGGGGCTGGCCGGCGGACCGGAAGCGCCGCCCGGTTTCTTCGCGGTCGCGACGTTCGTCTTCCAGGACGATGCGGCGATGAAGGCGGCCCTGGCGAATTCCGGGCCGCTTGGCGAGGATCTCGCCAACTTCACCAATACCGAGCCGAAATTCCTGATTGGCGAAGTGATCGCCTGACGCGGCTTCGCGGCAGGCGCATCATCCGCGCGGTGGCTGGCTTTATCAGCCGGCCGGCGCGACAGTGACGACGGTGAAGGTGTGCATCTTGCCGTCGTGACCGGTAATCGAGACGTATTCGCCCTTGTTGAAGGCGTGTTCGCCCAGACGGAAACCGGTTTCCTCGTCCTCGTCGTCGTCGAAATCGTAGTCGAAAACCCACTGGCCCTTCTTGTGACGCTCGAGATAGCCGAGTTCGGCGCGCTCGCCGTCCCAGAAGCGTTCGACGGTGCAGGCTTCGGGATGCTTCTTCCACTCGGCAGCGTCGATCTTCATGTCGCCGTCCAGCGGCAGCACCAGCTCGTAACCCCGTTTCCGGTTGCCCTCCGGAAATCCCGGTTCGCGGGCCATTTCGAGGCGGACATTGTAAAGCGGCATTCAGGTTCTCCCGGTCTTTTCATGTTCTCGGGTCAATCGGTGACGCCCGCTTTGACACCGATCACGGCGGCAATCAACCGGTTTTTCGGAAGCGGGAGGGCACGATTATGCGTCAAACGCCGGTGGCGCGGCGGCGCCGAAACGCCTATATGCCGGCAAGAAACAAAGGCCCCTGCGAGGCAGACATGAGCGAACAATCCATTCCCGTCACCGTCCTGACCGGCTATCTCGGCTCCGGCAAGACGACGCTTCTCAACCGTATCCTGACCGAGGATCACGGCAAGCGCTACGCGGTCATCGTCAACGAGTTCGGCGAGATCGGCATCGACAACGACCTGATCGTCGAGTCGGACGAGGAAATCTACGAGATGAACAATGGCTGCGTGTGCTGCACGGTGCGCGGCGACCTGGTGCGCGTGGTCGAAGGGCTGATGCGCCGGCCGGGCCGCTTCGACGCCATCGTGGTGGAGACGACGGGGCTGGCCGATCCGGCGCCGGTGGCGCAGACCTTCTTCATGGATGACGACGTGCGCGCGAAGACGCGGCTCGACGCGGTGGTGGCGCTGGTCGACGCGAAACACGTGGCGATGCGGCTGAAGGATTCACGCGAGGCGGAAGACCAGATCGCGTTCGCCGACGTCGTGCTGCTCAACAAGACGGATCTCGTCTCGGAAAAGGAGTTGCACGACCTGGAACACACGATCCGGGCGATCAATCCGCATGCGCGCATCCACCGCACGGAACGCTCGAAGATCGACCTGAAGGAAATCCTCGACCGCGGCGCCTTCGACCTGCAGCGCGCGCTGGAGAGCGATCCGCATTTTCTCGATCACGATCACCCGGATCATGCCTGCGGTCCGGATTGCGATCACGACCACGGTCATCACCATCATCATGGCGACGGGCATCATCATCACCACGATTACGACCATGGCGGCATTCACGGCACGACGATCCAGTCCGTGTCACTGAGGTGCGGCGAGGTCGATCCGAAGAAATTCATGCCGTGGATCCAGAAAATCACCCAGCTCGACGGGCCGAACATCCTGCGGCTGAAGGGGATCATCGCGTTTCCGAACGAGCCGCAGCGCTACGTGGTGCAGGGCGTGCACATGATCATCGAGGGCGATCACGAACGTAACTGGAAGGACGGCGAGAAGCGGGAAAGCCGCATCGTCTTCATCGGCCGGGAACTCGACCGCGAGAAACTGGAGCGCACGTTCGCGGCGTGCGCCGCCTGATTATCCGGAGGAAATGACGAGGCCGGGTCAGGCCTCGTCGACAATTTCGGCGCCGGGGCCGTTCTTCTTGAGCGACTCGATGGCGTTCTTCGAGCTCGTCTTGGAGGTGTAGGTCTCCGTGCGCACCATGGTCTCGCCGTTGGAGGCGACGAAGCGGACATATGTCTGGCCGTCCTTGGAGGCGGCGATCTCGAAATGGTAGCCCTTGGCGTCCTCGTCTTTCGTCAGGTCGGCCGTCGGGGCATCCGGCGCGTTCTTCTTCAGCGAATCGATGCAGTTCTGGGCGCTGGACTTGCTCTTGTAGCTTTCCGACCAGAAGATGACCTCGGAGTTGTAGACGAACTGCGCACCGAACTGGCCGTTGGAGCGGCCGACGATCTTGAATTTGTGGGCCAAGAAAGCCTCCCTGAAATGAACTAATGACCGGGCGAATGTAACCGACTCGTTCCGAAAGGGAACCCTCGGTCTTTCCCCAATTGCCGCATCGCGTCTTGACGCGACGCCGCATTCCGGGGAAGTGCTGCGGCAAACAACGGAAGATCCCACCATGCCCACTGTCGCGCCGCTCGATCTCGATGGCTATTGCCTGTTCGCCTCCTTCATCGGCGAGGTGCCGGTGTTCGCGCTGGCCGACGGCACGGTGCACCGGCTCGATCACGGCCACCATGCCGTGCAGATGCATGACGGCACGACCTGCGCCGTGCTGTCGCGGGACGGCAAGGCGCTGATCACCGGCGGCGAGGACGGGCTGGTGCGCGCGCTGAATGGCGAGGGCACCGCCGCCGAGATCGGCAGTGTCGGCAAGAAGTGGGTGACGACGCTAGCGGCGGGGCCGCAGGGCGCGGTCGCCTGGGCGGCAGGCAAGACGGCCTTCGTGCGGCTCGCCGACGGCACGGTGAAGGAATTTTCCGAGGATCGTTCCATCGAGGGGCTCGCCTTCGCGCCGAAGGGCATGCGGCTCGCCACCGCCCGCTACAATGGCGGCACGCTGCACTGGGTGACGACGGCGGGCAAGCCGGTCGATCTGGAATGGAAGGGCGCGCATACGGCGGTCATGTTCTCGCCGGACGGCAAATACGTCGTCACCACCATGCAGGAAAACGCGCTGCATGGCTGGCGGCTGGACGACATGAAGCACATGCGCATGACCGGTTACCCGGCCAAGGTGAAAAGCTGGTCCTGGTCGGCGAAGGGCAGGTGGCTGGCGACGTCCGGCGCGCCTGCGGCGATCGTCTGGCCGTTCACGGGCAAGGACGGGCCGATGGGCAAGGCTCCGCTGGAACTCGGCACGCGCGGCGACCAGATGGTCACCTGCGTCGCCTGCCATCCGGCAGAAGACATCGTGGCGGTCGGCTATTCCGACGGCATGGTGCTGGCGGTGCGATTCGACGACGGCAAGGAAGTGCTGCTGCGGCGCGGCGGCAAGGGGCCGGTCTCCTCGATGGCCTGGGACAGGGACGGCTACCGCGTCGTCTTCGGCTCGGAGGAAGGCGATTGCGGCGTGATCGACATCAGGGGATAGGGAGTTGCGCCGAAACCGGCGGGTAACCATAACCGGAAACCGGCTGCAACCGTTGATTGATTTTTCATTGTTATCTCGTCCATTGTGACACCGTGGCCTTGTGGCGGAATGGGTACGCGGGGGACGTGCAAATCCCTTCCATCCCTGGTTCGAATCCAGGGCAAGGCCTCCACTTCCCTCTATTGATGGACCAATGGCGAGCCGGACCAAACCCGGCGCTTGTTCGCAAACGATCTGACGGGTGGTGGATCAGGTCGCCGCAGTCTGGATTTTATCGCCCCGATGCGGTCAAATCCCCGCATGGCGCTCACCGTTCACCTGAAGGACGAGCATGATTTCGCCGGCTGGCGCGATGCCGCGCGGCGACTGGCGCTGAACGGGGTCGAACCGGATTCAGTCACATGGCTGACTGAAAATGGCGGCAACGACCTGCCCGAGGGCCCCGAGGGCAAGACGCTGTCGGTGCCGCGCGCCTTCGTCGCCATGGCGGAACATGCGCTGTTCCATGGCTCGCCTGACCGGTTTTCGTTTCTCTATGCGGTTCTGAAGCGGCTCGCCGACGGCGAGTTGAAGATCGGCCAGAAGACCGATCCGGACATTGTGCGGCTGGTACGGATGGTGGCGGAAGCGGAGATTCCCGGCGGGGCGAATTTCGTGATGCCCGACCCGCTGGAAGGGCCGCGCGACGCGGCGAAGCTGTGCACGCATTGCCACCTGCACGGGCCGGCGAGCCAGACGGTATTCGGCGACGGGCGGGCGGACGCGAAACTGGTCTTCGTCGGCGAGCAGCCGGGCGACCAGGAAGACATTCAGGGCAGGCCCTTCGTCGGGCCGGCGGGGCGCCTGCTCGACGAGATCCTCGGCGAGGTCGGCATCGACCGGGCAGAAACCTACGTCACCAACGCAGTGAAGCATTTCAAGTTCGAGCCGAGCGGGGTGCGGCGCATCCACCAGAAACCGGATGCCGGCGAGGTGCAAAGCTGCCGCTGGTGGGTGGAAAAGGAGATCGCGCTGGTCCGTCCGCAGCTCGTGGTGGCGCTGGGCGCGACAGCGGCGTTCTCGCTGCTCGACCGGCAGGTCGGGATCATGCGCGAGCGCGGCACCGTCCACAATCGCGGAAAAGACGGCATGCCGGTGCTGCTCACCTATCACCCCTCCTTCCTGCTGCGCATCCGCGACGAGGCGGACAAGGTACGGCAGAGAGCGAATTTCACCTCCGACCTGGCGCAGGCGCGGGACTGGCTGGCACGGAACACGGCCTGAAGGACAAGGCTCCGCTACGATCAAGCTAACGTGAAAGCGGCAACGCGGCAGTTGGATTATGATGGCGGCGATCCGATTGCTGCGGATAAGTGGAGGTTGAAGACATGCCGCGATTTCATGGAGTTTCGATATTGCTTGCCGGGCTTTTCGCCATGGCTGTTTCCAATCCCGCTGTCGCACAGGACCAGCGCGGCTGGAGCCCCGGTTGGGGCATGGGCCAGATGATGCCCGGATGGGGCTGGGGCAACGGTCCGATGATGGGATTCGGCCCCGATGCGATGCTCGACCGGATTGACGGGAGGCTGGCGTTTCTCAAGACGGAGTTGAAGATCACCGAGGCGCAGTCGGCTGTCTGGGACGAGATGGCCGAAACGATCCGAACCACCGCGCAAGCCCATAACGGTCTCATGCAATCGATGATGGAGCAGATGCATGACGGCGACTATCTGAAGATGCCGTTGCCAGAGCGCCTCGCCATTCGCGAAAGCCATATGGAAGCGCAACTGGAGCAGATCAAGGAACTGAAGGTGGCCGTCGACAAGCTCTATGCGGTGCTCGACGACGAGCAGAAAAAGGCCGCCGACGAGATCATGCTGCCGACGATGGGCATGGGGATGATGGGCGGCGGCTACGGCATGGGGCCAGGGATGATGAACCGCTGAATTCCCGTCAAATGCGCTGAAAGTGGCGGCGCGGGAGTTTCCTCCCGCACGTCGACCGCGCCGCCATCGGCCCCCGCCGGTATCCTTATGCCACGAGGCGGAGCTTGTGTGCCTTCGCTGCCTTGCGTCCGGTCGCGACGACCATGCCTGCCGCGCCGTCGAGCCAGCCTTCGGAAAGCTCGATGCCCAGAAAGCGGTCGCGCTCGACCGGGCCGGGCAGGGCGAGCAGGGCGGTCTTTTCGGCCGAGAAGCCGAAGCGGGCATAGTAGGGCGCGTCGCCGACCAGCAGCACCGCGCCGTGACCGAGGCGCGCGGCTTCCGCCAGCGCGTGGCGCATCAGCAGCGAGCCCGTGCCGCGGCTCTTGGCGTCCGGATCGACGGCGAGCGGGCCGAGGAGGAGCGCCGGGATCGCGCGGCCGAAGGCGCCGATGCCAGCCGTGACGTTCCACAGCCGCACGGTGCCGATGATCGCGCCGGAACCGTCGCGGGCGACGAAAGCCAGACCTTCGGCCGGCAGGCGGCCGCGACGCAGCCTGGCGGACGTCTTCTTCTTCCAACTGGCCGACATAGCTCGGTCGAGCAGGGCATCGCGGGCCGCGATGTCTGTCCCGGATTCGAGCGCAATGGTGACGGCGTCGCCGTCATGAACGAGCGTTTCCATGTCCGTACTCCCGAAGGCGCGATCAGATGACGTAGGAGCGCAGCGGCTCGAAGCCATTGAAGGCAACAGCGGAATAAGTCGTGGTGTAGGCTCCGGTTCCCTCGATCAGGACCTCGTCGCCGATCGTCAGGGTGAGCGGCAGCGGGTACGGGGTCTTTTCGTACATCACGTCGGCCGAGTCGCAGGTCGGGCCGGCGAGCACGCAGGGCTCGGCGACGTCGCCGTCACGCGGCGTGACGATGTTGTAGCGGATGGCCTCGTCCATGGTTTCGGCCAGACCGCCGAACTTGCCGATGTCGAGATAAACCCAGCGGACATTGTCGTTGTCGGATTTCTTCGAAACCAGCACGACTTCCGTCTTGATGACGCCGGCATTGCCGACCATGCCGCGGCCCGGCTCGATGATGGTTTCCGGGATACGGTTGCCGAAGTGCTTGCGCAGCGCGTCGAAGATGGCGCGGCCATAGGCTTCCGCCGTCGGCACGTCCTTGAGATACTTGGTCGGGAAGCCGCCGCCCATGTTGACCATCTTCAGGGTGATGCCCTTGTCGGCCATGGCTTCGAAGACCATGCGGGCGTCGGCGAGCGCCTTGTCCCAGGCGGCGAGATGGGTCATCTGCGAGCCGACATGGAAGGAAACGCCATAGGCGTCGAGGCCGAGGCGCGCGGCATGCGACAGCACGTCGACAGCCATTTCCGGGGCGCAGCCGAACTTGCGCGATAGCGGCCATTCGGCGCCTTCGCCGTCGGTCAGGACGCGGCAGAACACGCGCGCGCCCGGCGCGGAGCGGGCGATCTTGTCGACTTCCTCGACGCAATCGACGGCAAAGAGCTTGATGCCGAGCTCATGGGCGCGGGCAATGTCGCGCTCTTTCTTGATGGTGTTGCCGAAGGAAATGCGGTCCGGGGTGGCGCCGGCGTCGAGCGCCATTTCGATCTCGGCGACCGAGGCGGTGTCGAAGGAGGAGCCGAGGCTTTCCAGCAGGCGCAGGATCTCGGGCGCCGGGTTGGCTTTCACGGCGTAGAAGATGCGCGAATCAGGCAGCGCCTTGCGGAAGGCGCAGAAATTGTCCTGCACCACGTCGAGGTCGACAACGAGGCAGGGGGAGGCCGGACGTCGGGTGGCGAGGAATTCCTGGATGCGTGGGGTCGTCAAGGCAGTGTCCAATCAGCGATCTCGTGCAGCCGTGGCTGCGTGAAAACCTGCGGCCCGTACCGGCAGGTGCGAAAGCACCGGCCCATGCGGAACCACGTGAAAATCTCAGACCGGAAATCCGGTCTTGATTGCCATTGATTGGATGGGTGACCCGACCGCACGTTTGGCAAGGATGGCAAGTGTCTCTCAACTACCCCGGCGTTTGGACCGCCAGACGAGTGATCGATAGACCCGACCGTCGTTGCTTCAAGATGTCCTCGCCAGACCGGTTGGCCGGTTAGCGACCGGAGGGGTTAACTCCGGGTACCTTACCTAGCCCTCACCATTCGAGGGATCGGCGGACACCCACAGGCACGAGCGACTTTGGGTGAGGGGCATATAAGAGGAGAATAGTTGAGGATCAATGAAAAATCGGGGGCTTGCCTAAAGTTTTTTCGCGTGCAGATTTTGAACGAATTCCACAAACCGGTTCGAAACTTATGAACGATCTCCAAGATACGGTGAATGCCTTCCTGCCGCATGGTTTCGATGCGCCGGTCGCGTGTGCGGCGGAGGGGCCGCTGGCCGGGCTGAGCTTCGCCGTCAAGGACATGTTCGACGTGGCCGGCCTGAAAACGGGTTTCGGCAATCCGGCAATCCTGGAGCGGGCGGAACCGGCCGCCGTTACAAATTCCACGATCGGGAAACTGCTCGACGCCGGAGCGCGTTTCGCCGGCAAGACGCAATGCGACGAACTGACATTCTCGCTGATGGGCCAAAACGCGCATTACCCGCGGCCGGTCAATCCGGCAGCACCGGAGCGGGTTACCGGCGGGTCGTCGAGCGGATCGGCGGCGGCGGTGGCGGCGGGGCTTTGCGATTTCGCAATCGGGTCGGACACGGGCGGCTCGATTCGCGCGCCGGCAAGCTTCTGCGGATTGTTCGGTCTCAGGCCGACGCATGGCGTCATCGCGCTCGATCACGCCTGCGGCCTCGCGCCGTCCTTCGATACGTTCGGCTGGTTTGCGCGCGATGCGGAGACCTATACCCGCATCGCGGACATAGCGCTGCCGGCGGATAGCGCCGAAACGGGCACGACGCTTGTCGAGCCGTCCTTCGCCGCGCCGCTGCTGCCGGACGACAGCAAGGCGCAGTGGAACAGGATCCGCGACGTGCTCGGGGCCGGTGTCGAGGATGTCCCGGGGCTTGGCGACGTGCAGGGCAATTACCTGATCTTCCGGCGGCTGCAGGCCTACGAGGCATGGGCGCAGCGCGGCGACTTCGTGTCCGACCCGGCGAACCGGGTGTCGGAGGATATCGCGACGCGGTTCCGCTACGGCGAAAACCTCTCCTGCGGCGATGCCGCGGCCGATACCAAAAAGCGCCACGCGCTACGCGACGCGGTGGCGGGTTATCTCGCGGGAGGAAGGGTGCTGGTGCTGCCGACCGTCCCCGGCCCCGCGCCGCTGGCCGAGGGATCGGCGGACGATCTTCTCGCCTATCGCGAGCGGGCGCTTTGCCTGCTCTGCATCTCGGGCCTGACCGGCCTGTCGCAGATGAACGTGCCGGCGGGCAAAGTCGACGGCGCGCCGTTCGGCCTGTCGGTGATCGGGCCCGCCGGAAGCGACCGGGCGTTGATCGGCGTCGCGGCGTCCCTACATGCAAGGCTCCTTGAAGCGGGAGTTGCCTGAATGGACACCTTGACGCGCATGCGCGCCTTCATCGCCGTGGTCGAGAATGAAGGCTTCTCCGCCGCTGCCCGGAAGATCGGCCGGTCGAAGGCGCTGTTGTCGAAATATGTGCGCGAACTGGAAGACGAGCTCGGTGCGCTTCTGCTCAACCGGACGACACGGCAGTTCTCGCTGACCGAACTCGGCCATACCTATTACAAGCGCGCGGTGGAGATCGTGCGCGAGATCGACACGTTGCAGGACATGGTGCGCGACAGCCGCGAGGGCGTGCGCGGGCGCATCAAGGTTTCCGCGCCGCGGTCCTTCGCCGATGCCTCGCTCGACCACGCGCTTATCGATTTCACCGCCGCCAATCCGGAAATCGGCCTCGACATCCATCTCGACGACCGGTTCGTCGATCTTGTCGAGGAGGGATTCGATATCGCCATCCGGGTCACCACGCTGGAGGATTCCGCGATGATCGCGCGGCGGCTGGCGCCGTTCCGGCTAAAGATCGTCGCGACGCCGGAGACGATCGAGAAATACGGACGGCCGGAAAAGCCGGAAGACCTGGCGGGGATGCCCTGCATTGTCGACACCAATGCGCGGCGGCGCAACAATTGGGTGCTGAAAGGCGCGGACGGCGCCGCGCAGGCGGTGACGGTCGGCGGACCGATCGAGGTCAACAGCCCGCTGTCGACGCGGGCGGCGGTGCTGGCGCATCTGGGCTTTGCGCTCAGCCCGGACTTCATCGTGCGCGAGGACCTGAAAAGCGGCGCGCTGGAGGAACTGCTGCCGGGATCGACCTCGGACGAGGCCGGTATCTACGTGGTCTATCCGCACCGGCGTTACCTGCCGGGCAAGGTGCGCGCATTGGTCGACTTTCTTGCCGAGTGGTTCAGGGACTACGATAGCCGCACGTCATAATGCTGCCGGGATTTTCCGGTCTTGGCAGCGGAGGTTCAATTACATGCAGGCCAGGATGAAACGCATCGCCGCAACCGCAGCCCTGGGCGCGCTCGCCGCAACCGCGGCGGGCGGGACGGCGGCGGCGCATCCGCACGTCTTCGCCGAGGCACGGCTGGAAGTCGCGGTGTCGCCGGACGGAACCGTGGAGGCGTTGCGCCATGTCTGGCGTTTCGACGAGCTGTTTTCCTCGACCGTGCTGCTGGAATTCGATGCGGACACCGACAACCTGCTCGAAGAGCCGGAACTGCAGGAGGTCGCCTCGGTGGTGACGGAGTCGATCTCCGAGTTCGGCTATTTCCAGACGATCACCGCGCATGGCAAGGACATCGGCGTCAAGCCGGTCGACGACATGAAGGTGCTGTTCGAGGACGGACAGTTGATCATCTTCTTCACCACCGTGCCGGAGGAGCAGATCGAGATCACCGCGTCGCCGACATTCGGCGTGTTCGACCCGACCTTCTACACGGCGATCGACTTCTATGACGACAGCAACATGGTGCTGGAAGGCGCGCCGGAAAACTGCAGCGGCAAGATGGTGGTGCCCGATCCCGACGAGGCGATCGCGCAGAACCAGGCGTCGCTGACCGAAGCCTTCTTCGCGGACCCTTCCAGCAACGACATGTCGAAATTGCTGGCGACGCGGATGGAGGTCACCTGCCTATGAAGCGCGCGGCGGCTGCCGGGAGGATCCTGGCCGGCGCGGCGCTGACCGCGCTGCTGGTCGCGACGGCGGCGCAGGCGCAATCCTCGCTCGGCATCGGGTCGGACGAGGTCTCCATGCAGCCGGGCGGCGGCTTCCTTGCGGGTTTCTTCCTCTGGATCAACGAGATGCAGCGCTCGTTCTATCGCGAGATGACCGGCGCCCTGAAGGCGATGCGCGAGGATGGCGCGGCAGTGTGGCTGCTTATCGGCCTGTCGTTCGCCTACGGCATCTTCCATGCGGCGGGCCCGGGCCACGGCAAGGCCGTGATCTCCTCCTACATGCTGGCCAACGAAACGCTGTTGCGGCGCGGCGTGATCCTGTCCTTCATCTCGGCGATGCTGCAGGCAGTGTCGGCCATCGTGCTGGTCGGCGCGGCCTATCTTGTACTGCGTGGCACGGCCGTGTCGATGACGGACGCGACCTGGTTCATGGAAGCGGCGAGTTATGCGCTGATCGCGGCGTTCGGCTTCTGGCTTCTGGTGACAAAACTGCGGCCGCGCCGTGCAGCGGCGTCGCTGTCGGCGGCGGCGGCGCATGAGCACCATCTTGATCATCACCACGATCACGGCCACGATCACCACCATCACGGCGAGGGCGAGGTGTGCGAGACCTGCGGGCACGCCCATGCACCGGACCCGAAGATGCTGGCGGGGCCGATGAACTGGCGTTCTGCCTGGGCGGCGATCGTCGCCGTCGGACTGAGGCCCTGTTCGGGCGCGCTGATCGTGCTGACCTTCGCATTGCTGAACGGGCTTTACGTTGGCGGCATCGTCTCGGTCTTCGCCATGGCGATCGGCACGGCGATCACCGTCTCGGCGCTGGCGACGCTCGCGGTGACGGCGAAGAACGTGGCGCTGCGCTATTCGGGTTCGGGCGCAATGTCGGGGCGGCTGCACCGCGCCATCGAGATCGGCGGCGCGGCGCTGGTGATGGTGCTGGGGCTCGTGCTGCTCGGCGGTGCGCTTGCCGCCTAGCACCTGCCGGTATTGACGCCTGAAGGGGCTGCATACAGCGCCTTCGGGTGCGAATCCCGGCAACCCCTATGGGAGTTTGCCGCCCAATTCATCCTCGATGTGAATGCGGATGATATCGTCGAAGGCGGTTTCGGCGGAAAAGCCGAGATCGCGGGCGCGCTGGGCGTCGAAGCGCTGCGGCCAGAAGTCGACAATGGTGGCAATCGCAGGGTCAGGCTCGTCGCGGATCAGCGCGACGGCATCGTCTCCGGCGATGCGGCGCAGCGCCTCGACCTGCTCGCCGACCGAGACGGCGACGCCCGGCAGCGACAGGTTGCGGCGCGGGCCGATATCCCCCGACGGCAGGCCCGCGGCGTGCAGCAGGAAACCGACGGCCGAGCGCGGGCTGGCATGAGTGTGCACCACATCGCGCGATACCGGCAGCACGGCCTGCCTGCCGGCGAGGGGCTCGCGGATGATCGAGGAAAAGAAGCCGGAAGCGGCGAGGTTGGGCTTGCCGGGGCGCACGCAGATCGTCGGCAGACGCAGGCCGATACCGTCAAGAAACCCGCGCCGCGTATAGTCCGTAAGCAGCATCTCACCAATCAGTTTCTGTGCGCCGTAGGAGGTCAGTGGCACCTGCTGGAAATCGTCGTCGATGACCGGCGGAAAGGGTGCGCCGAAGACGGCGATGGAAGACGTGTAGACCACGCGCGGGCAATGGTCCTCGCGCATGCGGATTGCGTCGAACAGGGCGCGGGTGCCATCGAGATTGGCGCGGTAACCCTTTGAAAAATCCGCCTCCGCCTCGCCGGAGACAACGCCGGCGAGATGAAACACCACATCGGCCTCGCGGGCGGCGAGCGCGTCCGCCACGCCCGGTTCGGCAAGGTCGCCTGCCTCGCATGTGAGTGCAAAATCGGCCTGCGGCGGATCGAAGGAAACGATGTCTTGTAAGTGAATGCTTACTATCGAATCGCCATTCAGCGTTCCGTCGGCGATCAGCCGGGCGGTGAGCTTGCGACCGATCATCCCGGCTGCGCCGGTGACCAGGATATTCACTTGCCTCTCCGCATGCGGCCACGCAGCCAAAGGCCCAGAAAAGGCAGGACCAGAACGGCGGCGACGATGGCGCCTGCCAGCCACCGGTTCTCGCCGCCGATGGCCAGCATGATAGTCGGCAGGAAGTAGATCAGCAGGGCGAAGCCGATAAAGATCGCCGCAGCGGTAAGCAATGTCTTACTATCATATCTGTTGTTGCTATCGTCGGACATCAGAGGGTCCATCCTCCGTCGATTGGAATTGCGGTTCCGGTGGTGAAGGCGGCGGCGTCGCTCGCCAGATAGACGGCGAGGGCGGCGACTTCCTCCGGCTTGCCCACACGACCCATGGGCTGGCGGTCAATAAAGAGTTGCATCGCCTTGTCGGTTCCGCCGACGGTCTTGCCGAGGTCCTCCACCCGTCCTTGCCAGGAGGGCGACTCGATGGTGCCCGGGCAGATGGCATTGCAGCGGATCCCCTGACGGATGAAATCCTGCGCCACGGCCTTGGTCAGACCGATGACAGCGGCCTTGGTGGCGCCATAGGCGTAACGGTTGGGCGCGCCTTTCAGCGAGGAGGCGCCGGACGACATGTTGACGATCGAAGCCGAGGTGCCGCCGGCCTTCGCGCGGGTCAGCATTTCCGGCAGGAAGGCGCGGATCATGCGGTGCATCGATTTCACGTTGAGATCGAAGGAGAAGTCCCAGTCCTTTTCCTCGCACTCGAGCACCGTGCCGTGATGCACATAGCCGGCGACATTGGCGAGAATGTCGATGCCGCCGACAGCATCGGCATAGGCGTCGACAGCTGCGGTGTCGGTAACGTCGAGGCGGGCCTTGGAGGCTTCGAGGCCGTCGAGCTTGTCGATATCGAGGTCGGATGCGTGAACGATGGCGCCCTCGGCCGCGAAAGCCTCGGCGATAGCGCGGCCGATACCCTGGCCCGCCGCCGTGACGACGGCGATCTTTCCCTCAAGTTGTCCTGCCATGAAACCCTCCCTTTTCAGCGCACAGGCGCCATCATGTGCACGGCGGTGCGGTCGCCGAGATCTTCCTCGCGCTCTACCACGAAGCCGAGGCGTTTGTACCATGCCAGCGCCGGATTGAGCGCATTCGTCATCAAGCGGATTTCCGGCAGGTCCAGCGCGCTCGCGCGCTCGAAGGCGGCCGACATCATGGCCGTGCCATGGCCGTTGCCGGCAGCGGACGGCAGGGTGGCGATGGATTCAAGGAACAGATGGTCCGGACGCCGGCGCAGGATGAGCAGGCCTTTCGGCTCGCCTCGGGATGCGGCGATCCATGCTTCGCAGGTCTCAAGGATTTCGCCGTAATCCCAGGCGAGTGGCATGGGCCGGGTGCCGAGCGCCTCTTCGGTGCGGGCATAGGCTTCCGCCTGGAACCGCTCGATCGTGGCACGGTGTTCGGATCCGAGGCGGGCGAGGCGAAGGCTGCCGGTTTCCAGATGACGGGCCGTCAGTGACGACAGCGCCACGCGTTGCCTGCCGTCGGCATCGAAGTTCTCCGGCGCCAGCCATGTCTCGAAGGCAGCCCTAGCCTGCGGCCATTCGCGGTCGAGCAGCGAGAACCAGGCGGTGTCGCGGTTTTCGCCCTTGACCACGCCGGCCTGGCGGAACGTCCCCTCAAAGGTCATGCCGAACCGTTCGGCGGCGCGCTTCGACGGCTCGTTGCGGTCATTGCATTTCCATTCGAAGCGGCGATAGCCGAGATCGTCGAAGACGTGACGGGCAAACAGAAAGAAGGCCTCGGTGGTTGCCGGCGAACGGGCGATCATCGAGGACCAGAGGATGTGACCGATCTCTATAACGCCGTTTGCGGTATCGATGCGAAGGAAGGTCTGCCGGCCCGCGACCTTGCCGGTCGCCTTGTCGATGACGGCGTAATAAAGCGGGTCCGCGCTTGCCTCCGCCCGCTCCAGCCAGGGCTGGAAGGCCTGGCGGTTCTCCGGCGGGTATTCCGGCAGCCAGCGAAAACGGGCGTCGGCATCCGGCATTGTCGAGCAGGCATGGAGACCGTCGCCGTGGCGGCCGGCCGACAGTCTTTCCAGGCGGACGAAACGGCCTTCCATCGCCGCGACCCCGGGAGCCGGGCAGCCTTTCCACTGTGACAGATCGCGCATGACGCACCTCGCTGGTCGCAATCCGCTCTGGATTGCAAAAACCGCAGCCGAATGCCAGACAGCAATCGGAATTTTGCGCATTTTCGGAGGAGAGCGCATGCTGCACACCGTTGCCGCCTATGACCGGATCGGCGAGGAAAACGCCTTTGCCGTGCTGGCACGCGCCACGCAACTGGCGGATGCCGGCCGCGACATCATCAATCTCGGGATCGGACAGCCGGATTTCAAAACGCCGGAGCATATCGTGGAGGCCGCGATCAAGGCGCTGCGCGACGGCCATCACGGCTATACGCCGGCGAACGGCATCCTGCCGGCGCGCGAAGCGGTGGTGCGGCGCACCCTGACGACGACCGGCGTCGAAGTTTCGCCCGACAACGTGATGATCATGCCGGGCGGAAAGCCGACCATGTTCGCGGCGATCACCATGTTCGGCGAACCGGGCGCGGAAATCCTCTATCCCGATCCGGGTTTCCCGATCTACCGGTCGATGATCGAGTTCACCGGCGCGACGCCGGTTCCGGTGCCGATCCGCGAGGAAAACGGCTTTGCCTTCTCGGCGGAAGAGACGTTGTCGCTGATCACGCCGAAAACACGGCTGATCATCCTCAACTCGCCCGCCAACCCGACCGGCGGCGTGACGCCGAAACAGGAGATCGACGCGCTGGCAATGGGGCTGTCCGAGTATCCGGACATCGCGATCATGTCGGACGAGATCTATGACGTCATGACGTATGACGGCGAGACGCACACATCCCTGCTGGGCTATCCGGCCCTGCGCGACCGGCTGATCGTGCTCAACGGCTGGTCGAAGACATGGGCAATGACCGGCTGGCGGCTGGGCTGGTCGATCTGGCCGGATGCGCTGATCGACAAGGTGCGCAAGCTGGCGGTCAATTGCTGGTCCTGCGTGAACGCGCCGTCGCAATTCGCCGGCATCGCGGCGATCGACGGACCGCAGGACGCGGTCGAAACCATGATGGCGGCGTTCGACAGGCGGCGCAAAATTGTCACTGACAAGATGAACGCATTGCCCAATGTCAGCTGCGCGACGCCGAAGGGTGCCTTCTACGCCTTCCCGAACATATCGGCGACGGGCTGGAAGGCGAAGCCGCTCGCCTCCGCGCTGCTGGACGAGGCCGGTGTGGCGCTGATCGGCGGGCCGGACTTCGGCGTGCTGGGCGAAGGATACATACGCCTGTCCTTCGCCAACTCTGCGGAGAACATCGAGCGGGCAATCGAGCGGATCGGCGATTTTCTCGACAAAAACACGCCACCGAGCCGGTAATTTGACGCTGTCAAGTTAAGGGCCGTTTGAACCATTCCGGCTGTCAAGATATCCTTGCCGGGTGATTCGCAGGCGGCGGGGACGAGGCATGGCGACGGCGCGCAAGGACAAGCCCTATCATCACGGCGATCTGCGCGCGGCGCTGGTCGCCGCCGCCGAGGCGGAACTGATCGAAAAGGGCGTCGACGGGTTCTCGCTGCGCGGTGCGGCCAAGCGGGCGGGGGTGAGCCACGCCGCGCCGGCGCATCATTTCAAGGATTCGAACGCGCTGCTCGATGCCCTGGCGGCGGCCGGCTTCGCGCGGCTGACCGCGGCGATGAAAGAGGAACAGGCGCCGGACGGGGCGGACAGGAAGGCGCATATGGTCGCCGCCGGCATCGGCTATGTCCGCTTCGCACTCGACAATCCGGAACTGCTGCTACTGATGTACGGCACATCGCGGCGCAAGGGCGACGATCCGGAGCTGCTGCGCAATTCTGAAGCTGCGTTTTCCGTCCTGGTCAACGGTGTCGGCTCGCTGCGCGGCCGTGACGCCTTCCGGGGCGAGGCGGGCTGGCGCGACGTGGCGGCCTGCTGGTCGGCGCTGCACGGTTACGCGCAACTGGCGATCGCGGGCAAAATGACATTCGTCACCGGGCTGGATTTCGAGGAGCAGCGTGGTCTGATCGAGGATCTGGTGCGGCGGGCCCTGCCGGAGCGGGCGGCCTAGCGGCGGACCGAAAACCTGACCGGAAACACAAAGCGGGCGATCTTTCTGGAAAGATCGCCCGGCTTCTTCAGACCGCAGAGGGAGGAGCTGGCGGTCCTAAATGTCACCACTGTTTCATGTTGGCACGAATCAGTTGCCTAAACGTTAACAGCTTCGTGAATACAGGCAAATCAGCTTGACTGTGCTGATCCCTTTATTTGAGGTTGGTGTGGCCTTTTCGACACAGTCATGCATTGCAGAGGCAGAATTCGCCTCTACTTTCAATGGCTTCCTTTTAGACTTGCCTTTCCCTACGTCATGCGACCGGCGCCGGCCCGCTGCAGGCCGGCACCGGATCGCAAGGATCAGCGCGTGACGATTTCTGGGCCCATCAGTGCATAGGGCAGAGCCGTCGACAGCACCGGCAAGTAGGTGACGAGCACGAGGAAAACGAGCAGCACGGCGACGAAGGGCGCGGCCGCGCGCACGACCTGGATCAGGCTCATGCCGGTAATGCCGGAGGTGACGAACAGGTTCAGCCCGATCGGCGGCGTGATCATGCCGATCTCCATGTTGACCACCATGATGATGCCGAGATGGATCGGATCGACGCCGAGTTCCATCGCGATCGGGAAAACGACGGGCGCAACGATCAGCAACAGGCCTGACGGCTCCATGAACTGGCCGCCGAGCAGCAGCAGCAGGTTGACCGCAATCAGGAAGGTGAACCAGGTGAAGCCGGCATCGACCATCAGCGCGGTGATCGCCTGGGGGATGCGCTCCGCCGTCAGCACATGGGCAAACAGCAGCGCGTTCACGATGATGAACATCAGCATGATGATGGTCTTCGACGAGTCGATCATCACCTTGCGGGTGTCGGCATGGAAGAAGGCGCCGACGAAGTGGCGGCCCATCAGCGCGAGGTTGCGGCCCCAGACCGGCAGGCCGGCGGCGAGGAAGCGGGGGATGTTCGCCGGATCGGATGCCGGGTCGCGCCAAACCGAATAGGCGACGAGGACGGCGAGCGACAGCGCGAGACCGACCCAGGCCCGGCCGGCGGCGGTGACGTTCTCCCAATCGGCGGCGGCGAAGAAGGAGAGCACCATCCAGACGAAGAAGAAGGCGAGCGCGTAGACAGTGGCTGAAAAGCCGATATGGGCCGGCGTTCCGCGCGTGTCGTCGCCGCCGATCCAGCGGCGGCCGGCCATCGGGCCCATGTCGCGATAGACGAACAGCGCGATGAAGAAAGCGTAGACGGCGGCGACGGCGGCCGCCTCGGTCGGGGTGAAGACGCCGCCATAGATGCCGCCGATGATGATGACGATCAGGAACAGGCCCCAGCCCGCCTCCTTGCCGCCATTCAACAGTTCGCCGAAGCCCTTCCATTCCTCCGCCGGAAGGTCGCGTCGGCGCGCGATGACGTAGATGGCGATCATCAGCATCAGGCCGGCGAGGATGCCGGGAATGACGCCGGCAAGGAACATGCGGCCGACCGAGACGTTGGTCGCGGCGGCGTAGACCACCATGACGATGGACGGCGGAATCAGGATGCCGAGCGTGCCGGCATTGGCGATGACGCCGGCGGCGAACTCCTTCGAGTAGCCGACCTGGCGCATGCCGACGATGGCGATGGTGCCGATGGCGACGACGGTCGCCGGCGAGGAGCCGGACAGCGCGGCGAACATCATGCAGGCGAGCACGGAGGCCATTGCGAGGCCGCCGCGGAAATGGCCGACGGTGGCGATGGAGAAGCGGATGATGCGCTTGGCGACGCCGCCGGTCGACATGAAGGCCGAGGCCAGAACGAAGAACGGGATGGCCAGCAACGTGTAGTTCTGCGAGGCGGTGAACAGCTGCTGGGCGACCGAGGACATCGAGTCGTCGGAAAAGAAGGCGATGACGACGATCGACGACAGGCCGAGCGATACCCCGACCGGTACACCGAGAAACAGCAGGCCAATAACGAGCGCGAAGAGAATGGCGGTTTCCATGGCGCGTCAGTCCCTCAAAATGTCTTTGTTCTCGGCGACGAGGTCTTCCGCCTCGTGGCCGGCGATGATCAGTTCGCGGTCGCCGCGCCAGATCTCGACAAGTGCCTGCACGCTGCGGAAGGCCAGCAGGGCGAGGCCGATGGGCAGCATCAGATAGGCGACCCAGCGCTGGACGCGTTCCTGCAGGCCGAAAGTCTCCTGCATCCAGACCGGATAGCGCAAATCATCGAGGCCGATGCCGGTGTTGAACATCAGCGTCCAGTAGCCGAGCGCGCCGGACTGGCGGTAATTGGTGACGTCCTTGCCGCCGAAAAAGGCCAGCCAGCCGGCATGCAGCAGCATCATCGCGTAGAGCAGGCAGCACAGCGCGCCGAAGATGGCCGCGGCGCGGAAAAGCGGTTTGGGGAAAGTGCGGATCAGCGCGTCGACGCCGAGATGCATGCCGTGCTTCACGCCGTAGGACATGCCGAACAGGATCAGCCAAGCGAACAGGATGCGGGTCAGCTCGAGCGCGCCGCCCCAGCCGGTGTTGAAGCCGTAGCGGGCGACAACCTGGGTAAAGGAGATGATGGTAATCGCGGCAAGCAGAAAGGCGATGAGGCCTTCCTCGAGCGCGTTGATCGCGTCGCCGTACCGGCGCTCGGCGACGAACAGGGCCGCGACGAGAACGACAAGCAGGACGGATGGCCAGAAAACCGCCATGGTGAAACTCCCCCGAACCGAATGGTATCACATGCCGGCGGCCCTGTGGGCCGCCGGCAGCAAAGTCAGGCGATCAGGAACCGTTCGACGACACGGCGGCGTCGATCAGGTCCTTGCCGATGTCGCCCTCGAACTGTTCCCAGACAGGCTTCATCGTGGCGACCCATTCGGCGCGCTGCTCGGGCGTGAGCGTGCGCACTTCGGCGCCGGCATCGATGATGTTCTGCCGGTTCGCGGCCTCCTTGTCGGCGACCTGGGCGTTCGCCTTGCGGGTCACGTCGTCGACGATGGCGATGAACTGGTCGCGCACGCCGGCGTCGAGCCCGTTCAACCACTCCGTCGAGGTGACGAGCAGGTAGGCGAGAAGCTGGTGATTGGTCTCGGTGATGCCGTCCTGCACTTCGAAGAATTTCTGCGTGTAGATGTTGGACCAGGAGTTTTCCTGACCGTCGACCACGCCGGTCTGCAGGGCGCCGTAGACTTCCTTGAAAGCCAGCTTCTGGGCCGAAGCGCCCATCGCCTCGATCATGGCGACGGCCACGTCGGAGGTCTGAACGCGGAACTTCAGTCCGTTGGCGTCAGACGGTACGAGCAGCGGCTTGTTGGCCGAGAACTGCTTCAGGCCCGACGACCAGTAACCGAGACCTGTATAACCGTTTGACTCGGTGACCTTGAGAAGGCCGCGACCAGCGTCGGAGTCGGCGAAAGCGGCAACGGCATCGAGGCTGGAGAACAGGAACGGCAGGTCGAAGAGGCGGTACTTCTTGGTGTAGGCCTCGAATTTCGACAGCGACGGCGCGGCGAGCTGCACGTCGCCGAGCAGCAACGCTTCCATGACCTTGTCGTCGTCATAGAGCGTGGAGTTCGGGAAGACCTCCATGCAGGCCGTGCCGTTCATTTCTTCGTTGACTCGTTCGGCCAGCATGGTCGCGGCGTCGCCCTTGGGATGGCCGCTGGCAGCGACGACATGGCTGAACTTGATGACCATTTCGCCATCGTCGCACTGGGCGAGCGCCTGGCTTGCGGTCAGCGAGATGGCAAGCGCCGAAACGGCGCCGATAAGTTTTTTCATGAGATATTCCTCCACTGCGGGGATCGATCCCCGGTTCTCACGCTACAGGGAGATAGGGGACCTCCGACCCGCGCGTGGCGCGGCGAACATCCTCTCCTCCCCGAAAGGCACGGAGCCCTTCGCCATATTAACTAGCACCTGGCGTGCCAATTTCGAGATCAGTGGAAAACAAGGGAAAGCGCGACCGGGCGATGTCCGGGTGGGTAGAATCCTACCCATTTTCCAGAGGCGATGTCACGGAATCTACCCCTCCGGGTCGGAGGCGATGCCGTGTTTGCGCATCTTGTCGTAGAGGCCTTTGCGGGAAATGCCGAGCGCCGCGTAGACATCCTTGAGCCTGCCGCCCGAGCGGGCGATCTCCGCCTCGATAACGGCCCGTTCGAAGGCGGCCATGCGGTCGGCCAGCGGCCCGGCGAAACCGTCGCCGGCGGGGGGTGACGCCGGGCCGAAGCCGTTCCACAGGCCGAGCACCCAGCGGTCGGCGATGTTGCGCAATTCGCGCACATTGCCCGGCCAGTCATATTCGACAAGCTGGCGCTCCAGCGCGGGCGTGAACTGCGGGATCTCGCGGCGGTAGCGCGCGCGCGCCTGACGGGCGAGGTGGACGAAGAGGAGCGGGATGTCCTCGCGGCGCTCGCGCAGGGGAGGAATGGTCAGCGAGACGACGTTGAGGCGGTAGTAGAGATCGGCGCGGAAACGCCCGGCTTTCGCCTCTTCCGCGAGATCGGTCTTGGTCGCGGAGACGAAGCGGACATCGAGCGGAATGCGCTTGTTTGAACCGAGCCGCTCCACCGTGCGCTCCTCGATGGCGCGCAGCAGCTTTGCCTGGAGGTCGAGCGGCATGGATTCGACCTCGTCGAGAAAGACGGTGCCGCCATTGGCGTGTTCGAGCTTGCCGATGCGCTGTTTGGAGGCGCCGGTAAACGCGCCCGCCTCGTGGCCGAACAATTCGGATTCGAAAATGTCCGGCGGCAGCGCGGCGCAGTTGAGGGCGACGAACCCGCCCGAGGCGCGCGGCGAGAAATCGTGCAGGGCGCGGGCGACGACCTCCTTGCCGGCGCCGGTTTCGCCGAGAACGACAACGTCGGCTCCGGTCCCGGCGACCAGTTCGATCTCGTTGCGCATGGCGGCGACCGCGGGCGAGCGGCCGACAATGCGTTCGGCGATCTCGCTGATGGAATCGAGCTCGGTGCGCAGGATGCGGTTTTCCAGGACGAGGCGGCGCTTTTCCAGCGCGCGCCGCGTCACCGCGCCGAGATCCTGAACCCGGAAAGGTTTCGGAATGAAATCGTAGGCGCCCTCGCGCATCGCGTCGACAGCGAGCTGGATGTCGCCGTGGCCGGTGATCAGGATCACCGGGATGGCCGGATCGATCTCCAGCACGCGGGCCATGAACTGCATGCCGTCCATGTCGCCAGGCATGCGGATGTCCGAGACGACGGCGCCGGCGAAATCACGGCCGATGGCGGGCAGCGCATCGGCCGGCGACTTGAACTCGGCGACGGTCAGATCGTCGAGCTCGAGCCCCTGGCACAGCGCGTGGCGCAGGTCGTCGTCGTCATCGACAAGCAGGATGTCCGGTCCGGCGGTCATTGGCGTGATGTCCTCATTCGGCTGCCTCGGCCTCGAGACCGGATGCCGGAAGGTCGATGACAAAGCAAGCGCCGGTTCCGCCGGGCGGATCGTCCACCCACACCGTGCCTTCGAGGTCGCGTACCACGCTGTCGACGATCGACAGTCCGAGACCGAGGCCGGCTCCGACCGGTTTGGTGGTGAAGAAGGGCTCGAAGATATGCGCGCGCACCTCGGGATCGATGCCCGGCCCGTTGTCGGCGATTTCGATACGGACGCGGTCGCCTTCGCGCCGCGCGGAGATGGACACTTTCGCGCCCGGTTCGGCCCGGCCGCCCTCGCCGCTCAACGCGTCGACGGCGTTGCCGGCCAGGTTGACGATGATCTGCGACAGGCGGATCGGGCCGGTGTGAGCGGTCAGGCCCGGCTCGATATCGGTACTGATCGTCACACCGGCTTTCTTCGCCTTCTGGTCGACGAGCATCAACGCCTCGGAAACGACCAGTTCCACGGCGGCGGGCGCCAGCGCAGTCGTCGGTTTGCGCGAGAAGGCGAGCAAGGTTTTCGACAGGGCGCTCATGCGGTCGACCATCCGGCCGATGCGCATCAAAACGTCCGGGACCTCCGCCGTCTTTCCGCGCTCGATCATTCTCGACGCGTTGTCGGCATAGGTTTTGATCGCGGCGAGCGGCTGATTGTATTCGTGGGTGAGACCCGCCGACATCTGGCCAATGACGGCGAGCTTGGCGGCATGGACGAGCTCGCCCTGGGTGTCGCGGAGCTGTTTCTCGGTCTGGCGGCGGATTTCGACCTCCTCCCGAAGGGCGGCGTTCACTTCCGACAGCTCGGCGGTGCGATCGCGCACCACCCTTTCCAGCCGCATGCTCTGCGCCTTCTCGCGGCGAATGAGCGACCGGTTCATCTCCTGGCGCGAGAGCAGCATCATACCGATCATCCCTGCCAGAACCACCGCGAGGCCGGAAACCAGGCCGGCATTGCGGCTGGCGACGGCGGCGGGGGTCGAATCGATCAGCACGTGCATGGTCCAGCCGAGGATGGGGATCGTGCGTTCGGCCTCGACGAAACGCGAATTGGTGCGCTCGGGAATACGCACGAAGTCGCCGGCCACATAGGAAAGGGGTTCAACCGCGGGAGCGGTCTCGGATCCCTTCCACGGCCTGCCGACCCATTCGGCCTGGTTTGACAGGAACACGAACTCGCGACTGTCGGTGACGAAGATCGGATGGCTGGACAACGACCAGTTGGCCTCGATCGCCCCGAAAGGGACGAAGACGATGATCATGCCGCTGTTCTCGCTGCCGCGCAGCCCCGGGACGTGGGATGCGAAGGCATAGGCGCGGGAGCCGTCGGAAAGGCGAAGCGCGGCGCGGCCGAGCCGGCGCTGGGAGACCGTCGCGGGCAGGCCGGACCGGGCGATGGTATCGGTTTCGGCGAGACCGCGCGCCGAGGCGAGCACGGTGCCGTCGTTATCCGCAATCGCGAGGTCGCGCGCGCCGGACGCGGCGGCGACGCGCCTCAGAAGGCTGCGCATGGATTCCGCCTGTTCGCGGCCCGCGCCGTCAAACAGGGAGCGGACATCCGTCCGCCGGCTGAGAAGCGGCGGTATCAGCCGATATTTTTCCATGACGCCGGTTAGCGCCTCGATCTGCAGGGCGAGACTTTCCTCGGCGCTGGCGCGCAACTGGTCATAGGCGCGGGCGCCGGCCCAATCGCGTGCGAGCCAGACCGCAAGCGCGACGCAAACAACGGTCGCGCCGGCCACCACGCGGATGGCCAGGCGGTGACGTTTTCTCAGTTGCGGTCCGCCGGGTTTCGCCATCCGGCGTATTTACCGGTCAGATGCCCGCCCGCACAAGAAGCAACCGCAAACGGCGTGCGTGCCGGAGATCAGACGGTTGCGCCCTCGATGGTCGCCTCGACATGGTCGACCAGCGCATCCGGCAGGCCGAGGCGTCCGGCAAGCATGTCGAGATAACCGCGTTCGGCGCGGCTGTTGGGGCTGATCGTCAGGCGGGACGCGGTGTAGAGCTCGACCTTCTGGGCGTCGGTCTTCGCCGTGGCGACGATCGTGTCGAGATCAAGCGGGGCAGCCAGTTCGCGGTTGATGAAATCCGCGGCGTCATGATCGAGGCCGGACATGGCGAGCCTTCCGGCGATCTGTTCGCGTTCGGCGTCGTCGACATGGCCGTCGGCGCGGGCCGCCGCGATCATGGCGCGGATTAGCGCAAGCGCGAACTCGTTTTCGCCCTGCGGCGCGGCTGCCGGATCGAAGGCGGTTTCGGTCGGCGGTGGCAGCAATTCCGGTTCACCGGCCACGTCGCTGCGGCTTTGTTCCGGCGCCTTGCCGTCCTGGTAGTTCTGGTAGGCCTTGTAGGCGAGGCCGGCGACAGCGGCGAGGCCGCCGAGCTTGAGGGCGGAGCCGGTGATCGAACGGCCCGTGGAGGTGCCGAGCAGGATCGCGGCAATGGCGCCGGTGGCGATCGGGTTGTCCCTGGCGAGCTGGCCGGCCTGGCCGGCCTTGTCGCGAACGGTGCCCTCGGTGCCGGGCACCTTCGAGTCGAGCAGGTCGGTCAGAAGTTTCTTGGGGTCGAACATCGGTTTCCTCCTGTTTCGCCATCGCGAGCGCACGGCCGGCCGCGGGATCCGTCATCAGGTGGTGAGGATGCGGGTCGAATGCAACAGCGGGATGATCGCCTGCGGAACGAAAACCCCCGCCACGAGGGCGGGGGTCGGAGAATCAATCGCCTACTGGATCGCCGGCGGCTGGCTGAGATCGGCGGGCTGTTCCGCCGGAGCCGGTTCTGTCGGCGGCGGCGTGCCGTTCAGGTTGAGGCCGCCCGGAAGGCCGGGCAGGCCGAGTGCCGGCTGACTGTTTCCGGCATCGGTGCCGGTCGAAGGAGGCGTTCCGTTCAGATTGAGGCCGCCGGGAAGTCCGAGACCCCCGGGCTGTCCGCTGCCGTTCGGTCCGCCAAGGCCGGGCAGGCCGCTGGGCGCTTGCGGCGCGCCCATGCCGGGCAGCTGGATCTGGAAGTCGTCGAGGTTCACCGGCGCGACGTCGTCCTTGTAGTGGGTGACGAGGCGCGGATAGAAAATCACGATCATGATCGCCACGAACTGGATCACGATATAGGGCAGCACGCCCTTGTAGATCTGGGTCGTCTTGACACCCTCGATATGCTCGCCGGTAACGTCGTCCTTCCAGGCCTTCACCGGCGAGATGGAGCGCAGATAGAACAGCGCGAAGCCGAAAGGCGGCGTCAGGAACGAGGTCTGCAGGTTGATGCCGAGAATGATGCCGAGCCAGATCAGGTCGATGCCGAGCGATTCGGCAGGCCCGACGAGCAGCGGCACGACGATGAAGGCGATCTCGAAGAAGTCGAGGAAGCAGCCCAGGACGAAGACGATAATCGTGACGACGACGAGGAAACCGTGTTCGCCGCCGGGCAAGGCCAGCAGCAGCTCCTCGATCCACAGATGGCCGTTGATGCCGTAGAAGGTCAGGCCGAAGACGCGCGCACCGATCAGGATGAACATCACGAAGGATGTCAGCTTGGTCGTGGAATCGAGCGCTTCCTTCAGCGTCGTCATGGAGAGGCGACGCTTGATGAAGGCGAGGATGAGGGCGCCCGTCGCACCCATGGCGCCGCCTTCGGTCGGTGTGGCGATGCCGAGGAAGATCGTGCCAAGAACGAGGAAGATCAGCGCCAGCGGCGGGATCAGCACGATAATGACCTGTTCGGCCAGGCGCGAGATGATGCCGAGCTTCATGTAGCGGTTGACCAGGCTAAGCGACAGCGCGGTCGCGGTCGCGATGGTTGCCGACCAGACGAAGCGGGTTTCGTAGCGCAGGCCGTCGAAGACGAAATTGTAGAGCACGTAGTGCAGACCGACTGTCAGCGCGATCATCACGAAAAGCGATGTCACGCCGCCGCCGAGCGTGCGGAATTCGGGCGGCAGCGCAGGCGCGGTTTTCGGGCGGATCAGCGTCACGAAGAAGATGTAGGCACAGTACATCGCGATGATCATGATCGCCGGCAGCAGCGCGCCGACATACATGTCGCCGACCGAACGGCCCAGCTGGTCCGACATGACGATGAGGACCAGGGACGGCGGCACGATCTGCGCCAGCGTTCCGGAGGCGGCGATGGTGCCGGTGGCCAGCGATCGGTCATAGCCGTAGCGCATCATGATCGGAAGCGAGATCAGGCCCATGGCGATCACCGATGCGGCGACGACGCCGGTCGTCGCGCCGAGCAGGGCGCCGACGACGATGACAGCATAGGCAAGTCCGCCGCGGATCGGGCCGAACAATTGACCGATCGTGTCGAGCAGGTCCTCCGCCATGCGCGATCGCTCAAGGATCAGCCCCATGAAGGTGAAGAAGGGGATCGCCAGCAGCGTGTCGTTGCGCATGACGTCGAAAATGCGGTTGCCGTTGGCCTGGATCAGGCTCGGAAACAGGCGAATCTCATTCGGCGCGAACTGGCTGAGCTCCACGCCGATGAAGAAGAACACCAGGCCGCCGGCGGCAAGCGTGAAGGCTACCGGATAGCCGAGCAGCAACAGGCCCATCACCGAGGTGAACATGATGGGCGCGAGATTGTGGGCGAAGAGCTCGATCATCGCTTCATCCTCGTCTCGAGGTCGGCCGCGGATTCGAGTTCTTCCACGGCGGGCGGCAGGTCGTGTTTCTCGATCGGATCGTCGATCAGGCCGCGGATGACGGCGATGCGCTTGATGATTTCCGAAAAGGCCTGGGCTGTGAGCAGCGCGAAGCCGAGGAACACCATGGACTTGGCCGGCCATAGCACCAGCCCCCCGGCATTGACCGAGATCTCGCCGGAGGTGAACGCGTTCACCATGAACGGCCAGCCGAGATAGACCATGATGAGACAGAAGGGCAGAAGGAAGAATATGTGTCCGAGCAGGTCGATCCAGTCACGCACCTTCTTGGAGAAGTTCGAGGTGATGATGTCGATGCGCACGTGTTCGTTTCGCTGCAGGGTATAGGCAGCGGCGAGCATGAAGACCGCGCCGTAGAGATACCACTGCAGTTCCAGCCAGGCATTTGACGAGGTATCGAAGATCTTTCGGATCGTCGCGTTGCCGGCGCTGACCAGCACCGCGATCAGGATCAGCCAAGACACCGACCGCCCGATAAAGGCGGTCACCGCGTCGATGGCGCGTGACAGTTTCAACAATGGAGCCATCTCTCTCCCCAGATGCAGGCCGGCTTGTCCCGCGGCCCGTTCTTGCCGCGCCGTGGCGCCCGGTTTTCAGACGCACACGAAATTTTCCGCCGGTCAAGGCGGACCGGCCCGTTTGCTAGCATTAGCGGTTTCGATTCACAATCGAGTGGTTAGTTTATTTGACCAATCGGACCGCGACGTTATCGCCGAAGCGAGTTGACGCAAGGGGAGACCTCTGATTTTTCTCGCTGGCAAGATTCCGGGGAACGGCATGGCTAAGGATATTTTTTCCGTCGAGGGGCGAATCTGTTTGATCACAGGCGCCTCGTCCGGGCTCGGCGCGCATTTCGCCATGCTCCTGGCTTCACGCGGGGCGCGGGTCGCCGACGCCAGCATCACCAGACCGGCAACGCCGCTCGAGAACGTGTTGCATTTCGATTGCGATATCCGCGACAGCGCGGCTGTCACGGCAACATTCGATGCGATCGAGCGGGAGTGGGGTCCCGTCGAGGTGTTGATCAATGCCGCGGGCATCGCCCGGTTCGAACGCGCCGAGGCAATCGACGACGAGGCGTTCGCCGAACTCCTCAGCGTCAATGTCGCCGGCACGATGCGGGTCACACGCGAGGCGGTGACACGGATGCAGGTACGAAAACGCGGCGGTTCGATCATCCATGTCACGAGCGTGCTCGCCAACAAGACAATGAGCGGGCTGTCAGCCTATGGCGGCTCCAAGGCGGCGCTGGAACAACTGACGCGCGCGCAGGCCGCCGAATGGGCGCGCCACCGCATTCGCGTCAACGCGCTTGCGCCCGGCTGGTTTCCGACGGCGATGACGCGGGAGTATTTCGACAAGGGGCTCGACAAGATCCTCAAGACGCGCATCCCGATGCGGCGTCTGGGGGCGCCGGAAGATCTCGATGGCGCGTTGCTGCTGCTCGCCTCGGATGCGTCGCGCTACATGACCGGAAGCGTCGTCACCGTGGATGGCGGCTTTGTCGCCGGTATTTGACTCGTTTCGCGGGCATCCCTCGGAAATACCATTTCTTGCGCGGGAAACTCCTGATTTTGCTTGTTGTTTCGCTTTCGCGCCGCACAATGGAAATCATTTGACGCAGCCTTGCCGACGCCCAACACTGGCACATATGGCACGGTAATCCCTGGCGCGGAGAATGACATGACCCTCAAACCGGTGACGCTGCAGGACAAGTACGACCTCAGCTGCGGCCAGGTTTTCGTCTCCGGTTCCCAGGCGATCGTCCGCATGCTGCTGATGCAGCGCGAACGCGACCGGCGCGCCGGGCTCAATACCGCTGGCTTCGTCTCCGGTTACCGCGGATCGCCGATCGGCGGGCTCGACCAGCAATTGTGGGCGGCGGGCAAGGCACTCGCCGCGTCGGGCATCAAGTTCCAGCCGGGGCTCAACGAGGAACTGGCGGCGACGGCATGCTGGGGCACGCAACAGGCCGAACTCGGCGGCCAGGGCAACCAGGACGGGGTGTTCGCGCTATGGTACGGCAAGGGGCCGGGTGTCGACCGCACTGGCGACGTGTTCCGCCACGCCAATCTCGCCGGGTCGTCGAAACATGGCGGCGTGCTGGCGCTGATGGGCGACGACCACACCGCGGAATCGTCGACCAACGCGCACCAGTCCGAGTTCGCCTTCGTCGATACGCTGATCCCGATCTTCAACCCGGCCGGCGTGCAGGAGATCATCGATTACGGCCTGCATGCCTATGCGCTGAGCCGCTTCGCCGGCACCTGGGCGGCGATGAAATGCGTCAAGGACAACATCGAGTCGACCGGTTCCGTCCATGCCGACATGGAGCGGATCCAGCCGGTCATCCCGGAATTCGACATGCCGCCCGGCGGGCTCAACATCCGCCGCATGGATATCGACTTCCTGGGACAGGAAGACCGGCTGCACCGTTTCAAGCGCGAGGCGGCGGTCGCCTATAACCGCGCCAACAAGATCGATCATGTCGTGTGGGGCGGAGGGCGCAAGCCGAAGCTCGGCCTGGTGGCCGCGGGGAAGAACTATCTCGACCTGCGCGAGGCGCTTGCCGATCTGGGCATCGACGAGGCGGCGGCGGCGAAGCTTGGCATCCGGCTGTACAAGGTCGGCATGCCCTGGCCGCTCGACCCGGACGACCTGATCCGCTTCGCGGACGGGCTGCACACCATCCTCGTCGTCGAGGAAAAGCGCGGCCTGATCGAGGTGCAGATCAAGGAGGAGCTGTACGGCTTCTCCAGGCGGCCGCTGGTGATCGGCAAGCGCGACGAGAAGAACAACACGCTGTTTCCGATCATGGGCGCGCTCGATCCCAACGACATCGCCATCGCGGTCGGCGAGCGCATCATTTCGGTGTGCGGCGAAAACGAGGAAGTCGCGGCGCGCGTCGCACATATCCGCAAGCTGCAGAAGGCGTTCTCCAAGACAACCGATGTCGCGGCACGGATGCCGACCTTCTGTCCCGGCTGTCCGCACAACACCTCGACGCGGGTGCCGGAAGGCGCGCGCGCATCGGCCGGCATCGGCTGCCACTTCATGGCGATCTGGATGGAGCGCGACACGGAGGGCTTCACCCAGATGGGCGGCGAGGGCGCCAATTGGGTGGGCGAGGCGCCGTTCTCGAAACGCGGCCACATCTTCCAGAATCTTGGCGACGGCACCTACAACCACTCCGGCTCGCTGGCGATCCGCTTCGCGCTCGCCTCGGACGTCAACATCACCTACAAGATCCTCTACAACGACGCCGTGGCGATGACCGGCGGACAGCATGTCGAAGGCGACCTGACCGTTGACGAGATCGCCCGGCAGGTGCGCGCCGAGGGCGTTGAACGCATCGCCGTTGTCACCGACGAGCCCGAAAAATATGCCGGCCATGCGACGTTCCCGGGCGGCGTGACGATCCATCACCGCGACGATCTCGACGACGTGCAGCGCGAGATGCGGGAGGAGAAGGGCGTCTCGGTGTTGCTCTACGACCAGACCTGTGCGGCGGAAAAGCGCCGCCGGCGCAAGCGCGGCACCTTCCCCGACCCGGACAAGCGGGTGCTGATCAACGAACTGGTGTGCGAGGGTTGCGGCGATTGTGGCGTGCAATCGAACTGCGTGGCGATCCAGCCGGTGGAAACCGAGTTCGGCCGCAAGCGGCGCATCGACCAGTCGAGCTGCAACAAGGACTTCTCCTGCCTGAAGGGATTCTGTCCGTCCTTCGTCACCGTGCATGGCGCGAAGCTGAAAAAACCGGAGCCGGTCAAGCAGAAGGCCGATCCGCTGCAAGGCGTGCCGGAAGCGCCGGTCTTCGCGCTCGACGACAAACGCGAGGAATGGGCGGCGGTGATCGACGGCATCGGCGGCACCGGCGTGGTGACCATCGGGGCGATTCTCGGCATGGCGGCGCATCTCGAAGGCAAGGGCGTCGGCATCATCGACATGGCCGGGCTGGCGCAGAAGGGCGGCGCGGTCTTCACGCATATGCGCATCGGCCGCACGCCGGAAGCGGTGTCCTCGATCAGAGTTTCGCCGGGCAAGGCGGACATGGTTCTCGGCGGCGATATCGTCGTCTCGGGCAGCCGCAAGGTGCTGGGCACGATCCGCAAGGATGACACGCTGGTCGTCGTCAACAAGGCGGAAATCATGCCGGGCGATTTCGCGCGTCACCGCGAGTACCGCCTGCCGACCGACGCGCTGATCGCGGCGTTGCGCAAGGCGGCGGGATCAAAGCGGCTGCACCTGATCGACGCTGCCAAGGCTGCCGAGGCGATTTTCGCCAACACGATCGCCGGCAACATGTTCATGCTCGGCTTCGCTGCCCAGCAGGGCGGGCTGCCGGTCTCGACGCAGGCCGTCGAGGAGGCGATCCGGCTGAATGGCCAGGCGGCCGCGATGAATACCGACGCGTTCCGATGGGGCCGCCGCGCCGCCCACGATCCGGCCGCCATCGAGGACCTGCTCGCGGCAAAGAGAAGCCGGCGCGCGCGCGAGATCGCGCAGACGCTGGACGAGGTGATCGAGAAACGGGCGACCTTCCTGACCGGCTACCACAATCAGGCCTATGCGCAGCGCTACCGCGATCGCATCGCAGCCGTTGCCGCACGCGAGAGCGCGATTGCCGGCAAGCCGGGCGACCTGACCGGGACGGCGGCACGGCAGCTGTTCAAGCTGATGGCGGTGAAGGACGAGTTCGAGGTGGCGCGGCTCTACACCCTGCCGGACTTTCGCCGCCAGATGGAGAGCGAATTCTCGAGCTGGCGCAAAATCGAGTTCCACCTGGCGCCGCCGGTCCTCGGCAAGACCGACAGCAGGCGACGGCCGAAGAAGAGCGTGTTCGGGCCTTGGATGATGAAAGCCTTCGGCGTGCTGGCCAATCTGAAGGGGCTGCGCTTCTCGCCGCTCAACGTGTTCGCGCGTCATCCGGAACGCAAGCTGGAATGGGAAACGCTCGCACGGTACGAGCGCGATCTCGACCGGATCGCCGAGATGGCGGACGAGAACGACCTGGCGGCAGCGACCCGGCTTGCCGCCTGGCCGGATGACATCGCCGGTTACGGCCATGTGCGCGCGAAAAGCATCGAAACGGCGATGGCGCGGCGCGCCGATTACAACCACGCGTTCAAGGCGAAGATCTGAACGGTTAAGAACGGCCCGGAAGGGGGACAAAAGCCCCGGCATGCTTCGCCGCGATACAGGCGAGGCGGTGTTTCCCGCAGGCTGTCGGGGTGCGGCGGTGTTTATCCAGGCGGCGATGCCGTCTAACATCTTTCAAAACCAATGACTTAACTGAAAACCAGGCGTTTCGACCGTCGCGGATCGGGGGAAAACCGTCTCCCGTGCCGGTCAGTTCGCCGCCCCTTCGGCGGTAATCCGCCGCCGGGTGCGGCCAAAGGTGGTGCGAATGTGTGCCAATAAAAGTCGAAGTTGCAATTTCGACCGCCCACTAAACCCTTCATTAAGCGCAAACTGGTACGGTTCCGGCTCGTTGCGGGATGCGAGGAATCCGTTGAAGCAGAACACATCAAAAGCAATGACTGCTGAGGTGTACACGTCGTTCGTGGACACCTTCTTTTCGGATTCGCGGTCGCTTGCCGTCGGCGCCGGTCTGCAGGCCGTTGTCGTTGGCGCGGCGTGGCTCGATACGGGGCACACCATCTACATCGTCTTGCTGTTCGCGATGCTGACAACCGCCATTGTGCGCTTGCGTCAGGCAGAAGCTTATCACAAGGACGAGAAAAACGCTGCCCGCCTCGATCTGGAAGGCCGGGTTCGCTGGGCCACGATGTGGGAAAACCGTTATATCTGGCTTGCTGCAGCGGCGACGACGCAAATCGGCCTTTACGCCTTCATCGCGTTGCAAATCGCCTCGAGCGAATACTCGATCGTTTCCTCGACAATCCTCGTGTTCGGCACCCTGCCCACCGTCGTTGGCCGCATCTACGGGTCGAACAGGCTGGCAAGTGTGATCGTCGTCTCGCTGCTTCTGCCGACGGCTTTCGGCCTGATCCTGCGCGGAGACGCGGCTCACACGCTGGTCGCATTTCTCTGCCTGCCGTATCTGCTGCTGGTGCGGACCCTGGTGCATGACGTGCGTTCGGCCGTCCTCGACGCCATCCAGGGGCGCTGGAAAAACCAGGAAATCGCCGAACGTTTCGACATCGCGCTCAACAACATGTCGCACGGGCTGATCATGTTCGACGGCGATCTGCGGGTGCTGGTGGCCAACCGCACCGCGAAAACCCTTTTCGATGTTCCCTCGCACATCAATCTCGAAGGGCGCAGTTTCGAATCGATCCTGCGTTACGGGCGACAACGCAAGGTGCTGTCGGCACGCCAGGTCGACAAGCTGAAACGGCAGCTTGTCCCTATGATCCTGGAGGGCGGCAGCAACAAGCGCTTCGTTCTCAATGACGGGCGGCACGTCGAGTTCAAATCCAATCCGCGCGCCTTCTCCGGCGCGGTTTTGACATTCGAGGACGTGACCGAGCGCATCAACGCCGAAAAGCAGATGGTCAACATGGCCCGCTACGACGCGCTGACCGGTCTGCCCAATCGCGGCTATTTCGCGACGCTGATCAGCGAGCGGCTGAAGCAGATGAGCAGTGACAAGAACAGCCTGCTCATCATGCTCGACGTCGACGACTTCAAGCATGTCAACGACACACTCGGCCATTCGCAGGGCGACGCGCTGCTGCGCTCCGTCGCCAACCGGCTGAAGGACTTCCGGACCCGCGACATCATGATCTCGCGACAGGGCGGGGACGAATTCATGATCTTCGTTCCGGAAATGCAGGATGGCGAGGCGCCGAGCCGCATCGCCGAAATCCTGCGCACGACGCTGACCGGCGTCTACGAGCTGAGCGGCGAACAGGTGCATGTGACCGTCTCGATCGGCGTGGCGACGGCGGATCGCGAGGGCTTCGACCTGACGCGGATGATGGTGAAGGCGGATCTCGCGCTGTATCGCTCCAAGGCGCTGGGCAAGGGCGCATGGTCTGTGTTCGAGGATTCCATGGACGCCGAATACAAGCGGCGCCAGCTGGTCAAGAACGAGCTCGCCAAGGCGCTCGACAATGACCGACTGGCGGTGCGCTACCAGCCGATCGTCGACGCCAAGAGCGGCCGGATCGTTGCCTGCGAGGCGCTGTCTCGATGGAACCATCCCGAACTCGGAGACATCTCGCCGGCCGAGTACATTCCGCTGGCCGAGGAAATGGGCATAATCGGCAAGGTAAGCCGCTCGGTGCTGAACCGGGCGCTCAGCGATTGCTCCACCTGGCCGGAAAGCGTCAACATCTCCGTCAATCTGTCGGCCATCGACTTCCGCCGCTCGCGCCTGCTCGATGAAATCGACAACGCGCTCGCCCAATCCGGCGTGGCGCCGAAGCGGCTGGAGATCGAGGTGACGGAAACCGCCGTGATCTCCAACGAGCAGGACATGCTGGGCGTTCTGCAGGCGATCCGGAACCGGGGCATCAAGATTTCGCTCGACGATTTCGGCACCGGCTACTCGTCACTCAGCTATCTGCACAAACTGCCGCTCGACAAGGTGAAGATCGACCGCTCCTTTGTCGAGGGCATCGAAAGCGGCCAGACGCCGATCGCGCTGCTGCGCGGCGTGGCCAATCTGTGCACGACGCTTGGCCTGCAGGTGACCATCGAGGGCGTGTCGTCAGACGACCAGCTCAACCTCGTTCTGGCGACCGAGGGCGTCAGCCGAATCCAGGGCTTCGTGCTCGGTCCGGCGTTGCCGCCATCCTCCGTTCTGGAGCTCGCCCGGCATACGCTTTTGCCGGTTTCGCCGGTGCGTCAAATCGAGCGCGAGGCCGTTCCCGTCACCTGACGTCACGGCAGTATTCGGCGGGCGCCGAACCCCCAACTTCTTGTCATCGAAAATCCGACTTCCCTTTATGGCCGGGCGGTTTCAGCCGCCGGCGAATAGGTAAAATTTAACCATAATGCGAGATTGTTAACGTTAACAGATCGCAAACGGGCCCGTTGGTATTTACATCTTTAAGACCTTGTTTACTCTGGTTTGCCGATGGGGACGTGTTCATGAGTACATCTGCTGGCCATATCGGCAAGCTGCAGGGTGAAGGCAGCTTGAACGAGCGTATTTTCGAGGTGATGGATCACATCGAATACAGGCGCATCACCACACCGGAAGACTTCGAAGCGATCGGCCGCCTGCGCGCCAATGCCTTCGACGCCCGCGTCGTCTACAGCAAGAAGCTGGGCAACGCTGCCGTCGACGCGATGGATCATGCGCCGAACGTCTATGTCTACGGGATGTACTATTTCGGCGAACTGGTCTCGACGATCCGGATACATGTGGTTTCGCGCGAAAATCCCAGCTCGTTCTCGCTGAAGATGTTTCAGAACACGCTGCAGCCTCTTGTCGACCAGGGGATGACATTCATCGATCCGACGAAGTTCGCGGTCGATGAGGAAATCTCGCGAGAAGTCCCCGGCCTGCCGCTCCTGACATTGCGCGTTCCGCTTCTGGCTACGACCTATTTCAATGCCGACTACTGCCTTGCGCTGATCAAGCAGGAACATTCCGCATTCTACCGCCGCGTATTCAGATCCACCGCGCTTGCCGGTCCGGAAAAATTCGATGCCTTCGCAGTTCCGCTCGTGCTGTTCGCCAGCCCGATCCGGAACACGCCGGATATCTGCCGGCGTTATCCGCTGTTCTATTCGACGGCGGCGGAACGGCGGATGATGTTCGGCAGCCCGGCAAACGCGGTTCAGCCGCTGACCATTTTGCCGACGGCAAAGATCGCGGCCGAAGCGGCCTGACGTCGCAAGGCCGCCCAAAGGCATTGAAGTCTCCGCCGCTTTTCGCTAATCGCAGCTAACGGAAAACAATTGCGCAGCGGAGCACAAGCAATGGCCGAGAACCACCCGACGGGTCCTGCTGAAACCGGAGCAGAAATGGACTACGCAGAACACGAGCGTACGTTCGCCATGTTCCTGACGATGAGCAAGTGGCTCGTGGCGCTGTGCGTGGCCCTGATGGTCGCCATGGCATTCGGCTTTTTCGCCGGCGGCGGACTGTTCGGCGGCATCGTCGTTTTCGTCGTGCTGACCGTTCTGGCGTTCTTCCTGATCTAACGGTCTCGCAAAGGGACCGATCGTTTCGCGGCGGATGACCGCGCTGCCCCGCAGCAGCGCGTTCACACATGGCGCAGGACGCCGCCGGCGCATGAAGCCGCAAGCCGCCCGAATCAACAAAGCGGGGGAAACCGCACCGTTATGAGTGCAATGCACGAAACCGGAGCGTTGAACGTTCCGGATGTCATGGCGCGCAAGGGCGGCGAGCCGCTGGTCTGCCTGACAGCCTACACGACGCCGGTCGCCGGCCTCGCCGACAAGCATTGCGACATCGTTCTCGTCGGCGACAGCGTCGGCATGGTGCTGCACGGCCTTTCCTCCACCCTCGACGTTTCCATGGACATGATGATCCTGCACGGCAAGGCGGTGCGGCGCGGCGTCAAACGGGCGCTGATGGTCGTCGACATGCCGTTCGGCTCCTACGAGGAAAGTCCCAGCCAGGCATTCCGCAATGCGGCGCGGCTGATGGCGGAAACCGGTTGTACGGCGGTCAAGCTGGAAGGCGGCGAAACCATGCGCGAGACGGTTCGTTTCCTGACGGCGCGCGGCATCCCGGTGATGGGCCATGTCGGGCTGACGCCGCAGGCGGTCAATGCCCTTGGCGGATACAAGGTGCAAGGACGCGGCGAGACGGGCGACGCCATCCGCCGCGATGCCGGAGCCGTCGCCGAGGCGGGCGCGTTTGCGATCGTTCTGGAAAAGGTGCCGGAAAGCCTGGCACGGTCGATCACGGCGGAACTGGCCGTTCCGACCATCGGCATCGGGGCTTCGCCCGCCTGCGACGGGCAGATCCTCGTCATCGACGACATGCTGGGCATGTTCACCGATTTCAAACCGAAATTCGTCAAGCGCTACGCCGATCTCGGCGCAGAGGCGGACACGGCGATCGCCGCCTATGCCGAAGAGGTCCGGTCCCGCCGATTTCCCGATGGTGCCCATGTTTTCGGCGATGCGGCAAAGACGCCGGTCCGGGAACCCGGCAAATGAGCGTGGAGATCGTGCGCAACGTCGCGGCGTTGCGGGGGACGGTTGCCGCATGGCGCAGCGAAGGGTTGCGCGTCGGCGTCGTGCCGACCATGGGGGCGCTGCACGAGGGGCATCTGAGCCTGGTGCGCGCGGCGCTCGAGAAGGCCGACCGGGTGATCGTAACGCTGTTCGTCAATCCGAAACAGTTCAACAGCGCCGCCGACCTTGCCGCCTATCCGCGCACGGAGAACGAGGACGCCGCGAAGCTCGCGCCGCTCGGGGCGCATGTGCTGTTCTGCCCGGACGGCGACGAGATGTATCCGGCGGGTTTTTCGACGACGGTTTCTGTCGCCGGCGTATCGGAAGGGCTGTGCGGCGCGCATCGTCCGGGCCACTTCGACGGCGTGGCGACGGTGGTCACCAAGCTGCTGTTGCAGACGGGAGCCGATGCCGCCTTTTTCGGCGAAAAGGACTTCCAGCAACTACATGTCGTGCGCCGGCTGACCGCCGATCTGAACATTCCGGCCGAGATCGTCGGCTGCCCGACCGTGCGCGAGGAGGACGGGCTGGCACTGTCGTCGCGCAATGTGCGCCTGAGCGCGGAGGAACGCGCCATCGCGCCGGCGCTGGCGCGTGTGCTGTTCAAGACGGCGGACCGGATCGCGAGGGGCGCAACCGTAACCGAAGCGCTCGAGAATGCCCGTGACGGGATCGTCGCGGCCGGTTACCGCAAAGTGGAATATCTGGAACTGCGCGGCGAGAACGATCTCGCTGCGCTGACAACGCTCGACCGACCGGGCCGGTTGCTTGTTGCCGCATGGCTCGGCGAGACGCGGCTCATCGACAATGTGAAGGTCGCCGCCGGCTGATCGTCAGGCCTTGCCGCCGACCCGGACGAGCCCGGTGCGGGCCGGCTCGTAACGGCCGTCGAGTTGCAGCGCGCGCTGGTAGGATTTCTTCGCCTTGGCCGTTTCGCCCTGCTTCTCGTAGACAAGAGCCTGGTTTGCCCAGCTTTCGGCGACGCGGTCGTCCAGGCGCAGCGCGTAGTTGAAATCGTCGAAGGCGTTGTCGAGCTGGCCGATGGCGACATAGGACAGGCCGCGCCCGTTATAAGGCTCGGGCGCGCTCGGCTGCAGCGAGATCGCGGTGGAAAAATCGTCGATGGCGAAATCGTGCTGGCCGCGGCTTTGATAGACGAGGCCGCGACGGTGATAGGCGCGCGGGTCGGTCGTATCGAGCTGGATCGCCTTCTGGAAGTCGTTGAAGGCTTCCGTCGTGCGGCCGGCGCGGCGATAGAGTTCGCCGCGACCGATATAGGCGGTGTCGTAACGCGGGTTGATCTGGATGGCGCGGTTGTAATCCTCGGCGGCGCGGCCGAGATCCCCCATGGAGCGCCATATCAGCGCGCGGTTGGCATAGGCCTCGAAGAATCGCGGATTGAGCGCGATCGCCTGGTCGAAATCGCGCATCGCATCCTGGTAACGGCCGGCACGGCCGAAAGCCGAGCCGCGCACATTGTAGGCGCTGGGATCGTTCGGATTGGCGCGTATGACTTCGGTGAGCGAAGCGATGTTCTGCTCGCTGCCCTGGTCGGCATCGATGGTGGTGGCCAGCTGACTGTCGACGCTCGCCGTTTCGCAGCCGGCAAGGGCAATGGTCGCGGCGAGCGTGATGCCGACAAGGCCGGCGCGCAGGGCGTGTGACCGGCGCGTCGCGTGGGATGCGGTAGTGCCCGGATTGATGCCGTCAGTCATGTCCATCGAAATCAGTTTCCCTCGCCCGCACCGTCGCGGATAAAAAAAGTGGCGCGCTTTCCAACAAAGCAACGCCACCTTTTAATTCAAAAAGAGACGAAATCGCGGCTTAGCGACTACGGCCGCCGAGAAGTCCTTCGCGCTGGGCGCGCTTGCGGGCCAGCTTGCGGGTGCGGCGAACGGCTTCGGCCTTTTCGCGAGCACGCTTTTCCGACGGCTTTTCATAGTGGCCGCGCATTTTCATTTCGCGGAAGACGCCTTCGCGCTGAAGCTTTTTCTTCAGGACGCGGAGCGCCTGGTCAACATTGTTGTCGCGTACGAGAACTTGCACGTGTATCCCAACTTTCCAAATGTGTTGATTGATCCGCCGGAACATTAAAATTCCGGTCCGCGACGAATCCATCGCAGAATTCTGGCAGCCCATATCAGAAACGCCCGGCATTGTCCACTGTTCGTGTCGCCAGAATGGGCACTTTTTCGCGCGCGCCTCGTGTTCACATTTTTGTGAAAAGCCCAATGCGGTATTTTTTGGCCAAGAGATAAAATCCGTTATATTACGTTACGTAACACGTTTCCGGAGGGCCGGGTTTCTTAAAACCGGGGAAACGCGTCGTTATCACCGATCTTCCAGTCGACGATATCGGTGGCCTTATTCCTCCGGATCAGGCTGCCGGGAAGGCACGGGATACGCCCCATCCCCGTGCCTTCCTTTTTTTTGCCGACGCCCGGTTTGTCGCAGCGACCCATGCCGTGCGCGCCATGTCGAGTCGCAAAAAGGGCAGGGTGTCGCAAGCGCGGGCGATAATGCTATCGTCCGGCGGCGCGCGGGCGATGTTTCGCGGCCAATTCTTGACGACCTGACGGGGTGACCTCGATGCGGAAATATTCCGGATTTGCGGTGGCACGCGAAGCGATGCGCGGCCACAAGGGCTGGGACAGGCAATGGGGCTCGCCGGAACCGCGCAAGGAATATGACGTCATCATCATCGGCGCCGGCGGTCACGGGCTGGCGACGGCCTACTACCTGGCCAAGGAACACGGCATCACGAACGTGGCGGTGCTGGAAAAGGGCTGGCTCGGCGGCGGCAATACCGGCCGCAACACGACGATCATCCGCTCCAACTATCTCTACGACGAGTCCGCCGGCCTCTACGACCATGCGGTGAAGCTGTGGGAGAACCTCTCCCAGGACCTCAATTACAACGTCATGTATTCACCGCGCGGCGTGATGATGCTGGCGCACAATGTGCACGACGTGCAGGTGTTCAAACGCCATATCCACGCCAACCGGCTGAACGGCGTCGACAATGAGTGGCTGACGCCTGAACAGGCGAAGGAATACTGCCCGCCGCTCAACATTTCGCAGACGGCGCGCTACCCGGTGATGGGAGCAGCCTTGCAGCGGCGCGGCGGTACAGCCCGGCATGACGCGGTCGCGTGGGGCTATGCCCGCGCCGCGTTCGACCGCGGCGTCCATATCATCCAGAACTGCGAGGTCACCGGCATCAGGCGCGGCGGCAACGGACAGGTCACCGGCGTCGAGACGTCGCGCGGCTTCATCGGCGCGAAGAAGGTCGGCGTGGTCGCGGCCGGCAACACCTCGGTGGTCATGCAGATGGCCGACGTGCGCATGCCGCTGGAAAGCTTCCCGCTGCAGGCGCTGGTTTCCGAACCGGTCAAGCCGTGCTTCCCCTGCGTGGTCATGTCGAACACGGTGCACGCCTATATCTCGCAGTCCGACAAGGGCGAACTGGTGATCGGCGCGGGCACCGACCAGTACACTTCCTATTCGCAGACCGGCGGGCTGCACATCATCAACCACACGCTCGACGCGATCTGCGAGATGTTTCCGATGTTCACGCGGATGCGGATGCTGCGCTCGTGGGGCGGTATCGTCGACGTGACGCCCGACCGCTCGCCGATCATCGCCAGGACGCCGGTCTCCGGGCTGTACGTCAATTGCGGCTGGGGCACCGGCGGCTTCAAGGCGACGCCGGGTTCGGGGCATGTTTTCGCGCACACCATCGCCAACGACAATCCGCACAAGATCAACGCCGGCTACACGATCGATCGATTCACGTCCGGCCGGCTGATCGACGAGGCGGCTGCCGCCGCCGTGGCGCACTGAGGTTACCGACATGCTGCTGATCCACTGCCCCTATTGCGAGGAAGAGCGCCCGGAGCTGGAGTTCCGGCATGCCGGCGAGGCGCATATCGCGCGCCCGGCGGACATCGCCAACATTTCCGACGAGGACTTCGCTCAGTTTTTCTTCTACCGCGACAATCCGAAGGGCGTGACCTTCGAGCGCTGGCGGCACATGCATGGCTGCGGACGTTTTTTCAACGCGGCGCGCGACACGGTCTCCGACAAGTTCGTGGTGACCTACAAGGCCGGCGAGCCGAAGCCGGAGCTTGTCGAGGCGGCGAATGAAAACAAGGCCAAAACCGGGACAAAGCGGGGCGCGAAATGACGACGGCCGGAGCCAACCGCATTGCCGGCAAGGGCCGGCTGACGCCCGCCAACACGGTGCGCTTCACCTTCGACGGCAAGAGCTATACGGGCCTAGAGGGCGACACGCTCGCCGCGGCGCTGATCGGCAACGACGTGCACCTGGTCGGCCGCTCGTTCAAGTATCACCGTCCGCGCGGCATCCTGAGCGCAGGTCCGGAGGAACCGTCGGCGCTGGTCGGCGTACGGCGCGACGCGGTGCGCCACACGCCGAACATCCGTGCGACGGTGCAGGAAATCCATGACGGGCTTGACGCCGTCAGCCAGAATCGCTGGCCGTCGCTCGGTTTCGATATCGGCGCGGTCAACGACATCGCGTCTCCGCTGTTCTCGGCCGGTTTCTACTACAAGACATTCATGTGGCCGAAGGCGGCATGGAAGCACGTCTACGAGCCGTTCATCCGCAATGCGGCGGGGCTCGGCGTCGCGCCGGAGGAGGCCGATCCCGACCATTACGCCTCGCGCTACGTGCATTGCGACGTGCTGGTGATCGGCGGCGGCGCGGCGGGCCTCGCCGCGGCACTGGCGGCAGCGGAATCGGGCGCCAGCGTGATCGTCTGCGACGAGCGGGCGAATTTCGGCGGGGCGCTGCATTTCGAGGAGGAAGCCCGGCTCGACGGACTTGCCGGCTACGAATGGGCGCAACAGGCCGTCGGCCGGCTAGCGGCGATGGACAATGTGCGCGTGCTGCCGCGCACGACGGCGTTCGGCTATTACGCTCAGAACTTCATCGGGCTGGTTGAAAGGGTGACCGATCACCTCGCCGCGCCTGACGCGGACATGCCGCGCGAACGGCTGTGGCAGGTTCGGGCAAAGCGCGTGATCATTGCCGCCGGCGCCATCGAACGGCACATGGTTTTCGCCAACAACGACCGGCCGGGCATCATGCTGGCGTCGGCCGCGCGGACCTATCTCAACCATCACGGTGTCGCCGTCGGACGCAAGGTCGGCGTCTACACGGCGAACGACAGCGCCTACGCGGCGGCAATCGACCTGCGCAAGGCGGGGGCGGAAATCCCGGCCATCGTCGACCTGCGCGACGATCCCGACAGCGCGCTGGTGGAGGAGGCCAGGGCGCTCGGCATCCGTGTCATGACCGGCCATGCAGTGACCGGCGCGGGCGGCAAGCTGCGCGTCGCCTCGATGTCGGTGGAACCCAAGAATGGCGGCGCGACCGAGGTGATTCCGGTCGATGCGCTGATCATGAGCGCGGGCTGGACGCCGTCGGTACACATGTATTCGCAGTCGCGCGGCAAGGTGGTCTGGGACGAGGATAGCGGCCGGTTCCTGCCCGGCGACTACCCGCAGGACGCGGTTTCCATCGGTGCCTGCAACGGCACGGACGGGCTGGCCGAGACCGTCACGGAAGCGCTTGCCGCCGGCGAAAAGGCGGCGAAGGAAACGCGCTCGAAGGCGAAGAAGCCGGGCGTGAAAATCAAGGTCGACGGCGCCGGCAAGTGGACCGGCAGCATGACCGGGGCGGGACCCGGGGCGGGACCAGGCAAGGTGGTGAAAGCTTTCGTCGACTTCCAGAACGACGTGACGGCGAAGGACATCCGTCTCGCCGTTCAGGAAGGCATGCACTCCATCGAGCACGTCAAGCGCTTCACGACCAACGGCATGGCGACCGACCAGGGCAAGCTGTCGAACCTGCACGGGCTGGCAATTGCGGCGGAAACGCTCGGCAAGCCGATCCCGCAGGTCGGGCTGACGACATTCCGGCCTCCCTACACGCCGACGACTTTCGGCGCGATCGTCAATCACGGGCGCGGCAAGCTGTTCGACCCGACGCGCAAGACGCCGATGCACGAGGCGGAAGCGGCGGCGGGCGCGGTGTTCGAGGATGTCGGCCAGTGGAAGCGCGCCTGGTACTATCCGCGCGCCGGCGAGGACATGCATGCCGCGGTCAATCGCGAGTGCCGCACGGTGCGCGAGACCGCCGGCATGTTCGATGCATCGACGCTCGGCAAGATCGAGGTGGTCGGGCCGGACGCGGCGAAGTTCCTCGACCTGCTCTACACCAACCCGTTCTTGAAGCTCGGCGTCGGCAAGCTGCGCTACGGCATCATGTGCCGCGAGGACGGCTTCATCTACGATGACGGCGTGGTGGCGCGGATCGCCGAGGACCGTTTCCACGTGACGACGACGACGGGCGGTGCGCCGCGCGTGCTGCATCACATGGAAGACTACCTGCAGACCGAATTCCCGGACATGAAGGTGTGGCTGACCTCGACGTCGGAACAGTGGGCGGTGATCGCCGTGCAGGGGCCGAAGGCGCGAGAGATCGTCGAGCCGTTCGTCGAGGGGATAGACCTTTCCAACGAGGCCTTCCCGCATATGAGCTATGCCGAAGGCACCGTCTGCGGCGTGCCGGCGCGGCTGTTCCGCATGTCGTTCACCGGCGAGGCGGGCTACGAGGTCAACGTGCCGGCCGATCACGGCCGCATGGTGTGGGACGCGATCTACCAGCGTGGCGCGCCCATGGGCATGTGTCTCTACGGCACCGAGACGATGCATGTGCTGCGCGCCGAGAAGGGCTACATCATCGTCGGCCAGGATACCGACGGCACGGTGACGCCGCACGATGCCGGGCTTTCCTGGGCAGTCGGCAAGAAGAAGGCCGATTTCGTCGGCATTCGCGGGCTGAGCCGCCCGGACCTCGTCGCCGAAGGCCGCCGCCAGCTGGTCGGGCTGACGGTGAAGGGTGGCAAGACCGTTCTGGAAGAGGGCGCGCAAATCGTCGCCGACCCGAACCAGTCCGTGCCGATGAAAATCATCGGCTGGGTGTCGTCGTCATACTGGTCGGAAAATTGCGGCCAGCCGATCGCGATGGCGCTGGTCGAGGACGGATTCAGCCGCCTGGGCGAGACGCTCTACGTGCCGATGCCGGACCGGGTGATCGAGGTGGAAGTCCGCGACACGATGTTCTTCGACAAGGAAGGGGGCAGGCTCCATGGCTAGATCCGCGATTACACGCGCATTGCCGCTGGCCGGCAGGATTCATGGCGGCGCCAACGTCTCGATCACGGCAGCGCCGGAAGCCCGCCGCATCAGCCTGCGTGCCGGCGGCACTGCGGTTGCCGGGCTGTCGAAGGCGCTCGGCGTAACGCTGCCCAGGAAGCCCAAGACCTCCGCCGCGCATGGCAGCCGTCACGCGCTGTGGCTCGGGCCGGACGAATGGCTGGTGATCGACGAGAAGGGCGATCCCGCAGCGGATTGCGTGAAGGTCAAGGCGGCGCACAGCGCGGTCGACGTTTCCCACCGCAACACGGCAATCCTGGTCTCCGGGCCGGCGGCGGCCGACGTGCTCAATGCGGGCTGCCCGCAGGACCTGTCGACGGAGGCCTTCCCTGTCGGCGGCTGTTCGCGCACGGTCATGGGCAAGATCGAGGTGGTGCTCTATCGCACGGGCAAAGATGCGTTTCGCGTCGAATGCTGGCGGTCGTTCTCCGAATACGCCTTCGACTTCCTGACCGAGGCGGCGCGCGGGCTTTGACCCCGCGTCAGTCCTTGCGTTCCAGCACCGCCATGGTGATCCATGTGGCGGTGAGCGCGGGTTTCATGCTGTTTTCGATTTCCAGCGTCACGTCATAAGTATTGAGCACCCGTCCGGACGGGCGGATGTCGGCATCCGCCAGCCTGAAGACCGCACGCACGCGCGCGCCGGCACGGACCGGCGCCATGAAGCGGATCTTGTCGAACCCGTAATTGATGCCCATGGCCGTATTCTCGAGTCGGGGCAACGCCTCGTAGGCGAGCGTCGACAGCAGGGACAGCGTCAGGAAACCGTGCGCAATGGTGCCGCCGAAAGGCGTTTCCTTCGCCGCGCGCTCGGGATCGAGATGGATCCACTGGTGGTCGTCGGTGGCGTCGGCGAAGAGACCGATCATCTCCTGGCTGACGGTCCGCCAGTCCGAGCGGCCGATTTCGGTGCCGATCGCGCCCGGAATGTCGTCTAGGGTAATCGTGGTCATCTTGCCTTCCGCGCCAGGATTGCCGATCGCGCCTGCTTACGCAGGGGGCGAAATGCAATCAACCCCAAGTCATTGCGAAAGGAGCTGCGATCCATGATGGCGGAAGGTTTGGATGGTGGGCGATACTGGGATTGAACCAGTGACCCCTTCGATGTCAACGAAGTGCTCTCCCGCTGAGCTAATCGCCCATCCAGAGCCGCGCATACACCACAAGAGGCGCGGGCGGTCAATAGCGCAAACGCCACAAATATGGCGTTGCGATGACGGCGCTCAGGCCGCCTTGATCATCTTGTCGACTTCCGAGACCAGTTCGCGCAAATGGAAGGGCTTGGACAGCACCTTGGCATCCTTCGGCGCATTGGAATCCGGGTTGAGCGCGACGGCGGCGAAACCGGTGATGAACATCACTTTCAGGTCCGGGTCGAGCTCGGTGGCGCGGCGCGCCAGTTCGATGCCGTCCATCTCCGGCATGACGATGTCGGTGAGCAGCAGCGAGAACGGTTCCTCGCGCAGGCGCTCATAGGCGGAAGCGCCATTGTCGTAATCGACGACCTGATAGCCTGCCTTTTCCAGCGCCTTGACCAGGAAGGAGCGCATATCGTTGTCGTCTTCGGCTAGAAGAATGCGATTCATAATCAACCCGTTATGTTTCCACGCGAAAAGCGGGAGAAAAATCCGTTGCTTCAGTCATGACCGGGCAGCGTAAACAACCGGTTTATTTCGCCCGGAAAAGCGCAGCTTGGCAAGAGTTTTCACCAGACCGCGGAGCGGATGAGACTGGACAGGGCGGTAGCCTCCTGTCAACAATCGTCCTTACCACAGGGAATCAGCAAGGGCGATATCCGCGCGACATGCATTGCGAACCCGATTTTACGGATCATCCCGCCTTCGAGGTCAGGCAGCCGGCCGAGCAACGTGTTCCCTTTGTTTTCAACTCGCCGCATAGCGGACGGTTTTATCCCGAACGTTTCCTCGCCATGAGCCGGCTCGACCGGATGGCGATCCGCCGTTCGGAGGACTATTTCGTCGAAGAGCTTTTCGCCGGTGCTGTACCGCTCGGCGCGCCTATGCTGATGGCGCATTTCCCGCGCGCCTATCTCGACGTCAACCGAGAGCCCTACGAACTCGATCCGCGCATGTTCGGCGAGAGGCTGCCGCCGCATGCCAATTCGCGCTCGATCCGCGTCGCCGGCGGGCTCGGCACCATCCCGCGTGTCGTTTCCGAAGGCATCGAAATCTACGGGTCGCGCCTGCCGGTCACCGAGGCGCAATCCCGTATCGCCAACATCTACAAGCCGTATCACCAGACGCTGCGCGATCTGTTGGCGCAGACGCACAAACATTTCGGCTTCGCGGTGCTCATCGACTGCCATTCCATGCCGGCCTCGGTGCGGTACGGTCAGGACGGCATCCGGCCGGACTTCATCATCGGCGACCGGTTCGGCACCAGCGCCAGCCGCGATCTCAGCGAAGCGGCGGCCGGGATCCTTTCCGGCATGGGGTACCTGGTGACCTCGAACAAGCCCTATGCGGGCGGTTTCATCACCGAGCATTACGGCCGGCCGCTGAAAGGCCTGCATGCGCTGCAGATCGAGGTCAATCGCGGGCTCTACATGGACGAGCCGACGATAACCAAGAAGGCTTCCTTCCACCTGCTGCAGGAGGATATCGCCTCCTTCATCGCGCAACTGATGTCGCTTCCCGACAGCTGTTTCTTCGATTATTCGATCGCCGCCGAATAGGAGATGAAAAAAGGCCGCATCATCAGATGACGCGGCCAAAGTCTTGGGAGGAAACGCCCAAGGAGGGCGTGGCAGCGTGCTGCCACCCTGAAGACTATGCTGCAATGCACAAATGTCAATGTGCAATGCGAAAAATCACGGCAAGCCGCTTGCCAAAATCCCCAATCTTTCGCAGATGACAATCATGGCTTTACGAAAATTACCCGATATCGATTTCCTGCGGCGGCTTGCGGCGGCGGCGGCCGGCGAGACGCTGCCGCTGTTTCGCAGCGCGTCGCTGATCGAAAACAAGGATGCCGACGGTTTCGATCCCGTCACGGCGGCCGACAAGCAGGCGGAAGCGGCGATCCGCGCGCTGATCGAGCAGGAGTTTCCCGACGACGGCATTATCGGCGAGGAATTCGGCGCGGTGCGCCAGACCAGTTCGCATGTCTGGATCATCGACCCGATCGACGGCACGCGCGCGTTCATTTCCGGCCTGCCGGTATGGGGCACGCTGGTCGGCCTCAAGATCGACGGCCACGCGCAGATCGGCTTCATGTCCCAGCCCTATACCGGCGAATTCTTCGTCGCCGACGGCGAGAAAAGCCAATTGTTGCGCGACGGCCAGGCACCGGTCCGCCTTGCGACGCGCAAGCATCAAACGATTTCCGAAGCGACGCTGTTCACGACGACGCCTGCCCTTTTCCACGGCGAAACCCGGCAGGCCTATGACCGGGTGGAACGCAAGGTGCGCCTCGCCCGCTATGGCTGCGACTGCTACGCCTACGCGATGCTGGCGGCGGGATTTGCCGATATTGTCATCGAACCGGGACTGAATGCCTACGACATCGCCGCGCTCATTCCACTGATCGAACAGGCAGGCGGCGTGGTCACGACATGGGACGGTGGCAATGCCGTGAATGGCGGCGACGTGATCGCCGCGGCGTCACCGGAACTGCACGCGGCCGCACTGGATATCTTCAACCGCTAGCTTCAACCGGCAGGGGCAGGCCCGGTTCCTCGCCGCTGCCCGGAATGAAGGCGCGGAGCGCGGCCATGAACTGTTCGCGATAAGCGTCGGCTTCCTGCAACATCTCGTGACGCGCGCCGTCGATGGTCAGAAGCGACGCCGAACGCAGGCGCCCGGCAAGCGACGCTATGGCGTCATTGGAAACAACCTGCTCGTCGCCGGCCATGAGAACCAGCGTCGGTATCGTCGTCTGCGCCATGTGCGCCGGGTCGCTGACCACCTCGATGGCTTCGAAGATGGCCGTGATCCATGAGGCCGACGGGCCGCCGAGGCCAAGGTCCGGATATTGCGTGGGAATTTCGATATTGCGGGCGTAACGCGCGGGATCCGATGTCAGCGGATTGATCTCGAAGGGCTTGCGCAGGCGTGCGGCCGGGCCGCCGGATATGTAAAGATTGCCCAGACCGAGAAAGCCCATCAACTTCGCGGCGCCTCGTGTGAAACCGTGGTGGAGATCGGAAGCCGGCAGGCCCATGAACGGTGCGCTCAGCACCATGCGGCGGACGCGATTGACGTAGGACGGCGCGACATAGAGGGCGACCAACGCCCCGGTCGAGTGGGCGAGAAAGAAAAAGGGCGGCCGGCAATCGGGCAGGACGACTTCCTCGAAGACCGTTTCCAGATCGGTGGCGTATTGTTCGAAGGAATCGATGTAGCCGGCGTCGGTGCGGCTGAAGAAACGCTGCGACCCGCCCTGGCCGCGCCAATCGAATGCGACGATGTCGAAACCGGCGCCGAGCAGGTCGGAGACGGTCTCGAAATATTTCTCGATCGTCTCGTTGCGACCCTGAAGGACGACGACAGTGCCCCTGGCGGGATGGCTTTCGGTACGAAACCTGGCATAGCGGATGGAAAAGCCGTCCGGTGTCTCGATGAAACCGTCGGCATGTATGTCCGGAGCGGGATTGGATTGTGAAAACCGGAGCGTGGTCATTGGGCGAATTCGGCCTTCGAACGGTTCGCTCAAGCTCTAGGGACCGGCGGACGAAAGGTCAAAGAAAAACCGGGAGCGCCATTGGCGCTCCCGGCAAGCCGACCGGACAGGAAGGGACGATACAGCCCGGCCGATTCCGTCCTCAGCGAATGCCGAAGGAATAGGTGAAGCCGTTGTTGTGGCCCTGGAGCGAGAGACCGGGGCGGTGGTGGCCGCCGCGGTGAAGCGGTTGGCGCGAAAGAATGCGGGCGCTACGGCCGTCGACGACGAGGCGAACCGGTCCGCGATGGCCGCGGGCGTGCAGCACGTAATCGCCATGCCGCACGCGCACGTTGCGGATGTGGCGGAAGCCGCGCTGGCGCAGCGACCGGATGACGACATGCTGCGGCAGGATGTGGTGACGGCGGTTGTCGAACCTGTGGCCGCGATGGCCGACCAGTTCGACGGGCGCATTCGCGGCGGTGCCGGCGGCAGGCGCGGCGACCGGCATGGCAGGGGCTGCGGCAACGGCGCCGGTGGACAGAAGCGCGGCGAGCGCGGCGGTAACGAGTGCGTTCTTCATGGTCAGTCTCCTTTTCATTCCCGACCCGGGAAGGTTTCGGGTTCTCGACAGTGAAGACAGATTGACAACACGCGGCTGAACGGGAGCGGAAGGTATCGTTCATGCTGTGTTCATGAGGAAAGAAGCGGCCGGAAGTGCCGCTCTTGAACGGGGAAAACGCAATCACCAAATAGGGGCTGCGGACGCCAAACGGGTCCGCTGGCATCAAAGGGCTGCGCCTAGAAAGGGCGGCCGGGCATGCCAAACGCAACACAGTCGCTCACCAATGGAGGACCATTATGCGTCACGCAGACTATTCGCCCCTTTTCCGTTCCACCGTCGGTTTCGACCGTCTTTTCTCGATGCTGGACACGCTTGCCCAGCCGGAAAACAACGGCCAGACCTATCCGCCCTACAATATCGAGCGGACCGGCGAGAACGCCTACCGCATCACCATGGCCGTTGCCGGATTCTCCGAGGATGACCTGACGATCGAAGCCCGTTCCAACGTGCTGACGATCGCCGGCGCCAAACCGGAGGAGAACACCGGGGAACAGCGTGAATTCCTGCATCGCGGCATCGCTTCGCGCGCTTTCGAGCGCCGGTTCCAGCTTGCCGACTATGTGGAAGTCAAGGCCGCCGAACTGAAGAACGGCCTGCTGCATATCGATCTCGAGCGCGAAATTCCCGAAGCGATGAAGCCGCGCAAGATCGACATCAAGAACGGCAAGGACGACGGCAAGCAGATCGAAGCCAAGGCCGTCAACTAAGGCTTTTCTTCAACACAAGCCATAACCTGACACGTCAGCGCGCCGATTCCTCCCTGTCGGCGCGTTCGACGCTGGGAAGGCGGGGGAGACCCCGCCTTTTTTCATGTCCGATGCCGGCGGATCAGCGGAAACGGCGGGCCAGCAGATGGTCAAGCGACAGCTTTCCGGGTCCGTTGACGGCGATGATCAGCAGAACAAAGATCCACAGCAGCCGCTGATCGAAGATCACTGCGTCGGGCAGGCGGTCGAACATCGCGCCGACGAATTTCGGCTCCAATCCGAGATACGCGACGTCGACATAACTCTGGACGGTGACGAAAATTATCATGCCGAGCGCCGCGATGCGGCCGAACAGGCCGAGGACGACGAGGAGCGGCAGGACAATCTCGCCCCAGGTGCCGAGCAGCACGATGATGTGCCACGGAAAGAAGGGAATGGCCGAGACGTCGTAGCCGTATTGCTCCATGATCGGCGGCAGTATGGTGATATAGGCGCTCGACGACGGGGAGAGAAAACCGAACAGCCCGTCGCCCAGCTTGTTCCAGCCGGAATTGAGATAATAGACGAGAAGCAGGCTCGCGAAGGCGAAGCGGGCGGCAAAACCGTTGAACCAGCCAGCGGTCAGCGCCTCCACCCGTCCGAACACCCGGTCGTGCAGGCGGACGATGGCGTTTACGGGACCCGGGAGCGTGCGCGACGGCGCGTCGTTCATGTTGGCGATATCGGTCATTTTCACGTCCCTCTATTTCAGCGCACGGCCACGGCGGTGAAGGCGCCGGTCGACAAAAGGCCGCCGATCGCATTGTTGATGTCGAAACCGCCGGTCGCCTGCATGCCGGCCTCGGCCGCATCGCCGAGCGTTCGGCCGCCGATCAGGCTGGCAAAGAAGGCGTCGTCGCCGTCGGGCAGGGCGGTCACGGCCACGTTAAGGCCCGGCCGGGTGACCAGCACGGATTGCGGACGTCCGATCTCGATGGCGCCGACCGTCTCGGCATTGCGATTGGCGTCATAGATGTCGAAGACCGCGAAGGGAGAGCGGATCAGCCCGGTCGCGGGATGCGGCGTGAAGACCGTATCGGCCAGCCGGTCCGGCGCGATCTCGCCCAGCGCGGCGGGGGCGAGCGGTTCAAGATCGGCCGCGTGATAGGCCGTCAGCCAGGCGCGTTCGATGCGCGCCACATCAGCCAGATATGGCATGGATCGTGCCGGTTCGAATGCCCCGACGAAGGCCGGGAATTTCTCGCCGTAGAGAAACAGGAGCGGCGATGCCGGCGGATGCGCGCGCACGAATTCGCCCGCCATGGCGCGGAAGAAATTTTCGCCGGTGATCCTGCCGACCGCGGGGAAGTAGTCGACCAGCACGTTGACGAGGCTGTGCACGACATTGTTGCGATAGACGTCGAAGCGCTTCGCTGCCTTCTTGCCGTGCGGCCCGGTGATCTCCCCGGGCTTGTCGCGCGCCGGATCGAAAACCGCGGCGCGGAAGGCGACGGCGTCAAGATCGTTGGTATCAGGCACGGGCTGCATGGCTCTTGCCCATCATGAAAGAAAGCGCGGCGTCGTCGAGGATGCGGTCCGCCGCGGCTGCCTCGGCGCGCAGGACCGGCCAATCGGGAATATCGGCATCCCACTCGATCAGCGTCGGTATCGGCCCGGCCTGTTTGACGACAATTGCGTAGAGGTCCCAGACGGCGTCAGCGACGGGCGCATTGTGGCTGTCGATCAAAAGCGTGTCGCCCTCGTCGTCTTCCTGCTCGGCATGGCCGGCAAGATGGATCTCGCCGACATGCTCCATCGGATAATCCATCAGGTAGGACATCGGCGAAAAGCCGTGATTGGTGGCGGAAACGAAGACGTTATTGACGTCGAGCAGTAGGCCGCAGCCGGTGCGACGGACGATCTCGCGGATGAAGTCGGTCTCGCTCATGGTCGAATTGTCGAAGACCACATAGGTGGACGGATTCTCAAGCAGCATCTGCCGGCCGATCACTTCCTGCATGCGGTCGATGTGGTCGCAGACATGCCGCAGCGTCTGCTCGGTATAGGGCAGCGGCAAAAGGTCGTTCATGAAGACTTCGTCATGCGTGGACCAAGCCAGGTGCTCCGATACGAGGCCGGGCTCGTAGCGGTCGACCAGCGCCTTGAAGCGTGCAAGGTGATCCTCGGCGAGTGGCTGCGGGCCGCCAATCGACATGCAGACGCCGTGGACGGAAAGCGGATAGTCCTGGCGAATACGCTCCAACGCGCGGTGCGGGAAGCCGCCATCGCCCATGTAGTTTTCGGCATGCACCTCGAAGAAGCCGACAGGTTCGTGGTCTTCAAGGATGGATTCGAGGTGTTCGTGCTTGAATCCCGCCCCGGCCGAAGCCGGGATGCGGGAAAGGGTGGCTGCAAACCGGGTCGTGCCTACGGGCCGGGGGGCGGCCGTCGGCCTGCCTTGCGCGAGGGGTGTCGGGGACATGGCTTTTCCTCCGGTTTGCAGCGTTTCGGGCCGGGCCTCAGGCCGGCAGGTCGCGGTCGAGCGGCTCAAGCGAGCCCATGCGGCCGTCCGGCAGTTCCATCGAGGTGCAGGTGCCTTCCGGGACCAGCTTCCAGGCATTGCCCTGATAGTCGATGGTCGACGTGCCTGCGCAGGTCGTGCCTTCGCCGGCCTTGCAGTCATTCTTGCCGGCCATTGATACGCCGTAGCACTTGACATCGGCAGCGGCCGCATCAGTTGCGGTAACCAGCTGGACACCGGAAAGGGCTGCGGCAACAGCGCCAGCGAGAACGGCGCCGCTGAGAACGGATTTGGTTGCTTTAGACATGTGTAACTCCTCTGAAGGTCTCTGCCGGGCGTTTCAGCCGCCCGGTGAGCGAAGGAGTCGCAGACCTGCCAATAAAACGGAAATCAACGCGGCGTTATCGGCCGTCACTTCCGTGTGAGGTAAAGTTGAGCGCCGGTTTTATTCCAAGACATTCGCCGTTCGACAGACACGGCGAATGTATCCAGCTTGCTGTTACGCTGCATTTACGGATGGCGAACCGGTTATCAGTTCGCGTGGAAATGCTTCAGCCGCCAAGTGTTTCGGCGAAACGGGCGATCTCGGTCTCCTGCGTCGCGAAGCTGGTAACCATGCGCACAATCGTATCGCCGTCGCCAAGGCCGACATCCGTGCCGGCGGGTTCCGGCCAGTCATAGAAGCGAACGCCTGCCTTCTGCAGGCGCTCGAAATCCGTCCTCGGCAGAACGGCGAAGACTTCGTTGGCCTGGGGCGACCAGGCAAGGCGCGTCTTGCTGCTGGACTCGATCACCCGGGCGAGCGCCGCGGCCATGGCGTTGGCGTGACCGGCAAGCTCCAGCCAGAGGCCGTTCTCGAAATAGGCGAGGAACTGGGCCGCGATAAAACGGTTCTTCGAAAAGACCATGCCCGCTCGCTTGCGCAGCCAGGGCATCTCCGCCGCCAGGTCCTGGTTGAAGAACAACAGCGCCTCGGCGCACCAGCATCCGTTCTTTGTGCCGCCGAAAGAGAGGATGTCGACCCCGTTCTTCCACGTCATCTCCGCCGGCGAACAGCCGAGCGTGACGAGCGCGTTGGCGAAGCGCGCGCCATCCATGTGCAAGGGAAGGGCGTGATCGCGGCAGACGGCGGAAACCGAAGCGATCTCGTCTTGCGCATAGACCGTGCCGATCTCCGTCGCCTGGGTGATCGAGACAGCCATGGCGCGGCCCATATTTATCGTGCCCGGCGAGAAAGGCGCGACGGCTTCGCGCAGGGCGCCTGCATCGAGTTTGCCGTTCGTGCCGGGTACGGGGCGGACGCGCACGCCGTTGGTCAGGAATTCCGGCGCGCCGCCCTCATCCTCGCGGACATGGGCATCGGGATGGGCGAAGGCGACGCCGCCGGCGCGATTGACCGCGGCGAGCGCCAGCGAATTGGCGGCCGTGCCCGTCGGCAGGAACCAGACCGACACCTCGTGCCCGAAGATCTCGGCGAAGCGTTTCTCGACCTCTCGGTCGATCTCGCTTGTGCCATAGGCTGCGGCGAAGCCTTCGCCATGGGCCGCCAGCGCGGCGGAAATGGCCGGGTGGGCACCGGCCCAGTTATCGGAGGCGAAGAACATGTCGGCTTCCTTTCAAACGCGTCAGCGAAGGGCTATCAGCACATTTGGCGAAAGGAAGTAACCCGATGCATCGCTTTTGCGACATTTTCGATCCTTTCGGCAGCGATTTTTTTGCATTTGCATCTTGAGAAAATTTTCGCTATCTGCCATATGAATATGGCAGCATTGCTGTCCTATTTTGCATTTCGGTTCGAACGGCATGGAAAAATCCGTTCGATCCGTATACGCGTCTGCAGGCGCAGGGCCCCGACCAGATCCTGACGAGCAGCATACCGATCTCACCGGCCCCGGCCGGTGCAGCGTCGAGGCGCCGGTTGGCCGGACGGGTGTCAGTGCGGACCCGGAATGCTAAATAGAACAAAGAAAACGCGCGACAGCGCCGAGACGGAGGATTGAGCGATGACGAGGATGTTTCCATCCCATCCCGCCAGCATGGGCGGCGAGGCCGGAATGAAGGCCGAGGTCAAACGCACAAGCGCGTTCGGTCTGCCGGAGGCACGGGGTCTTTACGATCCGCGCAACGAGCATGACGCCTGCGGTGTCGGCTTCATTGCGCATATGAAAGGCGAGAAGTCCCACAAGATCATTTCCGATGGCCTGGCCATGCTGGAAAACCTCACCCATCGCGGCGCCGTGGGCGCAGATCCGCTGATGGGCGACGGCGCCGGCATGCTGGTGCAGATCCCCGACGAGCTGTTCCGCGCCGAATGGGCGGAAAAGGGCGTCGATCTGCCGCCGGCGGGCGAATATGCCGTGGGGCATTTCTTCATGCCGCAGGAGAAGGAACTCCGCGAGCACATCGAAGACATTATCGCCGCAGTCGTTGCCGAGGAAGGCAAGCAACTGATCGGTTTCCGCGACGTGCCGGTCGACAATTCGTCGTTGTCCAAGGCGCCCGACATCGTGGCGACCGAGCCGGTTCACCGGCAGGTCTTCATCGCCAAGGCGGACGATCTCGAAGGCGGTGACGCGTTCGAACGTCGCCTGTTCATCCTGCGCAAGGTGATTTCCGCGCGTATCCATGCCGAAACGGAAGGCCGCGACAACGGCTTTTATCCGGTTTCGATGTCTTCGCGCACCATCGTCTACAAGGGCATGTTCCTGGCCTACCAGGTCGGCGCCTATTACAAGGACCTGACCGACGAGCGGTTCGTTTCCGCCCTGGCGCTGGTGCACCAGCGGTTCTCGACCAACACCTTCCCGTCCTGGAAGCTGTCGCATCCCTACCGGATGGTGGCGCACAATGGCGAGATCAACACGCTGCGCGGCAACGTCAACTGGATGGCCGCGCGGCAGGCCTCGGTGCAGTCGGAACTGTTCGGCGACGAGATCGAGAAGCTGTGGCCGATATCCTACGAAGGCCAGTCGGACACGGCCTGCTTCGACAATGCGCTCGAATTCCTGTTCCAGGGCGGCTACTCGCTGGCCCATGCGGTGATGATGCTGATCCCGGAAGCCTGGGCCGGCAACACGCTGATGGATGAGGAGCGCAAGGCGTTCTACGAATATCATGCCGCGCTGATGGAACCGTGGGACGGCCCCGCCGCGGTGGCCTTCACCGACGGCCGCCAGATCGGCGCGACGCTCGACCGCAACGGCCTGCGCCCGGCACGCTACATCGTCACCGACGACGATCTCGTCATCATGGCGTCGGAAGCCGGCGTCATCACCGTGCCGGACGAAAAGATCGTTACCAAGTGGCGGCTGCAGCCCGGCCGGATGCTGCTGATCGACATGGAAGAGGGCCGCATCGTCTCCGACGAGGAGATCAAGCGCCAGATGGCGGAGATGCATCCCTATGGCGAGTGGCTGGAAAACACGCAGCTGATCCTGGAAGATCTGAAGCCCGTGGCGCCGCGCGCGGCGCGCGAGGATGTCAGCCTGCTCGACCGCCAGCAGGCCTTCGGCTACAGCCAGGAAGACACCAAGATCCTGATGGCGCCGATGGCGACGACCGGCCAGGAAGCGATCGGATCGATGGGCACCGACACGCCGATCTCGGCGATGTCGAACAAGTCGAAGCTGCTCTACACCTATTTCAAGCAGAACTTCGCCCAGGTCACCAACCCGCCGATCGACCCGATCCGCGAGGAACTGGTGATGAGCCTGGTGTCGTTCATCGGCCCGCGCCCGAACATTTTCGACCTGGAAGGCGCCTCGAAGCGCAAGCGGCTCGAAGTGCGCCAGCCGATCCTGACCAATGGCGACCTGGAAAAGATCCGCTCCATCGGCCACACAGAGGACCTGTTCGACTCCAAGACGCTGGACACGACCTACAAGGCCATCGAAGGCGCGGCCGGCATGGAAGCTGCGCTCGACCGGCTGTGCGAGCGCGCCGAGCAGGCGGTGCATGGCGGCTACAACATCATCGTGCTGTCCGACCGGCAGGTGGGCCCCGACCGCATCGCCATTCCAGCGCTCCTGTCGACGGCGGCGGTGCACCATCACCTGATCCGCAAGGGTCTGCGCACGTCCGTCGGCCTCGTCGTCGAATCGGGCGAACCGCGCGAAGTGCACCATTTCGCCTGCCTCGCCGGCTACGGCGCGGAGGCAATCAATCCCTATCTCGCTTTCGACACGCTGCTCGACATGCATGGCAAGGGCGAGTTCCCGCCGGAAGTCGACCGCTACGAGGTGGTCAGCCGCTACATCAAGTCGATCGGCAAGGGGATCCTCAAGGTCATGTCCAAGATGGGCATCTCGACCTACCAGTCCTATTGCGGCGCGCAGATCTTCGACGCGGTCGGCCTGTCGAGCGATTTCGTGAAGCAGTACTTCACCGGCACCGCGACGACCATCGAGGGCATCGGCCTTGCCGAGGTCGCGGAGGAAACCGTGCGGCGCCACAAGGGCGCCTTCTCCAACGATCCGGTACTGATCAACGCTCTGGAAGTAGGCGGCGAATACATGTACCGCGTGCGTGGCGAAGAGCATGTCTGGACGCCGGACGCCGTTGCTTCGCTGCAGCATGCCGTGCGCCAGAACCTGCCGGAGAAATACCGCGAATTCGCCGACCAGGTGAACGCCGATGCGCGCCATGCGAAGGCGATCCGCGGGCTGTTCCATATCAAGAACGCGGAGGAGACCGGCCGCAAGCCCGTCTCCATCGACGATGTCGAACCGGCATCGGAAATCGTCAAGCGTTTCTCGACGGGCGCGATGAGCTTCGGCTCGATCTCCCGCGAGGCGCATACGACGCTGGCCATCGCCATGAACCGGATCGGCGGCAAGTCGAACACCGGCGAGGGCGGCGAGGAGCCTGACCGCTACTATCCGATGCCTGACGGGTCGATGAATCCCGAACGCTCGGCGATCAAGCAGGTCGCCTCGGGCCGGTTCGGCGTGACGGCGGAATATCTCGTCAATGCCGACATGATCCAGATCAAGGTCGCGCAGGGCGCCAAGCCAGGCGAGGGCGGCCAGTTGCCCGGCCACAAGGTGGATGCGACGATCGCAAAGACGCGGCATTCGACACCGGGCGTCGGCCTGATCTCGCCGCCGCCGCACCACGACATCTACTCGATCGAGGATCTGGCGCAGCTGATCTACGACCTGAAAAACGTCAACCCGGCGGCCGACATCTCGGTGAAGCTGGTGTCGGAAGTCGGTGTCGGCACAGTCGCCGCCGGCGTCGCAAAAGCGCGGGCCGACCACATCACGATTTCCGGCTATGACGGCGGAACCGGGGCGTCGCCGCTGACCTCGCTGAAACATGCCGGAAGCCCCTGGGAAATGGGCCTCGCCGAGACGCACCAGACTCTGGTGCTGAACGGCTTGCGCTCTCGCGTGGCGTTGCAGGTCGACGGCGGTCTGCGCACCGGCCGCGACGTGATCGTCGGCGCGCTGCTCGGGGCCGACGAATACGGCTTCTCGACCGCGCCGCTGATCGCGGCGGGCTGCATCATGATGCGCAAGTGCCATCTCAACACCTGCCCGGTCGGCGTCGCGACGCAGGATCCGGTCCTGCGCAAGCGATTCAAGGGCACGCCGGAGCATGTCATCAACTACTTCTTCTATATCGCGGAAGAGGTGCGCGGACTGCTCGCGGCGATGGGCTTCACCAGGCTCGACGACATCATCGGCGAGACGCAGTTGCTCGAACAGGAAGCGCTGATCGATCACTGGAAGGCGCGCGGTCTCGATTTCTCCAGGGTCTTCCACAAGCCGGAAGCCGAGAAGCACGAGATCTACTGGACCGAGCGCCAGAAGCATCCGATCGACGACATTCTCGACCGCAAGCTGATCGAGGCGGCGATGCCGGCGCTCGAGACCAAGCAGGCCGTGCGCATCGAGATGCCAATTCACAATGTCGACCGGTCGACGGGCGCGATGCTTTCGGGCGAACTGGTCAAGCGGCACAACCACAAGGGCCTCGCCGACGACACGATCCACGTGGAACTGCGCGGCACGGCGGGACAGTCCTTCGGCGCGTTCCTCGCCAACGGCATCACCTTCGATCTCGTCGGTGACGGCAACGACTATGTCGGCAAGGGCCTTTGCGGCGGGCGGATCATCGTGCGGCCGCCGGAAAACTCCCGGATCGTGCCGGAAGAATCGATCATCGTCGGCAATACCGTGCTGTACGGCGCGATCCAGGGCGAGGCGTATTTCCGCGGCGTCGCAGGCGAGCGCTTTGCCGTGCGCAACTCCGGCGCCGCGGCTGTCGTCGAAGGCGTCGGCGACCATGGCTGCGAGTACATGACCGGCGGCGTCGTCGTCGTGCTCGGCCAGACGGGCCGCAACTTCGCTGCGGGCATGTCCGGCGGCGTGGCTTACGTGCTCGACGAGGACGGCACGTTCGAAACGCGCTGCAACATGGCGATGGTCGAGCTGGAGCCGGTGCCGGAAGAGGACGACATCCTCGAAAAGCTGCACCACCATGGCGGCGACCTGGCACACAAGGGCCGCGTCGACGTCTCCGGCGACATGACGCGCCACGACGAGGAGCGGCTGCTGCAGCTGATCTCCAACCACCGGCACCTGACCGGTTCGCAGCGCGCGGCGCATATCCTGGAAAACTGGGAGAGCTTCCGCGGCAAATTCCGCAAGGTGATGCCGGTCGAGTACCGGCGCGCGCTGGAGGAAATGGAGCGGATGCGCATGAACGTGGCGGCGGAATGACGCGATGATCGTCTCCACCACCAACACGATCGAGGGTCGCAGGATCGCCGAGTACAAGGGTGTCGTCACCGGCGAGGCGATCCTCGGGGCCAACATTTTCCGCGATTTCTTCGCCGGAATCCGCGACATTGTCGGCGGCCGCTCCGGCGCCTACGAGAAATCGCTGCGCGAGGCGCGCCAGATCGCGCTTCACGAAATGGAAGAGGAAGCGCAACGTCTCGGCGGAAACGCCGTGATCGGCGTCGACCTCGATTATGAAAACATCACGGCCGGTAGCGGTTCGATGCTGATGGTATCGGCGTCGGGCACCGCGGTCGTCATCGAATAGTTCCGGGAATAGATATGGGCAAGGTAACGGGTTTCCTCGAGATCGACCGGCATACGCCGAAATATCAGCCGGCGTCGGACCGAATCCGGCATTTCAAGGAGTTCACGCTTCCGCTGGAAGACGCGGAAGTGACAAAGCAGGCCGCGCGCTGCATGGATTGCGGTATTCCGTTCTGTCACGGCCCGACGGGCTGTCCGGTGAACAACCAGATCCCGGACTGGAACGACCTCGTCTACAATGGCGACTGGGACAACGCGATCCGCAACCTGCATTCGACCAACAACTTCCCGGAGATCACCGGCCGCATCTGCCCGGCACCGTGTGAGGAAGCCTGCACGCTGAACCTGGAAGACATCCCGGTCGCCATCAAGACGGTGGAACAGGCGATTGCCGACAAGGCCTATGAGAGCGGCTATGTGACGCCCCAGCCGGCGGCCAGCCAGACCGGTAAAAAAGTCGCGGTCATCGGCTCCGGCCCGGCCGGCATGGCCGCCGCGCAGCAACTCGGCCGCGCCGGGCACGAAGTGCATGTATTTGAGCGCGAGAGCCGCGTCGGCGGGCTGATGCGCTACGGCATTCCCGACTTCAAGATGGAAAAGCACTATATCGACGCGCGCCAGAAGCAGATGGAAGGCGAGGGCGTGACCTTCCATGTCAACGTCAATGTCGGCGTCGACAAGACGGTTTCGGAACTGACCGACGCGTTCGACGCGGTGCTGTATTGCGGCGGCTCGGAAAAGCCGCGCGAGGCGGGTATTCCCACCAACGACCTGGCCGGCATCCATCCGGCGATGAACTACCTGGTGCAGCAGAACAAGCGCGTGGCCGGCGAAAACATCGAATCGGTGGCGTGGGATTCCGAGCCGATCCTGGCCAATGGCAAGCATGTGGTCGTCGTTGGCGGCGGCGACACGGCGTCGGACTGTGTCGGCACGGCATTTCGCCAGGGCGCGGTGAAGGTGACCCAGCTCGACATCCGGCCGATGCCGCCGGAAAAGGAAGACAAGTTGGCAGTGTGGCCCTATTGGGCGACCAAGATGCGCACCTCCTCCTCCCAGGCCGAAGGCGCACAGCGCGAATTCCAGGTCGCGACGCTGGAATTCGTCGGCGAGAACGGCCAGTTGACACATGTGAAGTGCTGCGAGGTCGACGAGAAGCGCAAGCCGATCGCGGGCACCGAATTCTTCATTCGCGCCGATCTCGCCTTCATCGCGATCGGTTTTTCCGGTCCGCTCGAAACCGGCGTGGTCGGCGAACTGGGCGACAAGCTGAAGATCGACACCGACCGGCGTGGCGGCACTTCGGTCAATGCAAGCGATCTCGACTACAAGACGACGGCCGACAAGATCTTCGCGGCGGGCGATGCGCGGCGCGGCCAGTCGCTCGTGGTCTGGGCGATTCGCGAGGGCCGCCAGGCGGCGCGCGCCATCGACGAGTTCCTGATGGGTGAGACGACGCTGCCGCGTTGACGTTGCGGCATGCTCTTCGCGCCGCTTTGACCTAGCGCAAAGCGGCGCACCCGAAGCAGGGCGATAGTCCCCCGCGTTGAATGCGACGAAGGGGGACCATCATGTTCGCATTGTTTCTTGCCGCCTATCTTCTCACAGCACCGACGCTGATGGGAATCATCGTCATCGCGCTTTTGACGGCAAACATGTCTTCCGCGCAGTACATCATCATCGCGGCGGTTGCCGGCGCCGTTATCGGGCTTCCGGTCGCCTGGCTGATCTCGCGCAAGCTGGAACATATCTTCGACGTCAAGCGCGGCTAGTCAGCGGCGGGCCGGGCTGCCCGGTTCCGCTTCCCAAAGCATTTGTGCATGGCCGTTTCACGCGGTTGACCGTTCCCGCGCGATGCGGCATCGGTGGGCTCTGTTTTCCGACTTGCAAGGAGCCTGCCCATGTCCGACGTGAACGGCGTCGCCCGCGACCAGTTGCGTGCATTCATCGAGCGTATCGAGCGTCTCGAAGAGGAAAAAAAGACCATCGCCGACGACATCAAGGATGTCTATGCCGAGGCCAAGGGCACCGGTTTCTAATACCCCCCTGATTTCATAGTCTAGTAACTAAAACAAACAGATAGGTCCGCTACACATACGCTACAGCGTGAAGGCGACCGCAACGCAAGAAAGCGAGCCAATATGAACGAAGTCACCGATGACACACCAGTTGCAGCTAGCCAACTCCGTGCGTTCATTGAGCGCATTGAAAGGCTCGAAGAAGAGAAGAAGAGCATTTCTGAGGACATTCGCGAGGTCTACGCGGAGCTTAAGGGAACCGGTTTCGATCCGAAGGCAGTAAGGGCCTTGGTCCGCCTCCGGAAGCAGGATCAGGCCGAGCGGCAGGAGGCTGAGGCGGTCCTAGAACTCTACAAGCAAGCACTTGGAATGGTCTGAAGATTTGCGCGAGGGCGGGCTGTTCTGTTACCGTCACCCTCGGCAGAATCCGCCGGCAATTGAAAGATCACGGGACATCGATCCTTCAATAATTTTCCTGGTTCCACCTACCACAGCCAAAGCGGTGGTTACGCTGATCAGTCTTGAAGAAACGGGATCGATAGAGTTTCTAAGCTGATTGAGGCTGGTAAGCGCGGAACCTTGGTCCCTACTTTTAACGACTTCTCATCACTCGAACTGAAATCCCACCTTCCGGACCGTGCCTTTCCTGATCCGCAAACCAGGTCCTTCGGAATTGGTCTCCGGAAGGAACTCCACGCCAGCTTCTTCCAGCGCCTTCTGAACGCGAAGGCTGGTTTCAAGCGTCACCGGTTCGCATGCTTCGATCCGGACGAGCGACCGCTTGCTGACACCCGCGCGTTTCGCCAACTCGGCTGCGGGGATGTCCAGCGCTACGCGCGCGGCGCGAAGGAGGTCGTAGGAAGCCTGCATGAATCCCTCCTACCGGCGAGCAATCGAATCTTCCAGTGGAAAACGTCTCATGTGGCGTCGCGACGCCAAGTACGACCGGTAGACGCCGTACCCGCGGCGCCGTAGGGAAGGATTCGGATCTTAAAGATCGCCCGCGATCCGATCCTCCTTTTCCTCGGCCGAACACCGGAGGTGTGCCCATGGTGACGTTCCGCAGATACGACGAACAGGATCCGGTTTATCATCGCGAGTTCGAGCGCCTCTCCGCCCTCGTCGCCGACATGGACGCCATTGGCCGTGGCCTGTCGCCGGAACAACTGGTCGAAGGCGAAGCGCCGCTGCTCGATCGCTGGATGGTGGCCAGCCGGATCATCCCATGCCTGGCCGGACTGTCGACAGGCCACCCGCTGCTGCCCGGCGAGAACCGGATGATCGGCACCTCGGATCTCTGGCTGATGTCGGAGGACCGGACCTGGGCCCGCACGCTATCCCGATGGTACCGCCTGGGCCGGCCGGCCGGTCAGACCGATCTCCAGTCGTGAAGGAATGGATCCTTGTCAGCGGACAGGCACTTCCTTCGTCGTTTCGCCGCAGCCGTGACGGGCCAGCACCTACCAAGCGAGGAAGAGCTCATGCGCGGAATGCCCTTCTTCAAGGAGGCGCTTTCGGAAGACATGTGCGAATACGCGGTACGACTGGGGCGCCGGATCAAACGGCGTCGCCAGAAATATCTTCTTCCCATAATCAAACGGCTGGATGACCTCTCTCGCGCCCCGAGCGACGACCGCGTCATCGCTCTCGTCGAAGCACTCGACCAGCTTCCAAAGACCAAGACCTTTCCCGTCGAGGCATGCCGGTTGCGGTGCCGCATCTATCTGGCGTTTTTCGGCCAGCCGGAAGCCGCCTTCAGAATGGCCGGCGAAATGGCGCGGCTCGCGTTTCGCGACGTCCGGCATGGGGAGCAGTCCGGCATGGTTTACCGATCGCTCGGCTGGGCGGTCGCCTCGACCGTTCTGGAAGAGCGTTTGAGGCTTGGCGGGCAAAGCTCGTCGTATCGCGTGGCGGAGAAGGCGAAAACCTACGAACACCTTTTCCAGTCTGCCGTCAGGGCGGTGGCCAGGAAACAAGCCGACAACCGGCGGCCGGATGATCGCGATCCGGCTGTCAATGACGATCGGCCCATGGTCGGACCACCGCACCTCGACAGGGAATCCGTGGCGCCCGGCGCAGTCATTGTCATCAACTCCATCGGCAATGGCTCGACATCCGAAGGCAAGCGCGTCGCAAGGGAATTCGGGGCGCTCCTGAAACAACCGCTCCCGCTGAAGAAGACCCCGAACCTGGCATCGGTTCGATCCGCCCTCGTCGAGGAATTCCCGTATGCGGAGGCACTCGTCGACAAGGTGCTCAACCCGCTGGCCGGCCGGCGGCATGTCTGGATCCATCCGACGATCTTCGTCGGACCCCCGGGATGCGGGAAATCGCGGTTTGCCCGCCGCCTTTCCGAGGAACTGCGTGTTCCCCATGAGATGATCTCCTGCGGAGGCATGAGCGACAGTGCCATTGGTGGCGCGTCGCGGCGCTGGACGTCGGGCGAGCCTAGCCTTCCGGTCATGGCAGTTTGGCGACACGAATGCGCCGGACCGATCATCATCCTGGACGAGGTCGAGAAGGTCGCGACCAGCCGCCACAATGGCAACGCGCATGACGTGCTTCTCGGCCTGCTGGAGGGCGAGACGGCCAGGCGCTGGCACGACCCATACATCGAAGCGGAATGCAATCTGGGGTCCGTCACATGGCTGATGACCGCCAACGCGGTCGAACCGATTCCTGCCGTGCTGCGGGACCGCTGCCGCGTGCTTCGTTTCCCCCTGCCGGGTCCGGAGCATGTGTCCGCTTTGGCGCCCCGGATCCTTGAAGGGCTGTATCTCGAAGCCGGACACGACCCGCGTTGGGCAACACCGCTCGACGCCCTCGAGCTTGAGGTTCTCGCTTCTGCCTGGAGCGGCGGATCGATCAGGTCGCTGAAGCGGTTTCTGGAGGGCTTGTTGGAAGCCCGCGAGCAAGAGAGGTCACGGCAATGACGGATCCCGCATCACCACGTCCTGACGAAAGCGCTGCTGCTCGAAAGCGATCACGGCGACAAGCCGGAGGCAGGCGCTCGCCCCGCAATGTCGATGGCGCGCAGCACGACGAATCCTTCGAAGGACTGTCGGATCCGAAGCGCTCGGTCGAGCTCCTGCTCCGCATGGCCATCCATGAAGCAGGCCATGCCATCACGCGTCTCTATCTCGGCCTCGGCGTGATCGAGCAGATCACCCTGGACGTCCCGGAAGGTGGCGCAATTACCTGGCGCATCGAGAGGCATGACGACTCCACCGAGGAACGGCTGACTGCCGAGCTGGTGGCGACCCTGGCGGGAAGGGCAGCCGAGGAAGTCATCCTCGGCAACGTCGCCGCGCATTGCGGCGGTAAGCCATACAGTGATCTGGCTCTAGCCACCGATCTCGCTTTCCGGATGGAGACGACGCTAGGCTTCGGACAGAAGTGGCCGCTGCTCTACCGTTCGGCCGCAGACCGCACGCTCCTGCTCGCTTCCGATCCCGAACTGGCGGAGATGGTCCATGCACGTCTGGAGTCCGCGCATGGCGCCGCACGCGCGATCATCGCCAAGCAGAAGGAAGCCGTCGAATTCCTTGCCGCGCATCTGCTGAATAACGGGACCTTCGATGGCCCGCGCCTGACGCGAATCCTCGAGAAGGTCCGGGAGCGGATGCAGTAATGAGACTCTGGATCTTCTCCGACCTTCATCTCGAATATGCCGATCTGCCGGAGCCTCTTGCCATTCCGGAAGCCGACGTCTGCGTCGTTGCCGGAGACCTCTGCAACGGTCCGGCCAACGGAGTTCGCTGGCTGGCGAAGCATGTCGCCCCTGCCATGCCCTGCGTCTACGTCGCCGGAAACCACGAGTTCTACAAGGGCTCGATCAAGGAAGGGCTCGAGGAAGGTCGAGCAGAGGCTGAAGGATTCGCAAACATTCATTTCCTCGAGAACGACTTCGTCGTCATTGACCGCATTCGCTTCGTCGGCGCCACGCTCTGGACCGATTACGGCATAGAGGGGCATTCGCAGCTGGCCATGTCTCATGCCCGGGAGCGGATGAACGACCACCGGAAGATCGCCTACGAGCGAAAGCCCTGGAAACGGTTCGTTCCGGAAATAGCCCGAAGGATTCATTTCGAATCCCAGCGCTTCATCGAGACGGCATTGAAAGCCGACCCGATCCGGACCGTCGTAGTCACGCACCATCTTCCGCATCCGAAATCTCTGTCTGAACGATTCAAGGGCGATCTGCTGAATGCCGCCTACGCTTCTGACCTGACAGACATCATCGAAGCCGGACGCCCTGCTATGTGGTTCCACGGGCACGTCCACGAATGTCGGAACTATCGAATCCTTGAGACGGTGATCGTGAGCAATCCGCGCGGATACGGGGACGAAAACGTCGCGTTCGATCCGGCCTTGGTTGTCGAGGTTTGACACCGTCATCTGTAAGGTGCGCTATAAAGCACATAAGTCTTCGGACGAAATCCAAACAGGTCTTCCGCCATGGAGTCCACTAGCGACCGCTTCGCGCCACCATTGTCGCCGTTCATCCATACAATCTCCTATCCTGGAAGCGGCCGCTCGTTCATGCGCTGTCGGCAGCCGGTTGGATGGCTGGGTCGGGGGACATCTTAGACTGATGGCTCTGAAGCTGAGATTGGCGCAAGCGGTCGCTCGTATGTCGTCGGACGACACTAAACCGTTGCCACCAGCGATCGAGGCCTAGCCTAACGAGTCGGGACACCAGGTGGCAGCCCCAATTTATAATATACCCCATCTGTTCTCGGTGGACGGTGTGCCACCGCCAGTGTCGGGTCACGGCACGTTCGCGTAAGATCGTTAAATGTCCGAGAAGCCTGAAGACGCCGAAATCACGTTGCCGCCGCAAACCGCACCGGTCGACCTGTCATTCGTGATGCGCGCGTTCGCCCGCACGGAGGACGCGAACCGCGTCGCCCACACGCTCGCGAGCTACATCCGCCTCATAAGCTCGGTGATTAATCTGGAGCGGCTTGACGGGGTGACCGTGGCCTATGATTACGATGCCGCGCTCGCCGAACTTGACCGAGGCGTCGAAGGCTTACGAACGCTCGCCCGGTCTAACGATGACCAGCTTGTCGGCGTTGCTATGTCGCCGGCCGTCCTGCGCAACGGCGGGGTCAAGATTCACCTCGTTTTCAGCGGCGCGTACATCGAGAGTATCGATGCGACCCTCGACGAGGATGACGCGGAAGCTCAGTCGGGAATGCAACAGGCCATATATCTGATCGCCCACGAATGCGCGCACGTGCAAGTGACAACGGAGAAGGATGAAGCCTTCCCCGGCACCATCCTCCAGAAGCAGGTCAGCTCCTACGAGGAGCAGATATTCACCCAGATCAACGAGGCCTGCTGGGACGAATATGCGGCCTGTCGCTTGAGCGCGCCGTTTGGCTCCGGACACTTGGCCTATTACGAAGAAGGGCTGCGCGGCGTGGTGGGCGTCGCCCGGCAGAAGGCCGCGGCCGCGCGCGACGGTTTCTGGGAACATCGTGATCTCAACCGAATCGTTGGAGAACTTGGCGCGCCGATGTCGGAGCCGCTCCGGATGGCAGCTTATACCTTTGGGCACATCGACGGCAGTAATGGCGATGTCGAAATCAGCGAGGAGACCCGACAAGCGATCGAGGAGGCCGGTTACACCGAGGCAATCGAGGAGCTGGTCGCTCAGCTCCGCAAGCTTTGGGATAAACGCGGCGGATGGATGTTCCCGAGCGAATTCGACGTACTCGGCGATGTCGCCCGCGACCTGTTCTACAAGGAAGGACTCCTGATCACCCCGAACGGCGAAGGGGCGAACATTCAGGTGTGGGACCCCGCGATATACGACGGTCCTGTCGCGGGCTAACGACCCGGGAAATTCCGCTCGCTTCCGGCGAGGATCAGACAATCCATCGTCAGATGGTTGTAGTGTCGCCTCACGTTTCGTCGGTGATCGCGAGGACAACCGGCTCATTCGATTGAACGACCGAGATTGGGTCGCGAACAGTCGGGCCGCAACGCGCCCCTATTGCGGACGTTCCCCGAGCTGACAGAAAAGACTAGAACCGGACGGAGAATTCAAACAGGTGGGCCGGCCGCGGCTCACCCAACGGTAAAGGTGCTGAATCTTGGCTGATTATGGGCGCAACAACTTCGAGCTGAATTCTGCGATTGCAATCCGTGACATATATCGTTTGTTCCTAGTGTTTAGCGGCGACGGGCAGCTTTTTGACCTTGCACCTGCAGCGGACGATCCCCTTAGGCTGATGCGCGACGATCACTTCGCAGACGAGATTACCCATTTGCTGGTTGGCACCGCAGTCGCTAATCGCGTTCATACAGAACACATGAGCCACTTACGGGCTGATCCAGCAGAGCTGAGGCACCAGCCAATTACCTTGCGCTGTGGGTCGCTCCAACCGGACATCCTGAACAGCAATCGGGAGGTGCCGCTTACCTTCGAGCAAGCCTGCAACAAGATCATCCACGCCGTCCACATTGTCCCAGATTGCGGCAACCCCGCCGAAAATCCGTTGAGTAGTGAAGTCAAGCTGCGAGGTCATCTGGGAAAATCAGCCTGGTCTGCGTGTCTAAATATTCCGCAATACGTCCGCGCATCGATACTGAATTTCCGCGACCATACGTGATCCCTGAGAGAGACTAGCAACGGCAAAACGCGCGCCCAGTGCGGCCGTTCGAGGCTTTACGGCGGGTGCCCGAAACCAGACAATGTCGAAGCGCAGAAAATCGGCGCTAATCGGCGACGTGAGAATTTGCTCCTCGCCCGCTGCGCACCTGATTTCTCCTTCGGCAGAAGCGAGCCGAAGTGCTAATTACTGTGCCGATTGTACCTGGCGTGACTAATTCGTTATCGCCGGAAACGAGGCGTCCAACTCTCGACGAGGCTGTCTTCATCGTCTTCGCCATCCTCGGAGTCGTCCTCCTGGCCGATGCTGTTTGAAGACAGAACTGTCAGGACCTTTCCGTAGCGCCCCAGGCCGACGGATTCCTCCGATATTGCCGCGCGCGTCGTGCCGCCGAGCCAGTCCCGTACATCGGTTTCGTCGCTTATTCGCTCCCGTGCGGCGATGCGTTCCGGGTCCGCTGCGAGCGTTGCCGTCGCTGTGCCAATCGGCAGCGGCGTACCTTTGCGAATCCAGTCCAGTTTCGGCAGCGATTTCATGGCGTCCGACATAAAGCAGTAATCAATGATGCCGCCGGTGCTGACAATGACGGCGACGGCGGCGTCGGACAGCTCCGCGAACCGAATGGCCGTTGCCGTGCGCGAGGTCACGCACAACTCGGCCATCTGGTCGATCGCATCGAGACCGGGGTCGAACCGGTCCATCGCCTTGCGAAAGGGCGTTTCCGGCATCAGCAGCCCTGCCGCGAAATGATCGGCCTCCAGCTCATAGGGATCGTTGGTCACGAACCCAGCGCGGGAGACATGCACGCCGTCTTTGATGACTTGGTCGATATGCCCAGGCAGGAAATAATGGCCGAGTTCATGGCTGACGCTAAAGCGTTGAAAGCCGGGGCTGGGGATATGGGTGGCAAAGACGATGCCGAAATCATTGCCATGCCGCAGCAGCATCCCGGATACGCCGTCATGTTCCGCGGGCTTGCCCTGGACCACGATGTTACGGCTCTCCGCAATCGCGAAAGGATCGACCGGCAGCGCTGCAATACCATCATCCCGGAGGAACGCTTCCGCCGTCTGCCGGGCGAGTTTCAGGCTGAATATCCGGCTCACGGGTTCTTGTCCTTCTTCGCTTTGCGCTTGGCGAGCATCTCCAGAAAGTCCTTGGCAATCTCGCGGTCGCTCCCGGTCAGCTTGCCCATGTCGCGGAAAAGAGGGTCGCCCGCCTGCGCCAGTTCCGGGCTGTCCACGCGCCCCAGCAGATAGTCCGTGGTAATCTCCAGCGCATTGGCGAGTCGCCGCAGCGAATCGAAGGACGGCTTACGCCCTGTCTCGAAATGGGCGATCGAGCTGGCCGGCATGCCGGCGCGCGCGCCAAGCTGCTCTTGGCTGTAACCCCTTAATTCACGGGCACTTTTCAGTCTTTCGCGGAAGATATCGCTGGGGCTTTCACTATCGGTCATGTCTTCTCCGTCATGATAAACTTGACGCTTGTTGATCGGCGTCCTATTTTTATAGACATATATCTCATGTCTTCCCCGACATGGGCAAGCTAAATCCCGGCGGCCCCGCCACTCCAGAAGGAACTTAAAGACATGTCCGGATCGGACCCTTTTCATAAGACTGACGCCCTCGATGAGGTGCTTCTCGATGTGGCGGCGCTGATCGAACTCAGCCCGCACGACCGCAAGGTCGCTGAAAACCGCTACCGCCGTCTCAAGACCCATCTTGAGCGCCGCGGCAGCCCCCTTGCGCAGTACCTGATCGACGGCGTGAGCCTGATTTATGCGCAGGGCTCGATCGCCACGAGCACGACCATCCTCAGCGGGACGGATGACGACCGCTTCGACGTTGACGCCATCGTCGAGATCGACGTGCCCGCCGACTGGGACAACAGCCGGGCGCTCGACATTCTGGAAGAGTCGTTGCAGGGGTTTCCGGGCGTCAACAAGATCGTGCGCTGCACCCGCTGCGTACAGCTCCAGTTTCCATTCATGCACATGGACGTCACGATCCTCGACCGGCGGCAGCGCCTCGCCGTGGAGAGGGCCGGCGAAATCTTCCATTCGCCCGACACCGGTCCGGCGTTGCGGGTGCCTTCCAACCCGTGGGGATTCACCAGCTGGTTCCGGGGTCAAGTCGGCGTCGGTCAGGAACTCTTCGCGGAAGCACTGACTCGCCACCGTGGTGCGGTTTCCAAGAACCGCCTGCGCTATCTTGACGAGCAGGAGCGGTTGGTCGTCGCCAAGGCCGAGCAGCACGAGTTGCCGCCCGTCATCCCCAGTGCGATCGACGCGCAGGAGGCCGTCGCGCTCAAGCTGCTGAAGCGGTACCTCAACCAGCATTACGAGGATTTGCCCCTGTCGCGACCGCCTTCCATCTACCTGACCAAGCGCGCCGGCTGCCTGGGTTACATCCCGTTCGGCCTCACCGCGCAGCTCTATGCCCTGGCCGACAGCACGGCGAAGATCATGCGCCAGCATCTTGCGGACGACACCCGCCCGCGCGAAGAAAACCCCTCCTATCCGCCTGACCGCATCAATGATCGCTGGCCGCGGCCCGATGCCCCCGGCATTGCCGACATGAAGGCGCTGGCCGAAGCGCTTGAGCACATTGCGGCACGGCTGGAATTCATGGCGGGGGCGTCGCTGACCGATATCGCCAACACGATCGACGAGTTGTTCGGCGAGCGGATCGGCCGGGAACAGCGCGCCTCCCTGATGGAACGCTACGACCGGCGGTACCAGGCGACGCCGGTGCTTTCCGCGCCGCGCACCGGCGGCATCTATGCCCCGGCCGTCGTTGCCGCGCCGGAGCGTTTGCGTGAGGTGCCGCGCCACAATTTCCATCCCTTCATCCTTGGCGCGCCGACGGACGACCCGGATGAAGACTGACGGCGCGCGCTCGCCCGACGCCCAGCTCAAGGCGATGGCCGCCCAGTGGCCAGACTTCCAGGGCAAGAGACTGGGGGACGGCACATTGGCGTGGCGGGGGCCGCTGCGGCCCAAAGCCCGGCTGTATGAAGTGTTCCTCTTCTGGAAGCCGGGCGCGATGACGCTGCCCTATGTAATGGTCATCGATCCGCCGCTGGAGCCGCGGCTGGGCAGCACTTTCGCTGAAATCCCGCACCTGATCTATGACACGAACGATCCCCCTAGCTCCGGCCTGTGCCTATTTGATCCCGAGGGCGGCGAGTGGTCCGCCGCGTGCCTGATTGCTGAGACGACTATCCACTGGACCGCCGAATGGCTCGCCTATTACGAGTTGTGGCACCTGACGGGCGAATGGCTCGCGCCCGGCGTCGGCTACGAGAGCGTTGCGCGCATGCACGCGGCGGATGCGCAGTTTATCCGGGAGATGAAGGCCGATGTTCACTGACCGCCGCGCCAGCAGCCTACCGACCCGCCGCGTGCGGCAGCCCTGGCCGTCGGACAGGCCGTTCAAAATCCTCTCGCTTGATGGCGGCGGGATCAGGGGCATTTACACCGCCGAAATCCTGCGGCGTTGTGAAGAGAATTTCTGCAACGGCGCGCCACTCGCGCAGTATTGCGACATGATCGCCGGCACATCGACCGGTGGCATCATCGCCCTCGGCCTGGGACTGGGCATTCCGACCGACGAAATCACGGGGTTCTACCAAGATGACGGCCGAAAGATATTCCCGCCGCTTCCGAATGGATGGATCGGCCGCGTCCGCCGGTTCCTGCGATCCCTCAACGGCCCGAAGCTGGTTCACGAAGAACTGGAAGAGGCCCTGAAGCGCCGGTTCACCAATCATCTTCTCGGCGACTCCATGACCCGGCTGGTCATTCCGGCCTTCATGATGCCGAAGACTGAAATCGCCGTTTTCAAGACCGACCATCACAACGACTTCAGGAACGATCACTCGACCCCGATGTGGAAGGTGGCGCGGGCAACCTCGGCAGCGCCAACCTATCTTAGGGGGCTCGAGCACGAAGAGAGTGGCCGGATTTTCATTGACGGCGGCGTATGGGCCAACAATCCGGTAATGGCCGCGCTGGTGGATGCCATCACCGCCTATGATATCGGTTTCGACCAGGTGGAGATTTTCAGCATCGGCACGGGCAATGCGGCCTTCGCCCTGCGCAAGCCCGACGTGTTCCGGGGGCTGATCGCGTGGCGGGAGGCGATCAAGGCGGCGATGTTCCTGACCACCGACAACGCGACCGCCCAGGCGAAGTTGTTGCTCGGGCCTGATCGCTGCCTGCGTATCGAGCCCGCCGAAGGGGAGTCGGCGATTGAGATGGACGACTATGACGAAGCGTTTGCATGTTTGCCGGGCCTTGCGGCTGAGCATTTCGATCGCAAGCGCGCCGAGATTTCCTCGTTCTTCGGGGAAAAGGTGTTGCCGCGGGAAAGGCATTTTTCCCGAAAGTAGCTTGTCCGGGCTAAAGTGAACAACGCATATGAACTGGTGCAGCGCCTCGTCGATCGCGTTCAGCAAAAAGCTGATTGGAGAAGGCCTTCCTGATTGATCCGAAGGGGGCAACGAGCGGCATACTCGCGACGGAAGCGGGAGTCCGAGTGTCCGGTTCGCGCAGCCCTATCGCCAAGAGCCGACTGTCTGGAGTCGGCCCCAAGACTGCCTGTCATCGAAGTGCCCCATTTCGGCTGTGCAAATGAACTTGACCTCCGCCCGAAAGCCGACATGGTCGGCGACCACGCATTTGCAGACTCGTTGGACACTTTCTCAGGATCCAACCCGGCCTCCATGTCCTACATCGAGGGCTCGCTGATATTGTGGATCCCGTTAATCGCCGGGCGGCACGACCAGCATATCGGCATCGAGTTCCTCCAGGACGCCCCGCGCGCCGCTGCCGATATAGGGACCATGTGACAGCCCCTTGTTGTGCTTTCCGAAAGCGACCAGATCGGGCGGCGATTTCCTTGCGCAGCGCGAGAGGACGTCAGCAACAGTTCCGTCTTCGCTCATGATCTGGACAGCCCCTTCATGAATACCCACGTCCTTGCGGGCTGCGGCGAGGCACTCTCTCGTTGTCCGCGCCAACTTGTCCGCTATGTCGCCGTCTCTCGGTCCGGCTTCCTTCGCATGCGCAATCGTGAAATCCGCCGTCGGCGCGACCCGGAGCGCCGCATCGAGTGCATGGCGCGATGTCGGCGAGAGGTCGAGGCCCACGAGCACGCTTTCGTAATTCCTTGCCGGGCGCGCCTTGACCACGATCGACGGCTTGGCACTCGCCATGAGCAATCGTTCCAGGATCGTGCCGTCGATCAGGCCGCGCGCCCCCAATTTTTCGCTCAAGCCGGTAATCGTAAGGTCCGCATCGCACGTATCCGCCTCCGCGACGATCGCCTTTACGGGATCGCCCGCCACGCTCTTGAACGATGCGGGTTCGAAGCCCGCGCCGAACTCCTCCGGCAACTGCGCTTCGAGATAGGCGACGGCCGCCGCCACTTGCCGGGCGAGTTCTTCTTCGGCTGAACCGTCATGCGCGGAGGCGACATGGATCACGTGCAGTGCGGCCTTGTGCAACCTGGCTACAAGCAAGGCTCTTTCGAGCGCCTGTTGCGAGTTAACTCCGAGATTGGTCGCCAGCAGCAGATTCTTCATTAGCCTCTCACCCGGACCGGAATCCTTGGTTTTCCCGTTGGTTTCGAAACGTCATCTAGGATTCGGTGGCGAGCGCCGCAAGCTCGATGCGGCTGGTGATCGGCGACAGAAACGCTGTCTCAATAGGTCAGCGCGAAGACGCCGGCTCCGGCGGCGAGCGCCGCGCCAACCGCCAGATAGCGCGCCATATCGCGGCGATCCTGGCGCGAAGCGGCAGCTCCGCCGTAGTCGAAACGCTCGTAATCGATGTTTTCCATCAGCAGGCCGAGGTCGAGCAGCGTGTCGGAAACGGTCGTCACCATCGGTCCCGGACCGCAGATGTACGCACGGGTGCGTTCCGGATCGAGACCGTCGAGCAGTTGCCGGAGCCGCTCACCGTCGAGTCGACCCGTCGCTCCTTTCCAGGCCTCCGCGCTTTCCTCGCTCACGAAGACGACACGCAAATCGAGCTCGTTTTTCGCCGCCTCTATTTCATCGAGACAGGCGAAGTTGTCGGGCCGGCCCGCCGCATAGGCGAGCCGCACCGGCCTCGCGTCACGCCTGGCGACCATGTCGCGCAACAAGCCCATGATCGGGGCGATGCCGACGCCTCCCGCCAGCAGCAGCACGCCGTCGTCTTCGTTCTCCTCCAGCACGAATTCTCCATGGGGGCCGTCGATGCCGACCGGCGTGCCGGGCGCGAGCGTTCCGATCGTTTTCGTGAAGTCGCCGACTTCCTTGATGATCAGGCTGAGGCCGGGCCTGGCCGGGCTGTCCGCGATGGAGAAGGGATGGTCGAACAGGGGCGCGCGGCGGCGCCCGACCGTCATCCAGACGAACTGGCCGGCACGGTAGGGCCATTGCGGATTTTCCGGTTCCGGCTGGATGTCGATCTCCCACATCCGGTCGGCCAGCTTGCGGACCGAAGCCAGCCGCCATGGCCGGCGATACAGCATGAACCAGCGCCAGCCATATAGCACCATGACAGCCGCCACGACGGCGAGACCCGCTGCCCACCACAGCGCGTTGACCGGACCCGCGGCGCTGAACCGGCCGACGGTCACGGCGTGATGCAGGCCGGCGCCGGCGGCGGTCAGCCCGAACACGATGTGACTCGCCCTCCATATCTCGTAGGGCCACGGAAGCCGGTTGCGCAGGATCGAGGTCAGCACCAGGGCGGTCAGCGCCGCGAGCGCGACGACGCCGCTGCGATAGTGAGGAAGGGTCAGATAGGCGGTCAGCCTCTCCGCACCCAATGCCGGATCGTCCATCCAGGTGGGCAATACGTAGAACAGCGGGTGCAGCACGAGCGCCAGCAGGACCCACAGGGCGGCGACCTTGTGAAAGGTCATGATCTTGTCGATGCCGAGATGTCCAGAAACGCTCTGAAACCGTCCGGAGGTGACGAACTGCACCGCCATCGCCATGAGGCCCGCCATCCCCAGCGCCGCCGCCGCCAGTTCCCAGCGTTCCAGCGGCGCCACGTGCCGGACGCTCGCCAGCAGGATCGCGGACAGGCAGACAGCCACGTAAAGCAGGGCCAGCACCGCGCCGGGCAGGCGAAAGCGCCCGAGGCGCTTGGTTGTCGGGATTTTTCGGCTTGTGTCGAGCCCGCCTTCTTCCATCGATTCTCTTTCGGACATTGGCGATTTTTTATCACCACCTGCCTCAACTTTATCTTGATCATGGTCAAGGCTTCTAAGGTTACCGATATGTATTCTTTCATCGATAGTGGATGGAGGTTTGGGAGGATCACCTTGCTGTTCAACAAGATGAAGCAAACGGCCATCGTCTTGCTCTCGGTTCTGGCCGGGAGCATCGGATCGGCGGCGGCCCAGGACGACGAGTCGCTTGCCGCGATTGTCGAGGCCTGGCTGGCATCGCCGCATGGCGACTACCATTCGCTTTCCTTCACATACTGGAACAAGGACGGCGAGGTCCCGGTCGCCTGCGGAGCGTGCCATTCCGAACCCGGCTTCCTGGATTTCCTCGGCGCGGACGGCAGCGCGCCGGGCAGTGTCGAAAGCCCATCCGCGATCAATTCCCCGATCGGCTGCGCGGCATGTCACACGGGCGCCGCGCATGCGCTCGACAGCGTGTCCTTCCCTTCCGGCGCGGTTTTGGACAACCTCGGAAGTTCCGCGGTATGCACGGTCTGTCATCAGGGGCGGCAGTCCGGAGGCGCGGTCGTGGAGGCAGTTTCCGGGATCGGCGAGGATACGGTCGATCCGGAACTCACGTTCATCAATGTCCACTACGGCGTGGCCGCGGCCGTCATGCAGGGCGCGGACGTGCAAGGCGGCTACCACTACCCCGACAGGGACTATGCCGGCCGCTTCGTGCACGTGGCGAGCGCCAACACCTGCACGGCCTGCCACGATCCGCATACGACGCAGGTGGCGACGGAATCCTGTTTCGCGTGCCACCGTGGGGTCGAGGATGTCCGCGCCATCCGAACGAGGCACGGCGATTTCGACGGTGACGGCGACGCCTCCGGCGGCATCCACGCGGAGATTTCAGGCCTGCATGCGCGTCTCTACGAGGCGATCCGCGCCTATGCCGCCGAGACTGCGGGTGAGCCGATCATCTATGCCCCCGGCAGTTTTCCCTATTTCTTCGCGGACAGCGACGGAGACGGATCAATCGCTTCCGAAGACGCCGTCATGCCGAACCGCTACGCCAGCTGGACGCCGAGGCTGCTCAAGGCCGCCTACAACTATCAGGTCGTCGCCAAGGACCCGGGCGGTTTCGTCCACAACCCCACCTATCTCCTGCAACTCCTCCACGACAGCCTCGAAAGCCTCTCGGCGCGGACCGACATCGACATGACCGCCATCCGGCGGCCATGAGTGCGCATCGTTGGGCGCCTCTCGCTGGAGGTTGTGGCGTCGCCCTGTCGGATCTCCCGACCGGCGTTCGCTTATTCGTCCGGCGACGTCGGAGCGCGCTGCACGAGGAGGGTGTCGATCCTTGTTCGGTCGAGATCGATGACCTCCAGAAGCCATCCCGCATGTTCGACGGATTCCCCCGGTTTCGGCAGATGGCCGATCCGATCGAGCACCAGCCCGGCAACCGTGGCGTACTTTCCGCCGATCATTTGTGGCAACCCGAGCAGATCAAGGAACTCGTCCACCGGCATCGATCCGGAGACGAGGTAGCTGCCGTCGGCGCGCCTGGTGAATGACGGGCCTTCCTGGTCTTCGTCGGGAAAGCTCCCCGTAATCGCTTCAAGGACATCCAGCGCCGTGATCACCCCCTCGAAATGTCCCAGTTCATCGAACACAAGCACGATGTGGAGTATCGATGTCCGGAGGCGGTCGATGACGGTGATGGCATTCGAAACATCCATCACGACCGGGGCATCCTGCGCCAATTGACGAAAATCGAGATCTTCCCTGCCTTCGAGAGCGCTGAGTGCCGCTTTCACGGATATCACGCCAAGGATCGAATCCTCGCTGCCGTCACGAAGCGGAAGCCGTGTACGTCTTGTCGCGCGAAGCTGTCCGACGAGTTCCGCCGGAGGCAAGGATAGGTCGAGTACCTCGACCTCGCGCCGCGGCGTCATCAACGCGCGCGCGGGCCGGTCGGCCAAGCGCATGACTCCGGTAAGCATGTCCCGCTCGCCCACCTTCAGGACGCCCGCTCGCTCACCCTCCGCCAGTATCGCCCGAATTTCGTCTTCGGTTACCGTCGATCCGGGCACATGTCCCGACCCGAGCATGCGCAGTACGATGTTGCCGCTGGTATCGAGCAACCAGACCAACGGTGCCGCGATGCGTGACAGCATGAGCATCCAGGGAGCAATGCGGCAGGAAACCGCTTCCGGTGCGCGCAAGGCCAGCTGCTTCGGTACGAGTTCGCCGATGATGAGCGAAAAGTATGTGATGACCACCACCACGGCTCCCACGCCGAGGAATTCCGCCACTTCTTTGCCGATGCCTAATGCATCAAGTGACTGGGAGAGCCGATAACCGAGCGTTGCTCCGGAGAATGCTCCCGCCAGCACGCCGACCAGCGTGATGCCTATTTGCACCGTGGATAGGAATCTGCCCGGATTGTCAGCGAGTTCGAGGGCGGCTCTTGCCCCGGCCTTTCTCTGGTCGGCCAGAAGTGCGAGCCGAACGCGCGATGCCGATACGATCGCCAATTCCGACATTGCGAGCGCGCCGTTGACGAGTATGAGCGCCGCGACGATGCCAAGTTCCAGAAACATGATGAGCCCGAGTCACCCTGAGATTACGATGAGAGATTGATCGCTCATCTTTCGCCAGACTCCAAATCCGCGTGGCCGCGACCAGGTCATCGATCGGTCAGCAAATTGGCATATCGCGTTCGATGCGGCATCAAGAGCTACTCGCTGGCGACGCGGACGCATTCAGAAGTGACATGGTCCGCGGTCGGGAGAAACCATTCGCCTGGCATGCTATTGACCAGTTGCAAAGAGGATTCATCTGTAAGCCCTTGACCAAACCAGGCCTTGCACGTTCAGTCCCAGACCGCTCAGCATACAAGGGTAACCCGAATGATGCCTGACTGCCATTCGTCCGAAATCGATGCCTGCCTCGAGAGCCTCGACGTCACGGCGGGAGGGCTGTCCTTCGCCGACGCCGCGGCGCGGCTGGAGACATACGGGCCGAACCGGCTGCCGGAGCCGCCGAAGCGCAACGTCCTGCTGCGCTTCCTCGGCCACTTCCACAACATCCTGATCTACGTGCTGCTCGGCTCCGCCGTCATCACCGCGGCGATGCAGCATTTCGTCGATACGGCGGTGATCCTCGCGGTTGTGATCGCCAATGCGGTGATCGGTTTCATTCAGGAAGGCAAGGCTGAACGGGCGATGGAATCGATCCGCAAGATGCTTGCGCCGCAGGCCGCCGTGCTGCGCGACGGCGAGCGTCACTCGATCGGCGGGGAGAGACTGGTTCCCGGCGACATTGTCCTGCTGGAGGCGGGCGACAAGGTTCCCGCCGACATGCGGCTGATCCGCACCTCCGGTCTGCAGATCCAGGAAGCGATCCTGACCGGCGAATCCGTGCCCGCCGACAAGGCGATCGCGCCGGTCGCGTCAGACGCCGCGCTCGGCGACCGCTCCTGCATGGCCTACAGCGGTACGATGGTGACCAGCGGCCAGGGCAGGGGCCTGGTCGTCGCCACCGGCGCGAAGACCGAGATCGGCCGGATCAGCGGTCTGCTCGCCGATGTCGAAGTGCTCACGACGCCGCTGGTGCGCCAGATGAACGTCTTCGCCAAGTGGCTGACCGTGCTGATCCTGCTGATTGCCGCCATCCTGCTCGTGTTCGGTTACTTCGTCGAACATCACGACTTCAACGAGATGTTCATGGCAGTGGTCGGCCTGTCCGTGGCGGCGATTCCGGAGGGCCTGCCCGCCGTCCTGACGATCACGCTCGCGGTCGGGGTGCAGGCGATGGCGCGGCGCAACGCCATCGTACGCCGCCTGCCGGCCATCGAGACGCTCGGCTCCGTGTCGGTGATCTGCACCGACAAGACGGGAACACTGACGCGCAACGAGATGATGGTCGCTTCGGTCGCGCTATCCGGACACAGGTTTTCCCTGGAGGGCGCCGGCTACGAACCCAACGGCGCGGTCTTGCTTGCCGACAGCCGGGTCAACGGTCTCGACCACCTGCACCTGGCCGAACTGGCGCGCGCGGCGGCGTCCTGCAACGATGCCTCGCTGCACAGCCGCGAGGGCTTCTGGGCCGTCGAGGGCGATCCGATGGAGGGCGCGCTGCTGGCGCTCGCCGGAAAGGTGGGTGTCGACGTCAGCAAGGAACTGTCGGCGCGCACCCGCACCGACGAAATCCCCTTCGATTCCCGGCACAAGTTCATGGCGACGCTGCATCACGACAGGCCCGCCCACGCCGACATCTTCGTCAAGGGCGCGCCGGAGCAGGTCCTCGCGATGTGCGCCGAACAGCGCAGTCCGTCGGGAGAGGGCGAACCGCTCGACGAGGCGTACTGGTTGGACTGCGCCGAAGACATGGCCGCGAATGGCCAGCGGGTGCTGGCGATCGCCACGCGCGAGGTTGGCCGCTCGCAGACCACGCTGGACTTCACGGATGTCGAGGGCGGTCTCGTCCTCATCGGGCTTGTCGGGCTGATCGATCCGCCGCGCGCCGAAGCAATCGAGGCGGTTGCCGAGTGTCACAGCGCGGGTATCCGGGTCAAGATGATCACCGGCGACCACGCGGGAACGGCAGCGGCGATCGGCAAGCAGATCGGCCTCGACAATCCAGACAGGGTGCTCACCGGCAGGGAACTGGACGGCATGGACGACGCGGAACTGGCCGCCGCTGTCGGCGAAGTGGACATCTTCGCCCGCACCAATCCCGAGCACAAGCTGCGCCTCGTCATGGCCCTGCAGTCGCAGGGCATTACCGCGGCGATGACCGGTGACGGGGTCAACGACGCCCCGGCGCTGAAGCGCGCGGACGCGGGCATCGCGATGGGCCGGAAGGGCAGCGAGGCGGCCAAGGAGGCCGCCGAACTGGTGCTCGCGGACGACAATTTCGCCTCCATCGTCGCCGCCGTGCGCGAGGGCCGAACCGTCTACGACAACATCAAGAAGGTGATCAGCTGGACGCTGCCCACCAATGCCGGCGAGGCGATGACGATCATCGTCGCGCTTCTTTTCGGGATGACGCTGCCGATAACCCCGATCCAGATCCTGTGGGTCAACCTGATCACCGCCGTCACGCTGGGCATCGCCCTGGCCTTCGAGCCGACCGAGGACAACACGATGCGGCGGCCGCCGCGGCCGCGCGACGAGCCGCTCCTGACTGGCCAGATGGTCTGGCAGATCGTGCTGGTCTCCGGCCTCTTCTTCGCGGGTGTCTTCGGCATATACGCCTATGCGACCGACCGCGGCTACTCGCTCGACCTGGCGCGCACGATGGCGCTGAACACGCTCGTGGTTATGGAGATCGCCTACCTGTTCATTGTCCGCAACATCTATGGAACTTCGCTGACCTGGCAGGCGGTACGGGCGACGCGCGTCGTCTGGACAACGGTGATCGCGGTGACGGCGGCGCAGTTCGCGATCACCTACCTGCCGCCGCTGCAGGCGGTCTTCGCGACCGAGGCGGTGCCTCTGTTCGACGGCATGCTGATCGTCGGAGTGGGCATCATGCTGTTCGCGGTCATCGAGGTCGAGAAGCAGTTGCGACTGAACCTCATGGGAAGAGGCCGGTAAGGCGTCCCTCCCGGGATGCCTCGTCCCGTGGTCAGCCTTGCGCCTGCCTCTTATTGATCCCCCGCCACATACACGGTCACCTCGTCATCGGTGATCTCCGCCGTGACAATCCTGGCAACGTCGACATTCTTCTCGTCAAGCGCCAAATAAAATACGGCGTTGGCCTCCATCGCGGCCCTCAGCCCGTCTATCTCCGTCTCGTGTTCGGCGATGCTGCTCGACAGCCTCTCTGATTCCGCGAGCGAATTGTCGTCACCAAGGAAGACGATCTCGAACGCATCGACCTTGTACATCATCCTCACGCGTTCGTTCGTCTCCACAATATCGTTCAGCGAAGCGATCACGTTGTCGGTCGATACGTCCGCAATGCTGCCGGTATCGACTTCGGCTCCGATGATCGTTTCCACCGAATCCAAGTCGTCCAACGTCTGCGCGGTTGATTGTAAAGCCGGTATGGAAGCGAGAAGGAATGCGCCCAAGGCCATGGCGTGTACCGCCAAGCGGTTATCTGTTTCGATCCGTTCGATTGCGTACGCCACGATCTCCGATCCGATTGTTGATTGCATCTTACAGCACAGACCTGGCCGTCATGACCCGGTCATGCAACTTGCAGAGGCGCGCCGAGGATAGCCGGAAACTGTGGTAGAATCAGCACCGACCTAGCGTGAGCGGCTCGAAGCGACCGGAACGGCCAAAACGTCCATCTCGGAAACCCGGAATGTTTCTTCCGCGGTACTGCCCAGCATCGTTCTGGCAACGCCGGAACGCCCGCGCGTGCCGACCACGATGAGGTCGGCGGAAAGCTCGCGCGCCGTTTCGGCCAGCACCATCCCCACGGATGTCTCGTTGAACCGGACGATGGCGTTGTCCGGCGCATGGCCGGCGCGCTTGACAAAGGCGGCCAGATCCTTTTCCGCGCGGACCTGTTCCCCGGCGATATAGCCTGTCGCCTCGTCGCGCGTCATCGTAGAATGCGCGATCAGGGCGGTGCCCGGAGCGTCGAAGACATGAAGCGCCGAGACAGTGGCGTTCGCGCCTATCCCGAGGGATTTGACCGCTTCGAACGCGGCCGACGAATTGTCGGAAAAGTCGATACCGACGAGAATATGCCGCCATGGCGCGGCGGGCACGTTATTCGCCATGACGACCGGCCGTTTCGAGGCACGGATGGTTCGTTCCGCGGTGGTCCCAAGGAACAAGTCCTTGAGCGCCTGCCTCCGGTGAGTGCCGACGACCAGGAGATCCGGCGACAAACGCGCCGTCGCCGCGGCGATCCCTTCGAACGGGTCGCCCAGTTCAATGAGTAACTCGCAGTCAAGCCCGTCGATATCGCGCAGCGACGCGCACTGATCGGCAAGGATCCGTTCGGCGATCTCGCTTTCGCTCTCCACCAGTTGCCTCGGCTGGTCATCGTCGACCACATGAACCAGGATTACGCTCGCGCCGAATTGCCGAGCCAGCAGCGTGGCGCGCCGTATTGCGCGGTCGGATCGTGCGGAGAAGTCCGTAGCGACAAGTATCTTCTTCATGATCGATTGATTTCACGAATTGCGCGCGTACGGTCAACAGAAAACGTTCAATGACTCGCGAAGCACGCTTCGGGAATGGATCGTTCGGTTATTCCCGGGTGAGACATGTTCGCGTCCGGCGGCGGATAGGCCGCGGGCTGCGATCGACGCGATGACGACGGAAGACGAGAACCGATGATAGAGATCGATAACACATTCGGAGAGGTCGCAGCGCTGCTGATGCTGGCCGCCATTGTCGGTTTTGCCGGGATACTGCTGCGACAGCCCCTGATCGTCAGTTTCATCGCGGTCGGCCTGCTCGCCGGTCCCTCCCTGCTCGATATCGTGACGTCGGACGAGCAGATCGCCCTGCTTTCCGAACTGGGTATCGCCGTCCTGCTTTTCCTCGTCGGACTCAAACTCGACATCAAGCTGATCCGCTCGCTTGGTACCGTGTCGCTGATGACCGGACTTGGCCAGGTCGCGTTTACGTCCGCCTTTGGCTTCATCATCGGGCTTGCGCTTGGCTTCGACACGACCACGAGCCTGTATGTCGCCGTCGCGCTCACCTTTTCCAGCACGATCATCATCGTGAAGCTTCTTTCCGACAAGCGCGAGATCGACTCGCTCCACGGCCAGATCGCCCTCGGTTTCCTCATCGTCCAGGACCTGTTCGTCGTGTTCGCGATGATCGTCCTTTCGGCTGTCGGCATAGGCGCCGGAGAAACCCATGGCGGAGGCAGCCTGCTGTGGGTCCTTGCCTCCGCCCTGGCCCTGATTGCTTTCGTTGTCTTTTTCGTCCGCTATGTGGCTGACCCCCTGACCGAACGGCTCGCCCGCGAGTCGGAGCTGCTGGTCATCTTCGCGCTGGCACTCGCCGCCGTCTTTGCCGCGATCGGCGATGCCGTCGGGCTGGGAAAAGAAGTTGGCGGCCTCCTCGCAGGCGTGTCCCTGGCCTCGACGCCGTTCCGGGAAACGATCGCCGCCCGCCTCGCGCCGCTGCGCGATTTCCTGCTGCTGTTCTTCTTCATCGCGCTCGGCGCGACCCTGGACCTCTCTTTGCTCGGGCAGCAGATGAACGCGGCGCTGGTGTTTTCGCTTTTCGTACTCGTCGGCAATCCCCTGATCGTGCTGGCGATCATGGGCGCGATGGGCTACCGCAAACGCACGGGGTTTCTGGCCGGACTGACCGTCGCCCAGATCAGCGAGTTTTCCTTGATCTTCATCGCCATGGGGATTTCGCTCGGGCACCTGAACGAGGACGCCCTCGGCCTGGTCACAATGGTCGGGCTCGTCACGATCGCGGCGTCCACCTACATGATCACCTATTCCCATCACCTGTATGCCGCGTTCGAACCGGTCCTCGGCATATTCGAGAGAAAGGGCACGCCGAGGGAGCCGCATGGCAGCGCCGCGGTCGGCAAACATGGCTATGATGTCGTCATCTTCGGCCTGGGTCGCTTTGGCACGGCATTGGGTGTGCGGCTGAAGGACAAGGGACTTGATGTGCTGGGCGTGGACTTCAACCCCGGCACCGTGCGTCGCTGGCGAGCGCTCGGCATTGCCGCGGAATACGGGGACGCGACCGATCCTGAATTCGTCGCGAGCCTTCCGCTCGAGAGTGTCCGCTGGCTGGTTTCCTCCATCCCGGTCCACCCGACCGGGTTAAGTCATGAGGACGCCCGGCTGACCCTGATGCAGATCGCGCGCATTGGCGGTTTCCGCGGCAGAATCGCTTTGACGTCGCACAGCAAGCCCGAGACTGAGGAATTGCTGGCATCGGGCGCCGACCATGTTTTCGAGCCGTTCCAGGATGCTGCCGACAGGGCGGCTGAGTTGGTCTCTGCGGAATTCCAGGCGGTGTCAGGCGGTTAACCCGCAGAATGTTCGTCGCTCGATAATCCGGCCAATGAGCAAAGTAGCCTTAACTCCTCCGGCAGGACCAGGTCCTTGCCCGGAGGGCCATCCATCTTCAGTCGGCCGTTCCTGAACACGAGACCCATCTCGAACAGGTAGGAGTTGTTACGAATCCGGCCGAGCAGTGTTTTCACGAGCTCCCTCTCGGCGCCGGAAAGCGGCGCATGGATGGTGACGTCCGACTCTGCCCCACCTGGTTTTAGCAGAATATCTGGATCGACCGCCGGGAGTTTCCTGACCGCCTCGCGGAGCAGGTCGAGCTCCCGCTTGCACTGGCGGCCATCCTCTAGGGCTACACGCAGCCTACTTTGGTCGTCGAGGGATGGTATCCGGTCCACGATTTCGTCTATCCGGCGTCTTGAACTGTTTGGCTTAGGTGGCCTACGGTCACCGAAAGCTTCCCTTGCCCTTTCCTTCACATACGCTTTCAGGTCCGGATCGCTGCGGATCGTTACCGAAACCGGCCCGCTCCAGTAGGAGCGGCCCTCAATCTGCTGGCGCAATCTCACGTAGTCCTCGATTGCCTGCGGGTTGAGCCTTCGAACGCTCATCCGGAAGCGCCCCCCATCGCGGCCGTGCGCTTCGGCAAGCCGCATGGCAGCTCCGGAAAGAAGGTCGCTGCATGCCTGCTCCAGCCGCTCTAGCGTTCCCATCCGGCGGGGGTCGCCGAGCAATGCGGCGTCGGCTCGTAGACGCTGCATTTGCCGCGCGGACACTGAATCCGCCGTTCCGGGCATGTCACTCATGTCCCAGAGGTTCCTGTCGCGCAGCTGACGCCGTCTCGATGATCGAGGCAAGGGTACTGCGGATGTGATGCATTTCGGCTGCGTCGTCGAACGAAGTCGTACCGTCGATTATCTCCTGGAGTTTATCGGGATCGCTGACAGCCTGGAGGATCTGTCCCCCCGCAGCGAGAAACGTCTCCGCTTCTCGTTCTTCCGGAAGCCGCAGGAGTGATTCCTCGAGTCCGTTGGCTCGCATCATCTTGCGAATCAGTGATCGGTAAGCTGCCTCAGTGCCGTCGGGCAGATCGAGTACAGTTGCAGGTAGCAGGTAGGATTCGGCGACGATCGTGTGGAGAAGCTCGAACTCGTGCATCTCGTTCAGTTCGACCGAGATATACGCCGGATCGAAATCTGCCGTGGCCGCAACGAGTAGGTCGCTCCCCTTTCCGGCAGAGTTCTTGGCCTGCTTGGCAATTTCGAGCGCTCGCTGCGCTGTAATCATTTCGCTTGCTAGCTCGTTGGCGAGCTTCTCGCGGATGAAATCCTGAGATTCTTGATTGCGTCGAAGGGCATGGGCAGTCTTGCCCGTGCGCGCCTCGATCTCCTCGACCTGCCTTGCGAGACGATCCCCTCGCTGCTGAGACTGCCGGAGTTCCCACATCAGCAGGTTGCAGCGGTTTACAATGCCGTCGAGGAATCGCGGACCCGTGACGCGATAACGGCATTCTGAGCACGCCCTCGGTCGCCACACTGGCCCGTGCTTGCCGCTTGGAAGACGCGCGCCGCCCGTCGCGCAATCTCCGGCAGGACAGATGCCATGTTGAAAAATGTCAATGGGAGCTCCCCTTGTCCCGCCCGCCATTTCGCGCAGCATCTCTGCACCTCGTCCGCCGGCGTCCATCGCAGCGGCCTCGGCGGCTACTGCCAGCACGACGCCCTCGTCGCCGTCGGCTAGATCGTCCAACGATCCGCTTCTGCTTTCGTATGCTTCGCGCAACTGCCTCGCAACGCGCTCGTCGCGGGTGGCGTTGTAGTACCAGGTCATGGCCGGAGTAACGTGGCCCACCATCCGCTGAACGATCTCCAGGCTCACGCCCTTTTCGATCAGCATGGTGACGGTGGTCACGCGGAGGGAGTGTATCGAGAATAAGGGTTCGCCTTCCCGCACCAGCGCATACTCATACCCCAAAGCGTTATTGACGATCGGTTGGCAGTGCTCGAGCAAGGCAGTCCAGTAACGGCGGACCTTGTTTTCGGAAACAGCGATTCCCAGCGGATCGTCGGGTTCCCGGAAAAGGGGGAACACGAGAGGAAAGAGCTCGGGATTGCTGTACTGGTCGCCGGTTTGGGGATCGCGCGCCCTAATCGGTGCCGAGATCGGGTTGTATCGGGCCTGAAGTGCTTCCATCTGCGCCGCTGCCTCGGCCACCTCAGGATCTACCCATGGAACGTCGTATGAGTTTCCGGTCTTGTTGACGGAAAAGTACATCCCCACAACGGTCTCGCGGGTCTTCCCCACGATGTCGAAGAGCCGGAGAAATCCCTCGCGGCGGCCTGGAATGGCGGACGGGAGATTGTTTCTCGCCTCCACTCGCCGGTCGAGGTTGACCCTGAATTCGTCACCTTCGCCGCTATCCACCCATCGAGCGGAATGCAGGCGCGGGCCGGCAGTCAGGATTATGTCCACGACCATCGGCTGGGCAGGCCAGAAGACGTGCTCAAATGAGCCGGTCGCGGGATCCAAGCATGTTCGCCAATGGATTCCCCTCGGAATGTCGCGCGCGAACGCGTAGAATCCGGCCCGATTCTCACGGACGAGTATCTCCCATACCTTCGACAGCAGTGCCTTCTTCGGGGTCTTTCCTAACGAGCCTGCGGATGGAACTGCCTGGTCCAGCGTGACGTCAAAAGGGCACGCGAGATCGGCAAGCCCGTCGCGTGCTGCCGCGAGGCGCCACGCCTTCGCCATGGCGCTAATCGCCGCCCTTCCGGTCGTCTGCGCGTCTTCCGTAAAATTCGCGGCGAGGAAGTCGTAGAACGTCGTTTTTCGCTTTCCCCCGAGGTCGTGGACGTGGCGGATCCGATCGATCTCGAACAGGCTCATTGGCGCTTCGTGTTCCGGAAGCGTCAGGAGGTAGTACAGCCAGGTGTTGAGCCGGTTCTCGACGAGGCCGACGTGCTTCACTTGGAATAGCGGCAGGAGCCTTCGAAATTCCCTTGCCCAGTCGCGCACAAATTCCGGGACCTTTTCTACTGGGCGTCCCAAGCATCTCTCAGCGCCCTTGGTATTTCTCGAACGGGGGTCGAAACACCAGGAGAACGGCTCCACGCCCCTGTCTGCGTACCGCTTTCGGGCGAAGAAGAGGTGCGCTTCCGGCCTCTGCTTGAAATCCTCATCGAAGTAACCTGCAAGTGCGCGGTATACCAGGCTAGCTGCGGCCGATTGTTTCTCCGAACCCTCCTGTTGGGCCCATTCCTTAAACATCACGAGCCCTTCTGGCCGGAAGCCATCTCTGTGCCACATGTTGGTCCCGAGGGCGGTCATAGAAAACACGTTCAGCGCGAACTGCCGCGTATCGCCCGATGCGGCCTTCTGGAGCGACAGGATTCTGTCGGCCGCACCGAGATGAGCGGCCGGTACCGACATCCTGGCGAGTAGCGGGAGCAGCCGCTGGGGGTAAAGCTGGCGCAGCTTCCCGAGATAGCTGACAGGAAAGAGCCAGATGCCTTCGCGCGCGAGGAACTGCGCGAACCAGGCCGGGGCGAACACCTTCCCCGAGGTCTTTGCATAGGATTCCTTGGTACCCTTGGCCTTTTGCTCGGTGAAGAAGTGCTCCGTCTGCTTCGCTATCTGCGACAGTAGTGTCTCGGGATCGGAAGCCCCGAGAACCTGGTCGTTGAGCTCGCTCCAGCCGGCCCTCGACGTCTGCAGGAACTTCATGTGGCTGTCGAAGTCGGGATTTACCGCCACGGCCGTCCTGATGAACTCCGCACGGCGCGCCTCCGGGAGCGACAGCGCTAGTTCCTCGATCGACCCGCCCGGGATCTTCGAGCGCGGGCCACCCCTCGAATTCCTGGCTTCGGGGACTCCCATTTCGAAGAGTGCCTCCCTGGTGGCTTTTTTGCTTATGTGCGCGAACTTTGCAGGGGCCCCGGTAAAGAGCATTCCGTACGGCAGATTTCCTCTGCTTTCCGCCATCGAGACGCCGAAACCGAGAAGGCCGTATTTCTCCACGATTTCCTCGTAGCTCGTGCAGTAAAGCTGCACGAGCTGTTCGTTGAAGGTTTCGTTGAACAGCACCCAGGCCTTGCGGATATCTCCCTTGGAGGGGAGTCGCGGAACCACGAGATTGTCTCCAAGGTTGATGACGATCTCGGGTGTGTTGTCTAGGAACCTCAGGTTATCGTCGTTTCTGAGTTCGAAGCTGTTCCCGCTGCATATCATCTGAACGCCTCACTGAGTGTTATGTACGCGTCTTCCGCCCTCTTTCCGTAATCGAGCTGACTTTTCTGGCTCCGGTGGCGCATCATCATCTGGATGACATCTTCTGGAAGCTTGAGGAGCTTCCGCGCGTACCATGCGTAGAAGTGCCGAAGGCCGTGCAGATTCGCACCCGGGCTGTGGGGTTCGATGCCGATGCGCCGGAAAGCCCGTTCCAACGCGGTTTCCACGTTTCCGATCTGCATCGGCTCGCCGAAGTATTGGGCATTGCGGATGTTGACGAAGAAATAGGGATGTCGGCCGTCCAAGCCGGCCTCGTCGTGAATTGTGGCGATGATGTCCCACAGTTCCGCGAATTGGTGCGCCTTCCGCGGGTCGGTCCAGTAGCCCCAAGACAGCTTCCAGTCGCTGTTTGCTAAGAGCACTCCCTTCCAGCCCGAGGCCTGGCCAGGCTCGTCCGGCTCCATCCGAACGTTCAATCCGTAGCGTCGCTGGAGTTCGGTTCTACGGTCGTGGTTTCGGGAGCGCAGGTCGAAGGAGCCCAGGTAAGGGGAATCGGATGGATGCGCGAAGACCACAAAAGGCAGCCCTGTCATATCGATCCGTGAAACCTTTGAGCTGTAAGAGCCAGGCAGGACGTCGCACCTCCAAAGGTGCAGAGCTTCGCTGATCCTCGGTCCAAGGTATGCAAGCATAATCCACATCGCCTTGAATGCGGGATTCGGCTCTGACCGGATCAAGGCTTCCACTTCGTCGACGGCGAGGTTTGCGGTATGCTGGCCGACAGCCGTGGCGTGTTTTCTTGCATGGTCCAGCAGTACGGGAGAGGTAACCGGTCCGGTTCCGAGAAGTTCGTTCATCCTCTGGCGCCGAAGCTGGAGATGACTCAGGATATCGCGGCGGTTCGACGGAACCACAGCTTTCTGCCAACTACATTCTTTGTCCCGCCTGAATGCTGCTCCGAGCTGTGAGGTTACCGTCTCATGCCGACGACAGAATGCGGCGAACGACGCGATGGCACGGAATTCGTCCCTGACGGTCGAGAAGGAGACCGGCCGCCAATGCGGGATCTCTCGCGCTCCTGGATCCTTCGGCGTTTCCAGGCGAAGTGCTAGGAAATTCGAAACTAGCATGTCGACGTCCCGGGAGCTGTCGAGATCCAGGTCGGATTCCATCTGGTAGTACTCGTATAGCCGACCTATTGCGCGTACCCGTGACCGCGTCTGCTCCAGGGACCTTGATCGTCGGAGGTGCAGACTCCAGGCAACGGCTTCGGGCGGTATCTCGATGCCGCCGGCCTGTGTCCTCACCGCAAGGACGGGTGCGACTATTGGCGAGGGACTCGTAGCCCCCCTTGTCTTCGGAGCAAGGCATTCCTGCGATGCTTCAAAGGGCATAACGAATACGACGAATCCCATGGAGACGGACGCAGAGTCCTTCCCGGCAAAGCTCATTGCTGAGTTCCTGAAGATTTGGTGAATGTCACGCCGAGGCTAGCCGGCGGATCTTAACAAATCACCGGCGCCAGGATTTGTGTGTACGTTTCTTTCTGAATCCCGAAGCGCTCTTTGCGTGCTACCACGATGATCGCGCCTCTAAGGACGGCCTATTGGAGGTCTGCGGGAGGGCGAACACCCTGCTTCTAACTACGCGTCGACAGCGAGGCCGGCTAATGTCGCCGCATGATCCCTTCTCGAAAGCGAGGTGAAGCGGACAATCGGCAAGGTAAAACTCGATCCAGACATGTCGGTGGACGATACTATGCGGAAGTGGACCCCGAATACCGGAGTTCTGATTTGGCACCGCATGTCGCGTGTCCGCTTTCCAACCGCCGAATTCAACGCCTTTACGGGGCCTGCGAGAAACACGCGTCGATGAGGATGTTCTTTCTGCGGAAATTCGCCGCCGTGATTCCGTCCCGACGCTACAATTTCCGTCGGCCATTCTCGCCGATCAGCATGAACTGGTGTGGTCGACCACGCCTAAGCTCTGCTGGCCGCTCTTAACGTCACTTCGCCCTTCCGGCCTTGGAGCGGGCGCCCCAACAGCAGTTTCGAGCGCAACTTTTCGCACGCGTTGACTGAATGCCGCCGGGAAAAATCAGCCGACACGCGGTCGCACATGAGGGTGTCATTGAAGCTATTTTAGCAGATCTGGAAACTATCCATGGTTGACCTCCGGTGCGTTGGCTGCCCGCAGGACGCTATTCGACAAGCTTTTAAGGTACAGGGGGAGCGAGTGGGAGCCCCCCTGGTCTCGCAGCGCTAGACGATAGGCGGCCTGCGCTCTCACGGTAAGGCGGTCGACTGCCAGAAGCGATACTTCCTCACATAGGGCGAGTAGAGACTAGGAAGCAAGAACGGCAACTGCCCTTGGTGGGCCTATTACGGCTACCGAAGCCCGTCTAACGGACGGGTCCGGAAGCCAAGCTGGAACGCGGACAGGGCCGGCTACGGCGCAGTTGGAAAGCGCGCCGTCCCTGTCCGCTCACTCTTGCGGGTATCTTAGACTACGAAGCAAGACAGGGGTATTAGGTTTCGACACCAAGGTGCTGCGCAAGGTCGTCACGATTCGCAAACAGGACCAGAACGAGCGCATGGAACAGGAAGCCGTGCTCGATCTCTACCTGCATGCGCTCGGCATGGTGCCCGCGCCGGAAGAAGGCTAATTCTTCGGGCGTTTCCCGCGCGGGAGCGAATTGCCGAGCGGGCAAAGGCCAGCTAGGCTGCTCCCATCCTCCGGGAGATTGACTTGGAAGACCCCCATCACGCGTTTCCGCTCGTCGAGATAGCGGTCGTCATCGCGATCGCGGTGCTGGCCGGTCTCGGGCTCATGCGGCTGAAGCAGCCGCCGCTGGTCGGGTTTATCCTTGCCGGCGTCGTGCTCGGGCCGACGGGCTTCGGACTGATCAGTTCGAATGACAACGTCACCGCGCTCGCCGAGATGGGCGTCCTGCTGCTGCTGTTCTTCATCGGCACCGAGCTCTCGCTGAAGGCGTTCGTCATCACTCTCAAGCCCGCGGTGCTGATCGCCTCGGGCCAGCTTGCCGCGGCGATGCTGCTCGGTGGCGTCATCGCCTGGCTGACGGATTCCACAAGGTCGGAAGCGATCATACTGGGTTTCATCATCGCGCTGTCGAGCACGGTGGTGGCGATGAAGATGCTCGATGACATGGGCGCGCTTCGCCGTCTGCCGGGGCGAATCACCGTCGGCGTGATGATCGCACAGGACATCGCCGTGGTGCCGATGCTGATTCTCGTCTCGTCCTTCGGCGGCGGCGATACCGGCCCCGTGGGGCTGGTGTTCAAGATCGTCATCGCGGTCGGCCTGCTTGCCTTGCTGCTGTGGTGGCTCGGCCGGAACCCGAAACTGAAAATACCCTTCGATGCCGAGGTGGGGGAAAATGTCGAGCTTCTCGCGCTCGGTTCCCTGGCCGCTTGTTTCGGTGTCGCCGCGCTGTCCGGCCTGATCGGCCTTTCGCCTGCCTATGGCGCTTTCGTCGCCGGCCTGGTGGTCGGGAATTCGACGCTGCGCAACAAGGTCATCCCGGTGATCGAGCCGATCCAGAGCGTGTTGCTCGTCATGTTCTTCCTGTCCATCGGCCTGTTGATCGACCTGAACTATATCCGCGAACATCTCGCGGTCGTCTTCGCCGCGGCGCTGTTCGTGATCACCATCAAGACCGTGTTGAACGTGGTCCTCCTGCGCATGGCCGGCTTCGACCGGGAGACGGCGCTGGTCGGCGGCCTCTCAATGGCGCAGATCGGCGAGTTCTCATTCGTGCTGGCGGCGGCCGGATTGTCGGCCGGCGCGCTCGGCTACGACATATACCGGCTGTCGATCGCGGTGACGGCGATCACCCTGCTGCTGTCACCGGCGTGGATATCGCTCATGCACAGGCTGGAGAAAATCGCGATGGACAATTTCTCGTCCTATCGCGAGGCGCTGACCGAAGCCTATCAGGACGAGATCGAGAATGTCGAAGAGGGGCTTTGGTGGCTGAAGGTACGCTACCGGGCCGGCCGCATCGCGCGGCGCAAGCGCCGCGAGGAGAAGGCGAACCAGCCCGCCGAGAAGGCCGCGGCCGAAAAGCAGGCCGCAGACGAGAACATCGAAGTCGACACTACCAAGACCGACGGCTGAATCCGGCGCGAGGGCGCCATCAGTTCGTCATCGGAATCTGCAGCATCAAGGGCTGGCCGTCGCCGCCGGTCCCATTGTCGAATTTCTCGACAGTCAGGAAAGTTACCGCGTTGCCGGAGAAGCGGCGCGGATCGGGCGCGACATTCTGGCGGAAGCCGTCCGTATAGACCTCGTCCGGCGCCTTGCGCAGCGCATTCTGGATGAAAATCGGACGCTCGACGGCACGGCCGTGATCGGTGATCGAAAGATGCGCAGTGGTCCAGGAACCGAAACGCGCCGGTTCGATCTGGTCCGGAGGAACGATCTCGACCGGTTCCCGCGAGGCTTGCGTCGAGGCCGTCCTGAGCGCGGGGCGGGCTGTCTTGCCGACGGTTTCGACGCCGGTATCGAGGAGAGCCAGCGCGCGCGGATCGTCGGGTGCGGCAAGCGAGGCGACCTCGACCGGCTGTTGTTCGGGGCGTGCAGGGCGCGGGCCCGGCGCCGGCGGCACATAGGCGGCGACGGACGGAACGGGAATGTCGGCGACGGCGTCGTCGCGCAGGCTCGGGGCCACGAGGGAGGCCACGGCGACCGGCGCGGTCTGCTGCGAACGCGGGGCCGCCGACGGCAACGGAATGCCAAGGGCGGCGCGGGCTGCCGGCTGGGTTTCGGGCGCGGAGGCGACCAGGGTTTCCACCGTTGTCTGCTGCGGCGCGCTGTCGCCCCTCGCGTCCTTCAGCGCGGCCTCGATTTCCACGGCCGAGCGCCTCGGCGCGAGGCGTGTCGGGTCGGCGCTCGCAAGCAGGACGCGCTCAGGCTTGGGCTCGGGCAGCGGGACATCCAACGGCGATGGTGCCGGTTCCCCGGCAGGTGCGGCCGCGACGACCGTTTCCTGCGGCTGGGGGACAAGCGGAATGATGCCCTGCGGTCGAGGTGCGAATTGCGGCAGGGGCGTCTTGCGCGGGGCGAGCGCGGCGATCAGCGCGCCCGGCGATTCAATCTGCGGTTCCGGCGCAGCCGCTATGACCGTCGTCGCCCGGGCGACGGGTGCAGCTGCCTCGATGTTGTCCTCTTCCTCGTCGGCGCCGCCGAACAGGCCGGCAAGCAGCCCGCCGCCTTTCCTGTCGTCGTCCCTGCCGCCGGTCGAGACGATGGCCGTTGCCTGGCCTTTCTTCTTGCGCGCCTGATAGGAGGCGAGCGCCTGCTTGTAGCCTGGCAGCGGCTTGCCGTCGGGCGGCAGATGCAGCGTCTTGCCATCGGGGAAAATGCTGGTCAGTTCGGAGCGAGACATGCGCGGCCATGCGCGCACGTTACCGGTGTCGAAGTGAACGAAGGGCGAGCCGGATTTCGGATAGTAGCCGACGCCGCCGCCCTGGAGCTTGAAGCCGATCTGGCGCAGTTTCGACAGCTTGACGCCAGGAATGTAGAAATCCATCGCCTTGCCGACCATGTGCTGGCTTTTCTTGGCCTGGCCGCCGCGGGTCCGGCGCAGCATTTCGTTGGTGGCGGGCGAACGGTAGGCGGAGACGACGTGAATGTAGTCCCTGGCGCCGGACATCTTGTAGGCTTCCCAGAGGATGTCGAACAGTTGCGGATCCATCTTGGTCGGCTCGTTTCGCCGCCAGTCACGCAGGAAGCGGTTCAGCTTGTTCAGTCCGCTGCTGATGTATTTGCCGTCCTTCTTGAAGGTGATTTCGGCGCGTTCCTTGGTGTGGATGTAGTAGAGCTTCAGCGTGCGCGTTTCCGCGTCGGCTGACAGGGAGGCGGAGAGCGAGAGCGGCAGGGCGACGCACGCAAGCGCGAGCACGCGCATAAGCATGCGCATGACCGTCGTGCGGAGGCTCGCCGCTTCTCCTGTCATCCGCTGTGTCAATACGCACCAACCTGCAAGAAAAGAACTGGCCCGGAAACTAACGGAAACATGGTTAACCGCGTCTTATCGTGGCGACCGCACACGTGCCCGGCAAACTCAAGAACGGATGCGTCTGAAAGGCAATTTCGCACAAATCTATCCCCGATTTTCCCCTTTCACGACGGTGTGATGGCGAGAAAATGCGGTGATACGATGGCAGTTTACAAGGGGAGCGGCGAGGGGAAAAGTCTTATGGTTACCAAAGCCATGAGCGCTTTGGCTGGCGTATCGTGTCAATCACTCGCGGCAAGGATCATTCGGCGGCGACGCCGGTTTCGCCGAGATTGTATTCCTTGAGCTTGCGGTAGAGCGTCGAACGGCCAATGCCGAGGCGGCGAGCGACTTCGCTCATCTGACCGCTGTAATAGTCGATCGCGAAGGCGATCGCGTCCGATTCCAAATCGGCGAGAGGGCGCACATTGCCGCTTTCGTCGAGCATGCGAAGGACGTCGGATTCATCGGCTGTGTCCAGCCAGTCGCCGGAGGCCGCGGGCGGCACCTTATCCAGTTCGGTGCGTTTGGCAGGCGCGGACGACGTTGTTTTGGCGGATTCGTCCGGATCTCCGAGTTCCTTCGGATCGATGCCGTGCACCTGTGCCGAAATCTGCGGGAAATCGGTCTCGCCGAGCATGTTGCCGTCGCAAAGCACCATGGCGCGGAAGACCGCGTTCTGCAGCTGGCGGATGTTGCCCGGCCAGTCATGCGCCTGCAACAGGGCCAGGGCACGCGGGGAGATGCCCCGCGCCTTGAAGGCCGGCTCGTCTCGGCGGTAGCTGTCGATGAAGTGGTGGACCAACTGCGGAATATCGGAGACGCGCTGGCGCAGCGGCGGCACCAGGATCGGGAAGACGTTCAGACGATAGAACAAATCCTCGCGGAAGCGGTTTTCCTTGATGCCCGCGATCAAGTCGCGATTGGTTGCAGAGATAATGCGGATATCGACCTTTTTCGACGATTTCGCGCCGACGGGCTCGATCTCGCCCTCCTGGATGGCGCGCAACAGCTTGACCTGGGCATCGAGCGGCAATTCGCCGATCTCGTCGAGAAACAGGGTGCCGCCATTGGCCTCGAGGAACTTGCCGGTGTGTTTTTCGGTCGCGCCGGTGAAGGCGCCCTTCTCATGGCCGAACAGGATGCTCTCGATGAGGTTTTCGGGAATGGCGCCGCAGTTGACGACCACGAAAGGCTTGTTCTTGCGTGTGCTGTCGGCCTGGATGGCGCGGGCGATCAACTCCTTGCCGACGCCGGATTCGCCCTCGATCAGCACCGGAATGTCGGATGCCGCTGCCTTGCGCATCAGCGTCTTGACGCGGTCCATCGCCTCGCTGCCGGCGACCATGGCGCGCACGGCGGATGCGCCATCCTGTCCACCGCTGGACGCCTGTTTCGAATTGACTTTGAGCGCGGCATCGAGCGCCGTGTCCAGGCGTTCGGGCGAAACCGGCTTGACGAGGAAATCGAAGGCGCCGGCGCGCATCGCGGTGATGACGACATCGATGCCGCCCTGCGCGGTGAGCACGATCACCGGAATGTTGATGTCGCGTTCGCGCAGAACGCGCATAACGGTCAGGCCGTCGACATCCGGCATGACAAGGTCTAACAGGATGGCATGAAAGGGCCGGGCGGTGGCTGTCTCGATAGCGCGGAGCGCGGCCGCGCCGCCCTCACAGCTGCGCGGCGTATGGCCGAGCCGCTCCACGGCCGCCTCGAGCAGGCGGCGCTGGACCGGATCATCGTCGACAATGAGAATTTGCGCGCTCATCGCTTGAACCGTCTGACGCCTTTTGTAATTCTTTCCGCCGAAAGGTTTCCCGGCAGTCCCTGTGCGCCAAGTTGGCACATATTCCTGAAATGCTGGCTAAGCCGGTCGGTACAAGTTTAATCATCGCCGGATAGGCGGCCCCTGCAGTGCAAAAAGGCACATTTCGATGATTCACCCCACTCGCACCCCTTCCGCCGGATCCTCCGTGCGCGACACCGCCGCCGCAGACGGATTCTCGGCTTTCGGCGATTTGCCCGAGTGGAACCTCGGCGACCTCTATGCCGCGCTCGACGCGCCGGAACTGAAACGCGACCTGGAAAAGGCCGAGGGCGATGCGCAGGCGTTCTCCGAGGAATGGAAAGGCAAGCTGTCAATCGCCGCCGGCAATGGCGAACTGGGCAAGGCGGTCGCGGCCTATGAAGAGCTGGAGGAACTGCTCGGCCGCATCATGGCCTATGCCAGCCTGACCTATGCCGGCGAAACCGCCAATCCGGTGAAGGCGAAATTCTATGGCGACATGCAGCAGAAGCTGACCGACATCAGTTCGGACCTGCTGTTCTTCGCGCTGGAGATGAACCGGCTCGATGACGACGAGATCGAGCGGGCCTATGCCGCCGACGCCCTGCTGGCGCGTTACAAGCCGTGGGTCGCCGATTTGCGGATGGAGAAGCCGTATCAGCTGGAAGACCGCGTCGAGCAGCTGTTTCACGAAAAGTCACTGACCGGACGCAGTGCGTTCAACCGGCTGTTCGACGAAACGATGACGGCTCTGCGCTTTTCCGTCGACGGCGAGGACCTGCCGATCGAACCGACGCTGAACCTGTTGCAGGATCATGACCGTACGAAACGCGAGAAGGGCTTTCGTGCGCTAGCCGGGACTTTCACGGCGCATCTGCCCACCTTCACGCTGATCACCAATACGCTCGCCAAGGACAAGGAAATCTCTGACCGCTGGCGCGGGTTCGACGACCTCGCCGACAGCCGGCACCTCGCCAACCGGGTCGAGCGCGAGGTGGTCGACGCTTTGACGGAAGCCGTCCGCGAGGCCTATCCGCGCATCTCGCACCGCTATTACGCGATGAAGGCGAAATGGCTCGGCTTCGATCAGCTGGAGGCATGGGACCGCAATGCGCCGCTTCCCGAGACACCGCAGGCGACGATTGGCTGGGAGGAAGCGAAGAAGACCGTGCTCGATGCCTATGGCGCGTTCTCGCCGGACATGGCCGACATCGCGCGCCAGTTCTTCGACAAGTCATGGATCGATGCGCCGGCGCGCCCCGGCAAGGCGCCGGGTGCATTCGCTCATCCGACGGTGCCGTCGGCGCACCCCTACGTGCTGCTCAACTACATGGGCAAGCCGCGCGACGTGATGACTCTGGCGCACGAGCTCGGCCATGGCGTTCACCAGGTGCTGGCCGGCGAGCAGGGCGCGCTGATGGCGCAGACACCGCTGACCCTGGCCGAGACGGCCTCGGTGTTCGGCGAGATGCTGACCTTCCGCTCGATGCTCGACCGCACCGCTGAAAAGCGCGAGCGCAAGGCGATGCTGGCGCAAAAGGCGGAGGACATGATCAACACCGTGATCCGCCAGATCGCCTTCTACTCCTTCGAGCGCAAGGTGCACGCCGAACGCCGGAAGGGCGAACTGACATCGGAGCAGATCGGCGAATTGTGGATGAGCGTGCAGGGCGAAAGCCTGGGCCCGGCGATCCGATTCGCCGACGGGTACGAGACCTTCTGGACCTACATCCCGCATTTCGTCCATTCACCGTTCTACGTTTATGCCTACGCGTTCGGCGATTGCCTGGTGAACTCGCTCTACGCCGTCTACCAGGACGCCGAATCCGGCTTCCAGGCGAAGTATTTCGACATGCTTCGCGCGGGAGGCTCGAAGCATCATTCCGAACTGCTGGCGCCGTTCGGCCTCGATGCGTCCGATCCGGCTTTCTGGTCGAAAGGACTGTCTGTGATCGAGGGGATCATCGACGAACTTGAAGCGATGGACGGCCAAGGCGCGTGAGATGATGAAGCCGGCCCACACGCCCTATGACGGATCGGCGAAGCCGTTCACCATCGGACTGAAGCCATTCGATCCCGACGACTGGATCGAACCCGACGGCGACCTGGAACTCTATCTCAAGGAGAAGGACCGGCTTTTCGAGACCGTGCCGGCCAAGGTCTTTATGGCCCGTCCGGACACTGTCGAGGCGCAGCGCGAGGTTCTGGACCAACTCGTCGGCTATCTTCCGGACCGTTTTCCCGGGATCTACCGGCGCGACGGCGACGAGATGGCGATCGGCGCGAACGATCGGCGCGTGCGACTCGCCGCCGACGATCCTGCACCGCTGAAAACCGCTTCGCTCATGGTCCAGGAGGATCTGGTGCTGATGCGAAAATGCGACGATGGCTGGCGGCTGGTCGCCGCATCGCTTTGCTTCCCGTCTTCATGGTCGCTGGCCGAGAAATTCGACCGCCCGATGCAGGTGATCCATACCACCGTGCCGGCATTCGGGCCGGGCACGCGGATGGCCGAACTGATCGCCCGTATCTTCGACAGCTTGCGGGTGGAACTGCCGGCCGAACGCTTCAACTGGTCGCTGCAGGAAAATGCCGACTTGTACCATCCTCGCTCGAAGAGCGAACGCGACAGCAAGGCGGAAGCAGAGGGCGGTTTTCTCGCCGATCAGGCGGCGGAGACCGTGCATATCCGGGTCGAGCGCCAGACGCTGCGCAAGCTGCCGGTTTCGGGCGATATCCTTTTTACCATCCGCATTCATCTCGACCCGATATCGGTGCTGCGCAGCCATCACGCCGGGCCGGAGCTGGCGCTGGGACTTGAAAAGCAGCTAACGGCATTGAACGCGGACCAGCTCGCCTACAAGGGACTCGCGGATGGGCGAGAACGGATCGCCGCCTGGCTGCGCGACCGCGCCGCAGCCTGAAGAAAAACGCCGGCCCCCAGGGAGAGCCGGCGTTCCTGTTCCGCGCTCCGGACGATCACTCCGGCAGGATGCGCACCGCGCCCTTGTCGGCCGAGGCAGCGAAGGCCGCGTAGGCCTTCAGTGCGGTGGTAACGTTGCGCTTGCGGGGTTTCGACGGCTTCCAGCCGGCGGCGTCCTGTTCAGCGCGGCGTTTGGCCAGTTCGGCGTCGGAGACCTTCAGGTTGATCGAACGGTTCGGAATGTCGATCTCGATGGTATCGCCTTCACGAACGAGGCCGATGGTTCCGCCATTCGCTGCTTCGGGCGAGGCATGGCCGATCGAAAGGCCCGACGTGCCGCCGGAGAAGCGGCCATCGGTGATCAACGCGCAGACTTTGCCGAGGCCTTTCGACTTCAGATAGCTGGTCGGATAGAGCATTTCCTGCATGCCCGGGCCGCCCTTAGGGCCTTCATAGGTGATGACGACGACATCGCCGGCGACGATCTCGTTGGAAAGGATCGCCTTGACGGCCGCGTCCTGGCTTTCGAAGACGCGCGCCGGGCCGGTGAATTTCAGGATCGATTCATCGACGCCGGCGGTCTTCACGATGCAACCGTCGAGCGCGATATTGCCCTTCAGCACGGCGAGACCGCCGTCCTTGGAGAAGGGGTTCTCGACCGAGCGGATGACGCCGTTTTCGCTGTCGGTGTCGAGTTCGTCCCAGCGGGCTTCCTGGCTGAATGCGACCTGGGTCGGCACGCCGCCCGGAGCCGCCATGAAGAATTTGCGCACATCTTCGCTGTTGGTGCGCCGGATGTCCCAGCGGTCGAGGGCATCGCCGATCGTCGGGGAATGCACCGTCGGGCAGTCGCGATTGATGAGGTGGCCGCGGTCGAGCTCGCCGAGGATGCGCATGATGCCGCCGGCGCGGTGAACGTCTTCCATGTGAACATCGCTCTTGGCCGGCGCGACCTTGGACAGGCACGGTACGTTGCGCGAAAGGCGGTCGATGTCGTCCATGGTGAAATCGATGTCACCCTCGTAGGCCGCCGCGAGAATGTGCAGCACCGTGTTGGTCGAACCGCCCATGGCGATGTCGAGCGTCATGGCGTTCTCGAATGCGGCCTTGGTGGCGATCTCGCGGGGAAGAACGCTCTTGTCCTCTTGCTCGTAGTAGCGGCGGGCGAGATCGACGATCAGGTGACCGGCCTCGACGAACAGGCGCTTGCGGTCCTTGTGGGTCGCGAGCGTCGAGCCGTTACCCGGCAGCGAAAGGCCGAGCGCTTCGGTCAGGCAGTTCATCGAGTTGGCGGTGAACATGCCGGAGCACGATCCGCAGGTCGGGCAGGCCGAACGCTCGATCGCCTGGACTTCCTCGTCGGAGACCTTGTCGTCGGCGGCGGCGACCATGGCGTCGATCAGGTCGAGCGCCTGGGTCTTGCCCTTCAGCACCACCTTGCCGGCCTCCATCGGGCCGCCGGAGACGAAGACTGCCGGAATGTTGAGGCGCATGGCGGCATTCAACATGCCCGGTGTGATCTTGTCGCAGTTGGAAATGCAGACCATGGCGTCGGCGCAGTGGGCATTGACCATGTATTCGACCGAGTCGGCGATGATTTCGCGCGACGGCAGCGAATAGAGCATGCCGTCATGGCCCATGGCGATGCCGTCATCCACGGCGATGGTGTTGAATTCCTTGGCGACGCCGCCGGCGGCCTCGATCTCGCGGGCTACCAGCTGGCCCATGTCCTTCAGGTGGACGTGGCCGGGCACGAACTGGGTGAAGGAGTTGACCACCGCGATGATAGGCTTGCCGAAGTCACCGTCCTTCATGCCGGTAGCGCGCCAGAGGCCGCGCGCGCCGGCCATGTTGCGGCCGTGGGTGGTGGTGCGTGAACGATAGGCGGGCATCTTGATAACCTGTCTTTGTCTTTTGCTGCATGGGGGAGATAGCGCGCCTTTGCGGCAATCGAAAGCCATTCGTTGCGGAAATTGCGACGCAACGCCGCCGGTTCGAGCGTAATTTTCCTTTATTGTGACAGTCGCGTGTGTTTTAGCGGCACCCGTCGACCTGCGTGAAGTCAAGGAGCGTATTGGAAATGACGAAAGAGAAATGGCCGGTTCACGGCGAAATCACCGGCCCGATCGTGATGATAGGCTTCGGGTCGATCGGGCGCGGGACAGTGCCGCTGATCGAGCGGCATTTCGCTTATGACAAGGACCGCTTCATCGTCATCGAACCCAGAGAGAGCGAGGACGATATCGCTCTGATGAAGAAGCACGGGCTGCGCCACGTGACCGAGGCGCTGACGGAGAAGAACTACAGGCAGGTTCTGAAGCCGCTGCTGACCGAAGGCGACGGGCAGGGCTTCTGCGTCAACCTCTCGGTCGATACATCCTCGCTCGACATCATGAAATACTGCCGCGAACTCGGCGTTCTCTACATCGATACGGTGGTCGAGCCGTGGCTCGGCTTCTATTTCGACGAGAAAGCCGACAACGCGACGCGGACCAACTATGCGCTGCGCGAAACCGTGCGCAGGGAAAAGAGGAAGAATCCCGGCGGCACGACGGCGGTGTCGTGTTGCGGCGCCAATCCCGGCATGGTATCCTGGTTCGTCAAGCAGGCTCTGGTCGACCTGGCCAAAGCGCTCGATCTCAAATTCACCGAGCCGAAGCCGGAAGACCGCGAAGGCTGGGCGAAGCTGATGAAGAAAGCCGGCGTGAAGGGCGTTCATATCGCCGAGCGCGACACGCAGCGTTCCAAGACGCCGAAGGAGCCGGACGTCTTCTCCAATACATGGTCGGTGGAGGGGTTCATCGCCGAAGGCCTGCAGCCGGCGGAGCTTGGCTGGGGAACGCACGAGAAATGGAAGCCGAAGAACGCGCACAAGCAAAGGAAGGGCAACAAGGCGGCGATCTGGCTCGACCAGCCCGGCGCGGCGACGCGGGTCAGGACCTGGTGCCCGACGCCCGGCGCGCAATACGGCTTCCTCGTCACCCATAACGAAGCGATCTCGATCTCCGATTTCTTCACCGTGCGCAGCAAGAAGGGTGAAGTTACTTTCCGCCCGACCTGCCACTATGCCTATCATCCCTGCAACAACGCCGTTCTGTCGCTGCACGAGATGTTCGGCCAGGCCGGACAACCGCAATCGGAATTCGAGGTGATGGACGAGAACCAGCTGTTCGACGGGATCGACGAACTCGGCGTGCTGCTCTACGGCCACAAGAAGAACGCCTACTGGTACGGCTCGCAGCTGTCGGTGGAGGAAACGCGCGAGCTCGCACCCTATCAGAACGCGACCGGGTTGCAGGTGACCTCGGCGGTGCTGGCGGGCATGGTCTGGGCGCTGGAGAACCCGCAGGCCGGTATTGTGGAGGCCGACGAGATGGACTACCGGCGCTGCCTGGAAATCCAGTTGCCTTATCTTGGCCCGGTCAAGGGCTATTATACCGACTGGACGCCGCTGACCGACAGGCCGGGCCTGTTCCCGGAGGACATCGACAAGGCCGATCCGTGGCAGTTCCGCAATGTGCTGGTGCATTGATGCAACCAGCGACGATGAGGCGCGTTGTAAACCGATATGGCTTCAATGCATGACGAAAGTGTTCTAGATTGGCACATAGCTTTCTCCATAAGGGTTACCGCATGACTTCCCGTTCTTTCACCAAATCCGCCGCTTTGGCCGGCAGTATCCTCGCGCTTGCCACGCTTGGCGGTTGCGTCGTGGATGCACCGAATTACGGCTATGGCACCGCCAACCGCAGCGGCGGCGTGGAAGGCAACTGGAGCGATACCGGCGGCGTGGCAACGTCGAGCTTCAACAGCGGCGTATTCGTGACCGTCGCCAACGACACGGGCAACCGTCTGGCGGAGGGCAGCTACCGCTATATCGATGACAGAAACGTCGAGATCAACTTCACCTCGCTGGTGCGCCAGCAGCAGGTGCGAGCCAACTGCCTGCTGATCAATGCGAGCCAGATGAATTGCACCAACGACGCCGGTTCGCAGTTCACCCTGGTGAGGCGCGGGGCAATCGGCTGACGCCGGGGCGGGCAAGCAGGACAACTCGTCTTCCAAGCTTTTGGCATGCGCTGTTAAATCGCCTTGCCAATCGTCGCGCACAATGGAAACATCGTCGCGATGGCAGCCTTCGCATGATCGTTACATGCGAGTGCGATGTGGCTGTCGAGGGGCCACCGCCCAGAGGCGGTGCGCCGACCGACGAGGGAGAATGACATGAAACGGATCCTGAAACTCGCCACTCTCAGCGTTTCGGCGCTGGCGATCGGTACCGCGACCGCGGCGGCCGAGTACGAACTCCAAATCATCCACATCAACGACCTGCATTCGCGCATCGAATCGATCAACAAGTACGATTCGACCTGCAGCGCGGAGGACGAGACCGAAGGCAAATGCTTCGGCGGCGTCGCTCGCCTCGTAACGGCCGCGGCGGCCGCGCGCGAGCGCGCCGGAGAGGGCAACCTGCTGTTCCTCAATGCGGGAGACAACTTCCAGGGTTCGCTTTTCTACACCACCTACAAGGGCGCGGTCGAAGCCGAGTTCCTCAACAAGATGGGCACTGACGTGATGACCGTGGGCAACCACGAGTTCGATGACGGCGAGCCCGGTCTTGCCACCTTCCTCGACAAGGTCGAATTCCCGGTTATCTCCGCGAATGTCGTTGCCGACAGCGCGTCCGCGCTCGGCGACCGGGTGAAGCCCTACGTGATCATCGAGAAGGGCGGCGAGCAGATCGGCATCGTCGGCGCCGTCGCCAACGATACGGCCGACCTGTCTTCGCCGGGCGAGCATGTGATGATCGCCGAGGATGTCGAGAAAATCACCGCCGCCGTGCAGGAGCTTACCGACCAGGGCATCGACAAGATCATCGCGCTGACCCATGTCGGCTACCCGCGCGACCTGGCGGCGATCGCCAAGATTCCCGGCGTCGATGTCGTCGTCGGCGGCCATACCAACACGTTGCTGTCGAATGCCGACGACAAGGCGGCCGGGCCGTACCCGACCTGGGTCGACAACCCGGTCGGCTACAAGGTGCCGGTCGTGCAGGCCTATGCCTACTCGAAATATCTCGGCGACCTGAAGGTCACCTTTTCCGATGAAGGCATCGTGGAGGAAGCCAGCGGCGAGCCGATCGTGTTGGACGCTTCCGTGACGCCGGATCAGGCTTCGCTCGACCGCATCGCCGAACTGGGCGCGCCGATCGAGGAACTGAAGTCCAAGGTCATCGGCGAATCGGCCGATGCGATCGAGGGCAACCGCGAAGTCTGCCGCGCAATGGAATGCTCGATGGGCAACCTCGTCGCCGACGCCATGCTCGACCGCGTGAAGGACCAGGGCGTCCAGATCGCAATCCAGAACGGCGGCGGCCTGCGTGCTTCCATCGACGCCGGCGAGGTGACGATGGGCGAGGTACTGACGGTACTGCCGTTCCAGAACACGCTGGCGACCTTCGAGCTGAAGGGCGCCGACGTGGTCTCCGCGCTCGAAAACGGCGTCAGCCAGCTTGCCGACGGCGCGGGCCGGTTCCCGCAGGTCGCCGGGCTGAAATACACGTTCGACGGCGAAGCCGAGCCGGGTAGCCGGATCTCGAATGTCATGGTCAAGGGCGACGACGGCGAGTTTGCGCCGATCGACCCGGAGGCCACCTATGGCGTCGTGTCCAACAACTTCATGCGCGCAGGCGGTGACGGATATTCCGTGTTCGCCGACAACGGCATGAATGCCTATGACTTCGGTCCGGGCCTGGAGCAGGTGGTCGCCGACTACGTCGCGGCCAACAGCCCTTACAAGCCTTACACCGACGGCCGCATCACCGCCGGCAAAGCCGAGATGATGGCAGAAACTCCGGCAGCGGAAGAAAAGCCGGCGATGGAAGAAACTGCCGAGGTGAAGGTCGAAGTGCCGCAAACCGGGCTTGCCGCGGGCACGCTGTCGCAGGATGCGCCGAAAGTGGACACCGGCGAGAGCATGACCATGGAGAAGCCGGAAGCCGAGATGATGGAAGGCAAGAAGCACATCATCGCCCGCGGCGACACGTACTGGGATCTCGCCAAGCAGTATTACGGCGATCCGACGATGTGGTCCAAGATCGACGAGGCCAATCCGGGCATGCGCGCTCGCGGTCTCGAAGTCGGCGCCGAACTGTCGATCCCGAACTAAGATCCGCCGCACGCGGTATCCGGGGGCGCGGGAAAATCCCGCGCCCCTTTTTCTTTGCCGGTGCGTAATGACGCGGACCGCGGCATTGAAATCGCGCCGGCAATGGCTAGTTTCCCGGCCAAAGGAAGACATGCATGAACATCAAGACGACAATCGACCGCGCCAAGGCCAAGGAGATCGGACCGCTGCCGCCGGACCACCCTCCGGTGAAGATCCAGAAGGTCGGCGTCCTGCTGGTCAATCTCGGCACGCCGGACGCGACCGACTACACCTCGATGCGGCGCTACCTTAAGGAGTTCCTGACCGACAAGCGGGTGATCGAATGGCCGAAGATCGTCTGGTACCCGATCCTTTTCGGCATCGTACTCAGAACCCGTCCGGGCAAGGTCGGCAAGGCTTACGAGGAAATCTGGAACAAGGAGCTCGACGAGAGCTACCTGCGCACCTACACGCGGTCGCAGGCAGACAAGCTCGGCGAGGCACTGAAAGGCCACCCGGAGATCATCACCGACTGGGCGATGCGCTACGGCAATCCGTCGATCGATTCGCGGATGACGGCGCTGCGTGAACAGGGCTGCGACCGCATTCTGGTCTTTCCGCTCTATCCGCAATATTCGGCGGCGACGACGGCGACGGTGAACGACAAGGTGTTTGAGTCGCTGATGGCGACGCGCTTCATGCCGGCAGTGCGCACGGTGCCGGCCTATCATGACGAGCCGGTCTATATCGAGGCGCTGGCGCGGTCGATCGAGGCGCATTTCGCGACGCTCGACTTCGTGCCGGAAAAGGTGATCGCCTCCTATCACGGCATACCGCAGAGCTATTTCAAGCGCGGCGACCCCTATCATTGCCACTGCCAGAAGACCTCGCGGCTGCTCGAGCAGCGGCTCGGCTGGGAGAAGGGCCGCCTGCTGACCTGTTTCCAGTCTCGGTTCGGTCCGGAAGAATGGCTGCAGCCCTACACCGACAAGACGATCGAGCAACTGGCCAGGGAAGGCGTGAGGTCGATCGCGGTGTTCAATCCGGGCTTCGTTTCCGATTGCCTGGAGACGCTGGAGGAGATCGCCGGCGAAGGCGCGGAGATCTTCCACGAGCATGGCGGGAGCAACTTCACCCACATTCCCTGCCTCAACGATTCCGACGACGGCATGGCGGTGATCGAGGCGCTGACGCGGCGCGAATTGCAGGGCTGGGTGTAATCCCGTCCGGCTCGGCTTTTCAGGCAAATTCGTAATCAGCGGTTTACGTCCCCATATTATTAGACAGGGCAACGTAAAGCCGCTTGCGGCGTCTGGAGGGCACCATGTTCGGTTTCGATATTGCCATTGCGGTGTTTGCCGCGCTTGTCGTCATTCTGCTGTTCGCGGCGATCAAGACCGTGCCGCAGGGATTTGCCTACACGGTGGAGCGGTTCGGGAAATATACCCGCACGCTGGACCCCGGCCTCAACATCATCGTTCCGTTCTTCGACCGCGTCGGTTCGAAAATGAACATGATGGAACAGGTGCTCGACGTTCCCACCCAGGTCGTGATCACCCGCGACAACGCGTCTGTCGAGGCGGACGGGGTCTGCTTCTACCAGGTGATGAACGCGCCGAAGGCGGCCTATCAGGTTTCCGGCTTGGAAAACGCCATTCTCAACCTGACGATGACCAATATCCGTTCGGTCATGGGTTCGATGGATCTCGATGAATTGCTCTCGAACCGCGACGCGATCAACACGCGTTTGCTGCGGGTCGTCGACGAGGCGGGGAGTCCCTGGGGCATCAAGATCACGCGCATCGAGATCAAGGACATCAATCCGCCGTCCGATCTCATCGAATCGATGGGCCGACAGATGAAGGCCGAACGGGACAAGCGCGCCGAGATTCTCGAAGCCGAAGGCGCGCGCCAGGCGCAGATTCTGCGCGCCGAAGGCATGAAGCAGGCGGCGATCCTGCAGGCGGAAGGCGAACGCGAAGCGGCCTATCGCGAGGCCGAGGCGCGCGAGCGCCTGGCCGAGGCCGAAGCCAACGCGACGCGTTCGGTCTCCGAGGCGATCGCCGGTGGCTCGACGCAGGCAATCAACTACTTCGTGGCGCAGAAATATACCGAAGCCCTGCAGACGATAGGCTCGGCGCCGAACCAGAAGATTGTCCTGATGCCGATGGAAGCGTCCTCGCTGATCGGTTCGCTCGGCGGCATCGGCGCGATAGCCAAGGAAGTGTTCGGCGACGGCGGCGGATCGAACGACGCCGGCAATCGCGGCCGCACCGTGCCGCCGACCGGCAAGCTATAGGTTCGGGTGGGTATGATGATCCTGGACTGGATACGCGATCTCGGCGGGTGGAGCTGGGTCATCCTCGGGATGATCCTGCTCGGGCTGGAAGTCCTGGCGCCCGGAATCTTCTTCCTGTGGCTCGGCGCGGCAGCGCTGGTGATCGGTGCGATCTCGCTGACCGTCTGGGGCATCGGGGCCGATCTCTGGACCTGGCAGGTGCAGGTGCTCGGTTTCCTGATCCTGTCGATCGTCCTTGCCTATGCCGGCCGTTCCTGGCTGGCCCGCACCGAGCAGGAAAGCGACGAGCCGCTGCTCAACAACCGCGTGGCGCAACTGGTCGGCCGCACGGCGACACTGGAAGAACCGATCGCCAACGGCGTCGGCCATGTGCGGCTCGGCGACACGCTGTGGCGTGTCGCGGGACCGGATTTGCCGGCTGGCACCACGGTGCGCGTTCTCGGCGGCAGTGCGGACCGTCTCGAAGTCGAAAGCGTCTGAGCCTCACCCGGTTTCAGCGAGCGGCGTATTGCGCGAGCTGGCGGGCCACGTCGGCATAGTCGGCGGGCTTGGAATGGATAGCCACCGGGTCCGGTGCATGACAGAGGATCTCGCCGCGATTGCGGCCAGTCACGAAGGCAAAGGGCACGCGCGAAAGAAAAGCCTTTTCGGCAATGCCGAGGCTCGTCTCGTCGCCGAGATCGAAATCGAGAATCGCGGCCCGGACGTCGTGCGCATCGAGGATCGCGCCGGCCGTGTCCGTGTCATAGGCAAGCAGACAATCAAAACCGGCCGCCGTCAGCATATCCTCTGCGTCGAGAGCGATCAGGGGATCATCCTCCACGAGCAGGATCGACATATGTTTGATTGCTTCGGTCATGCCCTGAAAACGGGCCCGCACGCCATTGGTTGCCCGAAATCCGCTCCGAAACGGAACAATCGGTTCAAAACCCGGCGAATTCGCGCGGCCTGGTAAACGTTGCGTTAAGCATGCGGGGGCCTGCCGATGCCCGGAAACCGTCAGGCCGCGCCGACGCGCAACAGGTCGTGCAGGTGAACGATGCCGACCGGCTTGCCGCCATCGACCACCATCAGGGTGGTGATCGACGACGTGTTCACGATGGTCAGCGCGGAGGCGACCAGCATGTCGCCGGAAATCGTCTTGGGATTCGTGGTCATGACCTCGTCGACGGTCATCGACAGGAGGTCGGAATCGATGTGACGGCGCAGGTCGCCGTCGGTGATGATGCCGCGCAGCTTTCCGGCGCTGTCGATGACGCCGACGCAGCCGAACCCCTTTTCCGAGATGCGCATGATCGCTTCGCGCATGCTCGTGCCGACGTCGACCAGCGGCAAGCGCTCGCCGGTGTGCATGATCTCGGAGACATGCATGAGGCTCGCACCGAGCTTTCCGCCCGGGTGGAATGTCTTGAAATCGGAGGCGCTGAAGCCGCGGCTTTCCAGCAACGCCACGGCAAGTGCATCGCCGAGGGCGAGTTGCATCAGCGTCGAGGTCGTCGGCGCCAGACCGTGCGGGCAGGCTTCCTCGGCCCTCGGCAGGGCGAGCACGATGTCGGCCTCGCGGCCAAGCGTCGATTCCGCGCCGGCGGTGATCGCGATCAAGGGAATCTGAAAGCGGCGCGAATAGCGCAGGATGCCGCTCAGTTCCTGGGTCTCGCCCGACCAGGACATGGCGAGAATAACATCGTCACGGGCGATCATGCCGAGATCGCCGTGATTGGCTTCCGCCGGATGGACGAAGAAGGCGGGCGTGCCGGTCGAAGCCAGCGTCGCCGCGATCTTCGAGCCGATATGGCCGCTCTTGCCGACGCCGGTCACGATGACGCGGCCAGTGATCTCGCGGATGACGTCGATCGCCTTCACGAAGGGCTCGCCGAGGCCGTTGCCGACGGCTTCCGCCAGCGCTTCTAGTCCGGCGCGGCCGGCGGAGAGCGTGTTCAACGCGGAAAGGACGGGCTTTTCCAGCGGCTCTATCTTCTTTGCCTTTTCGGTCATGGGCGACCGCTACTCCACTGCTCGCGATTTGTCCATCGAGGATGGACGCGGGGGCAGGATGTGCCTGCGATTCATCAGTTTTTCGCATTGTTTCTAAGCTTTCGTTAACCACGGATGTTTAGATTTCGGTAAGGAAAACGAGGTGATCGGCCGTGCCTACGGTCCCAATCAGGATGCAGACGATCCGGAACCGCCATGTCGTGGCCGGCGCGCTCATTAGCGGCGCGGCGGCCGTGTTCGCGCTTGCGCCCGCGCGGCCCGCGCTTGCGCAGGATCTCGGACCGTTGCGCGGCGATGTGACCGAGAAGGTCATTGCCGCCGATACGGCGCAGGACGTGCTCGTCGCACCGTTGCCTAGGCCTGAACCAGAAGACCTGCCCGGCAGGACCCGGCCGGTCGCCCCGAGCGGTCCGGTACAGGGCTCCGGCGGAACACCGGAAGACGATCCCTTCGCGGCACAGGGCATCCGTTTCGGCAGTTTCGTGTTGCGGCCAAGCGCTGAACTCGGCCTGACGGGATCGCGCGAAAAGAGCGGTTCCGCCAGCGCTGTGCAGCGGCTTCTCGGCGACACCTCGCTGCGGCTGGAGCTGGAGTCCGACTGGGACCGCCACCAGTTGACCCTGACAACGGCGGGCCGCCTGCAACAACCGCTCAGCGGAGGCGGAGACCTGGAGCCCGAAATGTCGGTCGAGGCGACCGGCCGGTTCGACATCACCGACGAGACGACCCTGACGGGCACGCTCGGCTACGCTTACGAACTCGACGATCCGCAGGCGGCGGCTTACCTGGCGGCGACCGACCCGGCGCTGACCCCGTCGGTCAGCGGCACGAACGATCCGGCGGCTCAGACGTTCAACGGCGCGCTGACGTTGCGCCAGAATTTCGGCGCTGCATATGGCGAGACCGGATTGTCCGTCGAACGCGCGATCTACGGCGATGCCGAACTCAGCGACGGTTCGACCGTATCGCAACACGATCTCGACAATACCGTCTATGACATGCGGCTGCGCGCGGGCGTGGAAGTTTCCCCGGTGTTCGCGCCCTTCATCGAGGCATCCTGGGGCCTGCGGCGCATGGATGTGACGCCCGATGCGGGCGGTGTTGACCGTGACGCGACACGATACGGATTGCGGGCAGGCACGGAGGTCGATCTCGGCGAGAAGCTGAGCGGCGAGATCGCGATAGGCTATCTCAGGGAAGATATCGCCGACGCGGCGCTGACCGATCTTGCCGGCGTCTCGGTCGACGCGGCGCTCAACTGGTCGCCGCGCCGCGGGACCGATGTCGCGCTGTCGCTGTCGACGACGACGGAAACCAGCGGCGGTTCCGGCGACAGCGGTGCGCTGCTCTATTCCACCGATCTCGGCGTGACGCACCGGGCGCGCGCCGACCTGACCTTCGAGACAGGGGTCGGCGCGGAGTATCGCGACGAGGAAGGCGGCACCGACGCGTTCACGCTGAGCGGGACGGCCGCGCTGACCTACTGGTTCAACCGGTTCACCGGGCTGACGACGCGGATCGGGCATGAGCGCGTGATGAGTTCCGATGCCGAAAGCCGCTCCGATACGACAACGGCATTTGTCGGCCTCAAGCTGCAGCGCTGAGCGGCAATTGCCGAAATTACGCCATCGAATCATGCTGACAAGGCCGGAAACAACTGCGTTCATCGACAGGGATTTCGGCGTCAGGCAACGCAGAAGAAAGGACAAGACGTTCATGCACAGCAGCAAAATCGGCCACCGCCTCGCGGGGCTGGCCCTGATCGCCACCGTGCTGACCGCTCCGCTTTTTACCGGCCCCGCCATGGCCGATGCCGCGTTTCAACGCTGGATCGGCGATTTCCGGCGTACGGCAGTCGCCAGCGGCGTTTCGGCGGCCACATATGACCGCGCCTTTGCCGGCGTCACCAGCCCCGATCCGGAGGTGCTGGAAAAGGCCCGGTTCCAGCCGGAGTTCCGCGACGAAGCCTGGCAGTATATCGACGGGCGCGTGCACGAGCGCTCGGTTGCCGTGGGCCGGCAAATGTTGCGCAAATACGACCGGCTGCTGGCGTCCATCGAGCATCAGACCGGGGTGAGCCGCAATGTCGTTCTGGCGATCTGGTCGATGGAATCCGACTATGGCGAGTTTCTGAAGCGCGAGGACCGGCTGCACTACGTGCCGCGCGCCCTGGCGACGCTTGCCTATGCGGACCGCCGGCGGGCCAAATATGCGCGCGGCCAGCTGATCGGCGCGCTGCAGATCCTGCAGCGCGGAGATGTCTCGCGCGACCAGCTGCTCGGTTCCTGGGCCGGCGCGATGGGCCATACCCAGTTCATTCCGACCAGCTACCTGGCTTACGCCCTCGACGGTGACGGCGACGGGCGGCGCGACATCTGGAATTCGGTGCCGGATGCCTTGTGGACGGCGGCGAACCTGCTGCGCCGCAATGGCTGGCAGGCCGGCCAGACCTGGGGCTACGAGGTGATCCTGCCGCCGGGACGGAAGTTCCCGGGCGGCAAGATGTCGCTCGCACAATGGGAGAGCATCGGGGTGCGCCGTGCCAACGGCAAGGCATTCCCGCGCTCGAACCAGTCGGCGGAACTGAAAGTGCTGCAGGGGCGCGACGGCCCGGCATTCCTGATGGTGAAGAATTTCTTCGTCATCAAGCGCTACAACAATGCCGACAAATACGCGCTTGCCGTCGGTCTGCTCGCCGACCAGATCGGCGGCTTTCCCGGCCCCCGCAAGGACTGGTCGCGGCCGTTCACCAAATTGTCGATCGCCGAGAGCGAGGAACTGCAGAAGCGGCTGAAGGGCGCCGGCTTCTATGAAGGCGAAGTCGACGGCAAGATCGGACCGGCTTCGCGAAGCGCAATCATGTCGTATCAGCAGCGTCACGGATTGCAGCAGGATGGTTATGCGTCGATGGAACTGCTAGAAGTCCTGCGACGCAGATAGCATGGCCGAAGCCGGTTCGGACCGGCGGCCGGGGAAACGGATTTGTCGCAGCTTTCACGCATGATGCGGAGCCTGATGGCGCTGATAATTGCCGCGATGCTCGTCCAGGGCGTCGGCGGCACGGCAGATTTGCCGGGCATCGGCGTAGCGCAAGCGCATGCGCAGGAACGGCGGCGTTCACTGCTCGATCTCCTGTTCCGCGGCCGGCCCGAACCGCAACCGCAAGTCCGCACGGCTCCGCAAACTGAATCGAGACGGCGCGTCATCAAGAAGAGCACCCGCTCCTCCCGGTCGCCGGTGTCGGCACCGGCTCCCGCTCCGCCGGTGCAGGAAGTCGAGAAGGCGGACAACGCGCAGGTCATCCTGGTGGTCGGCGATTTCACGGCGAGCGGTCTCGCGCAGGGTCTGGAAGAGGCTTTCGCCGATGTATCGACGATCCGCATCGAATCGCGCGCGAACGGATCATCCGGCTTCGTGCGCGACGACTATTATGACTGGCCGGGATCGATCGGACCGATCGTCGAGGAGGTAAAGCCCGCATTGGTGGTAATGATGATCGGCTCCAACGACCGGCAGGCGATGCAGGTCAACGGCACGACCGAGAAGGTGCGCACCGATGCCTGGGACAAGGAATATGTCGCGCGTATCAACCGCTTCGCCAAGATCGTGCGCGACAGCGGGACGCCGATGATCTGGGTCGGCGGCCCGCCATTCCGCTTCAAGTCCATGTCGGCGGACATTCTCGCCTTCAACGATTTCTACCGAACCGCCGTCGAGGCGGTGGGGGGCTCATTCGTCGATATCTGGGACGGTTTCGTCGACCAGAACGGGACGTTCGTCCTGAGCGGGTCCGACATCAACGGCCAGACGGTCCGGTTGCGCAACTCCGACGGGATCAGTTTCACCAATGCAGGCAAGCGCAAGCTGGCCTTCTATGTCGAGCGGCAGGTCCGCCAGATGTTCGGCGCAACCGCCGCGCCGCTGCAGGCGGGACTGGCACCGGAAAGTTTCACGATAATGCGCCTGCCGCCGTTGCGCTCGGAAACGGATATGGAGCGGATCGATCCGATTCCGCTGGCGGACCCGGAACTGGATGGGGGCATGGCGCTGCTCGGCGACATCAATGCACCGGAGGTCGAACCGGCCGGCAACAACCCGCTGCAGGCAAAAAGCGTGCGCAAACGGCTGATCGAGGACGGCATCCCGCCGCCGGCGAAGCCCGGACGGGTCAACGATTTCGAATGGCCGGCGTCAGGCGGGTGAGGGGCGTGGCCGTCAATCGTGCTTCGGCGCCACCTCGGCAAAGCGCGCTTTTTGTCCCGGCGTCGCTTCGCTCTGGTATTTCGCGCGCCATTCCTCGTAGGGCATGCCGTAGATGATTTCGCGCGATTCGTCTTTCGAAAGGTCGATGCCGTCGGCTTCCGCGGCTTCGCGGTACCAGTTGGACAGGCAGTTGCGGCAGAAACCCGCCATGTTCATCAGGTCGATGTTCTGCACGTCGGTGCGCTCGCGCAGATGTTCGACGAGGCGGCGGAACGCCGCAGCCTCGAGTTCGGTCTGCTTTTGTGACGGGATATCGGTCATCGGGAATTCTCCATGCCTGGGCAGTGTCTTGCATATCGGCGACGGCGGTGCGTCTTCAAGGGCCGGAAGTCGTCGGAAAGCCGTAAAAGGACAGTGCCTTTTACCTTTGCATTGACATAAAGTGTTGCCATGCGACAAACGTCGAAAGAATCAGCTATCTGTATCGCGTCACACACATGTCATCCCGAATGCCGATAAAACGTCTCGATAAATCGATTAGCATGCGTTTATTCGGGCTGCTTCTGGCCATGTTCGGATCGTTTGTCGTCGCCGTGCCGGCTGCGCAGGCCGATTTCCGCGTGTGCAATGCAACGCAGGACCTGGTTGGCGTCGCCATCGGCTACCGGGCGCGTGCCGGCTGGATAACGGAAGGATGGTGGGCCATCGAAGGCTCGACCTGCAAGACCTTGATCGAGGGACCGCTGGAATCGCGATACTACTATATCTATGCCGAGGATGGCGTACGCGGCGGACGCTGGGACGGTCCGGTCAGCATGTGCATCGCTGAACTTCAGTTCAAGATCACCGGCGTCAACGACTGCTATGCGCGCGGATTCCAGAAGGCGGGCTTCCGCGAATACGATACCGGCAACCAGACCAACTGGATGGTCCAGCTGGTCGACGAGCCGGAACCGGCAATGGGATCCGCAGCGCCGGTGCCGCCCACGCCATTGATTGCACCACAGGGAGAAAGCCAGTGAAGCGTGGCCGAAAAGTCAAGATTCTCGCCACGCTAGGGCCATCGTCCTCGACGGAAGACATGATCAGCAAACTGCACAATGCAGGCGCCGACGCCTTCCGCATCAATATGAGCCATGCCAGCCACGACCTGATGCGCGACCTGGTCAAGCGCATTCGTACCGTGGAAAAGAGCATCGGCCGGCCGATCGGCATTCTGGCCGACCTGCAGGGCCCGAAACTGCGTGTCGGCGCCTTCGACAAGGACTTGGTGGAACTCGAGCCGGGCCAGACCTTCACGCTCGACAACAAGGATATCCCCGGCGACAACACCCGGGTCTACCTGCCGCATCCGGAAATCCTCGAAGCGGTGCAGCCTGGCCACCGGCTCCTGATCGATGACGGACGGCTGCATCTTGTCGCCGAAAAGGCGGACGGGACGTCGATCGTCTGCAAGGTCGTGACGGGCACGAAGATCTCGTCGAGAAAAGGCGTCAGCCTGCCGGACACCACGCTCGGCGTCGGCGCGCTGACCGAAAAGGACCGCTCCGACCTGGAAGCGGTGCTGAAGGAAGAGATCGACTGGGTGGCGCTGTCCTTCATCCAGCGTCCGGAAGACCTCGCCGAGGTGCGCAAGATCGCGCGCGGCCGTGTCGGGCTATTGTCGAAGATCGAGAAACCGCAGGCGGTCGAGCGTCTCGACGAAATCATCGAACTGTCGGACGCGATCATGGTGGCGCGCGGCGATCTCGGCGTGGAAATGCCGCTGGAAGCGGTCCCGGGCATCCAGAAGCAGATCACGCGCGCGGCGCGCAAGGCCGGCAAGCCGGTGGTCGTCGCCACCCAGATGCTGGAATCGATGATCACAGCCCCGGTGCCGACGCGCGCCGAGGTCTCCGACGTGGCGACGGCCGTTTTCGAGGGGGCCGACGCGGTCATGCTGTCGGCGGAATCCGCGGCGGGCGACTACCCGGTGGAGGCGGTCGAAACGATGTCGCGGATCGCCGAGAAGGTCGAGAAGGACAGCCTGTTTCCGGGCATTCTCAACGCGCAACGGCCGGAGGCCGAGGCAACCGGGTCTGACGCGATTTCGGCCGCCGCGCGCCAGATCGCGCACACGCTGAAACTGTCGGCCGTGGTCTGCTATACGGCGTCGGGCACGACGGGGCTGCGCGCATCGCGCGAGCGGCCGGATACGCCGGTGATAGCGCTGTCGCCGGTGATCGAGACGGCACGGCGGCTGGCGCTCGTCTGGGGCCTGCATTGCGTGGTGACCGAGGATGCCGTCGATCTCGACGACATGGTCGACCGCGCCTGCCGGATCGCATTCCGCGAGGAATTCGCCAAGCCCGGCGACCGCATCATCATTACCGCGGGCGTGCCGCTTCGCACGCCGGGCGCGACCAACATGTTGCGCATCGCCTATATCGGCTCCGACGGCCTGTCTGGTATCTGATCCCGGTCAGCCGAGGCACCGCTCGACCGGCCCGAAACGGTCGTCAGCAATCTTCTTTTCGAGTTCCCGCGCCTTTTCCTGAAGATCGTGCGGCATGCCGGCGATCTTCTCGATCGCCGCGATCGCGATGTCGGTCGCGATATAATCCGGTTTGTGGCCTAGGTTTTCGATCCAGACGAGTTCGGCGTTCGGCAGGTCGCGTTCAAGCCCGAGCGAGTGGATGCGCGGAAGAACGATCGCATCCTTGTTGCCCGTGATCACGACGGCGGGCGCGGATATTTCGGCGTATCGCGGCGCGACGCGTGCGACATAGGCTTGCAGGCGGGAGACATCCGTCGCGTTGGCGCGAAAATGCCACGGACGCAGCACAAGTGCCACGCCGGTGCGTTCCAGATAATCGTTGACGGGACGGTTCGGCGTAAAGACGCAGGCCGTGCCGGGCTTCAGGCGCAGCAGGCCAAAGGGAAGCGCCAGCGTTTCGGAGAAGATCCGGCCGATCACCGGCATCGGCGTCAGGTCGTAATACCAGTCCACACCGCCGGGCCAAGGATGACTGACCGGGGCAAGGAAGACCGCGCCCGCCGTCTTGTCGGGATGGTTCAGCGCAAAGGTGGCGGTGATCGCTCCGCCGAAGGAATGGCCCACGATCACGGCGCGCCCGATGCCGAGACTGTCCATCAGGGCCGCAACGGTCGCGGCCTGGCCGTCCGGAAGCTCATTGGATTTCGGACCCCGGGACGACCAGCCGTGGCCCGGCCGGTCGACGAACAACAGGTCGGCGCGACCGGATATCCGGTCGCGGAAGGCCGTCATCTGGTCCTTGAGATTGCCGCTGGCACCGTGCAGGAACACGACCGGAGGCAGGTCACCGCCGTCGCCGGCCCTGTCCAGCACGTAGTGCAGGCGCGTGCCGTTGATCATGGCGAACTCGCCGCTGGCGGGATTGTTGCGCTCGATCCACCAGACGCCGACGCGGGTGATCGCGGCCAAGACGAGGAGCAGCGCGACAAGCGACAGAAGCGCCGCGTAGACAAAATTCATGACTGTTCTCGAATCCGGGCGAATTGGATGTCAGGCGGGGTCGGCGGCGAGTTCGTCGGACAGGCGGATGACGGCCTCCTGCGCCGACTGCATGGCCGGATAGATGGCAAGCGCCCGTTCCCACGCCTTGAGCGCGGCTTCCTTGCGGCCGGTGCGTTCCAGGATCGTCGCCATGCCGGCCAGTGCGCCGAAATGGCGCGGTTCGAGTTCCAGCGTCTTCTGGATATCGGTCATCGACTTGGCGAAATTGTCCATGGAGTAATGCACTGTGGCGCGGCGGTTCCAGCCCTCGGCGAAATCCGGCGCGCGGACGACCACCTGGTCGAGAAAATCGAGCGCGACGTTGAACTTCTTTTCCTCGAACGCCTCGTTCGACCAGGTCATCATCAAGTCTACAGTGGCGCTGCCGGAGCGGAACCATTCCGACCAGATGCTGTTCGCGACGGTGGAGGCGTGACGGCGGTCGCGGGCCTTCTTCAGATCTCTGAAGAGTTCATCGAGACGGGTCGATTCCGGTTCGGCTGCCAGCGGCACGTCGTCATAGACCGGCGGCGGGGCTACGAGGTTTTCTTCGGGAACCGGCAACGGCTCCTCGAGGCCGGGATCCTCGAACTCCTGAGCGCGTTCCTGGGCATGGGCAGCCGGAATGGCGGCGGCGATCGCGGCGGAAAGGATGAGATAACGCAAAAACGTCTGCATGCGGACAAGGTATTTCCCGCAACGCAAACGTCAAATGCAAATTTCAGTGATCGGCGGGCAGCCCACAGGCTGCCGCAACAAACCTAGCCCTGGCGCGCCTTGTAGCGCGGGTTCTGCTTGTTGATGATGTACACGCGACCCTTGCGGCGAACGAGCCGGTTGTTGCGGTCACGAGCTTTCAGCGCCTTGAGCGAGTTCTTGATCTTCATTTTATCGCCTATGGTGCCCGTCGAGGGCTCAAACAAAAACGCGCCAAAAGGCGCGCAAAACCAGTGGTGCGCTGGATAACCGCAAACCCTGGCAAATGTCAACCGATGCGGCCGACAATGCGCGTGAAATGGCCCATTTTGCGGCCCGGCCGGCTTTCCGCCTTGCCATAGTCGTGGACAAGGACGCCCGGCTCGCCGGCAAGCGCCGGAATGCGGGCGATATCGTTGCCGATCAGGTTTTCCATCACGCAATCGGAATGGCGCGTGCCGTCGGAGAGCGGCCAGCCGGCAATCGCGCGGACATGCTGTTCGAACTGGGAAACGGTGCAGGCGGCTTCCGTCCAGTGGCCGGAATTGTGCACGCGTGGGGCAAATTCGTTGGCGCGCAGGCTGCCGTCCCTCATGACGAAGAACTCCAGCCCGAGCGTGCCGACATAGGACAGCGCGTCCGCCAGTCTCGCGGCAAGGCCCTTCGCATCGCCTTCGATTTCCGGCGTCACGCCGGATGGCAGGGTCGAGGTGGCGAGGATGCCGTTTTCGTGCACATTGCGCGGCGGATCGAAACAAACCGTCGCGCCATTTTCGGCTCGGGTCGCGATCACCGATATTTCGGCGGAAAAGGGCGCGAACTCCTCCAGGATCGCCGGGACATTGCCGATCTCCCGAAGGGCTTCGACCGGCGACGGATCGGCGGTTTCGCCGCGAAAGCGGACCTGGCCCTTGCCGTCATAGCCGAGACGCCGTGTCTTCAGGATGCCGCGGCCGCCGAAATCGGCAAGCGCTTTTTCCAGGCTAGCGGCGTCGGCGATGTCATGGAAGGCGACGGTGCGAATGCCGTGATCGTTGAGGAAGGTCTTTTCGGTCAGGCGGTCCTGGGCGATTTCCAGCGCCACCGCGCCGGGGCGCAGCGCTGCCCTGGCTGCCAGCCAGCGCGCGGCTTCCAGGTCGATATTCTCGAACTCGTAGGTGACGACGTCGCAGCGTCCCGCCAGATCGGCGAGGGCATCGAGATCGTCATAGGCGGCAACGATCTGGTCGTTGCAGAGCTGGGCGGCCGGACAGTCGGCCTGCGGTTCGAGAACGCAAGTCCTGAAACCGAGCCGCGCGGCGGCAATGGCGAGCATGCGTCCGAGCTGGCCGCCGCCGATGATGCCGATGGTTGCGCCCCGTTGCAGCATGGTCAGTTGCCGTCCGAAGGCTGTTCGGCGACCGACGCGGAACGGGTCGCGCGCCAGTCGTCGAGACGCGACGCCAGGGCGTCGTCGGAGATCGCCAGGATCGCCGCGGCCATCAGCCCGGCATTGGTCGCGCCGGCATTGCCGATGGCGAGCGTGCCGACAGGAATGCCGGCCGGCATCTGTACGATGGAGAGCAGCGAGTCCTCGCCGGACAACGCCTTCGACTGGACGGGCACGCCGAGAACGGGAAGCGGCGTCAGCGAGGCGACCATGCCGGGGAGATGCGCCGCGCCGCCGGCCCCGGCGATGATCACCTGCAAGCCTCTTGCCCTTGCTGACTTGGCGAACTCGTACATGCGGTCCGGCGTGCGGTGCGCCGAGACGATCCGTGCTTCGTAAGCGACGCCCAACTCGTCGAGGATATCGGCGGCGTGGCGCATGGTCGGCCAATCGGACTGGCTGCCCATGATGATGGCGACTTGTGCAGGCATTGTCTTGTTCCGGCTTTTGTGGCGTTCAGGCGATGATGTCGGGGATGATCTGGTCCTCGATCTTCTGCAACTTGTCCTTGATGGCCAGCTTCTTCTTTTTCATGCGCTGGATCTGCATCACGTTGCAGCCGACCTGTGTCATGGCCTCGATGGCCGTATCGTAATCCGCGTGTTCCTGTTTAAGCCGCGCGAATGCAAGCCGCAATTCGGCCTGGTCCTGCTCAGACATGCCCTGTCCTTCTTTTTTCCTGCCTGGCTAGGGCGGATTGGAAGCGTTTCAATTGCATCCTTCTTTGCAACAATTCTCTAGCTATTTCCACAGCCACGTATTCGACAGAAAGCGGATTTCGTGTCACGATTTCAAGTTCGGCGGAAATGGCCGGACAACATGGAAGGAGACATGCTGATGTCGATCGAAGCTCACCTTGAATCTCTCATGCGCAAACACGGTGTTCTGGAATCGGAGATTTCTGAGGCGTTGTCCCGCCCCGCGCCAGACCAGGCCGAGTTGACGCAATTGAAGCGCGAGAAATTGCGTGTGAAAGAGGAAATCGAGCGTATTCGATCCGAAACACGGCACTAAGCCAACGGAATGAACGAAGGACCGGCGCGTCAGTCGCCGGTCCAGAACTGGTCCAGCCAGATATTGAGCGGCATGAAGGCCGCCTCGTTCACCGAATAGATGCGTCGCGTTCCCTCGGAACGGGCCGAGACCATTCCGGCATCGAGCAGGATTTTCATGTGCTGCGACACGGCAGGTCGCGAAATCGGCAGGTCTTCAGCCAAATCGCCGACCGTGCGCGGAGACCGCCGCAATTCTTCGAGAATGTAGCGCCGGTGCGGATCTGCAATGGCATAAAATGAGTCTGATTTACTCATTTAATACGGGTAAGATCACTCTTACCCCACGTCAAGATGGAAAACTAGTCAATCCGTCGTATACTAGTTTCATGCCGACGAGAAATACCATTGCATACATAAACGGATAAAAAACCTTTTGATTCATGTGCTTGACAATCCATGCGCCGGCTATGGTGGCGACTGGTGCAATCGGCATGAGCATGGCGGATGTTGTCAGATTTGCGGCATCGAACTGGCCGAGCGCGAAGTAGGGCACGAGCTTGATAGCGTTGATCATCGCGAAAAAGATTACCGACGTGCCGGTAAAGAGCTTGGGGTCCTGGCCCAGCGGCAAGGCGTAGACCTGGTATGGCGGGCCGCCGGCATGGGAAACGAAACTGGTGAAGCCGGCCAGCGTGCCGCAGATGCTGCCTTTCACCGTGTTGTGAGGTTTGGGTTCCGGCGGCCTCGCGCGCAACCGCAGACGGATGTAATCGGCGGCGAACAATAGAGCGATGACGCCGACCAGAAGGCGCACCTGCGGCACGGTCACCCAGGCCGCGGTGAACCAGCCAATGGCAATGCCCAGAATGCCGGCAGGCAGCATGATCTTCAGCGTCCTCGCATCGTAGATGCCCCGCCAGGTCCACAAACCGACAATGTCCATGACGATAAGGATCGGCAGCATGATCGCGGCGGCCTTGACCGGGGAGACGACGAGAGCCATCAGCGGTACGCCGATAAGCGCCATGGCCCCGCCGAGGCCGCCCTTCGACAGGCCGACAAAAATGACCGCGGGGATCGCGGCGGCATAGAACAGGGGATCGGAAACAAAGGGCATGGAAGGGTCCGGTTTCAGCGCTCACTTTCAGTGCGGATACGGGGAAGTCAATGTATAACGGGATGATGACGCCGGCCGGCGCCGTAAAACGGTCGCTTTTACGGTTGAAGGCGCGGCGCGGGAAACATAGAAGTCCGCCATGACAAACTCGATAACAGAACGCTGCAGGCTCGTCCTGATCGCCCCGGAAGGTTCCTCGGAGGCGGAATTCGCTCCGCGGCTTGAAGCGGCGCTTGGCGCCGGCGACGTCGCTTCGGTGATTTTTCCCGTGTACGGCATGGATGATGCCGCCTATCAGCGCCATCTTGAGACATGCGTGCCGATTGCCCAGTCGCATGGCGTCGCGGCAATCGCCGTCGGCGACACGCGGGCCTTTGGCCGTACCGGCGCCGACGGGCTGCATGTCGACAGCGGCGCGCAGGATCTCGCCGACGCGATAGACAAGGCGAAAGGCCAGTCCATTGTCGGCGCCGGCGGCGCGGAGACACGCCACAAGGCGCTGGACCTTGGCGAATTTCGGCCGGACTACATGTTCTTCGGCCGGTTCGGCATGGACAATCGGCCGGAGCCGCACAAGAGAAACCTGGCGCTTTCCGAGTGGTGGGCGGCGATGGTGGAGATTCCCTGCATCGTGCTGGGCGGCGGTTCGCTGGAAACGCTTGGTCAGGCAGCGGCGACCGGTGCGGAGTTCGTCGCCCTGTCGCAGGCAATCTTCAACGAAGCAACCGACCCGGTCGCGGCGGTCGCGGAAGCGAACCGCATCCTCGAAAACTACGGGCTTAAAGAGAACGCATGAGGACGGGCCACCGATCGGGCGCGGGGAAATCCTGGCCGGCAGCGCTGGCCGGGCTCGTTCTTTGCGCCTGGGCCGCCATTGCAGGGGCGGCGGAGAATGAAAAGCCGACACCCGATGCCCGCGCGGTCGCGCCGTCACGTTTCGGCGAACGGCCGGCGGACGAGGCGTTCGGCGCGTTCCAGCGCGGTCTCTATCTGACGGCGCGCAACCTCGCCCTGCCGCGCGCGGAAGCGGGCGATGCGGCGGCGCAGACGCTGCTTGCCGAAATCTACTCGCGCGGGCTCGGCGTTCCTCGCGATCCCGAACAGGCCGCCGACTGGTACATGAAGGCCGCGGAGCAGGGCGTGCCCGAGGCGCAACTGCAGTATGCGCTGATCCTGCTCAAGGGCGATCCGGACGAGGGAAAGAAGTCCAGGGCCTACGAATTGATGAAGGCCGCCGCCGATTCCGGCAACGGCCATGCGGAATTCAACTATGCGCAGTTGCTGATCAACGACCGTCCCGGCAGCCAGAGCTTGAAAGAGGCGTATGGCTATTTCCAGCGTGCGGCCGAAAAGGGAATTGCCGACGCGCAATATGCCGTCAGCCGGTACCTCGCCAACGGAACGGGCGGCATAGTCCGGGATTCGACGCAGGCGCGGGAGTGGCTGATCAAGGCCGCTCGGCAGAATTTCGACACCGCCCAGTACGAACTCGGCCAGTGGTACCTGCATGGCCTTGGCGGCGAACGCGAACTCGACAAGGCGTTCTCATGGACGCTGCGCGCGGCGCGGGCCGGCAATATCGCGGCGCAAGCCGCTGTGGCCAAGCTGTACTGGGGGGCGCTCGGGACCGAACCCGACGAAGGCGAGGCAGCGGCGTGGTATGTGGTTGCCCGGCGCGCCGGATTGCGGGACCGTGCGCTTGACGATTTCTGGGAAGGGCTGACCGAGGAAGAACAGCGCTCGGCCATCGACCGGGCCAATCAGTTGCGCTGAAGCAGCGGCGAAAATGCGCGGCGCCGGCGAACCGCTTGAAAGATCGGCGCAAGTGTGGTCTTGAACCGCCCAATCTCAGGCCCGTATCGGGCGCAATATCGGTGATCTCACATGAAAATCAATGGTAACGAAATCCGACCCGGCAACGTAGTCGAACACAATGGCGGCCTGTGGGTCGCGGTGAAATGCAACGCGGTGAAGCCGGGCAAGGGCGGCGCATTCAACCAGGTCGAACTGAAGAACCTGATCGACGGCACCAAGCTCAACGAACGCTTCCGCTCCAGCGAGACGGTCGAGCGCGTGCGACTGGAACAGAAGGACTTCCAGTTTCTCTACGAGCAGGACGGCGCGCTGGTGTTCATGGACACGGAATCATACGAGCAGCTGGAACTGCAGAAAGACTTCGTCGGCGACCGCGCCGCCTTCCTGCAGGACGGCATGATGGTGACGGTGGAAATGCACGAGGAACGGCCGATCGGCGTTACGCTGCCTGACCAGGTCGTGCTCGAGATCGTCGAGGCCGATCCGGTGGTGAAAGGCCAGACGGCGGCATCGTCCTACAAGCCGGCGGTGATGGAAAACGGTGTACGCGTCATGGTGCCGCCGTTCATCGAGGCGGGCGAGAAGATCCTCGTCGACACCAACGAAATCGCCTATATCCGCCGCGCCGACTGACGGCCGCTCCTGATCCAACGACCGCAGCAACGCCCAAGGAAATCAAGTCATGGCCCGCAGCGCACTGATGAATGTCATGATCCAGGCCGTCACGAAGGCCGGACGCGGTTTGGCGCGCGATTTCGGCGAGGTGCAGAACCTGCAGGTCTCGGTCAAGGGGCCGGGCGATTTCGTCAGCCAGGCGGACTTGCGCGCGGAGGAGACGTTGCGCGCGGAACTGGAGCGCGCACGGCCTGATTACGGCTTCCTGCTGGAGGAAGGCGGCGAAGTCGCGGGCAAGGATACCCAGCACCGCTGGATCATCGACCCGCTCGACGGCACCACGAACTTCCTGCACGGCCTTCCGCATTTCGCGATCTCGGTCGCGCTGGAGCGGCAGGGCCAGATCGTCGCCGCGGTGATCTTCAATCCGGCGACCGACGAACTCTATTCGGCGGAGAAGGGGGCGGGCGCATTCCTCAATGACCGGCGGATGCGGGTCGCGGGGCGCAAGAAGCTGACCGACTGCATCATCGGTTGCGGCGTGCCGCATCTGGGGCGCGGCGATCACGGGCGTTTCCTCGTGCAGCTGCGCAACGTGATGGGCGAGACCGTCGGCATCCGGCGGGCCGGAGCAGCGGCGCTCGATCTTGCCTATGTCGCCGCCGGACGGCTGGACGGCTATTGGGAGGAATGGATTTCGCCATGGGACATGGCGGCCGGCATTCTCCTGGTGCGCGAGGCGGGGGGCTTCGTTACCGATCTTGCCGGCGGGACCGACATGTTCGACCGTGGCGATATAATTGCCGGCAACGAGGCGATCCAGAAGGCGCTGATGACGACCGTCAACAAGCCGCTTGTAAAAAGCTGAGCACATGCCGCTCGGTAAGGGCGGATCGCACTTTTATTTCTGCCTTTTTTTTAGCTAAGGTCGCGCCATCCGAAGGGACACAGGCGGCCAAGGGAATTGCGCAATGACAATCGGCGATACTGAACAGACAAGCGCACCTGCCCAGACGCAGGGCCGGTTCGATCCGTATCGCCTGTCCAATCCGCAAGTCTTTCTGCTGTCGATGATCATCTTCCTGGTGATCGTCGGATTCGTGACAGCGATCCTCTACCGGCAGGTTTCAACAGCTTTCGTGACCAATCCCGGGCTGAACGGACTGATCCTCGGCGTGCTCGCCGTCGGCATCATCCTCGTCTTCCAGCAGGTCATCGGGCTGTTCCGCGAGGTGCGCTGGGTCAACACGTTCCGGACGGGTGAGACGGCGCGGCGCGACCCGGTGCTGCTGGCGCCGATGCAGGCGCTGCTGGCACGGCGGCAGGCCGAAACGCTGACGACGATGGCGACGCGCTCGATCCTCGATTCCATCGCGACGCGCCTCGACGAATCACGCGACACGTCGCGCTACCTGATCGGGCTGCTGGTCTTTCTCGGCCTGCTCGGCACCTTCTGGGGCCTGCTGCAGACCATCGGCTCCATCGGATCGACGATCCAGTCGCTCGATCCGGGCACGGGCGACACAAAAGACATTCTCGATGCCCTGAAGGCCGGGCTCAGTTCGCCGCTGGAAGGCATGGGCACGGCGTTCTCGTCGTCACTGTTCGGCCTTTCCGGTTCGCTGGTTCTCGGCTTTCTCGACCTGCAGGCCGGTCGCGCGCAGAACCGTTTCTACACGGAACTGGAAAACTGGCTGTCGTCGGTGACCGATCCCAATTCCGGCCTGGTGCACCCTGGCGCCGGGACGGAAGGCAGCCAGGACATGAAGACCGTCGCAGAGGCGCTGATGACGATGCAGAGCGGTTCGGGCGGAAGCCAGCGCGCGACGGCGGCGATGGCGAGCCTCGCCGAAGGCATCCAGGGGCTGGTGCGCAACATGCGTTCCGAACAGCAGATGATGCGTGACTGGGTCGAATCCCAGGCCGCCGACCAGAAAGCGATCCGCGAGACCCTCGACAAGCTGACAGAAGCGATCGAGAAAAGCGGCAAGGGGAAATAACCGGTGGCGCTTGCCCGCAACCGCCGCCACGACCGGCGCGTCGATTACTGGCCGGGCTTCGTCGACGCGCTGTCGACGCTGCTTCTGGCGATCATGTTCCTGTTGTCGGTCTTCGTCCTCGCGCAGTTCCTTCTCAGCCAGGAAATCTCCGGTAAGGACGCGGTGCTCAACCGGCTCAACTCGCAGATCAACGAACTGACGCAGCTTCTGGCGCTGGAACAGTCCAACCGCCAGGACTCTGAAGACCAGTTGTTGGCATTGCAGGCCTCGCTCGCCTCGGTGGAGGAGGAGAAATCGCGGCTGGAAAGCCTGCTGTCGGCGGGCAGCGGGGCCAGCGCCGCCGCAGAGGAGCGTATCGGCGAACTGTCGCAGACGCTCGACGAGGAACGCCAGGTCAGCCAGCGGGCGCTCAACCAGGTCGAACTGCTCAACCGGCAGATTTCGGCACTGCGCAAGCAGATCGCGGCGCTGGAGGATGCGCTCGAAGTGTCCGAGGAACGCGACCGGGAATCGAACGCCAAGATTGCCGATCTCGGCCGGCGGCTGAACGTTGCGTTGGCGCAACGGGTGCAGGAACTGAACCGCTATCGCTCGGATTTCTTCGGGCGGCTGCGCGAGATCCTGTCCGATCGCGAGAATATCCGCATCGTCGGCGACCGCTTTGTCTTCCAGTCGGAAGTGCTGTTCCCGTCCGGCGCGGCGGACCTCAATCCGGCAGGGGAAAGCGAAATGGCCAAGCTCGCCGCTGCGATCATCGACCTGCAAAAGGAAATCCCGGAAGAGATCAACTGGGTGCTGCGCGTCGACGGCCACACCGACAATGTGCCGATTTCGGGGACGGGGCGGTTCGCAGACAATTGGGAACTTTCGAGCGCGCGCGCGACCTCGGTGGTGAAGTTCCTGATCGAAGAGGGCGTGCCGCCGCAGCGCCTGGTTGCCGCGGGCTTCGGCGAATACCAGCCGCTCGATCCCGAGGATACCGACGAGGCGCGCGCGCGCAACCGGCGTATCGAACTCAAGCTGACCGAGCGCTGAGCCCGGTCGCGGGCGTGGCGGCGGACGAACGCGGCCGGGCGGCGCGGAGTTCCCCGGTACTGAAACGCCACGCGCCGTAGACCAGGATGCCGGCGGTGCCGAAGCCGATGGCGAGCACAATCAGTTTTATGATTTCCATGTGTCTTTTCCTGCTTTCGATGCGCTTCGACGCGCGCCGGTTTGCCGGCGGCTAGCCGGCCTGCGCGCTGGGTTCAGGCCGCCTTGTCGCGGCCAGTGCGCGCTCGATGCCGGCGATCTCGTCGCGCAGTTTCAGTTTCATGCGCTTGAGCAAGGTCAGCCGCAGGTGGTCGGGGCGCGGGCGCGTCAACTCGCCGTGAATCTTTGATTCCAGAATGTCGTGACGAACCCTGAGGGCATACAGTCGTGGGTACATCGGCGTTCTCCTTTCAGTTACGGAGGACATCTGGTTGCGGAGCTTGATAGTTCAAATCGATTGTTTATATCGACCCGATAGAGGAAACCTATTCATGTCGTTCAGACCGTCGCCCCGCCAGCTGGAGTACTTGCTCGCGATCGGCGAGACGGGCCATTTCGGCGCGGCTGCGCGGCTCTGCCATGTTTCGCAGCCGACGCTTTCAACACAGTTGTCGCTGCTGGAAGAGCAACTGGGCGCGATGCTGATCGACCGTTCGCCGGGCCGCGCGCGGCTTACGCCGATCGGCGAGAAGGTGATCGTTCTGGCACGCACGGCCCTGGCTTCGCTGGACGAGATCGTCGGCGTCGCGCGCCACTCCGCCGGCCAACTCGGTGGCCTTCTTCGGCTCGGAGTCGCGCCGACCTTCGGCCCCTACTACCTGCCCCACCTACTGCCGCATCTGCATGCCGCCTATCCGGACCTCGAAATCTATATTCGCGAGGACCGCCCGCATGTGCTGGAAGCGACCGCAGCCGAAGGCTCGATCGACTGCGCGCTGGCGCCGCAGCCCGAAGACCGCGAGCGGCTGGAATACCGGGAACTGATGGTCGAGACACTTTATCTCGGCATGGCATCGGACCACCCTCTCGCACAGGCGACGGAAGTGCGCGCCGGGATGCTGGCCGGCGAGCGGATGCTGACGCTGGGGCCTGGTCACCGGCTCAGCCAGAACGTGCGGGCACTCTGCGCGGAATCGGGTGCGATCCTTCGGGAGAAGTACGAGGGTACGAGCCTCGACGCCTTGCGCCAGATGGTATCGATCGGGATGGGACTGTCGCTGTTTCCCGAGCTTTACGCGGCGTCCGAATTTGCCCGGCGCGAGGAACAGGTTGTGCTGCGCCGGATCGCCGATTGGCCGCTGACGCGATCCGTGGGGCTGTTCTGGCGCAAGGGGCACGTGCGCAGCGCGCATTTCCAGCGTTTCGGTGACGAATGCAAGCGCATTGCCGACGGGGCCGCTGCGGGCCACGCCGGCGTTTCCGTCTAGGCGGACTTACTCGGCCGCTCCGGCCATCGCCCTGGCGCCATCGTCGAACTGCAGTTTCGCCAGTCGCGAATAGATGCCGCCCTTGCGACGCGACAGCGAGGCATGGGTGCCTTCCTCGACGATGTGGCCGTCCTGCATGACGAGGATGCGGTCGGCCTTGAGGATGGTGGCGAGGCGGTGGGCGATGACAATGGTGGTGCGGCCCTGCATCAGCCGTTCCAGCGCCTTTTGCACCAGCTTTTCGCTTTCCGCATCGAGGGCCGATGTCGCCTCGTCGAGCAGCAGGATCGGCGCGTCGCGCAGGATGGCGCGGGCTATGGCGATGCGCTGGCGCTGGCCACCGGACAGCGTCACGCCGCGTTCGCCGACCTGGGTATCGTAGCCCTCGGGCAGCGCCTCGATGAATTCATGCGCCTGGGCGGCCTTCGCCGCATCGATGACCGCCTCGCGCGTGGCGTCGGGCCGGGCGAAGGCGATGTTGTCGGCGGCGGTGCCGGAGAAGATCGTCACGTCCTGCGGCACGATGGCGAAACGCGCGCGGGCGTCCTCGAGTGCCGCTTCGCGCAGATCGACGCCGTCGATCAGGATACGGCCGGCGGTCGGATCGTACTGGCGCAACAGCAGCGCGAAGACCGTGCTCTTGCCAGCGCCGGACGGTCCGGCGACGGCGACGGTCTCGCCGGGCCTGATGGAGAAATCGAGATTGTTGACCGCGCTCTCGCCGGGGCGCGTCGGATAGGCGAAGGAGACCTCCTCGAAGGCGACCGCACCCTCGGCAGGCGAAGGCATCGGCACCGGGTCTTGCGGCGAGAGGATCGCGGGTTCCTCGTCGAGGAGCTCGGCGAGCCGTTCGGCGGCGCCGGCGGCCTGCTGCAACTCGCCCCAGACTTCCGACAGGGCGCCGAGCGCGCCGGCGGCGAAGACCGCGTAGAGCAGGAACTGGCCGAGCGTGCCGGGCGACATGACCCCGTTCAGTACGTTCTGGGCGCCGATCCACAGCACGGCGACGACGCTGGAGAACACCATGAAGATGGCGAAGGCGGTCAGTGCGGCGCGGGCCTTCGCCGAGGTGCGGGCGGCATCGAATGCCAATTCGACGGCGCGGGCAAAGCGCGACGTCGCCAGCGCCTCGTTGGTGAAGGCCTGGAAGGAGCGCACCGAACCGATCGCCTCGCTGGCATAGGCGGTGGCATCGGCCAGCGTATCCTGAGCCTTGCGCGAGCGGGCGCGAACGCGGCGGCCGAAGGCGACGATCGGCAGGACGATGACCGGAATGGCGGCGATGACGACGGCGGACAGGGACGGGCTTGTGATCACCATCATGGTCAGTGCGCCGAAGCACAGGATGACGTTGCGCAGCGCGACCGAGGCCGTGGCGCCGACGGCGGACTTGATCTGGGTCGTGTCGGCGGTGAGCCGCGAGACGATCTCGCCCGACATGGCCTGGTCGAAAAAGGAAGAGGAGAGCGTCATCACATGGGAAAAGACGTCGCGGCGGACATCGGAGACGACGCGCTCGCCAAGCGTGATGACGAAATAGTAGCGCCCGGCGCTGGCGATCGCGAGCATGGCGGCAAGCACGACCAGCATGGCGAAGTAGTTGTTGATCAGCTGGCCGTCGGCGTCGGAAAAGCCGTGATCAATCATCCGGCGCACGGCGGTCGGCAGCGACAGCGTGGTCGCGGCGGCGAGTACCAGCGAGATGCCGGCGCCGATGACGAGGCCCTTGTAGCGCATCAGGTAGGGCGCCATTCGTGCCAGCGGGCGCAGGGCCTGGCGCTTGCGCTCGCCGGTTGCGCTTTGCGGCGTGTCGGTCATGTGTCTTTCCATCTCGTCGTCAGGCCGGGTCGAACCCGGTTGAATTGTGTTTCGCGCCGGTCTTGAGCTTCCGCCGTGGGTGATGTATAGGCTCCACATCTTTTTGGGAAGCCGTGGCCAAATGGCGCACGGCTTTCATGGTTTCAGACAAGCGGGATGACGGCGCGTGCGCCGGGAAATCACCCGCCGGCAAGGCAGGACAGGCAAGATGAAGGCTGACATCCATCCCGACTACCACATGATCAAGGTCGTGATGACCGACGGTACCGAATACACGACCCGCTCGACCTGGGGCTCCGAGGGCGAAACGCTCAACCTCGACATCGACTCCAAGTCGCATCCGGCATGGACCGGCGGCCAGCAGAACCTGCTCGACCGCGGCGGCCGCGTTTCGAAGTTCAAGAAGCGCTACGAAGGCCTCGGCGTCTGATCGCAAGCTTCAATCGCAGACAAATAAAAAGCCCGGACCTTGGTCCGGGCTTTTTTGTTGCCGTTTGTGTGCCCGCTGTCAGCGCGCGGCGAAGGCCGTGCGCAGCAGTTCGAGCTGGGAGCCGACCGGATTGTCGTTGTTGACCGGCATCTGCCCGGTCACTTCCTCGGGCGCGCCGAACAGATCCTGATCGAGCCGGTAGACGTAGGACTGCAGGCGCAGCGAACGGTTGACCAGAAGGCGGAAGGCCTCGGGAAGCTCGTTCCAGCCGCTGGCCGTCAGCTTGGCGGAGGAGGTGTCGAGACGGATCTTCTTCTTTTCCGTCAGCATCTGCTCGCGGTTCATCTCGCCGGTGTTGAGTGCGCGCTGCAGGAGCAGCCAGGATGCGATCTGCATCAGGCGCGTCGTCAGGCGCATGGATTCGGCGGCATAGAGCGTCGCGGCGAGGCGGCTCAGCTTCTTGGCCTCGGCGCGGCCCTCGCCATCGAGGTAGGCCGCGGTTTCCTCGACCAGGCCCATTCCGTCGGAATAAAGCTTCTTGAACGCGGTCGACGACGCCTTGCGCTCGATGAAATTGATGGTGTTGTTTGACCGCTTGACCAACTCAGACATACCCGCAACCCTGCCCGTTACAAATTCGCCGCTATTATTCTCGATTTCGATGTAAGCGCTGCGGCGTCCCAGCACACTCGCATATTGCCGGTGTGCACAGTTCAGCGCAAGAAGATGCTTAATGCAAGGTTAACGGCGGGCGCGGCCTGTGCCGTCGCGGGACGGCGGGGGCTCAAGACAAAAAAAAGAGCCGCAAAAGCAGCTCTCAGGAGTTTAAACAGGGAGGCGTCAAACAAAGCAACGGTGTCACTTCGAATGAGTTCGGAAAATCCGAACAAACACAGTAAACACCTGTAAAGCTTAACAAGGGGTTAACGGAATACCAAAATCCTGCTTTTCCACCCGATTTGGCACAGTCATCGCCTGAAAAACGCTTCCGCCGCGTCGCGGCTGGCCGATTTGGAGTCGATGACTGCTTCGATGCGGGCGATTTCGGCCTTCAGCGCCTCGACGGTCTCGCGCAACTCGTCCGCCGACAACAGCGCCAGGTCCTGGCCGATCTCGAAAGGTTTTCTCTTTTTCGGCAGCTCTTCATCCATTGTGTTCTCCTGCGCAGTTGCCGCCCCGGGGAAGCGACCCTACAGTCCGGCGCGAGACATGAAAAGACGAGGAGCCGGCTGGACAATCATGGGCATGATGAAGGCGATCGAGATCAGCGAACCGGGCGGGCCGCGCGCCCTGCAGCCAACGCAGCGGCCGGTGCCGGAGCCGGGGCCGGGCGAAATCCTCGTGCGGGTGAAATGCGCCGGCGTGAACCGGCCGGACGTGCTGCAGCGCATGGGCGGCTACCCGCCGCCGAAGGGCGCCTCCGACATTCCCGGACTCGAAATCGCCGGCACGGTGGAAGCGGCCGGACAGGGCGCCTCGAAGTTCGCGCAGGGCGACCAGGTCTGCGCGCTGGTGCCGGGCGGCGGCTACGCCGAGTTCGCCACCGTGCACGAGAGCAATGCGCTGCCGGTACCCCGGGGATTCACCTTCGCCGAAGCCGCGGCGATTCCGGAGACCTATTTCACCGTCTGGCACAACGTGTTCCAGCGCGGCGGGCTGAAGCCCGGCGAGACGCTGCTGGTGCATGGCGGCACCTCCGGCATCGGCACGACCGCGATCCAGCTGGCCAAGGCGTTCGGCGCGTCGGTGATCACGACGGCGGGCAGCGCGGAGAAATGCGCGGCCTGCGAAAAGCTCGGCGCCGACCGGGCGATCAATTACCGCGAGGCGGATTTCGTCGAGGCGGTGAAGGAGGCGACCGGCGGCAAGGGCGCCGACGTCATCCTCGACATGGTCGGCGGCGACTACATCAACCGCAACTACGAGGCGGCGGCGGTGGACGGGCGGATCGTGCAGATCGCGTTTCTCGGCGGCGCCAAGGCGGAAGCCAATTTCTCGCTCCTGATGGTCAAGCGGCTGACGCATACCGGCTCGACGCTCAGGGCGCGTTCCATCGAGTTCAAGGCCGGGCTGGCGGGTGAACTGCGCGAAAAGGTGTGGCCGCTGCTGGCCGAGCGGAAAGTGCAGCCGGTAATGGACATGTTCTACCCGCTGCACGAGGCCTGGCGGGCGCATGAGCGCATGGAAGCCGGCAGCCATATCGGCAAGATCGTGCTGGACGTGGGGTGAGGAGTGTCCGGCTTTGCCGGCCAATCGACAACGATTTGTCGATTGGAGCAACGAACGCCCGCAGCGAAAACGCAGGGCCGGGTGGCCATGACCCCCTCTCTTGCAAAACCCCAGGACTTGGCATTGCCAAGCCAGGCTTTTGCTTTCTCCCCCCTCCAAGGGGAAGACCGGCGCGCGTCTTTGCCCCCGCGCTTCCTTTCGAAGCCGGAGCGAAGACAGCGGACCGGGTACCGTTCTCACGACGTGTCGTCCCGCTGTAACTGCACCGCCAGCGCATGGCACTCGCGCAGCACGTCGTCGACCGCGTGGATCGGGCGCCTGCGGAAGCCGGGCGGCCAGCCGGGGCGCATGGGGGAAAGGCGTTTGGCGCGGAGCAGGCCGGCATCGCGCCGGGCGCGCCAGCGGGCGAGGCGCTTCGCCTGGCCGTCGAGATCGTCCAGCGCACGCCGGAGCGCGTGCAGGCGGCGGCAGAGGGGCGCGGCGTCGACGGGATCGCCGGGCGACGGAATCCAGTATTCGGGGATCGGGCGCGGCTCGGTGACGCCAATGATGGAGATGCGCGGGAAACCCTTCGGTTTCTTGCGCACCGGGCCGAAGTGGAAGCGCTTGAGGGGATCGATAAGGGGGAGGGAAAGATTTGTCGCCTTTGCGACGGTCTTCACCTTTACGGAAGGGGGCCTCTCGCAGCGACGGCGCTTCGCTTGTCTCGGGGCCGGCCCGAGGATGACGGCGCGAACCGGATGGGCTTCGACACGCATGTTCCGCGCGGCGATGATCACAAGGCGGCGGACGGCGGATTCGGCGGGGCGCAGGACGCGGAGCACGGCGCAGCGCAGATGGCGCGGCAGGGTGGCGATCCTCGGGTCAGGCCCGCGGATGACGCTTTCCGTGAGACCGGCCATGGCGAACAGCGCGGCGACGATGCGCAGCAGCGCCTCGCGGTTGCGCTCGATCGCCAGGTCCCAGTCCATGCTTATCCTTTCGCTGCCGTCCATCGGGATCTGTGAAGGGTAAGGGCGGCGGGGCGGCCGGTGGATAAAACCCGGGAAAAAATGCCCGTTTCGGCGCGGCCGGGGGCTTTCCGGCAGGTGTTTTCCACCCGGTGCGAACCCGTGCCCAATCCCCCGGAAGGAACGATCGGGCCGATGGCGGGTTGGTTACCCGACAGCTTTCAACGACCGAACGGAGATCTCCATGCCTGGCCTGCCGGACACCGCCGACGCCATCGTTCGCGGCCTCCTGCTCGGAACCGTCGCGCTCGCCTTCGTCATCGTCCTCGTGCGGATCATCGGCTTGCGGTCGTTTTCGAAAATGACCGCGTTCGATTTCGTGATCACGCTTGCCACCGGTTCGCTTCTCGCAACCGCGGCCACGGCGACCGCATTGGCCGGCTTTCTCCAGGCTCTGGGGGCAATCGCCGTGCTGATGGCGCTTCAGGTCGGTCTCGCCGTCATGCGCCGCGCCTCGGGCGGCAATCGCAGCCTGCTTGAAAACGAACCTCTGATCCTGATGCGCGACGGCCGTTTCATCGACGAGGCCATGGCCGGCAGCCGGGTTTCGCGGGACGACGTGATGGCGAAACTGCGCGCGGCCAATGTGCTGGACGTGAAAGACGTGCGGGCCGTGGTGCTGGAGACGACAGGCGACATCAGCGTGCTGCACGGCGAAGAGCTGAATGGCGAGATGCTGACCGGCGTGCGGGGATAAGGTCAAACCGGGCGTTGCCGCCCTGCCTTGCGGCCTTACTTTGCCGCCTTGCATTGCCCGGAAACAACACCGGGAAGCGCCCAAGATTTCGCCGATCGCCGGGCCCGATTTACCATGTTGTTCCCCGGCCCTTCCGTCGAACCGGCAGAAAAGGCTAAGCTGTGCGCGTGGATGGTGAACACGTTCGCCGCGAAACGGTCACGGTCATGGTCGTTGATCTGCCGCAATGCGGGTGACCGGCAAGCTTTGCTTTACTGTCCGATGATAATTTGAAGAGGACGGAGTCCGTTCAGGAGCGACGAGAGCCATGTCCGGGATGGGATCAGGCCCTGGTCGTTGAATCCGATTGTCGCGTGCCGCGTTTGCCGGGGTCATCATGTGGCCTCCGCCGCGCTTTTGCCAATCGCCGCTCCGTAACGCCAGGACGGCATCCGCATTTGGGGACAAGCCTTTTGAAGGACGAGAATTCTAAAACGGGATCATCGCGCGTTCGCGCTGTCGCGAAGCGTCTGTCGCATCCGGTGACCGCCGCGGCAATCGTCGGCGTGGCGGGTCTGCTGGCGGTGACACCGCTCATTGCCGGGGGCGCCGCGCACCTGTCCGCGGGCCTCGTTGCCATGCCCGCCTACGTGCATGCGTCCGTCCCGGGAACCGAGGCGATGCGCCCGTTCGCGCCGCGCGCCGAATACGAGGCGCCGGCACGGGCCGGAAGCGTGCTCGCGGAGCGCGGCGACCGCGTCTTCAAGGTGGCCGCGCCAGAAAAACGGACCGTCGCACGGCCGGCGGCGCCGGATTTCGCCGATTTCGACCGGCAACGCCTTTCGGGGCAGCACGAAGCGGACGGCCCGATGCCGGCCGTCGGGCGCTACGCCTGGGTTTCCGGCGATGCCGTCCCGGTGACCCTGGCCAGCCTGGACCGGCGGTTCGCGGAGTCGACATCCTTGGCAGTGCCGGACACGGTCCTGTCGGAAATTGCAGCCGCCGAGGTTGTCGAGGACGACGAGCTGAGCGTTCCGCTGCCCGTGACGAGACCGCGGATCGACATCGCATCCGTACCGGCGGACGACAGTCCGGCTTCCGCCGCAGTGGCCTCGGTCGCACCGCAACCGGAGCGCGGCCCGGCACGACCGGCCGCCGAAAGGAAACGCCCGGCCGGCGCGGCGCTCGCCTATGCCAATCCGGACGTGCAGGTCGAGGAAGAGAAATCGGGCGGAATCTTCGGCAGGCTGTTCGGCCGGCGCGACATGTCGCTGCTGCCCGGGCGCGGCAGCAAGGTGGCCGTCTACGATATCGGCGCGGCGGTCGTCTACATGCCGAACGGCGAAAAGCTGGAGGCGCATTCGGGGTTCGGCAAAATGAAGGACGACCCGCGTTACGTCGCGGAGAAGAACAAGGGGCCGACGCCGCCCAATCTCTACAAGCTGAGGATGCGGGAGGCCCGTTTCCATGGCGTCGAGGCCATCCGCCTGCTGCCGGCCGACGGCAAGAAGAAATACAACCGCGACGGGCTGCTCGCCCATACCTACATGTATGTGCGCGGCGGCGGCATGGACAAGGCGCAATCGAACGGCTGTGTGGCGTTCAAGGATTACGACCGCTTCCTGACCGCCTTCAAGCGCGGCGAGATCGAACATTTGATCGTCGTGCCGCATCTGAAAGAAGTGCCGACCTACATGGCGGCGCTCTGAGGGGCGCAGGCCGGTCTGAGCGTAGTCCCGTCCTTTCCAGGCATGAGACAGGAAAACCGGGACGCTGCACTTCCGGCTTTCGCTTTCAATCAGGCCCATGAAAGCGTTTCGGGTCATTGACATCGTGTATATGCACGATAGTTTCCGTGCATGGCCAAGTCGCTTGTCACCGACGACGATTTTTCGCGCTGCATGCTGCTCAACACGGTGCGCACGGCGCGAACGCTGCTGCGCCGTTACGACCAAAAGCTGAAGCCGCTCGGCGTAACGGTGGTGCAATTCTCAATCCTGCTGATGATCCGCAACAACCGGGGCCTGTCAATCAACGGGCTGGCGGAACGGATCGCCGCCGACAGGTCGACGCTGACGCGGAACCTTGATCTGCTGGTTCGCGACGGCCTGGTGGTCAAGGAGAACGCACCGAAGGGCAACGCCAAGATCTGCCGGCTGACCGATGCCGGCGACTCGAAGCTGGACCAGCTGGTTCCGTTGTGGCGGAACGCCCAGAAGGAGATGCAGGAACTGCTGGAAGGGCAGGACCCGGAAGCCTATCTCGCCACGCTGCGATTGCTGGCACGGGGATAGGGCGATTTTTCTGCCTTTTAACGTGTATATACACGAAAGGAAGCACGATGAGTATTGAAGATCCGATCGTCGTCACCGGCATGGGAGCGGTCTCGCCGCTCGGCGTCGGGGTCGCCATGAACTGGCAACGGCTCGTTGCCGGGAAAAGCGGTATCGTCGCCAACACCCGGTTCGACACCGCCGACTACAGTTGCAGGGTGGCGGGCCTCGTGCCGTCGAAGGCGGAGGATACGAACGGGTTCGACGCGGCGGACTTCATCGAGGCGAAGGATGCCCGAAAGATGGACCTGTTCATGCACTACGCGATCGGCGCGACGGAAGAAGCGCTCGACCAAGCGGATTGGCGTCCGCAAGCCGACGGCGAAAAGGCGCGCACGGCGGTGATCATCGCAACCGGTGTCGGCGGGTTCCCGGCGATCACCCATGCCGTGCAGACGGTCGCGCAGCGCGGGCCGCGCCGGCTGTCGCCGTTCACCGTGCCGGCCTTCCTGCCGAACCTCGCCGCCGGGCATATCTCGATCCGGCACGGCTTTACCGGCCCGCTCGGTTGCCCGGTGACGGCCTGTGCCGCGTCCGCGCAGGCGATCGGCGACGGCATGCGGCTGATCATGACCGGCGAGGCGGACGTGGCGGTGTGCGGCGGATCGGATGCCTGTGTCGACCCGGTGTCGATTGGCGGATTCGGCGCGGCGCGGGCGCTTTCGACCGCCTACAACGATGCGCCGGAACGCGCGTCTCGGCCCTTCGACAAGGGCCATGACGGCTTCGTGCTGTCGGAGGGCGCGGCGACGGTGATCATCGAGAGGCTTAGCCACGCCAAGGCGCGGGGCGTCACTCCGCTCGCGGTGCTCTCGGGATACGGCACGACCGCGGATGCCTATCACATTACCGCCGGCCGTCCGGACGGGGCGGGCGCGGCGGCGGCGATGCGCGCCGCGCTTGCCATGGCCGGACTCGGGCCGGAGGCAATCGATTACGTCAACGCGCATTCCACGTCGACGCCGGTCGGCGACAGCGCCGAGATCGCCGCGCTGGCGACGATCTTTCCGGACCGCGGCAAGGATCTCGCCGTGACCTCGACAAAATCGGCAACCGGCCACCTGCTCGGCGCGGCCGGTGCACTGGAGGCGGTCTATTCGGTGATGGCGCTGCGCGAGGGGATCGTGCCGCCCGGCCTGAATATCGACGATCCGGACAAAGAGGCAGACCGGTTCGACCTCGTGCCGAATGTCGCGAAGGAAAAGCCGCTGACCCATGTGCTGTCGAACGGCTTCGGTTTCGGCGGAGTAAATGCCAGCCTGGTGTTCAGCAAGGCCGCATGACGACACACAGGAAAAGCCGGGGCGTTGCCGCCCCGGCTTCTCATTATTCCGTCTTGGGAGGCGGAAAGCTTACATCGTTCCGGTTACATCGTGCCCATGGCGCCGAGGCGCAGGAGCAGGGTCTCGCCGTTTGAGTCGTCGACTCCGTCATTGTCGGTGACCGCGAAGGCGTTGCCGGCGGCGTCGATGGCGAAGCCCTCGATCTTGTCGACGACATAGCCGCCGGTCGACTTCAGGTCCGGAATGAAATCACGGACCTCTTCCTTTCCGACCAGCGGCAGTTCGCCGCCGAGCTTGCCCGGCTGCAGGTCGGAGACCGGGACGCGGAACAGCTTCTTCAGTTTCGCGGCCTCGCCGATCTGGTTGTCGCGCTCGACGATGTAGACGTAATCGCCATTGGCGGTAATCTCCGACAGGCCAACCCAGCCTTCGCCCTTCGGCTCAAGCGGATAGCGCACCGCGCCGGCCCATTCGCCGGCCTTGGTGTCGTAGGCCAGAAGCTTGACCTGGCCGGCCGCGTCATCGGCCCATTCGCGCTGGATGGCGATCCAGAGCATGTCGCCAATCTTCGTCACGCCCTCGGCACCGAAGCGCTTCTCGACGGCGGCAAGCTCGGCCGGGAAGGGAACCTGTTCCTCGATCTCGCCCTTGGCGTCCACATGGTAGAGCGCGTGCGGGATCAGCCGGTCGGTGCGGCCTTCGGAAGCGAGCCAGAAGCCGCCTTCGCCGTCCGACGCGATGCCTTCCAGATCGAGCAGCTGGGCGGCCGCGCCGGAACGGGTGACGCGGGTCGCCGCCGTAATCCTCGCCGGCGTCTCGTTGGCGTCGATGGTGAAAATGGTCGGCTGCATGGCGTAGAACGAGTCGTTGACCGCATAGAGGATGCCGGGCTTTTCCGGATCGGCGGCGAGACCGGAGAGGGCGCCCCAGCCGAGCGGACGGTCGCCGTCCATGCCGGAGACGATCATCGGATAGGCGGCGGGGCCCGCGCCGTATGAGTAGAGCGTCACGTGGCTGCGCAGGCCGCCGTCCTCGACGAGATCGACCTCGTTGGCGACGGCGAGCAGGTTGCGGCCGGGAATGGCGACGGCGCCTTCCGGCCCGAGCGCGGTCGGCAGGAGCTGCCTGAATTCGGGGTCGGCGCCGGTGTCCTCGTAGACCCCGACGACGGAGCCGCGCTCGGACAGGACGAAGATGTAGGTCGCGTCCCCGAAGGTGCCGACTTCCAGGCCTTCCGGCTCGGCGCCCTTGTTGCCGGAGCGCTTTTCCGGATAGTGGCCGGCCTTCGCGACTTCGTATTCGAAGGCGAGACCGCTTTCGTAGAGGGTTTCGCCGGTCCTGGAGAAGATGGTGAAACCGCGCGAACCGCCCTCGTAGTCGCCCTCGTTGGCGATGACGAGGCGGTCATTGTCGAGCCACTTGACGGCATCGGGCTCGCGCTTCACGCCGGTCAGCGTTCCGTCGAAGGTCAGCGCGCGCTCCTCGGCGGTGTCGACGTTTTCCAGATCGACCGAACCGGCGGAGAAATGCGAGACGATTTCGCCGGTTTCGCCGTTGACGATGACGATGTGGTTGTTCTCCTGCAGCGTCAGGGCGATCTCGTTCAGATCGTTGAAGGCGACGAATTCGGGCTCCGGATCGCTGCCGGCGATCGCGGCGAGACCGGTCACGTCGACGGATTTCAGGCTGGCGCAATCGAGCGCGCCATCGCCGGCGCCGAGGATGGCGAGCGTGCCGGCCGGCATCTGCGGGATGACGCCGTCATCGAGGTCCTCATCGCGCTCGTTCTCGATGGCGACGGCCACGAGCGAGCCGTCCTTCGACAGGGCGACGGAATCGGGCTGGCCGCCGAGATCGCAGCTCTGGCCGATCTCGCCGGTTGCCAGATCGATGCTGACGATCGCGCCGGAGGGGGCGGTGTAGCTTTCGGAGGTGTTGAGGCCGACAAAGGCGTGGCCGGACTGGACGACCAGCGAGGTCGGCTCGCCGTCAAGCCTGACATAGCCGGCGGGGGCGGGATTGGCCGGATCGGAAATGTCGATCATGCCGATGCCGCCGAACGGACTGTCGGAATAGACCAGCATCATGCCGTCCGCGGTCGCGGCAATGATCTCGGCGGAGGTTTCCGATTTGGCGTCGGCCCCTTCCGGCAGGTTGCCGGCGACCGGGAAGGACGCGATGCGGTTGAAGACGGAATCGCCATCGGCGAGGACCGGCGTCGCGGCGAACAGCGCGGCGAGCGCGGTTCCGGCGGCCAGCAGTCTGGATCGGTTGGTCATGCGTCTGCTCCCAAAGTGAATTGAACATTCGCCTTGTTCGCGAGACGGATGACAGCGCCATGACAGAGGTGCGAAGAAACGATGACAGGCGGCGAGGAAACGATGGAAGCCGGCTTTTTCCCCAAGGGATAGAATGCCGCCTGACTCTACGGCAGATATTAGGAAAATCTGAAAACTTTGTCGTTACCTCTTCCGTCAAGGCGAGTTCTGCCCCTGTGCAGATGCATGAAGCATATTCGCCGCGCCGGGCGAGCCGGAATGCGATGCCTGGCAGATTGCCGCCGCCGAACGCGGTCACGATATCCGGCCATGCAACCGACCAGCGACATGACAACTGCAACCACGCCGCCCAGTGCGGGCCACGGGCGTTCCGAATGGGACAAAGAAGATATCGTTCTGTGACACGATAAAGGGTACGCGCAGCCGGATCTTCCAGATGATCGCCGGCACGCATGCGCCAGGCAAAGAAGAAATGACCCCGCGGCTGACGGCCTCCTATCAGCCCATGCTGGTGGTTCTTCTCTATCCGGCCGCCGCCTATTTCGCCGTCATGACCGGGGTGTACTTTTTCCTTGAAAGCCTGCAGGGATTCCTGCTGCTCGGCGGAATCTCCTCGTCGACGGCCATCGCCTGCATCCTCATCCGCCGCAACATCGCCGGCCGCGAGATCACGTTCCGCCAACTCGAGGCGCGCGGGATTGCGCTCTTCATTCTTGTTTTCGCCGGCCTCGTCGCCGAACAGCTCTATCGTTTCCAGCCGGAAAAGCTGACGCTTTTCATGTTTCTCATGCTCGTCACGGCGACAGCGAGCGTCAGCCTTCGCGTCGCGGCGGGGGCGGTCATCATCTGCACCGCGACCGCGTTCCTGTTCGCCGGGGAAGCGCAAGTCGGCAGCCAGATGGATGTCCTGCTTTTCGCCTTCGCCAGTTCGCTGGTGGCTTTCAGCATGACCGTGCTGACCCGCCTGGCGATCATGAAGGAGATCTGCGCGCGCATGTCCGCCGACGATTTGCGCCGAAGCGCCGAGCACCTCGCCGAGCACGACATGCTGACCGAACTGCCCAACCGGCGCGTGTTCCTGCAGGCGCTCGAGGCGCGCTTCAAGAAGCGGACGGGCCCGTGCCCGGCATTCGCCATCGCCATCGTCGATCTCGACAACTTCAAGGCGATAAACGACACGTTCGGCTATTCGATCGGCGACAGCATTCTCACAGAAACCGGCACCAGGTTGAAGGCGGCTTGCGGAGAAGACCGGCTGGTGGCGCGGCTCAGCAGCGACAAGTTCGGCATTCTCATCGAGGGCCCGCTGGACGACGCGACGATGACAGAGCTCGGCACGCGGATTCGCAACCAGGTCGCCAATCCGTACGACGTCCTGGGCATCCGGGTAACGGCGAGCGCGTCGGTCAGTTTCGTGCCCGAGCAAATCAACATATTCACCTGCTCGGAAATGTTCGAGCGCGCCGACTTCGCAATGGCCCACGGACGGGTCAACAAGCGCGGTATCACCATCTTCACGCAAGAGCTGGAGGATCGCCGCCGGCAGATTAGCGCCGTCGAGCACAATCTGCGCAATAGCGACCTGGAAGATGAAATGTATGTCGTCTTCCAGCCGCTTATCGACATAGTGAGCGGACAGCCGGTCGGGTTCGAGGCGCTCGCGCGCTGGGAAAACCGTGAACTCGGCCCGGTTCGGCCGGATGTTTTCGTCGCGGCGGCGGAACGCACCGGCATAATCAAGCAGCTGACCCCGACGCTTCTTCGGAAGGCGCTGACAACGGCGCGCGACTGGCCGGAAGGATTGAAGCTTTCCTTCAACCTTTCGATTCGCGACATCAGTTCGCCGACGGTTATCGGGCGGATCTGCGACATCGTCGGGCAAAGCGGCTTTCCCGCGGAACAGATCTCCTTCGAGGTGACCGAGACGCTGATCATGCACGACTTCGAACAGGCCCGGGCCTCGCTGGCCAGTCTGCACGCGCTGGGCGCGAGCGTAGCACTGGACGATTTCGGTGTCGGCTATGCCAATTTCGGCCATATCGACCAGCTCAATATCAACACCATCAAGATCGACCGGTCCTTCGTCACGCGGCTCAGCGACACGGGAAACTCGGGCAAGATCGTCAGGACGATGATCGAGATGTGTGCCAATCTCGGCGTCGGTTGCGTCATTGAGGGCGTGGAGACCGCCGAGGAACTGGCGGTGCTGAAGAGCATGGGCGCGCGGGTTATCCAGGGCTATTATTTCAGCAAGCCAATCCGCGCCGAAGAGATCTCCCCCTTCCTCGCGCGGGAACTGGCGGCGCGCGTCGCCGAGCCCGCAGCGCCGGCGATTCGAGCAGGCTGAGCTTTCGCTCGATTCGGTTGCACGAAGCGGCCTGACGCGTTATAGAGCGCCCATTCTCCGGAAATCAGTGGTTCGATACCACGCCCGCGGCCCCGGCGCGGACGAACAGGAAAGGTATTTCCAATGGCCAATACGCTTTTGATGCCCAAGGCGACCGCCGTCTGGCTGGTCGACAACACCGCTTTGTCGTTCGACCAGATCGCCAATTTCTGCAAGTTGCACCCGCTGGAAGTGAAGGCGATCGCGGACGGCGAATCGGCACAGGGCATCAAGGGTCTCGACCCGATCAATACCGGCCAGCTGACGCGCGAGGAAATCGCCAAGGCGGAAAGCGACCCGAACTACGTGCTGAAGATCGCGCAGGCGAAATACGTCGTGCCGGAACTGCGCAAGAAGGGACCGCGCTACACGCCGGTCTCCAAGCGCCAGGACCGCCCGAACGCGATCCTTTGGCTTGTGCGCAACCACCCGGAACTGAAGGACGCGCAGATCTCGCGCCTCGTCGGCACGACCAAGAACACCATCGAGCAGATCCGCAACCGCACGCACTGGAACGCGGCCAACCTGCAGCCGGTCGATCCGGTTGCGCTCGGCCTGTGCTCGCAGATCGACCTCGATTTCGAGGTGCAGAAGGCAGCGAAACTGCGTCCGGCCGAAGTGCTGGAGAAAAGCGACAGCCTGCTGCCGGCTTCCGAGACCGAGAACCTGCCGGTCGACGACATCCTGTCCCGTCCGCCGACCCCGAAGGAAGAGGAAGAGGAACTCGACGCCGATGCGGTTTTCGCCAAGCTGAAGTCGCTGAAAGGCCCGGAAAGCGAAGACGCGGCCAGCGACGACGTGGCCAGCGAAGACGGGGCCGACGAGAACTAGGTCGCCGGCGCATTCTGCGGGAACCGACATGCCGGCCTTCGGGCCGGCATTTTTCGTTCGGGCGGAGCGGTGACGCCTAGACGAGCCAGGGCATGACCATCGACGCCAGGCTGAGAACCAGGAAGAATCCGGCCATGTCGGTGATCGTGGTGAGCAGCGGCCCGCTGGCGACCGCCGGGTCCTGACCGAGCCGCTTCAGCAGCAGCGGCACGACGCCGCCGATCGACACGGCGAGAACCGTGTTCAGGGCCAAGGCACTGCCGATGACCGCGCCCAGCATCGCATTGCCCTTCCAGAGCCAGGCGACGATGCCGATCAGCAGGCCGAGAACGGCGCCGTTGATCACGCCGACGGAGACCTCCTTCAGCCAGACCTTGAGCATGTCGACGGGGCGGACGAGGCCGAGCGACAGTTCGCGCATCGACACGGCCACCGCCTGGTTGCCCGAGCAGCCGCTCATGTCGGAGACCATTGGCAGGAAGACAGCGATGGCGATCACCGCCGCCAGGGTGCTTTCATAGGCGGAGATCACGCTCGCGGCGACGATGTTGAGGCCGATATTCGCCGACAGCCACGACAGACGGCGGCGCGAGCGCAGGAAAAGCGGCATCGAGCGCAATTCGTCGCCGACGACGCCCTGGCGTTTCAGGCTTTCCGCCTCGGCGCGCTCGAGCACGGCCTCGTCGAGCGCGGAACGCGACAGGACACCGGCCAGCCTGCCGTCATCCTCGACGACGGGGAGGCCGAGAAAGGGATGCTCGTCGAAGATGTCGCGCAACTCGTCGAGTGTCGTGCCGACATTCACCGTCAGCGGCGGAATCATGATTTCGGTCAGCCTGGCGCTGCGCCGGGCGGTCAGCAGGCCGCGCAGCGAGACCACGCCGACCGGCCGGCCCTCCTCGTCGAGGATATAGGGGTGCTGGCCGCGGTAGCGCTCGAAATCATCCTCCTCGTCGCTGGCCATCCGCCGCAGCACCGCGCCGACCGTGTCGGTCTGGGTGAAGGTGAAGGCCTCCGCCAGCATCAGGCCACCGGCCGTGTCGTCCTTGTAGTTGGCGAGACGACGCACGTCCGCAGCATCCTCGGCGTCCATCTCGGCGAGAATCGCCTCGGCGTCTTCCTCATCCAGGTCGCCGATAAGGTCGGCCTGGGTGTCGGAATCCAGTTCGTCGATGATCGCCGCGGCGTTTGCCGCTTCAAGGTCCTCAACCAGCTCGGCGGCGAGCTCGTGCGGCGCTTCCTCGATCAGTTCCGCGGCGATGTCGGCCGGCAGGAGCGAGAGCAGGGCCGCCCGGTCCTCGGCATTGAGTTCGAGCACCTCGCGCAGCCCCTCGCTAAGCGTAAGCGGTTCGAGCATGGCGACGATCGCATCGCTCTCGCGGGCCTCCAGATGTGCCTGAAGGCGCTCCGTGGTGGTCAGCGGTCGAACGATCGGATCGGCGGTCGGCGTTTCGGACATGGCGTCCTCCTTATAAAGGCCTGATACCAGAAATCGCGCAAAGACAAAATAAATTTATCTATAGACAAAAAATATTTGGCTGATATAGACGGCGCCATGAAAACGGAAACGATGAACGACGTGGCTGCAAGGCTGGCCGATCTCTATGCGAGTCCCTTCGGCGGCAAGCCGAGCGGGCGGTACAGAATTTCGGCGAAACTGATCCGCACCCTGGCGGGGCGGCGGCGGCTTTACGAGGACGATGTGCGCGACCTGACCCGGGCGCTGGCCGAGCTCGGCTACATCCTGGTGGACATGGACAGCTTTTTCGTCGTGCTGAGCGCCAACACGTTCACGAATTACAGGCGTGCCAATGACGACACGATCGAGTGAGCCCCGGGGCGCGCGCAAGCCGCGCCCCACGGCGGTCATAGGCTGGCGCGAATGGGTGGCGTTCCCGGAACTGGGCGCGCTGCACGTCAAGGCCAAGATCGACACGGGCGCACGGACATCGGCGCTGCATGCTACGAACATCACGTTGCGCGACGCGGATGGCGAACATCTGGTGGATTTCGAGATCCCGGTACCCGGCAAGAACAGGGGGCCCCGGTACACGGCGAAACTCCACGACAGGCGGATGATCAAGAATACGTCCGGCAAGCCGGAGGAGCGCCTGATCATCCGCACCATGCTGAATATCGGCGGGCGACGCTGGCCGATCGACGTTTCGCTGACGGACCGCGCGGCCATGCGGTTCGACCTGATACTCGGGCGCACGGCGATCCGGCGGCACGCAATGCTGGTGGATCCCGGCCGGTCGTTCCTGGCCGGGGACCCGATGAAGAACTGAACAAAGGTTATTTGCCAGGGGCGCGGATAGATCATCGGCGCGCCTTCCAAGGCCCGGTCGGGCCGCTTCCTCCAATAAGGAGAATGCCATGAAAATCGCCATGCTTGCGAGAAACGCCAACCTCTACTCGCACCGACGCCTCAAGGAGGCCGCGGAGGAGAGAGGACACGAGCTCGACATCATCAACACGCTGCGCTGCTACATGAACATCGCGTCGCGGCGGCCCGAGGTCTATTACAACGGCGAGAAGCTGCCGCAGTATGACGCTGTCATTCCGCGTATCGGCGCTTCGGTGACGTTCTACGGGCTGGCCGTTCTGCGCCAGTTCGAGATGATGGGCGTGTTCCCGCTCAACGAATCGGTGGCGATCGGACGCTCGCGCGACAAGCTGCGTTCGATGCAGCTGCTGGCCCGCGACGGGATCGGGTTGCCGGTGACGACATTCGCACACGATCCCAAGCAGACCGAGGAAGTGTTGAAGCTGGCCGGCGGCGCGCCGCTGGTCATCAAGCTTCTCGAAGGCACGCAGGGCATCGGCGTGGTTCTCGCCGATACCGAACGGTCCGCCAAGTCGGTCATCGAGGCGTTCCGCGGCGCCGGCGTCAACATCCTGGTGCAGGAGTTCATCAAGGAAGCCGGCGGCACCGACATCCGCGCGCTCGTCGTCGGCGGAAAGGTGGTCGCGGCGATGCAGCGGACGGGCGCGGAAGGCGAATTCCGCTCCAACCTGCATCGCGGCGGCAGCGCACAGTCGATCAAGATTTCGCCGGAAGAGCGTTCGACCGCGATCCGCGCGGCCAAGGCGATGGGGCTGAATGTCTGCGGCGTCGACATGCTGCGCGCCAATCACGGTCCGGTGGTGATGGAAGTGAACTCGTCGCCCGGCCTCGAAGGCGTCGAAAAGGCGACCGGCATGGACATCGCCGGAAAGATCATCGACTTCATGGAGAAAAGCGCCAAACCCGGCCAGACCAAGACCAAGGGCAAGGGATGATGGCAACGCGCACCGCGTTCCAGATCGGATCGAAAAAGGTGGCGCCCGGATCGCGGGCGACCATCGACCTGCCGGTCAGCGTCCTGTCCGATCACACCCCGGTGTCGATGTCGGTGCATGTCGTGCACGGACGCAAGCCCGGGCCGGTGATGTTCGTCAGCGCCGCGGTGCATGGCGACGAGGTGATCGGCGTCGAGATCGTGCGGCGGCTGCTGCGCGCCGACAATCTCGACACGCTGAAGGGCACGCTGCTCGCGGTGCCGATCGTCAACGCGTTCGGCTTCATGAACCACTCGCGCTACCTGCCGGACCGCCGCGACCTCAACCGCTCCTTTCCGGGCAGCGCGAAAGGGTCGCTTGCCGGCAGGCTGGCGCACATCTTCCTGAACGAGGTCGTCCACAAGAGCGACGTCGGCATCGACCTGCACTCGGCGGCCATCCACCGCACCAACCTGCCGCAGATTCGCGTCTCGCCCGGCTCCGGGTCGGCACTCAAACTGGCGCGCGAATTCGGCGCGCCGCTGGTGCTGACGTCCAAGATCCGGGAAGGATCGCTGAGATCGGCAGCAGCCGCCAAGGGGATCGACGTGCTGCTCTACGAAGCGGGCGAGGGGCTGCGTTTCGACGAGTTCGCGGTCAGGACCGGCGTTTCCGGCATCCTTCGCGTCATGCGCCACATGGACATGATTTCCGCAAAGGGCGTCACCAAGCTGAAGCGGGCGCCGATCAATTCCACCTCAAGCACCTGGCTGCGGGCGCCGGCCGGCGGATTGCTCAGATCGTTCAAGACCACCGGCGAGGAAGTGAAAGAAGGCGACCTGCTGGGCGTGATCGCCGACCCGTTCGGCGAGACCGAGACGGAAATCGTCTCCGACTATGACGGCCTGATCGTGGGACGCACGATGCTGCCCATCGTCAACGAGGGCGACGGCCTGTTCCATGTCGCGGCGTTGTCGCGGAACGTGGATCCGGAAGCGACGATCGAAAGCCTCGCCGCCCAGCTCGACGCGGACCCGCTCTTCGACGAGGACGAAATCATCTGAGGCCGCGGGTCCGGTCCCGCCGTTCTTTTCGGGGCCGACACTCGCGGATGCCTCGCCTTGAGGCCCGCGCAAGCGGGCCTTGCTTTTTACAGGTCAGGCGTAACCGCTTCCCGACGCTATCTCGCCGCGTTCCTCCATCTGGCGGTAGAAATCGCGGATCGTCTTGCCGCGCTCGGGCCGGAATGTCTCCGGAAGCGTCTCGATGGCGCGGACGCGCTCGACGCGGAACATGCGGAAATCCTCGCGCAGCAGGCACCAGCCGACGAACAGCCAGCGCCCGCCCCAGAACCACAGGCCGAGCGGGCGGATGGAGCGGCTGGTCGCCTGTTCCTGGCCGTCGATATAGTCGAAGCGGATGACGTTGCGCGTCTCGGCGGCGCGCTCGACGACGTCGAGTTTCTCGCGGTCCTCGTCGCTCATCAGGAAGGTCGGCGCATGGATCTCGGTGGAGTGCAGGCGGGCGCGTTCGGCGTCGGGGAGGACTGCCTCGATCTTGATCAGCGCCTCTTCCGCCGCGCGGGCCAGCGTCGCGCCGCCCCAGGCCTTGACCAGCCGGGCGCCGGCGACAAGGGCGACGATCTCGTCTCGGCCGAACATCAGCGGCGGCAGGTCGAAGCCCTCGCGCATGATGTATCCGACGCCCGCCTCGCCGTCGATCGGCACGCCGGTCGACTGCAGGTCGGCGATGTCGCGATAGATCGTGCGCTCGGAAACCTCGAGCTTGCCGGCAAGCTTGCGGGCGGTGACGAGCCGGCCGCCACGCAGATGCTGGACGATCTGGAAGAGGCGGTCGGCGCGTCGCATCGCTGTCAGGCCGCGTGGGAGAACAGGCCGACCGAATTGCCGTCCGGATCGGTGGCGTAGAAGAAGCGGCCGGCGGGGATGTCGATTACCGGCGAGGCGACCTCGCCACCGGCGGCCTTCACACGCGCAATCGCATCCTCAAGCGGTCCGTCGACGGCGAGATGGATCGTGTTGCCGCTGCCCGCCTTCGCGGGCTTGCCGGGATAGAGATGGCCGGAGACGCCCATGTCGTCCATGCCGGAGAACATGATCATCGGATTGGGGCCGGTGTCGTCGCGGCGCATCGAGATCGACAGGACCTCCTCGTAGAAGCGTTTCGCGGCGTCGAGGTCGGTGACCGGAATCTCGAACCAGACAGCGGTGTTTTTCGGTGTGTCGGACATGGTCGTTTCCTTTCGGGGGAAGTGGATGACAACCGAACTGTCGCACAGGCCTCCTGACACCATTCTGTCAGGAGGGATTATTCCTCTTCCGGGACGTCCACCGTGTAGTTGAGCGCGAGGCGGCCGCCGTCGGCATAGATGGTCTGGCCGGTGACGTAGCTGGCTTCCTCGGAGGCGAGGAAGGCGACGACCGCGGCCATTTCCGACGGCTCGCCGATGCGCATGAGCGGCGTGCGCGACAGGATGCGGTTTTTCGCCGCCGGGTCGTCGTTCACCGAGGCGAGCATCTCGGTCATGATCGAGCCCGGACCGACAGCGTTGACGCGGATGCCGTAGGGCGCCAGCGACATGGCCATCACCTTGGTCAGCTGGTTCACGCCGCCCTTGGAGACGCAGTAGGGCACCTGGTTGGGGATGGCGACCGCGCCGTTGATCGACGACATGTTGACGATGGCGCCGGCCGGTCCGCCGCCCTTGATCTTGTCCACCATGATCCGCGCAGCCGCCTGGCCGCACAGGAAGGCGCCTTTCAGGTTGACGCGCATGACGCGGTCGAAATCGGCCTCCGAGATGTCAAGGAAATCGTCGCCATGGACGATGCCGGCATTGTTGACGAGGATGTCGATGTCGCCGAACACGTCGAGCGTCGAGGCCATCAGGTTGTGCACGGAAAGCCGGTCGCCGACATCGGCGCCGATGAAACGGACCTCGCCGAGCGAAGACAGTTCCTTTTCGGCGGCGGCGCCCTTGCGCTCGTCGATATCGGCCATCGCGACGCGCGCGCCATCCTGCAAAAGGCGCTTGACGATCGCGTAGCCAATACCCTGCGCGCCGCCGGTGACGATGGCGATCTTGCCGTTCAATGCCATGTTGGCTCTCCCTCGATTGTTCCGGGGAGAGCTAGGCCCTGTGACGGGCGGGCGTCAAGTCGTCAGGCGGCAGCCTGGCCGACGCGGCGCTCTCTCAGCACATCGGCGATCTCGTCGAGGATCGCCGGGTCATCGATGGTCGCCGGCATCTTCCATTCCTCGCCGTCGGCGATCTTCTGCATGGTGCCGCGCAGGATCTTGCCGGAGCGGGTCTTGGGCAGGCGGGCGACGGCGAGCGCTATCTTGAAGGCGGCGACCGGGCCGATCTCGTCGCGCACCAGCTTGACGACTTCCTTCTCGATCTCCCCGGTGGAGCGATCCACGCCGGAATTGAGCACGATGAAGCCGGCGGGCAGCTGCCCCTTCAACTGGTCCGCGATGCCGATGACGGCGCATTCGGCGACGTCCGGGTGGCCGGCGATGACTTCCTCCATGGCGCCGGTCGACAGGCGGTGGCCGGCGACGTTGATGATGTCGTCGGTGCGCGCCATGATGAACAGGTAGCCGTCCTCGTCCATGTAGCCGGCGTCGGACGTCTTGTAGTAGCCGGGGAACTCCTCGAGATAGGCGGAGCGGAAGCGCTCGTCCGCGTTCCACAGCGTCGGCAGGCAGGAGGGCGGCAGCGGCAGCTTGACGACGATGTTGCCGAGCTTTCCGGCGGGCACCGGATGGCCGGCGTCGTCGAGGATCTGCACGTCGTAGCCGGGCATGGCCACCGTCGGCGAGCCGATCTTGACCGGAAGCTGGCCGAGGCCGAGCGGATTGCCGGCGATCGCCCAGCCGGTTTCCGTCTGCCACCAGTGGTCAATGACCGGGACGCCGAGCTTTTCCTGTGCCCATTTGATCGTGTCCGGGTCGGCGCGCTCGCCGGCGAGGAACAGCGAGCGCAGGCTCGACATGTCGTATTTCGGGATGAACTCGCCCTTCGGGTCTTCCTTCTTGATGGCGCGGAAGGCGGTCGGCGCGGTGAACAGCGACGAAACCTTGTGCTCCTCGATGATGCGCCAGAAGGTGCCGGCGTCGGGCGTGCCGACGGGCTTGCCCTCGAACAGGATCGTCGTCGCGCCGTAGATCAGCGGGCCGTAGACGATGTAGGAGTGACCGACCACCCAGCCGACGTCCGAGGCGGCCCAGAAGACCTCGCCGGGCTTGACGCCGTAGAGCGCGTCCATCGACCAGGCGAGCGCGACCATGTGGCCGCCATTGTCACGCACCACGCCCTTGGGCTGGCCGGTCGTGCCGGAGGTGTAGAGGATGTAGAGCGGGTCGGTGGCGGCGACGGGGACGCAGGGGACCTTGGTGCCGGCTTCCATATGCGCCCAGACAGCCGCCGCATAATCGGTGTCGCGGCCCGGTTCCAGATCGTAGGGATGTTCCTCGCGCTCGAGGACCACGCAATGCGCCGGCTTCGCCTTCGCCATGGAAATGGCGGCGTCGAGCATCGGCTTGTAGGGGACCTGGCGCGACGGCTCGATGCCGCAGGAAGCGGCGATGACCACTTTCGGCTGGCAGTCGTCGATGCGGGTCGCCAGTTCGTGCGCGGCGAAACCGCCGAAGACGACGGAATGAACGGCGCCGAGACGGGCGACGGCGAGCATCGAGAACGCGGCTTCGGGCACCATCGGCATGTAGATCAGGACACGGTCGCCCTTCTCGACGCCGAGGTCGCGCAGGACGGCGGCAAGCGCCTCGACTTCGCGCTGCAGCTCGGCATAGCTGATCGTGCGCTTCCTGCCGGTGATCGGGCTGTCATAGATGATCGCGGCCCGGTCGCCGAGGCCTGCTTCGACGTGGCGGTCGACCGCGTTGTAGCAGGTGTTGCATTCGGCGCCGGCGAACCAGCGGCCATAGACGCCGGCATCGGGATCGTAAACCTTGTCGAACGGCTTGAACCAGTCGATCGCCCCGGCCTGCTTCGCCCAGAACGCTTCCGGATCCCGTTTCCATTCAGAGTGGACCGCGTGATACCGTGATGTTTCGCCGACTGTCATGACGCGACATTCCTCCCGCTTCTGAACTTCGCCCCGGTTTCCCAGCCGGAACGCGGTTTCTTCCTGCCAGAACGGATGCTATCCGTCCATTTGACTTATGCCTAACGCAGCATGTTGTTGCGCGGCCGGAAGCGGGACGGTTTACGTGATTACCAAAGTACTGTCGGTGTTCGTGGTGCTGGCGATGATCATCCAGATCATCAAGCCGCTCGGTTTTCCGGGCCTGCGCAAGCGCGGCGATTTCTGGAAACTGCCGCTAGCCGGTTTTGTGGTGATTATCGTGATCAGCGCGTTCCAGATGTAGAACGTTGCTCGGCTCCGGCTCCGCAACCAGGTAGCTCGCGAGGTGTTCCGCCCAGCTGTGGTAGCCGGCCGGGCCGGCGTGGAAGCCGTCGCGGGCGAAACCCTGCGGTCCGTGTATCGGCACCGGATCGGCCATGATCGCGCCGCGCTCCTCGCAGAGCCGGGCGCCCATCGCGTTGATCAGTTCCGCGCGCATCTGCAGGATGCGGCCAAGCGCCCGCGGCAAGGCAGGAATGCGCGTCATGTCGGCGACGGGCGACCAGACGATGCGGGCATGGGGAAAGCGCGTGCGCGTGGTGTAAAGCAGGGTGCCGAAGCTCTTCTTGAACCGGCGGATGACATGGAAGTTCTTCATGTCGTTGGTGCCGACGGCCAGCACGACATGGGTGAAGTCGCGCCTTTCGACATGCGGCAGAACATGATCGCGCAAATCGGTCGAGGTGGCGGAGTTGGCGCCTGCGGCACGCCAATAGACCGGGCGGCCGGTGCGTTCCGCGACGGTCTTCGCGAGGTTCCATGCGAGCGTTTCCTCCAGCGCGGTCATGCCGACGCCGGCGACGGAGGAATCGCCGGCGACGAGAAGGCGGATCTCCTCGCCCTTGCCGGGAAAGCGGCCTTCATGCGGAATGATCGCGGGATGCAACCGCTCGATCCTCAGCCGCAGCGATACGCCCTGCCAGACATAGACGGGAAAGGATATCCAGGTGAACAGCGCCTTGGAAAGCATGATCGAATTGGTCCCGGCCTTTGAAAACCCGCGGCGCCGGCAAGGCGCCACGGGTTCATATAGTAACCGCCGAAGTCTCAGCAATATGACAGCGGTGTGAACCGTTTCGGACGCGGTTGCCGTGCGACGGATCAGCCGGCCCGCGAGGCTTCGAAAATGCTGTCGATAGCAGCCGCGAGCTTCGCGTCGAACTCCGCGTCGCTCTGGCCGGCCGACAGGCCTTCGGTCAGCGCGCGCGAGAACGAGGCGATCACGCCGGTGTTCTGCGCCAGTTTCTCGTTAGCCTCGTCCCGGGAATAGCCGCCGGACAGCGCGACCACGCGCATGACGCGCGGATCGTCGACGAGCGGCTTGTACAGGTTCGCCCTGGTCGGCAGGGTCAGCTTCAGCATGATCTGCTTGCCGGCCGGAAGTCCGTCGAGATGCTTCGTGATCTCGGCGAGAAGAATGTCTTCCGCCTCGGCCTTGTCATCGATCGAGATGGTCACTTCCGGCTCGATGATCGGGACAAGGCCGTGCGACAGGATCTGTTTGCCGATCTCGAATTGCTGATCGACAATGGCGGCGATGCCTTCGGGATTGGCGGCATCAACGACCGAGCGCATCTTGGTGCCGAAGACGCCTTTCGAAACCGCGCGTTCGAGCAGGGCATCGAGGTCCGGCATCGGCTTCATCAGCTTGACGCCGTTCTGCGGCTCGGCAAGGCCCTTGTCGACTTTCAGGAAGGGCACGACGCCGCGCTTTTCCCACAAATACTGCGCCGTCGGCATGCCGTCGATGTCGCGGTCCATGGTCTGTTCGAAAAGGATCGCCCCCATCACCTTGTCGCCGGTAAAGGCGGGCGACTTGATGATCCGCGTGCGCATCTGGTGAACGAGATCGAACATCTCGTCGTCATTCGACCAGGCGCTTTCCGGAACGCCATAAAGTTTCAGCGCTTTCGGCGTCGAACCGCCCGACTGATCGAGGGCCGCGATAAAGCCGTCCTTGTTTGCGACCTGCGCCGCCATCTCCGCTTGGGTCATCAGTTCCCTTCTCCTCTGAATGTGGCCGGGGCTTACCAGAGGGACGATACGGAAGAAATACGTCGTCCGTCCGGTTGAAACGATTTAAATTCCTTAAATCGGTTTAAAATCTTGAAAAAGTGTATTGCGCGTTCGAATGCGGCCGCGGGTCCCCGGCGCGGTTTTCGTTGACGGGCGTCAAAGCGACGGCATCGTCTGCGGCTAACCTGTCCCGGTAAAGGGAGAGCGACGATGCAAAAGTTCTTGCGCCGAATCCTGATTGCAATCGCTGTCGTCATCGTGCTGCTGGGCGGGGCGCTTGCCTGGCTCAACGGGCAGGTGCAGCGCGAGACGGTGACGCCGTTGCAGACACTGAACGAGGGAGGAACGGCCGGGCGGGCGCTGGCCGTGCTCAGCCCCGGCATGAGCGATTTCCCGAATGATGTGATGACCGCCTTCAATGGCGGGCTGGCCGAAAGCGGCTGGCGGATCGACCACACGACGGCAAGCACGCAAGCCACGACGGCGATCGGCGACTACGACCTGATCGTGCTGGTCTCGCCGATCTATGGCAGCCGGGTCGCGCCGCCGTTGCAGGAGTATGTCGCGAGGGTTGGCGATTTCGGCGGCAAGCGGGTCGTCGCCGTCATCACGGCCGGCGGTGATCCGGACGAGTCCGTCACCAACACCGAGCAGCTCGTGGCCGCGCATAACGGGACGGTGGAGGAAATCATCGGCTACGCGGTCTATCAGCCGAACGATCCCGAAAACCGCTACGAAGGTTCCAATACCGAGCGCGCCGTGGCGATGGCGCATGACGCGGCGGTGGAACTCGCCGGCAGGCTGCAATGAGCGGACGGGCGCCGCTGGCATTGCGCGTGCTGCCGCACGGGCTGACCGCGCTGCGGCTCGGGCTCGCGCCGGTGCTGTTCATCTCGATCGTCGCGGGGCGGGGCGACATGGCCGCCGCCTGTCTGGTCGCGGCGATGGCGAGCGATGCAGCCGATGGGCCGCTGGCGCGGCGTTTCGGCGTCGCCTCGCGCGCCGGGGCGTGGTTCGACGTGTGGACGGATTTCATCGTCATCGAGGCCGCGTTCCTCGGCTTTGCCGCCGCGGGGACCGGGCCGTGGGCGCTTCCGGTGCTGACGGCGCTGTCTTTCGCGCTGTTCGCGGGAACGGCGCATATCACGTCCGCGATCTATGATCCGGTGGGCCGCTATATCGGCGGCATCCTGATGGTCGCCGCCCTTGCCGTGGTCGCATTGCGCGATCTCTATGTCGCCGAGGCGGTCTATCTTGCCGCCTACGGCGCGCTCTTCGTGACGATGGCCGCGCGGGCAGGTTTTACCGCGCGGCCGATATTGCGGCAGATCAGGCCGACAGCGCGGTGACGCCCGGCAGTTCCTTGCCTTCCATCCATTCGAGGAATGCGCCGCCCGCCGTCGACACATAAGTGAACCGGTCGGCGACGCCCGCATGGTTGAGCGCGGCGACGGTATCGCCGCCGCCGGCGACCGAAACCAGCTTGCCGGCAGCCGTCTGCTCGGCGGCGAATTTCGCGGCGGCCACGGTGGCGGCATCGAAGGGCGCGATCTCGAAGGCACCGAGCGGGCCGTTCCAGACCAGCGTCTCGGCCTTCTCGATCCAGCCATTGATCAGCGCGACGGAGGCCGGCCCGACATCGAGGATCATGGTGTCGGACGGGACGGCGGAGACATCGACGGTCTCGTTGTCGGCGCCCGCCTTGAACTCGCGCGCGACGACGGCATCGACCGGCAGGACGATGGCGCAGCCGGCGGTCTCGGCTTCCTTCATGATCGCCCTGGCGGTGTCGGCGAGGTCATGCTCGCACAGGGACTTGGCCACATCGACGCCCTTGGCGGCGAGGAAGGTGTTGGCCATGCCGCCGCCGATCACCAGCGCATCGACGCGCTTGACGAGGTTCTGCAGCAGGTCGATCTTGGTCGAGACCTTGGCGCCGCCGACAATGGCTACGACCGGCTTGGCCGGCTTGCCGAGGCCTTTCTCGAGCGCTTCCAGCTCCGCCTGCATGGTGCGTCCGGCAAAGGACGGCAGCAGGCGGGCGATGCCCTCGGTCGAGGCATGGGCGCGGTGCGCGGCGGAGAAGGCATCGTTGACATATATGTCGCCGATCTCGGCCATCGCCTTTGCAAGGTCGGGATCGTTCTTTTCCTCGCCGGGGTGGAACCTCGTGTTCTCGAGCAGGACGACATCGCCCTCGGCCATCTCGCCAATTTCCTTTGCCGCTTCCTCGCCGGTGCAGTCGGCGGCGAAATCGACACGGTGGTCGAGTTCCTCCTCCAGCGCCGGGGCGACGGGGCGCAGCGACATCTCGGGTACGACCTTGCCCTTCGGGCGGCCGAAATGTGCGAGCAGGATAACCTTGGCGCCCTTTTGCGACAGTTCGGAAATGGTCGGCACGATGCGCTGGATGCGGGTCCGGTCGGTGACGACGCCATCGGCCATCGGCACGTTCAGATCGACGCGCACGAGAACGCGCTTGCCGGCAATGTCGGCGGGAAGGTCGTCAAGCGTCTTGAAGCTCATAGGTCCTCTCTCCCTGTTGGATCGACCGTCGTCATAGCCTCGGGCAGTCGGGCCATCAATGCGTCATAAGAGCCGCGCGTGGCAGGGACATGTCAGTCTTCGCGTTTGGCGTCCGGTTCGATGGTGCAGCCGCGCCAGATGCAGCGCAACTTCCAGACGAGGGCGAGCGCGACAAGGACGATGACGGCGATGGTGGTGAGTGTAGGCATGGCAGGTATCTAAGCGACCGGTGTGCCGGCTGAAAGGCGACACTTCATCTCGCTACAAAAAAGCCGCCCGGCGGTCCGGGCGGCTTTTCGATTTCGACTGCTACAAGCTTCAGATCAGCTTGCCCATGGCGACGGCGGTATCGGCCATTCGGTTGGAGAAGCCCCACTCGTTGTCGTACCAGGACAGGATGCGGCACATGGTGCCTTCCATGACCTTGGTCTGGTCCATGTGGAAGACCGAGGAATGACTGTCGTGGTTGAAGTCGGAGGAGACCAGCGGCTCGTCGGTGTAGCCGAGGATGCCCTTCAGCTCGCCGTCGGCGGCCTTGCGGATCGCGGCGTTGATCTCGTCGACCGAGGTTTCGCGCGACGCGATGAAGGTCAGATCGACGACCGAGACGTTCGGTGTCGGTACGCGGATCGCCACACCGTCGAGCTTGCCGTTGAGTTCCGGCAAAACGAGGCCAACGGCCTTTGCGGCGCCGGTGGAGGTCGGGATCATCGACAGCGCCGCCGCACGGCCGCGGTAGAGGTCCTTGTGCATGGTGTCCAGCGTCGGCTGGTCGCCGGTGTAGGAGTGGATCGTCGTCATGAAGCCCTTTTCGATGCCGATGGCATTGTTGAGGACATAGGCTACCGGCGACAGGCAGTTGGTCGTGCAGGACGCGTTGGAGACGACGAGATCGTCGGCCGTCAGCGCGTCGTCATTGACACCGAAGACGATGGTCTTGTCGGCGCCGGAAGCGGGCGCGGAGACGAGGACGCGCTTGGCGCCGGCTTCCAGATGCAGCGAGGCCTTTTCCTTGGCAGTGAAAATGCCGGTGCATTCCAGGGCGACGTCGACGTTGAGCGCCCCCCAGTGCAGGTCCTTCGGATCGCGGATCGCGGTCACCTTGATCGGCTTGCCGCCATTGATGGCGACCGAGTCGCCGGAGACGGTTACCTTGGCCGGGAAACGGCCATGCACGGAATCATAGCGCAGCAGATGGGCATTGGTTTCCACCGGCCCCAGGTCGTTGATGCCGACGACCTCGATGTCTGTGCGGCCCGACTCGACGATCGCGCGCAGAACGTTGCGGCCGATGCGGCCGAATCCGTTGATGGCGACTTTTACGGTCATGAAAATTCCTCCGTTACAATGGGGCGCGAACTTACTGGTGTTCCTTGCCGGCGTGAATGCGTGTTTCAGCCGCAGCCACGACTGCTTCCGGCGTGATGCCGAAATGAGCATAGAGCTGCTGGTATGGACCGGAAGCGCCGAAGGAGTCCATGCCGATGAAGGCGCCGTCGGAACCGATGACGGCGTCCCAGCCCTGGCGGATGCCGGCCTCGACGGCGATCTTCACCGGCGCGGCGCCGATCATCGCCTTGCGATAGTCCTCGGACTGCTGCGCGAAGAGGTCCATGCTCGGCACGGAAACGACGCGGGTCGGGTGGCCGTTGGCCTCGAGCACGTCCTTCGCGTTCATCGCGATCTCGACTTCCGAGCCGGTGGCGAAGATCGAAACCACGGCATCGTCGCTGGCCGGCGCCAGCTCGTAGGCGCCGAGGGCGCAGCGATTGTCGGCCGTGAATTCGGTTCGCAGCGCCGGCAGGTTCTGGCGCGTCAGGGCAAGGGTCGACGGCGTCCTCTGGCTCTGCAGGGCGATTTCCCAGCACTCGGCCGTTTCCATGGCGTCTGCCGGACGGAACACGACGTGGTTGGGAATGGCGCGCAGCGCGGCCAGATGCTCGACCGGCTGGTGGGTCGGGCCGTCTTCGCCGAGGCCGATGGAATCGTGCGTCATGACGAAGATCGAACGGATGCCCATCAGCGAGGCGAGGCGCATGGACGGGCGGGCATAATCGGAAAAGACCAGGAAGGTGCCGCCATAGGGAACCAGGCCGCCATGCAGGGCGATGCCGTTCATCGCCGCGGCCATGCCGTGTTCGCGAATGCCGTAATGGAGGTAGCGGCCGGAGAAATCGTCCGGCGTGATCGGCGCGGTCTGGCTGGTCTTCGTGTTGTTGGAGCCGGTCAGGTCGGCGGAACCGCCGAGCGTTTCCGGCACAGTGGCGTTGATGACCTCCAGCGCCATCTCGGACGCCTTGCGGGTCGCCACCTTGGGCAGGTCGGCGGCCAGTTTCTTGCGGTATTTCTCCATCGCGGCATCCAGCCCGCCCGGCAGGTCGCCGCGCATGCGTCGCTCGAATTCGCCGCGCATGCCGGCATCGGCGTCGGCGAGGCGCTTTTCCCAGGCGACGCGCTGCTTGCCGGATGTCAGGCCGACAAGACGCCAGTCATCGAGGACCTCGGACGGGATCTCGAAGGGTTCGCTGTCCCAGCCAAGCGCGGCGCGGGCGCCGGCGATTTCCTCGGCGCCGAGCGGCGAACCGTGCACCTTGGACGAGCCGGCCTTGTTCGGCGCGCCGAAGCCGATGGTGGTGCGGCAGGCGATCAGCGACGGCCGGTCGGAGGAGCGCGCGCGCTCGATGGCCGAGGCGATGGCGTCCGGATCATGCCCGTCGACCGACAGGGTTTCCCAGCCGGAGGCCTCGAAACGGGCCTGCTGGTCGGTGGAATCGGAAATCGACACCTTGCCGTCGATGGAGATGCCGTTGTCGTCCCACAGCACGATCAGCTTCGACAGTTTCAGGTGGCCGGCAAGCGACAGCGCTTCCTGGCTGATACCTTCCATCAGGCAGCCGTCACCGGCGATCACATAGGTATGGTGATCGACCAGATCGGTGCCGTATTCGTCCGCCAGCTTTCGCTCGGCGATCGCCATGCCGACGGCGTTGGCAAGGCCCTGGCCGAGCGGGCCGGTCGTCGTCTCGATGCCTGCGGCGTGGCCGTATTCAGGATGGCCGGCGGTCTTGTAACCGAGCTGGCGGAAGTTCCTGATATCGTCGATGGTGATGTCTTCGTAGCCGAGCAGGTAGAGCAGCGAATAGAGCAGCATCGAGCCATGGCCGGCCGACAGGACGAACCGGTCACGGTCCGGCCAGGACGGATTCATGGGATCGAATTTCATGAAGCGCGAAAACAGCACCGTGGCGATGTCGGCCGCCCCCATCGGCAGGCCGGGGTGGCCGGAATTGGCGGCCTCCACGGCATCCATGGAGAGAAAGCGGATCGCATTGGCCATCCGGTCGTGTTTTTCGCGTGAAGTCATGGGTTTCCCTGTTTGCGTTCGCGGGGCGCGGGATCGTCGCCACCGGCGGTCCGGAAGAAATCGCGCGACACATAGCAGGTCGCCGAAACGAGTCAACAAAGCGGAGATACAAGCGTTACGGGGCATTTTGCGGGCGGTTTTCGGCAACCGCGTCTCACCTGTGGGTTAGCGCCGTCGGGATTTGAAAAGCGATTGCTAACCGGCTAGGTTGACGCCCTGCCTTATAGCTCCGGCCTAAGGCGTTCAATTGAAAGGCCTTCGCCTTTCCCGAAATGTTGCGAGTGATGCCAATGTCTTCACAACAGACGCTTTCGGAGGTTTTGGACCGGCTGGACAAGGCGGTTTCATCGCTTGAAGACGTGATAGACCGGCAGCTCGAGGTGCGTGACAACTATCGCGATGCCGAGGAGGAGGTTCAGCGCATGAACGCCGACCGCGGCAGACTGGCCGGCGAACTCGACTCGTCGGAGTCGCGCGCCGAACGACTCGAGGACGTCAACAAGGAAGTATCGCGCCGGCTGGTGACGGCGATGGAAACCATACGCGCGGTCCTCGACCGGTAATCATCAGGAGCAAGCGGAGGGGCATGTCCCAGGTTACGGTTTCGATCGACGGCAAGGCCTACCGCATGGCATGCGACCCGGGCCAGGAAGAGCATCTGCAGGAACTGGCGACCCGTTTCGACCAGTATGTCCGCCACCTGAAGGATTCGTTTGGCGAGATCGGCGACCAGCGCATCACGGTGATGGCCGCCATCATGGTGATGGACGAGTTCGCCGAGCTGGAAAAACGGGTCAAGGGGCTGGAATCGGAGATCGAGTCGCTGCGCCGCACACGTGACGAAGCGCTCGAGCGCGCCGACAACGCCGACTCCCACCTGATGGAACGGCTTTCGGCGGTGGCCGGAAAGATCGAAGAGGTCGCCGGAAAAATGTCTTGAAGGAGTTCCGTTCGCCACTGGCGGGCGGCCCGGCAAAGGCCTATATCGCGATGGACCGACTGCGCTCCGCGGCAGGAAACAATTTCCCCGGGGCCTTACGCATCTCCAGGGAGCTGTCCCTGTCCGGACCCGTGGGTCCGGACACACGGCGCCCACCTACAAAAGTAGGTTCCCGGGATGCCGCTTTCCACCGGTTGTCGTGGTCGGTTTCCATTTCGCAAGAGCGCCGCCTCAAGAGAGCTGCCTTGACCGCAAATCCCCCGGACTTGAAGAAGCAGATCCGCGCCGAAACGCTAGCCAGGCGCGACGCAATCGCGCCGGACATGCGCATCGAGAAAAGCCTCGTCATGGCCGAACACGGCGCGGCGATCGACGTTGCGCCGGGCACGGTGGTCTCCGGGTTCTGGCCGATCCGCTCCGAGGCCGACATCCGGCCGCTGATGTTTTCGATGCGCGAAAAGGGCGCGCGGCTCTGCCTGCCGGTGGTGCTGGACCGGCAAACCATCATATTCCGCGACCTGGTGCGCGGCGCGGAGATGGTCGGCACCGGTTTCGGCACGGCCGGTCCCGGCGAAGATGCCGAGGTGCTCGATCCGCAACTGCTCCTGGTGCCGCTGTCGGCTTTCGACTCGAACGGCAACCGCATCGGCTATGGAGCGGGGCATTACGACCGGGCGATCGCCCGGCTTGTCGCGAAAGGCATGACACCGCGGCTGATCGGCATTGCCTTTGCCTGCCAGGAGGTGGATGCGGTGCCCGCCGAGCCGCATGACGTGCGGCTCGATGCGATTTTGACCGAGGACGGCTTGCGCAGCTTCACGGCATGAGCTTAGGAGGTCTGCATGAGACTTCTATTTCTGGGCGACATGGTCGGGCGGTCCGGCCGCACGGCGGTCTGCGAACGGCTTCCGGGCCTGATTTCCGACTACAAGATCGATTTCACCATCGTGAACGGCGAGAACGCCGCCGGCGGTTTCGGCATCACCGAGACTATCCTGACCGAGACGCTCGATGCCGGCGCCGACGTGGTGACGACGGGCAATCATGTCTGGGACCAGCGCGAGGCGCTGGTTTTCGCCGACCGGCACGAGCAGTTCCTGCGTCCGGCGAATTTCCCGAAAGGCACGCCGGGCCACGGCATGGGAGTCTACGAGGCGAAAAACGGCGCGCGGATCATGGTGTCGAACATCATGGGCAAGGTGTTCATGAGCCCGGATCTCGACGACCCGTTCTCTTGCGCGGAGGAACAGCTTTCCGGCGGCGGGCTCGGATCGGCGTTCGACGCGGTGGTATTCGACTTCCATGCCGAGGCGACGTCGGAAAAGATCTGCTTCGGCCATTTCGTCGACGGGCGCGCGAGCCTCGTCGTCGGCACGCATACCCACACGCCGACGGCGGATCACCAGATCCTCAATGGCGGCACCGGCTACCTGTCGGATGCGGGCATGTGCGGCAATTACGACTCGTCGCTGGGCATGGACAAGGAGGAACCGCTCAACCGGTTCCTGTCGAAGATACCCAAGGGGCGCTTCGAGGCGGCGAGCGGGCCGGGGACGATCTGCGGCGTGGCAGTTGAGATTTCCGATCGCACGGGGCTGGCGGAGAAAATCGCGCCGCTGCGGCTCGGGCCGCGGCTGGAGGAAGTCGTTCCCTCCTGGTGGTAGGCCTCAGTCGTCTTCGAAATTGAAGCGCGGTTCGACACGCTCGCAATGGTGGACGACGCAGCGCGGATCGTCGGCGGCGGGAACGGTTACGGCCACCGCTACCTCGCCGAGCGGGCACAGATAGTGCGGGCTGACATACCGGTCATAGAGAAAATAGTCGGCGATGCGCCTCGAGGGCCAGCGGATGACTGCTGCCCGCTCGCGCAGAAGCGTCTGCTGCAGCGTGGCGCAGGAATTCTGATCCGCGCGGATGCGGGTGATGGCGTGAGCCGGTGCGGCCAGCGCGAAAAGGAGCAGCGCGGCGGTGCCCGCGCGCGCAAGCTTTCGTCCCCGCGAGATTGCCGTGCGGTCCATTGGCTTATCCCCTGAAAGCCAGGTTTTCGGGCACCATGATCGTCGGCCGCTTCGGCAGGTCGCGCACGGTGACGGTCAGCGAGTTGCCGTCTAGGAACTGAATCGCGAAATCCTGGCCCATCTTCGACAGGTAGCTGTCGAGCCGGGTGCCGCGCAGATGCATCGGCAACACGATGGAGGAACGCAGGCGGCTGGTTATTTCCGCCATGCCGGTATGCGACAGGGTCAGCCCGCCGTCGACCGGGACCATGACGATGTCGAGTCGGCCGATCTCGGCGTAATGGGCGTCGGTCAGTTCGTGATGCAGATGGCCGAGATGACCGATGCACAGGCCGGCGACCTCGAAGATGAAGATGGAGTTGGCGTCGGGCACCATGCCGGCGTCGCCCCATGAGCGGATGTCGGTGGTCACGTTGCGGATATAGACGTCGTCGACGACGACGCGATGTTCGGCCGGCTCCGGTCCGCCCGGGTCCCAGCCCGGCAGCACCACCTCGATCCTGGCGTCGGGGCTGAGCGTATAATGCGAGGAATGCGCCCGGTTCATGGTGACGACACGGGGCGGCGGGTCGGCGGCGTAGATGCCGGAGAAGTCGGTGGCGATGGTGACGCCGGCCGGCGTTTCGATCAGGTAGGTGGAGTGGCCCTCGAAGGTAATCGTTACCGCGTCGGGCACGCTCAGCGGATTCTCCGACGCGGCGGCGGATGCGAAGACGACATCGGGCAGAGCGCCGGCAATCGCCAGGCACTGGCTCGGCGGCGGCTCGTCCGTGCGCGACTGCGCGGAGGCCGGTGCGGCAAGGCCGGCAAGACAGGCGGCGGCGAGGCCGATCAATGCATGCTTGAAACGCATCGCGATCTCCCTGGCTAGGCTATGAACAATAGTAGGCGGAGATCGCCGCAAGGCGAATCAAATTCGTGCAGAGGGGAGCGGCCTGACGCCGCAGGCCGCGTCATTGTGCAACCAGCATGCCGCGTTCCTTGAGGAAGGGATGCATTGCAACAGCCTTTCTCAAAACGGCCTGGCCCTCCTCGAACCTGCCGGTTCGCATCAGGATCATCGCCTTGCCGGACAGGGCGCCGAAATGGCGAGGCTCCAGTTCCAAGGCTTTTTCGAGATCGGCAAGAGAGGCGTCGAGATCCTCCCTGAGGAAATAGACAAAAGCACGCTGGTTCCAGCCCTCGGCGTATTCGGGATCGGCGAGGATGGCGCGCGAGAATGTCTGGACCGCCCGGTCCCAATCGTAGGAATCGCGCTGGCGCATGCCGAGCGCGATGGCCTCGCGGACCTGTTGATCGGGGTGATCCACCCACATCCGCCAGATCGCGTCCTCGGCTTCGCGGCCCTCTTTTTCCGTCCGGGCGGCGGCCAGCCGCTCGAACAGCCGGTCGCGCAGCGCGTCCTTGTCAATGGAGGCAGACAAGGCGGGCTGCGCGATTGCCACGAGGGCCGCCATCATGGCGAAAAGAACGCGACGCGGGATTGTCATGGCTGGCTCCTTGCTTTGCGCGTCGGAATGTAACGCAGGGCGGCAAACCGGCAACCGCCGTCCCCGCTGGACGATGCTGAAGAAACTTCATATAAGCCGCGCAATTTTCACACACCCGCAGATGACAGGGGAGACCATGGCCGGTCATTCGAAATTCAAGAACATCATGCACCGCAAGGGACGCGCCGACGCGGCCCGCTCGAAACTCTTCTCGCGGCTGTCCAAGGAAATCACCGTGGCCGTGAAAATGGGCGGCGGAACGACCGATCCCGACATGAATCCGCGCCTGCGCCTGGCGGTGGCGAACGCCAAGGGCCAGTCGATGCCCAAGGACAACATCCAGCGCGCCATCAACAAGGGCTCCGGCGGCGACGCCGACGACTACAAGGAAATGCGCTACGAGGGCTACGGCCCGGGCGGCGTCGCCGTCATCGTCGAGGCGCTGACCGACAACCTCAACCGCTCCGCCTCCAATATCCGCGCCTGCTTCTCGAAGAATGGCGGGTCGCTTGGCGAGACCGGGTCGGTTTCCTTCATGTTCGACCGGGTCGGCGAGATCGTCTACAAGCCGGAGGCCGGCGATGCCGACACGATCATGGAAGCGGCCATCGAGGCCGGCGCCGAGGATGTGGAAACCGACGAGGACGGGCACACCATCACCTGCGCTTTCGAGGATCTCGGCCAGGTGTCGAAAGCGCTGGAAGATGCGCTCGGCGACGCGGAATCGGTCAACATCATCTGGAAGCCGCAGAACCGCACGCCGGTCGACGAGGACAAGGCGTCGACGCTGATGAAGCTGCTCGACGCGCTGGACGACGATGACGACGTGCAGAACGTCTATTCCAACGAGGACATCGCGGAAGATGTGATGGCCAAGCTTTCGGCCTGATCAGGGAAGGGCGCGGCGTGACCGTGCCCTAGCCGCGCAGCGCGTCGAGGGCCGGCAGCGTCAGGACCGCCGCGGCGATGACGATGGCGAGCGCGATGCGCTTGTAGGTCGCGTCGGAGGAAAAGCCGAACAGCCTTGCGCCGACCAGCAGTCCGGCAAGATAGACCGGCGCGTAGAGCGCGCCGAGGATGAGCGACTGTTTCGTCACGATGCCGGCGACGACCAGACCGGTGCCGGAGAAGAGCTGGGTCAGCGCGAAGAAGATCAGCAGGTTGGCGCGCACCAGGCCGGCGCCTGTCGACAGCGCCATCCAGTAGAGGATGACCGGCGGTCCGGCGACGGCCACGGCTCCGCCGAGAAAGCCCGACATGCCGCCGACGCCGAGGCGCACCGCGACATTGCGCGGGCCGCGATAGATCCAGCCGGACCACAGGATGGCGGCGGCGGTGAGGATGACCGCGGACATGAACCAGCGCAGGGTCGTCGTGTCGCCGGTTTTCAGGAACCAGATGCCGACCGGCACGAGCAGGGCGTAGCCGGCGACGACGGGCAACAACTCGCGGTAACTCACCTTTTTCAGCGCGCCGTAGATAAGCGGAAGCATCGGCAGCGTGTCGATGACCAGCAGGACGACGACGGCGACCTGCGGCGAGAAGGTCATCGCGCCGACCGGGCCGACGATCATTCCGGTGCCAAAGCCGGAAAAGCCGCGCACGATGCCGGCAATGCCGACGGCGAGCATCAGCACGAGGAAGGCCGCATCGGCAGGAATGCCTTGAATCGTCACGGATTGTTCCCGGAAAGGTTGAGCCCCGGACGCATCGCATGGCCGTCCCGGCAGGGCAAGCTGTGATTTTTGTTTTCTTTTTGTTCACATCCTTTATGGCACAGGCTAACGTGGCTTTGGAGACGTGATGGGACAGGCGATTCGCATTATCGGGATCGATCCGGGTTTGCGCCGGACGGGCTGGGGCATAGTCGAAAGCCTCGGCAACAGCCTGCGTTTCGTCGGCTCCGGCACGATCCGCTCGGACGACAAGGCGGATCTCGCCTCGCGGCTCTGCCAGCTGCATGACGGGCTTGCCGAAATATTGCACGCTCACATGCCGGAAGAGGCGGCGGTGGAGCAGACCTTCGTCAACTCCAATGCGGCGGCGACGCTGAAGCTCGGCCAGGCGCGCGGCATCGCCATGCTGGTGCCGGCACGATCCGGGGTTCCGGTGGCCGAATACGCCCCGAACGCGGTGAAGAAGGCGGTGATCGGCGTGGGCCACGGCGACAAGAAACAGATCCACATGATGGTGAAGGTGCTGATGCCGAAGGCGACGTTCGACACGGACGACGCAGCGGACGCGCTCGCCATCGCCATCTGCCATTCGCATAATCGCATGAGCGCGGTCCACCAGGCGAGGCTTGCCACGGCATGATCGGAAAACTGAAGGGAACGGTCGACGAGATCGGCGAGGATCACGCGATCATCGACGTGCATGGCGTCGGCTATGTCGCGTTCTGTCCGATACGGACGCTGTCGGGCCTTAACGAGGGCGAGGCGGCGGTGTTGCATATCGAAACCTATGTGCGCGAGGACATGATCCGGCTCTACGGTTTCGGGTCGCATCTGGAGCGCGAGTGGTTCCGGCTCTTGCAAAGCGTTCAGGGCGTCGGCGCCAAGGTTGCGCTGGCGGTGCTGTCGACGCTGACGCCGACCGATCTCGCCAATGCGATCGCGCTGCAGGACAAGGCGATGGTGGCGCGCGCGCCGGGCATCGGACCGAAGGTGGCGCAGCGCATCGTTTCCGAACTGAAATCGAAGGCGCCGGCCTTTGCCGGCGAGGCGTCCGGCACGATCGGGCTGAAGCAGGAACTGGGCGAGGGCGCAGCTCCGGCGCCGGTGGCGGATGCGGTCTCGGCGCTGACCAATCTTGGCTACAGCCGCGACCAGGCGGCGAACGCCGTCGCCGCGGCGGTGCGCGACGGCGGCGAGGGCGCCGACAGTGCCAAGCTGATCCGGCTGGGGCTGAAGGAATTGTCGAAGTGAAGGAAACCGACGGCAAGCCGCTCGAATTCGACAGTGCCGATTGGCGGGGCGGCGGCAGCGCGCGTATTGCGATCGTGCTGATCTTCGCGCTGTTCGGTCCATTGGCAGGCGCCTTGGCTGCTGCTTTTGCCGCTGTCCTTTTCGACGCTAACGGTCTCTACGCCGTCACGCTCGGCAACCTGCTGTTCCTGGGGGCGCCGGCCTACTGGGTCGGCCTGTTGCCGGCAACCGCCGCCGGCGCCTGCGTGGCCGCATTCGCCCCGCATTTCGGCAGATCGCTTTTCGCCGGACTGGCCGTGGTCACCCTTGTTTACGGAGTTATGGCGCTCTTTTCGGTGGATATGCCTGGCGCCATTCATGCGACGAAATTCACGTCTGCGCCCGTATTGGCGACGGTGGGATATGCGGCCACGCTAGCTTGCTGGGCCGTCACGATACCGCTACAGCGAAGAGCATGACCGATCCAGCCCGCCTGATAACGCCGGAAAAGCGCGGCGAGGATGCCGATGTCGCGCTGCGGCCGCAGACGCTGGACGATTTCACCGGCCAGAAGGCGGCGCGCGCCAACCTGAAAGTGTTCATCGAGGCGGCGCGAGGCCGCGGCGAGGCGCTCGACCACGTGCTGTTCGTCGGACCTCCGGGGCTGGGCAAGACGACGCTGGCGCAGATCATGGCCAAGGAACTGGGCGTCAATTTCCGCGCCACCTCCGGCCCGGTGATCGCCAAGGCGGGCGATCTCGCGGCGCTGCTGACCAACCTGGAAGAGCGCGACGTGCTGTTCATCGACGAGATCCACCGGCTCAACCCGGCGGTGGAGGAAATCCTCTACCCGGCGATGGAGGATTTCCAGCTCGACCTGATCATCGGCGAGGGACCCGCCGCACGCTCGGTGAAGATCGATCTCGCCAAGTTCACGCTGGTGGCGGCGACGACGCGGCTCGGCCTTTTGACGACGCCGTTGCGCGACCGGTTCGGCATTCCGGTGCGGCTCGAGTTCTACACGGTGGAGGAACTTGAATCGATCGTGCGGCGCGGGGCGCGGATCATGGGGCTTTCGATGAGCGACGACGGCGCGCGCGAGGTGGCGAAACGGGCGCGCGGCACGCCCCGCATCGCCGGGCGGCTGTTGCGCCGGGTGCGCGACTTCGCCCACGTGGCGAACGCGGAGGAGGTCACCCGCCAGATCGCCGACGAGGCGCTGACGCGGCTCGACGTCGACGCCATCGGCCTCGACATGCTCGACCGGCGCTATCTCACCATGATCGCGCAGAATTTCGGCGGCGGCCCGGTCGGCATCGAGACGATCTCGGCGGCGCTGTCGGAACCGCGCGACGCCATCGAGGACATCATCGAGCCGTTCCTGATCCAGCAGGGTTTCATCCAGCGCACGCCGCGCGGCCGAATGCTGACGGCGAAGGCGTGGACGCATCTAGGCCTCGCCGCGCCGAAGGACCTTGCCGCGATGCAGGCAAACCTGTTCAGTGAAGAGTGACCGTTCCGCCAATCCGACCACTCGAAAACGGACCAGGCCGTGGCGTTCGAAGTAACCCGCTACTCGCTCACTCCGCCGCGCTGGCCCGCGGGTCTTCGCCTGCGCGCCGCCGTGCTGACGGACCTCCATGCGTCGAAGCCATGGATGACCCCGGCGCGCATCGGCCGGCTGGTCGACCAGGCCAATGCGCTGGCGCCGGATATCGTCTTTCTGCTCGGGGATTTCGTCCACGCGGTGCACATTTTCGGCAGGCCCGTCGCGCATGCGGACTATGCCGCCGCGCTTTCCGGCCTGTCCGCGCCTCTCGGCACGCATGCCGTGCTCGGCAATCACGACTGGAGCGACGATCCGCACGCGGTGCGCCGCGGCGGCGGCCCGACCCAGGCGGGCGAGGCGCTGGAGAAGGCGGGCATCCCGGTCTATCACAACCGCGCCATCCGGGTGGGCGACGGCGGCGAAGCGTTCTGGCTTGCCGGGCTGGGCGACCAGCGCGCCTTCCGGCTGCCGCGCGCAGAGCGAACCCCGAACCGGAAATATCGCGGGCTCGACGACCTGCCCGGCACGCTCGCCCAGGTTTCCGGCGACGAACCGGTGATCCTGCTGGCGCATGAACCCGACATCTTTCCGCAGGTGCCGGACCGCGTGTCGCTGACGCTGTCGGGGCATACCCATGCGGGCCAGATCAACCTGTTCGGCTGGACGCCGGTGGTGCCGTCCATCTATGGCAGCCGCTACGTGCACGGCCATATCGTCGAGGACGGGCGGCACCTGATCGTATCCGCCGGGCTCGGACATTCCGGCGTTCCGTTCCGGTTCAAGACGACACCCGAGATCGTGCTGCTGGAACTGGGCGGGCAGACCCCGCAAGGAGGCGGGGAATGAAGAAGATCGGCCTGATCGGCGGATTAAGCTGGGTATCCACCGCGGACTATTACCGGCGGCTGAACGAGATGATGCAGGAGCGCATGGGCGGCGTGACCTCGCCGCGCATCGTGCTCGAAAGCGTCAACCGGCAGTCCTATGTGGATGCCGTCATCGAAAGGGAGAACGAGGTCGAGGCCGCCGGCATCATCATGGACGCGGCGCGCGCCGTGGAGCGCGCCGGCGCCGATTTCATCATGATCTGCTGCAACGACGTGCACCGGTTCGTGCCGGCGATAAAGCTGCGGGTCTCGATACCGTTCCTGCACATCGCGGAGGCGACCGCGCAGGCGATCAAGGCGCAAGGTTTGACGAGGGTCGCGCTGCTCGGCGTGCGCAAGACGATGGAAGAGCCGTTCTACCCGGATATCCTGGCGCGGCACGGCATCGAGACCATCATCCCGGACGAAGCAGAGAAAGAGTATGTCCATCGCTCGATCTACGATGAGCTGGTGAAGGACGAATTCCGTCCGCAAACACGTGCGCGCTATGTCGAACTGATCGACACATTGGCGAAACGCGGCGCTCAGGGCACTATTCTCGGCTGCACGGAAATCCCGATGCTGATCAGCGAGGACGACGTCGAAACGCCGGTCTTCTCGACGACCGAGATCCATTGCCGCGCCGGGATCGAGACGGCGCTCGCGGACTAGCGCTTCGGCAGCGCGCGGACCATGTCCATGACGGCCGGTTCAGCCTTTTTTCCGTCGAAGGCGTCGACGATGCCGAACGCCCCGCCCCAGGACCACATCGCCCAGGCGAAGCCCCGTTCTTCGGCAAGGTCGATCATGTCGCGGTAATAGGCGGCGCGCCATTGCGGCCGCGTCGCCGGTTGCTTGCCGTATTCCTGGCGGATCATGCCGAACTCGCCAAGCAGGATGCGGTCGTGCGGAATACCGTTGCGATTGGCCCAGCGGGCGACGGTGCGGAACGGGTTCTGCATCTCGCGGCGCAGGCGGAAGCCGCTCGCCAGCCGTTCGCTGTTGTCGATCAGAAAGGCCGTTGCCTCGCGTCTTTGACTGCCACCGAGGCGCCGGTCGATGCGGTCGCGGTTTTCCTCGACCGCCCTCACCCGGTCGCGCCGTTTCAGACCGGAGAACGGGTAGGGCAGGCCCGACAGATGTTCGACATTCCCACCGGCCCATCCGGCGCTCTGATGCGTCAGCATGAAGGGTTCATAGGCGTGGAAACTCCAGATCACGTTATCGTCGCGCATGACCTTCGGATCGAGCGCGGCGAGGCCGTCGGCCGATCCCCAGCATGCGCCGTGCAGGACGAGCGTGATCTCCATGTTGGCGGCGCGCGCCGCGGCATGGAGGTCGACAAGCTGGCGCGGCCATTGCGTATCGCGGCGGGTGCATGGAAGCGTCGGCTCGTTGACGAGTTCGAGCGCCACGGCCTGTGCGTCGAAGCGGTCCAGATGGCGGGCCATGTCGCCGACGAGGCGGCGATAGGCGGCAAACAGTTCCGGTTCGTCGAGAATCCGGTTGATGCCGGGCGCCGCGGAGTTCCTGTCACGGGGAATGGTGTGCAGGTCGACGATCACTTTCAGGCCGGCGGAACGGAGGCGCTCGACCGCGTCGCCGACCTGATCGAGAAGGCGGGCCTTGCGCGTTTCGTCCATGCCGACGAGGAAGACCGCGGGATCGACCGGCATGCGCACGAAATCGAGCCCGGCCTCGCGCAGCTTCGCCAGGTCGGCATCCGAGACGTATCTCTTCCATTCGGGGAAATTGCCGAGCACCTCGTCCGTGTTCCAGCGGCCGGGTTCCGGCCATGTCACCCACTGGTCCATGTTGATGCCGCGCGAGACGGAGAATTGCGCCGCGGCCGCCGGCGCCGCAGCGAGCGCCGCGAGCAAGGCGAGAACGGCCAGGGTTGCGCGGATCGGCGAAATCGTGGACATGAAACGCATCGACATGGGTCCTTCTATCACGCGGGATCGACGCGCGTCCAAACAGGCAAATGCAGAGGTAACCGATGGCAGAGGATGCCGATATCCTTTCCGGCCGGCTCACCGATACCGGCCACGAATTGCAGGCGCGTGTCTACTATGCCGACACGGATTTCTCCGGCGCGGTCTATCATGCGCGCTACCTGGAATTCCTCGAACGCGGGCGCTCGGATTTTCTGCGGCTGATCGGGGTGCATCACACCGAACTGGAAGCAGGACAGACAGGAGAGACGATCTACTGGGTCGTGCGGCGCATGGAAATCGATTTTCGCGCATCGGCGCGTATCGACGACGTGCTGACCATTTCCACGCGCACGGCCGAGATCGGCAAGGCACGCATCCGCATGGCTCAGGAGATCAGGCGCGGCGATACGCTGCTGATCGCGGCGGCCGTCGAGGCGGCATTGATCAACGCGGAGGGCAAGCCGCGGCGCTTTCCGAGGGAGTGGGCGGAACTGTTTGCGCCCGCGTCGTGATAGATTCACGCGAAAATGTCATGAAAAGAACGCATTTGGCTTCGTTTCACTAACGAGGCGTTAAGGATAACGATTCATGAATGGGCGGGTCCGCAAAGGGCCCTTTCGACGCCTTTGTTTGACCCAATTTGTCGTCGAGAGCCGGTGGGACCGCTGAAAAGGAACCGTCCCGGCCGCAATGCGTTCGAGAAGGGTCCGCCGGAAATCCGGGACTTGAGGGAAATTACATGGAACAGATTGGCTTGGCCGCGCCGGGTGGCGAACTTTCGCTTTGGGCGCTTTTCATTCAGGCGGGCTTCGTCGTCAAGCTGGTGATGCTCGGCCTCCTCGCCGCTTCGGTCTGGTCCTGGGCGGTGATGATCGACAAGTCGCTCGCCTTCGGACGGATGCGCCGCGCGTTCAACCGCTTCGAGGACACGTTCTGGTCCGGCCAGTCGCTGGAGGAACTGTACCGCTCGCTCGCCGACCAGAAGGCAACCGGCATGGGCGCGCTGTTCGTGGCGGCGATGCGCGAGTGGAAGAAATCGTTCGAGCGCGGCGCCAAGTCGCCGGTGAGCCTGCAAAGCCGCATCGACCGGGCAATGGACGTGGCGCTGGCGCGCGAGATGGAAATCGTCGAAAGCCGGCTCGGTTACCTGGCTTCGGTCGGCGCCTCGGCGCCGTTCATCGGCCTGTTCGGCACCGTCGTCGGCATCATGACGTCGTTCCAGGCAATCGCCGGTTCGGAATCGACCAACCTCGCCGTCGTCGCGCCGGGTATCGCTGAAGCGCTGCTGGCGACCGCGCTCGGCCTCGTCGCCGCCATTCCCGCCGTCATCGGCTACAACAAGCTGTCGGCCGACGCCGCCAAGCTGGCCGGCCGGATGGAAGCCTTCGCCGACGAGTTTTCCGCCATCCTGTCGCGGCAGATCGACGAACGGGCGAACGCGGCGCAGCGGCCGCAGGCGGCAGAGTAACGGCGAAGGGATTTCACAATGGCCATGTCAATGAACAGCGCAGGCGCCGGCCGCGGATCGCGGCGAGGCCGCCGCCGTTACAACAGCGCGCGGCTGATGTCCGAGATCAACGTCACGCCGTTCGTCGACGTCATGCTGGTGCTGCTGATCATCTTCATGGTGGCGGCGCCGCTGCTTACCGTCGGCGTGCCGATCGACCTGCCGGAAACGCGCGCCTCGGCGCTCAATTCCGATACGCAGCCGATCACGATCTCGATCCGCGACAATGGCGAGGTCTACATCCAGGAGACGCTGGTGCCGATGGAAGAGGTCGTGCCGAAGCTCGAAGCGATCGCGCAGACCGGCTACGAGGAACGGATCTACATTCGCGGCGACCAGAATGCCGATTACGGCACGATCATGCAGGTCATGGGGCGCATCAACCAGGCCGGGTTCAAGAATCTCGGCCTCGTCACCCTGCAGGAACAGGACAACTAACGCACCATGCGCGTTGGCCTCGTCACTTCCGGCGTATTGCATGTGGTGGTGCTCACCTGGGGCATGCTGACGCTGCACGCGCCGGAATCCTTCGACGTGGCGGACGTGGAATCGCTGCCGGTGGAGCTGGTGTCGATCGGCGAGATCACCCAGGTGCAGAAGGGCGAGAAAGAAGCGCCGAAGGACGGTCCCGCCGCGCCGACACCGACCGAGAAGCCGCCGGTGCAGCCGGATGCCGAGAATGTCGGCGACCAGGAGCGCGACCAGGCCGCGCCGGAAACCGAGGAACAGAAACCGGTCGAGGTCGACCAGGCGGAGATGCCGAAGCCGTCCGATACGCCGACGCCGGAAATCGCCCCGCGCGAGGAACCTGCGCCCGAGCCGGCGCAGCAGGCGGAACCGGAGCCGGTGCCGACGACCGAGGTCGCCGCCATTCCGGAAACACCGCAGGAGGTGCAGCCGGACCCGGCGGAAGATGCAGTCGAAAACGCCGAACCGCTGCCGGAAGAAATCCAGCCGCAGGCGCGCATTCCAGACAACGTGCCGGTGCCCTCGCAGCGGCCGGAACGCCCGCAGGCGCAGACCGCCAAGACGGACCAGCGGCGCGAGAACGAGCCGCAGCAACAGGCCGAGGCTCCGCCGCCGGCGCCGGAAAGCGAATCCAAGGAAGACGAGGTCGCCGCACTTCTGAACCAGGAACAGGCCTCGGGCGGCGGCGCGCAACGCACGCAGCAGGAGGCTTCGCTGGGCGGTCAGCGCAACACCGGCGGCTCGGAACTGACACAGAGCGAGATGGACGCGCTGCGCAACCAGATCCAGGCATGCTGGAGCCCGCCGGCAGCGGTCGATGCGGACAATCTCAAGGTGTCGATACGGTTCAAGCTCGATCCGTCCGGCATGGTCGAGGGCGCGCCTTCGATCATGGAGAGTTCCGGCAACCGGGCGGCCGACGAAAGCGCCCGGCGCGCCATCCTGATTTGCGGCCAGCGGGGTTACAATCTGCCGGCCGAGAAATACGACGCCTGGCGCGACGTGGTGGTGAATTTCGATCCGAGCGAGATGTTCCGCTGAGCGGGGCTCGCGAACAGACATGCGCAAGGACAAGCGGATAAAGGAACACATATCATGAGAATGCCGATCCTGAGACTGATAGCCTTCGTGACGATGGCCGCCACGGCGCTGGCGTTCGCCGGAAGGCCGGCCCATGCCCTGGTCGAGATCGACATCACCAAGGGCAATATCGAGCCGCTGCCGATCGCGATCACCGACTTCATTTCCTCCGACGGAATCGGCGCCCAGATCGCCGGCGTCGTCGCCGCCGACCTGAAGCGGTCGGGGCTGTTCGCACCGGTCGACAAGGGCGCTTTCATCGAGAAGGTCAGCAACCCGGATGCCGCACCGCGCTTCGAGGACTGGCGGGTGATCAACGCCCAGGCGCTGGTGATCGGCCGCGTGGTCGAAGAAGGCGGCGGCCGGCTGCGTGCCGAATTCCGCCTGTGGGACACGTTTGCCGGCGAGCAGATGCTGGGCGAGCAGTTCTTCACCAACCGCGACAACTGGCGGCGCGTCGCCCACATCATCGCCGACACGATCTATGAGCGGCTGACCGGCGAGAAGGGCTATTTCGACACGCGCATCGTCTTCGTCGCAGAGTCCGGCCCACGCGACAACCGCGTCAAGAAGCTGGCGATCATGGACCAGGACGGCGCGAATGTGCGCTACCTGACGCGCGGCGACGACATCGTTCTGACGCCGCGCTTCTCGCCGACGCGCCAGGAAATCACCTATATGGATTTCGCCGGCGGACAGCCGAAGGTCTACCTCCTGCAACTGGAAACCGGACAGCGCGAACTGGTCGGCGATTTCCCCGGCATGACGTTCAGCCCGCGGTTCTCGCCCGACGGGCAGCGGGTGGTGATGAGCCTGGAGCAGGGCGGCAACGCCAACATCTACGCGATGGACCTGCGTACCCGCCAGACGACGCGGCTGACCAGCTCCAACGCCATCGACACGTCGCCGTCTTTCTCGCCGGACGGCTCGCAGGTGGTGTTCGAATCCGACCGGGGCGGACGCCAGCAGCTTTACGTGATGGGCACGAATGGCGGCGAGCCGACCCGTATCTCGTTCGGCAACGGCTCCTATTCGACGCCGGTATGGTCGCCGCGCGGCGACCTGATCGCCTTCACCAAGCAGTCGGGCGGCCAGTTCTCGATCGGCGTGATGCGGCCGGACGGTTCTGGCGAGCGCATCCTGACGACCGGCTTCCACAATGAGGGACCGACATGGGCGCCGAACGGACGCGTGCTGATGTTCTTCCGCCAGGCGGCGGGCAGCGGCGGGCCGCAGCTCTACACGATCGACCTGACGGGCCGCAACGAGCAGGCAATCCAGACGCCCGAATTCGCGTCCGACCCGGCATGGTCGCCGCTTCTCGAATAAAGGTGCAAAGCCGCCCAAATCAGGGCAGCGGCCAAGAAGGCGCCGCATTTCGCCTCTAGGCGCGGGTATCCGACCCCGACCGCGTTTAACGGGCGATTAACCGTCTTTCTTGAACGGCGGTTAAGGACAAAAGGGTTACCAAAGGTTCAACATAACCGTTTCAATTTTAGGAGAACCGGCCATGCGCCGTATTGCCAACCAACCGATCAAGCTCATCGCGGTCTGCCTCGTGGCGGGGCTCGCCGTGACGGGTTGCGCATCCAAGAAACCATTGCCGAACAGCGCAGCCGATCTCGGCCTCGGCGCGAACGGCGCCGCTCCGGGCACGTCGCAGGACTTCACCGTCAATGTCGGCGACCGCATCTTCTTCGATACCGACTCCTCGGCGATCCGCGCCGACGCGCAGCAGACGCTTGCCCGCCAGGCGCAGTGGCTCAACCAGTATCCGCAATATGCGATCACCATCGAGGGCCATGCCGACGAGCGCGGCACGCGCGAATACAACATCGCGCTCGGCGCACGCCGTGCGGCCGCGACGCGCGACTACCTCGCTTCGCGCGGCGTCAACGCGGCGCGCATCAACACGATCTCCTACGGCAAGGAGCGTCCGGTCGCGACCTGCGACGACATTTCCTGCTGGTCGCAGAACCGCCGTGCCGTCACCCAGCTCGGCGGCCCGTCGAGCTGACCTGCGGTATCAACGGACCAATGAAAAAGCGGCTTCGGCCGCTTTTTTTATTGCGTTTCCCAGACAAAGTTTTGTCGAACTTGGCGGCTTAATGATAAACGACGAAGGGCTGGACGAACGATTTCAGGAGTTTTCACTTAACATGATTTCATTGCCAAGATTGATGGGCGCGACGCTGGCACTGGCCGTGCTTGCCGGCGGGGTGGCCCAAGCAGGCAGCAGGGACGCATTGCCTGGCGTCAGCTACCAGATCGCGCAGGCCACCGACCCGGGCACTTACGCGCTCGAGGAGCAGGTGCGCCAGCTCAACGGGAAGATCGAGGAACTGACGTTCCAGATGCTCGAGCTCCAGGAGCAGATGCGCCGGATGCAGGAGGACAACGAGTTCCGCTTCCAGCAACTGGAAGGCACGGGGTCCGGCGATTCCCTGCCGCCGATGGATTCCGGCAGCGTGGACACGCCACCCGCGCAAACCGACACGGCCACCGCCGCTCCGGCGGTGCCGGACACGCAAACGGCGGGTCAGGCGCCGGTGCGCGGCACCGCGCCGCGCAATCTCGGCACGCTGAAGATCGACGAGCAGGGCAAGATCGTCGACGGAACGGTGGATTTCTCGGAAGGGCAGATCGACTCCGCCATCGACGGCCAGGCGGTGGCGAGCCTGCCGGCGGGCACAGAGCCCGAGCAGCTCTACCGCGAAGGTTACGAGCACGTTCTCAACGGCGATTACCAGATGGCCGAAGGCATTTTCCGCTCCTTTACAGAAAGTTTCCCGAACGATGCGCTCACGCCGGACGCGCGTTTCTGGCTGGCGGAAAGCGTGCGTGGACAGGGCCGGCTGGAAGAGGCGGTGGAGATCTTCATCGGCGTGAGGACAGCCTATCCCGATTCGCAGAAGGCGCCGGAAACGCTGCTCAAGATCGGCCAGATCATGTACGACCTCGGCGACCGCGACGTCGCCTGCGTCACCTTCCAGGACGCCGAAAACTCCTATCCGCAGATGTCGGATTCCATACGCGCCCGCATTCGTGAAGAGCGCGCAAAAGCGCAGTGCTGACACCGCACGCCGCCGCCGAATCCGCCCGGCGCAGCATTTCTTCCATTACCTTTCCGACCGACGGCAAAATCGTCATCGCCCTTTCCGGCGGCAGCGATTCGACCGCGCTTTTGACATTTGCCCGCGACGTGTTCCTGGCGCGTGGCGAGACCGACCGTCTTCTCGCGGTGACGGTCGATCATGGCTTGCGCCCGGAGTCGGCGGCGGAAGCGCGGCGCGCCGGCGATCTGTGCGCCTCGCTGGGAATCGGTCATGTCACGCGGCGGTGGGACGGCGCGAAGCCTTCAAGCGGACTGCAGGCAGCCGCGCGCGAGGCCCGTTACCGGCTTCTCGCAGGCGAGGCGGCCGGCGGGATCGTACTGACCGGCCATACGATGGACGACCAGTTGGAAACCGTGGCCATGCGGCAGGCGCGCGGATCGGGGCGCGGCCTGTCGGGAATCGCGCCGGCGACGCTTTACGAAGGGCGCAGCTGGTTCGTGCGGCCGCTGATCGCGACGCGCCGCACGGCGTTGCGCGAGCACCTTTCGGCTCTAGGCCTTTCCTGGATCGAAGATCCGTCGAACCGCGACCCACGTTTCGAGCGGGTGCGAGTACGCCAGAGTATCGCCGATGGCGAGGCGGACGATGCCGCGATCCGGGCCGCCTTCGAAGAGCGCTGCGCGGAGTCGGCGCACGCTTCCAGGCAGTTGCGCGACGAGCGAAGGTGGCATTTTGATGCGGCGACACGAACGGCGGAATTCCATCCCAGCGAAACAAGCAGCGGACTGGCGCTGGCCATCGCCATGAGCTGGGTCGGGCACCAGGCGAATCTCGCGCCGCAAAGCATCATCGACAAGGCGCTTGCCTTCTGTGCACAGGCCGGTTCGGGCAAGCGGATGACCGGGTCGGGATGCCTTTTGTCGAAGAGCGGAGAACGGGTGAGGATCGGGCGCGAAACACGCAACCGGCGCGAAAACAGCTACGGTTACGATCATCTGTTGCCGAGCCCGGATTTCGAGGCCGCGCAGGCGCTTTGCGAGCGGGCAGAGGGGCGATTTTACCCGCTTCCACCGGTTTCCGGTTACCCTTATTGAACACAATCGCCGCACACGAGGGCTGTCGCCTTGGCAACGCCTCTCTTCGCACCTATGTTTGGTGACAAGAATTGCTGCGCCTTCCGTTGCGGCAGAACAATGAGAAAGACATGAACCCGAATTATCGCAATTTCGCGCTGTGGGCGATCATCGCACTGATGCTGATCGCGCTGTTCAACATGTTCGACAATCAGCCGACGACGACGGCGAGCCGCGATGTGGCGTATTCGCAGTTCCTGCAGGACGTATCGACCGGCCGCGTCAAATCGGTGACGATTTCCGGCGAGCAGATCACCGGCACCTACAGCGACTCGGGAGCCAGCTTCCAGACCTATTCGCCGGGCGATACCGGGCTTGTCCAGCGGCTGGAAAGCCAGGGCGTGGAAATCCGCGCACGGCCGGAAACCGACGGGTCCAACTCCTTCATCTCCTACCTGTTCACCTGGCTGCCGATGATTATCATCCTCGGCGTGTGGATTTTCTTCATGCGCCAGATGCAGGGCGGCGGTTCGCGCGCCATGGGGTTCGGCAAGTCGAAGGCCAAGCTTTTGACCGAGGCGCATGGCCGGGTCACTTTCGGTGACGTCGCCGGTGTCGACGAAGCCAAGCAGGACCTGGAAGAGATCGTCGAGTTCTTGCGCGATCCGCAGAAATTCCAGCGTCTCGGCGGCAAGATTCCGCGCGGCGTGCTCCTGGTCGGTCCGCCCGGTACCGGCAAGACGCTGCTGGCGCGCTCGGTCGCCGGCGAGGCGAACGTGCCGTTCTTCACCATTTCCGGCTCCGACTTCGTCGAGATGTTCGTCGGCGTCGGCGCGAGCCGCGTGCGCGACATGTTCGAGCAGGCGAAGAAGAATTCGCCGTGCATCATCTTCATCGACGAAATCGACGCGGTCGGCCGTCATCGCGGCGCCGGCCTCGGCGGCGGCAATGACGAGCGCGAACAGACGCTCAACCAGTTGCTGGTCGAGATGGACGGTTTCGAGGCCAATGAATCGATCATCCTGATCGCGGCGACCAACCGCCCCGACGTGCTCGACCCGGCGCTGATGCGCCCGGGCCGTTTCGACCGCCAGGTCGTGGTGCCCAATCCGGACGTCATCGGCCGCGAGAAGATCCTCAAGGTGCACGTGCGCAACGTGCCTCTGGCGCCGAATGTCGACCTCAAGGTCATCGCGCGCGGCACGCCGGGCTTCTCCGGCGCCGACCTGATGAACCTCGTCAACGAGGCGGCGCTGATGGCGGCGCGGCGCAACAAGCGCCTCGTCACGATGCAGGAATTCGAGGACGCCAAGGACAAGGTCATGATGGGCGCGGAACGCCGCTCCACCGCCATGACCGAGGAAGAAAAGCAGCTGACCGCCTATCACGAGGCCGGCCATGCCATTCTCGCACTGAACGTGCCGTCGGCCGACCCGGTGCACAAGGCGACGATCATTCCGCGCGGGCGTGCGCTCGGCATGGTGATGCAGTTGCCGGAAGGCGACCGTTACTCGATGAGCTACAAGTACATGATCTCGCGGCTGGCGATCATGATGGGCGGGCGCATCGCCGAGGAAATCAAGTTCGGCAAGGAAAACATCACCTCGGGCGCCGCGTCCGATATCGAGCAGGCGACCAAGCTGGCACGCGCGATGGTCACCCAGTGGGGCTTTTCCGACAAGCTTGGCCAGGTCGCCTATGGCGAGAACCAGCAGGAGGTGTTCCTCGGCCATTCGGTGGCGCAGCAGAAGAACATCTCCGAGGATACCGCCCAGATCATCGACATGGAGGTTCGCCGGCTTGTTGACGAGGCGTATGCCGAGGCGCGCAGGATCCTGACCGAGAAGAAGGACGACTGGATCACGCTTGCCGAGGGGCTGCTCGAGTACGAGACGCTGTCCGGCGACGAGATCAAGGCCCTTCTCGCCGGCGAGAAGCCGGCCCGAGACATGGGCGACGACACGCCGCCGTCGCGCGGATCGGCCGTTCCGAAGGCCGGCTCGAAGGAAAAGTCCGACAAGAAATCGGGCGACGAACCGGATTCTGGCGGCATGGAGCCGCAACCGCAGGGTTAACCCTTATCGTCGAACTCATGTGAAAGGCCGCGTTTGCGGCCTTTTTTCATGGGATCGCGTGGTGTATATGCGGCGATCACATGGCCAGGCGAACCAAATCACCGACAAAGCGAAGCGAAGCGGCAATGACGCGCAAATATTTCGGCACCGACGGCATTCGTGGAACGGCCAATATCCACCCGATGACGCCCGAAGTGGCGATGCGGGTCGGCATGGCGGTCGGCGTCGCCTTCCATCGCGGCGGGCACCGCCATCGCGTCGTGATCGGCAAGGATACGCGGCTTTCCGGCTACATGCTCGAGAATGCCCTGGTTGCGGGCTTCACCGCGGCGGGCGTCGACGTCTTCCTGCTCGGTCCGGTGCCGACGCCGGCGGTGGCGATGCTGACGCGCTCGCTGCGCGCCGATATCGGCGTGATGATCTCCGCCTCGCACAATCCTTACGAGGACAATGGCATCAAGCTGTTCGGGCCGGACGGCTACAAGCTGTCCGACGGCCTGGAACTGGAGATCGAAAAGCTGATCGACGAGGATCTGACCGGGCGGCTCGCCAAGGCCGGCAAGGTTGGACGCGCCAAGCGCGTCGAGGGCGATCTCTACCGCTATATCGAATTCGCCAAGCGGACCTATCCGAAAGACCTGACGCTTGCCGGCCTGCGGGTCGTGGTCGATTGCGCCAACGGCGCCGGCTACAAGGCCGCTCCAGCGGCGCTGTGGGAACTCGGTGCCGAGGTCGTGACGATCAACAATGAGCCCGACGGGCTCAACATCAACATGGAATGCGGCTCGACCAATCCGATCGGCCTATCGAAGAAGGTGCACGAAGTGCGCGCGGATCTCGGCATCGCGCTCGACGGCGATGCCGATCGCGTGCTGATCATCGACGAGAAGGGCAAGGTCGTCGACGGCGACCAGCTGATGGCCCTGATCGCCGAGAGCTGGCATGCCGACGGCCGGCTGACCGGCGGCGGCATCGTGGCGACGGTCATGTCCAATCTCGGCCTGGAACGTTTCCTGCAGGCCAAGGGGCTGGAACTGGCGCGCACCAAGGTGGGTGACCGCTACGTGGTCGAGCACATGCGCGAACACGGCTTCAATGTCGGCGGCGAACAGTCGGGGCACATCGTCCTCTCGGACTACTCCACCACCGGCGACGGCCTGGTGTCCGCTCTTCAGGTGCTGGCCTGCATCCAGGCCGCCGGCAAGCCGGCAAGCGAGGTGTGCCGCAAGTTCGAGCCGGTGCCGCAGGTGCTGAAAAACGTGCGTTTCCGCGGGGGCAAGCCGCTGGAGAACACGGAGGTGCAGTCGGCGATCGACGAGGGGCGCAAGCGGCTCGGAGATACCGGCCGGCTGGTCATTCGGCCTTCCGGCACCGAACCGGTGATTCGCGTCATGGCCGAAGGCGACGACCGGGGCATGGTCGAGCAAGTGGTCGACGAGATCGTCAATGCGATCGCCGGATTGAAGACCGCAGCCTGATTTTCCCGCATAACGGGAGACTGGTACGGCGCCGCAAGGCGCCGTTTTTATTTGCGTTTTGGAAAAAATCGTCAACGAACATGGTAAAAAAACAGGGTTAAACGGGTTTTAACCATTCTTCTTCACAATCCGGGCCGAGGTTTTCGAAAAGCCTGTCTTATCGAGTCCCAGGGCTGTTGGAAGGATCAATCAATGAAGACTGCAGCGAAATATCTGCTTTGCGGCACGATGCTCGCCGTGACCGGCGGCGCGCCAGCAATGGCGGCCGATATATACGAACCGGCTGTCATCGAAGTGCCGGAATATGTTCCCGCCGCCGTGTCCGGCTGGTATTTGCGCGGTGATATCGGCATGAGCAACCAGAGGCTTGACGGCGGTCTGTACAACGTCCTGTTCGACAGCACCGACATCGTCGAATTTCTCGATCCCGGCGGCTTTTCCTCCGCACCGACCTTCCAGGTCGGCATCGGTTACGAGTTCAACCACTGGCTGCGCGCCGACCTCACGGCGCAGTATCGCGGCGCTGCCGATTTCTCGGCGCTCGATCGCTATGAAACGACCGATGACGCCGACCCGACCACCTTCGACGGCACCAACGACTATTCGGCCAAGAAGTCGGAGCTGGCTCTGATGGCCAACGCCTATGTGGATATGGGCACCTTCAGGGGCGTCACGCCCTATATCGGTGCCGGTATCGGCGCCTCGCGCAACACGATCTCGAACTTCACCGACGTCAACGTGCCCGTCAACGGCGTCGGCTATGGCGGCACGCATTCGGAATGGCATCTCGCCTGGGCGCTGCATGCCGGTGTCGGTTACCAGATCAACGACCGCGTGACGCTGGACCTGAGTTACAGCTACATGCATCTGGGCGACGCCCAGAGCGGCGACCTCATCGCCTATGACGGCACCAACGCGATCTACAACCCGATGATCTTCAACGACATCAGATCGCACGACATCAAACTCGGCCTGCGCTACAAGTTCGGCGGCGGCGGGCAGTCCGCTCCGGCGGTTTACCAGCCCGAGCCGATCCCGGTTTACAAGTAAGCACGGCCACATAACCATCCGATCGGCCCGGCTGCGCAAGCAGCCGGGCCTTTCGTTTGCGGCGGTCAATTTTGACGCAGCGCACACAAAAATTCTTGACCGCAAACAGACAAAGGGATAACGCCGCAGGTGGGCCACCTCTCCCCAACGAGAGGCTTACTATCTGGAAGGATAGACCATGACTGCGAACACCCCCACGCCGGACGTGCGTCCGGCAAATCCCCGTTTTTCCTCCGGTCCGTGCGCGAAGCGTCCAAATTGGGCGCCCGAGAACCTCGACACGTCGACGCTCGGCCGTTCCCACCGTTCCAAGCCGGGCAAGGCCACGCTCGCCGAGGCGATCGCGCTGACACGTGAAATCCTGCGCGTACCAGACAGCTATCGCATCGGCATCGTACCGGCTTCCGACACGGGCGCCGTCGAGATGGCGATGTGGTCGATGCTCGGTGCGCGCGGCGTCGACATGGTGGCCTGGGAGTCCTTCGGCTCGGGCTGGATCACCGACGTGGTCAAGCAGCTGAAACTCGACGATGTCCGCCGCATCGAAGCCGGGTATGGCGAGCTGCCGGACCTGGCGGCCATCGACTTCGACCGCGATGTCGTCTTCACCTGGAACGGCACGACTTCCGGCGTGCGCGTGCCGAACGGCGATTTCATTCCCGCCGACCGCAAGGGCCTGACGATCTGCGACGCGACGTCGGCGGCGTTTGCCCAGAACCTCGATTTCGACAAGCTCGATGTCACCACCTTCTCCTGGCAGAAGGTGCTGGGCGGCGAGGGCGGCCACGGCGTCATCATCCTCAGCCCCCGCGCCGTCGAACGGCTCGAAAGCTACACGCCGGCCTGGCCGCTGCCGAAGATCTTCCGCATGACCAAGGGCGGCGAGCTGATCGAGGGCATCTTCAAGGGCGAGACGATCAACACGCCTTCGATGCTGTGCGTCGCGGACTATATCGACGCGCTGAAATGGGCGAAGTCGCTTGGCGGGCTGGACGCGCTGATGGCGCGCGCCGACACCAATTTCAAGGCGATCCAGGATCACGTCGAGGCCGGCAGCTGGCTGGAGAACCTAGCCGTCGATCCGGCGACGCGGTCCAACACCTCGGTGTGCCTGAAGATCGTCGATCCGGCGGTCACGGCCTTGTCCGCCGACGAACAGGCGGCGTTTGCCAAGGCGATCGTCTCCGCGCTCGACAAGGAAGGCGTCGCCTTCGATATCGGCGCCTATCGCGACGCGCCTTCGGGCCTCAGAATCTGGGCCGGTGCGACCGTCGAGACCTCCGATCTCGAGGCGCTGATGCCCTGGCTGGACTGGGCATTCGAGACCCAGAAAGCGGCGCTCAAGGCTGCGGCCTGATCCGATTCCCGGGCGACTTCGGCCGCCCTTTCTCTCCCGTATTCATATCCATCGAAGGAGGCCTTCCATGGCACCGCGCGTACTCGTATCCGACAAACTTTCCGAAACGGCCGTCCAGATTTTCCGCGATCGCGGCATCGATGTCGACTTCCAGCCGGATGTCGGCAAGGACAAGGACAAGCTGCTCGAAATCATCGGCAATTATGACGGCCTGGCGATCCGCTCCGCCACCAAGGCAACCGAGAAACTCATCGAGGCGGCGACCAATCTCAAGGTGATCGGCCGGGCCGGCATCGGCGTCGACAATGTCGATATCCCGGCGGCATCGCGGCGCGGCATCATCGTGATGAACACGCCGTTCGGCAACTCGATCACCACGGCCGAGCATGCCATCGCGATGATCTTCGCGGTCGCGCGCCAGCTGCCCGAGGCGCATGCCTCGACCAGTGCCGGCAAGTGGGAAAAATCCAAGTTCATGGGTGTCGAGATCACCGGCAAGACGCTCGGCCTGATCGGCTGCGGCAATATCGGTTCGATCGTCGCACAGCGCGCCATCGGCCTGAAGATGCACGTCGTCGCCTTCGATCCGTTCCTGTCGCCGGAACGGGCGACTGAGCTGGGCGTGGAAAAGGTGGAACTGGACGAGTTGTTCGCCCGGGCCGACTTCATCACGCTGCATACGCCGCTGACGGACAAGACCCGCAACATCATCGACGCCAAGGCGATCGCAAAGATGAAGAACGGCGTGCGCATCATCAACTGCGCGCGCGGCGGCCTGATCAAGGAAACGGACCTCGTCGAGGCCCTTAAGGCCGGCAAGGTCGCCGGCGCCGGCATCGACGTGTTCGAGACCGAGCCGGCCACCAAGAACGAGCTGTTCCACCTGCCGAACGTCGTCTGCACGCCGCATCTGGGCGCCTCGACCTCGGAAGCGCAGGAAAACGTTGCGCTGCACATCGCCGAGCAGATGTCGGACTATCTGCTCAAGGGCGCGGTCACCAACGCGATCAACATGCCGTCGATCTCGGCGGAGGAAGCGCCGCGGCTGAAGCCCTTCGTCAAGCTCGCCGAAGTGCTCGGCGCGTTTGTCGGCCAGGTGACGGAAAGCGCGATCAAGGAAGTCGAAATCCTCTATGACGGCATCACCGCCGACATGAACACCAAGGCGCTGACCTCCGCGGCGCTCGCCGGCCTGATCCGGCCGCAGGTCGCCGACGTCAACATGGTCTCGGCGCCGGTTATGGTGAAGGAGCGCGGCATCATCGTTTCCGAGGTCAAGCGCGACAAGTCGGGCGTGTTCGACGGCTACATCAAGCTGACGGTGAAGACCGCCAACAACACCCGCTCCGTCGCCGGCACGGTGTTCTCCGATCACAAGCCGCGCTTCATCCAGATCAAGGGCATCAATCTCGACGCCGAGATCGGCCAGCACATGGTCTATACGACCAACAACGACGCGCCGGGCATCATCGGCCTCCTGGGAACGACCTTCGGCAAGCACGGGGTCAACATCGCCAACTTCCAGCTGGGACGCAACCGGCCGGGCGGCGACGCGATCGCGCTGCTCTATGTCGACGAGCCGGTCAGCGAGCAGGTGCTGGACGAGGTGCGCGCCTTCCCGGAAATCCTGTCGGCCAAGCCGCTGGTTTTCGACGTCTGACGGTTTTCCGTTACGTAAAATGTGATCGCCGCCGGCTTCGTCCGGCGGCTTTTTTATGCTAGGGTGAAAGCTCTAATCCGGTTGCTGCCCGGACGCGCCACAAACACGGACAAATGCTGTTACCGAAAGCGCGGTCCGACGTCAGCGGCCGGATTCGTTTGTCTTCACCGCATCCATGGATTTGCCGGCGCCACGCTCGGCCAGCCCGATTCCGCCGATCACGAGCGCCAGCGCGACGGCGTGGAACAGGTGGAGCCGTTCTCCCAAGACGACAATCGCCAGAATGGTTCCGAAGACCGGCACCAGATTGATGAACACGCCGGCACGGTTGGAGCCGATCAGTTCGACGCCGCGCATGTAGAAGACCTGCGACAGGATCGACGGGAAGATGGCCGTGTAGGCGGCAGCCGCGAGGCCCATCAGGTCAGGCGCGTAGCCCGCCGCCGATTGCTGCTCCCACAGCGCGAAGGGCCAGGCGGTGACCATCGCCGAGAATGACATCACGACCATCAGCGTCTGCCAGTTGAGCGCCGGCTTGTAGCGAAGCGCGACCGTGTAGACGCCATAGGCGGCAACCGCGATCAGAACGATGGCGTCGCCGCGATTGATCTCCAGCGTGGCGAGACGGGCGAGATCGCCTCCCGACGTGACGACAGCCACGCCGGTGAGCGAAAGAACGAAGCCGAAGATCTGCGCGAGCCCGACACGCATCCGGAAGAGCAGGAAGTTGGTTACGAAGACGAACAGCGGAATGCCCGACTGCTCGATGGTGATGTTGACCGCCGACGTGTATTGCGCGGCGGTGTAGAGGGCCATGTTGAACAGCGAGAAACCGACGGCGCCGAGACCGAGCAGGACGGGCAGGTTGGCACGCACGGACGGCCATTCGCGCCTGAAGGACGGCCAGCCGATCGCGAGGATCACCGAGAAGGCCATCGTCCAGCGCAAGGCGTTCAGCGTCAGCGGGGGGATATGCCCGACCGCGAACTTGCCCGCGACGGCGTTGCCGCCCCAGAAGACGGCGGTGGCCGTCAGAAGAATGTAGGCGAGCCGGCTCGCTTTGGCGGAGGTCATGAAGGGGTTCCGTTGAGGGGAAGGGCAGGCGCTTGCTAGCCGAAGGGCGTGGCAAGGTAAACAAGGGCGGCGACCGCAAAGGTCAATGTTTTTGTCGAATTGCCTATCGCGCTTTGGCTTTCAACGGTTTAGAACGCCGCGGGTTTGACATATTTATCCGGGAATGAAGCGAAATGACCAATGTGGTGGTAATCGGCAGCCAGTGGGGCGACGAGGGCAAGGGCAAGATTGTCGACTGGCTCTCCGAACGCGCCGATGTGGTGGTGCGATTCCAGGGTGGCCATAACGCCGGTCATACGCTGGTCATCGACGGCGTGAGCTACAAGCTTTCGCTGTTGCCGTCGGGCGTTGTGCGCGAGGGCAAGTTCTCCGTCATCGGCAATGGCGTGGTGTTCGATCCGCATGCCTTCGTGGCGGAACTCGGAAGGCTCGCAGAGCAGGGCGTCACCGTCGGACCGGAGCGGCTGCGCATCGCCGAGAACACGGCGCTGATCCTGTCGGTGCACCGCGAACTCGACGGCATCCGCGAGGATGCGGCGTCGAATTCGGGCACCAAGATCGGCACGACACGGCGCGGCATCGGCCCGGCCTACGAGGACAAGGTGGGACGCCGGGCGATCCGTGTGATGGACCTGCAGAACATGGAAACGCTTCCGGCCAAGGTCGACCGGCTGCTGACGCACCACAATGCGCTGCGCCGCGGCCTCGGTTACGACGAGGTCGCGCACGAGACGCTGATGGAAGAGCTGCGCTCGGTGGCCGACACGATCATTCCCTATATCGATCGCGTCTGGAAGATTCTCGACGACTACCGCCGCCGCGGCGCACGCATCCTGTTCGAGGGCGCCCAGGGCACGTTGCTCGATATCGACCACGGCACCTATCCCTTCGTGACGTCGTCGAACACGACGGCCGGGCAGGCGGCGACCGGGTCCGGCATGGGGCCGGGCAGCGTCGGCTACGTGCTCGGCATCACCAAGGCCTATACGACGCGCGTCGGCGAAGGACCTTTCCCGACCGAGCAAGACAACGAGATCGGCCAGTTTCTCGGCGAGCGCGGCCATGAATTCGGCACGGTCACCGGGCGCAAGCGACGCTGCGGCTGGTTCGACGCGGTGCTGGTGCGCCAGGCGGTGGCGATCAACGGAATCACCGGCATCGCGCTCACAAAGCTCGACGTGCTCGACGGGCTGGACGAGATCAAGATCTGCGTCGGCTACAAGCTCGACGACGAGGAGATCGACTACCTGCCGGCCAGCCAGGGCGCGCAGGCGCGTGTCGAACCGATCTACGAGACGGTGGAGGGCTGGAAGGCGACGACGGCGGGCGCGCGGACATGGAACGACCTGCCGGCACAGGCCGTTAAATATGTCCGCCACATCGAGGAACTGATCGGCGCTCCGGTCGCACTTCTGTCGACAAGCCCGGAACGCGACGACACGATACTTGTGACCGACCCCTTTCAAGACTAGTTTAGCGCGCGAACCACACAACGGATTGAATATATGGCAGATTTCGAGGCCGTCCTCAGAAAGACGCTCAGCGGGATGACCGATCCGACGCCGGAAACGCGCGCCAAGGTCTATGATCGGGCCCGCGCGACAATCAACCGGCAGATCGAAGCGATGGAAAAACAGCCTTCCGAGGCTGCCATCCAGCGCCAGTTCGAGAAGCTCGAAGCCGCTATTGCCGACATCGAAGCGCAATATGCGCCGCCACCGCCGCTTCCGGAGGAAGCGCCGGCCGAGGCATACAGCGCCGATTCCGATCTCGATCATCTTATCGAGGCGGGGGTCATTCCCGCCGAACTGGAGCCCTCTCCCGCCGAGCAGGAACCGGTCGAGACCGAGGAGCCCGAGCACGATGTCGAGCCGGAAGCGGAAATAACGCAGCCGGAACCGGAGCCCGAGCGCGAGCACGAACCGGAGATAGCGGAGCCCGAGCCGTCGGTGCCGGAGACGGCGGAGCAGGAAAGCCCCGTCGAGGAAGAGGATCCGCTGGCCGCATTTCTTGCCGAGCAGGAACGGACCTCGGCCGGTGAAGAGGAACTGGCGCCGGAAGCGAAGGGCGAAACCCGCGGCCGGATGATGGACTATCCGGAGACGGAAGCGTCCGGGCGCAGCCGGTTGCCGTGGATCGCGGCCGCCGTCGCGGTTCTGCTGATCGCCGGCGCAGGCGTCTATGCAGGCCGTGACGTCATCACCGGCCTGTTCGATTCGTCGGAGACGCAGACCACCGAGGACGGCGTTCCGGTGCGTGAGGCACCGACCACGCCGGTAACTGCCGACGGCACCGCAGGTCCGGATACGGCGACGGAGCCGGAAACCGGCGGCGAGGACATCGCGCCCGTCGATACGCCGCAGAAATTCACCCAGCGGCTGATGCCGGACGGGAGCGAGGTCGACGAGGGGCCGGCCCAGTCGTCGGAGACGACGGGCGAGGGCACCAGCGTTGCCGGTCAGTCCGACGGCGGCACCGACACCCAACCGGATGGCGTTGCGACGGCCACGGACACGACCGCGGGCGCGGCGACGGGCACGGACGAGCAGACGACCCTGCCGGTCGGCCAGCGCGCGATCTTCTACCAGGAACGCACCGGCAGCCAGGCGGGCACCGCAGAGGCTGGCGCCGCGATCTGGTCGGTGGTGCAGGAATCGCCCGGCGGGGACCTGCCGCCGGAACCGGCGATCCGCGCCGAGGCCTCCATTCCCGAACTGGGCCTGACGATGGAAATGACGATCCGGCGCAATGCGGACGACACGTTCCCGGCAAGCCATGTCATCGAGCTCCTGTTCCGGGTTCCGGGCACTTTCGAGGGACGCGGCATCGCCGACGTGCAGCGCATCACTTTCAAGGGCACCGAGCAGGATCCGGGAAATGCGCTGATCGGCGTGGCCGCCGCGCTGGACACGAACATCTTCCTGATCGCGCTGACGGATGCCAAGACGGCGATCGACACCAACCTCAACCTGATGCGGCGCGAGGAATGGATCGACATTCCGATGCAGTATGTCAGCGGCCGCCGCGCGCTGATCACGCTGGAGAAGGGCATTCCCGGCGAAAAGGTGTTCAACGAGGTGCTTTCCGCCTGGGAGACTTCGGCGGCGCCCGAGTGATCGCGTTCTGACCGGAAAAGAAAAAGGCCGGGCTTGCGCCCGGCCTTTGTTGTTTCGGTTCGGCAATCTTCCGGTCAGGCGACCGTGCGCAAAGCCTTTGCCTGTTCGGCGGCCGCGGCCTTGACCGCATCTTGGACCTTTTCGAAGGCGCGCACCTCGATCTGGCGCACGCGTTCGCGCGAGATGTCGAATTCGCCGGAAAGCTGTTCCAGCGTCAGCGGGTCCTCGGCAAGCCGGCGCGCCTCGAAAATGCGGCGTTCGCGGTCGTTCAGAACATCCATGGCTTCATGCAGAAGGGCGGAGCGCTGTTCGCGTTCGTCCTCGTCGATCAGCAGTTTTTCCTGGCTGTCGCTCTCGTCGACAAGCCAATCCTGCCACTGGCCGTTTTCGCCGTCGGTCGCCTTGATCGGCGCGTTCAGCGAAGCGTCGCCGGCCATGCGCTGGTTCATCGAAAGAACCTCTTCTTCCGAGACCTGCAACTCCGTCGCGATTTTCTTGACCTGATCCGGATTGAGGTCGGCGTCGCCGAGCGCACGAATCTTGTTCTTTGCCTTGCGCAGGTTGAAGAACAGGCGTTTCTGGTTGGCCGTGGTGCCCATCTTCACGAGGCTCCACGAGCGCAGGATGTATTCCTGAATCGATGCCTTGATCCACCACATGGCATAGGTGGCCAGCCGGAAGCCGCGTTCCGGTTCGAAACGCTTGACGGCCTGCATCAGGCCGACATTGCCCTCCGAGATGACCTCGCCGATCGGCAGGCCGTAGCCGCGGTATCCCATCGCGATCTTGGCGACGAGACGCAGGTGGCTGGTTACCAGTTTGTGGGCAGCGTCAGGATCGTCATGCTCGTGATAACGCTTGGCGAGCATGTATTCTTCCTGCGGCTGCAGCATCGGAAATCGGCGGATTTCTTCGAGATAGCGGGTCAACCCGCCTTCACCGCCATACAGGCTGGGGAGGCTCGACTGGGCCATTCAACAGCACCCTTTCGTTTTTGCGAGGTTCCCGCGACATTGCGGCAAACACTTGACGCGTCCCTCATTTCGACCGGACGCAAACAAACGGGGAAAAACGATGCGCACTCCCCCGTATTTCCCAGATAGGCACGGATTCGAGCCTTTTCAAGGCTTGGCGAGGTAACGGCGAAAGCCCGAGACAAGTTCCGCCATGTCCGCGGGTAGCGGCGTTTCAAAGGTCATCAGCTCGCCGGTAGAGGGGTGTTCGAAGGCGAGGTGGGCCGCATGCAGTGCCTGGCGGGCGAAGCCGGTGACGGCCGTGCGCAGCGGATCGGGCAGCGTGTTGGCCTTGGTCGCGAAACCCATGCCGTAGTCGCGGTCGCCGATCAGCGGATGGCCGATATGGGCCATGTGGACGCGAATCTGGTGCGTGCGGCCGGTCTCCAGCCTGCATTCGACAAGGCTTGCCACCGGCGCCGCGCCGGTTGGATCGCCGAACCGTTCGGCGACGTCGAAATGGGTGACGGCGCGTCGGGCATCGGGCTGGTGTTCGGAGACGACGGCCTGTTTCATCCGGTCGCGCGAGGAACGGCCGAGAAAGGTCACGATCGTGCCGGTCATGCGGTCGGGCACGCCCCAGACGAGGGCGAGATAGCTGCGGCGCATGCCGCCGGTGCGGCCGTGGTCGGCGAACTGGGCGGAAAGCGCCTGGTGGGCCCGGTCGTTCTTGGCGACGACCATGACGCCGCTGGTATCCTTGTCGAGGCGGTGGACGATGCCCGGACGCTTCACCCCGCCGATGCCGGACAGGCTGTCGCCGCAATGGGCGATGAGCGCGTTGACCAGCGTGCCGGAAGGATTGCCGGCACCGGGATGGACGACGAGGCCGGGCGGCTTGTCGATCACGATGACGTCATCGTCCTCGTAGAGGACGGACAGCGGGATAGCCTCGGCCTGCGGTTCCGCGGCTTCCGGTTCGGGCAGGGTCAGCTCGATCCGGTCGCCGGATTTGAGCTTGCGTTTGGCTTCCTTCACGGGCTCGCCGTTGAGGCTGACCTGTCCCTGTTCGATCAATTGCTTGATACGGCTGCGCGACAGGCCCTGCGGGGCGACGCCGGCCAGCCACTGGTCGATACGGGCGCCTGCGGCGTCATCGCCTGCGGTGAAGGCTTCCATTTCGCCGTCCGCTTCGTTATGGCCGTTCGTCATGACAGTTCCTACAGACGATTTCGACGAGGACAAGCCGCTCGACCCCGCCATGGAGCGCGTGCGGCGCAAGCTAGCCCGGCTGATGGTGATTTCCATCGGCATCATGCTGGTCGGCCTTATGGCCGTGCTCGGCGCGGTTGTCTACAAGTCGGCCGGCAGCGGTACGCCCAGGGGAACGGTCGAAGCCGTTCTCGACCTGCCGGACGGATTCTCAGTATCCGATACTGCGGTGTCGGATACGCGCATTCTCTTCCTCGGAGACATGCCCGGCGGCGAGGCCCGTGTCCTCGTCTTTGACGCGCATACCGGTGAACTGGTCGCCAATCACCGCGTGCAATAAGCGGGCATCGCTCGCCCGTTTGCGCAAAATTTCGGCGGAATCTGACCAGTAGCTAAAAAAATCGCATCTATCCCTTTACAAGCGGTGAGCAGTTTCGCTTTCATGCGCACGAGGCAAGCCAGACCGCGTATCCGCGTGAGCTGCCGAAAGCGAGCAGGGAGACGACATGAGCGAAAACCGGGGTGCGGCTGTACGTTACGAAAGCGTGCAGAAGAGTTACGATGGTGAAACGCTGGTCGTCAAAAACCTGAACCTTGATATCGCCCGGGGGGAATTCCTGACCATGCTCGGGCCGTCCGGCTCCGGCAAGACGACCTGCCTGATGATGCTTGCGGGCTTCGAGCCGGCGACGCATGGCGAAATCTTTCTGAACGACAATCCGATCAACAACGTGCCGCCGCACAAGCGCGGCATCGGCATGGTGTTCCAGAACTACGCACTGTTTCCGCACATGTCGGTGGCGGAGAACCTTGCCTTCCCGCTGCAGGTTCGCGGCATGGACAAGGGCGAGCAGGAGAAGAAGGTGCAACGCGCGCTCGAGATGGTCGAGCTCGGCGCGTTCGGATCGCGCAGGCCGGCGCAGCTTTCGGGCGGCCAGCAGCAGCGCGTCGCCGTGGCACGTGCATTGGTGTTCGATCCCGAACTGGTGCTGATGGACGAACCGCTCGGTGCGCTCGACAAGCAGCTGCGCGAGCAGATGCAGTACGAGATCAAGCACATACACGAAAACCTCGGCGTGACGATCGTCTACGTGACGCATGACCAGACCGAGGCGCTGACGATGTCGGACCGTGTCGCGGTGTTCAATGACGGCATCATCCAGCAATTGTCCTCGCCGGACGTGCTGTATGAAAGCCCGCAGAACTCCTTCGTCGCCCAGTTCATCGGCGAGAACAACAAGCTCAACGGCACGGTAACCGAGGTGAACGGGCAGACCTGCGCCGTCGAGGTCGCGGGTGGCGTCAAGCTGAAGGCCGATCCGGTCAACATCAGCGGCGTCGGCGGCAAGACGACATTGTCGCTGCGCCCGGAACGCATCGAGCTGCAGCCGGAAAAAGCCATGGACAACATGGTCGACGGCAAGATCGAGGAACTCATCTATCTCGGCGACCACATTCGTGTTCGCATGAATGTCGCCGGAAACGACGAATTCGTCGTGAAAGTGCGCAATCGCGGCGAGCGCCGGAAGATCGCCGAAGGCGACACGGTCAAGATTGGCTGGGCCGCATCCGACTGCAAGGCACTCGACGCCGTCGCATAACTGGAATTCGCCGGACCGCCTTTCGGCGCCGGCGAGGTTGGTTGTGACGGGCAGTGATCCCGTCCGACCTCATCGAAAGGGAGAAAATTTGATGAAACTGAGAACTCTGCTGCTGGCGTCCGCCGCCAGCGTCGCATTCGCGGGCCCGGTCATTTCCGAAGACCTGCCGGCATGCGACAACTGCGCCAACGAGATGACGATCGTTTCGTGGGGCGGCGCCTATTCCAACTCGCAGCTCAAGGCTTACCACGAGCCCTACAGCGAGATGACCGGCGTCAACATCATCAACGATGAATCATCCAACGAAGCCGTGGCCAAGCTGCGCGCCATGAACGAAGCCGGCAACGTGACCTGGGACGTCGTCGACGTCGTCGCCTCGGACGCCATCCGTCTCTGCGACGAAGGCCTCGCCGAAGTGATCGACCCGTCTACCGATCTCGCCGCCGCTCCGGACGGCACGTCCGCCGCCGACGATTTCGGCGACCTGCTGGTTTCCGAGTGCTTCATTCCGCAGATCGTCTACTCGACGACCTTCGGCTTCCGCACCGATGTCGCGGAGTGGAACGGCAAGGAGCCGGAAGACATCTGCGCCGTGTTCGACACGGAAACCTTCCCGGGCAAGCGTTCGCTCGAGAAGCGCCCGATCAACAACATGGAATGGGCCCTGCTTTGCGACGGCGTCGCCAAGGAAGATGTCTATGACGTGCTCGAAACCGACGAAGGCGTCGCCCAGGCACTCGCCAAGCTCGGCTCGATCAAGGACGACGTGATCTGGTGGTCGGCCGGCGCCGAGACGCCGCAGCTGCTCGCCGATGGCGAAGTGGTGATGGGCTCGACCTATAACGGCCGCCTCTTCTCGGTGATCGAGGAACAGGACCAGCCGGTGAAGATGCTGTGGGACGCCCAGGTGTTCGACCTCGACGGCTGGATCATCCCGGCCGGTCTTCCGGAAGACCGCCTGAACCGCGCGAAGCACTACGTCAAGTTCGCGACCGACACGCAGCGTCTCGCCGACCAGGCCAAATACATTTCCTACGGCCCGGCTCGCCAGTCGTCGGCACCGCTGGTCGGCAAGCATGCCGATCTCGGCATCGACATGGCGCCGCACATGCCGACCGATCCTGCCAACGCGAAGAACACCTTCCTCTACAATTACGAGTGGTGGGCTGACAATCGCGACGACCTGGACGCCAAGTTCCAGGCCTGGCTGGCGCAGTAAGCACCAACCAATCCATCGGATGCGGCGGTTCGCCGCCGCATCCGGCCTCAAGGTCGAAACGAAGGTTTTCCATGAGCAGCACACCGACAGACACCGTGTCGCACAGCGATGTTCCCGATGACGGGATCGTGCGTGCTGCTGACGGAACCCCTTTGAAGCAACGGCTCGCCAAGGCGCTGCGGCGGGAAAAACTTCGCTCGTTCCTGCTAATCGCGCCGCTGCTGTTCTTCATCCTGCTGACCTTCATCGCGCCGATCGCGGACATGTTGTTCCGGTCGGTGGAAAACAACATCGTGCAGGACACGATTCCGCTCACGGTCGACGCGCTGAAGGACTGGGATGCCACGAGCGGGCAACTGCCGGACGAACCGGTCTTCAAGGCGCTGCACGACGATCTCGAAATCGCGGTCAAGGAACGCATCCACACGCGGCTCGGCTCGCGGCTCAACTACGAAAAATCCGGCATGTCCGGCCTGTTCCGCAAGACGGGACGGGAGGTCAGGCGGATGGACGAGGTCGATTACAAGGCCCAATTCATCGATGCCGACGACGATTGGGGCGACGTGGAGACCTGGCGGGTCATCAAGCGGTTCAGCCCGCCTTTCACCGCCGGCTACTTCCTGAACGCCGTCGACGCAAAACAGACCTCCGAGGGCATCGAGCTGAAACCGGCAAACGAGCGGATCTACCTGCTGCTGTTCAACCGGACGCTGGTGATGTCGCTCGCGATTACCTTATCCTGCCTGCTGCTCGGTTACCCGATAGCGTATCTGCTGGCGCACCTGCCGACGAGAACATCCAACCTCTTGATGATTCTCGTGCTGCTGCCGTTCTGGACGTCGTTGCTCGTGCGTACCTCGGCATGGAAGGTGCTGCTGCAGCAGGAAGGCGTGATCAACGACTTCCTCGTGTGGATCGGCTTGATCGACGATGCCAACCGCCTGGTCATGATCAACAACCAGACCGGCACCATCATCGCGATGACGCATATTCTGCTGCCCTTCATGATCCTGCCGCTGTACTCGGTGATGCAATCCATATCGCCGTCCTATGTGCGGGCCGCCAAAAGCCTCGGCGCGAACGACTGGACGGCCTTCTGGCGCGTCTATTTCCCGCAGTCGATCCCGGGGATCGGCGCCGGCGCCATCCTCGTCTTCATCCTGGCGATCGGCTACTACATTACGCCGGAACTGGTGGGCGGCACGAGCGGCATCTTCATCTCGAACCGGATCGCGTACCACATCTCGTCGTCGCTGAACTGGGGGCTGGCGGCCGCGCTCGGCGCGATACTGCTCGCGCTGGTGATGCTGCTGTTCTATGTCTACGACAAGATCGTCGGCATCGATAACGTGAAGCTGGGCTAGGAGGAAAACGATGTCGGCACTTCCACCCTATTCCTCGACGGCACAGATTGCCTGGTACTACGGTTTCCGCGTGATCTGCGGGCTGATCTTCTTCTTCCTGATCTTTCCGATCATGGTGATCGTGCCGCTGTCCTTCAACGCGGAGGACTTTTTCACCTTCACGCCGAAAATGCTGGCGCTCGATCCGGAAGGTTATTCGCTCAAGCACTACCGTGACTTCTTCACCAACGGCGACTGGCAATTGTCGCTGCGCAACTCGTTCATCATCGCGCCTTTCGCAACCATCATCTCGGTGGCCCTCGGCACGCTTGCGGCGATCGGCCTGTCGCAAAGCCACGTCCCGTTCAAGTCGGCGATCATGGCGATATTGATCTCGCCGATGATCGTGCCGCTGATCATTTCGGCGACCGGCATGTTCTTCTTCTACTCCTCGATCGGCAATTTTCTTATCAATGACGTCGGCGTGAACCAGACCCTGGTGAACTACCTCAAGGTTATCCTCGGTCATGCCGCGCTTGGCACGCCGTTCGTGATCATCACGGTCACGGCGACGCTTGTCGGCTTCGACCGTTCGCTGACGCGGGCCTCCGCCTCGATGGGCGCCGATCCGGTAACCACCTTCCGCAAGGTGCAGATGCCGCTGATCCTGCCGGGCGTCATTTCCGGCGCATTGTTCGCCTTCATCACCTCGTTCGACGAAGTTGTCGTCGTGCTTTTCCTGGCATCCGCGCAGCAGAAGACGTTGCCATGGCAGATGTTCACGGGCCTGCGCGAGCAGATTTCACCGACCATCCTCGCCGTGGCGACGCTGATGGTGGCGATTTCCATCGTGCTGCTGACGGTGCTGGAATTGCTGCGGCGGCGTTCGGAACGCCTGCGCGGACTGTCGCCCGGCTGACGCCGGTCAGGCGAGGCGGAACTCCAGCCACAGCGGATTGTGATCCGATATCCGGAAGGCGAAGCTTCCCTTCGTCAGGCCGAGGTCGCGCAGCAGCCGGTCCCAGATCTCGACGATTCCGCCATCGGCGACCTCGAGGCCGATCAGGGCGGAATTGCCCTTCGAAAACCATGCGATCTGATCGTGGTAGCTTGCCTCCTCGGGCTCCGAGGCCCGCGCATAGATGGTGCGCGGATGGCTCTGCAGCACGAAGGGCACTTCCAGCCCTGTGCCGACGAAGGCTTCGTAGAGATCGTTGCCGGTTCGCTCCAGGTTGAAATCGCCAAGCACTATCAGATTGTGATGCCAGCGATGCTCGCGCGCCGCCCATGACTGCATCCACCGGGCGATGCCGCGCAATTCCGGCAGCCGCTCCTTCTTGACGTCGCCATAGTCGATATGGGCGGTCACCAGAATGAAGGTGGTGTCGCGGGTGCGGAACGAGACGGCATAGGGATTGCGCGCGAACTGCTTCTTGAAGCTGTTCTTGTCGAAGCCGAATTCGTCCGCCTCGTCGGGCACGACCAGTTCGCCGGCCAGCCCCGACAGCGAGACACGCGTCGTATCGAAGATATAGGCCATGTGTTCGTCATTGCCGCCCTGGCCCTCGGCGCGGTCGGTCATCAGAAAGCTCCAGTTCGGGCCGAGCACCTTGATGGCGGAGCGCAAGGCGCGAAAATCCGAGCCCACCTCCTGCACCGCGACGACATCGAAACGCGAGAGGATCTCGGTGATCGCCCACAGGCAGCGGTAGTCGCGCTTCGGGCTGTCGTTGGAGGTGCCGGACCACTTGCGCGTCAGCGAACGGAAATGCGCGATGTTCCACGTGGCGATCAGGATGTTCCGGTCTATGTCGCGTTTCGGCGGCACGACACTGTCGAGATAGGCGGAATAGTCGCGCATCTCGTCGATGACGACCTGCGGCACGTCGCCGTCTTCCGGCGCGTTGGACGGATCGGAAAAGAGGACGTCGAGAGGCGTTGCCATGGGCTGTCTCCACACAGGATGCCGCCGGGAAACCCTAGCACGCAAACCATGCCGTTTCCACGAAGCGCGGGCGTGACGCCCGCGACGCATCGGGTGTCGCATCCTGTTGCGGGAAGAAGGCGACAGATAGTAGAATGCCGTTACCGGTTTCACTTCCCGGCTCGGCCAACGTTCGCGGCAATAGGGCCGCGGGCCATCAGGCCCAACGAAGCGATTTCCCGACATGACGATCAAGACCAGCACAGAGGACATGCTGCATGTCTTCCAGTGGAAGAACGGCGACAAGGAATGGTCGCCCTTTTCCGACGCCGAGATGGACCGGCGGCAAGAGGCAATGCGACGGCACATGGCCGCGCATGATATCGACGCCGCGGTTTTCTCCTCATATCACGGCATCTGCTACTATTCCGGCTTCCTGTACTGCTATTTCGGCCGCAAATACGGCTTCGTGCTGACATCCGACAGCGCGACCACCGTCACCGCAGGCATCGACGGCGGCCAGCCTTGGCGGCGCACGCACGGCGAAAATGTCATCTATTCCGACTGGCGGCGCGACAATTTCTTCACCGCGCTGCAATCGCTGATCCCGCCCGGCGCCAAGCGCATCGGCATCGAGTTCGATCACGTCTCGCTCGACCATCGCCGCCTGCTCGGCGACGCCTTTCCGGATGTCGAGTTCGTCGACGTGGCCGGGCCGTCGATGTGGATGCGCACGATCAAGTCGGACGAGGAAATCAGCCTGATCCGCGAAGGCACGCGCATTTGCAATGTCGGCGCGCGAGCGGTGATGGGCGCCGTGGAAGAGGGCGTGCCGGAATACGAGGTGGCGCTCGCCTCGACGCAGGCCATGGTTCGCGAGATCGGCAAGAGCTTTCCGTTCGTCGAACTGATGGACACATGGACATGGTTCCAGTCCGGCATCATGACCGACGGCGCGCACAATCCGGTGACCAACAGGCGGATCGGGCGCGGCGACATCCTGTCGCTCAACTGTTTCCCGATGATCTTCGGCTATTACACCGCGATCGAGCGGACGCTTTTCTGCGAGGAGGCGTCGGACGCGCATCTCGACCTGTGGGAGAAGAACTGCGCCGTGATGAAGGCTGGCTCCGACATGATCGGGCCGGGCCGCAAATGCTCGGAGATCGCGCTGGCGCTCAACGAGATGTATCGCGGCTGGGACCTGTTGCGGTACCGCTCCTTCGGTTACGGCCATTCCTTCGGCGTGCTGTCGCACTATTACGGCCGCGAGGCGGGCGTGGAACTGCGCGAGGATGTCGACACGGTGCTGGAGCCGGACATGGTGGTCTCCATGGAGCCGATGATCATGATCCCCGAAGGGACGCCCGGCGCCGGCGGCTACCGCGAGCACGACATCTTCGTCGTCACCGAGGACGGCGCGGAGAACATCACGAACTTCCCGTACGGGCCGGAGGAGATGATCATCCGGCGGTAGAGAAAACGAAAACGCCCGGGCGGTTTCGCCCGGGCGCTCAATGTCATCTATCGCTTGCCGATCAGGCGGCGCATTCCAGCAGCAAGGTGCCGGAGGCGGTGTTCGAGATCGGGATGTGATAGTTGCGCGTGATCTCGGTGACGTCGTCGCCGAGCGCGCCGCGCATCATCATCCACATCAGGAATTCGGTGCCCTGGGCGCCGGCCTTCTCCACCAGCTCCATGCGGGTGATCTTGGTCAGCTCGTCCGGATTGTGGACGATGTTTTCCAGGCAATACTGGTCGAAATCCTTGTTGATGAAGCCGGCCCGTTTTCCGTCGAGCTGATGCGACAGGCCGCCGGTGCCGAGGACCACGATCTTCGCGTCTTCCGGGAAGGAGAGCAGGGCCTTCCTCAGCGCCCTGCCGAAGGCGAGCGCGCGCTTCAGTGTCGGGATCGGGTGCTGCACCGTGTTGGCCGAGATCGGCACGGCGCGCGGCATGTCCGGGTTGTTCGGAGCACCGGGCCAGAAGAGCTGCATCGGCACGACGAAACCGTGGTCGACCGGCAGTTCCTGGCAGGAGGTGATGTCGAACTCGTCGGCGACCATCGATTCGATGATGTGCCAGGAGAGTTCCGGCGCGCCGGGAAACGGATCGAGCGACGGCAGGCCCCAGCCCTCGTCCTCGTTCTTGTATTCGTGCGCCGCGCCGATCGCGAAGGTCGGCATCTGGTCGAGGAAGAAGCCGAGACCGTGGTCGTTGTAGATGTTGATCACGTAGTCGGGCTTGTGCTCCTTGATCCAGGCGTGGACTTTCGGATAACCGTCGAAGAAAGGCTTCCAGTAGGGATCGTCATAGAGCTCCTTCTGGATCGCGTTGCCGACTGCGGGGATGTGCGATGTGGTGATGCCGCCGAGAATCGTTGCCATGATCTGTTCTCCTCACGCCTGGCTGGCCAGGAATTCCTTGAATTCCTCGGTTGTTTTGCCGGTCTGAAGACCGCCTACATCCTGCACCGACAGCTTGAAGATGCCGGCGAATTTGGCGAGGTAGTAGATGTTGCCGCCGGCCTCGATCAGCCCGAGCACGTCGCGTTTGCGGATCGCCTCTTTCTGCTGTTCGTTGAGGCCGTATTTTTCCATGTAGGCCTCCTCGTCGGCGACGAACGCATCACGGTTCTCGGCCTTGTTGAACGAGTAGCACATCTTGTTCAGCGCATAGCCCTTCATGGCCTGCTTGCCGTCGAAGATGGTCGTGCCCGGAATGTCGATGTGATAGTCAAAACCTGGTTGGTCCATGGTTCCTTCCTCCTAACTGTCACTCATGTATACACGGGCGCCGAGAGCGGCAGGTTTGACCTAAATCAAGCGGGCCGGGCGAGGGCAGAGAATGAATGCCCGTTGCGCAAAACTTATATGAGCCCTTCGCGCCGGCATGGCCGAGACCGATGAAAAGCGAGGCCTGGAGACGAAAAAAGCCCGAATGCACGGGGCATTCGGGCCGGTTTGTGTTCATTTCGTCTGCGAATGTAGCGGGTAGCCTGTATACCTAGCCCCAATAGAGCCGCATCGGATTGTCGACGAGCAGCGCCTTTTGCGCCTCGGCACCGACGGCGATATGCGGAATGAAATCGACCAGCTTGCCGTCGTCGGGCATGTGGGACTTCATGTTCGGATGAGGCCAGTCCGTGCCCCACAGGACGCGGTCGGGGAATTTCTCCACCAGCATCCGGCCGAAGGGAACAACGTCGGAATAGGCGTCAGGCCCTTTGACGCTGAGCCGTTCGGGGCACGAGACCTTCGACCAGATGTTGTCGTTTTCGGCGAGCAGGGAAACGAAACGCTGGAAATCGGGATGGTCGACGCCCTTGGTCACATCCGGGCGGCCCATGTGATCGACGACGATGGTCGTCGGCAGCTGTTTGAGGAACGGAACCAGTCCCTCGAGATCCTGCGCCTCGAAATAAACGACGATGTGCCAGCCGAGTTTGGCGATCTTGTCGGCGATCGACAGGAAAACCTCTTTCGGCGTGTTGTCGACCAGGCGCTTGACGAAGTTGAAGCGAACGCCACGCACGCCGGCCTCGTGCATGGCCTTCAGTTCATCCATTTCGATGTCCTTGCCGACCGAGGCAACGCCGCGCGCCTTGTCGCCGGCGGCGATCAGCGCATCGACAAGCGCCCGGTTGTCCTTGCCGTGGCAGGTCGCCTGAACGATGACGTTGCGCTCGAAGCCGAGGAAATCGCGCAGTTCGAACAGCTTTTCCTTCGGTGCGTCGCAAGGCGTGTATTTGCGCTCCGGCGCATAAGGAAAAGTGTCGCCCGGGCCGAAGACGTGGCAATGGGCATCAACCGCTCCGGCCGGCGGAACGAAGGCCGGCTTCGACGGATTGGGGTGAAATGGCAAATAGTCTGCGTCCATGGCTCCCGTCTGCTCTTTTCCCGTTTGCGATGCAATGATGAACCGCAACGTGTTGTTGCGCCGTTTCCGGTGAATTGGCCGGAAAATGCGCTCAATGCATATATTTTCCCATTTCAAACCGTTCGCCAAATATAAAATATTGCTATAGCGGTGCGCGAGAGGAGAAAGTCCGCGACGCCATGAGGCTTGAACTTCCCAACTTCCGCCACCTCAGGGTTTTCCGCGAAGTGGCCCATTGCCACAGCGTCAGCCTCGCGGCCGAGCGGGCGCACCTGTCGCAGCCGGCAGTCACCCAGGCGGTGGCGAAGCTGGAAGGCGACCTGACCGTGCCGCTGTTCGAGCGGCGGCGCGACGGCATGTTCGTCACCGAGATCGGTGCAAAGTTCCTCGCCCGTGTCGAGCGCGCGCTCGAACATCTGCAGGCCGGCGCACGCGAGGCGACGCGGATCGGCCACCGGCAGAAGGGCAGGGGGTTCACCGATTTCGACCGGCTGCTCACGGCGGCGCAACTGCGCGCGCTCGTCGCCGTGTCGGAGGCGAAGAATTTCTCCATGGCGGCACGCAATATCGGCATTTCGCAGCCGTCGATCCACCGTGCGGCCCGCAACCTGGAACGCTTGTCCGGCTTGCGGCTGTTCGAAAGCGCGTATGAGGGGATATCGCTGACCGCGGCGGCGCATGTGCTGGCGCAACGCACCAAGCTTGCGCTGGCCGAATTACAGCAGGGCAACGACGAGGTCGACGACTATCTCGGCCGGGATTCGACGCATATCGCGGTCGGGGCGCTGCCGCTGGCGCGCACGCATATTCTGCCGGCGGCGATCGACCTGATGGTACGCAATTCGGAACGCGTGCAGATCCGCGCCGTCGACGGGCGGTATGACGAGTTGCTGCAAGGCGTGCGGCAGGGCGATCTGGACCTGCTGATCGGAGCGCTACGCGATCCGCCACCGGTCGACGACATCATCCAGGAAAGGCTGTTCGACGATCCGCTGGCCATCGTTGCCGGGCCGCAGCATCCGCTGGCGAAGAAAAAGTCCGTCACGATCGCCGACGTGCTGCGCTATCCGTGGGTGGCACCGCCGAAAACGACACCGGCGGGCAGTTACCTCTACAACACGCTGCGCATCGAGGACCTGCCGCAAACTCCGGTGCGCGTGGTGTCCTCGTCGCTGGTTCTGTTGCGCGGGCTTCTGATGACCGGCGATTACATCACGATCATCTCGCTCAACCAGATCAGGCACGAATACGAGCGGGGAATGCTGGTGCCGCTGCCCGTCGAACTTGCCGACAGCGCGCGGGCGATCGGACTGACCTACCGGCGTGACTGGCGGCCAACGCGCACGCAGCAACAGTTCCTGGCCTATCTGCGCGAGGTGAGTCGGCAGACCTATGGCGACAGGGCGTCGCTATCGAATAATTCAATAGATGCCGATGCGATTGAATAGGCAATCGGGCATGGGCGATGTTAAGCAGCGCGCAAACCCGGCCTTGCGGCCGGGCAGGCGCGTTCGCGTGCGACGATAGAAAAGGAATTGGAGGTCTCACATGAGGATTTGCGTTGCCGGCGCCTATGGCGCCTTCGGATTGAAGCACCTGGATGCCCTGTCCAAGATCGACGAGGTCGAGGTCACGTCCGTCATGGGACCGACCCGCGAGAAGATCGATGCGCTGGCGGCGGAACGTGGCATCGGCCACGCCGCCACCGATCTCGCCGAGTGCGTCGCGCGTGATGACGTCGACGCGGTGATCCTGTCGACGCCGACACAGCTGCATGCAAGCCAGGCGATCCAGTGCATGGAGGCGGGCAAGCACGTTCTCGTCGAAATCCCGATGGCCGACAGCCTCGCCGACAGCCAGGCGGTGGTCGCCAAGCAGAAGGAAACCGGCCTCGTCGCGATGGCCGGCCAGGTGCGGCGCTTCAACCCTTCGCATCAGTGGATCCATAACAAGATCGTTGCCGGGGAGCTGAAGGTCCAGCAGATGGACGTGCAGACCTACTTCTTCCGCCGTTCCAACACCAATGCAAAGGGCGAGCCGCGCAGCTGGACAGACCACCTGCTGTGGCACCATGCGTGCCATACGGTCGACCTGTTCCAGTACCAGACCGGAGAAACCGCTTCCGAAGCCTTCGGCCTGCAGGGACCGATGCATCCGGAACTCGATATTGCCATGGACATGACCATCGGCATGAAAACGCCGTCGGGCGCGATCTGCACGCTGTCGCTGTCGTTCAACAATGAAGGGCCGTTCGGCACCTTCTTCCGCTATATCTGCGACAACGGCACCTACATTGCGCGCTACGACGACCTGTTCGACGGGTACGAGAAGCCGATCGACCTTTCCGGCGTCGCCGTGTCGAACAACGGCATCGAACTGATCGACCGCGAGTTCGTCTCGGCGATCAAGGAAGGCCGCGAGCCCAACGGCAGCGTCGCCCAGGTGCTTCCGGCGATGGAGACGCTCGACCGGATCGAACGCTCGTTCCGCTGACGGATCACGAGGCAAAGATCAGCCGCCCGGCGCTTTCGACTGCGCCGGGCGGCTTTTCGCGTTTTACGGGCAATTGATGTTGATCAAAGCGGTTATTCTCTTCTGTGTCATACACATATGAAAGAGGGAATGTGTTTCCCCGGGAAATTGGAGGAGTGTCATGGCGCATGTCGTCGTTCTGGGTGCCGGGCTGGGTGGCACCATCATGGCTTACGAGGTTCGCGACGAACTCGCGCGTGAGCACAAGGTTTCCGTCGTCACCAACGGCACGCATTACTCGTTCGTGCCGTCCAATCCGTGGGTGGCGGTCGGCTGGCGCGACAAGAGCGCGATCGAAGTCGATCTGACGTCGGTGATGAAGCGCCGCAACATCGACCTGCATCCGCAAGGCGCCAAGCGCGTGCATCCCGGCGAAAAACGCCTCGAACTGAACGACGGCACGTCGATCGAATACGATTACCTGATCATCTCAACAGGTCCCGACCTTGCCTTCGACGAGATCGAGGGGCTCGGGCCGGAAGGCCATACGCAGTCGGTCTGCCATGTTGACCACGCGGTGCAGGCGAAGGAAGCCTTCGACAAGCTCGTCGCCAATCCGGGCCCGGTCATCATCGGCGCCGTGCAGGGCGCGTCATGTTTCGGTCCGGCCTACGAATTCGCCTTCATTCTCGACAAGGCGCTGCGCGACGCCAAGATCCGCGACAAGGTGCCGATGACCTTCGTCACCTCGGAGCCCTATGTCGGCCATCTCGGTCTCGACGGCGTGGGCGACACCAAGGGCCTGCTCGAAAGCGAGATGCGCAATCACCACATCAAGTGGATCACCAATGCCAAGGTCGACAAGGTCGAAGAAGGCAAGATGCACGTCTCGGAAGTCGGCGAAGACGGCAAGGTGAAAACCACGCACGAGCTGCCGTTCAACTTCTCGATGATGCTGCCGGCATTCCGGGGCGTGGAGGCGGTGCGGGACATCGAGGGGCTGACCAATCCGCGCGGCTTCATCCTCGTCGACAAGCATCAGCAGAACCCGAAATATCCCGAGATCTTCTCGGTCGGCGTCTGCGTGGCGATCCCGCCGATGGGGCCGACACCGGTGCCGGTGGGTGTGCCGAAGACGGGCTTCATGATCGAATCCATGGTCACGGCCACGGCGCACAATATCGGCAAGCTGGTTCGCGGCGAACAGGCGGACGCGCAGGGCACGTGGAACGCGGTATGCCTTGCCGACTTCGGCGACTCGGGCATCGCTTTCGTGGCGCAGCCGCAAATCCCGCCGCGCAACGTCAACTGGTCGTCGTCGGGCAAGTGGGTGCATCTTGCAAAGATCGGTTTCGAGAAATATTTCATCCATAAGATCAAGTCGGGCAAGTCGGAACCGGCCTACGAGAAGCTCGCCATGCAGGTGCTTGGCATCCAGAAGCTGAAGGAAGTCAAATTCGACCACTGAAAAAGCCTGATCGTATATAAGAGAAATCATATATAAGACTTGACAAATATATAAAAAATAACATATTTATGTATAAGAAGCCTGTCGCCGATGGCGGCGGCAGGCGCTCAACCGCAATTCAACAATCTGGGATTTCGAACATGTCCGTCGACAAGATGGTGCTCGCTTTCGCGGGCGTGATGACGCTGCTCTCGGTCGCGCTGACCGTATATGCTTCGCCGTACTTCATGTGGTTCACCGTATTCATCGGGCTGAACCTGCTGCAATCGGCATTCACCGGCTTTTGCCCGGCGGCGACGATTTTCAAGAAGCTCGGCGCCAAGCAGGGCAACGCGTTCTGAACCGGATCCATTCCGGTCTAGGTTCGAAACGGCCGCCTTCCGGCGGCCGTTTTTATTTTGGAATGGCGTCGTTTCGCGCCTTTACCATTCTTAATCGCGGTTCACCGGCGAATCCGCCACGCCGATTCGGTCCTTGAGACCCGACTCGCCGCGTCCGGGCCGGGTTTTTTATTGTTTCACTTGCACTTCCGGGGAATGGACAGGCGGAAAAGCAGGCCCGCAACCGCAGGGTGAAACGGTCCCGGTTCCCAGAAAATAGCGTCGGCCGCCCGATTTGTTGCCGTTATGCCACAGTGGCAGTAACCATAGGCTGAATGACTCGCGAATCCCGTAAGAAGTCATTTGCAAAATCTAGCTGTTAAAGGTTAGTTCACGTCCGAAGTGGGCTAGTTGTTTGGGGGACGTGTTGTGCCGATGAGAACTCACGTGAAGAAATCGGGTACTCGGATTGCCTGCGGGATTGCAGCCTTGATGCTCGGGGTGGCTATCGCGCAACCGGCACATGCAATCTCATTGAATGAAGCGGTGGCGGTCGCGGTTGAATCCAACCCCGAAATCGGCCAGGCCATCGAAAACCGCGAAGCCATCGAGTTCGAACTGCGGCAGGCTCGCGGTCTCTATCTGCCCAGCGTCGACCTTGAGGCATCCTCCGGTGTGCGCCGCCTCGACAGCCCGGGCCGCCGGTCGAGCGGCATCGATGGCGATCCGCTTTATCCGTCCGAGGTTTCGGCCGTCGCGACGCAGACCCTTTTCAACGGCGGGGGACGCCGTGCGGAGCTGGAACGCCAGGCATCGCGAGTCGACAGCGCATCTTTGCGCGTTCTCGAGCGCAGCGAATATATCGGCTTGCAGGTGGTGCGCGAATATCTCGAATATCTCGTGCAGGCACGCATCGTCGATGAGTCGCGGCAGAACCTGCAGTTCCACCGTTCCATCCAGTCGAGCATCGCTTCAAGCGTTTCCGGCGGCACGCTGACGGAAGCCGATCAGCAGCAGGTGCGTGAGCGCGTGCTGGCAGCCCAGGCCCGGTTGACGGAATCCGAGGAAGAACTCGCCGCGGCAAAGATCCGCTTCCTGCGCCTGGTCGGCAAGCCGCTGGACAATGCAAGCCGTCCGCCGTCTGTCGCTTCGCGCTTGCCGCGGACACTCGACGAGGCGATCGGACTTGGCCGCAAGAACAATCCGCGCGTCCACATGGCAAGTGCCGATATCGACGCCGCCGATGCGCTTGTCGATGCAGCCCGTTCGGACTACCTGCCGGAAGTATCTCTGGAAGGCCGCGTGCGTTACGGCGAAGACATAGACGGTACCGACGGCTACACCGGTGATCTGCAGGCGCGCATCGTCGCGCGATGGAACCTGTATCGCGGCGGCATCGATCGCGCCAACGAACAGGAGCAGATCCGCCGCGCCAGCGAGCAGCGTCTCGTGATGCATCAGATTCATCGCGAAATCGAGGAAGCCGTGCGCACCTCGTGGGATCGTCGTGCCCGTCAGTCGAGCCTTTCCGGGACACTGCGCCAGCAGTCCCAGGAAAACGCGCGACTGGTCAGCTCCTATCGCGAGCAGTTCCGCGTCGGTCAGCGTTCGTTGCTCGACGTTCTCGACGCACAGAATACCCGCTTCAATGTCGGTGTTCTCTCGGCAACCGCCGAATATGCCGCACTGTTTGCGGAGTACCGCCTCCTGGCGGCGACCGGACAGCTTCTGTCGACGCTCAGCGTGAGCGCACCCAATCAGGCGGAAGCCTATGCGCGCGCCGAATTCGAGGTCCCGCCGACCGCGGCGACCGAGACCTACGCGCGGATGCCGTCCCGGCAGGTAAACGAGTTGCCGATGGATCTGCTTGCGCCGGTGCGCAAATAAGACGCGGTGACCACAAGCGGTGATCGTGTGCCCGAAAACCACCCCGTCGCTTCAGGAAATGGCGAACGCGCCGGCCTGAAGGGAACAGATTCCTTTAGCGACTGCTTCGTTTCGGTCGCCCGTCACTTCGGGCGTCCGACATCTCCTACCGTGCTGTTTTCCGGCATGCCGCTGTCCGAGCAGGGCATCGACCCGGAAGAGGTGGAGCGGCTGGCGGAGCGGATCGGCTTGCGCGTCGACGATGTCGACTCGGCGTCGATCGCTGCCGGCAAGCTGGAATACCCCGCAATCGTCGAATTCGCCGATGGCAGCTTCCTGTTTCTCGATGGCGAGAACTGGCCGCAGGGCCGCATCGATCCTGCGGACCGCAAGGCGATGCGCGCGGCGACGCAGTGGCTGGTGCAGCGCGGTGTGCGCACGGCCTATGTCTTTTCGGTCATTTATCTGAATTCGACCGAAAGGCAGGAGCTCGGCGGTTCGCGCGATATCGAGCGCGGTCACTGGCTGTTCGGCCCGATGCGGCATTTCTGGCGCGGCTACCTCTACATCGCGCTTGCCGCGATGTTCATCAACCTGCTCGGCCTTGCCTCGCCGATTTTCATCATGAACGTCTACGACCGCGTTCTGCCCAACAAGGCGACGTCGAGCCTGCTGGCGCTGGCGGTTGGCGTCGGGCTGGCGTTGCTGTTCGACCTGCTGCTGAAAACCGCGCGCTCGACGATCATCGACCAGACCGGCCGGGCGATGGATCTCAAGATATCCTATTCGCTGTTCGACAAGGTGCTGCACACCAGCATGGCAGCCGCGCCGGCCTCGACGGGCGAGTATGCCAACCGGGTGAGCCAGTTCGAATTCGTCCGCGAGTTCTTCACCTCGAACACCGTCGCCACGCTGATCGACGCGCTGTTCGTGTTCGTGTTCCTCGCCGTCATCTACCTGATCTCCGGGTGGCTGTTCCTCATCCCGCTGGCGGCGTTCATCATCGCACTGGCAACCGGCTTCGTGGCACAGTTCCGGATCGGCCGGCGCGTCGCGCGCGCGGCGAACGAATCCGCGCAACGCCAGTCGCTCCTCGTCGAAACCATCTCGACGATGGAAACGGTGAAATCGCTGCGCGCCGAAGCGCCGCTGATCCGCCGGTGGATCGAACTGACCAAGAACTCCTCGCAAACCTCCGAGGAGATCAAGCAGTTGTCCTCGCGCGCGGCCAACTTCACGCAGTTCGTCCAGCAGTCGGTATCGATCTTCATCGTCATCGCCGGCGCTTACGAATTTTCCCAGGGCAACGTCTCGACCGGCGCCATCATCGCGACGGTGATGCTTTCCGGCCGCACAGTTTCGCCGTTGTCGCAGATCGCGATGACGCTGGCGCGCATGCGCCAGGCGCTGCTGTCGCTGCGCATCCTCGACAGCATCATGAACCAGCAGGAAGACCGGCCCAACACGGTCGGTTTCGTCAATCGCCCGGTGGTTGACGGCAGCTTCGCTTTCCAGAACGTGACCTTCCGCTATCCGGGCAGCGACGCCGATGTGTTGCGCGGCCTCAGCTTTGCGGTGAAAAGCGGCGAGCGTATCGGCATCATCGGCAAGATCGGATCAGGCAAGACGACACTCGGCCGCCTGATGTGCCATCTCTACGAGGCGCAGGAAGGCCGCGTGCTGATCAACGGCGTCGACATCCGGCAATACCATCCGGCGGAGATCCGGACGGCGGTCGCCTATGCAGGCCAGTCGGTCGACCTGTTCTCCGGCACGCTGAAGGAAAACCTGCAACTGGCGCGCGCCGGCGCGACCGACGAGGAGATCGTCGAAGCAGCACGCAAGACCGGGGTCGACGAGTTCGCTGCACAGCATCCGCGCGGCTACGACCTTGCCGTCGGGGAGCGCGGCAGCAACCTTTCCGGCGGCCAGAAGCAGGCGGTCGCAATCACCCGGCTGCTGTTGCGCGATCCGAAGATCGTGTTCCTCGACGAACCGTCCGGCGCGATGGACATGGCAACGGAAAAGCAACTGATCGGCAGCCTGGCGCGTTCGTTCGGGCCGGATGTCACGCTCGTCATTTCGACGCATCGCTACAGTCTGCTCGACCTCGTCGACCGGCTGATCGTACTCGATCGCGGCGCGATCGTCGCCGACGGACCGAAGGAAAAGGTGCTTGCCGCGCTGGCAGCACGCGCCAATGCATCGCGCGAAAAGCCGGCAGCGGAGCCGACGCCGCCGGCGGGAGCGGCGAAGCCATGATCGGTGAACGTCCGCCACGCTCGGCAAGCGTGATCGTGCTGATCGTGATTGCCATGCTGTCCAGCTTCACGGTCTGGGCATCGTATACCCAGATCGACGAGATCGCGCGCGGCAACGGGAGCGTCATTCCGGCCACGCGCACGCAGACCATCCAGGCCACGGAAGCCGGGGTGGTCAAGGAGATCGCGGTACAGATCGGCCAGGTGGTCAAGCAAGGCCAGCTGATCGTCCGCCTCGATGACACCACGACGGCGTCGGATCTCGGCGAAGTCGAAGCGCGGGCGCGGGCGCTGAAGGCCCGCGTTGCGCGCCTCGAGGTCGAGGAAGCCGGCTCATGGGATGAGGGCTTCACCTGTCCGCAGGACGTGGCCGACACCGCGCCCAGCATTTGCGAGAACGAGGAACGGTTGCTGGCCGCGCGGCGCGCCGGGTTCAAGAACACGCAGGCCGTGTTGCAGCAGCGGCTGGTGCAGCGCGAGAAGGAACTGGACGAGGCCAATGCCAATCTGGCGCGCTCGCGGGGAAGCCTGGAGATCAGCACGCGCGAGCTGAAGCTGATCGAGCCGATGGCCGAACGGCGGCTCGTCGCGGAAACCGAACTGATCCGCGCCCAGCGCTCGGTCAACGATCTCGAGGGCGAGGTGAACGCGCTCAACGAGATGATTCCGCGCCTGCAGGGCGCTATCTCCGAGGCGGAGCTGCAGCTCAAGGAACTGGAATTGCAGTTCAGCCAGGAAGCGCTGACGCAGAAAACCGACGTTCTGGCGGAACTGTCCGTGCTCGAGGAATCGGCGCGCGGCGAACTGACCCGCGTCAGCCGCACCGACATCCGCTCGCCGGTCGACGGCGTCATCAACACGATGGAGATCAACACGATCGGATCCTTCGTGCAGCCGGGCGCGCCTATCGCCGAGGTCGTGCCGACGTCGGAGGAACTGCTGGTCGAGGCGCGCATCTCGCCGCGCGACGTCGCTTTCGTCGTTCCCGGCCAGCCTGCGCTGGTGAAGATCACCGCCTTCGACTTCTCCATCTATGGCGGTCTTGAGGGCGAGGTGGTCAATATCAGCTCGGACAGCATTGTCGACCAGAAGACGGGCGAGCCGTATTTCGAGGTGCGGGTGAAGACCGACTCCGCGCAACTGCAAAAGGGTACGGAGACGTTCAATATCACGCCGGGCATGATATGCTCGGTGGACATCATGACCGGCCGGAAGACGATCCTTCATTATCTCCTCAAGCCGATCAACAAGGCGCGCCAGGAAGCTTTCACGGAGCGTTGAGGCATGAGCGAGCCGCCCACATCCTCCACGATCGAAAGCCTTGAAAGCCTGGCCGAGGCGCTGAACGCGGAACCGTTCTTTCGCGCCGTGTCGGCTGCCGGGAAACGCAAGGGGCTGAGGCTCGAGCGCGACTACTGGTCGCTCCTCGACATGATCGCGCGGGAAGAGAACGTCTCCGTGGGCGATATCGTGTCCGCGATCGATTCCGGCGGACAGAACGCCGGCAACCTGACATCGGCGGTGCGGGTCTTCGTCGCGCACTGGCTCGATGAGCGGCTGAGCGGGCTACGCGGACGCATGTCGCCGACCGCGGTCAGCGGGCTGGTCAATGCGTGTCCGTCACCGGCCTTCGCGCTCTCCGCGGCGCGGCAGTTGCGGTTCCACAACCCGGCTTTCCTGCGCTACATCCGCATGACGATGCCGAGCGAGGAAGTCGACCAAGTGGAGAGGCGCCTGCGCCTGCAGATCGACATGAACATGGACGACCTGCTGCGCCAGTTGCGCGAGGCGGACCGTGCCTTCGTGGCACTCGGATTCGCAATCGGCATCAACGACCGGCGCGTGCGCGGTCGCCTGAACGCCGTCCTCGCTCCGAGCTGGACCGAGGACATGATCATCGGTTACGTGATCACGTAAACCGCCGCCACCGCCATATCAGAATGCGGCGGTCGGGCGGATCTCTTCCTGCAGGCCGATCCAGAAGTCCGCCAGGTTGAGCGCGGTCACCGCGCTCTCGCCCGGGGTGACCGAACCGAGCCGCATGCCTTCGGTTGCGGAGGCGACCTTCTCGCCGGACGGCTTGCCGTGGATCCACGAGCGGTCGGCGGAGAAGGAATAGAGCGGCATGTAATGCGCCGCCGCGACGTCGCGGTAGACTTCATTTCGAACATTGTCGAGAATGAAGTGGCCCTTGTTCGTCGAGACCGCGAGCACGGCGTGATACAGCTCACGCGCAGTGTCGCGCAGCACGACAAGCGACATGGAACGGGCGGGAACGCCCATCTCGCGCAGAAGCGACATTTTCAGGATCGCGAAATCCTCGCAATCGCCGGCGCCCTTGCGCATCGTCTCGGCACCGTCCGCCCAATGGTCGAGCTGGCCGTAGACCCGTTGGTCGGGCGCGTAGGTGATCGAGCGATTGACGAGGGCATTGACGGTCGACAGCTTCTTGAAGAAGCCGTTGCCGTCCTTGCCGGCGACAGTCGCCTTGATCTTTTTCAGCCGTGTCTCGCAGGCCAGGGTCTGGCAATCCTTCATCGCGCTCACCGGTGCGCCGGACCGGACGCGATTCCAGTCGTCGCGCGAACCTATCGGCGAAAACGGAATCGCCACCGTGCCGAAGAAGCTCGTGGCCACGGTGCCAGTCTTCACATTGTCGATTCCGGAGCGTATCCGCGCCGTCTCGATCTGCCCGGAAAACGTCTGCAGACCTTTTTGCGCGGCCGAGTACACGACCGAGAGATTCGCCGCCCGGGTCAACGGAAGCGCCGTGGCGAGCAAGGCCGCCGACGATGCGAGCGAAGCGCGCTTCGCGTCTGCGTCATGGGCATTTTCGCCCGGCGCGGAGGAAGCCGCAGACGGCACCGCAAGTGCGGCGAAGCCAAGCGCGGCCAGGGCGATCGTTGCGCCCGCAAACCTGTTTTTCTTCGGCATTTTTGCCATCCCTGTTTTTCAGAGAAGGCTAGCAACGGCGCGTTTATGTCGGCTGAAGAGACGCGGTAAATTCCGGCACAACGCCTCGCGTCGAATTTTATCTATTTCGGATTTGAGACATAAGCATATAATGTTATGCCTGAATGTTAACCAAGCGGAAATAATTGGACTATTCGCATACCATTCTATGCTTTGCCCTTAACAAAATATTGCAATCGGTGACGGGGTTCTGCTCTTTGCGGATAACATTGGAGGGCTAGATTATGGCTGTAGAAGATATTCGCTCCGGCACGAGCGCCATCGAAGGTATTAGCGAAGACACCGCACGCGCGTCCGATACGCTTGATGTGCGCAACGACGAAATCCAGATCGCCCAGGACACGACGACCAACCGGGTCGGCGGCGAGGACATCCAGCCGGTCGATGCCGGAGAGGCAAACCAGCCGAGCGGCGAACAGGTCGCCCAGCAGTTCCCGGCGGAAATCGTCCCGAACGCCGACAACGAAGTTAGCCTGCCTGCAGGCGTCTCGCTGGAAAATGTCGAGCTTCGCGGCAGCGACCTTGTCCTGATCCAGCCCGACGGATCCGAAATCGTCATCGTCAATGCTGCGCTTAACGTGCCGACCTTCTACGTCGACGGCGCCCTCATCCCGCAGCAGGCCCTTATCGCTGCGCTCGAGGCAAGCGAAATCAACGTGGCAGCCGGTCCGAACGGCACCTTGGTCGCCAGTTCCGGCGAGCTTGCCAGCTCGGGCGGCAATTTCGGCCAGCAGGCGCCGGGCATCGGCGAGGCCGACGGAATCCTCGATCTGCTCGGCCCGACCGCGCTGCAGTTCGAAGGACAGGACGAAAAAGAGCCGGAAGGCCTGTTGCCTCCGGTGTTCGACATCTCCGCGGGCTTTATCGAGGAAGACGACCTGCTCTACGAGCGCGGCGATCTCAGCGATGGCAACAACGAAGACGGCTCGGTCGACGCGCAGATCGCGACCGGAACGCTGATCAGCAGCTTCGGTTCCGGCGGCGCACATCCGACCGACGCTTTGAAGTTCACCGGCACGCCGGCAGGCCTCACCTCGCAGGGCGAGCCGATCGACTACAATATCATCGATACCGGCAACGGGCAGCTGTTGCAGGCGTTCGCCTCCAATGGCGACGATGAACCGCGCCTGGTCTTCACGCTCGAACTGGTCGTGGACGGCAATACCGGTTCCTATGTCTTCACGCTTATCGACCAGCTCGACCATGCGCTGACAGACAATCCGGACACGCCTGAAATCGAAATGGCTTTCGAGGACATCCTGGCGCTCGGTTTCGAGATCGAAGCCAAGAACGGCGAAGGTCTAACGGCGGACGGCACGTTGAATATCGGCGTGCAGGACGACATTCCGGTCTTCCTCGGCGAAGGCGTGACCTACTATGTCGATGAAGACGACATCCAGACGCTGGATGACGGCGATACCTACTTCGATGGCGCCGACTATTACTTCCACGTTGAAGGCTCGGAAGGCACCAGCCCGCAGGACGGGGCTTACTGGGACGGCTCCTATACCGGCAGTCCCTACAACAACTATCCCGGGCCGGCTTTCATCGAAGGCAGCCTGGCGAACCTGTTCAAGGTCGGCTCCGACGAGTTTCCCGGCCGCCAGCCGAGCGACGACGATACCCCGGTCAAGTCGCTCGATCTGATCATGTCGAGCGGCGGCGCCAAGTTCTCGATGACCGAGGACGGCATTGCGGATCTCCTGGCTCTCGGCCTGACGTCGAAGGACGACGGCTCGACCGCGGCCAAGGAAAACCTGCTTGCCTACAAGCTGGTCGAAAATCCGGACGGGTCGTTCACGCTGTTCGGTTATGTGCCGGACCCGGCGCCGCAGGACGGCGTCAGCGATGACGTGGTCTCGCAGACGATCGACCTCCTCGCATACGAAACTTCTGGCCGCCTCATCTTCAAGCTCGACCTTCGGTCGGACGGCGATTTCGAATTCCGTCTCTACGATCAGCTCGACCATCCGACGCCGGGCGTCGGCGAGGCCGGTTTCCCGGTCCAGGACCTGCTTTCGTTCGACTTCTCGTCGCTGATCCAGGTCTCGGACTATGATGGCGACACGATCACGGCACCGGAAGGCGCCTTCGTCATCAATGTGCGCGACGACGTGCCGGAATTGTCCGGCGAGAAGCTGCGCCTGACGGTCGACGAAGACGATATCGACACCATCTGGTCGACGGGTACAAGCCCGAACGACGGCAATGGGGACGGTTCCTTCACGGGCTCGCCCTTCAACAACAACAGCGGCCCGGCTCACGTGTTCGGTTCGCTGAACAATCTGGTGGAAACCGGTGCGGACGAGACCATCACCTTCTCGCTGCTGCCGGAGCAGGCGATTCGCCAGATCATGCAGTCGCTCGGCCTGTCGTCGAAAGGCGTCGAGCTCAGCTACGACGTGATCGGCGATACGCTTTATGGCTTTGCCAATGCCAATGGCCAGATCGGTCAGATCTTCAATCCCGGACAGGACCGTCCGGTCTTCGCGCTCGAAATCAATGAAAACGGCGATTTCGACTTCAAGCTGTTCGACCAGCTCGACCACGACGCGCCGGGCGACGACTACCCGGGTCCGGATCCGCTGTCCGATGAGAATTACGACCTGCAGGACGGCATCTTCTACGGTGACGTCGACAGCATCCATTTCGGCTATCTCATCACCGCGACGGATCATGACGGCGACAGCACCATTCTGGGCAATTCGTTCACGATCCGCGTCCGCGACGACGTGCCGGAACTGGCGGACACCAAGCCGCTCTACCTGACGGTCGACGAAGACGACATCGACACCGATCTGTCGACGGGCACCAGCCCGAACGACGGCAATGGGGACGGTTCCTTCACGGGCTCGCCTTCCAACAACAATGCCGGTGCGGCCCATGTGTTCGGATCGGTGGCATCGCTGGTGGTGTCGGGTGCCGACGAGAACCTGACCTTCCATTTCACCGACAATGCCAAATCTGTCCTGAGCGGCCTCGGCCTACGTTCGCAGGGCGAGCATCTGAGCTTCCATGTCCAGGGCAATACGCTCTACGGCTATGTGAACGCCCAGTATCCGGGCCCGTTTGGCCCGAACGACCGTATCGTGTTCGAGCTGCGCATCGAGGAAGACGGCGACTTCGATTTCCAGCTGTTCGACCAGCTCGATCACGACAGCGGACAGGGCCAGAATTACGATCTTCATGATCACGTCGATGGCGATCTGACCTGGATCAACTTCGGTTCGGTCATTGCCGCAACGGACCATGACGGCGACAGCGTTCTTCTCGACGAGGTGTTCCAGATCCGCGTCCGCGACGACGTGCCGGAACTGGCGGACACCAAGCCGCTCTACCTGACGGTCGACGAAGACGATATCGACACCGACCAGTCGCACGGCACGCGCGCCGATGATGGCACGGGCGACGGTTCCTACACCGGCAATCCCGACTACGAGAACGGCGACAACCCGAACTACTATGAAGGCGCGGCCCATGTGTTCGGTTCGCTGGCATCGCTGGTGGTGTCGGGTGCCGACGAGAACCTGACCTTCGGCTTCATCTCCGAGCAGCAGCTCCGCTCGATGGCAGAGGGTCTCGGTCTGCGTTCGCAGGGCGGCCATCTCAGCTACGACGTGCAGGGCGACACGCTCTACGCCTTCGTCAACAAGGGCAACACAATCGGTCAGGTCTTCAATGAGGGCGACGACCGCTTGGTGTTCAAGCTGCAGATCAACGAGAACGGCGATTTCGACTTCCAGCTGTTCGACCAGCTCGATCACGACCACGCGCAGGGCCAGAACTACGGCCTGCACGACCATGTCGACGGCCTGACCTGGATCAACTTCGGCGCCATTGTCGAAGCGACCGACCATGACGGCGACAGCGTCAGCCTGGACGAGGTATTCCAGATCCGGATTCGCGACGACGCTCCGGAACTCGTTCAAAACGCCGCACCGGTATCGCTGGTCGTGGACGAGGACGACATCGACACCTCCACCTCCCTCGGCAACGCGATCGAGGACGGCGACGAAATCGACGGTTCGTTCACCGGCCCGCAGGGCTCGAGCGTCGGCGGTCCGGCCAATGCGAGCGCGAGCCTCGCCGGCCTGGTGAAATCCGGCGCCGACGAGAACCTCACCTTCTCCTTCATCGCCGACAGTGCCGTGCGCGGTTACCTGGAAAGCCTCGGCCTCCTGTCGCAGGGCCGTCCTATCGGCTTCGACCTCCAGGACGACGGCGTCATCATCGGCTTCGTCAACGCGCCGGGTGGCGCGGTTCCGGGCCAGACCTACGATCCGGGACAGGGCGACCGCCTCGTCTTCCAGCTGACGCTGGGCGAGGACGGCGACGTGAAGTTCGAACTGTTCGACCAGCTCGACCACGACGCGCCTTTCGATGACTACGGCGACGGAAACGGCATTGCCGACGAGAACACCGACCTGCAGGACGGCGTCTACGGCGACGTGACCGCGATCAATTTCGGCAAGCTGATCCAGGCGACCGACTACGACGGCGACAGCGTCGTTCTCGACGGCAAGTTCACCGTCACCATCACGGACGACGTTCCGGCGGTGGATGCGCAGGCCGGGAACAATACCCTGCTGATCGACGAAACCGACGGCCTCCAGAACGACGACACGAATGCCGATGTCTCCGGCCTGTTTGCCGGCGTCATCAACAAGGGCACCGACCCGGACATGGAGACGCAGTACGCACGGCAGGCCGGCTTCGTTGCCGCCGATGTGCAGCCGGGCGCGGACGATCCGGTCACGGTCGACTGGGCGCTGGCGCTCAACGGGCCGTCCCAGTACGTCTTCTCCGGTCTGCAGACCACGGACGGCAACTTCAACATCTATCTCTCGCTCGAGAACGGGATCGTTGTTGGTCGCGTCGACGAGAACGGCACCAACCGCGGTCATCCGAGCGAACCGGCCGCGTTCGCCATTCATCTCGATGATGACGGCAACCTGACGGTCGTCCAGTACATGGCGGTCAGGCACTTCGACACCAACGACGATGACGAAGACCTCTCGCTGATCAGCTCCGCGCTTCGCGCTGTCGTGACCGTTACCGATTTCGACGGCGACAAGGCGGTAGACTCGATCAATATCGGCAGCCGTATCCGGTTCGACGATGATGGTCCGACGGTCACCGAGAACGAAACTGTTGTGCTCGAAGACGACGATCTTCCGAACGGTATCGAAGGCGGCACCGGCGACGACTACGCCCCGGTGAACGCGACGGGCACTCTGGCGCACGGCTATGGCGCCGACGGCGCAGGGTCGGTCCTGCTGACCACTGCGGTCCTGCCGCAGGAAGGCGGTTTCTCCTCCGCTGTCAGCGAGGACGGCCTGACCCTGTTCATCAGGCAGAACGGCACGGACGTGCTGAAGGTCACGCTGGCCGATGCGACGAGCGGCGACTACACGGTCACCCAGCTCGCTCCGATCGACCATCCGACAGGCGCGAACGAGAACAACCTCCTGTTCCGCGTCCGCTACGAGATCACCGACGGTGACGGCGACACGGCCACCGGCGTGCTGAACGTCGATATCGACGACGACTCGCCGATCGGCAAGGAGAACCTGACGGTTGCGCTGGACGACGACAATCTTCCGGACGGTATCGAGGGCGGCATCGGCGATGATGCCGCGCCGGTGAATGCCACCGGCACGCTGGGCCATGGCTACGGCGCCGACGGTCCCGGTTCGATCCTGCTGACCACCGCAGTGCTCCCGACAGAAGGCGGCTTTACCTCCGCTGTCAGCGAAGACGGCCTCACCCTGTTCATCAGGCAGAACGGCACGGATGTGCTGAAGGTCACGCTGGCCGATGCGACGAGCGGCGACTACACGGTCACCCAGCTCGCGCCGATCGATCATCCGGAAGGACTGGATGAAAACAACCTCCTGTTCCGGGTGCGTTACGAAATCACCGATGCCGACGGCGACAAGGCCATCGGCGTGCTGAACGTCAATGTCGACGACGACACGCCGGCGGTGACGCTGGGCGCGGCGAACCTGGCCGACAACGGCCTGTTCTTCGACGGCTTCACGCCGAATGGCGACCAGTGGGGCACCGACAGCGGCGTCGCCACCGGCACCGCCGGCGGCTGGGACATCACCGGATCGCAGCTCGAGCGCGTTGCCGACGGCTTCCGCGGCGCGGACAGCCCGACCGACAGCCTGATCGTCGACCTGGAGGCGAGCCCGGGCAATGTCGAGGTCTCGCAGACCGTTTCCGGCCTGTCCGAAGGCCAGACATATGCCCTGACCTTCGAGATCGGCGCGGCCGACGGCACCGCCGCCGGCAGCGCGGAACTCGAAGTGCTGTGGAATGGCGTCGTGGTCGGCACCTACGACCCGGCCACCGGCGTCATGCAGTCGATCTCGCTCGACGTCACGGCGCAGGCCGGCGACAACGAACTGACCTTCCGCGAGGTGGGCACCTCGGGTGACAACACCGGCACCTATCTCGCCAATGTCCGGCTCGCCGATCTCATCATCATCGACGAGACGCCGGGCGTGGACGCGGACAGCGATGACACGACCGACACGGCGGTTTCCGACCTGTTTGCCGGCATCACCGGCACGGTCGGAAGCGATCCGGACATGGGCCCGGCGCAATTCGCCACGGGCAACACCGCCATCGTGAATGTCAACGCCATGTTCGGCGCGGACGGCCCGGCGGACACGGGGTCCATAGCGTACACGCTCGGAATCCCGTCCGAGGGCGTGGATTCCGGCCTTCGAACCACCGAAGGCAAGGCTATCCTCCTCTACACCGAGGGCGATCTCATCGTCGGCCGTTTCGATGACGGCGGCGTACCGACCGCGGCGATCGCGTTCCATGCCGGTTCCGACGGCACGGTGTCGGTGGCGCAGTACGTCTCGCTCGAACATCCGGACACCGGATCGCATGACGAGGGCATCGGCCTCAACGCGGACGTCATGTCCGTCACGGTGACCGTGACCGACCATGACGGCGACACGGCATCGGCCAGCGCCGACATCTCCGGCGCGTTCCGCTTCGAGGACGACGGTCCGGTGGCCGGCGACGTCACGCAGGATCTCGGCAACGAACTGATCATCAACGGCAGCTTCGAGGACCTCGGCGGCCAGACCGTCAACAGCTGGGGCCTGTTCACGCAGATTCCGGGCTGGACGGCCGGCGACGAGGTGCCGTTCGAGGTGCAGGTCGGCAATGTCGGCGATCAGGTCGCGCAGGACGGCAACGTCAAGATCGAGCTCGACTCCGATACCGACAACAATCCCGCCGATCCGCAGACCAACGCGACGATCCAGCAGGTCGTTTCCGGCACCGAGGCAGGCGTCTCCTACCAGCTTTCCTTCTGGTACTCGCCGCGTCCGAATGACGGAAATGCCGACAGCAGCAGCTTCAAGGTGCTGTGGAACGGTGAAGTCGTTCTCGAGATCGACTCCTCGCAGCAGCCGGAAGGCTGGCAGCAGATCACGCTCAACCTCGTCGCCTCGGGCCCGGATTCCGTCCTGGCCTTCCAGGGCGATGGCCAGGCCAATGAGCTGGGCGCCTATATCGACAATGTGAGCCTGCGTGCGCACATCCTCGACGACGAGGACCAGCCGAACGGCATCCAGGGCGGCGCGGGCGATGACGGCGCGGGCGTGTCCGTTTCCGGCAGCCTTGACTTCGACGCCGGCGCGGACGGCCTCGCCTCGATCGCGGTCAGCGAAACGCTGGGCGAGACGCTCTACGCGATTCATGTCGACGGCACGGGCAAGGGCACCCAGGAAGAGGTGACCCTCAACTGGACGCAGAACGGCATCGGCGGCACGCTGACCGGCTCGTCGGCCAGCATCGCCAACGTGTTCACCCTGGTGGTGGCCGCGGACGGCAGCTACACGCTGACGATGAACGCGCCGCTGGCGCATGCGGAAGCCGGGACCGAGGACAATCTCGCCCTCCGGTTCGGCTACACCGTCACGGATGGCGATGGCGACACCGCTGAAGCCACGCTGACCGTGGTCGTCGACGACGACATGCCGGACGCGATGGACGATGCGTTCACGCAGTCGTCGGAAAATGCCGCTGTCACGGGCAATGTGCTCGCCGACAACGGCAATGGCGCGGATGCGTACGGCGCCGACGGCGCGGCAGCCCAGGCTATCTCGCTGGTCGCCGACTCGCTGGCGTCCACCGACACGAACGGTCCGGGTGTCCTGGTCTTCAAGGAAGACGGCAGCTTCACCTATACCCCGGCCGCCGGCGAAGAAGGCACGGTGACGTTCGACTACCTGATCACCGATGGTGACGGGGACACGTCGACGGCGACGGTGACGATCGCGCTCGCGCCGGACTCCGTGCCGGTCATCACTAGCGGACCGGCCGACACCGCTCTCGACGAGGACGGGTTCGGAACGGCCAATACGGATACTCCGACGGCGAACGAAACGGCCGGGTCGGGAGTGACCTACAAGTCCGGATCGGTCACGGTGGAATTCGGCGGCGACGAACCGGTCCCAGGTGCTGCGATTCTCGACTCTTTCCAGTTCACCAATCCGGGCGCGCTCGACGGTCAGCTGGAAACGCTGGACGGCACCGCGGTAAACTTCACGCTGTCCACGGATGGCTGGACGCTTACCGGTCAAGCGGGCGGCGACACGGTGATCGTCATCCAACTGCAGAGCGTAAGCCAGTCGAGCAGCACGACGACCGCTACCTACCATTATCAGGCGGTCCTGCATCAGCCGCTCAAACATGCTTCGCTCGACGGCCTGTCCGGTGACGATACGGAAAACACCCTCACCCTTACCGGCGTGTCGTTCGAGGTCACCGACACAGACGGCGACAAGGTCGGCGGCAGCTTCGACGTCACGATCCTCGACGACGTTCCAACGGTCGACATCGACAACTCGCAGGCTTCGGTCGACGAGGAGACGACGATCGATGGCGCCTGGTCGCTCGATGCGGGCGCGGACGGCGTGACGAGCGTCGACGTGACCGTCGGCGGCGAGACGAAGGCGCTTTCGCTCGACGACAGCGGCAACACCGTCGAGTTCATCCTGGCGTCCGGCACGCTGACTGTCGATGCCGACTTCCAGTGGCACTTCGCGGCCGGTTCGGTGTCGGACGACACGGACGTCACCTTCTCCGTGAAGGCAACCGACGGCGATGGCGACACGTCCAGCGACAGCCATACGATCACGGTCGTCAACGTCAACGAACCTCCGGTGATCACGTCGGTCGCCGACATCGTGGTTTCGGAAGAGGGCCTTACGGACGGAATTGCGGACGGGGTCGGCTCTGACGACACCACCGATTCCGCGACCGGCACGGGCGCGGTCGTGGCGACCGATCCGGATCTGGACGTGCTGACCTATACGCTCGGCACCCCTGTGGAGCCGATCGCGTCCGGCGGCACTCCGATTGTCTGGACGGGCGTGGGTACCGGCACCTTGACCGGTACAGCCGGGCCGGGTGGTGCGACGATCATCCAGATCACGGTCGATGGCAGCGGCAATACCAATGTCACCTTGTCGGGTCCGATCGATCATCCGCTGAACTCGGTGGAAGACGATCTCGACCTGACGGTCCCGGTCTCGGTAACCGATCCGGATCTGGAGACGGCGACCAGCAACATGACCGTCACCATCGAGGACGACATGCCGGTGGCCTATGACAGCGCGGCTTCGGTAAGGGAAGGCACCGGTTCGACCAACGCGGATGTGGTGCTGGTCATCGACCGGTCGCAGAGCATGGCCGGGACGGCGCTGACCCAGGTCAAGGATGCCATCGAACAGTTGTTCAACAGCGGCGATGTGCACTCAGTGTTCCTGGTGTCGTTCGGAAGCGGCGCAACATTCCACGATTCCGGCTCCAATGGCGGCTGGTATACGGATCTGGGCGCTGCACTGGCGGCCGTGGACGGTCTCGGCGCAAGCGGCGGCACAGACTATGACGCGGCACTGGAAGCGGTGATGAGCAACTTCACCGCTCCGCCTGCCGGCGGCAACAAGCTTGTCTCGATGTTCCTTTCGGACGGCGAGCCGACCGAACACAACGGCACCGGCACCGACGGTATCGACGAAGACGACACCAATGGCGGCCTCGTGGGCGAGGAAACCGAATGGCTCAACTTCCTCGAAGCCAACGGCTTCGATGAATCCTTTGCCTTCGGCTTCGGCGGCCTGAGCAATGCCGACAAGGCGCATCTGGAGCCGATCGCATGGACGGGCACCGGCGAAACCGCCGATAATCCGTACGATGCGGACGACGCAACGGCGCTGAACGATCCGAACGTCGTCATCGTCGACGATCTTGGCGATCTCGCCGACACGCTGATCGGTTCGGTCACCACCACCGTCTCCGGCAACGTCCTGACGGATGGCACCCTGCCGGTCGCGTATGGCGGTGACGGACCGGGCGGCATCGTGTCGATTACCGTCGATGGCGTCGTGCATCTCGCGACCGGCGGGAACCTCGATGAGGTCCCGACGACGCTCGGCGGCAAGTTCAGCTTCGATTTCGCCACCGGCGACTGGAGCTACATGCCTCCGGCGGATGTCGCTTCAGACACGCCCGAAACCTTCAACTACGTGGTCGCGGATAACGACGGGGACCAGGTTCCCGCCACCCTGACGATCACGGTCGAGGACAATCCGGTGCCGGTCGCGGAGAACAACGTCGTCTCCGTCGACGAAAGCGCTCCGGCAGCGGGCCTCGCCTATACGATCGGCGACAACAATCCGCCGGTTCTCTACAAGATCGATCTTGGTACGGGGCAAACCACCGAGGTCGCAAATCTCAGCGCCGGAAACGACGACACCTTCAACGTCGAAGCGATGGCGATCTCGCCGGCCGGCGGCGTAATCTATGCCGTAGCCAACGGCATCGGCAATGCAGGACCGGACCTTCTGGCGATCAATCCGGTCACCGGAGCGGTCACGGTTCTTGACGGCAACATGGAGGGTAACTCCTTCAATTCGCAGGGCATGCATTTCCATCCGGATGGCACACTCTACTGGTTGTCGGACGACAACCTGTACCGGATCAATATTTCCGGAGGCGTGGAGAGCCCGACCAGCGCGACCCAGACTATCCTGGACTATGATATCGGGCCGGATGTTCTCGGCTTCGCGATCAACGCGGCCGGTGAAGCCTTCGCCCTTGGGCGAAGCGGGAACAGCGTCAACCTGTATTCGGTCAACCTCAACAACGGCACATCGACCCTGATCGGAGCCACCGGTCTCGGTGCGAGCGACGTGCCGGAAGGCCTTGCCTTCGACGCGAACGGCGTTCTCTGGGCGCTCGAGCGGGTCGACGGCGAAATGCACCAGATCGATACTTCAACAGGTGCATCGACCGGTGTCGCCTTCTCGCTGCCGAACAGCCTGCAGGGCCAGAACGGTTTCGAGGCCCTGACCATCGGCGCCGGCGGCACGACCCCGGCTCCGAACACGGTTTCGGGCAATGTCCTGACGGACGACAGCGGCTCCGGCATCGACGACTTCGGCGGCGACGGCGCTGGCGGGATCGTGTCGATCACCATAGATGGCCACACCTACGATTTCGATGGCGTGAACATCATCATCCCAGGCGGTGCGCCGGGAACCGATTCAGGTAACGGCACCCTCGTGGTGACCACCGATCTCGGCGGCGAGCTGACGTTCCACTTCAGCGATACCGGCGGTGCGTTGGCGGGAGATTACGAGTATGCCGCTCCGAACGTCGATGGCGACCAGTCCGAGATCTTCACCTATGTGATCGAGGACAGCACCGGCGACACGGACTCGGCAACGTTGACGATCAACATCGACAACAACGACGCGCCGGTCGCGGTCAACGACATCGTTCGCACCAACATCGTCGACGGTTCGCCGATCGAAATCCCGACCCATGCGCTGACGTGGAACGACACGGATGCGGATGGCGACGTCCTCGGAATTGCCGGTGTCTCCAACCCGGTTAACGGGACGGCCGCCGTCGGTAGCGTGATCTTCGATCCGGACGGTCCGACGCCGGTGACGATCCTGAATGCGGATTTCAACGGGTATAATAACTATGACGGCTTTTCGTACTCGGACGGCGAATTTGGCGGGGTAAATCCGACCTATTGGGCCGACGGTCACATCGACAACGGTAACGATGAGCTTGTCGTTGAGGTTGGTGACTTCGATAACTACTACTATTCCGGGTCTTGGTCTGACCGAGACGGCGGCTGGTCCCGTAGTTTCAATCTCACCATGCCGGCTCTCGTTACGATCTCGTTTGACTATACGCTATGGCTCAGCCAGGGAACGGATGCTGGCGAGAACGCTCAGGTGCTGTTCTCGATCGACGGAAACGAATACACCGTTGCTGAGCTTCTTGGCTCCAATTCGGGGGGCAACTCGAGCACGAGCGGCCAGTATTCGATCGATGTCGCTCTTGGGGCTGGATCCCACGAAATAGCCATGGGCGCGTACATCAATCACTTCGATTATGGTCAGTCGCAAGATGAGTATGCGGTTGCGACCTTCGATAACGTGAAGGTGACGACACCTGGCGGGATCGACGGCTCCGTAGACTACACGGTCACAGACGGCGTCTCGACGAGTGCCGCGGCGACGGTGGAAATCCACGGTGTCGAAGGTAGCCTGATCGCGGCCGAAACCGATCTCGGCGAAATCCTCGTCGGCGGTGCCGGTGACGACACGCTGGTCGGTGCGGCCGGTGACGACGTGCTTGTCGGCGGTCTTGGTTCGGATACCATGACCGGCAATGGCGGCGCGGACCTGTTCATCGTCAGTGCCGACACGCTGGATGTCGGTATCGAGGATGTCATTCTCGACTACAACCAGGCCCAGGGCGACGTGATCGACCTGTCGGAACTGCTCGAAGGCACCGGTGTCACCGAAGCGACCATCGACGATTATGTGAGGCTCGACAACGGCGACCTGCAGGTCGATGCCGATGGCGCTGGCGGACCGAAAGGCTGGGAGACCGTTGCCGATCTCCAGAACACGCCGAGCGAGGTGACGATCCTGTTCGACGAGGACGAAGGACCGGTCAACGTCACCGACATCTAACCAAGCGTGACCGGGACGCCACAGGTATGAATACTTTCAGTTTTCCTGTGGCGTCCCGAATTTGCTCTTGGTAAGGTTGCAAGAAATCGGGACGGGCCCGCCTGCCGGGCCCTTTCCGCAGGGTTGGAAATTCGAAGCTATTGGGGGACAGGATCATCATGAAGATGAAGTTCGGCATTCTGGCTTGCGCGCTGGCGATTACGGCGCCGGTGCAGGCGGCAGACCTCGCTGGCGGTGCATCGGCCTATTGCGCCGTCGTGCAGCCGGCCTCGATCCTGGCGATCGAGAGCGACAACGATCTCTATGCCGAGATCGGCCGCATGATGGAAGAAGCCGTCAACGTCGCCGACTCCTCCGCATGGATCGACTCGCGCCGCCAGGCCTTTACATGGGCGTCGGAAGCAAAAGTCGCCTGCGGCAAGGCCTATGGCTACATGAAATACGACTATCGCGACGACGACACGATCAACAAGTGCGAGTGCTTCTACGAGCGCATGCACCAGTACATGTACTGACGACATCTTCGCGACGGGAAGCGGCGACCGGCGGGGCCGCCGCGACCGGCCCTGAGCGGCACACGTGCCTGAACCGGCCAAAAGAATGACACCTTTGATGCCCGCCATCTCTCCTCGACACACCATATTCGCCTTCATCGTCGCTGCCGCAGCGGCGCTTTCCGGCTGCCAGTCCGCCGGCACCGGAGACGTGCTCGATATCGAGGGCGCAGCGGCCAATATCCAGGCAACCGAGGTGACACCGGAAATCGCCGGCAAGGGCGAGACGCAGGTCGCGCTGGCCATCCCGCTTTCCGGCGATCAGGCTGTGGCCGGCAAGGAGATCCGCCAGGGCGCGGAACTGGCGCTCGACGATCTCGGCGCGGGCAAGCTGTCGCTGGCATTCTACGACACCGCGGGTACGGCCTCGCGCGTGAAGGGCGCTGCCGAAGCCATCGCGGCTTCGGGCACCAGGCTGGCGGCGGTGGCGGCGGATACGGCCGGACTTGCCGCCTTTGCGCCGCAAGGCACGGTTTCGGTTGCCTTCGCGACCAACGAAACGCCCCGTCCCGCGGGAACGCTGGCCCTCCTGCCGTCCGCACCGGACAGCCTCGTCTACGGCGTGCGTACCGCGCTGGCGGCGAAGCCGGGCGAGGTGGTGCTGTTCATTCCGGACGACTGGCCGAACGCTGTCGCGGAGGCGCTGGCCACGCGGATCGGGCAGATGGCAACCACGCATACGGTGCGTTACGGCGGGTCGCGGACCTCGGCGCAGATCGCGCAGCGCGCCCGCAAGGACATGGACAAGGCAACGGTCCTCGCCTTCGCCGGCAACGAGGCGAAGATCGCCCAGATCGTCAAGGCGCTGACGCTGCCTGGCCAGGAAAAACCGGCCATCGTGGGAACGATGGACTGGCCCAACACGCTGGTGACGAGCGCATCGCTCGACGGCGCGCTGGTGCCGGTGCCCGACAACGGAAATTTCGAAATCGTCGCCGGCCGCTACGCCAAGAAACATGGCACGTCACCGACGGCGAGCGCGCTTTTCGCCTATGATTTCGTCGCGGTGGCGGCGGGGATCGTGCGGGCGCGCGGCGCCGAGGCGCTGAACCGCGCGACGCTGACCAGCAATGCCGGATTCCGCGGCGCAACCGGGGCTTTCCGCTTCCGGCCCGACGGGCGGATCGAGCGGCTCTATGCCGTCAACATGATCGACAAGGGTCAGTTGAAGCCGTTGCAGAAGGCAGCCGAGGGTTTCTAGGCACGGCCGGTTCTTCACGGCGACCGGCGGCGGTTCGGCCCGGATATCGCGATCCATATGTGATATGATGTCGTCATTCGCGGATCGATGAGTTACGTTACGCAATGGGCCGCAACGGTTCCGGCGGTTTTCCCGCCGATGGCCGATGCAATGGGGGCTGGAGTGGAACAGTCGCGTTTCGGATGGATTTCCGGCGTTTGGCGTTGCGCCGGTGCGATTGATGGTTGTGCGGCCGGCCAAGGTCGGCACGGCGCTTCTCCATGGCGTGTTCTTCCTGCCGTGTGTCTTGCCGCGCTTCTCACCGGTTTATCGAAGCCCGCTTCCGCCGACCTGCTGAATGCCGCCCCGGTCGTTTCGGGCACGTTGGCGCATCCGCTGAAAGCCGTCGCCTATGCGGACGCCATGGTCGACTGCGCCGAGCGCATCCATGCGACCCTGGTCGAGGGATGCGACATCGTGCCGGCGGACCTGGAGGTGCGCCATTCCTTCTGGATCTGGCAAAGCGACACGGGAGCGACAGTCAGCCGGACGCGGAACGGGGACTACCGGATCAGGGCGCGCAGCTGCCTCGGCGGATTCTGTTCCTGGTTGAGTTGCCGCGTGACGGACTGGCCGTCGCTGTCCTGCAGCGACGGCGGAAAGCTCAAGGCACGCGTGCCCGACCAGATGCATTTCAACCTCGGCGGCACGGATTATGTCCGCATCCGCCAGGCGCGGTAGACACTGCCTCAGCGGTGCTTGAAATCCGGCTTCCGCTTCTCGGCGAAGGCGGTCATGCCCTCGGTCTGATCCTCGGTCGCAAACAACGGATAGAAGACGCGCTGCTCATAGTGCAGGCCCTCGGTGAGCGAGACCTCGAACGACCGGTTGACGGCCTCCTTGGCGGCGAAGACCGAGGGGCGCGAGTAGTTGGCGATCGCGTCGGCGATCTTCATCACCTCGTCGAGCAGGTCGGCGGCGGGGAAGATGCGGGCGACCAGTTCGGAGCGCTCGGCTTCAGCCGCATCCATCATCCGGCCGGTGAGGATCATGTCCATCGCCTTGGCCTTGCCGACGGCGCGGGTCAGGCGCTGCGAGCCGCCGAGGCCCGGGATGACGGCAAGCTTGATTTCCGGCTGGCCGAATTTCGCCGTGTCGGAGGCGTAGATGATGTCGCACATCATGGCGAGTTCGCAGCCGCCGCCTAGCGCGTAGCCGGAAACCGCGGCGAGGATCGGGGTGCGGCAGGCGGAGATCGCGCCGTAGCGGCCGAAGAAATCGCTCATCAGCATTTCCATGTAGGACTTGCCGAGCATCTCCTTGATGTCGGCGCCGGCGGCGAACGCCTTCTCGGACCCGGTGAGGACGATGCAGCCGACATCCTGGTCGTCGGCGAGTTCGGCGACACGGGCGGCGAGCGTCGTCAACAGTTCCTTGTTGAGGGCATTGAGCGCTTCCGGGCGGTTCATCGTCAGGAGGGCCACGCGGCCCCGTTTTTCGAGAAGAACGGTATCGCTCATGGCTTATCCTTTCGCAGCGCCCGATTTCAGATATTCGATCATGCCGGAGAAATCCGTGCCGCCCTTACCGGCATCGACCATGGCCTGGTAGAGTTCGGAAGCGTGGCGGCCAAGCGGGGTCGCCGCGCCGCAGTCGCCGGCGGCCTGCTGCGACAAGAGAAGGTCCTTCAGCATCAGGGCTGCGGCGAATCCCGGCTTGTAATCGTTGTCGGCAGGACTTTGCGGGCCGACGCCGGGCACCGGGCAATAGGTGTTGACCGACCAGCAGGAGCCCGACGAGGTGGAGACCACGTCGAACAGCGCCTGCTGCGAAAGGCCTAGCTTCTCGGCGAGCGAAAAGGCTTCGCAGGCGCCGATCATGGAAATGCCGAGCAGCATGTTGTTGCAGATCTTGGCCGACTGGCCCGCGCCGCCATCGCCGCAGTGAACGGCTTTGGCGCCCATGATCTCGAAAACGGCCCTGCCCTTTTCGAAGGCTTCGGCGCTGCCGCCGACCATGAAGGTGAGCGTGCCGGCCGCCGCGCCGCCGACACCGCCGGAGACAGGCGCATCAAGGCAGAGGACATTCGCCTTGCCCGCCATGTCGTGCACCGCGCGGGCCGAGGCGACATCGATGGTCGAGCAGTCGATGAGGAGGGCGCCCGCGTTCATGGCCGGGATTACCTCGGCAGCAACGGCTTTCGAAATTTCGCCATTCGGCAGCATCAGGATGACGATGTCGGCACCCGTCGCCACGGCGGCGTTGCTTTCGGCAATGGCAATGCCCTGTTCCGCCGCCGCGTTGCGCGCGGCTTCGACGGAATCGAAACCACTGACATCGTGGCCGGCTCTTGTCAGGTTGAGCGCCATCGGCGCCCCCATGTTGCCGAGGCCGATAAAACCGATTTTCGCCATGCTCCTCCCCTTTCGTTCCTCTATTGCGGCGTCCACTCGGCGTCGCCGAGCGGGCCGAGCATCGTTTCCACCATATCGGGCGTGATGTCTTCAAGCCGTTTCGGTTTCCATTGCGGATTGCGGTCCTTGTCGATGACGGCGGCGCGTACGCCTTCGAGGAAATCGTGGCCCTCGAGAACGCGGTGCGAGAAGCGGTATTCCAGCGCCAGGCATTGCTCGATGGAGGTGAAACCTTCCGCGCGGCGCAGCGCCTCGAATGTCGAGGCGGCGGACAACGGCGCGGCGCGGCGCAGGCCCTTGAGCGCGGACGCGGCCCATTCGCTGCCGGCCTCGGCCATAACCGCGAGCCGGGCCGCGATGGTCAGGGGACTGCCGCCCCCGAAGGCATCATCAATCTCCGTGCGCGCGGCGGCCAGCTTGCTTGCCGGCGGTTCAGAAGCGAATTCGGCGACGGCGGCATCGGTATCCGCGCCTTCCGCCAGGCGGGATGTGAAGGCGTCGAGTTTTCCGCTTTCGATGTAGCTGTCGGCGAAACCGGCAAAGATCGCGTCGGCGGCGTCCATGCGCGCGCCGGTCATGCCGAGATAGTAGCCGGTCTTTCCGGGCGCGTGCGACAACAGCCAGGTGCCGCCGACATCGGGCAGGAAGCCGATGGACACTTCCGGCATGGCGAGCATGGTGCGCTCGGTGACGATGCGGTGCGAGCCATGCGCCGCGATACCGACGCCGCCGCCCATGGTGATGCCGTCCATGATGGCGACATAGGGCTTGGGATAGTTGGCGATCAGCGCATTGAGCCGATATTCCTCGGCCCAGAACCTGCGGGCCGGATCGCAGTCGCCGGCCTTGCCGAGTGCGTAGAGATGCTGGATGTCGCCGCCGGCGCAGAACGCCTTATCGCCGGAGGCGTCAACGATGACGATTTCGACCGCATCGTCATCGCGCCATTCGAGCAGCGCCTTCTCGATGCCGAGCGCCATGTCGTGGGTCAGGGCGTTCAAGGCCTGCGGGCGGTTGAGGCGCAGCCGGCCGGCCACGCCCTCGCGCCAGACGAGGAGATCGGCCTCGGTCGTGCCGGTCATCCCTTCGCCTCTTCGAGCAGATGGCGGGCGACGATGACGCGCATGATCTCGTTGGTGCCCTCGAGGATCTGGTGGACGCGCAGGTCGCGGACGATCTTCTCGACGCCGTAATCGGCGAGATAGCCGTAGCCGCCATGGATCTGCAGCGCCTCGTTGGCGACGCGGAAACCGGTATCGGTGACGAAGCGCTTGGCCATGGCGCAGAACTTCGTTGCGTCCGGCGCCTTGTTGTCGAGCTTCCAGGCGGCCTGGCGCAGGAAGGTGCGCGCGGCCTGCAATTCGGTTTCCATGTCGGCCAGCTTGAACTGCAGCGCCTGGAAATCGGCAAGCGTCCGGCCGAAGGCCTTGCGCTCATGCATGTAGCGCGACGCCTTGTCGAGGGCGTTCTGCGCCGCGCCGAGCGAGCAGGCGGCTATATTCAGGCGGCCGCCGTCGAGGCCCATCATGGCGTAGGCGAAGCCCTTGCCTTCCTCGCCGACGAGGTTTTCGGCGGGCACCGCGCAATCGTCGAACTGGACGATGGAGGTCGGCTGGGCCTTCCAGCCCATCTTCTTCTCATTGGCGCCGAAGGAGAGGCCGGGCGTGCCGTTTTCGACCAGCACGGTAGAAATCCCCTTCGGGCCGTCGCCGCCGGTGCGCGCCATGACAAGGTAGAGATCGGACACGCCACCACCGGAGATGAAGGCCTTCGCGCCATTGAGCACATAACCGGAGTTGTTGCGCGCGGCGGTGGTGCGAAGCGCCGCCGCATCGGAACCGGAGTTCGGCTCGGTGAGGCAGTAGGAGGCGATGGTCTCCATCGAGACCAGCTTCGGGATCCATTTGGCGCGCACGGCCTCGGAACCGAAACTGTCGACCATCCAGGTGACCATGTTGTGGATCGACAGGAAGGAAGCGACCGCCGGGCAGCCATAGGACAGGGCCTCGAAGATGAGCGTGGCGTCGAGACGGGTGAGGGCCGAGCCGCCGTGTTCCTCGCCGACATAGATGCCGGCCATGCCCAGTTCGGCGGTCTTGCGGATGACGTCGACCGGCAAGGTGCCGGTCTCGTCCCATTCAGCGGCGCCCGGTGCGATGTGCTCATCGGCAAATCCCCGGGCCATTTCGAAGATAGCGCTTTGCTCCTCCGTCAGCGCGAAATCCATGATGTTTCCTCAGTCCATCGTCGGAATAACGAAATCGGCGCCTTCCTTGGTGCCGGACGGCCAGCGCGAAGTGATCGTCTTCGTCTTGGTGTAGAAACGGATCGAGTCCGGGCCGTGCTGGTTGAGATCGCCGAAAGCGGAACGCTTCCAGCCGCCGAAGGTGTGATAGGCGAGCGGCACCGGGATCGGCACATTCACGCCGATCATGCCGACCTGGACGCGTGACGTGAAGTCGCGGGCGGTGTCACCGTCACGGGTGAAGATCGCGACGCCGTTGCCATATTCGTGGCTGCTCGGCAGGTCTAGGGCTTCCTCATAGGTCTTGGCGCGCACCACAGAGAGGACGGGACCGAAGATTTCTTCCTTGTAGATGCGCATGTCTTTGGTGACATGATCGAACAGGCAGCCGCCGACATAGAAGCCATCCTCGTAGCCCTGCATCTTGAAATCGCGGCCGTCGACGGCGAGCGTCGCACCTTCCTCGATGCCGACGTCGATATAGGAGCGTACGCGTTCCATCGCCTGGGCGGTGACAAGCGGTCCGTAATCGGCGGACGGATCGGTGGACGGGCCAACCTTCAGGCTTTCGACGCGCGGGACCAGCTTTTCCATCAGGGTATCGGCGGTCTTCTCGCCGACCGGAACGGCGACCGAGATTGCCATGCAGCGCTCGCCGGCAGAGCCGTAGCCGGCGCCGATCAGGGCATCGACGGCCTGGTCCATGTCGGCGTCGGGCATGATGATCATGTGGTTCTTGGCGCCGCCGAAGCACTGCACGCGCTTGCCGTTGGAGCAGCCGCGACCGTAGATGTATTCTGCGATCGGTGTGGAGCCGACGAAGCCGATCGCCTGGATGTCCGGGTGATCGAGGATCGCGTCGACGGCTTCCTTGTCGCCGTTGACGACGTTGAAGATGCCTTCCGGCAGGCCGGCTTCGATAAACAGTTCGGCAAGGCGCATCGGCACGCCCGGATCGCGTTCGGATGGCTTCAGGATGAAGGCGTTGCCGCAGGCAATCGCCGGGGCTGCCTTCCAGAGCGGGATCATGGCCGGGAAGTTGAACGGGGTGATGCCGGCGACGACGCCGAGCGGCTGGCGGATCGAGTGCAGGTCGATGCCCGGGCCGGCGCCCTCGGTGAATTCGCCCTTCAGGAGATGCGGAATGCCGAGCGCGAATTCGACCACTTCCAGACCGCGCTGGATGTCGCCCTTGGCGTCGGGAACGGTCTTGCCGTGCTCCTTCGCCAGCAATTCGGCCAGTTCGTCGTAATCGCGGTGGACGAGGTCGAGGAATTTCATCAGCACGCGGGCGCGGCGCTGCGGATTGACCGCCGCCCATGCCGGCTGTGCGGCCTTGGCGTTTTCGATGGCCGCGGCGACTTCCTGTGTTGTGGCGAGCGAAACCTTTGCCTGGACGGCGCCGGTCATCGGCAGAAACACGTCGGCCTCACGACCGCTCGTTCCGGCGACATTCTTGCCGCCGATGAAATGACCATAGGTGTGCATGGTATCCTCCTAAGCTGGCATCAGGATAGCGCCTGCAACGGGCTGGCGTAAATTGGCTTAAATGGGCTATCCGTTGTGCATAAATGCACAGCTTGCGGAAATCGTACCATGAACTGGGATGACTATCGCTTTTTTCTCGCGGTTGCCCGCAGCGGGCGGTTGAGCATGGCCGGTCGGCAGCTTGGCGTCGATCACGCGACGGTGTCGCGGCGCATCAAGGCGCTGGAAGACGCGCTGAAAACACGGCTGTTCGACCGCAGTCCGGGCGGCTATGCGCTGACACGCGATGGCGAGGCCCTGGTCGCGATGGCCGAGCGGATGGAAAGCGGCGCCGTGCTTGCCGAGGGAGCGTTTTCCGGCAGCGGCCGCGAAAGCCTATCCGGCCCGGTGCGCATCGGCGTGCCCGAGGGTGTTGCCGCCTATATCGTCGTCGAAGCGGCACAGGCCTTGTGCGAGCGCTACCCGAAACTTGAAATCCAGATGATCGCGTTGCCGCAGCAATTTTCGCTGGCAAAGCGCGAGGCCGACTTCGCCATCGCGGTGTCGCGGCCGCAATCGGGCCGGGTCAAGATCCAGAAGATCGCCGATTACGAGCTTCATCTCTACGGATCGAAAAGCTACCTGGCCAGGCATCCGCCGGTTACGCAGCTTTCCGACCTGCGGTACCTGCGGGGTATCGGCTACGTGCCGGACATGATCTTCGACAAGGAACTCGACTACATTCCGCTGATCGATCCCGGCTTCCGGCCGCACCTGACCAGCACCTCGGTGCATGTGCAACTCGAGGCGGTGCTGAACGGGGCGGGCATTGCAATCGTGCATGATTTCATGGCCGAACAGCACCCGGTCCTGGAACGGGTGTTGCCGGAAGAGATTTCCTTTACCCGGACTTTCTGGTCGATCGTGCACGAGGATTATGCGGAGGTGGAGCGCATCAGAGTCTGCGTCACGGAGATCGTGGAACACATGCGCAAACGGCTGAAGGCCAGGGCCTGAGCCTAGCTCCACGCGATATCGGCGACGAAAATGTAGCCGGCGCCATAGACGGTCTTGATGATTTTCGGATTCTGCGGATCCTCGCCGAATTTCGTGCGCAGGCGCGAAATGCGAACGTCGATCGACCGGTCGAAATGCTTGTCGGGATCGGACGCGATCATGTCGAGGATCTGGGCACGCGAGAACAGGCGGTTTGGCGCGTTCAGGAAAACCTTGAGCACGTCCATCTCGGCCTGGCTGAGCGCGATGGTACGCTGGTCGGCGGCCTGCAGCGTGTAATTGGCGAGATCGACGGTCCAGCCGTCGAACAGCGCCTTTGTCTTTCCGGTGGACGGATCGCCGGTTCTGGCGGAACGGCGCGAGCGGCGCAGCACCGAACGGATCCGCGCGACGATCTCGGCCGGCTCGAACGGCTTGGCGATGTAATCGTCCGCGCCCATTTCCAGCCCGACGATCTTGTCGGACAACGCCCGGCGCCCGGAAATGATGATGGTGCCGATCTCCGGTTGGGCGTCGAGTTTCTTGACGAGGTCGAGGCCGTTTTCTCCGGGCAGTCCGAGATCGATCAGGCAGATGTCGGGTCTTGTTTCCGCCAGCGCCGACTCGAATTCGGCAGCGGACAGGAAATGCCGTGTGCGAAAGCCGGATTCCGACAGGAGGGAGACGAGGATGTCGCCGATCTCGGCGTCGTCCTCGACGATCGCGATCAGGGGCTGTTCACGCGACATGCGTCGTGTCCTCATGGTTCATGCCTGTCAGCGCGGCGGCGAAGGCCTTGCGCGTAAACGGTTTGCGCAGGACCGCAAAGGCCTGTCTTGCAGCGGCAATGGTCGGATCGGCGGCCGGAAGGCCGGAAACCAGAAGGATCGGCAGGGCGGGTTTCGATATGCGCAGGGAATGCGCCAGATCGAGCCCGTTCAAAGCTCCGGGCATGATGATGTCGGAAATCACCAGGCAGATATCCGGGATCTGGCCTACCAGCTTTTCGGCCTCGTCCGCGGAGCCTGCCTCGATGACGGAATAGCCGAGATCGGTGGCATGGTCGCGCAGAAGCGCGCGCATCTCCGAATCGTCGTCGACGACGAGTACGAGGTTGCCGTCGATCGGGGGCGTTTCGACCGGATTGTCTCGCACAGGTTCGCCCAAGGCGACCGGCTCGACGATTAACGGCACGATCAGGCGGACATTCGCTCCGCCATCCGGGCAATTGCCGATCAGAAGTTCGCCGGCCGACTGGTCGATGAAGTTGCGCACCATCGACAGGCCGAGACCGCTGCCCTTGCCCTGCGGCTTGGTGGTGAAGAACGGTTCCTGACCATGTTGCAGCGCCTCGTCGCTGAAACCCGAACCGGTATCGCGCACCTGCACCTCAAGTCGCCGGTCGGCGCCTTCGAGGATTGCGAGACCGATGGAGATCGTGCCGCTGCCATGGGTGCCCTCGATGGCGTCGCGCGCGTTGAACAGGACGTTGAGTACAGCGTCCTGGAATGCGCCTTCATCCAGATAGGCTTCGATATCCGTTTCCGGCGTGATCAGCTCCACCTCGATGGTCTCGTTGATCGAGGCGCGGAACAGGCGGACCAGTTCGCGCAGAATGGCGCTGACATTGGTGCTCTTGGCGTTGAGGCGCTGGCGGAACAGGAAAGTCATCAGATTGTCGATGATGCGCGTGCCACGCCGGGCCGCGCGCTCGGTCGAGCGAATGAGGTCCTGCCGCTGCGTGTCGTCGGTGCCCGGCTTGGCGATGCGCGCGAGATTGACCAGCACGATGGTCAGGATGTTGGAAAAATCATGCGCGAGGCCGCTGGTCAGTTGCGCGGTTGTCTCCATGCGCTTGGAGCGGACAAGCAGTTCCGTCGCCGCCTTTTCCTCGGTGCGGTCGATCGACAGGACGAAGGTGCCGGGCACGTCGCCATTGTCATCGATTTCCGGTGTGAAGGTCGAACGGATGGACCGGACCTCGCCGTTCGGTCCGGGCATGTCGTATTCGACGATGACCGTCTTGCCGGCGAGCGCCCGGTCGATGGCGGGCTTGACCTCGGTGAAGACATGCGGCGGGAAGACGTCGGTGATGGACTTGCCGGTGAGGGCATCGCGGTCGAGCCCCATCACGTCGCGGAACCGGTCATTGGTGAAGCGATAGACATAGCCCCGGTCGAGATAGGAGATATGCGCCGGCATGGCGCGGGTGATGGTGCGAATCCGCGCCTCGGAGGCTTCCAGCGCGTCCTTGGTCTCCTGCAGGGCACGGTTGGCGGCGGCAAGCTGGCGGTTGGTTTCGGCGAGCTTGCCGGAGTGCTGCAGCAGTCGGTCCGACAGATGATCGCTTCGCGCCTTCAGTATGCCTTCCTGGCGGCGCGACTCGGTGATGTCGGAGTAGACCGCGACCCAGCCGCCCTGGGAGAGCGGATGGCCCTCGACCGATATCATGCGTCCATCGGGGCGCATCCGTTCGAAATAATGCGGCTCGAAGGCGCGGGCGCGTTCGACGCGAAACTCGGTCAATACTTCCGGATCGCCGGGGCCGAACTCGCCGCGCCGGGCCAGAAACAGGTTGATCTCGCTGAATGTCGCGCCGTGATAGACGATCTCGTCGGGCAGTTCGAGAAGGTCGATGAAGCGGCGATTCCACATCACCAACTCCATCTCGGCGTTGAAGACCGTGAGGCCCTGCTGAATGAGGTTCAGGCCGCTCTCGACGAGGGTCTGGTTCTCCGGTCTCAGCAGGTCTGGGGAGTTGGTCCGCTTCATGGCGTGCTAGCCTGTCGTGCGGCCCGCGCAAAATCAAGCGGATGTATTTCAGGCATTCCGAGGCTGAAACATTTCGCAACATTCCTGAAATTATCACGCAACGATCGCCCCGTAAGAAAACGGCGGGAGAAGGCGCCGGTCACAAGGCGCCGAAAATTGGGAGGAATTTCCACATGCTACTCGATGTGGAAGGCGTGTCTTTGTCCTTTGGCGGGATTCAGGCACTCAAGGACGTGTCCTTTTCGGTCAAGGAAGCCGAACTGTTTTCCATCATTGGCCCGAACGGCGCCGGCAAGACGTCGATGCTCAACTGCATCTCCGGCCGCTATACGCCGGATTCCGGCGATATCCGCTTCAACGGGCGCAGCCTGAAGGGACTGAAGGCTAACCACCGGCCGGATCTCGGCATTGGCCGCACATTCCAGAACCTGGCGCTGTTCGACCACATGACCGTGCTGGAAAACATCCTTGTCGGCCGGCACCACCTGATGAAGAACAACTTCCTGACCGGCATGCTCTACTGGATCGGCGGTGCGCAGAAAGAGGAACTGGAGCATCGCCGCGAGGTCGAGGACATCATCGACTTCCTCGAGATCCAGCATATCCGCAATGCCGTTGCCGGCACGCTTTCCTACGGCCTGCGCAAGCGCGTCGAACTGGCGCGCGCGGTGGCGCTGCGTCCGCATCTTGTCCTTCTCGACGAGCCGATGGCCGGCATGAACATGGAAGAGAAGGAGGACATGGCCCGTTACATCGTCGACCTCAACGAGGAGTGGGGCATGACGGTGGTGATGATCGAACACGACATGGGCGTCGTGATGGACATTTCGCACCGGGTGATGGTGCTCGATTTCGGCGCCAAGGTGGTCGACGGTCTGCCCGAAGAGGTCATGGAAAACGAACATGTGAAGCAGGCCTACCTGGGCGTGGACATGGGCGAGGCCGCGTGATGGCTGGACGGGGCATCACCAAGGCCGACAGGCATCTCAACACGCTGCCGCGCCTGCTTGCGCACAATGCGCGGGAATTTCCGGCCGAGACGGCACTGCGCGAAAAGACATTCGGCATCTGGGTCAGCCAGACATGGTCGCAATATCAGGACAATGTGCGCCGTATCGCGCTGGGCCTTTCCGCGCTCGGCATCGCGAAGGGCGACACCGTCGGCATCATCGGCGACAACCGCCCGGACTGGGTGGCCGCCGAAATCGCCTCGCATGCCTGTGGCGGCGTATCGCTCGGGCTTTACCGCGACCTGATGGAAAGCGAGCTTGGCTACCTGATCAACTACGCGAAGACCCGTTTCATCTTCGCCGAGGACGAGGAACAGGTCGACAAGTTCCTGGCGCTGGACGAGGAAATCCCGTCGGTCGAATGGATCATCTACGAAGATCCGCGCGGCATGCGCAAGTATGACGACCCGCGACTGATGTCGCTGGAGGATTTGCGCAAGAAGGGCGACGAGATCCATGCGGCCGATCCGGGCCGTTACGACAAGATGGTCGATGAGACCGATGGCGAGGCGCTGGCGATCCTGTGCACCACTTCAGGCACGACCTCGCATCCGAAGCTGGCAATGATCAGCGGCCGCCGGATCATCGATCACTGCCACAACTACTTGGCCTGCGATCCGAAGGGACCGGAAGACGAGTATGTCTCGGTTCTGCAGCTGCCGTGGATCATGGAGCAACTTTACGTTCTCGGCTTTGCGCTGATTTCCCGGATGAAGGTCAACTTCGTCGAGGACCAGGAAACGATGATGTCGGACATGCGCGAGATCGGTCCGACATTCCTGCTGCTGGCGCCGCGCGTCTGGGAGCAGATCGCGGCCGATGTGCGGGCGCGGATGATGGATTCCTCGTGGATCAAGCGGAAGCTGTACGACGTCTTCATGAAGATTGGGCTCGACGCGTTCGAAAAAGGGCGCAGCTCCACGCTGGCGAACTTCTTCCTTTACAACGCCCTGAAGGACCGGATCGGCGTCACCAATGTCAATTCCGCTGTGACCGGCGGCGCGGCGCTCGGGCCGGAAACCTTCAAGTTCTTCCTCGCAATGGGTGTGCCGCTGCGCCAGATCTACGGCCAGACGGAAACGCTCGGCGCCTACACGATCCATGATCCGCACGACGTCAATTTCGACACGGTGGGCGTCGCCTTCAACGACGAAATCGAGGTGAAGGTGAACGATCCCGATCCGGAAGGCATCGGCGAAATCGTCACCCGCCACCCCAACATGTTCATGGGCTACTACAAGAACGAAGAGGCGACCAACGCCGATCTGCGCGACGGCTGGATGCATTCGGGCGATGCCGGATATTACGACGATGCCGGCCATCTCGTGGTCATCGACCGCATCGCCGACCTCGCCGAGATGACCGGAAACAGGCGTTACTCGCCGCAGTTCATCGAGAACAAGCTGAAGTTCTCGCCGTTCATCGCCGAGGCGGTGATTCTGGGCGACAAGCGCGATTATCTCGCGGCGATGGTCTGCATCCGTTACTCGATCGTCTCGAAATGGGCCGAGAAGAACCGTATCTCGTTCACCACCTATACCGACCTCTCGTCGCGCAAGGAGATCTACGATCTGGTCTTTGACGAAATCGCGGCGATCAACGAGACGCTGCCGGAGGCGCAGCGCATCCGCAAATTCGTGCTGCTCTACAAGGAGCTCGATCCGGATGACGGCGAACTGACGCGCACGCGCAAGGTGCGCCGCAGCGTCATCGCAGAGAAATACGATGAGATCATCGACACGATCTATTCCGATCAGGACCATGTCGACATCGATACGATGATCACCTTCCAGGACGGAACCAAGCAGCGCATCCAGACGACAATCGCGGTGCGCAGGATCGGCGACGTGCCCGGGGCACAGACGCTGAAAGCAGCCGAATAGGGGAATGCGATGAACTGGGCCCTTCTTTCGCAACTGGTGGTCAACGGCCTCATCGTCGGCATGCTCTACGGCGTGGTCGCGATGTGTTTCGTGCTGATCTACAAATCCACGCAGGTGGTGAACTTCGCGCAGGGCGAGTTTCTCGTGCTCGGCGGCTGGGTCTGCCTGTGGTTCGTGACCGACATGCAGATGCCGTTCATCCTGGCGTTCCTTTTCACGCTCGTCTTCATGACGCTGTTCGGTATCCTGATACAGATCGTCATATTGCGGCCGCTGATCGGCGAGCCGATCATCAGCGTGATCATGGTGACAATCGGGCTATCGATCTTCCTGCAGTCGCTGATGAACTGGATTTTCGGCAATTCCGCCGAGCGCTTTCCGCCGGTCTTCGAGACAGAGAGCGTGTCGATCTTCGGCCTCAACGTCGAAACCGCCTACATTCTGAGCCTCGTGATGTCGTTCGTCATCATGGCCGGGTTTTACGCTTTCTTCCGTTTCTCGAAATACGGGCTGGCGATGCGCGCGACAGCGTTCAACCAGCAGGTGGCGCAAAGCCTCGGCATTTCGGTGAAACAGGTGTTCGCGATGGCCTGGGCGATCTCGGCGGTGGTCTCCGGTATCGCCGGCATCGTCATCGGCCTCGTCAACTCGGTTTCCTCGTCGCTCGCATTCATCGGTATCAAGGTTTTCCCGGCGGTGATCCTCGGCGGCCTGGATTCGATCATCGGCGGCGTGGTCGGCGGTATCATCATCGGCGTGCTGGAGAATGTCGCGGAATTCGTCGACGGTCAGTTCCTCAACTGGGGCAACCTGTACACGATCGCACCCTTCTACGTCCTGATCGTCATCCTGATGATCAAGCCCTACGGGCTGTTCGGCACCAAAGACATCGAGAGGATCTGAGGCGATGGCGACGACTTCGCTCCGTCCCTGCGGCGACTTCCGCACCACCTACAAGGCCGACCAGTATCTGCTGCTCACCAAGTGGATCGGCATCTGGACCTTTGCGGGCATCGCCCTGCTGCTGGCGGCGCCGGCACTGTTCGACGGCTACATCATCAGCCTGCTGATCCTGATAGGCATCTACGGCATCGCCGCGCTCGGCCTGAACATCCTCGTCGGCATGACGGGACAGATCAGTCTCGGCCATGCGGCCTTCTTCGGCTTCGGCGCGTTTTCCTCGGCATGGCTGAATTCGACGACCGGCATCCCGGCGATCCTGACGATCCCGATGGCCGGAGTGATGACGACGGCGATCGGGATGATCTTCGGCATCCCGGCGGCGCGCATCAAGGGGCTCTATCTCGCCATCGCGACGCTTGCCTCGCAGTTCATCCTTCAGGACTTCTTCGCCCGCGCGAACTGGTTCACCGGCGGTTCGTCCGGCTCTCTCGCCGATACAGTATCGGTGTTCGGTTTCGCCTTCGACAGCGACCAGCGCTACTACTACCTGGTCCTGTTCTGGACGATCCTGTCGCTCGTCGCTGTCGCCAACATGAAACGCAGCCGCGACGGGCGGGCGCTGGTGGCCGTGCGCGACCACTATCTCTCCGCCGAGATCATGGGCATCAACCTGACCAAGTACCGTATCCTGGCATTCGGCGTGTCGTCGTTCTTCGCCGGACTCGGCGGTGCGTTGTTCGGCCACTATCTCGGCTTCGTGTCCGCGGAAGGTTTCACCATCCTCTTGTCGATCCAGTTCCTGGCGATGATCATCATCGGCGGGCTGGGCTCGGTGATGGGCACCATGCTCGGCGCGGCCTTCATCGTGCTGCTGCCGCAGGTGATGGAGGCGTTGACCAGCAGCCTGTTCGGCATGCTGCCGACCTCCATGGCAGGCCTTGCCGCCGGCCAGGCCTATATCAAGGAAATGTCGGTCGGCGCCGCCATCATCCTGTTCCTCATTTTCGAGCCGGAGGGTCTAGCCCACCGGGTCAAGCTCATTCGTCAGTCGTGGAAGCTCTACCCCTTCAGCTACTGACGATTTTTGCCCGCACCGGAGGAGGGGCGGGAAAACAACCGGCGGCGCAAAAAGCACCGCTACGTATCCGGGAGGATTGAAATGAAGAAAACGATCAAAACCGCAGTCGCCGCCGCGCTGATCTCCGGCGTATCGACGGCTGCCATTGCCGACAGCGTCTTTGTCGGCCAGCTGGTGGACTACACCGGCCCGACTGCCTTCGTCGGCAAGACCTATGGTCCGGGCATCAAGGATGCCATCGACTACGTCAATGCCAATGGCGGCATCGACGGCACCACGATCGAACTCGAACAGGTCGATTACGCCTACAAGGTGCCGGACGCCATCGCGACCTACAAGCGCTGGACATCCCGCAACAACATGGTGGCGATGCAGGGCTGGGGCACGGCCGATACCGAGGCGCTGATCACCTTCGTCGCCAAGGACAAGATTCCGGTCTGGTCGGCTTCCTATTCGGGCCACCTGACGGATCCGACGGGCAAGAACCCGAAGACGGAAAAGCCCGCGCCCTACAACTTCTTCTATGGACCGAGCTATTCGGACGGCTGTCGCGCCATGGTTCAGTGGGCTGCCGATGACGCGAAGGAAAAGGGCATCGAGAAGCCGAAGTTCCTGCACACGGGCGACAACCATCCCTATCCTAACGCGCCGAAGGAAGCCTGCGCGGAATACGCGGCCGAGCTTGGCTTCGAGGTGTTGCCGCCTGTCGTCGTGCCGATGGCTCCCGGCGACTTCAAGGCACAGTGCCTGTCGATCAAGGAAACCGGCGCAAACTATGCGTTCGTCGGCAACCTCGGCGGTTCCGTGGTTTCGCTCCTGGCGTCCTGCGGCACGGTCGGCACCGATGTGACCTACATGGCCAACATTTGGGGTGGCGACTACAAGACGATCGAGGCATCCAATGCGCAGAACTACATCTTCCCGTCGGCTTCGCCGTTCTGGGGAGCTGATGCGCCGGGCATGGAACTGGTCAAGAAAATCTACGAGGCCGGTTCGATGGACAAGTCGGAAAAACCGACGCACCACTACATCCGCGGCATCTGCTCCGCCTACTACATGATGGAAGCCATGAAGTGGGCAAAAGCCAATGGCGGCATCACCGGCGAGAACATCAAGCAGGGCATGTATGCCAAGGCCGACTGGGTGCCGGAAGGCCTGGAAGGCGTGTGCGAACCGTCAACCTGGACCCCGGAAGATCACCGTGGCACGACCAAGGTCTCGGTTAATCGCGGCTCCGCCGTCGACGGCAAGGCCGTAATCGAGCAGATCGCAACCGTCGATCTGCCCCGCCGTGACGACTGGATCGGCTACTGATCCGAAACCAACAGCCTCCGCCTTCGGGCGGAGGCAATCCGCAACGCTTAAGGCCAGAGACATGCTGCAGGTAGCGACACAATCCGACAAACGACCGGAAGGCGATGCCGACATCCTTCTGTCGGTCAACAATATCGAGGTCGTCTACAACGAGTATGTGCTCGTGCTGCGCGGGCTGAGCCTTGAAGTGGAGCGCGGCTCGATAACGGCATTGCTCGGCGCGAACGGCGCCGGCAAGTCGACGACGCTCAAGGCGATCAGCGGACTGCTGAAATCGGAAGACGGCGAGATCACGCGCGGTTCAATCAGCTTCGATGGCGAGATCATCAGCCACCAGGATCCCGAAAAGACCGTGCGGTCAGGCATATTCCAGGTGATGGAAGGCCGCCGCATCATCCAGGACATGACGGTTCTGGAGAACCTCAAGCTCGGCGCGTTCACGCGCAGCGACAAGGGGGTCAAAGACGATATCGAGTTGGTCTATTCGTATTTTCCGCGCCTGAAGGAGCGCAAGGGGCTGGCCGGATACCTCTCCGGCGGCGAGCAGCAGATGCTGGCGATCGGGCGAGCGATGATGGCGCGGCCCAAGCTGATCCTGATGGACGAGCCGTCTATGGGCCTTTCGCCGCTCCTGGTGAAGGAAGTGTTCGGCATCATCAAGAAGCTGAACAAGGATTTCGGCGTGACCATCCTGCTCGTCGAGCAGAATGCGGCGATGGCGCTCGCCTGCGCCAAGCACGGCTACATCATGGAAAACGGCAAGATCGTCCTCGACGGCACGGCGCAGGAGTTGCGCGAAAACGAGGACATCAAGGAATTCTATCTCGGCGGGGGCGGGGAGCGGAAAAGCTTCAAGAACATCAAGTCCTTCAAGCGGCGCAAGCGGTGGCTGTAATGAGCGATGCAACCCTGAAACTCCACCCGGCCGGTGACAGCGGTGCTGTCGCTCCGGACCCTCGCGAAACGCGCCCCAATGCGGAACGCCTGGCCGAGCAATACGCCCGGTTGCGCGACGTGCTCTCCGCAGTGATGGCCGGACCGTATTACGCCAAGGCGCTTGCCGGTATCGATCCGGAGGGTGTCAAGGGGCCGGCCGATCTGGAGCGATTGCCGATCCTGCGCAAGAACGACCTGATCGACATTCAGGCCGCGCTGCCGCCCTTCGGCGGGATCATGAACAAGGCGAGCCGGTCTGACTACCTGTTCGTGTCGCCGGGGCCGATTCACGAGCCAGGTTTCCTGGCGCCGGATTTCTGGCGCGTCGACCGGGCGATGCGGGCTGTCGGTTTTGACGCCGGCGACATCATCCACAACACGTTTTCCTATCACCTCACGCCGGGGGCGTGGATCCTCGATTCCGGGGCGCGGGCGCTTGGCTGCTCGGTGATTCCGGCCGGCAACGCGCCAATCGAGCAGCAGTTGCTGGCGATCGCGCAGTATGGCGCGAACTGCTATTGCGGCACGCCTGACTTCCTGAAGACGCTGGTGGAAGCCTACCAGAAGTCCGACCGGGGCAGGATCCCGTTCACCAAGGCGCTGGTCACGGGCGGCGCGTTGACGCCCGGTTTGCGCTCCTTCTTCGACGCCTCGGGCATCCATGCCCTGCAGTGCTACGCGACGGCGGAACTCGGCCTGATCGCCTACGAAACGCAGCCGACCGGGCACATGGTCGTCGACGAGGACATCATCGTCGAGATCGTCGATCCGGAAACCGGCAAGGCCATGCCGTCCGGTGTTGTGGGGGAAGTTGTGGTGACGACCCTACGCGCAGACTACCCGCTGATCCGTTTCGGCACCGGTGATCTTTCCGCCTTCGTCGATGAAGAACAAACGGACGGGCGCACAGGCGCGGTATTGCGTGGCTGGCTTGGGCGTTCCGACGAGGCGGCCAAGGTGCGTGGCATGTTCGTGCGGCCGTCGCAGATCAATGCACTGAAGGCGCAGTTCCAAGGGCTGACGCGGGCGCGCCTGGTGATCGACCGGTCGAACGAGAAGGACGACATCATGCTGTTCTGCGAGTTCGAGCCGGACTTCGCGCTTGCCGACACTGTGGCGACGCAGGACGAACTCGCCAAGGCGTTCCGGGATCTCTGCCACCTGAAGACGAATATCTCGATCGTGCCGCAGGGAACGGTGCCCGATGATGGCAAGGTGATCGTAGACCTGCGTTAGGGAGCGCAGTCCGTGTTGTCGATTGACCGGGGGCTGTGACTGGAGTAATTAAACGAACGTTCTTTTAATTAAAGAGGCCGGACGTGGCGCGAACCGCGGGTTCCATTGGCGAGGTGACGGCGCAGGCGATCCGCGAGACCAGCCTGGCCCTGTTCGCGCGCCAAGGCTACGCGGCGGTGTCGATGCGGCAGATCGCAGACCGCGTCGGGGTGCAGGCGAGTGCGCTCTACAACTACCACCACAACAAGCAGCAGTTGCTGGTCGACATCATGCGCGACCACATGGAGCAGTTGCTGGAGGCGTGGGACAAAGAGGACAAGCCGGAGGGCGGCGTCGTTGCCGCACTGGAACATTTCGCCCGCTTCCACATCCGCTATCACATCGAGCGGCCCGACGAGGTGTTCGTCTCCTACATGGAGCTGCGTTCGCTGGAAGAGCCCGGCCACAGGGAAATCGGCAGGCTGCGCCGCGACTACGAGAGCATCCTGAAAGACATCCTTGGGCGCGGCATGGAGCAGGGCGTGTTCGCCATCTCCGATCCACATGTCGCGGCGATGGCGATCCTCGCCATGATCACCGGCGTCAACACCTGGTACCGTTCCGGCGGGCGGCTGTCGCAGGCGAAGATCGAGGACATATACGTTTCAATGGTGCTGGGCAGCGTGGGCTGCCGGAGCGAGGGAGAAAACCATGTTTGACCACACGATGAATTTCGGACACGGCGAGGAAATCGACGCGCTGCGCGACATGGTCCGCCGCTTCGCGCAGGACGAGATCGCGCCGCGCGCCGCCGAAATCGACGCGACCAACGAGTTCCCGATGGATTTATGGGAGAAGATGGGCGCGTTGGGCCTGCACGGCATCACCGTGCCGGAAGAGGATGGCGGCGCCAACATGGGCTATCTCGCCCATTGCGTGGCGATCGAGGAGATCAGCCGCGCCTCGGCCTCGGTCGGGCTTTCCTACGGCGCGCATTCGAACCTCTGCGTCAACCAGCTGCGCCGCTGGGGCACAGCGGAGCAGAAAGTGCAGTACCTGCCGAAACTGCTGACCGGCGAACATGTCGGTTCGCTCGCCATGTCCGAGCCGGGAGCGGGTTCCGACGTCGTGTCGATGAAGCTGCGCGCCGAGAAGCGCAACGACCGATACGTGCTCAACGGCAACAAGATGTGGATCACCAACGGGCCCGACGCCTCGACGCTGATCGTCTACGCCAAGACCGACCCGGACGCCGGACCGCGCGGCATCACGGCCTTCCTGATCGAAAAGGGTTTCAAGGGCTTCTCGACGGCGCAGAAGCTCGACAAGCTCGGCATGCGCGGCTCCAACACCTGCGAACTGGTGTTCGAGGATTGCGAGGTGCCATTCGAGAACGTGCTCGGCGAGGAAGGCAAGGGCGTCAACGTGCTGATGAGCGGTCTCGACTACGAGCGGGTGGTGTTGGCCGCCGGTCCCGTCGGCATCATGGCGGCGGCGCTCGATGTGGTTGCGCCCTACGTGCACGAGCGCCATCAGTTCGGCCAGCCGATCGGCACCTTCCAACTGATGCAGGGCAAGCTCGCCGACATGTACACGACGATGAATGCCTGCCGCGCCTATGTCTACGCGGTGGCGTCGGCCTGCGACCGCGGCGAGACCTCCCGCAAGGATTCAGCCGGTTGCATCCTCTATTCGGCGGAAAAGGCGACACAGGTGGCGCTTGACGCGATTCAGTGCCTTGGCGGCAACGGATATATCAACGACTATCCGACCGGCCGGCTGCTGCGCGACGCCAAGCTCTACGAGATCGGCGCCGGCACTTCCGAAATCCGCCGCATGCTGATCGGGCGCGAGATGTTCCAGGAGACCGCGTAAGCATGACCGTCATTTCCTCAACCGTTGCCCATGCTTCGCCCGACTTCGCGGCCAACCGCGAGGCGATGGAGAAGCAGTGGGAAGCCTTCGCCACGGAGGCGGCGCGGATCATGCAGGGTGGCTCCGCGTCGTCGCGGGAACGACACGTGAAGCGCGGCAAGCTGCTGCCTCGTGATCGCATCGCGGGGCTGATCGATCCGGGTTCGCCGTTCCTCGAGGTCGGACTGTTCGCGGCGAGCGGCGTCTATGAGGACGACATTCCGTCGGCCGGCGCGATTGCCGGGATCGGCCGCGTCGAGGGGCGCGAGTGCATGATCCTTTGCAACGACGCGACGGTGAAGGGCGGGACCTATTATCCGCTGACGGTGAAGAAGCACCTGCGCGCGCAGGAGATCGCCGAGGAAAACCGGCTGCCGTGCCTGTATCTCGTCGATTCAGGCGGCGCGAACCTGCCGAACCAGGACGAGGTGTTCCCGGACAAGGAGCATTTCGGCCGCATCTTCTTCAACCAGGCGCGGATGAGCGCCAAGGGCATTGCGCAGCTCGCGGTGGTGATGGGCTCGTGCACGGCGGGCGGCGCCTATGTGCCGGCGATGAGCGACCAGACGATCATCGTGAAGGAGCAGGGGACGATATTCCTGGCCGGTCCGCCGCTGGTGAAGGAAGCAACCGGCGAAGTGGTCGACTCCGAGACGCTGGGCGGCGGCGACACGCATACGCGGCTTTCCGGCGTCGCGGACTATCTCGCGGAAAACGACGATCACGCGCTGGCGCTGGCCCGCGAGATCGTGCGCAACCTGGGCCCTGCGCCGGAGCCGAACATCGCGCTTGTCGAGCCGCGGGCGCCGCTCTACTCGGCCGACGACGTGATGGGGATCGTGCCGGCCGACACGAAGACGCCCTATGACGTGCGCGAGATCATCGCGCGGATCGTCGACGGTTCCGACTTCGCCGAGTTCAAGCCGCGCTACGGCACGACACTGGTTACCGGCTTCGCGCATATCGACGGCGTGCCTGTCGGAATTCTCGCCAATAACGGCGTGCTGTTCTCGGAAAGTTCGTTGAAGGGCGCGCATTTCATCGAATTGTGCTGCCAGCGCAAGATCCCGCTGCTGTTCCTGCAGAACATCACCGGCTTCATGGTCGGTTCGAAATACGAGGCGGGCGGCATCGCGCGCGACGGGGCGAAGCTTGTGGCGGCAGTGTCTACCGCGGCGGTGCCGAAGGTGACGGTGATCATCGGCGGCTCCTACGGCGCCGGCAATTACGGCATGTGCGGCCGCGCCTATTCCCCGCGATTCCTGTGGATGTGGCCGAATGCCCGCATCTCGGTGATGGGCGGCGCGCAGGCGGCGGGCGTGCTGGCCAATGTCAAGCGCGCCGGGATCGAGGCCAGGGGCGGCAGCTGGTCTGCGGAAGAGGAGGCCGAGTTCAAGCGGCCGACGCTGGAGATGTTCGAGCGGCAGGGCCACCCGCTCTATGCCTCGGCGCGGCTGTGGGATGACGGGATCATCGACCCGCGCAAGACGCGCGACGTCGTCGCGCTCAGCCTCAGGGCCGCGCTGAACGCGCCGGTCGAGGAAACGAAATTCGGCGTGTTCAGGATGTGATGATGAAACCACTTTTCGCAAAACTCCTCATCGCCAATCGCGGCGAAATCGCCTGTCGCGTCATCCGCACCGCACGGCGCATGGGGATGAAGACCGTCGCGGTCTATTCCGATGCCGACAAACATGCGCTGCATGTCGAACTGGCCGACGAGGCGGTGCATATCGGCCCACCGGCGCCGGCGGAAAGCTATCTGAACACGGCGAAGATCATCGAGGCCGCCAAGGCGACCGGCGCTGAAGCCGTGCATCCGGGCTATGGTTTCCTTTCCGAAAATCCGGATTTCGTCGAGGCGGTCGAAAAGGCCGGGCTGACCTTTGTCGGCCCGTCGGCGGACGCGATCCGCGCCATGGGGCTGAAGGACGCCGCCAAGCAACTGATGGAAAAGGCCGGCGTGCCGGTCGTGCCCGGCTATCACGGCGAGGCGCAGGAAGTCGTCGTGCTGGCGGCGAAGGCGAACGAGATCGGCTTTCCGGTGCTGATCAAGGCGCGTGCCGGCGGCGGCGGCAAGGGCATGCGCAAGGTCGACATACCTTCCGAGTTCAAGGATGCGCTGGCCGCAGCGAAGCGCGAGGCGAAATCGGCCTTCGGCGACGACCGGGTGCTGGTCGAGAAATTCATCACCTCGCCGCGCCATATCGAGGTGCAGGTTTTCGGCGACAATCACGGCAATGTCGTGCACCTGTTCGAGCGCGACTGCTCGCTGCAGCGCCGCCACCAGAAGGTGATCGAGGAAGCGCCGGCGCCGGGCATGACAGAGGAGGTGCGCGCCGCGATGACCGATGCGGCGGTCAAGGCGGCGCAAGCCATCAACTATTCGGGCGCGGGCACAATCGAGTTCATCGCCGACGGTTCCGGGCCGCTTCGCGCGGACGGTTTCTGGTTCATGGAGATGAACACGCGGCTGCAGGTCGAACATCCGGTAACCGAGGCAATCACCGGGCAGGACCTCGTCGAATGGCAGTTGCGCGTCGCGTCAGGCGAGAAACTGCCTGTTGGTCAGGATGAGCTTGCGATCAACGGCCATGCCTTCGAGGCGCGACTATACGCCGAGGACCCGGCAAACGGTTTCCTGCCGGCGACGGGCAAGCTGCATCATCTGGAATTCAGCGATGCGGCGCGAAACGATGCGGGCGTGCGGTCGGGCGATGCGATCACGCCGTTCTACGACCCGATGATCGCCAAGGTGATCACGCATGGCGAGACCCGCACCGAGGCGCTCAGGAAACTCTCGAAAGCCCTGAAGCAGACGCATGTCGCCGGCACAGTGACCAATGCCGCCTTTCTTGGCGCGCTGGCGGACCATGCCGGCTTCGCGAAAGGCGAGGTCGATACGGGGCTGATCGATCGCGACCTCGCGGCACTGACGGAGCGTCCGGCGCTGTCCGAGACCGCCATCGCGCTGGCGGCGGTTACCGTGCTGGGAGTCGATCCCGCCGAGCGTTTTACCGGCTGGCGGCTGTGGGGCGAAGCGAGCCACCAGGTCCGAATGATCCATGACGGCGAGCCGCTCGAGCGGCGTCTGGTCCTGCCGGGCGACGGCTCGTTCGCGCTGGAAGGCGGGGCGGCGCGCGTGCATCTGCGGGATCTCGCCTGCGACGGCACCAGGGTGGCAGCCCGTCTTGGCGCCACCGGCGAAACCGTCGCGGCCGACATCGTCACTTATCCAGGCATCGACGGCATGGCGGTTTCGGTGCTGACCGAGGGCGCTGCGCATGTGCTGCTGAAACCCGACCCGCTGGCGGTCGCCGCGCATCACGGCGAGCATGGCGACGCCATTCTCGCGCCGATGACCGGCATCGTGCGTTCGGTAAACGTCAAGGAAGGCGTTGCGGTCGACAAGGGCGACAAGCTGATCGTCATGGAAGCGATGAAGATGGAAACCAGCCTGACCGCGCCGCGCGCTGGCCTGGTGGCGGAAGTCTTCTGCGCCGAGGGCGAAACGGTGGAAGGCGGCGCGGTTCTGGTGCGGTTCGAGGAGACCGGGCCGTGATCAGGCTGCATCACTGTCCCCAGTCGCGCTCCATGCGCGTGCTGTGGCTGCTCAACGAACTCGGCGTTCCGTTCGAACTCGTGACCCACCCCTTCGACAAGAGCCTGCGAAATCCCGATTATCTGAAGCTGTCGCCGGCCGGCCGGGTGCCGGCGCTCGAGATCGACGGCATGGCCATGTTCGAGAGCGGCGCGATCACGGAATATCTGTGCGAGCTTTATCCGGAGGCAGGCCTCGGCCGGCTTGCCGGCGATCAGGAGCGGGCCGAGTGGCTGACCTGGGTGCATTTTGCCGAAACCGTGAGCCAGCATGTCGCCGCGCTCACCCAGCAACACATCATGCTCTACAAGGACGAGATGCGGTCGCCGATCGTGATGCAGATCGAGGCGATGCGGCTGGCAAAGTGCTACGCGGCGATCGAGGCGCACCTGTCCGGGCCCGGCGAGCCACGGGACTATCTCTTGTCCTCGGGTTTTTCCGCCGCCGACATCGGTGTCGGCCAGGCGGTCTATCTGGGGCGGTACTTCGCCGCCATCGACGAGTACCCGCATGTGCGGGCATGGCACGAGCGGATCATTAAGCGGCCCGGCTTCGAAGCCTCGCTCCCGGGCGCCGACGATCCGGTTATCTACAAGAGCGATTTCTATCCCGCATGGGAGGTGCAGAAGTGAGACATGTCCGCATCTATGAGGTCGGCCCGCGCGACGGATTGCAGAACGAAAAGACGATCATCCCGACGGAACAGAAAATCGTGCTGATAGACCTTCTGTCGGATGCCGGTTTCGAAAAGATCGAGGCGACCAGCTTCGTTTCGCCGAAATGGGTGCCGCAACTGGCCGACGCCGAACAGGTGATGGCGGGGATAAAGCGCAAGCAAGGGGTTGCCTATGCCGCGCTGACGCCGAACCTGAAAGGCTTCGAGCGGGCCGTCGCGGCGGGCGCCGACGAGGTGGCGATCTTCGGCGCGGCGTCGGAAACCTTCAGCCAGAAGAACACCAACTGCTCGATCGCCGAGAGCTTCGAGCGGTTCGCCCCGATCATGGAGGGTGCCGCGGAGAAGGGCATTCCCGTGCGCGGCTATGTCTCCTGCGTCGTTGCCTGCCCCTATGAAGGCGACATCGAACCGGAGGCGGTGCGCGACGTCGCGGCGCGGCTGATGGAAATGGGGTGCTACGAGGTGTCGCTCGGCGACACGATCGGCAAGGGCACGCCGGAGACGATCACGGCGATGCTGGAAGCGGTGCTGCAGGCGGTGGCGGCGGAGAAGCTCGCCGGGCACTATCATGACACCAACAACCGGGCGCTGGACAATGTGCACGCCAGCCTTGGCCTCGGCCTGCGCTGTTTCGACAGCGCGGTGGGCGGCCTCGGCGGCTGCCCTTATGCACCGGGCGCCAAGGGCAACGTGTCGACGACGGCGCTGGCGCGCATGCTGGCGGCGGAAGGTTGGGACACCGGCGTCGACACGGAAAGGCTGGCGGCGGCGGAAACCTACCTGGCCAAGGTGGTGGCAGGGCTCAAGGAGTGAAGCGATGACTCTCGAAACGATCCGGGTGGAAGAGGATGTGCGCGGTATCGCCACGGTGACGCTTGCCCGGCCGGACAAGCACAATGCGATGAACGCGCAGATGATCGCCGAACTCAACGGCGCGGCGCATGTTCTGGGCGCGGACGATAGCGTGCGCGCGATCATCCTGGCGGCGGACGGGCCGACATTCTGCGCCGGCGGCGATCTGGGCTGGATGCGCGAACAGGCGGAAAAGGACCGCGCAGGCAAGATGGCCGAAGCGCGTGCGCTCGCCGCCATGCTGGGCGCATGGAACGCGTTGCCGAAACCGTTGATCGGCAAGGTGCAGGGTGCCGCCTATGGCGGCGGCATCGGCATGATCGCAGTGTGCGACATCGCCATCGCGGTGCGCGAGGCGAAGTTCGGCCTGACCGAAACGCGGCTCGGGATCATTCCGGCGACAATCGGGCCGTTCGTCGTGCGCAAGCTGGGCGAAGCCTTCGCGCGGCAGGTGTTCTTCAACGCCAAGCCGTTCGGGACCGACTTCGCCCTGCGGTCCGGCCTGATCGCCCATACGGCGACGCATGACGGTCTCGACGCGGCGGTGGAAGCGGAAGCGGCAGCGTTTCTTGAATGCGCACCCGGCGCCGTCGCCGATGCCAAGGCGCTCGCGCGCAGGCTCGGCGGGCCGGATCCCGCCGAAATGGCGGAGATGACGGCCAACGCGCTCGCCGACCGCTGGGAGACGGAAGAGGCGCAGACGGGCATCGCGGCATTTTTCGCCAAGGAGACGCCGCCCTGGCGCGAAGGGTGAGTTTGGCGGCGGGTCAGCCAGGCCTGGCGATATCGATGACGATCTTGCCGAGCCGGTCCGGTTCCTCCAGCCGCGCGAAGGCGTCCGGAACCCTGTCCAGCGGGTAGACGCTGTCGATACAGGGCGTGAACTGCCCCGCCTCGAAGGCCGCGACCAGGTGGCGGAATTCCTCGAGACTGCCCATTGTCGAGCCGTGCACGTGCAACTGGCGGATGAACAGCCGCTGCAGTTCTGCGGACGGCGCGCCGCCGGTGGTCGCGCCGCAGGTGACGATGTGGCCGCCACGGGCGAGGCATTTCAGCGACTGGCCCCAGGTCGCCTCGCCTACATTGTCGATCACCACATCCGCGCCTTCCCGGCCGGTCAGCCGCATGACGGTCTTGACGACATCCTCGTTGCGGTAGTCGATCGCCTCGACGCCCATGGCGCGGAAGTGATCCAGCTTGCGCGCGCCCGAGGTGGTGACGATCACGCGGGCGCCGGCCATGCGCGCCAGTTGCGCGGCGGCCTCGGACACGCCGCCGCCGGCGCCGACGACGAGCACGATGCGGCCCGGCCCCATGGGCGCCTTGCCGAAGACCATGCGCCATGCGGTGAGCCAGGCGACGCCGAGCGCGGCAGCCTGATGAATGTCGGCATCGGGCGACAACGGGCGCAGCGAGGCTTCCGGCAGGGCGATGTATTCGGCGAAAGTGCCGTCGCGGTGTTCGCCGGGAATGCGCGCCGAGGTGCAGAGCGGCTGGTCGCCGGCGGCGCAGTAGCGGCAGGTGCCGCAGAACTCGTAGGGATAGAGGATGACGCGGTCGCCCCGGGCGAAGGATGACCCCTCGCCGGTCTCGGCGATCTCGCCGACACCGTCGACGCCCATGACCAGCGGCAGGTCGTGGGTGATCCCGGCGCCGCTGTCGCGCATGTAGAGATCGACCCGGTTGACCGAGGCGGCGAGCATGCGCACCAGCGCCCAGCCAGGCGGCCGCGCCGGCTTGCCGACATCCCTGATCGCGACGCCGTCCGCGCCGCGCGTTTCCAACAAGGCAGCTTTCATCTCTCCTCCGCCGCGGCGCATGGGCCGCTCCTGTCCTCCTCGGCCTTATATCAATATATTGGTATAGCTCCCGCTGCAATTCGAAATGCCAGGCGGGCGGCAACAGGCGTGCAGGGCTTACGGCGTCTCGTCGGGGTCGATCCGTTTGAAGTTGTCGAGCAGCTTGCTGAGATAATGGGCGAAGTGGATCCGGTCCTCGCTGGAAAAGCCCTGCAGGGCGTCCGCGTAGTAACCGGCGATTTTCGGCTGCAGTTGTCCGAACCACAGATCGCGGCCGTCGCCGGTGAGGCGAATGCGCCGGCTGCGGCTGTCCTTCGCGTCGACCGTGCGCTCGATATGGCCCTGAGATTCCATTCGCGAAAGCATGCCGGCGAGGTTTTGCCGGCTGACCAGCAGGAACGCCGCAAGTTCACCGACGGTCATGCCGCGTTCCATGCCGGGGCGCGACAGGGCACCGATGATCGCCCATTGCTGGGTGGTGACGCGATGTTCCTCCAGCGCCCGCGTGCCGGTCTTGTGCAACATGTTGGCACATTGATAGAGCCGGAAAAACAAGCGGTTATCCAGGCTGCCGGCCAGATCCTCCGGCACGTTCGTGTCGCCATCCATGCAGCTTCCCCATATCCCGGTGCGGGCGTCCAGTGGTCAAATTTCGGATATAAGTAAACATATTGACATAAAAATTCCAAGCGGTAATGTTCGGGCCGGGAGGACCATCATGGCAGATTTCACAGGCAAGACAGTCGTGGTTACCGGCGGCGGCGGCGGCATTGGTTCCGCGATTTGTCGGCGTTTCGCCGAAGCGGGCGCAAAGGTGGCGGTCGTCGACCTGAATGAGGCGGCGGCGTGCGCGGTTGTCGATACTATCGAAGCCACCGGCGGCGCGGCGAAAGCGGTTCAACTCGACCTGACGGATTTCGGCGCGACGGGCGCAGCGATCGAGGCGATAGAGACCGACCTCGGCCCGATCGACGTGCTGGTCAACAATGTCGGCTGGGACGTTTTCACGCCGTTCCTGAAGAGCGGGCCGGAGTTCTGGGAAAAGATCATCGGCATCAATCTGCGTGCGGTGCTGAACATTACGCACCCGGTGCTGACACGCATGGCCGAACGCAATTCAGGCCGCATCGTTTCGATCGCGTCGGATGCAGCGCGGGTCGGCTCGTCCGGCGAGTCCGTCTACGCCGCGTGCAAAGCCGGGGTCATTGCGCTTTCGAAAACACTGGCGCGCGAGCATGCGCGGCAGGGCATCACCTTCAACGTGGTGTGCCCGGGCGTGACCGAGACAGGCATGCTGGAAAACTTCATGGAGGCGGCGGGCGACAAGGAAAAGCTGCGCGTCGCCTTCCAGCGCGCGGTGCCGATGGGCCGGCTCGGCCAGCCGGACGACCTGCCGGGCGCGGTTCTCTTTTTCGCCAGTGACGACGCGGCCTTCATCACCGGCCAGGTAATCAGCGTCTCCGGCGGCCTGACAATGCACGGATAAGTTTGGCACGGATAGGGAGGACGTTATGGATTACGAGGACATTCTCTACGAGGTCGACAAGGGGGTCGCCCGGATCACCATCAACCGGCCCGAGAAATACAACGCCTTTCGCGGCAAGACCTGCGAGGAACTGATCGACGCCTTCAACCGGGCCGGCTGGGACAAGTCGATCGGCGTGATCGTGCTGACCGGCGCCGGCGAAAAGGCCTTCTGCACCGGCGGCGACCAATCGGCGCATGAGGGCCAGTATGACGGGCGCGGCACGATCGGCCTGCCGATGGAGGACCTGCACTCGATCATTCGCGACGTCCCGAAGCCGGTGATCGCCCGGGTGCGAGGCTATGCGATCGGCGGCGGAAACGTGCTGTGCACGATCTGCGATTTCACCATCGCCGGGGAAAGCGCGGTGTTCGGCCAGGTCGGCCCGAAGGTCGGCTCCGTCGATCCGGGCTTCGGCACCGCCTATCTCGCCCGCGTCGTCGGCGAGAAGAAGGCGCGCGAGATCTGGTATCTGTGCCGCCGCTACCCGGCGCAGGAAGCGCTGGCCATGGGACTCGTCAATACCGTGGTGCCGGACGACCAGCTCGATGCCGAGGTTGACAAGTGGTGCGCCGAGATCATGGAAAAGAGCCCCACGGCCATCGCGATCGCCAAGCGTTCCTTCAACATGGACAGCGAGAGCATACGCGGTATCGCTTCGATGGGGATGTATGCGCTGAGCCTCTATTATGACACCGACGAATCCAAGGAAGGCGGCGAAGCGTTCAAGGAAAAGCGCAAGCCCGACTTCCGCAAGTTCAGCCGGTAACGGTCAAAACATGCTTACGGTATTCGACACGGAAGAGGTTCAGCAGATTCGCGATCTGGCCCGCAAGTTCGCGCAGGAGCGCGTGGCGCCGGGCTACCTGGAGCGGGAGCGCAGCGGCACGTTCGACTTCAAGCTGATGCGCGAGATGGGCGAACTGGGCCTTATCGCGCCGGAACTGCCGGAGGAATTTGGCGGCATGGGGCTGGAGTTCCTCTATTCCGGCGTCATCATCGAAGAGATCGGCAAGGCCGATTTCACTTTCGGCTACGTGCCGCTGCTTGCTTCGCTCAACGGGCAGATCCTGGCGAATTTCGCGAAGCCGGAGGTGGCGCGCGAGTGGCTACCCGGGCTGACGGCGGGCGAACATACGCTCGCCATTGCGCTGACCGAACCGAAGGGCGGGTCGGACGCCGGCAATCTCGGGCTGAAGATGGAGCGCGACGGCGACCACTACATCCTCAATGGTGAGAAGACCTCGATTTCGGCGAACCAGATCGCCAAAGGCGTCGTTACCTTCGCCCGTACCGGCACGGCCGAAGAACGCGCGCGCGGCGTTTCCGCCCTCCTCGTGCCGCTGGACACGCCCGGCATATCCACCTCGAAATTCTCCAATTGCGGGCAGAATGCCATCGGCCATGGCTCGATCTGGTTCGACAATGTCCGCGTGCCGGCGGAGTATCTGCTGGGCGAGGAGGGGCGCGGCTTTGGGCAGGTTATGCAGGGCTTCGACTTCTCGCGCTCGCTGATCGGCCTGCAGGCGCTGGGCACGGCGCGGCAGAGCCTCGACGAGACCTGGGCTTATGTCGGCGAGCGCAAGGCGTTCGGCAAACCGCTTGCTGCCTTCCAGGGCGTGACGCACCAGCTGGCGGATTTCGACACCAAGGTCGAGGCGGCGCGGCTGATGAGTCTCAATGCGCTGTGGCTGAAGGACCGCGGCCTGCCGCATACGGCCGAAGCCGCGATGACGAAATGGTGGCCGCCGCTGCTGGCCTACGAGGCCATCCATGCCTGCCTGCTGATCCACGGCCACGCCGGCTATTCGGATACGCTGCCGTTCCAGCAGCGGCTGCGCGACGTGCTGGGACTGCAGATCGGCGACGGCACTGCGCACATCATGAAGAATATCATCGCCCGCGAGCGTGCAGGCCGTGACGCCGCCGGCGTCTAGCCCGGTTTCTTTCCCGCATGCCGCAATGTGGCGGTGACGGTTCGCTTCTTTGCGGCTATTCAGTCGGAACCGCAAACAAGACCGCATCAGCGGCGGGGAGGGGACATGGATCAGGGCGAAAGCGAAAACACCTACGACTACATCGTGGTGGGCGCGGGCTCCGCGGGCTCGCTGCTCGCCAACCGGCTTTCCGCCGATCCGAAAACCCGCGTGCTGGTGCTGGAGGCCGGCGGCAAGGATGACTGGATCTGGTTTCACATCCCGGTCGGCTACCTCTTCGCCATCGGCAATCCGCGTTCCGACTGGTGCTTCAAGACGGTCAACGAACCGGGATTGAACGGGCGGGCATTGTCCTATCCGCGCGGCAAGGTGATCGGCGGCTCGTCGGCGATCAACGCCATGATCTACATGCGCGGCCAGGCGGGCGATTACGATCACTGGCAGCAGCTCGGCCTGAAAGGCTGGGGCTGGGATGACGTCCTGCCGGTCTTCATGAAGCACGAGGATCACTATCTGGGATCGAGCGCGTTTCACGGTGCGGGCGGAGAATGGCGGGTCGAGCTGCCTCGCGTCGCATGGGAAATCCTCGATCGCTACCGCGACGCGGCCGAGGAATGCGGCATTGCCAAGATCGACGACTTCAACCGCGGCGACAATGAGGGCTCGGCCTATTTCCATGTCAATCAGCGGCGCGGCGTGCGCTGGTCGTCTGCACGCGGTTTTCTGAAGCCGGTACTGCACCGGGCCAATCTGGACCTGGAAACCAGTTGCACAGTCGACAGGCTGGCCTTTGACGGAAATCGCGCCACCGGCGTGGAATGGATTCAGGATGGCCAGCGCCGCAAGGCGGCGGCACGCAAGGAGATCGTTCTTGCTTCCGGGTCGATCGGATCCGTGCAGGTGCTGCAACGCTCGGGCATCGGGGCCGGAGATTACCTGAAATCGCTTGGCATTCCGGTCGTTGCCGATCGCAAGGGCGTTGGCGCCAACCTGCAGGATCATTTGCAGCTGCGCATGATCTACAAGATCGAAGGCGCGCCGACGATGAACCGGATTTACGCCAACCTGTTGCGGCGCGGCTGGATGGGCGTCGAATACGCGCTATTTCGCAAGGGGCCGCTTACGATGGCTCCGTCGCAACTGGGCGTGTTCACGAAATCCGGGCCGGACGTGGAGCGCGCCGATCTCGAATTCCATATCCAGCCGCTGTCGCTCGACAAGTTCGGCGATCCGCTGCATTCCTTCCCGGCGATCACGACGAGCGTCTGCAACCTTCGACCGGAAAGCCGGGGTCATATCCGCATCACCTCAACCGATCCTTCAGCCATGCCGGAGATTGCGCCGAACTACCTGACGGCGGACCGCGATCGGGAGATTGCGGCGCGGTCGATCCGGGTGGCGCGAAAGATTGCATCCGCCAGGGCGCTGGCGCGCTACAAGCCGGAGGAATATCTGCCGGGGCCGCAGGTCGGCGATGACGACGAGGCGCTGGCGCATGCGGCGGGCGATATCGGCACGACCATCTTCCATCCGGTCGGTACGGCGAAGATGGGGCTGCCGAGCGACCCGACGGCGGTGGTCGACGACCGTCTGCGTGTCTTCGGCATCGAGGGGCTGCGCGTGGCGGACGCCTCGGTGATGCCGAAGATCACCTCGGGCAACACCAACTCGCCGACGATCATGATCGCGGAGAAGGCGGCGGCGATGCTCCTCGAGGACAACAGGCCCTGAAGCGAAGCGGGATCTAGCGGCCGAGCGCGTAGAACTCGTCGTTCGGCCGCATGTTCATGACATTGGCCAAACGGTTGGACATGCCGAAGAAGCCGGCGATTGCCGTGATGTCCCAGGCGTCTTCGTCGGAGAAACCGTGTTCCTGCAACCTGGCGATGTCCGCGTCGCCGATATCGTTCGACTGCAGCGCGACCTTCATCGCGAAATCGAGCATGGCCTTTTGGCGCGGCGTGATGTCGGCCTTGCGGTAATTGACGGCGATCTGGTCGGCTATCAGCGGGTTCTTCGCGCGGATGCGCAGGATCGCGCCATGCGCAACGACGCAGTATTGGCACTGGTTGGCGCTCGAGGTCGCCACCACGATCATTTCGCGCTCGGCCTTGGTCAGGTTGCCGGGCTTTTCCATCAGCGCGTCGTGATAGGCGAAGAAGGCGCGAAACTCGTCGGGTCGCCGGGCCAGAACCAGGAATACGTTGGGAATAAAACCCGATTTCTCCTGCACAGCGAGGATGCGCTCGCGGATATCTTCCGGCATGTCGGCAAGATCCGGCTCCGGATAACGGCTGATCGGATAAGGGGTGGACGTCGTCATGCATTCCTCCACTGCAGCGACAGGACGGTGCTAGCGGCCCGGCCTCTTTTCGAGTTCAGCTTATCGGCAATCGGGCGATGATTGGCCAGTCCGTAATTCGACGCAGTGCCGATTATCGGACTTCGTGCGACCAAGCCTCGCTAATGCGGCGCAGACAGTCGATGAGAATGGCGGCGGAGGGCGTGAGCAGCCCCTTCTTGCGCCGGTAGATGCGAAAGGTACGCCGCCATTCCAGATCGGGTGCGGGTATACGGGCGATGTCGCCGCGTTCCATGTCGGCCTGCATCAACGGCAGGGGCATCCAGCATAACAGGCCGTCTGAAAGGACGGCGGATTTGACCACCTGCACCGAGCGCGAGACCACGGCGGGCGGCTTCGGCTCGATCGACCGGCCGTGGAAACGCCGTTGCCATTCGCGCACCGCCGGCGTGTTGTGCGGCGGCAGCACCCAGTCCGCTTTCGCGGCATCCTCCAGCGTGACCTCCGGCCGTTCGAGGATCGGATGGCCGGCGCGGCAAAAGACGGCAACGAGGTCATGCATGTCTTCCGGCGTCGCCAGGGTGATTTCGTCGTCGATATAGGGTTCGGGCGAGATGGCGACATCAATATCGCCGCCTTTGAGCGCATCAAGAACGCGATCCTCCAGATCGTCGATGATCTGGAACTGCACGTCGGGGTGATCGTGCCGCATCATGGAGACGGCGGACATGACATAGCCGCCGACCACGCTTCCGACGCCGCCGATGCGCACCATGCCCCGGCTGGCGCCGCGCATCTGTCGGATGACATCGTCGGCATTGCCGATCTCGGAAACGATAAGCTTGGCGTAGGGCAACAAGGCTTCGCCGAAGACCGTCGGGACGACACCGCGCGTGGTGCGGTCGAACAGGTGTACGCCGTAACCTTCCTCGACCCGCTTCAGCATGCGGGTGACGGCGGGCTGCGTCATGTTGAGCGCAGCCGCAGCCGCGCCGAGGCTGCCCCGGCGGGCGCATTCCAGGATGACGGCGGCGGAACGAACTCCCAAAGTCATGCCTTGATGTAATGGATTTGTGCAAATTACTCAATTCCAAGACAGGGCTTTGTCTGCGACAATCAGGAAAGTCTGGAGGAGCACCGGGTTTTCCGCCCGGAGGGAGGATGCATGAACCGGATGCCCACGGGCAACCTGTCGGGGACGAAGCTCGGCGCGCTGACGGTCGGCGACGCCGTCTTCGCCTTTCTGCGCGAACGAGGGATCGATCGCGTGTTCGGCAATCCGGGCTCGACCGAACTGCCGATGTTCGTCGATCTGCCAGAGGATTTTTCCTATATCCTCGGCCTGCAGGAATCGATCGTCGTGGCGATGGCCGACGCCTATGCGCAGGTCACCGGCAAGGCGGCTTTCGTCAATCTGCATTCGGCGGCGGGGCTCGGCCACGCGATGGGCAATCTCTACACCGCCTATCGCAACCGCGCGCCGCTGATCATCACCACTGGCCAGCAAACCCGTGACCTGCTGCCGCACGACCCTTTCCTGTTCAACGAAAGCCCGACCGAGTTTCCGAAGCCCTACGTGAAATGGTCCTGCGAGCCCGCCCGCCCCGAAGACGTGCCGGCGGCGATCGCGCGCGCCTGGCACATGGCGATGCAAGCGCCGCGCGGCCCGGTGGTCGTGTCGGTGCCGCTGAGCGACTGGGACAAGCCGGCCGCCGAACTGGCGCCGCGCCAGGTCGAGACGACGCTTGGATGCCCCGAACGGGCGATTGCCGACATCGCGGGAAAACTCGATGCGGCGCGTGAACCGGTCCTCGTCGTCGGGCCGGGTGTCGATATCGACGACGGCTGGGACGAGACGGTGCGGCTCGCCGAAAAGCTGCAGGCGAAGGTCTGGGTCGCGCCGCTTTCGGCGCGCTGCAGCTTTCCGGAGCGCCATCCGCTGTTCGCCGGTTTCCTGCCTGCGCGCCAGCCGCAACTGCGTGACTGCCTGGGAGGGGCGGATTTCGTGCTGGTGCTCGGTGCGCCGGCTTTTACCTATCATTTCCCGGGAACGGGCGGGCATGTTCCCGAAGGGGCGGTACTGTGCCTGATCAACGACGATCCCGAGCAGATCGCAAGCGCCGTCACCGGTATGGCGGTGCGCTCGAACCTCAGGGTCGCGAGCGAGGGGCTCGCGCAGCGGGTCCGGGCGCGGGAGAAGATATCCACCGAACCGGCGCGCCGCATTCCGCGCGTGGCGGGATCGAGTAAGATCAGCGAGAAGCTGCTTTACCAGACATTGGCCGACCTGCGTTCGCCCGACAGCATCGTCGTCGAGGAGGCGCCGAGCGCGCGCGGCGCGTTGCACGATCATTTCCCGATCGAGCGCCCGAGAGGCTTTTTCGCCACGGCGAGCGGCGGTCTCGGTTACGGGTTGCCGGCGGCGGTCGGAGCGTCGCTGACGCGACCCGATCAGCCGGTGATCGCCATTGTCGGTGACGGATCGAGCCTATATGCGATCCAGTCGCTCTGGTCGGCGGCCGAATATGATGCCGATCTCCTCGTGATCGTGCTCAACAATGGCGGTTATGCCGCGCTGAAGGGAATGGTCGACCGGGACCGACGCATCGACGGTGTCGATATCGGGCACATGGATTTCGTGGCGATCGCCGAGGCGCAGGGTTGCCACGCGGAACGCTGCGAGGATGGCACCGAACTGTCGTCCCGCCTGGAAGACATGTTGCGGCGCAAGGGGCCGCGCCTGCTGGAAATCATATTGTCAGAGGAGGAATCTGCAATGAATGTCATGGTTCAGAACGAAACGACGCCGCGCGCGCCGGAAAAATTCTTCATCGGCGGCGAGTGGGTCACGCCGATGTCCAACAAGACCCTGGACGTCATCTCGCCGGTGACCGAGGAACTGGTGCTGCGCTATCCGGAGGCCTCGACGGCCGACATGGACCGCGCCGTCGCCGCCGCGCGTGACGCCTTCGACAACGGTCCGTGGCCGCGCATGTCATCTTCGGAGCGGGCGGGCTATCTGCGCAAGGTCGCGGACCTGCTGACAGAGCGGCTCGACGACATCGCGCATGCCTGGACGCTGCAGGTCGGCGCGCCGATCATGCTGACCAAGAAACTGGTCGGCCAGAACCCGACGCTGTTCAACTACTACGCCGACCTGATCGAGACCTATCCCTTCGTCGACGACCGTTCTCGCGACGACGGCGGCAAGGTGAAGGTAGTGAAGGAGCCGGTCGGCGTCTGCGCGGCGATCACGCCGTGGAACGCGCCGCTGGTGCTGCTGGCCTACAAGGTTTCCGCGGCGCTTGCCGCCGGCTGCACCATGGTCGCCAAGCCATCGCCGGAGACGCCGCTTGAGGCCTATATTCTCGCCGAGTGCATCCAGAAGGCCGGATTGCCGAAGGGCGTGTTCAACCTGGTGCCGGCGGGCCGCGAGAGCGGCGATCACCTTGTACGCCACAAGGATGTCGACAAGGTTGCCTTCACCGGCTCGACGGCTGCCGGCAAGCACATCGCGGCGGCCTGCTCCGACCGGCTTGCCCGCGTCAGCCTCGAACTCGGCGGCAAATCGGCCGCGGTTCTGCTCGATGATGCCGATTTCGGCGCGGCGATGATGCCGCTGATGATCTACTCGATGCCGATCACCGGGCAGGTCTGCTTCTCGCTGACCCGAATCCTGGTGCCGGAATCGCGCAAGCAGGAGTTCGTCGACATGTATGTGGGCGCGGTGAAGAACATCAAGGTCGGCGATCCGTTCGATCCCGAGACGCAGATGGGGCCGCTGACCATGCAGCGCCAGCTCGAACGCGTGCAGGGCTATATCGCGGCGGGCCGCGAACAGGGCGCGACGATCGCCTGCGGCGGCGGTCGTCCGGCAGGCATGGACAAGGGCTTCTACATCGAGCCGACGGTGTTCGTGGATGTCGATCCGTCGATGAAGATCGCTCAGGAAGAAATCTTCGGACCTGTCGTGTCCATCATCAGCTACACGGACGAGGATGACGCCGCGCGCAAGGCGAACGATTCCAGCTACGGTCTTTCCGGCGCGGTTTTCACCGCCAATCCGGAGCGCGGCTACGCGATGGCGCGGCGGATGCGCACCGGTTCCGTCACGATCAACGGCATGATCGTCGATCCGAAACACCCCTTTGGCGGCTTCAAGGAGTCGGGCATGGGACGCGAAGGCGGACCGGAAGGCCTCGACAATTACATCGAGACCAAGACAATCCATTTCGCCTGACAAAAACAACAACTGGGCGAAGAAAAGCCGCCGGAGCGATCCGGCGGCTCTTTCTCTTCCCGTTACCCCCTCCGAAACGGTCAGAGAATCTCAAAAAGGCCGATCCTGACTGAACTCGCGTGACGTTCGCCGGTGCCGACGAAGACCGTGCGGTTGAGCCAGGCATAGCGCGGATCGCCGGTCTGCAGGCGCGGCTGGGTGCGCATGTAATAGAGCGACGGATCGACCTCCTCGCCGGCGGCGAGGCGTTGCAGCACGTCGGCCGGACCGTGGCGGAAACCGAAATTGCGTACGTCGATGAGCGCGCCGTCATGGGTCTCGATGGCGTAGCGCGTGTCGAGCTCGGCATAACCTTCGTCGAAAACCGTCTGCCAGTCGGCGCCGAGGTTGAGAACCTTTCCGCTCAGCCGTTCGCCTTCGACTTTGCCGCCGATGATCGGGATGATGCGCCCCTTGCCGCCCGGCGCCGCACCCTTTTCCATCGGTGCGGCGAGTTCGGCGGTAATCACGCAGAGCGGGCGGAGGCCGGGTGGTTGCATTTGCTTCGTCCTATCGCATTGTCATCGGCAGGAGGAGGACAATCCCCGGGAACAACACCAGGATCGCCAGCCGGAACAGGTCGGAGACAATGAAGGGCACGACGCCCCGGAAGATCGTCGTCAGCTTGACGTCCTTGGCGATGGTGTTGATGACGAACACGTTGATGCCCACCGGCGGCGTAATCAGGCCGAGTTCCGCGGTCATCACGATGATGATGCCGAACCAGACGGGGTCGAAGCCGAGATGGACGATCACCGGAAAGACGATCGGCACCAGCAGGATGATCATCGCCATGGAATCGAGAATGCAGCCGGCGATGACGAACAGGCCGAGGATCAGCGTCAGCGTGCCGTAGGGCCCGAGATCGAAATCGATCAGCATGCTGGTCAGCTTCTGCGGCGACTGGGTGATGGCCAGAAAGTAGCCGAACAGCACCGCGCCGATCAGGATGGTGTAGACGGCGACGGATGTGCGCAGCGCTTCGGTCAGGCTCTCGATGATGAGACGGACGTTGAGGCGCCGCCGCGCGATGCCGATCACCATGGTCAGGAATGCGCCGACCGCGGAGGCTTCCTCCGGCGTGGCGATGCCGAGATATATCGCGCCGATGATGGCGACGAACAGGAGCAGGACGGCCCAGATGCCCGACAGGGAAGAAATTGCTTCGCGCAGATCGAAGGGCTTTCCTTCCGGCAGGCCCTTGCGGTGGCCGATCAGGACCGTGGCCATGTACATGCCCATGGCGAGAATGCCGGGCAGGATGCCGGCTATGAAAAGCTGGCCGATGTCCGTCTCGGTGATGTAGCCGTAGACGACGAGTACGACGGAGGGTGGGATCAAGATGCCGAGCGTGCCGCCGGCGGCGATGACGCCCGAAGCCGTCTCGTCGCGATAGCCGAAACGGCGCATTTCCGGCAGTGCGACCTTGGTCATCGTTGCGGCGGTGGCGACCGTCGATCCGCAGATGGCGGCGAAGCCCGCGCAGGCGGCGATGGTGGACAGCGCCAGCCCGCCACGGAAGGAGCCAAGCCAGGCATTGCCGGCGCGGAACAATTCTCGGGACATGCCGGAATTCGTGGCGAATATGCCCATCAGGATGAAGAAGGGCACAAGGGTGAGATTGAAGTCGGTCACCACCCGGATCGGCGAGGTGGCGAGCAGATTTAGCGCGGGATTGATGCCGCGAATGGCGGCGAAGCCGAAGACACCGACGAGGCCCATGGCCACGCCGATCGGCACGCGCAACGCGATCATCGCGAAAAGAACGACAAAGCCCCCGAGGGCTATCCAGTCACCGCTTGCCATTTAGATTTCGTCTCCGAATTCGTTCTTCTCGGCGTGTTCGAGTTCACCGCGGCCGGTCGCGATCAGATAGAGACGCATGACGACGGTAAAGATGGTCGCGGCCGTTCCGGCCCAGATGATCGCCATGATCGGCCAGACGGCTATACGCAGGTCGAAAGTGGCTTCATTCGAGCGCATCGCGCTTTCGACGCGTTCGAACATTTTCCAGGTCAAAAGGACGACGAAGAAAAGCAGCATGGCCCAGGCAAATATGTCGACGATGCGCCGGACCTTCGGCGACATCATCTCGGCGAAAAGATCCACCTTAATGTGTCCGCCGCGATAGCCGACCGAGGCAAAGCCCCACATGATACCGGCGCCCACCAGAAGGCGCGACAGGTCGAAGGCGTCGGGAACGGGCCAGGTGAACAAATACCGGCCCATGGCCGATATGACGATCAGGATCGTGACTGCGCCGAGCAGAAGCCCGGCTAGGACCTCTACCCACTGGCAGAATTTTTCGAGTGCGCGGATCATGTGACTGGGGCCTTCGCTACGAAGAAAGAGGCAGGTGAATCACCTGCCTCCCATTTGTTGCTGTCGCCGTACTATTCGACGAAAGAGTCGTACTTCTTCAATGTCTCGACAAGGCTATCATAGGCGGCGTCGGCGTCGATGCCGGCCTTCGCCGCGGTCGCTTTCCATTCGTCGGTCAGGGGCGCCATGGTATCCTTCCACATCTGCAACTGCGCATCATCGGGCGCGTAGAGCGTGTGGCCTTCCATGTCGGCGATCTTCTGGCGGCCCGAGGCCTCCGCGTCGGCCCAGCCGGAGGCCATCTTTTCCGACCATTCCGGCGTGCAGTGATCGTCCATGACCTTGCGGTCTTCCGCCGAGAGGCTGTCGATCTTGCCCTTGTTCATGACAAAGGCGAAGGAGGTGACGTAGAGCGGAATGTCGAGGTGATGGGTCACGAGATCCTGCGCCCCGAACACGAAGAGCGAGCCCCATGGCGAGGCCGTCACGTCGGCCGTGCCCTTGGCGAGCGCCTCGCGCATTGCCGGCGCCGGCACCTGGACGGACGCGCCACCCATCAGGTTGACGGCGCGGGCCAGCGTGCCGTGGGCGGGGCGGATGTTCTTGCCTGCGAAGTCTTCCGGCATGGCCAGCGGCCCGGTCTTGCCGTGCAGCGTGCCCGGATCGTGCAGGTGCACCAGGCATACATAGACGTCGTTCATCTCGCGCTCTGCGTATTGCTGGTACCACTCGTGCACCGCGCGCGAGCCAGCCTTGGCATTGGAGATGTGAAAGGGCAGTTCGGCCGCCGAAATGATCGGGAAACGGCCGGGCTGGTATCCCGGATTGATGAAGCCGATGTCGACGATGCCGTCGCGCGCCATGTCGTAATGGTCCGGTGCGGCACCCAGCTGTTGGGACGGATAGATCTTGATCTCGATGCGTCCGTCCGACGCCTTGTTGATCGATTCCGCCCACGGCTCCATGCCCTGCGGCTGGAGCGGGTGCGTGGCCGGTATCCAATGCGATAGGGTCAGTTCAACGTCGGCCGCCTGCGCGACTCCGGTTGCGAGAGCGAGGGCTGCCGCTGTTGCGAGTAGCCTGCGTTTCATTTGTATTCCTCCCAAAATTTCCGGCGGTCGCCGGATACTATCTTCGTGGCGCAGCGAAGGCGCCACGGCTTCGCCGGCCGCATGGAGCGGCCGGCAGCTTATGCGTTTCGAACTACTCTCCGTAGTAGGAGTCGTATTTCTTCAGCGCGTCGATAAGACCGTTCAGGATCGGATCCGGGTCCTTGCCCATGTCCGTGATGGTCTTCTTCCACTCTTCGGTCAGCGGGGCCGCTGCCGCCTGCCACATCTCAACCTGCTCGGCATTCGGCGTGTACAGGGTGTGTTCCGGATCGGCTGCGATCTTGTCGCGGCCGGCAGCCTCGACGTCAGCCCAGCCGGCCGACATCTTCTCGGCCCATTCCGGTGTGCAGTGCGCCTCCATCACCTGGCGATCCTCGTCCGACATGTTCGCAAGGACGCCCTTGTTGATGACGAAGACGTTGATCGAGGCATAGAACGGCATGTCGAGGTGATGCTTCACCAGCGAGTCCGCGCCGAAGATGTATAGCGACTCCCAGGGCGACTGGGTGATATCGGCGGTGCCCTTGGCGAGCGCCTCGCGCATCGCCGGCGCCGGCACCTGCACCGATGCGCCGCCGAGCAGGTTCACGAAGCGGGCCTCCGTGGCGTTGGCCGGGCGGACCGTCTTGCCCTTGATATCCTCGGGCACAAGGATCTTGTCCTTGCCATGCATGGTGCCGGGATCGTGGCTGATGGCCATGCAGAAGTAGACGTCGCTCATCTCTTCATCGGCATATTGCTTGTACCATTCGGTCAGGGCGCGCACGCCGCCTTTCGCGTTGGCGAAGTTGAATGGCAGTTCGGCTGCCGACATGACCGGGAAACGGCCGGGCTGGTAGCCGGGGTTGATGAAGCTGATGTCGGCGATTCCGTCGCGCGCCATGTCGTAGTGGTCGGCCGCCGCGCCAAGCTGCTGCGACGGGTAGATCGTGATGTTGATGCGCCCGTTCGACGCCTCATTGATCGATTTGATCCAGGGCTCCATGCCGAGGGTCTGCAACGGGTGCGTTCCGGGCACCCAGTGCGCGAGGCTGAGTTCGACATCCGCGGCGGAGACCGAACCTGTCAGGCCCATTACGAGTGCAATTGCGGTAAGCGTCTTTGTATACATGAATCCTCCCTTGCGTTGCCTGCCGGCTGGCATCCTCCTGCCGGCCATCGAACTGCATCGCATGTTAAGTATCACCATAGAACGGGCAAGACGGCAAGGCTTTATTAGGCTAGTTGTTGTAGTCTGAGGGATGGGCGCGCAGTGTCTTTTGTCGTGCACAAGGGGCTTTCGCGGCGAGCTTTCATGTGCTGAGAATGATGTATGCATACATCGTATGCGCAGGAGGCGTTTGGGGAAACTGGGCCGGAAGAGCCGTTTCCCGGGGAGGAAAGAAGGGATGCAGGCGCGTGAAGCCCGGCTTGCCAAATGGCGGAATCGTTACCCGGTCCTCGGCGATCTGGAGGCTGCCGCGCGCCGCCGCCTGCCCTACTACGTCTTCGATTACCTGCAAGGCGCGACGGGCGACGAGCTTTCGCGCCAGCGCAATGCCGCCGCGCTGAAGGCCATCGAGATCGTGCCGCGATACGGCGTCGACATTTCGGCGGCGAGCAGCAGGACGACGCTCTTCGGGCGGGAGTTTTCAGCGCCGCTGGCGATCAGCCCGATCGGCATGGACGGTGCGATCTGGCCGGGTGCGACCCGGTTGCTGGCGGAAGCCGCCCGCGATGCCGGGATCGCGTACATGCAGAGCTCGATGGCGACGACGGCGCTGGAAGAGGCGGGGTCCATCGCGCCGGACAATTTCTGGTTCCAGCTCTACGGCTTTCCGGCCGACGACCATGCGGTGACCTTCGATCTCGTGCGCCGTGCGCGCGCGGCCGGCGCGCATGTGCTTGCGGTGACGCTCGACATTCCCGGTCCGGCGCGGCGTGCGCGCGACATGCGCAACGGGCTCGGCGTGCCGTTGCGCATTTCACCGGCTATGGCTGTCGGCACCGCTATGCGGCCGCAATGGCTCGCTGCGCTGGCGCGAACCGGCATGCCGCGATTCGAGAATTTCACGCCCTATTGCCGTGAAGGGGCGGGCAAGGCGCAAGTCGACGCCTTTGTCGCAACAGGACGGCCCGGTGCCGGCATTACCTGGGAGACGCTGGCGCGCATCCGAGACGCATGGCCCGGCGCGTTTGTCGCCAAGGGGATCATGCATCCAGGCGATGCCGAGCGGGCGATGGCGCTCGGCGCCGACGGCGTGATCGTCTCCAACCATGGCGGCAGGCAGTTCGATCCGGCGCCGGCGCCGATCGACGTTCTGCCGGCGATCCGTGCTGCCGTGGGCAGGAAGACGACCGTTCTGGTCGACGGCGGCTTCATGTCGGGAACCGACGCCCTCAAGGCGCTGGCCTGCGGCGCGGATGGCGTGATGGCGGGGCGTGCCTTCATGCTGGGCCTCGCCGCCCTGGGGGCGGACGGCGCGCACCATGTCGCCGCGACACTGAAGGAAGAATTGGAGATCGCGCTGACGCAAACCGGGGCCTGCACGGTCGACGGCGCGCGGGGGCTGGCGATCCGGCATCGCGATGCATGGAAGCCGGAGGATTTCGACTCGCCGCTGGCGGCGGCGAAAAAGACAAAGAGTAGACAGGGACGCGTATCATGAAGTTCGGAGATGCAATCGCCGAAATCCTGAAAAGGGAAGGCATCGAGGTAGTGATCGGCTATCCGGTCAACCACGTTCTGGAATATGCGGCGATGGCCGATATCCGCACCATAATCGTGCGCCAGGAACGCACCGGCCTGCACATGGCGGACGCGATCTCGCGCATGACGTCGGGCGAGAAAATCGGCGTGTTCGTCTGCCAGTCGGGTCCGGGTATCGAAAATTCCTACGGCGCGGTGGCGCAGGCCTATGCCGAATCCGTTCCCGTTCTCGTCATGCCGGGCGGCTATGCGCGCCGGCAGGCGCATATCGATCCCAATTTCAATCCGACGATATCGATGCGCGACGTGACGAAATCGACGGAGCCGGTGAACGACGCGCGCGAACTGGTCAACATCATGCGCCGGGCCTTTTCCAAGCTGCGCAACGGCCGCGGCGGGCCGGTCCTCGTCGAGATCCCGAACGACATCTGGGACGAGGATGTGCCTGACGACCTGCCGTACCGTCCCGTTGTCTCGACGCGAACGGGACCCGACCCGGACGGGGTGAAGAAAGCAGTGGACTTGCTCATCGCAGCGAAGCGTCCGGTCATCTATGCGGGACAGGGCATCCACTACGCCAAGGCATGGCCGCAGCTGAAGCAACTGGCCGAGCATCTGGGCATTCCGGTCTCGACCAGCCTGGAGGGCAAGAGCGCGTTTCCCGAGGACCATGCGCTGGCGCTCGGTTCGGGCGGTGCGGCGATCTCGATGACGATCCGTCATTTCCTCGACGAGGCGGACGTGATCTTCGGCATCGGCTGCTCGTTTACCGAGACGGCGTTCGGCGTGCAGATGCCGAAGGCGCCGAAACGTGTTATCCACGCGACGCTCGATCCGGACCACATCAACAAGGATTACGAGTGCGAGGTGGCGCTGGTCGGCGATGCCGCGCTGACACTCGATGCTGTCCTCGCCGAGGTGAAGGTGCGTGGCGTCGCGCGGCGGTCCTGGACATATTTCGCCGATGAGATCGCGCAGGTACGCGCGGCCTGGCTGAAGGGCTGGATGCCCAAGCTGACCTCGAACGACGCGCCTTTGTCGCCATACCGGGTGCTTTGGGACCTGCAGAAGACCGTGGACGTGGCGGACACGATCATCACGCATGACGCCGGTTCGCCACGCGACCAGCTGTCGCCGTTCTGGAAGTCGGTGACGCCGCTATCCTATATCGGCTGGGGCAAGTCGACCCAGCTGGGTTACGGGCTAGGCCTTGCGATGGGAGCGAAGCTCGCCTGCCCGGACAAGCTGTGCATCAATGTGTGGGGCGACGCCGCGATCGGCTTCACCGGCATGGATTTCGAGACGGCCGCGCGCGAGCGCATCCCGATCCTGTCGATCCTGCTCAACAATTTCTCCATGGCGATGGAACTGCCGATCATGAAGGTGTCGACGGAAAAGTACCGGGCGACCGACATTTCCGGCCATTACGCGGATTTCGCCACCGCGCTCGGCGGCTACGGCGAACGGGTTACCGATCCGGCCGAGATCATCCCGGCGATCAAGCGCGGCATCGCCAAGACCGAGGAAGGCATCCCGGCCCTGCTGGAGTTCATCACCGCCAAGGAAATCGACGCATCACGCATCATGCCGAAAGGATATCCATGAGCCACACGCCCGAACACGCCGCCGCCGTCATCGACAAACTGAAGCCGCTTCTCGGCGACAGGCTGGTGACATCTGCGGCGGTGCGCGAGCATCACAGCCATGACACGTCGTGGATGGAAGCGCACATGCCCGACGCGGTCGCCTTTCCGCGCGACGAGAAAGAGGTGGTCGAAATCGTGCGCGCCTGCGCGGCGCGAGGCGTGCCGGTGGTGCCGTTCGGAGCCGGTTCCTCGATGGAAGGCCACACAATCCCGGTGCGGGGCGGCATTTCGCTCGACACACGGGAGATGAACCGGATCGTCGAAATCAGGCCAGAGGACGGGCTGGCCGTGGTGCAGGCGGGGGTGACCCGCAAGCAGTTGAACGAGGAACTGCGTGCAACCGGCCTGATGTTTTCCGTCGATCCCGGCGCGGACGCGTCACTCGGGGGCATGGCCTCGACGCGCGGCAGCGGCACGACGGCGGTGCGCTACGGCACGATGCGCGAAAACGTCATGGCGCTGCGCGTCGTGACGCCGGACGGAACGGCGATCCACACCGGTTCGCGGGCGCGCAAGTCCTCGACCGGCTACGACCTGACGCATCTCTTCGTTGGCGCGGAGGGCACACTCGGCGTGATCACCGAACTGACGGTGAAACTGCATCCGATTCCGGAAACGGTGTCGTCGGCGGTCTGCGCCTTCGAGGATGTCGGCGAGGCGGTGCGCGCGGTGATCGATACCGTGCAGTACGGTATTCCGGTCGCGCGGGTGGAATTCATGGACGAGGTGGCGATCGCGGGTGCGAACGCCTATTCCGGCCTCGACCTGAAGGTGGCGCCGACGCTGTTCTTCGAGTTCCACGGCACGCCGGCTTGGGTGAAGGAACAGTCGGAGATCGTCGAGGCGATCACGCAGGAACGCGGCGGGACGGGTTTCCAGTGGTCGACGGACGCCGACGAGCGGGCGAAGCTCTGGCAGGCGCGGCACGACATCTACTGGGCGACCAAGGCGCAGCGGTCGGGCTGCGAATTGTTCACCGGCGACATCTGCGTGCCGATCTCGCGGCTGGCCGAGAGCATCGTCGCCGCGCGCGAGGATATCGAGGGGTCCTTCCTCAGGGGCCAGATCATCGGCCATGTCGGTGACGGGAACTATCACACCGCCTACATGATCGACCCGACCTCGAAGGAGGAACTGGAGGAGGCCGAGCGGCTTTCCGGACTGCTGGTCGAGCGGGCGCTGAAGGTCGGCGGCACCGCCTCGGGCGAGCACGGGATCGGCATGGGCAAGATCAAGTACATGCGCAAGGAGCACGGCGACGCCGTCGACGTGATGAAGCGCATCAAGGCCGCGCTCGATCCCGCCGGGATCATGAATCCCGGCAAGATGGGTCAGGAAGGCTAGCCTCTGCCTACGAAGGGCACCTTCACCGGCAGGATCACCGTATCGAGCATGGTGACCTCCGGCGGCAGGCCGCAGATATAGACGACGAGTTCGCCGAGCATCTCCGGCTCTAGGCAGTCGCCTTCCAGCTTGTCGGTATGGCCCGGCGCCAGCATGGAGCGCGTGGCGCCCGGGTGGATCGTCGAGGCGGTGATATTGTCGTCGCGGCCGTCGAGACAGATCGACCGGGTCAGCCCCTCGATGGCGAATTTCGTCATGGTGTAGGCCGGCGAGTGGTGGCGCGGGATCTTCGCCGAAAGCGAACCGATATTGATGATGCGGCCGCCGCGTCCCTTCATCGATCGCATGGCCTCGCGCGCGCAAATCACAGCCGAGGTCAGGTTGGTCGAAAGCACTTCCTGCCAGCGTTCGGTGGAAAGATCCTCCAGTGGCGTCGCGTCGGCGATGCCGGCATTGTTGACGAGAATGTCGACGGGGCCCGCGAGACGTTCGGTCTCGGCGAACAGCTTCAGGAGGTCGTCTTCCTTGGTGACGTCGGTCGGCATGGCATGGGCGGTGCCGCCTTCAGCGGCGATTTCCCCGGCCAGCGATTTCAGCTTGCCGGCACTGCGCGCCGCCAGCACCGTAATCGCGCCGGCTTTTGCCAACTCGCGTGCGATGCCACGGCCAATGCCACTGCTCGCGCCGGTGACGATCGCCACTTTCCCCTTAACGGATTCCATTTATGCCTCCCCGATCGGCTTCCAGCCGTTTAGTGATTGCCGCGTGCGCCAAGTTCTCCCGGTCCGTCATGCACCGGCCAGTACCGGTTTTACAAGATACGTAGCGGAAGGTCGGCAAAGGCCTGTTTGCCGATTGATCGAAATCATTGGAAATGCGGTCATTGCGTTTAAAGACGTATCCAAAATACATCATAAAAGCGGCATGCGGAGATGAACGAAGCCAGCGGCAAACCGAAATCGGCGGGAGACTTGCGGCTTGCGCAGATGCTCGCGCCGTTGCGCGGTCAGCTCTTCATGGCGTCTGCGCTCGGCGTTCTCGCCGCGCTGTTGTGGATACCTCAGGCGGCCTGCGTTGCCGATCTGCTGGCCGAATTGATTACCGGCGAGCCGGGATTGCTCGGAGCGTGGGGGGCAAGCGCCGTTTTCCTTGCGCTCGGCATCGCGCGCGCCGGCCTTTCCTTCCTTTCTGGCGGCATGGCCTTTGCCGCATCCGACGAAGCGATTTCGCGCGAGCGGGCGAAGCTTCTGGCCGTGCAGAGCCGCCGCTCGCCGATTGTCGCCGGCCGGTTTTCATCGGCCGAGATTGCCAGCCTCGCCGCCGACAAGCTCGAGCTGGTCGCGCCCTATCTGACCCGCTACGCGCCGGCGATGGCACGCACAAAGGCCGTTCCGCCGGCGATTGTCGCCGTGACCTTCGTCCTGTCCTGGGCCGTCGGCCTGATCCTGCTGGTCTCCGGGCCGCTTATCCCTGTTTTCATGGCGCTGGTCGGATTGGCGGCGCGCGATGCCAGCGAACGGCAGATGCAGGAGATCGGCGGCATGAACGCGTTGTTGCTGGAGCGTATCCGTGCGCTGACCGATCTGCGACTGCTCGATGCGACGGAACGCACCATCGCCGACTTCGAGACCGCAGCCGACCGGCTGCGCCGCCAGACAATGGAAGTGCTGCGAATCGCCTTCCTGTCGTCGGCGGTGCTGGAGCTGTTCGCGGCCATCGGCGTGGCCCTGGTCGCGGTCTATGTCGGCTTCGCGCTGATCGGCGAAATCCGCTTCGGCGCATGGGCGACACCGCTGACCGTCGGCGAGGGCATCTTCCTGCTGTTGCTCGCACCTGACTTCTTCCAGCCCCTGCGCGATCTCGCCGCCGCATGGCACGACAAGGCAGCGGCACTGGCGGTCACCGGCGAGATTGCCGAGATCGAAAGCGAGCCGGGTCTCGACATCCTGGGCGGCGGCACTGGTACAGCGACCTTGCCGGGGCCGGCGCATATCGCGACGCGCGGGATGCGCTGGGTGACGCCAAACGGGCGGACCATTCGCTTTCCCGACATCATGGTGGAGGCGGGCGAGACGCTGGCCGTCACCGGCCGCAGCGGCAGCGGCAAGACGACCCTGCTGGCGCTTCTGGCCGGGCTGGCGCCGGCCGCCGGGGGGACGATCGAAGTCGCGGGGAAACGCCTTTCGGAAGAAACCGCCGACGCCTGGCGGGCCCGGCTCGGCTGGATCGGCCAAGCGCCGCATTTTTCCAATGAAAGCCTGCGCGCCAATCTGATCCTGTCGGCGCCCCACCGCGACGATCCACGTCTGGCTCAGGCGCTTTCGCATGCCTCGGCTGACGGGATCGTCAAGGCGCTGCCGCGCGGCCTCGACACGCGGCTCGGCGAGACCGGGCACGGCGTTTCCGGCGGCGAGGCGCGGCGGCTGCTGATCGCGCGAGCACTCTACTCGAATGCCGACATCGTGCTGGCCGACGAACCGACCGCCGATCTTGACCGCGAGACGGCGGAGGCCGTGACGGAAGGCCTATTGGCGCTGGCAGCGCGTGGCGTGACGCTCATCGTCGCCACCCATGACATGAATCTCGCCAACCGGCTCGACCGCATCGTTGATCTGGAGGCGGAGGCATGAAGGCGCTGATGCCGATCGTCTGGCGCATCTGGTTGAAGGAGTGGTGGTCGCTGACGCGTGGCACCGCGCTTGCGGCAGTGGTGCTGATCGCAGGCATCGCGCTGCTCGGCCTGTCCGGCTGGTTCATCACCGCAGCGGGTATGGCCGGGCTGGCGGGAGCGGGCATCCTGTTCGACGTGTTCCGGCCTAGCGCCGGCGTGCGGTTCCTGGCGCTGGGGCGGACAGCGGCGCGTTACGGCGAGCGCATCCTCACCCATGATGCAACTTTGCGCAGTCTCGCGCGGCTGCGTGTTCAGTTGCTGACCGCAATGGCGCGGATGCCGTTTACCCGGCTGCCGGCGCTGCGCGCCTCGGAGCAACTGAACCGGATCACGCGCGATGTCGATGCGCTGGATGGCATCGCGCTTCGCCTCTTCATTCCGATGACCGCGGCGGCGGGGACACTCGCGCTGACCGGGCTCGCGCTGTGGTTGCTGGTCGATCCCGCCCTGGTGGTTTGGCTCCTTGCGAGCTACGGCCCGGGTTCGGCGCTGGCGCTCGGTTTCGTCGCGGTGCGCTCCCGTCGCCCGTCGCGCGGCGGGCAGCTTGCGCTGAACGCATTCCGCGTGCGGTTGGTCGATCTCCTGCGCGCGCGCACCGACCTTGCTGTGTTCGGCAGGCTCGGCGACCGGGCGGCGCATGTGATGGCGGCGGAGGAGCGGATGCGGATGGCGACGAGCCGCACCGACCGTATCGAGCGGGCGGGCGGACTCGTTCTTTCGATGACGGAAACGGCCGCTGCTGCGGGCGCGCTGCTGATCGGAGCGTTGCTGGTGCAGGCGGGAAATCTCGATCCGGCGCTGGCGGCGCTCGGGTTTTTCGCGACTCTGGCGCTCGCCGAAACGCTGATGCCGCTCAGGCGTGGCATGGCGGAGATGGGCCGCATGACGGATGCGGCACGGCGGGTGAACCGGATGCTGGAGAGCGGCGGCGCGGAACAAGCAACCGAGGCAGGCGCGAAGCCGGTTCAGCCGCCGTCCGTTCCGGTCCTGGCTTTGCGTAGCGTGGCGTTCGCACACCGGGGCGCGGACGTACCGATTATCGAGGGGTTCGACCTGACGCTTCATGCCGGGGAAAGCGTTGCGCTTGCGGGACCGAGTGGCAGCGGCAAGACGACGATCCTGCAGCTTGCAGCGGGCATGTTCGTGCCGACGCGCGGCTCGGTCGAGATATTCGACACGGCGGCAGGCGAATGGAACGAACGGGCGCTACGCGAAGCGGTATCGTTGCTGCCGCAAAGAAGTGCCTTGCTGGCCGGTTCCATTCGCGACACGCTCGCGCTGGCCAGCCCCGGCATCGACGATCGCGAGGCATGGGCGGTGCTTGCGGCGGTCAAGCTCGATACCGTTGTCGACCAACGTGGCGGTCTCGAAAGCCGGCTTGGCGAATCGGGGTCAGGGCTTTCCGGCGGCGAGAGCCGGCGCCTGGCGCTGGCGCGGGTGCTGCTGCGGCGGCCGACGCTGCTGTTGCTCGACGAGCCGACCGAAGGCCTGGATCGCGAGACCGCGCGGCATGTGCTGTCGGGCATCCGGCACTACCTGCCCGATGCGGCGATACTGTTCGCCTCGCATCGCCAGGCGGAGCGGGAATTCGCCGACCGGGTTCACAATGTCGCACCCGTTCGTGCGCTGTCGGGCGTCACGAATTGATTTGTATCAATGCCCTTTGCGGTGGCAACTGCGATCAGTTGCGTGAAAACATGCACTCAAGATGCATGTTTAAAATGAAAGGAAAGGAAGATGGAGCTCGATGTCGTTGAGCTGTCTCGCCTGCAATTCGCGATGACGGCGATGTATCATTTCCTCTTCGTCCCGCTCACGCTTGGCCTTTCGGTCATCGTCGCCATCATGGAGACGGTCTACGTGATGACCGACCGTCCGATCTGGCGCCAGATGACGAAGTTCTGGGGCACGCTGTTCGGCATCAACTTCGTGCTGGGGGTGGCGACAGGCATCACCATGGAATTCCAGTTCGGCATGAACTGGAGCTACTACAGCCACTATGTCGGCGACATCTTCGGAGCGCCGCTGGCGATCGAGGGCCTGATGGCCTTCTTCCTCGAGGCGACCTTCGTCGGCCTTTTCTTCTTCGGATGGGACAAGCTTTCCAAGGTGGCGCACATGATCGTCGCCTGGCTCGTCGCCATCGGTTCGAACTTTTCGGCGTTGTGGATCCTGATCGCCAATGGCTGGATGCAGAATCCCGTTGGCGCCGAATTCAATCCGATGACCATGCGCATGGAGATGACCAGCTTCTACGAAGTGCTGTTCAACGAGGTCGCCCAGGCGAAATTCGTTCACACGGTGTCGGCCGGCTACGTCACGGCGGCCGTTTTCGTCCTCGGCGTCTCGGCCTGGTACCTGCTCAGGGGCAGGCATATCGAACTGGCGCGCCGGTCGATCGCGGTCGCGGCGAGCTTCGGTCTCGCCTCGGCGCTGTCGGTCGTCGTGCTCGGCGACGAATCGGGGTATTCGGCGACGCATTCGCAGAAGATGAAGCTCGCCGCCATCGAGGCGATGTGGGAAACCGAACCGGCGCCGGCCTCGTTCACGCTGTTCGGCCTGCCGGACCAGGAAGCGCGCGAAACGAAATACGCCATCCACATTCCCTTTGCGATGGGGCTGATCGGCACCCGCTCGCTGACGACGGTCATTCCAGGTATCGAGGAACTGGTCGACACGGCGGAACAGCGCATCCGTTCCGGCCTGATCGCCTATGACGCACTGGTGCAGATCAGGACGGAACGCGACGGCGCGCCGCAGGAGCTGACCGAGGCTTTCGAGGCGCACAGCGCCGATCTCGGCTTTGCCTTCCTGCTGCGCCGCTATGTCGAGGACCCGCGGGATGCCACGGAGGAGCAGATCATCCAGGCGGCAAACGACACGGTGCCGACCGTCTGGCCGCTGTTCTGGGCGTTCCGCCTGATGGTCGCGCTCGGCTTCTCGTTCATCGCGGTAATGGCCTATTTCTTCTACATGGCCTCGTTCCGCAAAATGCAGTTTCCAAGACTCGCGCTGTGGCTGGCGGTGGTCATCATCCCGACGCCGTGGCTGGCCGCGGAACTGGGCTGGTTCGTCGCCGAATACGGCCGGCAACCCTGGACCGTCGACGGTGTCTTGCCGACGGCGCTGTCGGTCTCGCATCTGAGCGTCGGCGACCTGCTGATCACGCTGGCGGGCTTCGTCACCTTCTATTCGGTCCTGTTCGTGATCGAGATGGGGCTGATGGTGAAGTACATCCGCAAGGGACCTTTCCAGGACGTGAAGGAAACCGAAGCATGGACCGCCCGTCACGAACATCGCCTGCGCACGCATGACGGTAATGTGCCGAGCGCCTTTCCCGCGGAGTAAGAACCATGATCCTGCATGAACTCATCAGTTTCGAACTCCTGCGCGTCATCTGGTGGCTGCTGCTCGGCGTGCTGCTGATCGGCTTTGCGCTGACCGACGGCTTCGACATGGGCGTCGGCGCGCTGCTGCCCTTCGTCGCCAAGACCGATACCGAGCGCCGGGTTGTCATCAACACGGTGGGCCCGGTCTGGGAAGGCAACCAGGTCTGGTTCATCCTCGGCGGCGGCGCGATTTTCGCTGCCTGGCCACCGCTATACGCCGTCTCCTTCTCCGGCTTCTACCTGGCGATGTTCGTCGTGCTGGCGGCGCTCATCCTGCGGCCGGTCGGCTTCAAGTACCGCTCCAAGCGCGAGGGCGCCGGGTGGCGCAGCGGCTGGGACTGGGCGCTGTTCGTCGGCGGCGCCGTGCCGGCGCTGATCTTCGGCGTGGCTGTCGGCAACGTCCTGCAAGGTGTGCCGTTCCGGCTGACCGAGGACCTGTTCCCGATCTACGAGGGCGCGTTCTACGCCAAGTTCCTCGGCCTTTTGAACCCGTTCGCGATCCTCGCCGGCGTGGTGTCCTTCACCATGCTGCTGATGCATGGCGCGGCATGGCTCGTCCTGAAGACCGAGGGTGCGATTGCCGGGCGTGCCCGGACCATCGGTACATGGATGGGATTCGTGGCAATTGCCGGGTTCGCAATCGCCGGCATGTGGCTCGCTTTCGGTATCGACGGCTACCTGCTGGTCGGCGACGCCATCTCCGACGGCCATTCCAATCCGCTGCATTCTGAAGTGGCGAAGGGCGGCAGCTGGCTTGCGGCCTATGGCGCCCGGCCGTGGATCGCGATCGCCCCGGTGTCCGGGTTCCTCGGCATGGCGATGGCCATACGCGGTTTGCGCGGCGGCGGCGAGGTCTCGACGCTGCTGTGGTCGAAGCTCGGCATTTTCGGCGTCATCTCGACGGTGGGGCTGACAATGTTCCCGTTCATCCTGCCGTCGTCGATCGATCCGAGATCCTCGCTGACGGTGTGGGACGCCTCGTCCTCGCATCTCACGCTTTTCGTCATGCTGGTCGTGACCGTCATCTTCCTGCCGATCATTCTCGCCTACACCGCCTGGGTCTACAAGGTGCTGTGGGGCAAGGTGACCGAGGACGACGTGACGTCGAACAGCGACAGCGTCTACTGACAACGGAGAAAGATCATGTGGTACTTTGCCTGGCTTCTCGGTCTGCCCGTCGCCGCCATGTTCGCCGTCGTCAACGCGATGTGGCTGGAACTGCAACAGGACCGCCTGCTGACCGAGGACAAGCCGCCATCCGAGCGGTCCTGAACAGGTCCGGCACCGGCTCGCCAGCGGGGATATGTCGCTCGGTGACGGCGTTGCCCGTGATCCCGAATCGTGGCTTTAAGTGGTTCGGCGAAGGTTCAACGAAAGGAGCGAACCATGGATCAAGCGAACATGTCGGGCGATCGGTTGGCAAACTTTCCGATCACCTTCTACGCCATCGTCATGGGCATGCTCGGTCTGACGCTGGCCATCCATGCGGCGGAAAACGCCTTTGGCATCGGCACGGCGGCGTCGATCGTTGTTCTTGCGGTTTCCGCGATCATCTTCATTGCGGTGACCGTGCTCTATGCGATGAAGTACTTCATTCACCGGGCGGCGGTGACCGAGGAATGGAGCCACCCGGTCAAGATCGCGTTCTTTCCGACGACCTCCATCTCGGTCCTGTTGCTGGCCATCGCCGCGATGCCGTACAGCCTGCGCGTCGCCGACACGCTGTGGATCATCGGCGCGGTCCTGCAGGCGGTGCTGACGCTGAGTGTCATCGCCAACTGGATCGGCCACCGGTCGTTTCAGCCGGTGCATCTTGGACCGGCCTGGTTCATTCCGGCCGTCGGCAATGTGGTGGTGCCGGTGGCAGGCGCCATGCTGGGCTATACGGAACTGTCCTGGTTGTTCTTCTCGGCGGGGCTGGTCTTCTGGATCGTGCTGCTGACGCTGGTGATGAACCGGCTGATCTTCCACGATCCATTGCCGGCGCGCCTTGTGCCGACGCTGGTAATCCTGATCGCACCGCCGGCGGTCGCCTTCATCGCCTATTACCGGCTTACCGGAGATATCGACGCATTCGCGCGCATCCTGCTCAATATCGGCTATGTCTTTGCCGCAGTCGTGGCGACGCAGATCGGCAAGTTCGGCCGACTGCCATTCGCTCTTTCCTGGTGGGCGCTGTCGTTCCCCGTCGCGGCGCTGACGATCGCCTCCTTTCTCTATGCCGAGAAAACGGCGTCTTCGGCGCATGAGTTCATCGCCGGCTTCCTGCTGGCCGCGCTTGTCGTCATCGTTGCCGGGTTGCTGATCAAGACCGTGCAGGCGATTGCCGGGCGCAGGATCTGCATTCCCGAATAACGAATTTCTCGATTCCCGGGGGCGGTTCCGGCTCTTCTGGAGCAGGGACAACGTGCCGCGGCAGGTGCGGCAAAAAGGTGCATCTCAGATTGAGCTTTGTCAAAGTCGTAGAGGTAAGCCGGTTCTAACCTCGCGCCAACTTCTGGCGTGAGGAGGAAAGCGAATGCGGACGAGAAGGTTATGGCCCGGGCTGAGCGGGATGTTTTTTCTGATCTGCGCGATGCCTGTATTCGCGCAGGCGCAATCCACCGGCAGTTCGTCGGAGAGCACCGCCGATCATTCAACTTTCGAAATCCTGAAGAAACCTTTCGCCTCCGGGCCCGACGTCACGGAGGCCTGCCTGACCTGTCATACAGAAGCGGCGAAGCAGGTGCAGGGTTCTATCCATTGGAAGTGGGATTTCACTCACCCGGAAACCGGGCAGCAACTGGGTAAAAGCCGCGTCATCAATTCCTTTTGCGGCAATGTCGCCTCCAACGAGCCGCGTTGCACGAGCTGCCATGCAGGCTATGGCTGGGACAAGATGAGCGACGGGCCGCCCAAGGAAGAGACCGCCGTCGATTGCCTTATCTGTCACGACACGAGCGGCAACTATACCAAGCTTGCGGCGAAGGCCGGTCACCCGCCGCTGACGCCGGTTCCCGACGGTGCAACGACCATTACCGGTGTGGCGGCGAAGCCTGTCGACCTTGCTGCGGCGGCGCGGAGCGTCGGCATGCCCGATCGTGACAATTGCGGTCAGTGCCACTTCTACGGCGGCGGCGGCGACAATGTGAAACATGGCGACCTTTCATCGGCGCTTTACGAGCCGGACAGGTCGGTCGATGTGCATATGTCGAAAGACGGGGCCAACATGGTTTGCTCCGACTGCCACGTAACTAAAAGTCATGTCTGGGCCGGCAGCCGCTATGCCGTCACCGCGCATGACATGGTCGGCACCGGCAAGCCGGGCGAGCGGCGCGATGTGGCGACTTGCGAATCCTGCCACGGTACCGAGCCGCACCCGGCGATGTCGCTTGCCGGCATGAAGCTGAACGACCACATCGACCGGGTCGCCTGCCAGACCTGCCACATCCCGGAATTCGCCAAGGGCGGCGTGGCGACCAAGACCGTGTGGGACTGGTCGACCGCAGGCAAGCTGAAAGACGGCAAACCGTTCGGAGAGGACGAGTTCGTGCAGAGCGATGGCGAACACCTGCACACCTATCTGTCAACTAAAGGCAATTTCGAGTGGGGCGAGAATGTGGTTCCGCATTACGCCTGGTTCGACGGGCAGGTCGAATACACGACGGGCGACCAGACAATTGACCCGACCGCCGTATTGGAGGTGAACAGGATCTCCGGTTCACCGGATGACGGCAAGTCGCGCATCTGGCCGTTCAAGCGCATGGAAGGCCGGCAGGCCTATGACACGCAACTCAACCACCTCGTCTACACCCAGGTGTATGGCCCGAAGACCGATACGGCGTTCTGGACGAATTTCGACTGGTCGAAGTCGATCAAGGCCGCGATGGATTATGTCGGCGCGCCCTATTCCGGCAAGTTCGATTTCGTCGACACCTACATGTACTGGCCGATCACGCACATGGTCGCGCCGAAGGAGGATGCGCTCGACTGCCAGGCCTGCCATGCCAAGGACGGGCGGCTTGCCGATCTCGCCGGCTTCTACATGCCCGGACGCGGAGCCGGCGGGCTGGTCGACAAGATCGGCCTGGCCGTATTGCTGGCAGCAATCGCCGGCGTGATCGGTCACGCCATACTGAGACTTGCAACGCGCCGGGGAGGGCACGCCTGATGACCGAACGTCTCGTCAAGGTTTATCCGAAGTTCGAGCGGTTCTGGCACTGGTCGCAGGCCGCGCTGATCTTCCTGCTGATCTTCACCGGGCTGGGGCTGCACGGGCTGCACGAATTCGTGCCGTTCCGGCCGGCGGTGATGCTGCATACCCTGGCCGCGCTCGCCCTTGTGGTGCTGTGGATATTCGCCATCTTCTGGCATCTGACCACCGGCACATGGCGGCACTACGTGCCGACCACGCAGGGCCTGTTCAAAGTGGCGCGGTTCTATGCGTTCGACATCTTCAAGGGCGCGCATCATCCCTACCGCAAGGCATTCTGGCGCAAGCACAATCCGTTGCAGGCGCTGACCTACCTGGCAATGAAGCTGGTCCTGTTTCCGGCGATCTGGGTGACCGGGATTGCCTATCTCACCTACAATTTCTGGGAGAGCCAGCCGAACGCTTCGATGATGCTGGAGATCGTTGCCAACCTGCACGTGCTGGTCGCCTACCTGATTGCGACCTTCGTCATCGTCCATGTCTACCTGCTGACCGCCGGCCACTCCTTCGTGGAGCACGTGAAGCCGATGATCACCGGCTTCGACATGGTCGACCTGACTGCGGAAGAGGAAGCCTATCTGGCGGCGGACGAGCCGGGACGGCTGAAATAGGGCCGCAACGCGGCGGCCCGGCCCCGGCTATTTCAGATAGCCGGCCAGCGTCGCCGCGACGCCGCCCCGCCAGAGCGCGTTCAGCGCCTTGGCGAAAGCGTCCGAAAAGACGGGGTTGTGGCCGAGATCGCCGAAGATGTCGTGCATGGACAGCCAGGCCGAGGGATCGGCGCGGGCAGCGATCGCCTGCCGGATCAGTCGTTCGGCCGCGATGTCGTCGATGGTGATCGGTTGGCCGTTTTCGTCGGTGCCGGCGCAGTAGCGGCACCACAGCGCCACTTCCAGCGCGAGACCGTCGACCGGCTGGCCGGCTTCCAGCCGCGCGGAGATTGCCGGCAGGATGAATTTCGGTTGCCGGTTGGAGCCGTCGAGGCAGAGTCGCGGGATCGTGTCGCCAACCGCCGAGTTTGAGAATCGGTCGACGATCTTGTCGTAATATCCCGTCAGGCTGACGCCGGGGATTTCCGGCACCGTCGGGATGATCTCGGTGAACTCCAGTTTTTCCAGGAAGCCGGTCACCAGCGGATTCTGCATCGCCTCGTGCACGAAATGGATCCCCAGAAGCCCGGCCGGATACGCAATTGTCGCGTGGCCGCCATTGAGAATGCGAAGCTTCATCAGTTCATAAGGTGCGACATCCTCGACGAATTCGACGCCGACGGTTTCAAGTGCAGGACGGCCTTGCGGGAAGTCGTCTTCCAACACCCATTGACGGAACGGTTCGCAGACGACCGGCGCGGCGTCCTCGATATCGAACTGGTCGCGCACGATGCCAATCTCGCGTGGGCCGGTCGCCGGGGTGATGCAATCGACCATGCCGCATGGAAAGGCGACATTGTCCGCGATCCAGTCATGCGCGTCGTCCGAACGGCCCTTGGCAAGCCCGAGCACGGCGTTGCGCGCGACATGACCGTTTTCCGGCAGGTTGTCGCAGGACATGACGGTGAACGGCGGCAATCCCGCAGCACGGCGCTTCATCAGCGCGCCGATCAAGATGCCGAAGACGGTTTTCGGATCGTCCGGGTTTTCACGGTCGGCGACGATTTCCGGATGGGCGTCGTCAAAACCGCCGGTCTTCGCATTCACGTAATAGCCACCTTCGGTGACCGTCAGCGAGACGATGCGGATTTCAGGAGCGGCCATGGTTTCAATCAGGGCTGCCGGATCGACAGCGGCAAAACCGATCATCGCGCCGCTGATCGTGGCGGAGAAGCCTTTCGGGTCGAGCTCGACCACCGTCGTCAGCCAATCCTGGCTTTCCAGCTTCGCGCGCATCGCCGCATCATAGGGCTTCACACCGGCGCCGATGATTGCCCAGTCGAGGTCGCGGCCGCTGTCAAACAGCCGGTGCAGATAGATCGCCTGGTGGGCACGATGGAAATTGCCGACGCCGAGATGGACGATGCCGGGCGACAGATCGGCGCGCGCATAGCCGGGCCTGGCGACGTTTGCCGGTAGGTCGGAGAGAGTGGAAAGCGAGAGTTTCGTGGCCATTGTTATCAGCTCATCCATTGGCCGCCGTCGACATTGTAACACTGGGAGACGATGTAATCGGCTTCATCGGAGGCCAGGAAAACCGCCATGCCGGTGAGATCCTCGGCACGTCCCATGCGGCCATACGGGACGGCTTCGCCGACTTCCTTTTTCTTCTGCCCCGGAGCCTTGTTTTCGTATTTGGCGAAGAAGGCATCGACGCCATCCCAGTGTTCGCCATCGACCACGCCGGGCGCGATGGCGTTCACGTTGATGCCATGCCCGATCAGGTTCAGTCCGGCCGACTGGGTCAGGCTGATGACGGCGGCCTTGGTGGCGCAGTAGACAGCGACGAGCGGTTCACCGCGACGACCGGCCTGGCTTGCCATGTTGATGATCTTCCCGCCGCCGCCGCGCTCGATCATGTGACGGGCGACCGCCTGCAGGGTGAACAAGGTGCCGCCGACATTGATATCGAAGACACGCCGATAATCCTCGCGGGTGATCTCGACGATGGGCGCCGCGGTAAACAGCGCCGCATTGTTGACGAGGATATCGATCCGGCCCAGTTGTTTCACCGTTTCGGCGACGGCTGCGTCAATGCTGTCCTGGTCGGTGACGTCCATCTCGACCGCAATTGCGGCATCGCCGATTTCATCGGCGGATTCCCGTGCGCGTGCGATATCGATGTCGGCAATCGCGATTTTCGCGCCTTCGCGCACATAGGCTTCCGCGAAAGCCCTGCCGATACCGCGGGCGGCTCCGGTGATCAGCGCGGTTTTACCGTCGAGGCGGTTCATCGAATGGCCATTCCGGCCGCGTCGAAACGGTGCAGGTGTTCCTCGTGCGGCGTCAGCCAGACGCTGTCGCCGTGATGCAGGTCGACCTCGCCGCCAGCGCGCACCGTCAGCAGCCCGAAATCGGTCTGGACATGCAGGAAGGTGTCGGAGCCGAGGTGCTCGGAGACGCCGACCTTGCCTTTCCAGGTCCCGCTGCTAGTCGACAGGTCGATGTGTTCGGGGCGGATGCCGATGGTCGCGGCGTTGTGCTTTTGTGCCTCCGGCCCTTCGATGAAGTTCATCTTCGGCGAGCCGATGAAGCCGGCGACGAACTTGTTGCGCGGTGTCTTGTAGAGTTCGAGCGGCGAGCCGACCTGCTCGATGACGCCGGCATGCAGCACGACGATCTTGTCGGCCATGGTCATCGCCTCGACCTGGTCGTGGGTGACGTAGATCATCGTCGTCTTGAGATTCTGGTGCAGCTCGGAAATCTCGAGCCGCATGTTGACGCGCAGCGCGGCATCGAGGTTCGACAACGGCTCGTCGAACAGAAAGGCCTCCGGCTCGCGCACGATGGCGCGGCCAATGGCGACGCGCTGGCGCTGGCCGCCCGAGAGTTGCCCCGGCCGGCGTTCCAGATAGTCGGTCAGGTTGAGCACGCTGGCGGCGGCGGCGACCTTCTGCTCCGCCTCGGCGGGATCGATGCCCGCCATCTTCAGCGGGAAAGCGATATTCTTCCTCACCGACATGTGGGGGTAGAGCGCATAGGACTGGAACACCATGGCCAGTCCGCGTTTTGCCGGCGGTTTCGAGGTCGCGTCGGCGCCATCGATCTCGATGATGCCCGAGGTGACGTCTTCCAGCCCTGCGATCAGGCGGAGCAGGGTCGACTTGCCACAACCGGACGGGCCGACGAAAACGACGAATTCGCCATCGTTGATCTCGAGGTCAAGCGGCGGGATGACGTTTGTCGCCCCGAAGCTCTTGGTGACTTGCTTGAGCGTAATGCTTCCCATGATGGCCCCCTATTTCACCGCGCCGAAGGTCAGGCCGCGGACCAGTTGTTTCTGGCTGAACCAGCCCATGATCAGGATTGGCGCGATGGCCATCGTCGAAGCCGCCGAAAGCTTGGCATAGAATAGACCTTCAGGGCTGGAATAGCTGGCAATGAAGGCCGTCAGCGGGGCCGCCCTGGCTGCGGTCAGATTGAGGGTCCAGAATGCCTCGTTCCAGGCGAGGATGACGTTGAGCAGCAGCGTCGAGGCGATACCCGGCACGGCCATCGGCGTCAGCACGTAAAGGATCTCCGACCACAGCGTCGCGCCGTCCATGCGCGCGGCCTCGAGGATCTCGCCGGGAATTTCCCTGAAATAGGTGTAGAGCATCCAGACGATGATCGGCAGATTGATCAGCATCAGCACGATGACCAGCCCGATGCGGCTGTCGAGAATACCAAGCTGAATGAACAGCAAATAGATCGGGTAAAGCACCCCGACCGCGGGCAGCATCTTGGTCGAGAGCATCCACATCAGGATGTCCTTGGTGCGCTTGGACGGTACGAACGCCATCGACCAGGCGGCGGGCACAGCTATGATCAATCCCAGGATGGTCGAGCCAAAGGCGAGGATCACGGAGTTGATAAAATGCTTGGAGTAGTCCGAGCGCTCCTGCACCACCCCGTAGTTTTCGAACGTCCAGGCAGAGGTCAGAACCTGGATCGGTGCCTTGATCGCGTCGCCTTCAGCCTTGAATGACAGGATGATGATCCAGAGGATCGGGAAGAAGATCAGCAACCCGATCCCCCAAGCGACGACGGTGTTGATCGTCTTGCGTTGCGTAGTGACTGCGCGGGCCATGGGGCTGTCCTCCTCACGCGTCCAGGTTCTTGCCGACGATGCGCATCAGAAAGATGGCAACGATATTGGCGAGGATGATGGCGTAGACGCCGCCGGCCGACCCAAGGCCGACATTCTGGCTTTCGAGCACGCGCTGGTAGATCAGGTAGGTGAGAGTCCTTGTCCCGAATGCGCCGCCAGTGGTGACGAAGATCTCGGCAAAGATCGACAACAGGAAGATCGTCTGGATCAGTATCACGATGGTGATCGCTCGGGAGAGGTGAGGCAGCACGATGTAAAAAAAGCGCGAGGTGACCGGCGCGCCGTCCATTTCGGCGGCTTCGAGCTGTTCGCTGTCGAGAGACTGGATCGCGGTCAACAGGATCAGCGTCGCAAAGGGCAGCCATTGCCAGCTGACGATCATGATGATCGACTGCAGCGAGGCCTGGCTCAGCCATTCCACCGGTGTCGCGCCGAAGAAGCGGTAGACATGTGCGAGGAAGCCGTTCACCGGGTCCATGAACAGGTTCTTCCAAACCAGCGCGGATACAGTGGGCATTACGAAGAAGGGCGCGATGACGAGGATACGCACAACGCCCTGGCCCCACATCGGTTGATCCAGCATGATCGCCAGCAGGATGCCGAGCACGACGGTGATAAGCAGTACGCCGCCGACAATCAGCAGAGTGGTCACGACGCTTGGCCAAAAGGAACTGGCCGAGACAAAGCGCGCGTAGTTTTCGAACCCGACCCAATCAAGCCCGGTGCTCAGCGAGTCGCCCCTGAGTGGCAGGTACTTCTTGAACGAGAAGAAGAGCGTCATCGTCAGCGGCACGAGCATCCATCCGAGAAGGAGGATAACCGCGGGGGCCATCATCAGGCGGGCGGCAGATCTTGAATGCTGGGTCGCCATGGCATGCCTCTTCCATTGGCGGACAGGCTGTCCGGGGTGGAATTCGGGTTGGGCAAGGGCCTGAGTTGGCCCAGAGGGCGGCCGATGGCCGCCCTCCAGTGGGAGGAGACTTAACGGTAGCCTGCGGCTTCCATCGCGTCGTTGGTGATAGCCTGGGCCTTGGCGAGCGCCTCATCGACAGTCTGCTGACCTGCATAGACCGCCGAGAACTCCTGGCTGACCTCGGTCGCGATACCGGCAAACTCCGGAATGGCGACGAACTGGACGCCGACATAGGGGACCGGCTTGACGGTCGGATTCTTCGGATCAGCTAGGTTGATGGATTCGAGGGTCATCTTCGCAAACGGGATGTCCTTGTATTCCGGATTCTCGTACAGCGAAGTACGCGCGCCAGGAGGCACATTGGCCCAACCTTCCTTCGAAGCGACCAGATCTATGTAGTCCCTGGACGTTGCCCATTCGATGAACTGCTTGGCCGCATCGATCTTCTGCGAACCGGCAGGAATGGCCAGTGCCCAGGCCCATAGCCAGTTGGCGCGCTTGCTCACGCCCTCATGGTTCGGAGCCAGTGCGAAGCCGACCTTGTCCGCAACGGTGGAGTCTTTCGGATTCGTCACGAAAGATGCCGCAACGGTTGCGTCGATCCACATGCCGCACTTGCCCTGCTGGAAGAGCGACAGGTTTTCGTTGAACCCGTTGGTTGCATAACCCGCGGGGCCGGACTCTTTCATCATGTCGACGAAGAAGGTGAGCGCCTCCTTCCATTCCGGCTGATCGAACTGTGCATTCCAGTCCTCGTCGAACCAGCGCGCGCCGAACGAGTTGCCGGTAACGGTAATGAAGGCGCCGCCTTCACCCCAGCCGGCCTTGCCGCGCAGGCAGATGCCGTTGATGTCGTTGTCACGATCGGTCATCGCGGCCGCGGCCTCGCGGATGAATTCCCAGGTCGGACCCTCGGGCATGGTCAGCCCGGCCTTTTCCATGAGGTCGGTGCGGTACATGATCATCGATGATTCGCCGTAGAACGGTGCGGCATAGAGCGTGCCGTCGTAAGACAGACCGCTGCGCATCGCGGGCAGAAGGTCATCAACATCGTAGTCGGCCGACAGACCGTCGAGCGGGACCAGCCAACCGTTCTTGCCCCAGATCGGGGTTTCGTACATGCCGATGGTCATGATGTCGAAAGCACCGCCCTTGGTGGTGATATCGGTCGTCACGCGCTGGCGCAGGACGTTCTCTTCCAGCGTGACCCATTCGACTGTGTGACCGGTCTTGGCCGTGAAGTCGTCGGTCAGGCCCTGCATGCGGATCATGTCGCCATTGTTGACCGTGGCGATGGTCAGCGATTCCGCGGACACGCCCGAAACGGCAATCGACAGCGCAGACGCGCCCAGAAGGGCGCGGACGAAGATTTTCATGATTTTCCTCCCAATGCCGCAATGGGCATTTGCTACAATAACGGGCAGATATTCACATTGGACCGGGCGCGAGTCAATACGCCGGACGAACGGATTCACATCCCGAATCCGGAACTCGACAGAAAGCCTTTTTAAATCAGTGTGTTATAGTTGGTGAGCAAACGCTCAATCTTTGAGCAATTGCTCTGCAGTGTGCTCATTCGTGATCAGGCAGTTGATCAGCCTGCCCTTCATGGCAGCACGGATGGCTTCGACCTTGGCATCTCCTGCTGCAATTCCGAAAACCGGATTAGCGGAATCGACGACGAGCGGCGCGCTGTTGACGCGGTCATTGACAAGGCCTTCGAGGACCACGCCGTTCCGGTCGTAGATCCAGCTTGTGATCTCGCCAACCGCACCGGCGCGGTTGAGCGCGCGGATTTCGTCGCGGGTCAGGAAGCCGTCGATGAAGATCGGCGCATTCAGGTCCATATTGCCGACCCCGACAAAGGTGACGTCTGCCTGCCGGGCCAATTCGAGGATGTTGTGCACGGGCTCCTGATTGTGGAGGATTCGCCGTTCTTCTGCGGATCTGGCGTGCACCGGCAGCGGCATCGGGTAGTGGCGTGCCTTGACCCTTTCAGCCATGCGGATGACGACGTTGTAGGCGGTCGCCGAGCCGTCCGACATCATGTTGCCGAGAAGCGAGACGATCGAATGTTGCGGGCAGTCGAGCGGCGGCAATTGCTCGACGCAGGCACGCAGCGCGCGGCCTGTGCCGATGGCGATAATTTTCGGGTGCTGTGACTTCAGGTGACGTTCCATTTCGGCCGCGCCCGCCTGGGCGATGCCGACGATGGAAGACGGTGCATCGGGGTCGCTCGGCACGACCTCGCAACTCTTGAGGCCATAGGTCTCCGTCAGGCCCTGACTCAGTTCCATGCAATGGGCGATGGGGTGATCGAGGCGCACCTTGATCAGTCGTTCGCTCACAGCAAGGGACACCAAGCGTTGTGCCGACTGGCGCGAGACGCCAAGCTTGCGGGCGATTTCGTCCTGGGTGTTTCCGGCAACGTAGTAGAGCCAGCCGGCGCGGGCTGCCTCGTCGAGACGGCTTGTTTCAGTTTCTGTCCAGTTAGCCATTGCTTACGGTTGCCGCCTCGGTACGTTTCTTCAAGTGAGGGGCCATTTCAAAGAATTGCGTCCATTTGTCAAAAACGGTGAGTGTTCCGCCCTGGTCGAGTTCAGCGCGGGCGAGGCCTTCAAGATGGCTTCCGCCGGTAAAGCGCCAGACCTGCATGCCGGCAGTCTGGGCAGCGACGACGCCAGGCATCGAGTCCTCGATGACAAGGCATCGCGCCGGTTCGATCCCCATGGATTCGGCGGTGAAGTAGAAGAGATCCGGCGCGGGTTTGCCGTTCTTCACTTGCGATGCGGTGAACAGCCGGTCGCCGAAACGCGGCGCGAGCCCGGTTAGCGCCAGCGACCGCCGGGCCCGTTTCGGGCTGGAACTTGTGGCGACGCAGGATGCGACCCCGAGTTCGTCAATCACCGTGTCGACGCCAGGCACCGCACGCAGTTCCGTTTCGAAGGCCGAGAGCAGGTCGCTGCGGTAGCGTTCCTCGAAATCGGAATCGAGATCGAGTCCGTAGGAAATACGCACCTCGGCGGCGACCTTCGTCCAGGAGCGACCCAGGAAGTGTTTTTGTACATAGGAAAAATCAACATGGACGCCGACACGACCGAGCTGATCGATAAGGATACGCGCGCTGATGACCTCGCTGTCGATGAGCACGCCATCGCAATCGAAAATCACCAGTTCGATCGGTTCCTCGTGCATTGACGATTTTCCTGTTCATGGATCTGCTGGCTGGAGCGGATAGCATGCGTTGAGTGTTTTGAGCATGATCTGGACGGCTTCGCCAAGTCGGGACTTAACAAGTTGTCGTTTGCGTGTATAATAATGCATATTTGCACTATATTGCATATATGGAGGCGTGCATGACCGAACAAAATGGGACATCGGCGCAGGGCAATTGCTGGTTCGGTCTCATTCGCAAACGTTTCGCCGGAGCGGGAATGCGTGCCACGGCTCCGCGCAAAATGATCGCGCTTACGGTGTTCGCCGGCGACAGGGACCGCCACTTCACGGCGCAGGAGGTTCACCGGAATCTCGTCGGTGCGGGCTCGCGGCTCAGCCTGGCCACTGTCTACAACACGTTGAACAGTTTCAGTGACGCCGGTCTCCTTCGCAAGATCCCGGTCGGCGACGGCAATTTTTTCTTCGATACAAACAAATCCGAGCACGTCCATCTCGTCACGGAGAACGGAGACGGGACACACACCATATCCGATGCGGACGACCTGGAAAGTGCGATTTGCGAGCTCAGGCAGTTGGCCATGGCGCACGAGAATACTGCGGTTATCCGTATTATCATCTGAACAGCTGGAAGCGCAGGGCGTTTCGGTGGAATCGCGCGTTCCGCGCTTTGGTGGCCGTCATCGGCCCTTATGCAAAATAGTGCTTTACAGTGCGCCGGATATATGTGTTAAATTTCATCTAACCCGGGCTTGGTTCTAGTCTCTGCACTAAAGTGCATATCGGCCGCGCGGGGGACAGGGCCCTTGGGAGAGGGCTTCGAATTGGGAGGATTCAAAATGAAGAAATTCGTTTGCGCCGCACTTGGCGCAGTCGCATCGCTTACGCTGGTGTCCAATGCAGCGGTTGCTGAGGTCAAGGTTGGCTTGCTACTGCCGAAGAGCGGCAACTATGCCGCCCTGGGTCAGGAAATCGAAGACGGTTTCGTGATGGCACTGGAAGATGCCGGGATGACGGGCGATTTCGCTCTCGTCAGCGAAGATAGCGAAGCCAAGCCGCCGGTCGGCGTCGCCAAGGCGCGCAAGCTGGTGTTGCAGGACGAAGTCGATGCGATGGTCGGTATCGTTTCCTCGGCCGTGCTCGGTGCGGTGCGCGACTTCGTGGATGGCGCGAAAGTGCCACTGATCGTCGCCAATGCCGGCAACGATGACGCGACCGGCGCGAACTGCAGCAAGTACATCACGCGCGTGTCCTTCTCCAACGGGCAGATCAATCGCCCGATGGGAACGTGGATGGCCGAACAGGGCATCAAGAAGGTCTACACGATGGCGCCGGACTATGCCGCCGGTCACCAGATGATAGAGGCATTCACGGAGAGCTTCACGGCAGCCGGCGGGGAGATTGTCGGTTCCGAGTTTACGCCCTTCGGAAAGACCCAGGACTTCGGCCCATACCTCACCAAGGCAAAGGCTGCATCGCCGGACGCGATTTTCGTCTTCTATGCCGGCGGCGAAGCGATCTCCTTCGTCAAGCAGTACGACTCGTTCGGCATCAAGAAGGACATCCCGCTCTTCGCGTCGGGCTTCCTGACGTCGCCGCTTTATGTTGCTGCGGAGGGCCCCGCTGCTATCGGGATCAAGACGTCGCTGCACTATGTGCCGACGCTCGATACTCCGGAGAACAAGGCATTCGTCGAGGCATTCAGCGCAAAGTTCGGCCGGGCGCCCTCCGAGTATGCGGTGCAGGGCTATGACGCAGCACGCGTTCTGGTCGAGGCGGTGAAAGCCGGCGCTACCGATCGCGAGTCGATCGCCGAAGCGCTGCCGAAGGTTTCCTACACCGGTCCGCGCGGTCCGCTGACCATCGACCCGGCAACCAACAACGTCGTGCAGAACATCTACATCTACGAAACCGTCGCCGATGGCGATGCATTGACGCAGAAGATCGTCGGCACGGTCGACGAGGTTCGCGATCCGGTCAATGGATGTGGACTTCAGTAGTCAAGACTGACTGAAACTCCCGGCGCGGGTCCGCCTGCGCCGGGTTTTCGCGAAGACACCATGGGGAGGGCGTCTTGGTCGCCGATGTCGATTTCTGGCTGACGCAGTTCCTCAACGGGCTGCAGCTGTCGATGTTGCTTTTCCTGCTTTCGATCGGCCTGACGATCATTTTCGGCCTCATGCACTTCGTCAATCTGGCGCATGGCGCGCTCTACATGGTCGGCGCCTATGCCGGTGTGAGCGCGGCGGCATCGCTCGGCAACTACTGGGCGGCGTTGTTTGTCGCGCCACTTGCGGTCATGGTGTTCGGGATCATCCTTTATGTGCTCGTTATCCGGCGCATGCGGCGCGCGGGGCCGATGAACCAGGTCCTCGTTACATTCGGCCTGATTTTCGTGATCGTCGATCTGGTGCGCATCGTATGGGGCGACATCGCGCTCGGCATGGAGCAGCCGGCGATCCTGTCCGGCCCGGTCGAGGCGCTCGGGGTGCTTTATCCCGCCTACCGGCTCTTCATCATCGGCGTCGGCTTCCTCGTCCTGATCGCGCTCAGCCTTGTCCTGTCGCGCACCCAGATCGGCGCGATGGTGCGGGCGGGCGTGGAGAATGACGCCATGGCGTCCTGCCTGGGGATCAATGTGGAACGCCTGTTCTTTGCCGTCTTCTGTGTCGGTTGCGCCCTTGCCGGGCTTGCCGGGGCCATCGCCGCTCCGGTGTTCTCGGCGACGCCCTCGATGGCGACCGACATCCTGATCCCCACGCTCATAGTCGTCGTGATCGGCGGGCTCGGCAGCCTGCGCGGCGCGATCGCCGGCTCGCTGATCGTCGGTTTCATCCAGACTTTCGGTGCCGTCGTCCTGCCCGGTTTTGCGTCGGTGCTGGTCTATGTGTTGCTTGCCACGATCCTCATCTTCAAGCCGGCCGGTCTTCTGCCGGCCCGGAGCTGACGCATGTTTCACCAGACATCCCTTAAGAGCCTTGCCGTCGCGGCGGTCATAATCGGGCTTTCGCTCTATGCCGCCTTCGGCGGTTATTTCCCGCGCGAAATCGTGATCGAGATCGCGTTGCTGGCGATCCTCGCCATCAGCCTCGATTTCGTCGCCGGTTATGGCGGAATGGTGTCGCTGTGCCATGGCGCGATCTACGGCATCGGCGCATATACTTTTTCCGGCATGACCGCCATCGCCGGTTTCGATGCGACGACGGCAACGATCGCCGCCCTGGTGGCGACCGCGCTTTTCGGCCTGTTCGTCGGCGCGGTGACGGCGAATATCTCCGGCATCTTCTTCATCATGGCGACGCTGGCTTTCGGACAGATGGCCTATGTCATCGTGTTCGAATGGAAAGCGCTCGGCGGCGACGACGGGCTGTCCGGCGTGTCGCGCTACGACTTTTCTGCCATCGGCATCAATCTCAACGACTCGCTGCAGTTCGCGCTGTTCTGCCTGGCGGCCGTGATTGCTGCCTACGTTGCGGCCGCGTTCGTTTTGCGCAGCAGTTTCGGAAGGACGCTGAGCGGCATCCATTCCAACGAGGATCGCATGCGGGCGCTGGGTCTTTCCGCATGGAAACATAAGGCCGTCGCGTTTTCCTTTTCCTCGGTGCTGGCCGGTGCGGCGGGGATTCTCGCCGCCCAACACACGATGTTCGTTTCGCCGGAACTGCTCGTATGGACAGTGTCTGGCGAGGTGCTGATTGTCGTCATTCTCGGCGGGCTGGGAACGCTGGCCGGGCCGATCGTCGGCGCGGCGCTGCTCGTGTTCCTAAAGCACGAGGTCAGCGCTTATACGGAGCACTGGCATTTGCTGATTGGCCTGTTCCTTATCGCCGCCGTCATGGCGGGCGGCCGCGGGGTATATGGCCAGATCGAGCATTATCTGCAGCGCCGCATCGCGAGGCCGGCCGATGCTTGAAGTCCTCGATCTGTGCAAGAATTTCGGCGGATTGCGCGTGTCGCGAAACATCGCCATGCACCTGGAAAAGGGTGAGCGCCGGGTCGTGCTCGGGCCGAACGGCGCCGGCAAGACGACGTTGTTCAACCTTCTCGCCGGCACGCTGCAACCGACTTCGGGTGACATCCTGCTCGACGGGACGCGAATCACCGGTTTCAATGTCGAGCAGCGGGCGCGTCTCGGTCTGTCGCGCAGCTACCAGAAGAACAACCTGTTCGAAGGGCTGACGGTGCGCGAAAACCTGTCACTGGCCGCCGCGACAGCACAGGGCAAGGCCTCGTCCTTCTTTTCAAGAGCTCACGAGAGCGCCGGCATCCGCGAAACTGTCGAGGAAGTGGCGGAGATGGTGGGGCTTGAAGACAAGCTCGAACTTGGCGTCGCGCATGCCTCTTACGGCAACAGGCGTCAGCTCGAAGTGGGTCTCGCGCTGGCCACGAAACCGAAACTCCTGCTGATGGACGAGCCGACGTCCGGCGTCGGCCCCGGCATGATCGACGCCTTTCACCGCTTGATCGCCTCGCTTCCGCGCGACCTGACAATCGTCATCATCGAGCACGATCTCGATCTCGGCTTCGATGTGGCCGACCGCATTACCGTGCTCAATTACGGCGAGGTGGTTTTCGAGGGAACGCCGGAGGAAACGAAGGGAAGCGACGTGGTCAGGGAAATCTATCTCGGCGATTGGCAGGGCGATGCTTGAAGTCCGCGAACTGCAGGCCGGCTATGGCGAAACCCAGGTCATTCACGGCGTCGATATCGCCGTGCGCGAGGGGCAGTTCCACGCGATTCTCGGCCGCAACGGCGTTGGCAAGACAACGACGCTGAAAACCATTGTCGGCCTGCTGCCGGCCTTTGGCGGCGACGTGGTTTTCCAGGGCAAGTCGATCGACAGGCATCAGCCATACGACATCGCCCGCCAGGGCATCGCCTATGTGCCGGAGACCCGCGACATTTTCGGATCGCTGTCGGTGATCGAGAACTTGCGGCTTGCCGCGCGGCTCTCGGCGGGCCGCGATCGCAAGTGGACGGTCGAACGGATCTTCGACTTCTTCCCCAATCTGGCCAACCGTCGCGACAATGGCGGCAATCAGCTTTCCGGCGGCGAACAGCAGATGCTGGCGATCGGCCGCGCGCTTGTGATGAATCCGACGCTGCTGATCCTGGACGAGCCGACCGAAGGGCTCGCGCCGATCGTCGTGCGGCAGATCTTCGACAAGCTCAAGGAACTGAGGAACGAGGGCATGACCATGCTGCTCGTCGAACAGAACTTCCATTTCGCGACGCATCTCGCCGACACGGCCAGTATCTTCGGGCGTGGCCAGTGCGTGTGGACCGGAACGTCACAAGACCTTCGCGCCGACAGCGAATTGCACGAGAAATGGCTCGGCGTCTGATCATGAGAAAATCAGATTTAGCGGGATGTATTATATTGCGCATCTTCTCTGAAATATGTAATATTATGCACAAGTCGTGATAACGGAGAACTGGCTCTCGCCGGGGGCATGCGGAGGAGTACGAAGTGTCGAAGCAGCAATTCCTTGAAGCCGTTTCAACCATCGCGGATCGCATTGGTAGCCGGCCGCTCGATTCGTCACTGGCCACCTTCCTGAATTCCGAATTTCCCGCTGACGGCGAGGCATTCGCCAAACTGAAATCGCTTTGCGCGGAAGGCGAGGCGGAAGGCTGGCTGATGGCGCGCGAAGCCGGCGGCATAAAGTTCGGCCGTGCCGTGAAGCCGGGCGCGGAAGCGGGCAATTTCAGCGTCGACGTGGTGCGCATGAAAGACGTCAAGGGACCACATCACGTCCACACGACAGGTGAGATCGGCGCCATCATGGGCATCTCGGGCGAGCCGAAATTCGATGGTTTCGCGGAGGGGTGGTATGTCTACGAGCCCGGTTCCGATCACCATCCGACCGTGCAGGGAGGCGACGCCTATGTCCTCTACCTGCTGCCAAACGGCGCGATCGAGTTTACCGGCCGCTAGCTGCGGCGCACCCGGGCTCGGCCCGGACCCGTGCATGAGTGCGCGCTACGGGAGCGATGCGCGCAAGGGAGGATAAATGACAACCATAAACGAGAACGCGGCCGTTTACTTCGTGGACCGGCACGCCGGGGCCGACTACCGCCACAAGCCGGCTTTCATCGAAGGCGGTTCGGGCAACCAGATCAGCTATGCCGAACTGGCGCGCGAAACGGGCCGAATGGCCGATCTCTACGAGCGTCACGGCATCCGCCGCGAGGAACGTGTGGCGATGCTGGTGCTCGACTGTCTCGCCTTTCCGATCATCTTCTGGGGCAGCCTGAAAGCGGGCGTCGTGCCGGTTGCGCTCAATACGCTTCTGGCCGGCGACGTCTATGCGACGATCCTCAAGGACAGCCGTGCGCGGGTGTTGTTCGTTTCAGTGGAATTGTTGCCGGTCGTCGAGGCGGTGTTGTCCGAATGCCCCGACCTCGAAAAGATCATCGTCGTCGGCGATACGCCGAAGGACGGCTATCTTTCGTTTCATGACGAAGTCGCCGCGAGCAAGTTCCGCGAACCGCTCGATGTCTGCGCCGACGAATGCGCGTTCTGGCTCTATTCGTCCGGTTCGACCGGGCAGCCGAAGGGCGTGCGCCATGTCCACGGCAATCTGAAGTACACCGCCGATACCTATGGCGAGCAGGTACTCGGAATCGAGCATGACGATACGGTCTACTCGGCGGCGAAGCTCTTCTTCGCCTATGGCCTTGGCAACGGCATGACGTTTCCGATGTCGGTCGGCGCGACCACGGTGCTGCTTGCGGGCAGGCCGACGCCGGATTCCGTTTGCGACATTCTCGACCGGTTCAAGCCGACAGTGTTCTGCGGTGTGCCGACGCTATACGCGGCACTGTTGGCGCATGTAGATCACGGCAATGCACAGATATCCGCACCGTTGCGGCGTTGCATTTCGGCGGGCGAGGCGCTGCCGGAAAAGGTCGGCAGCCATTGGCGCAACCTGACCGGTTGCGACATCCTCGACGGTGTCGGCTCCACCGAGATGCTGCATATCTTCCTGTCCAACCGTCCGGGCGATGTTGTCTATGGCACCTCCGGCGTGGCGGTTCCGGGATACGAAATCCGTCTTGTCGACGAGCATGACGAGGAAATCGGGCCGGGCGGTGTCGGTGAACTGCTGGTCAAAGGCGCGTCGTCGGCATCGGATTACTGGAACCAGCGCGAAAAGAGCCGGTCGACCTTCGAGGGTGAGTGGACGCGCACCGGCGACAAGTACGAGAAGACCGAGAGCGGCCGGCTGATCTATTGCGGGCGCACCGACGACATGTTCAAGGTCAGCGGCATCTGGGTTGCGCCGTTCGAGATCGAACAGGCGCTAGTCGCCCACCCTTCGGTCCTGGAAGCGGCCGTCGTCGCGGCGCGCGACGAGGAGGGACTGGAGAAGCCCAAGGCTTTCGTCGTCCTCAAGCAGGGCGAAGGCGGCGATCACCTCGCCGAGGAACTCAAGGAAATCGTCAAGGAGCGCATCGGCAAGTGGAAATATCCGCGTTGGGTGGAGATTGTGCCCGATCTGCCGAAGACCGCTACCGGAAAAATCCAGCGCTTCAAACTGAGGGATTAACGTCATGGCCGATTTCGAATGGCGCGAGGGCGCCGCATCGACGATCACCGTAAACGGCAAAAAGCTGGAGGCTGTCTGTTACGGTCCGCCGCCCGGCAAGGCGCCGACCATCGTCATGTTGCATGAGGGGCTCGGTTGCGTCGCGCTGTGGCGCGAATTCCCGAAGAGACTGGCGGAGGCGACCGGCTTCGGCGTTTTCGTCTGGTCGCGTGCCGGCTATGGCCAGTCCGATCCCGTCGATCTGCCGCGTCCGCTCGACTACATGACGCGCGAGGCGCTGGATGCGCTGCCGGGCGTGCTCGACGCTATCGGTTTCACCAACGGTATCCTTCTAGGCCACAGCGACGGCGCGTCGATCGCGGCGATCTATGCCGGCGGCGTGGAGGACTTCCGCGTGCGCGGCCTCGTATTGATGGCGCCGCATTTCTTCACGGAGGAAGGCGGGCTGAATTCCATCGCCGAGGCGAAAGAGGCTTATGACAAAGGCGATCTGCGCGGCAAGCTCGCCAAGTACCACAAGGACGTCGACAACGCGTTTCGCGGCTGGAACGACGCCTGGCTCGATCCCGGTTTCAAGAGCTGGAATATCGGCGAGGCGATCGATTATCTGCGCATCCCGGTTCTGGCGATCCAGGGTGCCGACGACCAGTACGGGACGCTGGCGCAGATCAAGGAAATCGAGGACCGGATCTATTCGCCGGTCGATGTGGAGATCCTGTCCAACTGCAAGCACTCGCCGCACATCGAGCAGCCGGAAAAGACGCTCGCGGCGATCTCGGAATTCTGCGCCCGGCTGGCGCGCATCGAGGCAGCCAAGGTCGAAGTGGCATGAAACTGGAAAGCCTGATCAGCGGCCAATGGATGGCGGGAGCGGGCGGGGGGCGCGCACTCGTCAATCCGGTCACCGGGGAGACGGTCGCTCATGCCGACGCGTCGGGGCTCGATCTCGCCGGCGCGATGGAATTCGCGCGCGATAGTGGCGGCGCCGCGCTGCGTGCCATGAGTTTTGCCGAGCGCGGCAAGCTGCTCAAGGCTATCGCCGACGTGCTCGTCGCGAACCGCGACAAGTACGAGGAGATTGCCCGCATCAACAGCGGCAACACCAAGCTCGATGCCTCGATAGACATCGACGGCGGGATCGGCACGCTGAAATATTATGCACGGGTCGGCCAGTCGCTCGGCGATGCGACAACGATCATGGAGGCAGGACAGGATCAGTTGGCCAAGGAGCCAGTGTTCTTCTCGCGGCATTTGTGGACGTCGCGGCCCGGCGTTGCGCTGCAGATCAACGCTTTCAACTTCCCGTCCTGGGGCATGTGGGAGAAGGTCGCGGTCGCGACGATCGCCGGCGTGCCAAGCATGGCCAAGCCCGCGACGGCGACGGCGTGGCTGTCGCATGAAATGATACGCGACGTGGTCGCCGCGGATATCGTGCCTGCCGGTGTGCTCAACATCGTCTGCGGCAATGGCGAGGGATTGCTCGATGCGCTCGGTCCGATGGATTCGGTTGCCTTCACGGGCTCGGCCGATACCGGCCGGCTGATCCGCTCTCATGCGAACGTGATGGATAGCGGCGCGCGTGTGACCATCGAGGCGGACAGCGTCAACGCAACCATTCTCGGGCCGGACGTCACACCGGACAGCGGGCTGTTCGATCTTGCCATACGCGAGGTTTCGAAGGCACTTTCGGTGAAGGCCGGGCAATTGTGCACCAACATCCGCCGAATCCTGGTGCCGCGCGAGCATCTCGATGCGTTCACGGAAGCGGTTGCGGCTTCGGTCAACCAATTCAAGACCGGCGATCCGGCGGACGAGGCTGTCCGTGTCGGCCCTCTGGTCAACAAACGTCAGCAGCAGGATGCTTTCGACGGTATTGCGAAGTTGTCCGCGGAAGCCCGTGTTGTCACCGGCGGAGATATTCCCGCCGACCTGAACGGTGATCTGGCCAACAAGGGTGCGTTCGTGGCGCCGACGCTGCTATGTTGCGTCGAGCCGCATGCGGCGAAGGCCGTGCATGCCGTCGAGGTGTTCGGGCCCTGCGCAACGGCGATGCCGCATGACGGCATTGCGGATGCCGCCGATATCGCCGTGCATGGCGGCGGTTCGCTGGCGCTTAGCCTGTTCACGAACGACGCGCATACGCGCATGCATGCTGCGTCGCTGCTCGGCCCCTGGCACGGGCGCATCATGATGGTGGACGAGGAAACCGGGCGCAATCACACGGGCCATTCGATCGTCATGCCGCAATGCGTGCATGGCGGACCGGGTCGAGCCGGTGGCGGCGAGGAGCTTGGCGGATTGCGAGGGCTGCGCCTGCACATGCAGCGCAGCGCGATCCAGGGGTCGCCTGCGGCATTCGATGCGCTATCGGAGGACGCCGCCGAAGCGGCGCTGTGACGGGAGATGCGTGTCGCGGATTTGCCATTGCCGCCGCACCGGCACATTCCGGGACAGAACGCGCGGCCGGACGAGGCGTTTTTCGACGACATCAAGTCGGATAGCGGCCATGCCTGGCTGTACGGTATCCGGCTGTTCAATTGCGGTTTCTACTGGGAGGCGCATGAAGTGCTCGAGCCGGTCTGGCTCAATGCGTTGCCGAACAGCCGCGAACGCCATCTGGTGCAGGCCGTCATCCACCTTGCCAATGGACTCCTGAAGCAAGCGATGGGGCGTCCAAATGCGCGCCAGCGTCTCGCGGGCCTTGCGCGTAGCCGGCTTGCCGAAGCCTTTCCCGAGGCGCGGGGACGCCTCATGGGTATTGATGCAGCGGACATTATGGCGGCGGTGGACAGGCTGACGGAAGGCAATGCCGAAATCAGGCTGAACGTATGATGTGAATTATAATTCATAGTTCGAGAATCGAGCGGAATTCGGAATTAGTACGTAAAAACAATGAAATTAGACAGGTTTAAAAGAGATGTTTCTGGTTTGCTTTTCGGCTGAACAGCACTATAATGCATCAAGCAAAACAATGCCTCAACGGGAGTGAGCGACGTGTCCAAACGCATCGATTTTCAAACTGACCCTTCGCGCTATCGGCACTGGCGCGTCGATTATGAGGGGCCGGTAGCTCATCTCTACATGGACGTGGACGAGAATGGCGGCCTGTTCGAGGGCTATGAGCTGAAGCTCAATTCATACGATCTCGGCGTCGACATCGAACTTGCCGATGTCGTGCAGCGGATGCGTTTCGAGCACCCGGAAATCGGTGCGGTCATTCTGCGATCGGGAAAGCCGAACGTGTTCTGCGCGGGTGCGAACATCCGCATGCTTGGCGGTGCAGCGCATGCGCACAAGGTGAACTTCTGCAAATTCACCAACGAGACGCGCAATACGTTCGAAGCGGCCGGCGCCGAGTCCGGCCAGCATTATATCGCGGCTGTGAAGGGCGCATGCGCCGGAGGCGGTTACGAGTTGGCGCTGGCCTGCGACCACATCATGCTGACCGATGACGGCACGACAACGGTGGCGTTGCCGGAAGTGCCGCTGCTGGCGGTTCTGCCGGGCACCGGCGGCCTGACCCGGGTGACCGACAAGCGCAAGGTGCGCCGTGACCTCGCGGACGTGTTCTGCTCGATCGAGGAAGGCGTAAAGGGCCGCCGCGCTGTCGATTGGCGGTTGGTCGACGAGATCGTGCCCAACTCGAAGTTCGACGAGAAGGTCAAGGCGCGGGCGGATGAATTCGCCGCGAAAGAAGCCGGCAAGGCCGGCGCGAAGGGCATCGAACTGACGCCCATCCAGCGCAGTTTCGGCGATGACGGGTCGGTCGCCTATTCTCTGGTCGAGATCCAGGTCGAACGCGACAAGGGGATTGCCACGATCACGATCGCAGGTCCGGATGGTGACGCGCCGGCCTCCGCCGCCGATCTGCACGCGCAGGGGGCAAGCGCCTGGATCCTGCGCCTGGCACGCGAACTGGATGACGCGATCCTGCATCTGCGCCTCAACGAGCTGGAACTCGGCGTGATCGTCTTCAAGTCACATGGCGATCCGGAGCTTGTCGCGGCGCACGAAAAACCGCTGCTTGACAACAAGGACAGCGACTGGCTGTCGCGCGAGATCCTGCTTTACTGGAAGCGCGTGCTGAAGCGCGTCGACCTGACGTCGCGCTCACTTGTGGCGCTGGTCGAGAACGGCTCGTGCTTTGCCGGATTCCTCGCCGAAATCCTGTTCGCCTGCGATCGCAGCTATATGATGGAAGGCGATTTCGAGGGTGACAACCGCCCGGTCGCCACGATCACGTTGACGGAGGCCAATTTCGGCCCGTTCCCGATGTCGAACGACCTGACCCGGCTGCAGACCCGCTTCCTCGGCGAGCCGGAGAAGGTCGATGGCGCGCATCAGCGTGCCGGCGAGGCGCTGGAAGCCTTCGACGCCAACGAGCTCGGCCTGGTGACCTTCGCCTATGACGACGTCGACTGGGAGGACGAGGTTCGCATCTTCCTGGAAGAGCGCGCCAGCTTCTCGCCGGATGCGATGACCGGCATGGAAGCCAATCTCCGGTTCCCCGGCCCGGAAACGATGGAAACCCGCATCTTCGGCCGCCTCACGGCCTGGCAGAACTGGATTTTCCAACGCCCGAATGCCGTCGGCGAAACCGGCGCGCTGCAGCGCTATGGCAGCGGCAAACGCGGCGAATATGACATGCGCCGCGTCTGACCGGCCGGCTTCACCCCTTCCAGAGAGGAGACACCACATGCTCGATCTTATCAATGTGAGCTACGATACGCTCATTCCAAACAATGTCGGCCTGTCCAACGACAAGCGCGTTCTGAAGGCGCTGGAGAAGTGGCATCCGGGCTATATCAACTGGTGGAACGACCTGATCCCCGGAGATTTCCAGAAGAGCCTCGTCTACCTTCGCACCGCCGTCAGCGTCGATCCGAAGGGCTGGGCGAAGTTCGACTACGTCAAGATGCCGGAGTACCGCTGGGGCATCCTGCTAGCGCCACAGGTCGAGGACCGCAAGATTCCCTGCGGCGAGCATGCCGGCGAGCCGGCGTGGCAGGAAGTGCCGGGCGAATACCGCGCCATGCTGCGCCGCCTGATCGTCATCCAGGGTGACACCGAGCCGGCCTCCGTGGAACAGCAGCGCTTCCTCGGCAAGACCGCGCCGTCGCTCTACGACATGCGCAACCTGTTCCAGGTTAACGTGGAAGAAGGCCGCCACCTGTGGGCGATGGTCTATCTCCTGCACAAATATTTCGGGGCCGACGGCCGCGAGGAAGCCGACGACCTGTTGCGCCGTTCTTCCGGCTCGGAGGAAGCCCCGCGCATGCTCGGCGCCTTCAACGAGGAAACGCCGGACTGGCTGTCCTTCTTCATGTTCACCTACTTCACCGACCGCGACGGCAAGATGCAACTCGAGGCGCTCGCACAGTCGGGCTTCGATCCGCTGAGCCGGACCTGCCGTTTCATGCTCACCGAAGAAGCGCATCACATGTTCGTTGGCGAAACCGGCGTCGGCCGTGTCATCCAGCGCACCTGCGAAGCGATGAAGGAAGCCGGTATCGAGGACCCGTACGAAGTCGACAAGATCCGCGCCCTCGGCGTGATTGACCTGCCGACGGTGCAGAAGAAGCTCAACCTGCACTATACGCTGTCGCTCGACCTGTTCGGTCAGGAAGTTTCGACCAATGCGGCCAACGCGTTCAACTCGGGCATCAAGGGGCGCTACATGGAGCACCGCCTCGATGACGATCACAAGCTCACCGATGCGACCTATCCGGTCTGCCAGTACGTCGATGGCGAAATCAAGATCGTCGACGTGCCGGCGCTGACCGCCATCAATATGCGGCTGCGCGACGACTACACCCGTGACGCGTCGGGCGGGGTCGTGCGCTGGAACAAGATCATCGAGAAGGCGGGCGTAGATTTCGAACTGAAGCTTCCGCACGAGTCCTTCAACCGCAAGATCGGCGTGTTCGCCGACAAGCTGTTCGACCCGGACGGCAAGCTGATCAGCGGCCAGGAATATGATGACAAGATCAACAGCTGGCTGCCGACCCATGCGGACGGGGACTATATCCAGTCGCTGATGGTGCCGGTGACGGAACCGGGCAAATTCGCCGGCTGGATCGCGCCGCCGAAGGTTGGCATCGACAACAAGCCGGGCGACTTTGAATACGTGAAGCTCTACATGGCCTGACGCCTATTGCTTCGGGGAGGGCGCAAACAAGCGCCCTCCCTCTTTCAGGAAATCGCTCGCAAGAAGCGAAACCGGACGGGCCCGGGAGGACAAATGAACAAGCCGGTCAAACAACATCTGATCGATCCGGAAATCTGCATCCGCTGCTATACATGCGAGATGACATGCCCGATCCAGGCGATCACGCATGACGACAACAATGTCGTCGTGGATTTCGAGAAATGCGAATTCTGCATGGATTGCATTCCGGTCTGCCCGACCGGCTCGATCGACGAGTGGCGGGTTGTAGATACGCCTTACTCGCTTGAAGACCAGTTCGGCTGGGACGAATTGCCGGCGCAGCAAGATTTCGCCAATGGCGATGGCGGCGCGGATACGTCCATCGAGGCGCTGGACGACGCCATGGCCGCCTTGCTCGCCGAGGCTCATGCCGGTGCCGGTGGCAAGTCGAAGCCGCCCGCCAGCGCATCGAAACCGTCTGTAAACCTTTACAATCTCGGCAAGCCGGCCGTGGCCAAGGTGCAGGGCAGCTACCGGCTTACGGCGGAGGGCTCCGGCACGGATGTGCGGCATGTCATCCTCGATTTCGGGGCGCAGCCCTTTCCCGTCCTGGAGGGACAGTCGATCGGTATCATTCCGCCTGGAACGGACGAGAACGGCAAGCCGCATCTGCCGCGGCTCTACTCGGTCTCCAGCCCGCGGGACGGCGAACGGCCGAACTACAACAATGTTTCGCTCACGGTGAAACGCGACGAGAACGGGCTTTGCTCCAACTATGTCTGCGATCTGAAGAAGGGCGACCAGGTAAAGGTTACCGGCCCGTTCGGTTCCACCTTCCTGATGCCCGACGATCCGTCGGCCCGTCTGCTGATGGTCTGCACGGGCACGGGCTCGGCGCCGTTCCGCGCCTTCACGATGCGCCGTCAGCGCCAGCCTGCCGGCAGTGGTGACATGATCCTGTTTTTCGGCGCGCGTTCGCCCGACAGCCTTCCCTATTTCGGGCCGCTGAAGAAGGTTCCCGAGCAACTCTTGAAGAAGCACATGGTGTTCAGCCGCATCCCCGGCGTTCAAAAGGAATATGTCCAGGACCGTATGATGGTCGAGCAGGACACGCTCTCGGAACTCCTCTCCGATCCGAAAACCCACATCTATATCTGCGGATTGCGTGGCATGGAGGAAGGCGTCGAGCATGCTTTCGAGAACATCTCGGAGAGCATGGGGCTTTCGTGGCAGAATCTTCGCGATACGATGCGCGACGAAGGCCGTTATCACGTCGAGACCTATTAATGGATGAAATTACGCAGCACGCCGCCCAATCGAAGCTTTTCACCCACACCATAAGGGTGCGCTGGGCGGACTGCGATCCGGCCAAGATCGCCTATACCGGCCGAATCCCATACTTCGCCCTGGAGGCGATAGACGAGTGGTGGCGGGTCCGCATCGGCATGGACTGGTTCCACGGCAATGTGGATCGCAATGTCGGCACACCTTTCGTGCATCTTTCTGTGGATTTCCGCAGCCCGGTCACGCCCCGCCATCCGCTGGTCTGCGAGGTCCGGCTCATCCGGGTCGGGGAGAGTTCGGTTCGGTTCTCCGTTCGCGGCTTGCAGGACGATATCCTTTGCTTTGAAGGGGAATTCGTCGAGGTCTTCGTCGAGGCGAACGCGCTTCGCAAGATTGCCGCGCCAGAGGACATCCGGCACAAGCTGGAGGCACTCGTCATCGACTGACCGCCGGATCGGAGAGGGGGAGCCGGCACGGTTCCGGAATTATATTGCATAAGCCTGCCGCCACGCCTAGGTTGTTCAAGATGAATCGCAAGCAGGCGCAGTGATGAACGAGATCACGAATTTTCGCGGTGAAGTCGTTCCGGACGACCGGCTTACTCCGCATGCCGGCGACATCGATGCTTTCGTTGCCGCGGTCGGTGAGCGGGTCCGCAAGGCACGCCAGCGCAAAGGGATCGCGCGGCGCGTTCTTTCCGAGCTGTCGGGTGTCTCCCAGCGATACCTGGCGCAGCTGGAAAATGGCGGCGGCAACATCTCCATCGCTCTTCTGTTCAAGGTCGCCAACGCGCTCGATCATCGCGTCGAATGGCTGGTCGGCGAAGACGATCCCTGGGGGTCGGAAACCGCGCAGATAGCGGAGTTCTACCGGCAGGCGACGACGGAACAGCGCCAGCGCGTCATTCAAATCCTCGATCCGGGCCGACCGGCGCAGATGCGCCGCCAGCGCATTTGCCTGATCGGGCTGCGCGGGGCGGGCAAGTCCACGCTCGGCCGGCTTCTCGGCAAGGAACTCTCGATGCCCTTTGTCGAACTGAACCGCGACATCGAAGAACAAAGCGGCATGCCGGTCGACGAGGTCATGGCGCTTTACGGACAGGAAGGATATCGTCGACTGGAGCGCCAGGCGCTCGAACGGATTGTCGCCACGTCCGACTCGGTCGTGCTGGCCGTGGCGGGCGGGATCGTTTCGGAACCTGAGACCTACGGCTTCCTGTTGCGCAATTTTCACGCGATATGGCTGCGGGCGACACCCGAGGAACACATGAACCGCGTGCGGTCGCAGGGTGACGAACGGCCGATGGCCGGCAATCCGAAGGCAATGGATGAACTGAAATCCATCCTGACAAGCCGCGAAGCGCTCTACGCCAAGGCCGAGGGCATCGTGAACACGAGCGGCAAGACGCTCGAGCAAAGCCTGCATGATCTCAAGGAAGCGGTCGGCAAACTCGGCATTAGCTGATCCGCGATCGATCTCGCCCGGTTTTCAAACATCTTCATGGACCCTGACGGCGGCTGAAGCGATGCACCAAGTTGCGCCGGTGCTTCGTATCGGATAATTGCACGATAAATCACAAGACGCATTATAAGTCATATATTGGGAGGAAGGCATCCATGCCGGTCGATGAAGCGGCGCAGCGCGATCCGGAGCAGGAAGAGGCCTTGCAGCATGTCTCCTTCGCCGAACAGCAAGCCAAGGCACCCGAGCCGATCGCCTCCGTCGAGCCGCTGGATGTTCGCAATGCCATTGTTGTCGGCGGCGGGAACATGGGCGCGTCGATCGCCTATGCGCTCGACCTCGCCGGGATCTGCACCACCATCGTGGAGACGGATGAGGAAGCAGTCGAGCGCGCGCGTGCGAATATCGCGCGGCTTGCCGACGGGGCATTGAAGCGGGGCCTGTTGTCGGAAGAACAGGCCAACGAATGCAAGGCGCGCATCGGCGTCGTGACCGGCTATGGCAATCTGCCGGCAGCCGAACTCGCCATCGAGGCGGCGTTCGAGGACATGGCGGTCAAGAAGGAAGTGTTTGCCGCGCTCGAAAAGGCGCTGCCGGCAGATGCGGTACTGGCGACCAATACCTCCTATCTCGATGTCGATGAGATCGCGGAGACGGTATCCGACCCGTCCCGCGTCGTCGGCCTTCATTTCTTCAGTCCGGCGCACATCATGAAGCTGCTGGAAATCGTGCGCGGTACGAAAAGCGGCGACAAGGCGCTGGCGACGGGATTTGCCGTCGGCAAGCGCCTTAGAAAGATTCCGGTTCTCGCCGGCGTCTGCGACGGCTTCATCGGCAACCGGATACTTGCGCGTTACCGCGAGGCTGCCGACACGGTTCTCATGGATGGCTCCACGCCATGGGATGTCGACGAGGCGATGGTCGAGTTCGGCTATCCTATGGGACCCTACGAGGCACAGGACCTGTCCGGCCTCGATATTGCCTATGCCAACCGCAAGCGCCAGGCGGCGACCCACGATCCGAACCGCCGCTATATCCCCATCTCCGACCGCATGGTCGAGGAGGGCCGTCTCGGCCGCAAGACCAGCGTCGGCTGGTACCGTTATCCCGGCGGTGGCGGCAAGGTGGTCGACCCGCTGATCGAGGACCTGGTGCGCGAAGAAGCCTATTTCGCCAAGGTTACCAGGCGCGAATATTCCCACGACGAAATTCGCGCCCGACTTGTGTGCGCCATGATCAACGAGGCGGCGGACATCCTGCATGAGGGGATTGCGACCAGAGCCGCAGACATCGATCTGGTAACGATTTATGGCTACGGTTTTCCGCGGTGGCGGGGCGGATTGATGTATTACGCCGACAGCATTGGTGCGGCCGAAGTGCTCGGCCAGATTGAGGGGTTCGCCAAGGAAGACCCCGTGGTCTGGAAAGCCTCGCCTTTGCTCAGAGAACTCGCCGAAAGCGGTGGCCGTTTCGACGATATCTGATTTGCTTAGGCCCCGCCTATTCGGCGGCTTCAGGCCGGACCGGCGCTGCTTGCCGGGCGATTTCGCTTTTGGCGCGCAGTACTCGCGTCGTCGCGAAGACCGGCGGCATTCCGCGCGCCCGCAAGGCGCCCCAAACGCCGCGTTTGTCGACCAGCATGACGGCAATCGCGATGGCGCCCATCATTATCAGGTACCAGGTGCCCCAGTCGGCGGTGAATGCGCGCAGGACGAAGAAGATGACGACGCCGAGGATCGGGCCTTCGATGGTGCCGATGCCGCCAATGACGACGATGAAGATGACGAAAGCGGTCCATTCGTTGACGGAGAAGGCGGCTTCGGGCGAAATGCGAAGTTTCTGCAGGAAGATGAAAGCGCCGGTCAGCCCGGTCATCGCCGCCGTGAACACGTAGATCAGGAACTTGGTGCGGCCGGTGCGGACGCCGAGGCTTTCGGCGGCCGGTTCGGAATCGCGGATCGCTGTCAGCGCAAGGCCCCAGCGCGAGCGCAGCAAGACCCAGACACCGAGCGTGGCGGCGAGCGCGATGGCGAAGGCGATGTAGTACATCGTCATTTCGCGCCCCGCTGTGGAGGAGCCGATCGACTTAACGATCGCCACGGGCAGCGAGATGCCGGAACCGCCGCCGAGCGCCGGAAACTGCGCCGCGACAAGGCGGAAAACTTCCGCGATCACCCAGGTGCCGATGGCGAAATAGGCGCCCTGCAGGCGAAAGGCGACCCAGCCGGTCGGAACCGCGATGATCCCCGCCGACACGGCTGCCAGTGGCATCGCGGCCAGAGGATGTAATCCGGAAAACATGGCGAGGCCGAAAAAGGCATAGCCACCCAGCCCGACATAGGCCTGCTGACCGACGGATACGAGGCCGGTATAGCCGGCAAGCAGGTTCCACATCTGAGCCAGCGCCAGGAAGCTGAAGGCTTCCATCAGCAGTCGCATATCGGCGCGGCCGGCCCAGAACGGCGCAAAGGCGAGAACCAGCGCAACAGCGGCCAGCAAGACGGCAAGCCCATGCCGCAGGATGGATATGTTGGATGTCTTGGAGGCGGTTGTCATCGCGGTTATCCGACTGTCTTGGGAAACAGGCCCCTGGGGCGCATCACCAGCACGACCAGAAAGGCCAGATGACCGGCCAGCATCTGGTAACCGGTGTCGATCTGCGCGCCGACGGCTTGCGCGACGCCGAGTACGATGCCGCCGGCGAGCGTGCCCCATATGCTGCCGAGCCCGCCGATGATCACCGCCTCGAAAGCAAAGAGCAGGCGCGCCGGACCGGCGGTCGGGTCGAAATTCGTTTTCATGGCGAGAAACACGCCGGCGATAGCGACGACGCCGCTTGCCAGCATGGTCGCGAGCGCGAATGTGTGGGCATTGTTGCCACCCATCAGCGGTACGATCTCCGCATCGTCGGAAGTGGCGCGCAAAAGCCGGCCGAGCGCGGTGTGGTAGAAGATCCACTGCAGCAGGGCGAGGACGGCCAGCGCGGCGACGAACATCAGGAGCGGCAGAAAGCCGACGGCGATCGCATCGTTGAGCGACATCGATGCCGTTTCGAGCCAGCCGGTCTGTACGCGCTGGCTGTCCGCGCTGAAAACCTCCAGCAGGGCATTCTGCAAGATGATCGACAGGCCGAAGGTAACCAGGATCGGCGGCAGGATGTCCTTGCCGAGCACACGGTTCAAAAGGAAGCGCTGGCCGAGATAGCCGGTCGCGCCCATGACAAGGATGACGAGCGCGATCCCGATGAACGGGTTAAGCCCGGCCATCAATACGCTGGCCATCATCAGATAGGCCGCGACAACGATGAAATCGCCGTGGGCAATATTGACAAAGCGCATGACGCCGAACATCAGCGAAAGACCGGCGGCAAAGAGGGCATAAAGCCCGCCGAGCAGGACGCCCTGTAAAAGTGCGTTGATCCAGACCACTACGCAGCCTCCTCGTCGATGCCGAAATAGGCCTTGGCGATATCGGCGCGCGTCAGGGTTTGCGGCGTGCCGGTCAGCGACACGTGCCCCTCCTGGAAACAGTAGATGCGGTCGGCCACGGCGAGGGCCTGGCCGACATCCTGCTCGACAACGACGATGGATGTGCCGAGATCGCGGATGCGGGATACCGCGGCATAGATATCCTTGATGATCTTCGGTGCGAGCCCGAGGCTGATCTCGTCGCAAAGAAGGAGCTTCGGATTGGACATCAGCGCCCGGCCGATGGCGACCATCTGCTGTTGGCCGCCGGAAAGTGCGGTGCCCGGATTGCGCCGCTTTGCGGTCAGGTCCGGGAACAGTTCGTACACCCTGTCGAGATTCCACGGCCCTTCACGGCGGCCGGATGCGCCGATCAAGAGGTTCTCCTCGACCGAAAGCGAGGGGAACAGCCGCCGGCCTTCCGGCACCATGGCGATGCCGCGCTTGTGCACCCGGTCAGCGCCGAGGCCTGCGAGGTCTTGCCCCTCGAACAGGATGGTCTGCCCGGCACTGGCGTGCAGACCGGTGACGACGCGCAGGAAGGTCGATTTTCCCGCCCCGTTGGCACCGATGATTGCGACGGTTTCGCCGCTCTCCACGGCAAAATCGATCCCGAACAGGGCCTGGAAGTCGCCATAGAAGGCGGTGAGGCCGGCAACCTCAAGCAGCGGCTGTGTCATCGACTTCGATCCCCATATAGATTTCTTGCACCAGCGGCTCGGCCATGACCGCGCGCGGCTCGCCCTCAGCAACTATCTTGCCGAAATTGATGACGACCAGCCGGTCGACCACGGCGAGCAGGGCATGAACGATGTGTTCGATCCAGACGATCGAGACGCTGAGCGCGCGGATGCCGCGGATCGTGGCGACGAGTTCGTGGCACTCGCCTTCGGTCAGGCCGCCGGCGATCTCGTCGAGCAGCAGTAATTTGGGACGCGTCGCCAGAGCGCGGGCCAGCTCAAGGCGTTTGCGTTCGAGGAGTGTCAGACGGCCGGCCGGAATGTCTGCCTTGGCGATCAGTCCGGTACGCTCCAGAACCTCTCGGCACCATTCGTCGGCACCCGTCCCGGCGCCACCGAAGGACGCGCCGACGAGAAGGTTTTCGTAAACCGTCATGCCGATGAAGGGATGCGGGATCTGGAAGGTGCGCGCTATGCCCATCCGGCAGCGGTCGGCTGCCGGAAGGCGGGTCACGTCGCGATCACCGAAACGGATCGCGCCGGAAGAGACCGGGAGGCCGCCACCGATCAGGTTGAACAGCGTTGACTTGCCGGCGCCGTTCGGCCCGATGATGCCGACTGCCTCGCCTTGCGCAACATGGAAATTCACATTGTCTGCGACTGCTAGCGCGCCAAAGCTCTTGTTGACGGCCAGCGTCTCCAGAAGCGTTTTCAAAACGCCCTCCTCCCCTGGAAGTGTTGGCCGGAAGCTGCCGGGCGCGACCTCAAGCCGCAATATCGCGACGGGTGTGTATTGATACCCTGCGGGTATTTGTATCGGGGAAAACGAACGGATTAGGTATCGACAGATACTTGCTCGGGCATTGAGCAAATCCGCCCTGGCCGACTTATTCGGCGGCGAGGTGGAACACGCAGATTTGGGAGGAACCAATGCGTAACATCACGATCGAAAACCTTACCGATGCCGTCATCAAGGCCATGTCGGACGACATTCCCGCACGCAACCGCGAGATCATGACTGCGCTGATCCGTCACATCCATGAGTTCTGCAAGGACGTGAACCTGACCTATGACGAGTGGACGGAAGGCATGGAACTCCTGCGCCGCGCCGGGGAAATCTCCAGTGACGCGCGCAACGAATTCATCCTGATGGCGGACATCGTCGGCATGGAAGTGCTCGTCGACATGATCGACAAGAAGCCGACCCACGGCGAAACGGTCCCGACGGTCCTCGGACCCTTCTACCGCGACAATCCGCCAGTGCTGCCGAAGGGCGCCAGCATCATCCAGAAGGATTTCGAGAACCAGGAAACACTCAAGGTTTCCGGCCAGATCCGCGATACCGGTGGCAATCCGGTAGCAGGCGTTACCATCGATGTGTGGGAAGATGCGCCGAACGGCCTTTACGAACAGCAGGACCCGGATCAGCCGGACTACAACCTGCGTGGGCGCTTCGAGACCGACGCCGATGGCCGCTACGAGTTCGTCTGCATCCGACCGGTTCCCTATCCGATTCCGTATGACGGCGCGGCCGGCGAACTGCTGAATTACATGGGCCACCACCCCTGGCGTCCAGGTCACATTCATTTCCTGATCCAGAAGGACGGCTACAAGACTCTGATCTCGCAGATCTACGACTCCGAGACCGAATATCTCGACAACGACTCGGTGTTCGCTGTGAAAGAGGATCTCATCGGCCAGTTGCAGAAGGCTCCGGCGGGCACCGGCACCGATCTGGAGATGGAATTCGATTTCGTCATACGCTCCAACGAAATGCTGCAGGCCGCCGAATAGGCTGTCCTCCCAAGCCCGGCCCTTCGGGGCCGGGCGCTTTTCAACGCTCCACTGGGTTTTCGCGATGAATGCCACCAACGCTCCGGCGACGGCTTCCGTATTGATGCCTGCCGGTCTCGAACAGGATCTGCGGATCCGCGAAATCCAGACCGTCATCGTCGACACACCGACGCGCCGCCGTCACAAGCTCGCCAACACCGAAGTTTCGCGCCAGAACTATGTCCTGGCTTCGCTACAGCTGGAAAACGGCGTGATTGGACATGGAGAGGCTTCGACTCTCGGGGGACCGCGTTGGGCGGAGGAAAGCGTCGAATCGATCAAGTCAGTGATCGACACCTATCTCGCACCGGCGCTGGCCGGGCGCCCGGCGATGGCATTCGAGGCCAATGCCGTCTTGATGACAGCCGCGGCACAGCGCAACTTCGCCGCCAAGGCGGCACTTGAATCCGCGATGTTGGATGCTGTCGGCAAGACGCTTGACCTGCCGGCCACCGCTTTTCTCGGTGGCGAAGTGCGCAACAGCTTCCCGGTTATCTGGGCGCTTGCTTCCGGCGATGCCGGACAGGAAATAGAGGAGGCGCGGGAGAAAATTTCCGCGCGTGAATTCAACCGCTTCAAGATCAAGATCGGTTTCGACGATCCGGCCCGCGATGTCGCGCGGCTGCAGGCGGTACGCGCGGGTATCGGCGATGAGGCGATGCTGGTGGTCGACGTCAATCAGGGCTGGTCGGAGGCAACTTGCCTGCGCTGGATGCCTGCCCTTGAGGAACTGGGGGTCGATCTGGTCGAACAGCCGCTGCCGGCCGGACAGATCGAGGCGATGGCGCGAGTTGCGCGTCGCGCCCGTGTGCCGCTGATGCTCGACGAGGCCGTTTTCACGGCCGAAGAGGCGCTGCGCGGCGTTGCGACGGGCGCCGGCTCCGTCCTGTCGTTGAAACTGGTCAAGGCGGGCGGTTCGTTCGCCATGAAGCGGATTGCCGCGATCGCATCCGCCGGTGGCCAGGAGCTCTACGGCGGCTGCCTGCTGGAAAGCAGCATCGGCGCGGCTGCGCATCTGGCCTGTTTCGCGACGCTGCCGGCGCTCGAATGGGGCACGGAGCATTTCGGACCGAAGATCCTGATCGACGATCTTGCGACCAATGGCCTGATCTATCGCGATTTCGAAGTGCACCTCCCGGAAGGGCCGGGTCTCGGCGTCGAGCCGGATCCCGACCGCGTCCGGGCCTTTTCCAGAAAAGGCTGACGATCATGGCGACGCCAGACATGATGGCCCGGCTGCGAGCCATGCAGGCCGCACTTGCCGCAACGCCGCATTTAAAACGCCTCGGCGCGCTGTTCTCCGACACGGTGCTGCTCGAGGTCGATAACCGCGACTACTACCTGCATTTCCATCGTGGTGTGCTGGAGCGTATCGAAGAGGGGCCGAGCCGCAAGATCCCCTGGCAATTCGCAGTGCGCACAGACGAGCAGGCGCTGGAGGAATTCTGGAAGCCGCTGCCGGAGCCCGGATTTCACGATATTTTCGGGCTGGTGAAGATCGGCCGCGCCCGCATCGAGGGCGATATTCTGCGCCTGGTGCGCAATCTGCGCTTCTTCAAGGAGTTCTTGGCGCTGGCGCGAAGAGACATCGCATGAAGAAGGGGCAGATCGAAGCCATCACCGGGCGCTACGTCAATCTCGATATAGAAGGTATCGCGCAGCGCATCTATTTCGAGGAAGCGGGCGAGGGAACACCGGTCGTCTGTCTGCACACCGCCGGCGCCGACAACCGCCAGTGGCGTTTCATCCTGAACGATGAAGGTTTCACGCGCGAGCATCGCATCGTAGCCTTTGACATGCCGTGGCACGGCAAATCACTGCCGCCGGAAGGTTTCGAGACCGCGGAATACCTGTTGACCACGCAAACCTATATCGAAACCGTGCTCGCCTTCTGCGACGCACTGGGCCTCGACAGGCCGATTCTTGCCGGCTGTTCGATGGGCGGGCGCATCGCGTTGCAACTGGCTCTTCATCATGGGGATCGCTTTTCCGGCTTTATCGCCGTCGAGGCATCAGACTTCCAGCCGGCCTGGTATGACATCGACTGGTTTCATCGCCCCGATGCCCCTGGCGGCGAGATGGGCGCAGCGCTGGTCTCGGCCAATATCGCGCCACATGCGCCGAATGCCGAGCGCTGGAACACGCAGTGGATGTTCATGCAGTCGGGGCCGGGCGTTTTCCGCGGCGATCTAAGCTTCTACACCACGGACGACTCCCTCGTCGGCAAACTGGACGGCATCGACACGCAGAGAACCCCGGTGCACGTTATGTGCGGCGAGTACGATTTGACCTGCACGCCGGAGGACGCCAAACGAACCGCCGACGCCATTCCCGGCGCCACGCTTGCGGTGATGAAGGAACTTGGGCATTTTCCGATGAGCGAACACCCCTTGGCCTTTCGCCCCTATTTCGCCGACGCGCTGGCGAGGATGCGGAACGCCTGATGCCCGGATCCCATGGAATTCAAGCGGCTTAAATATTTCGTCGCGGTCGCCGAGGAGCGGCATTTCGGCCGCGCCGCGGCGCGCCTCGACATGGCGCAACCACCGCTGTCGCGGCAGATATCGCAGCTCGAGAAAGACCTTGGCGTGTTGCTGTTCGACCGCAGCCGCAGCCAGATCCGGCTGACCCAGGCGGGGGAGGTGCTGCTGGAACGCGCCCGCGAAATCCTTGATCGGCTGGAGGCCTCCTATCGCGAGGTGCGCGTCATCGGTACCGGCGGGGCCGGGCGGCTGCGCATCGCCTTTGTCGGCTCGGCGACGCACGGTCCGCTGCCGAACCTGATCAAGTCCTACCGCTCGCACTATCCCGACGTGGACCTGTCGCTTTCGGCGATGAACAATGCCGAACAGAAGCGTGCCCTGATCCAGCGCGAGATCGACATAGCGGTGGCGCGTCCGTCGCTCGACGACGAGGAGTTTCGCAGCGAGTTGCTCGACCACGAACCGTTGATACTGGCGATCCCGGACAACTCGCCGCTCAACAACGACAAGCCGCTGCATCTGAAGGATCTGAAGAAGGAGACGTTCGTGCTCTATCCGCGGCGGCCGCGACCAAGCTTCGCCGACCACGTGCTGGAAGCCTGTCGCGGCGAGGGATTCGAGCCGGCCGATATCGTTCTGGCGCAGGACTATCAGACCGCGATCAGTCTCGTGTCGGTTGGGGTTGGGCTGTCGCTGGTGCCGGAGTCTGTCTCGGGAACACAGCGTGCCGGAGTGCGCTATCGCAAATATGTCGGCAACAATCCCGGCACGTCTCTCACCGTCCATGCGCGGCTCGACAACCGGTCGCCGCATGTCATGAATTTCTTCGACATCGTGCGGCGCTACGCCAAGAAGAGCCCGGTCGGGCGCTGAGCGCCCGACCGGTGGCCGCTACCCTATGGGCCGCATCTCGGCGGTGGTCGGGATGTCCGGATGATCGGTGTTCTCAACAATTTCCAGCACCGGCTTGCCGCCGGCCATTGACCATTGTCCGCCGACAAGCGGCGTCTTTGCGATGTTCGGCACCGGGCCTTTCGAGAAGTCGATCGGACCGACCACGGACTGGTATGAGGTCGCGGCGATGGCGTCGCGGATGCTTGCCGGATCGGTCGGGTCCTCCGTGCGCTTCAATGCATCGAGCGCGACCTCGAACAGCGAGTGCTTGAAACCCAGCGGCATGGTCCAGGGATTGCCGGTCGCCGCCTCGTAGGCGGCGGCGAGTTCCGCCGATGACTGGCCGGTTGCGCCGGAGGCAAAGGGATGGTGCGGCGACCACCAGACTTCCACGGACAGTCCGTCGGCGCGGTCGCCAAGCGCGCCGACCGCCTGCGGGAATTCCGATGCCTTGGCGACGGTAACGGCACTGGGGTGGAAACCCTGCTGCGCAGCCTGGTTCCAGAAGGTCGTCAGGTCCGGCGGGATCACCACGCCGGTGACGATGTCGACACCGGCATTCTTGAAGGCGGAAATCTGCGCGGTGAAATCGTCGGTCATCGACTGGAAGCGGCCGGGATCGACGAGTTGGTAGCCGAGTTTGTCGAGGACCGGCGGGAAGCCGAGTTCCGGATCGCCCCAGGCGTTGCCGTCCGGATCGTTCGGCCACAAGGCGCCGACGACCTTGTCTGCGTCGAGATGGCTCCAAAGGCCGGTGAAGGTGGAGATCACGTCTTCCAGACCCCAGAAGAAGTGATAGGTCCATTCGAAGCCGGTCTTCGGATCGCCCTGCCGACCGAAGAAGTGCGGCTGCCACGGCGTGTCGTTGGTGATGCAGGGCACGCCGTTCAGTTCGGCCTGGTCGGCGACCGGGTTGGTGGTGTCCGGCGTCGAGGTGGCGGTGACGATGTCGACCTCGTCCGAAAGGATCAGTTCCTGCGCTACCGAGGAGGCGCGGTTGGAATTGGACTGGCTGTCCTTGACGACGAACTCGACCGGATGTCTGGCGCCGTTTATCATGACGCCGTCGCCAATGGCCGCCTTGAACTGATCGAGAACAAAGCGGTCCGGCTCGGCGAAGATCGCCAGAGGGCCGGTTTGCGGGGTGACGAAGCCGACTTTGATCGTCTTCGGCCTGGCGATGGCCGGCATCGGAAAGCCGCCCATGGCGGCCAGGGTTCCTGCCGCGCCAGCTGTCCTCAGGACAGCACGGCGCGACATGAAATTCTTGCGAGAACTCATGTGTTTTCCTCCCAATTCAATGGGAGGAATTATCGTTGGCGGAATGCTGGAAACGCCATGCCGGTGGGCGTATTGTTCAATACCCTGAGGCGTGCGTCCATTGCCTGACGCAAAGCTATCCGTCTTCCTTCGACCTCTATTCCGCGGACGCTGACAGCGCTATGGCGATGGCCGGTGTTTTCCGCTTCAAGCCTGTTCCTGCAATGCCGCGCTGGCGCCCTTCAGCTGCGCTTCGATTTCACGCGCGGCTGTCGCGCCGAACATCTCGCTCAGCGCCTTTTCGTGGGCTTTCACGATGGGGCGGAGCCTCTCGGCCAACACCGCGCCCCTGTCGGTGACATAGACAAGCACGCGCCGCTGATCGGACGGGTCCGGAGCGCGGTGGACAAGTCCGTTCGACACCAGCTTGTCGGTCATCTTGGTCAGTGCCGGATGATTCATGAGGACGTCATTGGCGAGTTCTCCCATCGAGCATCCATCCAAACCGGCGAGGCGTTCCAGCACCCGCCATTGTTCGACGCTTGCTCCATGTTCCTGCAGCCGGCTTTCCAGCTCGGCATGGGTAAAGCGGTGGAGCTTCGCAATCAGATAGGTCAACCGATCCGTATGGTGTTGATCATTCACGGCTTTTCTCCTGGACTTGATCCGCGTCGGCCGCGAGGCCCGAACCAGTTGCGCGCCCCTTTGAAATAGGCATAATGTATTTGAATTGGAAAGCTATTTAGTTGCTTTTCCAAGGAAGGCAACAGCAAACGCCGTGGAGAGGCTCCTGGGGCGGATACGCGAACTGAACGAATCCGATATTGCAGGACCGGTTGCACAACCCAGCCGGCGCGCTCCCTCTTCCGCCCATGAACATGTCGTTGCAGTGCTCGTCCCGATGAGCGGCTCGGCGGGAATATGGGGCCCTTCCTGTATCTCAAGCGCCCAGCTCGCCATCGAGGAGATAAACAGCAAACGGGGAGCGGGCGGGCAGCCGATCGCGCCGCTCTTTCTCGATTCCGACGACTCCGCGCTGGGCACGCTCGAACACGAGATCAGCGGGCTTCTGGAAGAGGGCGGCATAAGCGCCATTGTCGGGATGAACGTGAGTTCGGTGCGCCAGCGTCTCAACAAGATCGTGCGCGGACGCATTCCCTATGTCTACACGCCGCTCTACGAGGGCAACGAGCACACGCCCAACGTATTCACGATCGGCGAGACGCCAGCGGACCAGCTGCAGCCGGCGATACGATACCTGTCCCAGACATTGCGGGCCCGCCGCTGGGCGCTGATCGGCAACGATTATGTCTGGCCGCGCACTTCCCATGCGGTGGCAAAACGCAGCGTCGCCGAGTGCGGCGGCACGGTGACCTTCGACGGCTATGTGCCGTTCGGGCTTGAAGAGGCCGAGTGGCTCGCCGAGAGGATTGCCCTCACCAGACCGGACATCGTCCTCGTGTCGCTTGTCGGGCAGGATGCGGTCGAGTTCAACCGCGCCTTCGGCCAGCTCGGGCTGGACCGGAACATCTTTCGTTTTTCCACGGCCATCGAGGAAAACATCCTGATGGCGACCGGCGGGGAAAATACCAAGCGGCTCTTTGCGGCGTCTTCCTATTTCTCCGCGCTTGCCACGCCGGCGAACGAGGAGTTCAAGGAGCGCTATCGCTCGATGCATGCGGGCTGCCCGCCGGTTCTAAACGCGTTGGGGCAATCCCTCTACGAAGGCATCCATTTCTATGCGGCGATGCATGAGCAGCGCCAGCGCGACGGTGCCGGCCCGATCTCGTATCGTAGCGCGAGGGGCGGCAGCTTCCTTTCGAACGACCGCAAGGACATGACAATCTACTTGTCCCGTGCCGACGGCCACGACTTCCATATCATCGACAAACTCTCCTAGGCGTCTTTCCCAAATCCTGCATGGCGACGACTTGCCGCATTTTGTTTGAATTGGAAAACAAAATGCTTGAAATGGAAAACTAACTGTCGTTAATTGGTTTCCAATTCAAATAACAAGCGGCTTGCGACCGCACATGAGGAGGCCGATTTGTACTGGACCGTTCTCGTCCTGACTCTCATCGTTCTGGCGGTCATCGGGATCATCATCCTCAACCGGTTCTACGCCAAGTCGACGCGCGACACGGCCCTGATTCGAACCGGTGCCGGTGGTCGCAAGATCGTTATCGACGGCGGCGCGCTGGCGCTTCCTTTCCTGCACAAGATCGATCGCATGAACATGCGGTCGATGCGCCTCTCCATGGATCGCTCGGGCAATTCGGCGCTTATCAGTTCCGACCGGCTGCGAGTCGATATCGCTGTAGAGTTCCACATCCGGGTCGCTCCGACCGTGGATGGCATAGCGACGGCGGCCCAGGCCTTCGGATCGAAGGCGTTTCGTGAAGACGAGATGCAGACGCTGCTTTCGGGCAAGCTCATTGATGCCGTTCAGGGCGAGGCGGCCACGCGCACGATGGACATGCTGCACGAGGACCGGACCGGATTTGTCTCGGCGATTTCGGAACGGCTTGCCGCCAATCTCGCCAATTCCGGCCTGATGGTGGATTCGGTCTCGCTCGTCCGGCTGGACCAGACGCCGTTCTCCGCGCTCGACGATACGAACGCCTTCAATGCGGTCGGCATGCGGCGGCTGGCCGAACTGATCTCGGAAAACCGCAAGGCGCGCATCACTGTCGAGGCTGACACCGACATCGCCATCCGCAAGCGCCAGCTCGAACAGGTCAAGGAGCGGCTTTCGATCGAGCGCGAGCAGGAAGAGACGGAGATCGCCAAGCGGCTCGACATCGAGCAGCAGCGCATCCGCGCCGATACGGAGATCGAGACCGCGCGCACACGCTCCGGCATCCTTGCCGAGGAAGCGCGTATCGAGCGCGAGCGGGAAATCAAGCAGGCAGAGATCGAGCGCGATCTGCATCTGCGCAAGCGCGAGATGGAAGCGATCACCGAGGTCGAGCAGCGCAAGATCGACGACGCGATCCTGATCGCCAACCGGCGCGTCGAGGAGACGGCCGAACAGGCCAAGGCCGAGACGGCACGCCTCAAGATCATCGAGGCGCAGGAGGCTGTGCAGACGTCGAAGGACGTCGCGGTTGCCGAAAGGGCGCGAAAGCTCGCGCTGATGCGCGCCGAGGAAGAAGCCGACGTTGACGATGCCAAGGTGAAGTCGCAGGTCAGTTCCATCCTGGCGATGGCCAAGGCCGAAGGCGAGGCGACCGAGCTGAAGGGCAGCGCGGAACGTGATCGCCTGGTCGCGGAAGCCGAGGGCAAGCGCGCCCAGATCGAGGCCGAGAACCAGCAGAGCGAAGCGCTGCTGCGTTCGCGGATCGAAATGCACAAGCTCGACCGCCTTCCCGAAATCATGACGCAAATGATGAAACCGGTCGAGAAGATCGATTCCATACGCATCAACCAGATCGCCGGCATGGGTCACAGCGGCGGCGGCGGGGGCGACACCTCGCCCTTCAACCAGGCGCTGGAGTCGATCCTCGGCATGTCCGTTCAACTGCCCATGATGAAGAAGCTCGGCGATGAAATCGGTCTCGATTTCGATGCCCAGCTCGCGGGTCGCACCGCCGATGCCGCCGGGCGGGCGGCTGCGGCAACACGCCCGAAAAAAGACACCTGAAAACCGGTAACACTCAAAAGGGAACAGATCAGATGACCATAAACAGACGCACGCTTCTCTCCGCCGGTTCAGCCTTCGCGCTCGGCTCTCTTGCAATGCCGGCGCTTGTCGGCAAGGCGCTGGCGGCCGACAAGATCAAGCTCGGTTCGCTGCTCGACACGTCCGGCCTGTTCGATGCCTATGGCAAGCCGATGGACATGGCGCTCCGCCTTGCCGTCGACGAGATCAATGCCGCCGGCGGCCTTGTCGGGCGCGAGGTCGATATCGTCGCCTATGACACGCAATCCGACATGGCGCTCTATACCCAGTACGCCCAGCAGCTGGTACGCAAGGACAAGGTCGACGTCGTACATGGCGGCATCCTTTCGGCTTCGCGCGAAGCGATCCGCCCGACGCTGCACAAGGCGAAGATCCCCTACTTCTACAATGTCCTCTACGAGGGCGGCGTGTGCGACCGCAACATAACGGTCGACGGCGTGACCCCGGCGCAACAGGTCGAGGTTCTGATGCCGGCCGCCATCGAGAAGTGGGGCAAGAAGATCTACATCCTGGCGGCGGATTACAATTACGGCCAGATCACCGCCCGCTGGATGAAGAAATACGCGGAGGAAGCGGGTGGCGAGATCGTCCAGACCGATTTCTTCCCGCTCGATGTGGCTGATTTCGGTTCGACCATCGCGAAGATCCAGAGCGCGGCGCCCGACATGGTGGTCTCCGCGCTGGTCGGCGGTGCGCATCTTTCCTTTTACCGGCAGTGGGCGGCCGCCGGCATGAAGTCGAAAATCCCGATGGCGTCCACCACCCTCGGCGTGGGCAACGAGCACAAGGTACTCACGGCGGAAGAGGGCGACGGCATTCTTGTCGCCTACAATTATTCGCCGGAACTCGCCTCTCCCGCAAACGAGGCCTTCCTCAAGGGCTGGGCGGAGAAATACGGTGACACGTCACTCATCCACGAGATCGCCGTCTCGCACTATCAAGGCGTCCAGTTGTGGGCGCAGGCCGTCAAGAATGCCGACTCGATGGACCGCGACAAGCTGATCGAGGCGGTCGAGGCCGACCTTTCGATTGACGGACCCGCGGGCAAGGTAAGCATCGATCCGAAAACGCATCACGCGATCCTTGATGTTCACCTGATGGAGTTCTCCGGCCAGAAGCTGAGCGTGATCGAGAGTTTCTCGCAACGCCAGCCCGTCGATACCCAGGCCGTCTGCGACCTGTCGGCCAATCCGGACGACAACCAGCAGTACGAGATCAACATCTGAGTGTGGCGGCGGGGCTGCGGCCCCGTCCGGAAGTCTCGCCCCCGGCGCCGGTTCGTCCGGCGCCGGTAGGGAAGCCGTGTGTTCGCACGGCGAACGGAGCGGTCCCGACCGGGAAGGTTAGAAAGTGGATCTGGCAGTCGTTATCGCAATCCAGGTGATCTACACGGTCTCCCTGCTGATCCTGATCAGCGCCGGGCTGGCCATCGTCTTCGGGATGATGCGGGTGATCAATCTGGCGCATGGCGAGTTCATGATGGTCGGCGGTTACGCCGCCATCGTCGCGGTGCGCGCCGGTGTGAACATCTATGTGGCGATGCTCATTGTCGCGCCGCTGGTAGTCGGCATACTCGGGCTCGTCGTCGAGCAGCTCGTCATCCGGTTCCTCTATGGCCGTCTGATCGACACGATGCTGGCGACCTGGGGCCTCAGTTTGCTGCTCATAGGTCTCATGACGCTCATTTTCGGAAACACCACCACCGGCATTTCTCCGCCGATCTCGGGATTTCCGATCGGCGACTACCAGGTCAACGGATATAACCTCTTCATTATCGTGGTGACCGTCATTCTGGTCGCGATGATCTACGCGGTCCTTTCCGGAACGCGCTGGGGGCTGATCGCGCGCGGCACGATGCAGCGCGCCGACATGGCGTCCGCGCTCGGCTACAGCCCCGACACGGTCTACATGGTCACCTTCTTTGCCGGCTCGGCACTGACGGGACTTGCCGGCGGGATCCTGGCGCCGCTCGTCGGCCTCGTGCCGACCGCAGGCACCTATTACATCGCCAAGGCCTTCATCACCGTCATATCCGGCGGCGCTTCGGTGATCGCGGGACTTCTGTCGAGCGCGACGCTGTTCGGCATCGTATCGGAAGTCTTCACCTTCTCGGTCAATTCGATGGTCGGCGAAATCGCCCTGCTGGTCGCCGCCGTCATCCTGTTGCGTCTCATGCCGCAGGGCATCACGGGCCGCTTCTTCAAGGGTAGAATGTGATGGCGGGGTCCGAATTCCGGCATGCAGTGACCGTCATCGTTATCGCGTTCATCGCGATGCTGATCGGACCGTCGCTGGTCGACAATTACACGCTGACCGTGCTGATCATCTACGGAATGCTGGCGATGAGCCTGGGGCTGATCTGGGGTTTCGGCGGCATATTGTGCTTCGGCCAGGCCGCCTTTTTCGGCCTCGGCGCCTATGCCTACGCGATCGCGGCCATCAATATCGGCGAGAGCACGGTTCCCTTTCTGCTCGGCATTGGGGTGCCATGTGTCTTTGCCTTCGTGCTCGGCGCAATGATGTTCTATGGGCGGCTTTCCGATGTCTATCTCGGCGTCATCACGCTGGTCGTCACGCTGATCCTGTTCAAGTTCATCAATTCGACGGCAGGGCCGGAATATGTGATCGGCACGGCACGGCTTGGCGGCTTCAATGGCGTTCCCGGCTTCCAGACGCTGAATGTGCCCGGCTATCCCGACTGGTACATCTACGACCTACCCTTCTACTATTTCTGCGGAGTCGCCCTTATTGTCGTTTACGCGCTGGCGCGCTGGCTGCTGGCCAGCCCGTTCGGTCGTGTCGCGGTGGCGATCCGCGAGAACGAACAGCGCGTCGAGCTGATGGGTTACGACGTCAGGCTACGCAAGACGGTGCTGTTTGCCGTCGGCGGCGCGATTGCCGGTCTGGCGGGAACGCTTTTCGCCTCCTGGGCGGAGATCGTCACGCCGGGCATGTTCTCGCTTGCCCAGTCGGCGGAGATCATCATCTGGTGCATCGTTGGCGGGCTCGGCACGCTCACCGGCCCGGTCATCGGCGCGATGATCCTTGCGTTTCTGAAATTCCTGCTCGGCCAGCAGACGCTGATCGACTCCACGCTGATCCTCGGCCTCATACTGGTCCTGTCGGTGCTGTTCCTGCCACGGGGCCTGGTGCCGACCATCGGCCTTGTCCTTTCGCGCTGGGGCTTCGGCCGGCGCAAGCGCCCGGGACGCTCCGGCGCACGACGGCGGGTGAGGGACGCGTCCAATGTCTAGCGTTCTGGAAACCCGCGGCCTGACGATGCAATTCGGCGGCGTGACGGCGGTCGACAACGTGGACTTCCGTCTCGAGCGAAAGGAACTGCGTTGCCTGATCGGACCGAACGGGGCCGGCAAGAGCACCTTCTTCAAGTGCCTGACGGGTCAACTCAAGCCGACCGGCGGGGAGATCTTCATCGAGGGCGAGGAGACGACCGGCTGGGATCCGCACTTCATCGCCCGGCTCGGTATCGGCGTGAAGACGCAGGTTCCGAGCGTCATGGACGGCCTGTCGGTGCGCGAGAATATCTGGCTTTCGGCGCGTCGCACCCATGGTCAGGAGAAGGCCCGCCATCTCGCCGACGACGCGATCGAGCGGCTCGACCTTGGCGACATCGCGAAATCGCTGGTCGGGAGGCTGTCGCATGGCGAGCGCCAGCGCGTCGAACTGGGCATCGTCATCGCCGCCGAGCCCTGGCTGATCCTGCTCGACGAGCCGGCCGCCGGGATGACCGCCGAGGAAGTGGGGCGGATGGCCGAAATCATCGCCGAACTCAACCGTGAGGCTGCCATCATCATCGTCGAACACGACATGCAGTTCATCCGGTCGATCGCCCGGAAGGTCACGGTGTTCAGCCAGGGCCGCGTCCTGGTCGAGGACGATGTCGATACCGTCATGCGCGACCAGCGTGTCCGCGACGTCTACCTGGGCAAGAAGGCATGACCGGCATGGACAGCGACAAGGCGCTCGAAATCAGGTCCCTCGCCGCCGGGTACGGCCGCATCCCGGTTCTGCACGGCATCGACCTGCATGTGGCACATGGCGAGATCGTCGGCATACTCGGTCATAACGGCATGGGCAAGTCGACCTTGCTGAAGACGGTGATGGGTTTCCTGCCGACGCGCTCGGGAAGCATCATTCTCGACGGCGAACAGGTGACGCGGCTGAAGCCGCACCAGCGCTCGCAGCGCGGCCTCGGCTATATCCCACAGGGCCGCGGCATCTTCCCCAAGCTTACGGTGCGCGACAATTTGCGACTGGCCTGGCAGCACCACGGCGAGGCGGGCGAGGACGAGACGCTGGAATCGGTGCTGGCCGATTTCCCGCGCATCCGGCGGCTGCTCGACCGCGAGGGTGGCGCGCTGTCGGGAGGAGAACAGCAATTGCTGGCGCTGGCGCGTGGCCTGATGGCGGACCCGTGGCTGCTGCTGCTCGACGAACCGACGGAGGGCATCCAGCCGAGCATCATCGAGGAGATGGAGGAGACGCTCCTTCACCTTCGAAAGAGCCGCGGCCTGACCATCCTGCTGGTGGAACAGAATTTCGATTTTATTTCGGCGCTTGCCGACCGGGTGCTGATCCTCGAGCGCGGCAAGATCATCGCCGAATTCGAGGGGGCGTCGCTCAACGACCCGCGGCAGATCGAGGAGTTCCTCGGCTTCGGCGGGGTGCGCCGGACGCGCGGCTCCGCGCCCGCGCCGGTTGCCGCCGTCAAGCCCGCGGCTCCTTCCCCCACCGACAGCAGCGGCTACGCGCCGCCGCCCCGGGCCGCAGGCACAACCGAAATTCAGTATCGCGATACCGCCCGGTCCGCAGCCGGCGCAACGGAGGCACGCATGAGCGTCAGAAGACCAACCCTCGATCAGATGCGGGATATCGTCCAGGGACTCGGGATGTCGATGGGCGAACGGGAGATGCTCGACTACCTGACGCTGATGGAGGGCAATTTCCAGGCCTATGACATCATCGACTCGATGCCGGACAACCTGCCGAAAGTGAAATATCCGCGCACGCCCGGTTACCGTCCCTCCGGTGCGGAAAATCCGATGAACGCCTGGTACTACAAGGCCGAGGTGCGGGGCGCTGCGGGCGGCCCGCTGGAAGGCCGCAAGGTCGTGCTGAAGGACAATGTTTGCCTCGCCGGCGTGCCGATGATGAACGGCGCCTCGACGCTGGAGGGCTATACGCCGGACGTCGACGCGACCGTCGTCACCCGCATCCTGGACGCGGGGGGCACCATCGTCGGCAAGGCGCATTGCGAGTATTTCTGCCTGTCGGGCGGCAGCCACACCAATGCAACCGGTCCCGTCCACAATCCCTACCGCATGGGCTATAGCGCGTCGGGTTCCTCGTCGGGTTGCGGCGCGCTGGTCGGCGCCGGCGAGGTGGAGATGGCCATCGGCGGCGATCAGGGCGGCTCGATCCGTATGCCGGCCTCGTTCTGCGGCGCCTACGGCATGAAGCCGACGCACGGGCTCGTGCCCTATACCGGCATCATGCCGATCGAGCCGACCATCGACCATGCCGGCCCGATCACCACCAATGTGCGCGACAATGCGCTGCTGCTCGAGGTGATCGCCGGCGAGGACGGGCTCGATCCGCGTCAGTACTGCCCGAAGGTGGACCGCTACACCCAGGCCGTCGGGATGGGCGCGTCGGGCATGCGCATCGGCATCGTGACAGAGGGCTTCGGCCGGCCGGAAGCGGAAGCCGATGTCGACGCCAAGGTGCGCGCGGCGGCCGAGAAATTCCGCCAGCTCGGCGCAATGGTCGAGGAGGTGTCGATCCCGATGCACCTGACCGGCGCGGCCATCTGGACGCCGATCGCGCTGGAGGGCCTCACCGATATAATGATGCATGGCAACGGCTTCGCCACCGGGTGGGAGGGGCTCTACGTCACCAGCCTGCTCGACTATCACGCCAACTGGCGCTCGCGAGCCAACGAACTGTCAAAGAGCCTGAAGATCTCGATGTTCGTGGGCGAGTACATGCAGAAACATTATCGCGGCCATTATTACGCAAAGGCGCAGAATCTCAGCCGGCTCCTGCGCAAGGCCTATGACGACGCGCTGGCGCGCTATGACGTGCTGCTGATGCCGACGACGCCGATGAAGTCGCAGCCGATCCCGGCGCCGGACGATCCGCTGGCGATCCAGATCCAGCGCGCCTTCGAGATGGTCGGCAACACCTGCCCGTTCGATGCCAGCGGCCATCCGGCGATGAGCATTCCCTGCGGCCTCAGCCAGGGGCTACCCGTCGGCTTGATGCTGATCGGCAAGCACTACCAGGAGAGCACGATCTACCGCGCTGCCGGCGCGTTCGAGTCGCTGGGCGACTGGCGCGCCATGTAGCGTGGCCCGCAAAAGCGTTTGGTGAGGAGGAGGAAGGCGATGACCATTCTATCGGAATCGATGGCCGGCAAACTGTCGGTCAGCTTCTTTCGCCACAACGACGCGGCCGATCATGCCGGCGCGATCATCGCCCCCGTCGATGGCAAGTCCTATGTCTCGGGGGAACGCTCTATCCCGCTGCGCAGGGCAACGATCCCGCAAATCTTCGCCGAGACCGTCTCGCGATTCGGCCCCCGCGACGCGGCGGTGTTTCGCCAGTTCAACAAGCGCTACAGCTATTACGATCTCGACCGTGAGGTCGACGCGCTGGCCAGCGGTCTGCTGAGCCTGGGAATCGAAACCGGCGACCGCGTCGGTATTTGGTCGCCGAACCGGCCCGAGTGGCTGATCACGCAGTTCGCGACGGCGCGGATCGGCGCGGTCCTCGTCACCATCAACCCGGCCTACCGCGTTTCGGAGCTGGAATACGCGCTCAACAAGGTCGGCTGCAAGGCGCTGGTAACCGCCGCCTCCTTCAAGAAATCGAACTATCTGGAGATGATCGGCCAGCTCGCGCCCGAACTCGCCGACTGCCGGCCCGGCGCGCTCGTCTCCACCAGGCTGCCGCATCTGAAGACCGTCATCCGGATGGGCGACGGAAAGACGCCCGGCATGTTCAATTTCGACGCGGTGTGCCGGCTCGGCGGCCCGGCGCAGCAATTGCGCCTCGATTCGATCAGCCGGCAGCTCGATCCCGACGATCCGATCAACATCCAGTTCACCAGCGGCACCACCGGCGCGCCGAAGGGTGCGACGCTGACCCATTACAACATCGTCAACAACGCCTATTTCACCGTGCGCGCGCAGGGTTTCACGGAGGCCGACAGGCTGTGCATCCCGGTGCCGCTCTATCACTGCTTCGGCATGGTGCTGGGCACGCTCGGCTGCGTGACGACCGGCTCGGCCATGGTCTTCCCGGGAGAGGCATTCGAGCCGGCGGCGACGCTGGAGGCGGTGTCGGCCGAACGCTGCACCGCGCTTTACGGCGTGCCGACGATGTTCGTCGCCATGCTCGACCACCCCGATTTCAGCCGCCACGACTACACCAGCCTGAGGACCGGCGTGATGGCCGGCGCGCCTTGCCCGATCGAGGTGATGCGCCACGTCGTGGCGTCCTTGCACATGCCGCAGGTGACGATCGGTTACGGGATGACCGAGACCAGCCCGATCTCGTTCCAGAGCGGCATCGACGACGAACTGGAGGATCGCGTTTCGACCGTCGGGCAGATCCACCCGCATGTCGAGGTCAAGATCGTCGATGGCGACGGGCGCACGGTCGATGTCGGCGAGCAGGGCGAGGTCTGCACGCGCGGCTATTCGGTGATGCAGGGCTACTGGAACGACGAAGACAAGACGCGCGAGGCGGTCGATCACGGCGGCTGGATGCATACCGGCGACCTCGGCACGATCGACGCGCGCGGCTATTGCCGGATCGTCGGCCGCGTGAAGGACATGGTCATCCGCGGCGGCGAGAACATCTATCCGCGCGAGATCGAGGAATACATCTACCGCCATCCGAAGGTCGCCGAGGTGCAGGTCTTCGGCGTGCCGGACGAGAAATACGGCGAGGAGCTTTGCGTCTGGATCGTGCTGCATCCCGGGCAGGACTTGACCGAGGACGAGGTCCGGGCGTTCTGCCAGGGCCAGATCGCGCATTACAAGATCCCGCGCTATATCCGGTTCAAGGAAACCCTGCCGATGACGGTGACTGGCAAGGCGCAGAAGTTTCTGATGCGCGAGGCAATGGTCAAGGAACTCGGTGAATAGGCTTTCCTGTTTCGGTACTGTTTATCTGATCAAGCACCTGCCTGGTGGTCCGCATCTCGTATCAGCAATGTGGCTCGTAGCTCGACCACTTCGGTATTCACGAGGCAGTGGCTAATTGCTCTTTCGAGAAGCGCCCATGACGCTGCTGAAATTGCGTTCATCCTGTGGGAAGCCGGTAGGCGCAGGCTGTAATATCCTTGGCACGATTGCTCCTTGTCCCGTGCGTCACTAGTCTTGGTCGAAACCCGAGATGACCGGGACCGAAGCACAGGACGGAGGGGACGTGGCGCGGCGCAATCAAGAAAAACCGGGCGTTGCAGTCAAGCTGAGAAGCTTTTCCAGTTCGCTGCCCATGTCGCTGCTGCTGGCGCGCGAGGCGGTGATGAACCGGTTCCGGTCCGCGCTCCATCTCTTCAATCTCACCGAACAGCAATGGCGGGTGTTGCGCGCGCTCAACAGCGTGGAAACGATTGAAGTCACCGCGCTCGCAAACGCGACTTCTCTTCTGGCGCCATCTCTCACGCGCATTCTCAAGGATCTCGAGGCGCGCGGGCTGATCGAACGCCGGTCGATCAAAAACGATATGCGCAAATCGCTGATCGCCATCTCGCCGACCGGACTGAACATGATCGACGCCGTGGCGCCCTATTCGGAGCAGATCTATGGCGAAATCACCAGCGCCTTCGGCGATGACAAGCTCGCCCAACTCGAGCAATTGCTGCGCGAACTGACCGAGAGCACCAGGGCCCTCCCGCCGGCGGACTACCGCGATGAGATGCTGCCGAGCGAAATCCGGGAGATCGTCGGCTCGCGGCAGCGCGGACGCCCGAAGCGCGGCTGACCGTTCAGGCGAACGGAAGGTCAGGCCGCCTTGTCGTCGAAGACGATCACGCCGCATCCGGTGATCGCCGGGAACGTATAGTAGCGGTAAACCTCGCTGATATCGTCGGACAGGGCGCCGCGCATCGAGAACCACAGCGCCAGTTCCGCCGCCTCGGTGCCGCCGAGGCGCATCAGTTCCTCCTGCGGAAGCGCGATCAGTTCGTCCACATCGCCGCCGATCTTCGACAAGAACCACTCGTCGAGCGTCTCGTTGGCGATGCCGAAACGCGCGCCGGAAATCTGGTGGGACATGCCGCCGGTCGAGACAACCGCGACCCGGTCGTCGCGTCCGTCGTCTTCCACCGCCGCGCGAATGGCCTTGCCCAGTCCGTGCAACCGCTCGGATGTCGGGATCGGGTGCCGAACCATGTTGATCGCCAGCGGCACGATCGGCGTGGCCCATGGCGTCTCCATCACGTAGGGCATCCACGAATAGATGCCGTGGTCGATCGCCAGGTCCTGGCAGACGGTGAGGTCGAACCCGCCGCGCACCAGCCGGTTGGTCAGGTGCCAGCCGAGATCGACGTCGCCGACGAGCGAGGGGAAGGGGCGCAGCCCCCAGCCCTCGTCTGCCTGGCGGAATTCGGGCGCCACGCCGATGGCGATGGTCGGGTAGGCGTCGAAGTCGAAATGGTTGAGGTGGTCGTTGTAGACGATGACCATCCGGTCCGGCTTCTTCTCCTCCAGCCAGTGCTTCAACCGGCGGGTGCCGTCATGCCATTTTTGCCATGTCGGATCGAAACCCTCCGCCATGCCCTTGTCGTAAGCCATGCCCATGGACGGGGTGTGCGAGATTCCGAAACCGCCGATAACCCGTGACATCAGTCGTCTCCTCCAGGCAGTCCGCTGACTTGCCGCGGGCAAATCTTCTGAAGCTCTTCCGGAGTCATTCCGGTGTTATGGGCGCCGATATGCCAAAGATTCTGGCCGACAGTCGCGGCGACCTTGAGCATGGACTGCAGATGGCCTCCTGCCTTGATCAGGCCGGTCCAGTCGCGCGCCAGAACCATGCCGATTTCCTCCTCGGTCAAACCGAAGCCGTCCATGTAGCCACGTTCGTCGTCGAGGAATTTGGCCCGGTTGTCTGGCTTGCGTAGGCTCAGGCCGAACTTGGTCAGCTTGTAGCCCCTGGTCGCGGTCGGTCCGTCATAGACATAGGTTCCGGGCGGATCGAGATTGAACGGGATGGAGTTGCTCATGACATTGCCTCCTCCGTGGCGAGAAAATCGGCCAGCAGTTCGTTGAAGCGGTCCGGCCTCTCCAAGGTGAGCATATGGCCGGCTTCGCCGAATGTAACCAACTCGGCATTGCGTATGGTCGCGGCCAGTTTCGTGCTGATTTCCCGGTAGCCCTTCACGTCACGGCCGCCCGAAACGACCAGCGTCCGGCAGGCTATGGCATCCGGATCCTGGCCGGGCGGGCTGACGAAGCGCGGATCGGGATTTTCCCAGTGCCATCCGCTGTAGTCCGCGACCATCTGATGCGCGGCGGCGCTGGCCTCGGGATAGTCGTCCAGCGAGGCGAACAGTGGATGGCCGAGCCAGAAGTTTTTCGTTGCCATGGCGCCGTGCGCGTCGGCATGGGCCTTGGCGGCGTCCGGTGGACGTTCCTCCTCCCATTCGAACCCGGGCAAGCCGGACGATACCAGCACGAGTCTGGACGGGATCTCCGGATAACGCGCGGCATAGGCCATGGCGACATTGGCGCCGAGCGATAGTCCGATAAGCACAGGCGCTTCCAGTCCGAGCGTCCCGATCAGCGCGTGCAAGTCCAGGACGTGGTCATAGGCTTCATCGGGTGGCGCCGATCGGCCGAAGCCGCGAAGATCATGGGCGATACAACGATGGCTGCCGGAAAAAGCTGCGACCTGCGGCGCCCATTGGCGGTGGTCGAAGGAAAAGCCGTGCAGGAAGACGAGGGCGGGGCCGTCGCCTTCGTCGGTTACCCACAAGCGGCCTGTGCCGATATCGACATGCCCCTCGCTCACGGTTTGCCCGTCCCTTCCGGTCCCCCGATCGTGGCGCTGCGGAAGATGGGGGATATCCGGCGCTCGGCGATGCGCCAGCCCCTGGAATCGTGCCTGTAGACATCGGCGATGTCGGCCACCAGAAAAGGTTCCGCCGGCGTGATCGGCAGCGCGCCTGCGCCGGCGAAGGTCAGCCACACGGAATAGCCCGTGGCGGTGTCCGCACTGTCGAAAACAATGGAAAGCCCAGAATACAAATGCCGCGATACCCGGCCGCGCCCGGCGCGCGCGGCGAAGAAATCAGTCATCTCCGCGTGTCCGGTCAACACGCGCGGACCGTTGGAGTAGACGATGTCCTCGGTAAACAGCGCGACGAATCCCGGCACGTCGCCATGATCGAGAAGCCGGCCGAAATCGTCGTTAAGCGCGGCGATGGCCAGACGGTCGGCTATGCGTTCGGCGTCAGACATTGCGTACCGGGTTTTCCAGCCGGCCGAGCCCGCTGATCTCCACGGCGACAGGGCCTCCCAGCGCGGTGATGTTGGCGGTATGCAGGGATCGCTTGCCGCCGGCCGACGGCCGGAAGGCGGTTCCCATCGAGATCACGTCGCCTGCCCACAGGGTGTGGTAGCGCGTGATGAAGGCGATCACCTGCTGCACCGAGTAGGTGTAATAGGCGGTCGAATCCTCGGCGATCAGCTCGCCTTTGTGCCAGCATTTCACCTCCAGCGCATGCGGGTCCGCCACGTCGTCTTTCGTCACGAGATAGGGTCCCATCGGCCCGAACCCGTCGGAGCCCTTGTAGCGGGCGGTGTAGGACAGGTGCTGCTCGCGTCGTTCCACCTCGTCCGGATTGTCCTTCCTCGGATAGAGCGCGTAGTAGTGCACCATGTCTTCCGCGCGCATGGAATTGCCTGTCATGTCGTTGAAGATGGTGTAACCGAAGATCACGTCGTCGGCGTCTTCGGCCTTCACGTCACGGCAGTCTTTGGCGATCACCACACCCAGTTCCGGCTCGGGGTGAACGGATCCGTAGTAACTGCGCGCCTCGATCGCCTCGCCGTGACCGATCAGGCATGAGGCGGGTTTCAGGAAGAACAGCGGGTGATCGGGCGCCGATATCTTGCGCGAGTCGGACGCGGAATTGTTCATGGCGACGCCGCAGATCTTATAGGGACGGCGGACCGGCGGGCGCATTGTGACCGCATCCATCGCGAAATGGGGAACGATGCCGGGATTGGCCTCGACATGATCCCGGGCACGCCGGGCGGTTTGGAGCGCCGGTGCGCCGGCGCGAATGAAGTCGCCCATGTCGGACACCGCTTCGCCAAGCCCGGCGGCGGCCATCGCGGCGTCGAGCCGAATGAGCGCACCGTCATGTTCGAAGCCAATCGTCTCGTCCCCGTCGTGGAGAAAACTCGCCAGTTTCATGCCCCCTCCCAGATTTACTTAACATGTTTATTTTTAAATGCGAGGCAGTCGGTCTGTCAAGCGGATGTGTCGCTGCCGGACCGTGAATCCTGGTGATTGGCCATCGATGCGAGGTGTTGGACGAGGGCTGCATGACGCGCCGTGCGCGGCGCGCCGGCGGGTCGCGCAACGCCGACAAAGGTGCGCGGTAACCTGTCGTCGATCTCCAGGACGACAAGCGAGTTTCCGTCGTATGTCACCGGCGATGCGGGGCGCTGGAAGAGCACCCCGTAGCCGAGGCCGCGGGCGACAAGGCAGCGGACGAGTTCGAAATTCGTGGTCGTGTGACCGATCAGCGGCTTGAGATCCAGCGCGCCGAAAATCTGCTCGGTATTCGGCTTCGATGGATGCACGTCGAGCAGGATCAGCGGCTCGGAAACGAGTTCGCCGAGCCGGATGCTTTTCCGTCCGGCGAAAGGGTGATCTACGGACACCATGACGTATGGCCGGAGTTCGCTTACCGGATCGAAAGCCAGTTGCGGCGAAACGTCGGTGTCGTAGAGAAGTGCTGCGTCGACGCGGCCCTGCAGCAGCATTTCGGCCAGTTGAGGTGCCGCCGCCTCCGCCAGGTCGAGTTCGAGTTCCGGATGCTTGCGTCGGAACACCTCCATCATGCCGGGCAGGAAGAACGGTGTAAGCGTCGAGAAGCACCCGATTGCGAAGCGGCCCGTAAGGCTCGACGAGGCCTGCCACGCATTTTCCGCAAGTGTCTCCGCGCCCTGCAGCACAATCCGTGCATGCGACAGGAGCCGAGTTCCGGCGGGCGTCAGCGTGACGCCTTTGCCCTTGCGCCGGACGAAAAGCTGCAGCCGCAGGTGCTGTTCCAGCTCGTCGACTGCAAGGGCAAGCGCGGACGCGGTGACATGGCATCGCTGCGCGGCTGCGGCCAGTGAACCTTCGCTGGCAATCGCGTCGAAATATTCAAGCTGTCGGAGGGTGAAGGGGACGGAAGACATCCACAGTATTCCTTGGGTAAGACATATCAAAAACATGTTTTACAAATGAGAGGCGAAGGTCAAGACTCCGCACCGACCGATCGGTCACATCCGAAACAACGGGAGGAAAAACCTTGGCCAAGAACCTTGAAGAAGCGATAGCGGAGGCCGGCAATCCGGTCGAACTGCTATGGGAATCGCAAACGCCGCCGTCGGTGGTGCCGCGCGTCGTGCAGGAGTTCACCAACTGGCGGGACGAACAACTCGCCTGGCGTCGCACGGCAGTTCTTTACGACCAGTGCCACCACATGGCCGACCTCAACATCAAGGGTCCGGACGCGCTGAAACTCATCAGCGACCTTGCCGTCAACAGCGTCGAAAAGTTCCCTGTCGATATGGCCAAGCAATTCGTTGCCGTGAACCACGACGGTTACGTCATCGGCGACAACATCCTTTTCCACCTCGAAGAGGACGAGTACCAGGCGGTTGGCATTCCGCCGTCCATCAACTGGCTGCACTACCACGCGGTCACCGGCGGTTACGACGTGCGCATCTGGCGCGACGACAACTCGGCGGTCCGCAAGGGCGATCCGGTCAATTACCGCTACCAGATCCAGGGGCCGGGCGCGATGGACGTCATCCGCGATGCTACGGGTGAGGAGCCGCCGAAGCTCAAGTTCTTCTACATGACCCGCTTCAAGATCGCAGGCAAGGAAGTGCGCGCGCTGCGCCATGGAATGGCTGGCGAACCGGGCTTCGAGATCTGGGGCCCGTGGGAGGACAAGGACGCGGTGCACTCCGCCATTCTCGAGGCCGGCAAGAAGCACGGTCTTACCCAGGTCGGCGGCCGCGCCTATCACACCAATGCGTTGGAGTCCGGCTGGCTGCCGAGGCCGCTCCCGGCTGTCTATTCGGACGACAGGCTTGCGGACTACCGTCGCTGGCTCGACGAGAACGCCTACGAAACGATCTCGCCGCTCGGCGGCAGCTATCACACCGACAATATCGAGGATTACTATTTCACGCCCTACGAACTCGACTACGGACGCATTGTCGCCTTCGACCACGACTTCATCGGCCGCGCGGCGCTCGAGAAAATGGTAGCCGAGGGCAGTACGGGCAAGCGCAGGAAGGTCACTTTCGTCTGGAACGGCGACGACAGCGCCGCCGCCTACGGATCGATGTTCCACGAAGGCCCTGGCGCCAAGTTCATCAACCTGCCGATGTCGCTCTATGACACGTTCCATTTCGACCGCATCGAGGTGAACGGCAAGATCGTCGGGTTGTCGACCTGGTGCGGTTATTCGGCGAACGAACGCGCCATGCTGTCGCTCGGCGTCATGGACGCGGATTTCGCCGAACCGGGCACCGAGGTGACGCTGGTCTGGGGCGAGGACACGCCGTCGTCCAAGCTTCAGGTTGAGGATCATGTCCAGGTCAAGATCCGCGCCACGGTGCAGCCCGCACCGCTGGTCGAAAAGGCCCGGACGGTTTACCGCTCCAACTGAGAGCATTGATCAGCCGACAGGCGGGGCCGTTCCATTCGGGCGGCTCCGTTTTCTATGCGAAGAAGAGAAAACTCCCGGTCAGCGGATGCCGACCGGGAGTTGATTTGTTCAGGCGTGGAATGTCCGCAGCGGATCAGCACCAGACGATCTGGACATTGGTGTATTCCTTCAGGCCCTCCTCGCCGAACTCCACGCCGATGCCGGAGCACTTTACGCCGCCGAAGGGAACGTTTGGCTGGATGGCGCCGTGCTTGTTGATCCAGACTGTGCCGGCCTCGAGTTTCTGCGCGAGTTCCTTGGCGCGTACCAGGTCGCTTCCCCAGACCGATCCTCCGAGCCCGTGCGGGTTCGCGTTTGCCTTGGTAATGATCGTGTCGACATCGGAATAGCGGATAATCGGCAGAACCGGACCGAACTGTTCCTCGTCGACCAGCCGCACACCGTCCTTCACTTCGGTGACAAAGGTGATCGGGTAGAAATAGCCGGGACCGTCGAACGGCGTGCCGCCCGTCAGAACCTTGCCGCCCTGAGCCTTGGCGTCTTCCACGAGGTCCGCCACCTTGTCGAACTGCATCTTGTTGGAAAGCGGGCCGAGTGCCGATTCTTCCTTCGAACCGTCGCCCATCGGCATCTTGCCGGCGAGATCGACGAGCGCGTCACAGACGGCGTCGTGGATGCTCTCATGCACGTAAAGCCGTTTCATCGCGCCGCAAGTCTGGCCGGTGTTGATGAAGGCGCCCCAGAAAAGCCCCTCGGCAATCGCTTTCGGGTCGGCGTCCGGCAGGACGATGCCGGCGTCGTTACCGCCCAACTCGAGCGTCAGCCGCTTGAGCGTGCCCGCTGCCGATCCCATCACCTTCTTGCCGGTGGCAATGGAGCCGGTGAAGACGATCTTGTCGATGCCGTCATGCGTCGAGATGGCTTCACCGAGATCGTCCGCGCCGCTGACGGAATTCATGACACCAGCGGGGAGAACTTCGTTCATGATTTCGACGAGACGCAGCGTCGAAAGCGGTGTGTAGGGCGATGGCTTGATCACCACGGTATTGCCCGCTCTGATCGCCGGCAGGACGTGCCAGACGGCTATCAGAACCGGCCAGTTCCACGGGGTGATCGAGGCCACGACACCCACCGGCTTGCGGTGCAGTTCGATCTGACCTTCATCATTGTCCTGGATGACCTCGACGGGCAGTTCCAGGTCCGCGGTCGCATGGGCCCAGCCGACGCAACCGCCCATTTCGAAACGCGAACCGAGTCCGTTCAGCGGCTTGCCCTGCTCGGCGGTGATCAGGGCGGCGATCTCCTCGGAGTTCTCCTCGATCTTCGCCGCGACGGCATGGCATAGTTCCTTGCGTTTCTCGTTGGGAGTGGCCGCCCAACCAGGGAATGCGGCCCGCGCCGCCGCGACGGCGGCGTCGAGGTTGGCGCGCGTGCCCATCGGCATGCGGCCGACAACTTCGCCGGTCGCCGGATTTTCGACATCCGCGTAATCCGATGCCGCCACCGGCTTGCCGCCGATGGTCATCGTGTAGTCGGTCTGCTGTTTTTGCATGGTTTCCTCCTCTGGCAATTCAGTTGCCCATCTGGGCGGGCAGAAACAGGATGAGCGCCGGCAGCGCCACGATCAGCGCGAGGCGCAGGATGTCGGCCACGATGAAGGGCACGACGCCGCGATAAATAGTTGTGACGGGCAGGTCGCTCACGACCGTCCGGATGATGAAGATGTTCATTCCAATGGGCGGGGTGATCAGGCTGATTTCGACAGTGACGACGATCAGGATGCCGAACCAGACGGGATCAAAGCCGAGCCCGGTCACGAGCGGGAAGAAAATCGGCACGGTCAGCAGGATCATGGCGAGCGAGTCGAAAACGCAACCCAGGCCCAGGTAGAAAACGATCAGCAGCAGGATAACGCCGAGGGGCGACAGGCCGAGCCCGTCGATCAGCGCGACGACCCGGCTGGGCACGCCGGCGACATTGACGAAGTTCGAGAAGATCAGCGCGCCGACCAGCACACACATCAGCATGGCCGAAGTCCGCACCGTATCGACCAGTACACCGGCCAGCGACGCCGGCGTCAGTGTGCGTTTCGCAAGCGCGATGAAGAATGCGCCGGCGGCACCGATGCCCGCAGCCTCGGTGGGCGTAAAGACGCCGAGATAGATGCCGCCGATGATCAGGACGAACAGGCCGAGCACGGCCCAGACCTTGCGCAACGCCTGCAGACGTTCGCCCAGCGGCAGCTTCGGGCCGGCCGGCCCTGCCTCGGGGTCGCGCCAGACAGTCACGCGGACGGCCGCGGCGTAGAACAGGATGCCGATCAGTCCGGGCACGATGCCCGCGACGAAGAGCGCGCCGATGCTGGTCTCGGTCATCGTGCCGTAGAGCACCATGATCACCGAGGGCGGAATCAGGATGCCGAGCGTGCCGCCGGCCGCAACCGCTCCTGAGGAGAGCGCCGGCGAATAGTTGTAACGCTTCATCGCGGGCATCGCGATGGACGACATGGTCGCGGCCGTGGCGAGGCTCGATCCGGAGACCGCGGCGAAGCCGCCGCAGGCAACGATGGTCGCCATGGCGAGCCCGCCGCGAAAATGGCCGACAACGGCGTTCGAGGCAGCGTAAAGCTCGCGCGACAGCCCGGCATGGTTTATCAGGTTGCCCATCAGTACGAAGAGCGGCAGCACCGAAAGCGAATAGGAGGCGAGCGTATCCCAGGCGATCTGGGCCGACATGGCGCCCGCCGGAACCGGCCCGACGAGGAATGCGAAGCCCGCATAACCGACGATCCCGAGCGCGAAAGCCAGCGGGACGCCGAAAAACAGCAAGGCGAAGAGTGCGACGAAACCGGCGAGCACGATCATCTGGGGCGAACTCCGGCAAAAGCACGAACAGCAACGATGAATGCGGCAAGCGCGGCGGCTACGAGGCAGATAACGCCGAGCCAGGCCACGATGCCGAGTGGGAAATGCAGCGCAGAGGTCCGGTCGCCGAAAGTCACGAAGCGCTCTGCCAGCATGGAGAGCCGCCACGCGAGGAACGTGCAGGACACGCAGATCGCCAGAGCGATCAGAAGATCGCGCGCTGCCCCCCAACCGCCGCGAAAGGCGTTTTCGAACAACCCGGTCGTGACATGCTGGCCGCGCAGGGTGACGGTGGGGATCGCGCAGAAGACCATCGCGCCCATGGCGATCTCGGTCATCTCGAAGGCAAAGCCCAGCGGGTGGTTGAACAGGTAGCGGCCGAGCACGTCGAGGAATGTCATGGTCATCATGGCGAAGAGCAAAACGGCGGCGGCAGTTGCGAAGACGGCTTCGATCCAGCGCACTGGAGCGGGGAAGGGAGGGCGGCTTGAGCCGCCCTCCAGCTTATGGGGTCCGGTCATCGGGGGCCTCAGTTCGCGCCCTCGACGGAGGCGACGATTTCGCGCATCCGCGCGAGAGCGGCCTTGCCGTCGACGCCCAGGCTTTCCGCCTGCGCGATCCAGTCGGCTTCGAGTCCCGAGAGCTTCTCGCGCACCGAATCCTGGAACGCTTCATCCGCCTCCTCGAAAATCACACCGTCGGCCTTCATGATCTCGATGGCCTTCAGGTCCTCCTCGCCCTGCGAAACTCCGGCAAGCTTTGCCAGTGCCGCGCCGGAGACGCTCATGATCGTTTCCTGGTCCTCGGCCGGCAGGCTGTCGAATTTCGCCTTGTTCATCACCACGAACCAGCCCGACGAATAGAAACCGCCGGGTATCGTCAGCGAGTGTGCGATCACGCCTTTGAGCTTGAAACTGGGATAGGCCTCGTGGGGCAACAGCGTGCCATCGGCGATGCCCTGGCTGAGGACCTCGTAGACCTCGTTTGCCGGTATCGCGACGTTTACGCCGCCAAGCGCCGGGTTGACCTGCTGCACGATGCCGCCGCCGACGCGGAATTTCTTGCCGGCATAGTCTTCCAGGCTCTTGATCGCGCCGGCCGCCTCGGTGGTCATCACATGACCGGTGGCATTGGCGTAGAGACCCAGAAGCTGCACGCCCTTGTACTCGTCGGCGTCCTCGAAGAACTCCTCGTGCACCGTCCAAAGTCCCTCGGACAGGCCGGATGCCGTCTCGCCCACGAAGGGCAGTTCGGCGATGCCGGCGAGCTTGAAGCGGCCCGGCGTATAACCCAGCACGCCCACGGTGATGTCGGCGATCCCGTCTACTGCGAGATCGTACTGGCGCGGCGGAGCGCCGAGCGAAGCATCGGTCTTGACGATCTTCACGCGGCCTTCGGTCGCCTCCTCGACATTGGCCATCCAGGGCTCGATGATCCCCGTCATCTGGGTATGGCCCGGCGGCAACCAGTTGTTCAGCCGCAGTATCACTTCTGCATGTGCCAGCCCCGGCAGTGCCGGCGCCAGCATTGCCGCCACGGCGACGATGCGAGTCAATTGAAACGTCATGCTTTCCTCCTCCATTGACGGTGCCGCCCTTGCGGACAGCCTTTGCGGCGTGGGGCTATTGCCCTCCGGCCAACTTCTCCCAGACCTTGTAAGCCTCGGTATGGTCCTTCTCGCCGCCCAGCTCGTTGAGTGCCCGGTCCCACCAGGCGCTCGTTTCGGCGACCAGCGGCAGGTCGGCGCCGAGGCTCTTCGACAGGTCGGCTGCGATCTTCACGTCCTTGGTGAGCAGGGCCAGGCCGAAACCCGACGCGAACGCGCCGTTCAGCACGTTTTCGCCGATCGTGGATTCGGTGCTGAAATTGCGTCCCGTGGAGACGTTCATGATGTCGAGCGCCGTCTTCGGGTCGAGCCCGAATTGGCTGCCGAGGATCAGCGCCTCGGAGGCCGCGGCAAAACCGGCGGCGGCAGTGAAATTGTTCAGCGCTTTCATCGCGTGGCCCGTACCGATGCCGCCGGTACGGAAAATGCGATCGCCCATGCAGAGCAGGACCGGCTCCGCGCGCTCGAAATCCACGTCGGTTTCCGCGCCCACCATGATCGCAAGCGTTCCGGTGGTAGCCCGCGGCACAGCGCCCGAAACCGGCGCGTCGATGAAACGGATACCCTTTTCGGCGAGCCATGCATGCAACTCGAGCGAGCCCGTCGGCACCGAGGAGCTCATGTCGATCACCAGAGAGTCGGGATCGAGCGCGTCGGCGAGACCGTCCTCCATGACCTTGCGGACGACGGCGCCCGTCGGCAGCATGGTGACGATGATATCGCTTGCCTCGCCCAGTTCGGCGAGGGTGGCTGCCGCCGTCGCGCCGATTTTGGCTGCATGGTCCCGGGTGCGCTCCTGATCCATGTCGTAGATGGTCAGGGGCAGGCCCTTAGCCGCGATGTTGGCCGACATGGGCGCGCCCATGTGGCCGATTCCGACAAAACCGATCCGCTCAGTCATTGTCATCCGCCTTCACGCCCATTTCGTTGAGAACTTCCTCGCAGGCACGCATGCCGTCGACCATCAGCGGAATGCCGCAATAGGCGACCGAATGAAGCATCAGTTCGCGCAGTTCTTCGCGCGTCGCGCCGTTTGCCACAGCGCCGCGCGTGTGAATCTTTACCTCGTGGGTGCGCCCGGCGGACACCAGCATGGCGAGGGTGATCAGGCTGCGGGTCTTCTTGTCGAGATGCGGCCGCTGCCAGATCTCGCCGAAGCAGAAACGCGTCACGATATCCTGGACCGGAGCCATCATGTCCGTGGCGTTGTCGATGTGATCGTCGGCGCCTGCGCGGCCGAACATTTCGCGCCGCAACTCGAGGCCAAGCTGGTGGTTGTCTGTCATCGTCTTCTCCTTGATGTTCCGGCGGGGAGGACAAGACGACAGGCCCGCAATACCGGCGGAAACCGACGCGGCGACTGTCGCGGCACTCCTCCCTCTGCCGCGGTTCCTGTCTTCGATAGCGCTCGCCGGCGCGCCGGAACAACGGGGCGCGTCCGCTTTCTGTGATCGACAAATTCGATCGGTTTGTCTATTTTAGTTCGGAAAATTGGCTGCACCGGGGAGGGGCGTAGTGGCCACGACAGTCGATCCGTTGCGCACCGATTTCCACGCGCTGCAAATCCTGGTCAGCGTTCACCGGCACAGTTCGGTGCGTGCGGCAGCGGATGCGCTGGGTCTCAGCCAATCGAGCGTTAGCTACACCATCGACCGGCTGCGCGACAGTTTCGGCGATCCTCTCTTCGTGCGGCTTGGACGCTCGATCGAGCCCACAGACCGCTGCAACGCCATCGTTCGCGGCGCGGAGGCGCTGCTGCGGGATTTCGAGGCGTTGACCATCAGCGACCGGTTCGATCCGTCGACCGCCACCGACCGTCTGGTCTTTTCCTGTAATTTTTACGAACGGGCCACCTTCCTGCCGGCGCTCATGCGCCATCTCAACAGGGAGGCGCCGAATGTGCGGCTCACGGTCGTCCAGGCGAATTCGGACGGGCACCGCCAACTCGAGGACGGCATGTGCGATGTCGTTGTGGCGCCTATGCAGGCGCATCCCTCGGGATTTCATTCGCGCCGTTTGCTAACCGAACGCTATGCCTGCTTCGTATCTCGCTCCTCGCCATTCGCGCAGCGTGGCATGACGCTGGACGACTACGCGCGCGCCAGGCATGTCGTGGTCCGTCCGTCGCTGGGATGGCGGCCCTATTTCACCGAGGCGCTGGAACGCATGGGGCTGCATATGGAGGCGATGCTCGAGTTACCCTCCTTCGCCGACATCGACAGGATCATCGCCGATACGGACCTGGTGCTCACGGCGACGGACGGATTGGCGCGAATATTTCCCAATCTCGCCGTGATCCCTGCGCCGTTCCACTGCGAGTTCCCGGTCGAGATGTCGTGGGCCGGCCGCACGCACAATGCTCCCGCCCACCGCTGGCTGCGCGACCTGATCGCGCGGCTCGCCGGCGATCTGAAGCCTGGCCTGCCACAATGAGCCTCCACCAGCGGGCTCTGATCGGCAGCCCACGCGCTGTCCCGCAGTTCGCCGGAATACCGTCGATGTTACCGCGAAGCTTTCCGCCGCGGGACGTCCTTTCTTTCGTGATCCGGACCGGATGGAGGCCAGACCCGAGGCGCCATTGTCGGCGTCAATCCATCGGGAAGGTTCCTGGTGGAGACGTAATCAGTGTCATCGAGCATCAAAAGACCGTCGGAAACATCTCCGCTGGGTTTGGGCCGGCAGAGTTCAGCTTTCGGTTTCGGGCTTCAGGTAAACGGAAACCATAGTTGCGTTTGCTCCTGAGCGTCATGATTGAAAGCAAGTCAAATTGCTGGTGGTTGAAAGTCACGGGTGGCTCATGCCACATAGCGCGGCAAGACCGGGAGGAGGATGACAATGGCTGCGGGGATGCTGAAGGGGAAGCATTGCCTGATAACAGGCGGTGCGGGCAGCTTGGGCGCGGCGAGTGCCCGGTTATTCCTTGAAGAAGGTGCGTCGGTCACGCTTGTTGATCTCCAGCCTCCCGATCCAGGGGGCCTTGGACTCGCGGAATACGCCGACAGGGTAGTGTGCCTGGGAGCAGATGTCTCGGATGTGGAGTCGACCGCTGCCTATGTGGATTCGGCGACCGACCGGTTCGGTGACATTGACGTGCTGTTCAGCAATGCCGGCAATTTCGGGACCGTGGCGCCGATCGAGTCGTTTCCGGTGGACGTGTTCGACAGCGTGCTTGCTGTGCATGTGCGCGGTGCGTTTCTGGCCTGCCAGCACGCGGTTCCGAAGATGCGCGACGGCGGCAGTATCATCATCACCTCCAGCGTGGCGGGGGTGACGGGCGATCCCGGCGTCTACGGCTACATTACCGCCAAGCATGCCCAGGTCGGGCTGATGCGTTGCCTGGCTAAGGAGCTGGCGCCGCGTCGTATCCGCGTCAACACACTGCACCCTGGACCGATCGACAACGGCTTCCAGCTCGCGGTCGAGGACGGCTTCACCAAGGCGACCGGCCATGACGGCACGGAGTATTTCAACAGCGTCATCCCGCTTGGCCGGCATGCCGAACCGGTCGAAATCGCCAATGCCGCGCTCTATCTTGCAAGCGATCTTTCGAGTTTCGTCACCGGCAGCCTGCACATGGTCGATGGCGGCATGAGCATCTGACATCGAGCATCTGGCGCCGACCGGGCCGGATGTCCGAAAAAGACAAGCGATATGTCCGGCCCAGACAACGACTGCCGAGCCGAAGCTGTCTAGGTTTTACATGGAGTGCCAGATTGTCGCATCGGCATGCGGTCACATCGATGCCCTGACCGGAAGGAGCCGGGCGCGCGGTGTCGTAGCAGCAACGCATGCGGGTCGGTCTTGCCGGGAGGGTCTGATTGGCGACGCTTGAGGAAATGTTCGACGTCCGGGGCAAGTCGGCGATCGTAACTGGTGGCGGCAGCGGCATAGGCCGCGCCTATGCCGAGGTGATGGCCGACAACGGCGCTAGGGTCTGCATTTTCGATATCGACCAGGCCGGCCTCGACGAGACCGTGGAAGCGATGCGCAACACTGGCGGCGACGCCTGGGGCCTGAAGGTCGACGTGGCGGACCGCGCCGCCATGGCCGCAGCTTTCGACGAAGTGGCCGCGAGGCATGGCAGGATCGACATCGTGTTCGCCAACGCCGGAATCGACGGCGGGCCAGGCTACCTGACGCCGGAAGGCGAGCGAAATCCCGACGGCGCCATTGACGAATTCGATGACGCCTTCTGGGACCGCGTCATTGCGGTCAATCTTTCAAGCGTCTACACGACAATCAAGCTTTCCGCGTGCCACATGAAGAAGACCGGCGGCGGCCGGATCATCGTCACCTCGTCGGTGGCGGCGCAGATCAACGAGGCGATCGTCGGCACGCCCTATATGCCGGCGAAGGCGGGGGTGGACCATCTGGTGCGCAATGCGGCGATGGAACTCGGAGCCTTCGGCATCCGCGTCAACTGTATATCGCCCGGACCGTTCATGACCAATATCGCCGGCGGGCGGCTGAAGAACGCGGCCGACCGCAAGGCGTTCGAGGAGCAGTCGCATATCGGCCGGATCGGTGACCCGGAGGATATCAAGGGGCTGGCGCTTTACCTTGCGTCGCCAGCCTCGTCATATGTCACCGGGGCGCAGTTCGTCATCGACGGAGGATCGCGCCTGCGAACATGAGCATTCATCGCCGGTGACGTCTCGGGAGGAGCCAAGGCGGACACCGGCAGGACTTCAAGCAATCTGGGAGGAAGACATGAGCTACATCAAAACACTACTCGGCGGCACGTCGCGGCGAACCGTCCTCAAGGGCATCGGCGCCGGTACGGTCGCGCTCGCCATGCCTCACGTGGCGCGCGCCCAGGCCGGCACGATCAAGATCGGCTTCGTGACGCCGGCCACCGGCCCGATGGCGCTGTTCGGCGATACCGACGGTTTCGCCGTGGATCGCGTGCGCAAGCTGCTTGCCGACGGCCTCGACATAAATGGCGAGCGCTACAATGTCGAGATCCTGGTGCAGGATAGCCAGTCGGATTCCAACCGCGCGGCGGAAGTTGCCGGCGACCTGATCCTGAACGAGGAAGTCCACATGATCATCCCGGCGTCGACGACGCCGACGATCACGGCTGTCGCCGACCAGGCCGAATTGTTCGAGACGCCGTGCGTCTCCTGCGCCGCGCCGTGGCAGGCGATAATCTTCCCGCGCGGCGGGCAGGACAAGCCGTTCAACTGGACCTACCACTTCTTCTGGGGTCTGGACGAGGCGCTCAACACCTTTGTCGGCCTGTGGGAGACCCTCGAAACCAACAGGAAGGTCGGGATGCTGTTCCCGCAGAACATCGACGGCGAAACCTGGGGCAATCGCGACTACGGACTGCCGGCGCCGACCGAAGCGGCCGGATTCGAGGTCACCGTGCCGGGCTTCTTCCAGCCGCGCACCAACGACTTCACGGCGCAGATATCGACCTTCAAGAACGAAGCCTGCGAAATCGTCGGCGGCATCGCCTTTGTCGACGATTTCAAGACCTTTGTGAACCAGTGCAACCAGCAGGGCTATCATCCGAAAGCCATGACGATGGCCGCGGCACTGCTGTTCCCGTCCGCGGTCGAGGCCATGGGCGAGCTCGGCAACGGCATGTCCTCGGAAGTTTGGTGGACGCCGGCATTTCCCTTCAAGTCGTCGCTCACCGGCCAGGTCAGCCGCGATATCGCCGACGACTGGGAAGCCGAGACCGGCCGCCAGTGGACGCAGCCGCTCGGCTACAGCCACGCAATCTTCGAAGTTGCCATCGACACGCTCAAGCGTTCGGCCAACCCGCTTGACCGTACGTCGATCCGCGACGCGATGAAGGCGACCAACCTCGACACGCTGATCGGACCGGTCAACTTCTCGACGGGCCCGCATCCCAACGTCTCGACCACGCCGATCTTCGGCGGCCAGTGGGTTCCGGGCGACAAGTGGATGTACGACCTCAAGATCGTCGACAACTCGGTCAACAAACTCTTCGAGCCCGAGCAGAAGATGAAGGTCCTTCCTTGGGCAAGCTGAGCTGCCATACGCAATGATGGATGCTGAGGTATCAGTCAGCAAGGCCGCGGTCGGCGTGAATGTGCTGCTGCAAGCCAACGGGCTTGGAAAGTCATTCGGCGCCAACCGCGTCCTTCATGACGTGAGCTTTACCGTTCGGTCGGGGGAGGTGCTTGGCATTCTCGGACCGAACGGGGCGGGCAAGACGACGCTCTTCAACCTGATTTCGGGCGATATTCGCCCGAATTCCGGCGAGATCCGGTTTGGCGGGGCGCCCCTGGGCAAGGAGCCGCCGTTCCGGCGGGCGCAGCTGGGGATCGGCCGGACATACCAGATTCCGCTTCCCTATGACGGCATGACAACCTTCGAGAACCTGCTCGTCTCTGCGAGTTTCGCCGGACAGAAATCCGAGCACGCCGCCTATGACTATTGCGCCGCCGTGCTGGAGGAGTGCGAACTCGGCGACAAGGCCAACAAGATGGCCGGCGCGCTCACCCTGCTCGACCGCAAGCGGCTCGAACTGGCGCGGGCGCTTTCGTCGCAGCCGAAGCTCCTGCTTCTCGATGAGATCGCCGGCGGCCTTACGGACGAGGAGGGTAAGGAACTCGTCGCGCTCGTCCGCAAGATCCGTGACCGGGGCATAACGATCGTGTGGATCGAGCACGTGCTTCATGCGCTGATGGCGGTCGCCGACCGCCTGCTCGTCCTCGATTTCGGCGAGAAGATCGCCGAGGGCGTGCCGCGCGACGTCATCGCGGACCCCGAGGTCAAGCGCGTCTATATGGGGATCGAGGCATGAGCGTGCCGATGCTTTCCACGCATGGCCTGAAGGCCTTCTACGGGGATTTCCAGGCGCTTTTCGGCGTCGATTTCGAGGTTGCCGCCGGCGAGGTCGTGGCGCTGATCGGCGCGAACGGCGCGGGCAAGTCGACTTTCCTGAAGGCGATCATGGGGGCGATCAAGGTCGCGCCGGAGATGGTCGCGCTCGAGGGGCAGCCGACAGGCGGCGTGCCGCCGCACCGCATGGTCGCTAAGGGTGTCGCCATCGTCCCGGAAGGGCGGCGGCTGTTCGTCGGCATGTCCGTCGAGGACAATCTGCGCGTCGCTATCGACCATTCCGGCGGCGGCGACGGCGCCTGGACGCTCGACCGCGTCTACGGCCTGTTCCCGATCCTCAAGGAGAAGCGGCGCGATCTGGTGCAAAGCCTTTCCGGCGGCCAGCAGCAGATGGTGGCGATCGGGCGCGCGTTGCTGAACCAGCCGCGGGTGCTGCTTTGCGACGAGATATCGCTCGGCCTGGCACCGAAGGTGATCAGCGAAATCTATGCCGCGATCCCGTCAATCTCGGCTGCGGGAACCGCGATCGTGCTGGTTGAGCAGGATGTCGGGCTCGCCAAGAAGGCGTCCGACCGGTTGTACTGCATGCTGGAGGGGAAAGTGACATTGACCGGCAAATCGGCTGAGGTTCTGCGCGAGGATATCGCGGCGGCCTATTTCGGAGCAGGCGATGCAGTGGCTTGACGGTTTCATACAGGGAATCCTGCTGGGCGGGCTATATGCCCAATACGCGCTCGGCATGGCGCTGATGTTCGGCGTGATGCGGATCGTCAACATCTCGCATGGCGATCTGATGATCCTGCTGGCGCTGATCGGCGTCTCGCTGGCGGTTTCGTTCGGCCTCGGGCCTTTCGCCCTGCTCGTCGTTCTGGTGCCGATCGCGACCGCCATCGGCTATATTTTGCAGCGCGGCATCCTGAACCGCGTCGTCAGCCAGGATCCGCTGCCCTCCATCATCGCGACCTTCGGGCTGTCCATCGCCCTGCAAAACGCCATGCAGCAGATCTGGTCGGCCGACACGCGGTCGATCCCCGGCGGCGGCATCGAGCAGGCATCCTGGCAGATCGGAGAGATATTCATCGGCGTGCTGCCGGTCATCGTGCTCATCGTCGCGACCCTGCTGACCGGCGGGATCGACGCTCTCCTGCGCTTCACGAAATTCGGCCGGTCGTTGCGTGCCTCGGCATCGGATGTCGAGGCGGCGGCACTTACCGGCGTCAATCCGAAGTCGGTCTATGCCTCGGCGACTGCGATCGCGGTCGGCATCCTCGGATTTGCTGCCGTCTTCCAGGGGCTGCGATCCACCGTGGCGCCATCCGACGGGCCGGCACAGCTGATCTACGCCTTCGAGGCCGTGATCATCGGCGGCATGGGGTCGATCTGGGGGGCGTTTCTAGGCTCGATGGTGCTGGGTGTCAGCCAAGCGATCGGCTTCCGGATCAATCCCGGTTTCGGCATTCTCGCCGGCCACATGGTCTTTCTGGCGGTACTGGCGTTCCGTCCCCAAGGCATCTTCGGGAGATCCTGACATGACGATATCGATAATCGCGCCAGGCGATCTCCCCCGCGCTTCGGTCCACAGCCAGACCACATCGGGCAGGATCGCGATGACCATCGGGATCGGAATGCTCGTGGCGCTTGTCGCCATGCCCTGGTGGGCGAGCCAGGGCGATATCCGCGCCGTGGTCGAATTGTGCTGCTACATCGCGCTCGCGCAGATGTGGAACCTGCTGGCCGGCTATGCGGGCCTTGCCTCGGTCGGGCAGCAGGCCTTCAGCGGCATCGCCGCCTACATGATGTTTGCGCTCGCGCAGAACCACGGCATCAATCCATTCATCGCGGTACCCCTGTGCCTGATCGCGCCGGCGGTTCTGGCGGTGCCCACCTATGCGCTGCTGCACCGCCTCGACGGCCCGTATTTCGCGATCGGCACATGGGTCGTGGCCGAGGTGATGCGGTTGCTGACCACGAATGTCAGCTACGTGAACAGCGGGGCGGGCATGAGCCTGCGTGTCATGACGCAATACAGCGCGCATGAGCGCGCCGTCGGCGTGACCATTCTCTGCGCGCTCATGCTGCTGCTGACCGTCGGTGGCACCTACTGGCTGTTGCGATCGCGCTACGGCCTCGCGCTGACCGCGATGCGCGACAATCCGGTCTCGGCGGCAAGCCAGGGCGTCAACGTTCCCCGGCTGCGGTTCCTGATCTTCGTCGCCGCCGCGGTCGGAACGGGCCTCGCCGGCGCCATCTATTTCATGGCGCAGTTGCGGATCACGCCGGAAGCGGCCTACGGCCCGCAATGGGCGACGATCGCGATCTTCATCGTCATGATCGGCGGCATCGGCAGCATCGAGGGCGTGCTGATCGGATCGCTGGTCTACTTCTTCGCCGACCGCTGGTTCGGCGAGTATGGTGCCACCTACCTGGTCGTGCTCGGGGTGCTGACGCTGCTGGTGGCGCTCTACACGAGGGGCGGCATCTGGGGAATGATCACGAGGTTCATCGATGCCCCATGGTTCCCCACGAGGCGTATCCTTGATTCATCGAGGAGGAAGACATGAAAGCGGCTCTGTTTGACACTGTCGGCCGCCCGCTGCGCATCGATACGGTACAGGACCCCGAACCGGCCGATGACGAGGTGCTGCTGAAGGTCGCGGCCTGCGGCATTTGCGGCAGCGACCTGCACATGACCGAGGATCCGGCGACGTTCGGTGTGGGGCAGGGCGCCGTGCTTGGGCACGAATTCGCAGGCGAGGTCATCGCGATCGGCAGAAGCGTCGAGGGGCTTTCCGTCGGGGACCGGGTCGCTGTCGCCCCGATGTTCGGCTGCGGCAGATGCGAGCGCTGCCGGGCGGGCGATCCTGCCTGGTGCAGCGAAATGCAGTTGATCGGTGGCGGTTATGCGGAACTGGCGACGGTCGCTGCGCGGCAGTGCCTTAAGATTCCCGACACGCTGCCGCTCAAGGAAGGCGCGCTCGCGGAGCCGACGACGATTGGACTTCACAGCGTGATGCGATCGGGACTGAGGCCCGGCGATCGGGTGCTGATCCTAGGCGCCGGTCCGATCGGTTTGCTTGTCGCTTTCTGGGCGCGGCGGATGGGCGCCCGCGATGTCGTCGTCGCCGATCTCAACGAATACCAAAAGGCGCGTGCCGAAGCGGTCGGCGCGACCGGCTTCGCGATCTCCGGTCCCGGACTGGCCGACGCGTTCCGACAGCGGGCAGGCGGTCCTCCGGATATCGTCTTCGAATGCGTGGGCAAGAAAGGACTGATCGACTTCGCCTGCCAACAGGTACGCGTGCACGGAACCGTTGTCGGCGTCGGGCTGTGCGTCGGCGGCGACGAGTGGGATCCTTTCGCCGTCCTCTCGAAGGAACTCACCATTGTCATGGCGGCCTTTTTCAATATGCACGAATTCGCGGTTGCCATCGACGCCCTCGCCGCAGGTGGGCGCTACAGGCCGCAGGCGCTGATCACCGACTGCGTGGGGCTGCAAGACGTTCCGGGCAGCTTCGAGGCGCTGCGCAAGCGCACGACCCAGTGCAAGGTGCTGATCGAAACCGCCTGAACCGTTGAAATACTCCAAAAAAACGCCCGGGCCGAGACCCGGGCGTTGTCGTTTCTTGAGCGCGAAAAACAGCCTCAGATGAACATGTCCTTGTTGATCGCAATGCCATTTTCCTCGCAGTAGGTCGTGTAGTGATTGATGAACCAGAAGCAGTCGAAGGTTTCATCGAACGACCCATCGTCGTGGTAGAATTCGATCGGACCGTTGATCCAGAACAACGCCTTCATGCCGTTCGGATCGTCGGAGTAGAGCGTGTGCGCCGTTCCGGGCAACTCGTAGACGAAGTCACCGGGCCGCGCGACCCAGTCATACTCGTAGTAACCCCAGGATCCTTCCAGGGTGACGGCGGAGACCACGCCGCGATGCTTGTGGGTGCCGATCTTGCCGCCGCCCTTCACCCAGAGAATATTGGCGACGGAATTGGTGCGCACATCGAAGCACAGATGCTTGATGGACGCAGCGTCACCGAACGGCACCCACGGAGTGCTCTTGTCATCGCCGGGAATGTGGGCGCCTTCCTGCGCATATTTCCGGATCGCCGCCTCGTAGGAATCCTCCGGTAGCTTCATGATGTTTTCGGGTTTGTTCATTGCTCACTCCCATGGCTTTCTGGTTTGCGGCGTACCGCCTGATTGGCAGACGCCGCAAAGCGCCTGCATAGCTAGAGCTGCGTCCCGCCGGACGCATCCCGGATTTCGCTCGGAGCGCTCCCGAAATGCTTTCGGAAACTCTTCGAGAACTGCGACGGCCCGGAGAAACCGCAGCTATAGGCGAGTTCCGTTAGCCTGATGGAACCGGGCGAGGACCGCTCGATCAAGCGGCGGGCCTGTTCAAGCCTTTCGAGCAGGATCAGCTTCTTCACCGTCAGATCGTGCAGTGCTAGGATTCGGTTGAGCTGACGCGAGCTCATGCCGATCTCGTCTGCCACTTGTTCGGTGTTGAGGCGCGGATCATCCAACCTTGAACGGATATAGCTCTGCACGCGCTGGATGATGCCCAGGTGATAGGATGTCAGGTTGCCGGCCCCCAGCACCAGATCGTGCGAAAGTTCCAGCGCAGACCAGATATCATTCACCAGCGTCGGCTCCGGCGTGAGATACTTTCGCGCACGCACGTCGGCATAGGTCTTCCTCACCGCCCTGGCGACGGCTACGCCGGCGCCGCTCTTGCCTTCGATGCGCACCGCATCGCGCAAGTCCCAGTTCGGGAAGCGGCTCCGGAATTCGGTGCCCGGCACGTCGAAGACAACCTGGCGGGCCGTATCCGGAAACCCATGCATGTAGGGGGTGTTGGTGTCGTAGAGTACCAGGTCACCCGCCGTCAGGACATCGCATCTCTCCCGCCGGTTCACGAACACCGTGCCTTCCATCACGATGGTCAGGAACACGGAATCCTTTTCGTATTTGCGCACGGTTTCCGCGGAACGGCAGATCAGGTGCGGCTGCCCCGCGATGTCGAAGACCGAGAAGCTTCCGAAGTTGTAATGGTCGAATTTGGCCTGGAAGCCGTCCTCCTCCGTCGTCGAGCATTTGAGCCCGATGACGTCCTCGGAACAGCGCTCCTCCCAGTAATCGATCCGTTCGCCTGTCAACACGCTGCGCGTGTCGAAGGATTTTCTCAATACGCATCCCATCTGACGACGATCCTCCCTATCGTTTCAGAATGTGCGATCATACATGAGCTCCCGACGGTTGCACACTTCCGGCACGTATCTGTGAGAACGTTCTTTTTCTCCGGTTTTGCATCTTGTTCAGCTCGTCAGATAGCCGCCGTCGACAGGCAGGATCGCGCCCGTGACGTAGCGGGCGAGGGGTGAGGCAAGAAAGACAATCGGGTCGGCCACCTCGGCAGGATCGCCCCAACGATCCATCGGGATCCGCGCCCGGATTGGCGCCGATGCGACCGGATCATCAAGGAGCCCTTCGCCGAGTGGCGTGTTGATCCAGCCTGGCGCTACGGCGTTTACGCGTATTCCTTCAGCGGCATATTCGATGGCGAGCGACTTGGTTAGTTGCACCATGGCGCCTTTGCTGGCGCTGTAGGAAGGCCGGTCCGCTGCGCCGAAGGTTGCGTACATCGAGGCGATATTGACGATTGATCCGCTCGTATCCGCCAACAGGGCGCGCGCGGCCTGGCTGAACCGGAAGGCGGCAGCGAGGTTCACGTCCATCACCTTGTCGAACGCCGCATCCTCCCATTCGGCCCTGTCGCGACTGATGCCTGCACAATTGACGAGGACATCCAGCCGCAAGCAGCCGGAGAAAAAGTCATGCATTGCCGGGCGGTTGCCGACATCGAGTTCGATACAGCTAATCCGCTCGTGGCGCGGCGCATTCGGCCCCGCCACGAAGAGCCCCAGCGCCAGAACGTTGGCGCCGAGTTCGGCGAACCGAAGAGCTGTCGCCGCACCGATCCCCGACGTACCGCCGGTAATCGCGACAACCTGTCCGGCAAACGCGCCTTCAGTGAGCGTCATGGCCACGGAGAGTCATGGATCAGCGGAACAAGGTTTCGATATAGTCCGCGCCGATACCGACCTTGTCGTAGTGCTTCTTGCAGAGGTCGATATACATATGGACGTCGAAATAACCGTCGGGTTCGCCGTTCTCGTCGAGCCAGATCAGCGGTCCGGTGACCTTGAAATGCACCTTCATCGGTTCGTTGCTCTCATAGGCTACAAGCGTATGACCTTCGCCCGGTGTCTCGTAGATGAAGTCGCCGGCGGTTGCGATCCAGTCATGCTCCAGATAGCCCCACTTGCCCGAGATCGTGTACGCGAAGACTTCGTGCGGGTGATAGTGACGGTTCACCAGCCCGGGGCCTTTTGCCATGAGAACGTCGCACCACATGTTACGCTGAGGCGAAATCCAGATCGGCTTTGTGAAGACGGTCTCGGTCAGCGGTACATAGTAACGTTCGTCGCCGCCCGCGATGTCGGGCAGATAGACTTCGGGCAGGGCGTCAGGCTGGAACACTTTGTCTATCGGCTTGATGTCCCGCCAGAATTCCTTTTTCGGCTCGTCGAGCATTTCTCCTCCTCTGCCATCCAAAGATCAGCGAATACGGTTTCCTCCATCTGCGAGTGTAGCGGAGTCCGGTCGGTGCATGCTTGGTACTTCCGGACAAATCGGGTGTCATTTTCGGACATGGTTGCACAGCACTGACCGATATTGACTGGACGTCTGATTTTCTGGCGAATTGCCGATTGCGCGGATACTTTTCGAAATTTCGACCAAAGATCGAAGGCGCGGTATCGGCGCTCGCTCGGATAGCGTCCGCACCCGGCGGGTCCGAGGAATCGTCAGCGCCTGCGGGAGGGGCGGGTCCTCGATTTCGCAGAAAGAAAGCGAAACCGGGATTATCCATATGCGATGCGGATCTCCTAGGCGCTTTCGGCCAAGACCTGCAGAGCGGAACGCGCTCTTATGTCCGCTTTTGCATCGCTCGTCGGCAGGTCGAGATAGAAGGTCGAGCCTTCCCCCAAGCGGGATTTCACTTTCAATTCGCTGTTGTGATGCTGGACAATCGCCTGCGATATCGCCAGTCCGAGACCTGTGCCCTGTCCGCCGCGGGTGTCGGTCGAATCCACCTGGTAGAACTTGTCGAAGATCTTATCGATGGCATCATCAGGAATCCCCGGTCCGGTGTCCGCGACGGCGATGCGCACGTGATCGCCATTCCGCTCGACCGTTATCGTCACAGTGTGTCGTTCTCATTGCTGAACTTCGCGGCGTTGGAAAGCAGATTGGCCACAACCTGCCCCAGTCTGCGCGCATCACCCATGGCCACGATCTTTTCGTCCTGGCATTCCATCCGGAAACGTACGTTGTACTGATTGGCATAGGGGAGATTGTCATCATAGGTTCGGCGCACGAGTTCGACGATATCGATCTCCTTTGTCTTGAGTTCGATCAGGCCCAATTCCAGTTTCTCGATGTCGAGGATGTCATTGATCGGTTCCATGAACCGCCTGGCATTGTTCTGCGCCAGTTTCAGCAGCGCATGCCCCTGACCGTAATGATTGGAGCCCTTGGCCTGCTTAACTCCGGATCGTTTGGAGAGCTGTTGGCGCGTTATGTTTTCGGCCCACCGCCTTGATACTGCTCCCGCGATGGATTGCTCGGCCATCGCAAATCGGGGCTGTTCTAGGCAAGGCGTCATCCGGAAGAGGGATGTGCCGTAGCGATAGACGCCGGATGCGGTCGAGGCACCCGGCGTGCAGATCGTGGATCAGCCTGGCAGGCGATCAGCCGCCGACTTCGCCGGAGATGACGTCGCCGAAATAAACCCAACGTTCGCCGTCGAACTTCATCAGCTGCATCTGTTCGATCGGGAAGTAATCGGTCTCGCTGGTATTCATGGCCATGCCCGGCAGGAACAGCGGAAGGGTGACGTCCTTCATGCTTGCCGCCTGTTTCAGCACGTTTTCGCGCGACAGGTCGTCGCCGGCCGCGGTGAGCACATGCGCCATGGTCTGGGCCACGGAGTATCCGTACACGGTGAAGTTCGATGCCTTGTCACCGTCAGGAAAGTACTCGTCCATGAAGGCTTCCCAATCCTTCTTCCCGGGATCATCGGCCCACTGCGGATCCTGCATGTCCTTCAGGTATCCGGTGGATATGACGCCGGTCGCGGCATCGACTCCGGCCGGCTTCAGCACTGCGGCCACGGAGGTCGAGACGTTCGCCACGATCTGGGTCGCATCCCAGCCGATCTCATGCGCCTTCTTGATCGCCTGGGCCGCGAATTTCGGCGTGGCGATGTTGACGAAGACGTTGGCCCCGGAGGCTTTCAGCTTGACCACTTGCGATTCGACGGTCGGTTCGGCGACCTCGTAGGACGCTTCCTCGACGATCATCGAATCGGCCATGTCGCCAAGGCCCATCTTGAGGCCGTTCAAGACGTCCTTGCCGAAATCGTCATTCTGATACATGACGGCGATCTTGGCGTCGGGCATTTCGCCGGTGAGCCAGCGGCCGTAGATGATGCCTTCGCTCTGGTAGTTGGGCTGCCAGCCCATCGTCCAGGGGAAGTTTTCCGGGTCGCCGAATTTCGTCGCGCCGGTGGCCACGAAGAGCTGCGGCACCTTTTTCGCGTTCATGTATTTCTCGATCGCCGAGTTGGACGGCGTGCCGAGCGACTGGAAGACAAGCAGCGCTTCATCGCTTTCCACCAGCTTGCGCGCCTGCTCCACGGCTTTCGGCGGCGAATAGCCGTCGTCGTAAGAGACGAAATTGACCTTGCGGCCGTTGATCCCGCCATCGGCATTGATCTTGTCGAAATAGGCGGAAATCGTCTTGGCAATGGTCGAATAGGCCGAGGCCGGGCCGCTATAGGGCGCGATGTTGCCGATCTTGATCTCGGTGTCGGTCACGCCAGGCATGTCGGCGGCGTGAACTGGCCCGGTCAGCGCGAGCCCTGCGGCCACGACGAGCCCGGTACGGGCGTATTTCAGCATGTTGCGTCTGTTGTGCATGGTTTCCTCCCTTTGCGGTTGCACTACCGATCTGAAACTTGTTTTCCGCCGCGCTTCACAATCGCAGTGACGGCGGACTTCGCGAGACCTCCCAGTCCGGTCGGCATCGCGTACATCAGCAGGATCAGGATGACGCCGTAGACGGCGCCCGAAAGGCCCTTGGAAAACTCTTCGGCGATATTCGGCAGGAACATGACGAAGGCTCCGCCGAACAGCGCGCCCGGGAGCCAGCCGACGCCGCCCACCACAAGCCCCACAACAAGCGCGACGGACAGGGCGAAGGAGAAGGAGTCGGGGGAAATGAACTGGACCACGATCGCTCCGAGCGCGCCGGCCACGCCGGTGTAGAGCGCGCTGACACCGAAGGCGAGCGACTTGTAGAGCGCGGTATTCACGCCCATCGAGCGGGCCGCGATGGGGTTGTCCCGGATCGCCATCAGGGCGCGCCCGGTGCGGCTGCGAACGAGGTTGCGGGCGCAAAAATAGCCGACAAGGCCGATCACGAGAGTCAGGAAATAGAGCCACTGGTCCGCACTGAGCGGCAGTCCGAAAGGGGCGTCTGGCTTGCTGATGACGATCCCCATAACGCCGCTGGTCCAGTGTTCGAAGGGCGTCAGCTTGAAAAGCTGCGGTGTGACCACGGCGAGCGCGAAGGTCGCCAGCGCCAGATAGACGCCGTCCAGCCGTAGCGCGGGCAATCCGAACAGGAAACCGGTCACGAAGCAAAGGATGCCGGCGGCCGGAAGCGTCCATAGATAGCCGATACCGAACTGGTCCATCATGATGGCGGCAGTATAAGCGCCGACAGCGTAGAACGCGCCGTGCCCGAGCGAGAACTGGCCATTGATGCCGGTCAGGATGTTCAGGCCGAGGATGGCGATCGCGTAGATCAGCATCATCGTCAGCTGGAAGGTCAGGAAATTCCCGGCCAGAAAAGGAGCGGCAATGGCCGCGGCGAGAACCAGCAGCGATGCCGCCCGCGCAATGTTCGCGGCACCGGTTTCGGCGGCGGTTTTGGCTGGCACGGCTTTGGCGGACATCTCTGTTTCGTCCGAAGTCGTCATGTTTACCGACATGCGTTAGACCCTCTGCACAACGACCCGGCCGAACAGGCCGGTCGGTTTGAACACCAGGACCGTCACGATCAGGAAGAGCGCGATGGGCAGTTTGAGCTCGCCACCGATCACCGGAATGTAGGTGCCGGCGATGTTCTCGATGATGCCGACGAGGAAGCCGCCGACGACGGCGCCGACCGGGCTGGTCAGGCCGCCGAGCACGGCGCCCGCGAAGCCGTAAAGCAGGATCGACAGCATCATGTTCGGTTCGAGGAAGACAATCGGCGCGATCAGGATTCCGGCGACGGCGCCGATGGCAGCCGCCATACCCCAGCCGAGCGCGATCATCCAGCCGACGCGGATGCCCACAAGCCGGGCCGAAACCGGATTTTCCGCCGCCGCCCGCATCGCCAGCCCGACGCGGGTGTACTGGAAGAACACGAACAGCAGCAAAAGCACGGCCAGCGTGACCGCGATCATGCCGACCTGGTGGTTGCTGATCAGGCCGCCGAACAGGGAGCCTTCGCCGAAGGGGCTGGGGAACGGCTTGATCGTGAAATCCCAGATGAAGCCGGCAAGGCTGTTGATGATGGCGAAAAGGCCGATGAAGACCACGATGTGGCTGAGCAGCGGCGCATCGCCGAGGGGGCGAATGACCAGCCGCTCGATCGCGATACCGCCGACAAAGGAAACGGCGACGGCGAGCGGGATCACCAGCCAGTAGGGGATTCCCCAGGCGAGCATCTGCCAGGCGATGAAGGTGGAAAACATCGCCATTTCGCCCTGCGCGAAATTCAGATGGTGGATCGCCTGGTAGATCATCACAACCGCGAGAGCCATGCAGGCATAGATCCCGCCGGTGGCGATGCCGGTAATCAGTTGCTGGGCCAGAAGCTCCATCGTGTCCCGTCTCCTTCAGTATCCGAGATAGGCCGCGCGAACGGCGTCGTGATCGCGGACTTCGGCAGCGGTGCCCGACATGACGATGTCGCCGGTTTCCAGAACGAAGGCCGTGTCGGCGAGTTCGAGAACGACGCCGGCGTTCTGCTCGACAATCAGCATGGCGACATGCTCCTCCTCATTGACCTTGCGCAGGATCGTGAACATCTCTTCGACGATCAGCGGCGCGAGGCCGAAGGACGGCTCGTCCAGCAGCATCAGGCGCGGTCGCAGCATCAGGGCGCGCGCGATGGCCAGCATCTGCTGTTCGCCGCCCGACAGCGTCCCGGCCTGTTGATGGCGACGTTCCCGCAGGCGCGGGAACCAGTGATAGGCGCGTTCCATGTCCTGCGCGATCTCTGTGCGCGAGGAGCGGGTCATTGCCCCGCATTGCAGATTTTCCTCGGTCGTCAGGCCGGTGAAGGTGCCGCGTCCCTGTGGTACCTGGGCAATGCCCATGCGCACGATGTCTTCCGTGGATTTCGCGCCGATGTCATTGCCGTCGAAGCGGATGTCGCCCGACCGGCGGATCATCCCGCACAATGCCCTGAGCGTCGTTGTCTTGCCGGCTCCGTTTGCTCCGAGCAAGGTGGATACGCCGCCTTTTTCGACACTGAAGTCGATCCCGTGCAGGACCTTGAAATCGCCATAGGAGGCATGCAGGCCTTTGACCTCGAGCAGGGTATTCATGCGGCGTGGCCTCCCAGATATGCGGCGATGACGTCGGGATCGTTCTGGACTTCCGCCGGCGTCCCCTCGGCGATCTTGCGGCCGAAATTGAGCACGACGACCGTATCCGAGATCGACATGACGAGCCCCATGTGGTGCTCGACAAGGAGCACGGTAACGTTACGGTCGTCGCGGATGCTGCGGATCAGCCGCCCGAGGTCGGCAACTTCGTCATGGTTGAGACCGCCGGCCGGTTCGTCGAGCAGCAAGACGCCGGGATTGGCGGCGAGCGCCCTCGCAATCTCCACCCTTTTCTGTGTGCCGAATGGCAGGCCTGCTACAGGCAAATCCGCGACGCTGCCGAGATCCAGATAGTCGATCAGGTCGTCGACGGAGTCGTTGATCGCTTGTTCGTGTCGCCGAACCCACGGAAGTTTCAGTGCATCCGAGAAGAAATCGCCGCTGCTGCTGGAATGCGCGCCGACCCGGATGTTGTCGCGTACCGAGAGTCGCTGAAACAGGGCGAGGTTCTGGAACGAGCGGCCGATGCCGATGGCCGGCATATCGTGCGGCTTTCTCGAGAGGATCGATTTCCCCTCGTACCGGATGTCGCCCGAGGACGGTGTGTACAGACGGCTGAGGCAGTTGAACAACGTCGTCTTGCCGGCGCCGTTCGGGCCGATCAGGCCGAGAATTTCGCCCTTTCGCAGCTCGAACTCTATTCCATCGAGCGCGACAATGCCGCCGAAGCGCACAACGACGTCACAAATCTCCAGTTGCGGCGCCTTGCGCGCTGCCTGTTCCTCCATCTTTCTCCTCCCAGTTCAGACGGCTCCCGGTTCAGTTGTTTATGCGGGCATCTCCCGTGCTTGCGGCAGCTCCAGCCAATTCCCGTCGGGCCTGACAATTCGCCGCCCGCTCAACGCATCGTCCACGACCCTCGCCAGCGAGGCCATTGCCGGTCCGATCCGGCTGTAAAGCAAGTCCGGCGGGAAATGGTAAGGCGGTGCGCCGCAGTTGAAGGCATAAACCCCGGAGCCGTCGTCGGCGAGCAGCGGTGCGCCCGCGGCATAGATATCCGACCGCCATTCTCCGGTGGAAACGACGAAACCGTATTTTCGGTAATCGTCGAGCGCGATTGCCATCGTCTTGCGGATCAACGCTTCGTCCTGGGGATCGCGATCTATGGCCTGCCGCAGATGCGTTTCGCGTTCGTCAGCGGGCAGGCATACAAGAAGGGCGCGTCCCATGGCCGTCGACACCAGCGGAATGCGCGAACCGATATCAAGCTGGACAGTGAATGTTGCCGAGCCGCGCGAGATGTCGATGTAAAGCGCCTTGTTGCGGTCAAGAACGCCGAGCGCGACCGGGGCTGCCAATAATTCGGCGGCGTGGTCCATGAATTCGCGCGCTACGTGGCGAATTCCGAGGTTGGCCAGCGCTGCATAGCCGAGCGTAATCGCGCCGGGCGCGAGCTGGTATTTGCCCAGCCGCGGATTCTGCTGGAGATAACCCAGTTCGCACAGCGTGTAGGTGATGCGGGTTACCGTCGGCTTAGGCAATCCGGTGCGTTCGGCGATTTCATGGTTTGTGAGGAATCCGTCCCGGGCGCGGAAGCATCTGAGCACTTCCAGCCCGCGGGCAAGCGCGACAACAAACTTGCGGTCGCCTTCATGCGCCCTGTTTCCGCCGATCTCCGAAACCGCGTCTTTTGGACCGTCAAAGCCGGAGTTCATCCAGCCGCTCCTCCCTTTGTTGACAAACACTGCATCACATTCTAGCACTGACGTCAAATAATAAAACTCAATTTCGCACTGCGAAACACAGGAGGAGGTGTTGCGGTCGATGAGTGGGATCGCGTGGGATGAAACTTGCGGCGAAGGCACGTGGGCGCAGGCAGGCTCTCCCGACGGTGCGTCGCAGGCGATCGCCGACCTCGACAAGTCTGCGCGTCGCGTCGTGATCGACACTGCCGAGGGCTTTGCCACATGGCGCGAGTGGGGAAGTGGTCCGGTGCTGGTTCTGCTGCACGGCGGCGCCGGTTCGTGGAAGCACTTCTTTCGTCAAATCGAATTCTTTGCCCGCGACCACCGCGTTATCGCGGCCGACATGCCCGGTTTCGGCGACTCGGCCGAAAGCCATTCGCAGGCCGCGCCTGACGAGTTGGCCCGCATCCTTGCCGCCGGGATCGATCAGATCATCGGAGCGCAGCCATTTCACCTTGTCGGTTTTTCCTATGGCGGAATCATCGGCGGCTATCTCGTCCGGCTGATGCCATCACGCATCGCAGGTTTCGTACTGGTCGGCGGCGTTGGCTTCGAGGCGCCAAACCAGACGATTTCCCTGTCGCGATGGCGCCATCTCGAAGACGTCGCTCTGCGCCGGGCGGTTCACCGCCGCAACCTGGCCGCGCTGATGATCGCCGATCCGAATCGGATCGACGACACCGCGATCCTGATACAGGAATGGAATGCGCAGCAATCGCGCCACGACACCCGCCCGACCGCGCGCATGCGGCCGCTGACGCGGGTGCTTGACGAAAGCGACGTACCGCTGGCCGCGATCTGGGGAGAACGCGATCATCTCGCCGCGCCCAATTTCGATGAGCGCCGCGCCTGGTTGGCGGAGCGCGATCCGCAGGCGCCATTCATGCTGGTTCCCGATGCGGGGCACTGGGTCCAGTACGAGGCCCCGGATGCTTTCAACAAAGTCCTGACTGAATGCCTCTCCTCCTTCGATGGACGGAGACGGGCCCATCGACAGCCATCGCAGGGAGGAGAGCATGGCAGGTGAAGCGACCTATGAGGTGGATGACGGCGTCGCCGTTGTCACGATCTACAATCCGCCGGTGAATGCGCTCGGATTTTCCGTCAGGCAGGCCATCATCGACGCGATGGACCGGGCGGAAGGCGATCCCGCGGTCGTGGCGGTCGTGCTGACGGGCGGCGGACGGACATTCAGCGGCGGGGCGGACATCATGGAGTTCGGCAAGCCGCCGCGCCAACCCTCCCTGCCGGATGTGAACCGTCGCTGCGAAACCATGAGCAAGCCGGTCGTCGCGGCCATTCATGGCTTCGCCTTTGGCGGCGGGCTGGAAGTCTCGCTTTCCTGTCATGGCCGGATCGCTTCCGCCGACGCCAAGGTCGCCTTGCCGGAGGTCAAGCTCGGCCTCATTCCGGGCGCCGGCGGCACGCAGCGCCTGCCGCGGCTAATCGGACCGGAAGCCGCGCTGGACGTGATCGTTCCGGGCAATCCGGTCTCGGCGCAAAAGGCGCTGGCGATGGGCATTGTCGACAGTATCGCTGAAGATGATCTCCTGTCCGCAGCCAAGGCCTGTGCCCGCGAACTGGCGTCACGGGACAAACCGCCCGCCGCGTTGCGCTATCGCGAAGACAAGCTGGAAGCCGCCCGCAAGGATACGTCCGCCTTCGACGCACATGCCGCCGCGCTGACCAGGAAAGCGCACGGCCTCGAAGCGCCGCACGCTTGCGTGCGGGCGGTCCGCATGGCGCTGGACACGCCGTTTGACGAGGCGCTCGACAGAGAACGCGACATGTTCGTCGAACTGATGCTTGGCGATCAGTCGAAGGCGCAGCGCCATCTTTTCTTTGCCGAACGCGAAGCCACCAAGGTTCCGGGCATCGGCCGGGACACAACGCTGCGCAAGGTGACCAAGGCCGCGGTAATCGGCGCCGGCACGATGGGCGGCGGCATCGCCATGTCGCTCATCAATGGCGGGATCCCCGTCAAGATCCTCGAGATGAGCGAGGAGGCCATCGAGCGGGGTCTCGCCGTGATCCGCCGCAACTACGAAACGTCGGTCAAGCGGGGTTCGATTTCCGAAACAGAGCGAGACAATAGGCTGCAACGACTATCGACGACGACAAGCTACGAGGATATCGCCGACGCCGATCTCGTCATCGAGGCCGTGTTCGAGGAGATGGAGGTCAAGAAGGACGTTTTCACCAAGCTCGACGCCGTGATGAAGCCCGGGGCAATCATGGCGACCAACACCTCTTATCTCGATGTCGACGAAATCGCCCGCATGACAAGCCGCCCGTCCGATGTGCTCGGCATGCATTTCTTCTCGCCTGCCAACGTCATGAAACTGCTCGAGATCGTGCGCGGCAGGGAGAGCGCGCCGGATATCGTCGCCACTGCCCTCAAGCTCGGCAAGCAGATCGGCAAGGTGCCGGTCGTTGTCGGCGTATGCCACGGTTTCGTCGGCAACCGCATGCTGTCGGCCCGAATGGAGGAGACCGAAACCCTGCTGCTCGAGGGTGCGTCGCCGGCCGGGGTCGACAAGGCATTCCTCGATTTCGGCTTCCTGATGGGGCATTTCGCGATGGCCGATCTCGCCGGGCTGGATATCGGTTGGCGAAATCGCAAGGCGTTCGGAAAGACCGCCATCATCGCAGACGCGCTCTGCGAAGCGGGACGTTACGGCCAGAAAACCGGCAAGGGTTTCTACAGCTACGAGGACGGGCCGCGCGAGGGGAAACCGGACCCGTGGGTCGATGTGCTGATCGAGGAGAAGGCGCGCGAGCTTGGCATCAACCGGCGCGATATCGACGCGACGGAGATCATAGAGCGCACGATCTACCCGATGATCAACGAGGGCGCTCGCATCCTCGACGAGGGCATCGCCGCCCGCCCGTCCGACATCGATCTCGTCTGGGTCTATGGCTACGCCTTTCCCGTCGGCAAGGGCGGGCCGATGCATTGGGCTGAGCAGGCGGGCCTGGCGCATATCGTCGAGCGCCTCGAATACTGGCATGGCAAGACCGGCAAGGCGGTTTTCGCGCCCGCGGCGCTTTTGCGCAGGGCGGCCGAAACGGGCGCATCGCTGGCCGAAGCAGCCGCGGCCGGGGGCAAGGCGGCATGAACGCCCGTCCCTTTGCCTGGGAAAAATCCTACCCGGCCGGACTGAAATGGGATCATCCGATCGCGACCGGGCCGGTTCACGATTTGCTCGAGGACGCCGCAGCGGACAGTGCGGACCGGCCAGTGCTGCACTTCCGCGACTGGACGGTTTCCTATTCGGACCTGCGTGACGAGGCATCGGCCTTCGCCGCCGCGCTGCTGCAGGCGGACCTGGCGCGGGACCAGACCGTGGCGCTTTACCTGCCCAACACGCCGTATCATCCGATCTCCTTTTTCGGTGCGCTCAAGGCCGGCGCGCGCATCGCGCATCTGTCGCCGCTCGATGCGCCGCGCGAACTGGCCTACAAGCTCGGCGATGCCGGCGCGAGAACCATCGTGACGACCAATGTCGGCGGCATGCTCGCCGGCGCGATCAAGCTGATGGAAGCCGGTCTCGTGGACCGGGTCGTTGTAGGCGACGACGCCCGTTTCGGCGGTGACAATCCGGCGCGGGAACCGATTCCGGACCGTGACGATGTCATCGTGTTCGACCGGTTTTGCGAGACCGCATCCGCGCCGTCCGCGTGGCCGGAAGTCCGCGAGGACGATGTAGCCCTGCTGCAGTATACCGGCGGCACGACGGGCATCTCCAAGGGGGCGATGCTGACCCATGCCAATCTGACGGCCGCCGTTTCCAGCTACGATGCCTGGTTCGAGGCGATCTATGGCGGTCCGGAAGCGTCCGAGAAAGTCCTTTGTGTGCTGCCGCTGTTCCACATCTATGCGTTGACCACGATCCTCCTGTTGGGCATCCGGCGGCGGGGGGAACTTGTCCTGCACATGCGCTTCGACGCCGATTGTGTTCTCGACGACATCGAGACAAGGCGGATCACGACCTTTCCCGGCGTGCCGACGATGTGGATTGCGCTCGCCAACCACCCCAACCTGGTGCAACGCGACATCTCCTCGCTGAAGCGCTGCTCGTCCGGCGGCGCGCCGCTGCCCGTCGAGGTCGGCCAGCGTTTCGAGAACCTGACCGGCCAGCGCCTGACCGGAGGCTGGGGCATGACGGAAACCGCGCCGGCCGGCACCAATTTGCTTCCCTTCGGCGAACCGAAACCCGGTTCGATCGGCATGCCCCTGCCGGGGATCGAACTGCAGGTCGTGTCGCTCGATGATCCGCGCCGTGTGCTCGGGCCGGGCGAGACCGGCGAATTGCGGGTGCGCGGCAGGAACGTGACGACAGGATACTGGAACCGGCCGGAGGAAACCACCGCGGCCTTTGCCGACGGGTACCTGCTGACGGGCGATGTCGGCTACATGGCCGAGGACGGCTATTTCTACATCGTCGACCGCAAGAAGGACATGATCATATCCGGCGGTTTCAACATCTACCCGCAGATGATCGAGCAGGCGATCTACGAGCATCCTTCGGTCGGTGAATGCATCGTCATCGGCGTGGCGGACAAGTATCGCGGCGAGGCGGCGAAGGCCTTCGTGACGCTGAAAACCGGAGCCGAGCCGTTCACGCTCGACGAATTGGCGGTGTTTCTGTCCGACAAGCTCGGACGCCACGAGCTGCCGGCAGCGCTGGAGTTCCGCGACGCGCTCCCCAAGACATCGGTCGGCAAGCTATCGCGCAAGGAACTGCGCGACGAGGAAAGAACCAAGGCCGATACCGCGAAGGCGGGCGGCCAGCCTGTCAGTGCTTGAGAACAAGGAACGAAGGAAACCGCAATGCAGGATGCAGTCATAGTCTCAACCGCGCGGACGCCGATCGGCAAGGCGTATCGTGGCGGCTTGAACGACACCGACGGCGCGACTCTCGGGGGCCATGCGATCCGGCATGCCGTCGAGCGCGCGGGGATCGAGCCGGGTGAGGTCGAGGATGTCGTGATGGGCTGCGCCCTGCAGCAGGGTGCCACCGGTCACAATGTCGCCCGGCAGGCGCTGGTGCGCGCCGGTCTTCCTGTGACGGTGGCCGGCACGACAATCGACCGGCAGTGTTCGTCCGGCTTGCAGGCGATCGCGGTCGCCTCGCGTTCCGTCCGGTTCGACGGCGTGCCGGTCGCGATCGGCGGCGGGCTGGAATCCGTCAGCCTGGTCCAGAACGAGCACATGAACGCCCACCATGTCCACGACCGCTGGCTGATGGAAAACAAGCCCGACATCTACATGGCGATGATCGACACGGCGGAGGTTGTGTCCAAGCGCTATGGCGTCGGCCGCGAGGCGCAGGACGAATACGCACTGGAAAGCCAGCGGCGCACTGCCGCGGCGCGCGAAGCCGGTCGTTTCAACGCCGAGATCGTGCCGATCAGGACGACGATGGCCGTCATGGACAAGGAGACGAAGGAAGTCTCTTACCGCGATGTGACGGTCGAGACCGACGAGGGGCCACGCCCGCAAACCACGGCCGAAGGGCTCGCCGGATTGAACCCGGTACGCGGCGAGGGAGGGACGATTACCGCCGGCAATGCCAGCCAGTTGTCCGATGGCGCGTCGGCCTGCGTCGTCATGAATGCGAAACTTGCCGAACAGCGCGGCCTGGAGCCGCTCGGCGCGTTGCGCGGCTTTGCCGTCGCCGGAACAGAGCCGGACGAGATGGGCATCGGCCCGGTGTTTGCGGTACCGCGTCTGCTCGAACGCCACGGCCTGACAATCGACGACATCGGGATCTGGGAACTCAACGAGGCGTTCGCCGTGCAGGTGCTTTACTGCCGTGACCGGCTGGGCATCGACCCCGAAAAGCTGAACGTGAATGGCGGCGGGATTTCGGTCGGCCATCCCTACGGCATGACCGGCGCGCGCCTTGCCGGCCACGTGCTGATCGAGGGTAAGCGGCGCGGTGTCAAATACGGTGTCGTGACGATGTGCGTCGGCGGTGGTATGGGCGCTGCCGGCCTGTTTGAGATTTTTTGAGGAACGATGCGATGGAACTGAAATTCACAGACGACGAACTCGCTTTCCGCGACGAGGTTCGTGCCTATTTCCGGGAGGCGCTTCCTGCCGATATCCGCGAAAAGATCGTTGCCGGGCGGCATGTCAGCAAGGACGATCTCGTCCGCTGGACGCGTATCCTGAACCAAAAGGGCTGGGCGGTTCCACATTGGCCGGTGGAGCATGGCGGTACAGGCTGGGATCCCATCAAACAATACATCTTCCTGGAAGAACTCAGCCAGGCGCCGGCGCCGGCGCCGCTCGCCTTCGGCGTCAACATGGTCGGTCCGGTGATCTACACCTTCGGCAACGAGGAGCAGAAGAACCGCTTCCTGCCGCGCATCGTCACCCTGGACGACTGGTGGTGCCAGGGCTTTTCGGAACCGGGATCGGGTTCGGACCTCGCCTCGCTGAAGACGCGCGCGGTGCGCGACGGTGACGAATATGTCGTCAACGGCCAGAAGACCTGGACCACGCTGGCCCAGCATGCCGACTGGATCTTCTGCCTTGTGCGCACCGATCCCGACGCCAAGAAACAGGCGGGCATTTCTTTCCTGCTGATCGACATGAAGTCGCCGGGCATCACCGTGCGCCCGATCCAGACAATCGACGGCGGTCACGAGGTCAACGAAGTGTTCTTTGACGATGTGCGGGTGCCGGTCGAAAACCTTGTCGGCGAAGAGAACATGGGTTGGAGCTACGCAAAGTTCCTGCTCGGCTCGGAACGAGTCAACATCGCCCGGGTCGGGGTGTCGAAGGAGCGCATCCGGCGTATCAAGGAACTGGCGGCGCTGCAGCGCGTCGGTGGCCAGTCGCTTATCGAACAGGCAGCTTTCCGCGAAAAGGTCGCGGCGGTCGAGGTCCGGCTCAAGGCGCTGGAGATGACCCAGCTGCGCGTTCTCTCCAATGAATCGAAGCGCGAGAAGGGCACGCAGGACCCCGCGAGTTCGATCCTCAAGATCAAGGGGTCGGAGATCCAGCAGGCGACCAGCGAGCTGTTGATGGAGGTCGTCGGACCTTATGCAATGCCCTATCAGCCGGAGGACGGTATCGACGGCCGCAATGAGCCGGGGATAGGGCCGGACTGGGCATCGACGATCGCTCCGGCCTATTTCAACACCCGCAAGGTGTCGATCTACGGCGGGTCCAACGAGATCCAGAAAAACATTATCGCAAAGGCAATTCTCGGTCTTTGACGCGCGAACCCAGACCTGAAATCACGGGCCGGCACCATGCGTGGGCAAACCGGCTCACCCGGAGAATGACGAAATGGATTTTGATCTTTCTGAAGAGCAGCGCATGCTCAAGGACAGCGTGGAACGGCTTCTGGAGGACCGGTACGGGTTCGAGGCGCGCGTAAAATACGCCAAGGCCGAGACCGGCTTCAGCCAGGACATGTGGGCGCAATATGCGGAACTTGGACTTCTTGCGCTTCCCTTCGCCGAGGATCATGGCGGCTTCGGCGGCGGGCCGGTCGAGACGATGATCGTCATGGAGGCCTTCGGCCGGGCGCTGATCCTCGAACCTTATTTCGCAACCGTAATTCTCGCGGGCGGCGTGCTGCGCCATGCTGCGAGTGACGCCCAGCAGGCCGACCTGATCCCGGCGATTGCCTCGGGCGAGACGCGACTGTCTTTCGCCTGCGCGGAACCACAAGGTCGCCACGACCTGTTCGATGTGGAGACGACAGCGAAGAAGGATGGTGACGGCTGGGTGATCAAGGGCACCAAGGGATTGGTCCTGCATGGAGACAGCGCCGACAAGATTATCGTGTCCGCCCGGACCGGCAGTGGTTCGAGGGACGAAGACGGTATTTCCCTGTTCATTGTCGATGCGAATGCAGGCGGGCTGTCTCGACAGGGTTATCCGACGCAGGACGGTCTGCGCGCCGCCGAGATCACGCTGGATAATGTCAGGGTCGGGACCGACGCCCTGATCGGTGATCAGGACAAGGCATGGCCGGTCATTTCGCGGGTTGCCGACGAGGCGGTGGCCGCGCTCTGCGCAGAAGCTGTCGGCTGCTTCGAGAAGATGCATGCGCTGACGCTCGAATATCTCAACACGCGCAAGCAGTTCGGCACGACGATCGGCTCTTTCCAGGCGTTGCAGCATCGCGCGGTGGACATCTTCGTCGAGCTCGAGCAATCCCGCTCGATGACGATGTATGCCAGCATGATGTCCACCGAGGACGATGCGGTCGAGCGGGCGCGCGCGGTTTCCGCGGCCAAGGTGCAGATCGGCGAATCGGCAAAACTCATCGGGCAGGAATCGATCCAGCTGCACGGCGGCGTCGGCATGACGATGGAGTACGCCATCGGCCACTATTTCAAACGAGTGACCATGATCGACATGCTGTTCGGCGATACCGGCTATCACCTCGGGCGGCTTGCGCGGCTCGGCGGACTCGTCCGCGAAGACGCCTGAAGGGGAGGAACGAGCAAGATGTCGGACATGCCATTTTCACTCGACGGCAAGATTGCCGTCATTACCGGATCGAGCCGAGGCATCGGCCGGGCGATCGCGGAAACGATGGCTGGCCTCGGGGCCAGGGTGGTTGTCTCGAGCCGCAAGGCCGAGGCCTGCGAGGAAGTCGCGGAGGCAATTCGTGCCAAGGGAGGCGACGCGGCCGTCATCCCCTGCAACATCTCGGGCAAGGAAGAGGTCGAGAACCTGATTGCCGAAACGGAGAAGCGATTTGGCACGCCCGACATCCTCGTCTGCAATGCGGCAGTCAATCCGTCCTACGGGCCAATCGGCGATCTCACCGACGAGGCGTTCGACAAGATCATGGGATCGAACGTCAAAAGCAATCTGTGGATGTGCAACCGTGTAATTCCGGCGATGGCGGAAAAGGGTGGCGGCTCGATCGTTATCATCTCATCCATCGCGGGAATGCGCGGCAATTCCGTCATCGGGGCCTACGGCATCTCCAAGGCGGCGGACTTCGCGCTGGCGCGCAATCTCGCCGTCGAACACGGGCCTGCAAATGTGCGGGTGAACTGCATCGCGCCGGGCCTCGTGAAGACGGATTTCGCCCGCGCCTTGTGGGAGGACGAGGAAAACCTCGTCCAGCGGACCAGCACGACGCCGTTGCGCCGGATCGGGCTTCCCGAGGAAATCGGCCCGGTGGCGGCATTTCTTGCTTCTCCAGCGGCAAGCTTCATAACCGGACAGGTGATTGTCGCCGATGGCGGCGTAACGATTGCCTGAAGGCAAAACGGGAGGAAAATGATGTCGGAGGAAATGCAGCGGATCGTGCTGGCCAAGCGTCCGGAGGGACGCCCCGGGCCGGAGAACTTCCGCCTCGAGAACGTGGCGATACCCGAACCCGGGGACGGCGAGGTGCTGCTGCGGGTGCTCTACATGTCGCTCGACCCGTATATGCGCGGGCGCATGGACGACGCCAAGTCCTACGCGACGCCGATCGGCATTGACGAGCAGATGGGCGGCGGCGCGGTCGGCGAAGTGATCGAGAGCCGTTCCGACCAGTTCGCGCCCGGCGATTTCGCGATGGGCATGTTCGGCTGGGCTACACACGGCGTCGTGGCCGCAAGGGAGTTGCGCAAGATCGATCCCGCTGTCGCGCCGATCACCACGGCGCTTGGCGTTCTCGGCATGCCGGGCTTCACCGGCTGGTACGGCCTTACGGAGATTGGCAAACCGAAATCCGGCGAGACACTTGTAGTGGGCGCAGCCACCGGCCCGGTCGGATCGATGGTCGGCCAGTTCGCGCGCCACAAGGGGCTTCGTGTGGTCGGTGTAGCCGGAGGCGCGGATAAATGTGCCTATGCCGTCGATGAACTGGGCTTCGATGCCTGCATCGATCACCGCGATGCTGCCGATGCGCGGGCGCTGCGCGCGAAGATGGCCGAAGCCTGTCCGGGCGGCGTGGACATCTACTTCGAAAACGTTGCCGGCAAGACGCTGGAGGCGGTGCTGCCGTTGATGAATGTCGCCGGACGGATACCGCTATGCGGCATGATCGCCTGGTACAATGCGGGCGCGCTCGGCGCCGGAGAAAACCAGGGACCGGACCGTCTGCCGAAAATGTGGCGCACGATCCTGGTCAACCGGCTCACGGTCACCGGCTTCATCATCTCGGATCACTTCGATCGCTACGGCGAATTCGTGAAGCAGGCCGGGCCGCTGGTCGGCCAAGGCAAGATCAGGTTCCGCGAGGATGTCACAGAGGGGCTTGAGAATGCACCCGCGGCGTTTCTGCGTATGCTCGACGGCAAAAATTTCGGCAAGACACTCGTCAAGGTTTCCTAAGGGGCCACGGCATAATAAAGGGGAGAAACAAATGGACCTGGGGATGACGGAGCGGGTGAAGCCGCTGGTGGATCAGGTGCGGAAAATGATCGACGAGGAGATCGCGCCGCTCGATGCGGAATACGAGGCCGAAATCGGCCGCCATCCCTCGGGCGACAGGTTCAAGCTGACAGACCGCCAGCTCGAAATTCTCGCGGGATTGAAATCGAAGGCGAAGGAACGCGGCCTGTGGAATTTCTGGCTGACGGACAGCGAGAAGGGTTACGGCCTGACCACCGTGGAATACGCCTATCTCGCCGAAGAGATGGGCAAGGCCGATCTGGGAGCCGAAGTCTTCAATTGCTCTGCGCCGGACACCGGCAACATGGAAGTGCTGGAACGCTATGGCAGCGAGGCACACAAGGCGCGCTGGCTGGCACCGCTTCTCGAAGGCGAGATCCGCTCGGCCTACCTGATGACCGAACCCGGACATGCCTCCTCCGACGCGACACAGATAGCGATGTCGGCGGTGCGCGACGGCGATCACTGGATTCTGAACGGGGAGAAATGGTGGGCGAGCGGCGCAGGCGATCCGCGTTGCGCCGTCTATATCGTCATGACCTGTACCAATCCCGGCGGAGAAAAGCACAGCCGCCACTCCATGTTCGTCGTTCCGGCCGGCACCGACGGTATCGAGGTTCTGCGGCCGATGGAGGTGTTCGGCCATGACGATGCGCCGCATGGCCACATGCATATCCGTTTCACCGATGTACGCGTGCCGCATGAGGACCTGATCCTTGGCGAGGGACGCGGCTTCGAGGTCGCGCAGGGACGGCTCGGGCCGGGCCGTATCCACCATTGCATGCGCGCCATCGGCCAAGCCGAAAGGGCGCTGGAGTTCCTGTGCCGCCGTGCCCTCGCCCGCGAAGCTTTCGGCAAACGGCTGGTCGATCTCGGCGCGAATCACGACATCATCGCCAACGCCCGGATGGAAATCGAGCAGGCACGCCTCCTCTGCCTGAAGGCCGCATGGATGATGGACACGCAGGGCACGCGTGCCGCCCAGCCGTGGATCAGCCAGATCAAGGTCGTCGCGCCGCTGACCGCCCTGCAGGTCGTGGACGAGGCGATGCAGATGCATGGCGGCGCGGGCATCAGCCAGGATTTCCCGCTGGCGCGCATGTGGACGAAGCTTCGCACCCTGCGCTTCGCCGACGGACCGGACGCTGTTCACCGCCGTCAGGTCGCGCGGGTCGAGCTGAAGAAATACTCGAACGCGAAGGTCTGATCCTGGCCGAGCTCGTTCTCATACGGCACGCCCAGGCGTCGTTCGGGGCCGCGGACTACGACGTTCTGTCCGAAATCGGGCACGAACAGTCCCTGGCGCTGGGCAAAGCGCTCTGCCGACAGGGCGTCGCGCCGGACGTGATCTTCACCGGCGCCATGCGCCGGCACCGCGAAACGCTGGAGGGAATCAGGCGTGGACTGGGGCTCGAAGACGTGCCCGTCGTCGAACACACCGGGCTCAACGAGTTCGATTTCAAGGGACTGCTCGATGCGCGGAACCGCGCAGAGCCCCGGCCGCAGGGAACGGATACCGACCGGCGAAGCCATTTCCGCCTGTTGCGCGACACCGTATTGGCATGGCAGCGGGACGAGGTGAGCGCCCCGCCCGAACGCTGGACGGATTTCGCCGCGCGGGTGAGCGATGCGCGCGACGCGATGCTCGCGCATGGCGGGGAAACAGTGCTGGCGGTCAGTTCCGGCGGCGCCATCGCGCAAATGGTCGCCGACACGCTTGAGGCACCACCTGCGAAGATGATCGCCCTGCAGCTTCAGATGAAGAACTGCGCCGTCACCCGCCTGGTCGCCGGCCGCAATGCGATCTACTTGCACGGTTTCAACGAGACGCCGCATGTCGACGCGGAGACCGCGCCGCGCTTTCTGACCTACAGCTGAGGAGCCGGACCGATGAGCAACGCTTCCGCACAACTCGACACCACCGCCGTCACCAGCTGGCTGGAAAAGCACCTTCCCGGCTTCAGCGGCCCCGTCTCGGCGGAAAAGTTCCCCGGCGGTCAATCGAATCCGACCTTCCGGCTGACCACGCCGAAGGGCACCTACGTCCTGCGGCGCAAGCCGCCGGGAACGCTGCTGAAGTCGGCGCACGCCGTCGATCGCGAGTATTGTGTCCAGAAAGCGCTCGCGGATACCGATGTGCCGGTCGCGCGGATGCATGTCCTTTGCGAGGACGACGATGTGATCGGTTCCGCCTTCTACGTCATGGAGGATGTGCGCGGCCGCAATCTCGACGATCCGCGGCTCGACAGCGTCGAGTTCGCCATGCGCGGACGGATCTTCGACGAGATGAACCGAGTACTGGCCGCGATCCACAATGTCGATATCGATGCGGTCGGCCTCTCCGACTACGGCGCGGCGGGCAATTATTATCGCCGGCAGATCGACCGCTGGTCGAAACAGTATCGCGCCAGCGAAACCGAAACCATTCCGCAAATGGAAGAACTGATGGCGTGGCTGGACGCGAACGCGCCGGAAGACGACGGCAGGCGCACGCTGGTGCATGGCGACTACCGCATCGACAACCTGCTGTTTGCCCCCGACGGGCCGCAATGCCTAGCGGTGCTGGACTGGGAACTGTCGACCATCGGCCATCCCTTCGCCGATCTCGCCGCGGTGATCATGCAGTGGCGGCGCCCCGCCGGGTCGGAGGGGCGCGGGCTTGCCGGCGTCGACCGCGCCGCACAGGGGCTGCCGAGCGACGGGGCCTTCATCGAGGCCTATTGCCGCCGCACCGGCGTCGAACGGATCGACCGCTTCGGCTTCTATCTCGCCTTCTGCTTCTTCCGCATGGCCGGAATCCTGCAGGGCGTGAAGAAGCGGGCGCTCGACGGCAACGCCTCGAACCCGGAACGCGGGCTCAAGTTGGGCGCATATGTGCCGCAATTCGCGGCACAGGGGCTCGATGCGGCGAAAGAAACATGAGCGAGCCGGCTCGACCGAAAGGAGACACCGATGAGAGCGATACTGAGCGAGAAAGCCGGTGGTCCGGAAACCCTTCGCCTGGCCGACGTAGCGGCCCCGGAGCCGGGGCCGGGCGAGGTGCGCATCGCGGTTCGCGCCGTCGGCGTGAATTTCCCCGACGTGCTGATCATCGAGGACCGCTACCAGGTCAAGCCGCCGCGTCCGTTCGCGCCCGGCGCCGAATTTGCCGGGGTGGTCGATGCCGTGGGCGACGGCGTGAACAGCTTCGCGCCTGGCGACCGGGTGATGGCGCTGCCGATGTTCGGCGCGATGGCGGAACAGGCCTGCGTGAGTAGTGAGCGCTGCCACAAGCTGCCGGAAAATGTCTCGCTGGAGCAGGCCGCGGCGCTGCAGATGACCTATGGCACGGCCCTCTATGGCCTCGATGAGCGCGGCGGCCTCGCCGGGGGGGAAACCCTGCTCGTGCTCGGCGCGGCGGGAGGTGTCGGGCTCGCGGCAGTGGAACTCGGCCGGGCGCTGGGTGCAAGAGTCATTGCCGCAGCCAGCAGCCAGGCGAAGGTCGAGGCCGCGATTGAGTGCGGCGCGGATGCCGGGGTCGTCTATCCTGCGGGCTCGCTCGACCGGGATGCGCAGAAGGCGCTTGCCGATCAGTTCAAGGCGGCCTGCGGCGAGGCGGGCGCGGACGTCATCTTCGACATTGTCGGCGGCGACTACACGGAACCCGCGCTGCGTGCCATCGCGTGGCTCGGACGGCTGATGATCGTCGGTTTTCCGGCAGGAATCGCGAAGATACCGGCCAACCTGCCGCTTCTGAAATCCTGCGACATACGCGGCGTCTTCTGGGGCGCCGGCATCAAGCGGGACATGGCCGCGCATCACGCAGCGATGGACCGGTTGCTCGCGATGCTGGCGGACGGACGGATATCACCGCGCATACACGCGGCCTACCCGCTGGAACGTGCCGGCGAGGCAATCGCCGCGCTGTCGTCGCGCGAGGTCGTCGGCAAGGTGATCGTGACGGTGGACTGAAACGAGAGCAGACAAATGACCGAAGCCATGCAGATGCGCAGCTACAAGATCACGCAGTTCGGTTCGCCACTATGCGAGGCCGTCGAGCCGGTTCCCGAGCCTGTCGGGACCCAGGTCCTGCTCAAGGTCAGGGCCTGCGGCGTGTGCCACAGCGACCTGCACATCCTCGACGGATATTTCGACCTCGGCCACGGCAAGAAGATGGATCTGACGCGCGGAATCCAGCTGCCGAAGGTGCTGGGCCATGAAATAGCCGGTGTCGTCGAGGCCATCGGGCCGGACGCGCAGGGCGTCAGTGCCGGCGATGCGCGGATCGTCTATCCGTGGGGCGGATGCGGCCAATGCAGCCTGTGCCGCCATGGCAAGGAGCACCTGTGCATGCGCCCGAGATCGCTCGGCACCGTGCTGGATGGAGGCTTCAGCAATTATGTCCTGGTCGACACACCGGACTATCTGGTCGATTTCGGCGATGTTCCCGAAGACTTCGCCGCCACCCTGGCCTGTTCCGGCCTCACCTCCTACAGCGCGCTGCTCAAGGCCGGGCCCGTCGGCGCGGAGGATCCGCTGCTGATCATCGGGGCGGGCGGTGTCGGGCTGGCCGCCGTCGGGCTTGCGAAAGCGGTTCACGGTGTCGCGCCGGTCGTCGCGGACATCGATCCCGCAAAGAGAGAGGCCGCATCGGAGGCGGGAGCGTCGATGGCGGTCGATCCGCGCGATCCCGATATTCGCAAGCAACTGATCAAGCAGACCGGCGGCTTCGCGTCGGTGATCGATTTCGTCGGCGCCGAAGCGACGGCCGAGTTCGGCCTCTCGGTTCTGCGCCGGGGCGGCAAGATGATTCTCGTCGGGCTGTTCGGCGGGGCGCTTGAATTGCCGCTGCCGACCGTGCCGTTGCGCGGCATCAGCATCGTCGGTTCCTATGTCGGATCGCTCGCGGAACTTCGCGATCTCGCGGAATTGGCCAAGGACGGAAAGATCAGACCGATGCCACTGGAGGTGAGACCGTTGCAGGCCGCCCAGGATACGCTCGACGACTTGCGAGAAGGCAGGATTTTCGGCCGTGCCATCCTCAGGCCCGACTAGGGCCTTGTATTTGGGGAGATCGAGAGCCGGCGGGCAAATTTCCGGGCCAGATGCCTCGGATACAAAATGCAACGCTAAAATCGGTGACCGGGTAGAGCATTAAAGGAAGCTTTTCCTGTCCAGCGGAGCACATTTTTCCCAGCAGATCGACATCAGGCGATTGCGTGTGTGTGCCGGGATTACAGAAAACAGAATGTGGTTGGGTCGTGGCGATCGCTTTATGCAAGGGCAAGGTATGATCCAATCCGGACGGTAGGTAATCCGCGGGCGTCTGTGTGAGATGTTTCACAACCTTCGAAACCTTGCTCTTTCCAACGCCCATTCTCCGCGCAGGTCTCCCAGCACAATGTGGGTATTCTCTAAGGCCGCATCCTGTTTGCGGGTGGTGCTGGGGATGACTTCTACGACGTTCTCCGCCGGCTCCTACAACCCGGATCTTCGTCTCATCTTTGTGCCTTGAAGGACCAGGACGAGCCAGAAATCACATGCTCTGCAGCAAACTGAAATTGTCTCATTGGTGCTGAATCGGAAAGAAGATGCGGATGCTTCACGCTTTTCTCACGCGCCTTCTCGGCTGGCACGGAGTAGTCTTTCAGGTGACCAATCCGTCCGGTCCCAGCAACGCCCCATCTGGTTCCCGGTCGGTCGACTGCGTCGCGCTCTTTTGGTGCGGCGCAGTCACACCTTTTTAAGTGTCATGGAGACTGCCATGAAAACCAACGCCGGTACATCCCAGAATGTTGGCACTATGCCGGAGGCGGTTGGCGACACCGGCAACGTCTGGCACGATATCGTGGCGGCCATGCCGGAAGTGGAAATACTCGGCTCCGGGCAGGAAATGCTCAAGAGGCTCACCGATGGCCCGCTACGCGATGGACATCCGGGGCGGGAAGAGCTCCTGCGCATGATTTGCGAGTATACCGAGGTCACCGATGCCTGGAAGGCACTCGCACGTGTCGTCGCCCGACTGGATTCGCCGACGGACACTGATACTTCGCGCATTCGCGTCCGCGACCGGGGATGGCGCCGCGGTATCGAGCGGATGGGTGGTCGGGACGAGACCGATGAATACGGCGCCCTGAAGCGTGGGCTGCGCCTCGGCAAAACCACCGGGCGTATACTGACCGGAGATGCCCGCATCGGTACGGGTTTCCTGGCCGGTCCCGGTTTGCTGCTGACCACCAACCAGGTGATCGGAAATAGGACCGAAGCGGAAAGCGCGGTGGTGACCTTCGACCATGAATTGCAGGACAACGGCTTGCCGGCGGTCCCCGCCCATTTCCATATTACCGGTGACGTGTTCATGATGTCCCCGAAGCTCGATTATTGCTTCGTCAGCGTGGCGCCGGTCTCGATACCGGGACAGTCGACCGAACCGCGGTATCTGTCGGAGTATGGATTTACTCCACTGACGCCGGAGACCGGAAAGACCGCCAAGGGGGAGTTGATCAACCTTCTGCAGCACCCGGATGGAGGTCTCAAGACGATAGCTACGAAGGAGAATCTCGTTCTCGGCTACGAAGGCGATCATGTTTACTACGTTGCCGGCAAGCAGCGGGTTTCGTCCGGTGCTCTGGTCTGCAATCCACAATGGTTTTGCGTCGCGCTGCACCAAATGGCGATCCCCGATCCGCGGGATCCGTCGAAATCCATAGCCAGCCGTGGCGTCCGGATCAGCTCGATCCTGAACGAGGTGGCGGGCCGCCGGCAAAGCGGTGATCCGGATGCGATCACCATTGAACGGCTCATTGCGGAAGGCCGACGGCCGTTCGCCCTCGAAACCGACAGGCGGAAGCTTGGCGCTGAGGCGGACGGCGCCGACATTTCGGAGGGCGACTTTGACGATCCCGACGACCTGATGCTTTTCGACATCGGTACCGAAGACGACGACCGCTATTACGGCCCGGAACCTCAAAGCGAAGACGAATACTATCAGTACGAGTGGGACGACGACAACGATCGCTGCGAAGATGACGACGACCTGTATTCCGAAAGCGCCGAGGGCGATGACGAGATCCGTCTCGCCTGCCTGAACGGCCAGCATCTCGACCACAGATCCTGACCGCTTTCCTTGCCTTTGACGCACGGCCGGATCTGCACGTTAAACCGGGTTCCTCCCCCCGGTGCCTCCTCCGCTAAAGTTAGACCTGACCTCCTTCCTGGCGGGGGAGGCGGCTCGTATTCTGCTCAGGTTCGTGATCAGCGCCGGACGAGATCGAGCGGCTGGCCCAGCCGCTCCGTCTGTGGAGGCAGGGGCGAGGGGGCTATGCCTGACAGTGTCTCCAGCACGCGAGCCCTGACATAGGCGGGCGCAGCTGAACTCGTTCCGACAAGGACCGTCGTTGCGCCCGTGCGGCTGCCTGCGCCGGCGACGCCCGCCAGGGTGACACTGCGATCCGACATCAGTGCGTAGTCCACACGTGGGTCCGTGTCTGCCAACCTGCGGCCTGCCGCACTGTACAGTGCGGGTTCAACGACGTGTGCCGTCCCGTTCGGGTCGCGCCCTGCTGCAAAGCCGGCAATCGCCAGCCGGTGTTGCAGTTGAGCGCCAGAGCCACGCGTGGCCCAGCCGTTGATCGTCCAATAGCCGGATATCGGATTGCCCGTTGCCTGCGCGATTCGCCGGCCCCGCGCGTTGTAGGGCTGATAGGCGCCGGGATCATCGATGATCCGGGCCGGAATATCGAAATAGCTTTGACGGCCGCCATTGTGCGTGCCCGCCGGGTCTTCGTCGCGCTGAATCAGGCAGTGAATGGTTGCGCCCGATGTAAAGATTTGCGCGCCGGAAGGGCGCTCCAGCCTGAGTGTCCATAGCCCGGCCGGTGCGTTGGGCGCGTTCCGGGTCTGCCAGGTGGCTTCGTGGTCGGTCGGGGCGATAACGGCCATATAACGGATCAATCCGGCGTAGCGGTCGATGCTTATCTGGCCGATTGTTTTCCCGTTCAGCACCACCGGCCCTGCGACCAGCGTCGGAGCGTGTTCCGGTGCGGACATGCGCAATTCGTCGCCCGACGGGGTTACGAGGACAAGGTTGAGATCGCCCTCGATGTCTTCGAGCGAAGCGCCGCCCGGTTCGGTCAACCACATCTCCACGTAGTTCGGCGTCCGGTCATTGGCCTGAATGCGCCAGCCGATCTCGGCGATATTGCCGGCCGCCGGGACGGCCAGTTCTGCACTCAACCGGGATGCGTAGTTGTTGCCGGTCGGAAGCGCGATGTCGATCTCGCCGAGACGATCGACGCCGCCAGCATCAGGGGATGTCGAATAGGCGTCCACCAGGTCATCGAGGGCGCGCTCAAGCTGATAACTGCCATTCTTTGGTCCGCCGGTGATGCCGAGGCTGACATTGATCAGCACTTTAACCTGTTCGGCTCCATATTCCGCGGCGATGCGCTCGGCGCGGTCGAGTACGTAATGGACGCCGGCGAGGATGAACACATCCTTGCCGAAACCGGACGTGTCTCGCAACGAGCCGCGTGGCAGCTGAACCCCGATGACCCGCACGAGATCCCGATCTTCATGGTTCTTGTCGCCGGCACGAAAGCCTGCCGCACGATCCATGACATGGGCGCCGTGGGTATAATTCCGGAAAATGTTCCGGCCGATCTCCTCGTCATCGGAGACGGCCATCGCATCCGGATCGGCATAAACGGCGTCCTCGTCGGTTATCGCAGCGGAGGAATGGGCCGGCCGGCCATCGGCGTTTCCGGAATACCGCCACCGCAATTCGTCGATGGTTTCGCCGGTCACTTCGGCGCCAAATGCAATGCCTGACGGGCCGTCCCGTTTCGCTCCCTGAATCCAGCAGAAGTCCACCCGCGTCGCGTTATCGGAGCCCAGGAAATTGCCATGCGCGAATGGCAGTCCGTCATCGAGGACGCCGACGACGACCAGTTTCTTGCCTGCCTCGGAGAGCTTGGCCTCGACGGCGGGCAGCTTGCGCACCGGAACGTTGCGTTTCGGATCGAATTCCGGATTGAAGCTCTCGAAAGAGATCGGAATGTTTACCCGAAGAAGGGCCGGGTTTCGGTGCCCCGTGATGCTGCCCGCCTCATCATCCAGATCCGGACCGGTGAAATTTTCCTCAACCAAGTTGTCCGCTATCTCCTCGAGACCATCCCAAGGCGCGGATGCGAGATGTTGGCGGTCCTTCCGCCAGAACACCAGCGGCAGGAATTTCAGCTTCCGTCTCAGCCGGTTCGGAGGGGAGGCGATGGCAGCGGTAACACGAACCCGCCTTTCGTCCGGCTGGTCCTCTTCTGCGGCTTCCTCGAACGGATCGAGGCCGCGAGGGAGCCGGTCATGGACGGGAATCCGGCGCAAATCCTGTTTCCATTCGCCCACGCCGACGAGGGCCTGTTTTTCGTTCGGGTCGTCCGGTGCGACCGCATACTTGCTGCCGTCACCGAATATCCAGGACTCGTAAGGACCGGTGTAGATCCGGCCGTGTTTGAACGGGCGTCGCGCCATTGCTTTTCCCTCCGCCGGACCGGCTCAGGCCGTGCCTTGCCAGTCAGCGAATTCATCGCCCAGCTTGGCCGCGAGCGCCCGGAAGGCGGGAATGTCGGTATCGCTCAGTGACGGCAGTGATATCGTTCCCGCGGTCAGCGTGACCGGCGCGGTCCCGGTGCCGGCTTCGAGAGCGTTGATCGCTTCCGACCAGACGCATCTCGAGAAATCGGCTTCATCGGTCCCGATCGCCGCGTTCGGATCGTAGTGAAAGGCGTGCTTGGGCGCGCCTCTTGTTGCGAAGTCTCCGCCGAGCATGTGCAGCAAGATGCCGGCGATCTGGCGTCCAAGCGTCGCGCCGGCCCAACTGTCCATTGGATAATGCACGCCGGCAACCGTGCGGTTGACCGCCACGCGCTCCGACTGCTTCCAGACGAGTTCGGTGCGGTTGGCTGCGTCCGGCATGTCGCGCAGCAGCTCTTCCAGCATTTGGGCGACGGCATGGCTTTCGCCGGCATGGGCGCTCGGGAAGGAGCCGTGGCCCGGGATTGCGATCATCGGCGCCAGTTTGGAGCTGACCTGGCTTGGTCGCGGCACGTCGAGCAGGAATTTGGTCGTCATCATGACGTGCGACGTCAGCACCTGCAGGATGGTCAGAAGCTCGGCGGTATTGCGGAAATTGATCGAGTCGATGCCGGCCAGCATCGCGTAATAGGGCGAAGGGAAGCCAAGCTGGGAGACGATTTCGCTTGATCTCTCGCCGCGCTGGTCGACGTAGTTGCGCACGTAGTTGACCTGATCCGACATGGTGGCGGCGGTCGGCCGTCTTGCGCTGTAGAATTCAACTCCGCTGAAGCTGACCCGGACCGTATGGTCGTCGTCCCGGGAAAATGTGAGCCGGGACATGAACTCGGCGAGATAGATGGATGCGCGCACCCAGTCCGACCACAGAAACGGATTGTTTCTCGGAGCACCCAGGGTGTCGACCTGGCCTTCCGGGACGACGTGATTGATCGCGTCGGCGCTGGTAAGAAGGCCCTGGGTGACGGCGCCGTCGTATTGGGGCGAACCACCCGCGCCCAGGAAACCGCCGATGCCGGTGATGCCTACGCCCCCGACACCTCCGACTCCTCCTACGCCTCCGACACCTCCAACACCGCCGACGCCACCCACACCGCCAACACCTCCGACGCCGCCAACACCGCCAACGCCGCCGTACAAAGAAAACAAGCTCATGTTATTCCCCCGTAGGAATTCCGGATGCCGCCAGAGCGTCCGCAACTCTCCTGCCTAGTTTGAAATTTCCCGCCGGATGGCCTTCGAGATAAGCGGCAACCGTACAGTCCGGCTGTCGGCGAAGGAGCTCCTGGGCCGTCTTGCGCGCTTCGTCGCCCCGATCGAGATTATGCAGGGCAGTAATCTTTGCCCGGATCGTCGAAAGATGCCTGCTGTTCTGGGAAAGCGACCGGTCAGACAGCTCGAGCGCTTCCTGAAAGTTGCCGGCAGCCAGATGCGAACTCGCGTGAAGCGAATCGTAGAAATAGGAAAAGGGATCGATCGGCGAAATCTTGATCGCTTCCTGCGTCGCGCCGAGGGCCTTGTCAGCCTCGTCCCGGAAGGCATGCAATGCGCCTTTCAACAGCCAGGACAGAGACTCGTTGGGATTGCAGTGAAGGGCGTCGGAATATCGCGATGCCGCTATGTCGAGCCGCTGCAGCAGGTTGTTCTGCGCGAACCCGTCGATCGTCAGCGAAAAGGCGCTGTTTGGATCGATATCGAGTGCCTTGGCCGTGCAGTCGATTGCAAGCTGCGTGTCACGGGCCGGATCTGTCGTCCAGCCGTTGAAGACCGACAGCACGTACCATTTGCCGAGCCAGGCATGGGCTTCCGCGGCGCGGGGCGCACGCTTCAATGCTTCGCGCAGCAATTCGCGCGAGCGGGCGAATTCCTTCAGAGTCGGGCGGTGCATGAGACCGACGCCCGCCGCAAGAAGACGATGGTCCTCGATCGCCGCGAGGGGGCGTCCCCGCGTGTACTCGATTGCGTTGTCGGCGATCGATGCGCCGACCGAACGCACGATATTGTCGACTCCGGGCGCCTCGTGAGCCAGGAAATCGGCCTGCCTGCCGATGAATCGCCGTGTCCAGAGAATCTGGCCGCCGCGCGTATCGACGAAATCCGCATCGAGAACGATTTCATCCCCGTTGGAGCGAACGGAACCGCATACGCAGAAGTCGGCGCCGAGTTGTTCGCGCACCGTCCCCATGTCGATCAGGGAGGATGCGACCCGGCGGCTCGAAAGGTGCGAGATGACCGCGAGCAGGTTGGACCTGGAAAGAGACCGCGTGACCTCCTCGGCGAGCCAGTCGCCGAGGACCGCCGATTCGCTGGCCCCTGTCATCGTGCGGAAGGGAATGACTGCCACGACCGGCAGGACAGGCCGCGCCGGCGCCTGCCGCGACAGGCTATAGAGAGAATCGACCTGACCGGGATTGTTGCGAATGCCGGACAGCCAGCGCGTGAAACCCTCCTCACGCAATTCCAGGCCCTCGAGAAATTCACCGGCACCGGGGCGGCCGATGAAATTGACCTTCGACAGGTCGAGCGTCAGGTCCGAATTGGTTGTCGAGATGAGTTTGGAGAAGTCATCGCCCATGGCCGCGCGAATATCGGAAAGCGCGCGGCGAAGGCTCTGGCGTCCGCTGTCATAACAGGCGGTTCCCCAAAGAGTGTTCTGCAGGAATGCCCGCGTGCGCCGACCGTAGGGGGCCGTGGCGAGCAGCGCAAACAGCGCTTTGTGCTTGGCGCCGTTCAATTCATAGTCGCCACTCGCCGAGCGCACCACGCAGGCGCCGAACAGATTTATGTCCAAAACCGTGTTCGCCAACGCAACGCTCTCCCCAAGCATTTGCAGTGAGGTTATCTGACCGAAGTTGCGCGTGAAAGTAGATTCACATTTTTTTCACGCGAGCGGTACGCTGACTGCTGGCATGGTGACTGGATCGCTGTTTGAAGTTCAGCGATTCAATAATACTGGACGACAACTGAGGTACTTCATGCTGGAAGAAAGCAATCATGGGAGGTTAGTCTTGGTTTCCGATCCTGTCGACGAACCTTTACCGCGCCCCCCGCGTGATTTGATAGACTTTCATCTGCGTTGGCGCGAGTTTCGGCCAGCCACCGAGAGACTGCTGAAGCTGGATGGGCTTGATGCGCGAGATCGGGAGATCCTGCGGTGGTTGATAGCCCTTGCAGATCGTGTGAACTCCGATGACGTCTCGGAGAATTGACGCCATGGGGGTTAACCGCATGGTGCCGTGCGGCTGTGCGCCCCTGAAATCGAGCAGGTTTCGAAGTGCCTCGTTGAAAGCTTTTCGCGTCAGCCTGGTCGGGCGGGTAGCGGACGTTTAACGAGGAGCCGTCAAACGGTTGCAGATTTCCCGAAACGGCCGAACGGTCCCCAAGCGTATGGGAATCCAGTCGTCTACCAGCGACCGACAATATCCAGGGACAGGCTGACGTTCAGTAACGGTCCGAAATTGCGATTTTCAGATCGAGCACGGCCTGCCGCCGCTCGTTTCGGATTACAGCAATTGCACGTTCAAGCGCACCTGGCAGGTCGCCGCCGGATTCGACGCGCTCGACATGAGCCCTGCTTGCCTCGGCGATCTTCAGGTAGTCGGGCGCCGGCTCGAGCGACGTCAGCGGCATGGCATTCGCTCGTACTGCGGCCCCTTGCGGATAGGCGCCGACCACCGAACGGCGTACCGCGTTCCACATGCCGTTGTTCTTGATGATCGTCAGGATCGGCAGTTCCAGCGCTTCGGCAATCTGGTGACAGGCAACCGGATTGGCAAAAATATAGGACCCGTCACCGATGCAGGCGACGACCAGTCGGTCGCGGTCCGCGAGCTGTGCGCCGAGCGCTGCCGGCAGCGCCCAGCCGAGCCCCCCGGAATGCGGATTGTTGAACATGCGGTTCGGGCCGGCCAGATCCATCGCGCCCGGCACGACGCCGAGTTCGCCGAAGACGACGGCGCGCTCGTCCATCGCCGCCGAGAGGCAATGGCTCATCCACTCCGCGCTCATCGGGCTTGCGCATCCGGCCGCCGCATCGGCCCTCGCTTTCTCCCGCCGCGCCGCCGAACGCGATGCGATCGTTTCGCGCCGGGCCGCGGTCTGCTCGCCGGGCGTCGGCATGGCCGATGCCAGCGCCTCGATCACGGCGAGGGGATCGGCGGCGATTGCGAGGTCGGTCTTGTAACCGCGCATCGGCATGCGGGCGAAATGAGGGTCTGCGCCGGCGTGGACCACCTTCACCTCGGCGGATGGCCCATGCAGCTTCTCGATCCAGGGCACGCCGGAATCGAGGACGACGATCACGTCGGCGTCTTCCATCGCCGCCTTGATGTCATGGCCGATAAACATCGGATCGGCGGAAGCCATCACGTTGCGGATCGTGAACGGTTCGGCGACGGCGATGGCGTGGCGATTGCAGAATTCGGAAAGGGCGCGGCTTACTGTGCCTTCCGGATCGCCGCGCTGGCAAAGGACGAGCGGAGAGCGTGCACCGGAAAGCCATTCAGATGCGGTGGCGATTGCGGCCGGATCCGGAAAGGTGCGTGTCGCCGCGGGACGCGCATTCGCCGGACGCGGCGGCGTTTCGATCTGTGCCATCAGCGGCTCGCGCGGCAGGCTTACATAGACCGGGCCCTTCGGCTCGCTCGTCGCCAGGGCCACGGCGCGAGAAGCCAGCGGCTCGCCCTGTTCCGGATAGCGCATCTCGTAGTGAAACTTGACGACATCGGAAACAAGCGATGCCTGGTCGTACATCTCCTGGCCGTATTGGATCGGCGTGATCCGACTGCCGGGGCGGCCGCTCTCCGTGACCGGCGTGCGTCCGGACATGACGACGACCGGTACGTTGTCGCTTGCGGCATTGATGACGCCCATCGCCGTGTTGGCGAGGCCGACATTGACATGCACCATCACGGCCTGCGGTTTGCCCGTGACGAGATAATAGCCGTGCGCCATGCCCACGCTTGCGGTTTCGTGCGGAATGGTGATCGCTTGCGGCGTCAGATCGGGATCGAGTTCCGCCAGAGCCTCGATGACAGGTGGAAAATCGGTTCCGGCATTGGCGAACAGGTAGTCGATGCCATTCGCCTTCAGCCCCATCAGGACCGACTCTGCGCCGTTTGCCGGATGTCTGCCGGAATTTGCTTCACTGTCCATAACTGATCCTCCCTTTCGTTCGCCCCGAAGGACGCCCCCATCGATGCATTTTCCGCCGAAAACGCATTTATCCGGTAGTCACGTAAAAAAATCTCATATATAAAGATTTTTGTTCGGTCCACCGGAAACGTCGGGCCGTCAACATCAGGGAGGAAATCATGCGTAAACTCATCGCCTCGGCGACCCTTGCCCTCGGGCTGGCCTTCGCAGGCAGCGCGTCGGCGCAAAATGTCGGCATCGCGACGTCCAATCCGGGCTCGCTGTTCCACAATATCGGCACGGCAGTAGCCAATGCCGCCAACGAGGCCGGGCTCAACACGACCATTCAGCCGGCGACCAGCCCTAACCAGTTCATTCCGTTTCTGAATTCCGGCGGCATCGAGTTCGGCGTCGCCAACCTGCAGGAAGTGAACTACGCGATTACCGGCGAGGCCTGGTGGGCGGGCAACAAGAATCCGAATCTGCGCATCGTCGGCATGTTGATGCCGCTCGTCGAGGCGATCTTCGTGCGCAAGGACAGTGATATCATGTCGGTTGCCGACCTGAAGGGTAAGGCGATGGTTGACGGTTATACCGCCCAAAACACCATCCTGCCTCAGCTTGATGCTATCTATGCAACCGCCGGCATGAGCCGGTCCGACATGACCCCGGTCAACGTTCCCTCGGTTGTCGCCGGGGCGGATGCCTTCATGGCAGGTGATGCTGTCGGCTTCATATTCGCACACGGCGCCGGCAAGGTGCGCGAGGCGGATGCGGCGGTCGGCGGACTGCGTGCGCTGCCTGTGGCGGATTCCAGCGACGCGGCGCTTGCGTCCGCGCGCGAGCATTGGCCCACGGCCTTCTTCAAGAAACTGCCAGCGGGCGCTATGCCGGGCGTTCTGGAGGACAACACCTATATCGCCTTCCCGCAGGTAGTCTTCACCCATGCCGGCGTTTCCGATGATGTCGTCTACGCGATGGCCAAGGCAATGTACGAGGGCAAGGAAAGCATGGCCGCCACCTTCCCGCCCTTCAAGGCATTCAATCCGGATGATATGAAGGGCGACCCGGGCGTGGCCGAATTCCATCCGGGCGCATTGCGCTTCTTCGAAGAAGCCGGCCTGAAATAAGGCGCGCCCGATGTCCGCAGAACGACAGGGAGGGGCCTCTGGCCTCTCTCCGACCCTCTGGCGCCCGATAGCGGATGCGCTCGCCTTTCTCGTCACGCTGACGGCGATCTGCTGGGCGCTTTCGGTGCCGCGCTATCTGGGCCTGGGATTCTATCCGCAGCAGTATTTTGCCGCGATCCTCGCGCTGGTGCTGCCGATCGCGTTCCTGACGCTTCCCGGCCGCCGCCTGCAGGTGCGCGAAATCGTACCGTGGTACGACGTTGTGCTGGCGGTTCTCTCCTTTTGCGCGGTCGCCTATATCGCGGTCGGCTACCCCCAGTTCGTCCTGCAAATCTTCTCGCGGCCCCTCGAGGTCTGGCTTCCGGGCGTAGTCATCGTCGTGCTGGTTCTCGAGGCACTGCGCCGTGCCACCGGCTGGGCGCTGGTCATCATCATCTGCGCTTTTCTGCTTTACGCGCTTTTCGGCAACCTGATCCCCGGCCGCCTGCAGGGGCGTTCGCAAAACTGGCAGTTGCTCTCCGGCTACATGGCGCTCGATTCAAACGGCATTCTCGGCCTGCCGATGTCGGTTGCCACCACCGTGGTGATTGCCTTCATCCTGTTCGGGACACTTTTGGGAATTACCGGCGGTTCGCGCTTCTTTACCGATGCTGCGATGATCGGCATGGGCCGTTTCCGTGGTGGTGCGATGAAGATCGCGGTGCTCGCTTCGGCGCTCTTCGGTTCGATTTCCGGTTCCGCCGTGGCGAATGTCGTTGGCACCGGCGTCGTCACGATCCCGATGATCAAGCGCGACGGCTATCCGGGCCACAAGGCCGCGGCAATCGAGGCGGTTGCCTCCACAGGCGGCCAGTTGATGCCGCCGGTGATGGGCGCGTCCGCCTTCCTGATGGCGGAGTTCCTCGCCGTTCCCTATTCCTCGGTTGTCCTCGCTGCGCTTGTGCCCGCGATCCTCTACTATGTTGCGCTGTTCATCCAGGCAGACCTCGAAGCCGCCAAGATGGGCATCCGAGCGGTGCCGAAATCGGAAATTCCGGAACGCCGAACTGTTGTCCGCGGCAGCCATTTCGCGCTCGCCTTTGCCGTGCTGATCTATCTGCTTTTCTGGCAGCGCTTCCAGCCGGAACGCGCCGCACTGTGGTCGGCTGTGGTGCTTGTCGCCACCTCTATGGCGATCGGCTACCGCGGAAAGCGGCCGGATCTGCGGCAGATATTCAAAAGCCTGTCCGGCACAGGCCACTCGGTCGTCGAGATCATCCTGATTTCCGCAGCGTCGGGCATCGTGATCGCCGTGCTGAATGTCACCGGCCTGAGCTTCAACCTGACCTATGCGCTGGTGCAGATCGGCGGGGGCTCGGCGATCATACTGTTGTCGCTGTCGGCCATCGTCTGCATCATACTCGGCATGGGCCTGCCGACGCTTGGCGTCTACGTCCTGCTCGCGGCGCTGGTCGCTCCGGCCCTGATCGAGGTCGGCATCGACCCGATCGCGGCGCATCTCTACGTCCTCTATTTCGGCATGATGTCGATGATCACACCGCCGATCGCGCTCGCGGCTTTCGCGGCGGCGTCGATCGCCAAGTCTCCGGCGATGGCGACCGGTTGGGCGGCGATGAAATTCGGCTGGCTCGCCTACATCATCCCGTTCCTGTTCGTCTTTTCACCGACCTTGATACTGATCGGCGCACCGGCGGATATTGCGCTCGCCATCGTCACCGCGATCGTCGGCGTCTGGCTGGTATCCGCGGCGCTCGCCGGCTATTTCACCGCGCGTCTCACAACGCCGATGCGGATCGCGTTCACGCTGTTCGGCCTCCTCTCGCTGGTGCCGGCGGGCGCGTTTGCGGGGGCGCTCTACACGGACATCGTCGGTGTCGCCGGTGGCATCGCGGCCATGGCGCTGGAGATCATCCGCAGCCGCCGTGCCCCGGTTCACGCGGAGGAATGACGTCATGGCGGCTCGCAACAGCCTTGAACGGGTGGTGGCGTTGCTCAACGTCTTCTCGGAGGACCATCTCGAATGGACACCCGAGGAGATGATGGCGGAGCTCGGCTACAGCCGGCCGACGCTCTATCGCTATCTCAAGACGCTCAAGGAGGCAGGCATACTGACCTCGATGCCGTCGGGCGGCTTCACGCTGGGGCCGCGTGTCGTCGAGATGGATTTCCTCATGCGGAAATCCGATCCGCTGGTGCGGTATGCCCAACCGCATCTGGATTCTTTCGCAGCCGACCTGCCTTGTACGGCGCTGGTCGTGCGCTGGTACGGCAACAAGCTTCTGTGCGTCGCGTCGGAATGCTCGACCGCAGAGGTGGAAACAAGCTATCCGCGCGGCCGCCCGATGCCGCTGGCACGCGGCGCGATTTCCCGCGCCATCATCGCCTCGCTGCCGCGTCGCAAGCTGGTTCCCATCATCGAGGCCAATCTCGCAGATCTGCGCGAGGCCGGCCTCGGCGCGGACCGTGACGCCGTGCTCGAAACGATGCGGCAGGTGCGACGCGCAGGCTACGCCATCGCCCATGGCGAGGTGACACCGGGCGTCTTCGGCATCGCCGCGCCGATCTTCCACGGCGGCAGTGAGCCGGTCGCTGCGTTCTGCGTCACCATTCCCGAGCAATTCGCCGCCGAACGCGACCTTGCCGCGATCGGGACGGACATCGCCGCCACGGCGGCCGAGATCAGCAGCCAGCTCGCCCAGGACCGCACGGCGCAAGACCGCGCGGCACCTGGGGGCGCCCAACCCAAACCCGACCAGAATTGATATTGCGGAGCATACGATGAAGAAGATCGACATTTTCAATCACATTTGGCCCAAGCCCTTCCATCAGGCGCTGATCGACCTCGTCGGCTCGACATCAGACATCACGCGCCGGTCCGAAGCCGTCCCCATGATGACCGACCTTGACCGCCGCTTCGAGGTGATGGACATGTTCGGCGAGGACTACTGCCAGGTCCTGTCGCTGGCCTCGCCGCCGCTGGAACACGTGGCCGAGCCCGCGCAGGCACTGGAACTGTCCCGCATCGGCACCGATTCCATGGCCGACCTGTGCGCGAAATATCCCGGGCGCTTCCCGGCCTTCATCTCGACTGCCGTGCTGACCGATCCGGCAGGCGCGGTCAAGGAAGCCCGGCGCGCCATCGAGGAGGCCGGCGCCGCCGGGATACAGATATTCACCAACGTGAAGGGCAAGCCGCTCGACGCGCCTGAGTTCGCGGATTTCTTCGCCTATCTCGGAGAAGCCGGCAAGCCGGTGTGGATGCACCCGGCGCGGGGCGCCAACTTCCCGGATTACCTCTCCGAGAAGCGCTCGGAATACGAGATCTGGTGGACTTTCGGCTGGCCCTACGAGACGTCGGCCGCCATGGCGCGCATGGTGTTCTCCGGCATGTTCGACAAATATCCCGGATTGAAGGTCATCACGCACCATGCCGGCGGCATGGTGCCATTCTTCGAGGGGCGAGTCGGCCCCGGGTGGGACCAGATGGGCGCGCGTACGACCGACCGCGACCTTGCCGCCGTGCGCAAGGCACTGAAGCGTCCGCATCTCGAATACTTCAAGGATTTCTACGCCGACACGGCATCCTTCGGTTCGCAAAAGGCTATCGAGCACGCTATCGAGTTCTTCGGCGAGGACCACGTGTTGTTTGCGTCCGACGCGCCTTTCGACCCCGAAGCTGGCCCGATGTATATCCGCGAGACCATCCGCATCATCGAGGAGATGGATATCTCCGACGAACTGCGCCGGAAGATCTTCCAGGACAACGCCGTCCGGCTGCTCGGCCTCGAAATCGAAGGCTGACGCAATGACCTATCCGGACGCGATGAACTATATCGACGGCGAATGGATCGACGGCGGCAGCGCGCCGGGAGAAAGCATCAATCCCGCCGACGACGCGGTGCTTGGCCGGTTCTTTCCCGGATCCAAGGCGCTGGTGGACGAGGCCGCTGCAGTGGCGCGTAACACTTTTTTCACGAGCGGCTGGGCCGCTTCGCCGCGTCTGCGCGCGCAGGTGCTTTACGAATTCGCCGACCGTCTCGAGGCCGCGAAGGAGGAACTCGTCGAACTGATCGTCGCTGAAAACGGCAAGCTGCGCGGCGAGGCGATCGGCGAGATGCTGGGCTCGATATCCGAGGCCCGCTACTATGCCGGCCTTGCCCGCACGGTTCTCGGCCGCACGCTGGAAAGCGCCCCCGGCAACTTCTCGATGATGAACCGCGAAGCGGCCGGCGTGGCGGCGATCATCGTGCCGTGGAATGCGCCCGTGACGCTGAACATCCGCTCGCTCGCTCCGGCCCTCGCTGCCGGTTGCACCGTCGTCGTCAAGCCGGCGGCACAGACGCCGCTGACCCATGCCCGAGTCATGCGCTGCCTCGACGAGTGCCCGTCCTTGCCCCGTGGCGTCGTCAATTCCGTCAACGAGAACGGCACCGAGGTCGGCGAGGCGATGGTGGCGTCGGAAGACATCGACGTGATTTCGTTCACGGGATCGAGCCGCACCGGAAAACGGATCATGGCCGGTGCCGCGCCGACGCTTAAACGGCTGTCGCTGGAACTCGGCGGCAAGGCTCCGGCGGTGATCTTTTCCGATGCCGATCTCGATGTCGCCGTGAAGGAGCTCACGCACGGCGCCCTCGTGATGGCCGGCCAGATCTGCGTTGCCGCCGCGCGCTTCCTCGTCCACAAGTCCGTTCAGGCGGATTTCGAGTCCCGCATCAAGGCGGCCTTCAAGAAGGTGAGGGTCGGCCCCGGCGATGATCCGGCCAGCGAGATGGGTTCGTTGATCGACCTGGCGAACCAGAAACGTATCATGGGCCTGATCGAGCAGGCCGGCGACGAGGGGGAACTGATCCTCAAGGGCGGCCCGCTTGCGAAAGGGGCTTTCATCACGCCGTCGCTGTTCCGCATCGACGATGTCCGCTCGGACCTGGTGCAGGAGGAGCTGTTCGGTCCGATCGTCTCCGTAGAGTCCTTCGAGGATGAGGCGGAAGCCGTCACCAAGGCCAACGCGACCAAATACGGTCTGGCCGCGAGCGTGTTCACGCGTGACCTCAACCGGGCGGTGCGCGTGTCGCGGGCGATCCGCGCCGGCACCGTCTGGCTCAATTGCCATACCCGTTTGCTTGCGGAGGGGGAAACCGGAGGCTACGGCCAGTCCGGTATTGGCCGCTTGCACGGGGTCGAGGGACTAAACGATTTCCTGGAAACCAAGCACGTCTATCTCGAGGCGGGCGCGGTCCATGGCGAGGTGTGATCCGGAACGATGACGCAGCAGCAATTCGACAGCGATGTCATCATTGTCGGCGGCGGTCCCGTGGGGATCGGCCTGGCGATCGAACTGGGCCAGCGCGGCGTGCCGGTCACGGTTGTCGAACGCTACGGTAAACCGCAACCGATCCCGAAGGGCCAGAACCTGACCCAGCGCACCATGGAGCACTTCCATTTCTGGGGCGCTGAGAAGGAACTGCGGGCGGCGCGGACCGTGCCGCCGGAATACGGCATCGGCGGATTGACCGCCTACGGGACTCTGCTCGGCGACTATCACTATGACTGGCTGAAGCGCGAGCTGGTCCGGCCTTACTATTTCACCGACAACGAACGGCTGCCGCAGTACGCGACAGAAGAAGTTCTGCGCGCCCGCGCGGCGCAGATACCGGCGATCGAGATCCTCTATGGCGGGTCGGGTGAGATGGTTGCGCAGGATTCCGACGGCGTAACGGTGACTGTGGCGGAAAGGGAAGGGGGGGCCAGGCGGACGCTGCGCGCAAAATACGCCGTCGGCTGCGACGGCAGCCGCTCCGTGATCCGCGAGCAGGCCGGCATCACCCAGACAAAGCGCGACCATGACATGCTGATGGTGCTGCTGGTCTTCCGGTCGGAGGAACTGCACAAGTTATTGAAACGCTACCCGGGCAAGTCGTTCTACAACGTGCTGCATCCGGAGCTGAATGGATATTGGCTATTCTTCGGACGTGTCGATCTCGGATCGACCTTCTTCTTTCATGCCCCAGTGCCGTTGGGCACGACGAAGGACAATTTCGACTTCAAGGCCTATCTTCACCGCGCGGTTGGCGCGGATTTTCCTGTCGAGTTCGAGCATGTCGGCTTCTGGGACCTGCGCATCGCGGTCGCCGACGAATACCGCAAGGGCCGTGTCTTCATCGCGGGCGATGCCGCCCACAGCCATCCGCCTTATGGCGGGTACGGCGTGAACAACGGCTTTGAGGATGCCCGCAATCTCGGCTGGAAACTCGCTGCCAGTCTGCAGGGCTGGGGTGGCGAGGAACTGCTTGATAGCTACGATGCCGAGCGTCGGCCGGTTTTCGCCTCCACGGCCCGCGACTTCATCGAGAATTTCATCGAGGAGGACCGCGCTTTCCTGAAGACATACGACCCAGACAAGAACCGCTCCGAATTCGAGGCGGCATGGGAAAAGCGTGCCCAGGGCTCCGCCGAGGTGCAGTCCTACGAGCCGAATTACGAGGGATCGCCGATCGTCTTCGGCCCGCCCGACGGCATTTGCAGCGCTGTGGGAAAGCACGATTTCACTGCCCGCGCCGGCCACCATCTCGCACCGCAAACTCTGTCATCGGGCACGAACCTTTACGAGGAACTGGGGTCCGGCTTCACGCTCATTGCACTCGACGCGGATGCCGGCGCGGTGTCGGAGTTCAAGAGAGAGGCAGCTCGTCTTGGCATGCCACTGACCGTGGTCACCGACAGCTGCGATGGTGGCCGGGAAAGGCTGGGCGCACGGCTCATCCTGATACGGCCGGACCAGTTCGTGGCGTGGGCTGGCGACGATTTCCCGGAACGGGCGGAATCCATTCTGGCCAAGGCTTCGGGCTTGGCCTGATCGCGTGAGCGGCCGTCAGCGCAACGCCATCGAAGGCGTCAACGCGCCATGATTCCGCCGTCGACCGCAATCGTGGAGCCGGTCATGAAACTCGATGCAGGTGAGGCGAGAAGGAGTGCCAGGCCCTTGATCTCGTCAGGCTCGGCAATGCGCCCAAGCGGTACAATTGAGGCAAATTCCGCCTCGATCTCGGGCTGGCATATCCGGCCTCCAGCGATCCTTGTACGAAACGGCCCCGGTGCGATGCCGTTCACAAGGACATTATACCGCGCCAGTTCCATCGCCGACTGCCGGACGAGGTTGACCACCGCGGCCTTGCTCGCGGCGTAGGCATAGCCACACATGACTTCCGAGCGAAGGCCGGCGACCGACGACACGGCTATGATGCGACCGGAGCGTTGCTTCTTCATTTGTTTTGCCGCGGACTGGATCGTGGCGAAAACGCCGCTCAGGTTGATATCGAGAACGCGGTCCCAGCGTTCGTCATCGACCGCATTTATCTGGCCCTCTTCAGTGCGGTATCCGGGCCCGGCCGTAATGCCCGCATTTGCCACGACCACGTCGAGGCTGCCCCGCCGCTCCGCATAGCGATCTATCACATCGCGCAATAGCGGCCGGTCGGAAACATCGGCTGCAATCGTCTCCACCCTGTCGCCGAGCGATCCGGCTTCTCTTCTCAATCCGGCCTCGTCGACATCCAGCATGGCGACGTGGGCCCCCGCCTCATGTAGTGCTTCGCATATAGCCAGCCCCAGTCCGCTTGCAGCCCCGGTGACGAGAGCGTTTCTGCCTTCCAGTGAAAAAACAGCGTTCATGTCGGCCTCCACCCATTTGGTATGCAATATACCAATTTCCGGAGATGGCAAGGATTTCGGGATTCTGGAATATTAATACATTATAATCAATAACTTAACCATAATCTTCCGCTCTTTGTGACGTCGTTATCGATTTTCCTGTTGACCGAAAAAGCTCTATAAGGTGTACAATATGCTTCGGCATTCATTTCGCCTGTGTCGCAAGAACATGCAGGGCGCGATGACAGAGGGAGGAGATCCGAGTCGATGGGTCACGCAGAGTCGATCGAAACGATCAATGGTTGTCGAACGCGCTTCATGCGCAAAGGCAGCGGCCAGCCACTGCTGTTCCTGCACGGAGCTGCAGGGGCTGGAGCATGGCTGCCGTTCATGGAAGAGCTTTCGAACAAGTATGACGTCATCGTCCCGGAGCATCCGGGCTTCGGCGGTTCCGATACGCCGGAATGGCTCGATAACATCGGTGATCTCGCGTATTTCTATCTCGACGTGATCGATCATCTTGGCCTGAGCGGCGTGCATCTCGTCGGAACGTCGCTCGGGGGGTGGGTCGCTGCGGAACTCGCGACCCGCGACTGTTCGAAAATCAGGACCATGACCCTGGTTGCGCCCGCTGGTGTGCATGTGAAGGGCGTTGTCAAGGGCGACATCTTCATGTGGTCGCCCGAGGAGACCCAGAGGAAGCTGTTTCACAATCAGGAGATCGCCGCGGCGATCCCGCAGCCGGCCGATGACGAGCAGCTCATGGTCGTGCTGAAGAACCGGCTCATGGTTGCGAAACTCGGCTGGAGTCCGCGGATGCACAATCCTGATCTCAGGAAATGGCTGCATCGCGTCAGCGTGCCGACATTGATTATCTGGGGCGATAACGATCAGGTCCTGCCGCCGGCATACGGACCTGCTTATCGCGACCTCATTCCCAACAGCGAGCTCGACATCATCCCGGAATGCGGGCACCTGCCGCATGTCGAAAAGGCGAGCGAGTTCACGGCAAAAGTCACCGGCTTCATCGAAGGAGCGGCATGATGAAATTCTATATGATGCATCTCATGCCCTACGCGGATCTCGATCTGGATTACGACGAGAAATACAACTCCGCGTGGATCACGCTGCCGAACAGCTATTACGACCCGAAGAAGGGCGCCAAGCTCTACAATCGTTATCTCGACGAGCTTGAATATGCCGACCAGCTTGGCTTCGATGGCGTTTGTGTGAACGAGCATCACCAGAACGCTTACGGACTGATGCCGCAACCGGGCGTCATGGCGGGCGCTCTGGCCCGCCGCACCAAGAAGGTGAAAATCGCGATTCTCGGGCGGGCTTTGCCGCTGATCAACAATCCGGTGACCGTCGCCGAAGAATTCGCCATGGTCGACAATATCACCGAAGGCCGGCTGATCGCGGGGTTCGTGCGCGGCATTGGCGCCGAATACCATGCATGGTCGATGAACCCGGCGAATTCGCACGACCGTTTCCACGAGGCGCACGACCTGATCGTCCGCGCCTGGACGGAAACCGGTCCGTTCGCCTTCGAGGGCAAGCACTACGAGTTCCAGTATGTGAACCTGTGGCCGCGCCCCTATCAGGAGCCGCATCCGCCGGTGTGGATACCGTCGCAGGGCTCCAGCGAGACGATCGACTGGGCTTCCCATCCCGACCGCAGATATACCTATCTGCAAACCTTCACGCCGGTGACGATGCTCGCCAAGTACATGAAGATGTACAAGGAGAAGGCCGAGGAGCAGGGCTATGAAGCAACCGAGGATCAGCTGGGCTGGTCGGTCCCTGTCTATGTCGCCGAAACCGACGAAATCGCACGGCGCGAGGCCAAGGAGCACATCGAGAACTTCCTGAACAAGTTCCTGCGCATGCCCAAGGAAATGCTGCTTCCGCCCGGCTATCTTTCCCTGAAATCGATGATGGGCGTCATGAAGGCGAAGTCTTCGATCGGTACGAAGCAGACCATCGACGACGTCATCGAGAAGGGCATGTTTATCTGCGGCAGCCCCGAGACGGTGCGCAGCAGGCTCGAGCAGTACCAGGCCGAGATTGGCTTCGGACACCTGCTGACGCTTTTGCAGTTCGGTACCCTGCCGGCCGAGTTGACCCGCAAGAACATGGAGATCTATGCCAACGAGGTGATGCCCTACCTCCGTGACAAGACCGATGCGGCACGCTCTGCGGCCGAGTAGTACCCATGGCCCGGTCCGGGCGGTTAGTCCGGGTCGGTCTTCGGGTCGTTGAGGATCGAGAAAAGATGAGCGATCATCGCAGCCTCGGCCCAGTCGGGATTTCGCGTCTTCAGTGCATCGATGATTTCGCGATGCTGCCGGTGGGTGCGCCGTGTGCGGTCCTCCAGCGGCTCGCTGTAGTAATTGAAAATGGAGGCGGGAAGCTCCAGCGACGAGGCGAGGATCTTCTCCAGGCGCGGGCTTTCGGCGGCCGCCGCGATCGTCGCATGAAATTCGTTGTTCAGGTAGTCGAACCTGGAAAGGTGCTTGTGCCAACCAAGCTGCTGGAACACGCTCTCCATCTCGGCTTCCAGTTCTTCGAGATGTTCGATCTGCTCCGGCGTAATGCGGCGAGCCGCACGCCGTGCGCCATGTCCTTCCAGCTTGGCGCGCAGGCGGAACACCTCGGCGACCTCAGCCATCGAGAAGCTGGCTACCTGGCCACGGCGGTAACGCTCGAGAATGACGAGGCCCTCGTTGGAGAGCCGGCTCAGCGCCTCACGAACGGGTGTTCGGCTGACTCCGATCCGATCGGCAAGCTTGGATTCCTGCAGGGTTTCGCCGGACTTGAGCTCGCCCGAAACGATCGCGTTGCGGATGTGCCGGTAGGCGGTTTCCACTGCGCTTCCGGGTTCGGCGGTGTCCTGCGCCGGTATGGTCTCCATGGGCGATTCCGTCATGTGGCAAATCTGCGCTGGCCATTTCGCACCACTCCGGCGGAAAAGGCAAGATTCCCAAAATTGTATACGAAAACCGGTTTACAGCTCAAAAAGTGACGTATTTAGCCGCGACATGTTGACGCGCTCTTGGTTTGGTATACAACTTTCAAGTTAGGTGAGGAAATACGTTCATGCGGATCACGGGGGAAGAATCGGCATACGTCTCGGGCGGCGGATCGGGTATCGGTCGCGGCCTGTCGCTGCAGCTTTCGCGCAGGGGGGTGAAAGTCGGTGTGTGCGATATACGCGTCGCGGAAGCCGAGGAAACAGTGCGCCAGATCGAGGCCGAGGGCGGACGGGCGATCGCCATTCGGCTCGACGTTTCCGATCAGGCTTCGGTGGATGAGGCGGCAGATCGCATCGAAAGCGAATTCGGTCCGGTTTCCATCGTCTGCAACAATGCCGGCGTGGCGATGCACGGCACCCCTCTTCAGGATATCGAACTCAAGGAGTGGGAGTGGGTGTTCGGGGTCAACGTCTACGGCGTCATCCACGGCATACGGACATTCGTGCCGCGCCTGCTCGAGGCTGGCAAGCCCGCCCACATCGTCAATACCGCGTCGATCGGCGGCTTCCAGGTGAATCCGGACTTCCTGACGGGGGCGTATTCAACGACGAAGTACGCCGTGGTCGCGCTCTCGGAAGCGCTGAAGAACGAGCTGGCGGAAACCAGTATCGGAGTCTCGGTGCTGGCACCGGCTGCGGTCGATACCGGCATCCACCTTTCGGAACGCAGCCGGCCCGAACGTCTCGGCGGCCCTTACGTGCGTCCGGAGAACCACTTCATGGGCGAGCTGATCAAGGACAGCGCCAAGCCGGAAGAGATCGCGACCAGGGTTCTGTCGGCAATCGAGGATGGCGGCTTCTACATCTTCACGCATCCTGAAACGCGCGAATGGCTCGACCGGCGCTTCAGGAACATCCAGGAAGCCTTTACCGATCCCGCGATCAAGCCGAACAGTCGTCCCGTCGCGGCCGGATGACGGGCCGAGTGGAAAGGAGATCACACATGCTGAACAAGCCGACATCCTTCACGGTCCGTTGCGACCGGAAAGACAGGCGCTTCCCCGCGCGGCCGCACATCGTCGGTCTTGGCGGCACCACCCGCATCGGCTCGAGTTCGGAAACGGCTCTGCGCTATACGCTGAAATGCGCCCAGGAAGCCGGCGCGACCGTCGAGCTGATCGCCGGTCCGCTACTCGACCTGCCGCATTACGACCCCTCGAACGACCATCGCTCTCCCTCGGCGCTGCGCCTGGTGAATTCCCTGCGCCACGCCGACGGCGTGATCGTTTCGACGCCGAGTTACCACGGCGGCATTTCGGGCATGATCAAGAACGCGCTCGACTATGTCGAGGACATGCGTAACGATCCGACCCCCTATTTCGATGGCCGCGCCGTCGGCATCATCGTCGCCGCCTACGGCGTGCAGGCGCTGGGAACGACGCTGAGCTCGGTCCGCTCCATCGTGCATGCGTTACGCGGCTGGCCTACGCCTTACGCCGCGGCGATAAATTCCGCCGACGGGCCGTTCGAGGATGGGCTTCCGGCCAACAGCGAAATCGAACGGCAACTGGAAACCGTTGCGCGCCAGACAGTGGAGTTCGCCCAGATGAAGCTCGCTTGTGCCGATCGGGCGGACGAAGCTGATTGCCGACCGGCAGCGGTCGGCTGACAACAGGGAGCCGGCGTGGAGGAGCTGCCGGCGCCGAACCATTAATGTACCCGGAGAATTCGGGAAATTGGGAGGAGAGCATGAAACGACTTTTCACAGTGGCGGCGTCCGCCGTCATTCTCGCTGCCGCCGGCCTTGCCGGAGCGGCACAGGCGCAGACGGTATCGATTTCGACGTTGCCGCCAGGTGCGATCAACAATGTCCAGGCGCAGGCGATCGCGAAGGTGGTCCAGGAAAACAGCGACTTGCAGATGCGCGTGGTGACTTTCAATGCGCCGGCGGCCATCATGGGCGCCGTGCAGAGCGGCCAGGCCGAATTCGCCTTCACGTCCAATGACGAGGCCGGTGTGGCGGTGGAAGGGCTCGACGAGCATGACGGCCGACCGATGAGCGATCTGCGGCTTGCCGTCACCGTCTTTCCGTTCAAGGTCGGAATCCTGGTGCGCAAGGATTCCGGTATCGACTCGGTTTCCGACCTCAAGGGCAAACGCTTCCCGATCGGTTGGCAGGGATTCCTGCAGGGTATTCCGCTGTCGAACGCCATGCTTGCGACGGCGGGGCTGAGCCTTGACGACATGGACGGCGTGCCGACCGCGAACCTTCTACGCGCCGCCGACGACTTCAAGGCCGGTCGCCTCGACGCGACGATCTTTGCCGTCGGCGCGCCGAAGATGGCCGAGGTCGATGCCGCCGTCGGCATCAAGTTCCTCGACCTGCCCGATAGCGAAGAAGCCGGCAAGGCCATGGGCGCCGTCCGTCCGGAGTATCATCTCGCCGAGCAGTCGCCGGCACCGCACCTCGCCGGTGTCGTGGGTGACACGACGCTGATGGAATACGCTGTCGCAGTACTGACCAACGCCAGCGTCGATGACGATACCGTCTACAAGCTGGTGAAGGCGATCTACGAGAACAAGGAGGGCCTCGTTGCCGGCCATCCGTCCTTCAACGCGATGACCCAGGAAGGCCTCGCGATGCACCAGCCGCGCCTCGAATACCACCCCGGCGCGATCAGGTTCTTCAAGGAAGTGGGGATCTGGAAAGGGGAGTGATCCCCTTTTCTCGCAGCTGCAACATCGCCAACTTGGAGCAACAGACTTGGCCGGACAGGAACAAGAAGCGACTATCGCCGAAAAGCCGGGTTTGAACGTTGATCCCGTACCGCCGGATCGCCCGGCGGTACGGATCGCCGCGGCGGCGCTCGGAGCGGGGATCGCGCTTGCCGGGCTGGCTTGGGGCGCCGACCTCTACCGCACGGTGGGCTGGTATTTTCTAGCCGAACAGTTCCTCGCTGCCGTGCTGGGAATGGCGTTGGGCGTGGCGTTCCTGACCCGTCCGTTGAACCGCCGGGCGCCGGCGAACGATCCTGCCTGGTATGACTGGATCCTCGCGGCGGTGTCCGTCGGAAACGGCATATTTCTCGCCTGGGCCTATCCGGGAATTCTCAGCGATTTCTTCAACCTGCCGCTCGATGGACTGATCTCGTCGTGGATCTTCTTCCTGTTGGTCATCGAGGGGCTGCGCCGCACTTCCGGCTGGTCGCTCGTGATCGTTGTGCTCGCGTTCACCGCCTACGCACTCGTCGGCCACCTCGTCGGCGGCGATCTGCAGACGCGCAAGGTCGAGCTCAATCGCATGGTGCTTTACCTGGGTGTCGACACCAGCGGCCTTTTCGGGCTCGTCCTGCTCGTCGGCGTGACCGTCGTCATCCCCTTCATCTTCTTCGGACAGCTGCTTTCGTCGTCCGGCGGCGCGGTATTCTTCAACGACGTCTCTCTTGCCCTGATGGGCCGCTACCGAGGCGGCGCAGCTAAGATCTCAGTGCTTGCCTCTTCGCTCTTCGGCTCGATCAACGGCATCGTCGTTTCGAACATCCTGGCGACCGGGATCATCACCATCCCGATGATGAAGAAGGCCGGCTTCAAGCCGGAAAAGGCGGCTGCCATAGAGGCAAGCGCGTCGAACGGCGGGCAACTCATGCCTCCGGTCATGGGCGCCGTCGCGTTCCTGATGGCCGACTTCCTGCAAATCTCCTACGCCGATGTCGCGATCGCCGCGCTGGTGCCCTCGCTGCTGTACTACTTCGCGCTTTTCATCCAGGTCGATCTGGAGGCCGCGAAGGAAGGCATCGTGCGCGTACCTGCCGCACAGATACCCCGCCTGTTGCAGGTGCTGGCGAAAGGCAGCGCATTCATTCTGCCCTTCGCTGTGCTAATCTACTCGCTGTTCTGGCTCAACAGGGAGGCCGAGAACGCGGCCATCTACGCCTGTCTGGCGGTGATGGCGATCGGCTTCCTGCTCAGCTACGCAGGTCGGCGGCTGACCGTCAGGGAAGTATGGCGCTGCGTTGTGAGCACTGGCGTTTCCTCGGCCGACATCATCATGATCGCCGCGGCCGCAGGCTTCATCATGGGCATCCTTCAGCTGACCGGGCTTGGTTTCGCGCTGACGCTGCTGCTGGTGAAACTCGGTGCCGGCAATATTTTCGTATTGCTGCTGATCGCCGCGGTCATGTGCATTGTGCTCGGCATGGGCATGCCGACGCTTGGCGTATACGTGCTGCTCGCGGTCCTGATCGCGCCGGCGCTGGTCGAGGTCGGCATCTCGCAGATCGCGGCGCACATGTTCATCCTGTATCTCGGCATGATGTCCTTCGTGACGCCGCCGGTGGCGATCGCCGCCTTCTTTGCGGCGAACCTGGCCAAATCCGACCCCATGAAGACGGGCTGGGTGGCGATGCGGTTTTCATGGCCGGCCTACATCATCCCGTTCCTCTTCGTATTCTCGCCGACGCTGTTGCTGCAGAGCGCTTCTCCGATAGCGATCGTCACATCGATCGTGACCGCCGTCGCCGGCGTCTGGATGGTGTCGGCGGGCATGATCGGCTTCGCGCTTCGTCACATGAACCGGCGGATGCGGCTGGCCGCAATCGTCGGCGGCGGCATGCTGCTGCTGCCGCCCGAACTCGCCAGCTGGTCGCCGGCTGCCAACGTCATGGGCGCCCTGATCTCGGCGGGTGTAATCGGCTTCGAATTCATGGCCCGCCGCCGTCACGGCGTCTCTGAAAGCGCATTGGCAGAATAGAAATCGCCGCCGGGAGCGGCGAAGAAAGGCAGATCCGATGGAAACCTCAGGGACATCCTCCACCCGGGAACAGAAACAGGAATTCTACGACCGGCTCGCACCGCAAAACCTCGCGCCGTTGTGGGAGGTGCTCAAGGGATTGCTGCCGAACGAACCGAAATCGAAGGCCGCGCCGTTTCGCTGGCGCTACGCAGACATCCGGCCGCTGCTGCTGGAATCCGGCGAATTGCTGACGGCGAAGGAAGCCGAACGACGCGTGCTTGTGCTTGAAAATCCGGCCTTTACCGGCATGTCTCGCGCGACGAGCACGATCTATGCCGGCATCCAGCTCATCATGCCGGGCGAGACCGCGCCGGCCCATCGCCATACGCCGTCGGCGCTGCGATTCATGATGGAAGGCGAGGGCGCGTTCACCGCCGTCGGTGGCGAACGGACGACCATGCGCAAAGGCGATTTCGTCATAACGCCATCCTGGGCCTTCCACGATCACGGCAACGAGGGCGACCAGCCATGCGCCTGGCTCGACGGTCTCGATCTGCCGATCGTTTCGTTTTTCGAAGCCGGCTTCAACGAGCACTACAACGATGACCGCCAGTCGATAACCCGCCCGGAAGGTGATGCCCTGGCGCGTTTCGGCTCCAACATGCTGCCGCTCAAGCCGGGAAGCCGCTACGGCCTGACCACGCCGATCTTCAACTATCCCTATGAAATGACCCGCCAGGCGCTGGTCGACTCTGCCAGGGGCGAGGCGCCGGACACGCACGAGGCGGTGAGTCTGCGTTACGCCAACCCGATCGACGGCGGCTGGGCGATGCCCACCATGGCGGCGTGGATGATCCACGTGCCCAAGGGCTTCGAAACCGCGCCGATGCGCTCGACCGACGGTATTGTCATGTGCCTCGGTGAGGGGGCCGCGTCAGTGACGATCGGCGATGGCACCTTCGACCTTTCCGAGAACGACGTTGCCGTCTGTCCGGGATGGACCTGGCGCAGCTTCAAGGCGCAGGAAGAAAGCTTCATCTTCTGCTTCTCCGACCGCGCGGCCCAGGAAAAGCTCGGCCTCTTCAGGGAAGAGCGCCGCGGCGCCTGACCGATCTATTGGATAATCGACCAGCTCAGTGAGGGAATTTTATGCGTTTTTGCCGCTTTGATGACGATCGCCTTGGCGTCGTCGAGGGAAACACCGTTCGCGACGTCACAGGAGCAACCGAGGTGCTGCCGCCGTTGCATTGGCCGGTGCCGCGCGGTGACCATTTCTTCAACAATTTCGTGGCCGTCCGGGCGAGGATGGAAGAACTGGCCGCTTCCGCGCCAGCGCGTCCGATCGATGAGGTGAGACTGCTGTCACCGGTTGCCAATCCCGGAAAGATCGTCGCCGCACCGGTCAACTACCAGCTTCACCTCGATGAATCGCGCGAAGACACCCAGATCAATTTCGGCACGCAGGTCAAGACCATCGGCGATTACGGCGTGTTCCTGAAAGCGCCAAGCTCCATGATCGGTGCCGGCGACACCGTTATTGCCGACTGGCCCGATCGCCGCATCGATCACGAAATCGAGCTGGCCTTCGTCATCGGCAAGGAGGGTTTCCGGATCAGTGAAGAGTATGCGCTCGATCACGTCGCCGGTTACATGATCGGTCTCGACATGACGATACGCGGGACAGAGGATCGGTCGTTTCGAAAGTCGCTCGATACATTCACCGTGTTCGGCCCGCACATCGTGACCGCCGACGAACTCGGCGATCCGCACGATCTCGATTTCGAGATAAAGGTGAACGGCGAGACCCGGCAAAAGTCGAACACGTCGATGCTGATCTGGAACTGCAAGAAGCTGATCGCCTATGCGTCGAAAGCCTACACGCTCTATCCGGGCGACGTCTTCATGACCGGCACCCCGGAAGGGGTCGCGCCGGTCCAGTCTGGCGACGTGATGCACGCATGGATCGACCGTATTGGCGAGATGTCGGTAAAAGTGGGCGGCTAAGATTCACGCGGCGCGCCGATGCCGGCAGGCCTTCGGCTGGCCAGCTACTCCGATCTGACGGATCCCGTCATCGCGAAGCGGCGAGTGCGCCCGAAGGTCAATTACGAGGCCGGAAGGAGATTGTCCGCCTACAGGCAAAGAACCTGCCAAAGCGGACATTCCCTTTACTCCGAGCGAATGCCGGAGCGGGCGGAGAGCGGACATACGCTGCAGCGTGAACGAACGGAGATGCAACGAGGCCGCCCGGAGGCGGCCTTTTTGAAGATCACGCCCGGAACAAGTCGCGTTCCATGCCGGCGGCCTCGAAGAGATAGTCGCGGCTCGCTTCCAGTTCGCCGCGCAAGCGCTCGACATCGAAATCGAGAAGCTGGCCCTTCCACTTTTTTACCTTGCCGGCCACCATGACGGTGTCGACATTGGTGCGTTCCATCAGCGTCACGACAGCGCCCGGAACATTGTTCAGTGGCGCGACATTGATCGCGGTGGCATCGAGCAGAACGATGTCCGCCGCCTTGCCCGGAGTGAGGCTTCCCGTGACGGCGTCGAGTTTCAGACCCTTCGCACCTTCAATGGTGGCGTGGCGGATCGCGTCGAGGCATTGCATGAGTTCCGGATAGTCCTGTTCGCCGGCGAGCGCGGCCTCGTTAACGAACATGCGCTGCAGGGTAATCAGCGACCGCATCTGCGTGAACATGTCGGCCGTCATGGTGCACTCGACGTCGGATGAGAGCGAAATGCCCATGCCGAGATCGATCGCCTTCTGGATCGGCGGCGTGCCGTGGCGCATGTGCATCTCGATCGGCACGGCGAGCGAGACATGTGCGCCGGCATCCGCGGCGTATTTCCAGCCGTCATCGGACATGCCGGTCATGTGGATGAAGATGTTGTCTTCGCCGAACATGCCCTTGGCACCGAGCTCGTCGAAGGCCGGCTGCATGCCGAAAGTGCCGACGACATGCAATGCGATTGGCAGGCCGAGTTCGCGGCCCACTTTCCAGGCGTTCTCGTAGCCCGGCAGGTATATCTCGCCGCCCATCACCATGGTCAGCAACTGGTCGTCGGAGGAGAACCACTGTTCCTTGATGCGGCTGGCGTCGTCCGGATATTTGGCGTGGTCGCCCCATCCCTCGAAATAGCCGAACACGCCGCGCCGGCCGGCGTCGCGCAGGCCTTCGATCGCGGCATCCGAGTGTTCAGGACTGTGATGAATCTGCGAGACGTCCATCACCGTCGTCACGCCGGCATCAAGCTGTGAAATCCCGCCGAAAAGCTCGTTGATGTAGACGTCCTCCGGCCGGTAGACCATCGAGAACTTCTGCAGGATCGTCTCGTAATAGTTGGTGGCGTTCACCGGGCGGCCGTCATTGACGAGAATGCCGTGCGCCAGCTGGCTGCGCAGCGCCGTTTCGAACTGGTGATGATGGGTGTCTATGAAACCGGGCATCACCACCTTGCCGGCCGCATCCACGACCGCTGCGTCGGGGGCGTCGATATTGGCCGCGATTTCCATGATCCGGCCATTCTCGACCAGGATATCGCCGGTCGCGAAGTTTCCGACCGCATCGTCCATCGACAGCACCGCGCCGCCTTTGATGAGAACCTGCCGGCTGCCGTCAGCGAGGCCTTCCGGCAAATCCATCGCGGCGCTTTCCTGCGCGGTGGCAGGAACAGCGGTGGCCGTGAACCCGGCAGCCGCCGCGGCGCCGGTAATGGCTGTCGTCTTCAGAAAATCACGCCGAGTCGGGCACGGCAGCTGGGGTCTTTCCGGATTGCAGAGTCTGCACATTGTTCTTCCTCCCTTAGATTAGCTCTTTCCTCCCCCGGCCGGTCTCCTCTCCCGGTCAGTCACGCAGCACGGTCGCAAGGACGGGATAGCGTCCGAGCTGGCTTGCGATGTGGGATGCGGTCACGCGAAGTTCCGGCAACCGTTCCTCGACTAGCTGTTCCGGGGTGACAATTCCGGTGTAGCCTGACGAGTTGAGCGCCGCGATGGTCACGCCTTCGAAGTTACGCACGGGTACAGCCAGCGCGGTGATGCCGTAGTCGAGCTGATCGATGGTGGTTGCGTAGCCGTTCTCGCGCACCTGCATGAGTTCATCGCGGAGACGCTTTTTGTCGAGACAGGTCTTGGATGTCAGCGGCACCGGCTCCAACTCGTCGAGCCATTGGTCGAGTTCGTCATCCGGCTTCGCCGCGACGAGCACACGGCCCATGGATGTCGCGAAGGCCGGATAGACGGCGCCGGCCACGGCGGCGGCGCGGCGAGCGCGCTGGCGCGAATGGTGCGCAACGTAGATTACGTTGTGGCCGTCTAGCGTTGCGATCGATGATGCGTCGCCGAAACGTTCTACAAGCGAACGCAGGTCCGGCTGAAGAACCTCGTCGATGCGGGCAGAGAAATAAAAGGACGAGCCGAGCGCCATTATCTTCGGGCGCAGGTGAAAGCGCTTGCCGTCCTGCCCGACATAGCCGAGCGCCTTGAGCGTCAGCAGGCTGCGGCGGGCTGCGGCGGGGGACAGGCTCACCCGTTTCGCGACTTCGCTCAGCGTCATGTCGGGGTGGCTTCCGTCGAAGGATTCGAGAATGGCCAAGCCCTTGGCGAGTGCTTCGACGAATTCGGACGGACGGTCGTCCGTGCCGTCCTTTGAGGGCGGTGAAGCCATTGCGTTCAATCTTCCGGTGCGAGTACGAAGTCGAATTCCACAACCGCGTCTGGCTTTTCATCCAGATCGAAGCCGAGCGACTCTATATCCTTTGCCGGTTTGACTTTCGCAATCAGCGAATTGCGGACCCCGAAGACCGCGTCCGCGTCGAGATATTCGGTGTTGTCGAAGAATATCTCCGTGGTGATGGAACGCAGGCCGGGCGCGCGGACGATGTAATGGAGATGGGCGGCCCGCCAGGCATGCCTGTTGCCGGCCCGCAGAAGGCTGCCGACCGGCCCGTCATAGGGAACGGTGTAGGGTTTCGGCAGCACGGTCGTGTAGTAATAGCGGCCCTGATCGTCCGCGGTGAAAATGCCGCGCAGATCGTATTTGTCCTGGCCCTGCTCCTGTTCCTGGATCGGATAGGTGCCGGAGGAATCGGCCTGCCAGGTGTCGATGACCGCGCCCGGCAGCGGCTTGTGCAGGATATCCGTTACCTTGCCGTGGACCAGTATCTTGGCGCCCTGGCGGTCGCCGCCCAGATCGGCGCCGAGTTTCATGCGCGGCGCATCGTCGAGGTAGAACGGCCCGAGGTTGGAGCCCTCGGTCGCGCCGCCGCGCGTGTTGATCATGTCGACCAGCGCGGAGAATCCGAGGACGTCGGATAGCAGGATGAATTCGTGGCGCTCGGGCGTCGATATCTGCCCGCAATCGTACAGGAAATTCAACACGCCCATCCATTCCTCGTGGGTGATATTCATTTCGCGGGTGTAATCATGCAGGTGATCGATCAGTCCCTGCAGCAGCTTTTCGAGCCTGCTTCCTTCCTCCGTCTTGAATGAATCCTTCACCGCCTGCGTGATCGTGAACTGATTGATATCGCGCATTTTCCCCTCCGCTGGACCGAACTGGCGCTGACCGGAAACGGATTGGCGCCGGTGTTTTGTCTTGACGCGAAACTAATCGCTCCGTAATCTTTCGGCAAGAGAAAATTTTTTCGGCTAGCGAAAAGAGTAAAAGATGCGCATCGGAAAACAGGACAACGCCTTGACTGCAATTGCCACTTCGGACGCGGAATCCATCACGGTGCGCGGCGAGGATCTGTGCGAGGGCCTGATCGGAAAGATCGATTTCACCGATTATTTCTGGCTCCTCGTTCTGGGCCAACGGCCGACAGAGGTGCAGCGCAAGATGCTGGATGCCTGCCTGGTTGCCATCGCCGAACACGGGCTTGTCCCGTCGGTACAAGCCGCAAGGATGACGCTGGCGGCCGGCCCGGACGCCTGGCAAGGAGCGATGGCTGCCGGTCTTCTCGGTATGGGAAGCGTCGTAGCGGGTAGTTCCGAGACTGCAGGCCGCTATCTGGCGGAGGTCATTGCCAAAAGCGAAGCAGATGGAAGCAGCCTTGAAGAGGCGGCGATCGCCAGCCTGAAGGATCTCAAGTCGCGGCGCCAGAAAGTGCCCGGCCTCGGTCATCCCCAGCATGATGCCGGAGATCCGCGCGCCGACCGGTTGCTTGCCGTTTCCGACGGCCTAGGCATCCGCGGCATCCATATCGAGACGCTGAATATTCTCGCCGAGCAAGCGCCGGCCATCATCGGGCGCCCGCTGCCGATCAATGTTTCAGGCGCGATTCCGGCGACCATCCTCGATGCGGGCTGGCCGCTCGATGCGCTGAAGGCCGTCCCCCTGGTCGCCCGCGCCGCCGGACTTTCCGCGCATCTTTACGAGGAGTCGCAACGGCCGATCGGATTCATCATGTCGCACAAGGCCGATCTCGCCATCGGCTACGACGGCGCGCTGTCGGGGCGGGAAAGCAAGAAGGGATAACGGGACCAATGGTGAAAATCCTCAAGGACGTGCGCGTTGTCGAGCTTGGAACCTACATCACCGGTCCGGCAGCCGGCATGCATCTGGCCGATCTCGGTGCGGACGTCATCAAGGTTGAACGCCCGGGATCGGGCGACCCGTTCCGCGCATTCAAGGGCGGTCTCTATTCGCCGCATTTCCAGACCTACAACCGCAACAAGCGATCGATCGCCCTCGACACGAAGGACCCGGCGGATCTCGGCGTCCTGCGGGATCTGGTTTCCACCGCCGATGTCTTCATCCAGAATTTCCGTCCGGGCGTCGCAGAGAAACTCGGCGTCGGCGAGCAGGAACTGCGCGAGATCAATCCCTCGCTCGTCTATTGCGCGATTTCCGGCTTCGGGACATCCGGTCCGTCGCGAGACCGCCCGGTTTACGACAGTGTGGCGCAGGCCGCGAGCGGCTATCTGCGCCTGCTCACGCCGCCGGTGAAGCCGCGCGTGATCGGGCCGGCGATCGCCGATGCGGTGACGGGCCAGTATGCCGCGATGGCCGTCCTCGCCGCGCTTCTGGAACGTGCCAAGTCAGGCGCCGGCCGGCGCGTCGACATCTCCATGCTGGAGGCGATGACGCATTTCAACCTGGACAGCTTCACGCATTTTTTCTCTGTCGGCGAGGTTATGGGGCCGCTGTCCCGTCCGGTCGTGTCGCAGTCCTACACCTTCGAATGCGCCGACGGGAAATGGATTGCCTTCCACCTCTCCTCTCCGACCAAGTTCTGGGAAGGCCTGCTGAAGGCGACCGGGCAGGAGCAGCTAAACGAGGATCCTCGGTTCTCGGAGCGCCTGTCGCGCATCGAGCATCAGGACGAACTGATCGACCACTTCCAGCCGACCTTCAAGGCGAAGCCACGCGACGAATGGTGCCGCCTGCTCGAAGAGGCGGAAGTACCCTATTCGCCAGCCTACGATTCGAACGAGGCGCTCGAGGATCCGCAGGCGGCCCATCTCCAGATCAAGGTCTCTACGGAACATCCGCAATTGGGCACCTTCACCACCGTGCGCCCGCCCTACAATTTCGATGGCACCCCGGAACTTGACGTCATGGCGCCGCCGACGCTCGACGAGCATGGCGACGAAATCCGTGCGGAGATCGCCCGCAGGAAAGCCGGCTGACGCCGAAGAAATTCAATTGGGAGGAAGAGACATGAGCGACGCGGACAACCCGAAATCGGTACCCGCCGAAGGCGTGAAGGAAGCAAGCAAGGCAATGCTGCAGAAGCAGCTCTACGCTGTTTTCACCACGGCGGCCGATGGCCTGGGACCGGTCTTCGCAAACATCGAGGAGCACCTGAAATTCCAGGTCGAGCTTGAGCGCAAAGGCATCATGTTCGCCGCCGGTCCGATGTGGACCGATGACGAACAAAGCTGGGAAGGAGAAGGTCTCGTCATCATCCGCGCGGCATCGCGCGAAGAGGCGATCAAGATCGCGGAAACCGACCCGATGCACATATCCGGCGCCCGTACCTTCAAGGTCCGGCCATGGATGATCAACGAGGGGTCGCTGACCGTACGCTTCGACTTCTCAACCCAGAATTTCGAGATTTCGTAGTCTTTCAAGGGAGGAAGAAATGAGAAAACTAGTCGCACTGGCCCTGGCCGCGTTCGTCGCCCTACCGGCGTCCGCAATCGCACAGGAAACCATCAACCTTACCGTTGCGTCGAGCCATCCCACCGTCGTGCCGTGGGTCGGAATGATCAAGACGCATTTCATGGCGAAGACGGATGAAATCCTCGCCGGGAACGGCAACTACAAGATCGAGTGGAACGAGGCGTTCGGTGGCCAGCTCTACAAGGCCAACGCCACGCTTTCCTCGGTGGAGGACGGCATAACCGATGTCGGCTGGGTATTCTCTTTCCTCGAACCGGCCAAATTGCCGCTGAGCCAGGTGTCGACCAACACACCCTTTACCGTCACCGACGTTCCGAAGCTTCTGGAGGTCATGGAATCGCTGCTGGAAACGAACGAGACGTTCCGCAACGAGTGGGAAAGCCACAATCTGAAGGTTCTCGGCCTGACCGCAACCGACCTCTACGACATCTATACCAAGAAGCCGTTGACCGGCATCAGCGACATCAGCGGCATGAAGCTGTCGGCTCCGGGCGTGCTCGGCAACTGGCTGCGCGGCACGGGCGCTAACGCGGTCGATGGTGCACTCACCACCTTCTACACCGATATCCAGACCGGCGTGTCCGACGGCGCGCTGACGCTGGCGCTCGGCGCCCTGCCGATCAAGCTTTACGAGGTAGCGCCCTACATCAACCGGTTCGATGCGGCCGCGGCCTTTTCGGGCGCCGTCGCGATCAACAAGGACAGCTGGGACGGCCTGCCGGAGGAAGTCCGGAACGCCATGACCGAAGCCGGTAAGTACTACACGGTCAGCCACGGCCAGGACATGGTGGACCGGCACACGTTCGCGCTGAACAAGATGGTCGAACTCGGAGCGGAACAATCGCCTCCAGTGACCATCGTCCCGATGCCGGCGGAAGAACGCCAGAAATGGGTGGACATGCTGCCGAACCTGGCGGGCGAATGGGCCACCCAGCTGGAAGATCAGGGCGTGCCGGCCAAGGCGTTCGTGAAGGAATACATGAGCGCGCTGCGCGCCAAGGGCGTCGAGCCCTCCCGCGCGTGGGACGAAGGCCTCTAGGGCGCGGACCGGATCGTGACCGCATCACCTGAAAATGGCGTCCCGGTTCCGGGGCGCCGCAGGAACCCGCTGCAGCGCGGATGGGCCTTGGTGGTCGACGGCCTGGCGGCGCTGGCCACCTTTCTCATCGGCATCCTTATGTTCATCATCTGCGCCGACATCGTTTTCAGAAACGGCTTCGGTTCCTCGCTGCCGCTGGTTTCCGAAATCGGCGGCCTGCTGGTGGTCCTGATCGTCGCGCTTCAGCTTGCCTCCGCAATCCGCGCCGGCCGCCTCGCGCAGGTGGAGATCGTTATCGGCGCACTGTCGCATCGGGTCCCGCGCGTGGCCGAATTCATGAATGCGCTTTTCGCGCTCGCCGGCGCAGCCATGGTCGGCATGATCGCATGGGCTTCGGTGGGCATCCTGGGAAAGGACTTCGCATCGAACGAATTCATCGGCACGCCGGGGCTTGGGACGCTGCCGACCTGGCCGTTTCGCGCGCTCATCATGGTTGGCATGGCCGTCGCTGCCATGGAATTCCTGACCGTTGCGCTCGCCCATTTCAGAAATGCATTTGACGGGGAGCAGATCAGTCATGAGCCCGGTTGAAATTGGCTGGATGGCGATTTGCGCCCTGATTTTCCTGATCGCGATCGGCATGCCCATTGGCGTCGGAATGCTGCTGGTTTCCTTCGTCGGCGTTGCCTTCATCCGTAACGATGTCGTGGCGACGCGGATGCTTGGCCAGGTCGCCAACGATTCGCTTGAAGAATATCTTTTCGCCGTCGTGCCGCTGTTTGTCCTCATGGGGCTGCTTGTCACGGTTTCCGGCGTCGGCCGGGACACGTTCGACGTTTTCCAGCGGCTCTTGCGCCGGGTCACGGCAGGCCTTGGCGTCGCCACCGTTTTCGCCAACGCGGTCTTCGCCGCGATCACGGGGATTTCCATCGCCTCGGCAACCGTGTTTTCGCGCGTGGCCGTTCCGGAAATGACCCGGCATGGCTACACCCGCAAATTCGCTACCGGCGTGGTGGCCGGGTCGTCGGTCCTCGGCATGCTGATCCCGCCTTCGCTGCTCTTCATCGTCTATGCGGTTCTGGCTGAGGAATCGGTGGGGAGGATGTTCCTCGCCGGAATCGGTCCCGGCATTGTGCTGTCGCTCGCCTTCACGGCGACGATACTGTTGCTCGCCCGCACCCGCAGGGATTTCGTGTTTTCCACCGACGAGGACGAGGCTGCCTATGAAGATATCGGCATCGCGGCCCTGGTGCGAAAATTCATCCCAATCATCCTGTTGATCACCCTGGTGCTCGGCGGCTTGTACGGCGGTTTCTTCAATCCCACCGAAGCCGGCGCCGCCGGCGCGTTCGGCGCACTCGTTATCGCCTTGCTGCGCAAGTCTCTTAACGGTCGGACCTTCTGGAACCTTTTGGTGGAAACCGGCCAGATCACCGTCACTGTCCTGTTTCTCATACTCGCGGCCAGCTTCTTTTCCCGGATGCTTGCCCTTTCGGGCATGCCTCAGGCGCTTGCGGCCTTCTTTCTGGAGGGGCCGATCGGGCCTTACGGCTTTCTTTTCGCCTATCTCGTACTGATCCTGCTGCTCGGCTGCCTGATCGACTCGATCTCGATCATGCTGATCCTGTTGCCGATAGCGCTTCCGGTTGCGGCTGCGGCCGGCTTCGACCGCATCTGGTTCGGCGTCCTGACCGTTGTGGCGATCGAAATGGGGCTCCTGACACCGCCCTTCGGGCTTTCCGTCTACACGATCAAATCGGCGATGGACGATCCCGAGCTGAAGGTCGGCGAAATTTTCCGCGGCGCGCTGCCCTTTGTCGGCGCGATGCTGTTTTCCCTGATCCTGATCATCCTGTTCCCGCCGCTGGCCACCTGGCTCGCCCGGCTTTAACCGACAAGAGTGCCGCGATGACGACAATCCTCTGCCTTTCCGGCAGCCTGCGCAAAGTATCTTCAGCGTCCGCGTTGCTGCGAACGCTGGCCGACGAATTGAAGGACAAGGCCACGTTCCGGTTCGCCGAAATCGACGCTTTGCCCCACTACAACGCGGATTTGGGAATGCCTGCAGAGGTCGGCAGCTTTATTGAAGCCATCGAAGCAGCCGACGGCGTGCTGATCGTGACGCCGGAATACAATTACAGCGTCCCCGGCGTTCTCAAGAACGCGATCGACTGGGCTTCGCGGCCCGCCTACAAATCCGTCTTCAGGGCAAAACCGGTCTTTATCATTTCGGTCTCGGGGGGCGCGCTTGGCGGCGTGCGAGCGCAGGCGCATCTGAAATACGTCATGAACGGCATGCTGGCGGACGTCTTCACATGCCAGGAAGTCGTCGTGCCGCATGCACCCAAGAAGGTCGAAGACGCACGCTTTACCGATGATGCCACGCTGGATTTCGCGGTGTCGGCTATCACGGATTTCATTGCATCGTTCGAGACCGTACACCGTTAAGGAATTGATCGCCGAAGGTGAGGTGAAGCACTTCGGATTGCCGGAAGCCGGGACCAAAACCATCCGGAGGGCGCATGCGCGACCTGCCGGCCACGTCTGTGCAGAGCGAGGAATGGCTCTTCTATCGCGGTCCGGAGGCGGTGCTTCTCCCGACCCGGGAAGAACTGGAAAATCGTTTCGTGCCGTTCGGCCCGTTCGGTGCCGGCTTCCTCACCGGCAAGATCGACGAGAACACCCTGTTCGATCCCACTGGTTTCCGTAATCTGGCACCACGGTTCACGCCGGAATCTGGCAAGGCGATCATGGCTCTGGTCGACTTGATCATAGACTGGAAAACTCGCCTTTATGCCGGACCTGCCGCGCCCTTCGCTCCCTTGGATACTACCTGTGGGGCCTGCAATCAGGAAGCGACATAGCCTATTGCGACGTTCGAAGCGGGGCGGGGAACGGCGTGGCGCGAGTTTTTCGCGACGGCAAGGGGAGATCCATACCGGATATTCAGGTAACCTGCGCGGCTCCGTGCGAGATGTCTCACGGTCATCGGAACCCCTGTTCCTTGTAACTGTTTGATTTCATTGGCTGAAGATCAATGGTAGCGGAGGAGGGACTTGAACCCCCGACACGCGGATTATGATTCCGCTGCTCTAACCGACTGAGCTACTCCGCCACGGCGGCAAGGCATCGCTGCCTTCCGGGTCGCGCGGATATAAGGTGCGGGTGTTCGTACTGTCAAGCGGCCAAACGCATCCCGCTGCCTTGTTTTGCGGACGCAAACGCGCTTTAAGGCGCGCGCATCCTTCGAAAACGTTCCGGACACGATCATGCCCAATAATAACGGACCCAGGCTCGCCGTCATCGGTTGCGGCTACTGGGGCGCAAACCATGTGCGCACGCTCGGCGAAATGGGCGTCCTTGCGGCCGTGTCCGACGTCCATATCGAGCGTGCCGAAATGCTCGCCCAGCCGTTTGGCGCAAAGGGCTGCATGCCGGACGAGGTGTTTGCGGACCCGGCAATCGACGCGGTCGTGCTGGCGCTGCCGGCGCATGTGCATGCGGAGTTCGCGCTGCGCGCCATTGCCGACGGAAAGCATGTCTTCGTCGAAAAGCCGCTGGCGCTGTCTTCGGCCGACGGCGCGCATGTGGTCGACGAGGCGGCGACGGCAGGCCGCGTGCTGATGACCGGCCATATCCTGCGTTATCACAACGCCTTCGTGGCGCTCGCCGAGCGTATCGCCGCCGGCGACCTCGGCGAAATCCGCTATGTGCAGAGCCATCGTCTCGGGTTCGGCAAGTTTCACGCCCGCTTCGACGCGCTGTGGGATCTGGCGCCGCACGACCTGTCGTTGATCCTGGCGCTCGCCGGCGGCGAACCGGAGACCGTGCGCGGCGTTCACCGCGGCGTTTCGATCGGCACGACCGATCTCGCCCATGTGCATCTCGATTTCGCCGGCGGCATCGGCGCGCATGTTCACGTGTCGCGCCACAGCCCGTATCGCGAACGCCGCTTCACGGTGATCGGCTCGGAGGGCATGGCGGTATGGGACGATCTCGCCGACTGGCCGGAGAAGCTTGCGCTCTACCGCCATTCGATCGACCCGAAAGGCACGAACTGGGATTTCACGCTGAGCGAACCGAACTACCTGCCGCTCGAGGCGAACATGGCGCTCACCGACGAGTTGGCGCATTTCGTCGATTGCATCGAAAGCGGCAAAACGCCGCTGACCGATGGCCGGCAGGGCGTCGCCGTGCTGCGCATTCTGGAAAAGGCAGGCAGGTAACGCCCCGTTTGTTCACCGCGCGTTACAATCTGGCGGACGGATTGATGCCGCGCGCTCTTTACGCTTGCGCCGCTTCCGCGATAAGCGGCAAATGGGCGAAGAGGGATTAACGGCCCCGGCGAAGCCGCGGGCGCCGAATTTGGGGTAATATATGCAGTTTATCGATCTCGGCGCGCAGCGTGCGCGCATTGAGGACAAGATCAACGCCGCGATCGACACGGTCATCACAAGCGGCGCCTATATTCTCGGACCCCAGGTCGGCGAATTTGAAAAGCAATTGGCGGACTATGTCGGCGTCAAGCATGTCATAGGCTGCGCCAGCGGCACCGATGCGCTCCTGATCCCGCTGATGGCCAAGGGCATCGGCCGCGGCGACGCGGTGTTCGTGCCGAGCTTCACCTTCGCCGCCACGGCGGAAGTCGTCGCGCTTACCGGCGCGGAACCGGTCTTCGTCGATATCGATGCCGACACATACAACATGGACCCGCGCTCGCTGGAAGAGGCGATCGGCATGATCGTGGCGGAAGGCCGCCTGCAGCCGAAGGCGGTGATCCCGGTCGACCTGTTCGGCCTGGCCGCGAACTACGTCGCCATCAACAAGATCGCCGCCAGGCATGGCCTGCTGGTCGTCTCGGACGCCGCGCAGGCGATCGGCGGCGAGGCGGACAACAAGCGCTGCGGCAGTTTCGGCGACGTTGCATCGACCAGCTTCTATCCAGCCAAGCCGCTCGGCTGTTACGGAGATGGCGGCGCGGTGATGACCGACGACGACGATCTGGCCGAGGTGATGCGCTCAGTCGCCTTTCACGGCAAGGGCGAGAGCCAGTACGACAATGTGCGCATCGGCCTGACGTCGCGCCTCGACACAATCCAGGCGGCTGTCCTGATCGAGAAGCTTGCGATCCTCGAAGACGAGATGGAAGCCCGCCAGCGCGTCGCGGCGCGCTATCACGAAGGCCTATCGGATATCGTCAAGGCGGCATCCAACCCGCCCGGCATGCGGTCGGCCTGGGCGCAATACGCCATCGAATTGCCCGAGCGCGATGCGCTGCAGGCACATTTGAAATCGCAGGGCGTCCCGTCGGTCATCTATTACGTGAAGCCGCTGCACGAGCAGGTCGCCTATGAACGATTCCCGGTGGCGCCGAACGGACTGCCGGTAACCGAGGCAAAGCCGAAAACCATCCTGTGCCTGCCGATGCACGCCTATCTGTCGGAAGAGGACCAGGAACGCGTCATCGGCGAAATCCGCTCCTTCGTCATGGCCAGCCCGGAACGCATGGCCGCCGCCGAATAAGGTTTAGCCGGCCTCGGCCAGCATCACGTCGAGGCGGGCGAGCATCGCCTCGGCTTCAGGCGCGCGCTCGGTGCGGTCGATGAAGCCGCCGCCGAGAACGCGGGCGCCGGCTCCTTCCCCGTCATAGAGCACGCAGGCCTGTCCGGGCGCGATGCCGCTCTCGCCGACGGTAAGTTCGACACGAGTCCGTCCGTTTTCGTGGAATAGCCTCGCGGGGGCCGGCGCACGGGTGGATCGGACGCGGGCCATGATTTCCAGACCGTCTGCCGGCACTTCAGTCAGCGGCGTTTCGCCGAGCCAGTTCATCTCGCGCAGATGGACGATCCGGGTATCGAGCGCCTCGCGCGGGCCGACCACGACGCGGCGGGTGCGCGCATCGAGCTTGACCACGTAAAGCGGATCGCCGGTGGCAACGCCCAGGCCCTTTCGTTGGCCGATGGTGAAGCGCAGGATGCCGTCGTGGCGGCCAAGCACGCGGCCATCGACATGGACGATGTCGCCGGAAAGCGCCGCATCGGGACGCAACCTTGTGATGACGTCGGCATAATTGCCGTTCGGCACGAAACAGATGTCCTGGCTGTCCGGCTTGTCGGCGACGAGAAGCCCCATGTCCGCGGCGAGCCGGCGGGTTTCGTCCTTGGTCAGTTCGCCGAGCGGGAAGCGCAGAAAATCGACCTGCTCCTGGGTCGTGGCAAACAGGAAGTAGCTCTGGTCGCGGTCAGCGTCGGCCGGGCGGTAAAGCGCACGGTGCGCACCGTTCAGGCGCGAGCGGATATAGTGACCGGTCGCCAGAACATCGGCGTCGAGGTCACGCGCCGTCTTCAACAGGTCGACGAACTTGACGGTCTGGTTGCAGGCGACGCAGGGGATCGGAGTTTCGCCGGCAAGGTAGGAATCGGCGAAATTGTCGATCACCGCCTCGCGGAACCGGCTCTCGTAATCGAGCACGTAATGCGGGATGCCGAGCGTTTCACAGACGCGGCGCGCGTCGTCGATATCCTGTCCGGCACAGCACGAGCCCGTCTTGCGAACGGCTTCGCCGTGATCGTACAGCTGCAGCGTGATGCCGACGACCTCGTAGCCCTCGCGGGCGAGCATGCCTGCCACGACCGAGGAATCGACGCCGCCGGACATGGCGACGACGACGCGGGTCTGTTCTGGCTGCTTTGCGATATCGAGCGAGTTCATGGCGTATTTCTGCGGTGTTGTGCGGCCGCATATAGCCGCAGCGCGTAACAGGTTCCAGAGACGGCAGCAATTTTTCGCGCGGCGTGGCTGCGAGGATGCCCGGGATTCCGGGCATCAAGCATTACCAAAAGCCTACCTTGGCCTTAGGTGTTTTTTAAAGCTGTGGCCGTAATGTGGCATCGTTAATGGTCCTTGAGTGTGTAGTGAGTGCAATGACCGACCAGATTCGACCACGCGTCAAATATGTGATCGGGCCCGATGGCAGCCCGTTGACAATCAACGATCTGCCGCCCGCTTCAACCCGGCGCTGGGTTATCCGTCGCAAGGCGGAAGTCGTCGCCGCTGTCCGCGGCGGCCTGCTGAGCCTAGAAGAAGCATGCGAGCGGTATGCATTGACCGTGGAGGAATATCTCTCCTGGCAGGCATCCATCGATGAACATGGCCTTGCCGGCCTGCGGACGACCCGCATACAGCAATACCGTCACTAAAGCGTCGTGCGGCGTCCGCCGCTCATCCGACACTTTCCCGAATCGAACCGATTTGTCCGGCAGCTGTTCCGATCAGCGCAGCAGCACGGTCGCGACGGCTGTCGTCGCGACCGATGTCGCGTAGAACCACAAGCCAGGCTGGGTGAATGCGTCGGCCAGGCCGGAAGTCTTGGCGGCGAAAATCACAAGCGCCACCAGCAAGACATCCATCATCGACCATTTCGAAACCGCCCCCAGCAGGCGATGCATTCGATCACGGGCGACCGGATCGCCATCGCCGGCGACAAGCAGGGTTTGCGCGGTAAGGATCTTGCCAGCGGGCAATATCATGGAAAAGCAGGCGACAAGTACGGCCAGCAGCGCGTCGCCCGACGCCCACAGTTCCCGGACCATCTCGATCAGCGACGGAGTGCGGCTGAAAAAGACCAGATGCTCGAAGCGGAGCAACGGCTGGGTAATGCCAAGCGCGAGGCTGAAGGCGGATGCCGCGAGGAGCAGGGCGATGACGATACGCATGATGCGCAGGTAATCGGCCCGGGCCAACAAGGCAAGCGCGCCGGACTGCGGCGCGCCGAATTCAGCCGATCATTGCCTTGCGGTCTTCAGCGGAATCGGCGGCGCCTTCGCTGCGGGCTTCGCGCACTTCCAGGCGCTCGGCCTTCTGCAGTTCGGCTTCCGCGTCCAGCAACTCGGTCTCGGCTGCCTCTTTCTGCTGCTTCAGGTCGCGGATCGACGTCGCCAGATTGTCCCGGCGGGTGCGAGCGGCCTTGGCGAAGGTCGGATAGGCGAAATGGCCCTGATCGGTGATGCCGGATTTCTTTTCCTCGGCCACGATCTGGGCATCGAGTTCATTGGCCATCCGTTCGAATTCGGCGATCATGCTCTCAAGCTGCATGACCTGACGGTGCTTCTCCGCGACCTTGAATTGGCGGAGACGGATCATGTTGTCTCTCGGCTTCATACGCAAAACTCCCAGAACCAAATGCAAACGGTCACTCGAATAAGGCGGACGCGGATCGACGAACTTACGGAAAAGCCGAAACCGGCTTTTGGTAACACTTCGTTTACGTCCTCCGTTAATGATAGGCCGTAACCTTTAAGGCGGAGTAAACCCAAACCGCTATCCGGAGCGAAAGTTTGGTGAGTCAATTGAATCGCTTAGAGCAAACTCTTCATGCAAAGATTCCGAATTTGATGATGAAAAAATATAGCGATTCCATATGCCTGAGGGATTGGATTAATAAGGAATGAAGTCTTGCCGAACCGGATTATGTTTTGTTAACCATTCCATGTCAGCTTTGGCGCGGGCTAATTTGATTCTGCCTCGGGATTGAACGGACGCGATCATCGGGCGCGGGAAAAGGGGAAAGAAATGCGAGTATTGCTCATCGAGGATGACAGCGCGATCGCACAGAGCATCGAGCTGATGCTGAAGTCCGAGAATTTCAACGTCTATTCCACGGATTTGGGGGAAGAAGGCGTCGATCTCGGAAAGCTCTATGACTACGACATCATTCTCCTGGACCTGAACCTGCCGGACATGTCGGGCTATGAAGTGCTCCGCACTCTTCGTCTGTCCAAAATCAAGACCCCGATCCTTATCCTTTCCGGCATGGCCGGCATCGAAGACAAGGTTCGCGGCCTCGGTTTCGGCGCGGACGACTACATGACCAAGCCGTTCCACAAGGACGAGCTGGTGGCGCGCATTCACGCCATCGTCCGCCGCTCGAAGGGCCATGCGCAATCGATCATCACGACCGGCGATCTCGTCGTCAATCTCGACGCCAAGACTGTCGAAGTCGGCGGCCAGCGCGTGCATCTGACCGGCAAGGAATACCAGATGCTCGAACTGCTTTCGCTGCGCAAGGGCACGACGCTGACCAAGGAAATGTTCCTGAACCACCTCTATGGCGGCATGGACGAGCCGGAACTGAAGATCATCGACGTCTTCATCTGCAAGCTGCGCAAGAAGCTCGACGCGGCATCCGGCGGGGTGAACTATATCGAAACCGTATGGGGCCGCGGCTATGTTCTGCGCGAACCGGATCAGGTATCGATGGCCGAAAGCGCCTGATCGTTTCGATCCGCACAGCCTTCCAAAAGACAAGCCCGGTCGGTGACCGGGCTTTCTTTTTGGGTTGCCGACTGTTTCGCGCAGCCTAGGCTGCGCGCTTGAAGTCGTGCAAACGGCGCGTGAGTTGCGTCCGATCGAACGGTTTCAGCAGATAGTCGTCCGCACCGGCGCGTTTTGCCTTGGTCATCAGCGCCAGGTTCATCTCCGTCATCATCACGAAGACCGTGGGCTGCTGCACGTCGCGCATGGCGCGAACATGACGGATGAAATCCGTGATATCCATATCGGCCAGATCGCCATCGACGATGACGATATCGGGATTGCTCGAGGCAAGAGCCGCAAGTCCCGAGCTGCCGCTGTCGGCCTCGGTGACAATGTCCAGCGGCGTCGTCAAAATACGCTTGGCCACTTTGCGAACTACGCTCGATCCATCCACTATCAAACAACGAGTCATTTGATATTTTCCTTTCAATGCCCCCACATCACGAATGACTATAGCGGGAAAAATTGAAAGAACCCGAAAACGGCTATACGGCTTTCTAACGGTTTGGATTACAAACGGTTAACCATTGAAGGCAGGCGCCGTCAGGTTGCCGAGAACACGATCTTTTCCTCGTCTTCCGCGACTTCGAGCGTCATTCCCGCTTCCGAGGCAAGGAGAAGCGTGTAGTAGGCTTGAACGGAATGGGCGTCGACAGGCTCGTCGAGCGGGGCGCCGTATTTCTGGGCCGTATGGATTTCATCGAATTTCGCCGGCACGCGCAGCATCTTTCCGGCCACGGTGATGGTGAATTTCGGCGAATCCTCCAGATTTTCCAGAACCACATCGAGTGTGCCGCCGCGCGGGATGGCGCCATTGCTGACAAGAATCAGGTTCAGCAGCAGCTTGACCTTGTTCTTGGGCAGGTAGGCGCGGTCTCCAGTCCAGGTAAATTCCGGCTTTTCGCTCTTCATATATTCGGTGGCGACCATCTGGGCGTCGCCGGTATCGATCTGGACGCCGGCCGATCCGGCCGCGCCAAAGGCGATGCGGGCAAACTGCAGCCGCGCCGATGCATTGCGGGCGCTTGTCTTGATGAGGTCCATCGCCGCTTCGTCGGCACCGCCTTCCTCAAGCAGCTCAAGGCCGTTGTTTATGGCGCCGACTGGCGAGATGATGTCATGGCAAACTTTGCTGCACAGTAGCGAGGCAAGATCCGACGGCGTCAGCGTGAAAATCGACGACATAAGCAGGCTCCGGTTAGCCGCGACGCGGCGAATCAACGTTTGGGGCTTCGATTGGCGTAGCATTGGGCCTTTCAAACAGGCAAGAAAGCCCGGAAATCGCCAGTGAAAACAGGCCTGCGGGTTTTCCGCAATAAGGCCTTAATGGTGCGTAAACTCTGTGGGCGTAATGCTGACCAATATCAAAGAGTCCGAACAACGGACCGATATTCGCTCAAAACAGCGGCAGGCGCAGGACAAAGACGGCAAACTAGGGACTGCAATTCCCAAGCGTTGGAAGGAACCGTCATGATCCATCACAACAAGGCCGCGCCAAGGGTCCGCGCCGCCAGTATCCCGAGATTTCTTCCGCTGTTGATGGCATTTGCCTTCGCGATCATGGCCGCGGCATTGCCGGTCAAGGCACGCGCACAGGCGGCCGATACCTATTCCGTCCAGGAAGTCATCGATGCCGGGCATACCTTCTTCGGTGCCACGTCCGGCGGACTTGCCTCGGTGATCGAGAAGATTTTCGCCAATTACGGGCTGCCGAACGGTTATGTCCTCGGCCAGGAAGGCGGGGGCGCCTTTGTCGGCGGCCTCACCTATGGCGAGGGCACGCTCTATACGAAGAATGCCGGCGATCACACCGTGTTCTGGCAGGGCCCGTCGGTGGGCTGGGATTTCGGCGCCGAAGGAAACCGCACCATGATGCTGGTCTACGACCTTCAAAGCATCAACGGGCTCTACGGCCGCTACGGCGGGGTTTCCGGATCAGCCTATGTGCTTGCCGGCGTCGGCTTCAACGTCCTGAAGCGCGGCAATGTGCTATTGGTGCCTGTTCGCACGGGGGTCGGCGCACGGCTCGGTGTGTCGATCGGCTATCTCAAGGTTACGCCCATGCCGACCTGGAACCCCTTCTAGGCCCGGCATTTACCGTGTTTCCGGAAAACCCGGCGGATCAAATCTCCGCCGGGTTTTCTGTGTCCCTTTGCACTGGATTGTTGGCCGTTTCCGTGGCAGATGCTAGCCTGCCGCTCAGGGAACACGGGTTTTGATCCAATCGGTCCTCATATTCACGCTCGGCTTTCTCGCAGCCGTGCTGTTCGCGCTTATGGTTGCTCCGACCATATGGCGGCGGGCGGTCTATTTGACGCGCAAGCGCATCGAGGCGGCGCTGCCGCTGAGCGTCAACGAACTGAATGCCGAAAAGGACAAGCTGCGCGCCGAGCATGCCCTGGCGGTGCGCCGGGTCGAGATGCAGGTTCGCGCCCTGCGCGAAGAGGGCGCGCGGCAGAAAATCTTCATCGAGGAGCAGGGCGACAAACTTCGCGATCTCGAGAAGAAACTTGCCGACAGCGAAGAACAGGGCAGCCGCCTCGAGGGCGAAGTCGCGTCGCTGACCGAACGCGTGCACGAGATGACGACCGAATTGTCCGATACCTCGGTTGTGCTCGAATCGACGCGGACCGAACTCGACACACGCACGGGTGAACTCAAGAATGCCAGGGCCGAGATCGCGGATCGCGACCGCCGGCTGGAAGAAAAGGCAGAAGAGCTTGAAAACGCCGAGCGGCGGATCAAGGCGCACCTGGCGGAAGTTTCCGAACGGGACGCGCATATCCAGATGCTGAACGCGCAGATCGGCGAATTGAAGGAAGCTCGCAAGGCGTTGCAGAGCGAGATCCGTGAACTGGGAGCAGAGGGCCGGGCGACCGGCGGCATGCTGACGACGGAACGCAAGCGCTTTGCCCAGGTCGAAGCGAAGCTGGAACAATCCATCGCCCAGGTTTCCGTGCTTGAAGACAAATACGAACGGCGCGGCAAGGAATTGCAACGCATGCGCGAAGAAGGCGTGGCGCGCGAGAAGGCGCTGGGCGAGATGGAACAGCGTGCTCACGTGGCCGAGCGTCACAGCGAGGCGCAGGAAAAGCAGATCGCCGAAATGACCACGCGCATCGACCGGCTGATGGCCTCGGCGATGGGCGAGAAGGACCAAGAGGAATCGATGGGAGAACTGCAGCTGAAAATGGCACAGCAATCCGTGACGATCCACTCTCTCGAACTGGAGCGCGATGCGTTGAAGCGCGAACTGGCCGCGGCCAAGTCCGGCGCGAATGGCGAGCCCGTATCCGGCGACAATGTTCTGCGCGAAAAACTGAACCAGCTGGCAGCCGAGGTTGTCGCCATGGCGGCGCGGCTGGAAGGCCCGCAGTCGCGTATCAACACCCTGCTCGATGATGACGCGATGCCGGCGCCCGGCGATGTGGTCAGCCTTGCCGAGCGGATCAAGGCGTTGCAGCGGGCCGCAAGCGTACAGCGCAACAGCGCCTGATCTAGTTTCCTTTTCGCGCCGATCTCACCCGGTGCAGCGCTATGGCGCCTGCAGTCGCCACGTTCAGGCTGTCGAAGCCCGGCGCCATGTCGATCGACAGCGTTTCCAGCCGGTCCAGCCATTTTTCTGCAAGTCCGTGGCCCTCGCTGCCAAGCACCAGAGCTTGGCGCGTGGCCGGTTGCCAGTCGGCGATGTCGATCCGGCCCGCCGGTGACAGCGCGGCTATCGCGAAGCCGTTTTGCGCGAGCGTTCCGACTGCATCCTCCATCGCGCCGAGCCTGAAGAAAGGCACGCGCAACACGCCGCCGACCGAAACGCGGATTGCCTTGCGGTAGAGTGGATCGCAGCATTCGAGATCGAGCAGCACGGCATCGACGCCGAAGGCTGCCGCATTGCGGAAGATGCCGCCCATGTTGTCGTGGTTGGCAATGCCCGACAGGACAAGAGCATTCGTCCAGGCCGCCGGAAGCGGGTCCGGCAGGCGGCCGATCTCCTCGGGTATGCGGGCAATGGCGAGGATGCCGCGGTGCATGTGAAAGCCGGCAATGGCATCCAGCACGGCCTGCGTCGCGCAGTAGACCGGAACATCGGCAGGCAAAGCCGTGATCAGGTCGGCGATGCCGGAAACGCGGTTTTCCAGCACGAGCAACGACTGGACCGCAAAACGGTCCTGCGCGACGAGCACCTGCAGCACCGTCTTGCCCTCGGCGATAAAATGGCCATGACGGCGCACCAGATCGCGCTCGCGGATGTCGCGATAGGCTTCGAGCCTCGGGTCGCCAGGATCGGTGATCGCGGTGAGGCGGTTTTCAGGAAGCGTCATTCGCGCCCTTGAGCAACATGTCGTCGACGCCCTTGAGGCCATTCGCAAGCGGCGTGAAGTCGCCGTCATCGAGCATCGCCGACACCGTGTCCGCAATGACGCGATGGGTGGCCCGCGCGATTGCCGAACCGGTGGAGATGCGGCGCACCCCGATCGCCGCGAAGTCGGCCACCGAGTAGCGCGTGTACGGGCCGGCTGCGAGCGCGTTGACCGGTTTCGAGACGCTGGCGACGATGCGTTTCAGGCTCGCCATGTCGGGCGGCAGCGGGACGTATAGCAGGTCGGCGCCGGCATTTTCGAAGGCCCGGACACGGCGGATCGCTTCCTCGGCATCATAGACGCCGTTCATCACGCCGTCGGCACGGGCGCAGAAGACGAAGGGCCGGCCAAGCGCGCGAGCGGCGCTTGCGGCGGCGCGAACCCGTTCTACGGCGAGGTCGAACTCATAGGCCGGATTGCCGGCGACCATCATCGTATCCTCGATGGAACAGCCCGACAGACCGGCCTCTCCGGAAAGCAGAACGGTTTCGGCAACGTCGTCCGGCGCGTCGGCGAAGCCGTTTTCGAAGTCACCGGAAACCGGCAGGGCCGTGGCCGCGACAATCGCCTCGGCATGGGTCAGCGCCTCGTCGCGCGTCACGCTGCCCATGTCCGGCCTGCCGAGCGTGAAGGCGAAACCTGCGCTCGTCGTCGCCAGCGCCCTGGCGCCGAGCGCGGCCATCATCCGCGCCGAACCGGCATCCCACGGAGTGGGTATGACGAAACAGCCGGCTTGGTGGAGATCGTGGAACGCCTCGTGGCGGGCAGCGAGCGATGTCATGCATTGTCTCCGAGTTTTTCGCGCGCCTCTCGCGCCATGTCCGCGAGGACTTTTCGCAATTCGCCCGCGCTGACAAGCGGAGCGGAGAACCAGACACGGCAGACGCGGTCGCCATCGACGAGGTCCATGCCCTCGGCGTCGAGCGTCGCAAGTTTCCAGTAACCGGAGCCGGCCTTCGCAAGGGCGCGGGCGTAGAGGCCTACGGCGTCCTTGTGATCATCGTTCATGTGGGCGACCGCGCTTTCCTCGATTTCGGCGATGCCGGCGATATCGCCTTGCGGCGCGAGGTCCTCGGCGGTGAGTTCGTAGGCCTTGCCGAAGCCGCCATTCATGCTGGCGCGGGAGATGGCAAGCCTGAAAAAGGCGAAATCGCCGAAGTCGACATAGAGCGATGCCTTGGGGTGGCGGGCGAGATAGCGGCGGCGGATGCGGTCGTGTTCCGGCGTACCGCGCTCGACTGGTTTCGCGGTCAGGAAGAGCGAGATGCGCGGATGGGCAAGCGGATCGCCCTTGCCCACCTCGCCAACCAGCAGCGAGCAGCGGGGCTCCTCGAGAATGGCACGGGTGTGCCAAGACAGCGCAGAGACAAGGATGACCGGCGTGCCGTCATAATCGGTCGCGAGCGCGACACGGCTGGCGCCGGGAAACCCGTCCTCGCCCGGCACGATGACGGCAAGCGCGCCGTGGCGGGCGGTGGCGATCATGGTACGCGCCTGGCGAATCGCCTCGTCGTCGGTTTCGCGGATAACCTGTTTCGGCTTGTCGGCTCTGTCTTCGCTGGCGTCCATGACAGTGGGTCTTTCATCTGTTGATTGCTCGGTCCGGCGCATGGCCGCTTGCGCCGTAAGCGTTTATGTCATCGAATTCGGGACAGCGAAAGGCAAGCCGGGACGCCGCCGATGGCCAAGCTCTATTTCCATTACGCGACCATGAATGCGGGCAAGTCGACCATGCTCCTGCAAGCGTCCTTCAATTACCGCGAACGCGGCATGCATACGCTCCTTTTCGTCGCCGGCCATTACCGCAAGCAAGAGGATCTCGGTTACATCTCGTCGCGCGTCGGGCTGGAATCGGACGCCGAAATGTTCCGCGACGGAGACGACCTCTACGAACGCATCCGCGAGCACCACGCGTCGAAGACGACGCATTGCGTTTTCATCGACGAGGCGCAGTTCCTGCAGGAAGACCAGGTCTGGCAACTGGCCCGTGTCTGCGACAGGCTGGGCATTCCGGTGATGTGTTACGGCTTGCGTACCGATTTCCAGGGCAATCTGTTTTCCGGTTCGCAAGCGCTGCTGGCGCTCGCCGACGAGATGCGCGAAGTCCGCACGATCTGCCGATGCGGCAGCAAGGCGACGATGGTGGTCCGGATCGGACCGGACGGCAAGGTGGCGCATGAGGGCGACCAAGTGGCGATCGGCAAGGACGCCTACGTGTCGCTGTGCCGGCGTCACTGGGAGGAGGAAATGGGCCGACTTCCGCCGGAAGACCTGATCGGTTTTTCAAAGCTTTGACCCGCGGCCCCTTGATACTTCAAATCGTCATCGCCACGGTTTATATCCGATTGACCTGATGGAACGGGGCCGGTGTGGCCGCGGAGAGGGAGACCGCATTCATGGCGACCTTGCAGAATTTTGACGCCGAGATCGAAAAGACCAAGCAGGTCGTCGAGGACATGCGCTCCAAGATCGAGCAGTCCGGTGTGGTGCTCGACAAGTTCGCCAAGGCGGACCAGGCCATCGGCGACGCCGAGTTCGACATAGAGAATGCCCGCATCCAGGACGTGCTGAAACAGCAGAAGGTGATGGAGGCCAACATCGCCGACCTGATCATCGGGCTGGAGGACGCGACCAACGTCTTCGGCGCGGAATTCGAGTCAATGAAATCCTATTCCGGTTTCGAAAAGCTGATCGGCATGTTTTCGAAACAGCGCATGCAGAGGATGCGGTCCGACCGGGTGCGCAACATGTCGCTTGCCGGCAATCTCCAGGAACTGCTGGCGAAATCCGACACCATCGTCGGCATCCTGACCAACCAGAAGAACATCCTCGACCAACGCTACTCGACGTCCGAGGACAGCCTGCGGTCTGTGATCGAACGCCGCAAGGGCACGATGACCAATCTCGAGACGACGCAGAAGCGCATCGAGGAACTGAACCCGCTGCTGCTCGATCTGGAGAACCGGATCGCGGCGACGACCAACCAGAAGGACCGCACCGAACTGGAAGGCGAACGCTCGAAGCTGGCGACCGAGTACAACGAGCAGCAGGCGATGGAACAGCAGCTTCTCGCCGAGAGCCAGACGCTGGAGCGCTATACCTCGATGTTCCAGACCTTCGTCGACTCGCTGAACAATCAGATCGCCGCGCAGCAGACGCTGATCAACAAGCTGACCATCGACACCGAACAGCGCATCGTCCTCTACAAGTCGCTGGAAGATTCGCTGAAGACGGCGGCGCAGCAGGACGTGGCGCACAAGATCAACACGCTCGGCAGCCAGGTCGACACGGCGGCCGAAACGACCATGGCCGGCATCGGCGCGGCGGCGCAGAAGCACATCGGCGACCTTCTGGAAATGCACGAGAAGAACATGGTCGCCACCCAGGACATCCAGCGCCGCAAGAAGCTGGCCGATGAGGCATTCGCCCGGCGCTTCGACGAGGTGATGAAGAAGCACAACGCCGCGGACTATGTGCGCCAGTAGGCGCATTGGCCTTGCCCAGGGAGGCGCGTGAACCGTGACAGCGCAAGCGTCCGCCTCAACGCCGGTCGGCCGTTACTTCGCCTCCATCGGCGCGGCGCTGGACGGGCTCGATATCTTCCTGCGCGACGATTCCTCGCCGCTCTACAAGCACGGGCTGGTGGCGCAGATCATCACCGAATATGTCGAGCGGCTGGCGACATCCTTCGATTGCTGGCAGCACCATCTCGACTACGCGAAATCCTTCCGCATCTCGCGCGCCGAAAGCGGCTTTCCGGTGTTCCAGAACGTGCTGGAACTGGAGAACGACCGCCGCACGGCCAAGACGCGGCTTGGCGAAATCGCCGATCCTGGTACGCTGCGCGAGGAAATGGCCGACTTCATCCTGCGCCACAAGGCGTTTCCGAAGGAGTTGCAGCGCTCGATGGCGGAACGGCTCTACCTGGAGCAGGTGCAGGAAGGCCACGTCTTCTCGCCGCTGGTGCTGCCGGAGACGGTGAAGGTCTCGGTCAATCCGAAAACAATGCGACCCTACTACCTCGTGCACTGGGGCGCGTTCGACGGCACTTCGAACCTGCCGCTGGTCTACAACGTCATGGTCGAGGATTCCTCGGACGACCTGGTCAGGCTGCTGGTCGCCAAGGATGGCAAGCTCGATCCGTCGGTGGAGATCCCGCTGCCCGTCGGTGGATTGCTCAATCCGAAACTGGCACGCGAGTTCGACGCATTCGTCGAGCGCAATTCCGCCTATTCGCTGTCGCCGTCGACGATCGCCACCAATCTCGATGCCGATTTCGAGACGCTGCATCCCAAGCAGTTGCGCCGCATCGTGCTCGGGCCGTTCTATTCGGCCGGCATCACCGAGCACAATCAGCAGGTCAACCACATCCTCGAAAAAGTTGCCGATCCGGCCAATGCCTGGCTTTTGACCTGGACGATCCAGGACGTCTATTCGAAGGCGGAGAAACCTGCCCGCAAAGGACTGTGGTCATCGGAGCCGGCGCGCGAGGAATTCCATATCGAGACGAACGATCTGGAGGCTGCGCGCATGGGCGTGTCGGCCTACGAGAAACATGCGCTGATCCCGCACGAAGCCTACCAAGCGCTCTATGCGGCGGGCGAGACCGAGAGCGTCTTTGCCGGTTACAAGACGCATATCATTTCCGGCGGGCAGGTGATTTCCGATGTGTGACCGTTGCGAAATCGACATGCTGATGTTCGGCGAACCGGTAAAGCACGAGCCTCCGGTCTGGGAGAAGGGGCGTTTCCAGGCGAAGGCGGTGGACGAGAAACCGCAGGAGCGGGAGCACGAGGCCGAGGATCAGAAACCGGGGCGCGACCAGGAGTAGAGCATGGATATCGGCCTGACCCGCATCGATGAGGAGGATATCGCCCGGCACCGGGCGACGGCGCAAAGCTTCGTCACGCGCATCGTCGTGATGGAGGATACCGGCGGCAAGTCCGACACGGCGCTCGCCGGCACCGGGCGGCGCTTCGTCTCGACCGTTTCGACCGGCGGCGTGCGGCGAACGCGCGAGGTCGAACTGATGAAGCAGATCGCCGCCGTACGGCCGGACGACCAGATGCTGTCGCCTGTGCAGCACAACCTGCTCTACCGGACGCGGCGCGGTATCGCGGTCGCGCTGGCCGTGGCGGACGTCTTCGCGAAACAGACCGAACTGGAAAGCCTGCAAGCGCGCAACATTTCCGCGCCGCTGGACGGCGACGACGCGGTGCGCTTCAAGACGCTGGTCAACGCGGCGGCCTATATCGCGGCCTTCACGTTGTCCGCCTATCTGTTGCAGATGCTCGACGGCGGGACCGAGCCGGTCAGCGATCCCGGCGAGCCGGATTTCCTGTTCGATACGGCGCAGGATGCGCTGAAATCGATGGTCGCCGGGCTCGCCAACGCGATCGACGGGGCGGCGGACGAGACGACGATGCTGCAGCGTGCCAAGGCCTTCGCGCGGGTTTCCGTCGACGGGCTGCTCGGACGGCGCGGCCGCTTCACCGGGCTCGGTGCCTTCGAGGACAGCCATATCCGCATCGAGGCGGACGACTTCACCATCAACGGCTTCGACGTCGCGCCCGGCCAGCGCCGCAAGCCGCTGGCGATGCAGTTCAAGAAACCGAACGAGATCATCGGCAACCACATCGCCAAGTACCAGGCGACCAAGCTCGCCAAGATGCTGGTCGCCTATGATTTCGAGAAACAGCTCAATCCCTTCGTCGATCTCGGCGGTTTCCTGTTCACCTTCATCGGCGACGGCGCGCCGGGCACCGGCAAGACGATCCTGATCCAGATGATCGCCGGGCTGATCAACGACTACTGCACGATCGCCGGCTATCCGTTCCACTACGAGAATTTCGGCGTCGACCAGATCTCGTCCTACCAGGGCAAGTCGGGCCAGAACTGCAAGGAATTCGTCAACACCATCGTCAATCCGAAGGCGATCGGCTTCGGCACGATCGACGATATCGACCAGGTGGCGGCGAAGCGTTCCGACGACAGGGCGTCTGCCGGCCAGCACGAGGTGACCGGGGTGCTGATGGAGAGTTTCGCCGGCGCAACCACCGTGGTGCGCGGCAACTGCACCTTCGGCATGTTCTCCAACTACCCAGAAAACGTCGACGACGCGCTGCGCCAGCGGGCAGGCGCGCGCTGGCTGGTCGACGGGCCGCAGACGGAAGACGACTATATCGACATCTTCGTGCTGCTTGCCGGCAAGAACCACTCCATCCCGCTCGGCGATCACGACCTTTATGCGGCGCAGGCGATCAGACAAGCCGTCGCCACGGCCTACGAGGGCCATGACAGGCCGAAGGAGGACGGGCTGCTTGCCGTCTACGAGCGCTTCATGGAGGAAAACGGCGAGCCGAAGACTATGGCCGATGTCGGCGACTACCTGCACCGCATCAAGCAGGCCGAGCCGCGTTTCACCGGGCGGGCGATCAAGAACATCACCGACGCGATCAAGATGCGTGCGATGGATATCGACCTGCCGGACGAATGGTTCGAGACCCCTGAAGCGTTCATGCACAAGTCCTATGACGACAAGAAAGCGATGATCGAGGAACTGCGGGGGCCGTTCTCGATGAAGATGGTCATGCAGGAGATCAACCGCTACGCCGACAGCGAGTTCCGCTACACGGACAAGTCGGATGCGGCTGCCGTGGAGACCATGATCCGCAACGAACGCCTGCGCGAACGCGCCGCAAAGGAGATCGCTGAGCTCAAGGCTAAGGGGCTGTGGAATGAGTGAGTTCGACGACTCTATCAAGCATAAGAACAATGCCTATGAAGTAGCTCGAAAAGAATCTCATGAGGCAGGCGATCTTTCTTTGTCCGGCGAAAATTCCCGGGTCGCTGAAAATCAAACAGAGTGGGAGATCGGAGGGTTTCACGAGGCCGCGGAGAAGAAAAATCCTGATAACTATCGTGATGGGCTTATCGTAAGAGCGCGTAAAAATGCTTTAGAGGCCGCCAGAAATTCGGGGCAATCACTTGATCGATTGGTCGAAATAGAAGCCAAGCTAGACCGCATTTCAAAGACTCAATGGGTGCTGCTCGTATTTCTTGTCGTTTTGTTTTTGGTGCTAATTTTTCGATGAAACGCCTCTACGACAACGACCTGATCTACGGGCGGCTGCTGACGGTCAACCAGCCGCACCTGGTCGAGCGCTACAACAAGGCGTTGGCGGCGTTCGGCCTGCCGGCCACGAAGCTGGAAAGCTTCGAGATCGACAAGACCGGCTTCTCGCCGCAGATCGCCGACGAGCTTGGCGATCCGGACTATCTCGATCCGAACGGGGTCAACCGCCGCTTCATCATCCTGACGCCATCGCAATCGACACTGCCGGTCGTTCACACGCAGTTCTCGAACACCGAAGCGCTGATGTACGAGTTCTTCACCTCGAATGCGCGGGCGATCAATGCCCTGACGATCAAGGACGTGATCTATGGCGAGATCGAGGAAAACGTCGCGACGGTCGAGGACATCGAGGACCTGCTGTCGATCCAGCAGGTGGAGTTCAGGGTGCTGTCGGCGGACGACGTGCTCGGCAAGGCCGCTGAGTTGCGCACGCTGGTCGACCGGCTGAAAACCGAGCCGGAAGCCTGGCGCGACGACGCCATGCTCGAACACATGGTCGACCTTGCGAAGATCGCCGGGGACATCCGGGAGAACACGCTGGTGCCCGACCAGGTGGTGTTTCGCCACGACGCGTTCTGGACCAGCCATTTCGGCGGCTGCTACGTCTTCATCGACGACAAGATGACGACGGTGATTGCCGATCCTTCGGCTCCCGGATTCCGGCGTTCCCGGCCATGGCAGGTCGCCTATATTCCGATCCAGGACATGGCGCGCGTCTACACGTTTCTTGCAGAGACCGGGCGGCTCGATCCGCCGCGCGCCTCCTGGCTGGAGCCGTCCGGATTCATCGAACATCGTGCCGAGATGGCGATCCGCGCGCTGCTGCGGCAGGCGGAGCCCGATACCGATCTGGGCCGCATGGACGCGGTCTGGCTGCAGACCTGGATGCACCGCAACGCCCGGCTGATCAACGATGACGGCGTCTACCCGTTCCTCAACTCGGTCAAGCGGGACATCGCGCAATCCGGGCAGATCGACATCCGCAACATACGCGACCGGTTCCGCTTCCTGCTGGCGCGGGCGAAGCCGGATCACAAGGATGCCTGGCTGACCAACCGCCTGATCACCGAATATGTGCCGAGCGACTTCGTTTCCCGTTATGTTTTCAACAAGCAGGGTTTCTATGACGACTATCAAGGCTTCAGCGAAGCTTTCCGGCATCATGTTGTGGAGACGCTGAAAACCACCTATCTGTCCGACAAGGCCGCATTCCGGAAGCGGCTTTACGGTCTGTGACCTAAGCGGGGAGTCAAGCCATGCTGGATCCGATAATCGCCTTCTTCTCGCGTGTCTTTGAGGCTATCGGCCGCGGGATCGGCTTGTTGGTCGCATGGCTGTTGTGGCCGTTCCTGGCCTTCGGGCGCTGGTACAACCGGCGCGGTTGGATGATCAAGGCGCCGGTGATCATCATCGTACTCGCCCTTGTCGGCGGCTACGGACATTACTTCTATGCCACCCAGTTCTGGCACGGTTTCAATCCGGATTATGCCGAGGGCTACGAATTCAAGAGTGCGAATGTCGGAGCGGGCGAAACGCTGCCCGACGGTACTTGTGCGCCGTCGGCGATCGTAGAGGTGGCCGGCGACCTGATCGATCTCAACGTCAACCAGAACAACTGGGTGCCGTCGATGTTCCTGTCGAAGACCGGCTTCTTCGGCATGGACTGGAAGGACACGCCGTTCATGGACAACAAGGCGGCGTTCCAGCTCGGCATGAACCAGGTGTTGCGGCGCACCTCGGTGGAACTTGTCGACCGGCTGGGCCGCGTGCGCGGCACATCGGGCATCAACCAGTCGCTGCAGGATGCCCGACAGAACCTCGCCTATGACGAGGAAGCCTGGTTCATCACGCTCAGCCCGCCCGGCCCGCAGACCAGGACGCAGGCCAAATATCGCGAGGCGCGGCGGGACCTCCTCGCCTTCAACGAGGAACTGGCGAAATGCGAAGCCAATTTCGACGGTCGGCCGGACAACCTGCTCGAATTCCTTGACCGGATAACGTCTGATATCGGTTCGACCTCGGACATCCTGCGTCAGCGCATGGAAGCGAGCGACGCGGGCTGGTTCGATCCGCGCGCGGACGACCGCTTCTGGTTCACCTACGGCCAGCTCTACGCCTATCACGGCATCCTGACCGCGGCGCGTGCGGATTTCGAGGACGTGTTCGTCAGCCGGAACCTCGATCAGGTCTGGTTGCGGACCACGGACCAGTTGCGCGCCTCGCTCGACATGAGGCCGTGGATCATCTCAAATGGCAACGAAGCCAGCTGGATCATGCCGTCGCATCTGGCGACGATGGGTTTCTACCTGCTGCGGGTGCGCTCCAATCTCGTCGAAATGCGCGACATCCTCGACCGCTAAGAAATGCGCGGTGTCGCAAACCGCGCAGTGAACGGCCATATTGCGATTGCCGAACTGTACCGATCTGCGCTGTATACATCGCGGATCGGCAGCGTGTCTCTGCCGGGAGGACCATAACGGGAGAGCACAATGGCCGAATTCAAGACCGACATTGAAATCGCGCGCGCCGCGAACAAGAAACCGATCCAGGAGATCGGCGCGAAACTCGACATTCCTTCGGACCATTTGCTGCCCTACGGGCATGACAAGGCCAAGGTCTCGGCAGACTTCATCGCCTCGCTGGCGGGCCGGCCGGACGGCAAGCTCATCCTCGTCACCGCCATCAACCCGACGCCGGCCGGCGAGGGAAAGACGACGACGACCGTCGGGCTGGGCGACGGGCTGAATCGTATCGGCAAGAAGACGGCGATCTGCATCCGCGAAGCCTCGCTCGGGCCGAATTTCGGCATGAAGGGCGGCGCGGCCGGCGGCGGCCATGCCCAGGTGGTGCCGATGGAGGAGATGAACCTGCACTTCACCGGCGACTTCCACGCCATCACTTCTGCGCACAACCTGCTGTCGGCGATGATCGACAATCATATCTACTGGGGCAACGAACTCGGCATCGACGAGCGGCGCGTGACCTGGCGGCGTGTCATGGACATGAACGACCGGGCGCTGCGCGACATCGTCGTCTCGCTTGGCGGCGTCTCGAACGGTTTCCCGCGCCAGACCGGCTTCGACATCACGGTCGCTTCCGAAGTGATGGCGATCCTGTGTCTCTCGAAGGACCTGAAGGACCTGCAAAAGCGCCTCGGCGACATCGTCGTCGCCTACCGGCGCGACAAGACGCCGATCTATGCGCGCGACGTCAAGGCCGACGGCGCGATGACCGTGCTGCTGAAGGACGCGATGCAGCCGAACCTGGTGCAGACGCTGGAGAACAACCCGGCCTTCGTGCATGGCGGCCCGTTCGCCAATATCGCGCATGGCTGCAACTCGGTGATCGCGACGACCACGGCGCTGAAGCTCGCCGACTATGTCGTCACCGAAGCCGGCTTCGGCGCCGATCTCGGCGCGGAAAAGTTTTTCGACATCAAGTGCCGCAAGGCAGGCCTGAAGCCGGCCGCCGCGGTGATCGTGGCCACCGTGCGCGCGATGAAGATGAACGGCGGCGTCAAGAAGGAGGATCTCGGCGCCGAGGATGTCGATGCCGTCAGGAAGGGCTGCCCCAACCTTGGCCGCCACATCGGCAACGTCAAAGGGTTCGGCGTTCCGGTCGTCGTGGCGATCAACCACTTCGTCTCCGACACCGAGGCCGAAATCCAGGCGGTGAAGGATTATGTCGCGGCGCAGGGCGCCGAGGCGATCCTGTGCAAGCACTGGGCCGACGGTTCCGCCGGCATCGAGGAGCTGGCGAAGAAGGTGGTCGCGCTGGCCGAAAGCGGCGCCGCCCATTTCGCCCCGCTCTATCCCGACGAGATGGGGCTGTTCCAGAAGATCGAAACCGTCGCCAAGCGCATCTATCACGCCGACGAGGTGATCGCCGACAAGAGCGTGCGGGCGCAGCTGAAGGCCTGGGAGGAGGCGGGCTACGGCCACCTGCCGGTGTGCATGGCCAAGACGCAGTATTCCTTCTCGACCGACCCGAACCTGCGCGGCGCGCCTACCGGCCACTCGGTGCCGGTGCGCGAAGTACGGCTTTCCGCCGGCGCGGGTTTCATCGTCGCGATCTGCGGCGAGATCATGACCATGCCCGGGCTGCCGCGCAAACCGTCGGCGGAGGTGATCCGGCTCAACGACGAAGGCAATGTCGAGGGGCTGTTCTAGCCCGAAAGCAAAGGGCGCCGGTCAGGCGCCCTTTTCGTTCTGGCCGCCATCGACGGGTTGCGCGCCGCGCCACGATGTCAGCACCGAAAGCCGCGCCGTCTTCTTGAACTGGTGACGGTCCATGCGGCGCAGGATGCCGGCGAGGAATGAGATCGTCTCGACGATGTAGGGCCCCTTGTTGAGCATGACGCATTCGGCGCGCTGGCCCATGGCGGCGTCGGTCACCTCGGCGCGCGACGGCGCGCCGGTTTTCAGCAACGTCTGCAGGACCTGCGTCGCCCAGACGACGGGGATATGGGCGGCCTCGCAAAGCCAGAGAATCTCCTCCTGCACTTCCGACAGGCGCTCGGTGCCGATTTCCATCGCCAGGTCGCCGCGCGCGATCATGACGCCGACCGGACGGGTCGCGCCGGCCTGAACGATCAGGCGCGGTAGGTTGCGCACCGCAAGCCCGGTCTCGATTTTCAACAGCAGGGGCTGCGGCGGCCGGTCGCCACGGTGTTTTTCCAGTTCGGTCGTCAGCAGGCGGATGTCCGCCGGCCGCTGGACGAAGGAACAGCCGATGACGTCCGCATGTTGCGCGACGAAGGCCAGGTCGCCGCGGTCCTTTTCCGTAAGCGGGTCGATGTCGAGGTCGATGGCCGGGAAGTTGACGCCCTTTTCCAGCTTGAGCTTCTCGCCCTTGTCGCGCGCCACGGTGATGTCGAGCACCACGCCCTCGTCGTCGATCTCCGCCACGCGCGCGCCGATCTTGCCGTCGTCGATCCAGACCAGCATGCCGGGCTGCAGCTTGGCGATTATGTGCGGAAAGGTGATCGTGACGACAGGCAGCCCGTCACGCGTTCCGTCCGGCTTGACGAGCAGGCGGAAACGGTCGCCGCGATGCAACCGGTGACGACCTGCGTGGTCCACCGTCTCGATCCGGCATTTCGGGCCGGCGACATCCATGAGAACCGGGCAGTGCCGTCCGGCTTTCGCAGATGCCTCGCGAATGTTGGCGATCATCGCGGCCCATATGTCGGGGCCGTCATGCGCGCAGTTGATGCGGAAACAGCTGGCGCCGGCATCCATCAGCTTGTCGACATAGGCCCGGTCATACGCGCCCTGCTCGGGCATCGTGACCATGATGCGAGTCTTGTAGCGGCCGGGATAGTCGCCGAAGAACAGTTCCTGCTGCTCGGTGATATGCTCGACGCCGGCGGACATCTCTTCGGGCGTCGGCCATGTGGCCGGCCGACCCGACAGGCCGTCAAGCGTGGCGGCGACGGCGGCAAGCGACTGGCGCGGATGGGATTCGGCCCGACCGAGCGAGGACAGGCCCAATCCGGCAAGATCGGCCTGCAGGTCCGTCAGATCGCGCTGGCGGGCGGCCAGGTAGTAGGCGAGGTTTTCCGCGCCTTCTCGAAACCCGTCGCGCTCGATCAACGGCGCCCAGTCGCCGTAGATGGCCGCATGATCGGTTTCGATCCCGGCCATGCATTCGTTCAGACGCTCGCGGCAGGTCTCGATGCGCAAGACCTGCTCTTCCCCGCCGCAAGGCGCGGATACGTTCACATCCGTATTCGGTCCGTTCATTCGGTCCGGCTCTTTATTGTGGCCAGAAGGCCAGGACGGGCACATTCCAGCATCTTGCCGGAAGGCTAGTGGCGGATGATTGCGATTCTATGACGCCGTGAACGCCGTATCATTCCGCCGGCTTGTCGCCTTCATCGGCATCATCGTCGACTTCGCGCACCACTTCCACCGTTACGCGGGTGACAAGAGCCGCGATGACGCCGAGAACCGCAAGCCACGGTGCAGCGAGCGCGACCACGCCGCCGGCGACCACGCCAACCGTCAGCGGCGTTTCGAGAACGATATCGCCGTCCGATGCCTTGAGGCGAAGCTGGCGAACATTGCCCTCCTGGACGATCTCCTTGATCCTCTCGATCAGCTGATCGCCGGCGATCTCGATTTCCTCGGTGAAGGTTTTCTTGCCCTTGTTGTCGTCAGTATCCATGGAAACAGCCCTTCCTTGACGATGAATGCCTGATTGGCGCGGTCGATTTAACACCGCGATCATTACGCGGCCTTGACATCCGTCATGGCGGATGACGGCGAAGGGGCAGTGCGGTCACTGGCAAAGGCGATAGCCGCCGCGCCGTTTTGCCAGATCAAGATGGATATGGTCGTCGTGGAACGTGTCCGCGCCCGGACCGAGCACCGTGGTGAAATGCAGGCAGGCACCGGCACGCACGGCTCTCTGGAACACCTTTTCGACCGAGCCGGGGCGCTGCTCGGGAACAATCGACAAGGATGCGTGCCCATCGAATTCGAAGGCGGCGATATCGATCGCGCGGCCAAGCGCATGTTCGGAGATCTTCGCACCGGACTGTCCGTTCCGGTTTCGGCAGACATAGGTCGAGGCCTGGCGGATGCCGGTCAGCCTGACATCGTCACCCAGTACCCTGGCGGCGGGAATTACGACTTCGCGGACCCAGCGGGCGGTCGCCAGTGCGGTCTCGCAGGTCATCCGCGTGTCGGGGGCCAGGGAAACGCCGCCGGCGATATCTGTCACGGCGTAGGACGCAGGCAGTCCGCAGCGGCCCGGATCGTCGATCGCCTCGCGGCGCTCGAATTCAACGCCGAGTGCCGCAAGGCGCCTTTCGCAGTCCGCCAGTGCGGCCTCGTCGGGTTGCGGCGGCGCGGGATCGAACGGGGATGCCGGTTTCCCGTCCACCTCCACCTCCCCTTGCGGACCGGATGGCGCAGGTGCGGTTTCCTCGCGCGGCGCGCGTTCGGGCACCGGGCCGGTTTCCGGCAAGCCGGCGGCTATGGAGGCATACGCCGCGGGTATCACCAGAAGCATTCCTGTCCGCGGTTTGCGTCGCAATCGCATCATGTGCCCATTCCCGGTTCGCCGTGATCTCGAGAGATCCTCTTCATTCTACGAACGAAAAACGTCCGGAGGATAAAATCGCTCCCTCGCGCCGCCGGCGAGATTTGGCAATGCAGCAATTTTTGGATTGCGCCTTGCCGCCGCCGCTACTATTTTGCCGGCCATGACGAACCTTGTCGCAGTCAAGAACCTCTGGTGGTGGGCCCGCTCCTAGGCGGTGCTGACCCATGGCTGCGTGTCAAAATCGGAACCGCCAAGTGCAATCGAGCGCTTAGGCGGTTTTTTACTGTCCAGCGCCGAATGAAAGGACAGGAAGAATGGCAGACATCGAAAAGCCGCAAGGCGCGAACGGGGCAGGCGAGCCCGACCTTACCTATGAGACACGCGGCGGCGTGACAGTGCGGCGCTACCGGCGCGATGCCGATTACCGCACCGCGATTTCCGACTATACGGACATGCTGGACAGCCAGCCGGGCGTGATCCTTTCTTCCAACTACGAATATCCTGGCCGCTACACGCGGTGGGATACGGCGATCGTCAATCCGCCCGTGCTGATCTCGTCGCATGGGCGCACAATGACGATCGAAGCACTGTCGGAGCGCGGCACACCGATCCTGAAGATGATCGAGAAGGCGCTGACCGGAGCGGAGCATGTCGCCTCGCTGGAACTGTCCGGCGATGTCCTGACGGTGCGGGTCGCCGAACCGGCCGCGGTTACGATGGAAGAGGACAGGACGCGGGCGGCCAGCGTGTTCTCCGCGCTACGCGCCATCGTCGATCATTTCCAGTCCGGCGACGACCACGATCTCGCGCTGTATGGCGCCTTCGGATACGACATCGCATTCCAGTTCGATCCGATCGAACAGAAACTGCCGCGCGACACCGGTCAGCGCGACCTGGCGCTGTTCTTTCCCGACGAGATCCTGGTCGTCGACAACCACGCGGCCAAGGCGTGGATCGACCGCTACGAGTTTTCCGACGGCGACCTGACGACGGAAGGCCTCGACGGCACCGTGCAGCCGCAGCCCTTCGTCAAGACGGACAGCATTCCTCCGCGCGGCGACCATGTGCCGGGCGAGTATGCCAGGCTCGTCGAGAAGGCCAAGGAGAGCTTCGCGCGGGGCGACCTGTTCGAGGTCGTGCCAGGGCAGGTGTTCCACGAGCGCTGCGAGACCAATCCCTCGGCGATCGCGCGCCGGCTCAAGGAAACCAACCCGGCGCCCTATTCCTTCTTCATGAACCTCACCCGCAACGAATTCCTGATCGGCGCCTCGCCGGAAATGTTCGTGCGGGTGACCGGGCGGCGCATCGAGACCTGCCCGATCTCGGGCACGATCCAGCGCGGCGAGGACGCGATCTCGGATTCCGAACAGATCCTGAAGCTGCTGAATTCCAAGAAGGACGAATCCGAGCTGACGATGTGTTCCGACGTCGACCGCAACGACAAGTCGAGGGTCTGCGAGCCGGGCACGGTGCGGGTGATCGGGCGGCGGCAGATAGAGATGTATTCGCGGCTTATCCACACGGTCGACCACGTGGAGGGGCGGCTGCGCGACGGCATGGACGCCTTCGACGGCTTCCTCAGCCACGCCTGGGCGGTCACCGTGACCGGCGCGCCGAAACTGTGGGCGATGCGCTTCATCGAGAACAACGAGAAGAGCCCGCGCGCCTGGTATGGCGGCGCGATCGGCATGGTGAAGTTCGACGGCGACATGAACACGGGCCTGACGCTCAGGACGATCCATGTGCGCGACGGCGTGGCCTCGGTGCGGGCCGGGGCGACGCTGCTGTTCGATTCCGTTCCGGAGGACGAGGAGGCGGAAACCGAGCTGAAGGCGTCCGCCATGCTGGCGGCGATCCGCGACGCGAAGAAGGGCAATGCGGCGACGACCGCGCGGGAGACGGCGCAGGTCGGCCTGGGCATGAAGATCCTGCTGGTCGATCACGAGGACAGTTTCGTGCACACGCTGGCGAACTATTTCCGCCAGACCGGCGCGGAAGTGCGCACCGTGCGCTCGCCGGTGCCGGAAGCCGTGTTCGACGATTACAGGCCGGACCTCGTCGTGCTGTCGCCGGGACCGGGCATGCCGGCGGATTTCGACTGCAAGGCGACGATCCGCAAGGCGCGCGAGCGGGAACTGCCGATCTTCGGCGTCTGCCTCGGCCTGCAGGCTCTGACCGAAGCCTATGGCGGCAACCTGCGGCAATTGAACCTGCCGATGCACGGCAAGCCGTCGCGCATCCGCATCAACCATCCGGGCAAGGTGTTCTCCGGCCTGCCGAAGACGATCACGGTCGGGCGCTACCACTCGATCTTCGCCGACCCGTCGCGGCTGCCGGACGATTTCGTGGTCACGGCGGAGACCGAGGACGGGGTGGTGATGGGGATCGAGCATCGAAGCGAGCCGGTGGCCGCGGTGCAGTTCCACCCGGAATCGATCATGACGCTGGGCCAGAATGCGGGTATGCGGATGATCGAGAACGTGGTGGCGCATCTCGCCGACAACAAGGCGAAGCGCAGCAAGGGGGCGGCCGCCTGACCGGCGTGCCAGCAGACTTCCGGGGGAACGACATGCCGGCGCGAGCCAATTCGTCGATCAAGCGTCTTGCCATGTGGTCGATCGCGGTGGCGATCGGCGTGATGGCGCTTAAACTCGCCGCCTGGCACGTGACCGGCTCCATCGCACTGCTGTCGGACGCGATGGAATCGACCGTCAACGTCATCGCGGCGCTGGTGGCCTTCTTCGCGATCTCCTATGCGCAGAAGCCGGCCGATGCCGATCACCCGTTCGGCCATTCCAAGGCGGAATATTTCTCCGCCGTCATCGAGGGCGTGCTGATTGTCGTCGCGGCGCTGCTGATCGTCCACGAGGCTGCCGGCGCACTGTTCTCGCCCACGCTGCCGGAAGCCCCGGCGCTCGGCCTCGGCATCAACATGATCGCAGCGGCGCTCAACGGGCTATGGGCGTTCCTGCTGATCCGTGCGGGCCGCGAACACCGCTCGCCCGCACTGATCGCCGACGGGCGGCATCTGTATTCCGACGTCGTGACGTCGCTGGGCGTGTTCGCCGGCCTCGTCGCGGCGCTGGCCACGGGCTATGCGATCCTCGATCCGCTGCTCGCCATCGCGGTCGCCGGCAACATCCTGTGGGAGGGCTGGAAGGTAATCTCGTCCTCGGTCGACGGGCTGATGGACCGCGCGGTCGATCCCGCCGACGAGGCGGTGATCAGGCAGGCGATCGCCGAAAACGCCGGCGGCTCTGTCAATGTGCACGACCTGAAGACGCGGCAGGCGGGGCGGATGACCTTCATCGACTTCCACGTGGTGGTGCCGGCGGAGATGACCGTCAGCGTGTCGCACGAGATCTGCGACCGGCTGGAGGAGGGCATCCACGCCGTACTGCCCGGCTCCCGCGTGACCATCCATGTCGAGCCGGAGGGCGTGCGGCCGCACGGCGTCAAGGTTTCCATCTAGCTGGACCTGGAGAGATTCACGTCTGGAAGGGGCTGCAAATCGCGCCTTTTTGCGCTGCCGGTGCTCACGTACCGCAAGTACGCTCCGCCCGGTTCTCGAACGGCACGGTTTTCGCCGCCTCCAGACGCGAATCTCGCCAGGCATTTGAGCGGGGCAATCACGACGTATCAAGCCTAACTGCCTGGGTCGCCAGATCGTGGCATTCCAGCATTATGTCATCGACCCTGTGCGTTGGTTTTCGCCGTCTTCCGGGCGGGTGGCCTCGCCTGAGCGCCGGAACATGGTGTTTGGCCGCGAGTGCACGCCGCGCTTCGCGCCGCGCGAGGCGCATGGCGTGGCTTGGCAGGTCATCGAGTGCATGTTTCAGCGTCCGCAAGCGGCGGCAGAGGCGGGCGGCGTCCACCTCCTCGTCCGGGTCGGCAAGTTCGAAACCGTCCCGCGGGAAGGGGCGCTGGCCGTCCCACGCCAATTTGTCGAAGCGGCGCGGCGGGTCGGTCAATGTGAAGGCGGAAATGGCCGGCGTGGCGGCTTTCGGGGCAACCGGGGCTTGCTGCTCGCTCCATGCGCGGGCGAGGCCGAAATTCATGCCCTTCTGGATGACCAGAAGCCCGGCCGCCTGCATCTGCTCGCTGGCGGTAGGCGCTTTTTCCACGCGGTGTTTCGGGGCCTCGACGGTGACGCCGCGTGCGGCGATGACGATCAGCCGGCGGACGGCGGATTCTGCCGGGCGCAGCAGGCGCAGGATCCTGCGCCAGACATGGCGCGGCAGCGTGTTGGCCCCGCCCTCGTCGAGGCCGGCATAGACGAACAGTACCGCGACGATGCGCGCAAGCGCTGCGCGGTTGCGCTCGACAGCACGATCCCACCAGTCCTGTGCGTCATGAGTCATGCCGGCAAGGATAAGGGAGGCGGCGGGGCGGTGGATAAAAAATATGGGGCGGAGCGGGTAAGGCGTCGGGATTGAAGGGGATGGGGGAAGCCGGCGGAGCGCATTGTCCACCCGGAGGAGAGGCAGGCATGCTGGTGAAACGGACTTTGCGGGACGCGAACGACCTTCAGCCTCTTATGCGAGACCGACAAACTGCCGGAGCGAAAATGATGGAAATCAAATCCCTGGTCTGCCGTATCCTCTATTGATGGCGAAGCGAGACGGCCTACCGGACTGTGCCGCCGGACAAAGCGGGCCGCTGTCCATCGCCGGACGGTTCTCGGAGAGAAGGGACTGACCATGGATGCAGAAGCATCAACGCCGACGACACGAGAGGCCGATGTCGTTCATACACCTGCCTATGTCTTTGACGAATCCATACTTCTGACCGACGCGAAAACCGCGCGCGAGGCACTGGCGGCATCCGGAGGGCATCTTCTCTTCGCGATGAAAGCGAGCGCCTTCGCGCCCATGCTGAAAAGTCTTTCCAGCCAGGTCGACGGATTTCACGCCAGTTCGCTGTTCGAAGCGAAACTGGCGCGCGAGATCCTCGGATCCCGTGGCCTGGTCCATGTGACAACTCCCGCGATCACGGCGGACGAAATCGCCGAACTGTGCGGTCTCGCCGACATGATCAGCTTCAACTCGCTGACGCATTGGGACAGGTTCAAGGCAAGCGGGAACGGCGATGCCAAACTCGGCCTCCGGATCAATCCGGAGATGTCGCTCATTGCCGACGAGCGTTACGACCCGTGTCGCCGCCATTCGAAGCTCGGAGCCCCGATTTCAGATGTCCGCGAGGCCATGCTGAACGAGCCCGCACGGCTCGAAGGCCTTACCGGTCTGCTCGTACACAGCAACTCGGAATCGGATGATTTTCGCGAGGTGCTGGAAACGGTCCACCAGCTCGACCGCCTGCTGTCGCCGCTGCTCTCACAACTCGAATGGATCAATCTTGGCGGCGGTTACATGTTTCGCGACGGCACCGACTACGCTGCCTTGAACGAGGCGATATCCTTGCTGCGTAGCAGGTACGACCTGCGCGTCTACATGGAGCCCGGCACGTCGATCATACGGCGATCGGGGACGCTGGTTGCATCGGTCGTGGACCTCTTTGCGAGCGGCGGCAAGATGGTCGCCGTGCTTGACGCGAGCGTGAATCACACGCCCGAGGCATTCGAGTTCCAATTCGAACCGGATGTCGCCGGCGACCTGCAAAAGGGCGGACACAGATACATTCTGGCGGGCGCGACCTGTCTTGCCGGAGACCTCTTCGGAGAATACGCCTTTGCCGAACCGCTCGTGCCGGGCTCGCGCGTCGTCCTCAAGGACGTCGGCGCCTACACCATGGTGAAAGCCCACATGTTCAACGGCGTGAACCTGCCGTCGATCTATTGGCTGGCCGCGGACGGAAAATGCGAGCTGGCAAAACGATATACGTTTGAAGATTTCAAAACGCGGTGCGGAGTTTGAATATATGAAAATTCACGAAGCCGAGCTGGATATTCCTGCGATTTGCCATTCCGCGGACCCGCTTGCCGCCGCCCGCGACAACCTGGCGGCGGCGCTGGGACCGAAACAGCTTCCGATCCGTTTTGTCATATGCAGCTCCGATCCCGAGGTCTGTCACTGCGAGGTGGGGCTTGTCGACGATGCCACGGCGGAAAACCGCGAACAGATCGGCTCGATTTTCGATTTCCGGCAACGCGCCGCGGAGAACATGTCCGAATTCAACGTGGCATTCCTGGTGCCGACCGGAATCGGCTCGGAAATAGGCGGCCATGCGGGCGACGCGACGCCCGCCGCGCGTATCCTGGCATCGCTTTGCGACCGGCTGATCCTGCATCCGAACGTCGTCAACGCCTCGGACGTCAACGAGATGCCGGAAAACGCTCTGTATGTCGAAGGCAGCGTTCTGACCCGGCTTTTCATGGGGACGGCGGGGCTTCAGCCGGTGCGTGCGAACCGCATCCTGACGGTGATGGACAACCATCCGGACACGGATCTGCGCGACGCCACGATCAACACGGTCAATTCGGCGCGAGCCACATACGGGATGTCAGGCAACCAGACTGTCCTGCTCGAACCGCCGATCGAACTTTCGGGAAATTACACCGGGTTCGGCCGTGCGTCGGGCAGGGTCTCGCGAATGGACCATCTCCTCGATCTGCTCGAAGATCGCAAGGGAACCTACGACGCGGTAGCCTTCGCGACCGTCACGAAGGTGCCGTTGGACCTCGAAAGCGACTATTTCGCCAGCCATGGCGAGATCATCAATCCCTGGGGTGGCGCAGAGGCGATATTCACCCACGCGATCTCAAGCCTTTTCAACATTCCGACGGCGCATGCGCCGATTTCAGCCAATGAGGAAGCCGCCGATCTCGAGGTCGGCATCGTCGATCCGCGCATGGCCGCCGAAGGGATTTCCCTGACTTTCTTTCAATGTGTCCTGAAAGGCCTGCGCCAGAGTCCGCGCATCGTTCAGCCATCCGCGGCAGGCTGGCCCGCCGGCACGCTGACCGCCGAGGATGTTTCCTGCCTGGTGATCCCCGACAAATGCGTGGGCCTGCCGACCCTGGCCGCCCTCAAGCAGGGCATCCCGGTGATCGCCGTACGCGAAAACGGCAATATCCTCGACAACGACCTCACCCAGTTGCCGTGGGCACCGGGCCAGTTCTACCAGGTCGAGAACTACTGGGAGGCTGCCGGCGTGCTGGCAGCGCTCAAGGCGGGCCTCGATCCCTATTCGGCGCGGCGCCCGTTCGCCGGGACGCAATGGGAAATCTACGAGAGCCGGTCCGGAGCGACCGCGACGGCGAGCCTCGCCAAATGACCCGGCGGGCGCAGTCCTGCCGCGTGACCTTCAATCCGGCCGCCGGCCGGGGCAGGCGGTGAAGCAAGGTGTTCTGGCCGCCAAAAGACGAGCGCCGGTTGCTGGGCCGATTCTATCTTTCCGGCTGCCTGGGCTACGGCCTGTCGATCATCCTGCCGTTTCAGTTCGCCTATCTGTACATGGTGATGGAGCGGCCTGACTGGGCCGTAATACCGCTCCTCCTTTCCAGTGCCGCGGCACTGGTGCTGGAGATTCCGACAGGCATTCTTTCCGATCGCTGGAGCCGAAAAAAGAGCACCTTGCTGGGCTATGGGCTGAGCGGGGCGTCCTGGATATTCATCCCGTTTGCGGTGTCGCTGGAAGGCCCGGCGCAGTTGACCGCCGTTTCAGCCTGCTTCGTCGTGGACGGCATTGGCGCGGCGATGGCGTCGGGAGCGGAAGAGGCCTGGGCGGTCGACAATGTCCGTGCCGAGAAACGGCCGGACCTGGTCGACCAGTTTTTCGCCCGATCCTATTCGTTCGACTCTCTCGGCAGCATCATTGCGGGTGTTTCGGCATTCCTGATTGTCATATCTACGACCGTCGACCAGCCCATGCTCGACATGTTCTGGTACGTCACGGCCGCCGGACAGATGCTGGCGCTCGCCATCGCGGCGACGATCCCCGAACATCGCGCGCCGACGGCGCCGGCCGACCCGGCCGGTCTCTACAAGACGCTGGTGCGAGAGATCCGCAGGATCGTCCGCATGCGGCCGTTTCTGCTGTTCGCCGTCGTCCTCATCGTCGCTTCGTTCGCCGACTCGATCACCGAAGACGCGTTTGTAATCTCGATGCTGACCAAAGGTCTCGATGCGCGCGCACTTGCGCCGCTCGGGATATTCGAGGACATCATCGGCCTGACGGTTCCGCTGTTCGCCATCGCACTGGCGCGGCGGATGGGTTTGTCCTTGTATCTCTCGACATTTCTGATCATTCCGGCCGCCGCGGTGCTGGTTCTCTTCTTCCATCCGGCGCTGTGGGTGGTCGTCGCGCTCTGTCTCCTGCTGGATACGTGCGCCGTGCTCTGGGACCCGGTCGCCGAAGCGCATTTTCACAAGCTCATTCCATCGGACCACCGTGCGACACTCAGTTCGGCGGTCAATCAGCTTTGCGCCCTGGCCGAGTTGGCGGGCATCGGAATTTTCGCGCTGATCCTCGGCAGCCACAGCGAGGTTCTCGAGGAGGCGACACCGGACATCGTCGACGCCTTCTCCGGTCAGTACAAACCGATCACCGGTGTCACCTCGGGGATACTCGGCCTTCCGGTGCCGGATCTCGCGATCGTCATATTCGTGCTTGCGGGCCTGATCGCGATACCCTTCCTCGCGTCACCGTTCCGTCGCGCCGCGCCGAAGGCAGGCAAGGGCTAGCGCCTGCGGCCGTTTCAACGAATGCCATCGCCGGTCCGGGAATGCGCGGTTGCGCCTTGCGCTGCGGCTAGGCCCTTCGGGATGACTCGCTCCGGCCTCCGAGGCGGGGCGCCGAAACACGGTCGAGGAGTTCGTCCACGCTGTCCGGCTTGCCGACCAGGTAGCCCTGGACGAATTCAACGTTCAGGCTTTTCAGCAACTGTTCCTGCTCGGCGGTCTCGACCCCTTCGACCAGGACGCGGACCCCGCGGTGGTGGACGAGGTTGACGATGTCCTGGAGCATCAGGAGGCCGGCCTCGGACTGGCAATCCTGGAGGAAGCCCTTGTCGATCTTAATGAGATCGAACTCATATTCGCGCAGGCAAGCCAGTCCGGCAAACCCGGTCCCGAAATCGTCGAGCCAGATCTGCAGGCCGAATCCACGCAGTTCCTCGACGCTCTTGAGAGCCTGGGGCTCGAGGAAGATATCCATTCCCTCGGTGATTTCGAGCGCCAGGCGAGACGGCGCCAGCCCCTCCCTGGTGACGATTTCGGCAACCCGGAGCGGGAAACCCGGCGACTTGAGCTGGACGCCGGAGACATTGACCGAAACGATCCCGTCCGGGTCGAGTCTCTTCACGTCATGTATGGCGCGCTCGATCACCCAGTAGCCGAGCTCGACTATGGCGCCGGTCCTTTCGGCCTCGGGAATGAAGACGTTCGGGCTGATCATGGAGCCGTCGAAGTCGCGCAGGCGCATCAGGGTTTCGAAACCCATGATTTTTCCCGATTCCGTTTCCCTGATCGGCTGGTAGACGGTGGAAACAAGTTCCTTCGACTGCGCCTCTTTCAGCAGGTCCGCCAGATTCTGGCTGGAGAAATCGCTGTCCGAATTCTCCGGATCGAAAATCGTGTAGGTCGCGCGGCCGGCGAATTTGGAGGAATACAGGGCCCGGTCGGCCTCCTGCAGCAGGGTGTCGAGTTCGAGGCCCGTGTCGGCGCGGCTTATCGAAGCGCCGGCGCTGATCGTGATGACGTGAAGCCCGTCACTGCGATCCGGATGCTCGATGTCGAGGGATTTCACCGCCTGGCAGAGCTGGTCCGAAATCCGGGCAAGTTCCTCGGTATCGTCCACCTTGCACAGGAAGATGAATTCCTCGCCGCCATGACGCCCGGCAATCGCGCCGGCGGCTTCCGCGGTCTGCGAGAACACCCTTGCCAGCCTGATCAGGCAATCGTCGCCGGCCTGGTGTCCGAGCCTGTCATTGTATCTCTTGAAGTAGTCGACATCGGCGAGGATCACGCCAATCTGCTGTTCCTCGGCCGCCCAACTCCTGCGCATCTCCTGGAATTCGCGCGCGATGGCGCGGCGATTTCTCAGTCCGGTCAGGTGGTCGGTGTTGGCGATCTCGTGCAGTTTCTGCCCGTTCTCGATCGCCGCCTTCTCCTGGATCTGCGCCTGCAGGGAATGCAGGAAGGTGTGATACCTCTCCAATCCGAGGCGCCAGGACAGATAAAGCGACAGAATCAGGCTGTTCACGAAGAAAACCGTAAGGGCCAGTCGTGCGCCCAGAGTGGTCTGCAAGTTGAAGATAATCACCGCACAATAGGTGACCGTGATGAATGTCGAGGCGATGGCCGATACCCGCAGCTTGAAGCTGAAGAACAGGTTCGAGCCCAGAATGAAGATCGTTCCGCACACTATGTAGTAGGAAAGCGATGACTGGTTTTGCGTGCCGATGGCGGCGAAAAGCCAGGTGACGCCGCCGGTCACGATCGCGGAGGCCGCGACAAGATGCAGAACCGCCTGGCTGACGCCGCGCCAGATGCACAACTCGACAAGGGCAAGAAAGACCATGCCGGCGACAGCGCGCGTCGCCACCGCCTGAAACGCCACGTCGGCAAGCAGGATGTAATCGAGAAGCCCGTAGGCGACGTGAGAAAGCACGGCAGCCCAGATTCCCCAGCGGACGACCCGCCGGTTTCCGGACGCTTCCTTGTCGAAAAGCATGTCCTGAAGGACGGGATCCGGAAGCTCCCACCAGGATTTTCCGATCGCCGCCGTCACGCGCCGGGCGGTATCATTATCGAGTTTCGTCACGTCTCTCATCGCCAGTCGCCGGAAACACCGGGCTTGTCTTCAACCATGTTCCTGCGCCCAAACCGTTAATATCGCCAAAACCGACCCCCAAGATTTTGCACTATGGCGGCTAATCCAAGGTAAACGCCCAAACGCGCTCCCGGCGCAGAGGGGTTTCGCTGTAGCAGGGATCGCCGGAAACGGCCACTTTCTTCCGCTGCGGAAGGTGCGGTGACCGCCGCGCAGGCAACCGGCGCCGGAGCGGCGGGTATCGCGCGGAATCGCCGCCCGTGCGTTCACTTCGACATTAACTAAAACTTTACTATTCGCTTTTTCGTCACGGATTTCAGGGTTATAGGTCAACTGTCCGTCTTCCAACCTGGGCTTCCAATGGGAAAGATCGCTTTCAAATCCGACGCTCATAGCCTCATCACGCCGGAAGCTATCCGGGGTCACCGGCCGGACGCGAACATTCCAGCCGACATGGCGGAACTCGCGGCAAAAAGAGCCCAGTTGGAGCTTGTCCTCGAAATCGCGAGACTGGGTTTCGCGAAAAAAGAGCCCGCCGCATCGATCGTCAGCCGGCTCGCGTCGCAATTGCACGACCTGCGCGTTCGCACGGATCCGGCGATTTGGCGGGAGCTTGTTCCGCTGGCACAGCAGCATCGGGTGGCCGCCTATCTGCTGCAGGACCCGTTCACCGCCTGGTCCTTTCGCAAGCCGCGCGGCTATGCCGGCGACGCCGGCCTGATCGATTTCCTGTACAAGCATCCGAGCGTCGATTACGCCGTCAATTCCGCCAGCGATCTCGGCAAGGAGATATATGCCTATACGAGCGATGCCGAGAGTTCCAAGGCGGGGCGCGAACGCAGGACCATCCTGGCGGAGACCGTAGACGCAACGGCCGCCCGCGCCGACGGCGCGGAAGTGCTGGCGATCGCCTGCGGCCACATGCGCGAAACGGAACTGTCGCAAGCCTTGAAAGACGGCACGCTGAAGCGCTGGATTGGCCTGGACCAGGACCCGATCAGCGTCGCGACCGTCAATGCACACAAAGCCGGTGCCGCGGTATCGGCAATCGAGGGGTCGGTGCGGGGCATACTTCGCCGATCCTACGATCTCGGCAGTTTCGATCTTGTCTACGCGGCCGGCCTTTTCGACTACCTGCCGAGAAAAACCGGTATCCGGCTGGTGGAAAAAGCGGTGGAGTTCCTGAAGCCGGGCGGCGAGTTCCTGTTCGCCAATTTCAGCAACGAGATCACGACGGACGGGTACATGGAGTCCTTCATGGACTGGCCGCTGATCCTGCGGACGGCCGACGACATGCTCGACATCATCGACTCCGCGGTCGACAGGAACCTTTTCGAAATCGAGGTCTTCTACGGGGCGAACCGCAACATCGTATATGGCAGGGTCACGAAGAAGGCGGAATAGACCTTCCTTCTCCGCAGGAGCGGGCGCCGAAAAACGGAGGTCCGCTTTCAACTGCCGGACGCCGCCTCGCCTTATCCCTTGACCCCGGCCTCCTTCTGACCTTATCTCTCTGCCCATGAACACGTCGCGCGCACATCTCCGCACCGCAGCCGCCTTTCCCGCCGGTCTGCCTTCGCGCGCGCTTCTGCTCGGCCTTATCGGCGGTTGCCGGGTCCCTTGAGGAGCGCCCGGCGGCCGGTTCGGCCTGTCGGTCCAAGCTCCTCCTCAAACCTTTACATCGCAATTCGATAGACCGTATGAGGTCTACGCCGTCGAACCCCGTCAATGAGGGTTGCGGCGAACAGGACAAGAGATACAGGCCATGACTGTTCACACACACCCGGCCGCATCGCGCGGCATGCCGGAAGCTTCCGAGAAATACCGACCCTATCCCGCCGTCGACATTCCCGACCGCACCTGGCCGTCGAAGATGATCACCAAGGCGCCGATCTGGTGCTCGGTCGATCTGCGCGACGGCAACCAGGCGCTGATCGATCCGATGGGGCCGGAGCGCAAGTCGCGCATGTTCCGGCTGCTCATCGAAATGGGCTTCAAGGAAATCGAGATCGGCTTCCCGTCCGCCTCGCAGACCGATTTCGACTTCGCGCGCTGGTGCGTCGAGGAAGGCAACGTGCCGGACGACGTGTCGTTGCAGGTGCTGGTGCAGTGCCGGCCGGAACTGATCACGCGGACCTTCGAGGCGCTGGAGGGCGCGAAGAACCCGATCGTGCATTTCTACAATTCCACCAGCGAGCTGCAGCGCCGCGTGGTGTTCCGCAAGGACGTCGCCGGGATCAAGCAGATCGCCGTCGACGCGGCGAAGATGATCACCGACATGGCGGAAAAGGCCGGCGGGGGTTTCCGTTTCCAGTATTCGCCGGAAAGCTTCACCGGCACCGAACTGGAGGTGGCGCTGGAGATCTGCAACGCGGTGACCGAGATCATCCGACCGACGCCGGACAACAAGCTGATCATCAACCTGCCGGCAACCGTCGAGATGAGTACGCCGAACATCTATGCCGACCAGATCGAATGGATGTGCCGCAACCTGGACAACCGGGAAAACCTGATCATCTCGCTGCATCCGCACAATGACCGCGGCACCGGCGTGGCGGCGACCGAAATGGGCCTGATGGCCGGCGCGGACCGCGTCGAGGGCACGCTGTTCGGCAATGGCGAGCGCACCGGCAATGTCGACGTCGTCACGCTGGCCCTGAACATGTTCACGCAGGGGCTCGATCCGCAGCTCGACATCCACGACATCAATCACGTGCGCGACGTCTACGAGCACTGCAACCAGCTGGCGATCCCGGAGCGGCATCCCTATGTCGGCGAACTGGTCTATACGGCGTTTTCGGGTTCGCACCAGGACGCCATCAACAAGGGCATGAAGGCGATCAAGGACACGGATTCGCGGTTGTGGGAAGTGCCCTACCTGCCGATCGATCCGCAGGATGTCGGGCGAAGCTACGAGGCGATCATCCGCATCAACTCGCAGTCGGGCAAGGGCGGCATCGCCTATATCCTCGAGGCCGATCACGGGCTGCACCTGCCGCGCAACCTGCAGGTCGAATTTCGCGACGTGATCCAGAAGATCACCGACCAGGAGGGGCGCGAGCTTTCCTCGGAGCGCATCTACCGGGAGTTTCTCGCGACCTATGTCGACATTCCCAACCGGCGGCTGCGTTTCGTCAATCACACGAGCGCGGCGGTGGGCGACGACGGCGACGTGCGCGCGGTGCAGGCGACGATCGTCGACGGTAACGAGAAGATTACCATCGAGGGCCGCGGCACCGGCCCGGTCGACGGCTTCCTCGACGCCCTGTCGCGCCACCTCGGACGCAAGATTTCGGTCATCGATTACGCCGAACATTCGCTGCAGCGCGGCTCGGATGCCGCAGCGATATGTTACATGGAAATCGACATCGATGGCGAACGCGTATTCGGCGCGGCGATCAATAAAAGTATCGTCGCGGCGTCGCTCGATGCAATAATATCGGCAGTAAACCGCAGGTTAGCGGCATAAAACCGCAGTCTGGCGGGATAAAACCACTGCATCGTCCTTGCCGGAGGTAGCATCCAACCGTAAATTGTGACAGGGAAGGTTACGTAACGATACGGTTGGCCGGACAAAGCAAGGAATTGCGGACTTGGGGGACGCATCGGGAACAAAGGGCATAGACCCTGCCGACGTGAGAACGGCGCTCGACGACATCCTGCAGAGCGAGACATTCGCGCGATCCGAACGGTCGCGCGAACTGATCAAATATATTGTCGAGCGGGATCTTGAGGGCCAGTCCGATCGGCTGAAAGGCTTTGCCATCGCCCTCGACGTCTTCGACCGCGAGGACAATTTCGATCCGTCGACCGACGCCGTCGTGCGCGTCCAGGCAGGGCGGCTGCGCGACCTGCTGGAAACCTATTATTCCGGCGAAGGCGCCAACGCCGCCATCCGCATCACGATTCCGCGCGGCACCTACGTTCCGCTCTACGACCTGATGCTGCGGGTTCCGCCGCTTTGCGGAGATCCGGGAACGCGCGGGAAAGGGCACTCGCGCCCTCCCGTGCCGGCCAGTGCGAAGCAGGCTTCGGCGGCACCCAAAGGCAAGGCGCCGGCCGGGACGCATGGCGACTACGACCGCATGTTCTTCGTCAACATGCGCCTGTTCTGGCTCGCGGCCTCTGTCGTCATCGTGATGCTGGCGGGAATCCTGGCGCTGATGGTCGACAGCTATTTCACCGACCGGGCCCGCGTCGCCTCGGATGCGCAATCGGCGCCATTGCCGCAGGTGCAGCAGTTGTCGGCGAGCGAGGCGCTGCCGTCCATCGCCGTCATGTCGGATACGGACATGGCGTTGCGGCGGGCCCTGGAAGACGCCATTCCGCGCTTTGGCAGCGTTGTCTACCGCAATGACAGGTCGGTGACGCTCGAGCATCCGCTCGCGGATTTCTACATCCAGACGGTGCAGGTCGGCCACGCTTCGCTCAACGTACAGTTCTTCCACCGCGAAAGCGGAATCATGATCGGCGCCGATCACATTCCGCGCGGAGGCACCGACGCAGAGCTGGCCGATCACATTTCCCGCATTCTCAGCCGTTTCCTGCCGGTGGGGGGCGCGATATACGCCTTCCTCGAATCCGACGGCCGGCTCAATCCCGTGACGAAATGCCTTGTGCTCAGTTCCGCCTATTTCAGCGACCAGAATCCGGAACGACACCGGGTGGCCTATGACTGCCACCAGGACCTGCTGAAGAACGGTGTTCGCTCCGCGCTCTCCTTTGCGAACCTTGCTTCGCTGAGCGTGGAATCGGTCACCGACGGCTACGACTATCCCGCCGGGACGACCCTGGATGACGCCATCAGGCTGGGGCGCCGGGGGATCGAGCTGGCACCCCTGTCGGCGAGCGTGCACCGATCCCTGGCGTATGCGCTGCAGGCTTCGGGCGAGTATTCGGCCGCATTGCAGGAAATTCGCGGAGCCTATGCATTCAACCCCTACGATCTCGGCATAGCGGCGAGTTACGGCAACACGCTTGTCGCGGTCGGCGATTTCTCGCTGGCCGTTTCGGTGCTGGAGCGCGCGGCCAAGGCATCGCCGGTGCATCCGAGCTGGTGGGACTACGCCCTGTTCGTCGCGGCATTCCAGACCGACCGGCAGGATCTGGTGTCGCTGAGCACCCGCAACCTCGTCGGCCGCGAGCGGGCGCATTATTGCGCCGCGCGGCTCATCGCCGCCCATATGGAAGGCAATGACGAATTGCGGGAGAAGATGCTGGGGGAACTTGCACGCCACGACAGCACGTTCCTTCGCGATCCGCTGGCTTTCTATTCCCGCATCATGCCGAAGGACGCGGCGAAGAAGCTCACCGTCGCGCTCGGCGAAGCCGGTCTGAAACTCCCGGTTTCGAATGACGGATAGCAATGCGCCCGTGCTGGCCTGCCGGGAGGCGGGGCCGGCGGACAAGCCCGCGCTCGTGCTGCTGCACGGCTTTGGCGGTTCGGGCCGTCACTTCGATGCCGTTCTCGACCCGCTGGCAGCCAGGTCGCATGTGCTGCTGCCGGACCTGCCCGGCCACGGCCAGTCGTTCGACGTTTCCGGTTCGCGCCATCCGCGCGCCGCCGCCGAAGCGGTGCTGGCGACAATGGACGCGCTCGATTGCAAGCGGTTTCATCTCGCCGGGTTTTCCATGGGCGGCGCGGTCGCCTGCCTGACCGCGTTGCAGGCGCCCGAACGGGTGCTTTCCCTGACACTGCTCGCGCCGGGCGGTTTCGGCACCGAGATCGCGGCGGCAACGCTGCGCGAATTCGCCGCCGCCCGGGAGCCGGACGCGGTGCGGTCCGCATTGGCGAAGATGATGGCGCCCGGAGCGACGCCGCCCGAAGATGCTGTCGCGCAGGTCGTGGCCGAACGGGCGAACGACGCCCTGGTCGGGGAACTGGTGGCAATCGCCGACATGATCACGCGCGACGGCAAGCAAGGCGCGATCCCGCGTTCCATGCTGGCCGGAATAGCCTGTCCCGTCCGTGTCGTCTGGGGGACGGCTGATCCGGTCCTGCCGGTATCGCAGAGCAACGATCTTCCGCCCGATTTCGAATTGCGGCTGGTGGAGGGAGCCGGCCACCTCCTGGCCGACGAGGCGCGCGACGCCGTACTGGACGCCCTTGCCGCATCACCTGGCTGAATGTGCCGGTATTTCGCATGCGCGAAAGGAGTCGCGTCGCCGCCGAATTATTGTTAACAAAACATGAACGCGATGCGAACGGGGGCCAAGCATGAGCATGGACCAGGACAATTCACCGGAACCGGCAACGAGCAGGCTTGTCGATGCTGTTCGCAAGGTGCGCATCGCATCGGCGGACAAATCCGATGTCGTGGTGGAGCTGCGCGAGGCGGCGCAAACCCGGCTGGAGCTGCTGGCGCAGGACCTGCAGCCGGTGATCGACGACATTCCGGCCGATGACGACAGGTTCGATTTCGCGCTTTCGTCCGGTCTGCAGCCGCGTTTCTGGATCGACGCGACGGCGCATGTGATGATGGGCCCCGACCGACGGACCTACCGCTTCGTGCGCGATACGCGGCTGGGACGGATCCTGTTGGGCGAATCCGCCGACAGGGCGAAGATCGCCGAAAGCATCGTCTCCTACATCGCCATGCGGATACACGAACGTGAACTGGCGCTTGCCGGCGACGTGGTTTCCTACCGCGAGATGCGGACGGGCCGGGCGATCGACCACGAGGACCAGCACGACGACACAGCGCAAACGGACGAGGCGGACAAGCGGATCGACCGGGCCGTCGCCGCGTTGCGCGACAGCGGCAATGGCAACAGCACGCCGGATGCGGTGGCAACCGGCGATGTGACGGAGGCCTCTCCGCAGGCGGCGCCGAAACCGGGCGAACATGCCGCGCCGGTTCAGGTCACCTCCCCGCGTTCGGGCGGACTCATGCAGGCCATCGGCGGCGGTCTCCTCTGGATCCTGCTCGGCGCGGTGATCGGCGGCGGTTCGCTTCTGTACCTCTACCGCGATCTGCTGCTTCAGCCGTAAAGCACGCGGCGGTCGGTGACTTCCGTCAGGCCGGTCTTGCCGGCCAGCGAATGCTCCTCCAGCGAACACTGCCAATGGCCCGGGCGGCCATCGATCCCGAAAAGGTTGAAGGCGGCGGCGGGCCGCTTGCCGCCCGGTTCCTCGCCGCCGGCCGGAACGCCGATGACCGGGACGGCGACGCGTTCGGGGCCTAGGATCTCGTTGCGCTGGGGCAGGTGGGTATGGCCGTGCAGCACGAGCTCGGCGCCGTGGTCGCGGATCACCGACTGAAACAGCCGGATGCCATAGAGCCGCTTTTGCGTCGTCGTCGCGTGACGCACCGGCGGATGGTGAATGAGGATCACCCGGAACAGGCCCTTGTCGCGGGCGATGTCGAGCGCCTGCGAAAGGCCCCTGGCCTGTCTTCGCGAGAAGACGCCGGAGGCCATGAACGGGCCGGTGGCGATGGCGCTGTTGACCCCGATGATCGCGGCCGGCCCGCGCCGGCGCAGAAACGGAAAGCCGCTTTTGGTGAGCGGTATTCCTGTTTCGTCCGTGGTCATGTTGGCCCGCCATGCCTGAACGGCGCGCGCCAGCGCGCCGGGCACATAGGCATCGTGATTGCCGGGAATGGCGCTGACATCGGCGGGATCGCCGAGGCTTTCCAGCCAGGCGGCCGCATTGGCGATTTCCGCATCGAGGGCGAGATTGGTCAGGTCGCCGGTGACGGCGACATGATCGGGCGACTTCCTGTGCATGGCCTCGACCAGCCGCTCCAGCGTGCCGCCGGCCATGTGGCGGGCGCGGTTGCGCTTCCAGTTGATGTAGCCGGTAATGCGCTTGGAGAAGAGATCGCGCCGGCGCACCCTGGGCAGCGGGGCGAGATGAACATCGGAAATATGTGCGAGACGAAACGCCATTGCCCTTTCGTAAGTCAGTGGAGGCGGATTACAAGCGTGGAAACGCAATGCCCCCAGAGGAGGAGCGAGTTTGCCGACGAAGCCCGATCTGCGCTCAAGGCTGTTCCACGCCTGGTTCCTGATGACGCGGCCGATGACGCTGGGCGTACGCGCGCTGGCGGTCGATAGCGACAGGCGGGTCCTGCTGGTGAAGCACACCTATGTCGACGGCTGGCACCTGCCGGGCGGCGGCGTGGAAAGCGGCGAGACCGTGCTGCAGGCGCTGGAAAAGGAATTGCGCGAGGAAGCCAATGTCGAGCTCGGCGCGCCGCCGGTGCTGCATTCCGTCCATTTCAACCGGCACGTGACGCGGCGCGACCATGTCGTGCTGTTTCGATGCGAGAACGTACGCCAGGTCGCACCGAAGCGACGCGACCGCGAAATCATCGCGGCCGACTTTTTCGAACTGGACGCGTTGCCTGAAGGGATCACCCCGTCAACGGCTGCGCGCATTCGGGAATTCAACGACGGTATCACTCCCGATCCCCACTGGTGAGGCGGCGAACCGGTCGCGGTCATGCCGCGCGGAGTAGTCGATATCGGGGCCGGCCGGCACGATGCGCGTCGGATTGATGCTCTCGTGGCTGCGGTAATAGTGCTTCCTGATGTGATCGAGATCGACCGTCCCGGCGACACCCGGCTCCTGGTAGAGATCGCGCACGTAGTTCGACAGGTTCGGATAGTCGGCGATACGGTGCCGGTTGCACTTGAAATGGCCGACATAGACCGGATCGAAGCGCACCAGTGTCGTGAACAGCCGCCAGTCGGCCTCGGTGATGCGGTTGCCGGCGACATAGCGCTGGCGTGACAGGCGATCCTCCAGCCGGTCGAGCGCGTCGAAGACGTCGGCGACGGCCTCGTCATAGGCCTCCTGGGTGGTGGCGAATCCGGCGCGATAGACGCCGTTGTTGACGTTGGGATAGACGAAGTCGTTGACCGCGTCGATCTCGTCGCGAAGCTCTTCCGGGTAGAAGTCGGTATCGTCGCCGGTCAGGCCGTCGAACGCCGAATTGAACATGCGGATGATCTCGGAGGACTCGTTGGAGACGATGGTCTCGCGCTTTTTGTCCCACAGGACCGGCACGGTGACGCGGCCGGAGTAATCCGGCCTGGCCTTCAGGTAAATGCCGCGCAGAAAGTCGTGACCGTAGAGATCGTCACCCGTCGATCCTTCCGCCGTGTCGAAGGTCCAGCCGTCATCCGCCATGAAATGCGAGACGACGGAGACGGAGACCAGGTCTTCCAGCTTCTTCAGCGTGCGGAATATCAGCGTGCGGTGCGCCCAGGGGCAGGCGAGCGAGACGTATAAATGATAGCGATCGGCCTCGGCCGCGAAACCGCCTTCGCCGGAGGGGCCGGCGCTGCCGTCGGCGGTGATCCAGTTGCGGAACTGGGCGTCGGTGCGCACGAAACGGCCGCCTGACGACTCGGTGTCGTACCACTGGTTGCTCCATTTGCCGTCGATCAGAAGACCCATTTCATGCTCCTTTGTCTCTTGCCACCCACTTAGGTTGGCGGGGCGGCGCCGTCAGGAGGTCAAACGCCGAACAATGCGTCACCGTTCCGGATTTCCCGGTTGGCGGGAAAAAACGATGGACCGCAGGGGCTTGCGGTGCTACCCGGATTTCATGAGCATCAGGAACCAGGCATTTTCGATCCGACGATGAACCGGGACGGCTTCGCCGCCTCCGGCCTTCTCCTCATTCATCGCCGTTCAAGCCTGGTGCCATCATGACTGCCTTTACCATCGTGCCCGAGACGGGCGCTCACGACCCCGCCATCGAGGACCTGCATGCAGAAGCCTTCGGGCCCGGACGCTATGCGCGCGCCGCCTTCCGGGTGCGCGAGCAGGGGCCGCATGACCGCGCGCTGTCGTTCGTCGCCGAGAACCATGGGGAACTGCTCGGCTCGGTGCGGATGACCTGGATCGAGACGGCGGGCACGGGCGCGAAGGGTCTGCTGCTCGGGCCGCTGGCCGTCCGCGACGGGCTGAAGGGCAAGGGAATCGGCAAGGCGCTGCTGCGCAGAGCCGTCGACACGGCGCGCGAGGCCGGCGCGGCCTATATCCTGCTGGTCGGCGACAAGCCCTATTACTGGCCGTTCGGCTTCGAGACGCTGCCGCATGGCAGGGTGCAGATGCCGGGGCCGGTGGACCCGGCGCGGTTCCTGGTTTGCGCGCTTCAGCCGGAGGTGATGGAGACGCTCGGCGGTATGGTGCGGTGGCGGGGGGAGTCCGAGTAGGCGGTGACGGATGGCGGTGCGTAGGAACCGTCGTAGGTAAGAAACAGCGTGTGTACGTGAATCACTGTTAATGAAGCCGCTTGCCAGCCGGGTCAATACTTTGCACGATCCGCAAATGAGCGATGAGTATAAGTTTTTCCAACTACGGCAGGCGGCGAGGACCTATATTTCTAAGGTCTTCACTTGGGGTGCCTATACCGCTGAACATCTGCGCAATGTCCGCATGGTGATGGAGGGCTCTGATGTCCTCCACCTTGGCGAAGTGGAAGGCGCGCTTTGTCTTCGTTTAACAGGCGAGAAGCGCAAGACACAGGTTACAGCCGTGGTGACGCAGGACGAAAAGTCGGTGCGTCGCCTCACCTTGCAGAGCTTTCAGTCTCGCAAGGGGGACTGGTATCAAGGCTACGAGGAACACTCCTTCACCTTTAGGGATGACGAATTCCAACGCTTACTAACCTTTCTAGACCGGATCGCGTTCGTCGATCTATCGAATGAAAATCGCTTCGATATTGAAGACATCTCGAGCGGAACTGGGCGCAAGGTCATTATCGACGCCGCGGACCGCGGGTTAGTTGAGCGCATCCGCGAAATGGGACGCGAAGAACGTCAGAGCGTGTTGAGAGCATTGCAAGGATCGCTTTCAGCCGCAGAAGTTAACATTCTTCTGGGGCGGCGGCAGGCACTAGAAACATTCGAACGTGAGATTTCGAGCGGGAATTGGTCTGAGCGGGAGTGGCAAGATTTTTTTGAATGCGAGCCGTGGGTATTCGGTTACGGGCTCGACTATCGCGTTATGCGCACTTTCGATCGGGAAATGACGGTGTCGGGCGGAGGTACCGACAATCGTGGCAGGCCCGTGGTCGATTTCCTAATGAGCTTCACAGACTACACTGTCATAGTAGAGATTAAACGACCTGATACGCCGATATTTCGGAGAAGCCGAGGCGCGGGCCGTGCGGGTACATGGGCGCTCAGCCCGGAGTTCACAAATGCGGTGTCACAGATTCTTGAACAAAGAGCAGAATGGCTGGCCTTTGCAGGTAGCGGTGAGCACTTTTCTCGCGATGGCACTCGGCGACTGGAAGCGCGGACGCGCAATGCAAAAACAATCCTCGTGATAGGATCACGCCGCGAGTTTGAAGCGGCCGGTGATGCGCGAACTGCGCAAGTGCTGCGAGACACGTTTGAGTTATTCCGCCGAGAGACACGATCAATTGATATTCTTACATACGATGAGTTGCATGAGCGTGCCCGATTTATCACCCGGGATGGTCGGGAGTAGGTTGGGATCTGCGTTGATGTTGGTTTGACGGGGCGTACTATCTGTACAATCCGCCGTTAGGTTCTCTTTTTGCCCTCGTCGGCCAAACCCTACCTTCCCTCTCTTACCCACGTCCCTGCCAGCACCAGCAGCAACAGCGCCAGCCCGAGGAAACCCGAGAACAGCGAGTAGCGGGTGACGCCGAGGAGTTCGGTTTCCTCGGTCGTACGCAGGCCGAGCCAGCTTGCGCCGGCGGCGCTGGCATTGGCGCGCACGGGCAGGATGCCCGGCACGTTGAGCGAGCCGGAATTGTCGAGCAGGCGGCGGATCGAGCCGCTGCTCGCCTCGGCGGCGGGGCGTAGAATGTCGAGCGTCGAAATCATCGAGCGGAACTCCGGCGCGTCGACCGGGCCGGCATGGGCGAGCGTGGTGAAATCGCCCTGGCTGATCTCGTAGAGCCCGACCTCGCCGGCCTCGATGCGAGCCGAGAAGATGCCGTTGCCGTTGTCCTCAAGCTCGATCTCGGTTTCCTCGCCGGACGGCGAGCGCAGCAGCGCCGGGCCCATTTCGTCGGCCATCGACTGGCGGCGTATGGTCAGGCTCTGGCCGTCGGTGGCGGCGGTGAGCGCTTCCTCCTCCAGCTCCGGCTCCTTCATCAGCCAGTGCGCCATGCGGCGGTAGAGGCCGACATGCGGGCCGCCGCCCTCGAAGCCACGCGCCCACAGCCAACCGTGATCGGACAGGATCATGCCGACGCGGCCCTCGCCGAAACGGTTGAGCACGAGCAGCGGCTGTTGGTCCGGGCCGTACATGGCGACGACGCCCTGCGGCGTGCCGACATTGATTGAGCGGAACCAGCGGCCCCAGTTCGGCGGCTCGGCCTGGCCGCCTTCCAGATCGCGGGTCACCGGATGGCGGCGGCCGTCGTCGGAAATGCGCGGGAAATAGCCTTTTGCCGTGATGACGCCGGTGGGCGAGGCGGGCAGGGCCGAGATCAGCGGCGTTTTCGCGATGGAATTCTCGCCGGCATATTCCGGACCGGCGGCAACCAGCAGCGCGCCGCCGCCGCGCACATATTCGGCGATGTAGTCGTAATAGAGCGACGGAAGCACGTTGCGGTACTGGTAGCGGTCGAAGATGATCAGGTCGAAATCCTCGATCTTCTCGACGAACAGTTCGCGCGTCGGGAAGGCGATCAGCGACAATTCGTTGATCGGCGTGCCGTCCTGCTTTTCCGGCGGGCGCAGGATGGTGAAGTGGACGAGGTCGACGGAGGCGTCGGATTTCAAGAGGTTGCGCCAGGTGCGCTCGCCGGAATGGGGTTCGCCGGAGACAAGCAGCACGCGCAAATTCTCGCGGATGCCCTGCATCTCGGCGACGGCGCGGTTGTTGTTGAGGGTCAGTTCGCCGTCCAGTTCGTCGACTGCCAGCTCGATGATGTTGGTGCCGGCCCGGTCGAGGTCCAGTTCCAGCGGCGTCTCGACGCCGGCAATGGCGCTGTCGGTGGCGACCAGATCGCCGTTCAGGAAAACCTGCACCGAGACGGCGCCGCCGTCCCCGGCGCCGGAATCCGTCACTTGGTACATCATGGCGACCGGCTGACCGGTGATGGAAAAGCGCGGCGCCTGGGTGAACTCGATCTTGCGGTCGTACTCGTCGGGGCGGCCGGTGGCCAGGACATGCAGCGGGATGCCCGCCGGAAGCCCGGTTTCGTCTCCGGTCGGTACGTCGTGGACCTGGCCGTCGGTGATCATGACCGCGCCGCCGAGGCGCGACGGCGGCACGTCGCGGGTTGCCGCGGCGAGCGCCTCGAACAGCCGCGTCTCGGTGCCGGCGCCGCCGCCCTCCGTCACGCCGGCGTCGACCTCGCGCAGCTCGAATTGCGGGAAGCGGGCGAGCCGGCTCTTCAGGGTTTCCAGCGCCTCGTCGGTCGTTTCCGGTCTGCCGTCGAGTTTCTGGCTCTGGCTGCGGTCGACGATCAGCGGGACGACCGTCGTCAGCGGCGCGCGCTCCTCCTCGTTGATGACCGGATTGGCGATGGCCAGCGCCAGCGCCATCGCCGCGCCCGCACGCAGAACCGCGCCGCGGGTGCGGGAGACGAGCGCCCAAACGATCAGCGCCGCCGCAGGTAGGCATACCAAAGCAAGCAGCCACCAGGCGGTCAGCGGAGCGAAATCGAGCGACAGCGTCATCATGGCGTTACTGCCCCAGCCGTTCGAGCAGCGCCGGCACGTGGACCTGGTCCGCCTTGTAGTTGCCGGTGAGCATGTACATCATGATGTTGACCCCGGCGCGGAAGGCGTAGATGCGCTGCAGAGGATCGGTCGACATGGTCGGAAAGATCGGCCGGCCGGTCTCGTCGAGCGCCCAGGCGGCAGCGAAATCGTTGCCGGTGATCATGATCGGCGACACGCCGTCGCCCGAACGCACCGGGCGGTCCTCGGGCTCGTCGCTCGTCACTGAAGCCTCGACCCAGAGCGGCGAACCGTCGTAGCGGCCCGGGAAATGATCGAGAATGTAGAACGCCTTGGTCAGCACGTGGTCCGGCGGGACCGGTTCGAGCGGCGGGATGTTGAGGCCGCGCAGGATGTCGCGCAGGCGCTGGTTTTCCGGCGAGGCGGCGCTGCCGGAAAACGACGCGGTCAACTGGTCGCGGGTGTCGAAGAGCACGGTGCCGCCGCCCTGCATGAAGGCATCGAGGCGCGAGATGGCCTGCTCGCTCGGCATGACGCCGGCGGCGTCGATGGGGAAGTAGATCAGCGTGTAGAAGGCGAGTTCGTCGTTCTCCAGGTCGAGGCCGACCGGCTCTGCGGGTTCCAGCGCGGTCCTGCTTTGCAGGTAGCGGGTCAGGCCCCAGAGCCCGGCGGCGCTGACCTCGTCGATCTGCGGATCTTCCGTCTTGACATAGGCGAGCCGCGTCGTCTCCAGCAGTTCGATGATCTCGTCGTCGCCCGGCCGTTCGTCGGATTGCTGCGCCAGCGCCGGCGCGGGCGCCAGCAGCGCCGCGACGGCGAGGGCAGCGAGGGCGGCGGCGGTCGCCTGGCCGACGCCGCGCCGGCCGAACGGATTGAGCCGGCCGTTGATCCAAAGTACCGCGAGCGTATCCAGCGCCAGCAAGGCGAGGGCGATCAGGAAGAGCGGGCCGCGCAGGTCGCTTTCCTCGCCGAGATCGTAGCCGAAGGCCGCGCTCGCCACCTCGAAATCCGGGCGGCCGAGCGGCGTCAGCGCATCGGCTTCGCCCAGAACGTTGCGGGCGACGAAGCCGTCGACGGTGCCGTAGAGGCCCGCCGGATGATCGTAGCCCGCCGGGGTTTGCAGGGCAGCGCCGTCTATCGGCCGGACATGGGCCGGCGGCGCGGTGAGTTCGCCGTCCGCGCCGAGAATGCGCAAGGGCGGCAGCGCCTCGGCGGCGACCGTTGAATTGCCAGCCTGGATCGTGCCGGTGTTGCGCGACAGGTTGGCGATGCGGCGCAGCATCTCGACGAAACTGCCGGAGATCGGCAGGTTCGACCATGTGGCCTCGGCCGTGACGTGAAACAGGACGATGGAGCCCCTGCCGCGCGCCGTCCCGGTCACCAGCGGCGTGCCGTCGGCGAGATTGGCCCAGGTCCTGTTGACGAGATCGAGATCCGGCTCGGCCAGCACCTGCCGGTTGACGGTGACCTCGCGCGGCGCGGCGAGGCCGCCGAAGGGGCCGTTTTCCGGGAAGGCCGCGACCGGCTGCGGCTCCGTCCATGACAGCGAGCCGCCGAGCGTGCGTTCGCCGAGGCGCAGCGCAACCGGCAGCAGCGGATCGTCGCCCGCGGTCGAGGCAAGGCGCGGGCCGGCGAAACGGACCAGCGTGCCGCCGTTTTCCACCCACTCGTTCAGCGCATCCAGCGCCGCGTCGGGGAGGACGCCGATATCGGCCATGACGATCATCGCCGGGCCCTGCTCGATCAGCGCGGGCACGTCGACGGCGAGATCGCCGGTCTTGCCCTCGACGAGATCGGCGAAGGGTTGCAGCGCGCGCTGGATGTAGAACAGCGGCGAGAGCAACGGCTGGTCGAGATCGCCGGCCTGTCCGGTCAGAAGGCCGACGCGGCGGCGACGGGTGTTCTCGTCGACCAGCCAGACGCCGCCGGCATGCTGTTGCGCGTCGATCCTGATCGTGGCGAAATCGTTGCGCAGTTCGAAGGGAACGTCGAAGCGGGCGACGGTTCCGGCGGATTCGGCCTCGAACAGGGCCGCCGTCTCCGCCAGCAGACGGCCTTTCTCGTCATAGGCCGATACGGCGACCGGATCGGCGCCGGCGGCAAGGCCGTCGGGCGCGACGATCCGCACGTCGAAACCGGTCGGCGCATTGTCGATGCCGCGGATGGCGCGCAAGGAGCCGATGCCGCCATCGAACAGCAGCACTTCGCCAAGATCGAGCGCATCGATCGCCGCCATGGTCTCCTCGATATCGGTGCCGGCGATGCCGTCACTCAGCCAGGCGAGCGTCGCCGGGGCGGCATCCGCGAGCGCGGTTGCGAGACGGCCGATGGCGGCCTGGCGGTCCGGCCTCGCGGCAAGCGGTGCCGCGGCCGCCAGCGCGGGCAGCACCTCCTCGGCATTGGCGAGCGCCACGTTTGCGTTGGCTGGGGCGACCGTGAAGGCGACGGCGACGGGGCGGCCCGCCTCTCCGGCGTCGCGCACCAGCCGAGTCGCCTGGGCCATGCGCTCGTCCCAGTCGGCGCCGGTCGACCAGCTGTTGTCCACGAGGAGCGCCAGCGGCCCTTCGCCGCTCGACACGTCGGCGACGGGATTGAGCACCGGGCGGGCGAGCGCGAGGATGACAAGCGTGGCCATCAGAAGCCGCAGCAATGTCAGCCACCAGGGGCTGCGCGCGGGTGTTTCCTCGTGCTTCATCACCCTGGCCAGAAGGCGCAGCGGCGGGAAGATTTCGGTGCGCGGCTTCGGCGGCGTCAGGCGCAGCAGCCACCAGATCACCGGCAGGGCCAGCAGTCCGAACAGGAGGGCAGGCGCCGCGAAACTGACGGGGAGACCGAGCATCAGGCGGCCCCGCGGATGGACGTGACGGCGGCGGGCTGGCCGGTCAGGCGTCCATGCAAGGCGACAAGCGCTTCGGAGGCCAACCGGTCGGTGCGGTTGACGGCGAAGCTCCAGTCAAGCTTGCGGCAGTGGTCTCGCAACGCCTCGCGGCGCGCCTGGTAAATCGTCTTGTAGGCGTCGCCCCAGCTTTCGGCGCGCCCGGCCGTCAGCCTGACGCCGGTTTCGGGATCCTCGAACTCGGTGCGGCCCGCATAGGGGAAGGTTTCCTCCGCGGGATCGGCGACTTCGAGCAGGTGCGCGCGGGCGCCCCGCCTGGCGACTGTTTCGAGAAAGGCGATGGTTTCCTCCGGCGGATCGAGGAAATCGCCGACCAGGACGATGTCGCTGTGGCGCTGGACCATTTCGAGCTGCGGCCGGTCGGGCAGGGCAAGCGCCGTCGGGCTGGCGAGCGCCATGGCGAGGCGCTCGGCGCCGTTGCGCGCGGTGACGGGTTTCAAAAGGCCGGGATAGCCGACGCGTTCACCGGAACGCGACAGCAGTTCGGCCAGCGCGAGTGTCAGCACGAGGGCGCGCGATTCCTTCGACACGGTCGCGGCGGAAGACTTGAACAGCATGGACGGGCTCGGATCGGCCCACAGCCAGACGGTGTGGGCGGCCTCCCATTCCATGTCGCGGACATAGGTGTGGTCGTCGCGGGCCGAACGGCGCCAGTCGATCCTGGCCAGCGTCTCGCCGGGCACATAGGGGCGGAACTGCCAGAAGGTCTCGCCGATGCCGCGCTTGCGGCGGCCGTGCCAGCCGGCGATCACGGTGGAGACGATGCGGCGGGCCTCGATCAGCAGGTCGGGAACGAGCGCGGCACGCAGCCTTGCGCGCGCCAGCGCATCTGTCCGGTCTTCCCGTTCGTGGCGCGTGCCGATTGTCGCCATCGCGTCAGGCCTGCTCCACCGTCTTGACGATGTCGGTGATGACGTCGCGGACGCTGATGCCCTCGGCGCGCGCGGCGAAGGTCAGCGCCATGCGGTGCTGCAGCACCGGCTCGGCCAGCGCCTTCACGTCGTCGATCGACGGCGCGAAGCGTCCGTCATAGAGCGCGCGGGCGCGCGAGCACAGCATCAGCGCCTGGCTGGCGCGCGGGCCTGGGCCCCAGGCCACATGGGCGTCGGTGGCCGCGTGGCCGGTGCCCGGACGGGCGGAGCGCACAAGTTCGAGGATGGCGTTGACGACGCTTTCCGGCACGGGCATGCGCCGAACCAGTTTCTGCAGCTTCATCAGCCTGTCGCCGGTGAAGACGGCGGTCGCCTCCTGTTCGCGCGTGCCCGTCGTCTCCAGCAGGATCTGGCGCTCGGCCTCGATCGAGGGATAGTCGACGTCGATCTGCAGCAGGAAGCGGTCGAGCTGGGCCTCGGGCAGCGGATAGGTGCCTTCCTGTTCCAGCGGGTTCTGCGTCGCCAGCACGTGGAAGGGGGCCGGCAGGTCGTGACGCTCGCCGCCGAAGGTGACGTGATATTCCTGCATCGCCTGCAACAGCGCCGACTGGGTGCGCGGCGAGGCGCGGTTGATCTCGTCGGCCATCAGCAATTGCGTGAAGATCGGCCCCTTGACGAAGCGGAAGGAACGCTTGCCGTCCTCGGACTGTTCCAGCACCTCGGAACCCAGGATGTCGGACGGCATCAGGTCGGGCGTGAACTGGATGCGGCCGGCGGAGATGCCGAGCACGGTACCCAGCGTGTCGACCAGCTTGGTCTTGGCGAGGCCGGGCACGCCGACCAGCAGCGCATGGCCGCCGGACAGGATGGCGACGATGGCGTTCTCGACGACCTGCTCCTGGCCGAAGATCACCTTTCCGATCTCGGAGCGCATGGCCTTGATGCCGTCCAGCGCCTGTTCGGCCTCGGCGACGACTTCCTTTTCGCTCAGCGTCTCTGCGGGGCTGTGCATGCTCATGCGCGTCTCCGTTCATATTCCGTATAGAGAAGGTAATTCAGTGTGGGGTGCTGACAAGCCGGTGACGACTGACTAATTCGTGAGTGTAACAGTTTATCCACGCCGATTTACCGGTATGAAGAAGAGAATGACAAAATCAGGCGAGGAAAAGGCGTCCGCGGGCACCGCAACCGACATTTCGGGTTTGCAGGCGCTTTTGTCGCGGGCGACGGACGGCACGAAGGGCCTGCCGCCGGTCGAGAAGTGGAATCCGCCCGATTGCGGCGCGATCGACATGGTGATTCGCGCCGACGGCACCTGGTTCTATCTCGGCACGCCGATCGGCCGGCAGCCGCTGGTGCGGCTGTTTTCCACCGTCCTGCGCAAGGACGAGGACGGCAAGACCTATCTCGTCACCCCGGTGGAAAAGATCGAGATCACAATCGAGGACGCGCCTTTCGTGGCCGTGGAGATGCATGTGGCGAACCGCGGGCCGGAGCAGGTGCTGACGTTTCGCACCAATGTCGGCGACGTGGTCGAGGCCGGGCCGGAGCATCCGCTGCGTTTCGAAGAGGAAGAGGGCAGCGACGGGCTGAAACCCTATCTGCATGTGCGCGGCCGGCTGGAAGCGCTGGTCAGCCGCGCGGTGATGTACGACCTGGTCGAACTGGGCGAGACCGTCGAAATCGACGGGCGCGAGGTGTTCGCGATCCGCTCTGGCGGCGCGGTCTTTTCGGTCATGCCGGCGGACGAACTGGAAAAGGCGGCGCATTGAGGCCAACAGACACGACATCTCCGCTCCTCTTCACCGTGGACGAATTTCGCGCGCGGGCGGCAGAACGCGCCAGCCCCGAACGCTGCGGCGATTTCGGCGACCACCGGCTGAACCCGGACGCCAAGGAGCAGTTCGAGGCCTTCGACTGGCGCGACGCTGCGGTGCTGATCCCGGTCATCGACCGGCCGGAGGCACCGTCCGTGCTGCTGACGCAGCGCGCGGCCAACCTGAGGACGCATTCCGGCCAGATCGCCTTTCCCGGCGGGCGGATCGACCCGGAAGACCGCGATGCCGAAACAGCGGCGATGCGCGAATGCGAGGAAGAGACCGGCATCGGGCCGGCGCATATCGAGATCGTCGGACGTCTGCCGGACTACATGGCGGGCTCCGGTTTCCGGATCTCGCCGATCCTCTCGGTGGTCCGGCCGGATTTCACCATCGTGCCCAATCCGCACGAGGTGGAGGCGGTGTTTGAGGTGCCGCTGGCCTACCTGATGGACGAAGCCAACCACGCCCGCGGCAGCCGCATCGTCAGCGGCCATCTGCGCCACTATTTCGAGATGCCCTATGACGACTGGTACATTTGGGGCGTGACCGCGGGGATCATCCGCGCGATGTATGAAAGGCTCTACAAGTGAGCGGCAAGACCATCGACGCCGACTGGCTGCACGGCGAGGCGCTGCAGAAAATCCTTTCCGTGCTGGCGAGCGACGGCGAGGAGGCGCGCGTCGTCGGTGGCGCGGTGCGCAACCACCTGCTGGGCCAGAAGATCGGCGACATCGACATCGCGACGACCTGCGTGCCGGAGGAAACGGTGCGGCGCGCCGAGGCGGCCGGTTTCAGGACAGTCCCGTCGGGCATCGAGCACGGCACGGTGATCATCGTCGCCGAGCATCACGGCTACGAGGCGACGACGCTGCGCCAGGACGTCGAGACAGACGGCCGGCGCGCCAAGGTGCAATTCGGACGCGACTGGGAGGCCGACGCGAACCGGCGCGATTTCACGGTCAACGCGCTTTACTGCGAGGCGGACGGACGGATCGTCGACCTGGTCGGCGGGCTCGACGACATCGAGGCCCGCACGATCCGCTTCATCGGCGAGGCGGAGGAGCGCATCCTCGAGGATTACCTGCGCATCCTGCGCTTCTTCCGGTTCTTCGCCTGGTACGGCGACGGCCGGCCGGATTCGAAGGGGCTGCTCGCCTGCGCGCGGCTGAAGGACGGGCTAAGCGGGCTGTCGGCGGAGCGCGTGTGGACCGAGATGCGCCGCCTGCTGGAAGCGCCGGACCCGTCGCGGGCGCTGTTGTGGATGCGCCAGTCGGGCGTGCTGTCGCTGGTGCTGCCGGAATCGGAGAAATGGGGCATCGACGCGATTGCGCCGCTGATCGCGACGGAAAAGGCGTTCAAATGGCAGCCGACCGCGCTGCTCCGGCTCGCCGCGATCATTCCGCATACGCAAGAGCGTGCGCGGTCGGTCGCCGAACGCTGGAAACTGTCCAACGCCGAACGCGACCGGCTGATCGACTGGGCGCAGTCACCGGAGGTAACGCCCGAAATGTCTGAGCGAGCGTTCGCCAAGCTGCTCTACCGCGGAAAGGCGCATGCCGTAGAAGACCGCATCCGGCTGGCACTGGCCTCGGCGCGCGCCAAGGCGGACGCCAACCCGGAATGGCTGGAAACGGTTGCCAACTATGCGCGGCTGGTGCGGTTCGCCGAGGGATGGAAGAAGCCGAAATTCCCGCTTGCCGGGGCCGACATGATCGCCGCCGGCTTCAAGGCCGGGCCGGCGATGGGCGAAGCGCTGCGCGAACTCGAGGAGAACTGGATCGACAGCGGCTTCACGCTTTCGCGCGAAGCGCTGCTCGATGAAGCGGCGGAACTCTCGAAATCAGGATGAGGCCTTGTCCGCGTCGCGGATGTGGGCCTTGATCTGCTCGACCATGTTGGGGCGGACCGTCGCTTCCTCATGCGCGGTACGCATGTGCTCCGATGCGCGGCGAACGATCTCCGCCTCGTCTTCGGCGTGGGTCTTCCAGGCGCAGCCGGGAACGATGCAATCATACTGTTTCACGATTCAAATCCTCCATTGCCGATGAACAGTAAGTTAGGTCCCAAACATGACGCCAATGTGCCGGTCCGGCGCATTGACGCATATCAAAGCCGGCCGTTACGGCCACTTTACCGCGGGCGGCATGGAGGAAAGGATCGAGCTGACGTTGCCGCCGGTCTTCAGGCCGAAAATCGTGCCGCGGTCATAGAGCAGGTTGAACTCGACATAGCGGCCGCGCCGCACCAGCTGTTCCTCGCGGTCCTCGTCGGTCCACGGGGTGTTGAAGTTCTTGCGCACCAGATGCGGGTAGACGATCAGGAAGGTGCGGCCGACATCCTGGGTGAAGGCGAAATCGGCGTCCCAGCCGCCGGCCTCGTCGGAGGAATGCAGCCAGTCGTAGAAGATGCCGCCGATGCCGCGCGGCTCGTCGCGGTGCGGCAGGTAGAAATACTCGTCGCACCACTGCTTGTATTTCGGATAGTCGGCGACCGGGTGTTTCGAACAAACCAGCTCGAAAGACTTGTGGAAGGAAACGGTGTCCGGGTCGTCCTGGGTGCGCCGCCGGTCGAGCACCGGGGTGAGGTCGGCGCCGCCGCCGAACCAGCAACTCGTCGTCACGACCATGCGGGTGTTCATGTGCACGGCGGGCACGTTCGGATTCTGCGGGTGGGCGATCAGCGAAATGCCCGATGCCCAGAAACGCGGATCCTCCTCGGCGCCGGGAATCTGCTTCCTGAATTCCGGCGAGAACTCGCCGTAGACGGTCGAGGTGTGCACGCCGACCTTCTCGAAGACGCGGCCATAGAGCATCGACATGACGCCGCCGCCGCCCTCGCCCTCGTCGCGCTGCCAGGGCGTGCGCTCGAAGCGGCCCGGTGCGTAGTCGGAAAACGGGCCGTCGAGATCGTCTTCCAGCTTTTCGAAGGCGGCGCAGATCTGATCGCGCAGGGATTCGAACCAGTTCGCCGCAGCCGCTTTCTTGTCTTCGATGTCAGGCGGCAGACCAACGGGCAGGTTCGGGCGTTGTTGCATGGCGGGGGAAACCTCCGGCGGTATTCTCGGTGTGGCTAGCGGTTAACGGTTCGCGGCGGCGATGCCAAGCCCATATCCCGATGCATGCATGTTTGAATTGACAGGATTGGCGCACAATCTAAACTCGAACGCATTGCGGGGGTAAAGAATCATGCTTCCACCCAAACCGCCACGGTCGGCCATCGGCCGGCAACTCGGCAAGAGCCGGAGAATCGCAGCATCGCGAGACAGCAGCTTTGTGCGCGAGACATACCGTCTCGGGCGTCCGGCCGCGCGCAGGAAGGCGCGGGAATGGTTTGACCGCTATCCGAAGGCAGCCTACTGGACGCAGGTCGAAAGCTGGCGCGTGCTAGACGACGACGTGATCGAATTCACCATGCGGCGGCTGCCGACGGCCGACTGAAAGCCCCATTCATGCCATCTGAAATGCCGCTGTGCCGGCGCGTCGCGACGCGCGAGGAAATGGATGCCTGTTTCGCGATTCGCGAACAGGTATTCATGCAGGAGCAGAATGTCGATCCGGCGATCGAACGGGACGGGCTGGACGACCAGTGCATCCATTACATCGCCGAAATCGGCGGCGAAGCGGTCGGGACGGCACGGGCGCGCATGCTCGGCGACAAGGTGAAGATCGAGCGCGTCGCGGTGTCCAGAACGGCGCGCGGCACCGGAACCGGCGCGGCGCTGATGCGGTTCCTGATGGCCGACCTTGCCGTGGAAGCGCGGGCCGCAGGACGGCATTTCTTCCTGTCGAGCCAGTGCCAGGCGATCCCGTTCTACGAGCGGCTCGGCTTTGCGGTGTGTTCCGGGGAATATCCCGACGCCGGCATCCCGCATCGCGACATGCGGGCGGAGATCCGGACAGATCGGGCTTAGCGTTTATTCTACCAGGTCCGCGAAAGACGCATCGGGTTCGCAGACATAGAACAGGACCATTCGGGCCGGTATCTCACCCCTGTTGAATCCCGTCATGGCCATGTCTGCCGGCTCGACGAATACATGGCCGGCCTCTATTTCCACAGGTGCCCGCCCCTCGAGTTCGAGGCTGAAGGTGCCCTCGAACATGAAGACGGTAACCGGAAAACGGTGGGAGTGGCGCGGGGTCCTGTCACCGGGCAGCAGCGTCGCGAAAAGGACGCGCACTTCCTGTTCGCCGACGCGCGGCATCCCCTGAACTATCTCGCGGTGGAGCGGCATGAGTTTCGCCATTCCGGTGACTTGCGCACTCAGGTTCGCACCGACGCTGAGTCCCGCTATCATGGTTTCGACACTTGTAATCTCGTGCATGATATTTCTCCTTTGAAGAAGGGAAAGATGCTACCAATGCGGCTGTCGCGGGAGCAGCAAGTTTGCCGAACGCCTGCGCAGAAACGCATAGCGTCACATGTTCGACTGGAACGACCTTCGTTATCTCATCGCGGTTTCCCGGAGCGGCAGCACCCTAGCAGCGGCGAAGGCGCTCGGCGTCAACCAGTCGACGGTTCACCGAAGGTTGGCGGAACTCGAGCGCCGAATGGGCCTTGCCCTCGTCAGGCGTCATCCCGCGGGCTACCGGCTGTCGGAACTGGGTGAGACACTGATCAACGACGTTGTTGCGGTGGAAACGGCAGTAGGCGCGCTCGAACTCAGGGCGCAGCAACTCAAATACGACCTCAAGGGCGTGATCCGGCTTACATGCCCCGAACCGACGGTCTCACGCATCGTCGCCTGCGGCCTGCTCGACCGCTTCCACGGCCGTTATCCGGGGCTGGCGGTCGAATTCGTCACCAGCGACCGCTACCTCGACATAGCCAAGGGAGAGGCTGACGTCGCATTCCGGTCGGGCGAACCGGCCGATGACACGCTGATCGGCCGCAAGATCTGCGAATCCGTTTGGGCGATCTATGCGAGCATGAGCTATGTCCAGCAGCACGGACGACCGGCAAGTATCGCGGATTTGTCGAGCCATCCGATGATCGGTTTTGATGGCATCATGGAAAACCACCGGGTAGCGAAGTGGCTTCCGCAGGCGGTGCCGAACGCCCGCGTGGTCAACCGTAACAGCAGCATGCTGGGAACTCTGTCGGCGGTAAAGGCTGGCGTCGGAATCGCGCCGCTGCCCACTACGCTGGGCGACGCGGAAGAGATATTGGTCCAGGTCCTTCCACCGGTGCCTGAATTGACGCGGAACTGGTTCCTGCTTTCACATCCGGACTTGCGCAAGACTCCGCGCGTCGCAGCATTCGTGGACCATGTGCTCAGCGACATTCCGGCATTGAAATCCGCGCTTATCGGGTAGGCGGCTTGTGGAGCCGACATCCCGCATCGCGACATGCGGGCGGAGGTCGGGGAAAAGCAGGTCCAGTCTTTGTTGCAGTGTCGAGCCGGTTCCAGGCTTCGGGGAGCGGCATTGGCGCAAACCGGATCATGCCGGTTTCACGCATCGGCGCTTCGCAAAGGCAATACTTCGTGGAACTTGCCGCTCGCGGTGAATTCGGGCGGTGCCTGGCTTTCTAGCACGGTGACATCATCCAAGCCGTTGTCGCGAAACACCCGTTTCACCGACTCGATGACGTCCTGGCAGACATCCCCTGCCGGTGCCTCGTCGGCCAGTTCGATACGCACCTCGAAATCCCTCTCGCCGGTCTGGACCAGCTGGACGCGCCGGGCGCGCTCGTGCTCCAGATCGAAGACGAGCGGCGACAGCGTTACCTCGTCCACGTGAACGAGTGTTGCTTCGCGCCCTTCCACCTGCAAACTGCGGAACGGCGACCCGCAGGGGCAGGGCTCCGTGTGGAAAAGAACACGGTCGCCGAGATCATACCGGATGAAGGGCTGAACCTCGTTGGCAAGCACCGTCAGCAACACTGTCGCCGACAACGTGCCATCGGGCACGGGCCGCATCGCCTCGTCGACGGCTTCGAGGATGACCCAGTCTTCGTTCACATGCTTCCGCCCGTGGCTGCACTCGAAGGAGAGCGCCAGGCACTCGGTACAGCCATAGGGATCGGCAATGCCGTATTTCAGCGAGGGGAAGGCCCGGCGAACCCGCTCGCGGAGATCGTCCGTGAGCGTCTCGCCCCCCAAAGTGAAGAGCGCAGGCTCGATCCGCAGCCGCCCGGCCTCCTTTTCCTGGACGAGGATGGCCAGCATGCTGGGATACGTCACGATCCAGGCGACGTTCGCGATCGCATTGAGTTTGTCAACGAGCCGATCGATCGGTTGCTCGGCCTCTATGAAGGTCACACCAAACCCCTTCGCCAGTGCCGGATTCAGCCGTTGCACCAATTTGTTGAATCCGTTTCCGGCGAAGTGACCATTCCCGCCGGTGATCGTTACCCTCGCGCCGAGCTTGCGGACGTCCCGAACAAGCTTCCTATGGTAGCGTTCGAAGCGCGCCAGCATGATGCCATAGGCATATTCCACGAACGACGAGGACAACACGATGACCGCCGGTTCCCCCGATGTTCCGGAGGTCTGGAAAACGGCAACGTCGTCGAGAGGCACGCCAACCTTTTCGATATCGCGGAGATGTTCGCGGGCCCTGTCGAGGGGAAGGGAACGGATTGTCAGCCAGTCGTCGAAGTCCCGCATGAGATCGGGCTTGCGGGTCACCGGCAAGTCGTGCAGCTTGACCTCGCTCGATGGCGGCACATCCGCATAAAGCCGGCGAAACAACGGCGAGTCGCGCCGCGCCTTTTCCACGAGACGCCGCAGGTTGCGGAGCTGCCTTGCTTCGATACGCTTGCGTCCGCCCCAGCCGGTCCAGAGCCCGCCGGCGAAATATCCCATTACTCCGGGAAGGCTTAAATGCATGGCTGCTGGCGATGCCGGTTCTTTTTCTTCAGTGCGAAGTCTTCACTCTGCCTCATGCCTGCCGCCCGCGCAAACCGTGAACACGCGCGACCGGGATTCTCTGTCTGCCCGGGTGAGCGGCTGGACGCCGGCATTCAGCATCGCGATCAGCGGGCGGAGGTTGCGGGCGGCTAGTCGCCCAGCGCGCCGATGGCCCGGGACATCATGGCGACGAATGCCTTTCGCTCATCCGCGGAGAAGCCGGCGAGCGCCTTTTTGTTGACCGCCATGGCGGCGGCCGTCGCGTCGTCCCGCAGGTCTCTTGCCTTTTGCGTCAGGCGGATAACCCGGGCGCGGCGGTCGTCGGGATTTTCCTGCCGGGCGATCAGGCCGTCGCGCTCCATGCGCTTGAGCGTGTTGGCCATGGTCGCCTGTTCGACATCGAGGCGCTGGACAAGTTCCTTCTGGGTCAGGCCGTCGCCATTCCACAGTTCCAGCAGGGTCATGAACTGCGCGGGCGCCAAGCCGAGCGGCCTGATCTTCTCGTGCAGCGCAATCGCGAAGAGCCGCGCCATGTGATTGGCGAGGTAACCCGCCGACTCGTCCTTTTTGAACTCCATGCCAAAAAGTATCATTGCATAGCAGGCTATTCAATTGCTATTTAGATAGCATGCTATTTAAATGGAGCCTGACATGACAAAACGAATTCACGCAATTTCCGGCGCGATCGCGCTTGCGATCATTCTCGCTTTCTGGACGTCGACCGTGGTCAGCGAGGCGTTCGGTTCGCCGCAACAGATCGCTGCGGTGAAGACGGCGGTCCTCTACGGGCTTGCTGTGCTGGTCCCGGCGATGGCGATCGCCGGCGGGTCCGGCTTTTCGCTCGGCGCGAAGTGGAAAAGCCCGGTCGTCCGGCGCAAGAAGGCGCGCATGAAGATCATCGCGGCGACGGGCATCCTTGTGCTGGTTCCGAGCGCAGTCTTCCTGGCAATGAAGGCGGGGCAGGGCGACTTCGATGCGGCGTTCATGACCGTGCAGGGCATCGAACTGATCGCGGGCGCCTCGAACATCTTGCTGCTCGGGCTGAACATGCGCGACGGGATGGCTATGCGCAGGCGGCCCGCATCGAAAGCGGCCTGAGCCGATTCAGGATCGCCACACCGTCTGTCGCATGGCCTCGCCGGCGACCATCGCGACCGACAAGGCGAGATTGATCGAGCGCGCGCCCTCGGCCATCGGGATGGTCAGGCGCGCGTCCGCCGTGTCGTGCACCGTGTCGGGCACCCCGGCGCTTTCGCGGCCGAACAGCAGGATGTCGCCGGGCCGGAACTCGTGCGCGGTGTAAGCGGTTTCCGCTTTCGTGGTGAGCAGGACAATGCGGTTGCCTTCCGCCGCGCGCCACGATTCGAAGTCCCGCCAGTTCAAATGGCGGCGCAGTGCCGCCGTCTCCAGATAGTCCATCCCGGCGCGTTTCAACGCCCGGTCGGAGAGATCGAAACCCGCCGGTTCGATAACGTGCACGAGCGCGCCGAGGCAGGCGGCGAGGCGAAGTATCGTGCCTGTATTCCCGGGTATGTCCGGCTGGTACAGGGCGATCTCGATGGTCGGATTACCTGTCATCGGGCGTCAGTTGCTGGCAGGAGTTACTGTTTGTTACCGATCCGCGCTTGTCGTAACAGGCCGGTCGGTATAAGAAGCAGGCGTCAACCGCAAGCCAAGGAGGCGACAATGGAAATCATTTGCATTCCAATGCGCGTCGCGCTCCCCACAGGCGATGTGCTGCGCCCATGGGCGATCAGCGTCTCACGCGCCTAGCCAGCCAGCGGTTCGAACACAGCCAATAATTCCTTCGTGACCGCCGGTTTTGGTATCCCCAGAACGGATTACGGTCATGACCATTTGCTTTGAGTTTCCTGTTTTCGCGTCCGAAATTCCGGTTTTACCGGAACCGGGCCCGCCACGCCGTATTGCGCCTCGCGGCGCCCTGTCTACTCGCCGATCCCCGATCGGACACCATATTGATATTGCCCCTCAAGAGGTTCGCCATGCTTTCGTGGTTTGAAAAACGTATCGATCCCTTTCCCGCCGAACAGCCCGAGCAGCCGCCTTCGACGCTGTTCGCCTTCTGCTGGCACTACACCAAGGGCATCTGGCCGTGGCTCGCCGTGACCTCGGTGCTGGTCGCGCTGGTTTCCGGCCTGCAGGTCGCGCTGTTCGCGTTTCTCGGCAACGTCGTCGACTGGCTGGCCCATGCCGACCGGGCGACCTTCCTTGCCGACGAGGGCTGGACGCTGTTCGGCATGGGTGTGGTGATCCTAGTGCTGCTGCCGGGGTTCAGCGTCCTGCACACGATCGTCATGCACCAGACGATCTTCGGCAATTACCCGATGGTGATCCGCTGGAAGGCGCACCGCTACCTGCTCGGCCAAAGCTTTTCCTTCTACCAGGACGAGTTCGCCGGCCGGGTGGCGACCAAGATGATGCAGACGGCGCTCGGCGTGCGCGAAAGCGTGGTCAAGATCCTTGATGTCTTCATCTATGTCGCGGTCTATTTCGCCGGCGCGCTGCTGCTCGTCGGCACGCTCGATGTCTGGATGATGATCCCGTTCGTGGCCTGGCTGGTGGTCTATGTCGGGCTGCTCCGGTATTTCCTGCCGAAGATGCGGGCGATATCGGAAGTGCAGTCGAATGCACGCTCGACCATGACCGGCCGTATCGTCGACAGCTACACCAACATCATGACGGTCAAGCTGTTCGCGCATTCCGGACGCGAGGAACGCTATGCGCGCGAGGCGATGGACGACTTCCTGCAGACCGTGCATCCGCAGATGCGCTACGTCACCATGCTGAATACCGGGCTCGACATGTCGAACTCGCTGCTGCTGTTTTCGGTCGGCGCCGTCGGCATCGCCTCTTGGCTGGCCGGTTCGGCCTCCGTCGGCGCGATCGCCGTGGCGGTCGGGCTGGTGCTGCGGCTGGAAGGCATGGCCCACTGGGTGATGTGGGAACTGGCCGGCCTGTTCGAGAATATCGGCATGGCCGAGGACGGCATGGGCACGCTCGCGCGGCCGCGCACCGTGCAGGACAAGCCGGGCGCGACGCCGCTCTCCGTCAAGGAAGGCCGGATCGCCTTCGAGCATATCCGCTTCCACTACGGCAAGGAGGGCGGCGTGATCGAGGATCTGAGCCTGATCGTCCGGCCGGGCGAGAAGGTCGGCCTCGTCGGGCGCTCGGGCGCCGGCAAGTCGACGCTGATGAACGTGCTGTTGCGCCTCTACGACCTGGAGGGCGGGCGGATCCTGATCGACGGCCAGAACATCGTCGACGTGACGCAGGATTCGCTGCGCTCGCAGATCGGCGTCGTGACGCAGGACACCTCGCTGCTGCACCGTTCCGTGCGCGACAACATCGCCTACGGCAAGCCGGACGCGACAGAGGAAGACATCGTCGCCGCGGCCAAGCGGGCCAATGCGCATGACTACATTCTCGGCCTTGTCGATCCGCAGGGACGCACCGGCTACGACGCCCATGTCGGCGAGCGCGGCGTCAAGCTGTCCGGCGGCCAGCGCCAGCGCATCGCGATCGCGCGCGTCTTCCTGAAGAACGCGCCGATCCTTGTGCTCGACGAGGCGACCTCGGCGCTCGACTCGGAAGTCGAGGCGGCGATCCAGGAGAACCTGTACGCGCTGATGGAGGGCAAGACCGTGATCGCCATCGCGCACCGTTTGTCGACGATCTCCAGCCTCGACCGGCTGGTGGTTCTCGACAAGGGCGCAATCGTCGAGGAAGGCACGCATGACGAACTCGCCAAGTCGGACGGTCTCTACGCCCAATTGTGGGCGCGGCAGTCCGGCGGCTTCATCGATGCCGGAGAGGCGGTTGCTGCAGAATGAGTAATCGCTACAGGCCGGGCCAGGAACCGGAATCGCGCTATCGCAACATGGACCACCCGGTGTGGAACCGGGTGGAACGCTTCGTCGAGCCGTTTTCGGACACCGACCGCGAACTGCTGCCGCAAACGGCCTGGGGCTTCATCCTGTACTTCGCCAGGCAGGCGCGCTGGCCGTTCATCATCCTGCTGGTCGTCGGCGGACTGGTCGGTGGCGTCGATGCGGCGCTATACTGGTCGGTCGGCTGGCTGATCGACATACTCGACAGTTCCTCGCCGGCGACGCTGATCCGGGATCACTGGCACGAACTCGCGGGGCTGGCGCTGCTGCTGCTGGTCGTGCGCGCGGTGGTGATGATCGGCGCCGCGGTGATCGAACAGCAGGTGATCGTGCCGCGTTTCTACACGATGATCCGCTGGCAGTCGTTCCGCCGCGTCATCGAGCAGCCCTACACCTTCTACCAGAACGATTTCGCGGGCAGGATCGCCACCAAGATCATGCAGGCGGGCGAATCGACGGGGGACTTCATCGTCACCTCGCTGCAGGCGCTGTGGTCGTTCCTGACCTTCGTCATCCTGGCCGGCTCGATCCTGACGACGCTCGACTGGCGCATGGGCGTCGTGGTCGCGGTCTGGGGTTTCGGTTATGCCGGGATCATCCGCTTCCTGCTGCCACGGCTGCGCCGGGCGGGCCGGGAGAACGCCAACGAGCGCGCCGTCCTGAACGGCCGCATGGTCGACATCTTCACCAACATACTTTCGGTGAAGCTGTTCGACAGCGGGCAGCGCGAGCATGGCGGCATACGAGACGCGCTGACCAACTACCTGAGCGCGGTGACGCGCCTGACCCGCATGATAACGACCGTGCGCGCCTCGGTGGCGCTGCTCAACGGCTTCATGATGACGGCGGTCGGCGCACTGGCGGTACTGTCTTGGACGAACGGGGCGATTTCCACCGGCGCCATCGCGGCGACGATGGGGCTCGTCTTTCGGCTCAACCAGATGTCCGGCTGGATGATGTTCAACATCAACGGGCTGATCCGCGCCTATTCGACGGTGCAGGACGCCACCGAGACGATTTCGGTGGTGCCGGCGATTCGCGACAAGCCGGACGCGATCGACCTCCCGCGCTCGTCCGGCCATCTCCGTTTCGAGGAAGTGGTGTTTCACTACGGGAAGAAATCCGGCGAGCTTTTCAACGGTCTGACGGTGGATATCCAGCCGGGCGAGAAGGTCGGGCTGGTCGGGCCGTCGGGCGCCGGCAAGTCGACATTCGTCAACCTGCTGCTACGGCTGTTCGACGTCGAGGACGGGCGCATTCTCGTCGACGGCCACGATATTCGCGATGTCACGCAGGCGTCGTTGCGCGACCAGTTCGGCGTGGTCAGCCAGGAGCCGTCGCTGATGCATCGCTCGCTGCGCGACAACATCGCCTATGGCCGGCCGGGCGCCAGCGAACAACAGATCGTCGAGGCGGCGAAAAAGGCGCATGCGCACGAGTTCATCACCGGCGTCGAGGACCAGAAAGGAAGGCGCGGCTACGATGCCCATGTCGGCGAGCGCGGCATCAAACTGTCCGGCGGGCAACGCCAGCGCGTGGCAATTGCCCGCGTCATGCTGAAGGATGCGCCGGTGCTGATCCTCGACGAGGCGACCTCGGCGCTCGACTCCGACATCGAGGCGGCGATCCAGGAAAACCTGCAGGGACTGATGACCGGAAAAACGGTGGTCGCGATCGCTCACAGGTTGTCCACAATCGCGGCGATGGACCGCCTGATCGTCATGGACAAGGGCCGGATTGTCGAAATGGGCAAACATGCCGAGCTCATCAAGAAGCCAGACGGGCTTTACGCGCGCCTGTGGGCCCGCCAGTCCGGCGGATTCCTCGCCCTTGGGGAAGCCGCGGAATAGGGTTTCGGCGCGGCAACATTCCTGCGCGACATGTTGCCATCATTCCTTGGTCGAGGCTGGACAAGCGGCTTTATCCGAAATATTGGATCGCGGGGACGCGGCTACGGGCGCGGGCGACTCATGCGCCCGCCGGACCGTTTGCCGTCACAGTGACTGTACCTGAAAGGAAGGCTCCTGTGAGCGAACAAACAATCACCTCCGACGAACCGACACGCCGCGATTTCATATTCATCGCCACGGGCATGCTCGGTGTCGTCGGCGCGGCGGGCCTGGCCTGGCCGTTCATCGACCAGATGCAGCCGGACGCTGCCGTTCGCGCCGCCGGCGAACCGGTCGAGATCGATATTTCCAGCATCGAGCCGGGCGCCGTCATCATTGTGACCTGGCGCGGCAAGCCGTATTTCGTGCGCCGCCTGACCGAGGAAGAAATCGGCGCCGCGGACGAACTGACCGCTGGCGACATGAAGGACTGGCAGCCGGCCGCCGAGCGCATCGACAGCGTCGAAGGCCAGGATGACGCCGGCTGGATCGTCGTCTCCGCCAACTGCACACATCTGGGCTGCATTCCCAAGACCGTCGAAAACGCGCCGGAAGGCTGGGCCTGCCCGTGCCACGGCTCGGTCTTCGACATGACCGGCCGCATCCTGCGCGGTCCTGCCGCGATCAACCTGCCGCGTCCGCCGCACGTGTTCGCGAGCGAGACCACCCTTATCATCGGCACTGACACCGCAGAGGCCTGAGCATGAGCAATCTCGAACATCACGGCACCTACACGCCGACCTCCGGCATCGGCAAATGGATCGATGCACGCATGCCGCTGCCGCGGCTCATGTATGATTCCTTCGTCGCCTACCCGGTGCCGCGTAACCTGAACTACGCCTACACCTTCGGCGGCATCCTCTCGTTGATGCTGATTTCGCAGATCCTCACGGGCGTGGTGCTGGCGATGCACTATGCCTCGTCCACCGGTCTCGCCTTCGGCAGCGTGGAAAGCATCATGCGCGACGTCAATTCCGGTTGGCTCATCCGCTACATGCACTCCAACGGTGCGTCGTTCTTCTTCATCGCGGTCTACCTGCACATCTTCCGGGGCATGTATTACGGCTCCTACAAGGCACCGCGCGAACTGCTGTGGATCCTCGGCTGCATCATCTACCTGCTGATGATGGCGACCGGCTTCATGGGATACGTGCTGCCCTGGGGCCAGATGTCCTTCTGGGGCGCGACCGTGATCACCGGCTTCTTCACCGCATTCCCGGTGATCGGCGAGTGGGTGCAGCAGCTTCTGCTGGGCGGTTATGCCGTCGACAATCCGACGCTCAACCGCTTCTTCTCGCTGCACTACCTGCTGCCGTTCATGATCGCCGGCGTCGTGGTGCTGCACGTCTGGGCGCTGCATGTGACCGGGCAGACGAACCCGACGGGCATCGAGGTCAAGAAGAAGACCGACACCGTGGCCTTCACGCCCTACGCGACGATCAAGGACGCGTTCGCGATGATGGTGTTCTTCGTGGTGTTCGCCTACTTCATCTTCTACATCCCCAACTACCTCGGCCACCCCGACAACTACATCGAGGCCAACCCGCTGGTGACGCCTGCACACATCGTGCCGGAATGGTACTACCTGCCGTTCTACGCGATCCTGCGCGCCATCACCTTCAACATCGGGCCGATCGACTCCAAGCTCGGCGGCGTGCTGGCGATGTTCGGCTCGATCGCCGTTCTGTTCTTCCTTCCGTGGCTCGACACCTCGAAGGTCCGTTCCGCCGTCTACCGCCCCTGGTACAAGCTGTTCTTCTGGCTCTTCGTCGCCGATGCGGTGCTGCTGGGTTGGCTCGGCGCGAAACCGGCGGAAGGCGTCTACACGGTGCTCGCCCAGATCGGCACGGCATACTACTTCGGCTTCTTCCTGATCATCCTGCCGCTTCTTGGCCTGATCGAAACGCCGCGCCGCCTGCCGAACTCGATCACCGAGGCCGTGCTGGAGAAAAACCGGGCTTCCGACGGAGCCCAGCAGGTTTCCGGCAGCGCCACGGCTTCGCCGGAAAAGAGGGGTTGAGGCGTCAAGCCCAAACACACGGGAAAAGATCAATGAAAAACATCATTGCCACGATCGGCGCCGCGGCCCTTGCCCTGACGGTTATCATCCCCGGCGCTTTTGCCGCCGAGGAGGGAGAAGCGCACACGGTGCATTATCCGATCCACAAGCCGATCGAGCAGGACTGGAGCTTTGCCGGCCCGTTCGGCACCTACGACAAGGCGCAGCTGCAGCGCGGCCTGAAGGTCTACGCCAATGTGTGCTCGGCCTGCCATTCGCTCAAGCTCGTGTCATTCCGGACGCTCGAAGAGCTCGGCTATTCGGAAGAGCAGGTGAAGGCGTTTGCCGCCAATTACGAGGTGGAAGACGGCCCGAACCAGGATGGCGACATGTTCACCCGCACCGCGATTCCGTCAGACTACTTCCCGAGCCCGTACGAGAACGACAAGCAGGCGGCCGCCGCCAATAACGGCGCCGTGCCGCCGGACTTCTCGCTGATCGCCAAGGCGCGCGGCGTCGAGCGCGGCTTCCCGCTGTTCGTGTTCGACATCTTTACCCAGTATGCCGAAGGCGGCCCGGACTACATCTATTCCCTGCTGACCGGTTACGGCGAGGAGCCGCCGGCACATCTCGAAGTGCAGGACGGCCTCCACTACAACCCGTACTTCCTGAATGGTGCCGCGCTTGCCATGGCGCCGCCGCTCTACGGCGATGACGTCGAGTTCGATGACGGAACGCCGGCGACCATCGAGCAGGAAGCACGCGACGTCGCGGCGTTCCTGATGTGGGCGGCCGAGCCGCACCTGGTCGAGCGCAAGGAAATGGGCTTTCGGGTCATGATCTTCCTCGTGCTGTTCTCGGTGTTCCTCTACATCGCCAAGAAACAGGTCTGGTCGCGCGTCGAGCATTGATCGGGCGGCTGAAGCGAAAGACCACTGAAAGGGCGCGTCAGCGCCCTTTTCTTTTGATACCCATGGGGACATGATCCGCACCGTTTGCGGCACGGCAAGGAAACACAGATGACATTGCGCGAAAATCTCGAAGCGGCCATCCGCACCATCCCGGACTATCCGAAACCGGGCGTCATGTTCCGGGACATCACGACACTCCTCGGCGATGCGCGGGCCTTCCGCCGCTCGATCGACGAACTGGTGCATCCCTATGCCGGCACCAAGATCGACAAGATCGCCGGTGTCGAGGCGCGTGGATTCATCCTCGGCGGGGCGATGTCGCACCAGCTGTCGGCCGGCTTCGTGCCGATCCGCAAGAAGGGCAAGCTGCCGCACGAGACGGTGCGCGTCGCCTACAGCCTGGAATATGGCGTCGACGAGATGGAGATGCACAAGGATGCGGTGAAGACCGGGGAACGCGTCATCCTGGTCGATGACCTGATTGCGACCGGCGGCACCGCAGAGGGCGCCGTCAGGCTGCTGCAGCAGATGGGCGCCGAAGTCGTCGCCGCCTGTTTCGTCATCGACCTGCCGGATCTCGGCGGCCGCAAGAAGATCGAGGCCCTCGGCGTTCCCGTGCGCACGCTGGTCGAGTTCGAAGGCGACTGACGCGCGCCGCCGATGGAAAGAGTTCTCTCGATCACAAGCACGAACGATCTTGCCGCGCTGATATTCTTTCTCAGCGCCTGGCTGGCCTTCGAAGCGGTGGTCGACTACACGCCCTTGCGTTTCAGAAGCCTCTCGGGGCTGATGGCGCAGCGGCGGCGCGAATGGATGCTGACGCTTGCCGAGCGCGATCTGCGCATGATCGACACGGCGATCGTCGCGGGACTGCAGCAGGGATCAGCCTATTTCGGGACGGCGTCGATCCTGGCGATCGGCGGCTGCTTCGCGCTGTTCGGCTCCACCGACGCGGTGCTGCAGATCTACCGGGACATACCGTTCGTCGAACCGATACCGCGCGGGGCCTTCGAGCTGAAGGTGTTCGGCCTGACCACGATCTGCGTCTACGGGTTTTTCAAGTTCGGCTGGGCATACCGGCTGTTCAACTATTGCTCGATCCTGATCGGCGGGGTGCGGCACGTGCAGGACGCCCCGCTCGAGGAACGCAAGGCCGCGGCGCTCAGGGCGGCGGAGATGAACATCATCGCCAGCCGGCACTTCACCGCCGGCATGCGGGCGATCTTCTTCGCCCTTGCCTATATCGGCTGGTTTGTCGGACCGCCGGTGCTGATCGGCTCCACCGTATTCGTCGTTCTCGTTTTGACAAGACGGCAGTATTTTTCCAATGCGCGCAAGATCCTGATCGAGTGAGCGATGCAGCCGCGATGAGGGGAGAAACGCCATGACCTCCTGGATTGCCGGTACGTCCTATGCTGCGGCGCTCGACGCGACGTCGCGCGCGTTGCTCGAACCGCTGACGCCGCGCCTGATCAAGGAAGGCACCGTGCTGTTCCGGCCGGGCGACTCGCCCTTCGGCTTCGTGCTGACGATCTCCGGACGCATCAATGTCTATCTCAACAGCCGCACAGGCCGGGAGCTTCTGCTCTACTCGATCGATCCGGGCGAAACCTGCGTGCAGACGACGCTTGGCCTGCTCGGGTCGCAGCCTTACAGCGGCGAGGCGATCACCGAGTCCGACGTCGTCGCGGTTGTGGTGCCGCCGGAGACATTCGACCGGCTGCTTATGCAGTCGGACGATTTTCGCCGTTTCGTGTTCAGGGCGTTCGCCGACCGGCTTGGCGAAATGACCAACCTGCTGGAGATGGTCGCCTTCGTGAAGGTGGAGCGGCGCCTGGCGCAATGGCTGCTCGCCCAGGCAGGCGAGGAGGGGGGCGTCAAGGCAACACATGCGGAGATCGCTTCGGCGATCGGCTCGGCGCGGGAAGTCATCTCCCGCCGGCTGGAGGCGCTGTCCAGCCGCGGTATCGTCTCGCTGGAACGCGGTGCGGTCCAAATCGAATCCGAAAGCGGTTTGCGGCAGATCGCCGACGACCGCGCCGAGTGAGTTTCTGCCGGTTTCGGTGACATGGTCACTGAAGCCGTTGCCGCAATCTGATTTGCTGTTCTCACCGAAAAACCATCGAGAGGACCAAAAAATGTTCAAGAACAATGTGGGCGGCGTCGACCGCGCGATCCGCGGAATCGTGGGCATCATCCTGCTCGCGCTCTATTTCATGGGCACGGTGGCCGGTGTGTGGGGCTGGGTCGCGCTGATTGCCGGCATCGTGCTTCTGGCGACGGCCGTCCTGGGCTGGTGCCCGCCTTACTCGCTGTTTGGCATCAATACCTGCCGCACCAAACAGGCCTGATCCGGCCTCAGTGACCGCCGCCGCCGGCCACGGCGTGCCATGCAATCAGCAGCACGCAGATCGTGGCTGCGGCGATGCCCCAATAGCGGAAGCGGCGAAGCATGGCGTCGTCGCTTCTCCTGCCGATGGCGAACAGCGACAGGTTCACGAGGGCGAAGACTGTCAGCGTGACCATGCTGGTCATTTCGGCCAGCCGGACAAGCGGAAAGAACAGGGTCAAGACGATAATCGCCGCCGCGACCAGCAAGGTGGCGCGGATCGGGGTCCTGCGGCGGGGATGAACATCGCCGAGCCATTTGGGTAAAAGGCCCTCATTGGCCATGCCGTAAAAGACCCGCGCCGCCATGACCATCTGGATGAGAATGCCGTTGACCATGGCCAGCGCCGAAACAGCCGCGACCGGACGGCCGTCCAGTCCGGAAACCTGCGTGAACAGCATCGACATCGGCGCGGACGAGCCGGCGATTGCAGCGCGGTCGGGCGCCAGCACCGAAACGACCGAGACGGCGACGTAGATCAGCACGGTGATCGCCAGCGTCCAGGCGATGGCGCGCGGCGCGGTGCGTCTCGGATTGCGGGTTTCTTCCGCCATGTTCTCGATGTCCTCGAAGCCGATGAAGGCAAAGAAGGCGAGTACCGTGGCGGCAAGCACCCCGGCGGCGCTGACCGGCCCCAGCACGATGCCGGTCCGGGGCAGCTCTGCCAGCGCCTCGACGATCAGCGGTGTCCCGAACATGACGGTGACGGCGAGCACGCCGGTCTCGGCGAGCGTGATGACGGCGGCGAACAGGACACTTTCCAGCACGCCCCAGCAGGCAACGGCGGTCAGCAGGACGATGACCGAGACGGCAAGGACCTTCGGCGGCAACGGCACGAAGATGCTCGCATAGCCGGCAAAGGCGAGCGCGATGACGGCGCTGGAGATGATCCCGGTCACGGAGACGCCAAGGCCGGCGATTTTTCCGGCAAGGGGGCCGAGCCCGACATTGACGAACACCGCCTCGCCCCCGGCACGGGGAAAGACGCGTACCAGCAGCGCATAGGAGAGGCCGGTCATGCCGGCGATGACGCCCGCGAGAACGAAGCTGACCGGCGCCGCGTTACCGGCCAGGCGCAACACCTCGCCGATCAGCGCGAAAATGCCGGCGCCGACCGTGACGCCGACGCCGTAGAAGACGAGCAGCGGCAGGGACAACACCCTGCGCAGTTTTTCCGGTGTCGGCTGCGGCTGGTCCATCGGCAAAGAAAAGCCCGCGCGGCATGCGCGGGCCTTGTTCTGGATCAAGGGCGGCGAAACGTCAAACGTTGAACTTGAACAGCATCACGTCGCCGTCGTGGACGACATAGCTATCTTGTAGTTTAGACCTTATTGCGAGTTTAGTATATAGTTCACATGTTAATAAGTGGTTTTGACTGTTTTTGAATTTCTGTTATAGTTTTCTTGTTTCTTGGAGGGTGAGATGCGCAGGCTTACACTTTCTCTTCTATGTGTCTTGGTCTCGTCAAATGCTATTGCATGTGAGGCCCCTTCGGGTGCTCAGGTCAAAGATCGACCATATCTTATATTGAGGGATTTAAGCTGCGGAAAGGCCAGTCAATGCTATCTAGATATAACAGATAAGAAACGGCATTCGATCAACCGCGGTAGTTATCGCGTTTACTACATTCCTCAGAATGATAATGGTAAGCGAAATGGATTTGTACTAGGTCAGTATATCTATCCTGAAATGTCACTTAATAATGATGCTTTGTATGTGAAAAGGGATGTTATTACGTTTTCTTGCAAATCTTATCGCTCTAATCAGACTCATACTATTCGCACAGAGGTCGAAAAAATCGTCTCATATAAAAGATATGACCGATATCACAGATATGGGTCGCCGATTGAGGGAGAAGACTACGAGTTTTTTATAAACGAACTTCATGTGAAATATGACGATGGATTCAGTTGTGTTGCGAGTGGTGAAGGGGAAAGACGAGAACGCTTTCTCTTTGATCGCCGGGATAAGTTGCCCACGATTTTTCGAACAATAGCAAACAGGCTTTCAGGCAAGGATGAGGGAGGTTCTGCTCTTGCTGGAGAGGAGCCCAAGCGCGAGGTTTTTGTTCGGCCGATACAGTTTGACCAGCAAGGGCGCGGTTGTGTGTCTTTTAATCTCAACGGGTCTGTAAAGGACGAAATTAAACTCCAGATTGACTATCTAGAGAACGAGCTTCCGAGAGGAAAGCGTAACGATATTCAACGCATTGTCTTTTTTGTTGAAGAAAATTAACCTAATATTTACCACAATTCGATTGGCTTAAGAGCGGTGATTAATGGGAAACGCGAAGCCGCCAGATACCGGTAATGATAACACCGGCGAGGACGAACAGGGCCTGGTTGACGACTTCGCTAGAATTGGGCGAGTAATTGGTTTGGCAATCAGATGGTGGACGGTCCCGGTATCTTCAGCACCGGTAATGAATGAGCCGCTAGAGGTGCGAAATACATTTCGGATCTCCGCTTTGGCGATTATCGTGGCGTTAGTTTTCAGTATCCGTCCGGACTTGGTCGGAAGTGTTAGCTCGATATTTTTGGGCCTGCTTCTCGCAGCGCTTGTATCATTTGGGTCTAATCTACTTTTGTCCTACAATATAAAACTAAGCGAATCTCACATACTTGTGAGTTATGCGTACCTTATAATTGTATTGTTTTTATTTATATGCTTTGAATCAATTGTAAGCCTTAATATATTATATGTACCAGACGTCGTGTCCTATTATTTTGATGAAAAAATGTGTGGAGTGCGTTCGGTTTCAAATTGCAGTGAGTACAGGGCGTTTGTCGCATTTGTGTACACGATTGTTGTTTCTTATCCGGTGCTAATAATAAAGTCAGCTTTGCTGGATCGGAATATTATAGGCCTTAAAAGCATGTTCACCGGTGCGGTCATACTGTCTCTTTTTATTTTTTTTACAGGTCTGATATATATCGTGCCGGAATCGCTAATAAATTCTCTCACACGTTGAACTTGAACAGCATCACGTCGCCGTCGTGGACGACGTATTCCTTGCCTTCGTCGCGCGCCTTGCCGGCGTCCTTGGCCGCGACCTCGCCGCCAAGCGACACGTAGTCGTCATAGGCGATGGTCTGGGCGCGGATGAAGCCCTTCTCGAAATCGGTGTGGATGACACCGGCCGCCTGCGGCGCCTTGGAGCCCTTGCGCACGGTCCATGCGCGGGTTTCCTTCGGGCCGGCGGTAAAGAAGGTGATCAGGTTCAAAAGGCCGTAGCCTTCGCGGATCAGCCGGTCGAGGCCCGGCTCCTCCAGGCCCATCGCCTCCATGTATTCGCGCGCTTCGGCATCTTCGAGCTGGGCGATTTCCGCTTCGATCGCCGCGGAGATGATGACGGTGCGGGCACCCTGGGCCTGCGCCATCGCATCGACGGCGCGGGAGTAGTCGTTGCCGGTGGCGACGTCAGCTTCGGCGACGTTGCACACATAGAGCACCGGCTTGGAGGTCAGCAGGTTGAGGCTTTTCAGGATGGCGAGATCCTCGGCGGCGATGCCGTCGAGCATGACGCGGACAGGCTTCGAATCCTGCAGCAGCGCCAGCGCCTGTTCCATGACGGGCAGGATGGTGGTCGCTTCCTTGTCCTTGCCGGTGGCGCGCTTGCGGATCTGGACGATGCGGCGCTCCAGGCTGTCAAGGTCGGCCAGCATCAGTTCCGTCTCGACGGTCTCGGCGTCGGACACCGGGTCGATGCGGCCCTCGACATGGGTGATGTCGTCATCCTCGAAGCAGCGCAGCACATGCACGATGGCGTCGACCTCGCGGATATTGGCGAGGAACTGGTTGCCGAGGCCTTCGCCCTTCGAGGCGCCGCGCACAAGGCCGGCGATGTCGACGAAGTTGATGCGGGTCGGGATGATCTCCTTCGAACCGGCCGACCTGGCGATCTTCGCCAGCCGCTCGTCCGGCACGGCAACCTCGCCGGTATTCGGCTCGATGGTGCAGAAGGGATAGTTTGCAGCCTGCGCGGCCGCGGTCCTGGTCAGCGCGTTGAAGAGCGTCGACTTGCCGACATTGGGCAGGCCGACAATGCCGCATTTGAAACCCATCAGGTCAGTCCTTTTTTCCGAAAAGCTTGTTCAGCATGTCCGCCATCGGTCCGGTCGGCTTGACCTGCGGGCCGTCCTGGCGCGCCTGGCGAACATGGCTCTGTTTCCTCGTTTCGGCGGGTTTCCTTTCCGCCGTTTTTTTCTTCGCTGCGGCCATGCCGGTTTCTCCCATCGCGAGCGCGATCTTGTTCATGAAACCGGCATCGTCACCCTTGACGAGCAGGCCGGCCTGGTCCGCGATTTCAGCCAGCATGCGGTCGAGCCAGTCTTGATCCGCCCTGGCGAAATCGCCGAGGACGTGGGAATGCACGCGTTCCTTGGCGCCGGGATGGCCGATGCCGAGGCGGACGCGGCGGTAGTCCTTGCCGCAGTGGGCGTCGATCGACTTGATGCCGTTGTGACCGCCCGAGCCGCCGCCGGTCTTGATGCGCAGCTTGCCGGGCGGCAGGTCGAGTTCGTCATAGAAGACGATCAGCGCGTCGGTCCCGAGCTTGTAGAACCGCAATGCCTCGCCAACGGCCTGACCGGAATTGTTCATGAAGGTTTGCGGCTTGATGACCAGCACCTTCTCGTCGCCGATGCGGCCTTCGGCGATCTCGGCGTTGAACTTCTTTTGCCAGGGTCCGAACGACGAATGGCGGCGAACGATCTCGTCCGCCGCCATGAAGCCGATATTGTGCCTGTTGTTGGCGTATTTCGCGCCGGGATTGCCAAGGCCTGCGATGACAAGCATGGATCAACCGTCTCCGATACGCCGGACGGCGGGTGTTATTCCTCCCCGCCTTCCTCTTCTTCTTTCTCTTCACCGATGACTTCGGTCTCAGGCGCTTCTTCTTCCGCCTCTTCGCTCTTCAGGCCGGCAGGTGCGGCAATCGTGGCGATGGTGAAGTCGCGGTCGGTGATCGTCGGATGGACGTTCTTCGGCAGCTCGATCGAGGAAATCTTGATCGCGTCGCCCAGTTCGAGGCCTTCCAGATTGGCCGTGAAGTATTCCGGAATGTCTCCGGCCGGGCAGTGGACCTCGACTTCGTGGCGAACCGTGTTGAGCACGCCGCCCTTCTTGATGCCCGGGCATGTCTCTTCATTGATGAAGTGGACCGGAATGTTCACCGTCACCTGGGTCTTGGCCGACACGCGGAGGAAATCGACATGGATGACGAAATCCTTGACCGGATCGAGGTCATAGGACTTCGGAAGCACACGGTGCTTCTTGCCGTCGAGTTCAATGTCGGCAACGGTGGTCATGAAACCGCCGTTGTGGATCTTCAGCGTCACCTCTTTCGAGGGGAGGGTGATGGAGACCGGGGGCTGGTTGTCACCATAGATGACAGCCGGGATGTTACCGTTGCGCCGAATTGCCCGGGCGGACCCCTTACCGACCCGTTCGCGCGCCTCGGCCTTGAGCACGTAACCTTCGCTCATGGCGTTTCCTTTCGAGGACGTAATATGGAGTGTTTTGCTGTTCCCAGAAAAACCAAAGCCGGTCGCCCGGCTTCGCCGCGCTGCCTCCAAGGGTGTCTGCGCGGATGCGCGTGCCTATAGCGCAAGAGGCCGGCACGCGCAAGTTTCGTTGCTTCGCCGCCTAGCGGAAGTCCGCGCTTGCCTGTCCCCAAAGGCAACGGGGGTAGAACGGGTAGGTCGTGGTGGCGAAATAAACGAACTTGCCATCGAGCGTGTCGCCATTGCACCGGTCGAGCTTGCCCGAGCCTCCGGTGTATTCCCAGTCCTCGACATAGGTGCCGTCATAGCGTCCGCCGGGGCCGTTCGGGCGGGTGCCCTTCTTCAATGACCAGCCGGATTTCGCCTGCTTGCCGACATAGTGGATTTCAAAGCCGTCCGCCGCGTAACCGACCAGCGTACCCTTGACCGTCTTCAGATAGCCGCTCGGGACGCCGTGGTAGTGATAGAGGCCGCGCTCGTCGACATGGGCGTTGCTGGAATCCATACCGAGTTGCTTCCTGGCGCCGATGCCCTCGAGGTTCCAGCCGGACGAGCGGTCGCGGCTATGCTTGCGCGGCGAACCCGGGTCCCAGTAGTCGGCGGTGGCCGGCCGGATGGCGACGCCGTTCAGCGCCACGCCAACCGACCCCTTGTATGCGCGCGGCGAGCCCGATTTCGCCGGATTCTGCGTGACGCAATAGCGGGCGCGCTGGGCGCGCATGGCGTGTGGATTGCCCTTGTTGGGAAATTTCCCGGTGCTGTGGTTCGGCAGGCCGTTCGTGGAGATACAGATCCGGCCGTTGGCCTTCTCGATCGAGACCTGGTTGCTGGCGGCCTGTCCCGCCGCGGGCGCCGATACCGTAACCGTTGCCGCAAGCAATGCAGGAAAAACTCGTTTCATGTGCCCCACTCCCATCGTTCGAGGTTTCGTCACCCCCGTGACACTTCCGACGATAGAAAAACGGTGCGGGCGATTCAACTTAAGGTATGTGAAATCTGTGGGTCGCGGCGGACGGTTGTGAAAGGTGACACGCGGCCGTCACATGGGATAGCGATAGGCACGCGGCGACAGGAAATCCCATGACCGGCACAGTTCAGGACAGCGGGCCGTTGGCCAACGAGAAAGAGGCGGCGTCCGCCTTCGCGCGCATCGGGCTGCTCTCCTTCGGCGGGCCCGCGGCCCAGATCGGCGTGATGCACCGCATTCTCGTCGAGGAGAAGAAGTGGCTGAGCGAAGCGCAGTTCCTGCATGCGCTGAATTTCTGCATGCTTTTGCCCGGCCCGGAAGCGATGCAACTCGCCACCTATGCCGGCTGGCTGTTGCACGGCGTGCGCGGCGGGCTGGTCGCGGGACTGCTGTTCATCGTGCCGGGGTTGGCGATGATGCTGGCGCTTTCGGCAGTCTATGTCGCCTATGGCGAGGTGCCTGCGGTCGCCGGCCTGCTTTACGGGCTGAAGGCGGCGGTGCTGGCTGTCGTCGCCGGGGCGCTGGTCAAGGTGTCGAAGAAGGCGCTGAAGGGCGGCGCGATGCTGGCGGTCGGCATTGCCGCCTTTGTCGCGATCGCGCTGCTGAAAGCGCCGTTTCCGCTGATCGTGATCGGCGCCGGCCTGACCGGCATCGTGCTGGCGCGCATTGCGCCGGGGACGCTGCGCGCGGGGCTTGGCGCCGATGATGGTGAGAATGTGCTGCCCGCGCGCGTCAGCCGCGGCGCAGCGCTTCGAACGACGGCGATATGGATCGCGGTGTGGCTGGTGCCGCTCGCCGTTCTGGTGGCGGCGTTCGGGCGCGGCCACGTGTTCGCCGATGCGGCGCTGTTCTTCTCCAAGACGGCGGTCGTCACATTCGGCGGCGCCTATGCCGTGCTCGTCTATGTCGGCCAGCAGGCGGTGGAGCATTACGGCTGGCTGAAGCCGGACGAGATGCTGGCGGGCCTCGGGCTTGCCGAAACCACGCTCGGGCCGCTCGTTCTCGTTCTGGTTTTCGTCGGCTATCTCGCCGGCGGCCTGGCCGGGGGGCTGATCGCCGCCTTCTTCACCTTTGCGCCGTGTTTCCTGTGGATCTTCGCCGGCGCGCCCCATGTCGAGCGGCTGCGGCATGTGCGCTGGCTGGCGGCGGGCCTGTCGACGATCACGGCGGCGGTCGTCGGGGTGATCGCCAACCTAGCGCTATGGTTCGGGCTGCATGTGCTGTTCGGCGCCTATCCGGAAACGCGGCTCGGGCCGTTTCATCTGCCGCGGCCGGACTGGGCAGGGCTCGACGTCGCCTCGCTCGTCATCGCGCTTGGCGCGGGCGTGGCGCTGATCCGCTTCGGGGCGAACATGGTGGCCGTCCTGGCGGCGGCGGCGCTTGCCGGCCTGGCCGTGCAGGCACTCACCTGATCAGTCGAACAGGGAGGAGACGGACTGCTCGTGCGAGGTGCGGGCGATGGCTTCGCCGATCAGTTCGGTGATCGACAGGACGCGGATATTGGGCGCGGAATCGACGGATGCGGTCGGCTGGATGGAATCCGTGATGACGAGTTCCGTCAGTTTGGAATCCATGATGCGGTTGACCGCGCCGCCGGACAGCACGCCGTGGGTGATGTAGGCGGTGACGCTTTTCGCGCCCTTGTCGAGCAGCGCCTCGGCGGCGTTGCACAGCGTGCCGCCGGAATCGATGATGTCGTCGATCAGGAAGCAATCCTTGCCCTTGATCTCGCCGATCACGTTCATCACCTCGGATTCGCCGGGCTTTTCGCGGCGCTTGTCGACGATGGCGAGCAGCGTGTCGTTAAGCCGTTTCGACAGGGCGCGGGCGCGCACCACGCCGCCGACGTCCGGGGAAACGACGATCACGCTGGACAGGTCCTTGTAGCGGGCGCGGATGTCGCGTGCCATGACCGGGACGGCGTAGAGGTTGTCGGTCGGAATGTCGAAGAAGCCCTGGATCTGGCCGGCATGCAGGTCGAGCGTCAAGACGCGGTCCGCGCCGGCGCGGGTGATCAGGTTGGCGACCAGCTTGGCCGAGATCGGCGTGCGGCCGGAGGTGCGGCGGTCCTGGCGGGCATAACCGAAATAGGGCAGCACGGCGGTGATGCGGCGCGCCGAGGAACGGCGGAACGCATCGATCATGATGAGCAGTTCCATCAGGTGATCGTTGGCCGGGTAGGAGGTCGATTGCAGGATAAAAACATCCTCGCCGCGAACGTTCTCCTGGATTTCGACGAAAATCTCTTCGTCGGCGAAACGGCGGACGGTGGCCCGCCCCACGCTTACACCCAGATATTTCGCAACGGATTCAGCGAGTTGGCGGTTGGAATTGCCAGCGAAGAGTTTCATTGCGCCCTGCCGGTGCATGCTGTGGATAACTTGGCGCGGGTTTTACAGTCCTTGCCCCCTATTGCAAGGCACAAAGCCGATTTCGCACTGTAAAACTTTTCATGCGGCCCAGCCCTAGGCGCCGCTCTTGAGCCATGCGGCATAGGCGGCGATGACCTTGTCGGCGATCGCTTCCATCGTCGCCGGCTGTACCGAGGCCCACGGATCGGGTGTCGCGCCAGCTACGGTTTCCTGGCCCTGAATGCGGTGAACGCGCTGTCCGCTCGGGGTGATGACGTCCCAGACGTGGATAACGATCGTGGTGTCGTTCTCGGAGAAGGCGGAGAAATAGCCCTTGAGTTCGTGGGTGATTTCGCCGGCGTCGGCGGGAACGAGCCGGATGCCGTTGGCGCTTCCGGCGGGGCCCAGCCGTTTCGACAGCGGTTCGACCTTGCCGACGGATACACCGACGACGGGGGCGAAATGGACGCGGGCGATTTCGGGCGCCGCGGTCGGTGCATTCGACGCGACGACGGCGCCGGGGGCGGCCTGCTGGCCGGCAATCTCGGGGAAACGGGCCTGGGCGGCGGCCCTTTCAACATCCTGCGGTTCTTCGAGGTCGAGCACCTTGTCGGATCCGGTGCAGGCGGTCAGGAGAGCAAGGAGGCATGCAAGGCCGGCGAGCCGAAGCAGTGTTCCCGTCATGCAGCCACTTCCCTTGTTATTTTCGTTTCGAGGCGAAGCGCATCAAGCCTTTACCCTAACCGACAATCAAATCAAGGTTGTGGCGGGAAAGGCATTGCGGAGCGCCATCGGTCGTCAGGTAGGTCTGGCCGAGCGTCATCGCGGTGCCGCTCTCGGAATCGGCGATGATCATGTGCGCGAACAGCGTCATGTTCGGCTCGATCGGCGCGGGGTTTCCGGCATAGAACATCGGCGCGTCCATCCAGCAGGGCGTGAAATGCGCGCCAAGCGAATAGCCGCAGGCATTGAGCCGGTGGCGCGTGAGGTCGGCCTCGGCCATCGCCTTGGCATGGGCATCGAAGACATCGCCGAACGTGTTGCCGGGATGCATCGCTTCCTCGCAGGCCAGGATCGCCGCCCTGGCGGCCTCGTAAAGCTCGACATGGCGGGCGGAGGGCTTGCCGGTCAGCACCGTGCGCATCATCGCCGCATGGTAACGGCGATAGGCACCGGCCCATTCCAGCGTCAGCTGGTCGTTCTTGCCGAGTTCGCGGCGGCCGGACTTGTAACGGCAGAGCAGGGCGTCCTCGCCCGAGCCGATGATGAACTCGTTGCCTGCATAGTCGCCGCCGCCCTCGAAGACGGCGCCCTGCATCGCTGCGAGAATCCTGCTTTCGTCGGTGCCTGCCCTGATCAGCGGAATGGCGGCATCGAGTGCGTCGTCGGCCAGTTCGGCGGCTCTCTTCGCATATTCGATCTCGGCGGGCGATTTGACCGCGCGCAGCTGCGGGACCAGTCGCGAGGCATCTTCCAGCGTGGCGAAGGTGGAGAGTGCCTCGTCGACGCGGCGGCCATTGAAGGCGGTCAGGCCCTGCGTGTCGTATTCGACGCCGATGCGCTTGCCGAGCAGGTCGCGGTCGGAGAGCAGCTCCTTCAATTCGCGCGCCGGATTGGCGTTGGCGCGATCCTCCCAGATGACGATGGTCTCGACATTGGAGGTATGGCGCGCCTGGCGCAGGTCGGCGGAGCGCGTCAGCAGGGCGACATCGCCCGACGCCTCGACGATCATGCACTGGAAGAAGCAGAAACCGAACGTGTCGTAGCCGGTCAGCCAGTACATGCTCTCCTGCGCGAACAGCAGCATGGCATCCAGCCTCGCCTCCTTCATCCGGGCCAGCAGGCGCTTTTTCCGGTCGTCGAATTCCCGCGCTTCAAAATGCAGGGCCATGTCGGCTCTCCTCGTCCTCTCGGAAGGAAATACAGTCAGTCGCCCAACACAATTGCGGATATTTGCCGTCCGTAGTCGGGCTCACCGCGATGCGTCGTGCGACGGTAGGAAAAGAACAGGTTCTCGTTTTCGTAGGTGCAGTGCCCGGTATGGGCGGCGTCGATGCCCGCGGCCGCGAGCCGGGAGAGAATATAGGCCGGCATGTCGAAGAGGAAATGGCCCTCGCGCGAAGACGGCCGGAAGAAGCGGGCATTGGACGGATCGGCCGCGATGAAACGGGCCTCGAATTCCGGGCCGACCTCGTAATTGCCGGGGCCGATGGACGGGCCGAGTTCGGCGCGGATGGTCTCGCGGCGCGCGCCGGCGGCGATCATCGCCTCCACAGTGTTTTCGATCACGCCGGAAAAGGCGCCTTTCCAGCCGGCATGGGCGGCGGCGACGACGCCGCGCTCGGCATCGGCGAACAGGACCGGTCCGCAATCGGCGGTCAGCACGCCGACGATGACGCCGGGCGTGGCGGTGACGACCGCATCGGCCCGGGGGCGTTCCGTCTGGTCGAGCGGGCGGTCGATGGTTATCGCGTCGGGTGAATGGACCTGGTGCGGTGTCGACAGGACCGTGCCGGGCCGCCCGAGCCAGTCCGCGATGCGGGCGCGGTTCTCCCGCACCAGATCGGGATCGTCATCGGAGCCGAGGCCTGCATTCAGCCCGGCATAGATGCCGGACGACGTGCCGCCTTCGCGCGTGAAAAAGCCGTGCCGCACATTGGTCATGCCGGACAGGGCTTCGGATCGGATCGGGCGCAACGCGGCCCGGGTGTCGTTTGTCATATGTCTGTCCTGCTCCGCCGGTGGGGAAGCCTGTTGCAGCGTACCGCGCCTGTCAACATGGCGAAAAGCTCGTCAGGAAAAAGGCGGCAATGCCAGCGGTTTGCCGGTCAGGCAGAGCACCTTGAACAATTCACCCATGCAGTTCTCCCCGGTTCCCGCGAGGCGCTCGGCAGCGGTGCGAATCGCATCCTGCGTCGTCCCGTCCTTGCCGCGGCCGAGGGCGCCCGCCCGTTCGACGAGCCCGAGCGCCAGCAGGAAAGCGCCCTGCGTCAGCGCCGGAAGCGGGTTGGCGCCGGCCGCCTCCGCGGCATTCGCAAGCGCCTCGAAATCGACATGGCTGGTCAGATCGGCCGAGCCCGGTTCCGCGAAGACGGGGACATGGCGATGCGCGCGCACGGCCTGCAGCGTGTCGGCGAAACCGGAGTGCAGGTGGCCGTAATCGATCAGTAACGCGGCGCCGCCGGATTGCGCGAGGCGTTCACCCAGCTGCGCGGCGATGGCTTCGCGGGCCGGGGCGTATTCGAAGATCGCGCCATCGGGCTGGTCCTCGGAACCGGGCGGCAGAAGCGAAAGATCGCCGACCGCCTGTCCGGGCACGAAGGCGAGTTCGCCGTCTGCGCCGATGCCGACGCGACGTTCGCACCAGTCCTCGGCCGTCCTGACGATCTGGCGAACGGGCACGGCATCGAACAGCTCGTTGGCGACAAAGAGCAACGGCAGCCGCGGAAGCGAGTCGAGCCCGGCGTCCCAGGTGCATTGCGCCGGCGCATCGGCGAGCGTCCCGCGCTGCACTGCCGCAAGGCGGTCGCTGGCCTCGACCAGATGAATTCGGGCGGCGGCAAGAAAGGCCGGATCGAGCCGGGCGGTGCGCAGGATGTCGCGCATCAGCGTGCCCCGACCCGGGCCCATCTCGGCCAGCACGAAGGGCGCGGGGCATCCGAGTTGGTGCCAGGCATGGATCAGCCAGGCGCCGATGATCTCGCCGAACATCTGGCTGACTTCCGGCGCGGTGATGAAGTCGCCCGCCGCGCCGAACGGCTCCCGGGTCGTGTAGTAGCCGCCTTCTGGGTCGAACAGGCAAAGCGCCATGTAGTCGGACACGGGCAGCGGCCCGGCCGCCTCGATCAGCCGCCTGATCCTGTCCTCGACGATGCCGGTCATTTTCGCGCGGCGGGCGCGGAGCGGGCCGACAGGGCAAGGCCGATGCCGAGCAGCAGCATCGGAACCGACAGCACCATGCCCATCGTCAGCCAGTCGCCATACAGGTAACCCAGTTGCCGGTCCGGTTCGCGGAAGAACTCCACCAGAATGCGGGCGGCGCCGTAGCCGGCGATGAAGATCCCGGTGACGAAACGGGGCGAGCGCAGCTTCAAAAGGCGATGGGTGCAGAAGCGCAGGACCAGCCACAGGACGATGCCTTCGAGCGCGGCCTCGTAGAGCTGGCTCGGATGGCGCGCGTAAGGACCGGCGTTGGGGAAAACCACGCCCCAGGGAAGGTCCGGCGCCGTGCGTCCCCACAATTCCGCATTGATGAAATTGGCAATACGGCCGAAGAACAGGCCGATCGGCACGACCGCGGAAACGATGTCGATCAGGCTCCACACCGGAATGCCGCGCTTGCGGGCGAAGGCGAGCATGGCGATCGTCGTGCCGATTAGGCCGCCATGGAAGGACATGCCGCCGCGCCAGGTGGCGAAGATGGCCATCGGATCCTGCATATACAGCGCGAAATCGTAAAACAGCACGTAGCCGAGGCGGCCGCCGACGACGATGCCGATGGTCGCCCACAGGAGGAAATCGTCGAGATCGGCGACAGTGACCGGCGCGATCCTGCCGCCCCACAGGCGCTCGTTGCGGACGATGCTGCGGGCATAGAGCCAGCCGAGCACGATGCCGACGATATAGGCCAGCGAATACCAGCGGATGGCCACCGGTCCGAGTTGGAAGATGACCGGATCGATATTCGGGAAGGCGATCGCCAGTTGCGGCAGGCTGAATGGCAGCATGTTCGTCCTCTGATTTCCGGAAACAGGCGCATGTCCGGCGTTTCCCAAACCGTTGTCTTGCAATGAGCGAGGCGCGGCAATACCTAGTGTCTTGAACACAGGAGCAGCCGCCATGACAACTGGGCCCAACAAGTTTCTCGACGATTTTGCCCGTCTGATGACCGACATGGCCGGAACGGCGCAGGGCATGCGCAACGAGGTGGAAACTGCGTTCCAGCACCAGGCCGAAAAGTTCCTCGCCGGGATGGATCTCGTCAAGCGCGAGGAGTTCGAGGCGGTGCGCGAAATGGCCGTCAAGGCACGCGAGGAGAACGACGCCCTGGTGAAGCGCATCGCCGAGCTGGAAGAAAAGCTGGCGAAAGCGTCCGCGAAATAATCGCAAGCCGCTTTTCACAAAAAGTTCACAGCTTCTTTTTCGCGAATCAAACCACGAAAAAATCGAGCGTTCAGAGTCGCTTACCGGGCCTCATATGGACGCGCAGGCATAACGCCGCGTATCGCAACTCCGACCTTTTTCGCTCGGGGGGCTTTTTTGCATCGCTTGGATCAATAGACTGAAATTATTGAGTGATTCGAAACTAGCGAATGAAAGTTAGCGCAGCCGCGTCAGTCCGTTGCAGCACTCGTTCGCCTTCATCGTAACCGTGTCGCGTACTTCAACCCGGTTTTGAAAGCGCTGCCCTGTGGGGCTGAGAGAACGGAGCAGACTAGGCAATGAGCCTGATTGAGCTTGACTATTACCGTGCCGCGCATCCCGTGGATGTGATCGAGCAGGTAGCTCACCTGAATGACTGGAATTTCGAGCGGACCGGCGATGACGAGATCGCGGTCGCCGTAGAGGGGCATTGGACCAACTATCATATCTCGTATGCATGGATGGAGGACTTCGAGTCGCTTCATTTCGCCTGCGGTTTCGACGTCAAGGTGCATGACAGCCGCTTTGCGGAGCTGATGCGCCTGATGTCGCTGATCAACGAACAGCTGCTGATGGGGCATTTCGACCTGTGGGAGCAGGAGGGGGCGGTAATGTTCCGCCATTCCCTGCTGCTCGCCGGCGGCGCCGAGCCGACGGAAGCGCAGGTGGAGGTGATGCTTTCGAGCGCCATCGAGACCTGCGAAGCCTACTACCAGGCCTTCCAGTTCGTCTTGTGGTCGGGCGCCACCGCGAGGGAAGCCCTGGAAAGCACCATGTTCGAGACCATGGGCGAAGCCTGAGGGTCTCATCACCATTGCGCTTCCGGACGGCGAACCGTCTTCGGCTTCGTCCGGGAGCGCGCCAGGGAGCGCATGATGGCACAGGATTTCGAGGCGCTCGCGCCTGAGATCGGCTTCGACGATTATCTACGCGTCGACATCCGCACCGGCACGATCGTCGAGGCGGAGCCGTTTCCGGAAGCACGCAAGCCGGCGATCAAGATGATGATCGACTTCGGGCCGGAGATCGGCGTGAAGAAATCATCGGCGCAGATCACGGTGCACTACAGGCCGGAGGAGTTGATCGGCCGGCAGGTGATGGCGGTGGTCAACTTTCCGCCGCGCCAGATCGGGCCGATCCGCTCCGAGGTTCTGACGCTGGGCTTTCACGACGAGGACGACGCGGTCGTTCTCGCCGGGCCGGGCAAGACAGTGCCGAACGGCCGCCGGCTGCTCTGACCGGTTTCAGACCGGCAGGCGCAGTTCGGCGCGCAGGCCGCCTATCGGGCTGTCCTCGAGGACAACGTCCCCGCCATGACTGCGCGCGATGTCGCGGGCAATCGACAGGCCGAGGCCGGTGCCCGATTCATCGAGATTGCGCGCTTCGTCGAGGCGGTAAAAGGGACGGAACACGTCCTCGCGCCGGTCCTCGGGAATGCCGGGGCCGTCATCGTCCACCGTCAGGGTCAGCCAGCCCTTGGAATTGCGCGCGACGATCTCGACGCGGTTCGCATAGCGGAAGGCGTTCGAGGTCAGGTTGGTGACGAGGCGGCGGAAGGCGCCCGGCCGGACGACGATATCGGAGCGGCCGATCAGGCTCGTCTTCACCTTCTTGCCGGCGAGCCGGCCGTCGGAGCGGATCTGATCAAGCATTTCGTTGAGGTCGAATTCGCCGGTTTCCTCCTTGGCATCGCCGCGCGCGAAGGACAGATATCCTTCCAGCATCGACTGCATGTCGGAGACATCCTTTTCCAGCGCTTCGGTGACGTTCTTGTCCTTCGACAGGGCAAGCTGCAGCTTGAACCGGGTGAGGATGGTCCGCAGGTCGTGGCTGACGCCCGACAGCATGGTGGTGCGCTGCTCGATCTGCTTTTCAATGCGTTCGCGCATCTGGATGAATGCGAGGCCTGCGCGGCGGACCTCGATGGCGCCGCGCGGGCGGAAATCGGCCGGCAATTCCCGTCCCTTGCCGAAGCTTTCGGCGGCTTCGGCCAGCTTCTGGATCGGGCGGATCTGGTTGCGCAGGAACAGGATGGCGATGAACAGCAGCACCAGCGAGGTGCCGACCATCCACAACAGGAAGATGTGGGTGTTCGATGCGTAGGCCTGGCTGCGCCGCGCGATGACGCGCAAGACCTTGCCTTCCATCTGGATGCGGATTTCCACCAGGTTGGAATTGCCGACGGTATCGATCCAGAAGGGCCGGCCGATCTGCCTGGTGATTTCTTCCGAAAGGATACGGTCGAGGATCGAGAAGAACGGCTTCGGTGCGGGAGCCGGCAATGGATCGGGCGGCAGGATGGCGACATTGAGCGCCAGCCGGTCGCGCGCCATGCGCACGACTTCCTCGTACTCCGCGCCCTGCGGGTAGGTCTCGATGATGTCGATGATCGCGGCGATATCGCGGGTCACGGCGGTCGACAGGCGCTGGGTCACCGTCTGCCAGTGGCGCTCCATGAAGACGAAGGCGATGACCGACTGCAGAAGCACCATCGGCGCGATGATGATGATCAGCGAGCGGGCGTAGAGACCGCGCGGCATGGACTGGGTGAAGCGGCCGGTGAGCCGTCGCACGACGAGATTGGCGCCGCGCAACGTGGCGCGAAGGCGCAGCCACAATGTGCGTTTGCGCGTCCTTTTTGCCCGGTTCTCGCCGAGGTCTGCCGTGGCCATGTTGCCCGTCTGCCGCCCGCCAGGAGCGCTGTCCTGCGCCCGTTCGTTACTCAATCGACAGACGGTAGCCTATTCCCCGCACCGTTTGAAGATAACGCGGATTGGCCGGATCGGTCTCGATCTTGCGGCGCAGGCGGTTGATCTGCACGTCGATGGTGCGCTCGCCGATGCCGGCGCTTTCGGCAAACATCTCGTGGCGCGGAATGGTGTCGCCGGCGTTCTCGGCAAAACGGACCATGATTTCCTGCTCGCGGTCCGTCAGGTGCACCGGTTCGCCGCTGCGCTTCAGTTCGCGGCGGGCGATGACGAAGGTGAAGGGACCGAAAACGATCTGCTCGATCTTCGGCTGGGCAGGGGCGCCGCCACGCTTGACGATGTTGCCGACGCGCAGCAGCAGTTCGCGCGGATCGAAGGGTTTGGGAAGGTAGTCATCGGCGCCGGCCTCGAGCCCCTCGATGCGGTGTTCGGTCTCCGAGCGGGCCGTCAGCATCAGGATCGGCACCTCCCGCTCGCCTTCGCGGAGGCCGCGGGCCAGCGACACGCCGCTCTCGCCGGGCATCATCACGTCGAGGATCAGGAGATCGAATTCCAGCCCGTCGATCTTGCGCCGGGCCTCCTCGGCGGTGCCCGCGCTGGTGACGCGGTAGCCGTTCGTGCACAGATATTCGGTGAGCAGGGTGCGGATGCGGGTATCGTCGTCGACGATCAGGATGTGCGGGGCATCATCGGCGATAGCGGTTTCGGTCGTCTCGGTCATCGGTCCTCGCTCGATTCCGTTCCGGCGCCATCGCGGCCGCCGGCGTTGAGCATGGAAATCTGTTGCTTGGCGTCGTCGGTCATCATGGCGAAAAGGAATGTTGCAATATCCTCCTCCGCACAGCCCGATTGCTGCAATGCCGACACTATGCGGCGAGACTGTGGCTCGCGCAGGCTGCGGATAAGGGCCTGACCGGTCTCGGTCAGATAGAGCTCGCGCTGGCGCCGGTCCTCGGGGCCGGGCTTCTGGCGCACATAGCCGGCGTCGATCAGTTGCTTGAGCACGCGGGCGAGGCTCTGCTTGGTGATTTTCAGGAGATCGAGCAGTTCGGCCACGGTGAGGCCCGGTTTGCGGTCGACAAAGTGCAACACGCGGTGATGGGCGCGTCCGAAACCGATTTCGGAGAGAATCGTGTCCGGATCGCCGATGAAATCGCGATAGGCGAAGAAAAGGTGTTCGATCAGTTCGGACGCGGGGAGCGTGTCGGGTTTCGTATTCATTGGCAGGGCTGGTTTTCCGTCCCGGAGAAAAGGTTTTCGAATTTTATGTCAGCTATGTTGACATATTTTAACGTTATAAGTAATTTCCTTCAAGGGTCAGGCCCGCGCCGCGCAGCATTGGGAAAGATCCACGATCCGAAAATTCGTGGTTGTTGCGCCGCAAAGGGTTCATACTGCTCCTCACATAATACGGCGACAAGAAAAGATCACGGCGGAAGAACGGAGTTTCCCACATGGCTGAAGTCCCTTTTGATCAGCTAGACGGCCATATCTGGATGAATGGTGAATTCGTGCAGTGGAAGGACGCGAAGATCCACGTCCTGACCCACGGGCTGCATTATGCAAGCGCCGTATTCGAAGGCGAGCGCGCCTACGGCGGCGAAATCTTCAAACTGACCGAGCACAGCGAACGCCTGCACACCTCGGCCGGCATCCTTGGCTTCAAGATCCCGTTCTCCGTGAAGGAAATCGACGACGCCTGCATCGAACTGCTGCAGAAGCAGGGCTTTCGGGACGCTTATGTACGGCCGATCGCCTGGCGCGGTTCCGAGATGATGGGCGTTTCGGCGCAGAAGAACCGCATCAACCTGGCCATCGCGATCTGGCAGTGGCCGAGCTATTTCGATCCCGAGCAGAAACTGAAGGGCATCCGCCTCGACATGGCCGAATACCGCCGGCCCGACCCGCGCACCGCGCCGTCGAAATCCAAGGCGGCCGGCCTCTACATGATCTGCACGCTGTCCAAACATGCAGCGGAATCCAAGGGCTACGCTGACGCGTTGATGCTCGACTGGCGCGGCCAGGTGGCCGAGGCAACGGGGGCGAACGTCTTCTTCGTCAAGGACGGCGTCATCCACACGCCGACGCCGGACTGCTTCCTCGACGGGATCACCCGGCGCACCGTGATCGGGCTTGCAAAGAAGCGCGGCTACGAGATCGTCGAACGGGTAATCATGCCGGAGGAAATGGAAGGCTTCGAACAGTGCTTTCTGACCGGCACGGCCGCCGAGGTGACCCCGGTTTCCGAGATCGGGCCATACAGGTTCGAGGTCGGCGAGATCTCCAAGAACCTGATGAACGATTATGTCGACGCCGTGCATCCGGCGCGTGCCGAGGCGGCGGAATAAGCCGACCAACAGGACGAGCTATCCTCACCAGGGCGTTTCCTCCGGGGAGCGCCCTCGGTTTTTCGCCCTTGCGACGGCGGTGGATAAGCTGGCAGGTAGCGGGCGAACGACCGAAAAACCCAAGGGGAGCCTCATGGCCGCGACGCTCAACGCGCTGATCATCCCGGTTACCGCATTCCAGCAGAACTGCACCGTGCTGTTCGACACCGAAACCAAGCACGGCGTCGTCGTCGATCCGGGCGGCGATGTCGATCATATCCGCGAGGCGCTCGACAAGAACGGGGTGACCGTGGAGGCGATCTGGCTGACGCATGGCCATATCGATCATGCCGGCGGCGCGATGGATCTGAAGGAGGCGCTGGGCGTCGAGATCATCGGGCCGCACAAGGCCGACAAGATGCTGCTTGACGGGCTGGAGGAACAGGCGCGCATGTTCGGCCTGCCCGACACGGTGCGCAACGTGACGCCGGACCGCTGGCTGGAGGAGGGCGACGTGCTTTCCTTCGCGGGCCATGAATTCGAGGTGCTGCATTGCCCGGGCCACGCGCCGGGCCACGTCGTCTTCTATAACCGGACCGCGGGCTTCGCCCATGTCGGCGACGTGCTGTTTCGCGGATCGATCGGGCGTACCGACCTGCCGGGCGGCGACCACGCAACGCTGATCGCCTCGATCAAGGAAAAACTGCTGCCGCTCGGCGACGAGATCGGCTTCATCTGCGGCCACGGACCGGGCGGACAGCTCGGCGAGGAACGCCGCACCAATCCGTTCCTGACCTAGGTCCCGGCGTTGCCGCGTTCCAGGACGGCGAACCGGTTGCCATGATGTCTCGACACGCACCGAACGAAAAAGCCCGGACGGCGGAAACGTCCGGGCCTCGGGGTCACGGCGCGTGTGACCTTTTTAATTCGGGACGCAGAAGTGATCGAGGCCGTCATAGCCGCGAAACGTGCCGGTTTGCGGATTGAACGAGCGGTAGCGCGCATCGCACCAGCGGTACCAACCCGGCGACCAGGGCTCCAGCCTGCTTTCATAGGTGATGACGTTCGGGCCGGAACGCGCCGGCGGATATGGATTCGGCGCGACGCGGTAATGGCGCACCGGCGGGTTCGCATTGGATAGCGCGCCGGCAATGATGGCGACGCCGGCGAGGCCGAGGATCGCCGCGGCCGCGGCATCATTCTCCACCCGGTCGTGTCGACGATAATGCTTTTTCGGGCCATGGTGACGGCGCACCGCCGGACCGTAGTAGCCGTCGCAATCGCGGATGTCGTAGCAGCGCGAGCCCCCGTAGTAGCCGCGATCGCCGGCCGCAGCCGGCGCACTGGCCAACGGCGTCAACGCCGATGCGGCGACCGCGCAGGCTGTGACGAGGGATTTCAGCGTGGATGAAGCAAAGACCTTTTTCATGGTGACTCTCCATTCGCGTCTTGTTTCTTGCAGGGATGGCATGGGCCTTCCGAACGCGTGTGGCCAAGCTAGCGATGCGAAGCTGAACGCAAGCTGAACGGGCGATCACAGTGTCTTTCAGCCCGTCATGGCATGAAAAAAGCGCGCGACGGTTGCCGTCGCGCGCTCGAATTCCGTGGGCGGCGAAAACCGCCGCGCCGGCCGATTACTCGGCGATGGAGATGTTGACCGCCTTCGGGCCCTTGCCGCGGCGATCCGGCTCGGTCTCGAAGGAAACCTTCTGATTTTCCTCAAGCGACATCAGGCCCGAAGCCTGCAGGGCGGAGATGTGGACGAAAATGTCCGCCGCGCCATCGTCCGGCTTGATGAAGCCGAAGCCCTTGTCGGTGTTGAAGAATTTGACCGTTCCAGTCTGTGACATATTTCCGGATCCTTTTCCGTATCAAGCGCGACCGCCCCAGTCTGCCGCGCGGTTTTCCACGAGCACCATAGCGCGTGGAGAGGCAGGCAGTTCTCGAATGCTAGGAAAGGAACCAGTTCTCGCGCCGTTCCCGTCGAACGACGCCCGGCTTGTTTTCTCACGTGCCGGCGCGCGGTATTTCCGACTTCCACTTGTTCGCAAATTGCCCGAACGGAAAAATCGTTGCTTCATTCCTGCCCGGATGTAAAGAAAAACTTTTGTGAACACGGCCCGCGAATTCTTGCAAAACGCTGCGTAATCGGCTCGCGCGCCGCGTGACAGGGGCGGCGAAGCCCCCTAGGATCAGCGCTGAACGGGGAGGTTCGGATGGACGCGGCGACAGGCGGATCAAGAGCGGTACTTGCTGCTGCGGCGGCGGCATTCGTGCTGACGCTCGCCGGCTGCGAAAGGACGATTTCGCCGCTACCGGCCAATCCGGGGCTCTGCCCGAATATCTACCAGCCGGTCTGCGCGCGCACCGGCAACGGCCAGAGCCAGACTTTCCCCAATGCCTGCACAGCGGAGGCGCAGGGCTACCGCGCCTATTCGCCGGGCGAATGCCAGCCGGCCGCCCCGGACCGGATCTGCCCGCAGGTCTACCAGCCGGTCTGCGCCGAGCGGGCCGGGCAGCTGGCGACATTCCCGAACGACTGCGTCGCAGGGGCGCAGGGCGCACGGGTGGTGCGGCAGGGCCCGTGCTGATTATAGTGCTTGCCGGGAGAGCCACAGGGAGGAACCCATGATCCGCACGCTTCTTTTCGCCGCCATCGCGGTGCTGGTGGGCTTCACCGCGCGCGGCCAAGCGGAGGACCTGAAGGTCGGCATCGGCCGCGACATGCCGAGCGTCACGGTGGAGACCGAGAATGGCCCGGTGGAAATACGTCGTATCCAGGACGAGGCGCACGAGATCACCGGCGAGTTCGCCCGGACGTCGCGCGCCTGCCCGCCCTTCTGCATCCAGCCGATGGTGCCGGCGGAGGGCGTGACGACGATCGGCGAGCTGGAACTGATCGACATGCTGAAGGACGCCGACGCGCTGGTCGTCGACAGCCGCACGGTCGACTGGTACCAGGGCGGCTCGATCCCCGGCGCGATCAGCTTGCCCTACACGCAGGTGGGCGACCGGCTCAATGAACTGGGCTGCGAGCCGGATTTCGACGGATGGGACTGCGAGGGCGCGAAACGCGTCGCGCTGTTCTGCAACGGGCTGTGGTGTGGCCAGTCGCCGACGGCGATCCGCGCGATGATCGCGGCGGGCTACCCGGCGGAGCGCATCTTCTACTATCGCGGCGGCATGCAGAGCTGGCGGGTTCTCGGCCTGACGGTGACGGGCGAGTGAAATTGCTCCGCGCGCCTGCGCGGCGATGCAATGACAACCGTCAATGAGGCCTGCCGGCTTCTTCCGCAAGGTAAGTCGATCTTTTCCAGACGGGAGGATCAGCTGATGAAAAGATTGTTGTCGATGGCGGCGGCCCTGATCGCGTCGGCCGGCGTGGCCAGCGCGCAAGAGGCCGGCGACGCGGCGGCCGGCAAGGCACTTGCGGAGCAATATTGCAGCGAATGCCACAACATTGCCGCAGGCGGCGCCTTTAAGCTCTATCCGCCGAGTTTCGCGTCCATCGCGGCCTATTACGAGCCGGACATCATCCGCCTGCGGATCATGCACACCAGCAATGTGCTGATGCCGGAATTCTACAAGGTCATGACACCTGAAAACCGGGAAGACCTGACGGCGTTCATCCTGTCGCTGGAGTGACGGATGGCGCGCCGCGACAGCATGGCGGGCGCCGAAGGACGGAGTGAAAGAGCGGTCTTGATCGCCTTGGCACTGTTCGCCGGGCAGGTTGTCGCGCCCGGTTCCGGTCCGGCCGAAGCGGCCGTGGCGCAGGCGGCGGAATTCAGATGCCGCGGCGCCGATGTGGTGATCAGGTCCGGCGCGGATGCCGACCGCGGACTGATCTGCGAGGCCGCGGTCGAGACGATCGCCTTCATGGCGGCCAACGGTCTAGGCCAGATATCCGCGCTGACAATCGATGTTGCCGCTGCAATTCCCGCTGGCCACGCGGGAAGCGCCGGCTGTTACGACTGGGTGAGCGACACGGCCTTTGTGCGCGAAGACGCGGTCTGTGTCAGGGACGGCGACCTGCCGCAATATTTCCGGATTGCCAACACCAGGGCCGTTCGCAAGAGCCTGGTGGCGCATGAGGTTGCCCACGCGATTGCGGCGCGGCACTTCTCGATCGAGCGCCCGAGCGTCGGGGCGCAGGAATATATCGCCGGGGCGGTGCAGTTCTCGGTGATGGACCCCGAAACGCGCGACAGGATCCTGGCGCAGTTCGAGGGAACCGGGCATTCCGGCCTCATGCAGATGAACGGCATGCTATACTACATGAACCCGGCCCGCTTCCTTGTGGAATCCTACCGGCACTTTGCCAGGCCAGAAAACGGCTTCGGGTTTGTCCGCGCACTGCTGTCGGGCGCGTTACGGCCGCTGGACGATTTTCCATACTAGGACCGCCGGACCCATTACTTGATCGCCAAAATCCAGACCAGCACCGCGCCGAGGCAGAGGGCGAAGCCAATGGCCGCGCCGATCAGCGCGCCGACGACGCGGCGGGCGCGCCAGCGCCACGCTCCGGCAATCGCACCGATGACCGCGCCGGGGGAGCCCGCGACCAGCGCCATCAGGAACAGGTCGAAGGGGGTGAATATGCCGCCTATGTCGGACATCTTTGTCCCATCCTTAAGTTTCCGGTTTTCCTTTTCGTAAGCGGCAAGCCGCTATCCGTAAACTCCCACTGACGGTTCCCTGTCTGTCCCGCCCTTAAGCTCCTTGACACCGGCTCGTCGCTGGCGGGCCCCTGGTTGCTCCATTGTCAAACTCCTCACCTTATCAGTTCCATGATCAGCCGGCGGATCGGGCCGCCGGGGGCCATCTCGGCCTGCTCGAAGGCGGCGTTCTTCGCCTTGTAGCGGGCGTAGGCCGCCTTGAGCGGGACCTGGATCGTGTCGCGGATCGCCTTGCAGCCGGGATCGTCGGCCTGCCGGAAGCCGACGGTCGTGTCGTAAATCTCCTGCGCCATCTCCTCGATGTAGTTTCCGTGCACTGCCTCGTGGGCGCGGATGGCGGCGATGAAGGCCTGCCAGCGGGCCGCCGTCTCCGGCGGCAATTTTTGCGCCGGCTTCGGCAGCGTGTAGGTGACGGTTAGGAACGGCCGGGCGGCGGCGAGCACGCAGGCCTTGCCGTCGGCGACGTAATCGCGGCCCCATTTCAGGTCGAAATCGGTGCGGGCCACGGCGCTTGCCGCGCCGTCGCGGATGCGCGGACCGCGCTCGCCGATCGACTCGTAGAGCGCCCGACCGGTGGCGCCGGAGATCGCGTAGGTCTTTTCGGCCACCTGCGCTCGGATCTCGGCGCGCGCCGGAAGGGCCAGGAGGATGAGGGCGAGGACGGGCAGCGTGCGGATCATGGAGATTTCGGGTTGGATCGTTTCCGGGCCACGGAGACTAGCGGGGTTCGGGCGAGGGCGAAAGGCGGCGGAACAGGCCGGACATGCGCCGCCGGCGGTGCGGGCCGATTACGAATTTTTACAGTCGGTTGCTTTCCGTGATAGGGTGCAGACAGTGCGCGCAATGCCGCGCGCCCGTTTTCAGAGATTGGACAATCCATGCAAATTCCCGAGTGGGTTAAACCCGCGGCCACCGGCGCCGCGGGCGGCGCAATCGTGCTTGCAATCGCCGGCTTCGGCTTCGGCGGCTGGGTAACCGGCGGCACCGCGCAGGATATGAGCGGCAAGGCGGCGCGCGACGCCAGCATGCAGGTGGTCGCGTCGATCTGCGTCAACCAGTTCGCGGCCGGGCCGAATGCCGCGATGCAACTGGCCAAGCTGAAGGAAGCCAAGAGCTGGGACCGCGGCGATTTCATCGAGGCCGGCGGATGGTCGACCGTCGAGGGCGTTGCCGACAGCGTCCGCGGCGTCGCGAGCGAATGCGCCAAGCAGCTGGCGGCGATGGACGAATTGCCGGCCATGGCGGCGAAGGTTCCGACCGCCGACAACAGCTGACCCGAACGCATATCCTTCAGGGGCGGTCCGGCACAGTGCGGGGCCGCCTTTTTTGTCCCGCCCTTAAGCTCCTCGCGGTGCTCGTCGCTGGCGGGCCCCTGAAGGCCGACCGGCCGTCCGAGCCTTTGCGAGGCGCACGCGCAGCCGTCTCGCGCCAGCGAGACCGGCGTGAGCTCAAATAACAGGAAGACGGGCGGTCGAGGGATCGCTCTGTCTGAATGTACTGTGCGGTCCCGCGACCGCCCGTTCGGCATGCTCACGACATCAGTCGTCCCGGCGCTTCCCCCTGGAAAATTCCATGGGGGAACTCGCCTGACCGGTAAAAGTACGCATCTGTTGCCCGCCTCCCCAGGCGGATGCGCTCGGTTCCGGTCATGCTCGGCTGCCGCTGCTGCTACCCCGCGGGGAACGGGGCACGGCGCGCCACGCGCAGGACCGATATGCCTCCCTGGTTTCGGGACATTTGGGCGACATGCGTCCAGCCGGACCCTATCCGCGCCACCTCAGCACGGACACCAGGCACCGTCCCTCTCCCCGCATACCGGTGCGCATCCGGGCTTCCGCGAGAGGGCAAGGGTCATGATAGGGGCGGCGGGGGGACGGTGGACACATCCGGCGCGGTTTCCCGGTTTCGCGGGAAATTGACCGCCGTCATTTCCACCGCGCGGCGGCCTGCCTAGCCTCGGGCCGGCAGAAGGAGGACGGATGATGGCGCGGAAATTTCTGTGGGCATTCGGCGGGCTGGCGGCGTTCGCCGCCGTGGCGCTGGCGGGGATCTATCTCTACGCGGTGCGCGACCACGACCCGGAAAATCCCTATTCGAAACCCTACGGCTTCCTGATGACGCACAGTGTGACGATCGACGCGACGCCGATGGAGGTGACCGAGTTCATCAGCCATGAGAAGCAGCTTCTCTACGGCAGGCTGGCGCTGGCGCATGAGGAACTGACATTCATCGAGGGCGACTCGCTGAGCGAGGGCGCGGTGTTCGAGACGCGCGAGTTCCAGGCCGACGAGGGCGTCGTCAACCGCTATACGGTGACGAAGGTGGAGCCGGGCAGGCATTTCGAGTTCGTCTCGAAGCCCAGCCTGATCTACGGCAAGCGCGGCGAGGACTGGGTGCAGACCGGCAGCTGCAACGCCTGGTCCTGGTACGACATCGAACCGGCGGGCGCGGGCAGCCGCGTCACCCAGACCATCGTCATCGAGATGCACGATTTCCTGACCAAGTTCATCATCGACATGATTATCCTCGGCGAGGAGGAGAACGAATGGCAGGATCACCTGGTGGAGGAACTGGAGCAGCTGAAGGCGGCGATTGAGGTGCGGTAGGGGCTTTCTCTCCCCTTGCGGGAGAGAAAGCGATTTCGGCGTCTTAGCCGCAGGCTAAGTGCCTGAAATCGCAAGAGAGGGGCAATAGCGCCGTCTTCAGAAGGCCCAAGTTGCCTATCCACCATCGCGAGCCCCTCTCTTGCAAAAGCTTGGGCTTAGCTGTCGCTAAACCCAAGCTTTTGCTTTCTCCCCCGCAAGGGGGGAGATAGGGGAGCGCTATGCCGATTTCTCGCCTTCACTATCCGGCGCCCCGATCTCGATGCGGTCCGGCGAATTGGCGAGGAGGGCGAGCAGCAGGTCGCTCATGGTGGAGGCGGGGGCGGTGCCGAAATCGGCCTCGAAGGCGTAGCCGGTGTCGCTGACCTCCGGCGTCGAGGCGACGTGGATGACGTTCTGCAGGTGGATGTTGTCCTCCGGCTCGTCGTCGCCGAAGGCGCGATGGTGCCAGTCGGCGAAGAGGCGGGTGGCGAGACCGTCCCACTTGCCGGAAACGCGCAGCGAGGCGTAGTCCCAGGCAAACGGCGCGACGACGATCTCGGTGCCGCCGATCATGAAGGAGAAGGTGTCGAAGCGGATCTCGCGCGGCGCGGCGAAGGATTCCAGCCGGCCGGTCTCCAGCGAGGCGTAGTCGGCGCGGTAGGGCAGGTTCAGCGGACCCTCGCCGGCGACGTCGCCCCCGGCGTCGAGCAGCACCGGCTCGACCACATGCGTCTCCTCGGAAAAACCGGCGACGGTCTCGGCGACCTGCGCGACGTAAAGCTCACGCACGGCCTCGATGATCTCGACGAAATGCGGGGGGAGGGTGTCCATGGGGTGGAGGTAGGCGTGGGGAGGGGGCGGTGCAAGGTGTGGGAAAGGGCGCGCCGTGTCATCTAGACTTTCGTCATTGAGATAGTGATCCTCGGTGAGGAGGAAAACGAGTGACAAGAACACTTGGTGGATTAACTGGAGTAGATAAAGGAAGCGGGATAGGGGGCGGAGATCACGAGACGGCGCCCTACAGTGGACGGTTAAGAGGAAATCCGCGGCCGCGCCGATAATGATATTTTAGAATGGTCCATATTAAAACATTAGTGCTTTGTGTATTGGGTGGGTACTGTCGTAGTGCTGCATAAACATCGACCTTAAACTCCAGCCGAACCTATGTCCTTGGTTTTTTAAATTTACAAAGGTTTCAGAATCATTCCTTCTATCTGCCTCAACTCCCTTTATCTCGTCCCTTATATTTCTATCCCGCATTGCCCCGAGAAAATTGTCATAATATTTCAATGACTGTAAGGCTCCAATACCCATTACCTTTAAAACTCTCTCAACGGGCGTAAGTTGAATCATGTCAATACAGAACCTCCTTTTATCTCCTGGGGATCTTTGTGCAAGCTCGGCGCACATGATCACCCCTGAAAAATAAATCATTTTTCTTGAATATACTAATTTAATATTACGAATCCCCCAAGACTTCCCCTCCTCTTCTGTCTTATATTCAAAATCTACACATATAGTTCGATAGAACCGAATAATATCATTCAGTAGAAACATACCAAGCTGGTGGTTCGTGATTTTTTCGCCTATATATCTGGCAACTATACGATCAATGAGTTCATTTGCTGTATCGGTGTCTCCTATAAACTTTGATTCTAGAAATAGTGACACACGTTGACTCAGCTTTCGGGTGTCATCATTATTCCCGCCGATATTCTCAACGATTTCACCACAGCGAAGATTTTGATCGCTGCCGAAATTTCCCGTACCGCTAGGATCTGATAGACCTGACTTCTCCAGTGCGCTAGACCACAGTCTCTCAGCAGAGTCTGTGGTCTCAGTATCGTCGCTTCGAATTACATAGGCATCGAAATCTGATCCTTCCGCCGCTTCCATTCGGGCGAGTGAACCTGTGATTGCTAACGTGGTGCCACTTTCTGCGAATTCACCGCTAAGGGGCTCTAATTTCTTTAGTATTGTATTGGAGCGTTCGTAACAGCCCTTTATGTTAGCGAACTCGGAATCGAGGTCTTCGATTTTCATCGCTTAATCCGTATGTACCGGTTTTCCAAATCAGAAAGTTGACGGATATTCACTGTTCGATCAATAGAGAACCTTTGTCTTTTTTCGGTAGGAAAGCTCTTGGGTTCATATTTGTCAAAATCGTATTCGGTAATACTTAATACTTCGTCTTCGGTAAAATAAAAATCTTTTAGGCTTGAGCCACCAAAATGCTGTCTCATATATTCGACAAATGATCTCTCGAAATCTGCATAGAAACCTCGAACAAGAAATTCTTCATAAAACCCAGCTTTTATTTCCCAAAAACTATCCATCTCCTTAACGCGTTCGCTATTCACCCATTTCTCTTGATATATTATTGATAGCGTATCCGTAATGCTTGTTGGGGAGAATGGTGCATAATACATGAAGCTTTGCAGGAATCTATATATCCCGTCAAGGGTATCTATATTTATCTTTCCGTGAAACAGCCAGTTAAAATTCTCTCTTTTATCTCCGGTTGCTAGTGCAAGCACTCTCTCCCTAGGTATATTGAAATCATCAAGGACTGTTCCGGTGTCGGAATCGTTCTCGAGCAATATGTGCGCAATTACCTCTTTATGTGAAATACTGGGGTTTTTAGAGCGTATCGCATGTTCGAGAGAATGCGAAAACGCGCTGTGACCCATGTCATGGCAGACTGCGGTGGCTGCGATCAGAAGTGCGTCAAATTCGCCGATTTTAGCTACATCGATAAACCTCAAAGCTAATTCACATACTCCTAGAGTATGATCCGCTCGAGTAAATTGGAATGTGGACTGAGAAGATTTCTGCCTATTAGCAAGGTCGACAGCACCTAGGAAGGAAATGCGTTTCAGTCTTTCAAATTCATAAGTTTCTATGAGCGTAGCGATCAGTTTTTGGGCGTTTACAAGAGCTTGATGGCCGGTTGCGTACATGTCTGTGCTACCAAATAGGGTTAGATGATTAGCCATCATTATCCGAACACAGACTGCTTTCTACAGCTTCGCTTATGATAGGTATGATTTGAGTGGTGATCACCGCCCCGGCCGTCCGGTCTTGCCCGGCTTGCGCTTGCGGGCGCGTTCGTCCGCCGGGTCTTCGTAGGAGCCGGTGCCGATTTTGCCGCGCTTGACGGGTTTGGCGTCGTTGGAGGAGTCGTCTGTCCCGCCCTTAAGCTTCGCACGGTCGCGCTCGCTGGCGGGCCTCTCGCGCGCCACGCCATCGGGGCCGGCGTTGCGTTTCATGTTGTCGCCCGGCCCTTCGCTTGCGCTCCGGGCGTTCGTCGCTTCGATCGACAAATCGTTGTCGATCGATCCGCCTCTAGCGGACCGCTTCTCACCCTCGCCGTAATCCTTGCGCGGCGGTTTCCAGCCTTCCGGCGTGGCAGGTTTCTCGGTGCGGCCGACAGTCATCTCGTCGAGGGTGTTTTTTCGGAAGTAGCTTTCACCCGAACGGCCCATTTCGTCCAGGTCCGGTTTTCTGAAGGTCTGGTTTGCGCTCACGGCCGAGCGCTCGCCTTGCTCGCTGGCCTGCGCGGGCGCGGCCTGACCGGCCGACGCGCGGTCGCGCTTGCCGGACGCTTTCGCTTTCCGGGAAGCCTTGGTGTTCTCGATGCCGGTGTCGCGGGCGAGGGCGTCGTCCATGACGGCGAGTTCGGTTTCGCGCAGGCGCTTTATCTCGTCGCGCAGGCGGGCGGCGGTCTCGAAGTCGAGGTCAGCGGCGGCGTCGCGCATTTGCCCTTCCAGCGCCTTGAGATGGGCTTCCAGGTTGGCGCCGATCAGCGCGCCCTCGTCCTTCGCTCCGCCCTTTACGCCCGTGATGTCGGCGCGGACGTGGTCGCGCTCGTAAACGCTGTCGAGAATGTCGGCGATGTTCGACTTGATCGATTCCGGGGTGATGCCGTGCTCGGTGTTGTAAGCCAGCTGCTTCTCGCGGCGGCGGTCGGTCTCGTCGATCGCGCGCTGCATCGAGCCGGTGACCTGGTCGGCATAGAGGATTACCTTGCCGTCGACGTTGCGCGCGGCGCGGCCGATGGTCTGGATCAGCGAGGTCTCGGAGCGCAGGAAGCCCTCCTTGTCGGCGTCGAGGATGGCGACGAAAGCGCATTCGGGGATGTCGAGGCCCTCGCGCAAGAGGTTGATGCCGACCAGCACGTCGAAGGCGCCGAGGCGCAGGTCGCGCAGGATCTCGATGCGCTCCAGCGTGTCGATGTCGGAATGCATGTAGCGGACCTTGACGCCCTGCTCGTGCAGATATTCCGTCAGGTCCTCGGCCATGCGCTTGGTCAGCACGGTCACTAGTGTCCGATAGCCGCTTGCCGTCACCTTGTGGATCTCGTCGAGCACGTCGTCGACCTGGGACTTGGCCGGGCGGATCTCGACCGGCGGGTCGATCAGGCCGGTGGGGCGGATGACCTGCTCGGCGAAGACGCCGCCGGACTGCTCCAGCTCCCAGTTGCCCGGCGTGGCGGAGACGGCGATGGTCTGCGGCCGCATGGCGTCCCACTCCTCGAAGCGCAGCGGGCGGTTGTCCATGCATGACGGCAGGCGGAAGCCGTATTCGGCCAGCGTCGCCTTGCGGCGGAAGTCGCCGCGATACATGCCGCCGATCTGCGGGATGGTGACGTGGCTCTCGTCGATGAAGACGATGGCGTCGTCGGGGACGTATTCGAACAGGGTGGGCGGCGGCTCGCCGGGATTGCGGCCGGTCAGGTAGCGCGAGTAGTTCTCGATGCCGGCGCAGGAGCCGGTGGCCTCGAGCATTTCGAGGTCGTAATGGGTGCGCTGTTCGAGCCGCTGCGCCTCCAGCAGGCGGCCGGCATTGTTGAGTTCCTCGAGGCGCAGCTTCAGCTCGGCCTTGATCGACTTGATCGCCTGGTTGAGCGTCGGGCGCGGCGTGACGTAGTGCGAGTTGGCGTAGATCTTCACCGTCTTCAGCGCGTCGGTCTTCCTGCCGGTCAGCGGATCGAACTCGTCGATCGACTCGATCTCGTCGCCGAACAGCGAGATGCGCCAGGCGCGGTCCTCCAGGTGGGCCGGGAAGATGTCGATCGTGTCGCCCTTCACGCGGAACGAGCCGCGCACGAAATTGACCTCGGCGCGCTTGTATTGCTGGGCGACGAGGTCGGCGAGGAGCTGGCGCTGGTCGATGCGGTCGCCGACCGACATCTGGAAGGTCATGGCCGTATAGGTCTCGACCGAGCCGATACCGTAGATGCAGGACACCGAGGCGACGATGATGCAGTCGTCGCGCTCGAGCAGGGAGCGCGTCGCCGAGTGGCGCATGCGGTCGATCTGCTCGTTGATCGAGGATTCCTTCTCGATATAGGTGTCGGTGCGCGGGACGTAGGCCTCCGGCTGGTAGTAGTCGTAATAGGAGACGAAGTACTCGACCGCGTTGTCCGGGAAGAAGGACTTGAACTCGCCATAGAGCTGGGCGGCGAGCGTCTTGTTGGGGGCGAGGATCAGCGCCGGGCGCTGCGTCTGCTCGATGACCTTGGCCATGGTGAAGGTCTTGCCACTGCCCGTCACGCCGAGGAGGGTCTGTGTCCTGTCGTCGTCGGAGAGGCCTGAAACCAGGTCGGCGATCGCCGTCGGCTGGTCGCCGGCCGGCTCGTAGGCCGACTTCATGACGATCTCGATGCCGCCCTCGGATTTCTCCGGCCGCTCGGGGCGGTGCGGCACCCACATCTGGCCGTCCTTGAACAGCGGGTTGCCCGAGTCGATCAGCGCCTTGAGGGCTTCCACCGTGGCGGTGACGCCGGCGGTGGAGGTCAGCTTCGAGGCTTCCTCCAGCGACACGTCGAGGCCGGCGACCGGGTTGAGGCCCGCCGCGGCGCGCTCGCGCGGATCGTTGGTGCCGCCGATCGAGACGCCGCCGCCGGTGCGCTTGTCGCCGACCGTATAGGTCCGGTCGGCCTTTTTTGTCCCGCCCTTAAGCTTCTCGCTGCGCTCGGCGCTGGCGGGCCCCTGGGCGTCCTTCTCGGCCTTGCGGCGGTGCTTGCCGGCCTTGGAGCGGATTTCGCGGGTTTCCTGTGCGCGGGCGTCGCGCTCGGCTTCGGATTCGAGCTGCTTCACCCAGTCCTCGACGCTGCCGGTCAGCGGCGCGCCTTCGAAGTCCTTCTGGGGCTGCTCTTCGAATCCGGAGGGCTTGCCGGTCTTTTTCGGGGGGGATTTGGCCATGCGGGCAATATGGCGACGCAACATGGCGAAGGAAAGGGGAAAACGGGAACAAACCGCAGCGATACTGACAGCGCGGTGTCAGGAGGCGAGATCCCTCGGCCGGACGAAATCCGTCAGGACCGCGGCGCCTGGTTCGAGGCCGGCGGCGACGTCGAAACGGGCGAGGGCGGCGGTGGGAAATTTTTCGCGCATGGTGGCGAGCGCCTGCGCATCGGAGCCCGGGCCGGCGAGCGCCGCGGCGCATTGCTCGAGGCCGGGATTGTGGCCGACCAGGATGACGGAGCGCGGCGGTTCCGGCAGCGCGCGCAGCAGCGCGAGGAGGTCGTCCGGCGCGGCCATGTAGATCGAATGTTCGAAGCGGGTCTCGACGGGCGTGGCGAATTCGGCGGAGACGTGCTGCCAGGTGTCGCGGGCGCGCAGGGCCGGCGAGACGAGGGCGAGATCCGGCCGCCAGCCGCGTTCCGCCATGAACGCGCCGATCAGCGACGCATCCTTGCGCCCGCGTTTGGCGAGCGGCCGGTCGAAATCGCCGAGGGCGGGATCGTCCCAGGACGACTTGGCGTGGCGGAGGAGGTAGAGGGTTTCCATTGCGGCCACCATGCGCGACGGCGAGGGCGAAGGGAAGGCGGAAGTGACCTATCGCAGCACCCTGATCCAGCGGGCGAGATCGAGCAGGCTGGCGAGCGCGGCCGCGACATAGGTGAACGCGGCGGCGCGCAGGACGCTGCGCGCGCCCGACAGGTCGCGCTTCGACAGGTATTTGCCGTCGCGCAGGATCGGCAGTGCCTTGCCGAAGCTGGCGTCGAACTCGACCGGCAGGGTGACGAGATGGACGACGACGCGGATGCCCAGCAGGGCGATGCCGATGCCGGCCATGGCGAGCAGCACGAGCGGCGACCGCGCCACGACGGTGACGACCGGGGCGGCAAGGAAGAAGACCGAGGCCACGGTGTCCGTCGCGGCGGCGAAGGAGACGAGGGACTGGCGCAGTTTCAGCCCCTTCTCCTCGTTTGCGTGCTGTAATGCGTGGCCGACCTCGTGCGCGGCGACCGCGACAGCGGTGAGACTGCGGCCGCCGCGGGTCGCCCGGGTCAGGCAGACCGTGCGGGTTTGCGGATCATAGTGATCGCCTATCTCGGTAGTTTCTATCCGCACGCCGTCGAGGCCGTGTTCGGCGATGAGGTGCTCGGCGAGTTCGCCTCCCGTCCCCGGAAAATCCCGGCGTTCCGCGCCGTGGCGGCGCATGACGTGATCCACCCACACCTGTGGGCCGAAGACCGCCACCAGCAGCAGTACGATCATGACAAGGCCGATCATGTGCATGTCGAGACCTCCGTGTCGGGACAGGCAATCCGGGCGGCAGGCAGGCGCTGCGCGCCCCGGGGCAATATTGCACGAATCGCGCATAGGTTGCAATATGGTTGAATCGCAACCGATACGCCCGAGGCCAATCGGGATGTGTCCGCGACCTTACCCGGGCGCCCGCCGCGGCAGCCTTACGCCGGAGATCATCAGCACGGCGAGCGTGGCCAGCACGAGGCCCACCAACTGGACCGGGCCGAGGGTTTCGCCGAACATGAAAAAGGCTATGACCGAGGTGCAGGCCGGCACGAGGTAGAACAGGCCGGAGACGCTGGCCACCGCGTTCTGGCGGATCAGCAGCATCAGCAGCGAGACCGCGCCGATCGACAGGACGAGGACCAGCCAGCCGAGCGCGAAGATGAATTTCGGCGTCCAGTCGATGACGCGGGCCTCGAAGGCGAGCGAAGCACCGCCGACCAGGATGACCGCGCCAACATATTGCCAGACGGTGCCGACGAGCAGGTCCGTGCCGGTGGCGAAGCGCTTCTGGTAGATGGTGCCGGCGGTGATGCCGGCGAGTGCCAGCACGGTGGCGGCGATAGTCGGCCCATTGATGCCGCTTTCCGCTTCGAGCACGTGCTCCAGCCCCGGCACGAGGATCAGCACCGCGCCGGCGAGGCCGAGTACGAGCCCGAGCCAGTGGCGCGGCGCCAGTTTTTCGCCGAGCAGGGGCGCGGAGAGCAGCGAGGTCAGGACCGGCTGCAGCGAGACGATCAGCGCCGCGACGCCCGCCGGCATGCCGTGGCGGATCGCCCAGAACACGCCGCCGAGATAGAAGCCGTGGATCAGCATGCCGACGACGATGGCGTGGCCGCGCTCGCTCAAGCCGCGCGCCTTGCGCCCGCCGATCACCATCACCGGCAGCAGCAGCACCAGCACGAGCAGGAAGCGCACGGCAAGGAAGGTGAACGGCTCCGCATCGTCCGCGCCGAGCTTCGAGCCGATGAAGCCGGTCGACCACAAAAGGACGAAAACGACGGGCGCTAGGCGCATGAGCATGGAAGGTTATCCCGGACCTGATGTGAGCCGGGACACCGGCAGTTGTGCCGACTTTGTGGCAGCCGGCAGGGGCGGGGTCAATCAAGTTGCGCTGAAACAGGATAAACCGGGATTGATCGATAGACCGGCAATTTAGGTGCAGAAATTATGATGGTCCCTGTGCCAACGAAGGAACGCGAGATGTGGTTTGAGTCGCAAATCGGCTGGGACATTTGCTTTCATGTCCTTATTCAGCAAGTGCGAGACATCATGGTTCAATTTGCGTGATAGAAGAATCGAGTAATTATCGTCGAGCGAGAGCAAGCCGCGGTCAAACATCCAGTGTACGGTACCTGACAAGGCGATGCCATTTTGCACGCTGTCCGGACCATCGTTTTCGACCGGGCGAATATGTGCCGCATTAACTTCTGCTCTTCCCCCACCATTGATGAGTTTCAATCCGGTCAGCGCGCAGCGTTCATCATACGCCTTCAAGACGGTTTTCCGAAACGCCCGGTCACGAAGTACACGGGAAGTTAGAAGTTGTGCTCGATCTCTTTGTTGCTCAAAGACAAAGGGGGCGTGTTCTTCGTCGAGGCCGAGGTCAGGGATGTCAATCCGCGGGAGGAAGGATGTGGCGTCGTCGACACCACGTTCCCATATTCTCAGAAAATCCTCGTCCGAAACGGGCCTAACCGCTGCTTGAGCGCGCCCAGACAGCTTTCCCGTTTCATTCAGGAGACCTCGTTCGACCGGTCCGTCGAAATCGTTGAATGGAACGGGGTTAGGAAAATCGAGATACGAACCGGGTTCAATAATAGCGATAAACATATCGCTGGCGGATGGATCCGGGATAATCGATTGGATGCGCGCGGCGGCAAAATAGCCCCGTGAATTACGGACTTTCGTTGGCTCGAGATACAGTATCCAGTCGTTGATCGCAGGAGTTATTCGCCCATAATATTGTTTTGGGAACTGATATCGTTCTGCCGGGCTGTCGTCGTAAATTGAATCCGATCGATGCATCAAAACGCAATGAGACATGTTTGGCAGCCGTTCATGTATGGGGTGCTGTGCAATCGTGGACTCTAGCTCCAGGAATTACAATTGCTTACTTCCAGTCTCCTGAGGAAATCTATTTATCTTCAACGGGTTGATTGGATTGCCGCGATACAGCGATATCTTATGATCCTGTCGCGCAATTCGCCGTCCTATCAGTACAGCGTTGAGCGTTGCGTTTGTGACCGTCGTCTGATGATAGACAAGAGATGATCGCCCTACCGTTCCCCACCCGCCCGCTCTCCTGGTCGCATGGCTCCGCCGAGGTCTGGGCGCTGTCGGGGGCCTTGCATCATGCGGAATTCGTGCTCGGGGACGGGCGCAGCGTGCGACCGCTGGCGGAGGCGCCGTGGCATGGGGACGAGGCGATTACCGGCGACGAGACGATCCCTGCGCATCTGCGGTTTCTGGGCGGGGAGTGGCCGTGCGTGCCGTTCGGCAAGTCGGATCGCGACAGGATCGTGCACGGTTACGGTACCGACAATCGCTGGACCTTCGAGGAGGACGGCGAGGGGGTGGCGCTTGTCATCGACTATCCGGACGACCGGCCCATCGCGCGGCTGAGGCGGACGCTGCGCGGCGTGCCGGGCGAAGCGCGGCTGGAGTTCACGCTGGGGGTGACCGCGCGGCGCGACTGCGTGCTGCCCATCGGGCTGCATCCGATCCTCGCTCCCGGCATGCCCGGTGAAACGGTGCGGATCGAGGGCGGCTTTGCGCATGGCGAGACTTTTCCGGTCGTGTTCGAGCCCGGCGTCTCGCGTCTCCGGCCGGCAACCCGCTTCGATACGCCGGAGGCGCTGCCGCTGGCGGATGGCGGGACGGTCCCTTTCGGGAATCTGCTGAACGAGACGACGGAGGAGGCATTCCAGCTCATGGGTGTCGATGGCGCGTTGCGGATCGTCTACCCGCAATCCGGTTACGCGGTCCGCCTCGGCTGGAGCGTGCAACATTATCCGACCTGCATGTTCTGGATCTCGACCGGCGGACGGACCGGCAAGCCCTGGAACGGACGGTTCCGCGGTTTCGGGGTGGAGCCGCTGAACGCGGCGTTCGCGGAAAAGGATGGTGCGGGCGTGATCACGGGCGGGCGGACGTTCCGCGCCGGCGAGACATGGGTCACGCAGTACGCGATCGGCGTGGAAAGCCGGGTCCGGCGTTAGCTAAGCCCGAGGATCCTTCCCTTGGCGTTACCCGATAGGAAGAGCTGTACGCCGGTCAGCCCAGATTGGTCTCCCTCATTCCCTCCTCGAGGTGAGAAATCACCTTCGAGGCGGCTTCCGCCTTGGTGACCGCCCCGTCGTCATTGGCATCCAGTCCCTTGTTGGCCTTGTATGCCTTCTTGTTCTGGGTCGTCGAAAACAGGACGTAGGATTTTTCCTTGCCGATGGCGCGCGGCCACAGCACGCAAGCGTAAAGATCGTAGATGCCGTTCAGTTTTGCGCTGAACGACTTGAAATATTTTTCGACAAAATCAAGCTGTTGCACCGCAGTCATGGCGGCCAAAGCGCTGCTGCTGGTACCCAGCGATTTTGCGGTCTTCGGCATGAACTGGATAAGTCCGACGGCACCGCTGATCTCATTCTTCACAGAAGGGCTGAAGGTGCGGGCGGACTCGAACGCCATGACCGCCATCAGGTCGCTCGGATCGACGCCCAGCCCGGCCGATATCCCTATGACCTTGTCCTTGAATGCCGCATCGACATGGGCCCCCCAAGCGATCTTCGCGCCGGCGGCGGCGCTGAGGGCGTGCGCCTTCCTCATGTCGCCGAGGTCCCAGTCGGCGGAACCGTCATAATATTTCTTTTCGGAGCGAACAGACACGTGGATGTGTTTGTCGTGCGGATTGCTGCCGTTATAGGCGCGCCATGTCCACGGGCTGACCTGGGAGTTCATGATCCGCCGGTTCCAGATCACGTATTTGATACGCTCGTCCCTGGACTTTTCCATCGACGAGGCGATGAGATTGCAATCGCAGCCACGCGTCGGATCGTGGGTGATGTCGGCGGCCGTCACCACGCCCTGGCCGCCATCCTTGATCTTGGGCTGGTGGTCCGACGTGGTCGGATGATTCTGATCCGCGATCGTGCCATCGCTTGCCTTCTTGCGCTTCGGCGCGATGTCATTGACCTGCGAAATCAGTTTCAGCAGGCTGCCCGCGACACGCCATCCTGAATGCGAGGCTTCCAGGTCACTGCCCCCGGCGGCGGCCGCCATCTTTCCGACGACGTATTGCTTGCCGTTTTCCTGCACGACGGTGATGCTGGTGTAGCCAAGGGACTTGAGAACATTTTTCGCGAACTGGATTTCGCTGTCATCCTGGACTTCGATCTTTCTCGGTTCCATGTTGTCGCCTCCTCACAGTTCGCCTTGAGATTTCAAGCACTCGATGATCCTGGTCCTGTTGCTCCGGTTCGCGTCCCCGCTGCTGGTCACAGCCCTGAAGTAGTCATCCTTGCTCAAACCGATCGCCGAGCCGCAGATCAGGGCTTTTTTCGCGTTGGTCTCAGACGCCGCGATGTAGGTCTTCAGCGTCTGGAAATTCGGATCGCTGCGATCGAGATGAGTGATCTCGACGAGCGTGTCCGTCCGCCTGGCGTCCTCGGCCATTGCGGTCGGGAAGGAATCCGTGGCGATCGCCCGCGCGTAGTCATTCACGTTCATCGTGATGGTGTAGGGCATGCAGATGCGCAGATACGAACTCAGAACATTCACCGTGTCCGGCTTGTTTCCGATCTTCGTGTTTCTCGCGATGTCACTGCGAAACTTGGTGCGCCGGGCGGTGACGATCGACTCGATCGTCGAGCCTTCGAAGCCGAGCAGGAGGAATTTGTTGTACTCATTGAATAGGGTTGTCGTGAAGCCGAATGCTTCTCCGACAATACCGATGGCAATCGCGCCCGCCGGCACCGTCTTCTCGAGAATGTAGTTGGTCAGACTTCGTGTCGCTCCAAGTGCCTGATTGCCGAGGGTTCCGCGGCGGCGCATGTCATCGACCCATGCGAGGTAGGCGTCGCACCTGCGATCGATATCGTTGAAGCCGGTGTGCACGACCAGGTTCCATCTTGCGTCGCTTTCGGGGGTAAGATTGCAGCGCGGATAGCGATCGGATTTGGTCGAAACGGAATACCCCGTCTGGTCGCAGAGATATCCCAGATAGATATTGAGTTCGCTCGTCGCCTTGGCAATGTCGGAAGAATAAAGGCTGGGGCCGATGCCACGATTTGCGTAATGGTATCCTTGGCCGGCGCATCCTGTAATGGCAAGCGTAATTACGACGGGGCTCATCGTTAAAACGGGTGCAAGCACCTTTGATACGCTATCAATTTTTTTTCTTACGAAATCGAACATTCTCAATTCAGCCCCCTCTCTCGTAGTTAAGAATTTAGAATATCTTATTATAATAAATGAAGTCCATAGAGTCTTCTTGCCCCATCCCTGCAATGAATTATGATTTTAATATCAATGGTTTATATGGAAAAAATTTCCTCTAAATAAAAAACTATCAGTTTATATTTGAATTGCCGGCAGAGGTGTTTTTTGTTCGTTGGGATTACATTTCTTGGCTCCGGAATTCGCACGTATAGAGTGTAGTTTAAAGCATGATTGATGCTTCAAGGAAGGATCGAACTGGCTTGGCGCTATTGCGCCGGCGCGATGAGCTGTTGAACTACACACCTAATTCCCGCACCCATTTCAGCGCGCCTTCTGCCATGCCCATGAATTTCGGCGCGTCGGCGAGCGGGGCGACGAGGAGTTTCTGCGGGCGGGTGCGGCGCTTGACGTCGTGATAGAGCTGCGAGCGGGTGCGGTCGGAGCGCACCAGGAACAGGCCGTCGTCGAGCTTGCGGACGGACGGATCGTCGCGCGCGGTGACGTCATCGCCCTTCTCGCCGTCGCGGTCATACCAGACCAGGTAGAGCATTTCGTCTTCACCGAGCATTGTTCCAGGTCCTTTTCTGTCGTCACGGAACCGGAACGCTTTTCCGCGCGTTCCGTTCCGGATGAAAGACTTCGAAAAGCCCGACGGGACAGCCGCCACGCACGCGTCAGCGCGCCATGAGGCGGCGCGCTCGCGTCTCGATCCCCATCACCATCACCCGCCAGTTGCCGTGATGTGGGCGGTCGCGGCGGGCGGGTTCGCCCTGTTCGCCGTCCTGGCTTTCGCCGTGACGCAAGGCTGGACAAGCGATTTCGACCGCGCCGTGCTGCTTTCGCTGCGCGACGCCGCCGATCACTCGGACGCCTGGGGGCCGGCATGGTTCGAGGAAACGGCGGCGGAACTGACCGCGCTCGGCGGCTACCCCGTTCTCGTCACCGTGTCCGTGACGGTGCTGGCGGTGCTGATCCTGCTGCGTCACCGGGCGGCCGCCCTGTTCCTCGCCGCGGCGCTCACCGGCGGCACCGCCCTGTCGACCGGGCTGAAACAGATCTTCTCGCGTGTCCGGCCCGATCTCGTCGATCACATGGACCGGACATTCACCTCCAGCTTTCCCAGCGGCCACGCCACGGTCGGCATGCTGGCCTACCTGACGCTGGCGGCGGTGGCGGTGCGCTTCGTGCCGCGCCATTCCGTGCGCGTGTTCCTGCCGGCGGCAGCCATCGCGCTGGCGGTCATCATCGGGGCGAGCCGCGTCTATCTCGGCGTGCACTGGCCGAGCGACGTCCTTGCCGGCTGGGCGCTCGGTATCGGCTGGGCCAGCCTGTGCTGGCTGGCGGCGCATCACTGGTCGCAGCGCGGCGAAAGCGAAGCGGCGCTGGGTCATTCGAAAACCTGAGGAAACGATCATGGACAAGGCCGGAAACTGGATCAAATGGGCGGCCCGCATGGGCTATGCGGCGCGGGGTCTCGTCTATTTCATCATCGGCCTGTTCGCGGTTCTGGCGGCGATCGGCGCCGCGGAGAAGAAGGGATCGAAAGATGCGCTGCGCACGCTTTTCGACCAGCCCTTCGGAACGGCGATCGTGTGGTGCCTCGTCGCCGGACTGGCGGGCTACGTTTCCTGGCGGCTGATCCAGGGCCTGCTCGACACCGACCGGCACGGCCGGACGCCGAAAGGACTGGCGATCCGCGCAGGACTGCTGGTCAGCGCCTTCACCTATGCGACGCTCGCCGTCTACGCCTTGTCGCTGCTCGGCGTCTTCGCCGCAGGCTCCGGCGGCGGTTCGGGCGGCCAGCGCGTGGCGCCGTTTCTCAGCGGGATCGTCGCGCAACGATATGTCTCGCTGGCGCTCGGCCTCGTCATCCTCGGCGTCGCCGGGGCGCATGTCTGGAAGGCCGTGCGGCAGAAATACGAGGACCATTTCGACGCCGGCGAGGATGCGATGGAGATCATCCACCCGGTATCGATGGCCGGGCTGATCGCGCGCGGTTTCGTGCTGGCGGTCATCGCGCTGCTGTTCTTCTACCGCTTCGCCAGCGCGGAACAGTCGGGCGGCAGACCCGGTCTCGAAGACGCGCTGACCTTCGTCCAGGGGCTGCCGGGCGGCGCCTTCCTGCTCGCCGCCATCGGCCTCGGGCTGATCGCCTTTTCGGCCTATTCCTTCATCGAGGCGCGCTGGCGGCGGATCAATGTCGGTCATGCGGTCCCGTTTTCCCTTCATTAACGCTGTTGCGGGCGCATTTGCCCGCCGAAACCGCCGTTAACGCTATTGCAAGCGGCATCCGGGATACTCATTCGCGAATTTCGGGGGTGGGTAATGAATACTTTCACCATATTTTCGGCCTTCCTGCAGGGATTGGGAATCGTCGCGATCGCGATGCGCCTGCACGAGATGGCCACTGCGCGCTGCGTGAGCAAGCGTTGCGAAAAGACCGCGGCGGCGATCACTTTCATGGCCGGCGTCGTCGTTTCGATGGGCTTTCCGCTGAACTTCGCCCCCGGCGTCACCTTCGATCTCCGCCATGTCTTTCTCGTCATCGCCGCCTCCTATGGCGGCTGGACGGCCGGGCTGCTGACCGCGGCGGCCGCGGCCGCGTTCCGGCTGTGGGAAGGCGGGGCAGGCGTCACCGCCGGGCTCACCGGGATCGCGATCTCGACCATGCTCGGCCTTGTCCTGGCAGGCTTCAACGCCAAGCGGGACATCTCGCTGGCGCGGCTGGGACTGCTCGGCCTTGCCGCCTCCGCGTCGCTGGTCAGCGTGTTCCTGCTGCCATGGTCGATCGCGATGGCGGTGTTCGACAAAATCGCGGTTCCGTTCGCCGCGATCAACCTGTTCGGCGTGATCATCGCCGGGGAATCGCTCAACAAGTACCGCAAGCAGGCCGGGCACGTGAAGGCGCTGGTGCGCGACAACGCGACCGATCCGCTGACCGGTCTGGCCAATCGGCGGGCATTCGACCTGAAGGGGCCGGAGCTGGCGCTCGGCGAGATGGAGAAGCAGGGCCGCTACGCCGTGATGCTCATCGATATCGACAACTTCAAGGGCATCAACGACACGTTCGGCCATGCCTGCGGCGACCGCGTGCTGCGGCAGGTCTGCGACATCATCTCGGCCAAGGCGCGCGACGGCGATCTGGTGGCGCGCTATGGCGGCGAGGAAATCGTGCTGGTGCTGCCGGGCTGCGACGAGGCGCGCACGCAGGGCGTGGCGGACCGCATCCGCACCGGTGTCGAGACGGCGTCGGTCGACCTGCAAGGCATCAAGCTGACGGTCACGGTCAGCATCGGCTATGTCGTCAACGACAACCCGAAAAAGACGTTCTCGGCGACCTTCGACGAGGCCGACGCGGCGCTCTACCGCGCCAAGAGCAGCGGCCGCAACCGCGTCGAGAAGGGGCTTGCGGCCTAGACCGCGCTCAGCCTGACCGCCGCTTGCCGCCGACCGTCAGCGGCAGCAGGAAGATCAGCAGAAATCCGACATTCACCAGCACGTTCCATGGCGCGTCCGCGGCGACGGACGCGGCGGAATCGATCACGAACCAGGCGATCAGGCCGGTCAGGATGAGCAGGCGGGCGGTTTGCGGATCGCGCGGCCAGACGCGGTCGACCAGCAGCCAGATCATCACGCCCCAGCCGGCCATGACGCCGCCGCCCACCCCGTAGGCCAGCCGCGTTTCCGGCGCGGCGAGCGATTGCGCGCCATCGAAGGGCCAGAAGGTCAGGTCGGCGAGCGCAAGCAGCGGCCAAGCGGTCGGCGGATGAGCCGCGAAGGCGAACATGATCCCGGTCAGCACGACGAGGATCGCGGCGAATTTCAGCCATCGGGCGGTCGGATCTGCGGACATGGTGTTTCCCCCTCCGGCCAACATGTCGATGCGGTCGGCCATCAATACGCGATCATGCCATGACGCTTTATCGCCGTTTGCCCGATCCGGCCATACTGTGGCAGGAATGTTCACCGGCTTGTGCCGGACAGGGAGGAGCATTCATGGCCAGCAAACCGGGTTTCGTCTTCGTGCATGGCGCCTGGCACAACCACAACACCTGGGACCGGGTCGTCGCGCCGCTGCGGGCGAAGGGTTTCGTCACCACCGCGTTCGACCTTCCCGGGGCAGGCATCCATGCGAAGCTGCCGCAATCCTGGCTGGCCGAGCCTTTCAATGCGCAGGCCTTCGCGACCGAACCGTCGCCCAATGCGGGCACAACGCAGGCCGAGCGGACCGAAGCGGTGATCAACGCCGTGCGCGAAACGGCGGCCAAGGCCGACGGGCGGGCGGTGCTTGTCGGCCATTCGCTCGGCGGCGCGACGGTGTCGCACGCCGCCGAAGCGGTGCCGGAGCTGCTGGCCGCGACGGTTTATGTCTGCGCCTTTCTCCTGCCGCCCGGCATGGCGCCGGTCGAGATGATCCAGGACGAGACCATGGCCGCCGCGCTGGTGCCGTCGCTGTTCGCGGCGCCGCCGCCGCAGATCGGGGCGATGCGGGTGAATTTCCGCTCGACCGATCCGGACTACCGCGAGCGCATCCGCCAGGCCTATTGCGGCGACATCGATGGTGCGATGTTCGAGGAAGCGCTTCTGCATTTGCATTGCGACGAGCCGGCGCAGGTGACCACCGTGCCGAGCCCGGTGACCCGGGAACGTTTCGGCCGCGTACCGCGGCATTACATCCACTGCACGCAGGACCGTGCGGTCACGCCTGCGGGGCAGAGGAAGATGATCGCGCTGACAGACGAGGCCATGGGCAATCCGACGGTCGTGCACACGCTTGCCTCGAGCCATTCCCCGTTCGACTCGCAGCCGGAGGCACTGGCCGAAATCCTTGCGGAAGCCGCCTCCGAATAAGCCATGCCCATCCTGTGACGGAACGCACACGGCCCTTGCGCCGTTATGTCTAGTGTGAGCGTCAAGGAGGCGGTGGCGAGAGCCCACCGACAGGCATATGAGCAACACCGCAGCGACCCGCAAGAACTGTGAATTCCAGCCTTTCCGCGCAGAGCGCATGGCCGATGCGCGAGATCTGCGCCACGCGCTGTTCCTGACGATCGTCGCGGCGATGGCCTTTGCGCTGACGGCGCTGGCGAATGCCGGCGGCGCGTCGGCGATGCAGCTGAACGCCACGGCCGAAAAGTCGCCGCGGGTCCTCGCCTATGCCGAGCCGACGCCGGAGCGTTTCGGCTTGTTCGAAAACGATTACGCCGGAGACGAAGGTCACGAGCTGAACGACGCCTGGATGGGCATGACGGTGGTTTCGGCCGACGGCGTCGTCCTGGGCTATGTGACCGACGCCTTCATCAACGAGGACGGTTCTCTGGACGAGATCGTCATCGCGCCGTCCGGCGAGCGGGGCGCGCCTTTGACGGCGGTCTACGTGCCGGCGCAGTTTGCCGAACTGGGCGCCGAAACCGTGCAGGTTTCGCTCGATGCCCGTACTGTCGCGCTGCTTGAACCGGCGACCGATCTGGCCATGCTCGGCGAATGAAGCGCCGTTAACCGGTCATTAACGGCGTTTCGGAACGGCGCATTTACCCTGTTCGCCTAGCCTTCCATCCGGGGACGAGACCGGATGGATGGACCCATGAGACAAAAACCCTTTGCGCCACTGGCCGCTCTCTGCGCGAGCGCGGCGCTCGTCGCCGCTTGCTCGGTCGTCGACCTCGCCCCGATTCCGATTGCCGAGGTGCCCCAGTCCGCGATGGCCGCCGAACCCGTAACCTATGCCGTTCCGGCGGCCTATCCGGCGCCGGTCGATGTGGCGGCGCCCGCTGCCGCCGTTCCCTCGCTGGCCGACGCAACATTGCCCGCCGCGCCGGCGGCGGTTCCGCCCGCGCCGGTGATGGCGTCGGCTGCCCCGGCGATGGCCGCGCCGCCGGTGACGCTGGGCTTCCCGGCCGTCTCCGTGCCCCGTTTCGGAGGCCGCCAGGAGGGCGGCATGCCGGCGGAGGAGGTGCAGTGCCGCAAGCGGCTGAAGCGGCTCGGCGTGTCGTTCCGCGACATCCCGGCGATCCGCGATTCCGCGTCCTGCGGCATCGACTACCCGGTCGAGGTGACGTCGCTCGGCCGCAGCATCGGGCTGAAGCCGGCGGCGAAACTGAATTGCGCCATGGCCGAGGAGGCCGCCCGCTGGGCGCAGCGCGATCTCGCGCCGGCGGCGCGCACGCGCTATCTCTCCGGCATCGCCGAAGTGCGGCAGATGTCGTCCTATTCGTGCCGGCGGATCAGCGGCTCCGGAACGTTTTCGGAGCATTCGAAGGGCAATGCGCTCGATATCGGCGCGATCAAGCTGAAGAACGGCCGGGTGATCGACGTGCACAAGCCGGGGCTGTTCGCGTTCCGCGAACGCAGTTTCCTGCGCTCCGTGCGCGGCCAGGCCTGCGACCGGTTCGGCACGGTGCTGGGGCCCGGCTACAATCGCGACCATGCAGACCATTTCCATCTCGACCTGAAGGACCGGCGCAGGACAGCCTGCCACTAGAACCGGCAAGGAATGGCGTACCGGACGGCGGGATGTTCTCGATCGGCGCACTGACGCCGCGGGGGCTCATTTGCGCATTCAAAAGAGGGGCAAGAAGCCGGGACTGGCGCGGGGCGGCTGTTCGGGGCATGCTGACCGCTGGGAACGTCAATGTTTTTTTGCGTTTCCGGACGGCGAACCGGTTTCCACTTCGCCTGGAAACGCTCTGGCCGAAGGGAGGTTGGCCGATGCGTTGCTTTGCAGTTCTCGGACCATCGCAGACCGGCAAAACCATGCTGGTGGAGAAGCTCGCGTCGCTGGACGGCGCGGGCAAGGCACAAGTCTCGCCGAACGGGCTCGGCGTTACAGAGTTTTCCTTTGTCGGGGAACCATGGTGCGCATTCGACACGTCCGGCTCGGTGGAGGCGCTGGCGCAAACGCAGGATGCGCTGCTGGCCAGCGACGCCTGCATCCTGTGCGTCTCGCCCAATCCGGAGGAGGCCGTGCTGGCCGCGCCCTACCTGAAGGCGATCGAGGCGTCGCATACACCGTGCATCCTGTTCATCAACAAGATAGACGAGCCGAAGGGGCGCATCCGCGACGTGATCGCCGCGCTGCAGGATTATTCGAACCATCCGCTGGTGCTGCGCCAGGTGCCGATCCGCGAGGGCGACAAAATCGTCGGTGCGGTCGACCTGATCTCGGAACGCGCCTGGCGCTACCGGGAAGGACAGACATCGACGCTGGTGAAGATCCCCGATGAACTGGTCGAGCGCGAGCACGAGGCGCGCGCGGAACTGCTGGAACATCTCTCGGAATTCGACGACTGGCTGCTGGAAGAACTGATCGAGGACCACGAACCGGCAAACGACGCTGTCTATTCGATCTCGGCGCGGGTGCTGGCCGAGAACAAGGTGATCCCGGTCATGGTCGGCGCGGCGAGCCACAATAACGGCATGATGCGGCTGATGAAGGCGCTGCGCCACGAGGCGCCGCCGGTCGAGGTGTTGCGCAAGCGCCTGGCGGAGGAGACCGGGACCGAGGAAAAGGCGCTTCTGGCGGTCGGATTCCACGCCTATCACCGGCCGAGCATCGGCAAGACCGTGCTGCTGCGGGCGCTCGACGGCGGACTGAAGCAAGGCGCGCAGCTGGCCGGAAGCGGCCTCGGCGCGCTGCAGGTGGCGGCGACGGGCAAGGCGCTGGCCGGCGGCGAGCAGGAGCCGGGACAGGCGTTCGCCGCCGTGAAGTCCGATCACCTGACCGTGCCCTCGGTGCTGAAGGCGGACGACGCCGTTGCCGCGCCGGACTGGGCCGAAGCGCCGGCGCCGATGGTCGAACGCGTGCTGGCGCCGGAAAACGAGCGTGACGAGACGAAGCTCTCCGGAACGCTGCAAAAGATCGCCGAAACGGACCAGGGGCTGGCGGTGCGCCAGGAGGAGGGCACCGGCGCGCAAATGGTTGCCGTGCAGGGGCCGGTGCATCTGCGCGACGTGATCCGCACGCTTTCCGACGTGTTCAAGATCGCGGTCGCCGAGAAGCCGCCGAGCCCGGCCTATCGCGAAACGATCACGAAGAAGGCCGACGTGCATTACCGCCACCGCAAGCAGACCGGCGGGGCCGGGCAGTTCGCCGACGTGAAGATGACGGTGCATCCGAACGGGCGGGGCGACGGATTTTCCTTCGGCGAGACGGTGAAGGGCGGTGCGGTGCCGCGCAACTTCATCCCCGCCGTCGAGGCGGGCGCGCAGGAGGCGCTTGCCAAGGGACCGCTCGGTTTCCAGGTGGTCGACATCGGCGTGACGCTGACCGACGGCCAGCACCATTCCGTCGATTCAAACGAATTCGCCTTCCGGGCGGCGGGGCGGATGGGCGTGAGCCAGGCGCTGGCCGATGCCGGACCGGTGCTGATGCAGCCGATCTACCGGGTGGAATTTCACATTCCGTCTGTTTTCTCGGGAGGCCTCGTGCCGATCGTCTCGTCGCTGAAGGGACAGGTGCTCGGTTTCGACCGTGACGACAGCGCCAAGGGCTGGGACATATTCCGCGCGCTGATCCCCGGTCATGCGCTGGACGAACTGTCGCATTCGCTGCGCTCGGCGACGCAGGGAATCGGCTGGTTTTCCAAGAGCTTCGACCATTTCGAGGAGCTCTACGGCAAGGAGGCCGACGCGATCATCCGCGCGCATGGCAGCGGGGCGGGGTAGCCATCCACCGGCCCGGATATCGCGGACTTCGCCGGTACGGCGAGGAGGAGACCGCGGGATATGCGCACTTCCGGGGCAAGGACCTCAGAGGATGGCGCGCGCCAGTCCGGCGACGCACAGCATAATCAGCACAAGCAGGCATGCCTGCTTGTAAAGGTGTGCAAGCGAAGGCCGGAACAGCAAGGTTCCGAGAAATACGCCGGCAAGAACGACCGGCGACAGGACAAGGCCGCGCCAGAGCGCCTGATGGTTCATGACGTCATAGGCGAGCAGATAAACCAGCGACGTGAACATGCCGATGAAGAGAAACATGACGAGCGAAGCCCGCATCCGCCGCGGCTCGGTCTCGCGGGCGAGAACATAGAGAGCGACGACCATCCCGCCCACCGACGCCAGACCTGTCGCGACTCCCGCCATCAAGCCACTGGCATAAAGACCTTTCCGCGTCGCCAGAAAGCGCGGACGCAGGCGCAGTAATTGCGCGAGCGTGAGGCCGAGCACGATCAGGAGCGCGATCAGTCTCGATATGCCGGGATCGATATGCGTGGTCGCCAGGAGACCCGCGGGAACACCAATCGCGGAACCGATCACGAGACCCCAGACAATCGTCATGTCGGCATCCCTGAAGCCGCCCCGAAACATGGCGATGCTCGCCGCAGCTTCGAGAATGTAGCAGACGGGGATGAGTTCGACGGGCGGAACAATCGACACGACGGCCGCCATGAGTATCGCGGAGAGTCCGAAGCCGGCAAATCCGCGCACCAGTCCCGCGGCAAAGACCGCCGTTCCGACGACAAGGGCTTCCTGGTTCGACAGATGAAGAATCTGGCTCAGATACTCGGTCATATGCGCTCCGCGGCTTAAGTGCGGGCGTTGATAGCACTGCAATTTTGTTTCTTGCCTTGGCAATTTTGCCAACGCATTCTGCAAAAATGCAGCATTTGAACTGGGATGACCTGAGAATTTTCGCCACGCTCCGTAGAAGCCGGTCCTTCAACGAGGCGGCAAGCCGGCTTGGCGTCAATGGCACCACGGTGTCGCGCCGCGTCAAGGCGCTCGAGCAATTGCTCGGCACACAGCTGGTGACACGGCCGGGCACCGGGGGCGTCGAGCTCACCGATGCCGGGCAGGAAGTGGCAAATCTGGCGGAAGGCACCGAAAGGGAGGTCGAACGCCTTCAGGCCCGCATGTCGAATGCCGATATGGAGGTGAAGGGCCGGGTGTTCCTCACCGCCGTTCCCGTGGTCGTCAACCGCATTCTCATTCCGCTCATGCCCAAGCTGGCGGACCGCCACCCCAATCTCGAGATCCATCTGGTTCCCGACAACCGGAACCTGAGCCTGGTCGGACGGGAAGCGGATATCGCCTTGCGGCTTGCGCGTCCCACGGATGGCGGACACCGGATAAAGGCGCGCCGGATCGGCACACTGGAGCATGCGGTTTACGTGTCGAAGGAGTGTCCGGACATAGACGTCCCGAACTGCGCCTGGATTTCCTACCAGGAAGCCCTGCAGCATCTGCCGCAGGCCGGATGGATGGAAAAGGAGATACGGCTCGGCAACGGCGGATTGTCCAATATCCGGGTCGGCGAGCTGGAAGGCGCGGTTGAGGCCGTTGCCCATGGCGGCGGGCGTACCGTGCTACCCTGTCTCATCGGGGACGCGGATGTGCGCCTGAAACGCGCGACATCAATGCACGCCACGCCATTTTTCGAGCGCGAGGTCTGGATTCTGGTACGCGCCGAAATGGGGCATCTGGCCAAGGTGCGCGCCGTGCTGGACTGGCTGGACACGGTATTTGCACAGTGACCCGCTTGCGCCGGTCCATCAAGTCATTGCCGCCGGGACTACAGGCCGGCGGCCTTGCGCAGCGCCTTGTTGATGCGGTCCTGCCAGCCGGGACCGTCATCCTGGAAATGCGCCAGCACATCGCTGTCGATGCGCAAGGTCACGCTTTCCTTGCCGGCGGGAATCGCAGGGCGCTGCGGTTTTTCGGTCGGTTCGGCAGGCTTGGTCGTCGCGGCCTTGAACAGGGATTCAGCCTTGTCGCGGGCGCTGGACGTTCGGCGAGGTGGGTATGCCATGGTGATGTGTCCTCGAGAATCGCTCGGTCGAGCATTGCATGTATCGCTTGCGCTGTCCCCGCTGACCGGAGCGGTTCCCCCAGCCAATACGCCAAGCGGATGTTCAATTCATGCCGTTTTCCGGAACGGCGCACAGGAAACCGGACAGGCCCGAAAAGCTAGCGCTGGACCGGGGTCGGCTTGCCGTTCTTGTCGAGCGCGACCATGACGAAGCTCGCGTCCGTGACCTTTTCCATGACGTGGGAGAGGTAGCGCTGCGCCCAGGCCTCGACCAGCAGCACCATGGAGGTGCGGCCGACGCGTTCGAGGTGGGTGTAGATGCACAGCGTGTCGCCGACCTTGACCGGCATGGCAAACGACATCTCGTTGACCGCGGCGGTGACGACGCGGCCGCCGGCGATCTCGGCGCCGCGGATGCCCGAGGCCAGGTCCATCTGCGCCATCACCCAGCCGCCGAAAATGTCGCCCGCCGCATTGGTGTCGCCGGGCATGGCGAGCGTGCGCAGCGTCAGTTCGCCCTTCGGGGCCCCGTTGGTCGTCTCGTCGGTCATGTGGTTCCTGTTTTCGCTATCCGGCGCGACGCCATTGCGCTAATGCGTCTCGCTTTTTCCCGTTTTCCGGATGCCCATCATGTCCATTCCCGGTGCCTACGCAACTCCCGTTCTTCTGCTGTTTGCCTCCAACCTGTTCATGACGGTGGCCTGGTACGGCCATCTGCGCTTCAAGACGACGGTGCTTTTCGCCGTGATCCTGGTGTCGTGGGGGATCGCCTTCTTCGAATATTGCCTTGCGGTGCCGGCGAACCGGATCGGCCATGGCGTCTATTCGGCGGCGCAGCTGAAGACGATGCAGGAGGTGATCACGCTGATCGTCTTTTCCGGCTTCTCCGTCTGGGTGCTGAAGGAGCCGCTCGGCTGGAACCATCTTGGCGGCTTCGCGCTGATCGCCGCCGGGGCGGCGCTGATTTTCAAGGCCTGACCAGCATCACAAAGCCGACAGCTCATGTCGTCCCTCATGCGGACGGCGCGACGGGTCGGACAATAGCGTTTGCGCGAGATTCAACGGGGTAACGCTCCATGCCCGAGACCATACGCGCGGCGGTGTGCCGCGAGTTCAATGCGCCGCTCGCCATCGAGACCGTGACGCTGGCCGATCCCGGACCCGGCGAGGTGAAGGTGGCGGTGAAGGCCTGCGCCATCTGCCATTCCGACATCATCTATGCCGAGGGCGGCTGGGGCGGCGACCTGCCGATGGTGCTGGGCCACGAGGCGGCGGGCGTTGTCGAGGCGGTCGGGCCGGGCGTCGCCGGCGTCGCGCCGGGCGACCATGTGGTGGTGACGCTGATCCGCTCCTGCGGGACGTGCCACTACTGTTCCGGCGGGCACCAGGTGCTGTGCGAGGAAGTGTTTCCGCTGGACGCGACCTCGCCGATCTCGAACGGAAACGGCGAGGCGATGGTGCACGGGCTCAGAACCGGGGCGTTCGCGGAAAAGGTGGTGGTGGAGAAAAGCCAGATCGCGGTGATCCCGAAGGAGATCGCCTTCGATGCCGCCTCGCTGCTCGCCTGCGGCGTGATCACCGGCTTCGGCGCGGTGACCAGGACGGCGCAGGTCCCGAAAGGCAGCCATGTGGCGGTGATCGGCTGCGGCGGCGTCGGGCTGAACGCGGTGCAGGGCGCATTGGCGGCCGGCGCGCAGACGATCATCGCGCTCGATCTTTCCAGTGACAAGTTGGAGGCGGCGAAACGCTTCGGCGCGACGCTGGCGCTCGATCCGGCGGACCCCGGCCATCGCGAGGCGCTGCTGGCGGCGACCGGCGGACGCGGCGTCGACTTCGTCTTCGTCACGGTCGGCGCGAAACCGGCGATGGACGGCGCTTCGCAATATATCAGCAAGAACGGCGCCATCGTCATTGTCGGCATGCCGCCGTCGGGCGTGATGGGCGAATACGATCCCGGCACGCTGGCCGGCTGGGGGCAGCGCATCATCGGCTCGAAGATGGGCTCGGCGCAGGTGGCGCGCGATATTCCCGATCTCGTCTCGCTCTATCAATCGGGCCGGCTGAAGCTGGACGAGCTGGTGACCGGGCGGTTCGCTCTGGACGGTATCAACGAGGCGATCGCCTCGACCAAGCGCGGCGAGGCGTTGCGCAACGTGATCGTATTCGATTGAGTGCATAACCGGGAGGCGCGGCCATGAAGATAACGGACGTCGAAACCTTTGTCGTCGGTACGCCGGAAGGCGCACCGGGCGGGCGCTACTTCCTGTTCGTCAGGCTGACGACCGACGGCGGCGTGACCGGCTGGGGCGAGGCCTATGGCGCGACGTTCGGGCCGAAGGTGATGGCGGCTGCAATCGAGGACGCGGCGGCGCGGCATCTCGTCGGGCACAATCCGCACGACATCGAGGCATTCTTCCGGCGCTGCTATTCGTCGGGCTTCACGCAGCGGCCCGACCTTTCGATGATGGCCTGCTATTCCGCGCTGGAGATGGCCTGCTGGGACATCGCCGGCAAGGAGGCCGGCAAGCCGGTGCATGCGCTGATCGGCGGGCGGCTGCATGAAGCGCTCAGATCCTACACCTATCTCTACCCGGCGGAAGGCTCGATCTATCCCGACGAGACGAGCGGGAAGACAGTCTATAACGACCCTGAGCTGGCTGCGGAGAATGCAGTCCACTGGGTGGAGCAGGGCTTCACTGCGGTGAAGTTCGATCCGGCGGGTCCGTATACGGTCTACGACCCGCACCAGCCGCTGCTGACCGACATCGAGCGCTCGGCGGCGATGATGAAGGCGGTGCGCGAGGCGGTCGGCACGCGGGCGGACATCCTGTTCGGCACGCACGGACAGTTCACGCCGTCCGGCGCGGCGCGGATGGCGAAGGCGATCGAGCCCTACGATCCGCTGTGGTTCGAGGAGCCGGTGCCGCCGGACATGCCGGAGGCGATGGCGGAATTCGCGAAAAAGACATCGATCCCGGTGGCGACCGGCGAGCGGCTGACGACGAAGTACGAATTCGCGCGGCTGCTGGCGCTGGGCGCGGCGCAGATCATCCAGCCGGATCTCGGGCGCTCCGGCGGGATCTGGGAAGGAAAGAAGATCGCGGCGATCGCCGAAGTGCACCACGCGCTGGTCGCGCCGCATTGCTATTGCGGGCCGGTGGCGGCGGCCGCGAACATCCAGTTCGCCGCCTCGACGCCGAACTTCCTGATCCTGGAAGCGATCAAGGACTGGGGCGGGTTCCACGCCGAACTGCTGAAGGTGCCGCTGAAAATGGAGAACGGCTACACGGTTATCCCCGAGGCGCCGGGGCTTGGCGTCGAGCCGGACGAGGCGGTGCTGCGCGCGAACCCCTATGACGGACCGCATCTGCATCTCGGCATGGCGGAGAAGCCGGTCGAGCCGGGAGCGAACGGATGAAGAAGCCGATCAACCTTGCCGAAAAGCTGTCGCTTTTTTCCGACCACTGGCAGCCGAAGATCATCGGCTCCTTCAACGGCCACGATCTTCTTGTGGTGAAACTCAAGGGCGAGTTCGTCTGGCATTCGCATCCCGATACGGACGATTTCTTTCACGTGCTGAAAGGGCGTTTGAGGATCGAAATGCGCGAAGGCGACGTTGAACTCGGACCGGGCGAAATCTTTGTCGTGCCGAAGGGCGTCGAGCATCGGCCAGTGGCGGAGGAAGAGGTCGAACTTCTATTGATCGAGCCGGAAGGGACACCGAATACCGGCGATCCGGCGACCGCGGCGACGAAAATCGCGCTCTGAATCAAAAACGGCCGGACGAGGGGCCGTCCGGCCGTTGGCATGCGAGAGGCGATGGCGCTTATTCGGCAGCCATGATCTCGGTGATCTGGCCCGAAGCATCATCGGTGACGATGGTGACGTTGTCGCCAGCCTCGATCGAGGAGTAGTCGACGCCATCGGCAACGACGAGCGAGGTGCCGTCGTCGAGCACGATCGTGTGGGTGTCGGCCTGGATTTCAGAGACGGTCGCCTGCATTTCGGCGGCGAAGACGGAGGTGGTTGCAACCAGGGTTGCAGCGATTGCGATGAGAGCTTTTCTCATTGTCGTTTTCCATAAAAACAAACCCGGGCTCAGTTGGCTCGCCGTTTCTTGCGGCACTGCCGGGCAACGCTTCACTAGCGTTGTCCGGAACGCTTTGCAATCGGATTTTTTGTTTAAAAACAGTAGCTTGAAAAAGACATGAAAGTGCCGCGATTCCGCCATGATCTGACGCGGCGGCGGTTGAAAAAAGAAAAGGCGGGCCCGGAAACCGGGCGCCGCCTTCCCCTCTCCAAAGGGCGGGAGAATTACATCTCCGCCTTTTCCACGGCGGTCACCGTGGTGGTGCCGTCCTCGTAGGTCACCTTGATGGCGTCGCCGGCAGCGAGCGCTTCGACATCAACGCCTTCGGCGGCAGTCCAGGTGCTGCCGTCTTCCAGCGTGATCGTGCGCGTTGCCGGGTCGACGCTGGCGACGACGCCTTCGCCTTCACCGGCGAGAGCAGCGAACACAGAGCCGGTCAGCATGGCACCGGCAAGAGCAGCAGAAACAAACTTCTTCATTGGTCAGGGTCCTCTTCCTGTTTTCAGTTGCGTCGCCGGCGATGCGTCCGGGCTAGTAGGGAGCGGGGCTTGGAGCGCACCGTCGGCGACGGCTCGAATAAGGCGTTTGCGAACGAGGATTTCAAATCACGAAGCGTGTAAAAAGTGATATGAAAACAAAGACATAATCGGAAATTTCCGCCACCGTCCGGCCACAATCGTGACGCGGCCGGCCGGCCGGTCCGGCGACACAGGCGGTTGCGGCGGCGCAAATGTGGCGGCGCGGTGGTGGCGCAGCGTCGAGAAGCCAGGACAGCGATCACGTCATTGCGCGAGATCGCGCAATTTGATCGCTGTCACACACGGTGAAGAGGCTGTCCGGCGGGTTCCGAATGCCTGGAAGGCAGGTCGCTGCGCGGCGACGCGCCCCATGTGCGGGCATATTCGCGGCTGAACTGGGTCGGGCTTTCGTAGCCGACCCGATACGCGGCGGCGGAAACCGGGAGTTCGCCCGACGCGATCAGGCGTTTTGCCTCCATCAGCCGCAGCCGTTTCTGGAACTGCAGCGGTGTGGTGCCGGTGACCGCCTTGAAGCGATCGTGAAAGGCCGAGGAACTCATGCCGGCCAGCCGGGCGAGGTCGTCGATGCGCAGCCGCTCGGCGTAGCCGCGGCGGATGGCGCCGACCGCCCTTGCGATGCGCGCGGCATGGCTGTCTGCGCGGCACAGTTCGCGCAGCATCGCGCCGTGGCCGGCCATCAGCATCCAGAAGTGAATCTCGCGGGTGACCAGCGGCTGCAGCACGGTGGCGGCGGACGGTCTTTCGACGAGGCCGAACATCCGTTCCATAGCATCGACAAGGGCATGGTCCGCCTCGGCCGACGAGATGGCGCTCGCCGGTTCCTCCTCGGTGGATGCCAGGTCGATTTCGCCCGCAATCTCGCGCAGGACGCCCATGTCTATCTGCAGTGCGAGCGCCAGATAGGGCTCGCGCGGGGATGCCTCGACAACGCGCGAGACCATCGGCAGGTCGATGGAGACGATCAGGGACTGCCCCTTGGAAAAGGTCATCTCGCGGCCTGCGGCCATGAGCTGTTTCGCACCCTGCAGGACGAGGCAGACAACCGGCTGGTAGAAAACCGGCTGGATGACGGTCGGCCTGCTGGCGCGATAGACGCTGAGGCCGCCGACACCGCACATATGCGGCTCGGCCTCGATGCCGTTCGCCTCGGCAAAGGCGGCGACCCGCGCGATCAGTTGGTCGTCGATCATGGTGTCATTCTCCGAAATCCGGTCTTCGGGACTATGCCAGCCGGGGCGCGCAGTTCAATCGGTAATCCGGTCTCACTGGAGAATCAGGCAAGTCCTTCGGAGGAAAGGGCAGGCGCGCGGGGCGGCGACCCATTAACTGCACGGTGTCCCAAGACACAGGAGACCCTCCATGACGACAGAGAACAAAATCGCACTGATCACCGGCGGCAGCCGGGGCCTTGGCCGCAACACCGCGGCCCATCTCGCCCGCCAGGGTATCGACACGGTGCTGACCTATCATGCCAACCGTGCCGAAGCCGATGCGGCGGTCGCGGAAATCGGGGCGCTCGGCGGCAAGGCCGTGGCGCTGCAACTCGATACGTCCGACACGTCCGGTTTTGCGGCATTCGCAGAAAGGCTGAAAGCGGCGCTGAAGGAAAACTGGGGCCGCGAGCGCGTCGACTTCCTCGTCAACAATGCGGGGACCGGGCTTCACAAGATGTTCGCCGAGACGACAGAAGCCGATTTCGACCAGCTGATGAACATCCACGTGAAGGGCGTCTATTTCCTGACCCAGGCGCTGTTGCCGCTGATCGAGGATGGCGGCCGGATCGTCAACATATCCTCCGGGCTCGCCCGTTTCGCGTTGCCGGGTGCTTCCGCCTACGGGACCATGAAGGGCGCGGTCGAGGTGATGACCCGCTACATGGCGCGCGAGTTCGGCCCGCGCGGCATTGCGGTCAACGTGGTCGCGCCGGGCGCCATAGAGACGGATTTCAACGGCGGGCGGGTGCGTGACGACGCCGGCATGAACCGGATGGTCGCCTCGATGACGGCGATGGGCCGTGCCGGGTTGCCGGACGATATCGGCGGCGCGGTGTCGAGCCTGCTGGCCGGCGAGAACGGCTGGATGACAGGGCAGCGCATCGAGGTATCCGGCGGCATGTTCCTGTAGTTGGGCAATGGCGGGCCGTTCTACGGAGCGGCCCGCTTTTCGCCGCGCAGCATCGGCACGATCTCGACGGCGAGAATGGCGCAGAAGATCAGCGCGCAGCCCGCCAGCCCGTACGGGCCGATGCGGTCGCCGAGGAAGACGGCGCCGAACAGGGCGGCAAACAGCGCTTCCGACGACATGAAGATGGCGGCCTGCGGGGCGGTGGTGTGGCGCTGGGCGATGGCCTGGATCGTAAAGGCGATGCCGCCGGAGATGACGCCGGCAAACAGGATTTCCGTCCTGGCGGCGATGACCATGTCCCATGCAACCGTTTCGACCAGCGGCGCGACGGCAAGGCCGAGCAGACCGCAGACCAGGAATTGCGAGAATGCGAGTTGCAGGGGGCGCGCGCCGGTGACGAAGCGGCCGAGGAACTGGACATGGAACGCCCACAGGGCGGCGCACAGGATCGTCCACCAATCGCCGGCCTGCAGGCCGACGAACCTGCCGCCGGACAGAAGGTAAATGCCGCCAAGCGACATCAGCGCCGCCGGCCAGACGACCGGATGGGGCCACAGGCGCCACAAGACGATGCCGACTACAGGGGTCAGGACGACGTAAAGCCCGGTCAGGAAACCGGAATTGGTCACCGTCGTGGTCATCAGGCCGATCTGCTGGGCGGAAAGCGAGGCAAACAGCAGCGCGCCGAGAAGGGCAAAGCGCTTCCAGTCGCCGGGCGCAGGAGCGAGGTTCCGGCCGGCGGCGCGGGCTTCCCACGCCGCGAAAGGCAGCAGGGCGGCTGCGGCGGCAAGAAAGCGCACGCCGGTGAACAAGACCGGGCCGATGGCGTGCATGGCGGTCGATTGCGCGACGAAGCCGCCGCCCCAGATGGCGCCGGTGATCAGCAGCAGGATATTGGCGGTGGCGCGGTTCATTTCTGGCGGGAAAAGCTCGGTCTGAAACAGGGCTATCCTAGCCCCGCGACGTTTAGGCATTGGTAAGTGATAAACTGGTACGCAATGAGACATGAAAGGGCAACGGGCACGGCGATTTTCCAAAACGACAGCGACGATCGTCCTGACGGCCGCCCTTGCCGTGCTTCTGCTCGCGGCCGCCAACCTGCTGCACAGGCAGATCGCCCTGTCGTTCAAGCGTCAAGGCGTCGCCGATCTCGCGGCAAGTACCCTGGCGCGGGCCGAAATCGCCACCGACTACGCGGTCATCCGGCTCGGGGTGCTGCGCGAGGAGGGGCACACCGACTGCAGCAAGAAGGCGCTTGACGCGGTCAACTACGCGGTCTTCCGTTCCGGTTCGATCAAGGACATCCTGACGGCGAATGGCGATGCGGTCTGCTCGGTTGCCATGCACGCCGAAACCCTGCGCAAGAATCATTTCGATCCGGTGGACAGCGCATCGGCGCGCAATCCGAACATCATCATCAATCCCATCCGGGTGGAGAACACGTCGGCGATGGCCGTGACGTGGAAATTCAGCCAGGAGATGCTGGCAACCGCGCTGGTGAACACCGAAACCCTCGTCTTCGACATTCTGCCAGCCGACCTGCGCGAGACGAGCGCCGTCAAGCTTTCGCTGACCAACGGCCGCACCGTCGGCAGTTACGAAGGCCCGGAATGGGAAATCGGCGCCGACACCGAGATGTTCGAGGTCCGGTCGGAGCGCTATCCGCTGATGGTGCGAATCCATATTCCCGTCGCGCTTCTGAAAGACCTGAACATCCAGCGCAACGTCGCCGCCGACATCGCCGTGATCGCGCTGCTGGTGCTTCTCGCCTTCCTGGTGGCGCGCGGTCTCCTGCCGTCCTCCAGCGCGGCAAGCCGGATCCGTCACGCGCTCGCCCGTGGCGAGATCGTTCCCTTCCTGCAGCCGGCCTACGATGTGCGCAGCGGCGAGATAACCGCATTCGAAGTGTTGGCTCGCTGGCCCGGCCAGAGCGGGGCGAATGCCTCGCCTGCCTTCTTCGTGCCGCTGATCGAGGCCAATGGCTGGGCGAACGACCTGCTGGAGACGATGATCATGCAGACGGCGCAGTCGATGCGCAGCGTCATCGAAACCACGCCGGACGTGAAATTCGCCTTCAACATTTCTCCGGCCCAACTCGTCGAACCGTCTTTTCCCTCATGGCTGGCAAAGGTGTTGCAGCGGGCGAAACTGGATCCAAGCCGCGTCGGCATCGAGATTACCGAGCGCGAGGAAATCGAGGACATCCAGAGGGCCCGGAAGAATATCGCGAGCCTGTCCTCCATGGGAATCATGGTCGCCATCGACGACGCGGGGACCGGCCACAACGGCTTGGCCTCGGTTCAGCGGCTCGGCGCTTCGATGCTGAAGATCGACAAGCTGTTCGTCGACGGCATCGAGCAGGACCAGCGCGCCGGCGCACTGGTGCAGATGTTCGTCAGGGTGGCGCGGGAATTCGGCATGAAGACGGTTGCCGAAGGCGTGGAAAACGAAAACCAGCTCGACGCGCTGCGGGAGCTGGGCGTCGACCTGGTGCAGGGATTCTACCTGTGCCGGCCGCTCGATCCCGAGTCGGCCACGCGCGAACTGGCGTGCCATCGCGCGGTGCTGGCACATGAACGGATGCAGAAGGAGCGTGCGCGGGAAGCCGCGATCGCCTCCGGCAAGGTCGTGGCCATAAACGGCTAGCGACATCGGGTTTTGCCTTCCGTGCCCGGTCAGGCTGCGTTAGGTTGACCTGATCGGATCAACAGGGAACGGCTTTGCCGATGCGTTGTTTTCCAGTGGGGTTTCCGCAATCCCGTCTGCTATTTCTCACAATCGCGCTGCTGCTGGCCCTGGTCGCCGTCGACTGCGCCGAGGCACGCCAGTTCAAGCGCATTCGCGACATCAGCGTGGATTGCTCGGACGCGTTGACCTGCGACCTGTCGACCTACAACGCCCAGTCGGAGCTCTACACCGTGATTTTCCGGCGGCGCGCGAGCCGCGACGCGCCGGTGCAACTGGTGCTCGGCGTGCGCGAAACGCTAACCCCCGGTTCCGAGGTCGCCATGCAGATCGACGGACGCGAGGTGCTGCGCCTTCCCGTCTCGCAACTGTCATACCGGGCAGCCGTCTACGAATACACCTTCCAGAGCGAAAGCGAGATCAGCTCACTGGTCGACGCGGCGAGGGCGGGGAGCGAGTTGCGGATCTCGTTTCGAGCGCGCGCCGTCGACACGGAGTCCACCTTCTCGCTGTCGGGTTTCGTCGCCGGCCTGATCTTCATGGACGAGGTGCAGGGGCGCGTCGGCCGCGAGGACGCGCTGCAGGCCGACGGACCCGTGCAAGCGGATGAAGAGACGCCGATCCGCGAAATCACCTCCTTCGCGGACATCCCGTTCCAGATCCGCCGCGAGTTCTCCGACACGCCGTCGGCGGCCTGCGGCGGGCTGGAAGAAAGCCGGTTCGCCAGTCTCGGCGGTTTCGAAGCACGGACCGACGATGACGTTTACCTGATCGGGCTGCCTTGCGGGGCCGGCGGCGCCTACAACCAGCCCTATGCCTTCTGGGAGCGGACCGGATCGGATTTCCGCAGGATTTCACTGCCGGTGATGACCGGGGAAGGGCCGGCGACCACCGAGATCGCGTGGAACATTTCCTGGGACCAGGACAGCGGCGAACTGACCAGCTTCTTCAAGGGACGCGGGCTTGGCGATTGCGGCACCTTCAACCGCTGGAGCTGGACGGAGTGGACCGAAGGGCACGTCTTCATCCTGCGGGAGGCGCGGGTGAAAGGCGAATGCGACGGCGATTCGAGCGGCGGGATCGAGGATTGGCCGGCGGTGTGGCCGCCGGCGTAACGGTCAATCGGACTGCAGCCGCGCCAGGATGTTTTCCAGCCGGCGGCGATTGACGCCGCGGTCGGAGTAGCCGATCTGCGCGCGGCCATAGGCGACGAGCCCGGTGCGGCCGTTTCCGAGCGGGACCGCCTCGAAGGAGCTGGTGTCGGGAAACCGCATCAACCGCGTCCATGTCACGAAGCGGGCCTGCGCCGGATCGGAGGTGTCGTCGACACGGCGGACAATCTCGCCGGAGGCGCGGAATGCCTCGTCGATCGCGGCGATCAGCCTTTCGGGAGAAGCGGCGTAGTCGGGAAGCGCGGTATCGACGGTGACGCTGTCGCACAGGCCGGGCGTGCACAGCAGCGCGTCATTGGGACGCGACGCGCGCACCGGCGCCGACCGCTCGAAGGAACCGAGATCCGGATTGCCGAAAATCAGCGCCCAGGTATCGGCGCGGCCATAGGTGATGAAGAAAAGAAGCGCGACCGCCAGGGCAACGAGGACGGCGAAGGTGATTGTCAGCATGGATGTTCGCACGTCGGTTCGGGGGGTAGGCGGGGAATCGGGCCGGGATTGGCGCCGGCGGGAAGGACAGGAAGCATAAAAAAAGACCGGCTGGTTCGCGATGCCGGTCTTTCTAGGGTGTTTTCAGCGCCTGCCAAGGCTGTCCGCGATCAAAAACGGTTACGCTTTCGTTCGGTCTCGGAAATCTCGCGGGCGAGGCTGCGGAACATCAGGACGCTGACGCCGGCCATGGCGCCGAGCGCGATCGTCATGAAGCCGATCAGCAGGTAACGGTGATGCGCGGCGGCCTCGGTCACGAAACCGGTGGTGCGGATTTCGGAAAACTGACGGGCGGTGGAGCCGGTCGTGACCGGATCGAGCGATTTTCTCGCGACGGGCACCGGTGTCTCGACCGTGTTGGCCGCGATCCTGGTCGGTTCGCCGGCAGACGGCCGAGCTGCGGGGAGCGGGGCCTTCTTCTCCCAGGACAGCGGCGCGTAGCGCAGGGCATCGGGGAAATCGCCGGCATGAGCCGTTGCAGTCAGGCCGAAAAGCGCGGTGGCATTAGCGAAGAGAAGCGTGGCGACGATCAGCACGATCGCCCTGCTGTTGTGGCTGGTGCGCTCGCCACGAATACGGTTTGATGCCGTGAACATGTCCATCCCAATCCTGTTTGCATGCGCAAATCAGCGCCGCCGTACAGTCGGTGCGGAATCCGGCCAGTTCGCGGAAACAACAAGGCAGCCCCCGGGAGAAAATGTGGCAATTTGAAGAAAAACGTTACCGAAGCGTTTACGAATTCGCTTGCGCTTCAGGGACGAACGACAGTGGCACATGGCCCGGCTCGGCGGTGATTCGTTGCAGCCAATGGCCGATCGCGGGAAAGCGGTCCATGTCGAAGCCGCCCTTGCTGCCTGCCGAATGGGTGTAGCCGTAGAGGCAGAGGTCGGCGACGGTTAGCGCCTCGCCAGTCAGGCAGGGCGTCTTTTCAAGCTGCGCCTCCATTATGGAAAGCGCGCGGTGGCCGCTTTCAAGCAGAGGATCGAGATTCTCCGGCGTGCGCAAATGGGCGCGCTGCGGATAGGTCAGGATCGCCGCGCGGACGGCGACGGAGGTCTCGTGGCTGTTCTGCTCGAAGAACATCCACTGGTGGCAGAGCGCCTGTTCGTAAGGATCGTCGGGCAGGAAACGGGTGCCGCGGGCGAGATAGAGCAGGATGGCGTTGGATTCCGAGAGGAGCCGGCCGTCTTCGAGCACCAGAAGCGGCACCTTGCCGGCCGGATTGAGTGCGCGGAACTCCGGCGTCCCGGTGACGCCGCTGCCATATTCCGCATCCACATGGCGGTACGGCCTGCCTAGCAGGGCGAGGAGCAGGCGCACCTTGTAGGAATTGCCGGAACTCGGCATCGAATAGAGCGTCAGCATTGAAAAAGCCCTAGCGGAATGTCTTCACGAGGCGCTTGCCGTCGCGGTCCGTTTCCGGCTTGTACTGGGCGATCCAGGCAGCGAGATCGGGGCCGGCCAGCCGCGGCGCGGCGAGCACATAGCCCTGCACCATGGCAGCACCGGTCGATTCCGCGAGAGTGATTTCCCACAGCGCTTCGAGCCCTTCGAGAACGCACTGGATGCCGTCGCGGTGAAACCGTTCGATCAGGACACGCAGGGTGCCGACGCCGGCATCGGTGCCCATCAACCGCTTGACCAGCGCGCCGTCGAACTTGACGATGTCGGGGGCAAGCGCGCGAACGCGCCGCATGCGCGAGGCATGGGCGCCGAAATCATCGACGGCGACCACGTAGCCGCGGGCGCGCAGTTCGTAGGCGAAGCGGGTCAGCGAGTCGTTGCTGGCCGTTTCCGCTTCGGTGATTTCACAGATAACATCGGCGGGTGAAATGCCGGTCGCGCGCAGTTCCGCGCCCAGTTCGCGCAAGTCGCTCTCGAAACGCGACGGGTCCTCGGCGCGGCGCGGATCGAAATTGAGAAAGAGGCGGCGCTGGTCGGGCGGCAGGTTGCGGGCGTTGCGCACATGCAAGGTGAGCAATTGCGGTTCGAGCGCGCGAAACGAAGCCGGTTCGAGCGTGGCGAAAAAGGCGTCGGTGAGGACGGGGATGTCGTCGCGGGTTACCCGCAGAAGCGCTTCGCAGGCAATCAGCGCAAGGCGGCCCTTCTCGAAGCGGAATATAGGCTGGAAGGCGGTCTGAAGGACAAAATCCGCATAACGGGCGATGAACGACCCGTTGTCGCGCTGTTCGATCTGCAGGGGAGGCATTTGCGCCAAAGCAGTCTCTCCTTTGCCCGCCTCGCCCGAAAATGCGCCAGAAGCGATGAATTTATGGTTAATCAACGGTTAGCGCGTTTCCGACGGCCCCGCAACGCTTGCGAATTATCCACTAATGGAGCAGATAGCACCCGCCGTCCCGACCGGACACAGCAACATCTCAGGAGAACCGACATGGCCTTCCTCGCCGACATTCTTTCCCGCGTGAAACCCTCAGCCACCATCGCCGTGGCCCAGAAGGCCCGGGAACTGAAGGCCAAGGGGCGCGACGTGATCGGCCTCGGCGCGGGCGAACCGGATTTCGACACGCCGGACAACATCAAGCAGGCGGCGATCGAGGCGATCAAGCGCGGCGAAACGAAGTACACGCCGGTCTCCGGCATTCCCGAACTGCGCAAGGCGATCGCGGCGAAGTTCAAGCGCGAGAACGAGCTGGACTACGACTGGACGCAGACGATCGTCGCGACCGGCGGCAAGCAGATCCTGTTCAACGCGCTGATGGCGACGCTGAACCCCGGCGACGAGGTGGTTATCCCTGCACCGTTCTGGGTGTCGTACCCGGAAATGGTGCTGCTGTGCGGCGGGACGCCGGTGCCGGCGCCGACGACGCTGGAAAGCAAGTTCAAGCTGACCGCCGAGGCGCTGGAAGCGGCGATCACGCCGAAGACGAAATGGCTGATCTTCAACTCGCCGTCCAACCCGTCCGGCGCCGCCTACAACCGCACCGAGATGAAGGCGCTGACCGATGTGCTGATGCGCCATCCGCATGTCTGGCTCCTGACCGACGACATGTACGAGCATCTCGTCTACGACAATTTCGAGTTCGTGACGCCGGTGCAGATCGAGCCCGGCCTCAAGGACCGCACGCTGACGATGAACGGCGTGTCGAAAGCCTATGCGATGACCGGCTGGCGGATCGGCTACGCCGCCGGCCCGATGGAACTGATCAAGGCGATGGACATGATCCAGAGCCAGCAGACCTCGGGCGCCTGCTCGATCGCCCAATGGGCCTCGGTCGAGGCGCTGAACGGGCCGCAGGACTTCATCGAAAGGAACAAGGCGATCTTCCAGGGCCGGCGCGACCTCGTGGTCTCGATGCTGAATCAGGCAAGCGGCATCGAATGCCCGACGCCGGAGGGCGCATTCTACGTCTATCCGTCGGTGGCGGGGCTGATCGGCAAGACCGCGCCGACCGGCAAGACAATCGGCAACGACCAGGATTTCGTGACAGAACTGCTGGAGCAGGAAGGTGTCGCCGCGGTGCATGGCGAACCGTTCGGTCTCGGACCGAACTTCCGCATTTCCTACGCGACATCGGAAGAATTGCTGGAAGACGCCTGCAATCGTATCCAGCGCTTCTGCGCCAACTGCCGCTGACAACACCGAATTCGGCGTTTCCCTGACGCCGAATTCACCGGTTTGCCTGCGTAACACTGCGAGTGTGGCGCAAATGCACTGGAATTGTTGCTTTTCCGCGCGGTATAAGCGGGGCGGGGCAGATGACGCAGATCCAGGGATTGCACGACGGCATGAAACGGTCCGGAGGATACCGCTGCCTGATCGGGCGTGAGGCTATCGCCCTTGCCGCCGTCGCGACCGTCCTGGCGGCCGTGCCGGCGAAAGCCGACTCCATCAGCTACGGCGATGCTTTCGAACGGCGTGTATCGGACGCCGGCAGCCGGGGCGCACTCGACACTTTCGTCACCGAAGCGGCGAAGGCCGGCCAGTACGACCAGGCGCTGTCGACGCTGGAAGAAATCCTGCTGGGCAATCCGAACGATCTTCACGCCCGGCTGGCGCTGGCGCGCATCTACTTCCAGATCGGCTCCTACGACCTTGCCGCGGCGCATCTCGACCAGGCGGCGATGACCGCGGGTTTCGCGCAATTCGAACGCGAGATCGCGGCGCTGCGGGCGCGTATCGACCGGGCGCTTGCCGGTTACCAGACCCATCTAACGCTGTCGGCCGGCGGCGCATACGAAAGCACCGGCGTCAACCAGCCGCCTTTCAAGGCGGACGGCAAGGCGCTGTTCTCGCCCTATGCCATGATCGACGGCGGGGTCATCTTCCATCTCGACACGGCCTCGCGTGACGAGGTGCGCCTCGGCGGATCGGCGAAATACGACGTCTCGATATCCGACACGGACGAGAATGGCGTCCTAGACGATTTCAGGCACTACATGCTGCGCGGCGAGGCGACCTATTCGAAGGGACTTCCCGACATTATCGACACGTTGCGCTTCGACCTGTCGGGTTACGGCCTGGCCGAGAACCATGGCGGCGGGCGGGAAATGCAGGAGATCGGCGCGGAGGCGGCGCTGTCCGTCCAGCCGACGGTGGAAAGCCGACTGACGGCGCATGTCGGCTATGGCTGGCTCGGCAATTCGCAGGACATCTACGGGGAGACCCGGGTGCGCTACGGCCTGAACGGCGACGTCAGGATCGCGCCGGGGCTGGCGCTCGGCGCCTTTGTTTCCGGCTACCAGGAATGGGGCACCGCTCCGTTCATCTTCGCAAGCGGCCCGGCCGCCTACACGTCGCACGGCATAGAGACGGGGGCATCGGTGGCGCATCTGCTGCATGTCTTCGAGGACGGCCGCAGCTGGGTGTATGAGGTCGGGGCAGGCTATTCGCACGAGCGCATTCTCGACTACGGTTCGTTGTCGGGCGGTGTCGCGGCGATGGCCAATCGCGACCGCTGGGAAATCTTCTGGAACCACACTGTGCAGATCGTCACACGGACCGAGCTCGATTTCGGCGTAAGCTATGGCGAGGACAGGATTTCCGGTACGTCCCTTTCGTCCAGAGACCGCAAGTCGGACTTCTGGAGCGTGAAGGCGGGACTGACCTACCGGTTCAACTGAGGACGTGACGATGCGCGCTCGCAAAACGATTACCCGCTTCACCCTCGCCGCACTTGCGGCGGCGGCCCTGCCGCAGGCGGCCACGGCAGCAGATGTCGGCACGCTGACGGCGGAAAAGGCGACGATCTCGCGCGGCGGCGCCCGCGTGCGGGCCGGCACGGGCATTGCGCTGGGCGACCGGCTGGCGAGCAACGCCACCGGTTCCGGCATGATCGTGTTCCAGGACGAGTCGAGCGCGCGCCTCGGGCCGAATGCCGTTCTGACCGTCGACGAGTTCGTCTACGATCCGTCGCGCCGCAAGGGCACCGTCCGGCTGCGCCAGACAAACGGCCTTGCACGCATTCATGGCGGGCAGATCTCCAAGCGCGGCAAGTCGGAAGTGCGGACGCCGCATATCGTGCTCGGCGTGCGCGGCGGCATCGTCGATGTCGCGGTTTCCGGCGGCCAGTCGATCGCGACCCTGCGCGGCGGGCTGATGGTTTGCCAAGCCGGCGGCAAGAAGCGCACCGTGACCAATCCGGGCATTTCCTGCATTTCGGACGGCCAGACACTGACCGTTCAGCGGCTTGCCAATACCGGCCGCCAGCTGGTGACGCCGGCGTCGCAGGGCAGCGGTTCGGTTGAACCGGGCGGCGGCACCTATGGTGGCGCCCATTGCGCCAGCGCCAACGCCTCGGCGCTTTGCAATTCGCGCGATGGCGGCCTGCCGCGCCCGGGAACCGACCCGACCAACGGATCGACGAGCGGCGGTCCGTCCGGCGGCCGCGACCTCTATCGCAAGTAACTCATGAAAGACGGGCGCGCGGGCGCGACATCCGCGCCATCGGTGATACGCAGGCTTTCCGGGAAGCGGGGGCTTGCCGCCCTGTTCCTCGCGCTCGCCGGCCTGCTGCTGGCCGGCCATGCCGCGCTTGACGGCGTGTTTTCCGGCCTGCGCGAAAAGACCTACGACACCTACCAGTCGCTTTCCCCGATCAGCCTCGACACCAGCCAGGTGACGATCATCGCCATCGACGAGGAGAGCCTGACCCGCTTCGGGCGCTGGCCCTGGCCGCGCGACCAGGTGGGCAGGATCGTCGATGCGGCGACGGCGAACGGCGCGGCCGCGGTCGGGCTCGACCTGTTCTTCGCCGAACCGGACAGCGGCGCGGGCGGGGCGGCAAGCGACGCCTTATTCGCCGAGGCGCTTTCGCGCGGGCCCTCGGTTCTCGCCATGTCGCTCGATCCGGCGGCGGGGGCGCTCGGCATCGCCGAGAAGGCCGGCTGGGCGGTGGTCGGGCTCGACCCGGCGGCGGCGGAAGCCGTGCCGGGCGGAATCGCGCCACTGCCGGCATTCGCCGAGGCGGCGAAGGGCATCGGCATCGTGCGCACGCTGCCCGACGGGGACGGGGTGATCCGCAAGGTGCCGCTGATCTGGGCGGAAGGCGAGGGCGGGCCGCCGCGGCTGTGGCCGGCACTTTCGATGGAACTGTTGCGGGTGGCGCAGGACACACCGAGCTACACGCTCAGGCTGGAAGGCTTGCCGTCGGACGCGGTGCGCGTCGGCGAGGCCACGGTGCCGCTCGGCGAAGACGGGCGCATCCGCATCATCGACACGACCACGCCGGTGCCGCATGTCTCGGCGGCGAAGCTGCTGGAAGAGGGCGCGCCGGACATGCTGGCCGGGCGGATCGCGCTGATCGCCGTCGATGCGGCGGGGATCGACCAGTATCACCTGACCGCACGCGGCGGGCACCGGCTCGGCGCCGACATTCACGCGATCCTCGTCTCGCAGATGCTGGAAGGGCGTTACCTGTTCGAGGCGCCGCACGGGCGGGCCGTCGAGCGGGGCCTGTTCGCGGCCGGTTCGCTTCTGCTGTTCCTGATCCTGTCGGCATTCGCCCGGCGGCCGCTGCTCGCGGGGCTGTCTTCCGCACCGGTGATCTTCGCGCCGCTTGCCATCGGGGCACTGGCCTATGCGTCGCGCGACCTGCTCATCGACGGGGTGCAGCCGGCGGCGGGGCTGCTGGTGATGGCGGCGGCGGGCGGCTACGCGCTCTACCGCGACTCGGAGCGGCGGCGCGGCGTGTTGCAGAAACAGTTCGCGCAATTCCTGTCGCCGGAGGTTGTCAGGCATCTTGCCGAGACGGACACGGCGGCGGCGCTGAAGGTGGAGGACCGCGAGATCACGGCGATGCTGGTCGATGTGCGCGGCTTTACCGCGATGTCGGCGGCGCTTGGCGCGGACAAGACGGTGACCGTGGTCAACCATTTTCTGGAAATCGCCAATCGGGAAATCTTCGCGCGGGGCGGCACCATCGACAAGTATATGGGCGACGCCGTGCTGGCGTTCTGGAACGCGCCGCTGGAGGCCGCCGACCATGCCGACCGGGCGATCGATTGCGCGCGGGCGATGCTTGCCGCCGTCAATGCGGGCAACGCGCAATTGCAGGCGCGGGGCCTGCCGGCGATCGAGGTGGTGGCGGCGGTGGAAAGCGGCGTCTGCTCGGTCGGCAATATGGGCACCGAACAGCGCATCGACTACACGGCGATCGGACCGGCGATCAACATGGTGTCGCGTCTGGAGGCCGAGACCAAGAAGCGCGGCGAGACGATGCTGATCGGCCCCGGTGCGGCGGCGCGCACGCGCCACGCGCTGACCTTGCTCGGCGAGGCGCATCTGCGCGGCGTGGAAAAACCGTGCGAGGTGTTCCGGCCCGCCTGAACCGTCACCCGTTGCCCTCGACGACAAGCGCGCGGCGGGCGAGCGACTTCATGGCGTCGACATAGTCGGCCTGCGACCAGCTGCAGTCGATCGTCAGGTGTTCCCAGCTTTCGACCGAGACCATCGTCCAGAGAAGATCGGCAGCGCGTTTCGGCGGGAACTCCGGCGACAGCGCGCCGTCGCGTTCGAGCGCGGCAACCGCCGCCTCGAAACCTTCGCGCACGGCCTGCAGCCTGTCGGCCCAGGCGAGGCGTGCCGCCTCGTCCTCGTCCTGCATCGAGATCAGCGCCTTGGCGACGCCGTAGATGGACGGGATGTAATTGCCCCATGCCTCGATGAAGGCGTCGAGGCGGGCGATGCCGGACGCCGCGGTCCGGCTGGCGGTAAGCCGCGCCTCCACATCGTTGACCACGTCGATATGGCGGGTGGTCGCGACCAGCAGGTCCGCCCTTTTCGGGAAATGCAGATAGAGCGCCTGGCGGCTGATGCCGGCGTCCTTCGCGATGTCCGACATGCGAACTTCGCTGCCGCTGCCGGATTCCAGCAGTTTCCAGGCGGATTCGAGGATGCGGGTTCGGGTATCGGGATTTTCGCTTGACATGATGTCAAGTTGCACGTACTTGACGCCATGTCAACTTGACGCGGTGTCAAGTTACCTGAAGCAGAACCTGAAAAGGAGACGTCCCATGAAAACCATTGTCTTCGGCGCAACCGGAAATATCGGCAGGCTCGCCGTCGCGCGCATGTTGAAGGAAGGCCATGACGTGACCGCGTTCGCGCGCCGGCCGGGCAAGCTCGGCATCGAACACCCCAAGCTGACCCCGCATGCGGGCGACGCGATGGACCCGGCATCCGTCGCTGATGCGGTGCGCGGCCACGACGCCGTGGTGATCACGCTCGGGGCGGGCATGTCGCGCAAGAGCACGATCCGGTCGCAGGGTACGATGAACGTGATCGAGGCGATGCATCAGCACGGCGTGCGCCGGCTGATCTGCCAGTCGACGCTGGGCGCGCATGAAAGCTGGAGCAACCTGAACTTCTTCTGGAAGCGGGTCATGTTCGGCTTTCTCCTGCGTCCGGTCTTCCTCGATCACGAACTGCAGGAAAAGCTTGTCCGGGCCAGCGGTCTCGACTGGACAATCGTGCGTCCGAGCGCTTTTGCCGACGGTCCGGCCACCGGCACGTTCCGGGAAGATTTCGGGCCGAACGAGCGCAAGCTGACGCTGACGATCCCGCGCGAGGACATCGCTGCGTTCCTGGCGCGGCAACTCGGCGACCTCGCCTATCTGCGGCGCGCGGTCGCCATCTCCAACTGACGGTCGGGGGCAAGGAGAAGCATCATGTTCGATCAATGGATGACCTGGGGCCTCGCGGCGGCGGCAATCGCCACGGGCCTCGTCGCCGGAGTGTTCCTGACTTTCTCGGACTTCGTCATGCGTTCGCTGAACGCGGCGGAGCCCACCGCCGGAATGGAGGCCATGCAGCTCATCAACCGGATGGTTTACGGCTCGTTCTTCCTCGCCATGTTCATGGCGATGGCTCCGCTCTCGGCGGCCATCGCGGTCTATGCGTTCGGCTTCACGTCGGGCGCCTTGACGGCATGGCTGATTGCCGGCGCCCTGTTCTATGTCGTCGGCGTGTTCGGCGTGACGGTGGTGCGTAACGTGCCGATGAACAAGCGGCTCGACCGGATCGACATCGCGCGGGAAGGCGCGGGCGGCTACTGGCCGGCCTATGTGCGGGACTGGACCTGGTGGAACCATGTCCGCACCTTCGCCTCCTTCGGCGCGGCGTCGTGCTATCTCGTTGGTGCGATACTGACAGGGCGGGCAGCGTGATCGCCGCCTGTCATCGCAGATACATGGTCGTGCCTTCGACCTTCGAAATCTTCGGCCGGTAGTTCTTCGCGTCGTACATGCCGGCGACATCGACCCGGTGTTCGCCCTGGGTGGAAATGTTGGCCGGTTTGGTCGTGTAGTGACCGTCGGTCACCGAGACCATCAGGCCGGTCTTGCCCTGTTCGATCAGCTGCACGACCTGGGTGCCGAAATTCTTGGCGACGATCAGGTCGACGGCATCCGGCGGGCCGGAGCGCAAAAGGTAGCCGAGATTCTGGATCATCATGTTGGTGCCGGTCAGGTCCTTCAGGCCGACGCCGATGCGCTCGCCGATGCCGCCGAGCTTCTTGTGTCCATAGGCATCGGCCTCGCCCTTCTCGATGATGTGCTCGCCGGTGACCATGGCGCCCTCGGAAACGACGCAGACCGCATAGTTGGACGGATTGGCGTGACGGTCTTTCGTCATCAGTTCCGCGAGGCGTTCCAGTTCGAACGGCATTTCGGCGATCAGCGTGCGGTCGGCGTCCGCAAGGTAGCCGGCGGCAAGCGCCGTCATGCCGCAATTGCGGCCGAACATCTCGACGATGAGGAAGCGTTCATGCGAACCGGCGGCGGTGCGCAGCCGGTTGATCATCTCGACGGAGCGGGTGACGCAGGTGGAAAAGCCGATGCAGTAATCGGTGCCGAAGACGTCATTGTCCATGGTCTTGGGGATGCACATCGTCGGTGCGCCGGCCTCGTGCAGCTCGGCGGCATAGGACAGCGTGTCGTCGCCGCCGATGGCGATCAGCACGTCGATCTTCATCGCCTCGATCACCGACAGGACATGACCGGTGGCGTCGACATAGCCGGCGTCGGCGTGCGGCACCTTCTTTGTCACGTGATCCGGCACGTCGGCGACCTTCATGCGCGACGGGCGCGTGCGCGACGAATGCAGCACCGTGCCGCCCGAGCGGTTGATCGAGCGGACGAAATCGGGCGTCAGCGGGAAATGGTGGTCGGCGGTGGCGTCGAGATTGTCCGGATCGGTCATGACGGGTCCCGCCCAGCCGCGGCGGAAGCCGGTGACCGTCCAGCCATTGTGATGTGCTTCGTTAACCACGGCCTTGATCGCCGAGTTCAGGCCCGGCACGTCGCCGCCGCCGGTCAGGATTCCCAGATGCATGGCTTCCTCCATATTACCGGATGCCGGTGTGAGGGGGCGGCATGCCGGCCAACGAAAACAGTCTAGAGCATGACCAGCGGGAATTAAATCGATTTGTTTTCCTGAAGCGGGCGGATTCTGCGGCAGTGATGCGCGCCGGCGGGGCGAGGGATGCGCAAAGAGCCGGCCAGATGGCCTTGCCAATACGCCTAAAATCGGGGCACGATGCATTTTTGTGCAATGCAGCGGCAGGATTTTGCGATTCGCATGATTGCGGTCAATTCCCAGCTTCGATCCAAACTGCTGAGCCTCGTGAAGGACATCTATCCGCACGAGGATGCGGCCCATGTCTCGCGCCGGATCATCGAGGCGTTCTGGCCGGACGGAAAAACGCCGCGCCAACGGTCGCGCCAGCTCGGCAATTCGCTGTGGTCGGAAAGGGATTCCATCGTCATCGCCTATGGCAACGCGGTGATGGACGGCGTGCACAAGCCGCTCGACCTGCTGTACGATTTCCTGAAGCGCTATCTCGCCGACGCGATAAACGGCGTCCACATCCTGCCGTTCTTTCCGTTTACCTCCGATGACGGCTTTTCGGTAACCGACTACGAGCAGGTCAACTCGCGGCTCGGCGACTGGGCCGACATCAACCGCATCGGCGACGAATTCAGGCTAATGTCGGATCTCGTGCTGAACCACATGTCGAGCCAGTCGAAATGGTTCAACGAGTATCTGCAGGGGCACGAGCCCTTCGACCAGTACTTTTTCGAAGCCTCTCCCGCCGACGATGTTTCGGCGGTGGTGCGGCCGCGCGCGCACCCGCTGTTGCGCGAGGTGGAAACCGCGACCGGCACCCGCCATGTCTGGTGTACCTTCTCCTACGACCAGGTGGACCTGAACTACGCCAATCCGGATGTACTGATCGACATGATCCGCATCATGCGGCTGCATGTCGCCAACGGCGTGCGGATCATCCGGCTGGACGCGGTCGCCTTCATCTGGAAGGAAATCGGCACCAACTGCATCCACCTGCCGCAGACGCACGCCATCGTGCGGCTGATGCGGCTCCTGTGCGACTACGCCGAGGAGCGCGTGGTCCTGCTGACCGAGACCAATGTGCCCAATGCCGAGAACCTTTCCTATTTCGGCAACCGCAACGAGGCGCACGCGATCTACAATTTCTCGCTGCCGCCGCTCATGCTGCATGCGCTGCTCAACGGCACGTCGCGCTATCTCAACGCATGGCAGATGGCGATGCCGCCGGCGCAGCTCGGCTGCGCCTATCTGAACTTCACCGCCTCGCATGACGGCATCGGCCTGCGGCCTGCCGAAGGGCTGCTCGACGAGGACGAGATCGGCCGGATGATCGAGACTGTCGAGGCGTTTGGCGGCCGGGTCAACATGCGGTCGATGCCGGACGGCAGCGAGCGGCCCTACGAGGCCAACATCACCTATTTCGACGCGATGAAGGGCACGGTCGAAGGGCCGGACGACTGGCAGTTCGACCGGTTCCTGGCCAGCCAGACCATCCAGATGGCGCTGGAGGGCATCCCCGCCTTCTACATCCATTCGCTGACCGGCACCGGCAACGACTATGCCGGCGTGGAGCGGACCGGCCAGAACCGGACCATCAACCGCAAGCGCTGGGACTACCCGGAACTGCGCGAACAGCTGGACAATCCGACGACGATCCATGCGCGCGTGCTCGCGGCGATGAAGGCGCGCATCCGCATCCGCGCGCGGCAGACCGGGTTCCACCCGAACGCGACGCAGTTCACGCTGCATCTGGGCGAACAGCTGTTCGGCTTCTGGCGCCAGAGCCTCGACCGCGACCAGTCGATCTTCGCCATCCACAATGTCTCCAAGGACACGGTCTCGATACCGGCCATGGCGATCAACCTGATCACCGGCATGACATGGACCGACTTGCTGTCCGGCGATGCGATCGACCCGTCGCATGGAGAGATCACGTTCGCGCCCTACCAGTGCCGGTGGATCTCCAACCGGAACTATGCGGGTTAGCGCACCGCCTGCCGGTTCAGGGACATATGCCCGCCACGGCCTCGCCGCGCCAGCACATGGTTTTCACGCCCAGCGAAAGAAGTTCCCAGCCTTCGGCGGCCGGAATGACGAAACCGCGGAAATGTTCGCCCCTGACGGAATCGTCCAGATAGCCGGACATCAGGATATCGACGCTGTAACCGTCTTCGGATTTTCGTATCCGGATATCAGCGTTCTGGTTGCCTTCCAGTCCCTCGGGAAAATCGCCCAAATAGGGGAGAAGCACGTCGATGAACCGCCTGCCCGTCGCCAGACCGGGAGCGACCCTGACAGGCAGGAATTCGTCTGCGGGCCGTTGCATGTCCGCCGCGCCTGACAGCGGCGCGGGGAACAAGATGCCGGCGCAGACCGCAAGCCAGGCCGACATGCCGGTTCTTCGCGATGAGTATTCCATATCGACCTGTCCGCCTTGTTTCTTTCACCGAACCATCGCAGAGCCTCTCGGCCGGGACCATCAGGTGATCACCTCATTTCCAGGCGAAATCAGCGGCGGAACGCCTTCAGCATTTTCTCCAGCGGCAGGGTGTTGAGCACATCTTTCGCCTCGAGCCAGCCGCGGCCGGCCTGGGCGATGCCGAAGCGCATCATCTCCAGCCCGTCGACGGAATGGGCGTCGGTGGAGATCGGCACCTTCAGGCCGATCTCCCTGGCGATCTTGCAGTGGACGTCGTCGATGTCGAGCCGGCTCGGCTGGGCGTTGAGCTCGAGATAGCAGCCGCGTTCCTTCGCGGCGCGCATGATTGCTTCCAGATCGATGTCGTAACCGGGCCGCCGGTTGATCAGCCGTCCGGTCGCGTGGCCGAGAATGGTGAAATACGGATTGTCCATCGCGCGCAGAACCCGCGCGGTCTGCTTCTCGCGCGACAGGTCGAAGGCGCCGTGGATGGAGCACACCGTGTAGTCGAGCCGGGAAAGAAGCCCGTCGGAAAAATCGAGCGAGCCGTCGGGCAGGATGTCGACCTCGCAGGATTTCAGGACGCGGAAAACGGAGAGCTCCTCGTTCAGCGCGTCGATCTCGTCGATCTGGGCGGCAAGCTCGTCCTCGCTCATGCCGCCGGCCACGGTCTGGCTCCGGGAATGATCGGTGATGCCAAGCCAGGCGTAGCCCTTCTTCTTCGCGGCTTCGGCCATCTCGCGGACCGAGTATTTCCCGTCGCTGGCGATCGTGTGGCAGTGCAGGTCTCCGCGCATGTCTTCCAGCGTCACAAGCTCCGGAAGGCTGCCCCTTCTCGCGGCCTCGATCTCGCCGCGGTTCTCGCGCAATTGCGGTGCGATGAAGGGCAGGGCAAGCTTGTCGTAGATCTCCTGCTCGGTCTTGCCGGCGATGCGCCTGTCGCCCTCGAACAGCCCATATTCGTTGAGCTTCCAACCGTGTTTTATCGCCTGTTTGCGCAGCTCGATATTGTGCGCCCTGGAGCCGGTGAAATAGAACAGCGCCGCCCCGTAGCTGACTTCGGGGACCACGCGCAGATCGACCTGGAATCCCGATTTCAGGATTACCGTGGAGCGCGTCGTGCCCTTCGACACGATATCGCCGACCTCGTCATAGCGGACGAAGCGGGCGATGACCGCGGCGCCGTCCTTCGCGGTCACCAGGATGTCGAGATCGCCGACGGTCTCCTTCTGCCGACGGTAGCTGCCGGCGATGACCGCCTGTTTCACGCCGGAGATTTCGCGGATGAATGCGAGCAGCGGCTCGGCAATATGTTCGGCGTCGATCCGCAGCAGCCGCTTTTCCGCGCCCTCGTAGCGGCCGATTTCCTCGAGGATCTTCGCCTCGGTCTTCGCCCCGAGGCCGGGCAGGGTGCGCAGCCGGCCATCCCTGGCGGCGCGTTCGAGCGACTCGATGTCATCGATGCCCAGCGCCTCGTGGATCGCCTTGACGCGCTTCGGTCCGAGGCCCGGAATACGCGTCATGTCGGACAGGCCGGGCGGGACGCGGGTCTCGATGTCTTCCAGCAGATGCAGCGAGCCGGTCTCGACCATCTCGGCGATCTTGCCGGCGAGGTCGTCGCCGATGCCGGGCAATTCCGCCAGGTCGGCGCCGTCGGCGAGCATCGCGCCTGCGTCACGCGGCATGCCGCCGACAGTGGCGGCCGCATTGCGATAGGCGCGCACGCGAAAGGGATTTTCCCCCTCGATCTCGAGCAGATCGGCCAGCCGCCGGAAGGCGGCGGCAATATCGGCATTGTGGACGGGCATGCGCGCTCCCTATCGGCCGGAATGCAAGACTATCGCGGCGTGGGCCGGGGCTGCAACGGCGCTTGCGGCATGCCTACTCCCTGCTCTCCAGATCGGCGATCAGCGCCTTCATCTCGGCGATTTCCTTCTTCTGCGCCTCGATGATGCCGTCGGCCAGTTCGCGGACGCGCGGATCGGAGATGCGGGCGCGTTCGGAGGTCATGATGGCGATGGAGTGGTGCGGGATCATTGCGCTCATGTACGAAACGTCGTCCACGGTCTGCTGGCTGCGCACCAGAAACAGCGAGACGACAAAGATGATGGCCGCACCGAGATAGATGAGCGTATTGACCGTCTTGTTGGCGTACATGTTCCACATGAATGACAGCATGACGATGGCCATCACGGCGCCCATCAACAGCGCCATCCAGGCGCGCGTCTGGCTCCACATCACGTGGTCGAGCGCGTACGTGTTCAGATACATCAGGCCGAACATGACGACGGTCGAGGTGGCGATCATGGCGGCGAAACGAAGATAGGACGGTTGCATGGTTTCCCCTCGGGACTGTTGGTTCCGGTGAACCAACGCCACAGGGCGTGAAACCGTTCCGGAAATGAGGCGGCCGCCGGTCAGCCGGGCAGCAGGATCTGGCGAAGGGCGCGGCTGGCCGCCATTTCCTCCAGCGCCGTGTTGACCTCTGCCAGCGGCATGCGCGCGGTGATCAGCTTTTCCACGGGGAACAGGCCGCGGCGGTGGAGGTCGACGAATTTGGGAATGTCGACGAGCGGGTTGCAGCTCCCCATGTAGCTGCCGATGACGGACTTGGCGCTGGTGACGTGGGCCGCGACATCGAGCGCGAACGGCGTCTTCGGGCTGACGAGACCGACGGTGACGACGCGACCGCCGCGCCGGGCTGCGCCATAGGCGGTTTCGAACGCTCCGAGCTGCCCGGCCGTTTCGAGGGCGCAGTCGACGCCGCCACCGGTCAGGTCGAGGATCGCCGCCGCGGCATCCGGTCCGCCGGGCACGGCGTCGGTTGCGCCGAGCGTCAGCGCAATGTCGCGCTTGGCCGGGTCGGGATCGACTGCGATGATGCGCCGGGCCCCGGCCAGGCGGGCACCGAGAACGGCGCTCGACCCGACGCCGCCGATACCGGCGATCGCGACGGTCTCACCGGGCCGCACGGCGCCCGTGTTGATAACGCTGCCGGCGCCGCACATGACGGCGCAGCCGAACAGCGCGGCGATTTCGGGATCAAGGTCGCGGTCCACCCTGACCAGCGAGTGTTCCGATACGACAGCCATTTCGGCGAAGGCGGACAGGCCCATGTGGTGATGCAGCGGGGCGCCTTTCCAGGCCAGGCGGACGCCGCCGCCCAGCAGCGCCCCGGCGCGGTTGGCGGCAAGGCCCGGCTCGCACAGAAAGGCGTCGCCGGCGACGCAGCAGGGGCAGGTGCCGCATTGCGGCTGGTAGACGAGCACGACGCGGTCACCGGGGGCGAAGCGGGTGACGCCGGCCCCGGTTTCAACGACGGTACCGCTCGCCTCGTGGCCCGGGACGATCGGCATCGGCCATGCGCGCACGCCGGTGATGACCGAGAGGTCGGAGCGGCACAGGCTCGCCGCGTCGATTTTCACCAGAACCTCGTGAGGCCGCGGCGCCTCGACGCTGACGGTTTCGATCCTCAGCGGCTTGCTGCCGGTAAACGGGCGGACCTCCGTGCAGCTGTCGAGCACCGCCGCCCTGAATGAAATGCTCCCCATCGTCTCCCCTCCGCGGCGCGAAGCCGTATGCAGTTCTAGCCACGGTATTCCGGTAAGTCGACCGTTACGGTTGCGAATGGATCAGGGCTGGCGCGCAGGCCGTCCGCCGCTTCTGCCGGGAAGGATACCGTTGGCAGATGTACTAGATCGAGAATGATTTTTTCCGTTTGTTAATGTTGAAAGGGTCTGAAAACGGAGTTCGATGGCGAAAATGCGCCATTTTTACCAAGAAAGTTAACAAAACGGCGGTTTTTGGCGCCTCCGATTACATCTCTGCGGCAGATTTTATTCAAATTCTCCGGTTTTTCCTAATGCGCAAGTTACCGGGCGGCGGCAGTCTCTGCCGCAACGGAAATGTGTCTCTTCCGTGACGGAAAGAAGCGTATGCGAACGCTTCACGCCATGTTGAAGGGGCCGAGCCGATGCGAAATCAGGAGAAGAAGAATGCGATTCTTCCGGCGCACATCATTGCGGCGGCGAATGAGATTCTTCAGCTCGGTTTCCAAAGCGAACCTCTCAAGCAAAATCTCGACGCAGCGCTGAAGACCATCATCGCGCTGCCTGAAATGGCGGCGCACCGAAGCATTGCGGTCTATGTGCGCGACGCCTCGTCGGAAACAATGCGCCTGTTCGCGTATCGCAATGTCAGCCTGACGAAGATGGAACCGGTTCTCTTGCCGGGCGAGGCCGACGGGGACTGCTTCGGCATGCGGCCAAGCCGCAACGGGTGCGTGTTTGCCTTGCGCAATCGCGCCGACCAAAGGCCCTGCGGCGTGGTCGCCGTATTCGCGAACGGCGGAAAGCCGGTCACGGCCGAACTCGAATCGATGCTGCATTATCTCGGCGAGGCGATCGCGACCGTTATTCGCGCCAAGCAGCGCGAGGTCCTGAGCTGCCAGCTGAGCGGCATCATCGATGCGGCCGCCAACGAGATCTACATCGTCAATCCCAAGGACCTGAACATCCTCAAATGCAACCAGGCGGCGTTGCGCAATTCCGGGTACTGGCCGGGCGACATCAACCTGCTGACGCCGCACGACCTGAAAGAGGATATGGACGAGGCCCGTTACCGCGAGCACATCGAGCCGGTGCTGACCGGCGAATTCACGCATGTCAGCTTCGAAGCGCGGCAGCGCCGCAAGGACGGTTCGACCTACGATGCGACCGTGAAGGTCTGGAAACTCCAGGCGGACAACACCGAGGCGCTGGTCGAGCTGGTCGTCGATCACAGCGATCACAATGCGCTGGTCAGCCTGCTGAGTGCGGCGATCGACAGTTTCCCGGGCGGCTTCTGCGCGTTCGACGGCAATCTCAGGCTCAGCGTGGCCAACCGCCGATACTACGAGCTGCTCGGTCTTCCCGAGGGACAGTTCCCGGTCGGCACCCGGTTCGAGGAGATCGTGCGCTTCTTCGGCGAGCGCGGCGACTACGGCAATGGCGATGTCGAGAAGGAGATCCGCAAGCGGGTCGAATATCTGAAGCTGTCGATCGAACATTCCTTCGACCGCGAAATCGCCGACGGAACGATTGTCGAGGTGCGGGTGGCGCCGCTTCCGGCGGGCGGATGCGTCTTCACCTACAATGACGTGACGGACATGCGCCGCGCCCAGATGGCGGTGGTGCGACGGCGCAACGATCTCGAACAGGCTGTGCGCGAGCGCACGGCGGAGATCGAGCGGCAATCGCAGGAACTGGCGCGCGCGCTCGAACACGAGCGGCGGATCAATGAGCTGCAGCGCCAATTCGTCGCGATGACATCGCATGAATTCCGCACCCCGCTCGCCATCATCGACGGCTCGGCGCAGCGGCTGATCCGCCAGCGCGGCGAGATGACGCTCGACTATATCGAGGACCGGGCCGGGCGCATTCGCCGCGCGGTCTCGCGCATGGTCGAACTGATGGACAGCATCCTGGCGGCCGAACGGCTCGAAGACGGCAAGATCGGCGTCGAGCTGGCCGATTGCGATCTGGCGGAGGTCATTCGTGCCTGCTGCGAAAGGCAGGCCGAGCTGGCGCGCACGCATGGTGTCGTCTGCAATCTGCCGGACATGCGCGACCCGGTGCGAGGCGACCGCCTGGCGCTGGAGCAGGTTTTCACCAATCTCCTTTCCAATGCGGTCAAATACTCGCCGCCGGGCAGCCGGATCGCGGTCGACGGCCGGCATGAAGGCGACATGGTCTGCATCGCGGTCAGCGACCAGGGCGTCGGCATCGACGCGGACGAATTGCCCAAAATGTTTCAGCGGTTTTTCCGCGCCCGCACCTCCAGCGGCATCGCCGGCACCGGCATCGGCCTCAACCTCGTCAAGCAGATCGTCGAGTTGCACGGCGGCTCGATCGAGGTCGAAAGCCGCAAAGGGGAGGGAAGCACATTCACAGTTCGGCTGCCCATGGCAGGCGAAAACCGGCGAATACTGGACACGCCGGACTCTGATCAGGCTGCCATCGCGGCAGCCTGATCACCCCCGAAAGGAGAGAGAAACATGACAAGGATTCTTTGCATCGAGGACGAAACGGACATTCGCGAACTCATCGTCGACGAGCTGCGGGACGCAGGTTTCTCGGTTCTCGAAGCGACAAACGGGCAGGAGGGCTTCGACACGATCGTCTCCGAACGGCCCGACATGGTGATCTGCGATATCACGATGCCGGAAATGGACGGACGCGACCTGTACGCCAAGCTGCAGATGGAGCAACCGGACTTGGCGAACATCCCGTTCATCTTTCTGACCGCGCTCGCCGACAAGGGCTCGATGCTCAACGGGCTGCGGTGCGGCGCCGACGCCTATCTCACCAAGCCGGTCGATTTCGATGTCCTGATGGCGAAGATCGCCGGCTGCCTGATGCGGCACGACGTGCAGAAGGCGGCATCGCCGGAATACATGGTGGCGTAATCGCGCCGCAAAGGTTCGACGCCAAACACGCACCCCCCTCGTGGCGTCGACATTCCGGCAGCCCCCTTATGCCCATGGCATGCCGGACATACGGCCCCGCGACCCGCCCTGACGGTCGCGGGGCCGACAGTTTTCAGGCGTATTCCGCCTCGTCTTGCCTGACCGCTTCATGCAGGTCGCGCATCAGGTCGGGATCCGCAGCCTGGACACGGCTCCAGTTGGGGATGAAGGGCGTTTCCATCGGATTGTCGAGGAAGGTCTGGCCCGCTTCGACGATGTTGGAAGCGAACAATTCGACGGCGCGCTCCTCGACATGGCGGTCGATGTGCAGGCCGTTCATGCGCGCGTCGTTGTGATAGGCCTCGATCATGTCGAGCGCCTCGCGATAATAGGTCGCCTTGATGGTGCGAAAGGTCTCCTGGCTGAATACCGTGCCGTCGGTGGCGAGCTTGCGGTAAAGCGCCTTGCAGATGTCGATCGACATGCGCGAGAGGCCTGCCTGCGGATCTTCCTCCGAAAGCGGCTGGTGCTTGTGATCATAGGCGTCGGCGATCTCCACCTGGCAGACAAGGCGCGTCGACAGGTTGCGCCAGACTTCCGACAGGACGCCGATCTCGAGCCCCCAGTCTGAGGGAATGCGGATATCCGGAAGAATGGCCGTGCGCATGGCGAACTCGCCGGCCAGTGGATAGCGGAAGGCGGCGAGATAGGTCAGGTAGTCGCGATGGCCGATGGTCTTCGACAGGGCCAGCAACAGCGGGCTGACCAGCAGCCGGTTGACGCGGCCGTTCATCTTGCCGCCGGCATATCGGGCGTAGAAGCCCTTGCAGAACAGGTAGGAGAAGGCCGGGTTGGCGACCGGGTAGATCAGCCGGGCCAGCATCTCCCGCGAGTAGGTGACGATGTCGCAATCGTGCAGGGCGACGACATCGCTGTCGCGGCGCGCCAGCGTGTAGCCGATACAGAACCAGACATTGCGGCCCTTGCCGGGTTCCTCGGGAGAAAGTCCCGCCTTCTGCAGCCGGGCGTCGATCGCCTGCAGGCGCGGCCCGTCGTTCCAAAGGATGGAATGGTCCTGCGGCAGCGCGGAGAAGAACTTTCGCGCGTGACGGTACTCGTCCTTGCTGGCGCGGTCGAGGCCGATGACGATGTGGTTGATGAAGCGCGCGCCGGCGAGCTGCTCGACGATGTTGGCCAGCGCCGGCCCTTCCAGTTCGGAATAGAGGGACGGCAGGATCAGCGTTATCTTTCTGTGCGCGGACAAGACCTCGAGTTCGCGTTCCAGCATGCCGGCCTTCTCGGCACGCAGATTGTGCAGCGTTGCCACGTGACCGTTCTGGTGAAAATCCGCCATGCGAAGCCGTCTCCTAGCTGTCTTTCAGTTCTTCAATAATCCGCAGAACGGCTTCGTTCCAACCTTCAGGGCCTGTTTTCATGGTGCGGACGATTCGTCCGATGCATTCGCCGTCGAGTTCGGGCAGAGGCGTAATGTGCGGATTCGCCACGACAACACCAATATCCGCGACTTCCAACATCTCGATGTCATTGGGTGCGTCGCCGAGGGCCAGGATGCGCGGCCTTTTGCCACCGGTCGAAAAGCGTGCCGCGATCTCGCGCATGCGGTCGCCCTTGCTCGATCCGAACGAGAGCGTAAGGTAGCGCCCGCCCTGGCGGGCAGTGATGCCGCTTTGAGCCAGAAGGGCTATGAATTCCGCCCGATCCTTGTCGTCGCCCCACCACAGCCCGGGCTCGGAATAGCGGCGGCTGGCGGCCATGGCAGCGGCCGCGGGCGACAGCCCCGTGCGTTCCGCGACCTCTTCGATTTCCCAATCGGAAAATCCGGAGAAGTTCTCGCGCAGACGAAGAGGCAGCGCGTCGAGAATGGAGATCAGCTGGCGGTGAACCGTGTCGTTGTCGTTGTCGCGGCCGGAATCCCCCGGCTCAAGCACGCCCGCTCCGTTCTCGATGATGGCCGGGTAGTCGTCGAAACCCATTTCGGCGCGCAGTTCGGCGATCTCCGCAGCTGTCTTCGAACTGGCGAGGATCAGGGGAATGCAGTTCGCCTGCAATGCTTCGAGGGCCGGGCGGGCGGCCGCATAGGAGTAGGTCTCGTGATCGAGCAGCGTGCCATCGAGATCGGAAAAGACGATAAGCGGCGGTATCGGCATGGCCCTCATAAGGATACGGTCAGTGCGCCGTCGACGAAAAGCACATGGCCGTTGACGAAGCTCGACGCGTCGGAAGACAGAAAGACACAGGCGCCGACAAGTTCCTCCAGCTTTCCCCAGCGCCCGGCCGGCGTGCGTGCCGTCAGCCATGCATTGAAAGCGGGATCTTCGGTCAGCGCCTTGTTGAGTGGCGTTTCGAAATAACCTGGCGCAATGGCGTTGGCCTGGATTCCGTACCGGGCCCAGTCGGTTGCCATGCCCTTCGTCAGATTGCCGACAGCGCCCTTGGTGGCCGTATAGGGGGCGATGCCCTTGCGGGCGAGCGCCGTCTGGACCGAGGCGATGTTGACGATCTTTCCGGCGCGGCGCGCAATCATGTGTTTGGCGCAGGCCTGGGCGACGTTGAAAACGCCGGTGACGTTGGTTGCGACGATGCGCTCGAAATCGGCGGGATCGAAATCTTCCAGCGGGCCGCGGATCTGGATGCCGGCGTTGTTGACGAGGATGTCGATCGGCCCTTTCTCCGCTTCGTAGGCATCGATCGCCGCAGTTACCGCCGCGTTGTCGGTGACGTCGAAGACGAGGATGTCGGTTTCCGTGCCATCCCGGGCCATGGCCGCGGCAAGTTTCTCCAGCGCATCGCGGCGGCGGCCGTTGAGGACGACACGCGCGCCAGCGCTAGCCAGTCCGCGGGCAAGTGTTTCGCCGATGCCACCGGCCGCACCGGTTACCAGCGCAGTCTTTCCCGTCAGGTCGAACAGGGAGAGGGATGGCTTGGCGGGCACTGCTGGCATGATTCCTTGTTAGCGTGTCGTGGCGTCAGGGAAAAGCGGGAAAGCGAAATTCGGCATCGGGGGGAACGAGTTGCCCGCTAAAATCTTGTTCTCTCGTCCGTCGGCTGGCGTCTTGCCACGAGCACGGCAAAAGACGGATAATCCATATCGCCGCAAGGAGTGCCCACCGTGAAAATACACAGTTGCCCCGCCTGTGCCGGGCCGCTTGCCTTCGAGAGCCTGACCTGCTCCTGCGGTGCGCAGGTCGCCTACGACCCCGACACCGATCTGTTCGGGCCCTTGCAGTGGGGCTGCGCCAACCGCGGCGAGATCGGTTGCAACTGGGCGGCCGATTCGGAAGGCTGGCTTTGCCGATCCTGCGTGATGACGAAAGTGATCCCGGACACGTTTCACGACGAAAACCGCGAATTGTGGGCGCAGAGCGAAAGAGCGAAGCGGCGGGTGCTTGCCAATCTCGCGCGATGGGGATGGCTGTCTTCGGCCGACCCGGGCCCGCGCCCGGTGTTCCATCTGCTGGCCGAGACGACGGGCGCCGGCGCGGCGCCGGTGACGATGGGCCATGCCGGCGGCGTGGTGACGATCAATGTGACCGAGGCCGACGACGCGCGGCGGGTCCAGCGGCGCTCCGCCCTCGGCGAGCGGTTTCGCACCATGATCGGCCATTTTCGCCACGAGCTGGGCCATTTCTTCATGCTGGAGCGGCTTGCTCCGCAATTCGGCTTCGAGGACCGCTTCCGGCTGCTGTTCGGGGACGAGCGGGCGGACTATGCCCAGGCGCTGGAAAAGCACTACCGGGACGGACCGCCGGACAACTGGAACGAAGCCCATGTCACGCCCTATGCGTCGAGCCATCCGCACGAGGACTGGGCGGAAACCTTCGCCCATCTGTTGCACCTGACGGACATCATCGACAGTTTCGCGGCGTCCGGGCTTTCGGCTCCCGACCTGCCCTTCGTGGGGGACGCCTATGGCGAAGAGGATGCCGAACGTCTGGTGATGATCGGCGCCGGCCTCGGCATAGCGCTCAACCACGTCAACCGATCCGTGGGCATAGAGGATATCTACCCGTTCATCCTGACGCCGGTGATCCGCGAGAAGCTCGGTTTCGTTCATCGCTGGATGCGCGCCGGGCCGGTCAACTGACGGGGGTATGTCATAGTTCATAGACAGACACGCCAATCCTGTTTAGCCGTAGCAGGCCGGGCTCATGGAAGCGCGGTGAAAGGAGATTTGCCATGCCGCAATCTCATATGTCCGGAAACATCCGGCTCACATGCCCCACATGCCAGAAAGTCAATGAAATCACGGCACTCAACCTGTCATGGGGCGAAGCCGTGAAATGCTCGCGATGCCAGGCTCCGTTGGGAGCATGGGACGTGCTGATGGCTGCCGCCGAACAGGACGCCTCTTCCGCCTTGCCCGGAGCAGCGGCGACCGCCTGACCGGAATTCGCCGGTTTCAAGCCAGCCGCATTTCAGGAGCCCGGCTTTTTCAGCCGGGCCTCTTCGACCCGTGGCGCTTGCGATGCGCTATTCCTGAATGTTGTAGATGTAATAAACGAGTGAGGAGACCCGCCCCAGCGTGTTGATCTCGTTTTCGACCGGGTCGTCGTGGCCGCTGTCGATCATGAAGCGATCTCCCCATACCGGCATGGCTGTGCCGTGCGGGCCGGGCTGGCGCTCGGCGTAGCGGCCGTCGATCATTTCCATCAGTTCCTGGAACGGAAACTTGCCGTCATTGCCGGCGCTGATCTGCGTAAGATCCGGCACGCCGACATTCATGAAGGGCGCGACCGGCCCGTCGCCTTTCCCGGAAGCGCCATGGCAGGAAGCACATGCCTGCTGGTATTCGATCTCACCTGCTGTCATCTGGGCGCTGGCGGTACCGGGAAGCGCGAAAAGCGCGGCGACTGCGAATGCTGCGAAAATTGCCGGTTTCATATTTTCCTCCTCCGTTTGTGGTCTGCGCGATCTCAATCATCGGGCGCAATCCGAAGGAGTTTACGTGGAGTTTACGTCACGTCGCGTTGATCGCCGTCAACGCATGCGACGCGACGTAAGATTTTAACGTTCGATTCAACATGAACGGCTAGTTTTGACCTACCAGACCCTGCCGCTTACGTGGCGGCATCGCATGACGCCGTATCTGGGGTGCCGTTATGGCATGTAATCAAAGGCCTGGTACGGCGTAGGCCGACCGGCAAAGACTCCCCGATCCGGAGTAACGCATGCAGTTCAGCACTCGCGCGGGCGCGCCCCATGCGACATCGACGCTGCCGTCGGTGAAACCTGTCCTCGAAGGTCTGCTCAATGCGACGGCCGACGAACTGGTCGAGCAGTTGCTGACGTTTCACGCCATTCTCGATTATTTTCCGGGCGGCATTTCGGTTTTCGACAGCAGTCTGCAGCTGGTTGCCCACAACCAGCAATTCAAGCGGATGCATGAATATCCCGACACGATGTTCGAGCCGGACCCGCCGCACCTGGAGGACATATTCCGCTACAATGCCGAGCGCGGCGAATACGGTCCGGGCGATATCGACCAGATCGTGAAGGAACGCCTGGCGCTGACGCGTCGCCGCGAACCGCATCATTACGAGCGCTGGCGGCCGAACGGAACCCTGATCGAGGCGCGGGGCGCACCCCTGGCGGGCGGCGGTTTCGTGACGACATATTTCGACATCACCGACCAGTGGCACAACCAGAACGTCATCCACCACATGGCGCATCACGACCAGCTGACCGATCTCGCCAACCGGCGGCTGCTCAGCGAGCGGCTGAACCATGCATTGGCGGAAGCGCGCAGGGGCATCCGGTTCGCGATCCACTGTATCGATCTCGACCGTTTCAAGCCGGTCAACGACACCTACGGGCATGCGGTGGGCGACGAGGTGCTGAAGCTCGTCGCGGGACGGTTGCGCCGGATCTCGCGACAGGGAGACACGATCGCGCGTATCGGCGGCGACGAATTCGTGCTGGTGCAGGTCGGGATCGGCAGCCGCCGCGATGCGGAGGCGCTGGGCCGGCGCGTCGAACAGGAAATGACGGAGCCGTTCAAGGTGGGTGAGGAACGGATCCAGATCGGCACCAGCGTCGGTACCGCGCTGGCACCCGACGACAGCCTCGATGCAGACACGCTGTTCCGGGCAGCGGACGAGGCGCTCTACAACGCGAAGAACGAGAAGCGAAACGGCGGCACCGCGGGCGAGGAACGGCTGCGGGCTTGAGACGTCAGGCCGCGGCGTGTCCGGCGGCGACGATCTCGCGCCATTTCTGCTTCTTGACGAAGGGTTCGAGGTCCGATGCCGACATCGGCTTGGCGAAGGCGTAGCCCTGCAGAACATCGCAGCCCAGATCGGCCAGAATCCGCGCCTGTTCCAGCGTTTCGACACCTTCGGCAACAACACCGATGCCGAGCGATTTGCCCATCTCGATGATCGAGGAGACAACACGGCTCTTTTCCGGCGACGACGAGATCGGCGTGACGAACTGACGGTCGATCTTGAGGCGCACCGGATCGAGGTTGAGCAGGCTGACGATCGAAGCGTGCCCGGTGCCGAAATCGTCGATCTCGATGTCGAAGCCGAGCTCCCGGATCTTCTTGATGTTCTCGGCGACGGTCTCGTCGGTTTCGTCCAGGAAGATGGATTCCACGAGTTCGAAGGCAAGCGCCCCCGGCCGGATATCCAGATCGCGCAACGTGTCGGCGAGTTCGCCATGGTTGAGGCGGCGGGCGGAGACGTTCACCGAGACCTTCGGGATTTGGAAACCGTTGTCCTGCCAGTGCGCGAAATCGGCGACGGCCTGTTCGAGAACCATCTGGTCGAGCGTGGCGACGGCGCCCAGCTCTTCCGCCTCCCTGAGGAAGGCAGCCGGCGCAAGAATGCCCTTGATCGGATGTTTCCAGCGCACCAGCGCCTCGACCCCGACAATATCGTAGGTGCGGGCGTCGAATTGCGGCTGGTAGAAGGCGATGAATTCCTTCTGCTCTATGCCGCGCAGGATATCGTCGGCGATCCGCTTGGAGTTGACGATTTCGGCCTGCAGCTCCTCGGAGAAGAACTCGTATCGGCCGCGCCGGTCATTCTTCGCGCGGTAGAGGGCGATGTCGGAGTTGACCAAAAGGCTCTTCGGCGAGACCCTTTCGCCGATTTCGAGGGCGATACCGACGCTGGCGCCGAGCCGGCAGAGATGGCCCTGATAGGGCACAGGCTCGCGAATCTGTTCGATGATGCGATCCGCCATTTCGGCCAGTTCGCTCTTGTCATCGGAGTCGACCATGCAGACGACGATGAATTCGTCTCCGCCGACACGGGCGACGAAATCATGCTTGCGCGCGGTGTAGCGCAACAGGCCCGCGACGTGCACGAGGATTTCGTCGCCGACGAAATGGCCGAGCGTGTCGTTGATCTGCTTGAAGCGGTCGAGGTCGATATGCAGCAGTGCGACACCTTCGCCGGTGCGGGCGCACCGGTCGGCGTGCCGGGCCAGTATGTTGTCGAGATAGCGCCGGTTGGGCAGCCCGGTCAACGCGTCGTGCAGGGCGTTGTATTCTAGGCTCGCCTTGGCCGATTCCAGTTCGGCGTTGCGCGCTTCTGTCAGGTTCTTGGCATGTTCGAGCGCGTCATTGGCGCGATCGGTATCTTCCTTGGCCCGTGTCAGCTCATCCAGCGTTTCCTCGTGACGCGAAATTTCCTTCAGCAGTTCCGACTGGCTGTCGACCACGCTCGAATAGTAGCTCGCCATGAAGTAGGCATAGGTGGTCGAACAGAGCGCCGAGACGAGGCCGGCATAGACCATGTGTTCAAGCGGGATATGCGTCGGGAAGGATTTTCCGGAGGCCAAGTAGGCGGCGGCAAACGCGCCAAGGCCGACGACGATTTCGGAGAAGACGGAAATCCGCATTGCCCGGGAGGAGCCGAGATAGAAAAAGGCCAGCATCGGCATCAGCATGTACCACATCAGGAATGGCGACGATGCGCCGCCATAGTGGTACGCGCCCCACAACACCGCAAAGTTCAGGTTGGTAACGGAAACCAGCGCCAGTGTCGTATAGCGGTGCGGAAACAGCCTGATGAGGGGAAGGAATACCCAGAAGGCGAGGATGGAGGCCGTCAGGACAGGCACGTGCGGGAAAGGCGCGGGATCGATCAGATACATCGCCAGCGGAACCGGCAGACCGAGAAACGGCCCGAACATGTGGCTGAAGAGAAACATGCGCACGCGCTTGCGCAGGTTGATGTCGCCCTTCATGTGTTCGGGCGTCAGCCGGTCGATAAGCTGTTCAAACCGTCGCAACAGGGTCACGGTGCGCCCCCGCTCGCGCCGCCGATCGAAACCGGCCGCGCCGATATCTTAACCGTTGGCCACGGCATCAAGTTTTTCCTCCGCGGCGCCGCATTCGGCCTGATGGCGCTCGAAGCGGTGCAGGTCGGCCGTGCCGGCCAGCATGGCGCCGCCAAGCGCTTTGACGGCCACGTCGATATCGGATCGGGTGTGCGTGGCCATCACCTGCAGGCGGAAGCGCGAATCGCCGCGTGCGACCGCCGGGTATTCGACCAGGTTGGCGATACAGCCGTGAACGGGCAGTTGACGCGCCACGAAGCGACCAAGCGCTTCGCCGCCGACACGCACCGGCACGATGGGCGACGGGTCGCCGAGGGTCTGCAGGCCGACGTTCTCCACGCCTTTGCGCAGGTAGAGAATGTTGTCCATCAGGCGCTGGCGGCGTTCGCGCCCTTCCTGCCCCCGCACGATCTCCAGCGCGGCCGACACCGTCGCCGCCTGCACGGGAGAGAGCGCGTTGGAGAAGGTATGGGTGGCGCTGTAGTATTTCAGATACTCGGCGGCGGCCTTGTCGCGCACCGCGAGGAAGCCGCCATTCGAGGCGAAGGTCTTGGAGAAGGAGCCGATCAGGATGTCGGCGTCTTCAATCATTCCTAACTTGCCGACATTGCCCATTCCGTCGTCGCCCATCGATCCGAGATCGTGGGCGCAATCGACCAGCAAAGTCGCACCGTATTCGTCGCAGGCCGCGCGCAGGGCCTTCAGGTCCGGCACGTCGGAATGCATGGAAAACAGGCTTTCGGTTATCACCAGAATGCCGGCCTCGGTATCCTTGCGGCGGATCTGGGCAAGCTTGCGTGCCGCGGATTCGACATTGAGATGCGCGTGCAGATGGACATTGGCCGTCGACGCGCGGGCGCCTTCCTGCAGGCAGGAATGGGACAGGATGTCCATGACGACGTGATCGTGCGGGCGCACGAAGCCCTGGATCGCACCGTAACCGGCCCCCCATCCGATCGGATAAAGAACGATTTCGCGACCGCCGAGGAAATCGGAAAGCTGCCGCTCGAGAGCGATCGAATTGGCGGTGTTTCCCAGAAGCGCAGCGGAGCCGGCGGAATGGACGCCGTATTTGCGGACCGCCTCGGTGGCGACGTCCTTGATATGCGGGTGGGACGAGAGGCCTAGATAGTCCTGCGAGGCAAAGTTGGCGCCGGAGAATTCGGTGCCGTCATCGGACAGCGCGGCGCACCGGGTCAACGGCGCGGTTTCGGTCGAACGGGCATAGGGCCAAAGATGGTGCCGGCGGCGCAGGTCCTGCCATTGGTAGAATTCGCCGGTGCGGCCGATGAGATCCGGCCCCCGCGTCAGGCGATAGTCGCGCAAGCTGCCTTCAAGGGCGGCCGCGGGGATGTCAACGTCGAAACCCAGTTCGCTCATAATCACTCCGGCACAGCTTCAGGCGGCTATGAGTTCGGTCAAAGCCGCTCTTCTTGTTGATCGGTCCTCAACCGATGCGAGTGCGGTCCAATAGCGCGGGCTCTCCCTAAAAATATCCTAACTCATCAATGAGATAGCCGGGTTTCGTAGCTGGTTGCGGGATTAAGCTTAACCGGGAATGAAGAGCGTCCCGCGAAGATTGAGGATGCCGTAACGGCAAGATTTCATGATGTCGTCAGGGAAGGTTCGCGCCGGTAAATTGTCCAGGCGGAAGGGACGATCATGGCGCCGGCGCGGACCGATATCGGGCGCCTGGTCAACGCCCGAAACCCGCGCTGTAGGGCAACCAGGTGGCAAGGCCCGGCACGGCAATCAGCATCGCCAGCCCGGCGATCATCAAAAGCACATACGGCGCCGCGCCGCGCACGACATCCGACAGAGGTGCGTCGGTGATCCCCTTGATGACAAAGAGGTTCATGCCGACAGGCGGCGTGATCATCGCCAGTTCCAGATTGATCATCAGGAGCACGCCGTACCAGACAAGGTCGATGTCGAGCGCCAGCATGGTCGGGAGCAGGATCGGCGTGGTGATCAGGATGATGGCAATCGATTCCAGAAACATGCCGAGGATGAAGATGAGCGCCATGACCGCGACGATGAAACCGAGCGGACCAAGCCCCATGTTGGCGACCAATTCGGTCACGCCGACCGGCAACCGGATGATTGTGATCGCATGTCCGAACATGGCGGCGCCGGCGATGATCATGAACACCATCATCGATGTGCGCATCGTCTGATAGGCGGCGGCATAGAGATCGCGAAGACCGAAGTTGCGGTAGATCACGGTAGCGACGAACAGGGCGTATAGCGTGCCGGCAGCGGCCGCTTCGGAAGCGGTGAACACGCCGAAATAGATGCCGCCCATCACTACCGGCGGGGCCATCAGCGCCCAGAACGACCGGCCTGTGGCCTTGACGATACGGGAAAAGGCTGCCCGCTGCGGCGCCGACAACTCCTCCCGGGTCGCGGCCTGAGCGACACAAAACACCGCAAAGACAAACGCCAGCAGCAAACCCGGAATGATGCCCGCGAGGAACAGCGCCCCGATGGAGACTTCGGAGACGATGGCGTAAAGGATCATAGGTCCGGACGGGGGGATCAGGATGCCAAGCGTGCCGCCGGCGGCGATCACGCCGAGCGCATCGCGCTCCCGATAGCCGAACCGTTTCATCTGCGGCAGCGCGCTGGAGCCGATCGAAAGCGCTGTCGCCACCGATGAGCCGGAAATTGCTGCGAAGATCGTGCAAGCCATGACGGTTGCGACACCCAGCCCGCCCTTGACGTGGCCGACCACGGTGTTGGCAAAGTCATACAGATCGTCGATGACCTTTGCGCGGATCATGATCTGGGCCATCAGCACGAAGAGCGGAATCGTGGTGAGGATCGGTTTGTTGAGATGGGAGAAGACGGTATCGGCAGTGCTCGAGACGCTTCCCTCGAAGATCACGAGAATGCCGGCCGCCGTCAGGCCAAGTGCCGCGAATATCGGTATCCCCGCGAGCAGGAGGACTATTACGGCGCTGAAAACGAGCAGGATTGTCATCGGTTGCCCGCCTTGGCGACGAGCCGGATGATCTGGACCAGCGACGCAAGGATCAGCAGCGCCGCGCCGAACAGCATCGGGACTTGCGGTATCCAGGTCTCAATCTCGATATAGCCGACCGAGTAGGACCCGAATGAACGAGCGAACCGGATCGACTCCCAGGCGCTCCAGCCGATAATCGCGGCAAACACGATTATCGCCATATTGCCCAGCCAGCCCAGAAAGATCCGGACGGTCCTGCCGGCTCGGGCGGCCAGCAGGTCGATCGAGATATGATCGCCGCGCAGCTGGGCCTCGGCAGCGCCGAACATGACGATCGCCACCAGCGTGTAGCCGATGAACTCGTCCCCCCACAGGAGAGGCGTATCCAGCAGGTAGCGCTGGGTGATCGCATAAGCCACGATCGCGAAAACGAGCAGGATCAGCAAGGCCGAAAGCGCGCCGCCCAGCCGGATCAGAACTTCCGCTGCGCGGACCAGGGCGGAGGCATGTACTGCCTCCGCCTTTTGTTCATCGTGGTTCGACATCGACCGGCGTCAGATCTTGCCGAGCAGTTCGATTAGCTTCTGACTGTCCGGGTCGCTTTCGCCGAACGCCTTGTCGAAGGCAGGGCGCATGACCGCCTCCAGCGCCTTGTTCTCCTCGGGTGTGGCGATATGGACCTGAACGCCTTTTTCCTTCAGCTGGTCCGGACCGGCGGAACCGGCCGCCTCGGAGGCCTCGATCGCCCAAATGGACGCCTTCTTGCCGGCTTCCTCAAGCGCTGCCTTGGCCGTGTCGGAGAGCCCGTCATACCAGGACGGGTTCACATAGCCGTGCAGGTAGGCCGAAAGCACCGGCACAACCACGAAATGATCCTGGACCTCGTAGTATTTCCGGGAAACGGCGGCGGCCACGTCGGTGATGCCGGCATCGATCACGCCGGTCGCCAGCGCCTGGTAGACTTCGGAGCCGGGCATGGATGCGGGCGTGGCTCCGAGCGCCTTCAAGGAGGCATCGAACGGCGGCGTCAGGCCGCGCATCTTAATGCCCTGGAAGTCCTCGGGCTTGACGAGGAACTTTTCGTTGGAGGTGAACACAGACGTGTTCGTCTGGAACATCCACACGACATTGCGCACGCCTTTTTCGAGCAGCTTTTCAGACAGGAAGGCGGCCGCGTCCGACTCCGGCCATTTGCGCCAGATGTCGAGATCCCCGAATGCGAAAGGCGCCACCGTGACGTTCATCATCGGCAGGGTCTTGCCCCACTGGAAGTTGAGCGAGAACGCGCATTCGATATCGCCCTTGGCCGTCGACACGATGTTTTCGCGCGCGCCGACCAGGCTGTCGGCCCCGAAGATCTGAACGTCGATTTCGCCGTTCGACTGGCTTTCCACCTCGGCAGCCCATTTGTCGATGACCTGCGCGATATGGTGCGCCGGCGGCAGTTGGTGGCTGCAGCGCATTTCGGTCGCGGCCGCAGCCACGCTGGTCGACGCCGCCGTCAGCGCCAGTGCCATTGTCAGTTTCTTGATCATTCCCATTTTCTCCTCCCGGGTTTGATGCTTGCCTTCGAAGCGCGTCAGGCGCTCCATCTCATGTTGGCGGGCGGGCCCGCCCTGGAAATCGCGCCGTAAAACGCTTCTCCCGGCATGGCGCGTTCGGCGACAGCGCGGGCGTGTTTCAATGCCGACAGGTCGATGCCGGTGGCAAAGCCCATGGTTTCGCAAAGGAACACGAGGTCCTCGAAAACCACGTTGCCGGTCGCGCCGGGCGCGAACGGGCAGCCGCCGAGGCCGCCCAGCGATCCGTCGAGGACGCGGGCGCCGTTATCGAGCGCGGCGGCGGCATTGGCGATGCCCATGCCGCGCGTGTCATGCAGATGGATGGAGAATGCCCGGCCGCCGGCGAGGCGCGCCATTTTCCCGCACATGTCGCCGACCTGACGCGGTCCGGCATAGCCGACCGTATCGGCCAGGCCAACGATATCGGCTCCCGCGTCGAGGCATGCGCCTGCGAGGCGGATCACCTCGCCGGGATCGACCGCGCCGGCAATCGAGCAGCCGAACGCCATCGCGATTCCCGCATTGACGATCTTTCCGGGCGCCTCGGCATCGCGCAGGGCAGCCACCGTGCGGACAAGCTCGACCGCTTCGTCGCGGGAACGGCGCATGTTGGCCTGGCTGTGTTCCTCGGTCGCCGAGATCACGCAGACGATTTCGCCGACGGAGGTCTGCATCGCGTCACGGGCGCCGCGTTCGTTCAGCGCGAGCGCCGCGGAGTGCGCGCCGTCCAAGGCGGCGACCGCGCCCACCATTTCGGACACGTCGGCAAATTGCGGGAAATGCTTCGGCGGCAGGAAGGAACCGATTTCGAAATGGCGCACGCCCGCCGCATATTCCTTTTGCAGCCATTCGCGTTTTGCATCCGTGTCCGGCCACGTCCTGACCAGTTGCAGGCCGTCGCGCATTCCGACCTCGCGGAGGGTGACGCGATCATTCGGATAGATGCGGGAGACCGCGCTCATGCCGCCTTGCCTCTCGCCTTCGCAATGGAATCGCTGTCGATGCCCAGCGTGCCGAGAACCGCTTCGGTATCGTCGCCGATATCGGCGATATCGACCCCGTAGGGATCAGGGGCCATGCCGTCGACCTCGAATGGAAAGCCCGGCGCGCGGTAGGTCTGGCCCTCGGGGAGCCGCGAGGTGTAAAGCCCGCCGGGACGGTTGACGTGCGGGTCCTGGTACATTTCCGCGGGACGGTGGATGGGCGAGAACGGCACGCCCGCGGGCTCGAACGCGGCGATCAGTTCTTCGAAGCCGCGCTGCTTCACGGCGTCCGCCACGATCGGGATCGTCCAGTCGCGCGCCTCGATCTGGTCCATGCGTTTCTGCAGGCGCGGATCGTCCTTCAACCGGTCCAGCCCCAGGATGTCGCAGAGCGTCACCCACTGGCCCTCGGTGACGGCGCCGATGAATATCTGCCGGCCTTCCCTGGTTTCGAAAATGTCGTAGACCGGCCAGGAGAACTCCCGCTCGGGCATGGGCGGCGCCTCGCGGCCCTCAATGTCGAACTGGACCATGTGCTGGGCCACGAGCAGCAGGCAGTTTTCAAACAGGCCGACGCGGATCGCATGTCCCGCGCCATCCTTCTGGCGCTGCAGAAGCGCGCCGAGCACCGCGAACGCGCCGAAGAGCCCGCCCATGATGTCATTGGCAGAGGAGCCGATCCGCAGCGGACGCCCGGTCGGGCCGGTCATGTAGGCCATGCCGGTCATCATCTGGACGACCTCGTCCATCGCGGTGCGGTTTTCGTAAGGCCCGTGAAGGAAGCCCTTGCACGACGCGACGATCAGGGACGGATATCGTTCGCGCAGGCTGTCGGGCGACAGGCCCATTCTCGCCAGCGACTCGTCGCGGAAATTTTCCACGAACACATCGGCGGTTTCGAGCAGCCTGAACAGCGCCCCGCGCCCGGCATCCGATTTCAGGTCGAGCGTGATCGACTTCTTGCCGCGGTTGAAGGTCGGGTAAAACCCGCGGCCCATGCCGGTCAGGTGGCGGGTCTTGTCGCCGTCCGGCGGTTCGACCTTGATCACCTCGGCGCCGAGGAATCCGAGGAACATGGCGCAGGACGGCCCCATGATCATGTGGCTCATCTCGACAACGCGAATTCCTTCGAGCGGCTGGTAACCGGCCTGCATGGCATTTCCTCCCGGTCACACCCTAGGCAATCGGGAGATGTCTTGATATTACAATGTTTGTAAGGAAACGTTCTGGTTCTTAGAACGATGGATCTGCGGCAACTTCGCTACTTCTCGGCGATCATCGAGCACGGCACGCTTTCGCAGGCGGCCGAAAACCTGCGTGTCGCATCCTCCGCGCTCAGTCATCACCTCGGCAATCTGGAGGGGGAACTGGGCGTTCGCCTGTTCGAACGCAAGCCGCGCGGCATGGAGCCGACCGCGGCGGGTTACCGGCTCAACGAACATGCAAAGCAGATCCTGCGGGCGTTCGCCGCCGCGGAAACCGACGTCCGCGAGGCCGGCGGCGAGATTTCCGGCGCGGTCTCGGTCGGCATGGCGTTTTCCGCCGTCAAGGCAATCGGCGTCGCGCTGGCGCAGCGGGTGCTGACGGATTATCCGCGTGTCGAGCTTGCGCTGACGGAAAGCCTGTCCGGCGCGACGCTTCTCAACCTGATGGCGTCCGACGTCGATCTGGCGCTGGTCTACAACCCGCCGAGCGACGCGGCGCTGCGGGTCCGGCCCGTTCTGGAAGAACGCATGGTCTGCGTCGGCAAGCGCGAGATCATCGGCGACACGGACGATCCGATCAGCTTCGGCGAACTGCTGGAACTGCCGATGATCCTGCTGCGCCAGGGCATCTCGGCGCGGGCGATCATCGATGACGCGAATTTGCTCAAGAAGATCGAAAGCCGGGCGCGGTTGCAGATGAACTCGGTGCAGGCGATCGCCGGTTCTCTGGAGGCCGGGCTGGGCTGCGTGATCGGCACGAAGCTGTTCATGCACGATCAACTGATCAGCGGCGCCCTGCATTTCCGGCCGATCAAGGAGCCGGAGCTTTCACGCACGCTGTATGTCTGTGAACTCGCAGCGCGTCCGCCCACCTTCGCGCTCGAGGCCATTCGCGACCTAATTCTCGAACTGGTCTCGGACGCGGTGAAGGACGGCCGCTGGGAAGCCCGGCTGCTCGCGGGGTGATTGCCGCGTCTGGCGTCGGTTTCAGATTTTGTCGATGAGAAAAATGGTGCTGCCGGAGAGATTTGAACTCGAAAACGAATATGCTAATATATTGATTTTATTGTTATAATATATTCACTGGGTGTCTGTTTTGTAACATTGTGACGTGCGCTCTTCTGTTACGTAAAGCGGTGAAAAACCTGTTCTCTCGGATGGACCGGTTCGAAGCTCAGTCGAAAACCCGGAGCGGCTGGCGAGCTACACTCCGGGTCCATTTCGTCATCTAAGGAAACGCGTCGGAATTCCGGCGACACTCCCAAACCGATACTAGCCAATAGGGTCTATTATCGCAAATAAGTGGGGACTTACTCGTAGCTTGAGGGGACAGCTGCACGACTAGCATATACCTTCCTTGACGGAAGATATGGCTTTGGAAAAGCAGTATTGCTGATTGGCTCATTGATATGGCCAAGCTGATTGCAGCCCTGCTTGTTAGTGGACATCTTCGATACTAACCTCACTGCAAATTGGGGGAGTGTATGCGATATATTCGAGCGATGTTGGGCGTCATCTTTTTCTGGGCGATTGTTGCAATAATCGTCGGAGCAGTTTCAGCTATATGGCCCTGGCTGGATTGGAATGTAATCCTCGAGGATGTCAGGCAAGCTTGGACCTCGTCTTCTTCCGGCAGCTTCGACGTTGATAGTTTGAGCCAACCCGATTTTGTTTTCGCTATAGCTGCTTTTTTGGTCGCTCTTGCCGCCGGATTTTTTGTCGCGATTGTCTTTTTCTATGCGCTACCTCTTCAATGGTCTCTGGGGCGTTTGGCCGGAAGATTGAGGAAGTATGATAGTCGCATTGCTTTTGCGGCGGATTTCGAGAAATTCAACGCTATCGCCGCGAAGGACACTCTCATAGGTCACGCTTGGCGCGAGTTTGATGAGACATTGGTCAAGCCTGATGACGAAGGGCGACCAATCCAAAATACTGTGCGCCCTCATGTGTTCATGAACATTAATACGGCTCGTGAGCGCTATTTTGGCCTGAAAATGATGAACGCGTTACCTGGCTATTTTGTGGGTGTAGGCCTCTTGCTCACATTTATAGGTCTTGTGTTGGCGCTGTATAAAGCGAGCGGTGCAATCGAAGCTCAAAATACCGACGCAATGATCGGCTCTATGGCCGATCTTCTCCATATTGCGACCTTCAAGTTTGCCACATCCATTGCAGGACTCTTCGCATCTATCGCTCTATCAATCGCTTTTCGCGCCTTTCAGATTTGGATTGAAGGCAGATTTGATAGCCTTTGCCGCGAGATTGAGCGCCTGCTGCTCTATACGGCGCCGCAAGCTCTATCTGTCGAGATGAACGCAACATTGAAAGACAGCCGCGATCAGCTGAAACAAATCACCCAAGGCGATTTCTTCTCGCGTCTCGGCGAAGAAATTGGACCACGTATCAACGACAGTTTAGCGGCAGCTATGCAGCCTGTGACCACGTCAATCGATAAGGCGATGGCGACGTTATCGGAGAATAGCCAGAGCGGCGTTAGCCAAATGCTTAAGGATTTTTCAAGTTCAGTGCAGGGAAGCGCGGGAACGGAATTGCGCGAGCTCGCAAGCACTCTGAAGGAGATGCAGACGGGCCTTGCTGCTATGCAGGCAGATCTTCGGGGCACTGGCGAGGACTTTGGAAAGCGCATGGCGGATGCGGCTGACAACCTGAACCGGCTTGTTGTTGAAGCTGGATCAAGTTTCGGGAAAAGCGCAGATGAAAGTCGCGCCTCACTTGCAGGAGTCGCAGATATTCTCCGTCAGACTATGGAAGAGGCTTCAGCAGGCGTCAGCACAGCTCTGGCTGAAGCAGCCGGCGGAGCTGCAGATATGGCGCGGAATAAGCTGGAAGAGGCGATGGCGCCCGTTATGGCGACCCTCGACGATCACATCTCCCGGCTTGCCATAGCGCTTAGCAGATCGGAGGCCGCTTTTGATGCGGTTGAAGTTCGAATGCGTGAGCATGTTGTCGCACTTCAGGACACGACCTTAAATGCCAGCGAAACCGCTAGTGCCTTTGGCCAGGCGGCAGAAAGAGTCCGTTCAGCGGCGGAGCCATTGTCGCTGTCGAGCGAGCGGATGGGCGCATCGTCGGATGCAATGAGAGATGCAACGCAAGCAATGACAACAGCGGTTTCTAGTGCGGTGGCAGCACTTGAACGCGTGCACTCGTCGGGCGAAATCCTTTCCGGCAATCTCAGCCGGATTACGGATGAGACGCGAGAGCTGTGGTCCAGTTATGCTGAAAAATTCCAGCACATTGACGAGGAACTGGCACGGGCTATCGCACAACTATCTGATGCATCACTCAAGCAGGCGGATAACCTGAACGGCCATGTTCAAAGTGTGGATCGCGGATTCACAGAAGCTATCGGAAAGTTGTCGGGCCTTCTCGACTCGCTCACCGACAATAGCGAATCCTTGGCTGAGAGTGTCGAACAACTCGCTAAACGGCCTCTGAATTAATGACGGAGGCGCTGTAATGATCGTAGACGTCAATCCTGCGGAGCATGATCAGGAAAGTGAAGACGAAAATTACTTCGTCTCCATGACCGACATGATGGTCGGGATACTGTTTATTTTTATCATCTTGCTTATGGTGTTTGCGCTCAATTTTCGTGACCGCACGGACGAACAGGAAGACAAGATTCAGATAGCAGAAGATGTCGCCGAGAGAATTGAAGAGTTGCGCAAAGAGGTTTCACTCGAAATTGCTCGTTTGGATGATGCGGAACAAGCCAGGCGAGCAATGCTCCGCGACATTGAACAGCGGTTAAAAGAGCGGGGCCTCAATGTCGAGATCGATTTGCAGAACGGCGTTTTACGTCTAACCGAAGACGCGGTGCGTTTCGCCGTCAATCGTTCGGAATTGTCAGTTAGCGCCGAACACAACGTGAACGGAATCGCGGAGGTCCTTACCGAGGTTCTTCCATTTTATGCCACATGCGATGCTGCAGTTGGCATTTCGTGTAGCTCCTCCGAGAAAGCTCGGGTCGAGACAGTCTTTGTCGAAGGCCACACAGACACGGATGGGAGCGACGACCGCAATTGGCAGCTTTCGACCGAGCGAGCGGTGAACACCTATCGACAAATGATAACATCCTCGCCGAAATTACGCGCTCTGCAGAATAGTGACGGCAATGAACTCGTTTCAGTGTCTGCATATGCGTTCACTCGACCTATTGCACCCAATGACGACGGCGCGGGAAAGGCCCAAAACAGACGCATCGACCTACGGTTTGTGATGGAAACGGGTGATCGACGACGTTTGTCGGAGGTCGTTGTCTTGCTTGACGAAATGGAGGAGCAAGTCGGACGCCTGCTCCGTCCAAATGCTCTACCGGATGGCCAATGATGGGGATGTTTCGTGATGCCATTCAGGAGGTGATTGCCCGCAGCAGCGGCCGAAATCCCGAAAGATCGCCGTCTCGCATAGAGGACTTGGCTGCGCGTCTTCAGAGTCGCGGTGGTGGCGAGCCGAAAGTGGGAAAGAATTACGATGACATCGCAAAGACAGTTGCGGAATGCATCGATGCAAACGAGCCCCTTTCGGCTATGCACCTGAGAGACGCCGCTTGGTGCTTATGGGAGACCGAGCCAGCGCTCGCTACGTCTGAACAACGACTGCAAATCTACTTGACCGCCGTGCAAGCCGCAACCCGTTCCAGCCCTCGCCGCTCGCTCGCCATGAGCTACTTGGTCAGCTTCGATCCCTCCAATCCAGGTATCGAAACTGTTGCCTCTGCTCTCAGAGAGCTCGCTGATCTAATTGGAAAACCACATGACATTTTGCACTCGCGGTATTCTGTATTCGATCCGAAAGCTGGCCCGCGGAATCTTGGGGTAGCAGCCGTGCATGAACGCTGTTCGCCAGCGGCGTTGCTTGCGGCGGATGGTCTGAGCGTCCTTGGCCAGACTTCAGCCTTCGCGGCAGCCTCGGGAAAGGTGGCTTTGGAGACCATGGCAGAAGATAGCGCTCTCGCCCCAGCTGCACGCCTAGATCTTGCAAAGGCTATTGCGCTCAAGTCTGAAACGGAATTGTCGCTCGCTGCCAATGGCCCGTCTTTCGCCAATGCACTGTGCCTTCCCTATGCCGCCGGTGGATTGAACGACGAAGAGCAGGATCTTTATGCCGAAACGTTAGTCGGGTTATTTGGAGATCCTCGCACGCGTCCAGGGAACTGGGTAAACATGAAAACGTCCGCACAAGTTGTCGAGGACTGGCTAACGCGACAGGCACTACGGCAATTTCTTGATGTTGTTGACGATGTCGCGTTGCAGCGAATGTGGGTCTATCGTCGGGCTTTTTGGGAGGCGGTCTACAAAGCTCGTTTGATTTCAAGTGCTTGGGTTGTGTTTGACGCTCACGGCGCTTCGCTCGCACGAGCTCGGTTTGGCAAGAAGGTCAGATTTGGTCAGTTTAATAGCTCGTCGGGGATTCAGTCAGGTCACACTGTTATGATTTTGCGTATAGGCCGGGGTATTGTCGCAGAGTGGAGCCATAATGGCCGCTGCCATATTTGGAACAATAGCGATGATTCTGGCGCACCTGCTTTGTTTCGATCGCGTTATTCGCCCGATGAACTCCGAGCCGACTATCGAAGAAATCCTGATTTCAGCCAAACGCATAGCAGTCCGGATACGTATTCTTGGCAACGTAAAGTTGCCGATAAAATATACAAAATGACAGGCGTGCGTATCAAAGAGCGCGACTACCGGATCTGATGCAATGGCAGCCGCATTTCGCCTTTCTTTTCAGTCTGATGGAGTGCTTGTCGAATTAGTTCGTAAAACACTTGTTGCCCGCAAAGTCGTCGACATATCGAAATGGCAAAACGAAAAAGGTCTTGTCGCTGCGCCTGTTCGCTCTTTGCTTCGCATGCAACATGATGGAAGTGCCGAAATTCGTGGCGCGGGCTTGTTTCTTCCCAGTCAAATTGTAGGCGCGCTTTCCGCCTCTGTTGCGGACGCAATTGGCCTACCAGCACCTGCCAACCTGTCTGCGACAATCTCATTTGAGGGTATTCTGAATCAGCCGGAAGCGCGGCTAAGAGTGCGTTGGTATGACGCCAATTTCTCTATCCGGACGGTCCGGCGTGAAGGAGCGTTCTTAATAGTGGGTAGTGACAGAGCGCGGTTGCTCGCTCCAGTCTATCATTTGATGGAGGCGATTGACGGCTACAACGCAACAGAAGGTGAGTCACCGAAGGCGCGAATTTCGGCTTGGGGACCCGTGCAGGACGGACTTCGCAGAACTACCGGATTGAATGTCGATGCCGAAGGGGAATATCTCCAAAGCTTAAGCATCTACCAAGCGGGATCTTTTGCGCTCGACATCCGGGAGACAGCGAACGGGCCTGACTTCTTCCCGGTTCCGATGGCAAAATCCAAAATCGAGCTCAGCGATGACAGCCCGCCAGCGCCTGAAGACGGTGAAGATGCGGCGCCTGGCGATCGGGACCAATTTGATGATGCGCTCTTGCCACCGGAGCTGCAGGAAAAGTTTCTGTCAGAGCGCTTCATACGAGATCATTATGTCCATGACGCCTATGTAATCGGCCGCAACACCTTCTTGGTTCTTGATGAGCCTGTGAAACGTGCACTGGAAATTGTGCGGCGGACACGTTTTGCGCCTGAGGCAGAACGACGTGAGTTTGTTCGTAATCCGCGCGCTGCAATCGCTCAGGAGCTAGGCGACGACCTGGCTGCGCTCTTCATTGAAACTAGCCAGTATTCTGAACGCGTGCTTGGCTTAGGAGTCTGGCAGAAGCCGCAATTACCGTGGATAAAAACGAAAGCGGGTCAATGGTTACCCGAGTCATTTACAATCCGTATCGGCGAGCGCGAAATCGTCGGGAACCGCGACAATATCGTTACAATCGCGCGGGAACTTGAGCAGGCAAAAGCCGCAGGCGCAACCGAAATGCAAGTGGATGGAGTGTCCACGCCGATTAACGAAGTTGAACGCGCACTTGCGCCTCTCGATCTGGAATCGCTCGGTTTGGATGTGCCGATTGATCCCTTGCCTGAGCCTCCGAATACCGAGCCATTGCCGGCGGAGATAGATTCGGATCGGGATATCCTTCTAATCAAGCAGAACTTCGAAGGTCTCGAGTATGAGGTTGGCTGGCCTAAACGTAAATCAAATCTGGACGGGCTATCGATTGAAGACTTGGCGCGAACTCCCCCAAAGGAACACCAGATCCGGGGAATTGAATGGCTGAAAACAGCGTGGGGTGCAGGTTGGCCTGGCGTCCTACTCGCAGATGACATGGGGGTGGGAAAGACCTATCAGGCTTTGGTCTTCTTAGCATGGTTGCGACGTTCTCTTCTTGCTCGTGGCGAGTTTCGAGGGGCTGCTAAGCAACCCATCTTGATCGTTGCTCCAACTGCTCTTTTGCGAAACTGGGCAAGCGAGGCGAAGCGACATCTTTGTCAGGACGCCTTGGGCGATTGCGTCGAAGTTTTTGGTGCAGGACTGCGTCGTTTGAAGACTGAAAAGTCCGCAGAATGGTCGCCAGAGACTGCGCTCGATATTGAGCGGTTGCGCGACGCGGATTGGATCCTGACAACATATGAAACGCTCGCAAACTATCATCGTGCTTTTGCACGAATAGGATATTCGGCCGTCGTTTTTGACGAGGCGCAGAAGATCAAATCGCCAGGTTCTGTGAACACCCAGACCGCTAAATCACTCAATGCCGATTTTGTTCTGGCAATGACCGGAACACCAATCGAGAATCGTCTGGCCGATTTGTGGTGCATCATGGATCGAGTCGTTCCAGGATATCTCGGAGAATTGCGCAGTTTCGTTAAGAAATACGAAGAAGGGACAGCTGACGATCTAAAGGATCTAAAGGGTCGTCTTGATCAGCCATTCAAGTCGGCGCCACCGGTTCTATTGCGGCGTATGAAGGAAGAGATTCTCGACGGATTGCCGGAGAAGGCGATTGAAACCATTTCTGCTGAGATGCCGCCCGCTCAACAAGAAACCTATGATGCCGCGCTCGCAAAAGCTCGCCTTGGTGAGCGCAACCAAGCAGCGATGCTAAAAGCAATTCACTCTTTCCGCGGTATTTCGTTGCATCCCTATGGAGCCACTGGCGTCGACACTGCCGATCCCACTTCAGTGAAGAATTGGATCGTGCAATCAGCCCGGATGATGAAAACCGTCGAACTGCTCGATACTATCCGCCAGAAGGGCGAAAAAGCGCTCGTATTTATTGAAGATCGCGAAGTGCAGGCGGCCTTCGCCGACGCAATGGAAACCCATTTCGATCTTCAGCGACCGCCGATGATTATCAACGGTGCTACGGCCGGTGAGAAGCGACTCGATATCGTGGATGCATTCCAGGCCGGACAGCTCGGTTTTGACCTTCTCGTCCTCTCCCCGAAAGCCGCTGGCGTCGGCCTGACGATCACGGCGGCTAATCATGTCATTCATCTTTCCCGCTGGTGGAATCCCGCGGTCGAGGATCAATGTAATGATCGCGTTTATCGCATCGGCCAGACACTTCCGGTGACGATCTATGTGCCAATGGCGCGCCATCCAGGCCATGGAGACGCGTCCTTCGATCTGAGTTTAAATGCCCTTCTGGAAAGAAAACGCTCACTTTCGCGCACGATGCTGTTGCCGCCGGTTTCCGATAGCGACGCAAGTGAGTTGTTCGGCGCTACTCTGGGCGAATAGCCCAATCCGCCCGTCGTTTGTTAATATGTGAATAGAGCTTCTGTCAGATATGGCGAAGGATTGGCCGGCTGGTCGCCTATGCGACCTGAAAGCGTGAGCACCAAGCTGCGTTTGGCACGTGTCATAGCCACATAAAACAACCGTCTCTCTGCTTCCAGGGCTCGCTCGCTTTGTGCTCGACGTAAAGGCCAGATTCCGTCCACGACATCGAGCATGACGACCGTGTCAAACTCTTTGCCTTTGGCTCTGAGTGCAGTCATCAAATGAACCGGACGTTTCCATAAATCATCGGCGGCTTTCTCGTCGTCTTCGCCGGGCAAGCGCACGAGTTGATGCTTCGCCAATTCAAGATCGTCGATAAAGCGCTGAAAATCGTCGCCATAAGCTTCCGCGAATTCGGCCAGATACAGAAAGGGTGGATCCGCCCTGAAGATGTCTTCCTGACTTTTTCCGTAGTCCTGTCCGAAGCCGTCGAAAGATGTTTGGAGCGCATCAATAGCATGACGGACGGTTGGCGCCCTCACCAACTGGCGTATCGCATTGGCGAATTTCGGCGACATTTTTCCAGGCTCGTCCTTCTGGCGAAACTTGCCGGGGTAAGTTTCCAGGGCATCGAGCGCTTCTTCGTAGCTGGACGGTCTCGTAGAGAGGATATGTTTCGTCACTGCACTCTTCACGGCTTTACTGAGCGGAAAACGCTGCACCGAGTCACACAGACTCACAACGTCGTCCGTCATTGTGGGAAGCCGGACCCCCAATCCAGCCACATGGCGAATGCCGAGAGCACGGGTGAGCCGGTCGAATGTTTCGGACAGGAAAACATGGAGATCTTCGGCGGCGCAGAACGGCAGGTTTTCCCGCGCCATAATGATCTGGTAGGGGATGAGCTGCGCCCGCTTGCGAGAGAGGATGGCGAGCTTAGCGCCTCGAGGATCCGCGGCCAGGAAGTGACGCACTTCCTCCATCACGGAATTCACCGATGCGATGAAATTGATCTTATTGTGGATCATAATGTCGGCGTCATCATCGCGAAACGCCGTCATTACCTTGGGTTCGCGATTCTTGTTATGTGCGATCAGCGCGGACGACATCGACACCAAATTTTTCGGACAGCGATAATTCCGTTCCAGGATGAAGGTGGAAAACGGACGGCCGAAATGACGGTCTGGATGCAGTATGAATTCGGGTGTCGCGCCGCGCCACTCGAAAATTGCCTGATCATCGTCTCCGACGATCGTAAGTTTGGAGCCGTTGAGCTTGGCGATGACGTCGACAAGATTGAGGTCGAGCGGATTGATATCCTGAAACTCGTCGACCATCACATGGCTGATCCGCTGATCCGGTTCTGGCTGCAGCCCGTCATTCAACCGTTGACGTTGGTCGAGGAACGCGAAGTATTTCTGATCGTCAAGCGTGAAACAGGTTTGCGCCCGCTGAAGCCCGCAAGATTGGATCCAGACTGGCAAGACGACTTCGATGAATGTCTCCACGCGTCCGTCGGGAAGAATGTCGTATTCGCGTAGCTGGTCGATTATTTCCCGGACATGCGACATCAGTCCGAGTTCGCCGAGCGCGTCAATGCGATCGTTGGCGTGCCGCATTGAACCGTCCTCGTGATCGAAACCGAGCGATTTCAACGTATCGAAGATGGTGATCAACGTCTTGGGGAATTTGTATGGCTGGTTTTCGAAAGCGCCGGCGATGTCCGCGTTGTTTATCCAGGCAGGCTGCAAGGTGTTCTGAACCAGACGGTTTCGGTCGATCTCATTTGCGTGCAATCGCGGCGACTGAAAGACGTGGCGGAGCTGCCGAAATCCCCATCCGTTCAAGGTAACGATATCGACCGCTGAGGAAATCTCCTTGAAGTCCGGCGTGAACAAACGTGCGCGCAGTTCGTCTCGCGCAGCGCGTGTGAAAGTAACCACCAGAAACCGGGCACGCCCACCGTGCTGCCGGCTGAGATGTGTGCAACGCCAAAGCAATGAATGCGTTTTTCCGCTGCCGGCCGGTGCAAGAAGCCTGATGTCAGTATCTTCAGATTCAACGAATCTGCGTTGGTATTCATCGAGTCGCCCCTGTCCTACGGTCATTCGTTTCTTCCTGCGCTCGAATCATTCGCACATTGCTGCACCTTAGTGCTTGGTTCGCAATACTTGGGAGCTGATCCTTGATCGATAGCGATAACACGAGCTTTTGAGTGGCAAAAGCAATGCGAGTTCGCGATCAACGTGCTTTTAGTGCCTCGAAGCATGTTTAGCATTAGAAACAGCTCGGTGGCGCAAAGTCATTGCGCAACAATTTCAAGTTGATAGGGTTCGGCTCTCTGGGTTGTAATCGAAGAAGCCGTGACGAATCCCGAACAAATCGCCCGTCAGAAGATCGACGCGCTGCTGGAGGCGGCGGGATGGGTGCTGCAGGACCGCGATCAGCTTAACAAGAGCGCCGGGCTCGGCGTCGCGGTGCGCGAGTTCCAGTTACCGGCCGGACCATGCGACTATCTGCTGTTCGTCGACGGCAAGGCGGCGGGCGTGGTCGAGGCGAAAAAGGCCGGCGTTACGCTCAGCGGGGTTTCGGAGCAGTCCGACAAATACATGGCGGCCCTGCCGCCGCATGTCGCCAAGTGGCGCGATACGCTGGTCTTCGACTACGAGAGCACCGGCGACGAGACGTTCTTCCGCGACACGCGCGATCCGAATGCCCGGTCGCGCAAGGTGTTCGCCTTTCACCGGCCGGAAACGCTGCTGGAGTGGCTGAAACAGCCGGACACGCTGCGCAAGCGGCTGCGTGAGATGCCGGCGTTGATGACCGCGGGGTTGCGCGATTGCCAGATCGAGGCGATCGGGGGACTGGAGAAGTCGCTTGCCGAGGACAAGCCGCGCGCGCTGATCCAGCTTGCCACCGGCGCCGGCAAGACCTTCACCGCGTGTTCGTTCTCCTGGCGGCTGATTAAGCATGCCGGCGCGCGGCGCGTGCTATTCTTGGTCGACCGCAACAATCTCGGCGACCAGACGCTGAAGGAATTCCAGAACTACCAGCCGCCCGGCGCCGCACTTCGCTTCACCGACATCTACAACGTCCAGCATCTGCATTCGCATCACATCGACGGTGTTTCGAAGGTGGTGATTACAACAATCCAGCGTCTTTACGCGATGCTGCGCGGCGAGGAACTGGAACCGGAGGACGAGGAGCAATCAGCCTTCGAGGCGGCGGCGCGGTTCGAAGGCGATATCCCGCCGGTCGAATACAATCCCGACATCCCGATCGAGATGTTCGACTTCATTGTCACCGACGAGTGCCACCGCTCGATCTACGGTCGCTGGCGGCAGGTGCTAGAGTATTTCGACGCCTCGATCATTGGGCTGACCGCCACGCCGTCGAAGCACACGCTGGGCTTCTTCAACCAGAACCTTGTCGCCGAATATCCCTACGAGCGCTCGGTCGCCGACGGCGTCAATGTCGGCTACGAGATCTATCGCATCCGCACGCGCGTCACCGAGGAGGGCAGCCGTATCGAGGTCGACGAGAGCGGCTTCTCGGTGCCGGTGCGCGACAAGAAGACCCGCGCCATGCGCTATCGCGAGCTGGACGAGGATCTCGAATACGAGGCCAGGGAACTTGATCGCTCGGTCGTGGCGCCCAACCAGATCAGGACAGTGTTTCAGACCTACAGGGACCGCGTCTTCACCGAGCTGTTTCCGGACCGCACCGGCGAGTGGCTGCCCAAGACGCTGATCTTCGCCAAGGATGACAGCCATGCCGAGGAGATCGTCCACATCGCCCGCGAGGTCTTTGGCGAGGGTAACGCATTCGCCAAGAAGATCACATATCGCAATACCGGCGAAAAGCCGAAGGAGATGATCAAGGCGTTCCGCGTCGACCCGATGCCACGCATCGCGGTGACCGTCGACATGATCGCCACCGGCACGGACATCAAGCCGGTCGAGGTGCTGATTTTCATGCGCGACGTGAAGTCGGAGGGCTATTACGAGCAGATGAAGGGCCGGGGCGTGCGCTCGATTCCCGATGCCGATCTGCGCCAGGTGACGCCCGACGCCAAGACCAAGACGCGCTTCATCCTGATCGACGCCGTCGGCGTGTCGGAGACGAAGAAGAACGCCTCGCAGCCGCTGGAGCGCAAGCACGGGCTTTCCTTCGACCGGCTGATCGACGAGGTCGCGCAGGGCCGCCGCGACGAGGATTCGCTGTCGAGCCTGGCCGGGCGGCTGGCGGCGCTCGACCGCAAGATCGATGAGGAGGATGGCGCGCGCATCCGCGATACCACGGGCGGCAGGTCACTGCGCGATCTGGCGAACGGCCTGCTGGACGCCATCGATGCCGACAAGCAGCTGGAGCTGATTCATGCCCGCTTCGGCGCGGCCGCGACCCCGGAGGAGCATCCCGACGTCATCAAGCAGATAGTCGAGGAGGCCTGCAAGCCGTTCGACGATCCCGGGCTGCGCAACATGATCAAGGACATCAAGACGAAGACCGAGATGGTCATCGACGAGGTCTCGACCGACGAATTGCTGAGCGCGGATTTCGACAAGCAGCACGCCGAGAAGACGGTCAAATCTTTCCGCGACTTCATCGAGGAGAACAAGGACGAGCTGACCGCGTTGCAGATCCTCTACAACCAGTCCTGGCGGGAACGGAAACTCACCTACCAAGCGATCCGAGAGCTGGTCGTCGCGATGAGCGACAAGCCGCCTTACCTGACGACCGCCAATGTCTGGCAGGCCTATAAGCGGCTCGACGCGGCCAAGGTAAAGGGCGCGCCGGTGGACGAGCAACTGACCGAGATCGTCAGCCTGGTGCGCTTTGCGCTGGGTTATGACGAGGTGCTGGAGCCTTTCGGCCAGAAGGTGGAACAGCGCTTCAACCTGTGGATGGGCCGCGAGAAAAAGGCGGGCAGAACCTATTCGCCCGAGCAGGCGGACTGGCTTCGCGCCATCGCCGGCTTTATAGCCGCCAACATGGAAATCGCGCCTCGGGATTTCATGCAGGCGCCGGATCTTGCCGGCAAGGGCGGGATCCTCAAGGCGCGCGAGGTCTTCGGGGCGGAATTCGACACCATGCTGGATGATCTGCAAGAGGCGCTGGTGGCTTGATGGAGGAGGATTTGCCGTTGGGGTGGTGCAATGCACGCCTAGGTGAACTTGTGCCCGCTGCACGTCCGAAAATACCTGCGAATCCGGCAAGCGACTTGCCGTTTATCGGGATGGATCACATCGAACCAAACGGATTTGATCTTATCGGCCAAGATCGCTTCGCGAAAATGAAGAGTGCCGGCAGCTACTTCGCAAAAGACGATGTCCTGTATGGGCGTTTACGTCCCTATCTCAATAAAGTGCACAAGGCGAAGTTCGAGGGAGTCGCCTCAGCGGAATTTATCGTGTTGCCGAGTTCTGAATATCACGATAGCGACTTCCTGAAATTTTTGCTCCATCAGCGCAGCTTCATTGAGTTCGCGATGTCGCGGTCTTCCGGTGATCGGCCGCGCGTCAAATTCGACGGGATTGCGGAATACGAATTTTCCCTCCCGCCTCTGAATGAACAACACCGGATCGTCGAGAAGATCGAGACGCTGTTCGCCGAACTGGACAAGGGCGAGGAGGCGATCCGCGCGGTGCAGACGCTGCTGAAGCGTTATCGCCAGTCGGTGCTGAAGGCGGCGGTGACGGGCGCGTTGATCGGTAGCGAGCCATCCGGATGGCAGGTTGTGGAACTCGGCGAGCTCTTAGACGATATTCGCTACGGGACAGCGAAAAAGTGTAGTCATGAACCGGCAAATACAGCTGTCCTACGCATACCGAATGTGGTCGGTGGCGAGATCGATTTGGACGACCTGAAATATACGGACCTCACCGATAAAGAACGAGATAAGCTGGCTCTCGATGCCGGCGATGTCCTCATTGTCCGCTCGAACGGAAGTGCCAATCTCGTAGCCCGTGGCGCGGTTGTCGACGAGAAAGCAGTCGGCATGGGTTTCGCAGGATACCTGATCCGTTTAAGGGTTCAGCAAGAGCGTCTTCTACCTGAATTCCTCCACATCTACCTTGACGCGCCGCACACCCGTCAAGTGATCGAGAGGCAGGCGCGATCAACAAGCGGCGTGCACAATATCAATAGCGGGGAGGTAAAAGGCCTCGTTGTCCAGCTTCCACCGTTGGATGAACAGCGGCGGATTGTCGAAGCTGTCGATGAAGCTATTGAAAAGACCCGAGATCTGGAGATTTGGTGCGAAACCGAGCTTCGCCGCTCTGCCGCCCTGCGCCAATCCATCCTGAAACAGGCCTTCGCCGGCAAGCTGGTGCCGCAGGACCCGGACGATGAGCCGGCGAGCGAACTACTGGCGCGTATCAGGGCGGAGCGGACGAGCCGGCCGAAAGCACGACGGGGCAGGCAGACGTGATGTCCTCCTGTGCCATAACTTTCAAATGCATCGAGGTTCAGCGCAATGAATGAACAGTCCGCGCTTGCGCGCATCGAGGCCGGCGAGAAGACCATCGCCAATATCTTCTGCGAGAAATATGCTTTCTCCATTCCGCCCTACCAGCGCCCTTATGCCTGGGAGAGCGAACAGGTCGAAGAGCTTCTCAACGACCTGATCGATGCGATGGAGCCGGATGCGCGCACCGATGGCTTCTATTTTCTCGGCAGCGTGGTGCTGGTAAAGCAGCATGGAATTCCGGATGCCAAGGTGGTCGACGGCCAGCAGCGGCTGACCACGCTGACTATTCTTTTCGCTGTGCTCCGGGACCTGACGACTAACGCGAAACGGCGGGCCACGCGAGAGGAATACATCAAACAGGTCGCCGACCCTGACAAGGGTTTGCGGGAGAAGCTCCGACTCCAGTTGCGGAGGAAGGATCAGTCTTTCTTCGAAAAGACCATCCAGCGCGATGGGGCCACGGACAACTTCCCACCACTGGACGGACTGCAGGGCAGCGCGGCGCGCATTGTTGAAAATGCGCGGATCATTCGCGATCGCATGAACTCCTTGGGCGAAGACAAGCGAAACGCCTTCATCCGCTTCGTCCTACAGAACTGCTTCCTCGTGGTGGTCGAAGTGCCGACCGATCCGGCTGCGCGCCGCATCTTTACTGTGCTCAACGCCCGCGGACTGGATCTCAACGCAACCGATATCCTTAAGGCAGATCTTCTGGAACGGGCTGGCGAGGACAAGGAGCCACAACTCGCCGAGCAATGGGAGAACATCGAGGCGGCGCTCGGGCGCGAGCGCTTCAATGAGCTTTTTGTCCATGTCCGCATGGTCCATGAAAGGGAAAAGCCAAGAACGGCGCTCGAGGTCGGCTTTCCGGCTCATGTCCCGGCCTTTACCGGCGATGCCGAGACGTTCTTCGAAAAGGTTCTGGAGCCTTACTCTAAAGCCTTCGAATTGGCCTCCGATCCGAGGGCCCTTGCCGGCCGGTTCGGTCGGGAGACCACTGATCTGATCGCCTCGCTCGACCGGCTCGACAACAAGGACTGGCTGCCGCCGCTTCTGCTCTGTCTGCGCCAGCGAGACGGCGGCAAGGCAGTCGATGTGCCGGACTTAGTCTTCAAGCTGGAACGCCTGTCCTATTACCTGTTCGTGACACGGGCGGACGTGAACGCGCGCATGGCCCGCTATGCCGATGTGATGAACGATTTTGACCCCGATGGCGCGCCGAAGGATGGCGCGAGACAGGGAACGCGGACCAAAACGACGGGTCTCGAGCTCACGGCTGCTGAGGCCAGGAAATTTTTCGACGCGCTTGACGGGGACATTTACGAAAAGACGCGCGTCGTGAAGCCGCTGCTCATCCGCCTGGAGCAAGCCTCAAGCGACGGGTCCGCCAGCTATGATTACCCGGTGATCACCGTCGAGCATGTTTGCCCACAAACCATAGCCCGGGACTCGCAGTGGGAACGGTGGTTTGCAGATCGTGATGACCACGACAAATGGCTTCACAGGCTCGGGAACCTCGTCCTGCTCAACCAGCGCAAGAATCCGGCTGCCAGTAACTGGGATCTGGAGCGCAAGAAGAACGTCTATTTCATGGATGGCGATAACTGCCCCTTCATCCTGACGCAGGAGGTGCGCGAAGCGGAAAGCTGGACGCCGAAAACGATAGGAACGAGACAGATGAAGGTGCTCGGTCGTCTGGCGAAGACCTGGCGGCTTGAGGACGATTTTCGTCTGTGGACCGATGCGAGCGCGATATGAGCGACATCAAACTGTTCCGACAGAGCGGTGGCGCATTTGGGGAACTGGCGAGTTCGTCCGCGCCGCTGGAGAGGTCGCTGCAGACCCTGTTCGAACGAAACCTGGAAACTCTTCTCGGCGTTCGCTTTCTCGCGTCCGAATACCCGACGACCAATGGCGGGCGGATGGACACGCTCGGCATCGACGAGAACGGCTATCCGGTTATTATCGAATACAAACGTGACCGCAGCGACAACGTGATCAACCAGGGGCTCTTCTATCTCGACTGGCTTATGGATCACCGCGCCAGTTTCGAACTGCTGGTGCGCGACACGTTCGACAAGAAGACCGCCGATGCGATCGAGTGGAGCGCACCACGGCTGATCTGTATTGCCGCGGATTTCAACAAATTCGACGTGCACGCGGTGAAGCAGATGAGCCGGAACATAGAGCTGATCAGCTATCAGCGCTTCGGTGATGACCTGTTGCTGCTCGACCGACTTACCGAAGTGTCGTCAGGCGCAACGGCGGCATCGTCTACGTCATCGAGCGGCAAGGCGCATCGCTACAAGACGAATGCGGAAAGCCTGGCGGATGCGGACGAACGGTTGATTAACCTCTATGCCGACGTAGAGACGTTCATGCTGGGCCTTGGCGACGATGTCGTGCAGAAGACGCTGCGCTTCTATTTCGCCTTTAAAAGGATCAAGAATTTTGCCTGTGTCGAGGTGAAGCCTTCGCTGGGAGAATTGCGCTTCTACCTGAAGGTCAATCCAGACAGCATCGAGCTGGCGCCGGGGTTTACTCGGGACGTGCGCAATGTCGGCCATTTCGGCACAGGCGATCTCGAAGTCACGGTGAAAGACCATGCCGATTTCGAGCGCGCCAAACCGCTGATCATCCAGTCCTACGAGGTCTCCTGATGAGCACCAACGAACAACTCGTGCAGAAGGTCTGGAACTACGCCCATGTGCTGCGCGACCAGGGCGTGTCCTATGGCGACTACGTCGAGCAGATCACCTATCTTCTCTTTCTGAAGATGGACCAGGAGCGTGCCGATCTGCTCGGTGAGCCCTCCGCGATGCCGAAGGAATGGACCTGGTCAAACCTCGCTTCCAAGGACGGCGAGGCGCTGGAAAAGCACTATCGCGATACGCTTGAAGCGTTAGGCCATGAGGGCGGGCTGATCGGCACGATCTTCCGCAAGGCGCAAAACAAGCTCTCCGATCCGGCGAAACTGAAGCGCGTGGTCTCGCTGATCGACAAGGAAGGACCTTGGGTCGGCAAGAGCGTCGACGTGAAGGGCGAGATATACGAGGGCCTGCTCGAGAAGAACGCATCCGAGGTGAGGTCCGGCGCCGGGCAATATTTCACCTCTCGCCCGGTGATTGACGCCATCGTCGAATGTGTCGATCCGCGGATCGGCGAGACAGTCTGTGATCCGGCATGCGGCACCGGTGGCTTCCTGCTGCAGGCCTATGATCACATGAAAGACCAGACCCAGGACCGGGAACGCCAGCGCCTCCTGCGCGAGCAGACCTTCACGGGAGTCGATATTGTTGACGAGGTCGTGCGCCTCTCGGCCATGAACCTTTATCTACATGGGCTGGGTAACGGTGCGAGCCCCGTGCATCAGGGCGATGCGCTCGCCTTTGATGGCGGTCAGCGCTTCGATGTCGTGCTGACCAACCCGCCCTTCGGCAAGAAATCCAGCTACAAGATTGTGGGCGAGGACGGCCAGGTGACGACGGAGCGCGAGAACTACGAGCGCGAGGACTTCAAGTTCACCACCTCAAACAAGCAGTTCAATTTCCTGCAGCACATCATGACCATCCTCGACACGAACGGTCGTGCGGGCGTCGTCATGCCGGACAATGTGCTGTTCGAGGCGGGGCGAGCCGGCGAGGGTATCCGCAAGCGCCTGCTGGAGGCCTTCAACTTCCACACGCTGCTGCGCCTGCCGACGGGCATCTGGTATAGCCCCGGCGTGAAAGCCAACGTGCTCTTCTTCGACAAGAAGCCCGCATCCAAGGACGTGCAGACGCGCGAGCTGTGGGTCTACGACTACCGCACCAACATCCACAAGACGCTGAAGACGAAGCGGCTCGTTTCCGATGATCTCAAAGATTTCGTCAACTGCTATCGCAAGCGCAAGGAGACAGAGCGCTTCCGCCGCTTCACCTATGAAGAGCTAGTTGCGCGCGACAAGCTGAACCTCGACATCTTCTGGCTCAAGGATGACAGCCTCGAAGACATCGACAGCCTGCCGGATCCGGACGTGCTGGCGGCCGAGATCGTCGAGAACCTGGCGGCAGCACTGGAGCAGTTCCGGACGGTGGCCGCGGAGCTTGGAGAAGAGTGAGTGGCGTGGCTCTCGGCCGATGATGACTTCCATGCCCTGCATGCTGGGCTGACTGTGGACATGATTGCGACGCCGCGGAAAGATTTCGCGTGCTGCGGAATAGGTGAAATCCTTCTGGATGTGGTGAAACGAAACGTCGACAAGTTCGACTTCATGCCGGTCGTTAAGGACCAACATGATTGCCAAAACGAACCGATCCTGGGCATCGTATCGTTATCCGAATATTTTCATTCGGCGGCTCCGGATGAGGCTGTCAGCGAAAGGACCCGGGCGTTACACGAGCAGCATCTGATCGGCTCGGACGCGAGCATACTTGCTTTCATCCTGAACGCTGATCGTATGCCCATCAGGTTTCTTGTCGCCGAGGAAGGGATTGTCGGTCTCGTCAGCCTCTCGGACCTGCAGAAATTACCAGTCCGTGCAGCTCTATTCGGTCTTGTTACCGGTTTGGAGATTGCGATGAGCGACCTGATCCAACAGGCTCACCCAGACCGCAAGGACTGGGAACAGTTCATGTCTCGTAAGCGCCGGGATAACCTCGAAACACAGATCCAGAAAGGCAAAGAAGCCGAAGGGATTGTCGATCCATTGCTATACACGCAATTCTGCGACAAGCGGGATATCCTCAAGAAGTCTGTCTTTCATAAAAATCCCGAACGGAAGGAATTCAATCGCGCTCTCGAGCGGATCGAGAGCCTGCGAAATGACCTCGCGCATGCCAATGGATATGCGACTGACACGCACCAGGCGGCTTCGGTATGTGCGACGGTGCGCCAATTGCTAGAGGTTTATAGGAAGATCGTGGATTTCCGGTCTAAAACGTAGCGAAGCCGTGGCGGTGATAGCCTAGAAAAACGTCTGTCACCCGCAATAGGTGCTTCGTTGCTCACGAAATCTGCTTATCAACGATGTTCGACTACTCGGCCTTCAGCCTCGCCTGCGCGCTTCGCTTGCCGGCCGCCTTCGGCGTCCGATTTATTCGTTGTTTTCGGTATTGAGATTTAGCCAATAAACCAGCATCGCGACTGTTCGAAACGATCGCGGTCATGGAGGTAATGCGCGGGGAGGTCGTTGTTCCCGTAGCGTCGCAAACGGGCGGTGGCTGTTACCCCTATAAGCTAAAAACGCCTGAATTCGTCTGGCGTTACAAAGTTTTGATATTGTAACTCATACCGAAGCTCCTTCGCAACATAGGCAACCACATTATCGAGGCTCTCATCCTCGATCTCCTGGACATCGACTGAGCCTGAAGGCACGAGGTCCAGCCAGGTATTTTCGGCCAGAACAGGGAGCCTATTGAATTCGTCGTTCCTGTCGCTGCCCAGTCTGCCGACCAGGCGTAGGAGCAGGTGCCAATGTGGATTGGCCTTCGGCTTCTCCAGGAAGGCATGGAACCAGATGAGCTCGTCTTGATGTTTCTGCCATTTTGGCCCGTAGAGGGCGCGATTCACGCGTGCGTCCCATGCGCGAAGCCGGTCTCGCATCACCTTTTCACGAACTGAGCTCGTGTTCGTTGCCAAGGTGACAAAATGAGTGAATTTATTGGTTGCGAGCCACTTCTTGGTTTCGACATTGCCTATCCCTGCGCGCGCGCCGTAAACGTTGCCTTCTGTGGGCTGGGTCACTGATCTCATATACATCTCCGATCTGATCGCTCTCATTTGCCTATAGCAATCGAGCCGTCGCAGATCGGAACTTCGGAAAAATAATCGTCTTCTCGCATTCCAAGCGATCATCTGCAGCGACACCGATAGGAAATTAATCCGATGAAGTGAGGGGTAGGGGAGTTGTTGGTTATCGGCCGCGACAATCAACGCGTGCTGCTTACCGCATCCATGTTCTCCTCATTGAGTATCTCGGATACTGGCGTTGTGAATAATGATGCCGAAAGCGTCGCGAGTGCCGTATCCTCGAGCTCTGTCAGGAATTCTGCGCGGATCGCGTTGCGGTTCGGTCGGCAGGAGAATGATTTGCTATCTATTTCTCCTGGCTTGCCCAGCGATGTCGGTGATCGTCTTCTTCGAATCTTCGTCGACGGTGATTCCGACCGTCAATCGTTCGAGTGATATTGTTGTCGTTGAGCGAGGAGCCCGCCCTCGAGCTTCCCTGTCGCTTTCGGCATGAAGACGAGTATCGCGCAAAAAATTGACAGCCAGGCAAAAACGCCGATCTCGGGCCGATCTGTCAATTTTCGGGAAACTTTCGGTAAACATAGAGCACGTTTTCGGCCGATAAAGTTGACAGGCGAGTGCTCGTTCAGACGGATTTGTTTCCCGAAAATTGACATTCAGCGCGTCATCCACGGCCAGATGTAAACGTCGGCTATCTAATGTTGGTAGATGACTGAACACTGATCCGGCGATCCTCAACGCGTGATCCCACTCTAAGAGGTAGTCCGCAGTCCCGGATGCTCGGGCAGCAGGAGGCATCCGGATGTTGAGATCGAGATTTACCTAGGACTTCGCGATGGTTATGGAGGGATCCACCGCTGCAGATTCCGCGCCGCGGCGCTGTTACTCGCTTGGTTTCAGGAGAGGCTGCAGCACCCGCTTCCGAAAAGCTGTCAATTTGGGATCGTCGCGGTCCGACGCAGCACGCAGGAATTCGATCCATTCCACTTCGTTCCGTGTCAGATCGGCTGTCATGACGCGTCGGAACGCGATTATGGTTTCGTCATCGAAATATTGTTCGAGGGCGACGGCGAAGAGTTCTCCCACATCGCATTCAAGGGCCTTGGCGAGAGCTGGAACGCGATCTAGGGGCAGTTTTGATGTGCCGCCTTTGATCATCGAAATGTTGTTTGGGTGTTCGTAGCCGGCTTGTTCCGCAATCTGTTTTTGGGTTTTCCGGCCGCGCAACGCGTCAATCCGTTCTGAAATATAGGACCCAGCGTTACTTTTCTTGTATTCGCTCATAGATATTATTCCTGATGTTATCAGTAAGTATATATCTGTCGACGAATGGATATCGTTCAGCGGATTGTGGTAAAAATCCGTAATCAATAGGGTTTTATGAGATCAATGGCATTTTTCATCGCCCGGAGCGTAACGTCGCCGTAGTTGTCGCCAGCTGTTCTGGCTGCATGTCCCTGGATCGCGTCGAGTATGCGACTGTCGATCCCTGCCTCTCTGCCGACCGTCTTGAAGCGGTGGCGCCATGCATGGTTGGGCTGCACGCCTGCTGGTATGAGGCCTTTCCCGTTGAGCCACTGCCGTAGTCGGCCCTGCGCCGTGTCGACCGCTGTCCGGGGAGGAGCGCCGTTCGTGGTGTTGAGGAAGAGAGGGCCGTCTGCCTGGCCTTGAACGAAGTCGAGAAACCCGTCTGAAATGATTTGGTCATGAAGCGGCACGTGACGATGCCCGCCTGCCTTTACGCTGCCGGCATCGGGCGTAATCCGGATCGCATGAATTCCATCTTGTTGAAAAATATCCTGGCGCCGAAGCTGGAGTATCTCGCCGACGCGCGCTCCGGTATGGGCGCACAAGAGCGGCACCCACCTCTTCGCATTTGCGAGTGCTTGGCTCTCGCGACCCGTGCGACGGTGAGCTCTCGAGACTTTGAGGATTGCGACGGCTTCATCGTCACGGAATCCACGTTCGCGCGAAGACGGTTTGCGGTCAACGCGGATATCCACATTTGCGGCGGGATTTTCCGAGATCTTGTCGTTCAGGACAGCCCAGCGCAAAACCGCCTTCAGGGCTGCGAGATTGACCGCCTTGATGGTTCGTGGCGAAAGGCCCGCGTCGAGGCATGTCTCCTTCCAGGCGATGATCTGTGCCTTTGTGAGCCTGTTGGCGTCATCATGTCCGATCTGTTTGACGAATTTCTGCAGGACCGGCGTCCAGCGCTTTCGTGCGCCGTGGCCTTTTCCGGATGCTTCGCGTTCATTGAGGTAGGTGTCAAGCAGATCGAGTATTGAGACAGGTCTCGGAGTATCGGCGTCCGGTATCGCATCGGCCAGGAGCGAATGGGTCGGTTTACCCGAGAAATCTCCCCGGTCGCGTTCTCCAGCGCGATCGAGCGCATCCAGTTGGGATGCGGCGAGTGACATGGCCAACCTGCGCCATTCCTCGGTGCCGTATTCCAGATTGTGATTGCCGCGATCGCGGAATGCATCGATCGCCCAGCCGATTGCAGCATTCATTTCTTCGTTGTTGGAGATGCCAGCCGCCGTGTCGATGAGCACTTTTCGATGCGCCTTGCGGGTCCATGACATGTCGGAGACGAAGTCTCGGTCAGGATACCGGCGTTCCATCATGTCGATGTCCAGTTCCGTGAAGTAGTGGGCGACCGCCATGTCAGTTTCGCTTATGGGCGCGTTCGGGCGATTTCCGGCGGCTTTCTCGATTGGGTCACCGTGAAGCCTGCGGCGCGCTTCTGCGAGGTCCATGCTCCAAGCGGCCAGGATGGCATGGACTTTCGAAATCGCGGTTCGACGATCCGGCCCGAGCGGTTCGCGCAACTCGGTTTTACCGTCGAAGAAGGGGCGCAGCTCTTCCGGGATCACTTTTCGAGCATAATAGCGGCCGTCACGATAGAGGAGATTACGGACTTTTCCGGCCATTGAAAGAACCTGTTTTGTAACGCGATTTGTAACGTCACAATGGGCATAAGCCCCAGTCAGTCAACAGGTTTCAATGATATCAATGAGTTGGAATGGTGCTGCCGGAGAGATTTGAACTCTCGGCCTCTCCCTTACCAAGGGAGTGCTCTACCCCTGAGCTACGGCAGCATGACCGGAAATTGGTGAGCGGCTTCTGCCACATGCGATTTGCGAGCGCAAGGCGTAATCACGGCCAATTCGCAACAGGTCCGACAATGCGCCGGAAAGGGGATGGGGGCTTTGCGACGGAAGCGAAATGCGCCATATCGGGGCGATGAGCGCAGATCCGCCGAAGGATGCCCGCAAGGAACGGCTTGCCAGGCAGCTGCGCGCCAATCTGGCGCGCCGCAAGGCGCAGGCGCGCGCCAAACGCGCCGGCGAGGCGGATCAACGCCCGGAGGGGCTGGAAAGCGCCGGCAAAGCCGCGCCGAAGGACGGCGGAGACGACGACCGCTAGCCGCGGCCGGTGTCCTAGAAGACGGCCAGGTATTTCAGCAGCGAGACGACGCCGATAATTATGACGATGATCTGGGCGATCTGGCGCGCTCTTGCATCGAGCGGAAGCCGCTGGATCAGATAGAGCACCAATATGATGACGAGAAATGTAATCAGGATCCCGATAATGACGGACATGGATGCTTTCTCCTTATGCCGCGCGGATTCGCCACGGTCGCAAAATGCAACGGTTGAAACGGGCGGCGGTTCCCGGCGCCGTGACGTCGTGCCTTGAACCGGCCATAAGCATGCGCTAAACGCCCGCATTCGCAAATAACGGCCAACGCGGCTCGAGCATCGCGGTATCCGGCCGCCCGAGGGGTTTGGGAACAGCACTTATGGATCAGATCAGAATTACGGGCGGCAATGCGCTCAACGGCGTCATTCCGATCTCCGGCGCGAAGAATGCCAGCCTGCCGCTGATGATCGCTTCGCTCCTGACGGACGACACGCTGACGCTGGAAAACGTGCCGCACCTGGCCGACGTGGAATCGCTGATCCGCATCCTGTCGAACCACGGCGTCGACTATTCGGTGACCGGCCGGCGGCAGTCGGAGGATTCCAACTATGCGCGCACGGTGCATTTCACCGCGCGCAACATCGTCGACATCACCGCGCCCTACGAGCTGGTCTCCAAGATGCGGGCGAGCTTCTGGGTCATCGGCCCGCTGCTTGCGCGCATGGGCGAGGCGCGGGTCTCGCTGCCGGGCGGCTGCGCCATCGGGACGCGGCCGGTCGACCTGTTCATCGATTCGCTCGCCGCGCTTGGCGCCGACATCGAGATCGAGAAAGGCTATGTGCACGCGACGGCGAAGAACGGCCTGGTCGGCGCGCGCTACCGCTTTCCCAAGGTTTCCGTCGGCGCGACGCATGTGGCGCTGATGGCCGCTTCGCTTGCCAGGGGCGACACGATTCTCGAAAACCCGGCGCGCGAGCCGGAAGTCGTCAACCTGGCCGACTGCCTCAACGCCATGGGCGCGAAGATCGAGGGCGCGGGCACGGACGAAATCCGCATCACCGGGGTGACCTAGCTGTCGGGCGCGCGCCACCGGGTGATCCCGGACCGCATCGAGACCGGCACCTACGCGATGGCCGTCGGCATGACGGGGGGCGATGTCGTGCTGAAGGGCGCGCGCGCCGACCTGCTCGACAGCGCACTCGACGTGCTGCGCCAGGCCGGCATCGACATCACCGAGGTCGAGGACGGCATCCGCGTCTACCGCAACGGCAACGGGCTGATGCCGGTCGATGTGCGCACCGATCCCTATCCGGGCTTTCCGACCGACCTGCAGGCGCAGCTGATGGGCCTGATGACCATGGCCAACGGCACCTCGCACATCACCGAGACGATCTTCGAGAACCGCTTCATGCATGTGCAGGAACTCGCCCGCCTCGGCGCCGACATCTCGCTTTCCGGCCAGACAGCCACGGTGCGCGGCGTGCCGGTGCTCAAGGGCGCGCCGGTCATGGCGACCGACCTGCGCGCCTCGGTGTCGCTGGTGATTGCCGGGCTCGCCGCCGAAGGGGACACGACCGTCAACCGCGTCTATCACCTGGACCGCGGCTTCGAGCGGCTGGAGGCCAAGCTGCAGGCCTGCGGCGCGGAAATCGAACGCATTTCCTCCTGACCGTCCATTCGCGGCGCTCCGCTACCGAGGTCCGGTTGCGTTGCAGCATGGAAAGCCGTATCAGCACTGCGAAACGGCGGGCAGATTTCCGCCAGTCACAAACAGGTATCGGGGACGATGGACCGGCTCAGACTGATGGCGCTCGATGCGGAGGACCTCGCCGTGATTTCGGCGCAGGTGCAGGATGCCGTGACCAAGCCCGAAGCGATCGACTACCGGCAGCGCGAACGGCGCTTCACCATCGTCGTCAACCGGTTCGCCTGGGACGCCGCGGGCAAGAAGTCGCGCTCCGGCGATTCCTATGAGCGCCGCCAGTCGGTCTTGTCCTTCGCCCGCGTGCTCAATGTGCGCAGCACCGGCATCCGCCGCGACGATTCAGACCAAGTGCTTTCGCTGCTCGCCATCCGCTTCGCCGAAACCGACAAGCCGGCGGGAACGATCGAACTGGTATTCGCGGACGGCCCGCTGATCCATCTCGACGTCGAATGCGTGGAAGCGCAACTGGAAGATCTCGGCGGCGCGTGGGAAACGCGCTTCAAGCCGCGCCATCCCGTCAACTGATCCGCGCGGAGACCGATCTTGCCGCAATTCCTCAACGCCAGCGCCGCTGATTTCGAAACCCGCTTCAAGGCCTTTCTCGGCACGAAGCGCGAGGTTTCGGCCGATGTCGACGCCGCCGTCCGCGCCATCCTGGCAGATGTACGCGATCGCGGCGACGCGGCGGTGGCAGACTACACGAACAAGTTCGACCGGCTCGATCTGGCGGCAACGCCGGTACGCGTCGGCGCACAAGAAATCGAAAAGGCCGTCGAAGGCGCCGATCCGTCGGTCGTCGAGGCGTTGCGGCTGGCGCGCGACCGCATCCGTTCGCACCACGAGCGGCAGATGCCGAAGGACGACATCTACACCGATCCGATCGGGGTGACGCTGGGCTCGCGCTGGACGGCGGTCGAGGCGGTTGGCCTCTACGTGCCGGGGGGGACGGCATCCTATCCCAGCTCGGTGCTGATGAACGCGGTTCCCGCTGTCGTCGCCGGCGTCGAACGCGTGGTGATGGTCGTGCCGTCGCCGGGCGGCAAGCTGAACCCGCTGGTGCTGGTCGCAGCCCATCTGGCCGGCGTGTCCGAAATCTATCGGATCGGCGGCGCGCAGGCGATTGCCGCGCTCGCCTACGGCACGCAGACGATACCGCCGGTCGCCAAGATCGTCGGGCCGGGCAACGCCTATGTGGCGGCCGCCAAGCGCCAGGTGTTCGGGACGGTCGGCATCGACATGATCGCGGGACCGTCGGAAGTGCTGGTGATGGCCGATGGCGAGAACGATCCCGACTGGATCGCCGCCGACCTGCTGGCGCAGGCCGAGCACGATTCGGTCGCGCAATCCATCCTGATCACCGACGATGCCGCGTTCGGCAAACGGGTCGGCGAGGCGGTCGACACGCAGCTCAAGACGCTGTCGCGGTCGGAAACGGCGGCAGCAAGCTGGCGCGATTACGGGGCTATCATCGAAGTGCCGGAGATCGGCGGCGATGTCGCCGTCTCGATCGCGAACCGCATCGCGGCCGAACATCTCGAACTGGCCTGCGAGGACGCCGAGGCGCTGTCGAGGAAGATCCGCAACGCAGGCGCTATCTTCATCGGCCGCTACACGCCGGAAGTGATCGGGGACTATGTCGGCGGTTCGAACCACGTGCTGCCGACGGCGCGCTCCGCACGGTTCTCCTCGGGCCTGTCGGTACTGGATTTCGTCAAGCGGACCTCGCTGTTACAGTTGGGTCCCGAGCAGTTGCGCGCCTTGGGGCCGGCGGCAATCGCTCTAGCGGAAGCGGAGGGACTCGACGCGCACGGCAAGTCGGTTTCCATCCGCCTCAACCTCTGAGGCTGGCACCCGGCGATGGCGAGCGAGGAAACATTCGGACCCGATGCGCGACTGGTCGATGTCGTTCTCGACGAGTCCATCGGCCGCTCGACGCCCGATGTCGAACATGAGCGCGCCGTCGCGATCTTCGATCTCCTGGAAGAAAACAAGTTCAAGGTAGTCGGCGACGACAAGAGCGGTCCCTACAAGCTGTCGCTGTCGATCGTCGAGGGACGGCTGGTTTTCGACGTGACGCGGGAGGATGGCGAGAAGGTCGCCACGCATATCCTTGCTCTCGGGCCGTTCCGGCGCATCATCAAGGATTACTACATGATCTGCGACAGCTATTACGAGGCCATCAAGATGTCGACGCCGGGCCAGATCGAGACGATCGACATGGCCAGGCGCGGGGTTCACAATGACGGCTCGCAGACGCTGATGGACCGCCTCGAAGGCAAGCTGGCGATGGATTTCGACACCGCACGGCGCCTGTTCACGCTGGTGTGCGTGCTCCACTGGCGCGGTTAGGGCAAGAAACACCCCTACGGAACCAGCCTGCACCGGGAATCATTAAACTATTGTCGGTTTCCGCCCGACAGGTTAAGAGATGGCCGAACAACGGGCTGCAGGCGAATGGCAGCCTTTTTTGCATTGGATAGAAAAGAGACCGAATGGCGAAAGAAGAAGTCCTCGAGTTTCCCGGCGTGGTGACGGAATTGCTGCCGAACGCCACCTTCCGGGTCAAGCTGGAAAACGATCACGAAATCATTGCCCATACCGCCGGCAAGATGCGCAAGAACCGCATCCGCGTGCTGGCCGGCGACAAGGTTCTTGTCGAGATGACGCCCTATGACCTGACCAAGGGCCGGATCACCTACCGTTTCAAATAAACGCCCGCGCGGCGGGTGCGCCCGTGCCCGGCGGGCGGCGGACGCACCGAACAGGGTCTCCTCATGAGCGCGCTTCAGAAACTTGTGCTGGCATCCGGATCGCCGCGGCGCGTGGAATTGCTGGCGCAAGCGGGCATCGAGCCCGACAGGCTGCTGCCCGCCGATCTCGACGAGACGCCGCTCAAATCCGAACATCCGCGCTCGCTGGCGCGGCGGCTCAGCCGCGAAAAGGCCGAAAAGTCCTGGGGACACCTGCGCGGGCAGGAAGATGCCGGCGAGTGCTACGTGCTGGCCGCCGACACGGTCGTCGCGGTCGGGCGGCAGATCATGCCGAAGGCAGAGATGCTCGACGAGGCCTCGCAGTGCCTGCGCATGCTGTCGGGGCGCAATCACAAGGTCTATACCGGGCTTTGCCTGATCACGCCGAAGGGCAAGGTGCGCCAGAAGATCTGCGAGACGCGGGTGCGGTTCAAGCGCATCAACTCGGAAGAGATGGAAAGCTATCTCGCCTCGGGCGAATGGCGCGGCAAGGCCGGCGGTTATGCCATCCAGGGTCTGGCCGGCACCTTCGTCGTGCGCCTTGTCGGCTCATACTCCAATGTCGTCGGGCTGCCGCTCTACGAAACCGTGTCGCTTCTGACCGGCGAGGGCTTCAAGGTCCACTTCAACTGGCTGCAGGGCGTGTAAGGCAATGAGCGCGAAAGTCGAACCGCTCAGGCCGAAGCGCAAGTGTCCTGAATGCGGCAAGGAGAGCAGGCGGGAGACCTACCCGTTCTGCTCGCAGCGCTGCAAGGATATCGATCTCAATCGCTGGCTGTCGGGCTCCTATGCCATTCCCGTTACGGAAGCCGAAGACAACCTCGACGACGAGTGAGCGCCGCCGCCTGCCGCGGACAGACGCGAATTGAGTCAGGGTGACGTTACGTCGCTTGAGGCGCGGTACAAAAAAGCGAAAAATTTCACGGTGTTGCAAGGCTTTTTGCGCTGCAACTTAAGGAAGTTTTCGTCTTTATTGGCAAGGTTCGCCGGGTAAGATTTCGCGGGCGACATGACGTGGCCGGCGTGCGCTTTTTCCGGCCGCGATGCCATGACCGGCGTCCGTGTCCGTTTCACCGCCCGTCCGTTTTTCAAACCGCGAGAATTGTCCGGTGTTCGTTCATCGTCCGACGTACCGATTGCAGATTTCCGACAAGACTGCCGGCTATCAGGAGAGCTTCCGCAAGGAGCGCCGCCTGCTTGTCGCCCTGTCGCTCATTGCCGCGGTCGTATCGTTCTATGTCTCGGTGGTGGCGCCCGGCACGCTGCCGTCATGGCCGTTGCTGCAGATTATGCCGCTGGTCGGCGCGGCAATGACCGTGACATCCGTCGTCACGGGTTTCGAAATCCACCGTTCGATGACCAAGAAGCTCAACACGCTGCACGGTACCCACTCGCTCGCCAACCGGCAGAGCCGTATCGACCCGTTGACCGGCGCGCTGTCGCGCAGCTTTTTTCTCGATGTCTTCGAGGAAGCGCTGGCAAAACATCGCAAGAGCGGTTCGGTGGCGCTGATCATCATCGACGTCGACCACTTCAAGCAGATCAATGACGGGCTCGGCCATCCGGCTGGCGACACCGTGCTCGAATTCTTCGCGCGAGCGGCCGACCAAGCCTTTCACAATGCGACCGTCGGGCGGCTTGGCGGGGACGAGTTCGCGGTGTTCCTGACCCACGAGGAAGAAATTTCGGAAAGCTACATCGAGCAGGCATGCTCGAACTTCCTCGCCACTCTGCGTGACGGCGTCTATCTCAACTCGCGGCGCCAGCAGCTTTCGGCCTCGATCGGCGTGGCGATGGCGCCGCGCGACGACACAAACATGCGCGTGCTTCTCTCCTATGCCGACATGGCGCTCTATCAGACCAAGCGCAACGGGCGTTTCGGCTGGTCGTTCTTCCGCAAGGATATTCTCGGCGACATGCGTCAGGAGCGCTTCATCGAACGCGAATTGCGTGCGGCGATCCTGCTGAAGCAACTGGCGGTCGCCTATCAGCCGATCGTCGACGCGGAAGGAAAGCTGCATTCGCTCGAGGCGCTGGTGCGATGGGACCATCCGGTGCGCGGAATGATCAGTCCCGCGGAATTTGTCCCGATCGCCGAGAAATCCAGCCTGATCCACGACCTGGGATTGTGCGTGCTGGACCAGGTATGCCGCGACGCCGGACAACTTCCCGAGGTGCCGGTCAACGTGAATGTCTCGGCAAGGCAATTGCGGCTGGCCGAGTTCAAGGACGATTATCTCTCCGTGCTGGAAACCCACGGCGTCGCGCCCCGCCGGATCGTGCTGGAGATCACGGAAAGCTCGCAGCTCGAAACGACAGACAAGTTCGTGCGGCGGATCGCGGAACTGCGGACGGCCGGCTTCCGGATTGCGCTCGACGATTTCGGGCTCGGTTTCAGCGAATTCGACCAGTTGCGGCGGCTGCCCTTCGACATCATCAAGATCGACAAGTCGTTCATCCAGAATATCGGCCTCGACCGCGTTACCGACGTGTTCGTCAGTGCCGTCGTGCAGATCGCCGATCATCTCGAACGAAAGGTCGTTGCGGAGGGCATCGAGTCCGAGGCCGACGGCACCCGCGCGGCCGCCGCCGGCTGCAGGCTGTTCCAGGGCTATCACCACAAGGCTCCGGTGAGTCTCGAGAAACTGATGGCGGATTACGGACCGGCGACGGCACGCGAAGTCGCATAAACGGTCCGGCCTGTCCCCAGATATGCCGTATTCTCCCGCGATCAGCATGTATCGCAGGAGGAGGCGCGCATGAAATACCTGCTTACCGCAACGGTTTTCCTTGCTTGCGCCGTCGCGACGGCGAGCGCGACCTCGCTCAAACAGCCCTACATGGATGACCGGTCGGACGTCGTGGCGCTGATCCGGTCCTATTATAACGCGCTTGTGCGCAAGGAGTTCGCGCGCGCCTGGAGCTATTACGGCGAAGAGCACCCGCCCGGGGACTTCGAGGCATTCGAGACGGAATGGCAGGGTATCGCCTCGGTCGATCTCGCTTTTGGCGAAGTCTTCGCCGAGGGCGCGGCCGGCAGCGTTTTCTACCAGGTGCCCGCGGCGGTGCTGATCACCCGCGAGGACGGCAGCAAGGAACAGAGCGCGGGATGCGTTCTGGCACGGCTCGTCAATCCACAGATCCAGGGCGTTCCGTTCCGGCCGATGCGTCTCGTCTCCGACACGCTGGAGAGCGCGTCCGGGCCGCTGGAAGATGCCTTGCCCGCCTCCTGCATCGACGGCTGAGCATATCTGCGCATTTGCATCGTGGCGCGCGGCGGACTACATGCCTCCTACCAGCCGGCCGGACGGCCGCGCCTGCCAGATGCCGAAAGGCGGCGGGCGAGGAAAGTCCGGGCTCCATGGAGACACGGTGCCGGATAACGTCCGGCGGGGGCGACCCTAGGGAAAGTGCCACAGAAAGCAAACCGCCCCGCCTGCCTTTTTCGCCGTAAACGGGCGCAAACACAGGCGGGGCAAGGGTGAAAGGGTGGGGTAAGAGCCCACCGCATGGCTGGCAACAGGCATGGCATGGCAAACCCCACCGGGAGCAAGACCGAATAGGGATGGCACAGGGTTTCGGCCCGGTTCTGTTTCCGGAACGCCATCCGGGTAGGTTGCTTGAGGCGGGCAGCAATGTCCGTCCCAGAGGAATGGCCGTCACGCCGGGGTTCGCCCCGGCCGTACAGAACCCGGCTTATAGGCCGGCTGGTATTCATTTTCCGCTCAACAAGGCGTGATGATCTTGCCGGGACTTGTGATCCCGGGCGAGGGCGGGGTGTTGTATAGCTGCGGCAAACGAAACTCCTGCCGTGAGGAGGCTTTCTTGCCCGTTTATCGCTACCCGGCTCCGCCGGCATCCGAAATCACGCCGAAAGACACCATTCTCAACCGACGCGCCTTCATGGCCGGTGCCGCGGGCCTCGCGCTTGCCGGTTCCGCCAGTGTCGCCCGCGCTCAAGGCATGAAGCTGACGACCGTGCCAAGCCCGCTATCGACCGACGAGGCGCCGAATTCGCTGGAAGACATTTCCGGCTACTGCAATTTCTACGAGTTCGGCACCGGCAAGGGCGATCCGGCCAAACATGCCGGTTCGCTGACAACCCGGCCATGGACGATCGAGGTCGGCGGGCTGGTCAACAATCCGGGCACGATCGACATCGAGGACCTGCTTTCGAACTACACGCTGGAAGACCGTGTCTACCGGCTGCGCTGCGTCGAAGCCTGGTCGATGGTGGTGCCGTGGGTCGGCATTCCGCTGGCGAGCGTGCTGTCGAAGTTCGACGTGCAGGGCAGCGCGAAATACGTCGCCTTCGAGACGCTGGTGCGGCCGGAGGAAATGCCCGGCCAAAGTTCGACCTTCCCGATCCTGCCCTGGCCCTATGTCGAGGGATTGCGAATGGACGAAGCGATGCATCCGCTGACCATTCTCGCCGTCGGGCTGCACGGCGAAGTACTGCCGAACCAAAACGGCGCGCCGGTGCGGCTGGTCGTGCCGTGGAAATACGGCTTCAAGAGCATCAAGTCGATCGTCAGGATCAGCTTCACGGAAGACGAGCCGCCGGCGACCTGGAACCTCCAGAACCCGCGCGAATACGGTTTCTATTCCAACGTCAATCCGGCGGTGGACCATCCGCGCTGGAGCCAGGCGAGCGAGCGGCGCATCGGCGGCGGCCTGTTCGCCAAGCGCGTCGATACACAGCCCTTCAACGGCTACGGCGAACAGGTCGCCTCGCTCTACGAAGGCATGGACCTGAAGAAGTTCTTCTGACCGCATGGCACAGTCGAAACTCTGGACAGCGGCGCCCGACTGGGCGTTCTATGCCATCGGGTCGATACCCGCCGCGTACTATATTGCCGCCGCTTTCGCCAATTCGCTCGGGCCCGACCCGGCGAAGGCGCTGGAGCATGCGCTTGGCGAATGGGCACTGCGTTTCCTGATCCTCGGCCTCGCGATCACGCCGATGATGCGGCTGGCGCGGATCAACCTGGTGAAATACCGCCGCGCCATCGGGCTGACGGCGTTCGCCTATGTCGTGCTGCACCTTGCGACCTACCTGGCGCTCGACCTGCAATTCGACTGGGGCGCGATCGGCAAGGACATCATCAAGCGGCCCTACATCACCATCGGCATGGCGGCTTTCGCGCTGCTGGTGCCGCTGGCGGTCACCTCCAACAACGCCTCCATCCGCAGGCTAGGCACGGCGGGATGGCGCAAGCTGCACAAGCTGGTCTATGCAGCGGCGCTGCTCGGCGCGGTGCATTACCTGATGCTGGTGAAGGCCTGGCCGCCGGAGCCGATCATCTATCTCGGCATTGTCGTCGCGCTGCTGGCGCTGCGGTTCGTCAGGCCGGCACGGAGGGCGCGGGCGGCCTAGGCATCCCAGACAACGGGCACGGATAGCGGGCCGCGGAAGGCCCAGCCGCGGAACGCCACATCCGCGCCTTCGGCAAGGCGCAAGCAAGGAAGGCAGGCGAACAGTTTCGGCAGCGCGACCTCGGCGATCAGTGCGCGCGAGGCCCAGGCACCGGCGCAGAAATGCGGTCCGGCACCGAAGGAAATGGTCCGCGAGAGGTCGCGGGCGATTCGAAATTCCTCCGCATCCCCGAAGACCTCCTCGTCGCGGTTGCCCGACCCGAACATGAAGAAGAAGCGCTCGTCTTGTTCTAGTTTCACGCCGTCGATTTCGGCGTCGCAGGCAACGCGGCGCGGCGACATGCCGATCGGCGAAACCCAGCGGGCATACTCCTCGAACGCGTCGGACCATGTCGCCTTGCCCCGATCGATCAGCGCCTTCTGATCCGGGTGGGTCAATAGCGCCCAAGCCGCGCCCGCAATGGCGTCGCGCGGCTCGTTCTGGCCGCCGGATATGGCGAGTTTGATGTTGGCGCGGACCTGTTCCTCCGACAGCCCCGCGCGCATCTGGACGGAGAGAAGGGAGTGGTCGGGCGCGGCTTCGACTTCCGGCATGCGATCGTCGATGTGGCGGTCGATGGAGGCGGTGCATTCGTTGCAGCGCGCTTCCACCTCAGGGTCGCCGGCGTAGTTGGCGCAGCCGTCGATCATCCCCTGGCTGACGCGATTCATCTCGGCGAAATGCATGTTGGTGAGACCGGTTATCGCCTTCAGAGCCTCGGCTGCCAATGGCAAGGCGTAGTCGGCGACGAGATCGGCTTCGCCGAGCGGGGCGAGTTCGCCGAGGATGCGGTCTGCGTTGCGTTCGAATTGCTCCATCCACACGGTTTTGACGGTCTTCGGAGAAACGGTCGGGAAAATGGCGCGACGCTCCACGGCGTGGGCCTCGCCGTCCTTGCGCATCATGTTCTCGCCCATCAGCCGCGTCATCAGCCCGCCGGGCTGGACGGAGGAAAAGATGTCGGTGCGCTTCTCGTTGACGAAGATCGCGTCGCGCTTCGTCATCAGCGTCGCGCCGAGCTGCGGCACCCAGGCGACCGGGCAATCGCGGCGCATGATCTTCAGATCGGGATAGGGATCGCGCCAGAACGCCTCGATGTCGATGTCATAGACCGGTGCCGTTGACACGACGCTCCTCCCGCATGCTCCTCTGTCTGGATGGCTTTGCGCCATTGCGCTGTCAAGGCGGGTCGATCCGGCCTCTCAACCGTTCCTTAAGGTTAACAGTCCATAAAGAGGGGATGCGCAGGGTCCGCTGCGGCGGGCCGATTTTACGGATTGTGTTCGTTGTTCCCATTGATTCCCATGGTGGCCCATGTTATCCCATAAGCACAAGTTACGAGCCGGGCGGAATTGCCTCATCCATCAGGGTTTGCACGTTGCTCGCAGGGGGCGGGCAGAGCGGGACGGCGCGTGCTGTGACGTGCCGTTTGCGCTCTACACGGCGCTGCTCGACGGGCGGCGCGAGGCAAAGCCGCCCTGTGCGGCACGGTGATCGGAAAGTCTTCGGCGATGGCTTCGGGACGGGCCTTCAGCGGGACGGGAACGGCAGGTGTTTGGCGTGGACCGGTTTCTGTCCAATGCAGTGAACAAAATCGACTCCAAGGGCCGGGTTTCGGTACCCGCCCTGTTTCGCTCGGTTTTGCAGAAACGGGGCCTCGGGGAGCTTTACGCGCTGCAGGCGATCGACATGGCGGCTATCGATGCGGGCGGGATGGATCTGCTGGAGCGCTACGAGGCGCGGCTGGCGCAGGACGATCCGTTTCTTCGCTCTTCCGACGACATGTCCTTCTTCTGTCACGGGGATGGCGCGTTCCTGAAACTGGACAAGGACGGACGCATCACGGTGACCGACTTCATTCGCGAGCATACGGGAATTACCGACGAAGTAGCCTTCGTCGGTCGCGGCCATTTCTTCCAGATGTGGCAGCCGGAGAAGTTCCACGCCTATCGCGAGGAAGTGCGCGAACGCCTGCGCGCGGTACGCGAGGCCTCGGCTTGAGCGACGATGTCCGCCATATTCCGGTGATGCTCGACGAGGTCGTGGCAGCGCTTGCGCCCGCGCCCGGCGAACGCATCATCGACGGCACGTTCGGCGCCGGCGGCTACAGCCGGGCGCTGCTGGAAAAGGGCGCGCATGTTACCGGCTTCGACCGCGACCCGGACGTCATCCGCGACGCCGCGCCGATGCTGGCGGAGTTCGAGGGAAAGCTTGATCTGATCGAGGCGCCGTTCTCTGCGATGGGCGCACATTTCGGCGAGGCAAGCGTCGATGGCGTCGTTCTCGATATCGGCGTGTCCTCGATGCAGATCGACCAGGCGGAACGCGGCTTTTCCTTCCAGAAGGACGGGCCGCTCGACATGCGGATGGCGCGGTCGGGGCTTTCCGCGGCCGACGTGGTCAATTCCTTCTCCGTATCCGACCTGACGCGGATCGTCGGCATTCTCGGCGAGGAGCGTCACGCCGGCCGTGTCGCGCGCGCCATCGAGAGGGAGCGCGAAGCGGGCCGCATCGAAACGACGCGCCATCTCGCGCGCATCGTCGAAAAGGCGGTCGGGCGGGGGCCGAAGGACAAGATCCATCCGGCAACGCGGACCTTCCAGGGGTTGCGCATCTTCGTCAATGACGAGCTTGGCGAGCTGGCGCGCGCGCTGTTCGCCGCGGAGGGCATCCTGAAGACCGGCGGGCGGCTTGTCGTGGTTACCTTCCATTCGCTGGAAGACCGGATCGTCAAACGGTTCTTCCAGGACCGGACGGGCGGCTCGGGCGGTTCGCGCCACATGCCCGCTGTCGCCGAGAAGCAGGCGACGTTCCGCGTCGAAGGCAAGGCAATGGTCAAGGCGTCCGAACAGGAGGCGGACCGCAATCCGCGCGCGCGCTCGGCGAAACTGCGCGCCGGCATCCGCACGCAGGCACCGGCCCGTGCCGGCGACATGGACCTGTTCGGTTTGCCTAACCTGCCGTGGCCGAGTTCAGCCGAAGGGAGACGCAAGCCATGATCCGTATCGTCAATATCATGCTTGTCATCCTGATGCTGGGCACCGCGACCTGGACCTATAGCGTCAAGCACGAAGCGGAACGCAATCTCGCCGAAATCCGCAAGCTGGAGCGCAAAATTGCGCTCGAGAAGGATACGATCAACCTGCTCAAGGCCGACTGGGCCTATCTGAGCCAGCCGGCGCGGCTGCAGAAACTGTCCGATCTCTATGCCGAGGAACTGCAATTGCGGCCGACCGAGCCGCATCAGATCGTCCATCCGAACGAACTGCCCGCACCTCCTGTGGTGCCGCAGAGCGACGGAATCGCGGAGATCATCGCCGGCGAGATGCCGGACACGATGACGACCGGCAGCGTGGAGAGCAACTGAGATGGCGCTGTCGCTGGCAAAAGGGCGTTCCGTCGCCTCCGACGCCGCAGCCCAGGTGCGTTCGCGCACGGCGATTGCCATTATCTGCTTCCTGGCCGTCTACGGGGTGATCGGCGGGCGCCTCGTGCAATACGGCATGACCGAGCTCGATACCGGCAGCCACTATGCCGCGACCGACCGGAGCCTTGCCTCGCGGCCCGACATCATCGACCGCAATGGCGACGTGCTGGCGACCGACATCCGCGTTGCCTCGCTGTTCGGCGAGCCGCGCCGCATCGTCGACGCCGACGAGGCGGTGGAGGCGCTGTCCTCGGTGCTGCCCGATGTCGATTACAAGGAATGGCACCGCAAGCTTTCCTCCGGTGCGGGCTTCGTCTGGCTGCGCCGGGAACTGACGCCGCGCCAGCAGGCCGACGTGCTGGCGCTCGGCATTCCGGGTATCGGTTTCAGGACCGAGAAGCGTCGTTTCTATCCGGGCGGACCGGTCGCCTCGCATATTCTCGGCCTTGTCAACATCGACAATGCCGGTATTGCCGGGCTCGAGAAATATATCGACGACCAGGGTCTCGGGACGCTGCAGGATCTCGGCCTCGATGTCGGCACCGAACTGGCGCCGGTCGAACTTTCCCTCGATGCACGCGTCCAGCATATCGTGCACGACGTGCTGAGCGACGGCATGAAGCGCTACGACGCGATCGCGGCGGGCGGCGTCGTGCTGAACGTCAAGACAGGCGAGGTCGTGGCGATGGTGTCGATGCCCGACTACGATCCGAACAACCCGTTCAACGCGCTCGACAAGGACCGGCTCAACCGGATGTCGGCGGGCGTGTTCGAGATGGGCTCGACATTCAAGTCGTTCACCACCGCGATGGCGCTCGACAGCGGCAAGGTGACGCTCAACTCCGTTTTCGATGCGTCGAAGCCGCTGCGTATCGCCGGTTTCACCATCCGCGACTTCCACGGCAAGTACCGGCGGCTGAGCGTTCCGGAAATCTTCATCTACTCCTCGAATATCGGTTCGGCACATGAAGCCGACACTGTCGGCATCGAGGGGCACAGGGAATTCCTGCACCGCCTGGGCCTGCTCGACCGGATGGATACGGAGCTTCCGGAAGTCGCGACGCCGACCGAGCCCAAGGAGTGGAAGAAGATCAACTCGATCACGATTTCCTTCGGTCACGGCGTGTCGACAACGCCATTGCAGACGGCGGTGGCCGCGGCAGCGCTGATGAATGGCGGCAAGCTGATCCCGCCGACCTTCCTGCCGCGCACCGAGGAGGAGGCGGACGCCGTCGCCGAGACCGTGCTGAAGCCGTCGACCAGCGAGGCGATGCGCCACCTGTTCCGGCTCAATGCCGAGAAGGGATCGGGCAAGCGCGCCGAAGTCGAAGGCTATGATGTCGGCGGCAAGACGGGCACGGCGGAGAAGGTCGTCAACGGCCGGTATTCGGGCGACAAGCGCTTCAATGCCTTCCTGGCGGCGTTTCCGATGGACGATCCGCAATATGTCGTGCTGACGATCATCGACGAGCCGAAGCCGGAAGAAGGCATGCACAGCGCGACCGCCGGTCTCAACGCCGCGCCGATGGTCCGCAGCATCATCAGCCGCGCCGCGCCGCTGCTTGGCCTGACGCCGGATTTCGGCGAGGGCGATGATGCCTTGCTCGTGTCGTATTGAGAGTTAAACAGGCGTAGGAAACAGAATCACGGATACCAGGCCCGCAATGCGTTTGCAGGACATCGACGGACAACTATTTACAGACGCCGCGGCGCACGCCGGCGAGGCGGAGTTTACCGGCGTAACGGCTGATTCGCGAAAGGTGGCACCCGGCGACCTGTTCGTGGCGCTGGCCGGCGTCAAGGCTGACGGCGCGGCTTTCGCCGAGACGGCTGTCGGGGCAGGCGCGGCGGCGGTGCTTTGCGGCATGGACGCCCAGATCGGCAATCTTGCGGTTCCGGTCATACGCATGCAGGACCCGCGCCACGCGCTCGCGCTGATCGCCGCGAAACTCTACGGACCTCAGCCGGGCACCGTCGTCGCCGTCACGGGCACGGCAGGCAAGACCTCGGTCGCCTCCTTCACGCGGCAGATCTATGCGGCCGCCGGGCTTAACGCGGCGAGTGTCGGCACGACCGGCGTCATCTCGCCGAAGCTGACCATCGAAGGCTCGCTGACGACCCCCGATCCGGTGGTGCTGCACACGGTGCTGCGCGACCTCGCGAAGGCCGGCACGACGCATGTGGCAATGGAAGCCTCCAGCCACGGGCTCGACCAGCGCCGCCTCGACGGGGTGAAGCTCGCCGCCGGCGCCTTCACCAATCTGGGCCGCGACCACATGGACTACCATCCGACGGTGGAACATTATCTCGCCGCCAAGCTGCGCCTGTTCGACACCCTGCTGGACAAGGGCCAGCCGGCGGTAATCTTCGCCGACGACCCCTATTCGAAGCCTGCCGAGGACGTGGCGGCGAAGGCCGGTCTCGACGTGCTGACGGTCGGGCGGCACGGCTCCTTCATCACGCTGAAACGGGTCGAGCACGAGCGCTACCGCCAGGTGCTGGAAGTGACGCATGACAGCGAGACCTACCGCATCGAGCTGCCGCTGGCCGGCGACTTCCAGGTCGCCAACGCGCTGGTTTCGGCCGGGCTGGCGATTTCGACCGGCGTGAAGCCGGACACGGCGTTTGCCGCGCTGGAGAAGCTGGAAGGCGCGCCGGGCCGGCTCGACCTCGTCGCCCACACGCCGGGCGGCGCGCTGGTCTATGTCGATTACGCACACAAGCCCGAAGCGCTCGAACAGGTGCTTCTCTCCGTGCGACCATTCACGACGGGCGAAATCGTCGTCGTCTTCGGGGCGGGCGGCGACCGCGATCCCGGCAAGCGGCCGATCATGGGCGAGATCGCCAACCGGCTGGCCGACCGGGTCTACGTGACCGATGACAATCCACGCTCGGAGGACCCGGCGACGATCCGGGCGGCGATCATGCAGGCCGCACCGGGCGCAACCGAGATCGGCGACAGGCGCGAAGCGATCCGCCAGGCGATCGCCTCGCTGAAGCGCGGCGATACGCTGATCATCGCCGGCAAGGGGCACGAAACCGGACAGACGGCCAAGGGCGTCACGGTGCATTTCTCCGATCACGAGGAAGCGCGGGCGGCAATCGGCGAGGTTGCGGCGTGAGCGACGACACGATGACGGAAATCCTCGCCGAACCCCTGTGGACAGGTCAGGACATGGCCGACGCCATGGGCGCGCGGCCGCTGCACGGCCTTCCCGAAGCGGTGACCGGAATTTCCATCGACAGCCGGACGCTGCAGCCGGGCGACGCCTTTTTCGCCATCAAGGGCGACAATTTCGACGGGCACAATTTCGCGACCGCGGCGGCCGCCGCGGGCGCCTCGGTCCTGGTCGTCTCCGAAGCCAAGCTACCGGCGCTCGGAAGGCTGACCCTGCCGATAATGGTCGTTTCCGACGTGCTCGACGCGCTCGGCCGCCTCGGCGCGGCGTCGCGGGCGCGTTCGAAGGCAAAGATCATCGCAGTCACCGGCTCGGCGGGAAAGACGACGACCAAGGAAGCGCTGCGCCACGTGCTGGAATCGTCGGGCAAGGTGCATGCCTCGGCGGCGTCGTTCAACAATCACTGGGGCGTGCCATTGACGCTGGCGCGCATGCCGGCCGATGCCCGTTTCGGCATCTTCGAGATCGGCATGAACCACCCGGGCGAGATCACGCCGCTGGTGAAGCTGGTGCGTCCGCATATCGCCATCGTGACGCTGATCGCCGCCGCCCATCTCGGCCATTTCAAGGACCTGAACGAGATCGCCCATGCCAAGGCGGAGATATTCTCGGGCATCGTCTCCGGCGGCTATGCGCTGCTCAACCGCGACGATGCGAAGTTCAACCTGCTGAACAAGCTCGCCAAGGCCGCCGGTGTCGGGAACATCTACGGCTTCGGCGCGCATGACAAGGCCAAGGTGCGGCTGCAAAACGCGAAGTATCTCGACGACTGCACGACGGTGACGGCGAAGGTCATCGACGAGGAAGTCGCCGCCAAGATCGGCGTCCCCGGCCGCCACATGGTGCAGAACGTGCTCGCCGTGCTCGGCGCGGCCAAGCTTGCCGGGGCGGACATGACCAGGGTCTGCCAGGCCCTGGCGACGCTGGAGCCGGAAAAGGGGCGCGGTCAGCGCCACAAGCTGACGGCGGGCAAGGGCGCGTTCACGCTGATCGACGAGAGCTACAATGCCAATCCGGCCTCGATGGAGGCGGCGCTGGACCTGCTGGCGTCCGCGCCGGTGGAACAACGGGGACGGCGCATCGCCGTGCTCGGCGACATGCTGGAACTGGGGAAACATTCGCGCGAGATGCACGAGAACCTCGCCGACCCGATCATGAGCGCAGGCGTCGACCGGCTATACCTGGCCGGGCCGGAGATGAAGGCGCTCGCCGACAAGGTTCCAAACGACATCTATTGCGAGTACGAAAAATCAGCCGACGAATTGACCGATTCCCTGCTGGCGACGCCGCAGGCGGGCGACGTCTTCATGGTCAAGTCGTCGAACGGCATCGGGTTTTCGCGTATCGTGAAAGCGTTTCTGGACAAGTATCCGCGTGCAGACGGATAACGGAAAAACTCCGCAGGACCGGCGGATGCCGGAGAGGGATCTGAAATCATGTTCTACTGGCTGACGGAGTTTTCCGATCAATTCCAGCTTTTCAATCTGTTCCGATACATCACTTTCCGCACCGGCGCCGCGCTGATCACCTCGGCCTTCATCGTCTTCCTCTTCGGTCCGAAGATCATCGCCGCCCTGCGCATCCGCCAGGGCAAGGGGCAGCCGATCCGCGCCGACGGACCGCAAACCCATTTCAAGAAGGCCGGCACGCCGACCATGGGCGGATTGATGATGCTGTGCGGCATCGTCGGCTCTGTTCTTCTGTGGGGGAACCTCACGAGCGTCTATGTGTGGGTCGTACTGCTGGTGACGCTCGGCTTCGGGCTGATCGGGCTTTACGACGACTATCTGAAGGTGAACAAGCAGAGCGACAAGGGCTTTTCCGGCCGCGCCCGGCTGATCATCGAATTCCTGATCGCCGGCATGGCGACCTACATCATCATGCGGGTCGGCAACCCGCCGTTCTCGTCCAGCCTGACCTTTCCGTTTCTCAAGGACTGGATCCTCAATCTCGGCTGGTTCTTCATTCCGTTCGGCGCGTTTGTCGTCGTCGGCGCCGGCAATGCGGTGAACCTGACGGACGGGCTAGACGGACTGGCCATCGTGCCGATCATGATCGCGGCCTCCTCCTTCGGCGTCATCGCCTACCTGTCCGGTAACGCGATCTTCGCGGAATATCTGCAGATCCATTTCGTGCCCGGCACGGGCGAACTGTCGGTCGTGCTGGGCGCGGTGATCGGCGCGGGCCTCGGCTTCCTGTGGTTCAACGCGCCGCCGGCGGCGATCTTCATGGGCGATACCGGCTCGCTGGCGCTTGGCGGGCTGATCGGCACGGTGGCAGTGGCGACCAAGCACGAGATCGTCATGGCGATCATCGGCGGGCTGTTCGTGGTCGAGGCGCTGTCGGTGATCATCCAGGTCGCCTATTTCAAGATGACCGGACGGCGCGTCTTCCTGATGGCGCCGATCCACCACCATTACGAAAAGAAGGGCTGGACCGAGAGCCAGATCGTCATCCGTTTCTGGATCATAGCGGTCATCCTGGCGCTGGTCGGCCTGTCGACCCTGAAGCTCAGATGATCCCGGTCAGCACCGCCAAGGGCAAACGGATCGCGCTTTTCGGGCTCGGCGGCTCGGGACTGGCGACGGCGCGGGCGCTTATTGCCGGCGGCGCCGAGATCACCTGCTGGGACGACAATCCCGACAGCGTCGCCAAAGCCGAAGCCGCGGGCATCCCGACCGGCGATCTGCACGCGATCGACTGGGCGTCCGCCGGCAGCCTGGTGCTGGCGCCGGGCGTGCCGCTGACCCACCCGAAACCGCACTGGACGGTCGATCTTGCGAGAGCGTCCGGCACGGAAGTGATCGGCGATATCGAGCTGTTCTGCCGCGAGCGCCGCGCACTGGAGCCGAAAGCGCCCTTCGTGGCCATCACCGGGACCAACGGCAAGTCGACGACGACCGCCCTGATCGCGCACATGCTGAAGACAAGCGGCTGTGACGTGCAGCTCGGCGGCAATATCGGCACGCCGATCCTCGATCTCGAAGCGCCCGCGCTGCACCGCTACCACGTCGTGGAATGCTCATCCTACCAGATCGATCTCGCTCCCTCGCTTGATCCGAGCATCGGGGTGCTGCTCAACCTGTCGCCCGACCATCTCGACCGGCACGGCACGATGCAGGACTACGCGGCGATCAAGGCGCGGCTGTTGCAGGGCAGCGACTACGCGGTCTGCGGTATCGACGATGATTATTCCCGGCGCATCGCCATCGGTCTGGAGGAGGACCAGGCGCGCATCGAGACGATTTCGGTGACCGGCGGCGGGCCGGGGCTCGATCTTTCCGGCGCGCCGTCATTGCGCGGCGAACACAATCTGCAGAATGCGCTGGCGGCGGCGGCGGCCTGCAGGGCGCTCGGCCTGGCGGAAGAAGAGATCATGGCGGGGCTGAACAGCTTTCCGGGGCTGGCGCACCGCATGCAGATCGTGGCGCGGCGCGGCAATTCGGTCTTCGTCAATGATTCAAAGGCGACCAACGCCGACGCGGCGGCGAAATCGCTGTCGAGCTTCAAGGCGATCCACTGGATCGCCGGCGGGTTGCCAAAGGAGGGCGGCATCGAGGCGCTGCGGCCGCTGTTCGGCCATGTCGAGAAGGCCTATCTGATCGGCGAGGCGGCGCCGGGCTTCGCGGCGACGCTGGGCGAGGATGTGCCCTACGAGATTTCCGGCACGCTGGACGCGGCCGTTGCCCACGCAGCGGCGGGCGCGGAGGCGTCGAAGGCGGCGGAGCCGGTCGTTCTTCTGGCGCCGGCGGCGGCCAGTTTCGACCAGTTCAGGAACTTCGCGAAACGTGGTGAAGCCTTTGTTAATGCCGTAATGGCATTGAAGGGGATCGAGGCCTCGCCCACAGCGCAATCGGGGGACGACGCATAATGTACAATCGCAATGACCGCAGCGCAGTCGCCGAATGGTGGTGGACGATCGACCGCTGGTTCCTGGCGGCGTTCATCGCCCTGATCGGTTTCGGCGTCGTTCTGTCATTCGCGGCCAGCCCGGCGGTCGCGGAACGCATCGGTCTCGACACCTATCATTTCGTGGAACGGCACGCGATGTTCCTGATTCCGGCATTTGCCGTGATGATCGGCGTTTCGTTCCTCGATCAGCGCCAGATCCGCAGGCTTGCGCTGATCATTTTGCTGGCCTCGGTGGCCTTGATGATCATGGCGCTGTTCTTCGGCATCGAGGTCAAGGGATCGCGGCGCTGGGTACGCATTCTCGGCGTATCGCTGCAGCCCTCGGAATTCATGAAGCCGGCCTTCGTCATCCTGTGCGCCTGGCTGTTCGCGGAAGCCAAGCGGCGGCCGGAAATTCCCGGCAGCCTGATCGCCATGATCCTGTTCGGCGCGATGTCGGCGTTGCTGATCGCCCAGCCGGACCTCGGCCAGACCGTGCTGCTGGCTGGAACCTGGGGCGCCATGTTCTTCATCGCCGGCCTGTCCTGGCTTTGGATCGTGGTGCTTGGCGGCATCGCCGCTTCCGGCATGGTCGGCGCCTATTTCGTGTTTCCGCATGTGGCCGGACGCATCAACCGCTTCCTGACCGGGGAGGGCGACACCTTCCAGGTCGACACCGGGCGCGAGGCGATCATTCGCGGCGGCTGGTTCGGCCAGGGGCCGGGCGAGGGCTCGGTGAAACGCATCCTGCCGGACAGCCATACCGACTTCGTATTTTCCGTGCTGGCCGAGGAATTCGGCATCGTGCTGTGCAGCGTGCTCGTGGGGGTGTTCGCCTTCATCGTGCTTCGCGGCCTGCTGCGGGCGATGCGCGACCAGGATCCGTTCCAGCGTTTCGCGGTGAGCGGTCTCGTCATCCTGGTCGGGCTGCAATCGACCATCAATATCGCGGTGAACCTGCAGCTGATGCCGGCCAAGGGCATGACGCTGCCCTTCGTCTCCTATGGCGGGTCGTCGATGATCGCGGTGGCGCTGACCGCGGGCATGATCCTGGCGCTGACCCGGCGCAGGCCGGAAAGCCGGGCAGGGCGGGTTCAGTTCCACAGCTCAACGCGGTTCCAACCGGCGGCGTAGGTCATGGCTGAAACCAAGGGTACCATTCTGATTTCGGCCGGCGGTACGGGCGGGCATCTGTTCCCCGCCGAGGCGCTGGCGCATGAATTGAAGGCGCGCGGATGGAGCGTGCCGCTGGCCACCGATGCCCGCGCGGCGCGCTATGCAGAGCGCTTTCCGGAAGACAAGCTGCATGTCATCCAGTCGGCGACCCCGTCGGGCAAGAACCCGTTCCGGCTGATCGGCGCGATCTGGACGCTGTTCAAGGGGTTCCGGCAATCGAGCGTATTGCTGAAGATCATGAAGCCGAAGGCCGTGGTCGGCTTCGGCGGTTACCCGACCGTGCCGCCGCTGTTCACCGCATCCGGCGCATTCCCGACGGTGATCCACGAGCAGAACGCGGTGATGGGCCGCGCCAACAAGATGCTTTCAGGCCGGGTGACGGCGATCGCCGGCGGATTTCTCAAGGCGGAAGGCCCGCTGGCCGACAGGATCGTCGAAACAGGCAATCCGGTACGGCCAGCGGTGATCGCGGCATCGCAGACGCCCTACGTCACGCCGGCGAAACAAGGCCGGTTGCGGCTGGTGATCTTCGGCGGCAGCCAGGGCGCACGCTTCTTCTCCGACACGGTGCCGGAAGCCATCGCGCTGATGCCGCCGGATCTGCGCGGCCGCCTAGAAATCGTGCAGCAGGCACGTCCGGAGGACGAGGAGCGGGTCAAGGCACGTTACGCGGAACTGGGTGTTTCGGCGCAAGTGTCGCCGTTCTTTTCCGACCTGCCGGCAAAAATCGCCATGGCACATCTCGTCATGTCGCGGTCGGGTGCCTCCACGGTCTCGGAAATCGCGGCAATCGGCCGGCCGGCAATTCTCGTGCCTTATCCCCATGCGCTCGATCATGACCAAGCTGCCAATGCGGCGGCGCTGGAGACGGCCGGCGGCGCGCTGGTGTGTCACCAGGACACGCTCGATGCCGAGGCTGTCGCGGCGCTGTTCACCGAGCTTCTGGGCGACCCCGCCCGGCTTGAGGCGATGGCCAATGCCGCGCGCAAGGCCGGCAAGCCGGAGGCCACCGCCTTGCTTGCCGATCTGGTAGAGGCTATTGCCTCGGGTCAAACCGCCGCTGCCTTCAAGGCGCGCTGACATCCATTTCTACAGGACTTTTCTCATGAAGATGCCGCAGAATATCGGCCTTGTGCATTTCGTCGGAATCGGCGGTATCGGCATGAGCGGCATCGCCGAAATGCTGCACAATCTGGGCTACAAGGTGCAGGGGTCCGACCAGGCCGACAACGCCAATGTGCAGCGGCTGAAGGCCAAGGGCATCGAGGTCTTCGTCGGGCATTCGCCGGACAATCTCGGCGACGCCGAGGTCGTGGTGGTGTCGACGGCAATCCGGCGCGACAATCCGGAACTCGTTGCCGCCCGCGAGAAGCTGCTGCCGATCGTGCGGCGCGCGGAAATGCTGGCGGAGATCATGCGCTTCCGCAACGCGGTCGCCATCGGCGGCACGCACGGCAAGACGACGACCACCTCGATGGTGGCGACGCTGCTGGACGCCGGCGGGCTGGACCCAACGGTGATCAATGGCGGCATCATCAACGCCTACGGCACCAATGCGCGCATGGGCGAGGGCGAGTGGATGGTGGTCGAGGCCGACGAAAGCGACGGCACTTTCCTGAAGCTGCCGGCCGACGTGGCGGTAGTGACGAATATCGACCCGGAGCATCTCGATCACTACGGCTCGTTCGACAAGGTGCGCGAAGCCTTCCGGCAATTCGTCGAGAACGTGCCGTTCTACGGTTTCGGCGTGATGTGCATCGATCACCCGGAAGTGCAGGCGCTGGTTTCCAAGATCGTCGACCGCCGGCTCGTCACCTATGGCGAAAACCCGCAGGCCGATGTGCGCTTTTCCAATCTGCGCATGGACGGAGCGACGTCGGTTTTTGACGTGACGATCCGCGACCGCAAGAGCGACGCGGTGACCGAAATCCGCGAACTCAGGCTGCCGATGCCTGGACGGCACAACGTGTCGAACGCAACGGCGGCAATCGCGGTGGCGCATGAATTCGGCATGGACGCCGAGGCGATCAAGCGCGGGCTGCAGTCCTTCGGCGGGGTCAAGCGGCGCTTCACACCGACCGGCACATGGAACGGCGTGCAGATCTTCGACGATTACGGCCATCATCCGGTCGAGATCAAGTCGGTGCTGCATGCCGCACGCGCGGCCGCAGGCGAAGGCCAGGTGATCGCGGTCATGCAGCCGCACCGCTATAGCCGTTTGCACGATCTGTTCGATGATTTCGCCGCCTGTTTCAACGAAGCGGAGACCGTGATGATCGCGCCAGTCTATGCCGCCGGCGAACAGCCTATCGAAGGCGTCGGCTCGGCCGAACTGGTGGCGCGGATGAAGGCCGGCGGGCATCGCGACGCCCGCCTGATCGACGGGCCCGACGCCGTCGCGCCGATCATTCGCGAAATCGCCAAACCGGGCGACTACGTCGTCTTCCTGGGCGCCGGCAACATCACCCAGTGGGCCTATGCGCTGCCGAAGGAACTGGGAGGCGAACCGGTCTCATGAGCGCGATCGACGGAGATGCGCTGCTGGAACGGTTGTCCGGCAAGCTCGGCGGTGTCCGCGGACGGATAACGCCGAACGCGCCGATGGACCAGATCACCTGGTTCCGTACCGGCGGACCGGCCGAATTGCTGTTCCAGCCGGCCGACGCGGACGATCTGGCGGCCTTCCTGAAGGTGCTGCCGGAAGATGTGCCGATCACCGTCGTGGGTGTCGGCTCCAACCTGCTGGTGCGCGACGGCGGCATACCGGGCGTCGTCATCCGCCTGTCGGCGAAGGGATTCGGCCAGGCGGAGGTCGTTTCGGAAAACCGCATCCGCGCCGGTGCGGCGATCCCGGACAAAAGGCTGGCCGCAGTAGCACTCGAAGCAGGCATCGGCGGCTTCCACTTCTATCACGGCATTCCCGGCGGCATAGGCGGGGCGCTGCGCATGAATGCCGGCGCCAATGGCGTCGAGACGCGCGAACGTGTTGTCGAGGTCCACGCAGTCGACCGCCAGGGCAACATGCATACGCTGTCGAACGAGGAGATGGGCTATTCCTACCGGCATTCCTCGGCGCCGACGGGACTGATCTTCACCGGAGCGCTGTTCGAGGGGTTTGCGGAGGAACCGGCGACCATCAGGAAAGAGATGGACGCCGTGCAGCATCACCGCGAAACGGTGCAGCCGATCAGGGAAAAGACCGGCGGTTCGACCTTCAAGAACCCGGAAGGCACATCTGCCTGGAAGGAAGTCGACAAGGCCGGCTGTCGCGGCCTGCAGATCGGTGGCGCGCAGATGAGCCCGATGCACTGCAACTTCATGATAAACATGGGCACGGCGACCAGCCACGACCTGGAAACGCTGGGCGAGACGGTGCGCGCCCGGGTGCTGGAGAAATCCGGTATCCGGCTCGAATGGGAGATCAAGCGTATCGGCCTGTTCAAGCCGGGACAGGAAGTCCAGGACTTCCTGGGCCGGATGTTCTAGCGGCGCCGAAGGAGATCGCCGCAATCAGGGGAGGGTTGGTTTGACCGACATTCTGGAGTTCGGCCGCAAGATCCTGGCCGACCAGCCATTCAGCGCACTGCTCGGAACGGAGCTGACGCGGTTCGAGAAGGGATTTGCCGAGTTGCGGCTTGCATTGCGCGACGATCATCGTCAGCAGCACGGTTTCGCGCATGGCGGGGTGGTCGCCTATCTTGCCGACAACGCGCTGACCTATGCCGGCGGCTCGGCGCTAGGCGACGCGGTGACGCTAGAAATGAAGATCAATTATGTGCGCCCGGCCATCGGCGACACGCTGATTGCACGGGCGGAGGTGGTGTCTGCCGGCAAGACACAAGCCGTCTGCCGTTGCGACGTTGTTGCGGTCAGGGATGGCGAGGAGAAGCTCTGCGCTGCGGCGCAAGGAACGATCTCGACTCCTGGCGGAAGCTAGGCGGCGCAGAGACACGATTTCCGTACCCCAATATGCAAGAAGGCGGTGACCTCGGTCGCCGCCTCCCTGCATCAAGTCGGGTTCTCCGGCTTCTTATCGTCCACCCGAAAGCTTCCGATATCCACCGTCATCCCGATCGATGTTGGCCCTTCGATCCACAAGGGACCTTCCGGACACGCGCTCCGGAACCCTGAAGTTCCTTCGGCACGCTGGCGTTTCGGTACAACCCGCCGTTCGCCACCTACCGGTGTACCGGCCCAGTCATGCTCCGTTTCCGAAGCGTGCCGTTACCGATACGTCCCATCGATCCGCCGCAAGCCCCTCCCTTGCAGGAGACCCCGGGCTTCTCGTATGGGCTGCAGCTGGTTCCGGTCCGGGTTTCACTGCTTGGCAGCTATTCGCTTTCCCGGGCTGCAGTAATGTCAGTTTTCGCGCATGACGGCGGGAAGTCCAGCGGCGAAACGGCGTTGTCCCCGGTGTCCCCGATGTGCACAGGCGGCCAAAAAAGTGATTTGCGATTACAGGAAGACGCAATCCGCACAGGTTCTGACGTTTTCGGAAATCGACTTTCTCCGCTTCCCGGCGCGAAATCCATTTCGCTGCGCGCGGAGGGCCGCTCATGGACGCCATCAGGTCGTTTTCCAGTTCCAACCGTAAGATCGATCCGTCGCGCCGCCGCGCGACGCAGTTTCTGAAACCCGACGGTTCGCCCGCCGATCCCGACCGCATCGAAATCGGGCCGACCGACCTGGCATTCAGGGAATGGGCGGATCTCGGTATCGCGGCGCCAAACCTGGAGCGCATGCGCCAGACGCGGCTGGACCGCACCGTCGCCGAACTGCGCAAGCGGGACCTCGGCGGCCTCCTGCTGTTCGACCCGCTCAACATCCGTTACGCCTCGGATTCCTCCAACATGCATCTGTGGATCGCGCACAATCCGTCGCGAGCCGTGTTCGTCAGTGCCGACGGCTACATGGTGTTGTGGGACTACAAGCGCTGCGAGCACTTGTCGGCGCATCTGCCGCTGATCCGCGAAATCCGCTCCGGGGCGGCGATGTTCTATTTCGTCGCCGGCGACAAGGAGGACGAGATCGCGGCCAGCTTCGCCGCGGAGATCGATGACCTGATGCGCGTGCATGCGGGACGCAACCGGCGCATCGCAATAGACAAGATGGAATTGCACGGCGCGTTCGCTCTGCAGGCGCTCGGGCTGGAAATCCGCAGCGGCCAGGAGGTGATGGAGCATGCCCGGCTGATCAAGAGCGAAGACGAACTCAACGCCATGCGCTGTGCGATCGCGACCTGCGAAATCGCCATGGCGGACATGGAAAAGGAGTGCCACCCGGGTATCGCGGAAACGGAGCTTTGGGCGATCCTGCATGCCGAGAACATCAAGCGCGGCGGCGAGTGGATCGAGACGCGGATTCTCTCCTCGGGACCGCGTACCAATCCATGGTTCCAGGAGGCCGGGCCGCGCCGGCTGGAGGCAGGCGACCTGCTCGCCTTCGACACGGACCTTATCGGGCCCTACGGCATGTGCTGCGACATGTCGCGGACATGGTTCGTCGGCGACGGAGAACCGACGCCGGAGCAGAAGCGGATCTATCGCGACGCGCACGATCACATCATGTCGAATATGCAGCTCCTGAAGCCGGGCGTCACCTTTTCCGAACTGACCCATCTCGGCAAACCGCTGCCGGAGGCGTACCGGGCGCAGCGCTACGGCGTGATGATGCATGGCGTCGGGCTGTGCGACGAGTTTCCGTCGATCTACTATCCGGAAGACTTCATCGAGGGCGCCTACGACTATCCGCTCGAACCGGGAATGGTGTTGTGCGTGGAGGCGTATTGCGGCGCTGTCGGCGGTCGCGACGGCGTGAAACTGGAAGACCAGGTGCTGATCACCGAGACGGGCTTCGAAAACCTGTCTTCCTATCCGTTCGACGCGAAACTGCTCGGCTAGCCCGCTGCCGCGACCGGCTTCAGCCGTCGCAGGCGATGCGGTTGCGGCCGGCGCGTTTGGCTTCGTAGAGCTTGCGGTCGGCGCGGGCGACCAGTGCGGTCGCGTCATCCCCGGCGCGCAACTCGACGATGCCGAACGACGCTGTCAGCTTGCCAATCGGCAGCTTGCCCTGCGACATGACAAGATTGGTCGCATTGAGCTGTTCCACGATCTGCCCGATCAGATGTTTCGCGTCGGCGGCCCTGGTGGCCGGCAGGATCAGGCCGAACTCCTCACCGCCATAACGGGCGGCGAGATCGCGCCCCTTGACGTTGCCCGCCAGGATGGTGGCGAAAAAGCGGAGCACGTCATCGCCGACCGGATGGCCGAACGTGTCGTTGATTTGCTTGAAATGATCGATATCGGCCATGGCCAGGCATAGCGGCGAACCGGAGTGATGGGCTTCGGCGATCTCGCGCGGGAGCCGCAGATCGAACAGACGGCGGTTGGCCAGCCGGGTCATCGGATCGCGCATTTCCTTTTCACGCGACTTTTCCAGGCTGACGCGCAGCTTGCGGACCTGGGCGCGGGATTGGGCGAGCGCCTCGCCGAGCCGGGACGTGCGGGCCGACATCCTGGCATTCTCGGCAAGCAGGTTTCGCACAGCGTTTCGCACCTGCTCGGGCGTGGCGTTGTCCGCCAGCGATGCGGCGTTTTCCTTCAAGGAACCCGAATAATCGTCACTCGACTCGATGTGCGACTGGACCAGTTTCGCGATTTCATCCATCTCGTGGTCGAGATGGGCGCTGAGCGCATCGTGATGCTTGCGCTCGTTTTCCGCCATGGCGAGATATTCGAGGTGGATCTGGTCGAGATCGTAGGGCGCGAGCGCGCCTTCCTTCTCGACGATGGCGTTTATCCGGTTGGCGACTTCCTCCGGCACGCCCGCCGCATAGGAATACCAGACCTCGAAGGTTTTCGGGACCGGCGGGGTGCGCCAGGTATCTGCGAGCATCAACGCCTTGGCGGCCAGTGCCTCGACGGCCCTGTACTCCTTGTCCGGATGCGGCGCGCCGGCCTTGCCGGGCGCCGTTTCCTTTGCCGTTTTCGCGTGTTCAGGCATTCATGCGGTCCGGGTTTTCGCTATTGCGATCCCGAAGCTCAGGCGACAGCCTGGGCAGGGGCCTGGCCCTGTCCGCCGTCCGAGATCGCGGCGTCGATCGAGCTGACGGCCCAGCTGCTGATCTTGTCCTGCAGCTCTTCGTTCTTCTGGCGCAACTGGTCGATCTCGCTGCCGATCTTCTCGTCCTCGGCCTTGCGGATCTCGTCCAGCCGGGCCTTCAACTCGGCATTCTCGGCCTTCAGCGCCTCGTATTCGGAACCGAGATGGCCGTCGATGCGGATTTCGACCGCGGAGATACGCTGTTCGAGCTGGGCGGAAGCCTCGTCAAGCGCGGTCTGGGCGGCGGCGAACTTGGCGGCATGGATCTGGGCATTGGCGTAGGCGTACATCGCCATCGACAGGACGACGAGCACCAGCATCGGCACGACGGCGATCCCGAGCGAATGCGTCAGATCGATAAATCCGAGATCCGCCATGCCGGCGACCATCACCATTAGCGCGATCACGCCGAGACCGAAGCCGGCCATCTGCACGATCGTCATGATGCCGCCGGCATTCGATTTGTCGGCTGCCTTGTCCGCCGGTTTCTTTGCCATCGTAAGTAACCCTCCTTGGTTTCGCCTGCCCGTCAGGGCCGAACGACAATCGTCTTGCCGTCGCCGGATGGCGGCAGAAGCCAAATTCAACTGCTGGAAAACATACCGATACGGGAATCGGTCGATCAGGCAGCATCATGCTGCATGCAAATGCGTCGTTGCTTCGCCGGGTATAGCTGACGAGATTTAAGAAAAGTCGAAACGCTATGGTTAATTGCCGGCGAAATGCCCGAAAATTGTGTGCTTTCGGGAACAATTTGCGTGGAACCATTTCGCAAAATCGGGCATAGGCCGGCGATGACAAGCAGCGCCGAAATCGATCGCGGAGGCGAGAAATCCTCGCCCGGAGCGAATGGCGCGCTGGCCGGATCGAGCTGGCGCGGGCATCTGCGCGCGACATTCGCGCTCGGCGTTCCACTGGTCGGTTCGCAACTCGGCCTGATGCTGATCAACACGACCGACACGATCATGCTCGGTTGGTATTCGGTCGAGGCGCTGGCGGCAGCCGTCCTGGCGACGCCGCTGTTCTTCACCGTGATGATCTTCGGCTCCGGTTTCAGCAACGCAGTGATGCCGATTGCAGCGCAGGCCGAAGGCAAGGGCGATACGCGCGGCGTGCGGCGCGCGGTGCGCATGGGGCTTTGGGTGGCGATCGGCTATTCGGCGCTCGTCATGGCGCCGCTTTGGTACACGGAGACGATCCTGCTGGCGCTCGGGCAGGAAAGCGAGGTCGCAGCGCTGGCCGGCGATTATATGCGTATCGCCCAGTGGGCGATGTTCCCGACGCTTGTCGCGCAGGGATTGCGCGCCTTTCTGTCGGCGGTCGAGCGGCCGCGCATCATCTTCTGGTCGACACTAGCCGGCGCGGTGCTGAACGCCGTCCTGAACTGGGCGCTGATCTTCGGTAACTGGGGAGCGCCTGAACTGGGCGTACAGGGGGCGGCCATCGCATCCCTGGGCACGACGACCCTGACGCTGATCGTGCTGATCATTTACGTGATAGCCGAGAAGAAATCGGCGGAATACGAGATACTCGCCCGTTTCTGGCGGCCCGACTGGCCCGATCTGCGAGAGGTGCTGCGGGTTGGCCTGCCGATCTCGATCACCATTCTGGCCGAGGTCGGCATGTTCGTGTTCTCGTCGATCATGATGGGATGGCTCGGCGTCGTGCCGCTGGCGGCGCACGGAATCGCCATGCAACTCGGGTCGATCGCCTTCATGGTGCCTCTGGGCATGTCGCAGGCGGCGACCGTGCGCGTCGGCCGGGCATATGGCAGCGGCGATGCCCTGGCGCTCAACCGGGCGGCCGGGTCCGCGATGATGATCTGCCTGGCTTTCGGCACGATGAGCGCGCTGTTGTTCTGGACGCTGCCGGCGCCGTTGATCGGGCTGTTCCTCGACAATTCCAAACCGGAGGCGCCGGACGTCATCGTCTATGCGGTGCCGCTGCTGATCATCGCGGCGATCTTCCAGCTGTTCGACAATGCCCAGGCCATCGGCGCCGGTTTGTTGCGCGGATTGAAGGATACGCGTGTGCCGATGTGGCTTGCCATTGTCAGCTACTGGGTGGTGGGCTTTCCGCTCGCCTACGGCCTCGGCTTCATCGCCGGATGGGGCGGTGTCGGCGTCTGGTGCGGCCTGGCCGCGGGGCTCGCTTTCGCCGCTGCGGCAATGAACGGCCGCTTTCTTCTCCTGCGCCCGAGGCCGTAAGGCCAGCCTCACGCAACATCTCCGGCTGACTTTCCTTTTCGAAAACACGCCCTTGCCAGCGAATCAAAGCTCTGATTCTTATGGGTCAGTTTCCAGTTCTGCCGATTCGGGCGCCGTTCGCGCCCAGCGTGTCCGCGTTGCTCCGGTACGCGACAGGTACTGGATCGAGTCAATCCGCCCGGATGGCGCCAGGAAAGGGAAGCGATGAACGATCGCGCGCGCAAGCATGTAGTGGTTCTGATGGGCGGATTCTCGTCCGAACGCCCCGTCAGCCTGATGTCCGGCAATGCCTGCGCCGACGAGCTCGAACGTTGCGGCTACACGGTGACGCGTCTCGATGCCGGGCACGACGTGGCGCTGAAGCTGGCCGAATTAAAGCCGGATGTCGCTTTCAACGCGCTGCATGGTCCGTTCGGCGAGGACGGCACGATCCAGGGTCTCCTGGAATACATGGAAATTCCCTATACGCATTCCGGTGTCCTGTCCGCCGCCGTCACCATGGACAAGGAAATGGCCAAGCGCGTGGCGAAGACGCATGGCATACCGGTCGCCGAGTCGAAGGTGATGAACCGGCACGACTTCACCTCCACGCATCCGATGCAGCCGCCCTACGTGGTCAAACCGGTGGCGGAAGGCTCCAGCTTCGGCGTCGTGATCGTCAAGTCCGACCAGCCGCACCCGCCGCAGATAATCACATCCGACGAGTGGAAATACGGCGATCGGGTGATGGTCGAGCGTTACGTCCACGGGCGCGAACTGACCTGCGCCGTGATGGGCGACGTCGCGCTCGGTGTGACCGAGATCATCCCGCAGGGACACCAGTTCTACGACTATGATTCCAAATATGTCGCAGGCGGATCAAATCATGTGTGTCCGGCAGAAATTTCACCAAATATTTACCAAACGATAACCAAGCTGGCGCTCAAAGCTCATCAAGCATTTGGGTGCCGGGGCGTGACCCGTTCCGACTTCCGCTACGACGATCGCTTTTCCGCAAATGGCGAAGTGATCTGGCTGGAAATCAACACCCAGCCCGGGATGACCGCAACGTCGCTGGTCCCGGAACTGGCCGCATATGCCGGGCACTCTTTCGGCGAGCTTTTATGTTGGATGGTGGAGGACGCATCTTGTTTGCGTTGAACGGGACATTGTCGGGGAAAGCGCGCACCGCGTTTGCCGCGCGTGAGAGCGAGGGCGGGCGTGTGCTGCCGCGCGTCCTGCGCCGGCCCGCCCGTTTCTTCGCCAAGATTTTAGACGGCGAGATCGTCATTCCGCGCTTCGTCGAGCCGGCCGGCCTGGCCGGGCTTTTCGCCATGACGGCGCTCTACGGTTCGATCGTGGGCGGGCAGTTCAACGGCGCAGTCGAGCGCACGACGAGCGCGCTTGGATTCGCCGTTGACGAGGTCGAAGTCTCGGGTCACCAGAACACGTCCGAGATCGCTGTCTTCGAAGCGCTAGGTCTTGACGAATTCACTTCGCTGGTTTCGCTCGACGCACGCAGCGCGCGCGAGGCGCTGGAGCAACTGCCCTGGGTCGAAGCGGCGAAAGTGCGCAAGGTCTATCCGGGCAAGCTGGAAGTTGCCCTCGACGAGCGCCGCGCCTTCGCCATCTGGCAGACCGGCGAGACGCTGTCGCTGATCGAGCGCGACGGAAACGTCATCGGCGCCTATGCCGGTTCCGGGTTCAATTCGCTGCCGCTGGTCGTCGGCCCCGGCGCCGCCACATCCTCGGCGCCGTTCATGGAAATGCTGTCGGCCTATCCGGCGTTCGCTTCGCAGGTGAAGGCGCTGATCCATATCGGCGAGCGGCGCTGGGATGTGCGGCTTGCCAGCGGCATCACCGTCAAGCTGCCGTCCGACCAGCCGCAGAAGGCCGTGGAGCGGCTGATGGCGATGGACGGGCAGACGCAGGTCCTCTCGCGCGATATCGCGTCCATCGATCTTCGCCTGGAAGACCGCACAACAATCGCGCTGACCGAAAACGCAATGCTGCGCCGTGCCTCCGCGCTCGAAGCACGCGAAAAGGCCATCAAGGCCCGGGAACGGAGCAGTATTTGATGCCGTCCAAGGCCCGGGCTCCAGAACAGAAGAAATCGCGGCGTTCCGCTGTCCTTACCGTCCTCGATATCGGTTCGACGAAGACGGTTTGCATCATCGCGCGCATGGTGCCGAACGAGGGCGGGCACTATCTGCACGGCCGCACGCATGCGCCGGAGGTGATCGGCATCGGTCACACAAAGTCGCTCGGTGTGAAATCCGGGCTGATCAACGATCTCGATGCCGCCGAACTGTCCATCCGCCACGCGGTCGACGCGGCCGAGCGCATGGCCGGCCTGACGGTGGATTCCATCATCGTCAACATTTCCGCCGGCCGGCTGGCAAGCCACTTGTCGAGCGCCTCGATCGAACTGGACGAGAACCGGCCGATCTCCAAGTCGGACATCAGGAAGGTGCTGAAAGCGGGCATCGCGCGGGCCTCCAATGTCGACCGAACGGTGCTGCACATGCTGCCTGTCGATCACGTTCTCGATGGCGAGCGCGGCATCGTCGATCCGCGCGGCATGATCGGTCACGAACTGACACTCAACATGCACGTGCTGACAGCGGATTCCGCGCCGCTGCGCAATATCGAACTGTGCGTCAATCGTGCGCATCTGAGCGTTGAGGCGATGGTTGCCACGCCCTATGCGAGCGGGCTCTCGGCGCTGGTCGACGATGAACTCGACCTCGGCTGCGCCTGCGTCGACATGGGCGGCGGCACGACTTCGGTCGCCATCTTCGCCGATCGCGCCTTCATTCACGCCGACAGCATTCCGGTTGGGGGCCATCACGTGACGATGGATATCGCGCGCGGTTTTTCGTGCAGGCTGGAACATGCCGAACGGCTGAAGGTGATGCAGGGTTCGGCGCTGGCGACACCATCCGACGAGCGCGACGTGATCCAGGTGCCGGCGATCGGCGACGAGGACCAGGGGGAGGTTACGCAGGTTCCGCGCAGCCTGCTCAACCGTATCATCGCGGCCCGGGTCGAAGAGACCCTGGAAATGTTGCGCGACCGCATCAACAAGTCCGGCTATTCGAGCGTTGTCGGCAAGCGGGTCGTCCTGACCGGCGGGGCGGCGCAGCTGACGGGCCTGCCGGAACTGGCGCGGCGCATTCTGGGGCGCAATGTGCGCATCGGCCGTCCGCTTGGCGTTGCCGGACTGCCGACATCGGCCAAGGGGCCGGCCTTCGCGGCCGTGGCGGGGCTGATGATCTACCCGCAGGTTGCCGACAACGACCAGAGCAGCATGAAATTCAGCGATCCGTTCCGGATCGCGGGCACAGGAACCGACGGACCGCTGGGCCGCATGACCCAGTGGCTGAAGGACAGTTTTTAGCAATTCGCGGGGAGGCTCCCGCGTACGGATGTGGCGGCGCATCCGGCATCAGAAAGGATGAAAACCATGACGATCAATCTTCAAAAGCCGGACATTACTGAACTGAAGCCGCGCATCACGGTCTTCGGCGTCGGCGGCGGCGGCGGCAATGCCGTCAACAACATGATCAATGCGGGCCTGGAGGGCGTCGACTTCGTCGTCGCCAATACCGACGCGCAGGCGCTGTCGATGAACAAGGCTGAACGCATCGTCCAGCTCGGTCTCGGCGTGACGGAAGGTCTCGGCGCGGGTTCGCAGCCGGACATCGGCCGTGCGGCGGCGGAAGAATGCATCGACGAGATCAACGACCACCTGAGCGGCACGCACATGTGTTTCGTGACCGCCGGCATGGGTGGCGGCACCGGCACCGGCGCGGCCCCGGTGGTCGCCCGCGCGGCGCGTGAAAAGGGCATCCTGACCGTGGGCGTCGTCACCAAGCCGTTCCATTTCGAAGGCCAGCGCCGTATGCGCACCGCCGAAGCGGGCATCGAGGACCTGCAGCAGAGCGTCGACACGCTGATCGTCATTCCGAACCAGAACCTGTTCCGCATCGCCAACGACAAGACGACGTTTGCGGACGCCTTCGGCATGGCCGACCAGGTGCTCTATTCCGGCGTCGCCTGCATCACCGACCTGATGGTGAAGGAGGGCCTGATCAATCTCGACTTCGCCGACGTGCGCTCGGTCATGCGCGAAATGGGCAAGGCGATGATGGGGACCGGCGAAGCATCGGGCGAAGGCCGCGCGATGACGGCCGCGGAAGCCGCAATCGCAAACCCGCTGCTTGACGAGACCTCGATGAGGGGTGCGCAGGGCCTGCTGATCTCGATCACGGGCGGCCGCGACATGACGCTGTTCGAAGTCGACGAGGCGGCGACCCGTATCCGCGAAGAAGTCGATCAGGATGCCAACATCATCCTTGGCGCGACCTTTGACGAATCGCTGGAAGGCATCATCCGGGTTTCGGTCGTGGCGACCGGCATCGAGGCCGTGGCCGAGGAGATCGGCAACAACACGACCGAACTGCGCGCGCAGCCGCGTCCCGCGACAATGGCCGCACAGGCGCCGCGTCCGGCGCCGGTACAATCCCAGGCTCCGGCAAAGCCCGCCGCGGCTCCTGCCGCAGCGGCACCGGCTGTCAAGGAAGAGCCGGTGAGCGAAGTCATCCGCGAGACCGAGCGCGACATGGCTGCATTCGAGGAAAAGACCGCGGCCGCGACGGCGCAGGGCAAGCCGGATTTCCGGCCCCAGAGCAAGCTGTTCGCCGGTGCACAGCAGCCGATGCGCGCAGCGCCGGCCACGGCTCCGCTCGCGGCCCGGCCGCAGCCGGCAGCTCTTGACGAGGACGGCGAAACGCCGCGCATGCCGCGCGTCGAAGACTTTCCGCCCATGGTAAAGGCAGAGGTCGAGTCGCACGGCCCGCGCAGCAGCCAGGCGAGCGAAGAAGACGACCGCGGTCCGCTCGGGTTGCTGAAGCGGCTGACGCATGGCCTGTCGCGCGAGGAAAAGGCTGCTCCGGCGCAGAAGCTGCGTCCGGCGGAAGGCAGCGTCGAGCAGCGCCCGGCCGAACCGCGCCGGCAGCTGTCACAGGACGCCCAGCTTTACGCGCCGCGCAAGGGGCAGCTGGACGATCAGGGACGCCCTTCCACGCAGCAGAATCCTTCCGCAGAGGAAGACCAGCTGGAGATTCCCGCCTTCCTGCGCCGGCAGGCGAACTGAGGCTGGCGAATTGTAACAGAGTGAAATGAAAGGCCGCGTGAAGCGGCCTTTTGCCTTTTGTTAACCTTTTGAAATTGCTATGTTTATCAAAATGTTACACAGGGCGCGGGGCGGTAACAATTGGTAAAAAAGCGTGATTGGCTCAAGAGCCGACTCGCGGATATTGTCCCGAAGTTGAGGGGAGAGCCGTCCTGACCGTTAGGTTGGGTATGGCTTGCGGGAATTTGCCAACCAAGTTGCGCCGTGGGGGCGCGGCGTAAGTGGGAAGGCCGATGGGGACTAAATTGCTAGGATATCAAGCCACGCTTTGCGAAAAAGCGGAATTGTCAGGCATAGCCGTTCACTCCGGCGAACAGGTTTCAATTTCCCTCCTCCCGGCTGCCCCGAATACTGGCGTCAAATTCAGGCGAATTTTTGATAACGGCACGACGGCCGAGATAATGGCTGTCGCCGGCCAGGTCGGCGCGACCGATCTCTGCACCATGCTGGGAGATCCGGCAGGCGTTCACATCGCCACCATCGAGCATCTCATGGCGGCTTTCTGGGCAACCGGCCTCGACAACGTGATCGTCGAGATCGACGGCAACGAAGTTCCGGTCATGGACGGCTCGAGCCGGGTCTTTATCGACGCCATCGACGAAGCGGGCATGACTCATCATGCCGTCAAGCGTCGCTATGTGCGGGTGAAGAAGACGGTCCGCGTGGAAATCGGCGGCTCGTGGGCGGAGTTCCGCCCCTACCAGGGCACGCGTTTCGAGGTCGTTATCGATTTCGACAGCCCGCTGATAGGCCGCCAGGAATTCAAATCCGACGTGAACGAGGACGTGTTCCGCGAGGAACTGGCCAATGCGCGCACCTTCGGTTTCATGAAAGATGTCGAGCGGCTGTGGGCTTCCGGCCACGCGCTTGGATCCTCTCTCGAAAATTCGGTCGTGATCAGCGACGATCACACCATCATCAACCCCGAAGGCCTGCGTTTCCGCGACGAGTTCGTGCGTCATAAAACGCTCGACGCCGTGGGCGACCTGGCGCTTGCCGGTGCGCAGTTCATCGGCTGCTACGCATCCTATCGCGGTGGCCACAGGCTGAATGCGGCCGCACTGAAGGCGTTGCTGACCGACCGTACCGCCTACGAGATCGTCGAAACCCCGGAAAAGCGCGAGCGCGTGTTCTCCGGCGACTTCGTCACGGTAGCCGCCGCTCCGGCGCATGCTCCCTGGGTTCTCTAAGGCAAACGCCTCTATATCAACGATTGTTGAAAAGGCCGGGGACGGATGCGTTTCTGCCGCGATTGACGGATTGCCACAAAATCGCGACATTCCGGTCGCACGGCGTTGCCGGGCGCATGCCGACACGGTATGGACGCATCGCAGTCGAAGGCATGCCTTCGGGCAGAACGGGAAATTGAGCATGGCAACCTTGTCTCACGGAAATGCAACGCGATTCGGCCGGGCGATGCTGCGAGCCGCCATGGTTGCCGCGTGCGCGGGACTTGCCGCCGCCTGCCAGTCCAAGGACGACAAGCTCGACCTGCAGGCATATGTCGACACGATCGAACCGGCCGACGTGCTCTACAACCAGGGCCTGGCGAACATGAATTCCGGACGTCTGCGCGAGGCGGCCAAGAAGTTCGAGGCCGTCGACCGTCAGCACCCCTATTCGGAGTATGCCCGCAAGGCCAACGTGTTGGCGGCGTTTACCTCCTACAAGCTGGGCAAGTTCGACGACGCGATCCAGGCTGCGCGGCGGTTCGTCAATCTTTATCCGACAGACGAGGACGCGGCGTACGCGCAGTACATCATCGGCCTGTCCTACTACAGCCAGATGCCTGAAGTGACGCGCGACCAGCGCGATACCAAGCTCGCTATCCAGAACTTCAGCGAGCTGCTGGAGCGTTATCCGGGCTCGATCTACGAGGAAGATGCCAAGGCCAAGATCCGTGTCGCGCGCGACCAGCTGGCGGGCAAGGAAATGCAGATCGGCCGCTACTATCTGGAAAGGCGCGAATATCCGGGTGCGATCAACCGCTTCCGCAACGTGGTCGAGGAATATTCCAACACCCGCCATGTCGAGGAAGCTCTCGCACGCCTGGTCGAAACCTATTTCGCGATGGGCCTCGTTTCGGAAGCGCAGACGGCGGCCGCCGTTCTCGGCCACAACTTCCCGGACAGCCAGTGGTACGCCGATTCCTATGCCCTGCTGCAGTCGGGCGGTCTCGAGCCGCGCGAAAACAAGGGGTCGTGGCTTTCGCGCATAGGCGGGCGTGTCATCGGCGTCGGGGGCTGAGGCCATCGGGACCGCGAGGGGCTGAACCACCATGCTTTCGCAGCTCTCGATCCGCGATATCGTTCTGATCGAGACACTCGATATCGATTTTTCCAAAGGACTTTCGGTGTTGACCGGCGAAACCGGCGCCGGCAAGTCGATCCTGCTCGACGCGCTGTCGATGGCGCTGGGCGCGCGCGGCGACGCCTCGCTGGTGCGCCACGGCGCCAGCCATGGCCAGGTCACGGCGATGTTCGACCTTGTGCCCGGCCATCCTGTGCGGCATTTCCTGGAGGAAAGCGGTATCGAAGCCGATCCCGGCGAACCGGTGATCCTTCGCCGCATGCAGTCCGATGACGGGCGCACCCGCGGTTTCGTCAACGACCAGCCGGCAAGCGCCGGACTTCTCAAGACAATAGGCCGCAACCTGGTCGAAATCCACGGACAGCACGATGACCGGGCGCTGGTCGACGCATCGATGCATCGCGAACTGCTCGACGCCTTCGGCGGTCTCAAGGGCGAGGTCACGCACGTGGCCGCGCTGCACCGCGGCTGGAAGGCAGCCGACCGTGCGCTGGCGGCCCACCGTGCCCATGTGGAGGAAACGGCGCGCGAGGCGGACTATCTGCGCGCCTCGCATGAGGAACTGTCCGCGCTGGCGCCGGAGCCGGGCGAGGAGGAAATCCTTGCCGAAAAGCGCGCGCAGATGATGCGGGCCGAAAAGATCGCCGGCGACCTCAACGAGGCGCATGACGTGTTGTCCGGCCAGGCCTCGCCCGTGCCGCATATCGCGAGCCTCTTGCGCAGGCTGGAGCGCAAGGCCGTCGAAGCTCCGGGATTGCTGGAAGAGGTCAACGCCGCGCTCGGCTCGGCGCTCGACCATCTTGCCGATGCGCAGAGCCGCATCGAGGTGGCGGTCAATACCAGCGAGTTCGATCCGCGCGAGCTGGAATCGATCGAGGAGCGGCTGTTCGCACTGCGCGCCGCCTCGCGCAAGTTCAATGTCGCCGTCGATGACCTTCCGGCGCTTGCCGTGCAGTTCGCCGACCAACTGGCGGATCTCGATGCCGGAGAGACACGGCTGAAGGAACTGGAACAGGCGGCGACCGAAGCCCGCAATGTCTATGACCGCGCGGCTGATGCCCTGTCGCAGGCACGGCAGAAAACGCGCGGCGATCTCGTTTCCGCCGTGATGGCGGAGTTGCCGGACCTGAAGCTGGAGCGCGCCGAGTTCATCGTCGAGATGGAAAGCGATCCCGAACAACGCTCGGAAGAGGGCATCGACCGGATCGAGTTCTGGGTGCGCACCAATCCGGGCACGCGTCCGGGACCGATGATGAAGGTCGCTTCCGGAGGCGAGCTCTCGCGGTTCCTGCTGGCCCTGAAGGTGGCGCTGGCCGATCGCGGTTCGGCGCCGACCCTGGTCTTCGACGAGATCGACACGGGCGTGGGCGGCGCGGTGGCCGATGCCATCGGCGCGCGGCTCGCGCGGCTGGCGGACAGGGTGCAGGTGCTGTCCGTCACCCATGCGCCGCAGGTCGCGGCACGGGCGGCGACGCATTACCTGATTGCCAAGGCGCCGTCGCATGGCGAGCAGGTCGTCACCTCGGTCGCCTGCATGGGCAATGACGAACGGCGCGAGGAAATCGCCCGCATGCTCGCCGGCGCGACGATCACCGACGAAGCACGCGCCGCGGCGGCACGGCTTCTCAAAGCCGGCTGACAGCAGTCTTCGTGGATCGCGGCGGAAACGGCTTGCTCGCCAGGTGTTCGCCGCTAAATTCCGCTTGAAGAAGAGTCGGATAGGCAGCATGGCGGACAAAAAGCTTATACCTGTTGAGAAATTGAATCAGGAAGAGGCCGCCGCCGAACTGGAGCGGCTCGCCGCCGAAATCGCCGAACATGACCGGCATTATCACGCCGAAGATCGGCCACTTATTTCCGATGCCGAATACGATGCGCTGAAGCATCGCAACCTTGCCATCGAGGAACGGTTTCCGGATCTGAAGCGCGCCGACTCGCCTAGCGAGACGGTCGGCGCCGCTGTCTCGGAAAAGTTCGAGAAGATCCGCCATCGCGTGCCGATGCTGTCGCTCGACAACGCGTTTTCGGACGAGGACGTGCGGGACTTCGCGGCCAGGGTGCGCCGCTTCCTGAAGCTTGGGGAGGATGCGACACTCAGGCTGACGGCGGAGCCGAAGATCGACGGGCTTTCGCTGTCGCTTCGCTACGAGGATGGCGAACTCGTCTATGCGGCGACGCGCGGCGACGGCACGACGGGCGAAAACGTCACTGCGAACGCGAAGACCATCTCCGACATTCCGAACAGGCTGAAAGGCAATCCGCCGTCCGTCCTGGAAGTGCGCGGCGAAGTCTACATGACCAAGGAGGACTTCGCGGAGCTGAACAAGCGGCAGGAAGCCGCGGGCAAGCAGACCTACGTCAATCCGCGCAACACGGCGGCGGGATCACTGCGCCAGCTCGATGCCTCGGTCACTGCCGAGCGGCCGCTGAAATTTTTCGCCTATGCCTGGGGCGAAGTTTCCGACATGCCGGCAGACACGCAGATGGGTATGGTGGAGGCGTTCAACAATTACGGTTTCGTCACCAACCCGCTGATGGCCGTGTTCGACAGCGTGGAAAAGCTGGTCGAGCACTACCACCACATCGAGACGGAGCGCGGTGCGCTGGCCTACGACATCGACGGCGTCGTCTACAAGGTGGACGACCTAAAGCTGCAGGAGCGGCTCGGCTTTGTCTCGCGCAGCCCGCGCTGGGCGATCGCACACAAGTTTCCCGCCGAAAAGGCGATGACGACGCTGAACGCCATCGACATCCAGGTTGGCCGCACCGGGGCGATCACGCCCGTTGCCCGGTTGGAGCCGGTCACCGTCGGCGGCGTGGTGGTGGAGAACGCCACGCTGCACAATGCCGAGGAGATCGAGCGCCTCGGCGTGAAGATCGGCGACACGGTGATCGTGCAGCGCGCCGGTGACGTCATTCCGCAGATCCTCGGTTTCGTGGAGGAGAAGCGGCCGGCCGATGCGGAGGAATTCGAGTTTCCGACCGTCTGCCCCTGTCCATTGAAAACTGCGGTCGTACGCGAGACCAATGCCTCCGGTGAAGAAAGCGTGGTGCGGCGCTGTTCGGGCGAGTTCGCCTGCCCGTACCAGCGCAAGGAGCATCTGAAGCTGTTCGTGTCGCGGCGCGCCTTCGACATCGAGGGGCTGGGCGACAAGCAGATCGAGTATTTTTTCGACGACGAGGGCGGACTCGAGATCAAGACGCCGGCGGATATCTTCACATTGGCGCGGCGTGACGAGGTTGCGCTGACCAAGCTGAAGAACCGCGAGGGCTATGGCGAGGTCTCGGCACAGAAACTGTTCGACGCGATCGAGGAACGGCGGACCATCCCGCTGGAACGGCTGATCTATGCGCTGGGCATCCGCCATGTCGGCGAGGCGACGGCAAAGACGCTGGCGCGCGCCTATGGGGACTGGGCATCCTTCGAGCAGGCGGCGCTGAACGTCGCGGAAGGCGACGAGAGCGCGCGCGAGGAGATGGACGCGCTGGAGGATATAGGCGACGCGGTGATCGATTCCCTGGCGCGTTATTTCAACGAGCCGCACAACCGCGAGACGGTCGAGAAGCTCGTTGAGCAGTTGACCGTGGAGGAGGCCGAGAAACCGGCGAGCGGTACTGCGTTTTCCGGCAAGACCATCGTTTTCACCGGTTCGCTGGAGCGGATGTCGCGCGACGAGGCCAAGGCGATGGCCGAACGATTCGGCGCCAAGGCGTCCGGCTCGGTGTCGAAGAAGACCGACCTCGTCGTCGCCGGGCCCGGTGCGGGTTCCAAGCTCGCCAAGGCGCAGGAATTCGGCATTGAGGTGATCGACGAGGACGAGTGGTTCCGCCGCGTCGAGGCGCTGTAGCCGCCGTTTAGTTCCTGCGGGCGCGGGTGAATTTCATCGTGTGGCCGGCGATCGCGTCCGCCGTGCCGGACCAGGCATAGGCAAGCAGGGCCGGTTCATGCGACGAGGTCCTGATCGTGTGGGTCGTGCCAGGAGCGTTGAAGATCATCGACAGCGGGCGAAAGACGCCGAGATCGTTTTCCGACACCGCGCCGGACAGCACGATGTAGCTCTCGGTAATGCCGTCATGGCGATGCGAAGGGTAGACGCATCCCGGCGCGAACAGGACGAAGCCCAGAACCAGGTCGGCCGAGTTGATAATGCCGGCAGGCCCGAGAATGTCGGCATATGCATATTTGCGCGCCAATGCAGCGGGCACCCGGTCATAACCGTATTCCCAGCGGAGTCGCGGTGAGAGCTTGGCAGTCGCGCGCACAAAGATTTCCGTCGGTTCACGCTCGCCATTGTCGAGCGCGCGACCGAGATGGCGCGTCGCGGGCAGGGCCGCCGGCTCGGGAGCACGCGTCGGCGGATCGCCCTTCATGATCTTTGCCAGCCGCTCCCGCACCACGCGCATGTGGGCGCGGATCGGGGCGCTGCCGCCGGTCGGCGCATAGCGATATGCGGTTTCGAATTCCCGCAGGAGATAGAACAGATCGGTGTCGTCGGCCAGGTGCTGGGATGCCGGGGACTGGAACTGGGCGGTCGGCAAGGTGGCTCCTGCGATCGGAGAGTTGTCTCGGTAACATTATTGCCCGTGACCAGTCAGCATTGTTGACCTATACCGCGGTCGTGGAGCAGATGTGTCATGTATATCAAAAGAGACATAATCGATGGCATGAAAGCGGCACTGCCTGTCATCCTGGCGGCAGGGCCATTCGGACTGCTGTTCGGCGCGCTGGCCATCGACAACGGATTCACCGTCACGGAAGCGGTGCTGATGAGCGCGACGGTCTATGCCGGAGCCAGCCAGATGGTCGGCATAGATCTTTTCGGTGACAAGATTGCACCTTGGCTGATCGTGCTGTCGATCTTCGCGGTCAATTTCCGCCACGTGCTCTATTCCGCCGTCGTGGGCCGGCAACTCGGACACTGGACGGCACTGCAACGCTATGTCGGGTTTTTCTTCCTGATCGACCCGCAATTCGCGGAGGCCGAGAAGCGGACCGAAACGGGCAAGCCGCTCAGCTTCGTCTGGTACATGGCCACGGGGATCCCGATCTACCTGACTTGGGTTGCCGAAGGTTTTCTTGGCGCGACCTTCGGCAAGCTGGTGGAGAATCCCGCCGCCTACGGCGTGGATTTCCTGCTGCCGATCTACTTCCTCGGTCTTGTCATGGGATTCCGCAAACGGCCTAACTGGCTTCCGGTCGTGATCGTCAGCGGCGTGGCATCGGTCGGCGCCCATGTGCTGGTCGGCTCGCCGTGGCATGTCTCGATCGGCGCGCTGGCCGGTGTGCTGGCGGCTGCCGCGATTGCCGGAGAACCAAGGGAGGCGACGGAGTAGGCAATGGAACTGTCAACCACAGCATGGGTTGTTCTGGCGGGCGCGCTTGCCACCTACCTGACGCGCATTGGCGGCCATCTCGTGCTGTCGCGTTTCACCTCGATCCATCCGCGCGTACAGGCGGCGCTCAATGCCGTCCCGGCGGCTGTTCTGACGACGCTGGTCGCGCCGGCCGCCGTGTTTTCCGGGCCTGCCGAAGCAGCGACGATCATCGTCGCGTTTATCGCCGCCTTCTACCTGCCGACGATGGCGATGTTCGCGCTCGGTTGGGTGGCAATTCTGGCCTTCCGCGCGATTATCGGCTGATTTCGGCCGTCATCCGTTCCAGCCAACCGCGCACGGTTTCGTCGTCGATAAGCGGCGAAACCTCGTTGCGCACACGTGCGTGGTAGGCGTTCAGCCAGTCCAGTTCCGTATCGCTCAGCAGTTCGGCATCGACCAGACGGCGGTCGATCGGGCAGAGCGTCAGCGTCTCGAAGGAATGCATGGCAACCTCGCCGCCCTCCGGTGTCTCGGCGGGGCGGAGCAATACGAGGTTCTCGATACGGATGCCATGCGAGCCGGGTTTGTAGTAGCCGGGCTCGTTGGAGACGATCATGCCCGGCAGGAGTTCCTGCATGCCGCGCCGCGAAATGTTCTGCGGCCCCTCATGCACGCCGAGGAACGAGCCCACGCCGTGGCCGGTGCCGTGGGCATAGTCGAGGCCGGCCTGCCAGAGCGCATTTCGGGCGAGGATGTCGATATCGACGCCGCGCGTACCGGCGGGAAACCGCGCCTGTGAGATCGCGATCATGCCCTTCAGAACCAGCGTGAAATGGCGGCGGTATTCCGCTGACGGTTGGCCACATGGTACGACGCGGGTGATGTCGGTGGTGCCGTCGTGATATTGCGCGCCGGAATCGAGCAGCAGCAACTCGCCGTCGTCGAGCTTGCGGTTGGTCTTCTCCGTCACCCGGTAATGGACGATGGCGCCGTTCGGCCCGGCGCCGCAGATCGTGTCGAAGGAGATTTCGGCGAGGTCCATGCCGAGCCGTTCGCCCGTCTTGCGGCGGAAATCCTCCAGCGCGGTGACGATGGCGATCTCATCGAGCGAGCCGGGCTCCTGCTCATCGAACCAGGCGAAGAAGGCTGCGAGTGCTGCACCGTCGCGGCGTTGGGCGTTGCGCGCGCCCTGCTGTTCGGCGGCGTTCTTTTGCGCGCGGGGCAGGCGGACGGGATCGGCCGCCTCGATGAGCTTCGCGCCGGCTTCCTCCAGATCGCCGGCGATCCTGTGCGCGGTCAGCGCAGGATCGATCATCACCTTTCCGCCGGTGCGTCCCAGTTCTTCCAGACCGTCATCGAATTCGGATGGCGGGCGCAGCGTGGCGAGCTGTGTCAGGTAAGCTTCCGTCTTCACCGGCAGCTTGCGCTTGTCTATGAAAAGCGTGGGATCTCCGTCGACTGGCACAATGGCGAAGGCCAGCGTCAGCGGCGTATGGGCGACGTCCGCGCCGCGTATGTTGAACAGCCAGCAGATCGAGGCCGGATCGGTGAGGACGACGGCACCTGCACCTTTCTCCTTCACCGCATCGGCGATGCGGCCAATCTTGTCGCGCGGCGTCTCGCCGGAATATTCAAGCGGATGTATAGACACCGGCTCCAGCGGCGGTGCGGGCAAGTCGTTGCGGATGGCATCGACGAGGTTGCGATCGACGGCGACCAGTTCAGCGTCCTTGCCGGTGCAGGATTCGGCAAGCTGTTTCCCACCGGCGACGGTGTGCAGCCAGGGATCGAAACCGATGCGCATGCCGGGCTTCAGGTTTTCGGCCAGCCATTTGTGCGGCGGGTTGGCAATCAGGTCCTGCGGCGTGAAGACTTCCGGATCAGTCTGGGCGCGGACCTGAAGCGTGTAACGTCCGTCGGTGAAAACATGGGCGGCATCCTTCAGGATGATGGCGGCGCCGGCGGAACCGGTGAAGCCGGTCAGCCATGCCAGCCGCTCCGCGCGTTCGGGCAGATACTCGTTCTGGTGCTCGTCGGCGTGGGGCACGAGAAAGGCGTCGAGGCCTTCTTCATCCATGCGGGCACGCAACGCGGCGACGCGGGCCTTGCCGGCTGACGGATCGCTCTTTTCTGAAAACTGCTGGAACATGACCGACCTTCGGATTGAACGCCGGCGGACGTTAGGCGCTTGGTGCGGACGGATCAATCCGGCGGTTCGGAGAGATGTTTATATTGCGATGCAGCAAGTCATTTCGCATATGCGAAAAACGCATGGCTGCCCTGCTGCTTTGGGCGTAGTTAAATGCGGCAATCGGTCTCATATTTGAACCACCGGTAAAAAGCCGGCCAAAACCCAGGAGACCGAACATGACCGTAAAATCGAAAAAAGGCATGCTTCACAATGCTTTCGACGCAATGGTCAACGCTCGCGCACGCCAGGCTTCGTCTTATGTCAATGGCGCACTGTTGATGCTCGACGATGACACGCTGAAGTCCTATGGCTACGAACGCGCCGAATTGCTCCGCCGCCCGACGGCTGTCTATCCGTTCTAAGCGCGAACGTGCATTCCATTTGAAAAGGGCGGTCCGTGGGGCCGCCCTTTCGCTTTTCAGCGTTCCAGATGCATTGTTACCCATTCGTCGCGCCAGAGGGTGCGTCGGTGATAGAGCCCCGCCGCGCGGAAACCGGCCAGCACCATCTGGCGCTGGGTTGCCAATATGCCCGACAGGACGACACGCCCGCCCGGCGCCAGACTGGCGTCGATCTCCGGCGCCATGCGCATCAGCGGGCGAGCGAGGATATTGGCGACGATGAGATCGAACGGGCCTTCCTCGGCGAAGGCATGATCAGAGAATCCAGCCGCCGTTTCGAAGCGAATGAAACTGCCATTACCGTTCAGCCTGGCATTGGCGCGAGCAACACGGGTCGCAACCGGATCGATATCGGTCGCCAGAACCCGGCAGTGGGCGAGTTTCGCCCCTGCAATGGCCAGTACGCCGCTGCCGGTGCCGAGATCGAGGATATTGGCCGGCCGACGGGTGCGGATCAGCTGTTCCAGCATGACCAGACAGCCGGCCGTCGTGCCGTGGTGACCGGTGCCGAAAGCCTGTCCCGCCTCGATCTCGATGGCGATATCGTTTGCACGTACCGCGTCGCGATCATGACGTCCGTGGACGAGGAAGCGTCCGGCGCGTACCGGTTTCAGCCCCTCCAGCGACTTGGCGACCCAATCTACGTCCGGCAGGACTTCTCGCTGGATGCCAAGGCCGAAACCATCGGAGCCGAGACAGTCGGTCATGCGTTCCTCAATGGCCGCGATGTCCTGCTGTTCGTCGTCCGCATAGAGCGAAACCTCGAAAATCTGCGACGGCTCGTCGACTTCCATGTTGGCAAGCGCATAGCCATCATCCTCGAATTCGCGCTCGAGGAGTTCGAAGATGCGCTCCGCCTCGAGCTTCTCGGCGGAGAGATGAAGGCGAACCTGCGGCATGTCAGCTGTTTTCCTTGTCGGCCGTTTCTTCGACGCGTTTTCTCTTGCGGCCTTCGGGAGTATCAGCCTGGCGGGGCGGTGCGAAGCTCAAAATGACATCGCCTTCCTGCACCTTGGAGCCGCTCGAACCCGCCTCGAAGACCAGCTTCCCGTCCGGCTTGCGCCACAGAATGGTACGGGCGTCCGGGTGCCGGCTGGCAATATAGGCATCGCGATTGAACTCTTCGGTCAGGCGCGTCGTCTGGAAAGTCCAGCCGGCGGCATGCCGTTCGCGCAGTTCGCGGAAATCGAGGCCGGGCTTGAACAATTGCCGGCCGCCAATGGTGAAATGCATGGCGCGGCGGTCGGACTGTTCGCGCTGGCCGCCGATTTCGTAGACGTTGTTGCGTCCGATTTCCGGGCCGAAATCGGTGCAGACGAGGGCGTTGTAGGCATCGTTGTCGGTGGCGGCGATCAGCGCGTTGAACCGCTCGATATCCAGATGGTGGTGCGCATGTTCGGACAAGGGATCGCCGTAGTGTGTGTCGAGACCGGCCTGGCGCGCATCGACCAGGTGGTTCCAGTTGGCGTCCGCGATGGTGACGGGAGTCTCGATGTCCTTGAGCTTGGCGGCGAGCGCGGTCGCCCATCGCGAACCGCCGACGATCAGAATGCCGGGCTTGCCGGCGGCACGCAGCCCGAGGATGCGGGCAAGCGGGGCGAGGGTGAAGCCGTGCAGGAAGATTGTCGCCACGACTACAGCGAAGGTGAACGCGACCATGCGTTCGCCGTCGGCGGTCCCCGAGGCGGCAAGCAGTGTGCCGAACAGGCTGGTCACCGCGACGGCGACGATGCCGCGCGGCGCGATCCACGCAGCCAGCAGGCGTTCCTGCCAGGACAGACCAGTGCCGATGGTCGCAATGGTGATGGCCGCCGGCCGGATGACGAAAAGCAGGGCGAAGACGAAGCCCGCGGCGCGCCAATCCAGGCTTTGGATCACCGGCCACTCCAGCGCCGCCGTCAACACGATGAACAGGCCCGAGACGAGCAGAACGGTGATCGTCTCCTTGAAACGACGCAATTCGCCGAGCGAAGCCATGCGGGAATTGGCCATGCGGATGCCCATGACGGTAACCGTCAGAAGCCCGGACTCCTCCAGGAACAGGTTGGATGCGGCGAAGACCGCAAGGACGGCGGCGACCAGTACCGGCGCCTTGAGATATTCCGGAACATGGCCGCGGATGAACGCCCATATCAGGACCTGGGCCGCGCCGAGGCCCGCGGCGAGCGCGAAGGCAAAGGCACCGATGATTTCCATCGCCAGGCCTTCGGCATTGTGACCGCCGTGAAAGACCAGGAAAATCTCAAAGGAAATGACCGCGAACAGCGCGCCGATCGGATCGTTGACGATCGCTTCCCAGCGCAACAGCGATGCGGGGCGCGATTTCAGCTTGGCGGCGCGCAATAACGGCATGATGACCGTTGGTCCGGTGACGACCAGGATTGCGCCGAGGATGATCGCGACCGGCCATTCGAGGCCGCCGATATAGTGGCCGGCGAGCGCGGTTCCGATCCATGTCAGCGGTCCGCCGAGGAGAACGATGCGCCGCACTGCCTTGGAGGTTTCTCGGATCTCGTGGAAATTCAGCGTCAGGCCGCCTTCGAACAGGATGATCGCGACGGCCAGTCCGATGGCCGGCTGGTAGACCTTGCCGAAATCTTCCGCGGGCACGAGGAAACCGGTAACCGGGCCGGCAATGAAGCCGGCTGCGAGGAGAAGCACGATGGCGGGCAGGCGCAACCGCCAAGCCAGCCACTGCGCCAGGATGCCCGCAGCACCGACGAAAGCCAGTTTGACCGCAATGTTTTCCATCTTAGCGCTCGCCTTTCGCCGGCAATTGCGACCTGTCCGCCAACCACCCGCTCATATTGCCTTTGTGGCAAGTCCGGCAAGAGCGCAAGGGGCGCGGCTCAAGTGCTGGCGAGATCGCGCAGTTTCTGGATGGCGCTTTCGGTGTCCTCACCGAAGGCGATGGTCTTGCGGAAGCGACCCTTGCTGTCGAGCAGGATCACCGAAGCGGTGTGGTCCATCGTGTAGTCGCCGTCGCTGGTGTCGATGCGCTTGAAGTAAATGTTGAAACCGCGCGCCATCGTCCGGACCGCTTCCGGATCGCCGGTGATGCCGCGCACGCGGTCGGTGACGCTGCTGATGTAGTCGCCCAAGATCTCCGGCCTGTCGCGCTCCGGGTCGATGGTGATGAAATAGGCCTCGATGTTCTTGCCGTCGTCGCCCAACGATTCGAACCAGCCGTTCATCTCGTAGAGCGTGGTGGGGCAGATTTCCGGGCAATGGGTGAAGCCGAAGAAAATCGCTGTCGGATGTCCGCGGAAGGCTGTTTCGGATATCGGCTGGCCATCCTGATCGATCAGGTTGAAGGCGACGCCGTAGGGCTGTTCGGAGGTGACGGTCGACTGGCGGTAAATCTCGTAACCGAGCCAGGCGCCTGCCACGCCCAGCAAGACGATCAGGGCAGCGAATATCGCGCGCATGGTCAAAATCCTTTGCAGTTTTTGGCTGTTATCTAGCGATTGCGACCGGAGATTTCAGCCGGTCAATTTGGCGCGGAGAGATTTGTCACATGCACCAGGCGAGTCCGGCCTGCAGCAGCGACCAGAACAGCGTGTCGCCATTGGCGAACCAGCCGGCAAATCCGGCAAAGCCGATCACCGCGACGCCCGCCGAAATGAGAATCACGGTGCGCACCCGAATGCCGGCAGGCTGGATGGATGATTGACTGTCACTGATCAGGCGTTCGTTCATGGCTCGAATTCTAGCGAATATCGTGGCGCAAACCAATTGGCGGCGTTTCGATTAATCTTGGTACAATCGCGCCGTATTGACCTGCGTCAATGTGCGTCAGCAATGTCCGCCACACATTTTCCGTTTGGAGGAGGAAATCATGGCCGAAGACAACAAGACCGCCGGGGTGGCGCCGCGCCCACCAGCTATGCCGAAAGTCAATGAAATCCGGATCGCGGACCTGGCGGAGGTCCTGCGCAAGGGATTGTCGGATTTCGCGCGGGCACCGCTGTTCGGGCTGTTTTTCGGGGGTGTCTATGCGCTTGGTGGCATCATCATCGCCCTCTCCCTGACCGTCTGGGACATTTCTTGGATGATCTATCCGGTTGCCATCGGCTTTCCGCTGATCGGGCCGTTCGTGGCGGTCGGCCTCTACGAGGTCAGCCGGCGGCTGGAAACGGGCAAGCCGCTGGTGTGGAGGGAAATACTCGGCGCTGTCTGGCTGCAACGCCAGCGCGAACTAGCGTGGATGGCCTTCGTGATGCTTTTCGTCTTCTGGGTGTGGATGTACCAGGTGCGACTGCTTGTGGCGATCATCCTGGCGCGCTCCTCCTTCTCGACGCTGGACCGGTTCATGGAGGTCGTCTTCACGACCTCGCAGGGCTGGACGTTTCTCGCGGTCGGTCACGTCGTCGGCGCGATACTCGCAATCATCCTGTTCTCGATCACCGTAATCTCGATTCCGCTGCTGCTCGATCGCGAGGCGGATTTCGTCACCGCGATGATCACCAGCGTGAAGACCGTGACCTCCAATCCCGTGCCGATGGTCGGCTGGGGGATTTTTGTCACGCTGGCGGTGATTGTCTCCTCGGTGCCGATGTTCCTGGGGCTTGTGGTGACGCTGCCGGTGCTGGGGCACGCGACCTGGCATCTCTACAAGAAGGCAGTGGCGGCGCCCTAGGCGCCCGCTCGCCGGCCGGAGCGGCCAGAGAACGGAATTTCTCGGCCAGTTGCAGCGCGTGCCCGTCAATCGAAAACAGGGTGCACACGACGCGGCAGCCGTCGATCGTCCGGCGCGCGAGCAGCTCCGCGCCGAGGTCGAAGACATTGGTCAGTTCGAACACGCGCTCTTCCGTCACGGCAATGAAATGGGTGATGCCGTTACGGCGCGCATAGTCGAAATTCGCCAGCGTCAGCTGCAGCGTGGCGAGCCCGAGCCCTGCCGGTAACCGGTCTGTCGCCAGATCGTGGTCGACGCAGTAGCGCGACAGTTCCCAGATGGTCGGTGAACGGAAACTGACGGCATCCGGCACAAGCCCGTCGAAAGCCAGGTCGAGCAGGGTTGTCTGGGTTGTCGGTACGAGCCGGATACCGGCATTGACCGCGCCGTCCCGGTCGAGGGACAACGCATAGGTACAAGGCAGGTCGTCGAGCGGATCGCGTTCCTGATCGTCGTGAACAGGGACATCCCATCCCAGCCGGTCATGGAAGACCGTCTTGCGAAGCCGGAAGTATTCCGCGATCGCCCCGGCATGGGTATCGCGTTCATGCATCTCGACATGGATGATCATCGCAGCCTCCGGTAGAATCCGAAGACGTTCTAACGCAGGCGGCCCATGCCTACAACTTATGATCGAAACTTGTGAATAGATTCAACTTTAACGCGCGGGCGATGGCGGCGGCTTTGTTGTTGACGCCGAGTTTTGCCTTGGCGCTCTGGACATGGGCGACGACCGTCCAGCGCGACAGACCCATGATGTCGGCCGTCTGCTGATCCGTCTTGCCGCAGGAACCCCAGTACAAGACCTCGATCTCGCGGTTCGTGAGTTTGTGCTTCGGCTGCCGGGTTTCCAGGAAGCGTTCGGTCACGGCGACGGAGACGATGTGGGCCTGTTCGCGGAAACGCATCATCACGGCGGAAGCTTCGTCCGTGGCCCCGGAGATCTCCATGTCTGTGGCGAAGGTTGTCACCGAGCGGATGTTCTTGCCTATATGAACCGGAATTCCGACCGTGAAGGCACCAATCCCGTGCGCCATGGCGTCAGCCGCGAAATCAGCCAGTTCGGCGGTCTCGGGGTGGGCATGGTCGAAAACGACGGCGTTGACCGAGGACAAGCCCTTGGCAATGACCGGATCGATCCCCGCGTAGTCCATGTCGGAATAACGCCGCAGCCAACTGGTGGGATAGGTTGAAATGACAATTCGCGATATGAAATCGGAATCGGTCCTTTCGGCCCAGAACGACACGTAGTTGGAACCGGTCGCGTCCCGGGCGGATTTCAGCGTTTCCAGCAATGAGGGCGGAAAATCGGGATCAGCCGGAGTGATTTCGAAATCCGGCGCCACCATGACGCGAAACACGTTTCGTCTAGCCTCCCCACTCCTGGATTTCCGCTACCATCGCAGGTGATGCGCTCATCAAGGAGTAAGACAAATCTACAACTAATTGTAGAGTGAAATGTCCTTACCCAACAATTGTTGCTCGAAATATGCTTCTTTCGCGCCTCCCGCGATGCAACCTTGTTGGCCGCTAAAGTGTTTCAGTCGCAACGGTTGCAGGTAACGAACCGACGGCCGACGAAGACGAGGGTTTTCCATGCGATTTGCCGCCATTATCAATCCCGACGCCTCAACGCTGAAGGGCGTCGACCGGGACTGGCTCTCCGGCCGGTTGCGTGACCGCTTTGCGATGCACGGCCATTCGATCTCGGTCGAATATGCGGAAGGCGCGGAGATCGGCGGGGCATTGCGGAAGGCGACGGATAGCGACGGCTTCGACGCGGTGCTGGCCGGCGGCGGCGACGGCACGATATCCGCAGCGGCGGGCCTCCTGCAGGGAACGGGCAAGGCGCTGGCGATACTGCCGGGCGGCAACATGAACCTGTTTGCGCGTTCGCTCGGCATCCCGCTTGATGTCGGTGCCGCGATCGACGCCCTGGCCGCGGGGAGGCCGGCAGCCGCCGACATCGCATTCGCCAACGAGCGGCCGTTCATCCACGAGTTTTCACTCGGGCTGCATCCGGAGATGATCGAGGCGCGCGACCGGCAAAAATTCGGCTCGCGGCTCGGAAAGCTGATCGGCAGCGCGCGTTCATTGTCGCAGGTGCTCCTCAAACCGCCGCGGGTCAGGGTGTGGCTCGACCACGGCGGCGGCGAGCGAGCGATCGCCACGGCGGCAATTGCGGTTTCCAACAACCCGTTCGGGGAAGGCCATATGCCTTATGCCGACCGCGTCGATGGCGGCGTGCTGGGCGTCTATATCGCACATACGCTGAAGTCCGCGGACCTTGCGGCGATGGCGGCGCAGATGTCGACCGGCGGCTGGGCGGAGATGGCGCAGATGGAAACGTTCACCGCGACGGAACTGAAGCTGACCCGGCGGCGGCCGATCAAGGCGGCCATAGACGGCGAACTGGTCAGGATGCCGAGATCGGTCACGGTGCGGATCGCGTCGGGCGCGCTGACGGTGATCGCGCCGCGCGAGGCAGACGCGGTGCGCGGGCAGTAGCGCATTCGCCGAGGCGGGATCGATCCGACGTCTTTATCGGGGGCGCGAAACCGAATATGGACAGGCAATGGCCACTACGATCGCTTACCTTCATCGAATGCGTTGCGCCCGGCTGCCTTGAGCGGCGCGGGAGCAGGGCAGTCTTTGCCCGTTTTCCGTTGCATCGGACATCCAGCCTGCAGCCGGTCACCCCTATCCGGACCAACGAGCGAAAAAACCGATGAAAGAATTTGCGAAACCGGTATCGTGCCTGTTCTGCCGGATCGGCGCAGGCGAAATACCGTCCCACATCGTGCATGAAAGCCCCGATATCGTCGCCTTCATGGACATCAACCCGATACGGACCGGCCATGTGCAGATCATCCCGAAGGCGCATTATCCGTATTTCGAGGATCTTCCGGGCGAGATAGCTGGCGAAATCATCCTCCTTGGCCAGAGGATGGCCGCGGTGCTCAAGGCCATGCAGGACGCGAAACGCGTCGGTTTCCTGTTCACAGGCGGGGACGTGCCGCATGCGCATGCCCATGTCGTGCCGCTGCACCGGCATGACGACATCACTTCGCGACGCTACATCGCGGAGGAGACGGTCACCTACAGGTCCACGCCGCGGATCGCGGATGCCGACCTTGCGGAGACCGCGCGGGAGATCGCCCGCAGGCTTGCAGTCTGAAACGAAAAAGGCGGGCCGGAGCCCGCCTTTTCCTTTTTCCATGTTCGCCGGGTCAGGCGGCGAACTGGTTCATGGTGTTGTCCTTGCCGCCAGCCTTCAGGGCGGCTTCACCGGCGAAGTACTCCTTGTGGTCGTCGCCGATGTCGGAGCCGGCCATGTTCTGGTGCTTGACGCAGGCGATACCCTGGCGGATCTCCTGGCGCTGGACGTTCTTGACGTAGCCGAGCATGCCCTGGTCGCCGAAATATTCCTTGGCCAGGTTGTCGGTCGACAGGGCGGCCGTGTGGTAGGTCGGCAGGGTGATGAGGTGGTGGAAGATGCCGGCCTCGCGCGCCGCGTCCTTCTGGAAGGTGCGGATGCGCTCGTCGGCTTCGGCAGCGAGTTCCGACCCGTCATAGGCGGCGCTCATCAGCGTCGCGCGGTCGTAGGCGGAGACGTCCTTGCCCTCGGCTTCCCAGGCATCGAAGACCTGCTGGCGGAAGTTCAGCGTCCAGTTGAAGGACGGCGAGTTGTTGTAGACTAGCTTGGCGTTCGGGATGACCTTGCGGATCTCGTTCACCATGCCGCCGATCTGGCCGATATGCGGTTTCTCGGTCTCGATCCAGAGCAGGTCGGCACCGTTCTGCAGCGAGGTGATCGAGTCGAGGACGCAGCGCGCCTCGCCGGTGCCCGGCTTGAACTGGAACAGGTTGGAGGGCAGGCGCTTGGGACGCAGCAGCTTGCCGTCGCGCTTGATGACGACGTCGTTCGGGCCGAGTTCGTCCGCGGTGACTTCGTCACAATCGAGGAAGGAATTGTACTGGTCGCCGAGGTCGCCCGGCTCCTTGGAGAAGGCGATCTGCTTGGTCAGGCCGGCGCCGAGCGAGTCGGTGCGGGTGACGACGATGCCGTCTTCGACGCCGAGTTCGAGGAAGGCGTAGCGGCAGGCGCGGACCTTGGCGAGGAAATCCTCATGCGGAACCGTGACCTTGCCGTCCTGGTGGCCGCACTGCTTTTCGTCGGACACCTGGTTTTCGATCTGCAGGGCGCAGGCCCCGGCCTCGATCATCTTCTTGGCGAGCAGGTAGGTGGCTTCCGCGTTGCCGAAACCGGCGTCGATGTCGGCAATAATCGGCACCACGTGGGTTTCGTGATTGTCGATCTTGTGCTGGATCTCGCGTTCCCTGGTGGCATCGCCGGCATCGCGGGCGGCATCCAGCTCGCGGAACAGGCCGCCCAGTTCGCGGGCGTCGGCCTGGCGCAGGAAGGTGTAGAGCTCTTCGATCAGCGCCGGCACGGAGGTCTTCTCGTGCATCGACTGGTCCGGCAGCGGGCCGAATTCCGAGCGCAGGGCGGCAACCATCCAGCCGGAAAGGTAGAGGTAGCGGCCCTTGGTGGAGCCGAAGTGCTTCTTGATTGAGATCATCTTCTGCTGGCCGATGAAGCCGTGCCAGCAGCCGAGCGACTGGGTGTAGTTGGCCGGGTCCTTGTCATAGGCGGCCATGTCCTCGCGCATGATCTTCGCCGTGTAGCGGGCGATGTCGAGGCCGGTCTTGAACTTGTTCTGGGCGCGCATGCGGGCAACGGCCTCGGCGTCGATTCCGTCCCAGGTGCCGCCATGGCTCTTGATGAGGTCGCGGGTCGACTGGATATCCTGCGTGTAAGACATATGAGAATCCCTCGTGATGTCGTCAGTTTGTAAAGTTTTGTCACGGCGGAAGATGTGCAGTGCAGCGACCGAACCACCGTGGCTGCGGCTTTCCCGGCTGAAATGCGCCTGATTGTGGGATTTGTCACGAAATTCGCGGTGTGCGGCGCGAAAATTCGTGTCGATTTGTTGCGGTGCGAACTGGTTGCCGGTAAATTTGTAAAATATTTACAAAAAAGGCGCGCCCCACACAGGACGCGCCCTTTGTCGGATATCCGGTGCGGATCAGCCGGCGATCGCGGCGAACTCTTCCGGAGACAGGTCGCCTGATGCGTCTGCATCGGCAGTCGTGAAGGCTTCGTCGGTCATGTCGGGCATGGCTGCCTTGGCTTCTTCCATCGAGACTGCGCCGGAACCGTCCGCATCGACTTCGGCGAAGTCGGCGGCAAGCGCCAGGGTGGAGCTCGCGGCGAGAACAGCGGCGGCAATGAGAAGCTTTTTCATGGTGAGATCTCCCGTTTGTTTGAGGGGCCGCATGGCGGCCGGCGTTCGCCGCGGCAATGTCCGCGGCGAGGGTAGATCGTGTTGATCAATTGTGGCGCGTAGTTGGAGCAAATTAGGCGAAATTTGGAGCGCGATTTTGAAGTAAGCCAGTTTTTCCAAGGAGTTACCTCATTCTCACACACGATTTCCAACGGTAATTCTGCAGGAGTGACCGGGCCGCGAGGGCAGTGCAGTCCAGGTGGCCGGGAAGAAGACGCTCGAAGACCGTATTGGACCCGGCGAAAGGCGCGGTTTGACGGGCCGGGAGGTTTGCCGCACAAAGCGCGGCGATCCGAACCAACAAGTTTCCGTGCGCCCATGAAGCCTTTCCTGATCCTGCAGCTGCGTCCCGAAGCCGAAGCGTCCGACGACGAATTCTACGCCATTCTCGACAAGGGTGGATTGACCGGGGACCGGGCGCATCGCGTGCGGCTGGAGCGCGAGGAACTGCCGGCGGTGGATCTCACCGACTATGCCGGCGTGATCGTCGGCGGCGGGCCGGGCTGCGTTTCCGATCCCGAAGACCGGAAGGCGCCGCTGGAAAAGCACATCGAGAACGAGGTGATGAGCCTGATGCCGGCGATCACCGGCGGCGACGTGCCGTTTCTCGGCTGCTGCTACGGCATCGGCATCCTGGCGCACCATCTCGGCGGGAGTGTCTCGAAGGAACGCTACGGCGAGCCGGTATCGGTGGTCCGCGCCGAGGCGACGGTAGCGGGCAGGGCCGATCCGCTGCTGGCCGGGATCGACGGGCCGTTCGACGCCTTCGTCGGCCACAAGGAGGCGGTGCAGGCGCTGCCGGAGGGCTGCGTGCATCTCGTCGCGGGCGAGGCGTGCCCGTTCCAGATGATCCGTTACGGCGAAAACGTCTATGCGACGCAGTTCCACCCGGAGGCGGACGGCGAGGTGTTCGCGCTGCGCATCCGCATCTACCGCGACAAGGGCTATTTCGCGCCGGAGGACGCCGACCACCTGACGGCGGCGGCGCGGCGCGGCAATCCGGAGGCCGGTGCGCGGATTCTGAGGAATTTCATCACGCGCTACGGCTAGTCTTCCGTCAGGCGAGCGCGACACGGCGGTAGTCGCCGGGGCTCATGTTGAGGGCGCGGCGGAAATCGCGCTGGAAATGCGGCTGGTCGGCGTAGCCGCAGCAATAGCCGATCTCGGCGAGCGAGGCGGCATCCGCGCGCAGCAGCCGGGCGGCCTCGTCGACGCGAACGCCACGGAGTGCCGTGGAAAAAGTGATGCCCTCGGCGGAAAGTTCGCGTTGCAGGCTGCGTGCCGATTTCGCCATCAGGCCGGCCGCCTCGGCGAGGCTCCAGTCGCGGGCAACATCGGCGGCGAGCAGCGTTTTCAGCCGCTCGCCGGTGACGGCGGAGCCCGTCGGAGTCTGCGGCGAAACCGGCGGCTCCCATTTCGCCCATTCGATGCGGAAGGTCTCGCCATCCCCTTCGAACGGGCCGACAGAGGCAAGGGCTTCGGCGTCGAATTCGCGATCATCGATTTTCAACGTCATGCCGCGCCCGCCGGCGAGATCGCACAGGCCGAACAGGAAGCCGGCGATCAGCGCGTTCTCGGCAACGGTGGGCGCGCCTTTTTCGGCATAGCGCCGGCAGACCAGCGCCTCGTCATCAATGAGGCGGATGTGGGTGCGGTTGACGGCGTGGCCGTAGCGTTCCAGCCGCAGCCACTTCGCCGCCAGGATGTCCGGCCGGGCCGCGTTGGCCAGAACCGAGAGGACGGGGGAGGCCGGGCCCCGGAGATGGCGGCCGATGGAAAGCAGCGGGCCGGCGCCGCGTCGCCGGTAGATATGATCGAGCAGGCCGCGCTTTTCGCCCGCCGACAGGGTGGCGTCGCGCATCGGATCGGGTGCGGTGGTGCCGGGCGGCAGCAGGGCGGGATCTCTATCGGCCACAGACTTCACGACCAGTGCCACGAGGCTGGCGCTGGCGAAATCCTTGCTGCTCCTGCCGGCCATGCGGTCAGTTCCCGATCATCATGGCGGCGGCGAGTTCCGGCGCCAGGCGGTCGATCACCAGGAAGGGGCGCGAGAAGCCCGGCGCGATGCGTTTCCTGCCGCGGTTTACCCCGGAAACAATGGCGCGGGCCATCGCCTCGGGCGTCAGCTTGCCCCTGCCGCGGCCGGCGGTCATGCCGGTGGCGACCAGCGGCGGGATGGCCTCGATGACACGGATGCCGAGCGGGGAAAGCTGGTGGCGCAGGGCATTGGTGAAGGAGGCGAGCGCCGCCTTGGTAGCGCAATAGACCGGGGCGGAGGCCTTCGGGTGGCGCGACAGAATCGAGGTGACGTTGACGATCGCGCCGCCGTGGCGGCGGATGAAGGGCAGGAGGCCGTGGGCGAGCACGAGCGGCGCGGTCAGGTTGATGGCGATCTCGCCTGCCGCCATGTCGCGGAAGGCGTCCGGCGTCGTCATCTGCAGGTCGATGGCCTGCTGAATGCCTGCATTGTTGACCAGCACGTCGAGCGTGCGGCCGGAGCGCTGCACCGTCCCGATGACGGCGCTCCGGCCGTCGGGGACGGAAATGTCGGCGGCGATCCACTCGACATCGCCTTCGATTGGGGCCGTGGGGGCATGGCGGGCCACGGCGAAAACACGGGCACCCCCGGCGGCGTATTGGGCGGCAAGGGCGCGGCCGATGCCGCGGCTGGCACCGGTGATCAGGACGGTTTTCTGCGAAGGGTCGGTCATGGCGGTTTTCCCTGTTGTCAGTCTAGCCAGACTGCGGGAGACGCCAAGGATTGTATTGAACTATCGCGCCAGGATTTCCGTCCCATCTGTCAGTTGCGCGCTGCGCGCTCACCGATAGGCCACTGATCTGTCCCGCCCCGCAGGCGGGGGCTTGCCGAACCATCCGGTGCGCCATAATTTGCTTATCATGTGAATTACCTCCTCCCGGCGCTCTCCTCGCGCCCGAAGCAAGCCGGCCCGCGAACCCGCCGAGGCCGGTGAAACAACCGGAGTGGCAGACTTGCTTGCAAGCCCGGATACCGAGCCCCGGCCCGACGGCCTCGACGCGCCGCAGCGCTACTGGGCGTGGCTGGCGATCCTGCTCGCGGTGACGCTCGCCGTGCTCGACGGCACCATCGCCACCGTGGCGCTGCCGTCGATCGCCGCCGATTTCAACGCCAGCCCGTCGGCCTCGATCTGGATCGTCAACGGCTACCAGCTCGCCGTGGTCGTCTCGCTGCTGCCGATCGCCTCGCTGGGCGAGATCCTCGGCTACCGGCGCGTCTATCTCGCCGGCGTCGTGCTGTTCACCGTGGCGTCGCTCGCCTGCATGCTGTCGACGTCGCTGCCCGAACTGACGGCGGCCCGCGTGCTGCAGGGTCTCGGCGGGGCGGGGGTGATGAGCGTCAACACGGCGCTGATCCGCTATGTCGTGCCGAAGGCGCGGTTCGGCGCGGCGCTCGGCGTCAACGCGCTGATCGTGGCGTCCGCGGCGACCGCGGGCCCGGCGCTGGCCGGCTTCATGCTGACATGGCTCTCCTGGCCGTGGCTTTTCGCGGTCAACGTGCCGCTCGGCATCGCCGCCGTCGCCATCGGCTTCTTCGCCCTGCCGATGAGCGACCGCGCCGCGCGCCGCTTCGACTGGGTGAGCGCGCTTCTTTCGGCGATGACCATCGGCCTGATGGTGACGACCATCGACTCGCTCGGCCACGGCGCGCAAGCCGCGTGGATCGCCGCCGGGGTCGCCGGCATGGCGATCGCCGCGACGCTGCTGGTGCGCCGCGCGCTCCGGCTCGACGAGCCGCTGCTGCCGCTCGACCTGTTGCGCCTGCCGGTCTTCGCCCTGTCGATCGGCACCTCGATCTCGTCCTTCATCGCGCAGATGCTGGCCTTCGTGTCGCTGCCTTTCATGTTCCAGTCGATCATGGGGTTCTCGCCGGCCGAACTCGGCATGCTGATGATGCCCTGGCCGCTGGCCACCGCCTTTGCCGCGCCGCTGGCCGGCCGGCTCGCCGACCGCCATTCGCCGGCGATCCTCGGCTGCATCGGGCTGGCGACGCTTTCCGCCGGGTTGATGGCGCTGATGCTGCTGCCTGATCATCCCTCGATCCCCGACGTCGCCTGGCGCATGCTGCTGTGCGGGGCGGGCTTCGGCTTCTTCCAGACGCCGAACAACCGCACGCTGATCACCTCGGCGCCGAAGGAACGCAGCGGGTCGGCGAGCGGCATGCTGTCGACGGCACGGCTGACCGGCCAGACCACCGGCGCGGCGCTGGTCTCGCTGCTGATGGCGCGGTTCGGCATCACCGGGGCGGTCACCGCGCTCGGCGTCGCCTCGGGCTTCGCGGCGCTGGCCGCCATGGTCAGCATTGCCCGGCTCGGGTTCTTCAAGACGCACGAGGCGAAGTGAAGGCGCGGGTTACCGGCGCCCGAGGCCGAAGCTCGGGCGCGGATCGTTCGCATCCTGCATCGTTGTTTCCCGCTCACGACGAATCCAGCCGTCGGGCGTGGAGCGCGAGGCTGTGGCACTCACGCAATATGTCGTCGACAGCGTAGACCGGTCGCTTGCGGTGACCCGGTGGGTGCCCGAACCGCACCATTCGTCTGAGGCTCGCGCGCTTTATCGACCCTGAAGCCAGGTTTATCCGCGCCTTCCGGCGGGCGAGGCGGCGGGCTTGTCCGTCGATATCGTCGAGCGCGCGTTCGAGGGCGATGAGACGGCGGCAGAGATGGCGGGCGGTTACCTCCTCGTCCGGGTCGGCAGGAGCGAAACCGCTTTGCGGGAAGGGGCGCAGGCCGTGCCAGTCCCGCGGGTCGAAGCGGCGGGGCGGGTCGGTGAAGGGGAAAGCGGGGATGGCGGACGCCGATTTTGCCGGCTCGGCGGCGGGTGCCTGCGGCACGCAAGCGAGGCCGAGATTGATGCCTTCGCGGACGACCAGAAGCCCGGCCGCCTGCAGCCGCTCGATGGCCGTGGGTGCTCTTTCCGGGCGGGGCCTGGGAGCCTCGACGGTGACGCCGCGCGCGGCGATGACGATCAGCCGGCGGGCGGCGGCTTCGGCCGGGCGAAGCAGGCGCAGGATCATCCGCCCAACACGGCGCGGCACAGCGTCCGCGCCGCCCTCGTCCAGCCCGGCATAGACGAACAGCACCGCGACGATGCGCAGAAGCGCCTCGCGATTGCGGGCAATGGCTGCGGGCCAGTCGAATGTGTGTCCTTGCGCGTCGGTCATCCGGCAAGGGTAAGGGCAGGCGGCGGGGCGGTGGAAAGGTTTTCAGGCGCGAAAATCGATGAGTGGTTTTCTTCGCGGTACCCTTCAGGTTGCGATGGTAATCCTCGCCAAGCCTTGAAAATCTCTTGATAGCTCGGTTGACAGACGCTTGATTGCGACTTATCAGTCGAAATGTGCCCGCATGGCGGAATTGGTAGACGCAGCGGTCTTGAAAACCGAAGTCCTCTCCCGGGCGTGCCGGTTCGAATCCGGCTGCGGGCACCACCATCGCAACCAAAAGGATTGAACTCTATGGCGAATGCGAGAGACCAAATGAAAATGATCGAGGCTGAATTGGAGCGCGTTCGGGGCGAAATTGAAAAATTACGTGTCGAAGAGGCACTTCTGGTCAAAATGCTCGGAAAGATGTCCGGCGATCCAACTGCTGGAAAAAAGAGAACTCGCTCCCCCAGCGTGAAACCCGTTGTTCTCGATATTATGCGAGAAGCGGGCGCAAATGGTGCTACCACTGCAGAAGTCGATAGATTAGTTAGGGAAAAAGTACCAAGTGTCGCCAAGGACACTGTCGGCTCGATCCTTTCCAGGCTTAAGAGTGACGGGGCGCTGTCATATGTCGGTGAGCGCTACTACGAAAAGCAGTTTGCGCCAAAAGAGGATCCGAGCCCTTTTGACCGGAGTCTGCGGGCTGTAAGCTGATTACAGGGCATGTAATAAGAAACGAAAAACGCCGAGGCTTTGCCTCGGCGTTTTGGTTTGGAAATGATCGAAGCCTCTCCCGGGCGTTTCCATCGCTTCCAACGTTTTTCTATCCGTTTTCGAATAGGTTTGCACGTCAATCCTGTTGACTCGTTAAACGAGTCGTAAATTTGATTGACTCTATCAAGCCAAAAAGACTCGTTGAAATTATTCAGACTCGCTGCACGGAATTTGCGTTTTCGTTTCGCGAGTCATTTCCAATCGAAGAGTCTTAGACGGAAAAAGGCTCCAATCGCGGTTTGCTATTTTGCAGTGCGGTTTTCAGTGCAAATGAGAGATTAGATGGAAACACTTTTCAGATTGCTAACCACCTATATAACCCTCTGACATAAAACAGAAAGCCGCTCGACCCAAAGGGAGCGGCTTTCTTCTAATCAGGGAGGGATTCGAACCCTCGAGACCCAGAAGGCCTACCCTGGTTTCAACAGGGCGCGATCGACCGCTCTGCCACCTGTCCACACCAGTGGAGGAAGCTTTTTATTGGGAATCGATTTTCGGGGTTTCAAGGGGCTTGTTGAATATGATCGAAGTCTTAGCAGGGATATATCGAAAACAATCTCGCAAGTGACAGCACATAGCGCTAATCGACTATTACGGTTTTCGTTGTCGCTGCCATTCGCTCGAACATCGAGCGAAAACGGCGTTTCCAGCTGAAAAAGTTAACGCGATTAATCTTTTTCGCTGTGATTCCGTGTGAGTCACGTTAATTTCATTAAGAAGTCCATTAACTATTTATCGGTATCGTTCTCCCTGAAAAAAGACGGGGAGTCTGAGTATGGACCTGATTGTCAGTACCGCAGCGGTAGTAACCATCGTCGTGGGGTTATGTGCCCTCGTTGTTTACGGCTATCAATTTTGGAGATGGCTCAGAAGAGTCATCCGGACACGTCAGGAGCGTAGCGAATAGCTTTCTCCCCGGCATGTAGAGAGATAGCCAGGTCCACACCTATTCCCCTTTATGAGCAGGTTAATCGTAATCCTTCCAGTCGATGACGCCTCTGAAATCCGCTACGTAATCCGGATCAAAGTCGATGAATGGTTCTTCGTCTAGAAAGCCCTCAACCTTAATTATTATTGGACGTGACGCTTGCGTCTGATCATCCAAGTTCACCACGAATAACATCCCTTTGAACCTGTTAGCGTGTTGCCAAAAACGGTTCCAAAGCCATTGATGATCAGCTCTTACCGCATTCAGATCTTTCCAGAGAATCTCGGAAGCGGATCCTGAATCAGGGAAGTCCATAAAGGGTGAGAATTCGTGAAGTATTTGCCCGGTTGCGTCGTACGTCGATTTTACGCGTTCAATATCTTCTTCTCTTGCCTTTTCTATGTTGAGGCGCCAAACGCCTTTTCCATTGGCGGTATCCGTTTTTTTTATGAGCCGCGCGAACGCTGGAAATAGGAGTTTTTCCGCTTTTCTTAGGTCTGATAAGACTTGCCCGACGCGGTAGTTCTTACGTGGACCGATGAAGTCCTCGAACTCTACCTCGGCGGCAACGACACAAAGATATGCGATAGACTCACATATTTTGCGGAGTTGGAGGCAAGCAGTTTCCAGGTGAACAAGCGATGCGTGATCGGCCCAAAGGTGCCGACGCGCGCTCATCAATCGGATTTTAAGGATCCAGGATGCGCGTAAGTACCTGTTTATTAGTTCTGAACGGCTGTACTGAGTTTTTCTCACACCCGCTCCACAAACCCGTCCAGCACCCGCTTCTGCCCGGCCTTGTCGAAATCGACGGTGAGCTTGTTGCCTTCGATGGAGACGATGTTGCCGTTGCCGAATTTGAGGTGGAAGACGCGGTCGCCGACCGAGAACTCCGACGGGGTGTCGGAGACGGATTTGGCGACGAGTTCGCCGTCGATGACGCGGCCCTTCACGGATTTGCGGCCGGCGCCGTAGCCGGAATCCGCTTCGCCATAACCAATGCGCTCCACCGCGTGGCCTGAGCGCGAGCCCCAGTTCTGCGACGTGGCCTGGCTGCGGTTGGCCTGCGCGCGTTGCCAGCCGGGCGAGGAGCGGTTGGAGGAAAAGGCGTCGGCGTTGTCGAAGCGCGAGGCGCCGTAGGAGCCGTAGCCGCCATAGTTGGATGACGGCTCGGCGACATCGCAATGGGCCGCCGGCAGTTCGTCGAGGAAGCGCGACGGGATGGTCGACTGCCACAGGCCGTGGATGCGGCGGTTGGAGACGAACCAGATGTGGCAGTGCTGCTTGGCGCGGGTCAGGCCGACATAGGCGAGGCGGCGTTCTTCTTCCAACCCTGAACGCCCTCCTTCATCCAAGGCGCGCTGGTGGGGAAAGAGGCCTTCCTCCCAGCCGGGCAGGAAGACGGTCTCGAATTCAAGCCCCTTGGCGGCGTGCAGCGTCATGATGCTGACAGCGTCAAGATCCTCGTTCTGCTCGGCGTCCATGACGAGCGAGACATGTTCGAGAAAGGCGCGCAGGCTCTCGAATTCCTCCATGGAACGGATCAGTTCCTTGAGGTTTTCCAGCCGGCCCGGCGCCTCGGCCGAGCGGTCGTTCTGCCACATCGTGGTGTAGCCCGACTCGTCGAGGATTTCCTCGGCGAGTTCCGCATGCGGCGTGTTGTCGAGGCGCTCCTGCCAGCGGGCGAAGTTTTCCACCAGTTCGCGCAGCGCGGCGCGCGGTTTCGGCTTCATCTCCTCGGTCTGGACGATCTCGTGCGCCGCCTCCAGCATGGGAATGTTGCGGGCGCGGGCGTAGTCATGCACCAGGCGCACCGAGGCGTCGCCGAGGCCGCGTTTCGGCGTGTTGACGATGCGCTCGAAGGCGAGATCGTCGGCCGGCTGGGCGACGACGCGGCAATAGGCCATGGCGTCGCGGATCTCCATGCGCTCGTAGAAGCGCGGGCCGCCGATGACGCGGTAATTAAGGCCGAGCGTGACGAAGCGGTCCTCGAATTCGCGCATCTGGAAGGAGGCGCGCACGAGGATCGCCATGTCGTTGAGCTTGTGGCCCCTGGTCTGCGCGGCTTCGATCTCCTCGCCGACAGCGCGGGCCTCCTCCTCGGAATCCCAGGCGGCGTGGACCTGCACCTTGGCGTGGTCCGGGTCGGCGGCCTCGGTGAACAGCGTCTTGCCGAGCCGGCCCTCATTGTGGGCGATCAGGTGCGAGGCGGCGCCGAGAATGTGCTCGGTCGAGCGGTAGTTGCGTTCCAGCCGGATCACGGCGGCGCCCGGGAAGTCCTTCTCGAAGCGCAGGATGTTGTCGACCTCGGCGCCGCGCCAGCCATAGATCGACTGGTCGTCGTCGCCCACACAGCAAATATTTACGCTCACGGCCGAGCGCTCGCTCCGCTCGCTGGCCTCCGCGGGGGCGGACGAAAAGTCGTCCGGCGCCCGGTCGGGCTTGCCGCCTTCGGCGGGGGAGGTGTCTCCTGCGACATAAGGGGCAGGGGCTTCCTGCAGGCCGGTGCCCTTCGATTTCGGGCGCTGCGCCAGCAGGCGGAGCCACATGTATTGGGCGGTGTTGGTGTCCTGGTACTCGTCGACCAGGATGTATTTGAACTTGGCGTGATATTCCGCCAGCACGTCCGGGTTGTCGCGGAAGATGCGGATCGGGTGGCACAGCAGATCGCCGAAGTCGCAGGCGTTCAGCGTCTTCAGGCGGTCCTGGTAGGCGGCGAAGAGTTCGCGGCCCTTGCCGTTGGCAAACGCCCGGGCGTCGCCTTCGGGGATGTCCTTCGGGCCCCAGCCCTTGTTCTTCCAGCCGTCGATCATCTGGGCGAAGGAACGCGGCGTCCAGCGCTTGTCGTCGATGCCCTCGGCCTGGATGACCTGCTTGATCAGGCGGATCTGGTCGTCGGTGTCGAGGATGGTGAAGTCGGAGCGAAGCCCGGCGAGTTCGGCGTGGCGGCGCAGGATCTTGACGCCGATCGAGTGGAAGGTGCCGAGCCAGGGCATGCCCTCGACCGCCTCGCCGACGAGGAAGCCGATGCGCTCCTTCATCTCGCGGGCGGCCTTGTTGGTGAAGGTGACGGCGAGAATCTGCGACGGCCAGGCGAGGCCGAGCGACAATATGTGGGCGATGCGGGTGGTCAGCACGCGGGTCTTGCCGGTGCCGGCGCCGGCGAGAACCAGCACCGGGCCCTCGGTGGTCTCCACCGCGCGGCGCTGCTCCTCGTTGAGTCCCTCCAGATAGGATGGCGCTCGCCCCTGCCGCGCGGCCATGGCACGCGCGGCAATGCCGCCTGAAACCGGGCGGGGAGGCTCGTCCCCAAAGGGGATGTCGTCGAAAGGATCGCTCATTGAAGGGGAATGTAGCGATTCGGGGGTGGATTGCCAGCAATCGCGGCGTTTATCCCGCCAAATGGTCCCGAAATGTTCTAGTCCTCCGCCCAGAGCCGCAGGAGGTTGTTCTTCACCTTCAACAGCCGGTCGAGCATGGCGCGCGAGGCGGCTTCCTGCCGGGCGGCGGCGATGGCGTTGTCGAGTTCGAACAGCACGTCGCGCTGTTCCGCCGTGCGGACGAGGCTGCGCACCCAGCCGACGACGGCCAGCCGCTCGCCGGAGGTGACCGGGGCAACGCGGTGCAGCGTGGTCGAGGGATAGACGAAGACCGAGCCCGCCGCCTCCTTGACCGAGAGGTTGCCGCCCTGCGCCTCGATTTCCAGTTCGCCGCCTTCATAGGCGTCCGGGTCGGTCAGGAACAGGGTGAAGGAGAGGTCGGTGCGCCTGCCGTCCATCAGGGCGTCGTCGACATGCAGGCCGTATTGCATGCCCCGGCGGTAGCGCGAGACCATCACGCGGACGAAATCGCGGGGCCGGGCGAAGGCGGCGAAGACCGGGTTGGCGGCAAGCGCCGCTTCGGCCTTCCTCGTGATGGCGCCGGCGGCCTTCGGATCGAGCTGTTCGTTCGCCTTGACGTCCTTTGCGTGCCAGCCGGCGGTCCTTGCGCCGCCGGCGAAACCGGTTTCGTGCTCCGCGATCAGCTCCGTCAGGGCGGTGACTTCGGCCTGCGTCAGGATATTCTCGATCGTCAGCATGCGCCGTTGTCCTGAAAAACGTGATCCGCAAGAAATATGTGCGAGTTGAGTTGGCTTCTAACCGATGCTAGCGGAATGCAGCAACAACGAGCCCGGTCCGCGGTACGACGATGAAGATCACGATCAGGAAACTGGCGGCGCTGGGCGCGGCGATCGCCACGACGGGGGTCGCGCAGGCAGCACCCTTCCATGCGAAGCAATTCCACGAGACGAGCGCGCTCTCCGGCGTCAGTGCGCCGCTGCTGCTTGCCGCCGGCGAAGGCGGGGAGGGCGGCGAAGGCGGCCTCTCGCAGGACGAGGACATGGCGTTCCATGTCGCCGCGGGCGAGATCGAGGGCAGGCTGACCGCCGCCGTGGCGCTTTACGCGCAGGGCGAGGCGAAGGCGGCCATGGCGCATCTGGTGCGTCCGGCCGACGGCATCTACCAGGGACTGCAGCCGCTGCTCACCGAGTTCAACGCGCCGGGTTTCGCGGACGAGTTGACAGCGCTGGCCGACGCGGTGGAGGCGGGCGCTCCAGCGGACGACGTCGAAACGAGGCTGAAAGCGGCGATTGCCGCGATCGCCGCAAGCACGACGCCGGAATCGGCGCATGAGCTGGCGCTGACTGTCGCGATGCTTGTTCGCATCGCCGGGCAGGACTTCGCCAAGGGTGTCGCCGACGGCAAGGTGACCGACGCGCATGAATACCAGGACGCATGGGGCTATGTGCAATCGGCAAAGCGGATGGTCGCTGCCGCGCCCGACTGGGTTCGGGAGGAATACGGCAGCGAGCTGGAGACGATCAACGGTTATCTCGACGGGCTGGACGCGGCATGGCCGGACCTGACCGGCGACAGCGGCACGCAAATGGATGCGTCGGTGATCGCGGGCGCGGCGGCGCGCATCGAGATCGTTTCGCTGCGCATGGACTGATCGCCGTCCGTGCAAGGCATGCCGCCGGATTTGCTGGAGTTTCGCTCGATGGGAACATGCAAGCCATGTTATGGGCGAAGCATGTATCGCACTTTTCTACGACTGATGACGGCAGCCATCCTGCTTTCCGCCCTGCAGGGCTGCACCGACATTTCCTATTACACGCAGTCGCTGAACGGCCATATCAAGATCGTCTCGGCTCGCCAGCCGGTCGAAAAGCTTATCGACGATCCCTCGAGACCGTATGCGTTGCGCGCGCAGATGGCACTGGCGAGCGAGATTCGCCGGTTCGCGACGGACGAACTCGCGCTGCCGGACAACGGCAGTTATCGCTCCTACGTCGACACAAGGCGGGACTTCGTGACCTATGCCGTGTTCGCCGCGCCCGAATTCTCGCTGAATGCACGAACATGGTGCTTTCCGGTGTTCGGTTGCGTGCCGTACCGGGGCTATTTTTCTGAAAAAGCGGCAACGGAATTCGCCGCCGAGACCCGGCGGCAGGGGCTGGACGTGCACGTCGCGGGGATCGCTGCCTATTCGACGCTCGGATGGTTCAGCGATCCGCTGCTCAACACCATGTTCCGCCACGACGAGACCTTTCTCGCCGGGCTGGTGTTTCACGAACTGGCCCACCAGCGCGTCTATGTGCCTGGCGACAGCGCTTTCAACGAAGCCTTCGCGGTTGCGGTCGAAACAACCGGTGTCAGGAAATGGCTGAAGGAGAGGGCCGATCACGCCGCATTGCTGCGGTACGAGGCCAGCCAGAAGCGGGCGGGCGACTTCCTGGCGCTGGTGTCCGAAGCGCGGAACGAATTGAGCGCGGTCTATGGCGGTTCCGGCAGCGAGGAGCAGAAGCGGGCCGCAAAAGCGGCGGCGATCGAAAATCTGCGCCTGCGGTATCGGCGCATGAGGGACGAGCGCTGGGGCGGATACGCCGGATACGATTCCTGGTTCGATGGCCCGATCAACAACGCCAAGCTCGCGGCAACCGCTGTCTACAAGGAGCTGGTCCCGTCGTTCGTCCGCCTGTTCGAGGCCTGTTCGGGCGTCCACGAGGATTTCTACGAGGCGGTCCGGCGCCTTGGCGCGCTGGACAAGGTGCGACGCCTCGAGGTGCTCAAAGCAGCAGACAGATGCGATTGACGGTCCTGCGCGGAAGCTGCCGGCTGCAGTAGTTCTACGTGGTTGCCGCAACGCGAGGAAAGGCGATAATGACGTCGCGCGGCGGCCCGCGAAGGCCGCAGGCGAAGAAGATGTCACCATCGGGAGGAAAAGGATGGAAGGCACGATCTATGGCGAGGGGCTCGACCGCAATCCGGCCAATTACCAGCCGCTGACGCCGCTGAAGCACCTGCAGCGCGCGGCGGCGGTGTTTCCCGATCACATTGCCATTATCCACGGGACGCTGCAGCGCAGCTACGGCGAATTCTATGCGCGGTCGCGAAAGCTCGCCTCGGCGTTGCAGAAAGCCGGGATAAAGCGCGGCGACACGGTGGCGGCGATGCTGTCGAACACGCCGCCGATGCTGGAGGCGCATCACGGAGTGCCGATGGCGGAAGGCGTGCTGCTGTCGCTCAATACCCGGCTCGACGCCGACATCATCGCCTTCCAGCTCGACCATGGCGAGGCCAAGGTGGTGCTGGTCGACCGGGAGTTCGCGAGCGTGATGGCATCGGCGATCAAGCGGGCGGAGGTGAACCCGCTGGTGATCAATTACGACGATCCGGAGTATCCCGACGACGCGCCGTTCCCGAAGGGCGAAATGATCGGCGATCTCGAATACGAGGCGTTCATCGCCGATGGCGACCCGGATTTCGCCTGGGCGATGCCGGCCGACGAATGGGACGCGATCTCGCTCAACTACACGTCGGGGACGACCGGAAACCCGAAGGGCGTGGTCTACCACCATCGCGGCGCGGCGATGATGGGCTACGCCAACGTCATCGCGTCGGGCATGGGCAAGCACCCGGTCTATCTGTGGACGCTGCCGATGTTTCACTGCAATGGCTGGTGCTTTCCGTGGACGCTGGCGGTGCAGGCGGGCACGCATGTCTGCCTGAGATGGGTGCGGGCGAAAGCGATGTATGACGCCATCGCCGACCACGGGGTAACGCATCTGTGCGGCGCGCCGATCGTCATGTCGGTGCTGCTCAACGCTTCCGACGAGGACAAGCGCGACTTCCCGCAGGTGGTGACCTTCAACACCGCTGCCGCGCCGCCGCCGGAAAGCGTGCTGGCCGGCATGGCGGAGGCCGGTTTCGAGGTGACGCATCTCTACGGGCTGACCGAGACCTACGGGCCGGCGGTGGTCAATGAATGGCACGGCGAGTGGAACGCGTTCAACGGGCCGGAAAAGGCGGCGAAGAAGGCGCGCCAGGGCGTGCGCTACACGGCGCTTGAGGACGTCACCGTGATGGACCCGGAGACGATGGAAAAGGTGCCCGCCGACGGCGAGACGCTGGGCGAGGTGATGTTCCGGGGCAACATCGTGATGAAGGGCTACCTGAAGAACCCGACGGCGACCGACGAGGCATTTGCCGGCGGCTGGTTCCATTCCGGCGATCTCGGCGTGATGCACGAGGACGGCTACATCCAGCTGAAAGACCGATCAAAGGATATCATCATCTCCGGCGGCGAGAACATCTCGTCGATCGAGGTGGAGGACACGCTCTACAAGCACCCGGCTGTCGCCGCCGCCGCCGTGGTGGCGCGGCCGGACGAGAAATGGGGCGAGACGCCCTGCGCCTTCATCGAACTGAAGCCGGGCAGGGAGGCCTCGGCCGAGGAGATCATCGCCCACTGCCGAAACCTGATCGCGCATTACAAATGCCCGCGCCACGTTGTGTTCACCGAGCTGCCGAAGACCTCGACGGGCAAGATCCAGAAATACGTGCTGCGGGAGCAGGCAAAGGAAGTTTGAGAAGGATCAGCTGATGACCCATAAACACTCAGGTTCCTGCCTCTGTGGCGCGGTGACGTTCGAGATCGACGGCGATTTCGACAAGTTCTACCTTTGCCATTGCAGCCGCTGCCGGAAATTCTCCGGCACGGCGCATGCTTCGAACCTGTTCTCCTCCGATGCGCAGATCACCTGGCTTTCGGGCGAGGACAGGATCAAGCCGTTCGAGGTGCCGGGCACCCGTTTCTCCAAGAACTTCTGCGCGGACTGCGGCTCGCCACTGCCGCGCCAGCGCGGCGAAGGGGTGATGGTACCGGCCGGGTGCCTCGACACGCCGGTCGAGATCAGGCCCGACGCGCACATCTTCTTCGCCGACAGGGCAAACTGGGACGAGCACCTGGAGGAGGTGGAGACGTTCGACCAGCGGCCGGGGTGAGGGGGGTGGGCTGTGTCACCCGGCGGGGAGTTGTCCTTCGAACAGAGGCCGGACATTGCCGATTTCGCGCTGCATGTGATCGCTGAACAGCCGCACACGCTGGGTTCGCCGCAAATCGCGGTGATAGACCAGCCACAGCCCCAGATCGTGCCGCGGCTCGGGCGGGCGATAGCGCGCCAGCGATGGTTCGCCGTCACCCATGAAGCAGGGCAGATAGGCCAACCCCGCACCGGCTTTCAGCGCGGCAAGTGTCAGCAACGTGTCGTCGACATAGAAATTGTGCCGATTGTCCGGGCGCGCATCCCTGGTCCACGAGACGTGGAAGTCGCAGCACTCGATCCCCAGCCATTTTTCATCGACCTCGCCGGCCGTCATCCGGGCACAGTAGTCGCGCGCGCCGTAGACGGCCGAGGCCACCGTTGTCAGCCTTGTGCCGATCAGCGTGTCCAACGGCGCGTTGGTCAACCGGATGGCGATATCCGCGTCGCGCTCCGCCAGCTTCACGAACTTGTTCGACACCTGAACATGTAACTCGATATTCGGAAATGCCTCGCTGAAGCGGGCGAATATCGGCATCAGCACGGTCGACGCCATGTTGTTGATCGCAGTTACGCGCAACTCGCCCGTGGCGCCGGTGTCATGGCCGCCCCGAGCGCCTTCGAATTCCAGGATCTCGACTTCGATCTTTCTGGCCGACAGTTGCAACTCTTCGCCGGCCTCGGTCAGTTCATACCCCGAACCCTTGCGCTCGATCAGGCTCGTGCCCAGCCGCTCCTCCATGGTTCGCAGCCGTCGGGACACGGTGGAATGCTGAATGGCGAGACGCTTGGCCGCGCCGCTGATCGACCCGGCTCGCGCGATGGCGAGAAAAATCCTCAAATCGTCCCAGTGCATGCTCGTCATGGGCATTTGTGCATTTTTGCAAAACCGGTGTCGGTTTTTCGGGAATTGTCCGAAGTCTGATCCCTCGGCACCCTCGATGCAATGAAAAAAGCACGATGGAGGATGCAATGAACGCCGACCCGAAAGTCTTCGACCCTGTCGCTTTCAAGGAAACCACCCGCCGGCAATGGGACGAAGCCGCCGGTGCCTGGAACAGGTGGGGGCCGCTTCTGACACGCTGGCTGGGCCCGGCAACGGAGATGATGCTCGACATGACCGGTGTTCGCGAGGGGAGCCGCGTGCTGGACGTCGCGGCGGGGGCCGGCGAGCAGACGATGGCCGCCGCGAAGCGCACGGGTCCTTCCGGCTATGTCCTGGCGACCGACCTGTCGCCCGGCATTCTCGAACATGCGCAGGCGAACGCCAGGCTGGCGGGTTTCGACCATGTCGATACGCTGGTGATGGACGGCGAAGCGCTTGCCGGGATCGACGCGGGGCCCTTCGATGCGGTCATTTCCCGGGTCGGACTGATCTATTTCCCAAATCAAAGCAAGGCGCTGGCGGGCATGCGTGAGCAGTTGCGGCGGGGCGGCCGGGTCGGCGCCATCACCTATGCCGGGGCCGACCTCAACGGCTTCTTTTCCATACCGGTCGGCATCATCAGGCGGCGAGCGGCGCTGCCCGCGCCGCTGCCCGGACAGCCCGGTCCCTTTTCGCTCGGTGACCCGGACGTGCTGGCGCAACTTTTCACCGAGGCAGGATTCAGAGACGTGCGGATCGAGCATGTGCCTGCTCCGGTCCGGCTCGGCTCCGCCGTCGAATGTCTGCAATTCGAGCAGGAGAGCTTCGGGGCCCTGCACCAGATGCTGGCGGGCCTGTCCGAACAGGAACAGGATGACGCCTGGGCGGAAATCGAGGACGCGCTCGGCGCATTCGAACAGGATGGCCGGTTCGAGGGGCCGTGCGAGATGCTCGTCGCCGCCGCGACCGCGTAATGGGCGACGGTTACTGAAAATCATTCGGAATCAAGGAGAAGACAGATGACCAAAATCGCAGTGATCCAGCAACCGCCGGTCTATCTGGACCTTGAGAAATCCATGGCGCGCGCCGTCGAGCTTGTCGGCGAAGCGTCGGGGAACGGATGCCAGATGGTTGTGTTTCCCGAAGCCTGGTTTCCGGGCTACCCGACCTTCGTGTGGCGGCTTGCGCCGGGCGCCGGCATGGCCAAGACGGATGAACTGTTTGCCCGTCTGCAGGCTAATTCGATCGATCTCGGCAGGGATGGCATGGCCGCGTTGCGCGAGGCGGCGAAAGAGCATGGCGTGGTCATCGTCGCCGGTTACCAGGAGATCGACGGCGGGGTGAGCGGCAGCACCCTGTTCAACAGCTGCATCATCATCGATGCCGACGGCACGATCGCCAACAACCACCGCAAGCTGATGCCGACCAATCCGGAGCGCATGGTCTGGGGCTTTGGCGACGGTTCGGGCCTGAACGTGGTCGACACCGCCGTCGGGCGCGTCGGCGCCCTGATCTGCTGGGAAAACTACATGCCGCTGGCGCGTTACGCGCTTTACGCCCAGAACATCGACATCTATGTCGCCCCGACCTGGGACAGCGGCGACACCTGGCTGGCCACCATGCAGCATATCGCCCGCGAGGGCGGCTGCTGGGTGATCGGCTGTGCGACGGCGCTGGAGGCTTCGGATGTCCCGAACGACATCCCCCATTACGCAGAGCTGTTCCCGAACAAGGAGGAATGGGTCAATCCGGGCGATGCTGTCGTCTACAAGCCCTTCGGCGGCCTGCATGCGGGGCCTATGCACCGGGAAAAGGGGATGCTGTTCGCCGATATCGATGTCGAGGCGGCCCGGTCGTCCCGGCGCAAATTCGACGCCAGCGGGCACTACGCCCGCCCGGATGTGTTCTCGTTGAGCGTCAACAGGGCAAGGCAGAGACCGGTGACGTTCGACTGACGGTATGGGGGAAGGAAGAAGCGCTACTCCGCTGCGTCCGGCGTAGCCTGGTCCGCCAGCGGCGCGTCCGCATCGCCACCCATCGTCTGGGCGTCGAGGTCGGGGAAGGCGACGATGCGCTTGCCGGCGTGGTCGGCATGCAGGACCACCAGGCCCTGTTCCTCGAACCAGTCGAGAAAGCGCCTTGCGCGGCGGGACGAATGGGTGCCGTAGGCGCGGGCGATTTCGGCATCCGACGGGCAGGGGGCGTTCTGAATGGCGGCGCGGGCCAGCATCAGGAAGACGCCTTGCAGATCGTCGGTGACGCGGCGGGCAAGCGCCAGCGCCGTCTGCCAGGCCTCGCCCGAGGCGGTTTCCTCGTCGACGCCGGAGCGGGCGATGGCGAGGCGCAGGCGGAAATCGGACATCGACAAGGGCGCGCCGGAAATGCGGCGCATGCGGCCGCGCATCAGGAAGTCCTGGTGGAGTTCGGAATCCGAGCGGAAGGCCGATTCCGGGCTTGCCGTGATGTCGGCCAGCGTGTCGGCGATCCACTGTTCCATTTCCTCCGCGTCCATCGGCGGGCGGCGGCCGGGCGTTTCCGGGTCCGGTTCGGCCTGCTGGCTTGATGCTGCGCGGGCGAGGTCGTCCATGATGTCGGTCGTGGCGCGCGGCGCGGGCGCCACCCGGCGCGGGGCCGGCGGCCGGGCGAAATCCTTCGGGTCCGGCGTGAAGATCAGGTCCTCGACATCGGCCGGCTTGTCGGGCAGCGGCATCAGCTTCGGGCTGGACGACCGCGCGCCGGTCTCGACCGGCCCGATGGTCACATGCAGGGGGCGGCGCGACAGGGCCGGGCCGAGCGCGACGAAGGAGCCGCGCTGCAGGTCGCGGAACTGCTCGGCCTGGCGGCGGTCCATGCCGAGGAGATCGGCGGCGCGGGCCATGTCGATATCGAGAAAGGTGCGGCCCATCAGGAAGTTGGAGGCTTCGGCGGCGACGTTTTTCGCCAGCTTGGCGAGGCGCTGCGTGGCGATGACGCCGGCCAGGCCGCGCTTGCGGCCGCGGCACATCAGGTTGGTCATCGCGCCGAGCGAGGCGCGGCGCGCATCCTCCGCCACCTCGCCGCCGGCGGCGGGGGCGAACATCTGCGCCTCGTCGACAACGGTGAGCACCGGGAACCAGAATTCGCGGTCGGCGTCGAACAGCGCGTTCAAAAAGGTGGCGGCGGCGCGCATCTGGTCGTCGATCTCGAGACCTTCCAGCGTCAGCACGCAGGAGACGCGGTGCTGGCGGATGCGGTTGGCGATGCCGATCAGTTCGCCCTCGGTGCGGTCGCCATCGACGACGATGTGGCCGAAGGCGTCGGCCAGCGTGACGAAATCGCCCTCGGGATCGACGACGACCTGCTGAACCCATTTGGCGGATTGTTCCAGCAAGCGGCGCAAAAGATGGGATTTTCCCGAACCGGAATTGCCCTGGACGAGCAGGCGGGTGGCGAGCAGTTCCTCGATATCGAGCTTCGCCACGTCATGCGTGGCGGTCGTTCCCATGTCGATGTCGACTTTCAAAGGCCGTGCTCGCTGCGGTGGTGGCTCGAGGAAATGCCGGAAGAGGGCCCGGCGGTACCTGCATAGAAGATTCGGGCAGGGAACGGGAAGGGTTGTGACCGGTTTTCCAGCGCTCACGCTGCCGCCGCTGTGCGGCTCGCTCCGCGGGGGCCTCGCAAGGGCTCGGACGGGCGTCGCCCTTGCGGCCTACGGCCGTTAAAGCGGCTTGCGGGCCTCGAACAGGGCGACGGCGCCGACGCGCCTCAGGGCCACGTCGGCAAAACGCGCCTCGAGGGCCTGGGACAGGGCCTGAAACGTGTCTTCGGCATTCGAGAACACGCCCTTCCCGTTGTAGAATTTCATCAGCGCCCGGGCGGGGGTGGAGCGGGGCGCGTCGCCCTGCAGGATGGTCGCGCCGAAGATCACGCCGTCGTCGGCCAGCAGCGGCAAGGCATGATCGAAGACGACCGATTTTTCGGCGATGCTTCCCGGCAGGCAATGTAGCAGGTAGCACAGCGCGATGGACTCGAAGCCGCCTTCGAGCGGCAGCGGTTCGAGGCAATTGGCGGTAACCGTCTCCGGCCCGTGACGGGCGATGCGCCGGGCGGCGGCATCGAGGCTGTGGCGGTTGAGGTCGACCAGGGTGATCTTCGGATCCGGAACCGGCCATAACGTCTTGTCGAGAAAATAGCCGGTGCCGACGCCGATATCGAGATGCGACGCGCCGGCATTCCTGGCGTAGAGCTCGCGCAGATGGTGCGTCGGGCAACGCCACAACAGCCGGTTGGAAAAGCCCAGCACGAACCAGTCATAGGCGGTGAGCGTGAGCGGCGTATAGACCGCCTGTCCGGCCTCGACTTCCCGGCTGGTCGCCATGCCGTTCTCCTGCCTGTGAATTTGCAATTTACGAAACGGCCGACTTCTCAACCGTTTCGCGGATTAGTTTCATATTTCGGTTTGAGTCAACCGGCGGTCGGTGAAATTGCGCCGGCCGGAAACGATCGGGCGCAGCACGGGCGACAGCTCCGGCTCGCGCTCCAGCAGATCCTCGATCTGGGTGATCTGGTTGAGCGCGACGAGCATCAGTACGTCGTCGCGCACGCCGCCGTCCTCGCGGCGCGGCAGTTCGGCGACGGGCTGGACCAGTTCGATGGCGCTGGCGGAGACGATGCCGCGCACCGCCTTTTCGTCGAGTTCCGTCTCGACGAAGGCATAGAGGCCGACGCCCTTGGCGGGCAGGGAATAGGTCAGCAGGGTGAAGCCGGTGACGCGCGGGTCGGCCTGGAAGGCGGCGCGGATGGCCGGGCCCTCGCGGTCGATGCGGTCATGCGTGCCTTCGCCGTCCGACCAGTGCAGCACCTTGCGGGTGAACAGGTTGTAGAGCTTCTTGCCGCTCGCCATCCAGATGCGTGAGGGCAGGGAGCGGCGGGCGAGAATGCGTTTAGCGGTCGGGGTCAGAAGCTCCGGCGCGAAGGCGCGCTTCTGCTTGAGGAGATGGCGGAAATCCTCATAGGCCATGACGCGGTAAAGCGGGCTCTTCCAGCGGTGCACCGAGGCAAGTTGGAAGTCGATCACGGCGGCGCTGCCGTTGGCGCGCATCAGCCAGTTCTGCGGCTTGGCGAGATCGTTGTGGGTAATGTTGCGACGGCGCAATTCGCGCAGGATGCGGTGGGCGCCGCGATACCATTCGGGACCGGAGGGGCGGGCGATCTGGATCGGCGCGCCGTCGAGCCAGTCGCGCAGCAGGCCGTCGCGGTCGGTCGCGATCAGGGTCGGCGTCCCCTCGATGCCGCGCACGGCCTTCAGCGCGCGGATTTCGCGGCGGGCGAGGATCCAGGCGAGCGGCCGCGTCCAGACCGGCGAGGCGGTGACGATGCGGCGGATGACGCGCTCATGATCGCGGCCGCGCAGATGGCCGGAATGGGTCTCGGAGAACACGTCGCGCTTGAAGACGGTTTCGGAGACGAATTCGGCGGGCGTGGACATGGTGGAAGCGGACATGGCGCTGTTTGCAGACTATCGCATACGGGTTTCGACATGCCGTACCCGTCATTGGGCGCAAAGGAAAGCGCAAGCCCCTGAAGAATAACCCGCGACCTCTCTTTTTTGTGATCGGCGGGCGCATGTTTCGACATGCCGACGGCACGAAACGGCGCTAGCCTTTCGGTCTGGCATTCCGTTTGGAGGAGGCAGGCATGAACGGGAAACCGACCATCACCCAGGCGATGATCGACGCCTATGACGAGTACACGCACCTGACGCTCGACCGCCGCCGGTTCATGGACCGGCTGACGAAGCTCGCGGGCACCAGCGCCGCGGCGGCGGTGATCGCGCCGATGCTGGCGGCGAACAGCGCCAAGGCGGCGATGGTGGCGCCCGACGACCAGCGCGTTTCCGGCTCGGACGTCTCCTTCCAGGGCGCGACGGGCGATGTCTCCGGCTACCTCGCCATGCCGGCGGACGCGGCGACCGACCTGCCGGCCGTCATCGTCATTCACGAAAACCGGGGCCTCAACGACCATATTCGCGACGTGGCGCGGCGGCTTGCGCTGGAGGGGTTCGTCGCGCTGGCCGTGGACTTCCTGTCGCCGCTCGGCGGCACGCCTGCCGACGAGGAAAAGGCGCGCTCGATGTTCGGCGAGCTCGATGGCGCGCAGACGACCGCCAACGCGGTCGTGGCGCGGGAATTTCTCGCCGGCCACGAGCGCACCAACGGCAAGGTCGGCGCGGTCGGCTTCTGCTGGGGTGGCGGGACGGTCAATGCGCTCGCCGTCGCTGACAGCGGGCTGAACGCGGCGGTGGCCTATTACGGACGCCAGCCCGCCGCGGGAGAGGTCGCGTTCATCGAGGCGCCGCTACTGTTGCACTATGCCGGGCTCGACGAGCGGATCAATGCCGGCATCGACGCCTATCGCGCGGCGCTGGAGGAGAACGGCAAGGAGTTCACGATCCATGTCTATGAGGGCGTGAACCACGCCTTCAACAACGACACGTCGGAGGCGCGCTACGACAAGGCGGCGGCCGACCTCGCATGGCAGCGCACCATCGCCTTCTTCAAGGAGAACCTGACCTAGCCGCGCGCGGACGCAGGGTCGGCGTGTTCCATCCACTCGGCGACCTTTTCCAGCAGGCTGTCGGGGCTGATCGGCTTGGACAGATAGTCGTCCATGCCCGCTTCGAGGCATTTCTCGCGGTCGCCTTTCAGCGCATGGGCGGTGACGCCGATGATCGGCGTGCGGCGGCCGACCGCATGCTCGCGCTCGCGGATCAGGGTCGTTGCCTCCAGGCCGTTCAGTTCGGGCATGGAGACATCCATCAGGATCAGTCGGGGCGGCTTGCGTTCGCTGGTCTCGACGGCCTGCCTGCCGTCGCCGACGATCTCGAAACTGTAGCCGCTGTCGAACAGGATCTGCGAGAAGACGAGCTGATTCACCTCGTTGTCCTCGGCAATCAGGATATCGAGCGCGAAATCGGGCGTTTCGACGGCGGTTTTCCCGGCGGGGGCCGGTTCGATCCCGGCAGGGGCAGGAGCGGGAGCGTCGTCGCGGACTTCCACCGGCCTTGCGGTTTCCGCCGCCGGTCGCTGTGCGGGGGATTCCACTACGGGCACCGGCGTGGCCGGCACGGCAGGCTCATCCCTGGCGGTATCGGCGACGGGCGCGACCGCGCGCCTGCTCGGTGAGGAGATGGCGGACAGGATCGCTTCGAGCAACTGCGAGGACCGCGCCGGCTTCATCAGGTTCTTCTCGATGGCGAGGCGGCGGATGTCGTCCAGCGATACGCCGTTGTCGGCAGAGGTCAGGATGACGATCGGGATTTCCGACAGATTCGCGTCGAGCCGCACGGACGCGGCGACGTCGAGACCGTTCATGCCGGGCATCTGGTAGTCGAGCACCATGCAGTCGAACTGGGTTTGCGACGCGTGCGCCTCGCGCAGCACCTTCAGCGCCTCGACACCGGAAGCGACCGAACAGGTGTCGAACTTCCATGCTGCCATCTGTTCCGTCAGGATCGACCGGTTCACCGCGTTGTCGTCGACGATGAGAATCCGCGCGCCGGTGGCGTCGACGGCTGTCGTTTCGGGCCGCGCCAGCTCGCCATGCTTGGGCAGGGCAATCGAAAACCAGAATGTGGAGCCCTTGTTGAGCACGCTTTCGACACCGTAATCGCCATCCATCATCTTGACGATGGAGGACGAGATGGCGAGGCCGAGGCCCGTGCCCTCGTGGCGCCGGGTGGAGGACCCGTCGACCTGGGAGAACTTCTCGAAGATCGTCTTCAGCTTCTCGGGCGGAATGCCGATGCCGGTGTCGGTGACCTTGAACTTCAGTTCGGTCCGGTCGCCGAGATCTCGTCCGTCCACATCGATCAGCACGTGGCCGTATTCGGTGAATTTGACGGCGTTGGACACCAGGTTGGTCAGGATTTGCCGCAGCCGGCCGACGTCGCCGACATAGGCGCCCGGGATCGCCGGATCGACGCGCACGATCATCTCGATGTCCTTCTGGCGCGCGCGCCCGGTCATGAGCGTGGCGACATCGGAAACCGCTTCGCGCAGGTCGAAGGGCTGGGAGTCCAGTTCCAGCTGGCCGGCGTCGATCTTGGAGAAGTCGAGAATGTCGTTGATGATGGTGAGCAGCGCATTGCCGGACTTGATGATGACATCGGCGAAGGTGCGCTGCTTTTCGTTGAGTTCTGTCGCGGCGAGCAGTTCGGCCATGCCGAGAACGCCGTTCATCGGGGTGCGGATTTCGTGGCTCATATTGGCGAGGAATTCCGACTTGGCGCGGTCGGCGGCCTCGGCCTTGCGCTGCGCCTCGCGCAGGGCGTTTTCGCGTTCACGAAACTTGGAAACATCCTCGATGCGGATGATGAGATAGTCATTGCCGTCGGCAAGACGCTCGCGAGACTTGTAGGCCTTGGCGGCGAACACCGAGCCGTCGGCGCACGCAATATCGTGCTCGTGCACGAAGGTCTTGCCCGTGGCCATGACCTCGGCTTCGTACATCGTCGCCCTGTCGAAGTTTTCCGGCGGCTCCAGCTCGGTGGCCATCTTGCCGACGATGTCCTCGACCGACTTGCCGTGAATCTGGGCGAAGGCCTTGTTGGCGATGACACACATGCCCTCGGCGTTCTTGACGAGAACAGGGCTCGACAGGCGGTCGAGCACGTTCTGCGCCAGTTCGGCCTTGGTCCGCGCCTCGATGGCCTCGTTCTCGCGTGCCTTCATCTCGCTGATATCGGTGGTGATACCGACCAGATAGACGGAGCCGTCCGACCCCGACGCCAGGCTTTTCCGCGCCAGCCGGTATCGCGTCGTGCCGTCCTCGTCCTCGACGACCTCCTCGAACTGCTGGACCTCACCGGTTTTCATGGCAAGCCGATCGGACTCCATGAATTCGAGTCCCGGTTCGCCGAATATCTCGTGATCGGTCTTGCCACAGGCTTCCGAAATCGGCATTCCGGCGATCTTTTCCCAGGCGGAATTGGCGTAGATGAACTTCAGGTCCGTCGTCTTGGCGTAGACGGCGGCGGGAATCGCCTGGATGATGTTCTGATAAAGCTCGTTTTCGCGCAGCCGTTCCGCGAGGGCGGCCTGCTGGTTCTTCAGCTCCGAGACATCCACGCGCAGGCCGATCATCAACCCCATATCGGTGCGCATGTTGACGATCTTGTGCCACTTGCCGCTGGAAATGTGGCGCAGCGCCTCGAAACGATCCTGCTGGAACTCGCTCGCCTTGCGCCGTTTCCATTCCTCCGGATCGGAATCGTGCAGCTTGTCGAGATCCGGATCCTCGCTTCGTCTCCAGATGCCGGCGTCATGTGCGACGTCGATGGCCTCTTCCAGCGTCTTGCCGCTCTGCATCGCCGGGGCGAGCAGCGGCTGATCGCCGCGCAACGTGCGGTTGGCGAGCAGGAACCTGTCATCCTCGTCGTAGACGACCATCCCGATCGGCACATTGTCGAGGACGGTCTGCAGCAGTGTGAAGGATTTCTCGACCTCCGCCTTGGCGGTATTCAGCTCCTCGGCATGGTTCTTCCATTCCGTGATGTCGGTGCGGATCGAGACGATGATGCCGTTGGCGAGACGCCGGTTTTCCACCCGGCACCAGCGGCCGCCGGGCAGTTGCTGTTCGGCGACATGCTGCTCGGTGTGATGGGTGGCCAGACGCCTGTCGACCTCGCGCTCGAGCGCGTCGCCTTCCAGATTCTGGATGCCGGCGAAATCGGCGTAGACACCGCGCCGGATCGCCGCGCGCAGCAGATCGCGCAGAGCCGTACCGGGAACGAGAAGATCGGCAACGCCGGGGAACATGGTGTGCACCGCGTCGTTGGCGTAGGCGATGCGTTCATCGGGGCCGTAGATGATGATGCCGGACGACATCGCGTTCAGGCCGGCGTCGATTATGGTTTCGAGATGGCGCTTTTCGCGCCGTGTCTTGTCGACTTCCGCCAGCTTGTTGAGGACGCCGCCGAGGCTGCGACCGAGGCCGCGATAGCCCTGAAATTCACCGTCGGCATCGAAAACCGGATAGCCGTCGACGGCGATCCAGCGCTCCTCGCCCTGCGGGTCGATGAACTTGTAGATGAAATCGCGGAAGGATTCGCGCCGGTCCAGCGTCTCGAGATGGGCGCGGTATTCGACCTCGCCATTGGCGTTGTCGAGGAAAATACTCTTGCGCGAGTTGCCGATCATCTGCTCCGGATCGACGCCGGTGACTTCCTTCACCCGGCCGGCGAAGTAGGAAAACCGGTGGTCCTTGTCGGTGAACCAGATCCAGTCCGAGCCGATGGACAGTAGCGCCTGGTAATCTTCCAGGGTGGCAGAGTCGGGCAGAAGCGCCTGCGATCCCGTTTTACCACTGCTGTTCATGACGTCCCCTGAAAGCATCAGGGAAACGGCCGCCGGACGACACGTTTCCCGATATACGTGCATAAGATTCGCCGAAACTGGTGAACCAGCCGTTAACCCTAGGAATTCAGGGCGGAAACCGCCTAACGGTGTTCCTCGATGGAGGCGTCGATCAGCGCCTTGTTGAAATAACGCAGCGCGCGCAACTGATCGGCCCAGGCGATGACCTTGCGCGGGTCGCGCTCATCGACGACAGGCAGCCGCGTGTGGCCGCCGGCATCGAACAGGCGCAGGGCTCCTTCCAGCGTGTCGGACGGCCGAAGGACCGGCGTTTCGTCTTCCTCTTCGAGGAATTGCGGCTCGGCATCCTTTTCGGGAAGGTCCATGAAATCCATCACCCGCTTGGCGCGTATCAGGCCGCGATGCGGGCCTTCCTGGGTGAAGAGGCCGCGCATCTCCAGCTGACGCTGGAAATAGGAATGATTGTGCACCGCCTGGTTGATGCCATGGGAAACGGCCACTGTCAGAAGCAGGGCGATGGAGAGCGCATAGCCGCCGGTCAGTTCGAAGACGATCATCGTGGTGGAAAGCGGCGCGCCGAGGACGGCCGCGGCGACCGCCCCCATGCCGAGAATGGAATACAGGCCCTCGCTGGAAGCGAGCTCCGGGAACACGGAGGCGGCGATCAGGCCGAAACTGCCGCCGGCCATCGCGCCGAGATAGAGCGACGGAGAGAATATGCCGCCGCCGAACCGGGAGGCGAGGGTGATCGCCGTCGCCGCCGTCTTGGCCACCAGAAGAACCAGCATCAGCGTCAGCGGCAGGTTGTTTTTCAGCGCGGCGTCGGTCGTCTCGTAGCCGACCCCGAGCACTTCCGGAAAGACGACCGCAATCGCGCCCACGGCGGCGCCGCCGACGACCGGGCGCAGCCAGGTCGGCATCGTGATGTGACGGGCGACCCAATCGGTGGCGATCAGGGAAAACTGGAACAGGATTGCCACCAGGGCGCATGTGATGCCGAGAAGGGCGAAAGCGGGGATTTCCCAGTAGGAGGTGATCTGGTGTTCGGGAATGACGAAGGCGGCGATGTCGCCGAACCACAGCCGCGTCATGAGGGTACCGATGACCGCGGCAAGGACGATCGGGACAATGGCGGAAAACGCGTAATGTCCGAGAACCACCTCGTGGGCGAAGATGGTGCCGGCTATCGGCGCGTTGAACGAGGCGGAGACGGCACTGGCGACGCCGCAGGCCAGCAGGACGCGGGCCGCCGAATCCGGCAGGCGGAAGCGCTCGCATATCGCCGAGCCAAGGGTTGCGCCGAGATGCACGACCGGCCCTTCGCGGCCTGCACTGGCGCCCGATCCGAGCGACAGGGCGGTGATGGCAGCCGACGATATGCCGGGCCAGAAAGGCAACTGGCGACCGCCCTGGATGCGCGCCTCCATGACGTCGGCCACGCTCAGCGTGCGCTGTTTCGGCTGGATCGTCTGCAGCAGGATGCCGACAGCAAGGCCGCCGATGACCGGGGCCAGGAAGATAAAGACGGGGGGGACACCGGAGGCGGCGCTGACCACCGCCTCGGACATGGTGCCGAGCCAGACGAACTGGACGAGCCCGATCGCCTCGCGAAAGACAATGGTGGCCACGGCCACGACGAGGCCGATGACCATGGCCAGCAGCCAGATCAGGGGCAGGCGGCGCGCGATGAAATTGCGCAGGTTCGTCGCCGTTTCCGACCGCGCAGCGGCGGCTCCGGTGATCAGCGGCATGAAAAGGCGCCGCAATATGGAAGGCGCTTCCGACATTTCCCCCCGCAATATCTATTCCGTAAGCGACTCGTGACCTTGCCGGGCCATCCTAACGCAAGCTCTCAAGCGAGGCGATGGCCGCAAAAGCGTTCTACAGGCACAATCCTTTGCAATTGTTTGCATCGCCTTGATTTTCGCGTCGACGAGGTTCAGGACAGGGCAGCCTTGGCTGGATGACGACGCCGGACCGTTTGCGGTCCCGGGCGTTTTCGGCCCGCCGCCAATCCGTCAGCAACTGACCGTACCGCAATCCGCAGCTACCATGTCCCTGTTCGATCCGTCCCTGCTCAGCACAAAATCCCCAGACCTGCCCGCGCATGAATCGCGCACATTCAGCCTGCCGTTGCTTTGCGTCACGGCATTCGTGATAGGACTGGTCGCCGCCGCCGGAGCGGTGGTGTTCCGCATCCTGATATCGCTCGTCCACAACCTCTTTTTCTACGGCACGATTTCCACCGTCTACGACGCCAACCAGTTCGACGCGCCGAGCCCGTTCGGCCCGTTCATCATCCTGGCGCCGGTCGTCGGCGGGTTGATCGTCGTCTGGCTGGTGAAGACTTTCGCGCCCGAAGCGAAGGGGCATGGCGTGCCGGAGGTGATGTTCGCGATCTACCACAACAAGGGCAATGTGCGCGGCATCGTCGCCATCGTGAAATCGCTCGCCTCGGCGATCTCGATCGGTTCGGGCGCCTCGGTCGGACGCGAAGGGCCGATCATCCAGATCGGCGCGTCGTTCGGCTCGACGATCGCGCGCGTCTTCAAGCTGGCGCGATGGGAGAAGATCACCCTTCTTTCGGCCGGCGCGGGGGCGGGCATCGCCGCGACCTTCAATACGCCGCTTGGCGGCGTCCTGTTCGCGGTCGAGATGCTGCTTCCCGAGGTGTCGACGCGCACCTTCCTGCCGGTCGTCGTCGCGACGGCAACGGCGACCTATGCGGGCCGCATCGCCTTCGGGCTCGACCCGGCCTTCATCGTGCCGGTTGCGGAATTGCCGGTGCACGAGGCGGTCGATTTCGTGCAGCTGATCGGCTACGCGCTGCTCGGTCTGGTGGCGGGCGTCGCGTCGTGGGCGTTCATCCGTTCGCTGGCCTGGTGCGAGGACACATTCCCGAAACTGCCGGGCAACGAATACACGCAGAACATCATCGGCATGCTGCTGATCGGCTGCCTCGGCTACGCGTTCTTCCTGTTTACCGGGCAGTATCACACCTACGGCGTCGGTTATGCGACGATCCAGGATATCCTGAACGACCGGCCCTACACGCTGGCGCTGTTGCTGCTGCTGCTGGCCGCCAAGATCGGGGCGACCTCCATCAGCCTCGGGGCCGGCGCCTCGGGCGGCGTGTTCTCGCCGTCGCTGTTCATCGGCGCGGCGCTTGGCGGCGCGGTCGGCGTCGTCGGCATGACGATGTTTCCCGAGCACGGTTTCTCGCCGGCGGAATTCGCGCTGGTCGGGATGGGCGCTCTGGTCGGCGGGGCAACGGGCGCCTCGATGACGGCGATCATCATGATCTTCGAGATGACGCGCGACTACAACGTGATCGTGCCGCTGGTGCTCGCGGTGGGAATGGCAGTCGGCGTGCGGCGCTGGCTGATCGCGGACAACATCTATACGATCAAGCTGCGCCATCGCGGCCGGCCGATCCCGCAGATCCGCCACACCAACATGTACCTGGTGCGCCAGGTCAAGGAACTGATGGCCACGAATTTCGTCGTCCTGCCGGTCGACATGACCGTGTCCGATGCGCTGGCGGCGCTGCCCCAGGAAGATGGCCCGGTCCATGTGATCGCGGAAGACGAGGGCCGTATCGCCGGCTTCGTGCGGTTCGGCACCGTGCCCTACCGGGCCGACCGGCGGGCGCACCAGACGCTGCGCGAGATCATGTCGAGCGACTATGTGATCGCTTCGAAGACGCACATCCTGAACTCGGTCATCACGCGGATGAACCAGCGCAACCGCTCATACGCCATCGTGGTCGACGGTCCCGGCATGGTGCCGCGGCCGGACAATATCGTCGGTGTGATCGACGCGACGGAAATCGCCGACGCGGTGATCGCCAACCATTACGCGTGACGGCGGGAACGATGGTCATTGCACGGGCCGCGGGCGAGGCATAGAAAGAATTCCTTAACCATCCGACGCTGGCCGCAAGAACATAAGAACACATGGGAGACACTCCTTGGCGCTTAATGACATCAAACCCGCCGAACGCAACGAGAGCGGGATAGCGCTTGCCCTGCAGATCCTGAAACAGCGCTTCGGCGACAATTTCTCGACCGGCGAGGCGCTGCGCCGCCAGCACGCCCACTCGACGACCTACATTCCGGCGCAATTGCCCGACGGCGTGGTGTTCGCCGAAAGCGCGGACGACGTGCAGCAGACGGTGCAGATCTGCGCCGAGAACAAGGTGCCGATCGTGCCGTTCGGCACCGGCACCTCGCTGGAAGGCCATATCAACGCGCCGGCCGGCGGCATTTCCATCGACGTCAGCCGGATGAACCGGGTCATCGAGGTGCATGCCGAGGATCTCGACTGCACGATCGAGCCGGGCATCACGCGCAAGCAACTGAACGACTATCTGCGCGACACGGGCCTGTTCTTCCCGATCGACCCGGGTGCCGATGCCAGCCTCGGCGGCATGGCGGCGACGCGGGCCTCCGGCACCAACGCGGTGCGCTACGGCACGATGCGCGACAACGTCATTTCGCTCGACGTGGTGCTGCCGAACGGGCGCAAGATCACGACGGCGAAGCGGGCGCGCAAGAGCTCGGCCGGCTACGACCTGACGCGGCTGATGGTCGGCTCCGAGGGAACGCTCGGCGTCATCACTTCGCTGACGCTCAGGCTGCAGGGCATCCCGGAAGCGATCTCGGCCGGCGTCTGCCCGTTCCCGACGCTGAACGCGGCGAGCGAGGCGGTTATCACGACGATCCAGATGGGTCTCCCGGTGGCGCGCATCGAACTGGTCAACGAATTGCAGATGCAGGCGATGGTCGGTTATTCGAAGCTCGACCTGCCGGTTTCGCCGTGCCTGTTCGTGGAATTCCATGGTTCGCAAGCGAGCGTGAAGGAACAGGCCGAGACCTTCGGCGAGATCGCGGCGGAGCTGGGAAGCTCCGGCTTCATCTGGTCGACCCGCGAGGAGGAGCGGCTGAAGCTGTGGCAGGCGCGCCATGACGCCTACTGGGCATGCCTCACCCTGAGGCCGGGCGCAAAGGCGGTGGCGACGGATGTCTGCGTGCCGATCTCGCGGCTGGCCGACTGCATCGCCGAAACCGAAGAGGACATCGCCGAAGCCGGGCTGGTCGCGCCGATCGTCGGCCATGCCGGCGACGGCAACTTCCATGTTTCGGTGCTGGTGGACGACAGCAATCCGGAGGAAATCGAGGCGCTGGAAAACTTCGTCGAACGGCTGAACATGCGTGCGCTCGCCATGGGCGGCACCTGCACCGGCGAGCACGGCATCGGGCAGGGCAAGATGAAGTTCCTGGAGATGGAACTCGGCGGCGCGCTCGACGTCATGCGGTCGATCAAGAAGGCGATCGACCCCGACAACATCATGAATCCGGGAAAGATTGTCAGATTGTGAGGCGCATTGCGGCGGTTGCGCCTTGATCTTGGCGCCATGAGGCGCAAAATCCCGGTCCATAGCGAGGGGAGGTTATCGCCATGGACGGAGCAGTGACCTGACACGTCTGTTTGTCATACTGGGCGGCCTTGTCGCCCTTGCGCTCATCGCGGCTCTCGTCGCGCCCTATTTCATCAACTGGAGCGAGTATCGCGCGCAGTTCGAGCGCGAGGCGACGCGCATCCTCGGCCAGAAGGTGACGGTGGCGGGCGACGCGACGGCCAGGCTTTTGCCGTTTCCCTCGGTGACCTTCGAGGACGTGCGCGTCGGCGAGGACGAGCGGCCGCTGGTGGTAGCCGACCGGTTCTCGATGGACGCGGAACTGGCGCCGTTCCTGTCGGGCGAAATCCTCGTCTTCGACATGCGGCTGGAAAATCCGACAATCACGCTCGAACTGGACGCGCGCGGGCTGCCGGTCTGGCCGCTGCCGGAGGACAGCCCGGTCAGCCCGGCGCAGGTGTCGCTGGAAAACGCCAGGATCATCAACGCGACGGCGGTGCTGCATGACCGGATCGCCGGGCACACATGGCAATTGGCGGGGCTGGACGGGACGGTCTCGGCGGAGAGCCTGTTCGGGCCGTTTCGGATCACCGGCGACGGCGAACTGAACGGCACGCAGCTCAGCTTCCGGGTGAACACCGGCGCGCTGTCGAAGGACGGCTTTTCGCTGCGCACGGTCGTCGACCTGCCGGGGCAGGGCATCGAGCTGGCGGTGGACGGGCGCGTCGCCGAACCGGAAACAGCCGGCGCGGCGCCCTATAACGGCACGTTCACGATGCGGCCGCGCGAGGCGACGCCGGAGACCCGCTACGTGGTCGAGGGCGGTTTCGCGGCATCGCCGCGCTCGTTCGAGGTGGCCGAATACCGCGCCGAGTTCGGCGCGGTGGAGGACCCTTACGTGGTCACCGGCTCGGCGGGGATCAGCGGCGGGGCCAATCCGGGCTACCATGTCGAGATCAAGGGCACCCAGGTGACGCTGGCCGAGGACGAGGCGGGGCCGGGCGCGGCAACCGGCGGCGCGACGACATCGTTTTCCGAGCGGCTCGCAAGCCTGCAATCGATGCTGGAACGGCTGCCGCTGCCGCCATTGCCCGGCAGCATCGATGTCGATTTGCCGGCCATCGTGGCCGGCGACACGACGATCCGCGAGATCCGGCTGGCCGCCTCGCCCGACGACAGCGATGGAGTGGATGCGCGGCGGCGCTGGAAAGTGTCCGGCTTCAACGCGCAGCTGCCCGGCCGCACGGCCATCGAGGCCGATGGCATATTGCAGCTTCCGCTCGCCGGCGAAGCGGGCAGCCAGCCGAGCTTCACCGGCGATCTGCTGATCGCGTCGCGCCAGCCGTCCGGCCTCGCGACATGGCTGACCGGCAGCGCGGACGAACCGGTTCGGCGGCTGGCCAATGCGGGCTTTGCGGCGCGGGTGGACCTGACCCCGGAGCGCCAGCGCATCGATGACCTGGAGGTCATTCTCGGGCCGGCGCGGATGAAGGGGTCGGTGCTGCGCGTCTCCGATCCCGCAAGGCGGCCGACGCTCAACGTGCAGCTTTCCGGCGACGACATCGATTTCGCGACGCTGGAAGCGGTGGCGGCGGTGTTCGTCGGCGAGGGCGGGGCAAGCCGCTTTTCCGGACATGATCTCGACGTGGCGCTCGACCTTGCCAATCCCGATATTCGCGGCGTGCGGCTGGACCGGCTGGACGCCTCGATCCGTTCGCGCGGCGAGCGGACCGAGATCGACCGGCTGTCGGTCGCGGGGCTCTACGGGGCCTCGGTTTCGGCGACGGCGAGCCTCGACCGCAAGGGGGACGGCACCGATACGGCGGTTGACGCCACGGTCGTGGCGGGCGACGGGGCGCGGTTGATCAGGGGGCTTGCCGCGCAGTTTCCGGGTATTGCCGCGGTGAAGACGCTGAACCGCATCGCCGCACGCAATGCGAGCGCCTTCGACGATACGCGGCTCGATATCGTCGGATCGGTGGCGCTCGGCGAGGCCTTCGCGGGCGAAGCCAGTCTCAGCGTCTCCGGCGAAACGGGCGGCACCAACCTGTCGTTCACCAGCACGGCGCGCGGCGAGGCCGGCAAGCCGGAGGAAGCCGAGTGGTTCCTCAACGCCGCGCTCGACAACGCGACCGGCGAACGCATCCTGCAGCAGTTCGGACTGAACGTTTTTACAATCGAGAGCGCGGGGCCGCTGAGCGTGCAGGGCAATTTCGACGGCAGCCTCTATGACGGCATGCGCACGAAGCTGACCGTGCTTGGCGACGACACGATCGCCAGCCTGGAGGGCGTGACGACTTCGGACGTGCTTTCGACGGGCTTTACCGGCCAGGTGCAGGTTGAAAGCGGCGACATCGAACCCTGGCTGATGGCGCTCGGTTACGGCCTGCCGGGCATGGGGCTGGGCACGACCACCGATTTCTCCACCGCGCTTTCCTGGCGTGGCGGCAAGGCGGTGCTGCGCGAGCTGACCGTGGTGACGAACGGCAACCGCGCCCAGGGCGAGCTGACGGTGGATGCGAGCGGCGAGACGCCGACGGTGCGCGGCGGCCTCGGCTTCGAATATCTCGATGCCGGCGCGCTGTACGCGATCGTCACCGGCGACGCGGGTTCGGCGATGCTGGCCGGCGAGGGCGAGGAAGCGCTGCAGCGCGAGTTCGGACCGCCGGTGCTGGCCGGGCACGACATCGAGATCGGGCTTAAGGCGGACGAGGCGGCGCTGCCCGCCGGCAATGCGGTGCTGACGGACCTCTCCGGCAGCTTCACCTACCGGGACAACGCGATGGGGCTTTCGGGCTTCGAGGCGGGTTTCGGCGGCGGCACGCTTGGCGGGACGATCGACCTGCAGAATGACGGGGGCGAGGCAATCGTCAATGCACAGCTTTCGGGCGACGATGTCGACGTGACCGCGCTGCTTCCGGCAATCGCGCCGGTGCTGGCCGGCAAAACGGATTTCGTCCTGCAAACGACCGGCAACGGCCGCTCGGCCGCCGCAGTGCTTGACTCGCTCAAGGGCTCGGGCGTGCTGTCCACGGGGCCGTTGACGGTGACCGGGCTGAACGCGGACGGATTCGCGCCGATGATCGCGCAGGCCGACGCGATCGGCTACGAGATCACGCCGGAGCAGATGCGCGCGCTCGCCGGGGACGCATTCCTGTCGGGAACGACCGAATTGCCGGCGGCGGATTATCCGCTCGCCGTGACGGGCGGGGTTATCCGTGTCGCCAATGCGACGGCGCGTTCCGGCGGCCTGTCGCTGACGACCGATGCAAGCGTGCGGCTTGCGACCGGCGCGATCGCCGGGCAGACGCGGCTGTCCCATGATCCGGGCGAAGAGGCGGTGGCCGGTCCGCAACCGGAAATCACGCTCGACTTCGAGTCGAAGCCGGAGGGCGGTTTTGCGCTCGGCAGCGATTTCAGCCCGGTGACCGGCTACCTGACGCAACGCGCGCTGGAAAAGGAACAGGCCCGGGTAGAGGCGCTGCAGGCGCGCCTGCTCGAAAAGCAGCGGCTGCGCCGCGAGGTGCAGCTTTACACGTTCCGCAAGCGCTCACGCATGCAGGTCCTCGAGGAACAGCGGCTGCGCCGGCTGGAGGACGAGCGGACGGAACGGCTGCAGGAGGAGACGCAGCTGCGCGACGACATGGCGGCGGAAGCGGCGCGGCGGCTGGCGGATAGCGCCGCCCGGCGGCCGGATGGCGCCGAAGCCGAAGCGGCCGCCACGCAACCGGACATGCCGGCGCCGGTGGACAGTCCGTCGATACCGCAGATCATCGATCTGGACCGGCTCAACCAGTTCCTGCCGCAGCCGGTCGTTCGCCAGCCGCTCGAACCGGTCGAGTAGGTTCAGCCGGCGCGTCCGGCCAGGGCTTCCTTCAGCACGAAAACGCGCAACGCCGAGGACAGGTTGGAATCGCGCGGCTTGGCTTCGTCGATTGCGGCGATCAGCGCGGCCAGCGAAAGCCCCTGACGCGCGGCGGCCGCCTTCAGTTCGGCGAGGAACTCGTCTTCGATGGAAAAGGAGGTGCGGTGGCCGGAAATCGTGACCGAATGCTTGCGAACGGCCATCGACCGGCGGGATTACTTGTTCTTCCTGAAGGAATCGAGCGAAACGACATCGGCGCCGCCCGCCGGTGCGGGATCGTCGCCGTCCTGTTCGCCATCCTTGTCCTTCTTCACCTTCTTCTTGCGCGGCGAGGTGGGCAGGGTGGCGGTTTCCGCGATTTCGGGCCTGTCCTCTTCGCCCTCGGCTTCAGCCGGTTCGGCGGCAACGGCGTCGGCGTTCTCGACGTCGAATTCCAGCTCGAAGTTCACCGACGGATCGTAGAAGCCGCGGATCGCCGAATAGGGCACGTGCAGCTTTTCCGGCACGTCGGAGAAGGACAGGCCGACATCGAAGGAGTTCTCGGATACTTCGAGATCCCAGAACTGGTGCTGCAGCACGATCGTCATCTGTTCGGGATATTGCTCGCGCATGCGATTGGAGACCTTCACGCCGGGCGCGTCGGTGACGAAGGTGATGAAGAAATGATGGTTGCCGGGAAGCCCGGTCTTGGCGACTTCCGACAGAACCTTGCGGATCACGCCGCGCAGAGCATTCTGCACCAGAATGTCGTAGCGGATCATGTCTTCAGTCATTGTCCGGCCGGCCCTTCAGATCGTGTTGCGCATTCCATGATGTGCTTGTTTCGCGGCGGCAGGTCAAGGGCCTTGGAGGGGGGAGGGCGGTCGTTTCAAAGGGAAAGGGGAGAGAAGTGGAGGCTTCTGTTGCCAGGTGCCTCCGAACCCCGCCTAGAAGTGCGAACCTCTAGGACTTAATTTGAAGCTGTCGAACCGCCATTAGGCAGCGAGACGTGCTTCCGCATAGTTGTCGTTTGCAACTACTCAAGTGACCCGATAACGGTGGTATCATACCGGACAAAAGAACGATCTTTACACCCTCGTCGATCCTGTTTCGCCCCCATCACAAGCGGTCGATGCCGGCCGTTTGTGGTGGAGGCGCCGGGTACCGCCCCCGGGTCCGAATGGTTTATTTCATCGCCAGTTTATTGTCATAGCCGGTTGCCCGGCACGCCTGATATAGTGTGTTTCGCGAGCGATTTCAAAGGGTCTGCTTGACTTTGCGGAAACGGTCCCGGACAGTTTCCGCGGAAGCGCCGGGACGACATCATCGCCCCTTGCGGTTTCGCCTGTCATCGAGAGTGTTGCGAGGGAAGGAGCGCGTGATGAGCGAATATCTTGAGGACGTGCAGCGTTACGACGCCGGCGCGGATGCGGGTGTGGTCGACAAAATCGTCAAACATCTGGGCATCGCGCTGAGAAGCCGCGATTCCTCGCTCGTTTCCTGCTCCGATCCCAGCGAACTGGATCGCGTGCGCGAGAAGTGGTGCGAGAAGAAGTTCGGTTCAACCAACAAGGCGGCCGCCGACGAGATCATCGCCAAGGTTTGCGAGGAAATGAAAGGCGACCGGAACAAGAACCGCGTCACCTTCTACTACCTGGTCGCAAAATACATGGGCAAGTTGAGCGAACTCTGAGCCGTTCCGCGAGCGGATGCGGGTGCCTCCGCCGCCTCGAACGGCCGGCAGCCCCCTGTTTCCATTCACCAATTTCTTCCGCCGGTCAGGGCGCTTGCTGTTTCGAGGTTGCCAAGAAATGACCTGGACGGTATCAATCCGAAATTTCGTTCCAGCGTATGTTGCCGGGCCCAGTTTAGCATGAAGCGTGCCCTTGATCTTATCCTGACGATTCCGGCGATTGTCGTCGCTATTCCGCTTATCGTACTGATTTACCTGGTCCTTTGGATCGGGCAGGGGCGGCCGGTTCTTTTCACGCAGATGCGTGCCGGGCGGAACGGAAACGATTTCCTGCTCTACAAGTTCAGGACGATGACCGACGAACGCGACGCCAGCGGAGAACTTCTTCCCGACCCGGAGCGCACGACCTTTATCGGCAGGTTCCTGCGCCGCTCCAGGATGGATGAACTGCTCCAGCTGTTTCACGTCCTAAAGGGCGACATGAGCCTCGTAGGGCCTAGGCCGGTCCTGCCGGAGACCGTCCGGTCGTTCGGGGCGCTGGGCAAGCGGCAGGGATCGGTCAGGCCAGGTCTTACCGGATGGGCGCAAGTCAACGGCAATGCGACACTTGAAAATCCGGACAAGATGGCACTGGACGTCTGGTATGTGGACAATCAATCCATGCTTCTGGACCTGGAAATAATGTTGCGAACATTTGGCGTCATCTTGCACGGGGACAGACTAAACCAAAGAAACATTGATCGCGCGCAAGCCCATGCGGCTGTCTACTGTTCAGCGGATTAATCCGACTAATCAATAAGGGTGGCTTGCAAATAACGGGCCGCTCTAAGAGTTTAGCTGGCAGAGAGGCACAGTGACCGACGGGTAGCGCTCCGGATATGAATATTATCGGATTTTTCAATGGAATAGACCCGGCGGCTTGCCTGGTTCGCGATGGCGTGCTCGACAGTTTTGTCGAAGAAGAACGGCTCATACGATTCAAGCATGCGGCGAACATGTTTCCGGTCCGCTCGATCGACTTCTGTCTCAAGAATGCCGGCCTGACCATCGAGGATATCGACTGTATCGCCTTCGGCTGGGACCTCGAGAAATATTCGAACGGCGAGATGGCGGCGTTCTACGAGGGCGTGAACAAGGTCTATCCGCCGGACGGCAGAACGCTGGGATGGCAGCGTGCATTGCTGTCGACCTTCAATCGCGACACGGTCACCGAGAAGGTCCGCAGCGAGCTGGTCCGGTTTTTCGGTACGAACAACATCCCGCCGATCAAGTCCTACCCGCACCACAAGTCGCATGCGGTGACGGCATTCCATCTCTCGCCGTTCGAGGAATCCCTCGTTTGCACGATCGACGGTTCCGGCGACACGCAGTGCGCGACGATCTGGGCGGGCAAGGGCGGCGACCTGGAACTCGTGCACGAGGTCAACATCCCGCATTCGCTTGGCTGGTACTATGCGGCGATTACCGAGTTTCTCGGCTTCCAGGCGTATGACGGCGAATACAAGGTGATGGGCCTGGCCGCCTATGGCCGCCCGAACAGCCAGTTCGCCGATGCGCTGGCGAAGATGGTGCCGGTTGCCGAGAACGGATGGGAATACACGGTCGATCCGAAATACATCCATCACGGTCCGCATACCTATTCGAGCCGCTTCACCGACCATCTGGCCGATCTTCTGGAGATGCAGCCGCGGTTCGGCACCCAGGCCCTGGAGCCGATTCACGAGGATCTCGCATTCGAAGCCCAGAAGCTCCTCGAGGACCGCGTCGTCCGGTTGCTGCGTCATTTCCGGCAGGAAACCGGCATCCGCAATGTGTGCCTTGCCGGCGGTGTGGCGCTCAACGTGAAGATGAACCGGGCAATCCGCGACAGCGAGCTGTTCGATGACATGTTCGTGTTCCCGATCCCGTCGGACTCCGGCACCTCGATCGGCGCCGCTCTCGGCGTGCATCACGAGGAAACGGGCAAGCGTGCCGCGCCGATTTCCAACCTCTATCTCGGGCCCGGCTATTCGGATCAAGAGATCGAGCAGCAGGTTCGCAGCTGCGGGCTCGACTACCGCACTCCCGACAACCTTGCCGAGGAAGCCGCCGAGCTGATCGCCGACGGCAAGGTGGTCGGGTGGTTCCAGGGACGGATGGAAAGCGGGCCGAGGGCGCTCGGCGGACGCTCCATTCTCGCCGATCCGCGCCGGGTTGAGAGCCGGGACCGCGTCAACGTCGCGATCAAGTTTCGCGAATACTGGCGCCCGTTCTGCCCGAGCATGCTCGAGGAAGCCGCGCACGACTTCCTCGATGCGACAGGCCCGGCACCCTTCATGATCGAGGCCTTCGACGCCACGGACCACGCCAAGGAGCGTGCGCCGGCCATCGTTCACGTCGATCAGACCGTGCGGGTCCAGACCGTGGACGAGAAGAGCAATCCGCGCTACCGCGCGCTGATCAAGGCGTTCGAAGCCAAGACCGGCGTGCCGGTGCTGCTCAACACGTCCTTCAACATCAAGGGGGAGGCGATCGTCTGCTCTCCCCGCGACGCGTTGCGCACGTTCTGGAGCACGGGGATCGATGCCCTGGTCATCGGCAATTGCATTCTCGAGAAACCCGTCAAGCCGCTCGATCTCGATCCGGAAGACGTAATCCGCTGACGCCACCGGCATGACGGCCGCAGCGCGCTCCCGCCGTGTCGCGGCGGGGGCTTTTTCTTTCGGTGAAAAGCGCCGGTTAGCGTGGACGGGGATGGCGGAATCGTGCCATCTGGAACCATGCAGCAATATCTCGACCTGATGGCGCACGTGATGGAAAACGGCAGCGACCGGGGCGACCGGACGGGAACCGGCACGCGCTCGGTGTTCGGCCACCAGATGCGCTTCGATCTTTCCGAAGGCTTCCCGCTGCTGACCACGAAGAAGCTGCACATCCGCTCCATCATCTACGAATTGCTGTGGTTCCTGAAGGGCGACACCAACATCGCCTGGCTGAAGGAACACGGGGTTTCCATCTGGGACGAATGGGCCGACGAGAACGGCGATCTCGGACCGGTCTACGGTTATCAGTGGCGCTCATGGCCGACGCCGGGCGGCGGCCATGTCGACCAGATCGCCAATCTGGTCGAGGGCATCCGCAAGAACCCGTTCTCGCGCCGGCACATCGTGTCCGCATGGAACCCCGCATTGGTGGACGAAATGGCGCTGCCGCCATGCCACTGCCTGTTCCAGTTCTACGTCGCCGAGGGCAAGCTCTCCTGCCAGCTCTACCAGCGCTCGGCGGACATTTTCCTCGGCGTGCCGTTCAACATCGCGTCCTACGCGCTGCTGACGCACATGCTGGCCGAGGTGACGGGCTACGAGGCGGGCGACTTCGTCCTCACGCTGGGCGACGCGCATCTCTACTCGAACCATTTCGAGCAGGTGGAAACGCAGCTTGCTCGCGACCCGCGGCCGCTGCCGAAGCTGACGATCAAGCGCAAGGTCGACGATCTTCTCGATTTCACATTCGAGGATTTCGAGATCACGGACTACGACCCGCATCCGCATATCAAGGCGAAGGTGGCGGTATGAGGCTTTCGTCGGTTCGCGCGGCGGGCATCGCCTTCCTTCTGACGCTGACCGGCGGCGCGGCGGCCAATGACACGACGGCGGAGATCGGCGCGGGCGGCCTGGTCTATGCGCGCAGCGACGATGTCTCGATCGAAAGCGAGACGCTGTTCCTGTCGATGGACCGGGTGACGGTCGACTACCTGTTCCGCAATCACGCGAGCTACGACGTGGAGACGGTCGTCGCCTTTCCGATGCCGGACATCGACATGGATCCCTATGCCGATATCGCGGTGCCGCGGATGGACGACAATTTCCTCGGCTTTTCCGTCGAGGCGGACGGGCAGGCAATCGCGCCGGAACTGCAGCAGCGGGCCTATGCCAAGGGCGTCGACGTCACGGACTTGCTGACCGAGGCCGGGCTGCCGGTCTCGCCGCTTGCGTTCTACAATGGCGATCTCGACCTGGCCACGCTGCCGCAGGAAACGGTGGCCGAGTTCGTCGAACGCGGGATCGCCACCGCCTATTACGATCCGGCCAAGGGCGAGTATGTCCCGCCGGTCGAGCCGATCTGGACGCTGAAATCGGCCTATTGGTGGCGGATGACCTTCCCGGCCAACGCGGATGTGACCGTGCACCACGAATACATGCCGGCGGTCGGCGGCACGGTGGGCGTGTTCTTTCTCGACAGCGCGGAACTCGCCGCCGAGTACGAGGACACCTACTGCACCGACGCCTCCTTCGTGCGGGGATTGAAGCGCCGGCAGGCAGAGGCGGTCGCGCGCGGCGAAATCGGCTATACCGAGCGCTGGCTTTCCTACGTGCTGACGACGGGCGGCAACTGGGCCGGCTCGATCAAGCATTTCCGGCTGATCGTCGACAAGGGCTCGGAGAAGAACCTGGTCTCTTTCTGCGGCGAGGGCGTGAAAAAGATCGGGCCGACGACCTTCGAGATGGAGAAGTCGGAATTCTGGCCGCAGCGGGACCTCGACATTCTATTCGTGACGGCCGTGGAGCCTTGAACAGTTTTCATCCGATCATATCCGTCATCGTCGCGGTGTCGCGAAACGGCGTTATCGGCCGCGACGGCGACATGCCTTGGCACCTGTCGTCGGACCTGAAGCGCTTCAAGGCGCTGACGATGGGATCGCCCGTGATCATGGGGCGCAAGACCTTCGAGAGCATCGGCAAGCCGCTGCCCGGACGGCTGAACATCGTCATCACGCGCAATTACGACTGGGATGGCGACGGCGTCATGCGTGTCGGGTCGCTCGACGCCGCTATCGAACTGGCGACGGCTCACCTGGAAAGCGCCGAGCCCGACCCGGAGCATCCGGAGGCGCCGCTGGCCGACGAGATCTTCGTCATCGGCGGCGGCGAGATCTACACACAGGCTGTGACGCTGGCGGACATGCTCTACGTGACGCATGTCGAGGCGGAGGTCGACGGCGACACGCATTTTCCGGCGATCGATCCGGAGGTGTGGGAGGCCATCGAGAAAGAGGACTGCCCCGCGGGCGAAAAGGACAGCCACGCGATGCGCTTCGTGACCTATGAGCGGCGTGCAGCCTAGGCCGCCGCGCCTGATATAAGTTTTTTGTCGAAGTCTTTCATTTTGAGACTCGGCCCTTTCAATCGCCATTTTATGAACTATTGATGCATCTTTAAACGGGCAATGCGCGGCAATGCTCCCGGATCGATGGGCTTTCCAGCGGTTCGATGGCGACGCGCCGGCATTCCGCAAGAAAAAAGGAGACAGCCTTTGGGCATGGAAAAGGATTACGAGGACATCCCGGGTACCTTCGTGTTCGATGCGGACCGGTCGCGCGAGGGATATCACCTCAACCAGTTCTGCATCTCGCTGGGCAAGCAGAAGGGCCGCGACGGCTTCAAGGCCGATCCGGAAGCCTATCTGGACAATTTCCCGATGACGGCGGAACAGCGCAAGGCGGTCCTCGACCAGGACTGGAACCGGATGCTCGAACTGGGCGGTAACGTCTACTACACCGCCAAGCTCGCCGCCTTTCACGGCATCAATTTCCAGAATCTTGCCGGACTGATGACCGGCATGGGCGTCGAGGCGTACCGGGAAATGATGCTCAATGGCGGTCGCTCCATCGAGGGCAACCGATACAAATCCGAATGGGGAGAAAAAGAATAATGGCCCGGATTACCGCAGGCGTGGGCTGCTCCCACGTGCCCGCCATCGGCGTGGCGATGGACACAGGAATTACCGATCAGCCTTACTGGCAGCCCGTTTTCAAGGGCTTCGAGAAATCGCGCGAATGGATGAAGGAAAACACGCCGGACGTGATCTTCCTCGTCTACAACGACCACTGCACGGCGTTCGACGCCTCCTGCATCCCGACCTTCGCGCTCGGGTGCGCGGCGGAATTCCAGCCCGCCGACGAGGGCTGGGGCCCGCGCCCGGTTCCGGTGGTCAAGAACCACCAGAAACTCGCCAGCCACATCGCGCAGTCGCTGATCCTGGACGAATTCGACATGACCATCATGAACGAGATGGATGTCGATCACGGTCTGACCGTGCCGCTTTCGGTGATGTTCGGAGAAACCGGGCCGGACGAGGAATGGCCGTGCCAGGTCATCCCGCTCGCCGTCAACGTGGTGCAGTATCCGGCGCCGACCGGCAACCGCTGCTTCAACCTTGGCAAGGCGGTGCGCAAGGCCATCGAGTCCTTCGACGAGGATCTCAACGTGATGGTGTTCGGCACCGGCGGCATGAGCCACCAGCTGCAGTACAAGCGCGCCGGGCTGATCAACCCGGAATGGGACAATGCCTTCCTCGACAAGCTGACGTCTGACCCGGTCGGTCTCAGCCAGATGCCGCATGTGGAGTATCTGCGCGAAGCCGGTTCGGAAGGCGTGGAAATGGTGATGTGGCACGTGATGCGCGGCGCGCTGAACGACGAGGTGCGCGAAGTGCACCGGCATTACCATGTGCCGGCGTCGAACACCGCCGTCGGGCACATCATTCTCGAGAACGTTTAAACGATCTTCCGGGGCCGTCCGCCGTCCGGCCCCGGTTTCCTTGCTTCCCGCTTTCCCCTTCGTTAGCCTTTAACCGGTTTTCGAACGTCCGGCCGCAGCGGCACCGTGACCGCGCCCGGACAGGTCTGGGGGACGTCATGGCACTTCCGATAAAGCTCCTGCCGTTGATCGCAGCAACATTGCTGACCGCACTCCTTTCGGCAAAGGCGCGGGCGGCACAAAACGACATCCGGTCCAATGTTCCGATATCTTCCGTCCCCTGGGCGGAAGACTGCGCCTTTCTCGAACTCTACCGGCGGCACGAACCGGCCGAGGTGAACGGCATCGCCCCGGCAGAGGATGTCGTTTGTTTCGCGATCAAGCCGAATTCGGGCAGCGAGATCACAATCAGGGTCGAAAAGGGGCGCAACGTCATCTTCACCGTCCTCGATCTTGTCGATGCGGTGGACGAGTATTCGTTTCGCGCCAACGGGTATGGTTACTTCATCCGCGTCGGCCAGCTGATGCGCTCGGTTACCGACGAGCCTTTCACGATCACCATTGACGGCGGGCAGGCGGAAGGGGCGAAGCCACCGCCGACGCCGGAGGCCAGCGCGGACATGCGCGAAAAGGTCATGCGCTTTGTCAGCGCCGGTGACGGCAATCTCGAGGTGAACCGCAGGCCTAACGACGTCATCATCGATCCGGCCGATCTCAATGGCGACGGCGTTCCCGAAGCGCTGGTGATGCTGCGCAACCGGGTCGACTGCGGCGCATCGGCCTGTGGGGCATACGCGCTCGACACAGCCGGAACGGACGCAAGAAGCATCGGCGCCTTCCTCGGCGAGACGCTGTCCGCCGCGCCCGAAAGCACAGGCGGCTGGCGCGACGTTCTTCTCGACGGCACACGTTTCATCTTCGACGGCGAGCAATATGTCCGTGCCGGCAGCGGCAGTCCGCAGGCCGGTAATGGTGCCCGGACCTCGACGCCGTGGAGCTTTTCCGGCGGGCGACAGCAGGAGGCGGGCTCGGCGACGGGCTTCGCGGCGGACGGAAAAACCCAACTCACGCTTGGATGCAACAGGCGGCTGGGGCCAGCCGTTCTCGGGTCGCTTTCGGGCTATGACGGGACGGCTCTCTCACGCGTCGATGACGAGAGCGAGAGACTCGTTCTCGAGATCGTCGACGGGGGCGGCAATGCGCGGCGGTTCGAGGGAAGGATCAATTACTTCGAACCGGATACGGCGTGGGCGGTGCGTGATTTCCCGGCCGCGATGCTGGATCGGTTCGCCCGCGGTAGCCGCATGAGGATGCTGAACGGACAAGGCGAGGAAGTCGCCGAGTTCGGGTTGAAAGGGACGGCGAAGGCGCGGGCGCGAATGAAGGATGCCTGCGGCTTCTAGTCGCGTTCAGCTTTCCTTGCCGACTTCATGCAGGGATTCAGGAAATAGGCAAACCGGTTCTAAAGCGCCGTTCAATCTATTGTTTCCCAACAGCTTTTACTTCGCCGTCTTGCGCAGGTTCCAGCCAAACAGCACGACGAACCCCGCCAGCGCGGCAAGGTGCCAGGCCAGGTCGAGCGGCCAGAGCAGTGCGGCGCCGATGGCCAGGGTGACGAGGCGCTCGGCGATGTTCATGCGGTTTTCCCAATAGCCCTCGATCGCCGCCGCCACTGCCCACAGGCCGAGAACGGCAAAGGCGAAGATCTCCAGCATCTGCGGCCAGTCGCCGGACAGGAACGGCGTGTAGGCGAAGAGAAGCGGCACGAAATAGAGCCCCTTGGCGACCTTCCATGCGGAGAAGCCGGTTTTCATCGGCGGGCTTTCGGCGATGGCGGCGGCGGTGAAGGCGGCGAGGCAGACCGGCGGCGTGACGTTGGAATCCTGGCTGAGCCAGAAGATGATCATGTGCGCGGACAACAGCGCGACGGCCAGCACTTCCGGCTGGAAGGTCTGGTCGTAAAGCAGCGACAGGCTTTCGAGCGGCAGGGCGGCGATCATGCCCTGCGCCTCGGCCAGCGGCATCGGCGCGGCGAGCGCGGCCATCTTTTCCGGCACGGCGAGCATGAAGATCGCCTTGGCGGTTTCCGGCAACTGGCCGGCGGCGAGGATGTCGGCGAGCTGGCTTTGCAGGATCAGCTGGTAGAGCGCCGGGGCGGAGAGCGTGCCGAGCACGATATAGGCGGCGGTGACCGGCAGACCCATGCCGAGGACCAGCGAGGCAAGCGCGATCAGGACCAGCGCGATGATCAGCGAGCCCTGCGACCAGGTGGCGATCATCAGCGAGAAGGTGTTGCCGATGCCGGCGGTGGTGATGACGTTGACGATCAGGCCGACGCCGCAGAGCAGGATCGCCGTCATGATCATGTTGCGCGCGCCGAGTTCCAGCGCCTCGATTATCCGGCCGAAACCCATGCGGTTCGGCGTCAGCCAGGAGGCGCCGACGCAGGCGATAATGGCGTAGCCGGCGGCGTAGGTCGGCGTGTAGCCGTGCACCAGCAAGACGATCAGCAGCGCGACGGGAACGAGGAAGGACGGACCGCCATTGCGGAACACCGTCCACAGGTCCGGGCCATCGGTATCGGCCAGCGCCGTGGCGTGCGAGCGCTTGGCCTCGATGCGCACGAAAAAGCCGACGGTGAGGAAATAGAGGATGGCCGGCAGGATCGAGACGGTGACGATGGTGGTGTAGGGGATCTGGGTGAAGGTCGCCATGACGAAGGCGCCCGCGCCCATGATCGGCGGCATCAGCTGGCCGCCGGTCGAGGCAGCGGCCTCGACGCCGCCGGCGAAGGTCGCCGGAAAGCCCGCGCGCTTCATCAGCGGGATGGTGATGACGCCGGTCGAGGCGGTGTTGGCGACGGCGGAGCCGGAGATGGTGCCGGTCAAGCCGCTCGACAGGACGGCGACGAAACCGGGCCCGCCGGTCATCCGGCCTGCGACGGCGCGGGAAATGTCGACGATGAAGTCGCCGGCGCCGGATTTCAGCAGGAACGCGCCGAACAGGATGAACATGAAGACGTAGGTCGACGAGATGCGGGCGATGGTGCCGAACATGGCGTCGTCGCCGTAGAGGGCGCGGAACAGCACCGTTTCCGTCGACAGGCCGCCGAAGCGGAAGACACCCGGCACATATTGCCCCCACCACGTCACATAGGTGAGCGCGAGCAGGATCAGCACCGGGATGATCCAGCCGGTGGTGCGGCGGGTGAATTCGAGTACGCCGAGGATGCAAAGCGCGCCGGCCAGCCAGTCCGACCAGATCAGGCGGACGCCGCGTTCGTAGATCGCGTTCTCCGCCAGGACGACGTAGAGCGCGGCGATGGCGACGGCGGCGCCGAAGGCGATGTCGAGGATGCGAACGGAGCGCGCGCGCGCCCAGCCGGTATCGGCGAATGGCGAAACGAGGGCGCAGAGCAACACGAAGCCGGCGAAGTGGAAGCCGTTCTGGAACAACGTCGAGACGTTGCCGATGGTGTTCATCCAGATGTGGGTCAGCGAAATGCCGACGGCGACGATCAGGATGACAAGGCCGAGGCCGTGGCGATCATGGCCGGGAAGGCGGGATTGCGTCATGGTCTCGGCGCGCATGGTGTGGCCCCGTCGTTTCATCGCATTGGGGAAGGATGGTGCAGGCGCCGGGATGCCCGGCAGGCCGCCGGGACGCGAGGCCCCGGCGGATTCGCTGCGGAGGAGTTCCGGACGACGCCGGCGTTACTGCGCCATCAGGGAAGCGGGGATCTCGATCCCCTGTTCCTTGTAGAAGCGTGCCGCGCCCGGATGCAGCGGAACGGGAAGGCCGGCAATCGCCTTTTCGAGCGCCATCGCCTTGGTGGCCGGGTGGATCGCGTTCAGGAAAGCCAGGTTTTCATACATGGTCTTGGTGATCTGGTAGACGTCCTCTTCCGGCACGTCGGCGTGGGTCGCCAGGAAGTTCGGCTGCGCGATGGTCGTCACGTCCTTGTCGACGCCGGGATAGGTGCCGGCCGGGATGAGGTACTCGGCCCAGAGATCCTTGCCGGAGTTGGCCTTTTCGACCTGTTCCGGCGTGAAGCCGAGCAGGGTGACCTTGTCGCCGGCCGAGGAGAACAGCTGGGTGACGGCGGAGACCGGAACGCCGGCGGGCGTGCCCATGCCGGCGGCCTTGCCGTTCTGGACGGCCTCGGCGCTCGGGCCATAGCCGCCATAGACCAGTTCGTAGTCGTTATCGATGTCGATGCCGAAACCGGCGAGAATGGTGCGGTTGGAACCGATGGTGCCGGAATTCTGCGAACCGAGCGCCATGGCTTCGCCCTTCAGGCCGACCATGTCCTCGATGGTGCCGGTCGCCGCCTTGTCGCTGGCGATGACGAAGTGCTCGACATTCTGCCACAGCATGGAGACAGAGCGCAGATGCTCCTGGGGTCCATCGGCCTCGACCGGGCCGGTGCCGGTCTTCGCATAGAAGCCGTAAAGGCCCTGGAGAATGGCGAACTGGGCTTCCTTGTCGCGGATCAGTTTGACGTTCTCGCCCGATCCGGCGGAGGAAATGGCGGACATGCCGATCTTCTGTTTCGGCTCCAGCTTGACCTTGGTGAGCGTCGAGATGGCGACGCCGACGGGATAGTAGGTGCCGCCGGTCGATGCGGTGGCGAGGATGTAGTTCTTCGGTTCCTGCGCCTCGGCGCCGATACCCGTCGTGGCAGCAAGGGCCAGAGCGGCGGCGGCGGACAGAATCGTGCGTCGTGTCGATTTAGCCATGTTTTCCTCCCAGAATGGCAATTGCGCATCGACCGGGTCTCCCGAACCGGCCGATCGCGGACCCGGTCATTAGTGACCAAAGAAAAGCCGAACGCAACCTTTCGCGGCCGGATGTCCCGGATTGAGTGACGCAACGTCGCTCCGCCATGGGGAATAGCGTGCAGAACGGGCCGGCGCGTCCGCCGATGCGCGGCAAAGCGCTTGAACACAAACGCAAAAAGACACAAGCGCGTTGAAAGCGCGGGTCGACGTTCCTATAACAGAGCCAAGAGTACGCCGCCGGATGCGTCATCCGGCGGTATTTTGCCATTTGAGAGGAAATGGATGCCCTGGAGCAATCAGAACGGCGGCGGCGGCCCTTGGGGCGGCGGAGGTAACAATAGCGGCGGTGGTGGCCCATGGGGCCAAGGGCCGTCCGGACCGCGCGGTCCGCAGCGGGGCGGCGGCGGACAACCGCCGGATCTCGAAGAGATCATCAAGAAGGGCCAGGACCGGCTGAAACGGGCGATGCCCGGCGGCGGCGGTTCCAGCCCATTGCTGTTCGGCCTGATCGGTGTCGGCCTGCTGGTACTTTATCTCGTCCAGGCGTTCTATCAGGTCGACACGGACGAACGCGCCGTCGAACTGCTGTTCGGCAAACCGAAGACAGAACTTTCGGGACCGGGCCTGCATTTCCACTTCTGGCCGATCGAAACGGTCGAGAAAGTGCAGATCGTGGAGAAGCAGATCGCCATCGGCGCCGGCGGGGTTCGCTCCGATTCGGGCCTGATGCTGTCCGGTGACCAGAACATCGTCGACGTGCAGTTCGCAGTACTCTACGCCGTGATCGATCCGGCTTCCTTCCTGTTCAATGTGGCGTCGCCCGACGAGATGGTGCGCCAGGTGGCCGAGAGCGCGATGCGCGAGATCGTCGGACGCCGTCCGGCGCAGGACGTGTTCCGCGACAACCGCGCGGCCATCGCCGACGAGGTCCGCTCCTCGATGCAGGCGACACTCGACGAATACGGTGCGGGCATCGCGATCAACACGGTCTCCATCGAGGACGCCGCCCCGCCGCGCGAAGTGGCCGATGCGTTCGAGGAGGTGCAGCGCGCCGAGCAGAACGAGGACCAGTTCCGCGAGGAAGCGAATCAGTATTCGAACCAGAAGCTCGGCGCCGCGCGCGGCGAGGCTGCGCAGATCCGCGAGGATGCCTCGGCCTATGCGACACGCGTCGTGCAGGAAGCAGAGGGTGAGGCACAGCGCTTCATCTCGATCTACGACCAGTACAAGCTGGCTCCCGAAGTGACGCGCACGCGCCTGTTCCTCGAAACGATGGAACGCGTTCTTGCAGATTCCAACAAGATCATCCTGGACGAAGACGGCAACGGGCAGGGCGTCGTGCCCTATCTACCGCTGCCCGAAGTCCAGGGCCGCCGCACGACGACGGGAGACGCACAGTAATGAATTCCAATCGTCTTACACTCCTCGCCATTGCGGCCGCCGTGATCCTGGTCACGGTCTATGCCTCCATTTTCGTCGTCAACGAACGCCAGCAGGCCATCGTGCTGCGGTTCGGTGAAATCCAGGACGTAAAAACCGAGCCGGGCCTTTACTTCAAGGCTCCGTTCGCCTTCGCCGGTTTCGACACGGTGCAGATCATCGAGGACCGCCTGCTGCGCCTCGATCTAAACGACCAGCCCCCGGTCCAGGTGTCGGGCGGCCGATTCTACGAGGTCGATGCCTTCCTGACCTTCAAGATCAGCGATGCGCGCAAGTTCAGAGAGACCGTCTCGGGCGATCTCAACTCGGCGGCGGCTCGGTTGCGCACGCGCTTCGATGCTGCGCTGCGCCGGATTTACGGCCTGCGCTCCTTCGAGGCGGCGCTGTCGGACGAACGCACGGAAATGATGCGCGAAGTGCGCGACCTGATCCGCCCGGATGCGAATTCGCTTGGCCTCACCGTCGAGGACGTGCGCATCGTGCGCACCGATCTGACGGCCGAAGTGTCGCAGCAGACCTTCGATCGCATGAAGGCCGAACGTCTCGCCGAAGCGGAACGCATCCGCGCCCGCGGCCGGGAAACCGCGAGCCGCATCCGCGCCGTTGCCGACCGCCAGGTGATCGAGATCGTCGCCGAAGCACAGCGCGAATCCGAAATCCTGCGCGGTGAGGGCGATGCCGAACGCAACCGCGTTTTTGCCGATGCTTTCGGCCGCGATCCGGAGTTCTTCGAGTTTTACCGCTCGATGGCTGCCTATCAGCGGGCGCTGGAGAATTCCGACACGACAATGGTGCTGTCGCCGAATTCGGAGTTCTTCCGCTTCTTCAAGAACGCGCAGGGTATTCCGTCCAGCGGCGCTGCCGATGCGGCTGAGTAAGCCATAGCGCGATGACGCTATTCCTGACAGCCCTCGGTCTCATGCTTGTGATCGAGGGCTTTTTCTACGGCGGCATCCCGTCATTCGCCAAGCGAATGGCGGCTTTGCTGCTGGAGACGCCTGACGAGGTGCTGCGCAAGGCGGGACTGGCCTCGGCCGTGCTCGGCCTGGCGCTGATCTGGCTGGCGCGCCACCTTTGAGCGCGCCGTTTTTCACAAAGCGGCCACGCTTCTCACTTATGCGTGACTTTCCCGTTGTGCGGGGCGCAGGGCGCTTTATGTTTCGCGGCACACCGCACCGGCCGGACACGCAGTCCGGGCCAATGTCATCTCATGGAGGAAGCCCCATGGCATTCGTTTCACTGGCCCCGAAATTCTCGCGACTGGCGCGCGCAACCGCGCTGTCGCTGGCGGTGGCCGTTCCTGCCCTCGCGGTGCCGGGAGGGCTTGCCGTGCCGGCCCAGGCGCAGGAAGGTCCGGCTTCGGTCGCCGACCTTTCGGCGAAGCTGATCGATTCCGTCGTCAATATCTCTACCTCCCAAACGGTGGGCGGCGACGACCGCAACGTGCCGCGCCCGCAACTGCCAGAAGGCTCTCCGTTCCAGGAATTTTTCGACGAGTTCTTCGAGAACCAGCCTGACGGATCGGCGCCGCGTTCGCACCAGGTGCAATCGCTCGGCTCCGGCTTCGTGGTCGACGCGTCGGGCATCATCATCACCAACAACCACGTCATCGCCGACGCCGACGAAGTCAGCGTTAACTTCAACGACGGCACCAAGATCGCCGCCGAGATCGTCGGCCGCGACCCGAAGACCGACATCGCGGTGCTGCGCATCGATCCGGGCGACAAGGAACTGGTGCCGGTTCCCTTCGGCGATTCCGAGGTGATGCGCGTCGGCGACTGGGTGCTGGCCATCGGCAACCCGTTCGGCCTTGGCGGCACGGTGACGCTGGGCATCGTCTCGGCGATCGGCCGCGACATCAATTCCGGCCCTTACGACAACTACATACAGACCGACGCGGCCATCAACCGAGGCAATTCCGGCGGGCCGCTGTTCAACATGAAGGGCGAGGTGATCGGCATCAACACGGCGATCATTTCCCCGTCTGGCGGCTCCATCGGCATCGGTTTTTCCATTCCGGCCGACCTCGCCGAAAGCGTCATCGCGCAGCTCGTCGAATTCGGCGAGACGCGGCGCGGCTGGCTCGGCGTGCGCATCCAGGAGGTCACCGACGAGATCGCCGAAAGCCTCGGCATGGACAAGGCGAAGGGCGCGCTGATCGCCGGCGTCATCAAGGGCGGCCCCGTCGATGACGGCTCGATAGAGGCGGGCGACGTGATCGTCGAATTCGACGGCAAGGAAGTGGCCAACATGCGCGAATTGCCGCGTGTCGTCGCGGACAGCCCCGTGGGCAAGGAAGTCGATGTCGTCGTGATCCGCAAGGGCGAGCGCCAAAACGTCAAGGTGACGCTCGGCCGGCTCGAAGACGGCGAGCAGCTCGCCATGGCGCAAAGCGAGGAAGATCAGGGCGCGGCGGTCGACGAAAGCGCGACCATGCAGATGTTCGGCATGAAACTCGCCGAACTGGACGAGGCGCAGCGCGAGGCCTTCGAGATCGACGACAGCGTGGAAGGCGGCGTCATCATTCTGGAAGTAGAACCGGATTCGGCGGCGGCCGAGAAGGGCATCCAGCCCGGCGAGGTGATCGTCGAGATCGCGCAGGAAACGGTGTCGACGCCGCAGGAGGTCGCCGAGGCGATCGACAAGCTGAAAGAGGAAAACCGGCGCAACGCGCTGTTCATGCTGGCGTCGAAGACCGGCGAGTTGCGGTTCGCGACGATCCGGATCGACTGACGGCGAGAGCTTTCCCAAGGAAAAGGGCGGCTAATAGCCGCCCTTTCTGCTTTCCCATTCCGGTGCCGTGATCCGGTAACAGACATGGCGCTTGAGATGCGGATGGGTATCCGGGATCTTCACGAAGTCGAAATCGCTGGCGGCATCGCGCCGCATGCCGATACGCTCCATCAGCGATGTCGAGCGGCGGTTGTCGTGCACGGCGAAGGAGACGATCTCGGGCAGGTCGAGTCGGGTGAAGCCATCATCGAGAGCGGCCAGCGCGCCTTCGGTGGCGTAGCCCTTGCCCCAGTAGCGCGTGGCCAGCCGCCAGCCGACCTCGACGGTTCCCGCCGGGAAATGCGGTTCGATGTCGCCGACATGCAAGCCGCAGAAGCCGATGCATTCGCCGGTTTCGAGCAGTTCGGCCGCCGGGAAGGTTATCGTGCCGGACTGGCGGTCCAGAATTTCGTCAAAGAAGGTGTCGGCCTGCCGGCGATCGCGGCGAAAGGGAAAGAACTCCATCACTTGCGGATCGGAGTTGATCTCGTAGAAGAGATCGCGGTCGCGTTCCTCCCACGGGCGCAGGACCATACGCTCCGATTCAATGCGGAGTGTCACCGGACGAACTCGTCGCCGCGGTAGCCCTGAATGAAAAGAAGCGCGGTCAGGTCGTTGTAATCGATCCTGATATCCGCCTCCTCGGCGACTTTCGGCTTGGCGTGCAGGGCGACGCCGGTGCCGGCGAGGCCGAGCATGGTCAGGTCGTTCGCACCGTCGCCGACGGCGATGGCATCGGCGGGCGTCAGGCCGAGCCGTTGAGAGATTTCCAGCAGCGCATCAGCCTTGGCCTGGCGGCCGAGTATCGGCTCGACGACTTCGCCGGTGAGCTTGCCATTCGCCTGGACGAGGCGGTTGGCGCGGGTTTCCTGAAAGCCGATCATCTGCGCGATGCGGTCGGTGAAATCGACGAAGCCGCCAGAGACGAGGGCGCACCACGCGCCGTGCGCCTTCATGGTGCCGACCAGTTCCGGGCCGCCCGGCATCAGTTCGATGCGGGTGGCGATGACATGTTCGATGACCTCCACCGGCAGGCCCTTGAGCAGGCCGACGCGCTCGCGCAGCGCGCCCTCAAAGCCGATCTCGCCATTCATGGCGCGGGCGGTTATGGACGCGACATATTCGCCGACGCCGGCCTCGTCGGCGAGTTCGTCGACGCATTCCTGGCGGATCATGGTGGAATCCATGTCGGCGATCAGAATCTTCTTGCGCCTGTCCTGAGCGGCGATGACCTGGACGGCAAAATCGATATGCGCCTCGACAAAACGGGCGGAAAGATCGGCGCAAAGCGCCTTTTTCTCCTTTTCCGTCAGATGCTTCGACGAAACGATGTCGGCGGCGCGTGCAGGATCGAGCCAGTCGAGCCTCGTTTCTGGCAGCAGCGCGGCGACGGCGTTGACGGTCTCATCGCTCAGCGCGCCTTGCGCCGGATTGGCAATCAGGGTGACGATCGTGTTCATGGGCGTTAGAAGCGCAAGCCTGTCAGGAGAAACGGAGTTCGAGAAGCGTGGATGCAATCCGGCGCGCGGTGTTGATAGCGGGGCCGACCGCGAGCGGCAAGTCGGCGCTTGCGCTGAAAAAGGCGGAAGAGACCGGCGGCGTCATCGTCAACGCGGATTCCATGCAGGTCTACGACGTGTTGCGCGTGCTGACGGCACGGCCGGGCGACGACGAGTTGGCACGTGCGCCGCACCGGCTCTACGGCCACGTCCACCCCCGCGAACAGTATTCGACCGGCCGCTGGCTCGACGATGTGCGGGGCGTGATGGCCGACCCGGCCATCGCCGGGCGGACGCTGATTTTCGTCGGCGGGACAGGGCTTTATTTCCGCGCGCTGACACAGGGACTGTCACCGATGCCGGACATTCCTGAGGCGGTGCGGAGGCGCTGGCGCTACCGCCTTGCGGAGGAGGGCGCGGAAAAGCTGCATCGCGTGCTCAGGCGCGAAGACCCGGAGGCTGCGATGGCGATACGGCCCTCGGACGGTCAGCGCATCGTGCGGGCGCTGGAGGTGCTTGAAGCCTCGGGCAAGCCGATTTCCGCATGGCAGGCCGAGGCCGGAAAAGGCCTGATCGACGCAGCGGCGGCGGAGCGGTTCGTCCTGCTTCCGGAGCGCGAGGCGCTTTACCGCAACATCGAACGCCGGCTCGAACGGATGGTGGAACAGGGCGCGACGGAAGAAGTCAAAAAACTGCTGGCGCTCGGGCCGGACCCGGCCATGCCGGCGATGAAGGCGATTGGCGTGCGGGAATTCGCCGCCGTGATTTCCGGCGAGGCCACGATGGACGAGGCGCTGACCGCCGCCAAGACGGCGACACGGCAATATGCCAAGCGGCAGATGACCTGGTTCCGCAACCAGCTGGGTGAAGGCTGGACCGTGCTTTCCTGAGGACGGTGCGATCCCGGAACCGGACGGATCGCTACAAAGCGCAGGTTGTTCTTAACGTTAGGGCAAGCAACCGCAGCTAACCTGTCATGTACAGGTTGGTGGGTTGTACAATGCGGTTTCATCGTTCGGAATTGGCCTTCATGGCCTATCTCGTCCTGCTTGTGGGTGCCACGGTCGCCGCCCTTTGGGCCAACGTCGTCGTGGGTCGCCAGGTTTCCGGGCTGCCCGGTGCGGGCGTTGCCGACACGCTCGGCGGCGGCGTTGTCGCGCTGCGTGTCACGCTGGCGTTGCTGGTCGTGGCGATCCTGACCGGGCTTTTCTATTTCCTTCCGCTGATCCGCGGCCAGACGCGCGAACATCTGAACCTTCGCCAGATGACGGAATCGCTGACGATGAAGTCGGCGACCTTCCAGCAGGCGGCGCTGACCGACCCGCTGACCGGTTTGCAGAACAGGCGTTATTTCGACGACGCGCTGGCGCAGTACATGGAGGAATTCTCGCGCATCAAGCGGCCGATGGGCATCATGATCGTCGATATCGATCATTTCAAATCGATCAACGACACCTATGGCCACGATGTCGGCGACGAGGTGATCAAGGGACTGTCCAACACGATCCGCGAATATACGCGCTATCACGACATCGCGGCCCGGATCGGCGGCGAGGAATTCGCCGTCGTCGCGCCCAATGTCGACATGGACAATCTCGACAAGCTGGCGAACCGCCTGCGGCTTGCCGTTTCGGACCTCGTCTTCAATGTCGAGAATGTGCGCCTGCGCATCACCGTGTCGATCGGCATCGCGATCTGGGACGGCGAGGAGAAGGGCTCTGCCCTCTACAAGCGCGCGGACACCAATCTCTACAACGCGAAACGCTCGGGCCGGAACCGCGTCTGCGCCTGACGGCCGGGCGGCGGTAGCAGCTCCCGCGCAACAGGTCTAAACTCCCCTACCGTCGCCGGTAGGGGAGAACGCGCATGAAAGCCGCAGTCAACGAGCGCTACGGTCCGCCGGGCGTCGTGAAAATCCGCGATATACCGAAACCGGAACCGAGCGCCGGTGAGGTTCTGGTCAAGGTTCACGCGACGACGGTCAGCCGGACCGATTGTGGCATGCGTCGCGGACATCCCTTTTTCATTCGGGCGTTTTCCGGCCTTCTGCGTCCGAAGATTACGGTTCTCGGCATGGATTTCGGCGGTGAAGTCGAAGCGGCAGGCTCAGGTGTCAAATCGTTCAAGCCGGGTGATCGCGTATTCGGCCTGTCGCCTGACAGCTATGGTGCGCATGCGGAGTATATGTGCGTGCCCGAGAACGGGCCAATAGCGACCATGCCGGCGACGCTGCGCTACGCGGAAGCCGTGCTGTGCGAGGGCGCCTGGTATGCCAATACATATCTTCATGATTTCAATTTGAAGCCGGGCCATTCGATCCTGATTTATGGCGCGTCGGGAGCGATCGGCACGGCGGCCGTACAACTGGCGAAATCCTGTGGCGCCGAGGTGACGGCGGTTGCATCGGCGGAACATATGGATCTGGTCAGGTCGCTTGGCGCGGATCATGCTGTCGATTATACCGCCGGGGACTTTACCAAGATCGACCGGACATACGATTTCGTCCTGGACGCGGTCGGCAAGACTTCTTTTTTCGAGTGCCGGCCATTGCTGAAACCGGATGGCCGGTTTTCCGCAACAGACCTCGGCCCATGGTGGCAGAACATGTGGTTGCCGATCTGGATGTCGATGAAGGGCAGCCGGCGCGTGACCTTTCCGATGCCGAAATGCAGCAAGGCGGTCATCGAATTCATCAAGGCGCGGATCGAGGCGGGTGAATTGCGCGCGGTGATCGACCGGGTCTGCCGGCTCGACGACATCGTGGAAACATACCGTTACGTGGAAACGGCGAAGAAAACCGGGATTGTGGTCATCCAGGTCATTCCCGACGACGGTTTCCGGCCGTCGGGAGCCTGATCGGCGCCGACGGCTACTTGCGGAAGCGGTTGATCAGATCGCGCGTGGCGCGCTGTTCTTCCGGGCTCGGCGTCACCGGTTCGGGCGCAGCGGAACGGGCGAAGCGGTCACGGCCGGAGCGCAACGACGCCTCCTCGCGGAACAGGCCGGCGATTTCTTCCTTGCCCGGATTGTTGTAAAGCCGCGGCTGTGACGACGACATGGACGGGCTGGAGACGCTCGGGCGCTGCTCGCCGACCTGGTGTTCGCCGAGCGGCTGCTTGGCGTCCATCGCGCCAACGGGGGCATCGTCTTCGCCATTGCCGCGCGGATAACGCATCTTGTTGATCACGTCGCCGACGTCGATGGCGATGCCGCCCGACTGAACCTGGGCCTGCTCGTCGTAGAGATGGTTGCCGGGCAGCCGTTCGGAGCGCACCGTCTCGAACATCATGCGCATCGGCGTGGACACGCCCTGACCGAAGGCAATGGCCTCGCGGTTGGCCAGCGACGGCAGGAAGTTGATCGCCGAGCGCGACGATCCGGAAATGGCCTTGCGCATGATCTCCTGGTCGCGCTCGTTGCCGAGGCGCATGGAGAAGAAGGTGTTGCACTGCGACAGGATCGTCTCGTCCAGTTCGCCCGGACGCTGGGTGACGATGCTGAGATAGACGCCGTATTTTCGGCCTTCCTTGGCGATGCGGGCGATGGCCGACCGGGTCGGCGCGAAGCCGGCGGTCTGGTCCGCCGGGATGTAGCGGTGCGCTTCCTCGCAGACAACCAGCGTCTGGATCTTCGACTGGCTCCAGATGGCAAGGTCGAAGGCAAGGCGGCAGAGCACCGAGGCGACCGAGTTGACAACTTCCGACGGCATGCCGCTCATCTGGAAGGCGGTGATCGGCTTGCCGTTGGCCGGCACCCGGAAAATCGTCGAAACGACGGTGTCCATGTTGTCGTCGATCGTCTTGCGAACGAACATGAAGCGGTAGCGCGGATCGTTGGCGGCAGCCTCGATACGGTTCTTCAGGGCCTTGAGGTGCGGGCGCTCGTTGCGCCCCTCGAGCATGCCGATGCGTTCCTCGATCAGATTCATCAGGTCCGAGATACGGTACGGGATCGGCGTATCCGACGTGATGGAGGTGGATTCGGGCAGCTTGCGCAGGCTTTGCTGGTCGTTGCCCTTGAACTGCGCCTTGGCGAGCGGGATTAATTCGCGCAGCGCATCGATCTCCTCGGGGATCGACGGCCGGCCGCGGAACAGCACCTCGGCGAACTCTTCCAGCCGGAACATCCAGAAGGGCAAGTCGAGATCGGTGTCGGTGATGGTGATGGCGAGATCCGGGAACGCGCAGGAAAACTCGTTGTGCGGATCGAGGATCAGGATGCGCACATCCGGACGCGACTCGACGATCTTGCGCAACAGGAGCGTCACGGCGGTCGATTTGCCGACGCCGGTCGTGCCGACAACGGCGAAGTGGCGGGAAATCAGGCTGTCGATCGAGATCAGTGCGGGAATTTCCGTGTTCTGGGACAGGCAGCCGACGGGAACCGCGCGGGCGTCCTCGTTCTCGTAGATGGCGGCGAGGTCCCTGGAGCGGATGCGGTGGGCGACGGCGCCGAGATGCGGATAGGTGGAAATGCCGCCCGAGAAGTTGATGGTACCGCCATCGTCCTCGGTGATTTCGCCGACGAGCTCGACATGGATCTGGATGTTGTTGGCGCCGTCGCTGTTCCAATGGCCGACATCGGCACCGGTGTCGACCTTGTAAAGCATGCCGACAACACGGTTCGCGCCGACCTGGATGGAAATCAGCTGGCCGACGGCCCAGTAATCCATGGTTTCCGTATCGTCCTGGCCGACGGAGGCGGCGATGATCGCCTGTGTGCCGTCGCAATAGACGACATGCCCCTGGCTACGATGACGGTTATCTTCTTTCGCCTCCGCGGTCGGTGCGGAAGCATCGGCAAAATGCGCATCAGCCATGAAATCATTCCCAGCCTACAGGTTGCCGCATTCTGGCTGACCGAGGTTAAGGAAAGGCTACGGATTTGTGGCCACTTGACGCGGTTTGAGCGCGGCCATATTGTCCGCAGTCATGACGAAGATCATTCTCGTAGTACGACCGCGCATGGGCAGGGCGATGTAATCGCCCGGCAATTGCACCCATGCGCGGAAAACACAAGGCTCCTTACGGGGCCTTTTTTATTGCACCTCTCCTCCAAACACAGCATTAGGTCTCAGGCACGAAAAAGGGCATCAGAGACGCCGAAGACGGGAATGAAACGATGAATGCGAAAGCAAAGGCGAGCGAAAAACGGGAAATGACCGGCGCCGAAATGGTCCTCCAGGCGCTGAGGGACAACCATGTCGAGCATATTTTCGGCTATCCCGGCGGCGCTGTCCTGCCGATCTATGACGAAATTTTCCAGCAGGACGACATCCAGCACATCCTGGTGCGCCACGAGCAGGGCGCCGGCCATGCCGCCGAAGGCTATGCCCGCTCGACCGGCAAGCCGGGGGTGATGCTGGTGACGTCCGGCCCCGGCGCGACCAACGCGGTGACGCCGCTGCAGGACGCGCTGATGGACTCCATTCCGCTGGTCTGCATCACCGGGCAGGTTCCGACCTCCCTGATCGGTTCGGACGCGTTCCAGGAATGCGACACGGTCGGCATCACGCGGCCGTGCACCAAGCACAACTGGCTGGTGAAGGACGTCAACGATCTGGCGCGCGTCCTGCACGAGGCGTTTCGCGTCGCGACGACCGGCCGGCCCGGCCCTGTCGTGGTCGACATCCCGAAGGACGTGCAGTTCGCCAAGGGAACCTACCAGCCGCCGGAAGTCGCCGAACTGCGGCTGAGCTACCAGCCGAAACTCTCCGGCGACGAGGCCCTGATCAAGGAGGCGGCGGACCTGCTGGCTTCGGCGAAGCGGCCGGTCATCTATTCCGGCGGCGGCGTCATCAATTCCGGACCGGAAGCGAGCAAATTGCTGCGCGAACTGGTCGAGCTGACCGGATTTCCGATCACCTCGACGCTGATGGGGCTGGGTGCCTATCCGGCCAGCGGCGATAACTGGCTCGGCATGCTCGGCATGCACGGGACCTACGAGGCCAACATGACGATGCATGACTGCGACGTCATGATAAACATCGGCGCGCGCTTCGACGATCGCATCACCGGCCGGCTCGACAAGTTCGCGCCGCGCGCCAAGAAAATCCATATCGACATCGACCCCTCGTCGATCAACAAGGTCGTGCATGTCGACGTCGGCATCATCGGCGATATCGCTCATGTGCTGGAAGACCTGGTGCGCATCTGGCGTGCCTCGGACGGCGTGCAGGACAAGGCGGCGCTCGCCCAGTGGTGGCAGCAGATCGGCAAGTGGCGGGCGCGCAACTCGCTCGCCTACAGGCCGAACAAGGACGTCATCATGCCGCAATACGCGATCCAGCGTCTGTACGAGGCATCGAAGCGGTCCGGCAAGGAGACCTTCATCACCACGGAAGTGGGCCAGCACCAGATGTGGGCGGCGCAGTTCTTCGGCTTCGAGGAGCCGAATCACTGGATGACATCGGGCGGCCTCGGCACGATGGGCTACGGCCTGCCGGCGGCACTCGGCGTGCAGATCGCCCATCCGGACGCGCTGGTCGTCGACATTGCCGGCGACGCCTCGGTGCTGATGACCATCCAGGAGATGTCGGCGGCGGTGCAGCACAACGCGCCGATGAAGATCTTCATCCTGAACAACCAGTATATGGGCATGGTACGCCAGTGGCAGCAGCTGTTGCACGGCAACCGGCTTTCGCACTCCTACACCGAGGCGCTGCCGGATTTCGTCAAGCTTGCGGAAGCCTATGGCTGCGTCGGCATCCGCGCGGAAAAACCGGACGAACTTGATGACGCGCTGGACGCAATGATCGGCTCCGACAAGCCGGTTATCTTCGATTGCCGGGTGGCCAATCTCGCAAACTGCTTCCCGATGATCCCGTCGGGCAAGGCGCATAACGAGATGCTGCTGCCCGACGAGGCAACGGACGAGGCCGTCGCCAACGCGATCAGCGCGGAAGGAAAGGCGCTCGTCTGAGCGCCTTTCCGGGACCATGCAGAAGAATCCGCCCGGCCTTTCCGACTATGCGCTGCTCGCCACGCTGGCCCTGCTTTGGGGCAGTGCGTTCCTGCTGTCGAAGGTGGCGGTGGCCGAGGTGCCGCCGATCACCATCACGCTGTTGCGTCAGCTGATCGCGGTCGTGGTGCTGTTCGGCTTTGCCGTGGCGTCGCGGCGGTGGTTCCGCCCGTCTCCGCGCGACCATGTCTTCATGGTCATCTGCGCGATCACCGGCACGGCGCTTCCCTACACGTTGATCAACTGGGGCGTCGTGGTGATCGACAGCGGCCTGGCCGCCATTCTGATGGGCTTCATGCCGCTGACCGTGCTGCTTCTGGCACATCTCGTGACACATGACGAGAAGCTGACGCTGCCCAAGCTGGCCGGTGTGGGGCTCGGCATCGCCGGGCTCGCGATCCTGTTCTGGCCGCAGCTGGCGGCGGGTTTCGGGCACGACATTCTGCGGCAGGTCGCGGTTCTCGGCGCGGCCTTCGCCTACGGCATCAACGCGCTGTCTACCAAGCAGCTTGTCGGCTATCCGCCGATGGCGCTGATGGCCTATATCACGGCCTGGACGATGGTCTTCCTGGCGCCGGCGGCGTTCCTGTTCGAGGCGCCGCTCTCGATCGATCCTTCCCTGCATGTGAGCCTCGCCATCATGGCGCTCGGCATTCTGCCGTCCGGCATGGGAGCGCTGATCATGGTGACGATCATCCGCCGCCAGGGAGCGAGCTTCTTCGGCCAGATCAACCTGCTCATCCCGGTGGCGGGCATTCTGCTCGCTATCGTCTTCCTCGGCGAAAGGCCGGGGCTAAACGCGCTTGCCGCGCTCGCCGTCATCCTTTCCGGCCTCGCGGTTGCGCGGATCAAACCGTCCAGAAAGAGTTCCATCGCTCAGGAGAGCCACTCATGAACAAAGCCATCAAGCAGCCGGCTTCCGCCTATTTCATCGCCAAGGAAACCGAACGTCCCGAAACGCACACGCTGGCGGTTCTCGTCGACAACGAGCCCGGCGTGCTGGCGCGGGTGATCGGGCTTTTCTCCGGGCGCGGCTACAACATCGAGAGCCTGACGGTGTCGGAGACCGAGCACCAGAAACACATCTCGCGCATAACCATCGTGACGCGCGGCACGCCGCATGTGCTGGAACAGATCAAGGCGCAACTGGAACGCATCGTGCCGGTGCACCAGGTGATCGACCTGACAGTGGTGGCGCATGAGCGCGGCCACGAAAAGCCGCTGGAGCGCGAACTGGCGCTGGTCAAGGTGTCGGGCACCGGCGACGACCGCGTCGAGGCATTGCGTCTCGCCGACGCTTTCAAGGCGACGGTGATCGACGCCAATGTCGAACATTTCATTTTCGAAATCACCGGACGTACATCGAAGATCGAGCAGTTCATCGCCATCATGGCGCCGCTCGGTCTCATCGAGGTGTGCCGCACCGGCGTCGCCGCGATGAGCCGCGGCAAGGAAGGCATGTGACGATAGGCAAGACAATCCGCCCGGCGTCGCCGAAGGCCGCATCGAGACCGGCAGGTTCCTTTGGGCGGGACCGCTGACGGCTCTGGCGATCGCGGGATCAATTCCGTTACCGTTGCGTCTCGGCGAGCGCGTTATCGTCCGCCATCACGCGTGAAACTTCGATAAGTCGCCACGCATCGCCGGAACCGGCCAGGGCGTGGCGCTTCGTTCCCGCCAGTTCGTCGTCGAGCGAGTCGACGACGACAGCGCGAATGTAACGTCCGGTTTCGCGCAGGCGGACATCGCAACCGGGATGGAGGCGCCGGAGTTCGTCGCGGATGGCAGATGCGGCGGGATGAATCTCGTCGCTTGCCAGTTTGCGCGGGGTGCCGTCGATCAGTTCGGCAAAGGCGATGCGGCAATTGGTGATGCCGTCCTTCAGGATAGAGAAGGAAATCAGCCCGGCCGCCGCGGCGTCGGCCCACCACCAGCCAAGGGCGATGCCGACAATACCGGCGATGCCCGCGAGCCCGGTCTGCCAGTCCGCCGCATTCATGTCGGCGTCGGTATGAAGGATCTTGTCGGCGAGGCTTTCAGCGGGTTTCTTTTTCATCCGGCCGAGCACGACCGGCGGCAGGACCGAATAGGCGAGCGCACCAATCATCAACCAGCCAAGCCAGACGCGCTGCCCGAACAATCCCATCGTGCCGATAGTCGGATGCTCGCGCGCGATCAGTGTTGCAGCGGACTCGTAGAGTAGATAGCCACCCATGACGAGGAGGGCGCAGGCGGCCGCGAAGAAACCGAGCGAACCGATCCGGTGGAAACCGAATGGGAATCTGTCGCTTGGCTTTTTGCGTTCGAGCCGTGCGGTCAGGAGGAACATCGCCGGCGGAAGCAGGGAGAGCAAGTCCTCGATCCAGGCCGTCTTCATGGCTTGGCTGGAGCCCATGACCATGTACATGACGAGGACGATGGAGGCGAGGAAACCGATCGTCCAGATCTCCAGCCTGCCGGCGTGGCGCAGTTCGTTTGCCTTGTCTTCGGGGATGTCCGGATATGGGCGCCCGGGCCGGCGGCTCATCGGCTTTCTCCTATTGCGGTTTCGACCGCCTGCAAAAAACCGTTCTCGCCTTTTCGCACCGCAAAGACCGTCTTCACCGTCTCGTTGCCGAGGCGGGTGGTCGAGACCGGTGCCGACAGGCCGAGTTCCTTTGAAAAGGGCGTCTTTTGCGGCAGGTGGCCGGCGATGATGTCGATGCGTCCGTCTTGCAACTCGGCCGCCAGCTTGTGGAGTTCGGCGCTGTGGTAGGTGATTTCGGCACCGACATCGCTTGCAAGGCGTTCGAGCGCCGCCCGTTCGCCAGGGTCCGTAGGTCCGCCTGGCCCGCCGATGCCGACGGTGAGCGTCCCACCGCGGACTTTAACAAGCGTGCTTTCGGGATCGCGCGGCAGGTCGCAACCGACAAGCGCGGGGAAGAGGAGGGCGAGTACGAGCGTTAAACGAGCGATTTTCATGACAACTATCCCGCGGTGCGGAGAAAACGGTCAGGCGTGCAAATGGTTCCTGAAGGTTGTTCTGGCGGGGCCGGAACGAATCCGGTACAGCCCTCGGCATGAAATTCTCCCCGCAACAGGACGACGCGCTCAAGGCGGTGGCGCAGTGGCTGCAATCCGGCGACCGGCAATTGTTCCGGCTGTTCGGCTATGCCGGCACCGGCAAGACGACGCTGGCGCGTCATTTCGCCGAAGATGTCGACGGCCATGTGCAGTTCGCCGCGTTTACCGGCAAGGCGGCGCAGGTGCTGCGCGCCAAGGGCGCGTCCAACGCCAAGACGATCCATTCGCTGATCTACCGGCCGCGCGGCGAGGAGGCGATTTCCGACGAGACCACCGGCAGGACATCGATGTCGCCGACCTTCTCGCTCAACCGGCAAAGCGACATCGCCAAGGCGAAGCTCGTTATCGTCGACGAATGCTCGATGGTGGACGAACAACTCGGCCGCGACCTGATGAGCTTCGGCACACCAATCCTGGTGCTGGGCGATCCGGGCCAGTTGCCGCCAATCTCGGGCGGCGGCTTTTTCACCGAGGCGGAGCCGGATTTCCTGCTCACCGAGATCCACCGCCAGGCGGCGGAAAACCCGATCATCCGGCTTGCCATGGACGTGCGCGCCGGAAACGAGATCATGATCGGCGATTACGGTACGACGCAGGTGATCGCGAAGGGCGAAGTCGACGCGGACCTTGTGCTGGCGGCCGATCAGGTGCTGGTCGGCATCAACCGGACGCGGCGGCGCTACAATCAGCGCCTGCGCGAACTGAAGGGGTTCACCGCGCATTATCCGCAAGCCGGCGACAAGCTGGTCTGCCTGCGCAACGACCCGGCCAAGGGGCTGCTCAACGGCTCGCTTTGGAAAGTGATGACGGCGTCGAAGGAAACGGTGAAGCCCGGCATCAACCTGCTGGTCTCGCCGGATGACGGCGACACGGATCGCGGGGTGGCCAAGATCAAGCTCCTGAAGGCGGCTTTCGATGCGCCCGACGACGATATCCCGTGGCAGACGAAGAAGCGCTATGACGACTTCGACTACGGTTATGCATTAACCGTTCACAAGGCGCAGGGTTCGCAGTGGGACGACGTGGTGCTGTTCGATGAAAGCTTCGCTTTTCGCGACATGCGAAGCCGCTGGCTCTACACAGGTATAACTCGTGCGGCAAATACACTCACCATCGTTAAGTGATTTACAATAATTAATGCGTATTCTGTAAACACCAAGTATAAACAATGGTTTTGCAGAGAATTTGGCTATCGGCTTCATATTATCCGTCTTATTTCTGCAGGTTTCCTCTGCGGAGACGGCTTCCGTCGCGGCGCATACCGACCCGGGATTGCTGTCTTCGACGCCGTTCAGCATGGAGTTCCTGGTTCACGCCGTCGCGATCTGGATCGCCCTGATCACGATCTGCGTCATCGTGTTCGCCTATCGCCGCAGGGGCCGGGAAGAAAAAAGCAGTTTCCAGGACACCTATCACCAGGAACTGGAAGCCATGCGCAAAGGCGGGCGCGAAAAGGGCGATGAAACGCTCTAGGACCTGGCAACGGCTTCCCTGATCTCGAACAGAACAGCCGTCGCGTCGTCGCTCGGTTTCATGCGCGGATAGAGGTGCCCGTCGGGGTCCTCGACACGCTCTATGTGGCGCAATTCGCCGGCAAGCGCCTCCAGACCCTCGCGTGCCGCCTTGGCGATCAGGTCGGCCGGTTCGTAGCGGGCATAGTTCTCAACCAGCGCGGCGAAGCCATCGGAGCACAGCAGGCCCGTCAGCGGCATGCCGGACGGCAGCCGTGCCGAAACGAGATGGTCGGCCGCTTCCGGCACCGAGCCAAGGGTCCAGACGTCGCTCCCTGGCGAGTTGAAAGCGGCGCGGGCGGCCCGTTCGCGGGCGAGCAGGGCAGGTTCTTCCACCAGGCGCGGCAGTTTCGACAGGCCTCCAGCCTTCTCGATGGCTTCCTGCGCCGAGGCGCGTTCTCCGCCGCCCAGGCCGGGCAGGGCGGTATGGGTTGAGATCGCGCCCTCGGCGTCGCGGAGATAGAGCGTGCAGTCGCCCAGCCCGTGAGTGACGACGGCATCGTTTTCGATGCGCACCATCTGGAAACCGGCGATCGGCAGGTTCCAGGCCGGCACGTCGCGGTCGTTGCCCGCGAAAGTGACGATGCGCCGGGCAAGCGCATTGGTCGAGCGCACGATGTCGGCCATCGAGCGGCCGGGCGTAATCATCTCCTCGAAGTGAACCTTGGCGAAGGTGGCGAGCCAGGCGGCGTCACTGTCGTGACGGCCAACGACGAAATCGGGACCGAGCCCTGTCGCGCCGTCAATGACGAAGGCGCAATGGGCCGTCCAGCCCATCTGGTCCTCGTTGCGGCGTTCCCCGGAGCCCGGCAGGCTCAGCGAATCGATGATGTTCAGCGTCAACATGCCGTACGGTAAAACGCGCCATTGTTTCAGATGTTTGACAAGGACGGAGCTGGTCCCCCCTTGCGGCGAGGATGGCAGGCAAATGCAACGAATTGCGGGCGCGCGCGTTCCATCCCGGTACAACGGGAGACTGACAACATGCTCAAATGGATTCTCATCCTCCTGATCGTCGCGGCCATTGCCAGCCTGCTCGGCTTTCATGGCGTCGCCGGTGTTGCCGGGACAGCGGCGCGGGTGCTGATCTTCATCGTTCTGGTCGTGCTGGCGGCGATGCTGCTGTTCGGCCTTCTGGCCGTGGCATGACGGTTTTCGCGGGACGCCCGCCGGCCGGGATTTTCCCGTGCCGGCGGGTTCCAAATCGCAGGAAGATGCAATAGGCGTCATGCGTTCGACCGATGGGTGACACGCATGCCTGCCAAGCTTTCAGTCAATCTCAACGCCATCGCCATGCTGCGCAACCGGCGCGACCTGCCATGGCCGAGCGTTACCGGCCTCGGCCGTATCGCCTTGCAGGCCGGCGCGCACGGGCTGACCGTGCATCCGCGCCCGGACCAGCGCCATATCCGCTTTTCCGACCTGCCGGAGATCCGCGCACTGATCGATGACGAGTTTCCCGATGCCGAATTCAACATCGAGGGCTATCCGACCGAGGAATTCCTGGCGCTCGTGGAGGCAAGCGAGCCGGAGCAGGTAACGCTGGTGCCGGACGACCCGACGCAGGCGACGTCGGATCACGGCTGGGATTTCTCCGGCCAGGGCAATTTCCTGCGCGATTGCGTGCAGCGTCTGAAGGCGAAGGGGATGCGGGTTTCGCTGTTCGCCGATCCGGATGCGGGCGAGGCGGGCATGCAGGCGGCGAAGGCCACCGGCACGGACCGGGTGGAACTCTATACCGGCCCCTACGGCGCCTGTTACGACAATCCGGCGCGGGCGGCGGAACAGATCGGCCTGCTGGGCGAAACGGCGGATGCGGCACAAGCCCGGGGGCTTGCGGTCAATGCCGGCCACGATCTGACGGTGGAAAACCTGCCGGCGCTCGTCAAACGTATACCGTTTCTCGCCGAGGTCTCGATTGGCCACGGGCTGACGGCGGACGCCTTGATCCACGGCATGGACGGCGCGGTCAGGCGGTTCCTGAAAGCGTGCGGCAACTGACCGTCAGAAGTGCTCGCCGGCCTTGAACGGGCCGACGCGCATCGAGGCGGCGACGAGATAGGCCGTCGACCAGCCGATCAGCAGGAAGCCGTTGACGCTTTCGAGGCCGGCCAGCAGGCGCCACTGCTCGCTGGTGACGAGATCGCCGTAGCCGACCGTGGAAAACGTGCTGGTCGAGAAATAGAGCGCCGTCTCGAAATCGCCGAACACGTTGAGCACATAGTAGGCCAGCGCCCACAGCCAGACTTCGACCGTCAGCACCGCGAATATGCCAAGAACGACCGAGTTCATGGCGAGTATGCGGCTGCGGTGCGCTTGCGGGCGTATCTTGCCGGTCAGCCAGTTCATGCCGTGGGTCACCCAGATCAGGCCGAATGTGTGGATGACGACGGTCATCGAGATGATCAGAGTCCCGATCGCGAGATTTACCAGCATTCCTGTTACCCAACCGGTCCTTTTTCCAGATGCAACGGCAGCACGATCATGAGGGAAAAGCGTTCGCAAATGGATAAGACGGGAGGCGTTTTGCCGGTGGAGGGGGGCGGAAATGGTTAAGGACGGGGAAAGAACCCGTTCATCTTTTGCGAATAGTATCCGGGAGTTAACCCAAGGAGGCGACCATGCTCCAACGCCTGTTCGCACGAAACGTACCGGAAGAACGGATCGACAACGCGGTCGATCACGGCAAGGCTGTCGAGGAACAGGACGTGCTGCGTTCACGCAGTGCGCTGATCCTGGAACGGCTGGCCCGCAAGCAGGCCGCCGCGCGCCAGGATGAGATAGAGGCGCGCCGTGTCGCCCGCGAGGCCGCCGATCGGGTCGCCGAGGAGGCGAAGACCGCCACGCCGCAACCCGAACCGGCTACAACACCAACGGAATCGGACGAGGAGGCGGCGCCTGCCACCGCCGAGGCGCTTGTTGCAGCGCCGGACGGCTCGTCCTATGCAGTCTCGGAAAGCGTCGAAACGGCGCGACAGGATTTCGAAGCACCGGCAGCGGTGCATGAGGAAGCCGGTTTCGGCAGGGCGGAACCGACCGCCGATACCACGGCCACCCAAGGCAGCGATTATTTCAGCGATGACGCGCCGTTGCGCTCGGATAATACCGAGGCACGTTACCAAGCGCCACAAGCGGAACCGCCTGCCGCCGATGATGGCTTTGGCGTCAAGCCGCCGATGGAAACGCCCGAGGCGCCGGAGCAAGTCGCCCCGGAATCTGGCGAACCGCACCATGTCGAGCCGGCAGCCGAGGCGCAGCCCGCATACGCGGTTCCCGACATTCACGACGATTCGGAAGCCATGGAACAAATCCGCCTCAAGGCGGAGGAAGCAAAGGCGCGCATAGCGGCCCGGTTGCAGCAGATGGAGGCCGAGGAAAGCGCGACGACCGATGCATCCAACGGGCGCCTCGATCTCGGTGAGAACACGCCGCCGGTTTCGCCGGACGACAGCGACAACTAATCTCGCGCTTTCGCCTGATTCTTCTGCTTGACGGCGGAGGTTTCAGCATCTAGGAATGCCGAACCGTACCGTACGGTACTATTCGGATATGTCCATGCTGAACCCCGAGATCGCCGAAAACGCCGCCGCCGAAAAGGGCGACGAACCGTTCAGCCCGCGCCAGACCGCGGTGCTGGAGGCGGCGCTGGCGCTGCTGGTCGAAGGCGGCGACAAGGGATTCACCACGGCGCGGCTCGCCAAGGCCGCCAATTGTTCCAAGGAAAGCCTCTACAAGTGGTTCGGTGACCGCAACGGGCTGCTTGCCGCCATGATCACATACCAGGCGAGCAAGGTGGGCGTCGCCGGCAGGCTTGGCGCACGACCCGGCGCGGAGGACTTGCGCAAACAGTTGAGCGGTTTCGCAGCGGATCTCCTGACCGTGCTTTCCGGGCCAACCTCGCTGGCGCTCAACCGGATTTCGATCGGCGAGGCGGGCCGCGAGGATGCGCAGCTCGGCAAGCTGCTGATCGAGCGCGGACGCCGTGCCATCGAACAGCGCGCCATGCGGATGCTCGAAGCGGGCCGGCAGGCCGGCCTCATCGAATTCGACAATCGCGACGAGGCGTTCAACGCGCTTTACGGGCTGATCGTCGGCGACATGCATGTGCGCATGCTGCTCGGCGACTCCGTACCGCTGATTGCCGGACCGGACGCGCTGGCGCGACACGCGTCGCGCGCCATCGACCAGTTCCTGCGGCTCTACGGGGCTTCAGCAAATACGACCAAGAGCAACACGTAACTTATCAAGGGAAGGAAACGATCATGCGTGTCTATTACGATCGCGATGCCGATCTCAATCTCATCAAGTCGAAGAAGGTGGCCATCATCGGCTATGGTTCCCAAGGCCGCGCGCATGCGCTGAACCTGAAGGACTCCGGTGCCGAAAACGTCAGCATCGCGCTGCGCGAAGGCTCGGCGACGGCGAAGAAGGCCGAAGCCGACGGATTCAAGGTCATGTCGGTGGCCGAGGCCGCGGCATGGGCGGACCTGATGATGATGGCGACGCCGGACGAGCTTCAGGCCGACATCTACAAGGACCACATCGCAGGCAACATCCGCGACGGTGCGGCGATTGCGTTCGCGCATGGCCTGAACGTGCATTTCGGCCTGATCGAACCGAAGTCGACCGTCGACGTGGTGATGATCGCGCCGAAGGGTCCGGGCCACACGGTGCGCGGCGAGTACCAGAAGGGCGGCGGCGTGCCGTGCCTGATCGCCATCCACCAGGATGCGTCGGGCAACGCGCATGACCTCGCGCTGTCTTATGCGTGCGGCGTCGGCGGCGGCCGTTCGGGCGTGATCGAGACCAACTTCAAGGAAGAATGCGAAACCGACCTTTTCGGCGAGCAGGTGGTCCTGTGCGGCGGCCTGGTCGAACTGATCCGCGCCGGCTTCGAGACGCTGGTCGAAGGCGGTTATGCGCCGGAAATGGCCTATTTCGAGTGCCTGCACGAAGTGAAGCTGATCGTCGACCTGATCTATGAAGGCGGCATCGCCAACATGAACTACTCGATCTCGAACACGGCCGAGTGGGGCGAATATGTCTCCGGTCCGCGCATCATTACCGCCGAGACGAAGGCCGAGATGAAGCGCGTGCTGCACGACATCCAGACCGGCAAGTTCACCTCGGAGTGGATGCAGGAATACAAGGCCGGCGGTGCGCGCTTCAAGGGCATCCGCCGCCTGAACGACTCGCACCAGATCGAGGAAGTCGGCGAAAAGCTGCGCGGCATGATGCCGTGGATCAAGTCGAACGCCTTGGTCGACAAGTCGAAGAACTAGGCCTCGCGGACAGCAGGCAATCAATGATAACCAGTGAGGGCCGCGGCGCGATCCGCGGCCCTTGTTCTATCGTGCATCGAACATTCGCCGAGGGACGCACCATGACGATTGCCGACGATATCGAGGTCCTGAAACGACAGGAGCAGGCCCTGCGTTTCGAGGGCTTCACCGAGGAGGACGCATGGACGCTCGGATCGATGATGCGACAGCGTGCTGCCGAACAGGGGCTGCCGCTTGTCATCGATATTCGCATCGCCGGACGGCCGCTCTTCTATGCGGCATTGCCGGGCACATCGCCCGACAATGCCGAGTGGGTTCGCCGCAAGATCAATGTCGTCATGCGCTATCACAAGTGTTCGTACCGGGTCGGCCGGGAACTGGCCGCATCCGGCTCGCAGCTCGACGAAACGAGAGGCGTCGCCCCGATCGACGTCGCACCGCATGGCGGGTGCTTTCCGATCCACGTCAAGGGCACGGGCGTGGTCGGGACGGTCACTGTTTCCGGCATCCCGCAACGCGAGGATCACGGTTTCGTTTTCGAGTGCCTGTGCGCGTTTCTGGGAGTCGACCCGGAGCCGATGGCTCTTGGCGAGGAAGGCTGAACGGGACGGGGCGCTACAAGAGCGCGGCAGCGAGGGCAGCGCATAGAAAAAGGGCCGCGGAAACCGCGGCCCTCTGGACGTCCGGAGGAATTGGGAGGGAGCCGGACGCCTGTTCGGCGGGAACAATCATCCGGTTCCGCGACGGGGCACAGGGAGGGAAAAGCACTCGCCGCCAACCAGATATATGAAGTCTTTTGTATATAAGTTTTCGCACATATAATAAAGCTTCGATGGAAGTCAATACCTGTGTCCGGCGGTGCATCGGCCACGGAAAACCTGTTAGGACAAGCGATGCATGAGGCGCAGTGATCAACGATGAGCGAAGACGAAGCGGTAATCTGCACGCTCGACAGCGTGCGCCTGATGCTGGGCGAGGGCGCGCTGCGCTTCGAGACAAAGAACCGTCCCGCGATCGAACGCTACTGGCAGTCGGCGCTCGCCGCCAATCCGCGGCTGTGGAACGGGCCGTTCTTCATGTTCGAGGATGTGCGGATCGAAAACGGCATATTGAGCGGGACAGGGCGCGCAACGGATTTCGCAACCTTTCTTTACTGGCGCGACAACGGCCGGCCCGCAGGCGTGACGCATGTCACCGGAACGTCGCTACCGGTCATGGCGGACGGATCGCTGTTCGCCATCCGCATGGCCGGGCACACGGCGAATGCGGGGCTTGTCTATTTTCCCGCCGGTTCGTTCGATGCGGCGGACGTGGCCGGCGGACAATTCGACGTCACCGGCAACATTGCCCGCGAACTGAACGAGGAGACAGGGCTGGAATTTCGCGAGGGCGATGCCGAGGCTATCCACACGGCAGTATGCGTGGAGGGCGCGATCCACGTTACACGGCGCAACCGGCTGCCGTTTGATTTCGACGAAGCTCTGAGGCGGCTGCGGCACCACCAGGCGCAGACCGGCGACGACGAGATAGACACCGCGGTCGCAATCCGGCCGGGTGCGGAAACTCCGGGCGGTTTGAAACCATACGCACGCGCACTCGCCGACTGGCACTTTGAAAACGGCGCGTTTTCCTGTAGCCGCAGGAGTTGAGAAAAGGGGAATCGCATGGCACGGCGTTACGCAATCTACGACGTTTTCACCGACAAGGTTCTTTCCGGCAATCCGCTTGCGGTCGTCTTCGATGCCGAGGGGCTGGACGACGCGGCGATGCAGGCCATCGCGCGGGAATTCAACCTGTCGGAGACGGTGTTCATCCGTCCTGCGGAAAACCCGGCACATTCGGCCAGTTTGCGCATCTTCACGCCGGGACGCGAGTTGCCTTTCGCCGGCCATCCGACTGTCGGTGCGGCGATCGCGCTTGGCGAGACGGCCGCCGCCAACGATAACGGGACAAGCCGGCTGATGGTTCTGGAGGAGCAGATCGGCGCCGTGCGTTGCGCACTGCGCATGGCCAAAAGCCCCTATGCCGAATTCGATGTGCCGAAGCTCCCTGAACAGGTGGGTTTCGAAGCCGAGAAGGCGGCGGTGGCGGCGGCGATCGGCCTCGACGACAACGAGGTCGGCTTCGAAAACCACAAGATCAGCGTCTGGACGGCCGGGAACTCGTTCGTATTCGTGCCGGTCGACGGACTTGGCGCGGCGGCGAAGGTTTCGGTCAACTCGATGCTGTGGTCGGACATCGCGCCGGTGGTGAACGGCCACAAGGCGTCGCTGTTTGTCTATTGCCGCGAGACCATCCACCACGACTGCGCTTTCCACGGCCGCATGTTCGCGCCGGAAATGGGACTTGGCGAGGATCCGGCGACCGGCTCGGCGGTGGCCAATTTCTCCGGCGTGATCGCGCATTTCGACGGGCTTGCCGACGGGCCGACCGCCTTCCTGATCGAGCAGGGCATGGAGATGGGACGGCCGTCAAAGATCCGGCTTGAAATCGACGCCAAGGGCGGCGCGATGCATGCTGCGCGGATCGGCGGGCATGCGGTCAAAGTCGCCGAAGGCAAGCTTGACGTTTGAGGCCCTTTACAAAGCGCTTCGGCCAGCCTAGATAGCGCTTCTTCGGGTGTGTAGCTCAGATGGTAGAGCAGCTGACTCTTAATCAGCGGGTCCACGGTTCGAGCCCGTGCTCACCCACCAATATTTCCCGATAAGCGGACAAGCGGCGCGCCCAGCGTACGGATGGCATGTATCTCGCCGGCCGGAAATGCCGCGTGCGGCATCGCTTTACCGTCGCCATAGGGGAAAGATACGCTCTCAGCGTCGCGAAATCCGAACTGCCCGGGATTGTGAGGAACCGATCATACGATCAGGAAGTCGCTTGCCGCCAGGTCGGCATCGCCCCAGACATCGAACTGGGTCGTTACGGTATCTCCGGCAGCGTTGCGCCAGACCAGATCCGTAACGCCATTCGAGTCGAAATCGCCTGAGGTTTCGAGCGTCCAGTCGGAGCCGATCACCGGTCCAGAATTGTCCGCGCCGAGGGTTGCGCCCGCTACCAGCGAGTAGTGCAGCAGCCCCGTATTCGTGTCGCGGGAGAGAAAATCCGGAGTGCCGTCATTGTCCAGATCACCCGCACTCAGCGTTTCCCAACTCGCATTGATCGTACCGAGGGCCAGGTTGCCGCTATAGGCGCCGTCGACCATCTGCCAGACGAGCAGATCGCCCGAGGAGCCGTTCCGCCAGAGAAGGTCGGCCGTACCGTCCTCGTCGTAGTCACCGGTCCCCGCCACCTGCCACGTGTTGCTCACGGATCCGAACAGAGATCCGCCGCTCTTCACGCCGGCGTTCATTTCCCAAAGGTAGGTCTGCAGGGTTTTCTCGTTCCACCAGAAGACGTCATCCGAACCGTTATTGTCGAAATCGTCGGTTCCGACGACCTTCCACGTAGGACTGGCATCGCCGATGACGCCACCGCTCGCCTTGATGCCGTTCTGCATGTTCCAAAGATAGACGAGACTCTGGCTGGCATGGCGCCACAACACGTCGTCGGTGCCGTCGCCGTTGAAATCCGCAACGGCCTGCGGCTCCCAGATATTGTTCACGCTTTCGAGTATGACCGTGCTCTGTTTCGTTCCGCCCTGCATGGTCCATGTCGCGACCTCGCCGGCGGAGTTGCGCCAGAGGATGTCGTCGTCGCCATCGCCGTCGAAATCGCCGGTCGCGATCGTGTACCAGATCGTGTTGACAGCCTCGCCATCAGGTTCGTCGTAAACCGTCGCGAGCAGCGTGGCGCCGCCGCCGCCGGTGCCGTCCGCGTCGAAAAAGAGCCGGGTGCTCGTAGCGTCCCATATCAGTGTCGGGTTGGCGCTCGCGGCGGTCGTGCCGGCCACGAAAGCGACGCCAGCAGCCGCCAGGGTACCCGTGCCGCCAAGCCCGAAGCCGCTACCCGTCAACCAGATCTGGTCGTTGGCCTGGCTGAAGTCGCTCCAGGTGTCGCCGCCCTCCGAGGCGCTGCGCAGCTGGATGACGTCCGATCCGCTCCCGGTGACGATGATGTCGTTGCCGAGCCCGCCGATCAGCAGGTTGTTCGCGCCGTTGCCCGTCAGGCTGTCATTGCCTGACCCGCCGATCGCGTTCTCGATCGTCGCTCCGAAGGCGATGGCAAGATTGTTGGTCAGGTAGCCGACCGACGAAAACGTTCCGGCGTTCAGGTTGACGGACTGGCTGGTTCCCCAGCCGGACACGTCGATCGTGTCGGTTCCGCCGGCATCCCAGATCGCGACGACGGGATCGGGATTCTGGGTGAAGTCGAAGACTGCACGGTTAGCCGTGCTGTTAAATCCGTAGACGTCATTGCCGGTGCGGGTCGTCATGTCGGCGCCGTACACCTGCTGCAGCGCGTAGATGTCGTAAAGGAGCGGCGTGGCGGCATAGTCGAGGCCGGACCCGGAGCCGCCGGTGTGATCTGTGCCGGAGCCGTTCTCATAGGCGTTGAAGTAGGACATCAGCGTGTATTGCCTGGTGTCCTGATAGAACTTAGCATCGTCGTCGAAGTCGGCAGTGCCGTTGTAAAGGCCCGGGTGGCTGAGGCCCAGCGCATGGCCGATCTCGTGGATATAGGTCAACAGGCCGTATCCGCCGTAATACAGATCGGAATCCTGGTTGTGGGTCGACCAGTTGCTGTTCAGCCAGATGTCGGCATCAGCCAGTGCATAGTCCGCACGAGAGCCTCCACCGGTATAATAGGACACGCTCGCGTAGGTGCCGCCGGAGTATGTCGACGAGGAATAATTGAGGGCTATGTCGGCGCCCGCGTCATTGGCGGATTCCGTCAGGTTGATTGCGATCACGTCGTCCCACAACTCGAATGCCAGGCGCGCGGTGGCCCGCATGGCCGCCGTCATCGACTGCCAGCCTGAGTTTTCCGGGCTGGTATTGGCCGCCGCCAGGTAGTTGATCGTGTACTCGACCGTGTTCGTGTCCCAGGCGAAAGCGTATCCGCCCGACGACCAGTTCGTGGTCAGTGCCTGAACGACCTGATTGAGATTGTAGACCGGTTTCATCCTGCACCCTGCTGCTCGCAGCCCGACAATTTACACGGCCCGCGGAGCTCGCGAATCTCCCGGCCAGCGCGTGACAGTCTGACATTCAGGTTAATTCTGGACAATGAAGGTTAACAGATCTGTGAGATCGGGGTCGCAAATATAGCCACTTATCGTATGCCGCCACCGGAAGGGCGCGAAGAGTTCCGTTGCGGCGTCTTGGCGCGCCAACGGCCGCTGTTCGTCTCAAGTCCGGCGATCACCCATAGGTCCGCTCCTCGATGGGCGTCGCCTCGATACGCGCAAGGAGTTCGCCCAGCATCGCTTCCTCGGCGCGGTTGAGCCTGGCGCGGGGGTTCCAGACCACGTGGACGTCGATTTCCGGCACCTTGTCATAGGGCGGCAGCTGCCAGAGCAGGCCGGCGTCGACATCGCGCTGGGCGACGTGGACGGGCAGCGGGCCGATGCCGAGGCCGGCGATGATCATCCGGCGCACTTCCTCCAGATGGCTGGACGTGCCGACGATGCGCTCGCCGAGATCGGCCTCGGCACGCATCAGCGTCACCGGGCGCAGCACGTCGTGCAGGCGGTCGGTCTCGAACGAGACCGAGGCATGGCCGGCAAGGTCGCCGCGCGTCAGGTTCTTCCTGCCGAACAACGGGTAATGCGGGCCGCAGAACAGGCCGAAGAATTCGCGATAGAGGCGGCGGTATTCCAGCTTCGGATTGCGTTCCTTGACGAGGCAGATGGCCAGGCTGGCGCTTCTGGCCGTGACCGCGGCGATCGCCTCGCGGCTGGTGTCGACATCGATCGACAGCGTCGCCTTGGGGTGCGCGGCATGGAAATGCGCCAGCGTCTCGTCGAAGAGCGGGCAGACAACGTGGCTGGCCATGGCGAGCTTCACATGGCCCTGCACCTCGTCGGTGACGTCGCGCATCAGTGTCGACAGGCGGAAGATCGAGCCCTGGATGTCGACGGCCTCGCGGTAAAGCAGTTCGCCGGCGCGGGTCAGCCCGAAATGGCCGGGCGAACGGTCGATCAGCTTCTTTCCGATACGGGACTCGAGCCTTTTCAGCGCCGTGGAAACCGAGGGCTGGGCAAGACGCAGCTTCTGCGCCGCTTCGGTCACGGAACGCGATTCCGCCAGCACGACGAATGTGCGCAACAGGTTCCAGTCGAGTTCGCGCACCAGGCGCTCGGCGGGGCGGATGGAGGTGATCTCGGCCATTATAGTCAGAGCCTATAATCATAATTTCAATTATCTATTTGATTGATGGTCTGGCCGCCGCCAATGTCAAGCAAATCCGCGAAACCGAGGAAAACCGGATGTCGGTGGAAAGCCGCGAGGCGCGCCAACCCTGGATATTGCTGTCGCCCGCACTGACCGCGGTGATGCTGCTTCTCTTCGTGCCGCTTGTCTTCATCCTGGTCTATTCGTTCTGGCTGCGCACGGCGACAGGCGCCGACCAGGCGGGTTTCTTTCTCGACAACTGGGCCGAGGCGCTGACCGACCGGTTCTACCGAGACATCCTGCTCAACACGCTGAAGATCGCCGCGATCACGACGATCGTCTGCGCGCTGATGGGCTACCCGGCGGCCTATTTCATCGCCCGCTCGCGCGGCAACAAGGCGATCCTGCTGCTGTTGCTGATGCTGCCGTTCTGGATCAGCTACATCATCCGCACGATGAGCTGGATCAACATTCTCGGCGTCTCCGGCGCGGTGAACTCGATCCTGATCTCGCTCGGCATCGTCGATGAGCCGATACAGATGCTCTACAACGAGACGACGGTCATACTCGGCCTCGTTCACTTCCTGCTTCCGTTCATGATCCTCAACGTGTTCGTCAGCCTCGAAGGCATCGACGAAACGCTGGAGGATGCCGCCCATTCGCTCGGCGCGACCAAGTGGCAGAGCTTCCTGGAAGTAACGCTGCCGCTCTCGTTGCCGGGGCTCGCGGCAGGCGGACTGCTCTGTTTCGTGCTCGGCGCGGGCACCTACATCACGCCGCTCGTTCTCGGCGGGCCGACCGACGCGATGTTCGCCAATCTGGTCTTCGAGGCCGTTATCACCCAGCTCAACTGGCCGCTCGGCTCGGCGCTGTCGCTGATGCTGCTCGCCGTGCTCGGCACGCTGGTGCTGATCTACAACCGCTATCTCGGCATGGCGCAACTGATGAAGGGGCTCGGCTAATGGGCTGGCAACTCATCCGTTTGTGGACGCTTCTCGTCTACCTGTTCATGTTCCTGCCGGTCGCGGTGGTGGTTCTCCTGTCGTTCAACGCCAGCCAGTTCGGCTCGTTTCCGATGACCGGCTTTTCGGTGCGCTGGTTCGTCGCGCTGGCCGAGAACGAGGCGATCCTGCGGGCGTTTCGCACGTCCTTCATCCTCGGCTTGATGACGGCCGGAATCTCGACCACGCTCGGTGTGCTGGCGAGCCTGGCGCTGGTGCGCTACCGGGTGCCCGGTTCCAACCTGATCTCGACGCTGCTGATCGCGCCGATCCTTGTGCCCGAAGTGGTGCTGGCCGTCGCGCTGCTGCTGTTCCTCAACTTCATGTCGATCAACAAGAGCTTCACGCTGCTGCTGTTCGGCCACGTCATCTTCACGCTGCCCTTCGTCGTCCTGGTCGTGCAGGCGCGCCTCGTCGCAATCCGCCGCGACATCGAGGAGGCGGCGCTGAGCCTCGGCGCGAGCCCGGTGCAGACCTTTTTCGAGGTGACGCTGCCCTTGATGCTGCCTGCCGTTCTGGCCGGCGCGCTGTTCGCCTTCACCATCAGTTTCGACGACATAACCGGCACCCTGTTCTGGAAGCCGGGCGGCGTCGAGACCGTACCCACCCAGATCTTCGCCATGCTGCGCAACTCGATCTCGCCCGAGATCAACGCGCTCGGCACGGTGATGATCGTCCTTACCGTCGGGTTGCCGCTTCTGGGAGCTGCGATTGCCCGACAACTCGCCAGAAACAGCGGCGGATAACCGCTCCCGGACAACCAGCTCATGAAGGAGACCATGATGGACAACACCAAGCGATATGAACGATTGCTCGAGCGCTACGGGAATGGCGATCTCGACCGACGCAAATTCCTCGGCCTGATCGGTGCTGCCGGCCTTGCCTATGGCGTGCAGACACCTTTCGCCCGGCAGGCATTCGCCGCCGCCGGCGAAGTTCGCTTCGACGGCTGGGGCGGCGTCGTCTCGGAAGCCTTCCGCAAGCATGCCTTCGATCCGTTCACCGAAAAGACCGGCACGAAGGTCGTGGACGGCACCTTCGGCGGCGGCGACGAATATCTGTCGCGCGTCAAGGCGAGCCAGCCGGGCGAATACAACATCGCCCACCTTTCGGGTGTCTTCGATTACGCGCGTTATGCCGCTCTCGACCTCGCTTCCGAACTGAACGAGGCGAACATCCCGAACCTGGAGTTCGTCATCCCGAAGCTGACCGACGTGTTCCGCGGCGTGACGAACGGCAAGCTGTCCTGCGTTCCCTACGACTACGGCACCACCGGCCTTGCCTATAACCGCAAGCACATTTCCGACGACGAGATGAAGGAGAAGGGCGCCAAGATCCTCATCGACGAGAAGTACAAGGGCAAGATCGGCGGCTGGGCCGACTGGCGCACCCGCATGTGGTACGCCGCGCTGCAGACCGGCCAGGATCCGAACGGCGCGACCGATGTCGACGCGATGTGGGATGCCGTGCGCGCCCACCGCGACCTGGCGCTGAAATACTGGACGTCCGGCGCGGAACTGATGAGCCTGCTGGCGGAAGAGGAGATCTACGTCACCGAAGGCTGGTCGGGCCGCATCTACGCGCTGCAGGAGCAGGGCCACGACATCGGCTACATCGACCCGCCGAACGGCTTCGGCTGGCAGGAGTGCCTGTTCGTCATCAAGGGCTCGCCGATGGAAGCCTGCGAGGAGCTGCTCAACTTCATGCTGGCGCCGGCAACCTCGATCGCGGTCGCCGAAGGACAGAACTACCCGCCGGCGCTGGACCCGACCAAGGTCGATCTCGGCGACAAGATCCCCACCCTGCCGGCCTTCGATCCGACCGGCACGCTGTCGGGCCTGACCTTCGCCAAGCCCGAATACTGGAACGGCCACGAAGCCGAATGGTCGAAGATGTTCGGCCGTGTCCAGAAGGGCTACTGAGGCCTCCCGTAGCCCTGTCCCCGCCGCCTTTTCGCGGCGGGGACCTTTTCACCGAAACCGGAGACCGGCACCGTGAGTTCCGTTACCCTGACCGACATCGTGAAGCGCTTCGAGGCCTTCACCGCCGTCCACAAGACCTCGCTGGACATTCCCGAAGGCGCCTTCGTGACGCTGCTCGGCCCGTCGGGCTGCGGCAAGACGACGACGCTTCGCATGGTCGCCGGGCTGCTCGATCCGACCGAGGGCGAGATCCTCATCAAGGGCAGGCGGGTCAACGACGTGCCGATCCACAAGCGCAATCTCGGACTCGTCTTCCAGAATTACGCGTTGTTTCCGCACAAGACGATCGCCGAAAACGTCGCCTTCGGCCTGAAATACCGGGGCGTGTCGAAGGAAGAGCAGAAAAAGCGCGTGCAGGATGCGCTCGAACTGGTGCAGTTGCCGGGTGTCGGCGAGCGCTATCCGAAGCAGTTGTCTGGCGGTCAGCAACAACGTATCGCGCTGGCCCGCGCGATCGTCATCGAACCGGACGTGCTGCTGCTGGACGAACCCCTATCGGCGCTCGACGCCAACCTGCGCGAGGACATGCGTGTGGAACTGAAGCGTATCCAGGAACGGATCGGCGTGACGACAATCTTCGTCACCCACGACCAGTCCGAAGCGCTGGCCATGTCAGACCAGATCGTCGTGATGTCGGCCGGTCGGGTGGAGCAGGTCGGTCCGCCGGAAGAGGTCTACAACACGCCGTCGAGCGAATTCGTTGCCAATTTTCTCGGCGCGTCCAACATCGTTCCCGCCAGTTACGCGGGGCGCGACGGCGATGCGCTCGTTTTCGACGCCGAGATCTTCGGAAGGATCGCCGTGCCGGCCGCGAAGGCGCCGAATATCACCGGCGAAGGCCCGGCGAAACTGGTGGTGCGCGCGGAAAAACTGCAACTCGCGCCGCGCGGCGAAACCGCCGACGGCACTGTGGCCGTGGACGCAACCGTCGAGACGGTGGACTACCAGGGGCAGGCGGTGCGTTATTTCGTACGCGCAGGCGACCGCCAGTTGCAGGCCATCAACATGATCGACGAACGACCCTTCGCCGAAGGCGCGCCAGTTTCCCTCCGCCTGCGTCCGCGCGACTGCGCTGCGCTGCCAGCCAACTGATCTTTCGGAACCAAAAATCGTGACAGAACGGAAAAGTCATCTCTTCTACCAGAGCCGCCGCCGCAAGCCGGTGCTCGACCAGGCTCGTGGCGTCTATATGTGGGACGTCGACGGCAAGCGCTATCTCGACGGATCATCGGGCGCGATGGTCTGCAATATCGGCCATTCCAACGAAAACGTGCTGACCGCCATGCGGCTGCAGATGGAAAAATCGACCTTCGGATACCGGCTGCACTTCGAGACGGAAGCTTCTGAAAAGCTTGCGGCAAAGACCGCTTCGCTGACCCCGGAAGGGCTCAACCGCATCTTCTTCGTTTCCGGCGGTTCGGAGGCGGTTGAAAGCGCCATCAAGCTGGCGCGGCAATACGTCGTGGCGACGGGACAGGATTCGCGGTGGAAGGTGATCTCGCGCAAGCCGTCCTATCACGGCGCGACGCTCGGCGCGCTGGCGATCACCGGCTACGATCCGCTGACCATCCCGTTTGAGCCGATGATGCGGTCGATGCCGAAGGTGCCGGCGCCGCGCGCCTACCTGGACGGGCTCGACCCGGATGACGAGGCGACCGGGCTGCACTACGCCAACATGCTGGAGCAGAAGATCATCGAGGAAGGGCCGGAGACGGTGCTCGCCTTCTTCGTCGAGCCGGTGGGCGGTGCCTCCACGGGCGCGCTGGTGCCGCCGAAGGGCTATATGGAACGCGTGCAGGAGATCTGCCGCGAATACGGCGTACTGCTGATCCTCGACGAGGTCATGACCGGGGCAGGCCGCACCGGCAAGTTCCTCGCCGGCGAACACTGGAACATGGAACCCGACATCGTCGTCATGTCGAAGGGTTTCGCCGCCGGCTATGTGCCGCTCGGCGCGATGGCGGCGCATGACCGGCTGATCGAACCGGTGCTGGATGCAGGCGGCTTCCAGCACGGCTACACCTATGCGGGCAATCCGCTCGCCTGCGCAGCCGGTCTCGCGGTGATCGAGGAAATCGAGCGGCAGGGCATGATCGGCAATGCCGAGCGAATGGGCGCGTTGCTGAAGTCGCGGCTCGAAGACCTGATGCAGCGCTACTCGATCATCGGCGACGTGCGCGGCAAGGGCCTGTTGCTTGCCTTCGAGTTCGTCTCCGACCGGCGGACGATGACGCCGCTCCCGGCCTCGCTTGCCGCCTATGACCGCTTCGTCAACATCGCCTATGACAAGGGGCTGATCGTCTATTCGCGGCGCACGCGCGGCGGCTACGAGGGCGACCATATCCTGGTCTGCCCGCCGATGATCGTGAACGAGAACCAGATCGACGAAATCATCGACATTCTAGACGTTTCGTTGCGCGAATTCACAAACGAAGTGCAGGCTGCGCTGCCGAAGAGCGCCTGAGCGGTTTCATGTCAAAGATCATCATCACCTGCGCGGTTACCGGCTCGATCCACACGCCGTCGATGTCTCCGCATCTGCCCATCACGGCCAACGAGATCGCCGAACAATCGATCGGTGCCGCGGAAGCCGGCGCAGCGATCCTGCATCTGCATGCGCGTGATCCCGAGACCGGCAGGCCGTCATCCTCCCCGGACCAGTTCATGGCTTTCCTGCCGCGTATCAAGCAGTCCTGCGAGGCGGTGCTAAACATTTCCACCGGCGGCAGCGCGGTGATGACGCTGGACCAGCGGCTGGAAGCGCCGAAACAGGCCGAACCGGAGATGTGTTCGCTCAACATGGGCTCGATGAATTTCGCGCTCTATCCGGCGGCGGAGAAAATCACCGAGTGGAAGCATGACTGGGAGCAGCCGTTCCTGGAGAATTCCGATGACCTGATCTTCAAGAACACGCCGCGCGACATTGCGCGCATCCTGACCGAACTGGGTGTCGAGCGGGGCGCACGTTTCGAGTTCGAGTGCTACGATGTCGGCCATCTCTACATGCTGCGCCATTTCGCCGACCGGGGGCTGGTGAAGCCGCCATTCTTCATCCAGTTCGTGTTCGGCGTGCTCGGCGGCATCGGTCCGGACCCGGAGAATCTGAGCCACATGAAGCTGATCGCCGACAAGCTGTTCGGATCTGACTACACGTTCTCGGTGCTGGCTGCCGGCCGGCACCAGATTCCGCTGACCACGATGGCGGCGGCGATGGGGGGCCATGTGCGGGTCGGGCTGGAAGACAGCCTGATGATCGCGCGCGGCGAGTTGGCGAAATCGAATGCCCAGCAAGTCGCCAAAATACGCCGCATCGTCGAGGAACTGGGCCGCGAAGTGGCGACACCGGCGGAAGCGCGTGGCATGCTGGGCCTGAAGGGCGCCGACCGGACGAACTTCTGACATGAACGACATCACGATCAGACGGGCCGGGGCGGACGACGCCGAGCGGCTGGACACGGCGCTTCGCAATCTTTCCGAAGCCATCGGCGATGACCACGGCGCGACGGCGGCGATGCTTGCGAAGGCCGGATTCGGCGCCAATCCGGCTTTCCGCGCGCTGCTGGCGGAAGCGGGGACCGAAGTCGTCGGCGCGGCTCTCTATTCGCCGGTCTTCTCCACTGTGCGGTCAGGAGCGGGCGTCTATGTCTCCGATCTCTGGGTCTCGGAATCGATGCGGGGCAAGGGTCTCGGCCGCCGGCTGCTGCAGGCCGTGGCCGGGGACGCGGAAGCGGTATGGGACGCGCGGTTCCTGAAACTGGTGGTCTATGACGACAACCCGCAGGCGCGCGCCTTCTACGACCGGCTGGGCTTTGCCGCCTCGCAGGGCGAAACCATTCTGACACTCGATGAAACGGCGCTTGCCACCCTGAAGGACAATAGAGGTACGCGATGAAAGCGATCTTCGACGAACGGCAGTGGAAACACGATCCCAAGCACTTCATGGCGAATGGCGCGATCCTGCCCAATCCGGAACAGCCGAAGCGCATCGAAGTGCTGAAGGCGGCGGCGTTGGCCGCGGGTTGCGTGTTCGAGGCGCCGCCGGATGCGGGCTTGGGGCCGATCGCGGCGGTGCACACAGCCGAATATGTCGAGTTCCTGAAAAACATCTACACCCGCTGGCAACGCATCGAGGGCGCGGGGGAAGAGGTGATCCCGAACATCCATCCGGCCAACCGGACGGATTCCTATCCAAAGTCGGCGGTCGGCCAGGCGGGCTATCACCAGGCGGACACCGCATGCCCTGTCGCGGAGCATACTTTCGAGGCGGCCTACTGGTCGGCGCAGACGGCGGTGCGGGGCGCGGACCATGTCGCCTGGGGCGAGCGGTCGGCCTACGCGCTCAGCCGCCCGCCGGGGCACCATGCCTATGCGGACCTTGCCGGCGGCTTCTGCTTCTTCAACAATGCGGGCATCGCCGCCGAGCGGTTGCTGAAGGCCGGCAAGCGGCCGGCGATCCTCGATGTCGACGTGCATCACGGCAACGGCACGCAAGGCATCTTCTATCGCCGCGCCGATGTGCTGACGGTGTCGATCCATGCCGATCCGGTGCGGTTCTACCCGTTCTTCTGGGGGCATGCGCAGGAACGCGGAGAGGGCGACGGCCTCGGCTACAACCTCAACCTGCCACTGCAGCGCGGCACGGGCGACGACGACTATCTGAAGACACTCGATGCCGCCTTCCAGCGCATTACCGCCTTCGGCGCCGACACGCTGATCGTCGCGCTGGGGCTGGACGCCCATATCGACGACCCTTTCAAGGGGCTGGCGGTGACGACACCGGGCTTCTCGCGGATCGGCGCGGCGATCGCCGGGCTTTCCCTGCCGACGCTTTTCGTGCAGGAGGGCGGCTATCTCTCCGACACGCTCGGCGACAACCTGACCCATGTCCTGCAGGGCTTTTCGGAAGCCTGAACGGACGCAGCACAACGAGGACATCATGAGCGACATCAAACGCATCGACACCGGCACCCGCATGAGCCAGGCCGTCATCCACAACGGCACCGTCTACCTGGCCGGTCAGGTCGGCGAGCCGGGCACCAGCGTCACCGAGCAGACGAAGACGATTGTCGAGCGCATCGAAGCGCTTCTGGCCCAGGCCGGTTCGGACAAGACGAAGATCCTGCAGGCGGTGATCTGGCTTGCCGACATGGCGGACTTTGCCGAGATGAACGCGGTTTGGGATGCCTGGGTGGCACCCGGCCATGCGCCCGCGCGCGCCTGCGGCGAAGCCAAGCTGGCGACGCCGGACTACACGGTCGAGATCATCATCGTCGCGGCGCAGTAACGCGGCGCACTTCTCGGTCTGCGCCGCGGCAGACACGGTCGAGAAACTCGAGGGAGGCCCGCGCCTTTCCCGACATCAGCCGCCAGCTCGGAAACACCGGCGGCTTCTTCCATGTCCGGTGTCAGTCGTCCTTCAGCAGTTCCGGTGCGTAGCGGCGCGCCACGGATTCGAAGCGCTGCTTGATCTCCGTTTCCAACTGCGGGGCCGGGATGGCACCCGGTTGCAGGGTTCCCGTCAACACGATCCGAACGGTCTGGACATCCGCGTAGATGTCGTCGTCGGGATCGTTTCTGCCGTCGAACTGGACTTTGATATCCAGACCATCGCCGGCCTCGTCATATTCGGCCGTGACGACGAACGTATATTGCCCGTCCTCGCCGGTGTAGTTCAGGCGCAATCGGCGTTCATCGACCGGAATCAGCAGGGGTATGCGCTTGATGTTCTTTTCCACATCCTCGTTTTGGGCATCGATCATCGTCACGCGGTAGCCTTGCCCCTCCGGCACGAGCGCGAAACTGACCGGCAGGCCTTCGTCGAGAAGGTGAAGTCCCACATTGATGATGTCGAGGACAGCTTCCGAAATCGCGCGGGCCAGTCCGCTTGCAAAAGATTCATTGTTGCTCTCGGACCGTGCCTTGGCGCGTTTCGCCGCCCGGTCGATCAGCGAAACAACGGCAGAAGGGTCCATCGTGGTGCCGTTGACGAACATCGACGTCATGCGGATTTCGCCTTTCCATGGCTGGGTCAGACCCGCCGAGACCTGCGGTTCGTCGCCTGTCTCTGGCTCGGTACCGCCGAGCGACGCGATCGTCTGGTCGATGCGGGCGGTGAAGCCGCTGCATTGCGTGTTGTCGCGTGCGCTCTGCAACAGCGCGAGCGCCTTTTGGGTGTCGCCCTGACCGTGGGCGGAGCGTGCCTGCTGCCACAATGCCCTGGTACGATCCTCCCGCTCGATCGCTGCGTCATAGTCGGCCTTGACCTCGGCATAGGAGGGGTGGCCGGCCTCGCCGAGCTCGGCGAGCTTCTTTTTCGCCGTCTCGAACTCGCAGGCCGCGATCGCCCCGCGGGCTTCGGCCACCAGGCTGTCGCCCGCCGCACCGGAAATGCGCGCGATCGCCTTGTCGATGGTTGTCCGGAAGTTGTCGCAAACAGTGTTGGCACGGGCCGTTTCCAGTGCAGCCAGCGCGCCGGCCGTATCGCCGTTCTTGTAGAGGGCTTGCGCACGTTCGTAGCCGGCCTTCGTCTGCGCTTCGCGCTCGACAGCGGCCCGGTAGGCGCTTGAAATTTCACCGTAGCGCGCATGCCCGGTCATCTCCTGCAGCAAGCGCTGCGCCTCGGAGAACCGGCACTGGGCGATTGCCGCCTCCGCGGCCGCAGCCACGTCATCGGTACGGTCTTCGGTCAGGGCGCTTTCGGCAAGGGCGAGGCAGCTCCTGGCGTCGGCGGCGGCCGAGTCCGCAGCCTCGGCGAAGATTTCCGCCACGTCGGCGCTGGCGCGCGCGGTGGAGGCGCGTGTCTGCAGGAGGTCGGTGGGAGACACGCTGTCCGGCTGGCCGGACAGCGTGTCGACAGCCGAGGACAAATCCTCGATGTTTGCTGCCGGATCGGGCCCGGCCTGCTCGTCTCCGGCGGTTTCCAGTTCCTGCAGGCATCCCGACAATTCGCCGGCAACCGCCTTGATCGCCTCGTAGAGCCGGTCGGCTTCGGCGCGCGTCGCGGCCGGATCGTCCGATGTCCCGGCCAGCGATATCGCGGCGGCGTGGACGGATTGCGCGCGCGTCTCGATCCCGGTGACGGCATCCGCGCTTTCGCGCAGTGTCGCGATCCCGGCGGCGACCTGGCTGCGCAATCCGTCGATCTCGCTCAACAGCGCGGTCACCTCGGCCAGCCTGCCCGGCAGCCGCGACGCGGCTTCGGCGACCGGCAAGCTTCTCTCGGCGATATCGTCGAGCGACTGCGCCGCCCTGTTGGTATCGCCGAGGGCTGTGCCGGCGTTGCGCGCCTTCAATGCAGCATCGGTTGATGCGCTGCGTATTTCCGTCAGAAGCCTGCGCTGCCTGGCTTCCTCGCTCTCGGCACGGAGTTCGGCCGTCTTGTCGCAGGTTGCGAGCGCGGATTTCTCGGCTTCCTGCTTTGCCTGGACGACCTTTTCGGCCGCGGCCTGCGCGTCGCTCACCAGACGGGCGGACTGGGCGAGGTCGCGGTCCATCCGGGTGACTTGCGGGCGCAAGGTGGCGATGTCACGTTCGAGCGCGGCGATACGGGCCTTCGCGTCTGCCGCCTTCGCCTCGATTGAAGCGACCGCGCCGCGGGCGGCCGTGCAGGCGGCACGGCCATTGGCGGCTACGGTCTGCGCCTGGCCATGCAGGCCGCGCAGCGCGTCAAGCGTGGCGTCGACATCGCCTGCGCTTCCGAACGGCATGAACAGGTTGACGGCAAAGGACCGCAGGAAGGGCGGCTCGGCCCCCTCGAGACCGAGATGACGGGCGTCGATCGTCACCGACTCCGACGTGACGTCGCCGGCTGTTGCCTGCGGCTGCAAGGAGACATCGGGCGAGCGGGTGACGATCCGCGCGGTGAAACGGCCTTTCCCGTCGGCGGCGGCGACCTGGCATCCCGGCATCTCCGTGCCGCCGGAGATGTTCAGCGTGACGGAAGCCGACGCGCATTTCTTGCAGGGCTCGCTCGAGCGCGCCTCGTCGAGCAACTGGCCGTCGATCCTCACGAGGGAAAGCGTTTTCAGCCTTTCCCAGACCTGGCGGTAGCGGCGATAGGATTCACCGCGCGTACCGCCGCCGGTGGCGGCATGAGACTGGATGAAGCCGAGCGCATAGGAGGTCTTGAGTTTTTCCCGTGCCGCGCCGTCGTCGAGCGGGAAGGCCGAAAGGCGCAATCCCGTCTCGGTTTCGACCAGGCGGGCAAAGGCGTCCTCGCCGCACGTTGTGTCGAGGCGCAGATAGTCGCGCAACTCATCGACGCGCCGGACGATTGCCTCGACGACTGCGTCGGCCTCATCGACAAGACCGGGCAATCCGGGGGAGGGCCGATGGCCCGGCAGGCCGTCGAGATAATATTCCGGGCCATATGACGTGTTGTAGACGGCGATGACCGTCTTCATGTCGGAGTCCTTGCCGACATATTCGGCAAAACCAATGCCCGCGGCGTCGCGGATGAAGTCGCGGGCGCGGCGCAATCCGGTTTCGCCGCCGCCCTTTTTCCGACCCTTCACGAAAGCGTCGTTCAGCCAGAAATAGAGCTGGCTCTCGTCCTGCGGATCGGTCTGGACATAGATGTCCTTAAGCAGTGCCGCCTTTTCGTCGAGCGGGCAGGCCTGAACGCCTTCTCCCTCCATCGCCATGAGCGCCTGTGAGCGGTCGTTGAGCAGGGTGTGCGTGGCCATGCCGATGCAAAAGCCTTCGCGGGCGCGGATCAGTTGTTCCAGCTCGTTGGCGCGGGCCAGAACCTCCTTGGCCATCTGGCCGTAGGCCTCGATCAGCGTGCCCATCAGCGACACGCCCGGCACGTTGGAATCCGACAGGAAGCCGCCGAACTTCTCCATCAGCGTGAACATGCCTTCCAGCCGGCCGGAGTAGGTCTCGGCGGTGAAGGCGCCGTGAATGGTGCGCGCCGTGTCGATGATGTTGTAGTTCTTGTCGAGGAGGTCGAACTGGCCCTCGTAACGCTGCAGATTGTCGATCCATTCGCCCGACAGGCCATGCTCCAGCAGGATGTCGGCATAGGGGGTATCGGGCGAGGCCTGTTCGAGGTCGTCATAGGCCTTGTCGAGGGCCTCCAGCCTTTTTCTCGACGAATCCCAGAGCGCCTTGAGACCATCGACGATCTCGCGCGAGCTGTCGTTCTGGTAACGCTCGATCGCCGCTTTCAGGAGGGGCATGCGGGTCGTCATGTAATAGTTGACATAGGTCGAGAGCTCCTGGTCGGGATGCTCGAGCCACTCCCGGAAATGTTCTTCCGGCTTGATGCGCGCCTTGTCGGCCTCGGGCAGGCGGTCATAGACCTCCAGGCTCAGCCATTTGAGGAAGCCGTCATAATATGGCGCCAGGCGCGATTGCAGTTCGGCCTCCAGATCGCCGCGCAGCGCATCGGCGCGCGCCTGGATGCTGTCGACAATATAGGTCCGAACCCGTTCGCAGGCGGCGTAGTAGATCGGCTCATAGGATATGGTGATCTTGCCGACCGTCGCGGTCTTGTCCTTGCCGGCCTCGGCGACCTCCCGGCAGGGGTCCGGATGGTACTCGACCCGGAAAACGGTTTCCTGGGCGCCCGCCGGAACGAAGCCGGCGACCAGGATGAAAAGGGCGGCGAGAAAGCGTCCGATCGTCCTCATTGGCCAGGCAGCCTCAGTTCGTCGGGATCGGGCATGCCGAGATCGCCGAACGGATCGTCGCCGGTATCGGCCGGCGGTTCGAAGTCCGGCAGTCCGGCTGGCGGCTGTTCGGCCGGAGACGGGGGGGCGGGCGGAGTATCGGCGGGTGGAGCGGGCGGCGGGGTGCCCTGGTTTGCGAACTGCTCCTCGTACTCGAAATCCGGCGAGACGAAATCGAAGCAGGTGTCCTCGTATCGGCTGCCCTCATAGATGCCGGCGATCTCCAGCCGCACCCAACGGTATGTGCCCACTTCGGGCAGCGGAAGCAGAACAGGCTGCGCCTGATCGGGAAGCGTGACCGAGGTCGAAAGCCCGGTATCCGTCGTGACATGGAATACCCGGACACGCGCGTTTTCGAGAAAGGACTTTCGCGTCTTCGGGTAGCCATTGGCGATTATCAGCCGCCGGAACGGCGCGCCGTTGTCGATCCTCAGCGTGATCGCCTCGCCGATACCGGGCCCGGGCGTGCCTTCGCACCATGCCAGATGCTGGCCGTCCTCGAATCCCGCGAGATTCTCGGGTCCGTACCGCCACTTGGCGCTCGGCGACAGGACGGATGAGACGCAGTAGTGCATGGCATCGAAGTACTGGGCGGATCCCACTGTCCGGCAGATTTCCGCTTTTGCGCCATATGGCGCCATTGCCAGCGCAACCGCAAACATGGCGAACGGTCGCGTTGCTAATCCGGTTGTCATATTGCAAATCCCCCGCCAGATCTTCACCGTGATCTTTAGCGGAGGGGGAAGCGCCGAATAATGATATTGATCAATCTTTCGGGATCGGCAGGCAGGCGACGCTGACCTGTCGGCTACAGCGACCGCGCGGCCATCGATCTTTCAAACCGGTTTGTATACATTTGTGTCTACAATACCCTTGAGTTTTGAAAATAAGCCCTATATCAGGCCTTGTATGTATACAGATTCCGCATTTCCAGCACCAATGCCCGCTTTTGCGCCAAGAGGCGCCGTGACGCGATGATGACGCTTGTTCTCGTTCCCGGCCTGCTGTCGGACGAGATGGTCTGGCAGCCGCTTGCCGCCGCGGCTGGCGGCAGGTTCAAGGTCCATGCCGCAGATGTATCCAGGGGCACGTCGATCACCGGCATGGCCGAAACGATTCTCGGCGAGACCGAAGGGCCGCTGATTGTCGTCGGCCACTCGATGGGCGGGCGCGTGGCGATGGAAATGGCGCGGATCGCGCCGGATCGCGTCAGGGGGCTGGTACTGGCCAATACCGGTCACCATCCCAAGCGCGAGGGCGAGGAGATCAAGCGTCAGGCGATGATCGATCTCGGCTACGAAAGCATGGAAAAGCTTGCCGCGCAGTGGATCCCGCCGATGGTCGATCCGGCGCGCACCGAAGACATGGCGCTGATGGACGAACTGGCCGCCATGGTGCTGCGCGCCGATGCCGAACAGCACGAGCGCCAGATCCGGGCCCTGATCGGCCGGCCGAACGCCAGCGCCCACCTGAAGGACATTGCCTGCCCGGTGCTGCTGGTGACGGCTCGCCAGGACGCATGGAGCCCGATCGCCCAGCACGAGGAAATCGGCGCGACGGTGAAGGATTCCGAACTCGTCATCATTGAAAACGCCGGCCACTTCGCGCCGGCAGAGCGGCCCGGCGAAACCACGGCCGCGATCATGGAATGGCTTCAACGCAGATTTGGAGACGACAATGGCTGATGCAGCGATGCAGATCCCCGAAACGCCGCTTTTCGACCGCGAACGTTCGCTGAAAGGCTACCGGCTCAACAAGATGGCGATGGCGCTCGGCCAGGAGGCCAACCGAGAAGCCTTCAAGGCCGACGAGGACGCCTATTTCGACCACTTCGGCCTGTCGGAAGACGAAAAGGCCGCCGTGAAGGCGCGGGACTGGCACGAAATGGTGCGGCTTGGCGGCAATCTGTTCTTCATCCTGAAAATCTCGGCGATCGACCCGACGCCGATGACGCAGATCGGCGCGGCGCAGGCCGGCATGGATCATGACGAGTTCCTGAAACAGCGACTGGGGAAATAAGGATGGCCAAGATCATCGGCGGTATCGGAACCAGCCACGTTCCCTCCATCGGCGTCGCGCTCGACAAGGGCCTTGCGGACACGCCCGACTGGAAACCCTTTTTCGATGGCTACATTCCCGGCCAGCAGTGGATGAAGGAAGCCAGGCCGGACATCGCGGTGGTGATCTTCAACGATCACGGCAACACCTTCTTCCTCGACCGGGTGCCGACCTTCGCCGTCGGCGTGGCGGAAAGCTACAATCCCGTCGACGAGGGTTGGGGCGCACGCAAGATTCCGCCGTTCGAAGGGGCGACCGAACTTTCCTGGCACTTTGTCGACAAGTTGGTCGAGAAGCATTTCGACCCGCTGGTCTGCCGCGAGATCGAGGTGGACCACGGTCTTCAGGTGCCGATGGAATTGTTCTTCGGCCATCCGGACAAATGGCCCGTCAAGATCGTGCCGATCTGGGTGAACACGATCCAGTACCCGATCCCGACCCCGCAGCGCTGCTGGGAAATGGGCAAGGTGCTGCGCGAGGCGATCGAGAGTTTCCCCGGTGACGAGCGCGTCGTCATCATGGGGACCGGCGGCCTGTCGCACCAGTTGCAGGGCAGCCGCGCCGGCTTCATCAACCGCGAGGCCGACCAGGCCTGGCTCGACGGCATCGCCAACGACTACGACAAATACCGCGAGATGACGCGCGAGGACTATGTCGAGGAGTTCGGCTCGGAAGGCGCGGAACTGATCATGTGGCTGGTGATGCGCGCGGCGATGGACCCGCAGGTCGAGTTGAAGCACAAGCATTACTACGCCCCGGCGTCGCTCACCGGCGCCGGCATGGTCGTCCTCGAAAACGCGGCATGACCAATGTATTTCCTCATGCGATGCCTGCACCGGCCGGGAATGGATGCGATGCGCGACACCCACCGCGCGGAACACCGCGCGTGGGTGCAATCGGGCGGCGAGGGCCGGGCGGTGGTCCTGATCGGCTCGGCCCTGCTTGACGAAAACGGGCAGGGGATCGGCAACTGGGGCATCCTCTCGGCCAAGGACGAAGAGAGCGCCCGCGCGTTTGCCGAGGGAGATGCGTTCTACCGGGCGGGAATCGTCGAAACGGTTGAACTGACGCGGTTGCCGGACTCGTTCCAGGCGCACCGGATCCCGGAGCCGATGACGGCGCAATAGTGCACCTCATGTACACATTTGTGGTACAAGGCAGAAAAACAGTGCACTATCAGTGTGCAATGATGCTTCGAGGAGGGCGCATCCGGACATGAAGGAACCGACCAGCAAGACTCACGCGACGCGCACGGTCATCGAGCTGCGCAAGAAGATTCTCGGCGGTGAACTCAAGGGCGGAACCCGGCTTTACGAGGTTCCGCTGGCCGAGGAGCTGGAGATATCGCGTACGCCGTTGCGCGATGCGATGTCGCGGCTTGCCGAAGAGGGGCTTCTCGAACGCGCCAAGAGCGGCGGTTTCGTGGTGCGCCAGTTTTCCTTCGCCGATGTCATCGACGCCATCGAGGTGCGTGGCGTGCTCGAGGGCACGGCGGCTCGGCTGGCTGCCGAGCGCGGCGCGGCGCCGGAGGCGCTGGCCCGTATGGAAGAAATCGTTTCCGGGCTCGATGCCTGTTTCGGCGCGATGCCGGGCGATGTGGAGTTCGAGTCCTATTCGGAGCTTAATGCGCAATTCCATGAAGGGCTTGCCAACCTGTCCCGCAGCGTGATCATCCGCCGCGAAGTCGAGCGGGCAAGCCGTCTTCCCTTCGCCTCGCCGTCGGCCTTTCTGCCCGACAAGGCCGATATCGCCGCCTTCCGCCGCTCGCTCAACGTGGCGCAGGACCAGCACAAGGCGATCATCGAGGCGATCGGCGCGCGCGAGGGATTCCGGGCCGAAACGGTGGCGCGGGAACATGCCCGCCAGGCACGGCGCAACATTGAATACATCCTGAGGGAAGATCGCAGTCTCATGGAGCACGTTCCGGGGCTGGCGCTGGTCGTTTCGCAATCCTGATTTCAAGGCTTTTTGTACCGGATCGTCGTGGGCGAACACAAAATTCACTTGCGCGGAAAAACGATATACGTCAAAGAGAATGTATACATTAAAGCTAACAAACGGGAGGATCGTTTAAATGGCAAACACCAATCTCGAACAGGTCATGCAGGAAGCCGGCGGTGCCGTGCCCATGCTGCGCAACTCGAAGATCGGCATGTATGTATACCCGGTGGTAGCGCCGGAATTCTCCAACTGGCGCGACGAGCAGCGTGCATGGCGCGATTCCGCCGTGCTCTTCGATCAGTCGCACCACATGGACGAAGTGATCGTCGAAGGCCCGCAGGCCGAGGAATTCCTCGCCTATCACGGCATCAACTCTTTCTCGAACTTCTCGCTCAACCGCGCCAAGCACTTCGTGCCCGTAACGCCAAACGGTCACGTGATCGGCGACCACATCATCTTCCGCGAGCGCGAAGACAAGTTCATTCTCGTCGGCCGTGCGCCGACCTCCAACTGGCTCCTGTTCTGCGCCGCCTACGGGAAATGGAACGTGCGCATCAAGCACGATCCGCGTTCGCCCTCGCGTCCGGACGGCGAACGCGTTCTGCGCACGCATTACCGCTACCAGATCCAGGGTCCGGAAGCGCCGAAGATCTTCGAGAAGATGAATGGCGGCCCGGTGCCGGACATCAAGTTCTTCCACGTGGACTGGATCAATATCGGCTCCAAGAAGGTGCAGGCGCTGCGCCACGGCATGTCCGGCGCTCCGGGTCTGGAGATCTGGGGCCCGTATGAGGACAAGGCATACATCCACGCCGCCATCATGCAGGCGGCCAAGGATGCCGGCGTCGACCTCGTCCAGTGCGGCAGCCGCGCCTACTCGACCAACACGCTCGAGTCGGGCTGGATCCCGTCGCCGCTGCCGGGCATCTACACCGGTGACGGCATGCTGGCCGAATACCGCCAGTGGCTTGGCGCTGAGCATTACGAAGCCGCAGGCTCGATCGGCGGTTCGTTCGTCTCCGACAACATCGAGGACTACTACGTCAACCCGTTCGAACTTGGCTACGACTTCTACATCGGCTGGAAGAAGGATGACTTCATCGGCAAGGAAGCGCTGACCAAAATGAAGGGCGCGAACAACCGCAAGAAGGTGACCTTCGAGTGGAACCCGGAAGACGTGCTCAAGGTCATCGCTTCCGGCTTCGAAGAGGGAACGCCTTACAAGTGGATCGACTTCCCGCAGCCGAACTACGCATCCTCGTCCGCCGACATGATCATGAAGGACGGCAAGATGGTCGGCATGTCGATGTTCAACGGCTACTCCTTCAACGAGCGCCGTTGCCTGTCGCTCGGCGTCGTCGATGCTTCCGTACAGGAAGAAGAAATCCTGACACTGGTGTGGGGCGAGCCGGACGAGACCGGCAAGACCTCGACCGAGTCGCACAAGCAGGCTGAAATCCGCGTCCGCGTGGCTCCGACGCCGTATGCTGCCGAAGCCCGCGAGAACTACGCTGACAGCTGGCGCAACAAAAGCGCGAGCTAACAGACTGAAAAAAGAGCTTGTTCCGGCGCGATTGCGACTGACGGTCGCGCCGGACATATTGCGCGCAACGCCATAGAAGCGTTAGTGCAGCTAAAAGGCGAAACCAGATTGAACAGGGAGGACCACATGTTCAACGCTTCCAAATTCAAAGGCATGATCCGCGGGGCCGTACTGGTTGCGGGAACGGCTCTTATCGCATCGCAGGCGGCTTCCGCCGAAACGCTGAAGCTGGCACATTGGGTGCCGCCGCAGCACACGTTGACCGCGTCCACCGTCGAGCCGCTGAAGAATGGCGTCGAAGCCGCCACCAACGGCGAATTGACGATCGACGTCTATCCGGGCGGCGAACTCGGCAAGGGTCCGCTGGAGCAGTATGTCCGCGCCGTACAGGGCGTGGCGGACATCGTCTGGGGCCTGCAGGGCTACACTTCCTCGCAGTTCCCGAAGACCATGGTGTCGGAACTGCCGGGCGTGCTGCCGGAAGGCAAGGCCGGTTACGATATCATCTGGGACTCCTATGATGCCGGCCAGCTCGCGAACGAATTCCCGGGCACCGTTCCGCTGGCGCTGTGGCTCTCCGAGCCGAACATCTTCATCATGAAGGACCGCGACATCCGCAAGCCGGAAGACCTGAAGGGTCTGAAGATCCGCGTTTCCGGTTCGGCTGCCGCCGCCGTCATGGAAGCACTCGGCGCGACGCCGGTGCAGATGCCGGCCGGCGAAATCTACAACTCTCTGCAGACCGGCCTGATCGACGGCGTCGTTACCGGCACCAGCGCGGTCGGCGACTTCAAGCTGGACGAAGTGGCCAACAGCTACACTTTCGGCGCGCCGCTCGGCCGCATCTCCTTCTATCTCGTGATGGGCAAGGCCAAGTATGACAGCCTGTCGGACGAGTTCAAGAAGGCGATCGACGAAAACAGCGGCCGCAAGCTTTCCAAGAGCGCCGAGGATGGCTGGAACGCCCGCGCTGCGCAGGTGAAGGAATCGCTGATCGCTGCCGGTGACAACAATGTCATCGATCTTTCTGCCGAGGAGTCGGCCGCATTTGGCGAGATCACCATCCCCGTCACCCAGAAGATCGTCACCGATCTTGGAGCCGAGGACGTCCTGGCAACCATGAGCGGCAAGTAAGACTTCCGTGCTGGCCTCAATCAACAAGATGGCGGACAGGCTGATCAGCCTGTCCGCCATTATTGGATCGCTTGGCCTCATCGTCGAGGTCGTCGTCATTCTGATCGACGTCGTCGGGCGCTATTTCGGCATGCCGCTGACCGGCGCGCAGGATATTTCGCAAATGACGATGGTGATCGTCGTGTTCGGCGGCATGGCGCTGTGCGACAAGCTCGGCGGACATATCTCCGTCGATATCTTCGAAAAGGTTTTTCCGACCCGCGTGCTGTGGATCGGCGACGTAATCGCACCGCTGCTCGGTGCGGCTATCTTTTTCTGTATCGCGTGGACCGTTTGGGAATCCGCCGCGTTGTCGCGGATGCTCAACCTTGCAACGAATATCATCTACCTGCCGAAGGCATGGTTCCAGTATGTCGTCGTCGTCATGTCGATCGTCACGGCCTTTGGAATGGTGCTGCGCGCGATCGGCGTCGCCCTGAGCGGAAAGCCGATCTCCCACGAACTGGATGAAGCAATATGAGCGGGTCACTCATCGGCCTTGTCGGCATGGGCGTTTTGCTGGTGCTTCTGGCTTTGCGCGTGCCCGTAGCCTTTGCCATGTTCGCGGTCGGATTTGCCGGAAACGCCGTGCTCAACGGCTTCCCCGCGGCCATGAGCCTGATGGCTTCCGAGAGTTTCACGCTTGCATCTTCGGCCGAGCTGGTCGTCGTGCCGCTGTTCATCCTGATGGGTAACGTGGCCACCGAGACCGGCATGAGCCGGCGGCTTTACGATGCGGCCTATGCGACGATCGGTTCTGTTCGCGGCGGGCTGGCTTCGGCAACGGTCATCGGCTGCGGCGGATTTGCCGCGCTGTCCGGTTCCTCGGTCGCCTCGGCCCTGACCATGGGCAAGGTTTCGCTCGGCGAGATGGATCGCTTTAAATACGATCCCCGGCTGTCGACCGGTGTCGTCGCGGCGGGTGGAACGCTCGGTATCCTGATCCCGCCTTCGACCGGATTCGTGATCTACGCGATCCTGGCGCAGGAATCGATCGGTCGGCTTTTCCTGGCCGGCGTTCTTCCCGGTCTGCTACTGCTCGGCATGTTCGTGCTGACGGTTTCCGTTCTGTGCTGGGTGTTCCCCAAAATGGGGCCGGCCGGGCCAAAAACCTCGCTGCGGGAAAAAGCGCGCGGGATCGCCGGCGCGACCCCGATCCTGACCGTTATCGTTTTGACCATTGGCGGCATCTATGGCGGATTGTTCTCGCCTGTGGAGGCGGCGGCCGTCGGCGCCGGGCTGGTGATCATCTTCGGATTCTTCAGCCGGACGCTGAATTTGAAGGGGCTGTGGAACGCCACGCGTGATTCCGTCGTGACAACGGCGACCGTGATGCTGATCCTGATTTCGGCGCACATGATCAATCCGTTCCTGGCGTTGAGCCACATTCCGCAGGCGATCGGCGAGTTTCTGATGACGCTGGACTTGCCGGTTATCGGCACCCTGCTGGTGATCCTGCTCTGCTACCTGATCCTCGGATGCTTCCTGGAAGGCTTCGCCATGCTGGTCCTGAGCATGCCGATCTTCTTCCCGATCATCACGCAACTCGGCATCGATCCAATCTGGTTCGGCGTCCTGGTGGTGCTGACCCTGGAGATGGGGCTGATTTCGCCGCCTGTCGGCGTCAATGTCTTCATCGTGAAATCAGTTGCCAACAATGTCCCGCTCGGCACGATATTCGCCGGCGTGATGCCGTTCTGGATCGCCATGATGGTCACCCTGGGGCTCCTGGTGATCTTCCCGCAGATTTCGCTGTTCCTGCCGAACACGATGATCAACTGACGGCGCCGGGTTTCCGGCGCCGTCCGGAGCCCGGCATCGTTATGGCATATAGCGCCGCAACAGCTCTTCGAAGACCCGGACGATCTCCGTCATGCCGCCGCTTTTCCTGACGGTCAGGCCGATGGCGGTTTGCGCATCGGGCAGGTCCACCTCGACCTTCTTCAGTTCGCGCGGGAGATTTGCCAGCTGTCGCTCGCTGTAGGAAAGCAGCGCAATCGAGCTCGATTCCATGACAAGCCTTTCCGCGCCCGCGAAGGAATGAATCTCGCAGGTCTGGGCAGGCGGGATCGCACCGATGGTCTCGAACAATCCGTCGAAATAGGTCCGAACCGGTGTGCCGTGCTGGCCGACGATCCACTTCTCGTTCTTCAGGCCCGACATCGAACGAGCGCGTCCGTGGCACGGATGATCGCGCCGCGCGACCAGCGTGAAGCTCTCGTCATAGAGAAAGACCTCCTCCAGGTCGGGGAAGGGCGGCGGTTCGCGCAGGATGCCGATCATGCAGTCGATTTCGCCGTGCCTGAGCGCATTTGCCAACATGGCGTAGCTGCCGGGCACCGCCATCAGGCGCAGTTCCGGATGCAGGTTGGTCAGTTCGCCGAAGGTTTTCAGGACGAGGTCCTGTCCGGAAAAGGGCAGCATGCCGACGGCGAGGCGGCCGATGAGACCATGACCCGATTGCGCATCCGCGGCGACCGACATGTCCAGAACCTGTAAAAGTTCGTCGCGCAAAGCTGCCAGACGCTGTGCCTGGGGCATGGCTTCCAGCCCGTCCCGTTTGCGCTGGAACAGCGGCTGTCGCGCATATTCGGCAATTGCCGATATCGCACGGCTCACTGCCGGTTGCGTCATGCCGAGCCGCCGGGCGGCCTGCGACGCGCTGCCGAAACGCGCGACTGCCGCAACGGCCTCGATATGGCGCCAGCGCAGAAAGGCGGCGAGGTTCGGGCGCACACCGCCAAGAGCGGCGATATCGTCTTCGGCGCGGGTGATCAGGCGCAGCGCATTGGCGCAGCGTTGCAGGACGGTCTCGCCGCGCGCAGTCGGTTCCGCGCCGCCCCAGCCGCGCTGGAAGATCGGAACGCCGATCAATGCTTCGGCCGACTGGATCGCCCGCGAGACGACCGGCTGGGTGGTGTTGAGAATCGTCGCCGCCTCGGCGATGCCGCGCGCCCGCGCGACCGCGTCGATGGCGCGAACCTGCTTGAGGTTCAGGTGTTTGCGTTTGTTCATCGTATAATATTACCGAAATGAAGCTGCATATTCGAAATCAGCATAAGCGAACAACCGGGCGAAGTGATAGTTCGATCCCGCATTCGGAAACGGGAGGATTGCAAGATGAGCTACAAGTCGCTCGAGGAGCGGATTCAGGCATCGGGGGGCAACGCCCTGCACATGATGCGCAACGCGCAGACCGGGCGTTACCAGTTCCCGGTACCGGCCGAATTCACCAACTGGATCGAGGAGCAGCGCGCATGGCGAGAATCCGCCGCGCTGATGGACCAGTCTTTCCACATGACGGACCTCTATGTGAGCGGTCCGGACATGATGAAGCTGCTTTCCGATCTTGCTGTGAACAGCTTCGCCAAGTTCGGCCGGGACAAGGCAAAGCAACTGGTTTGCTGCAATCACGAGGGCTACGTGATCGGCGACTCCATCGTCTTCGGGCTGGAGGATGACGCGGTCAACATTGTAGGTCGGCCGGTATTGCCGAACTGGGTGCAATATCACGCCGAAACCGGCGGATACGACGTCACGGTCGAACGCGACGAACGCAAGCTCGACAATCCGGACAAGCCGCGCAAGACCTTCCGCTACGAGGTGCAGGGCCCCGACGCGCTGAAGATCCTCGAAAAGGTCAACGAGGGCGGGCCGCTTACCACGAAGTTCTTCAACATGGGCGAGATCACCATTGCCGGCTGCACGGCGCGGACGCTGTCGCATGGCATGGGCGGCGCGCAGGGGCTGGAATTGTGGGGGCCGTTCGAGGACGGCGCCACGGTCAAGGCGGCGCTGCTGGAGGCGGGCAAGGAATTCGGCATGAAGCAGGTCGGCGCGCGCGCCTATTCAACGGCTGCCGCGGAATCCGGCTGGGTGCCGTCGCCGCTGCCGGCGATCTATTCGGGCGAAGGGATGCAGGCCTATCGCGAATGGCTGGGCGGGAACGCCTTCGAGGGTATCGCCTCGCTCGGCGGCAGTCTTCAAACGGACAATCTCGAGGACTACTACCTGACACCCTGGGATCTCGACTACGGCCGGGTGGTCAAGTTCGACCACGACTTCATCGGCCGCGCCGCGCTGGAGAAGCGGGCCGAGGGCCCGCATCGTCGCAAGATGACTCTGGTATGGAACCGGGACGATGTACTGAAGGTATTCGGCGGCATGATGGACGACGGAGATCTGCCTGCCAAGTACATGGAAATGCCGTCCGCTTATTACGCGACGCACCCCTATGACCGCGTCGTGGTCGACGGCAAGGATGCCGGGGTGTCGATCAGCCCGGTGTTCTCGGCAAACGAGAGAGCCTGGATATCGCTGGCGATCCTGGAAGCTGCGGTGGCGGAGCCGGGCTCGCAGGTCAGCGTGATCTGGGGCGAGCCGGACGGCGGCACGACGAAACCGAATGTCGAGCCGCACCGCCAGGTCGAGGTGCGCGCCGAGGTGCATCCGTGGCCGATCCACGAGGCCAGCCGGAAGTTCTACCGGTCTCAGTCCTAGCCGGCTTTCGAAATCGCCAACGCTGTGAAGCGGGCGGCGCCATGGGCGTCGCCCGTTTTCCTTACGTCAACCGGATTCCCTTCGCCTTGATCGACTAATGTATACAGAATCTTCTCGCATAATGAGATTGTGTGCGTTATATTCAGCATGGAAGGCTGGAATGCCGTATCTTTTTGAAGCTTTGTACACAATTCTGATCTCGCGTGGAGGAGACGCCGGTCATGCTGAACATTCTGAAAAGGCCGAAAAGCGAAAGCGCCGTTGAAGCCCGACCTCTCGGGGCGTTTCTCGACGGTTTCTCGATCGAGGTGATGCCGCGCACGGCGGCCAAGGTCGAGGACTTCAAGGCCCTGCTGCCGTCCGGCACCCGCGTCTATATCGCCCATATCGAGGGCACGCCGATCGAGGACATGGTGGCGACTGCAAAGCGCCTGCATGAAGACGGCTTCCCGGTCATGCCGCATCTACCGGCGCGCATCATCAAGGACAAGGCGACGCTGGAGGACTGGATCAAGCGCTACCAGGGCGAGGCGGGCGTCGAGCAGGCGCTGCTTCTGGCCGGCGGCGTGGACAAGCCGCATGGCGCGTTCGAAAGCTCCATGCAGATGATCGAGACCGGGCTGTTCGACCAGCACGGCTTCAAGCGCCTGCATGTCGCGGGACACCCGGAAGGCAACCGCGATATCGACACGCACGGTTCGACGAAGCTGGTTGACGAGGCGCTGCAGTGGAAGCAGGCGTTTTCCGAGCGCACCGATGCAAAGATGGCGATTGCCACGCAGTTCGCCTTCGACGCCAAGCCGATTACCGCCTGGGCGGAGCGGCTTCAGGCCGCCGGCATCGCGCTGCCGATCCATGTCGGCATCGCCGGCCCGGCCAAGTTGCAGACGCTGCTGAAATTTGCGGTCGCCTGCGGCGTCGGGCCGTCGCTGAAGGTTCTGCAGAAGCGCGCGATGGACGTATCCAAGCTGCTGCTGCCCTACGAGCCGACCGAGGTTCTTGCCGATCTTGCCGCCTACAAGGCGGAGAATCCGGACAGCCTGATCGACAAGGTGCACTTCTTCCCGCTTGGCGGCATCAAGGCAAACGCCAACTGGGCGGCGGAAAACTCCCGGTAATCACGTAAGACGCGGCATGCCGCCGAGCTTGCCCAAAAGCTCGGCGACGTTGGCCGCCTGAAACTTTTTCAGCAGCCGCGCCCGGTAGGCTTCGACCGTGCGCGGCGAAATGTCGATGATGCGGGCGATTTCCTTCGAGGTGCGCCCTTCTCCCAGATACATCACGAGCTGGCGCTCGCGTGTCGTCAGTTCCTGTACCGGCCGTTCATGCGACAGGTCCGCGAAGCTCCACACCGCCTTCATCAGGGGGTCGCCTTCCTCGGTCAGCGTAATCCCGCGCACCCGGCACCAGAACAGCGAGCCGTCGGAACGCGCCATGATGCGCTCGTCGGAATAGCGGTTGGTCTCGCGCAGCGGCTTGACGCCGACATCGCGGATTTTCACGAATTCCTCGTAGGACGGATAGAGGATCGCAAAGGACTGGTCGCGCAACCGGTCCACGGTGAAGCCGAACATGCGGGCGAAAGCCGGATTGCAGGTCGCGATGACGCGGTTTTCCGTCATAACGATTCCGACCGGTGCGTGTTCCCATGCCAGACGGTTCAGTTCGTCGTAGTTCTTCGTGCCGTCCATGCGTGTTTCTACGATATTGCCAGTTCCGTTCGTTGAAGCGGATACTAACACCCGGCCCGCACGTGCAAAGAGGAATGTATGTGCGAGCACGAATTGGCTTGCTTGAGCGAGTTCGTGCCGTTCGGCGGGGCTCTGCCGGATCGTGGAAGGCGCCTGCCGGCGTCTCGATCAATTAGGGAGGAAATACAATGAAACGGATTTTCGCGACGCTCGCGGTCGCAGGAAGCATTGCCGCGGCCGCATTCGCAACGGCATCGGCGCAGGACGATACGGTCAGGATCGCATTGGTGCACGGGCTGTCGGGCTCGGCCTTCGAGGCGTTCTCGAAGCAGACCTCGACCGGCTTCAACATGGGGCTGGAATACGCCACCAACGGTACGATGACGGTCAAGGGCAAGAAGATCGAGGTTCTCGAAAAGGATACCCAGTTCAAGCCGGACGTGGCGCGTTCGGTGCTGGCGGAAGCCTATGGCGACGATGACGTGCTGATCGCCGTCGGCGGAACCTCTTCGGGCGTGACGACGGCGATGCTGCCGGTGGCCGAGGAATACGAAAAGATCCTGCTGGTCGAGCCGGCCGTCGCCGACTCGCTGACAGGTCCCGATTCCAACCGTTACGTGTTCAAGACCTCGCGCAACTCGTCGATGGACATGCAGGCGCAGGCTTTGGCGCTGAAGCCAGACGAGAACCTCTACGTGGCGACGCTGGCCGAGGATTACGCGTTCGGCAAGGACGGCATCGCCGCCTTCAAGACGGCGCTCGAGGGAACCGGCGCGACGGTGGTCGCGGAAGAATACGTGCCGCTTAAGACGACCGACTATACCGCGGTCGGCGAGCGCCTGTTCAACGCGCTGAAGGACAAGCCGGGCCGCAAGGTGATCCTTGTCTATGTCGCGGCCTCGGGCGATCCGATGGGCGCGCTGACGGGCATGGACCCGTCGCGCTTCGATATCGAGATATCGACAGGCGGACACATCCTCGCCGTGCTGCCGACCTACAAGCGGGTGCCGGGGATGGAAGGCGCGATCTACTATTACTACGAAGCGCCGAAGAACCCGATCAACGACTGGCTAGTCGAAGAGCACAAGAAGCGTTTCGACGCGCCGCCGGACTTCTTCACCGCGGGCGGCATGGCGGCGGCGCTGGCCATCGTCAAGGCGCTGGAAACGGCTGACGACTGGGACACCGAGACGCTGATCTCGACCATGGAAGGCATGAGCTGGGAGACGCCGAAGGGCGCGATGACCTTCCGTCCAGAAGACCACCAGGCGCTGCAGTCGATGTTCCACTTCAAGATCCGCGTCGACGACAATGTCGACTGGGCGATTCCGGACCTCGTGCGCGAGATCAAGCCGGACGAAATGGACATCCCGCTCGGCCGCAACAACCAGTAGGCCAACCTCCCGAGCCAAGGGCGCGGCGGATACGCCGCGCCCGGCAGTACCGGTTTTACAGCCATGACCGCTCCTTCCATCGAGACGCGCGACCTGACGATCCGCTTCGGCGGCCACACGGCGGTAAACGGCGTTTCCTGCGCCTTCCATCCGGGCGAACTGACGGTGATCGTCGGACCGAACGGCGCGGGCAAGACGACATATTTCAGCCTGATGTCCGGCCAACTGGCGCCGAGCGAAGGCACGATCCTGAAAGACGGGGCGGACATCACGCAGCTTTCGCCGTCGGCGCGCGCCAAGGCCGGGATCGGCCGGGCGTTCCAGCTGACCAACCTGTTTCCGAAACTCCCGGTTTTGGAGAATGTCCGGCTCGCCGTTCAGGCGCGTCATGGCGTCGGGCCGCGGCTGTTCCGCCCGGCATCCGCCTTCACCGAGATCGCCGACCGGGCCGCGGATCATCTGAAGGCAACGCGGCTGGACGACGTGGCGCATCTCCCGGCGGCCGCCTTGCCGCATGGCGACCAGCGCAAGCTGGAGGTGGCGCTGCTGCTGGCGATGGAGCCGGACATCTTCATGTTCGACGAACCGACGGCCGGCATGAGCGTCGACGAAGCGCCGGTGATCCTCGAACTGATCGACGAGATCCGCAAGGACAAGACCAAGACGGTGCTGCTGGTCGAGCACAAGATGGACGTGGTGCGCGCGCTCGCCGACCGCATCATCGTCCTGCACAATGGCGAACTGGTCGCCGACGGGCCGCCGGAAGAGGTCATCGCCATGCCGATCGTACGCGAGATCTACCTCGGCATTCCGGCCGACGAAGAGGCCGCGGCATGACCGACTACATCCTGCGCCTCGACGACGTGCACACCGATATCGGCGACTACCAGGTGCTGCATGGCATTTCCTTCAACGTGCCGGAAGGCGGCGTGCATGTTCTGCTCGGCCGCAACGGCGCCGGCAAAACGACGACGCTTCGTACCATCATGGGGCTGTGGCGGGCGCGGTCCGGCGCGGTGGTGTTCAAACATCACGACATCACCGCGATGCATACCTCCGACATTGCCCGGCTGGGCATTGCCTATGTGCCGGAAAACATGGGCATCTTCGGCGGGCTGACCGTGCAGGAAAACATGCGGCTGGCCACGGCGGACGGAAGCTTCGATGACGCACGGCTTGGCCGTATCTTCGAACTGTTCCCGGCGATGGAGAAGTTCTGGACCAAGCCGGCGTGGTCGCTGTCGGGCGGACAGAAGCAGATGCTGGCGATTTCGCGCGCCATCATCGAGAAGCGCGAACTGATCCTGATCGACGAGCCGACCAAGGGGCTGGCGCCGTCGATCATCCGCGCGATGATCGCCGCCTTCGAGGAGATATCAAGAGACTGCACCATCCTGCTGGTGGAGCAGAACTTCCTGTTTGCCTCATCGCTGGGCCGCAATGTCTGCGTGATCGATGACGGGCGCATAGCGCATGCCGGTTCGATGGAAGAACTGGCCGGGGACAAGGAACTGCAGACGCGTCTGCTGAGCCTGTCGCTGGACGCACATCAATAGGGGCGGGGATGAACAGGCAAGCTTCCTTCACTGCGATGTTCGAACGGTTCGGCGGCGTCAACGCGCTGCCGGTGATCCTGATGATCGTCGCGCTGCCGCTGGTCGGCTCGTTTTCCTCCTGGGTGACGCTGACGGTGGCCGGCCTTGCCATGGGGATGATGATCTTCCTGATGGCGTCGGGCTTGAGCCTCGTCTTCGGCCTGATGGACGTGCTGAATTTCGGTCATTCGGCCTTCATCTCGTTCGGCGCCTTCATCGCCGCTTCGGTACTTGCGGCGCTGGCCGCGTGGATCGGCGCGGATTCGCTGACGCTCAACTTCCTGGCGCTGTTCGCGGCGCTGGGCGCGGCGACGCTGTTCGGACTGGCTGCAGGCTGGTTCTTCGAGCGGGTAATCGTCAAGCCGGTCTATTCGGACCATCTGCGCCAGATACTGATCACCATCGGCGCGCTGATTGTCGCCGAGCAGATCATTCTCGCCGTGTGGGGCGGCAATCCGGTCGCCGTACCGCGGCCCGCAATGCTCGACGGGGCATTCATCATCGGCGACGTGGCGATCGAGATCTATCGCGTCTTCGCCTTTTTCCTCGGGCTGGCCGTGTTCATCGCGCTCAGCCTCGTGCTCAACCGCACCCGTATCGGGCTGCTGATCCGCGCCGGGGTGGAAAACCGCGAGATGGTCGAGGCGCTGGGCTTCAAGATCGACCGGCTGTTCATCGCCGTCTTCATGGCCGGTTCGGCGCTTGCCGCGATGGGCGGGGCGATGTGGGCCGGCTACCAGGGGCTGATCACCGGGGCGCTCGGCGGCGAACTGATGATCCTCGTCTTCATCGTCGTCATCATCGGTGGGCTCGGCTCCATCGAGGGGTCGTTGCTTGGCGCGTTGCTGGTCGGGCTCCTGGGCAATTATGTCGCCTTCATCTTCCCGAAACTGTCGCTTGCCTCGAACATGATCCTGATGATGGCGATCCTGTTATGGCGGCCGCTGGGCCTGCGCCCGGCGGTGGGCAAATAGGGGGCGGATGATGACGACGAGCGAACTCGCCTCCGCGCCATCCGCCGATCCCGCCCGTACCGGGCGGATGATCGTCTATGGCGTCGTGCTTGCCACCGGCCTGGCGCTCGCCTTCGCGCCGTTCCTGTTCCAGGACGTGCGCTCGGCGCAAGTGGCGGCGCGCATCTGCGTCTTCATCGTTCTGGCGGCGAGCTACGACCTGCTGATCGGCTATACCGGCATCGTTTCCTTCGCGCACACCATGTTCTTCGGGCTCGGCGCCTATGGCGCGGCCATCGCGCTGAAGACTCTCGGTCCCGGCTGGGGTTCGGTACTGCTCGGCGGGGCGGCTGGTGTCGTTACCGCGATCGTGCTGGCGGTGCTGATCGGTGTCCTGTCGCTGAGGGTGAAGGCGATCTTCTTTGCCATGGTCACGTTGGCAGCAGCTTCCGTGATGATGGTGCTCGCCTCGCAATTCTCCGATTTCACCGGCGGCGAGGACGGCATCGTCTACAAGGCGCCGGACCTGTTCAAGCCGGCAACCAAGCTGCTGACCGACGAAAACGGCAAGGTGCTGAAACTGTTCGGCGTGTCGATGAACGGCAAGATTGCGGCCTATTATTTCGTGTTCCTCACCTGCCTGGTCCTGTTCTGGGCGCTGATGCGCATCGTGCGCTCGCCGCTCGGCACGGTGCTGGAGGCGATCCGCGAAAACGAGATGCGCGCCGAGGCGATCGGCTACCGGGTCGTCGCCTACCGCACCTCGGTCTTCGTCATCGCCGCTGTGATCGCGGCGCTGGCCGGCACGGTGTGGGCAGTGTGGCTGAAATATACCGGGCCGGAAACGACGCTCTCCTTTTCGATCATGATCGACATCCTTCTGATGGTGGTCATCGGCGGCATGGGGACGATGGTCGGAGCGGTGATCGGCGTCGTGCTGATGAGCCTGGCGCAGTTCTACCTCAAGGACCTGATGGAAGTGGCGGCGGACGCCACGGCCGGCGTGCCGCTGCTCCCGGACCTGCTCAATCCGGACCGCTGGCTCTTGTGGCTGGGCATCCTGTTCATCCTGCTAGTCTATTTCTTCCCGGCCGGCATCGCGGGAACCCTGATGAAGAAAGGCGCTCACTGATGGTCGAACGGCGCTCGGTCTATGTTGCCTGCGGGCAGCACGAAATTCATGTCAGCGCCTGGGGCGATGCGTCGAAGCCGGCGCTCGTCATGTGGCACGGTCTGGCGCGCACCGGCCGCGATTTCGACGAGGCGGCGATCGCGCTTTCCGACGACTATTTCGTGATATGTCCGGACACGCTGGGGAGGGGGCTTTCCTCTTGGGCGAAGGATATCGCGACCGATTACTCCTACGCCGCCTATGGCGAGCATGCGGCGGCGATCCTCGACCATTTCGGCGTGGACAAGATGCGTTGGGTCGGGACGTCGATGGGCGGGCTGATCGGGGTGACACTGGCCGCGGGTGCGCTGAAAGGCCGGATCTCGCACCTGGCGGTCAACGATATCGGGCCGTGGATTCCCGAGGGAGCGGTCGGGCGCATTCACGACTATGTCGGCAAGCCTCCGTCCTTCGACAGGGCGAGCGAGCTGGAACAATGGCTGCGCGCTGCCTACAAGCCATTCGGCGCGAACAGCGACGGCTTCTGGCGGCGCATGGCGGACACCTCGATGCGGCGGATGGATGACGGGCGCATCACCGTGCATTACGACCCGAACATCGTCACGCAGTTTACCCTGCACAAGGGCGATCTCGATTGCTGGGATGCCTGGGATGCGCTCGACGTGCCGGCGCTTCTGTTGCGCGGAAAGCAATCCGATGTCCTGCCGGAATCGGTCGCTGCCGAGATGTGCGAACGCGGCCCGAAGCCTCGGCTGGTGGAATTCGATGATGTCGGGCACGCGCCGACATTGGCTACGGAAGCCGAGTGGGCGGTGCTGCGAGACTTCCTCGCCTGATAAAAGCCAGCAATATCAATCTGTTGTTTCGATAGGAAACCGCTATCGAGCGACGGGAATACCTTATTGATCACACCCCTCCCGACTGACAAAATGTCGCATTACCGATATGCCGAGGAGGAGTGCTTTGGCCGGGACCCCGTCGACCGCCGAGATCGACGATCGTATCAACACGATCGTCGATGAACACAGCCATCTTGAAGGACCGCTTTTGCCGATCCTGCACGCGGTGCAGGGCGAACTGGGCTGTGTGCCGCGGGAGGCGCTTCCGGTCATTGCGAACAAGCTCAACCTGAGCCGTGCCGAAGTGCATGGCGTGATGAGCTTCTACCATGATTTCCGCGAACAGCCGGCTGGCCGCCATACGGTGAAGATATGCCGTGCCGAAGCCTGCCAGTCGATGGGCGGTGACACGATCGCAGAACATGCCAAGGGGCGTTTCAAGGTCGGTTTCGGCGAAACCGCACCGGACGGCTCGGTGACGCTGGAGGCCGTCTACTGCCTCGGGCTGTGCGCCTGCGCGCCGGCGGCGATGGTCGACGGCAAGGTGGTCGGCCGGATTGACGAGGCGCGCATCGATGCCATCGCCGAGGAGGTGCGGGCATGACGGTCACGGTTTACGTTCCCGGCGATTCCGGAGCACTGGCGCTCGGCGCCGACGAGGTCGCCAAGGCGATTGCCGACGAGGCGGCCAACAACGGCGCCGAGATCAGGATCGTGCGCAACGGCTCGCGCGGCATGTACTGGCTGGAGCCGATGGTGGAAGTCGCGACTGCCAACGGCCGTGTCGCCTACGGACCTGTCGCGGCAAGCGATGTCTCATCGCTGTTCGACGCCGATTTCCTGTCCGGCGGAGCACATGCGTTGTCGCTCGGCAATCCCGAGGACATTCCGTTCCTGAAGAACCAGACGCGACTGACCTTCGCGCGCTGCGGCATCGTCGATCCGCTGTCGCTGGAGGATTACGAGGCGCATGACGGGCTGAAGGGCCTGCGCAAGGCCGTCGGCATGACGGCGTCGGACATCGTCCAGACGGTGACGGATTCGGGTCTGCGCGGCCGCGGCGGTGCGGGTTTTCCGACCGGCATCAAGTGGAAAACCGTGCTCGACGCGGCCGGTCCGCAGAAATACATCGTCTGCAACGCCGACGAGGGCGACAGCGGCACCTTCGCCGACCGGATGATCATGGAAGGCGATCCCTTCGTGCTGATCGAGGGCATGGCGATCGCCGGCCTCGCGACGGCGGCGACCAAGGGTTACATCTATCTCCGTTCGGAGTATCCGGACGCGATCCGGATCATGAACGCGGCAATCGGCGTGGCGCGCGAGAAGGGCGTGCTCGGCACGTCGGTGCTCGGTTCCGGCAAGGTCTTCGATATCGAGGTGCGCGTCGGCGCAGGCGCCTATGTCTGCGGCGAGGAGACTTCGCTGCTCAATTCGCTGGAGGGCAAGCGCGGCGTGGTGCGCGCCAAGCCACCGCTGCCGGCGCATGAAGGCTTCATGGCCAAGCCGACGGTGGTCAACAACGTGATCTCGCTGGCGTCCGTGCCCGTCATCCTCGACAAGGGCGCCGAACATTACCGCGACTTCGGCATGGGCCGGTCGCGTGGCACGATCCCGATCCAGATCGCCGGCAACGTCAAGCATGGCGGGCTCTACGAGACGGCCTTCGGCCTGACGCTCGGCGAGATCGTCGACGACATCGGCGGCGGCACGGCGACGGGGCGCGAGGTCAAGGCGGTACAGGTGGGCGGACCGCTTGGCGCCTATTTCCCGCGCGAACTGTTCGACACACCGTTCGACTACGAGGCCTTCGCGGCGAAGGATGGGCTGATCGGCCATGCCGGCGTCACGGTATTCGACGATACGGCGGACATGGTGAAGCAGGCCCGCTTCGCCTTCGAGTTCTGCGCCATCGAGAGCTGCGGAAAGTGCACGCCATGCCGGATCGGCGCGGTGCGCGGCGCCGAGACCGTCGACAAGATCATGCAGGGCATCGAGCAGGAGAAGAACCTCGAACTGGTCGCCGACCTCTGCAACACAATGAAGTTCGGCTCGCTGTGCGCGCTCGGTGGTTTCACGCCGTATCCGGTGATGAGCGCGCTCACCCATTTCCCGGACGATTTCCGGAAGAACCCATACCTGCAAGCCGCGGAGTGAAATCATGCGCCTGATACAAGAGACGGATTTCGGAACCCCCGCTTCCCGGTCGGAGAAGACCGTCACGCTGACCGTCGACGGCTTCGAGGTCACGGTACCGGAAGGCACATCGGTGATGCGCGCCTCGCAGGAGGCCGGCATTTCCGTTCCGAAACTGTGCGCCACCGACATGGTCGACGCCTTCGGCTCCTGCCGCATGTGCCTGGTCGAGATCGAGGGGCGCAATGGCACGCCGGCATCCTGCACGACGCCGGTTGCCGAAGGCATGGTGGTCCACACCCAGACCGGCAAGCTGAAGGATCTGCGCCGCGGCGTGATGGAGCTCTACATCTCCGACCACCCGCTTGACTGCCTGACCTGCGCGGCCAATGGCGACTGCGAATTGCAGGACATGGCCGGCGCGGTCGGCCTGCGCGACGTGCGCTACGGTTACGAGGGCGACAACCACGTCACCGCGCGCAACGGCGACCAGCCGAACATGCGCTGGATGCCGAAAGACGAGTCCAACCCTTATTTCACCTACGATCCGTCGAAATGCATCGTCTGCTCGCGCTGCGTGCGCGCCTGCGAGGAAGTGCAGGGCACGTTTGCGCTGACCATCGAGGGCAGGGGCTTCGACAGCCGCGTCTCGCCCGGCATGCACGAGGACTTCCTGGCCTCGGAATGCGTCTCCTGCGGCGCCTGCGTGCAGGCCTGCCCGACGGCGACGCTGACGGAGAAGTCAGTCATCGAGATCGGCCAGCCGGAGCACTCGGTCGTCACGACCTGTGCCTATTGCGGCGTCGGCTGCTCGTTCAAGGCGGAGATGCGCGGCGAGGAACTCGTGCGCATGATGCCGTACAAGGACGGCAAGGCGAACCGCGGCCATTCCTGCGTCAAGGGCCGGTTCGCCTGGGGCTACGCCAACCACCAGGACCGTATCCTCAACCCGATGATCCGCGAGACCATCGATCAGCCGTGGCGCGAGGTGTCGTGGGAAGAGGCGATGAGCTTCACCGCCGACAAGCTGAAAGGCCTGCAGAAGGACTACGGCAAGAACTCCATCGGCGTGATCACATCGTCGCGCTGCACCAACGAGGAGACCTTCCTCGTCCAGAAGCTGGCACGTGCCGTTTTCCGTAACAACAACACCGACACCTGTGCCCGCGTCTGCCATTCGCCGACGGGCTATGGTCTCGGGCAGGCCTTCGGCACATCGGCGGGCACGCAGGACTTCGACTCCGTCGAGCATTCCGACGTGGTGATCGTGATCGGCGCCAATCCGACCGACGGCCACCCGGTGTTCGGGTCGCGCCTGAAGAAGCGTCTGCGCGAGGGCGCCAAGCTGATCGTCATTGACCCGCGCCGCATCGATCTCGTGCGCACGCCGCATGTCGCCGCGTCGCATCACCTGCCGCTGAAGCCCGGCACAAATGTCGCCGTGCTGACCGCGCTGGCGCATGTCATCGTCACCGAAGGGCTGATGAACGAGCAGTTCATCCGCGAGCGTTGCGACTGGGACGAATTCCAGGACTATGCCGCCTTCGTTTCCGACGAACGTCATTCGCCGGAAGCAACCGAAGCCTTCACCGGCGTGCCGTCTGAGGAAATCCGCGGTGCGGCGCGTCTCTATGCGACGGGCGGCAACGGTGCGATCTATTACGGCCTCGGCGTGACGGAACATTCCCAGGGATCGACCACCGTGATGGCGATCGCCAACCTCGCCATGCTGACCGGCAATATCGGCCGACCGGGAGTCGGCGTGAACCCGCTGCGCGGCCAGAACAACGTGCAGGGCTCGTGCGACATGGGTTCGTTCCCGCACGAACTGCCGGGGTACCGACACGTCAAACTGCCGGAAGTGCGGGAGATATTCGAGAGCCTGTGGGGTGTCGAACTCGACTCCGAACCGGGCCTGCGCATCCCGAACATGCTGGACGCCGCCGTCGACGGGACGTTCAAGGGCATCTACATCCAGGGCGAGGACATCCTGCAGTCCGATCCGGACACGCATCATGTCGCGGCGGGCCTCGCGGCGATGGAATGCGTCATCGTGCACGATCTCTTCCTCAACGAGACCGCCAACTACGCGCATGTCTTCCTGCCGGGCTCGACCTTCCTGGAGAAGGACGGCACCTTCACCAATGCGGAGCGCCGCATCAACCGCGTGCGCAGGGTGATGACGCCGAAGAACGGCTATGCCGACTGGGAAATCACCCAGATGCTCGCCAATGCGATGGGCGCGGAATGGAGCTACACCCATCCGAGCCAGGTGATGGACGAGATCGCGGCAACCACGCCCAGCTTCGCCAATGTCACTTACAACTTGCTGGAAGAGCGCGGCTCGGTGCAGTGGCCCTGCAACGACGCGAACCCAAACGGTTCGCCGGTGATGCATGTGGACGGATTCGTGCGCGGCAAGGGCAAGTTCATCGTCACGGAATATGTGGCGACGGACGAAAAGAGCGGCCCGCGCTTCCCGTTGCTCCTGACCACCGGCCGCATCCTCAGCCAATACAATGTCGGCGCACAGACGCGGCGCACGCCGAACGTCATGTGGCATGACGAGGACCGGCTCGAAATCCATCCGCATGACGCCGAGCAGCGCGGCATCCGCGACGGCGATTATGTGCGTCTGGCGAGCCGTTCCGGCGAGACCTCGTTGCGGGCCCTGATCACCGACCGCGTGGCGCCGGGCGTCGTCTACACGACATTCCATCACCCGAGCACGCAGGCCAACGTGATCACCACCGACTATTCCGACTGGGCGACCAACTGCCCGGAATACAAGGTCACCGCGGTGCAGGTGACGCCGTCGAACGGCCCGACCGAGTGGCAGGTCGAGTACGAGGAACAGGCGAAGCAGTCGCGGCGCATCCTTCACGCGGAACCGGCCGAGTAGGGCGATGTCGCCGAAGTCGCTGCGTCCCATCGAAAGGCAGTTCCGGCGCGCCGGACGCGCGGGCTCCGGTCCGCGCATGCTCGCCGAGGAAACGCCGGTGGCGCTCTCCTTCAACGGGGTGACGCAGGCGGTGATGATGGCGACGCCGTCGGACCTCGAAGACTTCGCGGTCGGTTTTTCGCTGAACGAGGGCATCGTCTCGACGCCCGCCGATATCGAAGCCATCGAACCGGTCATGGTCGAGGATGGTGTCGACCTGCAGATCCGGGTCACCGACGAAGTCGGGGAGAGGCTCGCCAGGCGCCGCCGGGCGATGGCCGGCCCGGTCGGTTGCGGGCTGTGCGGCGTCGAAAGCATCGAGGAAGCGGTCAAGCCGCGCGCTGCCGTCGACGGCGATTTCACGCTGCCCACCGGCGAGATCGCGAAAGCAATGGCGGAACTGACCAAGGTGCAGGTGATGAATGCCGAAACCGGGGCGGTGCATGCTGCGGGTTTCTGGATGCCCGACAAGGGACTTGTTTTCGCGCGCGAGGATGTCGGCCGGCACAATGCGCTGGACAAGTTGGCCGGCGCGCTGGCGCGGGCGGGAATGGACGGCAGTCAGGGCGCGGTACTGGTGACCAGCCGGGTTTCGGTGGAGATGGTGCAGAAGACCGCGACGATCGGATCGCCCATCGTGCTCGCCATTTCCGCGCCGACGGCGCTGGCTGTGCGCACGGCGGAAAAAGCCAACATCACGCTTGTCGCCGTGGTGCGCGACGAAGACCATGAAATCTTTTCGCATCCGCGACGGATCACAAACGGGAAAATTGCCGATGTCGCCTGAGAAACTGGTCCGCATGGCCAATCAGATCGCCACCTTCTTTCATACCAAGCCGCATGACGAGGGGGTGAAGGGTGTTGCAGAGCATATCTCCAATTTCTGGGAGCCGCGCATGCGCGCACAGTTGTTTGAAATGCTGGCAAAGGGCGGAGAAGGCCTGGATCCCCTGGTTATCGAGGCAAAGGATGGTATCCGCCCTGTCAAGGAAAGCGCCTGATCCGAAATATCCCGCCGATTGACGCATGTCATGTCCGGCGGCACGGTCTACCGGTAACGTCTGTCGCAAGGAAATGCGGCGGACGTTTTTCTTTTTCCTGTCGCAGAACCTTGAAGCTTTGCCGTTAAGGGTGTGAACTGCAGTTCGCACCGTAATCGATTTAATTGAAGCGGAAACGAGGTTGGCGGCCATGTCAGCGCGCACAAGAGCGAGTTTCGTCCTCGATGAACCGGCGCGCCCCCGTCATGCGTTGAGCCTCGATCGCCGGCGCGTGAAGTTCGCCGGGCAGACGTTGGTTGCGGGGCCCCGGCCACGCGGAAACCTGTCTTTTAACCGGGGCAAGTACGGCTCATACGAATGCAATCGGCGCAGGGAGCGGCAGGAGTAGCATGTCCACAGGCGCGCAATCAGATGACTTGACCGGTCCGGCCGTAGCGATGCCATCGATACCGGAGGATCAGGTCGTTTCGATTTGCGAATCCTACGCCGACGATCGTCACCGGATGCTCGATATCCTGCGCGATGTGCAGGATCGGTTTCACTGGATATCGCCCAAGGTGATGGAGATTGTCGCCCGCCAGACCGGCCTGTCCAGGATCGAGGTCGAGGGCGTGGCGAGCTTCTACTCGTTTCTTTCGCAAACACCGAAGGGGCGGGTTACGATCCGGCTTTGCGACGACATCATCGACCGGTTCGCCGGGCTTCCCGCCGTGGCGGAGGTGTTTGAGCAGGAACTGGGCATAGAAGTCGGGGAGACGTCCGACGACGGCGGCTTTTCACTGGAATACACGCCCTGCATCGGCATGTGCGACCAGGCGCCGGCAGCAATGGTCAACAACGTCGTCGTCACGAAGCTGACACCCGAACTCGCCCGGCGATGGGCGCAATCGCTGAAGGCCGGCAAGTCACCGGAGGACATCATCTCGGACCGCTTCGCCGAGTTGTCGCCGCACGAACGGGCTACGAGGCAGGTCGAGAACAATATTCATCATGCGGGCGCGGTCCTGCTTGGTCCGGTGCCTGATAGTGCAGGGCTCAAGAAGGCGCTCGACAAGACACCGTCGCAGATCATCGACACGATCGAGGCCAGCGGGCTGCGAGGTTGCGGCGGGGCCGGTTTCACAACGGGCAGGAAATGGCGGTATGCCGCGAACGAGAGTGCGGACAGGCACTACGTACTCTGCAATGCCGACGAAGGGGAACCCGGAACGTTCAAGGATCGCGTGCTCCTGACCGAGCGACCGCACTTGTTGGTCGAGGGGATGACCATCGCGGCGAGGGCAGTCGGCGCACGCGAGGGAATCATCTATCTGCGGGGCGAATACGTCTATCTGAGGGAACTGCTCGAGGAGGTTCTCGCGGATCGCCGCGCGCGCGGGCTTCTCGGCAATCAGATCCTCGGCGTCGACGGTTTCGATTTCGATCTGCGCATCCAGATGGGCGCCGGCGCCTATATCTGCGGCGAGGAAGGGGCGCTGATCAGTTCGTGCGAGGGATTGCCCGGCGAGCCGAAGACGCGGCCTCCGTTCCCTGTCAATCGCGGCTATCTCGGCTACCCCACCGTCGTCAACAATGTGGAGACGTTCTGTCATGCGGCCCGCATCCTCGACCGCGGCGCGCAGTGGTTCTTCGACATGGGAAGCAATGGCAGCCACGGCACCAAGCTTTTCAGCGTTTCCGGAGACTGTCTCAACCCCGGTATCTACGAACTGCCCTACGGTCTCACAATTCGGGAGCTGCTCGAAATGGTCGGCGGTGAAGACGCCGCCGCGGTGCAGGTCGGCGGGCCTTCCGGCACGATGATCGCTCGCGACAGCTTCCATCGCCGCCTGACATTCGACGACCTGGCCACCGGCGGCGCCATCATCGTCTTTTCCGGCGAGCGCAACGTGCTGGAGATCGTCGAATACTACATGTCCTTCTTCGTGCATGAGAGCTGCGGCTACTGCACGCCGTGCCGGGTCGGCAACGTGTTCCTGCAACGGGCGATCGGCAAGTTCCGCAAGGGCCTCGCCAATCCGGAGGACATCGACTACCTGAAGGACCTTTCCGGCACGATCATCGAGACGAGCCGCTGCGGTCTCGGCATGACGTCGCCCAATCCCATACTGACGACCCTCGAAAACTTTCCGCTCGTCTATTCCGCGATGGTCAAACCGTCAAAGGACCGGATCCGGGCGACATTCGATATCCAGTCTGCCATCGACGGTGCGCGCAAACTGGCAAAGCGCCGCTCCTACATCTACGACAAGGATTTTTCGAAGTGAGCGATCAGGAAATCAAATTCAGGATCGACGGCGTCGAAATCATGGCCAAAGCCGGCCAGACGATCATGGAGGCAGCCGACGAGGCGGGGATTTATATTCCGCGCCTGTGTGATCACGAGGGGCTGCGCCACCAGGGCGGCTGTCGCGTCTGCACCGTCAAGGCGAACGGGCGCAGCGTGTCGGCCTGCACGCAGCCGGCCGCGCCGGATATCGATGTGGAAAACGAAAGCGCGCATGTCAACAAGCTGCGCCGCGATCTCGTGGAGATGCTGTTCCACGAGGGCAACCATCTCTGTCCGATCTGCGAAGCCAGCGGCAACTGCGAATTGCAGGCCATGGCCTACCGGCTGGAAATGGTCGAACCGACCAAGTTTCCCTATCTGGAGCCGTGCCGCGCTCTTGATGCGTCACATCCCGATATCGCACTCGATACCAACCGGTGCATCAGTTGCGGGCGTTGCATTCGCGCTTCGCAGGATGTCGATGGCAAGGGCGTGTTCGGCTATGTCGGCCGCGGCATTCACCGCCGCGTCGCCGTCAATGGCGAGGACCTCGCCCATACCGATGCCGACGTGTCGGATCATGCGATCTCGGGCGAGGTTTGTCCGGTGGGCTGCATCATCCGCAAGGGGGTCGGTTTCGTCACGCCGATCGGCGAGCGCGAGTTCGACAAGGGGCTGATAGGCTACAAGATCGAGGGAAAGCGTCGTGGCTGAATTGAGAAAGGCCCGGATCGCGACGGCTTCGCTTGCCGGCTGTTTCGGCTGCCACATGGCGATCCTCGATATCGACGAGCGGCTGATGGAACTGATGAAGCTGGTGGAGATCGACCGGTCGCCACTGACCGACATCAAGAGGTTCACGCGCCGCTGCGACATCGGTATCATCGAGGGCGGGTGCTGCAACGAGGAAAACGTGCACGTGCTGCAGGATTTCCGGCGCAACTGCGACGTGCTGATCTCGATCGGCCAGTGCGCAATCATGGGCGGCTTGCCGGCGATGCGCAACGCCATCATGCATTCCGACGAGCCTTTGCGCGAATGCCTGGAAGAGGCGTATATTACCGGGCGTTATATCCGCAACACGACGCACGACATCCCAAACGATCCGGCGCTGCCACTGTTGCTCGACGAAGTATATGCGTGTTCGCAAGTGGTCGAGATCGACTACCAGATCCCGGGCTGCGCGCCGACCGGCGATATCATCTTCGAAACGCTCAGCAGCCTGCTGGCGGGCAAGTTCCACGGTTTCGACCGCACGCATATCAAGTTCGACTGATCAGGAAGTCCGCGACATGGCCGAACCCAGACTGATCGAGATTTCTCCGGTGACCCGCGTCGAAGGGCACGGCAAGGTGACGATTCACCTCGACCGCGACAACCAGGTTGACGAGGCGCGCCTTCACATCGTGGAGTTCCGCGGTTTCGAGCGGTTCATCCGGGGGCGGCTGCTGTGGGAAGTGCCCGTCATCGTGCAGCGCCTGTGCGGCATCTGCCCGGTCAGCCATCATCTCGCCGCCGCCAAGGCGATGGACGTGATCTGGGGCGTCGACGAATTGCCGCCGACGGCGGAGAAAATGCGCCGTCTGATGCATTACGGCCAGGTGATGCAAAGCCACGTGTTGCATTTCTTCCACCTTGCCGCGCCCGACCTGCTGTTCGGTTTCGGAGCGCCCGCCGAGAAGCGCAACATCTTCGAGGTCATCAAGGAGAACCCGGAACTCGGCCGCCGCGCCGTGATGATGCGGAAATTCGGCCAGGAGATCATCGAGGCGACGGCCGGCAAGAAGATCCACGGCACAGGTGCGATACCGGGAGGAATCAACCGCAACCTGCCGATCGAGAAGCGCGATGCCTTCCTGAAGACGATCGAAGACATGGAGCAATGGGCAAAGGATGCGCTGGCGCTCGCCCGCGGCTACAGCATGGACCATGCGGAACTGGTCAACGGTTTCGCGTCGTTTCCGTCGAACTTCATGTCGATCGTGCGCGCCGATGACGGGGCGCTGGATCTTTATCACGGCAATCTGCGCGCTCTGGACCCGCGGGGAGACGTGATCTTCGACCAGCTGGAATACAGCAGGTATCACGAGAAGATCGTCGAGGATGTGCGCTCCTGGTCCTACATGAAGTTTCCCTTCATCAAGGAACTAGGCCCCGAGAACGGCTGGTACCGTGTCGGGCCGCTGGCGCGGATGAACACGGCAAGTTTCATCGACACGCCGCTCGCCAATGACGCGCTCAAGGACTTCAAGTCGGTGACAAATGGCGCGCCGAACAACGCGGCGCTCAACAATCACTGGGCGCGGATGATCGAGGTGCTGCATTGCGTGGAGAAGATCCGGGAGCTTCTGCACGATCCGGACCTGCAGGGAACCGATCTTCAGGCGAAAGGCGACCGGCGCGAGGAGGGCATCGGTGTCATCGAAGCGCCGCGCGGAAATCTCATCCACCATTACCAGGTCGATGAGAACGACCAGGTGACGTACTGCAACCTGATCGTTTCCACGACACACAACAACGACGCGATGAACAAGGCGGTCAAGGATGTTGCGGTGAAGCATCTCTCCGGGCACGAGCAGATCACCGAAGGCATGCTAAACCACGTGGAGGTCGCGATCCGCGCCTATGATCCGTGCCTGTCATGCGCGACCCACGCGCTGGGGCAGATGCCCTTGCAGGTCGAATTGTTCGACGCCGACGGCGCGCTCGTCGACAGCCGCACGCAGAGTATGTGAGGTGTCTTGGAAGCTCGTAAAGCGCTGCTGATCGGTTATGGCAATCCCGGACGGGGCGATGACGGCCTCGGGCCTGCATTCTCCGAGGCGATGTCCGCACGCGGTCTGGCCGGTCTGGAGATCGATACCGATTATCAACTCGTCGCGGAGCATGCCCTGGCTGTCGCCGACCGTGATCTCGTCGTGTTTGCGGACGCGCTGATGGGCGAGGACGAGCCCTTTCGGTTCGGCAAGATTGCGCCCGTCCGACCTGAGGTTCTCGGTAGTCACAGCCTGCGCCCCGAGACGGTTCTGGCTCTTGCCGATACACTCTATGACGGGATGCCCCAAGCCTATGTGCTGGGGATATCCGGCTACGATTTCGGCGAGGTCTCGGAAGGCCTGTCGGACAGGGCACAGGCCAATCTGGAAGCGGCGAAAGCCTTCTTTCTGTCCTGGTATGAGGATACGATCGGTCAACCGGTGGCCGCCGATGCATGAGATGTCGATATGCGAGAATATTCTGGGTATCCTGAAAGACCAGGCGCGCGCGCAGAATTTCGAGACGGTGAAGCGTATCAGCCTGGAGATCGGACCGCTGGCCGGTGTCGAGATCGAGGCGCTGAAATTCGGTTTCGACGTGGTGATGCGCCATTCGCTGGCAGAAGGCGCGGCGCTCGACATCGTCGAGACCGAGGTGCGGGCGAAGTGCCTGGACTGCGGAACGGCAGCGGCGATCGAGGAAAGGTTCGATCCCTGTCCGAATTGCGGCTCGCACCAGCTGAAGGTGACGAGCGGCGAGGAACTGCGGATCAAGGAACTGGAGGTGAACTGATGTGCACGACCTGCGGATGCGGCGGCGAGAGCGCCAGGATCGAAGGGCATCGTCACGATCATGATCATGCGGGCGACAGCCGGACGATCCAGCTGGAACTCGACATCCTTGCCAAGAACAACGCCTACGCGGCTGAGAACAGGACTTTCTTCGCCGGCCGTGGAATATTGGCGCTGAACCTCGTTTCCAGCCCCGGCTCGGGCAAGACGGCGCTGCTGGTCAAGACCATAGGGATGCTCGGTGAGCGGCTTGAAAGCTTCGTCATCGAGGGCGACCAACAGACCTCGAACGATGCCGACCGCATTCGCGCGACCGGTGCGCCGGCCGTGCAGATCAATACCGGCAAGGGCTGCCATCTCGACGCGCACATGGTCGGCCACGCGCTGGAGACGCTTGCGCCGACGGAAGGCTCGGTCGTGTTCATAGAGAATGTCGGCAATCTCGTCTGCCCGGCGGCATTCGATCTCGGCGAGTCGCACAAGGTCACGATCCTGTCGGTCACTGAGGGCGAGGACAAGCCGCTGAAATATCCCGACATGTTCGCGGCATCCGACCTGGTGCTCCTGAACAAGACCGACCTGCTGCCGCATCTCGACTTCGACGTCGCGGCGACGATCGAGAACGCGCGCAAGGTCCATCCGTCGGTCAAGGTGCTGCAGGTTTCTGCGCGGACGGGCGAGGGCATGGATGCCTGGATCGCCTGGCTGTCGGCGGCGCGCGGCATGGGGCTTGCCGGGCATCCGCTCGGCACGGCTGCGGAATAGGAACCGAACCATGTGTCTCGCGATCCCCGCAAAGGTGACGGCGCTCGAAGAGGGCGACATGGCGGTCGTTGCGCTGGAGGGCGTGAAGAAGCGCATCTCCGTGGCGCTGCTCGACGAGATCGCGGTCGGCGATTACGTGCTGATCCATGTCGGCTACGCGCTGCATCGTCTCAGCGAGGAGGAGGCGCAACGCACGCTCGAGCTGATGGCCGAGGCCGGCATCCTCAAGGAGGAGCTTGAGGAAATGAGCGGAGGTGCGACATGAAATATGTCGACGAGTTCCGCGACCGCGCACTGGCCGAAAAGCTCGCCAGGCAAATCGCCGAGGAGGCGAGGCCGGAGCGTGACTACCATTTCATGGAGTTCTGCGGCGGGCACACCCACGCGATTTTCCGTTACGGGGTCCAGGACCTGATGCCGGAAAACGTGCATTTCGTGCACGGGCCGGGCTGCCCGGTCTGCGTGCTGCCGGTGCGCCGTCTCGACGACGCGGTGGAACTGGCCGAGCGGCATGGCGTGATCCTGACCACCTATGGCGACATGATGCGGGTGCCGGGCACCAAGCAGCGCTCGCTGATCCGCGCCAAGGCAGACGGCGCCGATATCCGCATGGTCTACTCGACGCTCGATGCCCTGAAGATCGCGCGCGACAATCCCGACCGGCAGGTGGTGTTCTTCGCCATCGGCTTCGAGACGACGACGCCGCCGACGGCAGTGGCGATCAGGCAGGCCGAAATCGAGGGACTGACGAATTTCACCGTCTTCTGCAACCACGTGCTGACCCCGGCTGCGATCGGGCACATCCTGGATTCGCCGGATTTCGCGCCGGGCGGGCCGGCGCGCATCGACGGCTTTCTCGGGCCGTCGCATGTCAGCGCGGTGATCGGCTCGAAGCCTTACGAGGCGGCGGTGGAGAAATACAAAAAGCCGGTGGTGATCGCCGGGTTCGAGCCGCTGGACGTGATGCAGTCGGTGCTGATGCTGATCCGGCAGGTCAACGAGGGCCGTGCAGAGGTTGAAAACGAGTATTCCCGCGTGGTCACGCGGGAAGGCAACCGCAAGGCGCAGGCACTGGTCGCCGACGTGTTCGAGGTGCGGCCCGCGTTCGAATGGCGCGGGCTGGGCGAGGTCGCCGACAGCGCTTTGCGTATCCGTGACGCCTATGGCGAATTCGACGCGGAGAAACGCTTCGCGATCTCCGAGAAGCTGTCGCGCGAGACGAAATCCTGCGAATGCCCGGCGATCCTGCGCGGGGTGAAGAAGCCGACGGACTGCAAGCTTTTCGGCACGGTGTGCACGCCGGACAATCCGATGGGGTCCTGCATGGTGTCGTCGGAAGGGGCTTGCGCGGCTTACTGGACATATGGACGATTCCGCACACCGGAGAAGGCGAAAGAGGCGGTGCCGGCATGACGATGGCCGACACCGGCGCCACGCGGCTTTCCGGCAGCGTGGACATGACGCATGGCGGCGGCGGCCGGGCGATGGCGGAGTTGATCCGCGATCTGTTCCGGCGGCACCTTTCCAACCCGATCCTCGACCAGGGCGATGACGCGGCGCTGTTCGAAGTGCCGGAGGGCCGGCTGGTGATGGCGACGGACGGGCACGTGATTTCGCCGCTGTTCTTTCCGGGCGGCGACATCGGTTCGCTGGCCGTGCACGGCACGCTGAACGATGTCGCGATGAGCGGCGCGCGGCCGCTCTACCTGACCGCGGGCTTCATTCTGGAAGAGGGCTTTCCGCTTGCCGATCTCGACCGCATCGTCGCCTCGATGGCGCGGGCGGCGACAGAGGCCGGCGTAGCCGTCGTCACCGGCGACACCAAGGTGGTGGAGAAGGGCAAGGGCGACGGCGTGTTCATCACCACGACCGGGCTCGGCGTTGTGCCGGACGGCGTATATGTGTCGGCTAAGCGGGCGAAGCCAGGGCAGGCGATCCTGCTGTCGGGATCTGTCGGCGATCACGGCGTGGCGATCCTGTCGAAACGCGAAAACCTGGAATTCGAGACCGAAATCCTGTCCGACAGTGCTGCATTGCACGGGCTGGTCGGCGGAATGATCGACGCCGTGCCCGACATCGCCGTGCTGCGCGACCCGACGCGCGGCGGGCTGGCCGCGACCTTGAACGAGATCGCCCGTGCGGCGAATGTCGGCATGCAGCTGGACGAAGCGGCGATCCCGGTGAAGCCGGACGTTGCGGCGGCCTGCGAGCTGCTTGGCCTCGACCCGCTCAACGTGGCGAACGAGGGCAAGCTGGTCTGCATCTGCGAGGCGGAGGATGCCGAAAAGTTGCTTGCCGCGATGCGGGCACATCCGCTGGGGCGCGAGGCGGCGCTGATTGGCCATGTAACGCGGGACGACGCAAATCTCGTGCAGATGAAGACCGGTTTCGGCGGCAGCCGGGTCGTCGACTGGCTGTCCGGCGAGCAACTGCCGCGGATCTGCTGAAAACCATGGCGGTAACCGGGCGCAGGATCCGGGTGCGCGGCCTGGTGCAGGGCGTCGGCTTTAGGCCGCATGCCTGGCGGCTGGCGCAGGACGCCGGACTTGCCGGCCATGTGCTGAATGACGGCGCGGGCGTTGTCATAGAAGCCTGGGGCGGTGGAGATGCTCTGGACGCGTTTCTCGAAAGTCTGCAGGCGACACCGCCACGGCTGGCGCGGATCGACGGGATCGAGCAGGAAGCCTTGGCGGGCGAACCGCCGCATGCCGGCTTCCGGATTGCCGAAAGCGGGGTGGGCGCCATCTCGACCGGCGTGGCGCCAGATGCCGCGACCTGTCCGGAATGCTTGGCCGAAACCCTTGATTTCACCAACCGCCGGCACGGTTACGCCTTCACCAATTGCACCCATTGCGGTCCGCGACTCTCCATCGTCCGAGCGATCCCGTATGACCGTGTCAACACCTCGATGGCCGCTTTCGAGATGTGTGAGGACTGCGCGCGGGAACATGCGGATCCCGCCGATCGGCGCTTCCACGCCCAGCCCAATGCCTGTCCGGTCTGCGGACCGCAGCTTTGGCTGGAAGACGAACAGGGTCGCGTTGACTGCAAGGAGCCGGTAGCAGAAGTCGCGGCGCGGTTGAAGGCGGGCGGTATCGCCGCGATCAAGGGGATCGGCGGATTTCATCTTGCCTGCGACGCGACCAATGAGGCGGCGGTGGCGGAATTGCGCCGGCGCAAACGCCGCGCCGCCAAGCCCTTCGCGGCGATGGCGAAAAACACGAGTCAAATCCGTCGTTTCTGCCGCGTATCTGAAAATGAGGAGGAGCTGCTTAAAGCTGTTTCCTCGCCAATCGTGCTGCTGGAAAATGCGGGCGAGAAACTTGCGCCGGGCGTCGCGCCGGGGCAGGGCCGGACCGGCTTCATGCTGCCCTATTCGCCCCTGCACCACCTGCTGATGGCGGCGGTGGATGTTCCGCTGGTGATGACATCCGGCAATATGTCCGACGAGCCGCAGGCAACTGACAATGACGATGCACGAAGGCGGCTGGCCGACATTGCCGATGTCTGGCTGATGCATGACCGCGGCATCGTCAACCGGCTGGATGATTCCGTCATGCGTGCGGATACGCCGGGGCCGCAGCTGCTGCGCCGGGCGCGTGGGCTGGCGCCGGAGCCGGTCCCGCTGGCGGATGCCTTCGCCGGTGGTCCGCCGGTGCTTGCTATGGGCGGGGAACTGAAGTCGACCTTCTGCCTGCTAAAGGACGGACAGGCGATGGTCTCGCAGCATCTCGGCGATCTGGAGGAAGCGGCGACGCATGTCGATTATCGCAAGGCCATCGCGCTGTATCGCGACATCTTCCGCTTCGACCCGGCGGTGATCGCGGTGGACATGCACCCGGATTATCTCTCGACCCAATGGGGCGAGGCGCTGGCGAAAGAGACCGGTGCGAGACTTGTCCGTGTGCAACACCATCACGCCCATCTGACGAGTTGCCTTGCCGAGCACCGAGTCGAACCGGGAAACGACAGCACGGTCGGTATCGTGCTCGACGGGCTCGGTCTCGGAACAGACGGAACGATCTGGGGCGGGGAAATCCTCACCGGGGGTTATGGCGGTTTTGAGCGGTCAGGTCATTTCCAGCCGGTCGCGTTGCCGGGTGGAGCGCAGGCGATGCGCGAGCCATGGCGCAACACGGTGGCTCATCTCGTTGTCGTGTTTGGCGGCGATTGGCGCGACCATATCGCGGGGACGTCGCTTGGCGCGATGCTGGCGGACAGGTCCACCGCTACGATCGAACAAATGATCGCCAGGGGCGTGAACGCGCCACTCTCCTCATCGGCCGGGCGGCTGTTCGATGCGATTGCCGCCGCCATTGGCCTCTGCCCCGACCGACAGCAGTACGAGGGGCAGGCGGCGATGGAGATGGAAGTGCTGGCCACCCCCTGGCTCGGGAGCAGGGAGGGGTATCCCGTAGCGGTGACGGAGACGGGCGGAGCGAGGTTTCTTTCCTGGGCGCCGCTTTGGGAAGCTTTGACTTACGATCTGAAAAGAGGCGTCGAACCGGGAGTCATTGCAGCGAAATTTCATCTGGGGTTTGGCGCAGTCCTGGCCGACACAGCGGTTGCGATCGCCCATGAGGCGGGAACACGCCGCATCGCGCTTTCCGGCGGCGTCATGCAGAACCGCTTCCTGCTGGAAACGCTGCACGGCCGGCTGACGGCTGCGGGCCTGGACGTTCTGGTGCAGTCCCGCGTGCCGGCCAATGACGGTGGACTGTCGCTCGGCCAGGCCGCAATCGCCGCGATGGCTGCCGCTGGGGAATAGCGTTTTCCGCTTGGTGATTGCGCAGCGCTCCACTAATCACGAACGGCCATGAGTTCGACATCTCCGTCTTCACCGATGACCGCAGCCTTCTGGATGGGCGGCGCCATCGTGTCTTTCGCATCGATGGCGATCGCCGGGCGGGAGATCCAGGCCGAACTGAACACATTCGAGCTGATGGCGTATCGCTCCGTCATCGGTTTCGCCATCGTTTGCGCCGTCATTTCTTTTTCGAAGCATGGCTTCGCCCAGGTGAAGACGACGAAGCCCGGGCTGCACATCCTGCGCAACCTGTTCCACTTCACCGGACAGAACCTATGGTTCTACGGTGTCGCCATCATTCCGCTGGCGCAGCTGGTGGCGCTTGAGTTCACCAATCCGCTGTGGGTCGCGATGCTGGCGCCGCTAATGCTCGGCGAAAGCATGACGCGGGCACGGCTGATCGGCGCGATGATCGGATTTCTCGGCGTGCTTGTCGTTGCGCGGCCCGGTGTCGCGCCACTGGAAGCCGGTCATTTCGCGGCGCTCGGGGCGGCCGTCGGTTTCGCCATGAACACGATTTTCACCAAGAAGCTGATGCGTACCGACACAACTCTTTGCGTATTGTTCTGGATGACGGCGAGCCAGACGGTTATGGGCTTTGCGCTCGCCGCGCCGGGCGGCGTCACGATGTTCTCGCTTGCCATGACGCCGTGGATCATTGTCGTCGGCGTCGCCGGGCTTTCGGCGCATTACTGCCTGACTTCGGCGCTCGGGCATGCGCCGGCATCGGTGGTCGCTCCGATGGAGTTCGTCCGCCTGCCGGTGCTGGCAACGCTCGGGATGCTGGTCTATGGCGAGCCGCTGGAAGTGTTCGTCTTCGCCGGCGGCGCGATCATCCTCGCCGGCAATCTCCACAACATAAAATCGGAACGGCGAGCGCGCCGGCAGAGCTCAGCCGCCATCTGAGGGCGGTGTGCCGAGCAGGATAACCGGACAGCGCGCGGCGCCGAGCAGGGCTTCGATCTGCTCAGGCGTGCGGACCGGGCCGGACACCGTGTCGGCAACGACGGCCGCCGCGCTGGTGCGGCCGATCAGTGCGAGCGTTTCGTCGAGCGTCATTGCCGGTTGCGCGGCGCCGGCGCCGGCGATGTCGACGAGGGGAACGCGGAGATCGGCGGCGAGGTCAGCGGCGATGTCCGGGCGGCCACTCGGGCCAAGACGGATTACCGGCCCTCGCAGGCGATGAAGCGGGCGGTGGCCGAGCAGAAGGATGTCGCGCGTCTGCAGAACATCGCCAAGACGGGCAATCAGTCGTCCCTGCAGCGTACGGAACGACCATGAACGCGCATGGGTCTGTGCGATGCGGGCGATCTCGCGCTCGAAGGCGAGGGCATCGCGCTTCAAGGCGGCACGCAATTCCTCCGACGAAGGCAGCGCAAGCAGGGCGCCGGTCGCCGACACGATGCGGGCCGACGGACCGCGGAACAGGCCGACGGTCTCTTCTTCCTCTATGAAGATGCCCTGCAGATCGGCTTCGATGCGCGCCGACAGGAGCGAGGCGAGATGTACGCCGGACGAGGCGTCGGCAAAGGAAGTCGCCGCGACGATGATCCGGCCATGCCCTTGCCGTGCGGATTCGGCGCCGGCGGTCATTTCTTCTTGTCTTTCGGTTCCGCCGGGACGGCGAATTCGTGACGCAGCTTGGCGAATTCGCGCAGCCGCGTCTCGACCCCGGCATTGAGGCTGTCTTTTGGGAACGCCCCGTCCGGGCCGCGCTCACCGGCGGGTTTGCCGGTCAGGATTTCGAGGCCCTGATCGATTGTCTCGACAGGCACGACATGGAACTTGCCTTCGCGCACGGCTTCGACGACGCCGGGGCGCAGCATGAGGTTCTTGACGTTGGAGCGCGGGATCAGCACGCCCTGGCCGCCGGTCAGTCCGCGCGCGGCGCAGAGATCGAAGAAGCCCTCTATCTTTTCGTTGACGCCGCCGATGGCCTGCACTTGGCCGGTCTGATTGACGGAGCCGGTGACAGCAAAGCCCTGGTGCAACGGCACACCTGAAAGGGCGGAGAGAAGCGCGTAGAGTTCGGCCGAGGAGGCGCTGTCCCCATCCACTCCGCCGTAGCTCTGTTCGAACACGAGGCTCGCCTTCAGCGACATCGGCACGTCGAGCGCATAATGCGACGAGAGGTAGCCGGACAGGATCAGCACGCCCTTGGAGTGCAACGGTCCGCCGAGCTCCACTTCGCGTTCAATGTCGACGACTTCGCCGGAGCCTACACGCACGCGCGCGGTTATGCGCGACGGGCGGCCGAAGCGGTAATTGCCGAGATCGATGACCGACAGGCCGTTGATCTGGCCGACAGCCGAGCCGTCGGTGTCTATCAGGATAGTGCCGCGCTCGGTCATCGACTGAACGCGTTCGCGCAGACGCGAGGCGCGGCGTTCAGCCTGCTCGATCGCGCGTTCGATATCGGTCGCCGACACGATATCGCGTCCGGCATCGCCGGCGTAGAAGTCCGCCTCGCGCAGGATGTCGTCAAGCGCGCCGATCCTGAGCGAGAAGCGCTCGGAATCCTCGGCGTGGCGTATCGCTTCGTCGAGCAGGCGGGCTACAGCCGCGGCATCGAGCGGCTTCAGATTTTCGCGCCGCACCGAGCCGGCGATCATGCGCGCGAACAGGGCCTGGGCTTCCGGAGTGCGTTCGACTTCCTCGGAGAAATCCGCCTGAACCTTGAACAGTTCGCCGAACTCCGGATCGAACATGACGAGCAATGCGTGGATCAGCCTGTCGCCGATCAGCACGACCCGGATATCGAGATCGATCGGATCCGGCTCCAGCGATGTCGTGGAGAGAAGGCTCAACCGCTCGGCCAGGGAAATGATGGGAATGGCGCGTTCGCGCAGACAGCGTTTCAGCGCGTCCCAGGCATAGGGCTCGCTCAGCAGGCGGCGTGCGTCGAGCACAAGATAGCCGCCATTGGCTCGGTGCAACGCGCCGGGCTTGATCAGCGTGAAGTTGGTGACCAGGGCGCCCATCTGCGATTCATGCTCGATGCGGCCTGTCAGATTGCCGAGCGTCGGCAGGGCCTCGAACTCGAGCGGCGCGCCGGAATCGGGGCCATTGCCGTGCGAGACCATGACGTTGACGGCATAGCGGTCGAATGGCGGCTGTGTGTGGACCTTGGCGACGACCTCGGGAAACGGGCCTGCCTCGGCGTTCTGGCGCGCGGCAAGAAACAGTTCGGCATTGGCGATCATGTCCTCGCGCACATCGGCGAGGAACGTCCCGACCGGCTCGATACCGGGAAAGGCCTTGAGCACTTCGTCGATCTGCACCGAGACGGCGCGTTCGGCCATTTCCGCATGCAGTTGCTCGACGCGCCGGCGATGTTCGCGCTCCAGCGTCGGGATGGCGCGCAGGACCTCGGCGAGTTCCTCCTGCAGCCTGGCGATCTTCGCGTCGATTGCGTCGCGTTCGTCCTTGCCGAGCCGGTCATAGACATCCGGCTTGATTACCTCGCCATTGCGCAGGGCGGCGAGGCCGAAGCCCATCGGCGTGCGCATGACGGCGACATTCTGTGTCTTGGCGTGTTCGACAAACTCGGAGAAAGCCGTCTCGTGCTTGCCGCCGAATTCCTGCTCGATGGCGCGGCGCTGCGTCTGGTATTCCTCGGATTCGAACATCGCCGGGATGTCGACGGCCAGGTCGTCGATCAGCGCCTCCATGGCCTGTTTCAGGCGCTGGGCGGTGCCCGGCGGCAATTGCAGCGCAAGAGGGCGGTGCGGCGTTTCGAAATTGTTGACGTAGGCCCAGTCCGGCGGAACCGGCCGTTCGCCGGCTTGCTCCGCCAGAAGTTTCTTCACCACGGCGCGGCGGCCCGTTCCAGGCGGGCCGAGCACGAAAAGGTTGAAATCGCGGTGGGCGATGCGGGCCGACAGGCGAATGGCGTCGATCGCGCGGTCCTGCCCGATCAGCGCCGTGTCGTCGGGAAGGTCGGCCGTGGTCTCGAAATCGAAATCCGCGGGGTCGCAGCTGCGACGCAGTTCCTGGCCCTTCAGCCCGAGCGCGGCAGCCGCGTCATTTTCCATCGGTCCGTCTTCGCCGTTCCGGCGCCCTATTCGAGTTCGCCGGATTCGCGCATTTTCTCCCAGCCTTCCTCGATCTGGTCGGGAACGAGCGGGTGGGTGAGAAGATATTCGGCCGTCGAGCCCTCGTGGCGCTGCCGGGCGAGGGCGACGGTGTTGTCCCATTCCTGCGGTTCGGCATCGCCGCGTCCGATCCAGTAGAGCGCGACGAGCGCATCCTGCTGGTCGTCATTGAGGCCCTCGATCTCCTGAACGAGTTCAGCGCGTGTCAGGTCGCCGGACAGCTCCTGCAAGGCGGCGGGAACTTCGTCGTCACTCGGATTGCCGCCGGGATCGGAGACATCTGTCTCTTCGCGCGCCATCAATGCGCGCATCCGCACGATCAGACCTTCCAGTTCGCCGCTGTCAATTGTGATGTCGGCCATGAAATCCTCCGCTTCACCAACTTGCTGGGCCGACTTTAGACCCTCGTCGGTTGTTTCCCTTGATTTCCGTCAAGCCGGCTGGAGTGCCGCGCTTTCCGGGATCGGCTCGATGTCGAAATGATAGTTCGCGTCGATGCTGTAGACCACGCCGTCGGCGAAGGGCTGCCAGTTTTCGCCACTGATCGGTTCGGATGCGATCTCGATGGCGCGGTAGGCCTGCCCGACCTCGTGGTGCACATGCTTCTTGCCGCAAATGCCGCAGACAGTGACTTCGTTCCGCACAAGATGCCACAGCGTGCGGCCGTAACGCGATCCGACCAACCGGTCACCGTCGGTAAGAACGATGTTGAGTGCAGGCCGTTCTTCCGGGCTGACCTGTTGCGACCACTGAATGATGCGGCGCAATCCACGCCCGACCGTCTCGATCAGCGGACGCTCCGGATGACGCATCTGCAGGGACAACAGGTAGTAGAAGACGTGCTCGCTATCTGTCTCGCCCTTGATGTCGTTGCGCAGCACCGGGTCGATTTGCTCGATCATCCGGTCGCGCACGTCCGCGAAATGCGGGATTGTGCCGTTATGCGCGAAAATCCAGCGGCCATTGCGGAAGGGATGGGTGTTTTCGACGGCCGTCGCGCCGACGGTAGCGTGACGGACATGGGCGACGACCGTATGGGCGTAAACGCGCGCCGCCGTCTTGCGGAAATGCTCGCCATGCCAGGCGGCCCAGGTCTGCTTCTCGATCAGCGGGACGGTGTCGCTATAGTCGGCGACACCCCAGCCGTGACTGTGCTCAAGGCCTTCGGCGTCACCCTGGCTTTGCTGCATCAGGGCATTCTGGGCGTGCACAAGACTGCATTCGACCCGGGTCGGTTCATTCGCTCGCATCGCGTAGAGGCGGCACACTGTTCACTCTCCTTTTGCAACCGCGGCATGAATCGCGCACTCTGCCAAACTGTGCCTTGAGCAATATCAAGAAGTCGCTTCCGCTGCAGCCTAAATTCAGTAAGTCGCCGAGCTTCGTTCATCCGGGAGCGTAGTGCAATTGTCGAAACAGGAGAGCATGGGTGCCGGGCGGGCCACGATGACACCGTGCGTGCGGGTTGTCGCCCGGCGCTTTCCGGTCCCGTCGCCGGCGGTTCGTCGTGCCGTCGCGGCGCTCGCGGCCGAAATCCGGACAACCGAGCCGTCGATCGGTGACGCCGGCGCATTCGGGCCGGACGTGTTCAAAGGCTGCCGACCGGGGCCGAAGGTCCTGTTCGGCGATTCCGGCGAAATCCCGCTGCTTGCCGAAGCCAGCTACAACCGGCTCGAATACCGGTTCGGCTTCCTGGCGGGCGAGGGCGACCTGGTGGTCGTCGGTGATGCCCGACACGAGGCTTTCGAACGCTACCAGCAACGTGCGCTGGCCCTGACGCGGCTCGACTACATGAGCGTCGCGACGCGATCGCGCAGTCGCTACCGGGCAACGCCTGCCGCCTGCCTGCGTGACGAGGCCGCCTATCAACGTCTGCGCAGATTCACGGCGGAACATGACGGCACAACGCTGCTTGCCTTCCTGACAAGCGGAACGGTGTGGGCGCTGGCGGCGAGGTTGGCCGCCGACACCAAGTGCCGCATAGGGGTGGCCGGGCCACCGCCGCTCTTGTCGCGCCGCGCCAATGACAAGATATGGTTCGGCGAAATCGTTGCGCGGCTGTTCGGTGCGGGAGCAACTCCCGAGAAACGCGCGGCGCATGGCTGGGCGGCGCTGGTGCGTCATGTCGGCGAATTGGCGCAAGAACGGGACCGGCTTGTCATCAAGGTCCCCGACAGCGCCGGATCAGCCGGCAATTGCGTCGTCGATTGCGCGACGGTGCGCGATCTCGGCGCCCGGTCGCTGTTTGACCACTTGCGCGGCCTTTTCCCGGAGCAAATGCGCGGCGCGCCGTTTCCAGTGGCGGTCGAGGTGTGGGATGTCAATGTGCTGACAAGTCCCTCCGTACAGGTCTGGATTCCCGATCCGTTAGATGGCGAGCCGGTCATCGAGGGGATATTCGAGCAGATCCTCATCGGTGCGGAAGGAGAGTTCGCCGGCGCGGCGATGGCGGAGCTGCCGAAAGAGCAGGATGCCTTGCTGGCCGAACAGGCATTCGCGCTTTCGCTGCTGTTCCAGGAACTCGGCTATTTCGGGCGGTGCAGCTTCGACGCGGTCATTGCCGGAACCGGTCCGGATGATGCGCAAGTGCACTGGATCGAGTGCAATGCGCGCTGGGGCGGCGTCTCCATCCCGATGTCGTTTGCCAACAACACCGGGCACGACGGGAGCTTTGCGGTCATACAATGCGGCCAGGTGTCCGTGACGGCGCGACCGTTCGAACAGGCGCTTGCGGTTGCAGAAGCGGCGGCGCCGGACGGCGGGGCGGTGCTGTTGAGCCCGAACATCATCGAGGCGGGAACTGGATGTCATTTCATGGCCTTTGGCGAGACGCCTCAAAAAGCGCTTCACCGGGCAAGGCTGGTGTTGCGCCGGGTGCGGGCCGATAGCCGAGTGTCTTGAAAGAGCCCAATTGATTCTGGTCAATGAAGGGCGTCGCCGGTCGCGCGAGACTGCGTTTTCAAGAAGAGGAGCCTCAGCATGGAACGTCCGCCCAGCATTACATTTCACAACATGGATGGCACCGCCGAGCTGGAGGATCATGTCCGCCGCCGCATCGAGGAACTGGAAAAAACCCATCCGCATGTCATTGGCTGCGATGTCGTCGTCGATGCGCCGCGGAAAGAACAGGTGACGGGAACGGAGTATGCCGTGCGCATCACGCTCTCGGTTCCGGGGCCGAACATATATGTCGAGCGCCATATCGGGCGCAGCGGCGCGGCCGAAGACATCAACCTGGCGATCCACGAGGCATTTGACGCGGCGCGGCGCAAGCTGAAGGAACAGAAACGCGAAATGGGCGGGCAGGAGGTCAAGCACCATGCGCCCGTTCTGCATGGCGTTATCGACCGGCTGTTCGAGGGCGAGGGCTATGGCTTCATCACCGCCGATGACGGGCGCGAGCTCTATTTCGGTCAGGACAGCCTGGTCAATGGCGAATGGGGCAAGCTGCAAGTTGGAACGAAACTCCGGTTCCGGGAGATGGAAGGCGACAAGGGGCCGTTTGCGGCGAACGTGGCCGTTCTCGACTGAACGGAGTGTTGTAAATTCGTGAAGGAACCATGGAGCGTCGCCCGCATTGGTTTGGCATCACCAACCAAGACGGGAGACGATCATGCCCAAGATCACCGAATCCAAAATTCTTATTCTGGCGACTGACGGCTTCGAGAAGTCGGAGCTTTTCGTGCCGCTCGACAAACTGAAGGAGGCCGGCGCGGAAGTCGTCGTCGCCGCGCCCGAGAAGCGACCCATCAAGAGCTGGGATGAAAAAGACTGGGGCGAGACGATCGATGCTGACTGCGCCGTCGCCGATGTCGACGTGTCCGATTTCGATGCAATCGTTCTGCCGGGCGGCCAGATCAATCCTGACCTGCTGCGCGTCGACACCGATGCGATGGCGGTCATCAAGACCTTTCTGAAGAGCGGCAAGGTTGTCGCCGCGATCTGTCATGCGCCGTGGCTTCTGGCGGAAGCCGGTGTGCTGAAAGGCCTGGACGTCACGTCCTATCACTCGATCAAGACAGACCTGATCAACGCCGGGGCGAACTGGCACGATGAGGAAACGGTCGCCGACAAGGGCATCGTGACGTCGCGCTCGCCGAAGGATCTGGACGCCTTCGTCTCGAAGATCATTGAAGAGGTCGAGGAAGGCCGGCACGAGATGCGCGACCTCGCGGCCTGATTTCGTGAATGTAGCGTGCGGCGCAGCACATGTGTTGCGCCACACTTCTCTCTTGCCTTTGAAATACCGATCGGCATGGTAACGGTGTTAAAAGGGACACCGTTTTGCTCGATTTCGCCATTGCCTGGGATTGGCTGACCTTCGCCGCACGCTGGTTGCATGTCGTGACCGCGATTGCCTGGATCGGCTCGTCATTCTACTTCATCGCGCTCGATTTGGGCCTGCGCCAGCGGCCGGGCCTGCCGGAAGGCGCGCATGGCGAGGAGTGGCAGGTTCATGGCGGCGGCTTCTACCACATCCAGAAATACCTGGTCGCGCCGGCGGAAATGCCGGAGCACCTGACCTGGTTCAAGTGGGAATCCTACATGACATGGCTGTCCGGCGCGCTGCTGATGGCGATGCTCTACTATGCCGGCGCGGAACTCTATCTGATTGACCGCAACGTGCTCGACGTGCCGGCCTGGCGCGCGGTCCTGATTTCGCTCGCTTCGCTGACAGTGGGCTGGATCGTCTACGATATTTTGTGCAAGTCGCCGCTCGGCAAGAGCGACACCGGGCTGATGCTGTTGCTCTACGTGTTGCTGGTGTTCATGGCGTGGGGCTACACGCACTTGTTCACCGGGCGCGCAACCTTCGTGCATCTCGGCGCCTTCACGGCGACGATCATGAGCGCCAACGTGTTCTTCATCATCATACCGAACCAGAAAATCGTGGTCGCCGACCTGATCGCGGGCAGGAAACCCGATCCGAAATACGGCAGGATCGCCAAGCAGCGTTCACTGCACAACAACTACCTGACGCTGCCGGTGATCTTCCTGATGCTGTCGAACCATTACCCGCTGGCTTTCGCTACGCCATATAACTGGGTGATCGCGTCGCTGGTCTTCATCATGGGCGTGCTGATCAGGCACTATTTCAACACAAAGCACGCAAGGAAGGGCGAGCCCAGCTGGACGTGGCTGGCGACGGCGGTCGTCTTCGTCATCATCATCTGGCTTTCGACCGTGCCGATCCAGTATGTCGACGAGGAAGCCGAACTGGCGACGCCCGCGGCGGAACGAATGATGGCATCGGCCCATTTCGAGGAGGCGCGCGACATCGTGCTGTCGCGTTGCTCGATGTGCCATACCGCCGAGCCTGTGTGGGACGGCGTTCACTGGGCGCCGAAGAACGTGTTGCTCGACACCGATGCGCGTATCGCTTCGCATGCCCGCGAAATCTTTCTGCAGGCCGGCGTCAGCCATGCCATGCCGCCCGGCAACGTGACGGAAATTGGGCCGGAAGAGCGCGAAGTTCTAGAGCGCTGGTACCGCACGCGCGGGGATTCGTGAGCAAGACAGGTCTTTTCAGGGCGCGGCTACTCTGGTTCGAACGCGAACCCGAGGACGCCGACGATAGCGGAGCGTTCCGTTACATCGAGGATGGCGGAATCGCGGTTGCGGACGGCCGGATCGCGTGGTCGGGGCCGTGGGCCGCATTGCCTGCGAGATATCGCGGTGTCGACCATGCCGACCATCGGCCGCACCTGATCATGCCGGGCTTTGTTGACTGCCATATCCATTTCCCCCAGGGCCAGGTCGTTGCGTCCTACGCGGGCAGCCTGCTGGAGTGGCTGAACACCTACACCTTCGTGGATGAGCAGAAATACGCCGATCCGGCGCATGCGGAGAGCATGGCCGGCCGGTTTCTCGACATGCTGCTGGCGCATGGCACGACGACGGCGGCCGTCTACGGATCGGTGCACAAGGGATCGGTCGACGCGTTGCTCGGCGCAGCGGTGAAACGCGACATGCGCATGGTCGCCGGCAAGGTGATGATGGACCGCAACGCGCCGGAGCCGCTGACCGATACGCCGCAATCGGGCTATGACGACACCAAGGCACTGATCGGCGAATGGCACGGCAAGGGCCGCGTCGAGGTCGCGGTGACGCCTCGCTTCGCGCTCACCTCGACAGAAGCGCAGATGGAGGTGACCGGCGCATTGGCGCGCGAGTACCCCGAGTGCCTGGTGCAGACGCATCTGTCGGAAAACCATGTCGAGATCGAAACGGTCGCCAAGCTGTTTCCCTGGTCGAAGGATTACACCGACATCTACGACCATTACGGCCTGCTCGGGCCGAAGAGCCTGTTCGGCCACTGCATCCACCAAAGTCCGCGCGAGATGGAGCGGATGGCGGAAAGCCGTTCGGTCGCGGTGTTCTGCCCGACATCCAACCTGTTTCTGGGTTCCGGCCTGTTCAGCCTGGAAAAGATGCGCGCGACCGAGCCGCCTGTGCGTCACGCCATCGCCACCGATATTGGCGGCGGCACGAACTGGTCGATGCTGCGCACGCTGGACGAAGGCTACAAGGTGCTGAACCTGCAAGGGCAGCGTTACCATCCGCTGCGTTCCTTCTACCAGGCGACGCTTGGCAATGCCGAGGCAATCGGTATGGATGACCGGATCGGCAAGCTGGAAACGGGTTACGAGGCCGACTTCATCGTACTCGACAGCGCATCCAACCCGGCGATGGCGCTGCGGTCCGAAACGATCTCGACCCTGTCGGAGGAACTGTTCCTGATGCAGACGCTCGGCGATGACCGGGCGGTGGTGGCGAGTATTGTGTCAGGCGTCACGGCGCATCGGCGTGGCGCCGCTTAAAACGGAGCCAAGTTCAGGGCCGGCGACGCAAGAACAAGATGACCGGTCAAGAAGGCAAGGCGCTGCCGGGTCAATCGACCCGGTAGCCGACCTCTTCGGCAGAGCGGCAGAGAAGGTGCCAGAACGACTGCGCGAAAGAGCGGAAAACGTAGAGATCGAAGGCGTTTAAGTCTACGCGCTGGATTTGCGCGTGAATGTCGTGATGTGCCGTGGCAAGGCCATCGCCCTTTGCCAAACCATCGTCCGCCAGGTTCACCGCGAACAGCTTCGCCAGCACCCGGCGGCTCTTCTCCCCGTCGATGCGGATCACGGTACGGCCGTGGCTGAGGTCGGTCACGGATCCGTGCTGGCCGACTGCCTCACCAAGCGTGGCGACGAGGTCAGGCTTGTCGCCGGAGACCAGCCAGCGTCCCGGCGCGATATTGAAAGCGGCACCTTCCTTCGTACAAGCGCCAGAGCCGGGCGCAGTCTCCAGCGTGACGCCGGAAGCCTTCTTGATCGCGGCGCGCATTTTCGCCTCCGCGCCACGCCATGCGACCGCTTCCGCAGTCGAGATACCGAAGCGCTCGGACAGCACCACGCCGGGTCCGTCAACGCTGGTCGCGCCGTACTCCCCAGGCGCGTGGTGGCCGGCCAGCGGCGAGTCCGCATGATCCGCGATAACCGGATCGGCGATGAAGCTCGGCAGCTTAGCCATGCATCCGCTCTCCCCTGGGATCGTAGAAATGGTGGCTGACGATCTCGATCGGCACATGGGTGGCGGAACGCACTGGATCCGTGGCGAAAGCGCGGGTGCCGATGCGCGAACCGCCGTTTTCGACCAGTGCCAGGCCAATATACTTGCCGAATAGCGGCGAGAAGCACATCGCTGTAAGGTGGCCGAGGCTGGGGCCCGGGTTGTCCTTCGAGCCATCGACGACGTGGCTGCCGCCGCGCAGTTTCTCGCCCGACAACGAGATGACGCCGACCAGCGACCAGCGGGACCGGTCTTTCAGGCCCACGCGGTTCATCATGGCCGAGCCGATGAAGGGCTTTCTGGTCGAGACCAACCAGTCGAGATGCAGGTCGTGCGCCGTGGTGCGGCCGTCGATCTCGGCACTGGTGACATGGCCTTTCTCGATGCGCAGCGTACCGAGCGCTTCCAGTCCGTAGGGCTCGATGCCATGCGGCTGTCCGGCTTCCATCAGCGCCCCCCAGACATGGGTGCCGTGATGGGCGCCGCAATAGACCTCGTAGGCGCGTTCGCCCGAGAATGAGAGGCGGCAGATCATCACCGGCACGCCGCCGATCACGCCGTGGACGATGCCCATGAAGGGCAGGGTGTCGTTGTTGACTTTCGTGCCGGTGACGCAGGCCGCCAGTACATCGCGGCTTTTCGGACCGGCGACGGCAGCCCCGGCCCACTGGTCGGTGACCGAGGTCAGATGAACCTTCAGGTCGGGCCAAACACAGTCGAGATAAAACTCCATGTGCTGCATGACGCGGCCGGCATTGGCCGTGGTCGTCGTCATCAGGAAGCGGTCCCCGGCGAGCCGCCAGGTCGTTCCGTCGTCGAAGGCGAAGCCGTCCTCGCGCAGCATCAGTCCATAGCGCGCCTTGCCTACCGGCAATTTGGCGAAGCCATTGGTGTAGACACGGTTGAGGAAGTCGGCGGCGTCGGGGCCCTGAATGTCGATCTTGCCGAGTGTCGAGACATCGACAATCCCGACGTCGCGGCGGACGGTGCGCGCCTCGCGAACATAGGCCTGTTCGACCGTTTCGCCCGGCTTGTTGTAGCTTTCCGGCCGGAACCAGAGGCCCGCGGAATACATGCCGGCGCCGTTCTCGATGTGCCAGTCATGCATCGGTGTCAGCCTTTCCGGGCGCAAATCGCCATAGCGTTCGGCGGCGAGCCCGCCGAGCGACACGCCGGTGAAGGGCGCGCGAAAGCGGGTCGTACCGACTTCGGGGATCGGCCTGCCGAGCGCATCGGCCATGATCGCCATGCCGGGCACGTTCGCGGTCTTGCCCTGGTCGGTGGCCATGCCGAGGGTGGTGTAACGCTTCAGGTGCTCGACGGAGCGGAATCCCTCGCGGTGGGCAAGACGCACGTCGTCAGCGGTGACGTCGTGCTGAAAATCGACGAAGGCCTTCGGGCCCTTGGCGCGGATTTCGAAGACCGGAGCGGGGGCGTCGATGCCGTCACCCGCCGCCGAGCCGACGGCCTGCCAGCGCCCGTCGCTTTCGGGCGGCAGGAAGGCCTGTAGTTCGTCGTCCCATACGGGTTTCGCGCCAGCCTGCGAAGCAAGATGCAGCACCGGCGACCAGCCGCCGGCCATCAGCAGCGTATCGCAGCCGATTGTCCGTTTCGCCCCGGAGAGCGTATTCGCCGCTGCGTCGAAAGCCTGCAGGGTGATGGAGCGAAGCGAAAGACCGCCGGAGGTCGAGACGACGGCGTGGCCGGCGACCACCTCTGCGCGGGCTTCCTCGGCAAGCGATTGCGCCCGGGCGCCAATCTTCGGGCGAACATCGACGATCGTCTGAATGTGCCCGCCGTGACCGTGCAGTTGGACGGCAGCCTCGTAGGCGCTGTCATTGTTGGCGAAGATGACCAAGCGCTTGCCAGGCATGACGCCGTATTCGGCGGCATAGCGCCGGGCGGCGCTAGCCAGCATGACGCCGGGCCGGTCGTTGCCGGGAAAAACGAGGCTGCGTTCGAGCGCGCCGGTCGCCAGAACGACGGTTCCGGCGCGGATTACCCAGTGGCGGTGGCGCGGCTCGCCCGGAGCCGGTTTGGCCTTGTGATCCGTCACCCGTTCCAGCGCGGCGAGCGTATTGCCGTCGTAATATCCCCAGACCGTAGTGCGGGGCAGGAGACAGACATTCGGGTTTTCGCGCAGTTCGGAGATCGCGGTCGCGACCAGCAGCGCGCCATCGGCGCCCGTCCAGTTTGCCGAGCCGCCGAAAACGGCATCGGTTTCGCACAGCATCACCTGCTTGCCTTCGGAAGCGGCGTCGCGGGCTGCTTCCAGTCCAGAGGGGCCAGAACCGACGACGAGCACATCGCAAAAGGCGTTCATCCGTTCGTAGCGGCCCGGATCGGCTTGTGTGCCGGCCGAGCCGAGACCGGCGGCGCGGCGTATGAAACGCTCGCAGAACATCCAGAAACGGGTGCCCTTCAGCGGGCCGATGACCGGCCCCATGAAGGTCTTGTAGTAGAAGCCGGCGCTGAACGTCTTTCCGGCGATCTGGTTGATCGCCATCGCGTCGAAGGCGAGCGCCGGATTGCGGTTCTGGCTCTCGGCAACGAGGCCGTCATGGATTTCCAGTTCGGTGGCGCGGATGTTCGGTTCGCGCGCGCCGTCCGTCGTCACCGTGACGAGCGCATTCGGCTCCTCGTAGCCTGCCGCCAGCAAGCCGCGCGGGCGGTGATACTTGAAGGAGCGGCCGAACAGGCGGACGCCATTGGCGAGCAGGGCGGATGCCAGCGTGTCGCCGGCAAAACCGGAATATGTCTTGCCGTCGAAGGTGAAGCGGATTGGGCGGGTACGGTCGACGCGGCCGCCGGAAGGGAGACGGGAAGACGTCATTTCCGCTTTCCTTTGGACGGAGCGCCGGATGCGAATTTTACCTTGCTGATTTCATGGGTCAGCGTGTTGCGCGTGACAACGAGGTGGCTGCGGCAGCCACCGGAGTGCTGCCAGTATTCGCGATGCTCGCCGGCCGGATTGTCGCGGTCATAGACGTAAGCGTTCCAGGCTTCCTGGTCTGTAGAGGCCGGGTCCGGGCGCGTCAGCGTCGCGTCGCCCGCATAGGAGAATTCGGCGAGGTCGCGCGGGCCGCAATGGGGGCAATGGATGATCATGTGCGCCTCAATGCCGCCACGGGAACGATCCCTGGCCCTTTTCGTCGATGACATGACCGGTGTGGAAGCGGTCGAGCGTGTAGGCGGCGGTCAGTTCGTGTGGCTCGTCCTTCGCGATGGTATGTGCGAAGCACCAGCCGGAGGCGGGCGTCGCCTTGAAGCCGCCGTAGCACCAGCCGCAATTGAGATACATGCCGGGCAGCGGGCCGGTTGTGATGATCGGCGAACCGTCCATCGTCATGTCCATGATGCCGCCCCATGAGCGCAGCAGCCGCACCTTGGCGGCAGCGGGGAACAGCGCGACCGCCTCGGCCATTACGTCTTCGACGATGGGCAGGTTCCCGCGCTGGGCATAGGTGTTGTAGCCGTCGATGTCGCCGCCGAAGACGAGACCACCCTTGTCGGATTGCGATATGTAGAGATGGCCGCCGCCGAAGGTGACGACGGTGTCGATCATCGGTTTCAGCGATTCGGAGACGAAAGCCTGCAGGACATGGCTTTCGATCGGCAGGCGGTCGATTCCGGCCATCTTCATGACATGGCCGGTGGAGCCGGCAACGCAGACCGCGACCTTTTTGGCGCGAATTTCGCCGCGTGTCGTCTTCATGCCGGTAACCCGATCGCCATCTCGCAGGAAGCCCGTGACTTCGCAGTTTTCCAGGATGTCCACGCCGCGCCGGTCCGCGCCGCGGGCATATCCCCAGGCGACCGCGTCATGGCGGGCGGTGCCGGCGCGCGGCTGTTCCAGCCCGCCGAGGACCGGGAAACGGGCGTTTTGCGACAGATCGAGCCCCGGCAGGCGTTTTGCCAGTTCGTCAGGCATGACCATGCGCGCATCCACGCCGAACAGCCGCATGGCGTTTCCGCGCCGCGCAGCCTCGTCCATCTGTGCCGGCGTGTGGCAGAGATTGATGATGCCGCGCTGGGAGAACATGACGTTGTAGTTCAGTTCGTGGCTGAGGTTTTCCCACAGCTTCATGGAGTGCTCGTAAAAAGGCGTGTTGCCTTCCAGCAGGTAGTTGGAGCGCACGATGGTGGTGTTGCGGCCGATATTGCCGGACCCGAGCCAGCCTTTCTCGCAGACGGCGATATTTGTGATGCCGTGATTGGCGGCGAGATAATAAGCGGTCGCAAGGCCGTGGCCGCCGCCACCGACGATGACGACATCGTAGAATGGCTTCGGATCCGGTTTGCGCCAAGCCGGCGCCCAACCGGTATTGCCGGTGACCGCGTTTTTCAGAACCTGCCAGGCAGAATATTCCGCCATCGCCCCCTCGATCTCAAAACAACAGACCGTCAATCTAGCCTGCGCCCGGAAAAGCTGCATTGCAAAAAATCGCCGCGGATTTGCTGGTTCACGACGGCGACGCGTTTTCGCCGGGACACAGGGGAAAGGGGATTCTTCCGTCTGGCGTTTTTGTGCTATCTGCCGGACGATGAGACATGTCGCCAGATTCATTGCTGTTTTCCTGCTGCTCGGCTGGGCCGGGCTGGCATCTGCGCAGGATGTCGAACAGAAAACCCTTACCGCGGATATGTTCGACCGCGAGCTCACCCTTATCGAACAGGCGTTCGAAAAAGGGAAAGACGACGACAACAGGCTTGTCGAACTTAACGAGAAGCTTCGCATTCTGGGGGAGCAGATCATCGACCGCGGCGTCGAGATTTCGCCGCGCCTTTCCGAGATCCGGGCACGGACCGAACAGCTTGGACCCGAGCTGGAACAGGGCGCCGAGCCGGAGGTGTTGCAGGAACAGCGAAAGGCGCTAACCCAAGAGCGGGCCGAGTTGAACGCACTTATCGCCCAGCTCGAAGATCTATCGATCAAGGCCAATAATCTCAGTAACGATATCGCCGAAGCGCGCCGGGAGCTTTTTACCTCCAAACTTTCCGAACGTTACGACCTGACGGCCGCATTCGGCACCGAGCTCTTTGCAGATCTTCGTGATCGCTATGAAAAATTCTCGTCCAAGATCAGTTCGTGGCTCCGGTTCACATGGCGGTTCAAGAGCGGGGCGATCAGCGCGGCAACCATGCTGTCCCTGGCTGCCGCTGTGCTCTTCTTCGTTTTTGCACGCAGGATGTTTGGCCGGTTCATCCGGCGGGACAGCGTTGCGACCGAGCCAGACTATCTCTCGCGGCTGACGGTCGGGTTTCTCAGCACGCTGCTGATCGCCTTCGGCGTGTGGGTGTTCTTCATTCTCATCTATGCCCTCTACGTGCATTTCGGGGTGATGCGGGAAGATATCGGTGTCGTTCTCCTGACAATCTTCATAGGCATCGGCGTGATAATCCTGATCTTGCGGCTCGCCGAGGCCGTGTTTGCGCCGACCCTGCCGGCATGGAGGCTGGTTCCGGTTTCCGACCACGCGGCGCGCATGCTGAAATGGCTCGTGATGGCGATGGCCATCGTCACCGTGGCCGACGAGGTCCTGACCTCCATTCTCGAACTGGTGGGCGACTCTCTTCCGATCACGGTCGCGAAGAGCCTGGTCAGCAATCTGGCAATCGGGGCGATCCTGCTGATCATCGCGTTCGTCAGGCCTTTTACGGGCGAGGATGGGCAAAAGGACAAGCGATGGCCACTGCCGATCAGGACACTGTTGGTTCTTTTGGGGCTCGCTGTGATCCTGTCCACGCTCGCCGGCTATATCAGCTTCGCCGAGTTCGCCTCGCGGCAACTCGTCATAACTGGCGCATTCGCGGCGACCATGTATCTCGGCTATCTCGCCGCGCGTGCAATCTCGCGCGAACAAGCCTTTGCGCATTCGCGTACGGGCAAGCGCCTGCGTGTTGCGCTGGAACTGAGCGAAACCCAGATCGACCAGCTCGGACTGCTTATCGGAATATTGCTGACCGTCGCGATCTTCATTCTCGGCGTTCCGCTCCTGCTGCTCCTTTGGGGATTCAAGTGGGGCGACATCCGTGGCCTGTTTCTTGGCGCGGTTACCGAATTTTCGATCGGTTCCATCACGATCTCCATCACCGGCATACTGGTCGGAATCGCGGTCTTCTTCTTGGGCTTCTGGATAACGAAGCTTTTCCAGCGCTGGCTCGACAGCGAAATGCTTTCGCGCAGCCGCATGGATATCGGCGTGCGCAACTCGATCAAGACGGCGATCGGATATGTCGGCGTGACGATCGCCGCTCTGATCGGCGTATCTGCTGCCGGCCTCGACCTCTCGCAACTGGCGCTGGTCGCCGGCGCCCTGTCGCTGGGCATTGGCTTCGGCCTGCAGAATATCGTGTCGAACTTCGTCTCCGGCCTGATTCTCTTGGCCGAACGGCCGTTCAAGGTGGGCGACTGGATCGAGGCAGGCGGGATTTCCGGCACGGTGAAGAGCATCAATGTGCGTGCCACCGAAATCGAGACATTCCAGCGCAAGACGATGATCCTGCCCAATTCCGACCTGATCAATTCGGCCGTCGGCAACTGGACGCACCGCAATACGCTCGGGCGCATCGAAATCCCTGTCGGCGTTTCCTATTCGAGCGATCCGAACCTGGTGCGCGACACGCTGCTGGAGATCGCGCATGATCATCCGCGCATTCTCAGCAATCCGGAACCGTTTGTCGTCTTTGCCAATTTCGGCGATTCATCGCTCGATTTCGAGCTGCGCGCCTATCTGGCGGACATCAATTACATGCTGACCGTCAGCACGGAGGTTCGCTTCGCGATCTTCGAGCGCTTCAAGGCGGCGGGCATTGAAATCCCGTTCCCGCAACGCGATGTGAATCTGCGCGTCGTCGGCAAGGAAGAAGCTATGCCGGACATCATGACCGACGAGGGCGAATTCGGTGTGATCAAGACGAGCCGGCAGAAACAACGCGACGACTAGTCGAATCCGCGTTCAGCTTCGGTTCAGGTAGGAATTCGTATAGAAGAGGCAAGTCAGCGGGCTCGTCCGCAACGAAAAAGGAGCCGATGCCGGCAAGGCATTGTTTTAGAACATGAAAAGAGTTTCTGTTGCCATTATTTCCATGCTTGCCGCCACTGTCGCGGCCAGCAGCGCCAGCCTGACCAACAAGGACGCCGACAGCTATACGGTCGTCGTCACCGAAGGGGGCGTCAAGAACGAACTCGCCATCGCTAGCGGCGAAACGGTCACGTTTTGCAATGGCGGTTGCTTCCTGACGCTTCCAAACGGCGACCGGGCCGCGCTTGCGGGTGCGGAATCCGTCGAGATCGTCAACGGACAAGCGGTTATCAAGTAATCAGGTTATCGCACTGAATTTCGACCGATCTGCCAGCCGGCGGTCCAACGGGCCGCCGGCCTTTCCATTGTTTCGGCCAGTCTTTTTCGTTCTGGTCGCGCGGCGTTTTGGGAATGTCGCAAACAGGCTGCAATCGCAAAGTGGCGCCGCCCTATAGTCTGTTCCGCACCAGCATTCGGAGTGGCGGGCAATGGCAAAGTTTCCGGAAAAAGCGAAGGTCGTCATCGTCGGCCTCGGCGGCATCGTTGGCGCGTCGGTCGCCCATCATCTGATCGAACGCGGATGGGACGACATTGTCGGCATCGACAAGTCCTCGATCCCCACAGACATAGGTTCGACCTCACATGCGTCGGACTTCTGCTACGCGACCAGCCATGATTTCCTGTCCTGCTGGACGACGCTCTACTCAATCGATTTCTTCGAGAAGCGCGGCCGCTACGCGAAAGTCGGCGGTCTCGAGATCGCACGTGTCGGCGACGATGCGCGTATGGACGAGATCAAACGCAAGGTGGCGTCCGCCAAGGCGTTCGGCACGCGGGCGCGGCTGATCGGTCCCGCCGAGATCAAGGAGAAATTCCCGCTGATCGAGGAAAGCCTGGTGCAGGGCGGGCTTTGGGACCCCGATGCGGGTCTTGTCGCCCCGCGCTCGCAGACCGTCGCCGGCGAACTGGTCGACGAGGCCGTGGCCAGCGGCAAGCTGCAGTCCTTCGCCAACACACCGGCACAGGAACTGATCGTCGAGAACGGCCGCATCAAGGGCGTGAAAACGCACCGCGGCACGATCATGGCCGATCACGTGGTCGTCTGCGCGGGCCTGTGGGGCCGGCTGATCGCGGAGATGGTGGGCGAGGACCTGCCGGTCATGCCGGTCGACCATCCGCTCACCTTCTTCGGGCCGTATAACGAGTTCGAGGGCACCGGCAAGGATATCGGCTATCCGCTGCTGCGCGATCAGGGCAATTCGGCCTACATGCGGGACACGGGTGATCCGAAGACGCCGGAAGGCGGGCAGATCGAGTGGGGCTATTACGAGGAAACCAATCCGCGTCTGTGCCATCCGCGCGACATTCTCGAAAAGGACCAGGCCCGGCTGTCGCCGTCACAGCGCGACCTCGACATGGAACAGGTTATCGAGCCGCTGGAACGGGCGATGGAACTGACGCCGATCCTCGCCGAGCTCGGCTACAACGAAAGCCATTCCTTCAACGGTCTGTTGCAGGTGACGACCGATGGCGGTCCGTCGATGGGCGAGAGCCAGAAGGTACGCGGACTTTGGTACGCGGTCGCGATCTGGGTCAAGGACGGCCCGGGCATGGGCAAGCTGATCGCCGACTGGATGACGGACGGCCGCACGGAAATCGACCATCATGCCGTCGATTATTCACGCTTCTATTCGCACCAGACGGAAGAGCAGTTCATTTGGGACCGTTGCACCGAAACGGCGATGAAGATCTACAATCCGGCGGTGCACCCGCGCGAACCCTTCTCCAAGGGCCGCAATCTGCGCCGTTCGCCGTTCTACGAACGCGAGAAGGAACTGGGCGGCCACTTCATGGAGCTGGGCGGCTGGGAGCGCGCGCACGGCTATGCCGCCAACGAACATCTGCTGGAGAAATACGGCGACCGGGTTCCGGTTCGCGAGAACGAATGGGACAACCGGCATTTCTGGCGCGTCTCGAATGCCGAGCACCTGGAGATGAGCGAGAATGTCGGCATCGTGAACCTTTCGCATTTCGCGATGTATGACGTCGAAGGCCCGGATCACGTGGCGCTGATGGAGTGGCTGTGCGCAGCCAGGATCGGCGGCGACACAAACGTCGGCAAGGGCATCTACACCCACTTCCTCGATGACGAGGGCATGGTGCGGGCCGATCTGACGGTGATCCGCATGGCGGACCGCTGCCGCGTGATCGACGGCGCGGATGCCGGCCCGCGCGATTACCACTACATGCGCCGCGTCGCCGAGGACAAAGGCTTCGACGTCACCATCACCGACGTGACGGAGAAATACGTCACCATCGGCATCTGGGGGCCGAATGCGCGCAAGACGCTGCAAAATGTGGTCGAGGACCCGGACGGGCTTTCGCTGGAGAACTTCCCGTTCGCGGCTATCAAACCGGTGAGGGTCGCCGGCAAGGACGTCACCGCCTTGCGGCTCTCCTATGTCGGCGAGCAGGGCTGGGAACTGCACATGGCCTATGAGGACGGGCTCGCTGTGTGGGACGGGTTGCGCGAAACCGGCGTTATGGCGTTCGGCGTGGAGACCTACGCCAATACCCGCCGCATGGAAAAGAGCCTGCGGTTGCAGAACGCCGACCTCCTGACCGAATACAATCTCTACGAGGCCGATCTCGCCCGCCCGAAGGTCAAGGACGCCGATTTCCGCGGCAAGGCCAAGCATCTGGAATACCGCGCCCGCGACCATCAACCGGCGATGCTGTGCACGCTCGTGATGACCGAGAACACGGATTCCAGAGGCGTGAAGCGCTATCCCGTCGGCATCATGCCGATGATGGACCCGAAGACCGGCGAGACGCTGAAAGACGAACTCGGTCGCCTGTCGTTCACGACCTCGGTCGCCTACGGCCCGACCATCGGCAAGAACATCGCGCTCGCCTACCTGCCATGGGCATATTGCCAGCAGGGCCGCAAGCTGGCCGTGGAGTATTTCGGCGAGACCTATCCGGTCGAGGTGGCCGGCGTTGGCTACACGCCGCTCTACGATCCGGAGAACCTGAAGCCCAAAAGCTGAGGTTTCCACCGTATCGGGGCCGGGCGGGAACGAACGTCCGGTCACTTTTTCACAATAGCGGCTTTTCGCCATATCCCGCCGCCGAACATTTCGCGTATCATCGCGGCCATGGGAAAAGCCGGATGCTTTCAGCCGGTCATCGGCGCCTTGTTCCTGGCCATCGTCCTGGCGGTGCCTTCACGGGCGCAGGAGCGCGTCGATGTGGCGCTGGTGCTGGCGGTCGATGTGTCACGTTCGATGTCGATCGAGGAACTGCGCATACAGCGCGAAGGCTATGCGGCGGCAATTGCAAGCCCGGAAGTGGTGCGCGCCATAGGGCGGGGCGCCCACCGGCGCATCGCCGTCACGCTGTTCGAGTGGGCCAACAACACGCATGCGCGCGAGATCGTCGGCTGGACGGTCATCGAAAGCCAGGCGGATGCCGATCGCGTCGCCGGGCTATTGCTGGCGACGCACAGCGTCGGCCAGCGGCGGACTTCGATCTCCGGCGCTATACTGCACGCCTCGGGCCTGTTGCAGACCGCCCCGTACGAAGCCGACCGCATGGTGATCGACATTTCCGGAGACGGGCCGAACAACCAGGGCATTCCGGTAACCGAGGCGCGTGACGAAGCGGTCGGCATGGGCTTCACCATCAACGGCCTGCCGATGATGACGCGCGGCGGGGTGGGCGCGCAGTTCCATATCGAGGATCTCGACCGCTATTATGCGCGTTGCGTGATCGGCGGGCCGGGCGCCTTCATGGTGCCGGTCAATGACTGGGACCAGTTCGCCGAGGCTGTAAGGCGCAAGCTGGTGCTGGAAATCGGCGAGGCGCAGCCTTCCGGGGAGCCACGCGTGATGAAAGCGCAGTTCGTGCTGGAAGAACCCTATGACTGCCTGATCGGCGAAAAGATCTGGCAGCAGCGCGGCTGGCAGTTCGATGATTTCACGCGGTGACGGGGCGGGCGCCGGCCGGTTGATCGGAGATCAGGCGACCATCAACTGCTTGCGTTCGGCGCGTTCCTGCTGAGGCGACTTGGCGTAGATCTCACGGTAGCACTTGGAGAAGTGCGACGCGGAGACGAAGCCGCATGCGATTGCCACCTCGACCACCGGCATGGAGGACTGGATCAACAGGTGGCGGGCCCGGTCGAGGCGGATTTCCAGGTAGTAGCGGGCCGGCGAACGGCCCATTTCCTGGCGGAACAAGCGCTCGATCTGGCGGCGCGACAGGCCGACATGGTCGGCGATCTCGACCAGCGACAGCGGCTCCGACAAATTGGCTTCCATCAGTTCGATGATGGTCAGAACCTTGGCGTTCTGAACGCCCAGACGGGCGCGCAGCGGCAGGCGCTGGCGGTCGGTCGGATTGCGCACCCGATCGGTGAGCACCATTTCGCAGATGCGATTGACGGTATTGTCGTCGAAATCGTCGCCGATGATTTTCAGCATCATGTCGAGCGCGGCGGTGCCGCCGGCGCAGGTAAAGACGTTGCCGTCGATCTCGAACAGGTCGGAGAATACGTTGACCTGCGGAAAGGCCTCCTGGAAGCCGGGCAGGTTTTCCCAGTGGATGGCGCAGCGCTTGTTGATCAGCAGGCCGGCGGTGCCCAGCGTGTGCGCGCCGGTGCACAGTCCGCCGATCTTGACGCCGCGATTGTGTTCCTCGCGCAGCCATGCGGAAAGCGACTTGGACTGGTAGCGCTCGACGTTGAGGCCGCCGCAGACGAAAACGATGGAAGGGCGCCGCTCGCCGAGCATCATCTTTCGCTCGTCGTCGATCGATGTGTCGACCTTGATCTCGACGCCATTGGAGGCGGCCACCGGCTCGCCGGTCTTGCTGGCCAGTCGCCATTTATAGGCTTCGTAGCCGAGTACACGGTTGGCTCCGCGCAACGGTTCGATGGCCGCGGTGAACGCGATCATCGTGAACTCGGGCATGAGGTAGAAAACGATCGTTTTCTGGGGTGCCGGTGCGTTTGTCATCGTGCCACCATCGCTCCCGTCGCATTCCGGACAGCCAGTGCCGTCGCAATCAGAACAGAAAACCAGCCCCGCGCTGTCCGGTCAAACGAAATCCGCGATTCACGCGAATTGTCGCCGGATCAGGCGGTTATGCAAAATGGCCCTGACGGTTGCCACCGACAGGGCATTTGAAGCTGCCAATACGACGTTTACGGTATCAGTTGACGATGAAGCCGTAGCGCGCGCCGGCGCGTGCGCCGGTTTCGCCGGGCATGGTGCGGGCCAGGCGTGCACGCTCGAAAAGCGTGGTTGCGTTGCCCGACGCGACGCGGTCGCGCCGGAAGAACTTGGTGATCGCGGTCATTGTTTCACTCCATGCAATTGCCGATTCACACGGAGCAGCCATTTCGCGCCCGGACCGTTTCGACAGTGTTTTGGACACACCGTTTGGCAGAAACGGCCGGCTATTATCAGAGCGGTTCCCGGTTGTTTGGGACCAACCGGGATCACGCTCCCTCATGGACGGCTCATGCCCCCCATATGATGGTTACGCAATCTGTCCGCAATGCGAAATACGAAGGAAAACCCGACAAATACGACACAGGGGAATGTCGCGTTCGGAACGGTAAACGAATGGTAACCCTAGCTGCGCGCCCTGCGTCCGCCTTCGCGCCTGCGCCGGCCCGTCCCGCCGGCTTCCGCATCGGCGAGAACCTTGCGCGGCGGCAGTTTCACGGCCTTCGCCAGTTGCGGGAAGGGGTCGGTCTTGTTCGGCAGGGCCATGGCGGCGACGAAATGATCCTGGAACTTCGGTTCCAGCGCGGTCTCGATCTTTTCGATCCTGCGCACTGTTTCCTCGATTTCGCGGCGATAATCGCGGTTGACGAGCGCCATGCGTGCACCGGTGCCGGCGGCGTTTCCGACAGCGGACACTTTGGACAAGTCACAATCGGGGATCAGGCCGAGCACCATGGCGTATTTCGGGTCGATGAAGGAGCCGAAGGCGCCGGCGAAGCGGATCGCATCAACATGGTCGATGCCCAGCTTGTCCATCAACAGCTTGATACCGGCATAGAGCGCCGCCTTGGCGAGTTGGATGGCGCGCACGTCGTTCTGTGTCACGGTGATCAGCGGATCGCCGTCATTGAGCACATATGAGAAGGTGCGGCCATTGGCGACGATGCGCGGCGATTTCGCGGCGAGCCCGCCGTCTATGACGCCATCCTCGGAGATGATGCCGGCGAGATACATCTCGGCGACGACCTCGATGATGCCGGAGCCGCAAATGCCGGTGACACGGGTTTGCGCGACGGCGTCGGCGAAACCGTCCTCGTTCGACCAGAGATCGCAACCGATGACCTTGAAGCGCGGCTCGAGCGTTTCCGGATCGATGCGGACACGCTCGATCGCGCCCGGTGCGGCGCGCTGGCCGCCCGATATCTCCGCGCCCTCGAAGGCCGGGCCGGTGGGCGAGGAGGCTGCAACGACACGTTTCGAATTGCCCAGCACGATCTCGGCATTGGTGCCGACATCGACCAGCAGCATCATCTCGTCCTGGCGGTGCGGCCCCTCGGCAAGAGTCGCCGCGGCGGCGTCGGCGCCGACATGGCCGGCGATGCAGGGGATGACATAGACGCGGCAGCCCTTGTTGGCGCCGAGACCGAGATCGTCGGCCCAGCTATGGACCGCGCCGGAAACGGCAAGGGCGAAGGGTGCGCCACCCAGTTCGGTCGGATCGATGCCGAGGAACAGGTGATGCATGATCGGATTGCCGACGAAGACAGCATCAAGAATGTCGTTGCGTTCGGCGCCGGATTCCTCGCACACCTTGCCGATCAGGTCGTCGATGGTCCTGCGCACGGCGCCCGTCATCGCCTCGCGCCCGTCCGGATTCATCATCACGTATGAGACGCGGCTCATCAGGTCTTCGCCGAAGCGGATCTGCGGATTGGACGCGCCTGCCGATGCGATTACCTGTCCGGAGAGCAGCGAGACGAGGTGCATGGCGATGGTTGTCGAGCCGATGTCGCAGGCGATGCCCCAAGCCTCGTTGTGCAGGCCGGGCCACAGCGCGATCATGCTAGCCTGGGCGGTTTCCTCGTCCTTGTGGATGGCAGCGGTGACCGCCCATTTTCCTTTGCGCAAAATGGTTTGCATCTGCGGGTAGAGATACTGGTCGACCAGGATGTCCGAGAAGCCCCAGTCCTTTTCCAGTGCCGTCTTGAGCCGGTCGAGATCGCCGAGCGGCTTGTGCATGTCGGGTTCCTCGACCTCGACATAGCAAAGCTGGACCGCCGGCTTGCGCTCGAAGACGCGGGTGTCGGCGGCCTTGCGAATGATCTGGGCGTTGATCTGGACATCCTGCGGGATGTCGATGACGAGATCGCCCGCAATGGTCGCCGAGCAGGAGAGGCGGCGTCCGGGCTTCAGGTCGCGCAGTTCGGCGTAGCGCTGCTCCTTGGCGTCGAAGGGCGACAGGTGATCCTCGGCGGAGGTGATGCCGTGCTTGGCGAACTGGCCTTCCTGCACCTCGATCTGGCAGCGCCCGCAAATTCCGCGCCCGCCGCATACGCTCTCGACATAGACGCCGAGCTGGCGGGCGGCTTCCAGAACGGTGGTGCCTTCGGGAAAGCGTCCGCGCTTTCCCGAAGGCATGAAGAGGATGAGGGGATCGGCCATGGGCTCCGGTCAGGCGCTGGCGCCGGTCCGTGCTGCTCGTCCGCCACGGCGTCCGCCCGCACGGGCGGGTGCGGCGGTTGCTGCAGTGGCGCCGGCTGCCGCCGGCTGGTGGTCGCGGTATTTCATGATCCAGTTGCCGCAATCGGGGTCGTTGCCGGCCAGGACGTTGGCGGCATGGACCATTTCCATTTCCTGCGGGCGGCAGGGGTTCATGATCGCAGACGTCATGCCCGAAGCGATGACCATCGGGATGAATGCGGCGTTGATGCCGTGGCGGTGCGGCAGGCCGAACGAAATGTTGGACAGGCCGCAGGTGGTGTTGACGCCGAGTTCCTCGCGCAGGCGGCGCAGGAGGCGGAAGACCTGCTGGCCGGCGGTGCCCATCGCCCCGATCGGCATGACCAGCGGATCGACGACGATGTCCTCGGGCTTGATGCCGTAGTCGGCGGCGCGCTCGACGATCTTCCTGGCGACGGCGAAGCGCACGTCCGGGTCGGTGGAGATGCCGGTCTCGTCATTGGAGATGGCGACGACTGGAACGTCGTATTTCTTGCAGAGCGGCAGGATGGCTTCGAGTTTCTCTTCCTCGCCTGTTACCGAGTTGATCAGCGGGCGGCCCTTGGCGACCTTCAGCGCGGCCTCGATTGCGCCGGTGACCGACGAGTCGATCGACAGCGGCACGTCGACCAGCCCCTGGACGATTTCCATCGTCTGGACGAGCAGGGCCGGTTCGGTCGCGTTCGGATCGACGGCGGTGACGCCCGCGTTTACGTCGAGCATGGTCGCACCGGCGGCGACCTGGGCGAGCGCGTCGGCCTTCACCGTCTCGAAATTACCTTCGACCATTTCGGCGGCGAGCTTCTTGCGTCCGGTCGGGTTGATGCGTTCGCCGATGACGCAGAAAGGCTGGTCGAAACCGATGACGATTTCTCTGGTGGCCGAGGCGACGATTGTGCGAGCCATGAATGGTGGTTCCTACGATTTGGAGTTCATAGAAGGATATAAAGATGTCTTTATATCCCATGTGCCGCGTTCTTCAAGCCACTCGGCCGACTTTTTGATGCCGCCGAAGGGGAAGACATGAATCTGCTTGATCGCCGTGCCGGGCGTCGACAACGCATGTTTCTCGATCGGGCCAACGACACCCTCCGGCGAATGGCTGGTCGCCAGCGTGGCGAGCGAACGGGTGCGTTTCTTGAAGAAGCTCAGCGAATTGCCGACGCCGCACATGGCGGCATACTTGATCAGGGTGGTGATCTTGGCCGGGCCGGCAACGCCCAGATGGACCGGCATGTCGATGCCGTGATCGCGCAGGCTCTCCGCCCAGTCGATGAACTTCTCGGCGTCGAAGCCGAACTGGGTAACGATGCGGATGCGCGTGCCGGTACGTTCGCCGAACGATTTTTTCAGCCGCAGTGCTTCCAGCGCGACATCCTTCGAGAAGTCGGGACTGCCTTCCGGGTGGCCGGCAATGCCGATATCTGTGATGCCGTTCTTGTCGAAGAAGCCGGTCTCCAACACTTCCATGGTCGAGGAGAATTCGCCGGCCTGTTTTTCCAGCCCGCCGCCGATGACAAGGACATCATGCACGCCGGCCTCGGCCGTCATCGCCTTGATGCGGTCTTCTAGCAAGGCTTTCGTGGTCAGCCGGCGCGATGCGAAATGCGGCACCGGGGTGTAGCCGAGATCGTGAACGCGCCGGGCGGCGGCGACCAGTGTCTCGTTGGTGTCGCTGCCGATATCGGTGATGTAGACGCGCACGCCCTTCGGAAACAGCCCGGGTAGGTCGGCCGACTCGATGGCCTGCTTCGGCGAAACCTCGATGGAGGCCGCGATCCTATCGGGCGCCTTGCCCTTGTCCATGCTGACAGCGTTCATCGCGTCGTCTCCTCCTCGTAACCCTCGTTCTTAATCAGGGCGGCAAGCCGCTCCTTGGTGTAGGTTGCCTCGATCTCGTTGGCGGCCTTGTCGGCTTCTGCTTCCAGTTCGTCGCTGACGGAGACCGGATCTGCCTTGCGCCATTCCGCGAGATAGGCGTCGGTGTCGCGCGCGCCCACGCGCATCGCGCACATGTCGATCGCCTCGGTGAAGCGGATCGGCAGTTCGCGTTTCGCGGTTTCACGCCTTTTGCGGATAATGACCTGCGCCGGGATATCCCGCCAGTAGACTATGATCTTGTCAGCCACTGTCGCCCTCCATGTGGGTTGAGCAATGCCGCAAGCCGCGTCAGGCAGCTTGTTGCGCGACGACGTGCGGCAATTCAAAAGCGACAGAGCGCAATGTCGTGATCAGAGCAACCAGGAACTGGCGAAGGCATGGGCGACGAGGACGACGCCGACCATGATGCAGATGGCAACGATGCCGGTGACGACGCCGACGCTGAGCCAAAAGCCATCGCGTTCCGACAGCGCAACGCCGCAAATGAACGCCGCAAGCGCCGGCAGCCAGTTGCCAAAGGGAATCGGGATGACCACCGCGGTGCCGAAAACCAGGGCGATCGCGCCGACGATCTTCTCGGCGCTCTTGGCGCTGGGAAAGGGCCAGTAGCGTGGCCGCACCCAATTTTCCAGCCGTTCGAGGAACGGGATCAGCCGGGTGGTCATCTTGTGGAAAGCCTTCTGGCTGAGCGAGAGGCGCAGGAAAAAGCGCGGCAGCCAGACGGTCGGGTAGCCCATCACCATCTGGAAGGCGACGAGTACGATTGGTACGCCGAGGATTAATGTCGAGCCGGGCGGAAAGGGCAGCAGGTTCAGGCCGGCGGTGAAGACGAGGAATGTCGCGAAAGAGCGATCGGCCAGCGCGTTGCGAATGCGGCGCACGGTGACGGCATCGCGTTCTTCGGCGGCAAGATCGCGCAGGACCTTGGACAGCGGACGCGGACGACAATAGGAAACCGTTGCTTCGGCCGGTTCGAACTGGTCCGGATTCTGCTGCAGCATTATGCCCACTCGCCCTCGATACGCCCTTGACGCGGTACTGCGTCAATTGGATGACGATACCCCCCAATTGCGACGATTTGGTTTACGATTGTGGCGTTTTTACCAGTCCGCCGGTCTGCTGCAAAGCCGGCGCCAGGTCGCCATAGGCGGTGAAGCGCCGCTCGAAGGCCAGGCCGAGGAAGTCGGCTGCGGCGCTGGCCTTTTCGGTCAGCGCGGGATCGTCCGTCTGGGCGAGATAGAGCAGTCTTTCATAGGCGCCGAAATACATGTCCCGCAATTCGGGATGGCGATCGAGACCGAGGGGGCGGACGAGGAATGTCTCGAAATGGCGGGCGAGGAAGTCGGTGACGAAGAAGGTCGTCATGTAGGCGTCGCCGTCGGCTTCGAAGGTATCGTTGCCGATATAGAAGGAAAAACAGTGCGGCCCGGCGATACGTTCCACGCCATGTTCGGCGCAGACCTTGTCGAGCATGCCGCCGGTGCCGCAGTCGGCGTAGCCGATGAAAATGTGCTCGTAGCCATCCGCGCGCGCCTTGCGGATCGCCTTGTCGGTTTCCGGCGCGATCTTCTCGGGATGGTGGTGATAATCGGCGGGCAGGCAGGTCAGCGACACGTGGTCGAGGCCGTTCATGCGGCAGACGTCGAGGATCTCGCGTGCGATCATGCCGCATGCGATGACCCTGACTTTTTGCCTATCTGCCGTCATGGCGGTCCGCTTATCCTGAGCAATGGCTGACAGATAGTGTGGATAACAGCGCTTGCCTATCGCGCACAATCGCTTCATGACGCACACCGTTTTAAAACCGTCCAGGGACCTGGGATGCAAGCGCCCGAACTTTCGATCATTTTGCCGGCCTTCAACGAGGCGAAAAACATTCCGCTGATCGTCGACAAGATCGCGGATGCGATGGGCGATACACCCTACGAGATCATCGTCGTCGACGATGACAGTCCCGATGGCACGGCCCGGGTCACCCGCGCGATCGCACGCGAGAAACCGTATGTGCGCTGCGTGCACCGGATCAACCGGCGCGGCCTGTCGGGCGCCTGTATCGAGGGCATGATGGCGGCGAACGCCCCGGTCGTCGTGGTGATGGACGCCGACATGCAGCACGACGAGACCCGGCTGCCGGTCATGCTGGCAGAGATCAACAAGGGCGCCGACCTGGTTATCGGCAGCCGATATGTCGATGGCGGCGAAGCCACTTCCGGCTTCCAGAAAAAGACGCGGGCCAAGGGCAGCGAGCTGGCGACCGCGCTCGCCAACCGCATTACCGGCGCCTACACGACCGATCCGATGAGCGGCTTCTTCATGATGAAGCGCGATCTGGCCGACCGGGCGGCGCGCAGCGTTTCGCGGGACGGATTCAAGATCCTGTTCGACATCGTCAGCCGGTTCGGGCCGGAACTGACCATCAAGGAAGTACCGTTCCAGTTCCGCGAGCGTATCGAGGGCGAAAGCAAGCTCGGCTTCCTGGTGACGGTGCAGTTCCTCGGCCTGCTGGTGTCGCGCTACACCGGCGGCTTCATCCCGGTGAAGTTCCTTCTCTACGGCCTTGTCGGCTTTTCCGGCCTGTTCGTGCACATGGCCACGCTGTTCGCCCTCAACGGCGGAATCGGCGTGGCGTTCCCGACCGCGCAGGTGGCCGCCACTTTCGTCGCGATGACCTCGAACTTCATTTTCAACAACGAGGTCACCTATGCCCACCGCAAGCTGAAGGGCTGGAGGTTCGTGACCGGCCTGATGACGTTCTACATCGTCTGCGGCATCGGCGCGCTCGCCAATGTGTCTATCGCGGTAAGGTTGTTCGAATGGGACTGGTCGGCGGCGCTGGCCGGTTTTGCCGGAGCGCTGATGAGCGCGGTGTTCAACTACGCGGTGACGAAGCTCGTCACCTGGCGCGACACCTGATCATTCCGCCTTTTCGACCGGCATCACGATGATTTCGAACCGGAGCTGATCGCCGGACATCTGGCGCAGCACGCGCGGTTCGCCGGTTACGCGGAAGCCGTTTTCCTCCAGGAAACCCGGGAACCATTCGAGTACGCCCTGCGTCTGGCCGACCTTGGCCGGATGGACGGCGACAGCGGTTGCGGCGTCCGCGGAGCCGAGATACTGGAAATGGCGCGGATCGAGGAGGGGGCGGATCGTGACGGCGGGGCCGAGGACGTGGCCTGCCTTGGAGCCGGTCGTCCAGTTGCGGGTGATTGCGACGGCGGGCGCGCCGAAATCCGGCCATGCTTCTGCCAGCGCGGTCCAATCCTGCATCTGCCAGTCGATGTCGTAACGCGGCGAGGCATCGAAAAACGGCCGCGTGAATACGGCGTAGCGCGCCTGCAGGCCCACAGCGAAAGCGAGCAGCGGGATGCCGACACAGGAAGCGCGCCATGCCAGCAGGATGGCGCGGCGGTATCGGTCCAGCATCATCGCGGTCCAATGGCCGGCAATCGGAAAGCCGAACAGGAAGCCGCTCATCGCCCAGTGCGGCAGGGATTTGCGGCTGACAAGCGCGATGGCGAGAAAGATGGCTACGGGGAGGATCGCGAACCACGACAAGATCCGATCAGCGGAAATCGCCGGGCGGGTCACGCCTTTCGCCGACATCAAAACGATGACCAGCCAGGTGCCCGGCAGGACGTAGACCATCTGGCCGAGCACAGTGACGGCGAAATTGGCCGGCTGAAGGCTTATCGATTCCGTACCGGCGCGGCCGGCCTGGAAGCCGAAGGATATCCAGTCATGTGTCGCATTCCAGGCGAGCACCGGTACAAGGCCGAGTGCGCCGACCAGCAGTGTTATCCAGAGAACCGGAGAGGCAAGCAGGCGGCGGTGCGGCGGGCTCGCAAGCAAGAAGGCAAGCGCGGAGGCGCCGAACAGGCCGGCCTGGTATTTCGAGGCGAGGGCAACCGCAAAGCAGATACCCGCGGCGAGCCATCGCCACGCATGCAGCGGACGGGCCGGCGCGAGCAGATCCGGCAGGACGAGCCGCAAGGTGGCGAGAAGGGCGAGGTTCAACGGCCCGTCGGGCACGACGAAGTGTCCGGCCGAGATGAAGAAGAACGGCGCCACCGAGTACCAGGCAAGCGCCCAGAAGGCGGCCCGACTGCCATAGGCGACACGGGTAATGTCCCAGACGAGCCAGCCGCTCAGAACTCCGGCCAGAACGAAGGGCAGGCGGGCGACAAAAATGCTCTCCGTGCCGGTCAGCCAGGCCATCAGGTGTGCGAGGGTGAAGCCGACCGGCGGATGGTCGTAATAGGATAGCGACCAGCCGCGCGAGACGGCGATGGCGTAGGATTCGTCAATCGTCGCCGGAAAAACCCAGGAGACCGCCAGCCGCAGGAGAAGAAAGACGGCAATCAGGACGAGCGCGTCCCGCGATCCGGTTGCCTGCTCAGGGTCGATATTGGCGTGAGTGTGCATCGCCGCTTTTCAAACGTGTTTTGATGTTTGCGGCAAGCGGAAAGCCCGGGCAAGCGGCCCGGGCCTGCAGAAGCGAAACCGCGCAGCGGCAATCAGGCGGAGGCTTGCTGATTGTGCTTGCGCTTCATGAATTCCTTGGCGGTTTCGACCGCCACGGCGGCATCGCGGCAGTAGGCGTCGGCGCCGACGGCCTTGCCGAAGTCCTCGTTCAGCGGCGCGCCGCCGACGAGCACGACGAAAACGTCGCGAATGCCTTTTTCCTTCAGCGTGTCGATGACGACCTTCATGTAGGGCATGGTGGTCGTCAAAAGCGCCGACATGCCGATGATGTCCGGCTGTTCCCGTTCGATCGCCTCGAGATAGTTCTCGACCGGATTGTTGATGCCCAGGTCGACAACGTCGAAGCCGGCGCCCTCCATCATCATGCCGACGAGGTTCTTGCCGATGTCGTGAATGTCGCCCTTGACGGTGCCGATCACCATCTTGCCGAGCTTCGGCGCGCCGGTTTCGACGAGCAGCGGCCGCAGGATGAACATGCCGGCCTTCATGGCGTTGGCCGACAACAGCACTTCCGGCACGAAGAGAATACCGTCACGGAAATCCTCGCCGACGATGCGCATGCCCTCGACAAGCGCCTCGGTGAGAACCTCGTAAGGCGCCCAGCCGCGGTCGAGCAGGATCTGCGTGCCTTCGACGATTTCATCTTTCATACCGTCATACAGATCATCGTGCATCTGCTGGACGAGTTCTTCGTCTGACAGTTCGGACAAAATGATTTCATCGTCGGACATGTGCGTTCTTCCAATGCTGACCGGACCATCCGGTATCGTGGTTTTGCAGGATATTGAATCGGAAATCACTAAAATTGCGCTTCAAATGCGACGGCCAGAAATTCTATTGCGACTGCCAGGGGTTTAGACGCCACTTCATTGCGTCACGAACGAAGCTCCCGAAAACCGTCATGAAGCAGTTTCGCGCCGAGCAGGCCGAATGCCGCGCCGAACACGCTTTCCACGCCTCGTGCGAACCGCGCATAGCCGCGCATCGCCAGCCCGGTGGAAAAGAGGAGCCCGTAGCTGCCATATATCAATGAGGCCGAAACGAAGGCGACCGGCCCGAAGCCGACAACCTGCGCCGCCGTCAGTCCCGAGCCGAACAGGAATGTGGCGACCGCCGTCCACATCAAGGCAGCCTTGGGATTTGTCAGCACCACCAACAGGCCGCGCCGCCATGCCGCGAATGCGCTTGTCTGTCTTGTCTGCGGACGAACCGTATGCTGGCCACCGGCAATTGCCGCTCTTGCCGCCCGAAAGGCGAGAAAGATCAGGTAGCTGCCGCCTACCACTTTCAGGAGGCTGAGCAGCGAGGGGTATAGCGCCAGGACGGCGGACAGTCCGAAGGCGACGGTCGTTGCCCAGACCAACATGCCACTGGCCACGCCAAGCACCGTGAAGATCGCGGCGCGCCGCCCCTGGCCGAGTGCCGCGCTGGTCACTGCGATCATGTTGGGGCCGGGCGCAGCCTGGGCCAGAGCGATCCCGATCAGGGCGAGGACATAAGCGTGCAGCATGGATAATCCCTTGTCATTCAACGAGTTTGCCGGGAAATTTCCGGCGCGTCTACGGGCACGGTCCGGATGCTCATAATGTGGCAACACTGCTTTGTGAACCATTTGAAAATCGAGTTGGCGGGAGCCATTCGAGCATTGCTTTGTCGCGGCAACGCCAGTGGCTGGCGCGAATGGGAAGGCCAAAAACATCGTCCGATATCATTCTCCGATCAGAAGCCGGGCGTTAAGGCGCATCCGGCGCATGCATTTTCAAGGTGACATCATGACGGATTCCGCAATGGATACGGATTCTTCGGCCGAAGAGGCCCCGCGCGAGCGCACCGGGCGGCGCGCTTCCGGCGGTGCCGCGGCACGACGCGCGGCGCGCAGCGGCGGCCAGCGCGCGGTGGCGATGCCCCATATCACCCGCCGGGTGCCGGTCTACGAGCTGCTAAACGAGGAGGGTCTCGCGACGATCGAGGCCAATGCCGACACCGTGCTCGAGGAGGTGGGCATCGAGTTTCGCGACGACGAGGAAGCGCTCAAGCTCTGGAAGGACGCCGGCGCGGAGCTCAAGGGCCAGCGGGTGCACTTCCCCAAGGGGCTGTGCCGCGAATTGCTGAAGACCGCACCGTCCGTTTTTACCCAGCACGCGCGCAATCCGGAGCGAAACGTGCAGATCGGCGGCGACGCCACGGTCTTCGCGCCGGTTTACGGCCCGCCCTTCGTGCGCGATCTCGATGGCGAACGGCGGTATGCGACGATCGAGGATTTCCGCAATTTCGTGAAACTCGCCTACATGGCTCCGTCGATGCACCATTCGGGCGGCACGGTGTGCGAGCCGGTCGACATCCCGGTCAACAAGCGCCACCTCGACATGGTCTACAGCCACATTCGCTATTCCGACAAACCCTTCATGGGTTCGGTGACCGCACCGGAGCGCGCCGAGGACACGGTGGCGATGTGCAAGATCCTGTTCGGCGACGAGTTCGTCGACAACAACACGGTCGTCATCAACCTGATCAACGCCAACTCGCCGATGGTGTATGACGACACCATGCTTGGCGCAGCCAAGGTCTATGCGCGAAACAACCAGGCCTGCATCATCTCGCCCTTCATCCTTGCCGGGGCGATGAGTCCGGTCACAGTGGCCGGCACGCTGACACAGGTGTTGGCGGAAGTGCTGGCCGGTGCCGCGTTCACGCAGCTGGTGCGCCCCGGTGCGCCGGTTCTGTTCGGTACTTTCGCCGCCTCGATCTCGATGCAGTCGGGCGCGCCGACCTTCGGAACGCCGGAGCCGTCGCTGGTCTCCTACGGCGCGGCGCAGCTCGCACGCCGTCTCGGCCTGCCGTTCCGTACCGGCGGATCGCTGTGCGGCTCGAAAGTGCCAGACGCGCAGGCCGCGCACGAGAGCGCGGCGACGCTGAACATGACATTGCTCGCCGGCACCAATTTCGCGCTGCACTCGGCCGGCTGGCTGGAGGGCGGACTGGTGTCTTCCTACGAGAAGTTCATGATCGACATCGACCAACTCGGCATGCAACAGCGCTTCGCGGAGGGCATCGACATGAGCGAGAACGGCCAGGCGATGGACGCGATCCGCGAAGTCGGGCCGGGCAGCCACTATCTCGGCTGCGATCACACCCGCGCCAATTTCGAGACCGCCTTCTACCGGTCGCTGATCGCCGACAACAACTCGTTCGAACAGTGGGACATGGAAGGGCGCAAACCGGCCGACCAGCGGGCCAACGCCTTGGCGCGGCAGTGGCTGGAAAGATATGAGGCGCCCGCCCTCGATCCGGCGATCGACGAGGCGCTGCAGGCCTTCATCCGCGAGCGCAAGGACTCGATGCCCGACGCTTTCAGTTGAAAGAAGCCCGCGGACGGCCGGGCTAAAGTGGCCGACATCATTCACGAGGAAGTCTGGCGCAGTTCGCGGAATGCGCCGGAATGATCGGGCTTGAAGAGGCGCTTGCCGGACACGGGTTGATCCCGCGCGGCGGCTTCTCCTTTTCGGCAGGCGAGGCGGCACCTCCGGGGCCGTCAGGCATACCGGCGCGCAACGCGGTCCTAGTCGGCCATGGCGGCGGGACAATCTGGCCGCACTTCGCGGCATGGCTGGCGGCGCGGGCGCACAGGCCGGACAATCCCCTCGATACGTGGTCGCGGGAAGTTCTCGAGCATGTCGCGGAGCGGTTCGGGGCGCGTGCGGTGTTTCCATCCGACAAGCCGTGGCTGCCGTTCCAGCAGTGGGCGATGCGCGCCGAGGGGCTGAAGCCGTCGCCCTTGGGCATTCTGATGCATCCGGAGTTCGGACTGTGGCACGCCTATCGCGGCGCGCTGCTTTTCGATGTTGAGATTTCGATTCAACGCGATGGCAATCCGATTCACCTGTGCGACCTATGTGTCGGAAAAGGCTGCGTGAATTCCTGTCCGGCGGATGCGGCGTCAGGACAGGGATTCGATGCGGGGCGATGCGGCGACTGGCTGCGGTCCGATGCAGGGGAGCCGTGCCGGTCCGGCGGCTGCCTGGCGCGCGCGGCCTGTCCACATGACGGCCACCGTTACGGCGATGAGCAGACTGTCTTCCACATGGCGGCGCGGCTGCGGGCCTTGGAAACGGGCTGAATTTTTTCGTCGCCAACCCAAGGAAAGCCTCAAACGCATCGTCAAACGGACAATGATGACGATGCAGGCGGAAGCATCCGGGCCGGAAACGGCCGTTGCGGAAGATAGCGACCACGCGCTCGCCCTGGCGGCTGCTCGTGGCGACCGCGATGCTTTTTCCCGTCTGCTTGAACGGCATTACGCGGCCATGCACAGGATCGCTTGGCGCTGGTGCGGGGACGCATCGGAAGCCGAGGATATCGCCCAGGACGTTTCGATCAAGCTGGCGCGCGCCATAGGTAGCTGGCGTGGCGAGGGCGGTTTCACGACCTGGCTCTACCGGATCGTGCTCAATGCGGTGCGTGACCGGCAGCGGGCGACGGCAGCGGAGAGGCGGCGCGTGGAAGCCTTTGCCGTGCAGACGTTGGTCGACGCGCAGGGTGTGCCGGAAACCGACGATCCGGCGCAAAGGCTCTGGGCGGCGGTCGGCACCTTGCCGGACCGCCAGCGCGACGCGGTGCTCTTGGTTCATGGCGAGGGGCTGAGCCATGGCGAGGCGGCCGACGTGATGGGTATTTCGGAGGGCACGGTGTCGTTTCACATTCACGAGGCGAAGAACAAGCTCAGGGTGTCGATGCAGTCACCGGAGGGAGAACAGCCATGACGGACCCGTTCGATCTCGACCAGTTGAAGACGATGAAGCCGCCCGCACCGTCTCGCGAGGCAAAGGATATCGCGTTGCGCGCGGCGGTGGATGCGTTCGACTGGGAAAAGAATATTTCCCGCACCCAAGGATCGGCGGCGGGCGGCCGTCTCATGACCATTCTCAAACGGTCATGGAGCACGACAATGACAGCAATGACGAAAACCCGGCTGATGACCGGCACCGCGATCGCCACCATCCTGGTGATGCCGCTTGCCGGCTATCTCGTCTTCAGCCTGATCAACGAGGGCTATCATCCGCAGTTCACCGACCGGTCGCAGACGGCCGAAGGACGGGTGCGCGAGGCGGTCGAAGCCGACGATCAGGAGATCGCCGCCGAACCGATACCGGCCGACGAGGCGGTCGCCGCATCGCCGCCGATGCGGAAGATCGCGGAAGCCGAAAGGGCGAAGCAGATGCCCCGGTCGACGGCGCCGGCCGGCGGTATGATGCAGCAAACGACCGTGGCGGACGGGATCGCGCCGATGCCGCAGATCGAGGAGCAAGGCCGCGATCGGGTCCAGGGCTTCGAGACGAACGGCGTGAAAACGGTTGCGGAAGAGCCGGTCTCGACCTTCTCCATCGATGTCGACACGGCGTCCTATTCCTTCATGCGGCGTTCGTTGCTGGAAGGCCGGTTGCCCGATCCGGACAGCGTGCGCGTCGAGGAACTGATCAATTACTTCCCCTATGCCTATCCGCTGCCGGAAAGCCGCGAGGCGCCGTTCGGCGTCAATGTCTCGGTCATGCCGACGCCGTGGAAGGAGGGCACGAAGCTGATGCATGTCGGCATCCAGGGCTACGACATCGTTCCGGCGGAGCGGCCGGCGGCGAACCTCGTCTTCCTGATCGACGTGTCGGGGTCGATGGACCAGCCGGACAAGCTGCCTCTGCTCAAGAGTGCGTTCCGGCTGCTTCTCGACAGGCTGGACGAGCGCGACACGGTCTCCATCGTCACCTATGCCGGCAATGCGGGCACGGTGCTGGAGCCGACGAAAGCATCTGAACGCGGGACCATCCTGCGCGCCATCGACACGCTGCAACCGGGCGGCTCGACAGCCGGGGCGGCGGGGATCGAGCAGGCCTACCGGCTTGCGCGCGCGGCAAAGATCGACGGCGGCGTGAACCGGGTGATGCTGGCGACCGACGGTGACTTCAATGTCGGGCCGTCCTCCGACGAGGCGCTGAAGCGGATGATCGAGACCGAGCGCGAGGACGGCATTTTCCTTTCGGTGTTCGGCTTCGGGCAGGGCAATTACAACGACCAGTTGATGCAGACGCTTGCCCAGAACGGCAACGGCACGGCGGCCTATATCGACACGCTGTCGGAGGCGCAGAAGGTGCTGGTCGACGAGGCGGAATCGACGCTGTTCCCGATTGCCAAGGACGTGAAGATCCAGGTCGAGTTCAACCCCCGGACGGTCGCCGAGTACCGGCTGATCGGCTACGAGACGCGGGCGCTCGCCCGGGAGGACTTCAACAATGACCGGGTGGACGCGGGCGATATCGGCTCCGGCCATTCGGTGACGGCGATCTACGAGATCACGCCGGTCGGCAGCCCGGCGGTGACCAGCGACCCGCTGCGTTACGGCGAGGCGGCGGAGACGGTGACGTCTTCCGGCGATGCATCGGACGAGTACGCTTTCCTGAAGCTGCGCTACAAGCTGCCGGACGAGACGACCAGCAAGCTGATCACGACGCCGGTCGGGCCGGAGCGGGAGATTTCGCTGCAATCGGCGAGCGACGACACGCGATTCTCGGTGGCGGTCGCGGTGTTCGGCCAGAAGTTGCGCGACACGGATGCGGTGGCCGGCTATTCGTGGGATGCGATCCGGGACCTGGCGGCCGGTGCGCGGGGAGACGACCCGTATGGCGAGCGCGGCGGGTTCCTGCGGCTGATCGGGCTGGCGCAGAGCCTCGACCGCTAGGCGATTGACCGCAGGGCATGCCGGGTATATGGACGCGGCGGGCACGAGGCGCCCGCCGCTCACCGGTTTTCCGATGGTGAAGTCCTCCCGGCGCAGGCCGGTTTGTGCAGACCCGTTCGACACGCGGTCGCGCGGCAATGTGAGCGCCCGCATTTTCTGACCGCATGATGGAAACGGAACTGCATCATGCCCGATCTTTCTTTCAATCCGCCGCGCACCCGCGACGAGGCGAAGCAGCGCGCCAAGGCGCTGCGCAGCGACCTCTTCTCGCGGGGCGTCAAGATCAGCTACAGCCAGGCGCTGGAGCGCGTCGCCGCCGAACTCGGCTTCCGGGACTGGAACACAGCCGTGGCGCGGCTTTCCAACGATCCGGACTTCCGCATCCAGGTCGGCGACACCGTCTGCGGCAGCTATCTCAAACAGGACTTCACCGCGCGGGTGCTGGCCGTCACCGAACTTTCCGGCGGCAGTCACTTCCAGGTGACGCTGGACCTGGAGGAGGCGGTCGACGTGGTGACATTCGACAGTTTCTCGTCGTTCCGCCAGCGAGTGAACGGCACGGTGGATGACCGGGGCGTTTCACCGGCGAAGACCAGCGACGGCGAGCCGCATCTGGTGATCCGGCCAGTGGTGTCGGCGTTCGCGTGAGAAAATACCGCGCCCGGCATTGACTTGAGCCTGCCGGGCGTGCGCCTCTTTTCCGAGAATGGGGAGGGCGCATGACGCTGACACTTGCCGACATCCTGGCCGCACGCAACTCGATCGCGGGTGTCGCGACGGACACGCCGCTGGTGCCGTCGCCATACCTCTCTGAGTTCGCCGGGCAGGAGTTCCTGCTGAAGCTGGAAACCTGCCAGGCGACCGGCGCGTTCAAGCTGCGCGGCGCGATGAACGCCATCGCCAGCCTGCCGGACGGCACCGCCGGCGTGACCTGCTGTTCGACCGGGAATCACGGGCGCGGCGTGGCGTTTGCGGCGCGTGCGCGCGGCATGCGCGCCGTTGTCTGCATGTCGCCGATGGTGCCGCAGGCCAAGGTGGACGGGATCAGGGCGCTGGGCGCCGAGGTGGTGATCACCGGGCGCAACCAGGACGACGCGCAGGCGGAAAGCCTCAGGCTTTGCGCGGCGGAGGGGCTTGTCGAAATATCGCCCTTCGACGACCAGCACGTGATCGCGGGACAAGGAACAATCGGGCTGGAGCTGCTGGAGGCGCGGCCCGACCTCGACACGATCCTGGTGCCGCTTTCGGGGGGCGGGCTGGCCGGCGGGATCGCGCTGGCCGCGAAGACCATCAAGCCGGATATCAGGGTGATCGGCATATCCATGGACAGGGGCGCGGCGATGTACGAGTCGCTTCGCGCCGGCCACCTTGTCGAGGTGACGGAGGTGGAGAGCCTGGCGGATTCGCTCGGCGGTGGCATCGGCATGGACAACAGGCTCTCCTTCGCGCTGTGCCGGGATCATCTCGATGATACCGTGCTGGTAAGCGAGGAGGATATCTATGCCGCCATGCAGACCCTCTACTACGAGGACCGGCTCGTCGCCGAGGGCGGCTCGGTGGTCGGTATAGCGGCGCTGATGAGCGGCAGGATCGACAAGCCCAAGGGGCCGGTGGCGGCGGTGATCACCGGGCGCAATCTCGACATGGAATTGTTCACGACGATCGTGACCGGCGGCGACGTGCGGCTCGGCGACAAAACGGTGAAGGGGCGGCGCCATGGATCATGAGGTGCTGATCGCAACGGAACGGGACCTGCGCAAGGCGGTGACGCTCGACCTCGCGGCGATCGCGGTGGTGGAGAAGGCGTTCGCGGCGCTGGCCTCGGGCGAGGTGGTGATGCCGCCGGTGCTGTCGATGAACCTGCCGGCGGTGCATGGCGAGGTCGATGTGAAGACTGCCTGGATACCGGGCTTCGAAGGTTTCGCGATCAAGGTCAGCCCCGGCTTCTTCGACAATCCGAAACTCGGCCTGCCGAGCCTGAACGGCCTGATGATGCTGTTCTCGGCGAAGACCGGGTTGGCGGAGGCGCTGTTCCTCGACAATGGCTACCTCACCGACATCCGCACGGCGGCGGCCGGGGCGGTGGCGGCGAAGTATCTCGCACCCGGCCACGTGGCGACGGCGGCGGTGATCGGCACCGGCGTTCAGGCGCGGCTGCAGATGGCAGCGGCGCACCTGGTGCGGCCATTCAATCGGGTGTTGGTCTGGGGGCGCGACCGCGACAAGGCGAAGGCGTGCGCGGCGGATATCGAAAAGCTGATCCCCGTCGAGGCGATCGCGGTGGAAGAGGCGGCGCGGGCGGTGCATGGCGCGGAACTGGTGGTGACGACGACGCCGGCGCGCGAACCGGTGGTGAAAGCGGAATGGCTGAAGCCCGGCCAGCACATCACGGCGATGGGCTCGGACCAAGAGGGCAAGAACGAGATCGAGCCGCAGGCGCTGGTCGATGCCGATCTCTATGTCTGCGACCGGGTAAGCCAGTGCGAGCTCCTCGGCGAGTTGCAGCATGCGATCAGGACGAAGCGTTGGAGCGGCGGCGTGCCGGCGGAACTGGGCGACGTGATCGTTGGCAAGGCTGCGGGCCGGCCGTCGCCGGGCGCGATCACCATCTGCGACCTGACCGGCACGGGCGCGCAGGACACGGCGATTGCCACACATGCGCTGAAAGCGATCCGCGCAGCGGGCGCGGGGGTCCATATTTCAACCTGACTCTGTCCCGCCCTTAAGCTCGTCGCTGGCGGGCCCTGTCCTAGAACGCGTCGGTCAGCATCGCCAGCGCGACGGCGACCCATAGCGGCGTCGTGAACAGGAAGAAACCGAGGATGGACGCGACGATGTGTCTGGTCTGCATTGCGCGAAATCCTTTCGTGCCGGCGCGGTCCTCCGGCGCCTTTCCGGGATAACGCCCAAACTCCTCGGCGGTTCCCGTGCACCCCCGAATCACGCCGGGGATGGCAAATTGTCATCCGGCATTGTGGCGAAACGCGGACAAGCCGGGTTTTTCGGGGCGGCGGTGGAAAACTATCCGTTTGCCTCCGTCCTCACACAACTTGCCGGGTTGGTTCAAACCCAGTCGGTGAAGATGGCGAGCATCACGACGATCCACAGCGGGACGCCGAGCAACCAAAGGCCGATAGCACGCATGACTGTCTCCTTTCATGGCTGACGCGGACCGTTCCCGCCGCCTTCGCGGAGACAACGCGCAATCGGCGCCCAAGTTCCCGCGGGATATCGGCGCGCGGTTTTGCGGAAATCGGATAGTGCGGACGACCGATTTCGACGATTGTCGCGCGGCCGCGACCCTCGACGGAGGCGCGGGACAAACGGGGGATACAATTTTGAAGCGATTTTTGTTGTTGGGGGCGGCCGTCTTTTCGACGATGGCGGCAGTCTCCGCGTTGGCGGCACCGATCGAATACGTGAAGATTTGCAGCCTTTACGGCACGGGGTATGTCTATATCCCCGGCACGACGACCTGCATGCATGTCTCGACCGGGGAAACGCGCGAGCAGACGGCCTCCGGCATCGTTTACGGCGAGACCGACCTGGTGCGGCGGATTCGCGAGCAGGAACACCAGTCCGCCATATCCAACGCGCTGGAAGATCCCGATCTCGTCGCCGGCGAGCGCTTCGGCGTGCGGATCAACTGGGGCGCGGCGGGCCAGCAGAACGCGTTCGGCGTCACCGGCATGGCGGTGATCCACGACAGCGCCTCCGACTTCGGGGGACGCCTTACCGCCAGCGGCGGCATCGCCTTTTCCGGCGACCAGGTCGGCGGCCGCGCCGGATTGCAGTTCAGCTGGTAGGCGCGCGGCAGCGCCTCCGCACTTCCGGTTCGAAGGCGGATCGCAGGAGATATCCTGTCGTTTCGCACTCATGACGTGTCCAGCCGTTGCGCCTGGAGCGCGAGGCTGTGGCATTCGCGCAGCACGTCGTCGACCGCGTGGACGGCGCTCTTGCGGTGGCCGGGCGGCCGGCCGAGGCGCAATGTTTGCCTGCGGTTCGCGCCCTTAAGCTTCAGGCTTTCCTTTTCGTAAGCGGCAAGCCGCTGACTCTCTCCGTCGTAAGCGGCAAGCCGCTGTCCGATGCCCGCTTGCGCGGAGGCAATCCGAACCTCGCGGCGTGCAAGACGCCTGGCGTGGCCGTCGATGTCGTCCAGCGCGGCTTTGAGAGCCACAAGGCGGCGGCAAAGATGGCGGGCGCTCACCTCCTCGTCCGGGTCGGCATGGTCGAAGCCGTCCTGAGGGAAGGGGCGCAGGCCGTCCCAGCTTCGCACGTCGAAGCGGCGCGGCGGGTCGGTGAGGGGGAAGGCGGGGATGCCGGGCGCCGATTTCGGCGGTTTGTCGGCGGGCTCGCTCCCCGGCGCGCGGGCGAGGCCGAGATCGACGCCTTCACGGATGACCAGAAGCCCGGCCGCCTGCAGAAGCTCAATGGCCGTCGGCGCTCTTTCGGCGCGGCGTTTCGGTGCTTCGACGGTGACGCCGCGCGCGGCGATGACGATCAGCCGGCGGGCGGCGGCTTCGGCCGGGCGCAGCAGGCGCAGGATTCGCCGCCAGATGCGGCGCGGTACAGCGTCCGCGCCGCCCTCGTCCAGCCCGGCATAGACGAACAGCACCGCGACGATGCGCAGAAGCGCGTCGCGGTTGCGCTGGATGGCTCCGGGCCAGTCGATCATGCCTGTTTGTCCCACCCTCAAGCTCCTCGCTGCGGCCTCGCGCTTTCGCTTCAGGCGTTGGTCACTGCAATCGACGGGTCGTTGTCGATCGATCGGCCAACGCCGAACGTTTCCCACCATCGCCGGCGGGCCGCTGAAAGAGGATACGGAAGGGGTGGAGACGGTGGATAAATCCGGCGGGCATTTCTTGCCGCTGTCGGGGAGCTGCGGTTGTTGGCCGTGCCCGCCGGAAAAAGGGCGGCATCCGCCTGCAATGGTCGAGTGCCGCCCGCACGTGACCGTTGGGGCTTTCGGTCACGCGAACCGGAAAATACCGGCCGGTTACGAGTTGGAGTTGGACATGTCCCTATAGATCCTCCAGCTTCCGTCGTCCTGGCGCTTGAGGATCGTCAGGAACTTGCCGTCGATATGCGTTTCCTCGCCCTTGACGGTCCGGTCTGCATCGTAGGTTCCGCGCGAATAGGCCCAGTCGCCGGTCACGACGATCTCTTCCGCATTGATATTCATCGAACTCGTCGGGGTCGCGGCGAAGGACTTGGGAACGCCGGCATCGAGTTCTGCCTTGCTGCGCGCCGGCGATCCCGGGGACATCTTGATGGCGTCGTCGTCCCAGAGCGCGAGCCAGGCCTCGGCGTCACCCGCGACCCGCGCCGCGCTGTATTTCTGCCAGATCCCGGCAATCTCGGCCTCGTCGTCGGCGATGGCATTGCCGATCCCGCCAAGCGTCATGGCGCTCGCGAACAGGAACGCAGTCGAAGTCAAAACAAAACGTCTGAGCATCGTCACCTCCTCTTGATCGAATGCCGAGCAATTCATCCAAGAAAAGGCATGTGTTGCATTGACGGTGCGCAATGAATTTTTCTGGAGGCGGCTTTTCGGATGGACGGGATTTGACGGATCGTCCAGCCTCGCATCGAGACGGAGGATGAAGACGATGAAATATTTTCGGCTTTACGCGGACAAGGACGGAGAGAGCCACGTCGAGGCGGTGCAGGCCAAATTCGACATGGCGGAATACGCGCCGCCCGCGCCGGCCTTCGGGATATCGGAAGCCCGCGACGCCGCGCGCTACATCATGGTGCATTTCCCGGCCGGCTGGACCAGCGAACTCCACCCGGCGCCGCGCCGCCAGGTATTCGTCATGCTGTCAGGCCATTTCGAGGCACAGGCGAGCGACGGTACGCGCATGGACCTGAAACCCGGCGACGTGGTGCTGATGGAGGACACCACCGGCAAGGGGCACACCGCGCGAACGCTGGACGGGGAAGAGGTCCACGCCATGATGGTGCATCTGGAGTAGGGGGCTACAGGCTGTTTGTTCGAGCCTTGAGCCGATGAAGGATGTCTTCGCACGCGCTATCGATGTTTGTTTCCACTGTGTCGTTCCAGAAGCGCAGCGTCTCAAAGCCTTCACGGGCGAAGTGAGCGTCGCGTTCATTGTCTTTCAGATTTTCCGAATGCTGCCCTCCATCGACTTCGACGATCAACCGCGCCTCGAAGCATACGAAGTCGAGGGTGTAGCCGTCGAGCGGAACCTGCCGCTTGAACTTGAAGCCTTCGAGCTGGCCGCGACGTAACGCTTGCCAGAGCATCGTTTCAGCCCGCGTGGCGTCGGCGCGCATAGACCTCGCGTGTCCAAGATGTTCTTTCGGCGGTTCCCTGTGAGACATTGGCTCGTTTGCCCCTCTCTTGTGATTTCCATGGACTTAGCAAGCTAAGCCCGGGAAATCACTTTCTCCCCCGCAAGGGGGGAGATAACCTCAATGTCGCATTTCCCCGCCCTCCCGGTCGGATTTCTCGCGTCCGGCGTCTGAAAATCTGGTCTGATAATCCTTCGCAATGGCGGAGGATCGCATGCAACAGGACCCCGATAGCGAACTGACAAGCGATACGCTCGTTTCCGAGGCGATTGCCGAGGCAGTTCCCGACGAGGCGCAGGCGAAGCAGCGCAAGCGCGGCGGGCGGGCGGCCAACAGCCGGCGCGGCGGGGCGGCGATCCGGCAGATGCCGTGGACCGACGTCATCAATATCGACCATCCGACCGAACCGCTGCCGCCGGAAGGCGTCGACGCGGTGCATGACGGGGCGATGCGCATTCTCGAGGAAATCGGCATCGAGTTCCTCAACGAGGAGGCGATTGCCGTCCTGCTCGACGCGGGCTGCATCGTCGACGGCGAGAATGTGCGCATGGGCCGCGACTTCGTCATGGAGATGCTGAAGCACGCGCCGCGCGAGTTCACGCTGACGCCGCGCAATCCGGACCGCAAGATTACAATAGGCGGCAGGCATCTCGTGTTCGGCAACATCTCCTCGCCGCCGAACTGTTCCGACATCGAGCGCGGCCGGCGCAGCGGCAACCGCGAGGACTATCGCGAGCTTCTGAAGCTGACGCAGTACTTCAACTGCATCCATTTCGCCGGCGGATACCCGGTCGAGCCGATCGACATCCACCCGTCGATCCGCCATCTCGACTGCCTGTATGACAAGCTGACGCTGACCGACAAGGTGGCGCATGCCTATTCGCTGGGGCCGGAGCGCGTCGAGGACGTGATGGAGATGGTGCGCATCGCGGGCGGGCTGACGCATGACGAATTCGACGCGACGCCGCGCATGTACACCAATATCAACTCGACCTCGCCGCTGAAGCACGACTGGCCGATGCTGGACGGGGCGATGCGGCTGGCGAAACGCGGCCAGCCGACCATCGTGACGCCGTTCACGCTCGCCGGCGCAATGGCGCCGGTGACGATGGTCGGCGCGGTGACGCAGTCGATCGCGGAAGCGCTGGCGGCGATCGTGCTGCTGCAATGCCTGAAGCCGGGCGTCGGCGTCGGCATCGGCACTTTTACTTCAAACGTGGACATGAAAACCGGCGCGCCGGCCTTCGGCACGCCGGATTACGTGCGCGCGACGCAGATCACCGGGCAGATGGCGCGCTATTACGGGCTGCCGCTGCGCTCGTCGAACACCTGCGCGGCGAACACGCCGGACAACCAGGCGACCTGGGAATCGATGATGTCGATGTGGGCCGTCGTCACCTCGGGGACCAACATGGTCTACCACGCGGCCGGCTGGCTGGAGGGCGGGCTGTGCGCCTCTTTCGAGAAGTTCATCATGGATTGCGAGGTGCTGCAGCAGTTCATCGCCTACATGAAGCCGCTGACCACCGGGCCGGACGACATCGCCGTCGACGCGATCCGCGAGGTCGGGCCGGGCGGGCATTTCTTCGGCATCCAGCACACCCAGGACCGCTACGAGACGGCGTTCTACTCGCCGTTCCTGTCGGACTGGTCGAATTACGAGAACTGGGAGGACCGCGGCGCGGTGACCACGGTGCAGCGCGCCAACAGGGTCTGCAAGCAGATCCTCGCCGAATTCGAGGCGCCGGCGATGGACGCGGGCATTCGCGAGGAGCTGGAAGAGTTCGTGGAACGGCGCAAACGCGAAGGCGGCGCGCCGACGGATTTTTAGAGGGAGGTGCAGCGATGGAAATAACGAACGAGGAGGTGCAATTCCTCAGGGAGGCACTTGAGCATACTCTCCAGTGCTACATTCGCTCGCTGCGCCATATCGGCGAACTCAAGGCAACTGCCGAAAATCATAGAGGCAGCATGTCACCAGCGACCTATGATGTCATAGAAACGTTTCTCGATAGGGCAAAAGGAGCGAATGAGACCTCTTTCTCGATTCTCAATACGCTGGCGAAGGAAGTGGATCTCAAACCGCTTCTGAAAGCTGCCCAAAGCGGATTGGCTGATCCGTCGGGTAACCTTGCGGATAAGGTCCAAACCGGCACCGCCGCGGTAATGGCGTGGCGAGAATACGGTCTGTATATCGCGAACACCTTCCTTGCTTCCGCCACGCTTAACGACGTCCTTTCCATGCTGGCGGAAAAACCCGACCCAACGAATACCGAAATTGCCCAGGAAATGGCGTTTGCCGGCATCGATTATCTGAAGGGACTCGGCAAGCGATTGTTGCTTGTCGAAGAAGTGGAAGAATTGATTGAGCTGCTCAAGGAACTGGAGAAGGCCGGAGAGAAGCTTTCAAAGGACAAGATGACCATTACTCTGGAAAGGCTTTCGGTTCTGGATCGTGCAATTCAGGACTTCACGGCGGCTTCCGAGAAGGTCGGAGCGGTAGATGGAAAGCTGAAAAACATCGCGCAGTCCATCGAAGAATTTGTGGCAACTCTTCCGAATTAACCGGATACAAGCAGCGGAACGTAATAGATGAAAACCAATACACGCGTTGTCGTCATCGGGGGCGGGGTCGTCGGCTGCTCGGTGCTGTATCACCTGGCCAAGGCCGGCTGGACCGACATCATGCTGATCGAGCGCTCGGAATTGACCTCGGGCTCGTCCTGGCACGCGGCGGGCGGTTTCCACACGCTGAACGGCGACCCGAACGTCGCCAAGCTGCAGGCCTACACGGTCGGGCTCTACAAGGAGCTGGAGGAGATTTCCGGCCAGTCCTGCGGGCTGCACCTGACCGGCGGCGTGATGCTGGCGGAAAGCCCGGAGCGGATGGACTTCCTGCGCTCGCTGCACGCCAAGGGCCGGCATCTCGGCATGCAGACCGAGCTGATCACGCCGTCGGAGGCGAAGGCGATGTTCCCGATCATGGACGAGAGCTGTTTCGTCGGCGCGCTGTGGGACCCGGTGGAGGGCCATCTCGACCCGTCGGGCACGACGCATGCCTATGCCAAGGCGGCGCGGACGCTCGGCGCGGAGATCGTGCTGCGCAACCCGGTGAAGGACCTGACGCAGGAGGTCGACGGCACCTGGAACGTCATCACCGAGCAGGGCACGGTGAAGGCCGAGCATGTCGTCAATGCCGGCGGGCTGTGGGCGCGCGAGGTCGGCCGCATGGTGGGCCTCGAACTGCCGCTGCTGGCGATGGAGCACATGTACCTGCTGACCGAGGACATGCCGGAGGTGATCGCGTTCAACGAGGAATATGGCCGCGAACTGATCCACGCCGTCGATTTCCGCGGCGAGATCTACACAAGGCAGGAGCGGCAGGGCATGCTGCTCGGCACCTACGAGCAGGCGTGCAAGCCGTGGTCGCCGGTCAACACGCCGTGGGATTTCGGCCATGAATTGCTGCAGCCGGACATCGACCGGCTGGCGCCGTCGCTGGAGATCGGCTTCAAGCATTTTCCGCCGCTGGAAAATGCCGGCATCAAGCAGATCATCAACGGGCCGTTCACCTTCGCGCCGGACGGCAACCCGCTGGTCGGGCCGGTGCGGGGGCTGACCAATTTCTGGTCGGCCTGCGCGGTGATGGCCGGGTTCAGCCAGGGCGGCGGTGTCGGGCTGACACTTGCCAACTGGATGGTGCATGGCGATCCGGGCGCCGATGTCTGGGGCATGGATGTGGCGCGCTACGGCGAGTGGGCGACGCTGCGCTACACCAACGCCAAGGTGCGCGAGAACTATTCGCGGCGCTTCCGCATCCGCTTTCCGAACGAGGAACTGCCGGCCGCGCGGCCGCACCAGACGACGCCGCTCTACGACATCATGGTCGGCGAGAACAACGCGGTGATGGGCGACTCGTGGGCGCTGGAAACGCCGCTATGGTTCGCGCCGTCGAAAGAGGAGGCGCCTGACGTCATCTCGTTCCACAGGTCCAACGATTTCAAGCATGTGGGCGAGGAAGTGAAGGCGGTGCGCGAGTCCGTCGGCGTCTCGGAAATCGCCAATTTCGCCAAATACGCGGTGACCGGTCCGGGAGCGGAGGTGTTCCTCAACCGGCTGATGACAAACACCATGCCGAAAGCCGGGCGGCTGGTGCTGACGCCGATGCTGAACGAGTTCGGCAAGCTGATCGGCGACTTCACCATCGCGAAGGCCGGCGACGAGCGGTTCCTCATCTGGGGATCGAGCGCGGCGCAGGTCTATCACATGCGCTGGTTCGAGCGGCACCTGCCGAAGGACCGGAGCGTCCATATCCACCGCTTCGACCAGACGCTGGTCGGGCTGACCGTCGCCGGGCCGAACGCCCGCAAGGTGCTGAAGAAGCTGACCGACGAGGACGTGTCGAACGAGGCGTTCCGCTTCATGGATTTCCGCGAGATGGCGGTGGGGGCGGCGCCCTGCATGGTCAACCGGATCTCCTATACCGGCGATCTCGGTTACGAGATCTGGATGTCGCCGGCCTACGAGCGGCGGGTCTACCGGGCCATCAAGGAAGCGGGCGAGGAATACGGCATTCGCGACTTCGGCATGCGGGCGCTGCTGTCGATGCGGCTGGAGAAGAACTTCCCGACCTGGGGGCACGAGCTTCGTCCGATCTACGGGCCGTTCGAGGGCGCGATGGACCGTTTCGTCAAGCTGTCGAAGAACGATTTCATAGGCCGCGAGCAGGCGGCGAAGGAACATGCCGACGGGCCGAAGCGGCGCCGTGTTTCCTTCGTCATCGAGGCGGGCACCGCCGACGTGATGCATGACGAGCCGGTGTGGGCGAAGGTCGGCGACACGGATTACGGCACCATCGAGGCGCCGCATGGCGCGGGGCCGAAGCGGTTCGACGCGGGCAATAACGAGTTCGAGCATCCTGGCATGAAGCAGATCGTCGACGGCGACTGGCGGGTGGTCGGCTGGGTCACCTCGGGCGGCTACGCGCATGGAGTCGGCCTGTCGATGGCGCAGGGCTACGTGCCGGCTGCGTTGGCCGACAAGGGGGAGGAAGGGCTGTTCGAGATCGAAATCCTCGGCGTGCGCTGCCCGGCGAGGATCGCCGTCGAGCCGCCGTTCGATCCGAAGGGCGAGCGGATGCGGGGCTAGGCCCGACCGGGCCGCGCGCCGCGGCGGCTAGTGTTTTTGCAGTGAATCGCCGGGACGCTGATGGCGGCTTGCGCCGGCGGGGCGGGCGATGTCCGCGACAGCGCCGTCGCCGAGCTGGCGCTCCAGCCGGTCGGCAATCCGGTGCGAGATCGCGATGGCCGTCAAGGTGACCATGTCATTGCCCCCGGTGGGGAAGACCGAGGTTCCGGCAATGTAGAGGTTGCGCGTTCCGTAGACGCGACAGTCGGGATCCACCACGCCGCGGTTCGGCGTGTCACTCATCCGGGTGGTGCCCATATGGTGGCGCACCGAGCCGACGGCCGGCGCGGAGGGGTTGCCGCGCGCCCAGGGGGTGAAATCAACGGTGTGGCCCAGATTCCTCAGATATCCGGCGAGGATCGCCTGGGTGCGCTCGAATGTGCGTTCGGTGAGGCTGCTGATCTGCCAATCGAGGGCGACGCGGCGCAGCCCCAGCCGGTCCCGCCGGTCCGACAAGGTGACGCGGCTGTCGTATTGCGGTTCCTGCTCGAAGATCGAGTTGAAGCGGAAGCTGTGCGTGCGCATCCTGTGCGCCCTGGGGCCCTTGTAGAAGACCAGCGCGGATGCCGCGTCGACGGGGTGAAGCGCCGTCTTGCGCATCTCGCGCAGAAGGTGCGGAGGCTGCCGGCCCTTCAGCAGCCAGAAGCCCATGTTCCGCACGGCATCCGCGCCCTGGCCCTCGCCGCGTTCCGAGATCGGCTCCAGCCACGAGCGCGAACTCAGCAGTTCCTCGCGTTCCCGCAAGGCGCGCGACAGAACCAGCCCGTTTCGCTGGCGCATCACGATCTCGGCAGGAATATGCCTGCCGCCGTGATGGTTGAGCGCGGTGGGATCAAGATCGACCAGCGCGGAAGCGGTGCTCGCCAAGGTCACGTGACCCCACCTGATGCGAGGATGTTCCATGAAGTAGCGGCCGACCAGATCATTGCGGTTGCCGATGCCACCGGAATGAACGGCGTCGGACAACAGGAGCAACCGGGCGTTCTCGATGCCGCCGGTCGCCAACACGATCAATCGCGCCGAAATGCGCAAGCGCCGCCGTCCGTCGGAGAACTCGAGCGCGTTGACCACTTCGGCCGACTCCTCGGTGCAGATCTGCGTCACCGTGGCGTTGTAACAAACCTGCAGGTTGCCGCAGTCGCGCAGCGGCGGGTCCGCCCAGGCATCGGCGAAATCCATTCTCGGCGCCAGGAAACACTGCTCGCGTTGCACGTCGCCGGACGCCGTTTCCGGCCAGGCATGGCTCTGGGCGAGTTCGACCCGCGTGAAGCCACAGGTCTCGTAGGCTCTCCGGTAATAGGGCAGCAGGTCATCGTAACCGAGGGGCCAGCCGCTTTCCGGAATATGGGCGCGGGCTTCAAAATCCTCGGGATTGAGCGGCTTGCACCAGCCTCCCCAGCCGCGCCGCCCGGTGCTGCCGCCGAACCGCCGTACCCGGCAGATGCTGAGCGGCTCGTGGGGTTCACCGATGATTTCGCCTTGCGACAGCCTTTGAGACCGCGACGAAAATCCCCGGTCGCCGCTTTCCAGAATGCAGATGCGGTATCGGGTGCCGGCAAACCGCTCGGCAATCGCCAGACCCGAAGGTCCCGATCCGACGATGCAAATATCGGTTTCCAGGACCCGGTTCTCATCGAGTTCGCGCGCGTCGACAAAGGCCATTTCTCTTCCTTTCCGCGCGAACTCCGACACAACGCATGGCCCTGCGGTCTGATGCCAGAGCAGAAGCCGGCGGCGGGCAATACTGTCAAATAGCCGCTGGACGGCAGACTAAGTGCAAAAGTTACCGTCGTGCAATGCGCAGGCGGGGATTAGGATCAAGTATGGCGGATGGGTTACTGACGCCTAACCCGGATGGTCTCGAACAAATGCGTTACCGGGCCGGGGAAGGCCCGAACCGGCCCTGCTGCAGCTCCGGTTTGGCCACGCGGCAAGCAAAGCAGCCTGGTTGCGCGGCTCGAACGGGCTGGAAGCCCGGCCGGTCAGAACCACATGTCCGCGACGCATCGGCCGTCGGCCGGCAGGCTCTCGAAGGTGTCGAGGCCATCGAAATGGCGGATCGGAAGATGCGCCACCGTGCCGGGTTCGGCGAGGCGGATGTTGACGGCGATGCCGCGGCGGCCATCCTTGTCCGCCGTGTTTCCCCGCCACCAGGCGACATTGCCGCAGCTCGGGCAGAAGTGGAAGGAAAGACCGCCTTCGCCGCGCCTGTAGGCGGTCGTCTGCCCCGAGATCCCGATGCGCTCGTTCTCGTAATCGTAGACCCACAATACGCCGTAGCGGCGGCAGACCGTGCAATTGCAGGCGGTGGCCGAACCGGGATCGCCATCGAACGACCAGCGGACTGCTCCGCAATGGCATGAGCCTTCGAGCATTTCGCCATATCCCTTTGCTGTCGCGCCGTATCGCGCCGTCGATCCGATCCAAGCAAACCGTGAGCCTTCAGGCAATTTTTCGGCAACAGAATCCCCGCGTCCGATACCGCGGCCGCCTACATTTCCGTAACGTCGTAGGTCCACACCCGGAAGGATTTCAGCTGATGCTGGCCGAAGGAGTTGATCAGCGGCACATCGGCGGCGTCGCGACCGCGCGCGACGACAATGCGACCGATACGCGGCATGTTGTTGCGCGGGTCGAAGGTGACCCACCGGCCGCCGAGAAAAACCTCCATCCAGGCCGAAAAATCCATCGGGTCGAGGATCGGCACGCCGATGTCGCCCAGATGGCCGTTCACATAGCGCGCCGGGATGTTCATGCAGCGGCAGAGCGTGATGGCCAGATGGGCATAGTCGCGGCAGACACCCACTTGCTCTCGCCAGGCTTCCAGCGCCGTGCGCGTGGCGCGCGCTTTCATGTAGTCGAAGGCCAGATGGCCATGCACATAGTCGCAGATCGCCTGCACCCGGCTCCAGCCGGGTTCGACATGTTCGAACAGGTCCCAGGCAACCTGGCTCAACTGGTCGGTCTCGCAGTAGCGGCTGCCCAGGAGATAGGAGAGGCATTCATCCGGCAGGTCGGGCACCGCGATTTCCGCCGCATCGGGACAGACCGGATCCTCGGTGCCGGGGTCCTCGATCGTGGCATCGGCCCAGATCGAGAAATCGCCAGGCGGCGCCGTGAAACGGCGGCATACATTGCCGAACATGTCGACATAGGTGTGCGTCGCGACGGCGGGAGTCGTGATCAATTGTTCCGGCACAACCAGATCGTCACGGCGTTCCGGCCGGACCTGCATCAGGCAGATCATGGGAGTCGGCTGTTCGCAATGGATCGTGATGTCGTAACCGAAACGGATGAGCATCAACGCAGTCTAGCGGAAATCCGCGGACGTCAGCACATATTCGGGCTTTCGGCCTTGGGAATGTGCCTTGGACGCGGCCTTTTCTATGGAGGTACGGTTCCTGTCGAACGCGGCGAGATAGACTGCTTCCTCGTTCGAGTCCCCGGGCACCTCGCCGGCAATCGCGTCGACATCGACACGGAAGGGGATCGTGCGCATCCCTTCATATCCGAAAAAGCGCACCTGGCGGCGCGTATCGTCGTAGTTCCGGCTTCTGTTGGGAAATGCCAGCTTCATCGTACAATGTCCTTAAACTCTTCAACATATCAAATGCATTCGACGCCGAAACGCGAAGGGGCCGGCGTCATTTCCCAATATCTCCTCCAGCAGGGCAACCGCCCCAATGCTCATCGTTGCGGAGGCGCTTCGATCGCATTGCGAAAGAATTCGGTTCCGTTCTTGTCGAGGATGCGCACGAGATCGGGTGTTTGCGGCATGGTGCGCGAGGCGGCGAGCATGACCGCAATGCTTTTCGCCGCCGCGTGACTGACGGCGTCGCAACAGACCCGGTCAATGACGGCGAGCGTGCCATCCGGCGGGCGGATACGGCAGTATTCTATCGTGATCCTCATGCGCAGCGCCTTGGCGGAAACGTGCCGGGCTAGTTCTTTTTCTTGCCGGAAAAACCGCCGGCTTCGATGATTTTCACCGGCGACGTGGCGCTTGCGAACGCAGCCTGTTTCGGCTGCTTGTCCTGCTTGGGTTTCCGGATTTCCTTGTTGCTGCGTTTCTGACCTTTAGCCATGATTTATCCTTTCGGGATATGTGAGTTTCACTGAGTATCGTTGTCGGAGCCGGTGCCGCGTTTCCTGTCGAGATCGAGCGCAATTTCCAGGTCGGCGTGGTCAATTTCCACCATCTGACGGCTGCGTGAGCCCTCGCGCCTGGCGGGCAGGTGAATGAAGGTGGCGACACGGTGCCAGGCAATCCAGGACAGCCCCTCGACGACCTGCTCGTCCTCGTCGACATCGTAGTCGCCCGGCGGCTGGGCGTCGCTGAGCCCGGCCAGGAGAAACGGATGGCGGAAACTGGCAGTGGAGCGGCGGGTGCGTGTCTGCATCGGATGGTCCTGCGTGACGGAAGAGCTGTTCCGCGGAAAAGGATGCACCGCTCGTTCTCGCTGGTGCCAGCGCAGGAAACGCAAGAAGATGCCACTCCCATCCTGTAGGAGGACATCGGCGCGATTTCGGGAATCGCTTGATTTATTATCGCGCCCCGATTGTGGCTTATTCGCGTCCTTCTGCGCCCGACCCGCGAATTTCGGATCCGGTCTTGTTCGCGGGCCTGCAACGGCGTTAGGGTCCGGCAACTACCATACAAGTCATGACGGGGTGCCAAATGAACCAGGCGATGGATTTTACCGGACTGAAGATTCCCGATCTCTACGGCAAGGCGGTGCTGATCACCGGCGCCTCGACCGGCATCGGCGCGGCCTGCGCGAAGGCCTTCGCCCTGCAGGGGTGCAAGGTCGGCGTGCATTACCATTCGAGCGCGGAGGCGGCGGAGAAGGTCGCCGGCGAGATCGAGGACGCCGGCGGCACGGCGGCGCTGGTGCGCGCCGATTTCTCGAAGTCCGAGGATATCCGGCGGGCGGTCGACGAGGCGGCGTCGGCGCTCGGTGGTCTCGACGGGCTGATCAACAATGCCGGCGGCATGGTCAAGCGGGTAAACTACGAGGACGCCAGCGACGAGGATTACGACGCAATCATGGATCTGAACGCCCGCTCGGTGGTGACCGCGACCACGGCGGCGATCCCCCACATGAAGGAAAAGGGCGGCTTCGTCGTCAACACGTCGTCGATCGCGGCGCGCAACGGCGCCAGCGGCGGGGCAGGGCTCTACGGTTCTTCGAAGGCGTTCGTTTCCAATGTCACGCGCGGCATGGCGAAGGAACTGATCGCCCACGGCATCCGCGTCAACGCGGTGGCGCCGGGCGTCATCCAGACACCGTTCCACGACCGCTATTCGACCAAGGCGCAGCTCGACGCCGCGCTGGCGATGATCCCGCAGGGGCGGCTCGGCGTCGCCGAGGACTGCGTCGGCGCCTACCTGTTCCTCGCATCGGCCATGCTGTCCGGTTTCATGATTGGCCAGGTGATCGAGGTAAACGGCGGACAGTTGATGCCCTAGCTAGTCCGCCAGACGATAGTCCTGGTGGCAGGCGGAGCAGGTTTTGCCGACGGCGGCGAAATGCGGGGTGATTCCGGCCGGTTCCGACGCGCCGTGCGCCGCTTGGGAAAGGGCCGAGGCCGCAGCGGCCAGATCGTCGGCGGACCGGGTGAAGCCGCTCCAGTCCGCCCAGATCGAGGGGCGGGCCTCGCTCGGGCCCTCGATCGAGCCTTCCGGGAAGAGCGAGGGCATGGTCTCGGCGTGCTCGACGATCAATTCGGCGGCGGAGGCGGCCAGCGCGGCATCGTATTCACGTGTACCCTTGATCATGGCGCCGATCCGCTTCATCTGCGCGGCGATGTCCTTCATCGCCTCCATGCGCTCCAGGACGACGCCGGTCGCTCCGGAATGGGCGAACGCCATGGTGCACTGAAGGGAGATCGCGAGCGCCGCAGCGATCCGCAGGGTCGTATTCTCAAGCATTGATCATTCCTCAATCGATTCCGTTTCCGTCGATGCCCAAGTGGGCCTGATCGGCCAGCGCGTGGCGAGATCGTCCAGCCCGGCGCGGATCAGTTCTTCCAGCACGGTCTCGTTAATATCAGCCAGTTTGTTGATATAAAGGCATGATTTCCCAAGCTTGTGCTTGCCCAACCGATCCAGCAGGCGGCCGAAATCCGAATAGCCGGGCATGATGTAGACGACCAGGTTTGCCTTGCGCGGGCTGAAGCCGGTGGCGAGATAGTCGCCCTCGCGGCCGCTGGCATAGACATAGTGATATTCGCCATAGCCGACGATGGACGGTCCCCACAGGCGGGGCTGCCAGCCGGTGACGCGCCGGAAAAGGACGTCGAGGACAAGGGCATCGGCGCGCCTGCGTTCCGGCTCGACAGTATCGAGGAACGCTGCAACGCTTTCGCCGGTTGGTTGCGTCTTGTTCTCCGCCATGGCGAGAATCTAGCACGGGGCGTGCCGCTTGCGAAAACGTGGCGATGCATGCGGCGGTCAGGCGGTATCGGAGGTGCCCTTGGCTACGCGCTCCAGTATCGGGGCGAGGCGGGTACGGACGCCGAGAGGAGCCGACTCCATCAACGTCTTGGCCGCCGGGCGAAGGGAACGGCTCCAGATCGACGCATAGGCCTTGCCCCTCAACGTCGGCTCGGTGCCCCAGCTGTTCAACGGCGTCGACATGTTCGACCAGTCGGACTTGTAGGTCGAGGGTTCGCCCAGCAGGTCGTAGGCGTGGATGCCGCGCTCGATGCACCAGCGCATGGCTTCTTCCAGTTGCACCTTGCCGGGCGAATGGCCCCGGAGGTCCCAGTCGAAGGAGCCGAGATAGGAATAGAAACGGTTGAACCATTCGAAGCCGATCTCGACCGCGATCGGACGGCCATCGAGCATCACCGCGGCGGCGACGGCGCCGGTGCGGGTTTCGGGATCGTAGGAGAGGGCGGACAGGAAATCCGCGAAGTCCGGCCGGTTGACGACGCGGGTGGCGCGGCCGGTCTCCTTCAGCCAGACCTGCTTCATCTCCACCCCGGCATGCACGAGTTCGACATATCCCTCCTCGTTGCCGCATTTCACCACGTAGTCCACCTCGCCCAGCCGCTGCAGGGCGTTGCGGCGGCGGTTGCGGCCCTTGCGGACCGTCTTGCCGAGGGCCTGGCGGTAGCTTTCCCAGTCGGGAAAGCGGGTGAGGTCCATCCAGGCGCTCGCGCCGGCCGGCTGGACCTGTCCGGCTTCGCCGCAGGCGGCCCGCAACTCCCCGCCAGAGGCGGGAACGTCGGCGAAGGCGACGAGGTCGGGACTGTCGGCGGAGATGACACGGTCCAGGCATTCCCCGACGATCGCGGAAAGGCTGCCGGCACACAATTCGGGATCGACGATCATGTTGCCGTACTGTCCGTGCGGCAGGGTGAGGGGGAGGACCCTGCGGACCGTCCAAGTCGACCCGGCCAGCATCAGCGGCCACACCAGGACCAGCCGGCCGGCCTGCCAGACAGTGGCGATGCGGATGCCGTTCTCATCGTTTTCGCCGCCGTAAAAGCGGCACCAGGTGAGGCACCAGTCGAGACTCTGGAAGTAGGTCATCGGATCGGCGGCGCGCAGTTCGAGCGCCCGCCACTGATCGGCGATCGCCACGATGCCGTCGACCGACCGGACGATATCGACACGTGCGGGGCCGATGGCCCCGTTCCGGTCCGGTATTTCGGTCTGCGACAACATCGATCGTTCCCTCCTCTGCGCCGGGGCGGCCCGGATCGTCCTGCGGTATAGCGGCCTCCGGCCGGAGGCGGCGATGAAAACGGCGCGTTACTTGGCCAGTTCGAAGGCGTCGATGTCGCTGAAACCGCCGGGCGACCGCGGATCGACCCTGAAGTCGATCCTGAAGGCCATCTTGTTCTTCTTGCGGAAGCCCATGCTGCGATGCAGCCCGGTCAGGGCGAGCTTGCCCCAGAGCGCCGGCCCGGATTTCGCGATCGACGGGTTGATGCCGAGATTGCGCCGCAGGATACCGTTCGCGTAGACATTGGCGTAGTGGTTCCTGAGCGGCACGGTCCAGTGCTCGGTCGTGAACGAGACGTTCACGCAGTCGCCATTGACTACCCGGTGGGGGGAGTGGATCGGCCAGTGCAGCATCTCGCCGGGCTGAAGCTCGACCATTTTGGCGTAGTCGTCGAACCAGGGTTCGTAGGGCGTGTCCTGCTCGTCGGCCTCGTTCAGAACGATCTTCTCCATCGCTTCCGGATGCAGGAAGGGCGCGGTGTTGGGGTACATGTAGACCTGCTTGGTGCCGCGGATCTGCCAGAGCGACTGGCCGGGAATGTCGCAGTGGTAATAGACCTGCACCTTCGGCGAGGAGATCAGGATGCTCATCTTGCGCTTGAAGGTCTCGAGCCCGGGAACGTGGTCCTCGAACTCGCCATAAAGCCGGTCGAGGATCTCCGCATAGGCGGGATCGAGTTCCGCGACGCGCTGGATCAGCACCCAGATATTGCCGTTCCTGACGGCATCGAGAACCTCGCGGCCCGACGCGCCGGCGAAGTCGCCCTCGCGCCAGGTGCCGGGGGCGTGCCGGTCGGTGTTCATCGTGTTGACGTGGTAATATTCGCGCGGAACGCGATCCAGCAGATCGGCCAGCGCATCGTCCTGGAACAGCGGCGACTGGTGAAGCCGGTGCTGGAGCTGGATGATGTGGTTACCGTAAAGCGCAGCGTGCTTCGGCTGCCAGTCGGTGACAATAGGCTGAGTTGACATGTCGTTCCCCCGCATTCCTCGCAGTCATGACAAAGACCGGTAAAAACGAACCGTCGCCGCGGATCCTCCCGATTGCGGATGAACCAGCGGATACAGTCCGAAATTGCCGATCTTTCTTGCCGGGCATTGAAACGGGAGGGGAATACAACTTCAAGGCGAAAGCATTTCTAGGCTTAACAGCCCTGATTAATATTTAGAATCCCATGTTTTCCAGGTACGATGCCGAAGGTATTTGGCGGGCAGGCGGTCGGTGCCTGTCGCGTCCGGCCGCCGTTTGCGGGACAAAAAAAGTCCGCCCCGAAGGGCGGACAGGCATGAGAAGCATTCCCGTTTTCGGCGAAGGCTCAGGCCGCCCCGTTGCCCTCGGCCGTCTCCGTCGCCTTGCCGTTGCCGGTGCGGCGCATGTCCGGATGCATGGTGGAACCCAGAATGTGCTCGGAATTGCCGATCACCTGGCTGGAATGGCCGACGATCAGCGGGTCGGGGCCGTGCACGACATGCTTGTTCCTTTCCGGGTAGGGCAGGGACGACAGGAAGTGCTGCATGCAGTTGAGACGTGCGCGCTTCTTGTCGTCCGACTTGACGATCGTCCACGGCGCATCGGCGGTGTCGGTGTAGAAGAACATCGCCTCCTTGGCCTCGGTGTAGTCGTCCCACTTGGACAGCGACACGCGGTCGATCGGCGACAGCTTCCACTGTTTCAGCGGCTCCTTCTCGCGCGCCTTGAAACGGCGGGCCTGTTCATCCCGGGTCACGGAGAACCAGTACTTGAACAGCCGGATGCCGGAGCGCACCAGCATGCGTTCGACTTCCGGCGCCTCGCGCATGAATTCCAGATAGTCGGTCGGTGAGCAGAAGCCCATCACGCGCTCGACGCCGGCACGGTTGTACCAGGAGCGGTCGAACATGACGATTTCGCCGGCGGCGGGGAGGTGCTCGATATAGCGCTGGAAATACCACTGGGTGGATTCGCGTTCCGACGGCTTTTCGAGCGCGACGACGCGCGCGCCGCGCGGATTGAGATGCTCCATGAAGCGCTTGATCGTGCCGCCCTTGCCGGCACCGTCACGGCCCTCGAAGATGATGACGACCTTCTGGCCGGTGTTCTTCACCCAGTCCTGAACCTTGAGAAGCTCGACTTGCAACTCGGCCTTGTGTGCCTCGTAGGCGGCGCGGCGCAGCTTGGTCTTGTACGGGTATTCGCCCGTCTCGAATGCGCGGCGGATCGCCTCGGGATCGTGGCGCATCTCGGCCAGTTCGTGCAATTGCGTTCCAACGGGCTCTTTTCCCGCCTTGGCGGCCGTTCCTGCCGCCGGTGCGGAAGCCTTTGCGGCGGTCACCGCCGTCTTCGCAGCTTTTTCCATGGCCACGGCTTCGGCAGCCGGCGCCTTGTTGTTGGTCCCGGCTGTCCTGGCGGGCGCAGTCTTTTCGTTTTCCATCGATCCCCTCTCTGTCAAAGAAACAATAATCATACACCCGCCCCGGTTTATTTTCCTTGCGTCAGGTCAAACGAATCCACGCCGCTGCTTTACGTGACGTTAGGTATTGGCGGGCGGCAGACCGCGTGACAGTCTCCGTCAAAACGGGAGGAGAGCGGCATGGCGCGTGAAGAGGAAATATCGCAGGAGGAGCTGGCCGCGGCGGAATCGGAAGTCGACCTGCCGCAGCCCGGATCGCGGGAGCGCTACGATCCGCTGATGGAAGTGATCCGCAACCGGGTGACGGTGCGCGCCTTCGATCCGGACTGCGAGGTTCCGCGCGAGCATTTCGAAATGATCCTCGAAGCGGCGCGGCATGCGCCGTCGGGCGCCAATTCGCAGCCCTGGCATTTCGTGGTGGTGACCGACCCGGCGCTGAAAGCGAAGATCGCCGACTATTTCGTGACCGAGCAGCGGGCGCGGGCGAAGATGAAAATGAAGTTCCCGACGCCGGACTATCGAGGGCTGGCGACGGCGCCGGGGCTGATCGTGGTGGCGTCGGATTTCCGCTGGGTGAAGGCGTTCCCGGTGCTGAAGGATGACGACAGCGACCTGAACCGGATGTACCGCGAAAACGCCGAACGCATCCTTCTGCAATCGGTGGCGGCGGCGACGATGTCGGCGCATCTGGCCGCTTCCGCGCTCGGCTACTGCGTGTGGTGGGTCACGGCAATCGGGCAGGAGGCTGCGCAGCGCGAGATGAAGCCGCTGCTTGGCATTCCCGACGAGTTGTCGGTGCTCGACATCATCGCCTTCGGCCCGCCGGCCAAGACACCCTACAAGCGCTGGCGCAAATCGCTCGACGACATCGTCAACTGGAACCGTTTCGACCCGGCGCATGCGATGAGCGACGAGGAGATCGAGGACTGGATCGCCACGCGGCGGCACCGGGTGATGTTCAAGGACGCGAGCAAGGTGGATTGAGGTGTCCACCCGGTTCGTCACACGCCTGTCACGCGACTCTGAGATTTGGCGGTCATGCAAATGCGTGACGACAATCCGGGCGAGGAAAAGAAGTTCCGCACGCTCTTTCTGTCCGACATCCACCTCGGAACGCGGGGATGCCGGGCGGACATGCTGCTGGAGTTCCTGCGCGAACACGAAGCGGAAAAGATCTACCTGGTCGGCGACATATTCGACGGCTGGCGTCTGAAGCGCGGCTGGTACTGGCCGCAATCGCACAATGACGTGGTGCAGAAGCTGCTGCGCAAGGCGCGCAAGGGCGCCGAGATCATCTACGTCCCGGGCAACCACGACGAGATCATGCGGCACTATCTGGGCACGCATTTCGGCGGCATCGAGGTGAAGAACCGCGACATCCACGAAACCGCCGACGGCAAGCGGCTGCTGGTGATCCACGGCGACCAGTTCGACATGGTCGTCGTCAACGCCAAGTGGCTCGCCCATGTCGGCGATGTCGCCTACACGATCGCGCTGGCGGTGAACTTCTGGTTCAACTGGCTGCGCCGGCTGTGGGGCGGGCAGTACTGGTCGCTGTCGAAATGGGCCAAGCTCAGGGTCAAGCAGGCGGTCAACTTCATCGGCGCCTATGAAGCCATTCTCGTTTCCGAGGCCGCGAAAGCGAATGTCGACGGCGTGGTGTGCGGCCATATCCACCATGCGGCGCTCGAGACGATGAACGGCATCCGGTACGTCAACACGGGCGACTGGGTGGAAAGCTGCACGGCCATCGTCGAGGAAGAGGACGGCACGCTGAGGCTGATCGACTGGTCGGCGATCGTCCGCGAACGCACCCGCGCCAGGCTGCCGGCCGTGATCCCGCAGGCAAGCGCGCCGAAGCCGCACAAACCGAAACCGCAAAAGACGGCGGCCTGACGCCGCCGCTCCAACAGGAAAGACCGTCCCGACATGAGCGATGCGCTGACCGTCAAAGAACAGCTGGGCGCGGCGGTTCACCAGAATTCGGCCCTGTCGAAGACCGGTCTTCTTGAACGCCTGTTCTCCAAGGCCTTCAACGGGCTGGTCTATCCGCAAATCTGGGAAGATCCGGAGGTGGACATGGCGGCGCTCGAAATCGAGCCGCATCACGATCTCGTCTGCATCGCGTCCGGCGGCTGCAACATGATGAGCTACCTGACCGCCGGCCCGGCATCGATCACCGCCGTCGACCTGTCGCCGGCGCATGTCGCGCTCAACCGGATCAAGCTCGCCGCGGCACGGCACCTGCCGGATCACGAGAGCTTCTTCGCGCTGTTCGGCCGCGCCAATGTGCGCGGCAATGCCGATCTCTTCGACCGGCTGGTCGCGCCGCATTGCGACGAGACGACGGTTGCTTACTGGAACGGGCGGCGCGGGCTGGGCGGCCGGCGCATCGAGATGTTCGAGGACGGTTTCTACCGGCACGGCATGTTGGGCCGCTTCATCGGCTCGGCGCATGTGCTGGCGCGGCTGTTCGGCGTGAACCTGAAAAGCTTTCTCGTCTGCAAGGACCTCGACGCGCAAAAGGCGTGGTTCGAGAAAAACCTCGCACCTGTGTTCGAGACGCGGGCGGTCAAGTGGCTGGCCGGCAACAAGGCGACGCTGATCGGGCTCGGCATTCCGCCGCAGCAGTACGACGCGCTGGGAAGCGCCGCCGACGGCGATATGCTGGCGGTGCTCAAGGAACGGACACGGGCGCTGTTCTGCGATTTCCCGCTGTCGGAAAACTATTTCGCCTGGCAGGCGGTCAACCGTGCCTATGGCGAAAACGGGCCGGTGCCGCCCTATCTGCAGGCGGACAAATTCGCCGCGCTGCAGGAGAACGCGGAGCGGGCAGCCATCCACAACCGGTCGCTGACCGATCTGCTGGCGGAGATGCCCGCGGCATCGAAACACGGCTATTCGCTGCTCGACGCGGTGGACTGGATGACCGACCGGCAACTGAACGATTTGTGGTCGCAGATCACGCGGACCGCCGCGCCGGGCGCGCGCGTGATCTTCCGGACCGCCGGCATCCCGACGATCCTTCCGGGCCGCGTCGACGACGCGATCCTGGACCGCTGGACCTACCACGCGGAGAAATCGGCGGCGTGGACGCGGGCCGACCGCTCGGCCATTTACGGCGGTTTCCATCTCTATACGCTGGACGGGTAGGGCAATGGCCGGGACACCGACAATGGATGGCGACGGCGAAACGCATGACAGCGCGGCACGATCTTCCGTGTCGCATGGCGGGCTGATGGATGCGATCTATCGCAACCAGCGCCACATCTACGATGCGACCCGCAAATATTACCTGCTCGGCCGCGACCGGCTTATCGCCGAGCTGGCGGCGGAAGAGGGCGCGACAGTGCTGGAGGCGGCCTGCGGCACCGGGCGCAACCTGATCGTCGCGGCGCGGCGCTACCCCGAGGCCCGCTTCTTCGGGTTCGACATCTCGAGGGAGATGCTGAAACAGGCGCGCAAGAACGTGGAAAAGGCGGGGCTGTCGCATCGCATCACGCTGGCGCAGGGCGACGCGACCGATTTCGATCCGGCCGCGATGTTCGGCGTCGACGCATTCGACCGGATATTCCTCTCCTATGCCCTGTCTATGATCCCGCCGTGGCGGGCGGCGATCGGCGAGGCGTCCCGCCACCTGGCCGAGGGCGGCGCGCTGCATGTCGTCGATTTCGGCCAGCAAGACAGGCTGCCGGGCTGGTTCCGCGCCGGACTGCATGGCTGGCTGACAAAATTCCATGTCGAGCCGCGCGCCGACCTGGAAGAGGTGATGGCCGAAGCCGCGAAAGAGGCAGGCGCGACGCTGGGCTTCGAAGGCCTTTACCGCGACTATGCGCGTTACGGCGTGATCCGGCGCTGAAGTCGTTGCATCAGTTGTCGCTTAGCATCCTTATCAGATTCGGAAGCCCCGCGCCCTGCATGTAGCGGTCACGGCCCAGATCCGTGCAACCACGCAGGAGCATTTCTTTCACTTGGTCGGGGTAGCCGACAAACTCTCTTCTTAGAGAAAGAAAAGCGGCAAGAATGCCGGAAACATGCGGCGTCGCCATCGATGTGCCGCTCATCTCAACATAAAGGTCTTGCAGTACCGGGAAATCTCCTGGTTGTTCCCAGCTATGCATGGCCGATAGGACGCGCTCGCCCGGCGCGACAACATCCGGCTTCTGGCGGCCGTCGGCAGTGGGGCCGCGCGAAGAAAAATAGGAAATGCCGTAGGTGTGGGGGTTCTCCTTGTGTACCGAACCGATCGCGATCGCCTCTTCGAGATTCGCCGGATCGCCGATGGAGATGTCGCGATTGGTCGGCGCAAAGCCGCCTTGCTCCTGGACCATCGACCAGCCTTCGTTGCCTGCGGCGAGACAGACAATGACGCCTTGGCGCCACAACCGGCGCAATTCCTGGCAAAGCGGGGTGTGGCCGACTCCGTAGACGCGAGGATCGAAATTGCCGCCGAGCGACAAATTCACGCCGTGAATAACCGGACTTGAAGAACTCTCGTTGAGGTCCGCAATTAAGTCCAGTGCTTTGATGATCCATGAATCGCGACCATTTCCATCGTCATCGAGTACTTTAAAGCCATATACGCGAGTCTCTGGTGCCATTCCGGCTAGCCGGACCGAAGGAACCTCATCCCAAGCGCCTCCTTGAGGTCGCGGATTTTTCTTCACGTCCAATGCACCGGCGATAATCCCCGCGACGTGCGTGCCGTGGCCGTGTCCATCCAACTCATCCCATGCTTTCAAGCCCCGCCGAAGCTCTTGGGGCGTGCCGGGGCGAGTGCAGTCCCATTGCTCCGCGATGTTGCCGAACCTCTCAAAATGAGGGTGGTTGCCGCGGATTCCGGTGTCGAGCACAGCCCATCCGATGTCTTTGCCGCGTGCGCCGTAGCCGAGATTGGCGGGATTGGCCTGAACGGTGTGAGTTGATTTGTCGATGAGGGCTGTTTTGCGGGCGTCCTTCCAGATGCGCGAGATTTTCAGTTCACGGTGCCGGGTGCGTAACAATTCAGCTTCGCTTCTCGTGAGTTTGGCAGCGACGAAGCGCTTCAGTCTTTCAGGCGGTTCGAGGTCGGCGTCCTCCTCGTCGGGACTGGGCCGCTTCGCAATCAAGTCGCGGATCTCCAGAATGAGTTCCTCGCCAAGTTTATCAAGCGGCTGGCCTTTCCCGTCTTCATTTTGCGTCTTGAGTTGGATCAAGGTGTTGACAGGCTTCTCTGCCTGGAGATCTTCAAGTTCCTCGGAAAGATCACGTGAAATGACAAATTGCGCAATCGACTGGCTGAAGGCGTTCCCCAACGTCTCGCGCACGGGAATGCGCACGTGATCAGTCGACAGGTAACCGGTCCCGGAATGGGGGTGGCGAGGACTGTCGGGATTAAGTCCGAACTTGCGACGATTGTCGATCTTCGGTGTGCCGCCGAAATCGTTGCTGATGTCGGAATCGATCGCAACGGGATCGAACCGGTCCGCGACATTCACCCAGCGCGCTACGCAGGCTGGCGGCTCCAGCTTCTTTTTGCCGATCCATGTCTTGAACACGTCCTGTACTTCCTGCATGCCGAGCGGTGATCCGATGGTGACGAATAGCGGGACCTCGAATTTCGCGGAATCGAGCTGACGCAGCACCTCATAGGCGACCATGGTGCCCTGGCTGTGAGCGATCACGACGAAGGGACCGCCGCCGACCGAAAGGCGCTCCAGCAGGCTGTCGGTCATCAACTTCCTTCGGTCCGCATGAAACAGAAAGTCGTTTACATCACGCAGAAACACGCGGGTCAGGTGGCGGGCAAGTCTCTTCCTGAGAAAGCCGGGCAGAGGGATTATTTTCGCGCCGATGTCGGCGGCGCTCGTACCGGAAGGAACTTCCGTCTCAACTGTCGCCATCCGCCCGGCGATCCTCAGCAGGAAAGCCTTCTGATCCGGCGTCTCGGCCAGCGCGCCGGCCTCCCGTTCCAGCGCTTCGTCTTCGGCGTCGTCGGTTCCAATCTCGTCTGCGAGCGCCATGATGCCGGACGTTGTAATCGCCTCCGTATCAACTTCGACCAGATCGCTGTCGCCGCAAGCGGATTTCTCGGGCTCCGGATAGTAGGACCGGTTCACCCAGTAGGCCATGCGACTCCGGTCGCCCAGCTCGGTGCCGAAGAGAGCGTTGTCCCATTGACATTTCAAGATCGAGGCAACGGGCTTGTTGCCAATTCCGTGGATGTAGACGACTGTGTTTGCCTTAGGTGCGGCACCTGACCTCACCGCCATACCGGGCGCAACCCAAGGTGGCGGCGAGTCGACGTGTATCTGCTCGGGTGCGGGCATCTGTTGGATTGCCTTGCCAAAGGGCGAATTCGTAGCGGAGACTTTCCCGGGTCTTATGGCCCGTTTCGTCGTGGTTGACGGTCTTTTCCTCGTACCGGCTGCCGGTTTCTTCATTGGCTCCTCCTGTATTTATACAAGCAAACGAAGCCCCGGTATTTAAGATTAGTAACAGTCCAAATTAAAATATTACAATTCTCAAGAAAAAACAAACTGATTTGCTTTGCTTGCGCTTCGGAGGTTGGAGCGCCGCCGTGGTAGACCGTCCCGCGGCGATGTCCTATCACGGCATCGACAGCAGCAAGGAGGGGCGAACCATGCCGAACATTTCCCTGACAGCATCCGACGGCCACACGCTTGGCGCCTATCGCGCCGACCCGGAGGGAAGCCCGCGCGGTGGCATCGTCGTCATCCAGGAAATCTTCGGCGTCAATTCGCATATCCGCTCGATCTGCGACCGGCTGGCCGGCGACGGCTACGCGGCGATCGCGCCGGCGCTGTTCGACCGCACCGAGCGCGATTTCGAATCCGGCTATTCGCCAGAGGAGATCGAGAAGGCGCGCGGTTTCATCGCCGATCCCGATTTCGACGCCTATCTGCGCGACACCGACGCGGCGCGCGCGGCGCTGGCCGATACGGGCAAGGTAGGCATTGTCGGCTTCTGCCTCGGCGGCTCGGTCGCCTTCGTCGCGGCAACGCGGCTGGAAGGCTTTTCAGCGGCGGTCGGTTTCTATGGCGGGCGCATCGCCGGCTTTGCCGACGAGACGCCGCGTATCCCGACCCAGCTGCATTACGGCGCTGAGGATCACGGCATTCCGATGAGCAATGTAGATACGGTGAAGGAGAAGCGCCCCGACGTCGAGGTCTTCGTCTACGAGGGCGCCGGGCACGGCTTCAATTGCGATGCGCGGCCGAGCTACCATCCGGAAGCGGCGAAGACCGCCTGGGCACGCACCATGACGTTTTTCGCCGACCATATCGGGTAGAAACCGACCGCGGTCATTTTTCCGCCGGTTCGCCGTTTCAAACGGATTTCATGGGGAACCGTGACGCGCCGATTCCGGGAAGAGCGGCCGCCGCCCGTCAGCCGCATGGCGGCGCGGGCGTCGCCGGTTCGGTGGCGTTGCATGTCCTCTTGCTGCTGGCGCTGCTGCTCGCCGTGCCGAAACCCGTCCCGCCGCCGCCGAAGGAAAGGCGCATCGCCGTCGAGATCCTCGATGCGGGCCGGTTCGAGGAGATCGCCGGGTCGTTCGCATCGAACCTGCCGCCGCCGAGGCTACCCGCTGCGCCGGCCTTGCCGGCTACGCCGCCGGACATCGTCTCATTTCCCGCCGACCTGCCGTTGCCGCCACGTTCGGGGGAGACCATCGTGCCGGAGCGGCTCCTGTCTGCCGCGGCGCTCGCCGATCCGCGCAGCGCCAGGGCGCTGGCGGCACTGCCGCGGATGGCGGCCGACGACCGGATCGTGCAACTCTGCACGGTCGAGGCGCTTGCGCAGGTCGCCGCGCTGGATGCCCGATATGCGCCGGACCTGCTTTCGGCCTATTCGATGGAGGAGGTGCGGTTGTCCGCGACGTCCATCGAAGCAGATGGCGCGGCGTTTCGCAGCCAGGGGCGGTGGTACGGGCTGGCCTTTACTTGCACCCTGACGCCGGCGCTCGATGCGGTCGCGAAATTCGAATTCACGATCGGCGAGGAGATCCCGCACGAGCAATGGGCCAGCCACGATCTCGTGGAGGGCAGCGATCCGCACGGGCATTGAGAAAGCCGGGCGACGCCTGGGGTCGCCTCGTTCTTTCGTCGTACGACAGGCGGGAGAAAGCGACGCGAAATTATTGCCGATTTCGCGCGGTAGTAAAAACCGGCGCATTTTCATCCGCTTATCGCAGGATTCAATTTTTTGCGCTCAGTGCGAAATGTTGGAATGGGCAGCCCGGAACGGAAAAAAATTCCGTTTCCGGAATGAAACAATAACCATTCATTTAAGGTTTGATTCAAATAGATGGTCCCAGCAACTCCAGCCGGGGCAAGAAAAATGAAATCACTGAAAATCTCAACTCGTATCTACATCCTAACAGCATTCGCGCTGCTCTTCATGGCCGCCGCCGTGGGCTATGAAACCTATGTGGGACACGCGACAGCCGTGGCCGAGCGCAAGGTCAAGCTCGCGGAAATGAACGCCAACGCCATCGCGATCATGGCGGGCTTCGACGAACGCGCCAAGGCCGGCGAATTTTCCGAAGACGACGCCAAGGTACGCGCCACCGAAGCCATCATGGCAATGCGCTATGGCACGGACGGCTATTTCTGGCTGCAGGGCTATGACGGCGTGATGGTCAGCCACCCGATCAAGGCAGCACTGAACGGCAAGATGCTGCTCGATCTCGAAGATCCGACCGGCAAGAAGTTCTTCCAGGAAATGGTCGACGTGGTGAAGGGAAGCAACACCAGTGCAGGCTTCGTCGACTACATGTGGCCGAAGCCGGGCTTCGAAGAGCCGGTGATGAAATATTCGCATGTGGCGGGCTACGCACCGTGGGGGTGGATCGTCGGCACCGGCGTCTATGCGGATGACTTGCAGGCTTTGCTGATGAAGTCGATCATCACCGCAGTCGTGGTTCTGCTCGTCGCCGCATTCGCGACGCTCGCCGCCGCCTTCTCCATCGGCCGTTCGATCTCGCGTCCGGTCACCGACCTGAAAAACGTGATGAACGAGGTCGCGCAGAACGATACGCACAACGAGGTCCCGCACACCAACCGCGGCGACGAGATCGGCGAAATGGCGCATGCCCTCGTGGCATTGCGCGAATCCGTGATTGAGCGCAATGAACTCGAAGAGCGCAAGGAAGAGCAGCAGAAGGAAATCGAGGGCCAACGTCGCGCGAACGACGAGCAGACGGCTCGTGTTTCGGCTGCCCAGAAGGCCGTCGTGACCTCGCTCGGCGAAGCACTGAACCGCCTGGCGTCCGGCGACCTCACATTCTCCGTGGGCGACCTCGGCGCGGAATATGCCGAACTGCGCGACGACTTCAATCGCACCGTCACCCAGCTGCGCTCGATGGTCGGCTCGGTGCAGAACGCGATCCAGCTGATCCAGGGCGGCGCCGGTGAAATCTCGACGGCAACCAACGACCTGTCCCGCCGCACCGAGCAGCAGGCCGCCGCGCTGGAAGAGACCGCCGCAGCGCTCGACGAGATCACCGCGACCGTCAAGCAGTCGTCCTCCGGAGCATCCGAGGCGCGCGACATCGTCGCCAATGCCCGCACCGAGGCCGACCAGTCCGGCGACGTCGTCCGCGACGCGGTTTCCGCCATGGGCCGCATCGAGGAGTCCTCGCGCCGGATCACCGAGATCATCTCCGTGATCGACGAGATCGCCTTCCAGACCAACCTGCTGGCGCTCAATGCCGGCGTGGAGGCGGCGCGCGCAGGTGAGGCCGGCAAGGGCTTCGCCGTCGTCGCCGAGGAAGTTCGCGAACTCGCGCAGCGTTCGGCCACGGCCGCCAAGGAGATCAAGACGCTGATCGAAAGCTCCGCGCACGAGGTGGAAAACGGCGTGAAGCTGGTCAACGCGACCGGCACCGCGCTGGAAGGCATCGCCGCCGGCGTGCAGGAAATCTCGACCCGTATCGAGACCATCGCCACCTCGGCCCGCGAGCAGTCGATGGGCCTGCAGGAAATCAACGTCGCGATCAACGAGATGGACCAGACCACGCAGCAAAACGCGGCCATGGTCGAGGAGACCACCGCGGCCAGCCACTCGCTCGCCGAGGAAGCGCAGAACCTCGCGGAACTGATCTCCCAGTTCTCGACCGACTCGCGCCAAGTCCAGGGTGGCCAGGCACGCAAGGCCGCCTGACCGTCACCTGCGACAGCAAACGAAAAAAGCAAGCCGGGGCGGTATCCGCCCCGGCTTTTTCTTTGCCGGTCAGCCGAAGACGAGCGGGCCGAGCAGCGTGCCGGCGGCAAGCGCCACGGCGATGCCGATGACGTCGAGACCGGCGCCGGCGCGGATCATGCCGGCGCGGGTCACGGCCGGGTTGGCGAAGACGATGGCATTCGGTGGCGTGGCGACCGGCAACATGAAGCCGATCGAGGCAGCCATGGCGACGGGCAGGGCGAAAGTCACGGGATCGGCGCCCATCGCGAGTGCGGTTGCACCGGCGACGGGCAGGAAGATCGCCGCCATCGCCGTGTTGGAGGCGAGTTCGCCGAGATAGACGATGATCGCCGCCAGGATGACGAGGATGGCGAGCACGGGATAGCCGGAAAGGGCTTCGGCGCGTGCGCCGATCCATGCGGCAAGGCCGGTGTCGTCGATTGCCGCGGCAAGCGCCAGCCCGCCGCCGAACAGGATCAGCACATCCCAGCGCAACCCGGCAGCGGTCTGCCAGTCGAGCAGGCGGCTTCCCCGCCCGTCGCCGGCAGGCAGGATGAAGAGAATTACCGCGCCCGCGATGGCGATGCCGGCATCGGTGAGGGCGAGGCCGGGGACCAGTCCGGCAAGCGCGGGGCGGGCGATCCAGGCGAGCGCGGTGAGACCAGAGACGATGGCGACGCGGCGTTCGCCGGCCGACATCGCGCCGAGCCGGGCGAAACCGGTGGCGACATGGCCGGAATCGAGGCGGAAGGCGAAGCGTGTGAGCACGAGCCACGCAACCGGCAGCAGGATGGCGACGACTGGCAGGCCAACGGCCATCCATTCGGCGAAACCGATGATGACGCCATGGGTCTTTTCCATATAGGCGGCGAACAGGGCGTTCGGCGGCGTGCCGATCAGCGAACCGATGCCGCCGATGGTCGCGGCAAAGGCCACGCCGAGCATCAGCGCCGGCGCGAAGCCGTCGCCGTCGTCGCGCATGGCCGCAATGGAGGCGGCTATGGGTGCGACGACCATGGTCGCGGCGGTGTTCGAGATCCACAGGCTCAGAAAGGCGGTAACGGCCATGACAGCGAGCACAACGACAGCCGGATCGCCGCTGGTGCGCGCCAGGATGGCGAATGCAAGGCGGCGGTGCAGGTTCCATTTCTCGATGGCGCGCGCGATCAGGAAGCCGCCGAGAAACAGGAAGATGACGGGATTGGCGTAGGCCGGGCCGAGATCGGCGATGGAGGAAACGCCGAGTAACGGAAACAGCGCCAGCGGCAACAGCGCGGTGACGGGCAGCGGCACCGCTTCCGTCATCCACAACAGCGCCATGACCAGGCCGATGGCGGCGGCCGACTGCGCCTCGCGCGTCAGCCCGCCGAACGGGCCGAGGAAGGCAAGCGAAGCGATCACGGCAACGGCGATCCAGATGGCGGCGCTTTTCGGCCAGCCCGCCTTCGGTGCGGATTTCATTGTGCCGATTGCCCTCCCAAGCGGTTCGGTTCGTTCCTTACGGGTGACGGAGACCGTAACGGACGGGCCCGCACGCGAAGTTGACGCGTATCAATTTACGTTACGAAAGGCATGAACCGGATTTTCACCATTGCAGGGATATAACGATTTCTTTATATCGTTATATGACTAGTAACCGAGGTTCCTCCATGTCCAATCCGCTTTCCGATCTCATTGCCGAAAAGGGTGTACTGCTCGCCGACGGAGCGACGGGCACCAATCTGTTCGCGATGGGGCTGATGTCCGGCGACGCGCCGGAATTGTGGAATGTCGAGCATCCCGAGAAGATCACCAAGCTGCATCAGGATTTCGTCGACGCCGGCGCGGATATCATCCTGACCAACTCGTTCGGCGGCACGCGGCATCGCCTGAAGCTGCATGACGCGCAGGACCGGGTGTTCGAACTGAACAAGAAGGCGGCCGAACTGGCGCGCGCGGTGGCCGACAAGGCCGGGCGCAAGGTCATCGTCGCCGGCTCCGTCGGGCCGACGGGCGAATTGCTGGTGCCGCTCGGGGCGCTGACATTCGAAAACGCGGTCGAGGCATTCAAGGAGCAGATGGAAGGCCTGAAGGCGGGCGGCGCCGATGTCGCCTGGATCGAGACCATGTCTTCGCCCGACGAAATCCGGGCCGCGGCCGAAGCCGCCATCGCGGTCGGCATGCCCTATACATTCACCACCTCGTTCGACACGGCGGGCAAGACGATGATGGGATTGTCGCCGAAGGACATTTTCGGCGTCGTCGCCGCCGAGCCGGAACAGCCGGTGGCACTCGGCGCCAATTGCGGCGTCGGCGCGCCGGACATCCTGTCCTCGCTGCTCGACATGAGCGAGGCGAAGCCGGACGCGACGCTGATCGTCAAGGGCAATTGCGGCATCCCGCAATTCCAGGGCGAAAAGATCGTCTATTCGGGCACGCCGGAACTGATGGCCGACTATGTGCGCCTGGCGATCGACGCGGGCGCGACGATCATCGGTGGCTGCTGCGGCACCTCCTGCGATCACCTGAGGGCGATGCGCGAGGCGCTCGATCACCACAACAAGGGCGGACGGCCGACGCTGGACGACGTGGTGGCGAAGATCGGGCCGCTGAAGAACAAGTCGGCAAGCGAGGGCGCGGACCAGCCGCGCCGCGAACGCCGTGGCCGCCGGCGAGCCTGATCCGCACCTTCTTCAGACCTGCTGAAGCGCCTTTTCGCGGTATTGCGACGGGCTCATGCCGATGCGCTCGCGGAAGGCGCGGTTGAACGGCGCCAGCGAGGAATAGCCGAGATCGAAGGCGAGGCCGGTGATCTGCTCGCGCGCCGTTTCCGGCTCCGCGAGGCGGCGCCTGGCTTCCTCGATGCGGTGATCGTTGATGAAGGCCGCGAAGTTGCGATAGCCGAGACCCTTGTTGATCAGGCGGCGCAGGCGGTGTTCCGGCATGTTCATGCGGTTGGCCAACTCGCCGATTGTCAGGCCGGGATGCAGATAAACGCCCTCCGTCATCAGTTCTTCCAGCCGGGCGAGATCGAAACGGTCGGCGGCCGAATTGGCGGCGCCGGGCTGCGGCGCCGGCCTCGATGGGCCGGGCAGCAATGCCGTGCGGATACCGGCGATGCCGAAGCCGAAGGCCCCGGTGACGACGAACAGCATCGCACCGATTGCCGGCGATGCCATGGCGTTGCGAAATTCGAGCAGTTCGTAGGCCTCGATCACGCCGATGGCGAGGCAGATCATCGGCACGAGGACGACGACGATATTGGTGAACTGGCGGCGCGCGGCGACGAGATCGTCTCCCAGGCTGCGATGGGTCAGGAAAAGGACATGGCCCATCAGGACCAGCACGATGCCGACATGGGCCAGCTTCGAAAAGTCTTCGGTCAGCGGGAACGGCAGGCAGACGAGATAGAGAAGGGCGATCGCAACCAGCGGAACCGCCATCCAGGCCTTCCATTCGAACGCGTCGTCGAACAAGGCCATGATGAACAGCCAGAAGAAGGCCGGGGCCAGCATGGCGAACAGCTTGAGCGGTATGAAGGCCGGGCCGATCGCATCCCGGACCACCGGTACCGACACCACGGAATAAATCGCCGCGCCGAGCGCGAACAACGCGCCCCAGACCGTGACCGCGCGCAACGGCCGGATCGCCAGCAGCAGTCCGGCCATCAGGAGGCTGATGCCGGCCGCGCCCCCGCGCAGCGCGAACTCGGCGAGAGGGATTATGGCGAGCGAACCGGATTCCATGCCGGTCAAGATAGGTAGTCCGCCGGCTTGCGAAAAGAAGCCGGCGGACAATCCCCAGCATCGCGGGCCGTCAAAGACACGGCCCGGAGGGGATCAGAACCCGAAGGCCGGGTTGACCGGAGCGGAGGGGTATTTTGCTCCCGGCTCGCCACGGGTGACACGGCAGACGATGCCGGCCTTCGGATCGTTCGGATCGCAGTCGCGATCGGTTGCGGAAATGGAGCCTGTCGTCCGCATGTCGACGATCGTTTCCTTCTTCATCTCGTCGGCATGGGCCGGAGTGAAGGCGGCGATCGCGGAAGCCAGGCCAATCAGGGCGGTTGCGGTGAAGCGCATGGAACGGGACTTGGTCATTTTCATCGTCCTTTCTTTCGTGGTCGCGGGGAGGTGCGCGACCGTGTTGTCCAGATGGGAGAAGGGCGGGTGTTACGCCGCGCGGATTTCGGAATCGCCGGGCGATTTCCGGAATCGATCAGAGGTTTTCGAAATCGAACGGCATTTCCTTGTGCCTGCTGCAGCACAAAGCCCGTTCCCGGACCTTCAAGGGCGGAGCCGTTGTAGCGGGCGTGGTGGAGAAACGGAGAAAGCGATGCGGAAGCGTGGAAAATGCGTTGTCATTTCCCGAACGGTTCTCCCGTGGAGGAGGGCCCGGGCGATGTGCCCGCTTGCAAGGACGCAAAGGCCTGATAAATTTCCTTGCATGAATCCGAAACCGTCCATTCGTACCCTGCACAGCGAATTGCTGCTGTTGTGCGCCCGCATAGGCTACTCGCCCCACCCGGTTTCCTGAGTGCGACACGGGCGCCGGAAGGCGTCATCCATTGTTTTCTCAGGAGGTTTCGATGACTTACCAGAACTTTTCGCTCGACCAGATGCGCGCGATGGACAACGCGCATCACCTGCATCCCTTCACCGACCACAAGGACCTGCGCGCGGCGGGCACGCGCATCATTACCCGCGCCGACGGGCCGTTCATCTACGATTCCGAGGGCAAGGAGATCCTCGACGGAATGGCGGGCCTGTGGTGCGTCAATGTCGGCTATGGCCGCGAGGAACTGGTCGAGGCGGCGGCCAAGCAGATGCGCGAACTGCCCTATTACAACTCGTTCTTCCGTTGCACGACGCCGGCGCCGGCGCTGCTGGCGCAGAAGCTGGCCGAGATCGCGCCGGCCCATATCAACCAGGTGTTCTACGGCTCGTCCGGCTCGGAGGCCAACGACACGGCGCTCAGGCTGGTGCGCCACTACTGGGCGCTGGAAGGCAAGCCCGAAAAGAACATGATCATCTCGCGCGACTGGGCCTATCACGGCTCGACGATCGCCGGCACCTCGCTCGGCGGCATGACCGGGATGCATGAACAGCTGCACGGCGCGGTGCCGAACATCCGCCACGTGATGTGCCCCTATGCCTTCGAGAACGCGCATCCGGGCGAGAGCGACCACGATTTCGGCCTGCGCGCGGCGAAGGCCGTGGAGGATGCGATCCTCGAGGCAGGGGCCGACAAGGTCGCCGCTTTCATCGGCGAACCGATCATGGGCGCTGGCGGCGTGAAGATCCCGCCGGCAAGCTACTGGCCGGAAATCCAGCGCATCTGCGAGAAATACGACATCCTGCTGATGCTCGACGAGGTGATCACCGGATACGGCCGCACCGGCGAATGGTTCGCCGCGCAGTCGATGGACATCAAGGCGGACACGATGACCACTGCGAAGGGCCTGACCTCCGGCTACCAGCCGCTGTCGGCGCTGCTCGTCGGCGACCGCATCGCAAACACGCTGGTGGAGAAGGGCGGCGAGTTCAATCACGGCTACACCTACTCGGGCCATCCGGTGGCCTGCGCGGTGGCCCTGAAGAACATCGAGATCATCCAGGAGGAGGGGCTTGTCGACCGGGTGCGCGAGGAGACCGGGCCATATCTGCGCGAGGCACTGACCGCGGCGCTGGGCGACCATCCGCTGGTCGGCGAAATCCGCACCTTCGGCTTCATGGGCGCGATCGAGATCGTCAGGGACCGCGAGACCCGCGAACGGTTCCAGCCGCTCGGCTCAGCGCCGGTGGTCATTCGCGATCATGCGATCGAGAACGGCGTGATGCTGCGGGCGACGATGGACACGATGATCATGTCGCCGCCGCTGATCTGGACCAGGGAGACAATCGACATGGCGGCGGAGCGTCTTCGCAAGGCGTTCGACATCGCGGAGAAGAAACTGCGCTGATCGGCTGAACCTTCGGGCGTGCGCCGCGTTATCCCGTGGCGCACGCTTCCGTGGCGCTGGAGAAAAGCCAATGGCCGCCGCGAGCAAGTCGCCGATGTTTTCGCATCTGTCCGCCCTGATGGCCCAGTCGCCGATGGTGATCTGGATGCGGATGCCGCTGCTCCTTGCAGAAATGACCCGCTGGTCGCCGGGACGGCGCAGCGTCGAATCCGAGCGGGCGGTCATCGAAAAGATGAGTGCCGGCCTGGAAGCCGCCGGCAAGCTGCAGATCGAGTTTGCCCGGCTTTGGGCGGAGACGGCGATCGGCATGATGTCCGGCAGGGCAATGCCGGGGACGACCGCGGCTTTGCGAATCGACCATTACCAGGAGACCGCGCTCGAACCCTATGCGCGGCGCGTGCGCGGCAATGCCTCACGGCTGAAACGCCGGGCAGTCCGTCAGAAATCCAAGAGCTAGATCAGTCGAACAATTCGGCGAGACGCTGCTGTTCTTCCTTGTCGAAGGCAAGCTGCTCGCGGTTGTGTTCGACCTTGATGCGCTTGAGAACGCGCTCGGCGGAGGCGTCGAGCGTTTCGCAATCCTTTTTCGCCGGCAGGGCTTTCAGCTCCGCGCTGATTTGCCCGGCATATTTCTCGGCGATGGCGACATGCACCGCCTCGTGCTCGCGGGCATAGGCGGAGAGGAATTTCCACGCGGTGCGCAGTTCGGGATCGCTCGAGGTGTGGCCGCGCCAGCGCGGCAGCGTGACGTTCGCCTCGATGCGGAATTTCACCTCGCGGAAGCGGCACTTGCCTTCGCTCTCGCTGTAGGAAATGGCGACCGGTACGAACCTGATGGCGGCGGACGCCAGCGCATGGCCCTTGAGCGGACCCTTGGTGGCGATCTCGCGGTCGAGATCCGCACCGGTGACGCCGGTGATGTTGTAATAGGTCGTGGTGATACGCGACGACGTGGAGGTGCAGGCAGCCACGGCGAGTCCGGCGGCAATCAGTCCGATTTGCGTCCAGTGACGCTTGTTCATGGTGCAGCGCGCCTCGACAACAGTCTTGCTCTCCTTGGTAAGGGCATATTGTGGCGAGCGCCAGTCCTTATCCTTGCCTGTGACAAATGGCGGCCGGGGGCTAGTTCCCGTGGGGGATGTTCCGTAGGGGCAGATGCAGGTTTTGGGGAGGCAAAAGTCCCCGGCGCCGGAGCGTGCGCCGCAAACTTGACTTGTTAATTGAAAAAACTGCGAAATTTAGGTTTGCTTAAGGTCTCAATAACCTCGTGGTAACCCTGTGGGTCATATTGTCCGGGACGAGGCAGACAACAAGACGCCTCGCACTCCGGAGAAGGTACAGCGTACCGGAGATTGTTTTCCCGCCGCGTATCACGGCGGCTCCAGAATCCGGCGCTGCCGGAAGCCGCAAGTGACGCTCGCGTTGCCTGCGGTTTTGGTGATTGCGCCGGCGGCGGACGCAATACGGCTTTCCTAACAGCGATACATGCAGTAGCGGATGGCGCATGACTACCGCTCGCCCTCGGGCCATCATGCTGCAGGGAACCGGCTCGGACGTCGGCAAGACCGTACTCGTCGCGGGGCTTTGCCGGCTGTTTGCCAATCGCGGGATGACCGTCAGGCCGTTCAAGCCGCAGAACATGTCGAACAACGCGGCGGTGGCCGCCGATGGCGGCGAGATCGGCCGCGCGCAATGGCTGCAGGCGCTGGCCTGCCGGACGCCGGCCTCGGTGCACATGAATCCCGTCCTGCTGAAACCGCAAAGCGAAAACGGCAGCCAGATCGTGATGCACGGCAAGGTGCGCGGCGAGGCAGGCGGGCGCGATTACCAGAAGCTGAAGCGCGAATTGCTGGGCGGCGTGATGGAGAGCTACGAGACGCTCGCGGCGCAGGCCGACATCGTGCTGGTGGAAGGCGCCGGATCGCCGGCGGAGATCAACCTGCGGGCCGGCGACATCGCCAATATGGGTTTCGCCACGCGGGCGAACGTGCCGGTGGTGCTGGTCGGCGACATCGACCGCGGCGGGGTGATCGCCTCGCTGGTCGGCACGCATGCCGTGCTCGACGAGACAGACCGGGCGATGGTGCGCGGCTATCTGATCAACAAGTTTCGCGGCGATGTCAGCCTATTCGATGACGGGCTGACCGCGATCACGAAATTCACCGGCTGGCCGTCATTCGGCGTATTGCCCTGGCTGAAGGACGCGGCGCGGCTGCCGGCGGAGGACTCCGTGGCGCTGGAACGCCTGGCGGCGGGCAGGGACGCGGGTGTCAGGATTGCCGTGCCGGTGCCGGACCGGATCGCCAATTTCGACGATCTCGACCCGCTGGCGCATGAAGAGGGCGTCGAGGTCATCTTCGTGCGGCCCGGCGAAAGATTGCCGGCGGATGCGGCGGCGGTCGTCATCCCGGGTTCGAAATCGACCGTGTCCGACCTGATCCGGTTTCGCGAGAACGGCTGGGACGAAGAGATCCGTGCCCATGCGGCGCGCGGCGGACATGTCGTCGGCATATGCGGCGGATACCAGATGCTCGGCCGCGTCGTGCGCGATCCGCTCGGCATCGAGGGCGGTCCGGGCGAGACGGAGGGGCTCGGCCTGCTCGATGTCGAGACCGAGATGGCGCCGGAAAAACGGGTGGAGAACGTTGCGGCGCAATCGCCGGTTTTCGGCGTCGCGCTGTCCGGCTACGAAATCCATATCGGCGTCACGCGGGGCGCAGATTGCGCGCGCCCGGCGGTGACGGTCGCGGGCGCGCCGGACGGCGCGGTGTCGGCGGACGGGCGGATATTCGGGACCTATCTGCACGGATTGTTCGACAGCGGGGCATTCCGCGCGGCCTGGCTGAAGAGCCTCGGGGCGCGGTCATCGGGCAGCGATCACCGGGCGGCCGTCGATGCGGCGCTCGACGCCATCGCCGAGGACATGGCGCGCCATCTCGATATCGAGGGTTTGCTGGCGGTTGCTCGCGAAGCAGGTCAGGCGGCGTCCCAGTCGGACTTGGCAGGCGCGTCCGGCGCAGCCTGATCCCGATTGTGCCAGATCGCCGGCAAGCTGTTGAACTCGCAGGAATTCCTGCCCATGCGCTTGGCCCGGTAAAGGGCGAAGTCGGCGCCCTGGTAGATCGTCTGGTACGACGCGCCGTGGGGGAACAGCGCGCCGCCGACGCTGGCCGTGACGCGGATGATCTCGCCTTCGTAATGCGTTCTGGCTTCTTCCAGCGCGGCGCGGATGCGTTCGGCGGCCTGGACGGCGCCGGTCGCTCCGGCATTGACCAGATAGACGCCGAACTCCTCGCCGCCTATGCGGGCGACATGATCGCGTTCGAACACGTTGCCGGCGATGCAGACGCTGACCATGCGCAGCACGTGGTCGCCGGCGGCGTGGCCGTGCGTGTCGTTGATCGACTTGAAGTGGTCGATATCGATGATGATCAGCGCGTCTTCCAGCGTCTCGTCATAATGCGGTTCGTCGGTGCGACGGCGGATGATGTCCTCGAGCGCGGTGCGGTTCAGCAGGCCGGTCAGCCCGTCGCGGCGTGCGACCTCCTTCAGTTGCGCGTTGAAGGCGGACATGCGCAGCGACATGCGGAAGAACAGTGTGAGGATGGGCGCGGCGATCAGCGACGTCAGGCCGAAGGTGAAAAGGCGCAGCACGTTGCCCTGGTTTGCCGCGATTTCCGGGAAGACATAGCCGTACATCGCCTCGGTCGCGTAGACCGCGACAAATGCGATGATCAGGCACCACAGGACCGTTTTGCGGATCGCTTCCGAGGTAGTGCGTGCTATGAACAGGGCTTCAAGCATTCGGGCCGATTGGAGATGTCGATAATGGCCTCTTCAATACGCGCCCCGGGTCAAGTTGCGTACCGTCGAATGCAGTTTCAGCCGAATTCGTAATGGATGTGGTTAAGGTTCAGTGTCGGTGTCCCCGAACGGTACAGCGACATCATATGCCGTTAACCTGATTGACTTCGATCCTCGGCCAAGCCTATGCGTTTGGCGTCATGGTTTCCGTTCCGTGAAAGCGGCGCGGGACGAAGAGGGAATGTGACGGATGGACCCAAACAGTGCATCCACATCACAGCCGACCCCGCGACTGTAGAATGGCGCGGCGCCCGCAGCTCCGACAATGGAGCGCCACTGGAGACATCCGGGAAGGCAGGGCGCCGAACTATCGCCATGAGCCAGGAGACCTGCCATGACGTCGAGCCGATGGGGCGGGGAGCTCCCGAACGGACCGGGCCTCGAGCCGGATGCGGCGCTATTTGGGGGAGGCCCAGAGTCTGAACGGGACGACCGCCGAATGCAGACGGGAGACGTCCCATGCCGTCCGATACCGCGATACCGGCCGCCGCCGGCGTGACGCTGATCCTCGGCGGTGCGCGCTCCGGCAAGTCTGTGTTGGGCGAAAACCTGATCGCGGCAAGCGGCCTGGAACCTGTCTACATCGCGACAAGCCAGGCGCATGACGCGGAGATGCGCGCACGCGTCGGCCAGCACAAGGCGCGGCGCGGGCCGGAATGGAGCACGATCGAGGAACCGGACGATCTGGAAGGCGTGCTAAAGCGCGAAGCCCGGGCCTGCCGGGCGGTTCTGGTGGATTGCCTGACGCTCTGGGTCACCAACCTGATGATGGCCGAAGCCGACATCGCGGCGCGGGCGAAGAGCCTGTGCGCGACCCTCGAAACAATCGAAAGCCCGGTGGTGCTGATCTCCAACGAGGTCGGCCTCGGCATCGTGCCGGACAACGCCATGGCGCGCGCGTTCCGCGACCATGCGGGCCGGCTGCACCAGGATATCGCCGCAACCGCGGACACAGTCTATTTCGTCGCGGCAGGCCTGCCGCTGAAAATGAAGGGTTAGAAAATGCAGTCCAAGATTCCCGCCACCGTGATCACCGGCTTTCTCGGCGCCGGTAAGACGACGATGATCCGCAACCTGCTGGAGAATGCCGAGGGGCGGAAAATCGCGCTGATCATCAACGAGTTCGGCGATCTCGGCGTCGATGGCGAAGTGCTGAAGGGCTGCGGCATCGAGACCTGCGGCGAGGACGATATCGTCGAACTCAACAATGGCTGCATCTGCTGCACGGTGGCCGACGACTTCATCCCGACGATGGAAAAGCTGCTGGAGCGCGAGAACCGCCCGGATCACATCGTCATCGAGACTTCCGGGCTGGCGCTGCCGCAGCCGCTGGTCGCCGCGTTCAACTGGCCCGGCATCAGGACGGCGGTGACGGTCGACGGCGTGATTACCGTCATCGACGCGGCGGCGGTCTCCGAAGGCCGTTTCGCCGACGATCACGAGAAGCTGGAAGCGCAGCGCTCCGCCGACGAGGCGCTCGATCACGAAAGCCCGCTGGAGGAACTGTTCGAGGACCAGATCCGCGCCGCCGACATGGTGGTGCTGAACAAGGCCGACCTGATCGACGAAGCACGGCTGGAGGCGGTGCGCGCCAATGTCGCCGGGCAGACCGACCGGGCGCTGAAGATCGTGCATGCGACGCATGGCCGGCTGCCGGTGGACGTGCTGCTCGGGCTCGACGCGGCGACGGAGGACCAGATCGCGCTGCGCAAGTCGCATCACGAAATGGAGCACGAGAACGGCGAGGAGCATGATCACGATCATGACGAGTTCGAGAGCTTCGTCGCCGAAGCGGGCGCGATCTCCGACCCGAGCGCGTTCGTCGCCGGGCTGAAGGAGATCATCGCGCATCACGACGTCTTGCGGCTGAAAGGCTTCTGCGACGTGCCGGGCAAGCCGATGCGGCTGGTGGTGCAGGCGGTCGGCCAGCGCATCGATACCTATTTCGACCGGCCGTGGCGGGCGGGCGAGACGCGCTCGACCAAGCTGGTGGTGATCGGTCTGCACGACATCGACCAGGCGGCGATCGGCGAAGCGATCGCGACGGCGGCCGGCTGATGCATCTGCTGCTGGCCCAGAAAGGCGCGCTGTCGGATGGCGACGGCGAGGCGCTCGATCTCGGCCAGACATCGGGCGATTTCTGTTTCCTGTCGGCAGCCGACACGGAACTGGCGAGCCTCGCGGGTGCGCATCGTGGCGGAGGCCCGACGCTGCGTCTCGTCAACCTGCTGCAACTGAAACACCCGATGTCGGTCGACAGCTGGGTCGAGCAGACGGGAAGGCATGCGAAGCTGATCGTCGTCCGCATTCTCGGTGGCGCGGGCTACTGGCCCTACGGGCTGGAGGCTATCCACGCGGCGGCGGTGGCGCATGGCGTGAAGCTTGCTGTGCTGCCGGGCGACGACAAACCCGATCCGGTGCTGTCGCAGTTCTGCACGCTTGACGCGGAGAGCTGCGACAGGTTGTGGCGGTTCCTGATCGAGGGCGGTGCCGAGAACGCGCGCGGTTTTCTCGACGCCTGCGGTGATGTTCTCGCCGGCTGCGAGATCGAGAGCGAGGCAGCGCCGCTGCTGAAGGCAGGGTTGTTCGGCGCGCCGATACCCGGAGATGCCGGAACGGTGGCGGTCGTGTTCTACCGGGCGCTGGTGCAATCCGGACAGACCGCGCCTGTCGAGGCGCTGGCAGAGGCGCTTGCAAAACGCGGGCTGACGGTGCTGCCGGTCTATGTCTCCAGCCTGAAAGACCCGGTCTCGGCGGCGACGGTGGAGGCGCTGTTCGACACCCACAGGCCGGAGGTGGTGCTGAACGCGACGGGCTTCGCGGTTTCCGCGCCGGGCGCGGACCGGATGCCGACTGTGCTGGAGCGCGACGGCGCGCCGGTGATCCAGGTGGTGCTGTCCGGATCGCCTCGTGAGGTCTGGGAAGCGTCGCCGCAAGGGCTCAGCGCGCGCGACCTCGCCATGAACGTGGCGTTGCCGGAGGTCGATGGGCGGGTGCTGTCGCGGGCGGTTTCATTCAAGAGCGCGAGCGCCTGGGACGAGGGCACGGAGTGCAATATCGTCACGCACGAGCCGGTGGCAGACCGTGTGGCTTTCGCCGCCGAACTGGCTTCGCGCTGGGTGCGGCTAAGGCGGAAACCGGCTGCGGAAAAGCGTATTGCGCTGGTGCTCGCCAACTATCCTAACCGGGACGGGCGACTCGCCAACGGCGTCGGGCTCGACACGCCGGCCGGCACCATCGAAGCGTTGCGCGCGATGGCGGAGGCGGGCTTTGCGACGGGTGAGATCCCCGGCGATGGCGACGCGCTGATCGATCATCTGAAGAGAGGCCCGACCAACGCGGTGTCGGATGCGCGAGAAATCCGCGAGACGATTTCGCTCAGCGATTACAGGGATTTATTCGGCAAGCTTCCGATTGCGATTCAAGATCAGGTCACGGGGCGCTGGGGCGCGCCGGAGGCCGATCCGTTTGTCCGCGACGGCGCCTTCGCCCTGCCGCTGGCGCGGTTCGGCGAGACGCTGGTCGGCATCCAGCCGGCGCGCGGCTACAACATCGATCCGAAGGAAAGCTACCACTCGCCGGACCTCGTGCCGCCGCATGGCTACATCGCTTTCTATGCCTGGCTGCGGGACGTTTACGGGGCCGACGCGGTGGTCCACATGGGCAAGCACGGAAACCTGGAATGGCTGCCCGGCAAGGCGCTGGCGCTGTCGGAGACCTGCTGGCCGGAGGCCGTGTTCGGGCCGCTGCCGCATGTCTATCCGTTCATCGTCAACGATCCGGGCGAGGGGACGCAGGCCAAGCGGCGGACATCTGCTGTCATCATCGATCACCTGACGCCGCCGCTGACGCGCGCCGAGAGCTACGGGCCGCTGAAGGACCTGGAGGCGCTGGTAGACGAATATTACGAGGCGGCGGGCGGCGATCCGCGCCGGCTGAAGGTGTTGAAGGTGCGCATCCTCGACCTGGTGCGCGATATCGGGCTCGATCACGATGCGGGTATCGCCGAGAACGACGGGACCGACGCGGCGCTGGAAAAGCTCGACGCCTATCTGTGCGACCTGAAGGAAATGCAGATCCGCGACGGGCTGCACATCTTCGGAAAGGCGCCCGAAGGGCGGCTTCTGACCGATCTCGTCACCGCGCTGGCACGGGTGCCGCGCGGATTGGGCGAGGGAGATGACCAGAGTCTGCAAAGGGCGATCGCAGGGGACCTCGCTCTGGATTTCGATCCGCTCGACTGCGCTATGGGGGAGGTGTGGCCCGGATTGAAGCCGGAGGTGTTGAAGACGGTATCGGACGATCCGTGGCGGACCGCCGGCGACACGGTCGAACGGATCGAGTTGCTGGCGGCGCGGCTTGTGGGCGGCGAGGTGGTGTGTCCGGAAAGCTGGACGTGGACGCGGGCGGTGCTGGATGGGATCGAGAGGCGGCTGCGGCCGTCGGTGGAAGCCTGCGGAAAAGCGGAGATCGACGGGCTGTTGACGGCACTGGGCGGCCGGTTCGTCGCTCCGGGGCCGTCGGGCGCGCCGACGCGCGGGCGGCCGGACGTTCTGCCGACGGGGCGCAATTTCTATTCCGTCGACAGCCGGGCCGTGCCGACCGAAACGGCGTGGGAACTTGGGAAGAAATCGGCCGAACTGCTGGTGACGCGCTACGCGCAGGACCACGGCGAATGGCCGGCCTCGTTCGGGCTGACGGCCTGGGGCACGTCGAACATGCGCACCGGCGGCGACGACATCGCGCAGGCGATGGCGCTGATCGGCGTGAAGCCGGTCTGGGACGGGATTTCGCGGCGGGTGACCGGCTTCGAGATCATCCCGATTGCGAAGCTGGGAAGGCCGCGTGTCGACGTGACCCTGCGCATCTCGGGCTTCTTCCGCGACGCCTTTCCGGACCAGATCGCGCTGTTCGACAAGGCGGTGCGGGCGGTGGGTGCTCTCGAGGAGGATGAGGGCGACAACCCGGTGGCGGCGCGGATGCGCGCAGAGGCGGCGCGGCTGGCCGCAGATGGCGAGGACGCCGAGACCGCGGCACGGCGGGCGGGCTACCGGGTATTCGGCTCGAAGCCCGGTGCATACGGCGCGGGGCTGCAGGCGCTTATCGACGAGAAGGGCTGGGCCGACCGCACCGATCTGGCGGACGCCTATCTCGTCTGGGGCGGCTACGCCTATGGGGCGCAGACCGAGGGCAGCGCCGAGCGCGGGCTGTTCGAGGAACGGCTCAGGGGCATGCAGGCCGTGGTGCAGAACCAGGACAACCGCGAGCACGACCTGCTCGACTCCGACGACTACTACCAGTTCGAGGGCGGCATGACGGCGGCGGTGGAGACGCTGAAGGGCGAGAAGCCGGCGGTCTATCACAATGACCATTCGCGGCCCGAGCGTCCGGTGATCCGCACGCTGGAGGAGGAGATCGGCCGGGTGGTGCGCGCGCGCGTGGTCAATCCGAAATGGATCGCCGGCGTGATGCGGCATGGCTACAAGGGCGCTTTCGAGATGGCGGCGACTGTCGATTACATGTTCGCCTTCGCGGCGACGACCGGGGCGGTGCGCGACCATCATTTCGAGGCGGTCTACCAGGCCTATCTGATGGACGAGGCCGTGCGCGGTTTCATCGCGGAGAAGAATCCGGATGCGCTGCGCGAGATGGCCGAGCGATTGGCCGAAGCAATCGAGCGCGGGCTGTGGACGCCGAAGAGCAATTCGGCGATGTTCGCGCTGAACGAAATCGCGGGGAAGGCGCAATGACCGAATTCACGATCGAGCAAGGCGACGGCACGGCGTTCGACAAGACGCTGGAAACCCTGCTGGACGTGCATGCGCAGAAGGCGGGCCATCCCTTCATCGTCGAGGAGATGTTCTGGAGGGCGACGGACGGCGACGGCAATGCCGTCGGCGGGCTTTCGGGAAAATCGCAGCTGGGCTGGCTGTTCGTGAAGCTGCTGGCGCTGGCGCCGCAGGCGCGCCGGACGGGCCTGGGCGGCAAGCTGCTCGAGCGGGCCGAGGCCTTTGCGCGCGAAAAAGGCCTGGCCGGCGTCTATCTCGACACATACGCGTTCCAGGCGCCGGAATTCTATGCCAAGTGCGGCTACACGGAGATCGGCCGGTTGCCGGCAGCAGGCGATGCGCCGCAGCGCATCTGGTTCGCCAAGGCATTCGGTTAGGGAGAGAAAGTCATGAGCGAAGAGACAAAAGCCGGCAACGACAGCGAACGCCACGCCACCAAGATGGCAAAGAAGAAGGCGGCTCGCGACAAGATCATGGCCACCAAGACCGACGAGAAGGGCCTGATCATCGTCCATACCGGCAAGGGCAAGGGCAAGTCCACAGCGGCCTTCGGCATGATCTTCCGGCACATCGCGCATGGCCGCAAATGCGCTGTGGTGCAGTTCATCAAGGGCGGGATGGACACCGGCGAGCGCAACCTCATCCAGAAGCACTTCTCCGACGTCTGCTCGTTCCACACGATGGGCGAGGGCTTCACCTGGGAGACCCAGAACAAGGAGCGCGACATCGAGATGGCGCAGGCGGCCTGGGAGAAGGCGAAGGAGCTGATCCGCGACGAGACGAACACGATGGTGCTGCTCGACGAGATCAACATCGCGCTGCGCTACGACTATATCGACGTGCACGAGGTGGTCGACTTCCTGAACAACGAGAAGCCGCCGATGACGCATGTCGTGCTGACCGGGCGCAATGCCTCGGAGGAACTGATCGAGGCGGCCGACCTCGTCACCGAGATGGAACTCGTCAAACATCCGTTCCGCTCTGGCATCAAGGCGCAAATCGGCGTCGAGTACTGACATGGCGAAACACGATGCCATAGTGCTGGGCGGCGGGATCGTCGGCATCTCCACGGCCATCCAGTTGCGAAAGCGCGGGCTTTCCGTCGCGCTTGTCGACCGGCGCGCGCCGGGCGAGGAAACCAGTTTCGGCAATGCCGGGATCATCCAGCGCGAGGGCGTCCATCCCTACCTGTTTCCGCGCGATCCGCGGGCGATCGTCGACGTCGCGCTGAAAAGGCGCACCGACGCCGACTATCACCTTTCCTCGCTGCCTGCGGTGGCGCCGTTCCTGTGGCGCTATTTCATGGCGTCCAATCCGCAGAGCGCGGGGCGGACCTTCGAGGCCAACGTGCCGATTTTCGCCCGCTGTCTGACGGCGCACGAGGCGCTGATGAAGGAAGCCGGATCAGACGGGCTGATCGCGAAGAAGGGCTGGATCCGGCTGTTCCGCAAGGAGACGGCAATGCCGGAGGCCGAGACGGAAGCGCGCGAATTGCGCGAACTCGGGCTCGATGCCGCGATGCTTGACATGCCGACGCTGCGCGAACTGGAGCCGCATCTCGATACCGGGAAGATCGTCGGCGCGATGCATTACCGCGACCCCTGGACATGCAGCGATCCGGGCGCGCTGGTGGCGTCCTATGCGGATGTTTTCGAGCGGTCGGGCGGGGAGATCGTAACGGCGGAGATCTCCGGCGTGGAACGGGTCGACGGCGGGTGGCGGCTGACCGGCAGCGGGCCGGAGCTTTCGGCGGAGCAGATCGCCGTGACGCTCGGGCCCTGGTCGAAACGGCTGCTCGATACCGCCGGCATAAAGCTGCCGATGGGTATCAAGCGCGGCTACCACCGCCACTATGCGGCGGAGGGCAACAGCTACCTGACGCGGCCGCTGCTCGACGAGGCATCCGGTTTCGTGATGGCGCCGATGGCGCGCGGCATCCGGCTGACGAGCGGCGCGGAATTCGCGCGTCACGATGCGCCGAAGACGCCGAACCAGTTGCGCCGCGTACTGCCGAAAGCGCGTGAACTGTTTCCGCTTGGAGAAAGCGTCGACGAGGAAGCCTGGATGGGCGCTCGTCCGGTGTTTCCGGACATGCTGCCGGTGATCGGAGAGGCGCCGGGCATGGCCGGGCTGTGGCTCAATTTCGGGCACGGCCATCACGGCTTCACGCTGGGGCCGGCGACCGGCGAGTTGCTGGCGCAGATGATGACCGGCGAAACGCCCTATTGCGATCCGGCGCCCTACAGCGCCCAGCGTTTCACCCGGGCGCGATAATCCTCGTAGGGTTTCCCGTAAGTGCGGGCGAGCCATTTTTCCTCGTGCGGCACGGCGTAGACATAGAGCGCGGCGAGCGAGCCGGCCGCGATCGCCGCCGGCCAGGATGCGGCAAGCAGCGTCCAGCCGAGGCACAACGCCAGATTGGCGACATAGGTCGGGTTACGGGTCCGCGCGAAGACGCCGTCGGTGACGAGGCCGCGGTCGGCGCCCATCGACTGGTCGAGGCCGAGCTTCATGATCGCGTACGAGCTTGCCGAACTCGCCACGAAGGCGAGCGGGAAGCCGACAAACCAGCGGACCGAGTCGGGCCAGCCCCAGCCATTCCAGCTTTCGCGGCCCGCCAGATACGCCGCCCCGATGGCGACAATGGTGACCGTCCAGGTGACAATACGGGCGCGCCAGCCGAAGGCAAGCGGCGGCCAGACCGACCGCTCCGGACGGGCCGATGACCAGGCAATGACGGCGGCGACTACAAGGCAGATGACGGCCGTTGTTACGGCGTAGACGTAGGGCATTTACGGCCTCGAAACTAGATTTCATCCAAGGAAATAGGCGGTATATCGCGGCTGCCAAGCCGGACGGCGAAAGTGCCGCGCAAACAGGGGATTACAGAAAGTTGCAAGTGCTTTCTTAACCATACGGTCACCCTGGAGGCCTAGGCTCAAACCCAAGTGCGGGTGACGCGCCGGGACGGTAGCGAAAATGAATTTTGTATCCCAAATGAAGAAGTCGGGTCTCGAAACGGCGACCGAGACGACCCTGCTTTTTGACGAGCTACCCGGCTTCGATGCCGCGGCGATCCTGCCGCGCCTGGAGCCGCTGCTGGACGGCGATCCTGTGACCGTCCTGAAGGAAGAAGTGGTGGGCCGTACGCGCTACATCACGCTGCAGGCGCGCGGCTGCATCGTTACCGTCGAGGCGGGCAATATCGTGCGCCAGGCCGCCGCCTATTTCGAGGCGCTCGACTGGCCGATGCTGCACCGGACCTTCCCGGATGCCGAGGAGGTGGTGCGCGGCCACCGCAGCCATGTGCATATCAGCGTCGAGATCGAATATGACGCCGTGGCCAACGGGCTGGGGATGCGTCCGGTGAACACCAGTTTTGCGCGCAGCGTTCTTGCCGGCCGCCTGGCGGCCGCTGTCTGCCGGATCGCGATGCCGTCCGCGATCTACTGGAAGGGCTGTGAAATGCTCCACAAGCCCGGTCCTTTCCTGCGCGAGTTGGATACCGAACCGATCGACCTGTTCGTGCGGGTGACGCCGTTTTCGTCGAACCGGCAGCTTGGCGGGGTGCGCATGATCGGCGCCTCGACGCGCGGCGCCTTCGAACTGCTCGGCCGGGAGGTGGTGCTGGAAGAAGCGCCGGTGCCCGTCGACTGGGCGATGCGCACGTTGCACGGTTTCGTCGCGCGTTGCCATCACGCCGGGGGCTACATGCCGCACTTGGCGACTTACTCACCGTCAAAGGGCGACATCATCATCGTGCGGCACCTGGCCTCGACACCGGAAATCCAGGAAGAACACATCTCGCTGGAAGTGCGCCGCGCCATGGAGCCGGGCTTCGATGCGACGGTGGCCGATGGCGTGAACACACCTCCCAAGGTGACCAAGCCGGCCTGGGATGGCCGTGAGCGGCGAACGCGTCCGCAAACAGCCAAGCCCTTTGGCCGGCGGGGTCTCAACTAGGCGATTTGTCCGGCCTTCTTTCAACGAGAAAATCGATGAAGATGCGCAGCAATTCAAGGCGCCGGTGCTGCTGCGGATAGTAGAGGTAGAAAGGGGGGTGATCGACCGTGAAGCGGTCGAGCACAGTCTCCAGTTCTCCCCGTTCCAGTTCGTGCCGCACCACCTCGCGTAGCGACCAGCCGATGCCGTGTCCCTCCCGCGCCGCCCCGATGACGGACCTGAAGTTATCGAAGACCAGGCCGGTGGGCGGATCGACGGTGAAATCGCGGCCGTTTTCTCGAAACAGCCAATCGGCGATCCTGTTGGCGCTGACGAACCGGTAGCGGATGCATTTGTGCGTCAGCAGGTCGCGCGGATGCCCGGGCCGCCCATGGAGATCGAGATAGGATGGTGCGGCCGAGTAGGCGGAGTGGAGAGCGGGCGTCAGGCGAACAGCGACCATGTCCGCCGTCAGCCGGTCGCCAAGCCGAATGCCGGCATGAAAGCCGCTCTGAACGATGTCGACCAAGCCTTCATCGAAGGACATTTCCAAACAAATCTCGGGATACAGCGCCTGGAATTCGGCGAGCACCGGCTCGATTGCAATATTGTAGGCGCTCCACGGCAGGGTCAGGCGGAGCACGCCTTTTTTTGCCTTTCCCGCCTCGCGGGCTTCATCGACCGCTTCGCAGAGCTGGTCGATGGCGGGGCCTGCGCCCCTGAGCAGGGCCTTGCCGGCTTCCGTCAGCCGGATCGAGCGCGTCGTCCGCGTCAGGAGGCTGACGCCCAGCGCGGTTTCGAGCGCCTTCAACTGATGGCTGACAGCAGGAGCGCCCAAGCCGAGAGACCGCGCCGCGGCCCTGAGCGAGCCGTGGCGAACGATAGCCAGGAATACCTCGATGCCCGAAAGGGGCAGGTTCTTCATTGTTCGAAAATTTCGACTAAATCGATGGAATAATACATACTACTCAAATATTCGATCGGCGCCTAGCGTTTCCCGGCTACGAGGAAACCGCTTTGACCGACACACGCCCGACCAATCGTCCCGACCGCGCCGGATACGGTGCGGCTTTGATCGTCTTCGCCGTGTTCCTCATGGCGTTGCAGGACGCCATCATCAAATTCGCCAGCAGCGATCTTTCGTTGTGGCAGATCTATGTCCTGCGCTCGGCGATTGCCGTTCCGGTTCTTCTCGCGGCAACGAGCCGGAACGGGGATGGAGCCGCCGCATTGCGGGGTGCCTTCGGCCGCTGGGCCATGTTGCGGGCCGCGCTGCTGACCGGCATGTATGTCTCGCTCTATGCGGCGCTTCCCTTGCTGCCGTTGGCGACGCTGGCGGCCGGTTTCTACACCGGGCCGCTGTTTATTGCCCTACTGTCGGGGCTGGCGACCGGGGAAACGGTCGGGCGGCGCGGCTGGTTGGCCGTTGCTGCGGGCTTTGGCGGAGTCCTGCTGATCCTGCAGCCGGGCGGAAGCGGCTTTTCGCCGGCTGTCCTGCTCCCGCTCCTGTCCGGTTTTTTCTACGCCGTCGCGGCGGTGCTGACGCGCGCGAAATGCCACGCGGAGAGGGCGATGACGCTGGCGATCTCGCTCAACGTCGTGCTTTTCGTGGCGGGCGGGATTGCGAGCTTTCTTCTTCTCCTGCCGGTCTTCGACGACACAAGCCTGTCCCCGTTCCTTCTGGGCGACTGGACCCCGCTGGATGCCGGCGACGGGATATTGGTGGTCATCCTGGCGTTGCTGATCGTCGGCATAGGCATCGCGCTCGCCGCGGCCTACCAAGCGGCGCGGTCCGTGGTGGTCGCTACGTTCGATTACAGCTATCTGGTCTTCTCGGCGATGTTCGGTTTCGTCTTCTTCGACGAACGGCCGGATCTGCAGACCGTAGCCGGGATGATCGTGATCGCGGGCGCCGGGCTGATTGCGGTAAGGTCGCGGCGGTCGCCCGGCTAAAGCCCCAGCCAGACCCGTACCGGATGCGCCGGGTCGCTGACCAGTTTGACCGCCAGCGCGAGGCAGACGATCACAAGCAGCGGCTTGATGACGCGCGCGCCGCCCTTCATCGCGACCCGCGAGCCCAGTTGCGCGCCGGCGAATTGCGCCGCGCCCATGACGAGGCCGGCTTTCCAGAAGACGGCGCCGGCGAAGGCGAACAGCACAAGACCGCCGACATTGGACGCCAGGTTCAAGAGCTTGGTGTGGGCTGTCGCCTTCAAGAGGCCGAAGCCGGCGAGCGCGACGAAGGCCAGCATGAAAAAGGAGCCGGTACCGGGGCCGAACAGGCCGTCATAAAAGCCGATCAGCGGGACGAAGGTGACGCCGAAGAGAGCGGGGCGCATGCGCTCGGCACGGTCGATGTCGTCGAGGCCGGGACGAAACAGGAAATACAGCGCGATGGCGACGAGCAGGGCCGGCAGGACGGCGCCGAAAATCTTGCCGGGGAGAATTGTCGCGGTCAGCGCGCCGAGGATCGAGCCGAGAAAGGCCAACAGGGCGGGCAGGGCCTGTGCGCCGAGCCGGACATGTCCGTTGCGGGCATAGCTCCACGTCGCCGAAGCCGCGCCGAACATGCCCTGCAGCTTGTTGGTGCCGAGCGCATGGACCGGCGGCGCGCCGGCGAGCAGCAAGGCAGGTATGGTGATCAGGCCGCCGCCGCCGGCGATGGAATCGACGAAGCCGGCCGCGAAGGCGGCGAGGACGAGCAGGGCGAGAATATCGGGGGCGAATTCGAACATGATCCGGTTCCTGCGGCGCTAGACCACAGGACCGCGATTTGCGCAAGCGGCGACTCGCTATAGACTCCGAACAAACGGAGACGAAATCGATGGCGATTGCCTGGCTCGACGCCCTGAAAAGACGGCTGGAAAAGGATCGGGTGGCGCGCATGGTCGCCGAGGACCCGGCGCTGACGGCGGAACTTCTTCTGCTGTTTCGCGTCATTCTCGCCGACGGCGAGGTGAAACAGCGTGAACTCGACACGTTCAAACGCATCTGCCGTGACAGTTTCGGTCTCGATCCGAACGCGATGGACGGCGTCTACGACTATCTGAACGACTTCGCCTACGAGACGACAGCTGCGCAGGCGGCGGCGGTGTTCGCCGACCAGCCGCAGGAGCGGCGGCAGGCGCTGCTCGATCACATGATCGCCATCGTGCAGGCGGACAAGGAGATCGACATGCGCGAGGAGCGTTTCGTCACCCGCATCGCCGATATTCTCGGGTTCGACATCACTGAAGTGCCGAAGCCGACCTGAACCGGCGGCGCGCTTCCGTCCGTCGCATTTCCTCTCCACAACGTCGCGCATCGAATTGACCCGGCGCGGGCGGACGCCTAGGGTGCCGCTCGTTATCGGCAGTGCCCCGAACCGTCCGGGGCCGAAAGGTGTCCGTTGCAGCCGACCCATATCGGGGGTTTCGCAACCGAACTGCCGCAAGGTCCGGACGCTCGCCAGCGAGGCGAGCGGCGCATTTGGCGATAACGACGATGCGGACCCTGAGGACGAAAACCATGCCAAACGCCATCCGATTGCCGGCTTTTGCCGCGCTTCTCCTGATTTCGTCTCCGGCCCATGCCCATCTCGGCCATGTCGGCGAAGTGGCGGGGCACAGCCACTGGATCGGACTGGCGGCTGCCAGCGCGGCCGCGGCGATCGCAATTGCCGTCTCGACGCTGGGCAAGAAGAAGGACGCCGAGGCGAAGGAAGCCGAGCCCGAGGGCGAGGATGCGGCCGGCGACGAAACGACGGCAGAGGCCTGATCTGATGCTCAAGGGAATCAAGGGCGGTCCGAGCTACGGCATCATGGTGTGCGGCCACGGCAGCCGCAACCAGAACGCGGTCGGCGAATTCTCCAAGCTGGCGATCCGGTTGCGCGAGCGCTTTCCGCAATGGCCGGTCGAATACGGCTATCTGGAGTTCGCCAACCCGGTGCTGCACAAGGGGCTGGACGCGCTGAAGGAAAAGGGCGTGGACCACATTCTCGCGGTGCCGGGCATGCTGTTTGCCGCCGGCCACGCCAAGAACGACATCCCCTCGGTGCTGAACAGCTACCAGGCGAAAAACCAGGATGTCAGAATCGATTACGGCCGCGAGCTTGGCATCGACCTGAAGATGATCCGCGCCGCGGGCGAGCGCGTGCAGGAAGCGCTCGACGCCTGCGAGAGCGACGTGCCGATGGAAGAGACCATGCTGGTCGTCGTCGGGCGCGGCGCATCGGACCCGGACGCCAACTCGAACGTGGCCAAGGTCATGCGGATGCTGTGGGAAGGGCTGGGCTTCGGCTGGGGCGAGACCGCCTATTCGGGCGTGACGTTTCCGCTGGTCAAGCCGGCGCTGGAACATGCCGCCAAGCTCGGCTACCGGCGCATCGTCGTGTTTCCGTATTTCCTGTTCACCGGCGTGCTGGTGAAGCGCATCTATTCGCAGACCGACGAGGTGGCCGCGGTGCATCCGGAGATCGAGTTCGTCAAGGCGCCGTATCTCAACGACCACGACCTGGTGATCGAGGCCTTCGTCGACCGGGTGCGCGAGATCCTCGACGGCACGAACAACATGAACTGCCAGATGTGCAAGTACCGCGAGCAGGTGCTGGGCTTCGAGGCGGAAGTGGGCCAGGCGCAGGAAAGCCACCATCATCACGTCGAGGGTGTCGGCGGCGCGCCGAAGGACTGCCCGTGCAACGGCGATTGCGACGGGCGCTGCCGCGACGAGGAATTCTGCAGAGAACACGGCATCGAGTGGACTCCGGTGCATGCGCATGACCACGATCACGACCATGAACACGGCCACGATCATCACCATCATCATCCCTATCCGCATGCCGATCACCCGCTCGGGCCGAAAAGCATGGAGAAGACGAAGGGCTGAACGATGATGGACTATGTCCGCGAGCCGGAGGCGATCTACGCCAGGTCGTTCGAGATGATCGGCCAGGTGGCGCAATTGCAGGCACTTCCCGAAGCGATCCGTCCGGTGGCGACGCGGATCGTGCATGCCTGCGGGATGCCGGAGATTCTCGGCGATCTCAGGTTCTCGGACGATATCGCCGAAGCGGTGCCGCGGGCGCTCGATGCCGGGGCAGACATCTACTGCGACGTGGAAACGCTGCGCCACGGCGTGATGCGGCACCTGTTGCCGGAGCCTTGCGCGTTGCATTGCCGGATATCGGCGCCGGATGTTTCGGAATACGCGAAAGCCAACCGGATGACGCGGGCGGCGGCGCAGATCGATTTGTGGGGTGAGCGGCTGGAAGGCCAGATCGTCGCCATTGGCAACGCGCCGACGGCTCTGTTCCGGCTGCTGGAGACGATCGACGCCGGCGGCGCGAAACCGGCGGCGATCATCGGGCTGCCGGTCGGTTTCGTCGGCGCGGCGGAATCCAAGGCGGAACTGGCGGGCAATCCGCGCGGCATCCCGTTCATCACTTTGCTCGGACAGAAAGGCGGCGTCGGCATGACGCAGGCGGCCGTCAACGGGCTGGCCGGAGGGCTGAACATTTGAGCAGACCCTGGCTGCATATTGTCGGCATCGGCGAGGACGGCGTGGACGGGCTGTCGGTGGAAGCGCGCAAGCTGGTCGGCGAGGCCGAGGTGATCGTCGGCGGCGACCGGCACCACAATCTGGCACCCAACGTGACGGCGGAGCGCATCGCCTGGCCATCGCCCTTCGACGCGATGATCGAGGAGATCAGGGGGCACAAGGGCAGGCGCGTGGTCGTGCTGGTGACCGGCGATCCGCTCTGGTATTCCGTCGGCGCGAAGATCCTCAAGGGCATTGCGCGCGAGGAGATCGTCTTTCACCCGCAACTGTCTGCCTTCCAGTTCGGGTCTTGCCGGATGGGCTGGTCGCTGGCCGATGTCGAGACGCTGACGGTGCACGGACGTGCTGCCGAGCAGATCGTCCCGTGGTTCGCGCCGGACGTGCGCATGCTGCTCTTGACCAAGGACGCGACGTCGCCGGGGGCGGTGGCGAAACTGCTGACAGAGCGCGGCTACGGGCCGTCGAAACTGACCGTACTGGCGGCTCTGGGCGGGCCGAACGAGGCCCAATTCGAGGGCGTTGCGGATAGCTGGAACCTGGAGGTTCCGGATTTCCACCTGCTGGCGGTCGAATGCATCGCCGGACCGGACGCACAGGTGCTGCCGCGCACGGGCCTGCCGGACGATGCCTTTTTCCATGATGGCAAGATCACCAAGCGTACGGCGCGGGCGCTGGCGCTTGCCAAGCTGGTGCCGGTGCGAGACGGCGTGTTGTGGGATCTCGGCTGCGGCTGCGGCTCGGTCGCTATCGAGTGGATGCGGGCCGGGCGCGAGGCGCTGGCCATCGGCATCGAGCCGCAGGAGAAGCGCCGCGCCATGGCGGAAGAGAACGCGGTGAAACTCGGTGCGCCGAAACTGAGGCTGGTCGACGGCACCGCGCCGGAAGCTTTGACCGGCCTGCCGGAGCCGGACGCGGTGTTCATCGGCGGCGGGATTTCGCGAGTCGCCATAGAGGTTTGCCTCGATGCGCTGAAGCCGCATGGCAGGCTGGTCGCGCATGCGGTGACGCTGGAAAGCGAGGCGGTGCTGCTGGACGTCTATGCCCAATATGGCGGCGAATTGCAGCGCATCTCGGTCGAGACGGCGGAGCCGGTCGGGCCGTTCAAGGGCTGGAAGCCGTCCATGCCAGTGACGCAGTGGGCTTGGACGAAAAAGCCATGACCGGGACGCTTTACGGGCTGGGCGTCGGGCCGGGCGATCCCGAGCTGCTGACGCTGAAGGCACACCGCATTCTCAAGGAGTCCCCTGTCGTTGCCTTTCCCGCTCCCGATAGCGGCGAGAGTTTCGCGCGATCGATCGTTGCCGGCGACCTATCTCCGTTTCAGGTCGAAATCCCCATTGTCGTGCCGATGCGCACCGAGCGGTTCCCGGCAGCCGAGGTCTACGACAAGGCGGCCGAGGAAATCGCCGGTCATCTCGATGCGGGCCGCGACGTGGCCGTGCTGTGCGAGGGCGATCCGTTCTTCTACGGCTCCTTCATGTATCTGTTCGAGCGCCTTGGCGGGCGCTACCGGACAGAGATCGTGCCGGGCGTGTCCTCGATCATGGCGTCGGCGGCGGCGCTGCAGCGGCCGCTGGCCGCGCGCAACGACGTGCTGGCCGTGATCCCCGGTCCACTGCCGGACGCGGAGATCGAAGCGGCGATCGACAAGGCCGGGGCGGTGGCGATCATGAAGGTCGGCCGGCATTTTCCGCGCATCCGGGCGCTGATCGAGCGACTGGGCCTGATCGAGGCGGCCGGCTATTGCGAGCGGGTGAGCCTTGGCTCGGAGAAGGTGTTGCCGCTGGCCGAGGTGACGGAAGAAAGCGCGCCGTATTTTTCGATGATACTGATCTACAAGGGCGGCGAGGACTGGATCCGCACGCGGCCCGTCGAAAGGCCAAATGATGCCAGTTGAGCGTCTCTCGCCCGCAATCGTCATCCTGAGCGACGCCGCGATGCCCGTTGCCGAGACGATCCGCACCCATACGGGCGGTGTGATCCACGGCGCCGCCAGGCGCGTGAAGCCGGGCGACGGCATCGTGCTGTTCGACGACACGAAGGCGCACATGCAGGCGCTGTTCCTCGACAATGTGCCCATCGTCGCGGTGATGGCGTCGGGCGCGGTGATCCGCATCCTGGCGCCGTTGCTGGCAGCCAAGGCCGACGAACCGCCGGTGATCGCGGCGGCGGAAGACGGACAGGCCGTGGTGCCGCTGCTCGGCGGGCACCACGGCGCCAACACGCTGGCGCAGGAGATAGCCTTCGCGCTCGGCGGCATGGCGGCGGTGACGACCGCCGGCGACCTGCGGTTCGGCGTGGCGTTGGACGCGCCGCCGGAAGGCTACGTGCTCGCCAATCCGGGCGACGCCAAGGCGGTGATGGCCGAATTGCTGGCGGGCGCCGATGCAGTGCTGGAAGGCGAAGCCGACTGGCTCGCGCAGAGCGCGTTGCCGCTGGCGGGCAACGGCAGGGTGTCGCTGACGGTTACGGAGCAGCGGCGTGAGCCGGGCAAATTCGAGCTGGTCTATCAGCCGCAGCGGCTTGCGCTCGGCGTCGGCTGCGAACGTGGCTGCGATCCCGAGGAAACCTGGGCGCTGGTCAGCGAAACACTGGAAGGCGCTGGGTTGGCGGAAGGGGCGGTTGGCGTCGTCTGTTCCCTCGACCTGAAGGCGGACGAGGCGGCGGTGCATCACGTGGCGAAGCAACTGGGCGTGCCGGCACGGTTCTTCGATGCGGCGACGCTCGAAGCCGAAACGCCGCGGCTGGACAATCCGTCCGACGTGGTGTTCGCCGAAGTCGGATGCCACGGCGTCGCCGAGGGCGCGGCGCTGGCTGCGGCGGGGCCGGAAGGCGACCTCGTCGTAGAAAAGAACAAGACCGCGCGGGCCACCTGCGCGATCGCGCGGGCGCCGCAGCCTTTCACGGCGGCCAAGCTGCCGGGGCGGGCTCGGGGGACGCTTTACGTCGTCGGCATCGGACCCGGTTCCGACGGCTGGCGGTCGCCGGAAGTGAGCCGCATGGTGACGGCGTCTTCCGACCTTGTCGGCTATTCGCTCTATCTCGACCTGCTCGGGCCGCTCGCTGCGGGAAAGCAGCGGCACGATTTCGACCTCGGCAAGGAGGAAGACCGGGTGCGCCACGCGATGGAACTTGCCGGCGAGGGCAAGGACGTTGCGCTGGTCTGCTCCGGTGATGCCGGCATCTACGCCATGGCGACGCTGGTATTCGAACTGATCGACAAGGGCGGTGTCTCGGACGCTGCAACGCGGATCGAGATCGTGGTGTCGCCGGGCATCTCGGCGCTGCAAGGGGCTGCGGCACGGGCCGGCGCGCCGCTCGGGCACGATTTCTGCACCATCTCGCTGTCGGACCTGCTGACGCCGTGGGAGGACATCCAGCGGCGGGTGAAGGCGGCGGGCGAGGGCGATTTCGTGGTTGCCTTCTACAATCCCGTCTCGAAGAAACGGCGTACGCAGCTTGCCTGGGCGCGCGACGAGTTGCTCAAGCACCGCCCGGCGGAAAGCCCGGTGATCCTCGCCACCAATCTGGGCCGCGAGGGCGAGCAGGTGCGGATCGTGCCGCTCGGTGACCTGAATGTCGACGATGTCGACATGCTGACCGTGGTGGTCGTCGGCTCGTCGGACAGCCGGACAGTCGTGACCGGCGACGGCAGAAGCTGGGTCTACACGCCGCGCGGCTATTCCGGGAAGGCCGGGACGCAGATGGGGGAGGGACAATGACCGTCTATTTCATCGGCGCCGGGCCGGGTGCGCCGGATCTCATTACGGTGCGCGGCCTTCGCCTGATCGAGCGCTGCCCGGTCTGCCTCTATGCCGGGTCACTGGTGCCGGAGGAGATTGTCCAGGCCGCGCCTGCGAATGCCACGGTTATGGACACCGCGCCGATGCATCTCGACCAGATCGTCGAGGAAATGGAAAAGGCGCACGCGGCGGGACAGGACGTGGCGCGGGTGCATTCGGGCGATCCTTCGATCTACGGCGCGGTCGCCGAACAGATGCGCCGCCTCGATGCGCTGGGGATCGACTACGAAGTCGTGCCGGGCGTGCCGGCCTTCGCGGGTGCGGCGGCGAAGCTGAAGACCGAACTGACACTGCCGGAAATAGCCCAGACGATCATCGTCACGCGCACCGGCATGAAGGCATCGTCGATGCCGGAGGGCGAGCAGCTGGAAGTGCTCGGACAATCCGGCGCGACGCTGGCCATTCATCTGTCGATCCGCAATCTCGATTATGTCCGCCGGGCGCTGGAGCCCTATTACGGTGCCGACTGCCCGGTGGTGGTTGCCTATCGGGCGACGTGGCCGGACGAACTCTATATCCGCACGACGCTGGCCGGGATGCGCGACGATGTGCGCGCGGCGAAGATCACGCGGACGGCGCTGATCTTCGTCGGCAAGGTGTTCGGCGAGGCGGAGTTCCGTGATTCCGATCTCTACAATTCGGATTTCTCCCATGTGCTGCGCAACCGCGGGAAGAAAAAGGCCGGGTAGCGCCGATTGACATCCGTCATCGTAATACCGGCGCAATGCCGACATTTTCGTCTTCTATCTGCCATGTAGCCGCGCTGCCGGGGAATCGGGCGCGGGCCGGGTGGCGAACTCCTGACCTGGAGAACGAAAATGATCGAATTCATGGATGAAAGTACCGGCAAGTTCCTCGGTATCCGGGCGAGCGGCACGCTGACCGACGCAGACTACAAGGGCGTTTTGATCCCGAAGCTGGAAGAGCTGTTCGATATCCACGGCAAGCTCGACATTCTGCTCTATCTCGATGATGAATTCGAAGGGTGGGGCGCGGGCGCGGCATGGGACGATGCGTCGTTCGGCATGCGCCACCGCGCCGATTTCGAAAAACTCGCGGTTGTTGGCGGCCCCGGCTGGGTACAGAAAGGGCTGAAGGCCTTTGCCTTTCTGATGAAGGGTGAGATCCGAACCTATCCCGCCGACAAGCTGGAAACGGCCTGGGAATGGGTCGCCGGCTGAGCCCGCACGTATAAAAAAGGAGAAGAAAAATGACGATCAAGGAAAGTCTGGCGGAACTGCGCGAAAACCTCGAGGCGCTGCAGAAACGGCTTGGCGAAAAGGTGGCGGAATTTCGCGCCGACGACCGGGTGCCGGCAGAACAGCGCGCCCGGGTCGACACGATGGAACAACAGGCGAAGGCCGTGAAGGAGAAGCTGCCGGAAGAGGAAGGCTCGGTGTGGGATGCCATCAAGCACGAGGTCCAGCGCGATCTCAACGCGCTGAAGCAGGACTTCGATCATACCGTCGGCTATATCGACGAGCACTACCGCGAGAAAAAGTGAGCGTATCCTAAGCGGCGAAGATCAGCCCCGAGCCGAGGATGACCAGCGCGGCGCCGGCCCAGGCAAACGCCGCGGGGCGCTCCTGCGTTCTCAGCCAGATCAGCGGCAGGATCCAGGCGGGCGTCGTCGCCGACAGGGTGGCGACGATGCCGACCTTGCCGCCGGACAGCGCAAACAGGATCAGTGTCATGCCGATGCCCATTCCGAGCAGACCGGACAGGCCGGTCTGCGCCGTCATGCGCAATGTCGGACGAACCTTCGGCTGAACGGCTTTCCAGCCGGTTGCGATCAGCGCCGACAGGGCCAGGACGGCCACGCCGACGCGTACTGTGGACGCGGCGACCGGATCGACGCCGGACTCCATGACCGGACGGGCGATCAGCGAGCCGACGGCCTGGCAAAGCGCAGCGGTGAGGCCGAGGGCGATGCCGACGGGCAGCGGGCCTTTCACCGTTTCCCAAGTATGCATCTGCGAGCGGCGCTTGCCGAAGACAATGGCCAGGATGACGCCGGAGAAGACGATGGCGATGCCGACGATCTTCTGGCCGGTGATCGTCTCGCCGAGCACCAGCCAGCCGAGCAGGGCGGCCATCGGGGCGTTGGTGGAAAACAGGATATTGGTGCGGCGCGGGCCGAGCCGGTTCATTGTCAGGAACAGCGCGGTGTCGCCCATGAAAATGCCGATGAAGCCCGACAGAACGACCGGCAGAAGATAGACGGTTTCGAGCGTGCGCCAGCCGCCGGTGAAGGCGACGACAAGCGCCAGCATGACGAGAACGATCGCCATGCGCAGCCGGTTGAAGGCAATGGCGCCCATCGCCGAGGACGGGCCTGCGGCGAGCAGGCCGGTCATCGCCCAGGTCATTGCCGCGGTGACGGCGGCCAGCTCGAAAATGCTCATGGCGGCGTGTTTCCGCGGATCAGACGGCCGGCCCGGTACGCGGGACGGTCCGCAATGTCACTACTGCCAATGCAAACGCCGCGGTAGCGCAGAACGCGATCGACGCGACCATCGGCAGCGAGGTGCCGTCGAAGAACGGACCGGTTACCAGGATCATGATGCCGCCGGCCAGCATCTGCAGCGTGCCGCCGAGCGAGGAGGCGAGGCCGGCCTTGTCGCCGTGATCGTCGAGCGCCATCACCATGACGGGCGCCATGACGAGGCCGAAACAGCTGTTGGCGACGAACAGCAGGCCGATGAGGACGAACAGGGCATCGAAACCGGCGAGGGTGAGCGCCAGCAGAATCAGCGCCGTTATCGCGAAGCCGCTGGTGGCGATCAATACCATTCGCGCCATGCCGAAACGATCGCCCAGATTGGGCGCAAGCTGCGAAGCGCCGAAAAAACCGACGGCATTGATCGCGAATGCCAGGCTGAACTCGACCGATGTCATGCCGTACTGGCCGGTGTAGACGAAGGACGCCGAGGACAAGAAGACGAAGAAGCTCGCCATGCCGAAACCGCCGATCAGCGTCAGGCCGACAAAGCGCGGATCGCCAAGCAATTGCCGCATGCCGGCAAGCAGGATGCGCGGGTGCACCGGAACGCGGCGTTCCGGTGGCAGCGTTTCCGGCAGCTGGAACGCGGTCAGCAGGATCGACAGGATGGCGGCGGCGGCCAGAACCTCAAAGATCAGGCGCCATCCGCCAAGCGCGATGAGGCCGGACCCGGCCAGCGGCGCCAGCATGGGCGAAACGGAAATCACCAGCATGATCAGCGCCATCATCCGGGTCGCCTGACTTCCGGTGTAGAGGTCGCGGATGACGGCACGCGGAACGACCATGACGGTGGCCGCGCCAAGCGCCTGAACGAAACGGGCCGCAACCAGCCAGCCGACGGATGGCGCCCAGGCGCAGGCCAGCGAGCCGAGAATGAAGATCGCGAGCCCGGCGTAGATCGGCCATTTGCGTCCGACCCAGTCGGCCACCGGTCCATAGACAAGCTGGGCGATGCCGAAGGCGATGAAGTACGCCGTCAGCGTCGCCTGGGCAGCCGAGATCGAGGTGTCGAAGTCTTCGGCAATCGCGGGAAGGGCCGGCAGGTACATGTCGATGGCAAAGGGGCCGACCCAGGCAAGCAAGCCGAGCACGATCGCCGAACGCAGGAAACCGGGCTGCATGTGAGCCTCCGAAACGATTGCAGAAATCTGAAAAAAGCGAGTCGGGCGGCAATTGCCCGAGCGCGGTTTCCTACAACGTTTTTGCACGGGAGGCCAGAGGTGGCGGCCCGCCTGCTGACAGGCCGCCGTCAGGATGCCCTGCGGTCAGTCGCGCTTGCGCATCGAGGCAAGGGGCAAGTCAGCCAGTTCCTCCGGGCTCATCGTGCGAATTGCCGGGTGGGATAGCGGATCGCAATGCCACTCAACGCCGTTGCGGACCATGGTTGGCATCAGCCGGGATAGCAATGTATAGATAGTCTTCATCATGTGTGCACTAGTATGCCCAAAATTCGGCGAGTAAAATCGACTTCTTCTCGATTTTGATTTAGAAAATCTAAAATGAAGAATCTCAATCATGTGCATTTGTCGGGTCTGCGTGCGGTCGAGGCGGTCGGCCGGCTCGGCAGTCTCGCCGCGGCAGCAGACGAACTCGGCGTGACGCCGGGCGCGGTGAGCCAGCAATTGCAGCGTACAGAGGACGCGCTCGGACAGGCGCTTTTCGCGCGCGAAGCGAAGGGCCTGCGGCTGACGTCGCTCGGCACCGAAATCTGCGCCCGGCTGACGGCGGGAATGACGGAACTGTCGCGGGCCGTGGCGCTGGCCGAACAGCGCTCGCAGGATGTGCTGACCGTCTCTGTCGCGCCGATTTTCGCCTCGAAATGGCTGGTGTGGGAGCTGGACGGGTTCCGCAAGGCCGACCCGGAAGTGCGGGTGCGCATCGACGCCGATGTGGGCGTGGTCGATCCGAATACCGCCGATGTCGACGTTTGCGTGCGTGTCGGCAAGGGCAATTATCCGGGCGTGAAGGCGGAGTGGATGCTCGATCAGGAGGTTTTTCCGGTCTGCCATCCGGTCTTGGCAGAACAGTTGAAGACCCCGGCGGACCTGGCAAAGGTGCCCATCGTCCGCGACCGCTACGCGATGTTCGACTGGGATGTCTGGCTGGAGCCGAACGGGCTCGACAAGTCGGTGCTGGGCGAAGGCCCGATGTTCTCGGACGGCGCGCTGTGCCTCGACGCGGCGATTGCAGGGCAGGGCGTGTTTCTAGCCTGGGAGCCGCTGGCAAGCCACGCGCTCGCCTCCGGCCAGGTGGTCGCGCCATTTCCCGACCGCTACCCGACCGGGGATTCCTACTGGTTCGTGACCGGCGTCGCGCGGCGGCCGAACCCGCATGTGGCGCGGTTCCACGACTGGCTGAAGGCGGAACTCGCAGCCTCGGTGGGCGGCGTCAGCGCGTGATCATGATGACCGGCAATTTCAGCTTTCGCGCGGCCTCGATCTTGGCGTAGGCGCCGTCACCGCCGGAGTTGCGGCAGACGATGTGGGTGATCGCGTGCGCGGTAAGCAGGGCAGCTTCCTCTTCCGCCGTCTCGCCCGGAAGGCCGAGGACAAGCTCGTGATCGGGCAGGGCGAGCGGCATTTCCGGCGGATCGACCATGCGGACGAGGAAATGCACGTCGGCACGCGACTCGAAGGGCGCGATGTGCTGGCTGCCGAGCGCCAGCAGGGCGCGCGCGCCTGCCGGTATGGCGTCGCGGGCTTCTTCCGGCGTCGCGACCACGGTCCAGTCGTCGCCCGGCTGTTTTCGCCACGGCGCGCGGGTTTTGATGTCGAGCGGGACGTCGGCCATGGCGGCGGCGATCCTGGCGTTGGCGGAGATTTGCCTGGCAAAGGGGTGGGTAGCGTCGACCAAGCGCGTGACACCCTCGGCGCGCAGATAGTCCGCCATGCCCTGCGCGCCGCCAAAGCCGCCGATGCGAACCTCTCCCGCAAGCGGTTTCGGCTCCTTCGTGCGGCCGGCGAGCGAAGTGACGATGCGCCAATCCGGGTGTTCGCGGAGGATCCGCGCGGCCAGTTTCGCGGCCTCCCTGGTGCCGCCGAGAATGAGGACCGTTTCGCTCATGCGAAGCCCGTGCGGGCGAGGATTGCGCCCTTGCGGTCGGTGACGATGACCTCCACCTCGACGGGCGCGCCGCGCAGCGTTTCCTTCGCCGTGACGCATGCCAGTTCGGCGATTGGCGGTGCGAGGGCGATGCCGTTTTGCAGAGTCAGTTCAAGGGCTTCCTGCGCGGTGTTGGCTGAAAGGACGCGGTCCTTGAGGGATTGATTCAAGCCGGCGGCAAGCGCCTGTCTGGCCAGGAATTCCATATCGACCTGGCTACGGCCCGAATGCAGGTCGAGCGCGCCCTGCGCCAGCTTGGTAAGCTTGGCGAATCCCCCGGCGATGGTCAGCCTGTCCACGGGATGGGTACGCAGATATTTCAGCAGACCGCCGGCGAAATCGCCCATGTCGAGCAGCGCGATCTCGGGCAGATGGTAGATCGCCTGCGCGGCGGATTCGGAGGTCGAACCGGTGGCTCCCATGACATGGGTGAGGCCCGCCGCGCGGGCGACGTCGATGCCGCGATGGATGGAGTGAATCCAGGCCGAGCAGGAAAAGGGATGGACGATGCCGGTTGTGCCGAGAATGGAAATGCCGCCGACGATGCCGAGGCGGGGATTCCAGGTCTTTTGCGCCAGCGCCTCGCCGCCGGGCACGGATATCTCGATCTCGAAATCGGGGGCAATGCCGTGTTCGGTGCACAGTGCCTCGATTTCCTTCGTCATCATGGCGCGCGGCACCGGGTTGATCGCCGGTTCTCCGGGCGGGATCGGCAGGCCGGCTTTCGTCACCGTGCCGACGCCGTCGCCGGCGCGAAAGGCGATGCCGGTTCCAGGATCGGCGCGCAAAACGCGGGCGATTATGGTCGCGCCATGCGTGACATCCGGATCATCGCCCGCATCCTTGACGATGCCAGCCTCGGCGAAACCGTCGCCGGTTTTCTCGCGCGCCAGCGGGAAGACGGGTGTTTCGCCCTTCGGCAGGGTGATCGAGACGGGATCGGGAAAATTGCCGGTCAGAAGCGCGGTGAGCGCAGCCTTGGTCGCGGCGGTCGCGCAGGCGCCCGTCGTCCAGCCGCGCCTGAGCGGACCGGCTGGCTTGCGGCTGTCTTCGGCGATTTCGGCTTTGCCCGTGACCATGGCAGCCTTATAGGTGACAGCACGATGACGACAAAGCGGGAAAGACGACAGCGTTGAGCGCAGACGGGATCATGGATGGATTGCCGCGATTCACGGCGGGGCATGTATGGCTGGTCGGCGCCGGGCCGGGCGATCCCGGCCTGCTGACGCTGCATGCGGTCAACGCGCTGAAACAGGCCGACGTGATCGTGCATGACGCCCTGGTCAATGCGGGCTGCCTGGCGATGGCGCGCGAGGGCGCCGTTCTCGAATATGCGGGCAAGCGCGGCGGCAAGCCGTCGCCGAAACAGCGCGACATCTCGCTTCGGCTCGTCGAACTGGCGCAAGCTGGCAAGCGGGTGTTGCGCCTGAAGGGCGGCGATCCGTTCGTGTTCGGGCGCGGCGGCGAGGAGGCTCTGACGCTGGTCGAGCACGGCGTGCCGTTCCGCATCGTACCCGGCGTGACGGCGGGGATCGGCGGGCTTGCCTATGCCGGCATCCCGGTGACGCATCGCGACACCAACCACAACGTGACTTTCCTGACCGGCCATGACGCGACCGGGGTGATGCCCGACGCGATCGACTGGGCCGGCGTGGCGCGGTCCTCGCCGGTGATCGTCATGTACATGGCGATGAAGCATATCGGCACGATCACTTCCCGGCTGATCGCCGAGGGGCGCTCGCCGGACGAGCCAATGGCCTTCGTCTGCAACGCGACGACGGCGCAGCAGCAGGTGCTGGAAACGACGCTCGCGCGGGCCGAAGGAGATATCGCGGTCGCGGGCCTGTCGCCACCCGCCGTGGTGGTCGTCGGCGAGGTGGTGAGGATGCGAGCGGCGCTCGACTGGCTGGGGGCGGCGAATGAAGGCCGCGTGCTGACGACCGACCCGCTCGGCAACCGGTCGAAGGACCGCTCCGCATGAGAGGTTTTCTCGTCGCCGCGCCGCATTCCGGCTCGGGCAAGACGACGCTGACACTGGGTCTCTTGCGTGCGCTGCGCGAGCGCGGCGTGTCGCTGGCCCCGGCCAAGGCTGGCCCGGACTATATCGACCCGGCGTTCCACACGGCGGCAAGCGGCAAGATCTGCATAAATCTCGATCCCTGGGCGATGCGGCCGGAGCTGATCCGCATCCTGGCCGAACGGCATTCGGCGGGCGACCGGCTGCTGGCTGTCGAAGGCATGATGGGCCTGTTCGATGCCGCCGCCGACGGGTGCGGTTCGCCGGCCGATCTCGCCGCGCTCCTCGGCCTGCCGGTGATCTTCGTCGTCGACTGCGCGCGCATGGCGCATTCGATCGCGGCGCTGGTCGACGGTTTCAACAAGCATCGCCCTGACGTGCTGATTGCGGGGGTCATCCTCAACCGCGCTGGCAGCGCACGCCACGAGGAAATGCTACGTGATGCGCTGGAGCCCAGCGGCGTGCCCGTTCTGGGCGCGGTGCGCCACGACACGTCGCTGGAACTGCCGTCGCGCCACCTCGGACTGGTGCAGGCGGCCGAGCACGAACGGCTGGAGAGCTTCATCACCGATGCGGCCTTTGCGGTGACCGTCGGTGTCGATCTCGACCGGATCGCCGCGCTGACGGCGTTACGCGGCGACGAGGCGGTCACGGCCGCGGTGCCGCGCCTGCCGCCGCTGGGCCAGCGCATGGCGGTGGCGCGCGACGCGGCGTTCGGGTTTGCCTATCCGCATCTCCTGCGCGGCTGGCAGCGCCACGGTGCGGAAATCTCCTTCTTTTCGCCGCTTGCCGACGAAGCGCCGGCGGAGGATGCCGACGCGGTCTATCTGCCCGGCGGCTATCCGGAACTGCATGCGGGCAAGATTGCCGCGGCCGGGACCTTTCTGGGCGGGATCAGGAAAGCAGCGGAGGCCGGCAAGCCGGTCTATGGCGAGTGCGGCGGCTACATGGTGCTGGGCGACGGACTGGTCGATGCGGACGGCAAGCGGCACGAAATGGCGGGATTGCTGCCGCTGGTCACATCCTATGCGAAACGGCAGAGGCATCTCGGCTATCGACGCCTGAGCCCGCTTGCCGCCTCGCCCTGGCAATTGCCGCTGACAGCGCATGAATTCCACTATTCGACGCTCGTCTCGGAAGGCGGGAGCGAGCGGTTGTTTGCGGCGAAGGACGCGCGGGACAACGACCATGGCGAAGCCGGACTCAGGCGCGGCTCCGTCTGCGGCTCTTACATGCATGTCATAGACAGGGCGGACTGATGCACGCGATCCGGCATGGCGGCGCGCTCGACCGCGCCATCGCGCAACATGGCGGCCCACGCGACGAATGGCTCGATCTGTCGACGGGGATCAATCCGGTCGCCTATCCGGTGCCCGAGATGGACGCCAATGTCTGGCAGCGTTTGCCGGACGAAGCGCTGGTGCGCGACTGCCTCGATGCGGCGCGCGACTATTACCGTGTGCCGAAGGGGGCGGGCATCGTCGCCGCGCCGGGTACGCAGGCGATCATCCAGTGGTTGCCGATCCTGTTCAACTATCTCGACAGGGCGGCGATCGTCTCGCCGACCTATGGCGAATACGCGCAGGTGTTTCACGCCGCCGGGGTTGGCGTGGAGACGCCAGCCGGCCTGCCGGACGGAGACGCTGCCGGTCCGTTGCTGGTCGTCGGCCAGCCGAACAATCCGGACGGCCGGTTATGGCCGGTCGACCGCATTGCGGCCCTTGCAAACGGCGCGGACGCGGTGCGCATGACAATTGTCGACGAGGCCTTCGCCGACGTGACGCCGGAGCACTCGCTGGTGCCGATGACGGGCGGGCCGGGTCTGACCGTGCTGCGCTCCTTCGGCAAGTTTTTCGGTCTTGCCGGCGTGCGTCTCGGTTTCGCCATCGGCGACAAGGACGTGATCGCCGCGCTCGAACAGATGATCGGGCCGTGGGCGGTGCCGGGACCGGCTCTGGCCATCGGCGCGAAGGCAATGCGCGACGCCGGCTGGATCGCGGCGGCGCGGGCGCGGCTGGCGGCCGACAGCGCGCGGCTGGAAGCGCTTCTGGAGCAGGCCGGAATGCGCATCGCCGGGCGGACCGACCTGTTCGTGCTTGCCGAGAACGATGCCGCTACGAAAGCCGCAGAGGAACTGGCGAAGCGCCGCATCCTGGTTCGGACATTCGATCACGATACGCGGTGGATGCGCTTCGGACTGCCGGGGAAAGAGCAAGAATTTGCATTACTAGAATCGGCGCTTGCCGCCATTCGCTAGTCCATGCAAATCTTCGCCCGATGTATTCAGGGGGCCATTTCACGATCTTGCTGATCGCGCTGGTTGCCGACCGGTTGGTCGGCGATCCGGAGATCTTTTGGCGCCGTGTTCCGCATCCGGTCGTCTGGATCGGTTCGCTGATCGACGTGTTCGAGCGGACCTTCAATCAGGATGCGTATTCTCCTTCGCTGCGCCGGGTGCTCGGTTCGCTGACCATCGTTATTCTGGTGTTGTTCTCGCTGGTGATCGGTCACTGGCTGTGTTTCATGCTGGATCGCGCATCGGTCGCGGGTTTCGCGCTGGAAATCGCGGTCGTGGCGGTGCTGATCGCGCAGAAATCGCTCGCCGACCATGTGGGTGCCGTCGCGGATGGACTGCGCGAGGGCGGGCTTGCCGGGGGCAGGGCGGCCGTTTCGCTGATCGTCGGGCGGGACCCGGAAACACTGGACGAGTTCGGCGTGTCGCGGGCGGCGATCGAAAGCCTCGCGGAAAACGCCTCCGATGGCGTGATCGCGCCGGCCTTGTGGTATCTCCTGCTCGGCCTGCCCGGGCTGTTCGCCTACAAGATGCTGAATACGGCGGACTCGATGATCGGCCATAAATCCGAGCGCTATCTCTGCTTCGGCTGGGCGGCGGCACGGCTGGACGACGCCGCCAACTGGATACCGGCGCGGCTGACCGGTCTGCTGATCGGGCTGGCGGCGGCGAGCCTGGAAGGATTGGGGAGGGCGAAACGGGTCTTCATCGTGATGTGGCGCGATGCCCGGCTGCACCGCTCGCCGAATGCCGGCTGGCCGGAGGCCGCGATGGCGGCGGCTGTCGGCGTCGCGCTCGGCGGGCCCCGCATCTATGCCGGCGACGTGGCCGACGAGCCGTTCATGAACGTTTCCGGCGGCCATTCGGCGGATGCCAAGGATATCGAGGCGGCCCTCGTGATGTTCTGGCGGACGATGACCGTTTTCTCGGTCATTGTCGCGGTCGTGGCGCTGGCTCGCTAGCGGTCAGGCGGGAATTTTCAGCCGGGCCGCTTCGGACGCTGTATCCGCGGTTTGCCGGCCGCTGCTGCTGAAATACATTCCCACTATGCTGGTCACGTTGCGTTGGAGCAGTTGATTCAGGGAGAGGATTCCAGCGAGACTGCCGCCCAAGGTTGTCTGGAATGCCTCCAGGTTGGCTATCATGTCGCCCAGCACTTCAGTGCCCAAATGTCCCGCTTCGACTTTCCCCATGATCCGGATCGCGCCCAAGCCGGCTATCAGGCGCTTCAGATTGGCGGTTTCCTGAAGGAGCGCGTTCAACCTGCCTTGAATATCCGTCAGGTTGTCGAGGGCGCGAGAGAAGTATTCCGCCTCCTGATCGACCAATTGGGTCAATTCAGCCGAATGATCGTTACCGGATTCGGCGGTTTCCTGCCGGAAGACCGTTACGGTCTCGTTTTGGATGCGCGATGTGGCAATCAGGAAAGCACCGTCGTTGATCGCGTCATCCACCTCACGCGCGGACGAGAAGAATGCCTCCAAACCGGCATGAATTTCTCCCGAAAGCATGCTGTAGTTGTTTGATATCGTGCTCATCGCCGCGCCCGTGTCGCCAAGGCGGCTAGCCTGAATGATCAGATTGAGCGGCACGAACTGGTAACCCAGGAATGCTTCCGAGATTGCCGTCGCGGCACCGAGCATTTTTCCGGACAGCGATTTCAAATCATCGAACAAGGCAAATGCGGGATCGACCCGGCGTTCCAGCGCCTTGTCGCGCGCAGTGACTTCGGAAAGGAGCGCCGATGCCATAAAAGACCGGTAATTCTCGAAACCGAGTTCATCCAGCCGTGCAAGCAATATCCGCGCACTCTGTTCCGGCGACAATTGCTGCTCGGCTTCGGCCTTCACAAGCGCGGCGTACTCCGCCTCAACGGCCTTGAACAGCGGCCCGCCCGGTTTCAACCGTATCGACAGATATCCGTCCTCGACGGGCGTAACGATCGCATAGACCCAGTAGTAGCGGCCGTCCTTTGCCTTGTTCTTCACATAGGCGCCAATGGGATTTCCCTTGCGAATCTGGTCCCAGAGCAACCAGAACACGGCTCGCGGAACGTGCGGGTGCCTGATGATGTTGTGGGGTTTGCCGAGCAGCTCGGACCATGAAAATCCGCTGACGCGTTGGAAGACGTTGTTGCCGGACAAGATCTTTCCGCGCTTGTCCGTTCGCGAAAAGAACAGCTCCGCGATGTCGAACCCGACTTCCTGGTCAATCAGGTTTGCAGGCACTTCGTCAGTCATTATTTTTCTCCTGCAATCCCTCAACCATCACTGCCGGTCTGCAGTGCATCAGATTGGATCGTTGCAATTTTTCGAAACGCCAAGATGCCGACCTTCGCATAACCCGATAAAAAGTCAGTTAAATTTCCGTAGGGTCATATAAAGAGTTCGTTTTTAGCCGGGGTTCGGTTTTCCGAACTCTCCAAGCCGCCGCGCGATCGCGCGCTGCAGGTCCGGCGCGGCGTCCATCAGACGTCTGGTCACTTCCGATTGCGGGCTGTCCAGCACGTCGCCGGTCTTTCCCGTTTCGACGATCTTCCCGTGGTCCATCACCATCACGTCATGGGTGATGGCGCGGGCGACCGTCAGGTCGTGGGTGATGAACAGGAAGGCGAGGCCGAGATCGTCGTTCAGCCTGGCGAAGAGATCGAGGATCTGGGCGCGGATCGACACGTCGAGCGCGGAGACCGGCTCGTCGGCGACGACCAGCTTCGGACGGGTGATGATGGCGCGGGCGATGGCGAGACGCTGGCGCTGGCCGCCGGAAAACTCGTGCGGATATTTCATGGCGTCGGAAGGCTGCATGCCGACTTCCAGCAGGGCTTCGGCGATGCGCTCGCGGCGCTCGGGGCGGGTGAGTTGCCTGTCCATCAGGTGCAGGGGTTCGGCGACGCAATGGCCGATCTTCTGGCGCGGGTCGAACGAGCCGTACGGGTCCTGGAAGACAACTTGCATCTCGCGGCGGGCCGGACGCAGGGCGTGTTCGTCAAGTGACGATGTCTCCATGCCGTCGAAGGTAATCATGCCGCCGGTCGGGCGGTCGAGCGCCAGGATCATGCGTGCGAGCGTGGACTTGCCGCAGCCGGACTGGCCGACCAGCGCCACGGAGTGACCGGCGCGGATGGAAAAGGACACGCCGTCGACGGCGCGTACCGGCTCGCCGCGCCTGAACAGCCCTGTGCGGTGGCCGGGGAAATGGCGCGAGACCGAGCTCACTGCGAGCAGGCGGTGTTCGTCACCGGGGGGCGGCCCGGCGTTGGCCCAGGCGGGTATGTGGATCGAAGCCTCGGCAAGCTGGCGGGTGTAGGGGTGCTTCTGTTCGCGCAGGATGGCGGCGGTCTCGCCTGCCTCCTGCACCTCGCCATGGCGCAGGATGGTGATGCGATCGGCCATGTCGGCGACGACGCCGAGATCGTGGCTGATCAGGATCAGGCCCATGCCGTCCTCGGCGACGAGTTCGCGCAGCAGGTCGAGGATCTGCGCCTGCAGAACGACATCGAGCGCGGTGGTCGGCTCGTCGGCGATCAGCAGTTTCGGGCGCAGCGCGCAGGCTATCGCGATGACGACGCGCTGGCGCTGGCCGCCTGAGAGTTCGTGCGGGTAGCGCGACAACGGGAAGCGGCTCTCGGGCAGGCCGACGCGGGCGAGGATGTCGCGGGCGCGGGCTTCGGCGTCGGCACGGCTTGCGCCGGTGTGGAAGCGGATACCCTCGGCGACCTGTTCGCCGATGGTCTTGACCGGATTGAGCGCGGTCATGGGCTCCTGGAAGACCATGCCGATCTCGTCGCCGCGCAACTCGCACATGCGGGCCTCGGAGACGGCGAGCAGATCGTCTCCATCAAAGGCTATGCGCCCGGATGTGTGAACCGCGTGCGGCAGCAGGCGCATGACGGCATGTGCGGTCATCGACTTGCCGGAACCGGACTCGCCGACGAGGCCGACGACCTCGCCAGCGTTTACCGCCAGGTCAATGCCCTTGAGGATCGGGTAACCGCCGATGGAAAGAGACAGGTTTTCGATTTCGAGGACGGGCGCACTCATCTCTGCCGTCGCAATCTCGGGTCGAGCACGTCGCGCAGGCCGTCGCCGAGCAGGTTGAGGCCGAGCACGGTAACGATGATGGCGAGTCCGGGGACGATCGCCATGTGCGGGGCGATCGCCATCATGGTCTGCGCCTCGAACAGCATGCGGCCCCAACTGGGCGCGGGCGGCTGGGTGCCGAGGCCGACATAGGACAGCCCCGCCTCGGCGAGGATTCCGAGCGAAAACTGTATGGTGCCCTGGACGACCAGCAAATTGGCGATGTTGGGCAGGATGTGCTGCAGCGTGATCAGGCCGGCGCGCTTGCCCGAGGCGCGGGCGGCGAGGATGAATTCGCGCGGCCACAAGGCGAGCGCGCCGCCACGGGCGACACGGGCGAAAACGGGCACGTTGAAGATGCCGATGGCGATGATGGCGTTGACCGCGCCGGGGCCGAAGATCGCGGTGATCATCACGGCGGAAAGCAGGGCCGGGAAGGCGAAGACGATGTCGGAGGCGCGCATGAGCACCTCGTCGAGCAGGCCGCGTTTCGCCGCGGCCCAGCAACCGAGCGGTACGCCGACGGCCATGCCGATGCCGACTGCGATCAGCGCGACGGCGATGGAGTTTCGCGATCCCACCATGATCATGGAGAGGATGTCGCGGCCGAAATGGTCGGTGCCGAGCCAGTGCGCGGCGTTCGGCGTCTGCAGCCGGTCGGTGATCACCAGCCTGGTGACGTCGTAGGGCGTCCAGATAAAGGAGACGAGCGCGACGGCGACGACGAAAGCGGTGATCAGCGCGCCGGCGAGGAAGGAGCGGTTGGACAAGGCCTTGCGGACGAAATGACGCCAGCCTTCGTGTTCGGTGGCAATCAGCCCGTTTTCCATCTCAGCGCCTCCGCAGCCGCGGATCGGCCCAGGCATAGGCGAGATCGACAAGGAAGTTGACGATGACGACGGTGGCGACCAGCAGCAGCACGACGCTTTCGACGACGATCAGGTCGCGCTGGGTGATGGCCTGGAAGACGAGGCGGCCGAGGCCTGGCAGGTAGAAGACGTTCTCGATGATGATCGTACCGGCAAGCAGGAAGGCGAATTGCAGGCCGAGGATTGTCAGGACCGGAATCAGCGCGTTGCGCAGGGCATGGCGGCGCAGAACGAGGTTTGCCGGCAGGCCCTTGGCGCGGGCGGTGCGGATATAGTCCTCGCCGAGGACGTCGAGCAGCGCGGAGCGCGTGACGCGGGCAAGGATTGCCGCCTGGGGCAGGGCAAGCGCGATGGCGGGCAGCAGCAGCGAGACGAAGGCCGGCCAAAGCCCGGCCTGCCAGCCGGGAAAGCCGCCGGCGGGCACGAGGCGCAGCGTCACGGCGAAGACGTAGACGAGCAGGATGGCGAACCAGAAATTGGGAATGGCGATGCCGAGCTGGGTCGCCGCCATGACGCCCGCGTCTGCGGCGGAGCCGCGTTTCGAAGCGGAAAAAATGCCGACCGGAATGGCGATCACGGTCGACAGGACCAGCGCCATCAGCGCCAGCGGCAGCGAGACGACGAGGCGCTCGCGCACCAGTTCGATCACGGGAACCGAATAGGTGTACGAGCGGCCGAAATCGCCGGTCAGCATGCCGCCGATCCAGGCGAAGTAGCGGACGATCACCGGCTCATCGAGGCCCATCTGCTGGCGCAGCGCCATTATCGCATCCTCGGTGGCGTTCATGCCGAGCATCAGCCGGGCCGGATCGCCGGGCACGATCTCGAGGACGGCGAAGACGATGACGCTCGCCACGAAAAGCGTGATTAGCACGATGACGATGCGGCGCAGCGCGTAGGACAGCATGGCGGCAGACTATCGATGGTCCCTGCAAAGAAAAAGGCGGGCATGAGCGCCCGCCTTCGAAATGCACCGCAAAAGGGTCAGTCCTTCCAGCGGACGCCGGTCAGGTCGTTGGCCTGTACCGGGGAGTTGGCCCACAGGCCTTCGACCTTGGCGTCCCAGATGCCGTTCTTGGCGAGCTGGAACAGGAAGCCGTTGACGGCGTCGTTGGCGATGATCTCCTGCGCCTTGCGCAACAGGGCGTAGCGAGCGTCCTCGTCGGCGGTGACGTCAAGCTCGGCCATCACGTCGTTGAAGGCCTGGCTATGGTAGTCGAAATAGTAGTCGTCGCGGGCATAGATGCCGATATCGTTCGGCTCGGTATGCGAGACGATGGTGAGATCGTAGTCCTTTGCCTTGAAGACCTGATCGAGCCATTGCGCCCATTCGACCGGGATGATCTCAAGATCGATGCCGACCTCGCGCAACTGCGCGGCGACGATCTCGCCGCCACGGCGCGCATAGGAGGGAGGGGGCAGTTTCAGCGTCGCCTTGAAGCCGTCCGGAAAACCGGCCGCGGCGAGCAGTTCCTTGGACTTTTCCGGATCGTAGGGATAAGTCTCGACCAGTTCGACATAGGCCGGGTGATGCGGCGCGAAGTGCGAGCCGATCGGCGTGCCGAGGCCGAACATGGCACCATCGATGATCGCCTGGCGATCGATGGCATGCGCGATGGCCTGGCGCACTTCCAGCTTGTCAAAAGGCGGCTTGCCGTTGTTGGTCGACAGGATCGTCTCGCCCTCCGTCGAGCCGATGACGACCGCGAAGCGGGGGTCGGCCTCGAATTGCGGGACGGCTTCCGGGGCCGGGAAGTTCGGGAAGGCCTGAACGTCGCCGGCCAGCAGGGCCGCGGTCGCGGCGGCGGGGTCGGCGATGAAGCGGAAGGTCGCTTTGTCGAGCGCCACCGGCTCGCCCCAATAGTCCGGATTCTTAACCAGTGTCGCAGCAGAGCCCTTTGCCCAGCTGTCGAATTTGAACGGACCGGTGCCGACTGGCTGGTCCTTGTTGGTTTCGGCCGATTCCGGCGCGACGATCACCGCATCGCCCCAGCCCATGTTCCAGAGGAACGCGCCGGAGGGCTGTTTCAGCGTGACCTTGACCGTCAGGCCGTCGACGGCTTCGACGCTTTCGATGGCCGAGAACAGCCCCTTCTGGGCGTTGACGGAGTCGTCTGCGCGGGCGCGGTCAAGGGTGAAAACGACATCGCCGGCATCGAGATCCGTGCCGTCGTGGAACTTCACGCCGTCATGCAGCTTGAAGGTGTAGGTGAGGCCGTCGTCGGACAGCGACCAGCTCTCGGCGAGACCCGGCTGCACCGCGCCGTTGGAGCCGATGCGTGTCAGCCCCTCGAAGACATTGGCGTAGACGATCTCGTCGATCGCCGCGGCCGCGCCGGCCGTCGGATCGAGATGCGGCGGTTCGAGCACGACGCCGAGCGTCAGATCGGTGCGCGCGGCGAAAGCAGACGTGGTGAGCGCGAGCGCAAGAGCCGCGCCGGCAAGAATGGATTTGAAACTGGTCGTCATTGCGAGCCTCCCGAATGTCGCTGGCGAAATCTAAGCAGGTTCCGCCGGGCTTGTCAGCACGGTTCGGTCCTGGCCTGCCGGTTGGAAGAGAAGTTCGTGCAGCGCCAGCGCCATGACCTGGGCCGACTGGACCATGTCTTCGATGCCGACCCATTCGTCCGGGCGGTGGGCGAGATCGAGAATGCCGGGGCCGTAGGCGACGCAATCATAGAGGTGGCCGAGGCGGGCGATGTGCTTCTGGTCGTAGGTGCCGGGCGAGATGACGTAGTCCGGTTCGCGGTCGAAGATTTCCCGGATGCCGTGGGCGACGGCGCTCGCCACCGGCGCGTCCTTTTCGGTCATCAGCGGCATGACTTCCATGATGTCGCGAATCTCGTAGTCGAATTTCGGACGCGCCGCCTTCAGCGCGTCGAGGATGTCGACGACTTCGCCCTTTACGTCCGAAATCGTTTCCTCCAGCAGGAAGCGCCTGTCGATGGTGAGCCTGCAGGAATCCGGCACATTGGGCGAGGGCAGGCCGGTATAGTCGTCGGTCTGGCCGCCATGGACGGAGTTGATGTTCAGGGTGGACCGGCGCGCGCCTTCCGGCACGACGGGCATGCGCGTCTGCTTCCGGTCGAGGGCGGGGAACAGCTTTTCCTCGAAGGCGGCGAGCAGCGCGCCCATGTGGCGCACGGCGCAATCGCCGAGAAAGGGCATGGAGCCGTGGGCGATCTCGCCCTTCGTCTCGATCTCGGCCCACCAGACACCGCGGTGGCCGAGACAGACGCGGTCCTTGTTGAGCGGTTCGGGAATGATGACGTGATCGACGCGCGGATGCGAGAAATAGCCCCTCTTCGCCAGATGGGCGACACCGCCAAAGCCGCCGGACTCCTCGTCCACCGTGCCGGAAATCTCGATGGCGCCGGGATATTCGGGAAACGCCTCGATGAAGGCCTCGACGGCGACGATCGAGGCGGCAAGCCCGCCTTTCATGTCGCAGGCGCCGCGACCATAGACGCGGCCGTCGCGCACCACCCCCTCGAACGGATCGACCGTCCAGCCGTCGCCGGCCTCCACCACGTCGATATGCGAATTGAAGTGAACACAGGGGCCGGGCGACTTGCCTTCGCGCCGCGCCACGACATTGACGCGCGGATAGCGGTCGGTGTCGCCGGGTTCGCCTTCGCCACGGACAAATTCGATCGTGAAACCGGATCTCGTCAGCCGTTCGCCGACGAACTCGGCGCAGGGCGTGTAGGCTTCGCCGGGCGGATTGACCGTCGGGAAACGAATGAGGTCGCGCGTCAGTTCGACGAGATCGTCCTCGCGGGCGGCAATCGATTTCAGCATCCGGTCCATGCGGCCATTGATGACCAGATTTTGCGGCTAGGCAAGCCGGTCCGGCGGGACCGTTCATCGCGGGTTCATGCGGGTCGGGCAAGATGCCACCGGATTGCGCGCAACCGGACATCACGCGGGGTAACCATTTGTTACAAATGGTCATGGCATTTTGACCAAGGGGTAAAAGGGAGCTACCGTAACGGTATGGGGCGGTGTTCTCGAGTACGAGTAGAGGAGTGAGCGGAGTGAAACGTCTTCTTGCAAGCGCCGCCCTGGCGACGGCTGTTCTTCTTTCCGGTGCGACCGCAAGCCTTGCCAACAGGCTCGTCGCCCATGTCGATCTTTCCAGCCAGACCATGACCGTCAAGAAGGACGGACGCATTCTCTATAACTGGAAGGTTTCCACCGCGCGCAGCGGTTATCGGACGCCGACCGGAAAATGGAGTCCGACGCGCATGCACAAGATGTGGCATTCGCGCAAATACGACATGTCCCCGATGCCGTATTCGATCTTCTTCTATGGCGGTTATGCCATTCACGGAACAAATGCCGTGAGCCGGCTAGGCCGTCCGGCGTCGCATGGCTGCGTGCGCCTGCACACGGACAATGCCCGCAGGCTCTACGACCTGACGCGCAAGGTCGGCGCCGACAATATGCGGGTCGTCATTACTCACTAGGCATAATGAAACGAGAGGCCGGCGCCGCCGGCCCCGTCATGCCGCGCCGGGCTTCGTTCCGGCGCGTTTTACGCCGCGCGGGGGATGCCTGATCTCCCAGCGGCGGTGAAACCACATCCACTGGTCGGGATATTCGCGCACCCAGCGTTCGACGATATCGTTGAGCATCTGGGCGGTGTCGGTCACGTCGATTTCGCCGTTCTCGTCTCGCGGCAGGTCGACGGCTTCCTCCAGTTCGAGGCGGAAGCGGCCGCCGGGCAGGCGGACGCAGCGCGCGGGGTGAACCGGGCGGTCGAACTGGCGGGCGAGTTTCGGCAAAAGCGGATTGGTCTGCACCGGGCGGCCGAAGAAGGTGCCGGCCACGCCGCGATGGAATTTCTGATCGACCAGCATGCCGACCGAACCGCCTTCATCCAGCGTTCGCGCAAGCCCCCAGGCCGCGCCCGCTTTCGACGGCACGAGATGGCCCATGGCGGTGCGCCGCGCCGAAAGCAGCTTCCTGGCGATGTAAGGATTGTTCGGCGGACGGAAGAGGGCGGTGACATTCAGGCCGTAGGTCGCGGCACAGACCGGCAGCAGTTCGAAATTGCCGGTGTGAGCGGTGAAGAAGATGCAGGAGGCGTTTTCGGCATGCAGGCGGCGGAAGATTTCCTCGCCTTGCACCTCGATCATGCCGTGTTCGCGGGCATCCGGATCATAGTCGAACAGCCGCTCCAGATAGACATATTCCGCGCCGAGACGGAACATGTTGCGCCACATGCCCTTGGCGATCTTCTCGCGTTCCTCCTCGGTCTTTTCGGGAAAGGCAGCGCGCAGATTGTCGAGCGCGATGCGGTGGCGAGAAGAGAGGGGACCGAGCGTCTGGCCGAGCGCGGCGGCCAGCTCGATGGCGGTACGGGCGGGCAGCAGGCGTGCAAGCCCGAGCAGCCCGAACGTGAGCTGGGCGACCAGCCACAGGCGCAGCCGGAGGACGTGCTTCAGAAGACGCAGGATTGGTTGAGGCATTTGGTGGGGCGGTCCGTCAGCCGACGTTAAGCACGATCTTGCCGAAGACGTCGCGGGTTTCCATCCGCTCCAGCGCCTTGCCGATGCCGGCGAAATCGACCTCGGTATCGATGACCGGGTGAACGATGCCGCGCGCCATCTTCTGCATGGCGTTGGCCATATTCTCCATGCGGCAGCCGAAGGAACCGATGAGACGGAGCTGCTGCTGGAACAGCATCATCAGGTTCATGTTTGTCGAGACGCCTGAGGTCGAGCCGCAGGTGACGAGGCGGCCACCGCGTTTCAGCGACAGCATGGAGCCGGCCCAGGTGTCCGCGCCGACATGCTCGAAGACGACGTCAACGCCCTTCTTCTTCGTCAGCTTGCGGACGACTCCTTCGAAGCGGTCCTCGCGGTAATTGATGACGTGATCGGCGCCGAGCGCTCTGGCCGGCTCGATCTTGGCGTCGGAACCGACAGTGGTGATGACCGTACACCCCATCTTTTTCGCAAGCTGGATCGCAGCCGTGCCGATGCCGGAGCCACCGGCATGGACGAGCACGGTTTCGCCTGGCTGCAGGGCGGCATTGTCGAACAGCATGTGCTCGACCGTGCCGAAGGTGATCGGTGCAACCGCCGCGCCGGTGGCATCGACGCCGGGCGGAGCGGGCACGAGGTTGCGGGCGGGCAGGTTGATCAGTTCCTGGGCGAAGCCGTCGAGGTGGAAGCCGTGCACGCCGGCAACGTTTTCGCAGAGATTGTCGCGGCCTTGCGAGCAGGGGCCGCACAGGCCGCAGGTCTGCGCGCCGAAAATGGAGACGAGCTGGCCGGGATTGAGGCCGGCGACACCGGAACCGACCGCTTCGACGTGGCCGGCGGCTTCCGCGCCGATGACCAGCGGCATCTTGCGCTTGGCGAAGGCCATGCCGCGCCAGCCCCAGACGTCGATGTGGTTGAGCGCGACCTTGGCGATGCGCACGGTTACCTCGCCGTGGCCGGGCGGCGGCGGGGCGGGCAGGTCCACCTCAACAAGTTTGCGGTCGTCCACCAGCTGCAGAGCACGCATGGCGTTTCCTTCTCGAAATTGGGGTCGGGGGAGGCCTTAAGCGGGTTCCGCCGCAATGACAAGGCAGGTGTTCTGGCCGCCGAAGCCGAACGAATTCGACAGGACACGTTCCACGTCGGCCTTGCGCGCCTGGTTGGGCACGACATCGAGCTCGATGGCCGGGTCCGGAATGGCGTGGTTGATGGTCGGCGGCAGCGTGCCGGTGCGGATGGCAAGCAGCGAGAACACCGCTTCGATGGCGCCGGCAGCGGTCAGGGTGTGGCCGATCATCGACTTGTTGGAGGAAATCGGGATCGAGGCCATGCGGTCGCCGAAGACGGTGGACAGCGACAGGTATTCCATCTTGTCGTTTTCCGGCGTCGAGGTGCCGTGGGCGTTGACGTAGCCGATATCGTCTGTCGAGACGCCGGCATCGTCGAGTGCGGCGCGTACGGCGCCAATCGCCGGCGAGCCGTCCGGCTTGGAGCGCGTGCGGTGGAAATCGTCGGCGCATTCGCCGCAACCTTCGAGGATGCCGAGGATGGTGGCGCCGCGCGCCTGCGCGCTTTCCAGCGATTCCATGACGAGCGCGCCGGCGCCTTCGGCCATGACGAAGCCGTCGCGATCCTTGGAAAAGGGCTTGGAGGCTTTCTCCGGCACGTCGTTCTGGGTGGAGAGCGCCGACAGGAGCGAGAAACGGACCAGCGCCTCGGCGGTGACCGAGCCGTCGGTGCCGACCGATATGACGCGTTCGGCCTCGCCGCGGCGGATGGCCTCGACGCCGAGCTGGATCGCGGTGGCGCCGGAAGCGCAGGCGGTCGACAGGGTGACCGGCAGTCCGCGGGTGCCGAGCCGCTCCTGCAGCTTCTGGCCGACGGTGCCGAACTGGATCGAACGGTAGAAATCGAGATGGTTGCCGCTGCGCGCGGCGAGCAGCAGGCGGTCGTAACCCGGCTCCTTGCCGCCGGCCTGGCGGCCTGCTTCATCGAGCTTCAGGCGTTGCCACCATTCGAGTTCGACCGGCGGGGCGGCGAGGAAGAGCGGACCGCCGAAATCCTTTTCCGACAGGCCGGATTCGCGGATCGCTTCCAGCGTCGCTGCCTCGGCCAGCGCGTAGGTGAGGGCGGCGGAACCGGCGGCGACCGGCGTCATGAAATCGACCGTGCCGGCGATAGTGGTGCGCAGATGCTCGGTCGGGAAGCGGTTGATGCGGTGGATGCCGGACTTGCCGGCGGTCAGCTTCGTCCAGTTGTCTTCCTTGCCGGCGCCAAGCGAGGAGACGACGCCCGCGCCGGTGATGGCGATGATCGGCCGTCCGGAGTGATCGACATAGCTCATGCGCCGGCTCCTTCCGCTCTGGAGACGACGGCCATGCCTTCGGCGGCGTTGAAGCCGAGGGTGAGCACGCCGATGGAGGAGGGCGCTTCGGCCGCGGTCTCGAAGGCGGAGCCAAGCGGCGGCAGCGCTTCGCCATGGCTGAGCGACAAGGCAGCCAGCGCCACGGCCATCGGAAACTGGGCGTCGCGCAGGTGGCCGAGTGCCGAGGTGATGCCGCGCACGGGAGTGTCTGCCGCATGCGCCTGCAGGAAAGCCTTCTCCTCGGCGGTGCGGGCATGGCTGCCGCTCGCCGAGGAGACGATCATGCCGGCTTCGGCGAGACCGGTTTCGTCGGCGAGGCGTTCGAGCCGGGCATGGGTCTGCTGTGTTCCGGGAGGACCTTGGTCGGCGGCCACGGGGCCGAGCCCGGCATGGATCTTCGCGCCGCGCGCCTCGGCATGCTGGCGGCTTTCCAGCACCAGGAAGGCGCCGCCGGAGCCGGAGACAATGCCGCCGCCCTCGACCGGCTCGCGGTCCCAGACCGGAGCCCAGTCGCCGCGCGACAGGAAATGGCCGAGTTCGTAGCCGAGCAGCATGTCTGGATGTTCGGCATTGTAGGCGCCGCCGACGAGGGCGTGGGTGCTCTGGCCTGCGCGGATGCGCGCCGCCGCCGTCTGCACGGCGGAAATGCCGGAGCCTTCCTCGCCCATGAAGGTTCGCGACGAACCGGTGACCTTGTGAACGATGGAAATGTTGCCGGCCAGCAGGTTCGACAGCTGCGCCAGGAACAGGGTCGGGCGCAGTTCGGTCGTCAGCACCTCGTTGATCGCCACGCCGACATCGTCGACGCCTTCGGCGACCTTGTTGAGGATCATGGTGTCGACATCGACATCGCGCTCACCGCCGGAGGCGGCGACGATCATGTCCATCGAGGCACACAAGGCCTCATCGCCCTTGATGCCGGCATTCTCCAGCGCAAGACCGGCGGTATAGGTGCCAATGCGCTGCCAGGCTTCCATCTGGCGCTGGTCACGCTTGGCGATCTGCTGTGACCAGTCGATCTCGGGCAGGGGATGGACGGAATAGGGCGCAAAGCGCCCGCGCTCGAGAACCGGCGCGGAAAAGCCGCGCAGTGCGGCCCAGTTCGCTTCCGCTCCCTCGCCGAGCGAGGAGAGGATGCCAATGCCGGTGATGACAACGTCGTTGGGGCTGGACATCTAAGCGGCGTTCACCCGTGCTGTGCGGCCGGAGATCAGGCCTGCTGCTTGGCGGCGACGAGACCGTCGATCTTGTCGCAGAGGTTCTTCAGGACGAAGTATTCTTCAGTGGCAACCTTGCCGTCATTGACGTCCTGCGTCCACTGCTCGAGCGGAATCTTGATGCCGAATTCCTTGTCGATGGCGAAGACGATGTCGAGGAAGTCGAGGCTGTCGATGCCGAGATCGTCGATCGTGTGGCTTTCCGGAGTAATCGACTCGCGTTCGATTTCGCTCGTGTCCGCGATGATGTCGGCGACTTTTTCGAATGTGGTTGCCACTCTGCAGTCCTTCATGTTCCGGCGCATCGCCCGGCGGGGCGGGCATGCATCAAATCAAACTTCAATCTGTTGCGCGCTCTCTAGCGTGTTTGCACGCCAAGGAAAAGGCCGTTGTCTCGCTCGTCAACGCAACCTTTACGGGAGGCGGGCAATAGTCCCGGGGCACCGGATATCGTAAGATAGCCGACGGCGCCGTCGGAAAGGTACAATGACATGGAAACGTGGGGAAAACTGGCCTCCGGCGAGACGGTCGAACGGGTGACGATTTCGGGCGGCGGACTGACCGCACGCATCATCACGCGCGGCGCCGCGGTGCAGGATTTGCGGTTGGACGGGCACGCGCCGCCGTTGGTGCTCGGCTTCGATACGCTGGAACACTACGAGCGCCATTCGCCCTATTTCGGCGCGATCGCCGGACGCTTCGCCAACCGCATCGCGGGCGGGCATTTCATGCTGCACGGCGTCGGTTACCAACTCGACCGGAATGACCACGGCCATTGCCTTCATGGCGGGCGGAAGGGGTTCTCCGAGCGTTTGTGGACGCTGGAGGATTTCGGCGAAAGCCACGTGGTGTTGCGGCTCGACAGTCCGGACGGCGACATGGGGTTCCCGGGACACCTGATCGCACGCTGCCGCTACGAACTGGCCGAACCGGGCGAGCTCCGCGTCACGCTGACGGCGGAAACCGAGGCGCCGACCGTCTGTTCGATGGCGCATCACAGCTACTTCAACCTCGAGAACGGCGGAGCGGGGCCGGTCACCGGGCACGAAATCATGATCGCCGCCGACAGCTACCTGCCGGTCGACCCGACGCTGATCCCGCTCGGCGTGCCGCAACCTGTCGCAGGAACGAAGTTCGACTTCCGCGAAATGAAGCGGATCAACGCCCATGACACGGCGGCCGCCTACGACCACAATTTCTGCCTCGAGGGCGAGGGCAGGGTGCGCGAGGTGGCGCAACTATGGGCACCCGCCTCCGGCGTCCTGATGAAGGTGCTGACCACAGAACCAGGGCTGCAGCTGTTCACAGCGCCGGACATGCGGATCGACCCGCCCGGGCTGGACGGGCGGCGTTACGGCCATCATGCCGGCATGTGCCTGGAAACGCAGATCTGGCCCGATGCGCCGAACCGGCCGGATTTTCCCAGCGCCACGCTCAATCCGGGCGAGGTGCACGCCCAGCGCACGATCTACCTGTTCGCGCACGCCTAGGCAGGAAGTCTCCTAGAGCCGCAGATCGGCGAGTTCCGTCATCGGGATCAGCGCGCCGTAACGGCGGATGACCCGGCCCGCGACGGTGTGGGCGAAGAGCGCGGCCTCGTGCGGTTTCCGGCCGGCGAGGCGGGCAGCGAGATAGCCGCCGTTGAAGCTGTCGCCGGCGCCGGTCGTGTCGAGCGGTTCGACCGCATGGGGCGGAGCGACCGGCCGGGTCGCGAGGTCAATGGCGACAAGCGCGTCGTTGCCGCCGGATTTGACGATGATCTCGCCGGGGCCGTATTCGCGGATGCGGGCGACCGTATCGGCGGGAGTCGCGTCGTCGAACAGCGCCTGCTCGTCATCGAAGGTCGGCAGCACGATGGAGGCGGCGCGGTAGCCGGCGGCGATGGCGGCCCGGGCGCTTTCCCTGTCGGGCCAGAGACGGGGGCGGTAGTTCGGATCGAAGGCGACGGCGGTGTCGGCATTGCGGGCCTGCTCGACGATCGAGAGGAGAGTCGCGCGCGCCTCGTCGCCGAGAATGGCCAGCGTGATGCCGGAAAAATAGATCAGCCCGGCGTCCTTCAGGCTCGCGGCGAGCGCATCGCGGTCGTCGGCCAGCCGTCTGGCGGCAGCGTCATTTCGCCAATAGGTGAAGGAACGTTCGCCTTTGTCGTCGAGCGTGATGGCGTAGAGGCCGGGCGCCCTGCCGGGGATGACCGGGCTGCGGCCGATGCCGATTCCGTTCTGTTTCAGAAAGCCGATCTGCTCCTGCGAAAAGGGATCGTCGCCGAAGGCGGTGATGTAATCGGTCGCCGTGTCGGCCGGCGACAGCGCGCGCAGATACCACAGCGTGTTGAGCGTATCGCCGGCAAAGCCCTGCCGCCATGTCGCGCCGTCGCGGCCGGAAAGTTCGATCATGCATTCGCCGATGGATGCGATTCGGGTCATGGCGGTCCCACAGCTGCCGGTGACGGGATTGCCGTGCCCGCGGGACACGGCGTTGCGATGCGGGCGGTTTATCGGCCGTTCCGGCCGGGTTTTCAACTGTCGTATGACTGTCACATGCCCCGGTACAATGGGCGCATACGGGATGAGGCACACGGTCGGTCGATCATGCAGGTCAAAGCAGTCATTTTCGATTGGGCCGGAACGCTGGTCGATTTCGGCTCGCTGGCGCCCGTGCAGTCGCTTCAGCGCGTCTTCGAGGAGGCGGGCGTCGCCGTCCCGGTGGCGGAAATCCGCGCAGACATGGGACTGGGCAAACTCGATCACATCCGTCAACTCGGCATGCGCGACGAGGTTGCGCGCGCCTGGGCAGAAGCGCACGGCGGCGCCGCCTTCGAGGACGCCGACGCCGTCGCGCTCCATGAAGCCTATCGAACCGTCAACCGGCGCGTGGCCAGCGAGCGCGGCAAGCTGATCGGCGGCGCGCTGAAAACGAGCCAGGCGCTGCGCGAGCGGGGCATCCTGATCGGTACGACCACGGGCTATTCGCGCGATATCATGGAACATGTCACCGCTGTCGCCCGGGCGCAGGGCTTCGAGGCGGATACGGTGGTCTGCGCGGACGAGGTGCCGGAATCGCGTCCGTCGCCGCTGGCCGTCTACCATGTGCTGGTTACGCTCGGCGTCTATCCGGCGTCGTCGGTGATCAAGGTCGACGACACGGTGCCGGGGCTGATGGAAGGCAAGGCGGCGGGCTGCTGGACCGTCGGCGTCAGCGAGACGGGCAACGAACTCGGGCTGGACGAGGAAGCCTTCGAGGCATTGCCGGCGCGCGAGCGGCTGGACTTGGCCAATGCGGCGGCCAAGCGGCTGACCGACGCCGGCGCCGACTATGTCGTCGGATCGGTCGCGGAGATCCCGGCCATCGTGGACGACATCAACGAAAGGCTTGCCGATGGCGAGCGTCCCGAACTCACGGAATACGAGCCAGCGGCCGCGTGAGGAACAAATCGGCGTGGATTGTTTATTGCGCCGGATAAGTTTTTTTCTTCAATTTCGCATGGCTGTCATACGCAAAGCGTAGCAGGGTCGGACCGGTTGAAAGGGCCGATTCGCCAATGCGCTACGCCATTTACTACACACCGCCCCGCGATCATCCGCTGACACGCGCCGCATCGAGCTGGCTCGGGAGGGACGCGTTTTCGGGCCTGAACCTGCCGCATGCCGAACGCACCGGGCTGGCGCTCGGCGAGATCGCCTATTTCACGGCGGTGCCGCGGCGCTACGGTTTCCACGCGACGCTTAAACCGCCGTTCAGGCTGGCCGACGGCGTCAGCGAGGCCGATCTTCTTTCGATGGCCGAACGGTTCAGCCGCGAGGTGCAGCCGGTCGTCATTCCGAAGGTCACGGTCGCACGGCTCGGCGGATTCTTCGCCATTGTGCCGGAAGCGCCGAATGCGGCGCTGAACGAATTCGCAGGCCGCATCGTCGCGCTGTTCGACAAGCTGCGCGCGCCGCTGACCGAGAAGGAATTCGAGCGCCGCGATCCGGAGAAGCTGTCGACGACTCAGCTGCGCAATCTGCAGAACTGGGGCTATCCTTACGTCTTCGACGATTTCCGTTTCCACATGACGCTGACCGGCCATGTCGAGCCGGCCGACCGGCCGCGCATCCAGGCGGCGCTCGACCGGCATTTCAGCGACATGCTTGCCGAGCCGCTGGCCGTCGACCATCTGGCGGTGTTCATCGAGCGCGAGCAGGGGGCGCCCTTCGAGGTGCATTCGCTGTTCCCGATCGAGGCCGGCGGCAGGCGCCGCTCCGCCTGACCGGTCACAGCCGGGCGTTGTCTTTCAGGATTTTCGCGTAGCGCACGGCTTCCGTCGCGCCCTGTTCGAGCGCGTAGATATAGGCCTGGGTATAGAAGAAACAGGCGGTGTCGAGGTCGCCATGCGCGGCGAACCCGTCGGCCGCTTCGCCGTAGAGGCGGGCGAGTTCGGCCCCGTTGCCGGCGGCGTGCGCGGCCATCACCGCCGCGTCGATCCTGTCGAGCGCCGGCGTCACGGGCGTCACCGGGACAATTGCGTCGCGACCCATTGGTGGAACATGTGGGTCGGCCCGTCCATCGCCGGCGAAAAGCGCCCGCCGTCGAAGTAGAGCGCGCTTCTTCCGCGTTGCATGCCCTCGACGACGAAGATGTCTTCCTCGAATACCACCTTCCACAATGCCGTGTTCTTCGCCCGCAGCGCGGCGCGTTCCGGGCCTGCGTCGTGTTCGGCGTGGTAGTAGATCTCGACATGTTCGACCGTGTTCTGCGGGCCGGCCGGTTCCAGCAGGATCGCGAAGGAATGGTCGCGGTGAACGCCGAGAAGCACGTTGGGATAGAGCGCGATATATTCTGCTGCCGTGTCCCATTTCTCGCCGAGGCCGGGCAGGTCGTCGAAGGTTTCGCCCTCGTCGCCTCTCAGCTGGCGATAGACCAGCGTGCCCTGACCGGAAAAGGCGCCCGGTTCCTCGATATGGTAATGGTCCTCCAGCCGCGAATAGCTGTTGAGGCCCGGATGCACCCAAGGCAGGTGATAGCTCTCGCAATAGTTCTCCACGGCGAGCTTCCAGTTGGTCGCGACTTCGAGCTGGAAACCGGAATCCGCTCCCGAATGATAGACCGGCTGCTCGAATTCCCGCCAGCGTGCAATCGCCTTGGCATGCACCTCTTCGAAGGGCAGGGCATCGCCGGAAATGTTGACGAAGACGATGTCGCGCCAGACATGCGAACGCACTTCGATCAGGCCGAGCGAATCGCGGTCGATCGCCTCGTGGGAATTGTGGCCGGGGCCGCCGACATGCGGCGTCGCCTTGAGCGCGCCGTCGAGATCGTAGCACCAGGAATGATAGGGGCAGCGGATGGCCCCGCGAATGCGGCCGGGTTCCCTGACGAGGATCATGCCGCGGTGGCGGCAGATGTTCTGGAAGACGCGCAGCTGGCCGTCGCGGCCGCGGATGACGACGAGCGGCTGGCCGAGGAAGGTCAGCGGCCTGGCGTCGCCGTTCTCCGGCACGTCCTTGGCGAAACCGATGGCCGCCCAATTGTCGAAGAACAGCTTCTGTTTCTCGATCTCGAACCACTCGGGATCGGTATAGTGCCGGTTCGACAGGCCGTTCGCGCTCGCCAAGGGCTGCAGAACGCGCTCCAGATCCGCATCCACCAAACGCTGGTCCATGGTCAGCCTCCACCCGCATGCCGGAATTGCCGAAGCCGGGATTTTGGGCGGGCGGAAAGGTTTTGCCCATGCGGATTTGAGAAATCGGCATGTCCAATCGCGACATCATGCCGACACATCCCGGGCGCGATTGACGTCAAAACCTGTTTGCCATACTCCACTTTATCAACGTTTCGTAACCGGACTTTCAAGCGCGGCCGTGCTGCATTTTCCGCTCAAGACACTCGCCTGGATCGGGGCAGGGCTCTGCATCATCCCGATCGCCGCCGTGGGCATTGCCGCGGCGGGCGGCACGTTCGAGACCTGGCTCCGGCTGTGGGACACGGTGATGCCGCGCTACATCTGGAACACGGTGCAGCTTTCCGTGCTGGTCGGCATAGGCACGGCGGCAACCGGCACCGGGGCCGCTTGGCTGGTGACGCTGTGCCGGTTCCCGGGAAGCCGCCTGCTGGAGGTCGTGCTGGCGCTGCCGCTCGCCTTCCCCGCCTATGTTCTCGCCTACGCCTATACCGACCTGCTCGACCATCCGGGCCCGGTGCAGACGGCGCTGCGCGCCGTGACCGGCTGGGGCCCGCGCGACTACTGGTTCCCGGAAATTCGCTCGCTGCCGGGTGCGGCGCTGATGCTGGTCTTCGTTCTCTATCCCTATGTCTACCTGCTGGCGCGAGCGGCATTCCTGCGCCAGTCGCCAACAGCCTATTTCGCCGCGCGCACGATGGGACACGGACCGTGGAGCGCTTTTTTCCGCGTCAGCCTGCCGGTCGCGCGGCCGGCGATTGCCGGCGGCACCATTCTGGCGCTGATGGAGACCATCGCCGATTTCGGCACGGTGGCGCATTTCGGCGTGCAGACCTTCGCCACGGGTGTCTACCAGGCGTGGTTCTCGATGGGCGACCGGGCGGCGGCCTCGCAGCTCGCCTTCTGCCTGATGCTGGCGGCGCTGTTCCTGGTGGCGCTGGAAACGAAGCAGCGCGGCGGCGCGAAGCAGTACCAGGCCGGCAACCGGATCGAGGCGATGATGCCGCACCATCTTTCCGGCTGGCGGGCGCTGGCGGCGATCATTGCCTGCCTGATCCCGGTAATGGTCGGCTTTGTGGTTCCGCTGCTCGTGCTGCTGGAAATGGCGGTTTCGTCCGGGCAGAACCCGTTCGCGCCGCGCTATCTCGGTTTCGTGCAGAATTCGCTGACGCTGGCCTCCATCGCCGCCATACTGACGGTGATCGGCGCGGTGATCGTCGGCTACCGGGTGCGGCTTGCGCCGGGCAAGGCGGCCATTGTGACCAAGACGCTTTCCGGTATCGGCTATGCGCTGCCCGGTTCGGTCATCGCGGTCGGGCTGCTGGTGCCGTTTGCGCGGCTCGACAACACGATAGACGCCTTCATGCGCGAGCACTTCGACATATCGACGGGGCTTTTGTTCACCGGCTCCATCGCGCTTCTTGTGATGACCTATATCGTGCGCTTCATGGCCGCCGCGCTGTCGGCCTTCGACACGGGCATGAGCCAGATCAAGCCGAATGTGGATGCGGTGGCCCGTACGCTCGGTTCCGGCACGCTGGGCATGCTCACGCGCGTGCATCTTCCGCTGATGCGGGCGAGTCTTCTGACAGCGGTGCTGATCGTCTTCGTCGATACGATGAAGGAGCTGCCGGCGACCTTGATCCTGCGCCCGTTCAATTTCGACACGCTGGCTGTGCAGGCGCACCGGCTGGCTTCCGACGAGAGGCTGGCGCAGGCGGCGGTGCCGTCGCTCGTCATCGTCGCCTTCGGGCTGTTGCCGGTGATCCTGCTCTGCCGGACGATCGCACAGACGCAGCAGACTCGCGCGCCGGTGGAACCGCAGATGCCGATCCCCCTGGAAACCTGATCGGCGCAAGCCGGGCGGCAAGGCAGGTCAGGCTGCCCCGCGGCGGCGTTCGCCGATAGCCTTTTCGATGCCGGGCGCGGCGTGGTCGCCATACCAGCCGACGATCTTGCGGATCTCGGCGCTGACCTGAGTGTCGTCTCCGGCGCCGATCAGTTCCGCCGCCGCCTGTGCCATCGCGACCAGGATTCGCGCGGTCTCGGGCACGTAGGCCATGTCGTCCCCGGCATCGTGGCGCGTACGGATTATCTGGTAACGTAGATTTTCCGGTAGGGTCCACGCGCTGACCAGGAAATCGTGGACACTGACCTGCCGGCCGTCGATCTCCACGGTGGCGTCGCGATCGTGTTCGCCATAGCCTGATTTCTCGATGCGTTCGCAGGCGTCGACGGCGGCATTCATCATCGAGCGCACAAGGTCCCAGTCGGTGTTCATGGTTTGGCCCTTTCCGTTTCCGCGCGATCTCGCGCGGGACAAATTTCCATCGTTTCCCGCGGGCCGCTGCGGGATGGCGGTTGCGTAGCAGCCACCGGTGGCAGTGTAAAAGATAACCGCCCGGAACGGAACGCGCCGGGCGGCCTGATTTCACGGATATCCGTGCGGGGGCGGCGGCTTACTTGTAGCCGACGGCGTTGTAGATGTTTTGGGCTTCCGCCTGATACTCGCCAAGCGCCGACAGGTTCAGGTCGTCGCGCTTGAATTCGCCCAGCTGGGTGACCGAGGCCGAAAGGCCGACGCCCTCGACGACCGGATACTCGTCATTGCCGGCAGCGAAATATTCCTGCGCGGAATCCGAAGCGAGATATTCGAGGAACTTCACCGCGTTGTCGCGGTTCGGCGCATTTGCCAGCACGCCGGCCGCCGAAACGTTGACATGGGTGCCGTTGCCGTCCTGGTCGGGGAAAACCCAGCCGATCTGGTCGGTGCTGCCGGAAAGGCCTTCGACCTCGGTGCGCAAGGCGCGGGCGAAGTAGTAGGTGTTGGCGACAGCGATGTCGCATTCGCCGGAGACAAGGCCCTTGAGCTGGTCGGTGTCGCCGCCCTGCGGCTCGCGGGCGAGGTTGTCTTTCACGCCTGACGCCCAGGATTCCGCCGCCTCGGCGCCATCCTCGGCGATGCGGGATGCGAGCAGCGAGAGCATGTAGATGTTCGAGCTCGAGCGGGTGCAGACCTTGCCCTTGTATTTCGGGTCGGCGAGATCGGCATAGGTCTGCGGCGGCTCGGCGACGCGGTCCTTGGCGTAGAAGATGATGCGCGCGCGGGTCGAGAAGCCGAACCAAAGATTGTCCGGGTGCTGCAGGGCGGCCGGGATGCGCTCCTCGAGCAGTTCGCTGTCGACCGGCGCCAGAAGGTCCGCGTCGGCGGCGCGCCAGATGCGGCCGGCGTCGACAGTGAGCAGCACGTCGGCAGGGCTGTTCCTGCCCTCGGCCTTGAGGCGCTCGATCAGTTCGTCGGCATTACCTTCGATGCGGTTGATTCGAATGCCGGTCTCTTCCTCGAATTCGGAATAGAGGCGCTCGTCGGTGTCGTAGTGGCGCGAGGAGTAGAGATTGATCTCACCGTCGGCCAGCGCCGCAGATGCCGGTAGAACGACCGATGCGGCGAGAAGGGCGGCGGCAATGCGCAGGCGTGGTGTCATTAAAGGCTCCCGTTTTTGGATTATCTTGACCTTCATTGTCAAGTTTACCTGTGGTAATCCGCTTTTTGTGTCAAGAAGAAAGTTGACAAAATCGGTTTGGTTATCTGGAATGATTCCAAACTAGGCGCTATATGTGCCGCAAGGAGAACCGACTCATGCGCCTGACCAAACAGACCAACTACGCTTTCCGCATCCTGATGTACTGCGCGGCCAATGGCGGACAGCTCAGCCGGGTGGCGGATATCGCCAAGGCCTACACGGTCTCCGAGCCGTTCCTGTTCAAGATCCTGCAGCCTTTGACCGAGGGCGGGCTGCTCGAGACGGTGCGCGGACGCAATGGCGGCATTCGGCTTGCCCGCCCGGCGGCGGAAATCTCGCTGCTCGACGTGGTGCGGCTGACCGAGGACAATTTCTCGATGGCCGAGTGCTTCAGCACGGACACCGAGTGCCCGCTGGTCGATTCCTGCAGGCTGTCGGCGGCGCTGCGCGAGGCGCTGAACGCGTTTTTCGGCGTGCTGGCGAAATATTCCATCTCCGATCTGGCGCGCCCGAGCGACAATATCAGCCTGCTGCTCGGTCTCGAAGCAACCGCACCCGCCGCCGTCGCGCACTAACCGTTCCCCACTTCTCCAATTCGGCATCGTCCTTCCCGTGCCGCTGCGCTTCGGCGCGACGGACAGGATTTCCGTGGCATATGCAAGATCTTGCCGATATGCTTTCGATGGCTAGTTGTCAGGGTGCAAGTGGGTGAGCGGAGGTTTCTTGTCATGTGCCGCCAAGGGAAGAATTCAAAGCTGCAACGGATAGTTAGGCGAACATCCTGGCAGGCCGATTCCGGCAGGAGGCCGCGGTTCGGCGTTTCCGTCCTTTCGGTCGTCGCGGCCGCCGCCGCCGTGGTGGCGGTCACCGGACCGGCACTCGCGACCATCGACAATGCCGCGATCGCGAGCGGCAATTACGGCGATCAACTGGTGCAGACCAGGGCCGCTATCCTGGAGCTGCCGGTGGAGCCGGCGACCGCAACATTCTCGGCGACGCAGTCCGTGGTGCTCGACGTAACCGGCGGCGAGGATGCCGGGAACGCCGATGGCGGCGATACGCTCATCCTGACCTTGACGGTGACCAACACCGGTAACGTGGCGTTGCGTGACGTTCGCCCGACCGGGGCGGCGGTGTCGTCCGACGGCGAACCGGGCACGGGAAGCTTTGCCCCCGCCAGGCCGGAAATCGCAGCGGAACTGGGCCCCGGCGAAACGCGGGAGTTTTCCGTGGCCTACACGCTGAGCGCCGTGGACGTGTACCGCGCCGCCGACAAGAATGGCGGTCTTGCCGTCCGTGTCGCGGCGACGGGCGCCGGGCCTGCCGGCGACGTGACGATCCAGGCCGACGACGCTGCTCTCGGGGTGGCAGCCAATCCGCGTCTTTCGATTGCCAAGGACGCGGCGATCGAAAAGGCCGACGGCAATCGCGGCGCCGATCTCGAGGCGGGCGACGTGATCACCTACACCTATACGGTCTCCAACACCGGCAATGTGCCGCTCAACGGCATTACCATCGCCGACGAGCACGAGGGCGTTGTGCTGAATTCCGCCGATGTGGCGAGTGCTGACGAGGGACCGTTCGACGAGGCCGAGGCGGCTGCCGATCCGCTCGGCGTCAGCGCCGACGACAGCGGCACCAATGGGGTGTGGGACGTGCTCGGCGCGGGCGGGGCCGTGCGCTTCACCTACCGGCATGTCGTCACCCAGGCGGAATTCGAGGCGCAATAGGCGACAGGGACCGGAGGCCCGCCGTGGAGGCACGTTTCTCAGCGCCGAAAAGGCGGCCTGTCCGGCTGTGGCCGGCAGTGCTGACGCTTGCCGTCCTTCCGCTTTTGGGACCGGTGCAGGCCACGGCCGCGATCACCGGCAGCGCGGTCGCAACGGGCAGTTATCACGGCGAGGCGGTACGTTCTGACAGCGCCACCCTGTCGCTCGACGTGCAGCCCGCTTCACCGGCGCTCGGCATTCTGCTCGGCGGTGGATACGACGACGACGACGGCGTACCCGGCAAGTCGGTCGGCGACGCGGTCGGCTACGATATCGCTGTTTTGAACGCAGGCGATGTCGGCATCGGCGGGGTGGCGGTCACCCTGGCGCTGGCGCAGGACGGCGAGGCGCTGTCGCTGGCGAAACCGCCCTATCTGGTCGAAGGCGACGACATCAATCCCGGCGTGCTCGATCGCGGCGAGACATGGCGGTTCGCGGCGCGATACCCCGTCGAATTTGCCGATCTGACACGGCCGGGACCGATACTGGCGACCGCTGCCGCGTCAGGGCTCGGCACCGGGCTGGAAGTCTTCGCCCGTTCGCGCGCCGCAATCGACTTGCCGCCCCTGCAGGATATCGAACCGCGGCTGATATCGCTTTCGCATGTGCCGATACCGGGCGAGGCAGGGCCAGGCGAGACGATCGACTATGAAGTGACGATCACCAACCGCAGCGACCGGGTGCTGGCGGCTCGGCTGACCGGAACGCTGGGCGAAGGCATCGCACTGGCGCGGGACAATGATGCCGGGAACGGCGAGAGCCCGGGGTCTCCACCAGGTGACCGGAAATTCGATTTCGGCACGTTGCAGGTCGCGGCGATGGGGAGCGCCACGCTGCGCTATTCCGGCCATGTCGCGGACGATGCAGGGAGCGGCTTTCCCGCCAATCTGGCGGCGGTCACCGATCCGGCGACCGGATTGCTGCTGATCCCGTCTTCGCGGGCGACGATACGGGCCGGGCGGGCGCTGCCGAGCAATTGCAGCGGCGTCGCGATCCATGTGTTCGATGACGAAAACCGTGACGGACGGATCGATGCCGGCGAGGAGGGAATCTCCGGAGTGCGCGTGCGCGCGGAAGGCGGCGTGCCGCTGACGACCGATCCGTCCGGGCGTTTCTTCTCGCCCTGCGAAACGGTCTCGCGGCTGGCCGGTATCGAATTGCGCTTCGATCTCGACGAGGGCACGCTGCCCGACGGCTATTACGTCACCACGCCCGATCCGCTTGCCGTTCGCGTCGAGCGCGGCACGGCTGCGCGGGCCTTGTTCGGCGCGGCGGCGGCGCGTGTGGTGCGCGTCGATCTCAATGCGGCGGCTTTCCGTCACAACTCCGTCACGCCCGACGGGGAGATGACCGAGGGCATCACGCGGCTGATCTCGATGCTGGGGCGCGAGCCGTCGATCCTGCGGCTGACCTACTACGCGCATCACGAGACGATGGAACTGGCCGAACAGCGGCTGGCGTCGGTGCGCCAGACCGTTCTCGACTACTGGTCGGCGGCCGATGGCGGCTACGACCTGAAGATCGATGCCCGCATCGTGCTCGACGACGGTTGACGCGCAGTCAATCCATCGATACTTCAAGAAACGTTGATATATCGAGGTTGACGGCATGGATGCTGCACGCAAATACGCCGCCGAGTTCATCGGCACCGGGTTTCTGCTGGCGACGGTGGTCGGCTCCGGGATAATGGCCGAGCGGCTGGCGGGCGGCAACGTCGCCGTGGCGCTGCTCGGCAACACCATCCCGACGGGCGCGATCCTCGTCGTGCTGATCACCATGCTGGGGCCGATTTCCGGCGCGCATTTCAATCCGGCGGTAACGTTCGCCTTCTGGCTGCGCCGCGAGATCGCCGCGCGCGAAAGCCTGATCTACATCGCCGTGCAGGTGGCGGGCGGGCTCGCCGGGGTCTGGGCCGCACATGTGATGTTCGAGGAGGAGGTATTCCAGGCCTCGACGAAGATCCGCGCCGGCGGGGCGCAGTGGTTCGCCGAGATCGTCGCGACCTTCGGTCTCGTCTTCACGATCTTCATGACCCTCAAGGCCAATCCGAAGGCGGTCGCCACGGGGGTCGGGCTCTATATCACGGCGGCCTACTGGTTCACCGCGTCGACTTCTTTTGCCAATCCGGCGGTGACGGTCGCACGGGCTTTTTCGGACACTTTTGCCGGCATACGCCCGATCGACATGCCGTGGTTCATCATGGCGCAATTCGTCGGCGCGGCGTTTGCCTTCGCCATTTGCCGCTGGCTGTTGACCGGCGGCGAGGAAATATCCGAGGCGGGTTGAAGCCGCGCTGTCTATCTGATTGGAATCCCCGGACCACGCTAACAGGGGAGGATTGCGAGCATGGGCGGCTACATTCTGGCCATCGACCAGGGCACGACTTCGTCACGTGCCATCGTCTTCGACGCCGATCAGAAAATCGCCGGCGTGGGCCAGAAGGAGTTTCCGCAGCATTTCCCGAAATCGGGCTGGGTCGAGCACGATCTGGAGGATATCTGGGAAAGCGTTGTCGAGACCTGCCGCACCGCTATCGATCGGGCCGGGATCGCGGCGTCCGACATCGCCGCCATCGGCATCACCAACCAGCGCGAAACCGTGGCGCTGTGGGACCGGACGACCGGACAGCCGGTGCATCGCGCTATCGTCTGGCAGGACCGGCGCACCGCCGGTTTCTGCGATAGCCTGAAGGCGAAGGGCCACGAGGCGGACTTCACGGCAAAGACCGGCCTTCTGCTCGATCCGTATTTCTCCGGCACCAAGATCGCCTGGCTGCTCGACAATGTCGACGGGTTGCGGATGCGCGCCGAGGCCGGCGAGATCGCCTTTGGAACCATCGACACGTTCCTGATCTGGCGATTGACCGGCGGCGCAAGCCACGTCACCGACGCGACCAACGCCTCGCGCACCCTGATCTACAACATCGCCCGGAACCGCTGGGACGACGACCTGCTGGCGATCCTGAACATTCCTGCGGCGATCCTGCCCCAAGTGCTCGATTGCGCCGCGGATTTCGGCACGGCGAAAGCCGAAATACTGGGAGCCGAAATCCCCGTATGCGGCGTAGCAGGCGACCAGCAGGCGGCGACCATCGGCCAGGCCTGTTTCGGGCCGGGCATGTTCAAGTCGACCTACGGCACCGGCTGCTTCGCGCTGCTCAACACGGGCACGGACCGCGTCGCCTCGAAGAACCGCATGCTGACGACCATCGCCTACCGCCTCGGTGGCGAGACCACCTACGCGCTGGAAGGCTCGATCTTCATGGCGGGGGCCTCGGTGCAGTGGCTGCGCGACGGTCTCGGGATTCTCGACGACGCGGCGCAGAGCGGCGCGATGGCGGAAAAGGCCGATCCGGAACAGGACATCTATCTCGTCCCGGCCTTCGTCGGCCTTGGCGCGCCGCATTGGGACGCCAATGCGCGCGGCGCGCTGTTCGGCCTGACGCGCGGCACCGGGCCGAACGAAATCGCCCGGGCGACGCTGGAGGCCGTCTGCTACCAGACGCGCGACCTGCTCGAAGCGATGCATGACGACTGGGGCGCGGGCGCAGGCAGGGACACGACGCTGCGCGTCGACGGCGGCATGGTGGCCTCCGACTGGACCATGCAGTGCCTCGCCGACATCCTCGACGCGCCGGTCGACCGGCCGCAGGTGCTGGAAACCACCGCGCTGGGCGCCGCCTGGCTGGCGGGATCGCACGCCGGCGTCTGGCCGGACCGCGAGGGCTTTTCGAAGACCTGGGCGCTGGAGAAGAAATTCGAACCGCGGATGGACGAGGGGAAGCGGGCGCGCAAATATGCCGGTTGGCAGGACGCGGTGAGACGGACGCTGAGCAGCCCATGATCAGCCCTTGCCGGTGCTGATCCTTTCCAGCGCTTTCAAGGCAGCATGGACCGTTTCGAGATCCTTGTCGCCGAGTTGCCGCAACAATTCCTCCTCGCGCGCCTTCAGGATGCGGACAAGCTTGTCGTATTCGCTGCGCCCCTTCGCGGTCAGGGCGAGGTGCTCGATGCGGCGGTCGGCCTCGTCGCGGTCGCGATCCAGCCAGCGGCGTTTCTCAAGGGCGGAAACGGCACGGGATATCTTGGTCTTGTGCAGGCCGGTCCGGATGACGATCTCGCGGGCGGTCAGCGTTTCCTCCGCTTCGCCGAGATGGGCGAGCACCTTCCATTCCGGCCGCGTCATGCCGTGCTGGTCGCGATAGACCGGCTGGAAATGGCGGCTGACCGCCTCGGAAATGCGGTCGAGCCGGTAGGCCAGGAAATTGTCGAGCCTGAAACTCACAGGCCGCCCTGGCTGGTCAGGAAATCGACGATTTCCTGCGTGCCCTTGCCGTGGCGCAGATCGGTGAACAGGAACGGCCTGCCGGCGCGGCCCTTCTCTGCGTCGGTGCGCATGCGCTCGAGATCGGCGCCGACATGGGGCGCGAGATCGGCCTTGTTGATGATCAGCAGGTCGGAGCGGGTGATCGCCGGGCCGCCCTTCCTCGGAATGTCGTCTCCCTGGCAGACCGAAACGACGTAAAGCGACAGGTCGGCGAGGTCGGGCGAGAAGGTGGCGGCGAGATTGTCGCCGCCGGATTCGATGAAGATCAGCTCGAGATCGGGGACGCGCTCGCGCAGCCGCTCGATGGCGCGCAGGTTGATCGAGGCGTCCTCGCGGATGGCGGTGTGCGGGCAGCCGCCGGTCTCGACGCCCTCGATGCGTTCGGCGGCCAGCGCCTGCATGCGGGTCAGCGCCTCGGCGTCCTCGGCGGTGTAGATGTCGTTGGTGACGACGCCGATGGAGTACTTGTCGCACATCGCCTTGCACAGTTCGGCGGTCAGCGTCGTCTTGCCGGAGCCGACAGGGCCGCCGATGCCGATGCGCAGGGGGCCGTTGGGGGAGGTGGTCATGAAAGGAATAGCCTTGAAGCGAGCGTTTCGTGTTGCATGGCGGCAATGTCGGCCAAAACCGTGTTGCTGCCAAGATCGTCCAGCGTTGACGAAGCGGCGCGGGCCGCGGTTTCGGCGATCGCCGGTTCAAGTTCGGCGAGCAGCTTTGCGGCGCCGCGCTGGCCGGTGACCGACAGGCGGATGGCGACCTGCAACTGGTTGGCGGCAAAGGCATGCAGGAAAGCAGCGAGACCGTCGGCGAGCGGAATTTTCTGCAGGCCACAGGCCGTGCCGACGGCGACGCAGAGCGGCGTGCCGCGCGGCGGCAAGGCATCTTCGTCGAACCAGCTTGCCGCGGCCTCGAGAAAGCCGGTGCCCTGGTCGATGGTTTCGCGGTGCCGTTCGGCCGAACCTGTCATGGTGCGGGCGAGTTCGGTGATCTCGGCAAGGACAGGGGCGTCGCCGGCGGCGCGCCACGCGGCGGCGAAGAAGACCGCGTCGTTCCATTGCGGTCCGGCGGCGAGCAGCGCCTTCAGCCAGCGACCGAGTGTTTCCGTGCCCGCAACGCTGCCGGCGAAAACGGCCTGTTCGAGGCCGGCGGAGTAGGCGAAGCCGCCGGTCGGGAAGACCGGCGACAGCCAGGACATCAGGCGCAGCAGGTTGGCGGAACCGGTCATGATCTGACCCGCTCGGCGAGGTCGGCGTAGTCGCCGATCATGGCGTAGTGCAGTTCGCGCACCAGCTTCACGGACGGTCCGACGACGAACAGGACCGAGCCGATGACGAAGCACCAGATCGCCGTGTTTTCCCACGCCTTGTAGAAAAACATCCATGAGCCGACCAGGAACAGCATGCCGGCGGTGAACTGGACGAGGGTGAAGACAAGCTCGTAGGCGGCATAGAGCTTCTCGTGCTGCTTCGAGATGTGTCGTGTGTTCGGAGCAAAGATTTTCATGCGTCAGTCTCCCGGCCTTGCAATGGTCTGGTCCGCCCTAGTGTTCCACGGACCGGGAGAAGAAGTGAATAACCACGACGCCGGCAACGATCAGGCAAAGGCCGAGGATCGCGGGCAGGTCGAGGCGCTGGCCGAGTACCAGCCAGGCGGCGAGGGTGATCAGCACGATACCCGCGCCCGACCAGATGGCATAAACGATGCCGGCCGGGATGACGCGGATCGGAAAGGACAGCAGCCAGAAGGACAAGGCGTAGAAAAATATGGTGAGCACGCTCGGCCATAGACGCGTGAAGCTCTCCGTGCGTACCAGCGCGGTGGTGGCGATGACCTCGGCGGCGATGGCGGTGCCAAGCAGGAGATAGTTGGTCAACAGGGTCGGAGACATGGCGGGCTTCCATACGCAGCGAGGCGCCTAGTGATCGTGGTGATGATGGCCGTGGCCGTGATCGTGCGCGGCGTGGGCGTCGCCATAGGCACCGCCTTCGGGATCGAAGGGCGCGCTGGTCTCCGTGACGGTGGCGCCCAATCCCTCCAGCATGCTGCGGATGACGTGATCGCGGCGGATGAGGATTCGGTCGGGAAGGATCTGCGCGGCGAGGTGGCGGTTGCCGATCTGCCAGGCGAGCGCCAGCAGGTGGCGGGCGTCGCGGCCGCGCACCTCCATAAGGTCTTCCGGCGCGGCGCGCACCTCGATCACGCGGCCGTCGTCGAGTTGCAGCCCGTCGCCATGGCGCAGCAGGCGCGCCCCGGGGAGATCGAGCAGGAACCCGATGCCGCTGTCGGAGACCATTTTCATACGGCGGCGGTGGCGCGCGGTCTCGTCCAGCGTGATGGTGTCGGCAGGATCGTGGAAATCACGGGTGACGGAAGACGCGGTCGGCATGACCGCGATCCTACACCGGATTGTGCGGTGCACGCCAGCGGCGAAACGTCCAGACCGCAAGCAAAACCAGCAGGATGGTTATGGAAATGGTGGATGTCGCCGCCTTGGCCTGCGAATGAAAACTGGCGGTTTCGACCAGTTCCGGCGTGAGGCCGTCCGGGCCAAGCGCGAGCATGCGTTCGACATCGCGGTTTTCCAGATAGTCGAAGATCATGCCGGGAATCGCCGTGGCGGCGAGGAGATGGCGCAATGCGCCCCACCGGACGGGGGCGAGACGCAGGATCGACCAGGCAAGCGTGACGGCAAGCAGTGCCGGGTAGGCGGCGTCGAGACGGTGCTGCACATTGGCGTAGAATTGCGCGCCGCGCGGGGACAGGGCGGTAAGGAATTCGCGGGCTTCCTCGAAGGAGTAGCCGCCGGGCCTGAGGTCGAAGACCGGCAATCCGCCGGCCTCCGCCGATATTCTCGGGATCGACCAGAAGACCATGACGAGGTAGTCGCCGAGCGTTGCGGCGACCACCAGCCAGAATACAGTGCCGGGCTTCACGTCCGGACCGTACTGATTATTCTCCCGGCACGTAGCCGAGCACCAGCCTGACGATTTCGTGGACCGGATGGTTGGTCAGATCCTTGTCCAGTTCGGCGATCACCTTGCCCTGGACTTCCTGGTGCAACTCCTTGCGCAAAGCGCCTAGCACCGCCGGCGGCGCGACAAGAACGATTTCGCTGAAGCTGCCCTTGTGCGCGCTCTTGTAAAGCAGGTCCGCCAACTCCTTGGCAAAGCGTTCTTTTTCAATGCGGTGCCAGTCGGTTTCCTGGACAGCGCTGCGGTGCGCATTTGCGCCGCCCGGCGCGCCGCTGGCCGACGGACCGCCGTCGCTCAGGCGGCCGGGACGGTCCGCGCCCTGTTCGCCGGTCGCCGGATTGGCGTGCTCCATTTCGCGGAAGACCGTCAGCTTGGGAAATTTCTCGTCGCCGTCATTGCGCAGGAACAGCGCTTTTTCGCCGTCCGCGATGACCAGCCAGCCCTTGTTTTGAAGTTTGATGTCCGACATGGGGTCCTCCAGTTTTTCGGATGTAACCCACTAACTCGCAGATTACGGCCAAGTTGCAATTGATCCCGCTCAAAGGAAGCAATTGCATTGCGACGAGAAGTTATCTCCGCCTGGGCGGAACGGGGTTGGCGTCTGCCTGCTGCCGGAAGGCCGGCGGCTACAGGGCCTCGATCCGTTCCGGATGGATGATCTCGACCGTGCGGCTCTCGATGAGCGGCGCCGAGGCCGCGCGCCATGTCTTCATGTGCGGCGCCTTGAAATGGTTTTCGAGGTCCTCGCGGCTTTTCCATTGTTCGACGAATACGACGCGCTGCGAATTGCTGACGCTGGTGTTCAGGTCATAGAAGACGCAGCCCGGTTCCTCGCGCGTCGCCTCGATGCATGGCATCGCCGCTTCGCGCAGGGCTGCAAGCGAATCCGGTTTGATGGTGAGCGTGGCGACGACGTAGATCATGGTCTTTCCTCCCGGCAGGCATGCTGTTCGAGTTTAGGACCGAATGCGGGCCATGGCCAGTCTCGGGGTGTTCCCGCAGTGTGACGATGCTACCGCGTCAAAACAGGAAATACCGCTGAGCCATCGGCAGTTCGGTGGCTGGCTCGCAGGTGAGCAGCTCGCTGTCGGCGCGGACCTCGTAGGTTTCCGGATCGACCTCGATATGCGGCGTAGCGGAATTGAGCACCATCGACGCCTTGGAGATGCCGCCGCGGGTATTTTCGACCGCGACCAGTTCCTTGTCGGTTTCGAGCCGGTGGGCGAGGCCGTCCTCGATCGCGGCGTTCGAGGTGAACACCACCGACGACGCGGTACGCGCCTTGGCATAGGCGCCGAACATGTAGCGGTAATGCACCGGCTGCGGCGTCGGGATGGACGCGTTGGGATCACCCATCGGAGCGGCGGCGATGGTGCCGCCGAGCAGCACCATGTCCGGCTTGACGCCGAAGAAGGCGGGATTCCACAGCACCAGATCGGCGCGCTTGCCCACTTCGATGGAGCCGATCTCCTTCGACATGCCCTGGGCGATGGCCGGATTGATGGTGTATTTCGCGATGTAGCGGCGGACGCGGTAATTGTCGTTGTGGCCCTTTTCCTCGGGCAGGCGACCGCGCTGGCGCTTCATCTTGTCGGCGGTCTGCCAGGTGCGGATGATGACCTCGCCGACGCGGCCCATAGCCTGGCTGTCCGACGCGATGATCGAGAACGCGCCCATGTCGTGCAGGATGTCTTCCGCCGCGATGGTTTCCTTGCGAATGCGGCTCTCGGCGAAGGCGACGTCCTCCGGGATGTTGGCGTCGAGATGGTGGCAGACCATCAGCATGTCGAGATGCTCGTCGATGGTGTTTACCGTGTAGGGCCGGGTCGGGTTTGTCGACGACGGGATGACATTGGACAGGCCACAGACCTTGATGATGTCCGGCGCGTGACCGCCGCCGGCTCCCTCGGTGTGGAAGGCGTGGATGGTGCGGCCCTTGATGGCGTCGATGGTCGATTCCACGAAGCCGCTCTCGTTCAGCGTATCGGTGTGGATCATCACCTGGATGTCGTAGTCGTCGGCAACCGACAGGCAGTTGTCGATCGCTGCGGGCGTGGTTCCCCAGTCCTCGTGCAGTTTCAGCGCGCAGGCGCCGCCGAGGATCATCTCCTTCAGCGGGTCGGGCAGCGAGGCGTTGCCCTTGCCGGAAAAGGCGAGGTTCATCGGAAAGGCGTCGGCGGCCTGGATCATGCGGGCGATGTGCCAGGGGCCGGGCGTGCAGGTGGTCGCCAGAGTCCCGTGCGCCGGGCCGGTGCCGCCGCCGAGCATGGTGGTCACCCCGCTCATCAGCGCTTCCTCGATCTGCTGCGGGCAGATGTAGTGGATGTGGGAGTCGAAGCCGCCGGCGGTGAGGATCTTGCCTTCGCCGGCGATCGCCTCGGTGCCGGGGCCGATGATGATGTCGACGCCCGGCTGGGTGTCCGGGTTGCCAGCCTTGCCGATGGCGGCGATGCGGCCGTCCTTCAGGCCGACATCGGCCTTGTAGATGCCGGTGTGATCGACGATCAGCGCATTGGTAATGACCGTGTCGACGGCGCCGCCGGCGCGCGGCGCCTGGCTCTGGCCCATGCCGTCACGGATCACCTTGCCGCCGCCGAATTTCACCTCCTCGCCATAGACGGTCCTGTCGTCCTCGACCTCGATGAACAGTTCGGTGTCGGCGAGGCGGACCTTGTCGCCGGTGGTCGGCCCGAACATGTCGGCATAGGCGGCGCGGGAGATCTTGGCGGGCATCGGTCTGTCCTTCGGTCAGTATTCTTCCATCAGCAGGAGAAGTTCCTCGGTGCGCTTGCGCGTCATCGAGGCCATGCAGGAATTGATGATGAGCGGCTGTATCGAGCCACCGGTAAATGACGCGCCTTCGGTTTCGCAATGGCCGTCGCGGTAATCGATCCAGGCGCGCTGGGCCTTCAGCAGGCTTTCCTCGCCATTGGCCCGGTCGGGGTAAAACTCCCGGTTCGTCTCGTCGACGGATTTCATGTGCTCGCGCACCTTCTTCCAGGCGACGTTGAGTGCGCGGTCGGCGGTCTGCCAGTCCTCATAGGCGCACCAGTTCATGCCCTGCTGCGGCAGGTCACCGGCTTTCGAGCAGTCCCAGTCCTGCGCGGAGGCGGGGAGGGTTGAAAGGCAGGCAAGGCCGAGCGCGGGCAGCAGGCGTCTCATAGCTCGCCCATCACCTCTTGGCGGAAGCCGAAGACCTTGCGGTCGCCGGCAAGCGGCACCAGCGTCACGTCGCGCGACTGGCCGGGCTCGAATCGCACGGCGGTGCCGGCGGCGATGTCGAGACGCTTGCCGCGCGCCTTTTCGCGGTCGAATTCGAGCGCCGGATTGGTCTCGTAGAAGTGGTAGTGCGAACCGACCTGCACGGGGCGGTCGCCGGTGTTGGCGACCGTCAGGATTACGGTCCTGGCGCCCTCGTTGAGGGTTATGTCGCCGTCTGCGGTGATGATTTCGCCGGGGATCATGGTTTCCTCCTAGCCCGCGACCGCGAGCGCGACGCCATAGGCCGCGGTCGCGCCGCCGGCGATGCGCAGCGCCAGCCTGCCGTTCGCTCCGTTCAGCAGTTTCAGGATGGCGACGCCGAAACCCGCACCGGCGGCATGCAGTGCGGCGGTGGCGGCCAGGAAACCGCCGCCGAAGGCGAGCGCGCCGGCCGAACCCAGTTCGGACCCGTGGGCATAGCCGTGGAAGACTGCGAAAAATCCGGTCACCGTCAGCACCAGTTCGACCGGGACCGGCGCGGCAAGCGCAATAAGCAGGCCGAAGGCGACGATGGATGCGAGGATCGCGGGTTCGACGAAGGGCAGGGGCATGCCGACGAAGGACGCGGCGAAACCCGCCGCCATCAGCGAAACGAATGTCGCGGGAACCGCCCAGACCGCACGGCCGCCGATCATCGCCGCCCAGACGCCGACGGCGACCATCGCCAGGATGTGGTCGACGCCATAGAGCGGGTGCGAGAAACCGGCGGCCAGCGAGCCGTGTTCGCCCGGATCGAGATGGGCGAGAGCAGGCGCTGCCGAGGCGAAGAGCAGGGCGGCTGCGGCGAGGATGCGTTTCATCGGCGGTTTTCCTTTCGGTCTCTGGTCCGGCACCCGGACGGATTTAGCAATCCCGGCATGGCCGGACATCGTTTTCGTCAGCGGATCGGTTCGTGCACGGTTACCAGCTTGGTGCCGTCCGGGAAGGTCGCCTCGACCTGGATGTCGTGGATCATCTCGGCGATACCCTCCATCACCTGCTCACGGGTTAGCACGTGTGCGCCGGCTTCCATCAGGTCGGCGACGGAGCGGCCGTCGCGGGCGCCCTCGACGACGAAATCGGTAATCAGAGCAATGGCTTCGGGATGATTGAGCTTGACGCCGCGCGCCAGCCTCTTGCGCGCCACCTCCGCCGCCATGGCAATGAGGAGCTTGTCTTTTTCTCGCGGTGTCAGGTGCATGCGTTCCCCCGGGCGGGCTGATTTCACGCGGCTTGTCGGGTGGCCGCCTCGTCCGGCATGGTGGAAAAATTGGCGGCGAAGTGCAAGCGCGTTGTGCAACAATTTTGCAGTGCAATGCGCTGCTTAAAAAATATGCAGCTTCCCCCAAGTGACCGGAATGCTGATTTATTTTACCCCTTGAAGAAAATCCGCAACGGGGTTTAACTTGGTGCATGGGCGCGGTAACCGCGCCCGGGGAGGAGCATCATGTATCTCGGGATCGACCTCGGCACGTCGAGCGTCAAGGCGCTTCTTGTCGACGCGGACCAGGCAATCGTCGATTCCGCCTCGGCGGAAGTGGAATTGTCGCGGCCGCATCACGGCTGGTCGGAGCAGGACCCGCTGGACTGGATCACCGCCACCGAGCAGGCGCTTTCCGAACTGAAGCGGGATCACGGCCCGGAAATGACAGCGGTGAAGGGCATCGGGCTCTCGGGTCACATGCACGGCGCGACGCTGCTGGGTGCGGACGACGAGGTGCTGCGCCCCTGCATCATGTGGAACGACGTGCGCTCCCATGCGGAAGCCGCTCAACTCGATGTCGATCCGCTTTTCCGCAAGATTACCGGCAACATCGTCTTTCCGGGCTTCACCGCGCCGAAACTGGTGTGGGTGAAGAACAACGAGCCGGAGGTCTTTGCCAGGATCCGCAAGGTGCTGCTGCCGAAGGACTATCTGCGGCTGTGGCTGTCCGGCGAGCACATTTCCGAAATGTCCGATTCCGCCGGCACGAGCTGGCTCGACACCGGCGCGAGGGCCTGGTCTTCCGACCTGCTGGCGGCGACCGATCTTTCCGAGGACCACATGCCGCGCCTCGTCGAGGGCAGCCAGCCGGGCGGCCAGTTACGCGCGGAGATCGCCTCGCGCTTCGGACTGACGGCGGGCATCACGGTTGCCGGCGGGGCAGGAGACAATGCGGCGGCGGCCATTGGCATGGGCACAATCCAGGACGGATCGGCCTTTGCCTCGCTTGGCACGTCGGGCGTGCTGTTTGCCGCCAACAACGCCTATCTGCCGAACGCGACGAGCGCCGTGCACGCCTTCTGCCACGCGCTGCCGAACACATGGCACCAGATGGGCGTGATCCTGTCGGCGACGGATTCGCTCAACTGGTACGAGAAGATCACAGGGGTCGACGCGGCGGACCTGACCAGCGCGCTGGGCGAGACACTGCAAGGCCCGTCCGGCGTACTCTTCCTGCCCTATCTCGGCGGCGAGCGCACGCCGCACAATGATGCGTCGATCCGCGGCGTCTTCGCCGGCATCGGCCATGAAAGCGACCGGGACGTGCTGACGCGTTCGGTGATGGAAGGCGTCTGCTTCGCCTTCCGGGATTGCCTGGAGGCGCTGAAGGAAGCCGGCACGACGCTGGAACGCGCTACGGCGGTCGGCGGCGGCTCGAAATCGGCCTACTGGCTGAAACTGATGGCAACCGTGCTCGGCATCCCGGTCGAAGTGCCGGCGGAAGGCGATTTCGGCGCGGCGTTCGGCGCGGCGCGGCTCGGCCTGATGGCCGCTGAAGGCGCCGATCCGGCGGACATCTGCACGCCGCCCGACGTCGAAGCCGTGCACGAACCGGACCGCAATCTCGAACCGGCGTTTGGCGACGCCTACCAGCGCTATCGCGCGCTTTATCCAGCCATCAAGGGAGTCATGTCATGAGCACCGGCTTTTTCGGCGACGTCACGAAGATCGAATATGAGGGCCCGGACAGCACCAATCCGCTCGCCTTCCGCCATTACAATGCCGACGAGGTCGTCATGGGCAAGCGGATGGAGGACCATCTGCGCTTCGCCGTAGCCTACTGGCATTCCTTTGCCTGGACCGGCACCGATCCCTTCGGCGGCGATACGTTCCAGCGGCCGTGGTTCCCCGCCGACACGATGGAACTGGCGAAGCTGAAGGCCGATGTCGCCTTCGAGATGTTCACCGCACTCGGAGTGCCGTTCTACTGCTTCCACGACCAGGACGTGCGGCCGGAGGGCGCGAACTTCGCCGAGAACACGAAAAACCTGGAAGAAATCGTCGATTACTTCGCGGGCAAGCAGGAAGCGACTGGGGTGAACCTCCTGTGGGGCACGGCGAACCTGTTCTCCAACCGCCGCTACATGGCCGGCGCGGCGACGAACCCGGACCCGGACGTGTTCGCCTTCGCGGCAGCGACGGTGAAGACCTGTATCGACGCGACCCACAAGCTCGGCGGCGCCAACTATGTTTTGTGGGGAGGGCGCGAGGGTTACGAGACTCTGCTCAATACCGATCTGAAGCGCGAGGATGCCCATCTCGGCCGTTTCCTCAACCTTGTCGTCGAGTACAAGCACAAGATCGGGTTCAAGGGCACGATCCTGATCGAGCCGAAGCCGCAGGAGCCGACCAAGCACCAGTATGATTACGACGTCGCCACGGTCTATGGCTTCCTGAAGCGGCATGGGCTGGAAAACGAGGTGAAGGTCAATATCGAGCAGGGCCACGCGATCCTCGCCGGCCATTCCTTCGAGCACGAACTGGAACTGGCGCAGGCGCTCGGCATCTTCGGCTCCATCGACATGAACCGCAACGACTACCAGTCCGGCTGGGATACCGACCAGTTCCCGAACAACGTGCCGGAAATGGCACTGGCCTATTACGCCATTTTGAAGGGCGGCGGCTTTGCCACCGGCGGCACCAATTTCGACGCCAAGCTGCGCCGCCAGTCGCTCGATGCCGAAGACCTGCTCCACGCCCATGTCGGCGGCATGGACACCTGCGCGCGGGCGCTGAAGGCGGCGGCGAAGATGGTGGAGGACGGGGTGCTGACGAGCTTCGTCGAGGAGCGTTATGCCGGCTGGAACTCGGCCGAAGCCAAGAAGATGCTCGACGGCTCCTATTCGCTGGCCGACATCGCCGAATACGTCGCGAAGGCCGATGTCAATCCGCAGCCGAAATCCGGCCGGCAGGAATATCTGGAGAACGTCGTCAACCGCTACGTGTGAAGACGGGAAGCTTTTCGGCAGGGCTTTTACGTGTCGGCGCAGCCGGAGTGAGGCAAATGCTTGAAAGTCCGAACGGCGAAACGCGTCTGTTTCCCATCATCGGTGACCCGATCATTTATGTGAAATCACCCGAACGCCTGACCAGCGGTTTTGCGACACGCGGCCATAACGGCATCTGCATTCCGATGCAGGTAGCGGAAGGGGACCTGGACGGCGTCATGGACGGCCTCTCCAGAATCTCGAATATTGACGGCCTACTGGTCACCATGCCGCACAAGTTTGCTGCCCATGAATATTGTGCCACCAGTTCGGAGCGGGCGCGACTGCTGAAGGTCGTGAGCGTGATGCGCCGAAATCCGGATGGTTCGTGGCATGGCGACATGCTGGACGGGCTCGCTTTCGTGAAGGCCCAGATCGATGCAGGTGCCCGCCCGGATGGCGCGCGGGTACTGCTGGTTGGGGCAGGCGGGGCCGGAAGTGCCATCGCGATCGCGCTGCTCGAGTCCGGCGTCCGCGAGCTGGTCATCCACGATGCGAACGAAGACCGCGCTGCCGAATTGATGGCGCTAGTGGGGGGATCGGGCCTCGGCCGGGTCATAGTCGGTCCGCCGGACCCGTCGGGCTGTGACTTGGTGTGCAATGCGACCCCATTGGGTATGGGGGACGGGGATATTTTGCCCGTCGCCGCGGATCTGCTCGACCGTTCCATGTTCGTGGGCGACGTGATCGCCGGGCACGGGACTACGCCATTTCTGCATGCCGCCAGTGCCGCGGGATGCAAGACAGCCAGTGGCGACGAGATGGTGGAGGCTGTGCAGGAGATGATGCTCGATTTCATGCTCGGAAAATGACGCGGGTGCATGGCAGGCGTGACGTGCGAAGTTTCCATGTCGACGTGGATGGCCGCGTAGCGCTGTATGGTAAGAATCCTGCCGCCGGAGCGGCAGGATAGTCGAGGCGCACAGGGACAGGGCAGGCGCCCCGTCAAGGTGGAGGTCAGGCCGCCCGTGCGATTTCCTCGTTTGACTGGTGAGTATCGCCCGGAGCCCGGTCGCTTTCGGACGCAGCCAGTTTGGTCGTGACGGCAAGCGGGCCGCAGCGCACGCCCTGGACGTTGCGCATCCGGTCGAGAGCCTTCATGCAATGGGCGACGTAACCGCGTCCGTTCAGCTTCATGTCGATGAGCGCGATTGCCCGCCGGTGCAGCGGATAAAGGCGGTCGAGGTCCAGTCCGCAACGGTTGAACACCGAAAGCGGAAGGGCGCGCATCATGATCAGCAAGTTCATGAAGCTCAGGCATATCAGCGACATGTGGTAGAGCCGCGCGTTCTTCGCGATGATCGCCTCGCCGTCGAACTCGTAGAGCGGGAGATCCTGCAGTTTTCCGCGGAAGAACAGATGGGTCAGGAAGTATGCCGACACGGTCGAGAGGAAGTGGACCATCGAGCGCGGCGTAATCGCGACGACCGCGCCACCCGCTGAGATGTAGGGTTCGTAGGCATGGCTGTGGCGCAGGAGGTGACCCGTGCAGTTGACGAAGGCGCTTCCCTCCGGCACCGGCCGGTGGGCTCCATTGCCGAACACCATCTCGGGACCGTCCGGACCGTCGACGACATCCGCAAGATAGTCCTTGACGATGCCGTCGAGGCCCGAGGCGATTACGTCACGCTCCTCGCTCGAAAGGATGCCGTAGAAGAAATTCTCGTTGTTGCCGCCCACACTGACCGTCGAGTTCCGCCGAAGATGATAGAAGCAAGCGTCTTCGTTGGTGCCGTTGAACAGCATGGCCTGTTCGCGGAACAAGTCGGCGATGAGCGTGCCGGACATCCAGCGCCGCCCGGCGCGGGGAAAATATTTTTCCCGCTTCGCGAAGACAGATCCCTTGCCATTGATCAGGGTGACGGCGCGTCCCGGACCACGTGTGAGCAGGTTGTAGGCCGTGTCCATGCCGGTCTTGCCGCCGCCGACGACAAAGACCGGGGTATCGCTGTCGAAACCGACCGCTCCGCTCAGCCGTTCCGGCGTCGTCGAGACGACTTTCGTGCTGGAGAAGGCGAGGGGCTCGGCAACATGGACGTCGAAGCCGGTCGCCCGGATCACCCGCTTCGCCTCGATGACGCGCGTCTGGCCGGAGGCATTGTTCGGATGGCATTCGACGCGTGCCGCCGCGCCGTTTTCGGTGACGAACTCGTCGCAGGCGGTGACGGTATGCCCGAAAAGTTCCACGAGATCGAGCTTGTCGCGCGTCGCCTCGTAGCAGCGCGTCAGGTGGGTCTCCACCTCGGCGCCGGTCGCCAGGTAATCCTTCGGCTTCGACCAGTTCCAGTCCATGTCGCCGACGGTGAATGCGGGATGCGGCTGGTGCAGCCGGGCGTAGTCGTAGACATCGTTCCACATGCCGCCCGGCGCATCCCTGCGCTCGATCAGGATGACCTTGTCGGTCTTGCGCAGATATTGGGATGCCACGAACAGCGCGTTCAGTCCCGCTGCTCCAGCGCCGATGATGCAGAGATCGCAGGTCTCGACGCCGGCTTTTGCCTTGTTGAGAATCTTCTCCGTCATTTCAGTCTCCATCATTGAAATCCGGGCGTTGTCCCGCCGGTCAGTCCCGGCAAAAAAGCAGCGCCCGCGCCTGATGGCGCGGGCGCCTTTCGGTTCACCGGGGTGGGGCATACCCGGCTCCCAAATCGAAGTCGGTTACTTCACAACGTGCCAGACACCGCCGACGCCGTTACCCTTGGTGTCGCCCGGCTTGGAATCGCCGGCCCAGTAGTAGAGCGGCATGCCCTTGAAAGCCCATTGCGCGCTGCCATCCTTGCGTTCGACGAGTGTGAAATCCCCGTCGGCGCCGGCGCCGCCCTTGGCGATGAAGGGCGGCCAGCTGCCGGCGCAGCCGCCGTAGCAATTGCTGACACCCTGTGCGTCCTTGTCGAAGGTGTAGAGCGTCATGCCCTTGCCATCGACCAGCACGCCGGCTTCCGACATGGTGAGGTCGGCGGGTGCGGCCATGGCGAGACCGGCGAAGAACGAAAGGGCCGTACCGGCGATAAGGGATTTGATCTGCATGGGGTGAACTCCTGTGTTTCGGTCCGGCGCCAAGCGACCGGGTGTTGACTTCGACAACGGGTTGCGAACCGCGAGGCCGCGTCCATGAGTGATTTGTAGAAGGAACTGTCCGGCCGCTTCAGTTGCGCCGTTGCTGGCGGCGATTTCGATGCCGACCGTTGTCACCAGCGTTGTAATCGCAGTGGAAACAGGACGGACGGAGCGTTGTTTTTCGCTCCGCAAAGCCGTGTCAGGCAGGTTTCCTGCCGCCAGGGCTCAAGGATAGCGCGGGCCTCTACGCTGTTGCAGGTTGGTTCGCGTTCGTCGTCGGAAGACAAGGGCTTGGCCGAGATGATGGCGCCATCAGTTATTCCAATTGCAGTTCTAATCCTGATTGACTGCCGGTTTACTCGTCCCTTGCTGCTGCAAGCTTACCTGCGCCTACGGTATGGGGCGCAACGAGGGCCGCAGTAGTTTAGGAATTACCGCGCCTGCTCTGCTCTGAAGCCGGCGTTATCTTCGAGGAGTTAGTAATTCAGTGTAAGTCGACGTACTCCCTCGCTTGGATCTGTGCTTAGGATGTCATCACCAGGAAAATATATAAGTTTCGGGATCGGCTCCCAGTACAAACTGTCGATAGTTCCGGGGACGTGCCGTGTTTGGCCGGTCAATACGGTACTGTTGATGTCGAGTACACGCCATAGGTCGTCGCCATGTATCTCAAAAATGCAACGAAGATGTCCCTCAATTCCATTTGGAAAATCCACGGTAAACGGCGGTGTATATCCAGAGTAGCTCACCCCTATTCCGCTGGGATTCGGGTCTGTAAACTTCCAAAAATAGCTGGCCTTTTCTCCTATATCGAGTCGCGTTGTTCCGCCGGGCTCAACATTTGCAAATAGTAATCTCTGGTTATCATTAAATATTTTTATTGTGACCCTGTCGTCGGTACCTGCCCAGGTAGAGCCGGCTGTTTGTATCGTCCAGTAAATGTGAGTGATCGAGTCCATCGTATCCTCCTCTCAGCGTTTGTAGAATGCTCCTGCGTGATATTTCGCTTCGAAGAATTGAAACTAACACCGTGTAAGCCAACCGAATACAGATATTCGAATAGTGCGCATTATTTCAGCGGAGGATTTATCGTGATTTTTATTGAGACGAAAATCAGGTTTTGGAGACTCGTAGGACAGTAAGGTGGCCGCTGCTCATAGCGCGCAGGTCTTTCTATACGGCCTGTCCGCTCACTCATTCCGTTTGGTGATCTGTATCGATACCCGATGCCGTCCTCAGGTCCCGGTCCTAGGTCAGGCCGTTCCCTGCCGCCAGGGCTCGAGGATGGCGCGGGCCTCGACGCGGCCCCTGTCGGTGAGCGCGAGCGCCTCGCCTTCGCGGATGACCAGGCCCTGATCGATGCACTGGCGCAGCACGTGGCGGGCGCGGGTGTCGTCCCAGCGCAGATGGCCTCGCAGGGCGGCGGCGACGTTTTCCTCGTCTTGGGCCGGTCCGCCCTCGTGATTGTAGAGATGGACGGCGAGCGTGCGGCATTCGTTGGCGCGCTGACGGCCGCGCCGCTGGGACACCTGCGCGATCAGGCCGTAGCGCGGGCCGAACAGGAAGGCGAGAACAAGAAATACGCCGGTCATCACCGCCATCATGCCGCCGATGGAAACGTTGAGCGCGATGGCCAGCCAATAGCCGGTGATCGAGGAGACGATTGAAATCGCCGAACCGTAGACCAGCATCAGCCAGAGCCGGTCGGTCAGGAGATAGGCGGCGGAGGGCGGCACGATGACGAAGGCGATGAACAGGATCGCGCCGACGGAATCGAAGGCGGCCACCGCGGTTGCGCTGGTCAGCGCCAGAAGGGCGTAGGAGAGGGCGGCGGGCGCGAATCCGAGCGCGCGGGCCAGCGCCTCGTCAAAGGTCGCCAGCTTCAGCTCCTTGAAGAAGAAGGTCACGAAGGCGAGGTTGACCAGCGTCATCGCGCCCATCGACAGAAGCGCGTTCGGCACCGGGTAGCCGCCGATAGCGACCGTATCGAGCCAGACGAAGCCGATCTCGCCCAGCAGCACGGTGTGCTGGTCGATATGCACGTTGCGGGCATAGAGGTTGAGCAGCAGTACGCCGATGGAAAACAGCACCGGGAAAACGAGGCCGATCGCCGCGTCGTTCTTGACGCGGCGGGTGGTGACGAGAAGCTCGGTCAGGAAGACGGTGAAGACCCCGGTCAGCGCCGCGCCGACGATCTGCACCGGACCGCTCTGCTGCCCGGTCAGCATCCAGACGATGACGATGCCGAAGACGATGGAATGGCTGATCGCGTCCGACAGCATGGAATTGCCGCGCAGCACGAGAAAGGTGCCGAGAAGGCTGGCGGCGATGCCGACCAGCGCGCCGGTCAGCACGATCATCGCCGAAGGATTGTCGAACAGGGCCGCAAGCATGATCAGGCCTCCTGCGCGCCTAGGCTGGAAAGGATGCGCTCGGCTTCGGCGATGCCCTCGGGGGTGAGCACCCAGTGCGGCGTGGGCTCCGGCGCATGGGCGACCGGCTGGACCAGGCCGCGGTCCTGCAGTCTGCGCATCACGGGCGCAGTGCCGATGCCGTAATAGGCGTCGACCATGCCCTGTTCCGAGGGATAGGCGGAATCGCCGTGATGGGCGGCGAGGCGGTAGAGCGTGGTCAGCACGCGCTGTCCGCGCAGGTTGCGGCGATTGACTGCGCGGCGGCGCATTTCCCAGACAATGCCGCGTCCCGGTGCGAACAGCAGCGAGACGGCGACGGCGACTGAGGCGGCGAGCACGATCAGCGGGCCGGTGGCAAGGCCGCGGCCGAGCGCCGAGACCAGCGCGCCGGAGATGCCGGACGCCATGCCGATCAACGCTGACAGGATCACCATCACTTCCAGCCGCGAACTCCATTGCCGCGCGGCGACGGCCGGCGCGATCACCATCGCCGCCATCAGCACGACGCCGACCATCTGCAGGCCGACGACAACGGCGAGCGCGATCATCACGGCGAGCGCGATCTCCAGCGCCAGCACGGGCAGGCCGAGGGTTCTCGCGAAGACCGGATCGAAGGTGACGAGCTTGAATTCCTTCCAGAAGGCCAGGACGATGGCGAGGGCGGCAAGTGTCACGCCGCCCATGATCCAGAGATCGGATCTGAGGATCGCCGCCGCCTGGCCGAACAGGAAGGAATCGAGGCCGCCCTGGGAGGCGTTGCCGGTCGTCTGGATCCAGGTCAGCAGCACGACGCCAAGGGCGAAGAAGACACTGAGCGAAATGCCGAGCCCGGCATCGGTCTTCAGCCGGCTGTTGCGCGTCAGAAGCAGCATGAACAAGGCGGCGAGCGCGCCGGTGATCAGCGCGCCGGCGAGGATGAAGCCGAGATCGCGGGTGCCGGCGACGATGAAGCCGAGACAGACGCCGGGGAGCGCCGCATGCGACAGCGCATCGCCGAGCAGGCTCTGCTTGCGCAGGACCGCGAAACTGCCGAGCACGCCCGAGATGGTTCCCAGCAGGGCGGCGCCAAGCGCCACATTGCGGATCGTGTAGTCAGTGAAGAATTCGAGCATCAGCCCGGTCCCTGACCTTTGCCCTCGAACGGCACGACATTGCCGTCGGCGTCACGGTCGAGTGTCGCGTCCTTTTCGAGCAGGGCGATCTGGCCGCCATAGGCCTTGCGCAGGTTTTCCGGCGTGTAGACCTCGCCAACCGGCCCCTGCGCGATGACGCGGACGTTCAGGATCAGCATCCAGTCGAAATAGGAGCGCACGGTTTGCAGGTCATGATGGACGACAATCACTGTCTTTCCCGCGTCGCGCAGCTTGCGCAGGATGGCGACGATGGCGCGCTCTGTGGTCGCGTCGACGCCAGCCATCGGCTCGTCGAGGAAATAGACATCGGCTTCCTGAACCAGCGCGCGGGCGAGAAAGACGCGCTGTTGCTGGCCGCCGGAGAGCTGGCTGATCTGGCGGTCGGCATAATCCTGCATGCCAACCAGCGAGAGGGCGTGCATCGCCTTTTCGCGTTCGTTGCGCCCGGGGCGGCGTAGCCAGCCGAGATGGCCGTATAGCCCCATCGTCACCACGTCGAGCGCGTTGGTCGGAAAATCCCAGTCGACACTGGAGCGTTGCGGCACGTAGCCGACCCGGCTGCGTTGTCTGTCATAGGGCCGCCCATGTATGCGGACATGGCCGGCCGTTGGCTTGACGAGGCCGAGGATCGACTTGATCAGCGTGGACTTGCCGGCACCGTTCGGACCGACGATCGCCGCCATGACGCCGGGCGGAACGTCGAAATCGATGTCCCACAGAACGGGCTTGGCGTGGTAGCTGACCGTCAGGTCCTCGACATGAACGGCCAGGCCGGGTTCGTGCAGGGTGTTGGGCAAAGATCCGGTCCTATTCGCCGACATGAGCAAGTTGCCATTGCTGCGCCCAGCCGGCAAGCGCCGGGGGCAGGGGCGGCGGCGTGCCGCCAAGGGCGCGGGTAATATTGTACGTGTTTTCGTAGATCATGCCGATATAGGTGCCGCCGGCGGTGCCGGCCTCGCCCATAGCGTCGGAATAGAGTTCGGCGCCGATCCCGATCTCGTGGCCCTGACGTGCCGCGGCGTCGATCACCGCCTGGATCGTGCGCGGATTGATCGTGCTTTCCACGAAGAGCGCCGGCACGCCGCGTTCGGCGACCATCTCGGCGACACTGCGGATATCGGCGACGCCGGCCTCGGATTCCGTCGAGATGCCCTGGATGCCGGAAACTTCGATGCCATAGGCGCGGCCGAAATAGTTGAAGGCGTCATGGGCGGTGACGAGGATACGCTGGTCTTCAGGAATGGTTGCGATGGCTTGTGCCGCCCATTCGTCGAGGGCGACGAGCTGCTCGCCATAGGCAGTGGCGTTCTGTCTGATCGCATCGGCGCAATCGGGGCGGTGTTCGGCCAGTTTTCCGGCGATCACCGGAACGGTTTTCACCCACAGGCCGGGGTCCATCCAGACATGCGGATCGAGTCCGCTGCCGTTCTGGACGCGGATAATTTGATCCTCGCCGATCGCCGTTTCGGAGACGGCCAGCGTGTCGATCCTTTTTGCCAGCCGGTGCAGCACGTCGGCGAGCTGGCCTTCGAGATGGTAGCCGGAATAGAAGATGACGTCGGCGATCTGAAATGTGCGCACGTCACGGGCGGTGGCCTGGTAGAGGTGCGGATCGACGCCGGGACCCATCAGCGCGATGGGGTTCGCGCAGTCGCCGCCGACATTGGCGACGACATCGGCAATCATCCCGACGGTTGTGACGGCGTTAATCGGTTCCTCGGCCGCGACGGGTGTGGCGGCGGCAGACAGGGCGACGAAGGATGCTGCAAGAAGCTTGCGGCGGGAGAGCATGAAGCGCCTTTCTGAAAATCGCACTTTAGAATGAATATGAGAACGATTTGCAATTGTCAACGTAATTGCGAACGATTTGCAAAAAGGTCGCACGCTGGACGGAGGCGGCCGATGCACCTAAGCACGCAGGACGAAATGCGGGGAGGAAATCCATGAAACTGTCGGCCAATCTGGGCTTTCTGTGGAAGGAATTGGCGCTGCCGGACGCGATCCGCGCGGCGAAGCGCGCCGGCTTCGATGCGGTAGAATGCCACTTTCCGTTCGACGTGCCGGCGGAAGAGGTGAAGGCGGCGCTGGACGAGACCAGCCTGACGATGCTCGGCCTCAATACGCAGCCCGGCGGGGAAGGCGAGTTCGGCCTCGCCGCGCTGCCGGGCCGGGAAGAGGATGCGCGGGCGGCAATCGACCAGGCGGTCGACTATGCGTGGGCGATCGGCTGCCGGCACATTCACGTGATGGCCGGCAAATCGCATGGCGGGGCGCAGGCGGATGCCGTGTTCCGCGCCAACCTTGACTATGCCTGCAAGCTGGCGGGCGAGGTGACGATCCTGATCGAGCCGATCAACGACCGCGACGTACCTGGCTATCACCTGACGACGCTTGAGCAGGCCGCTGACGTCGCCGCAGGTGTCGGGCACCCCAATTTGAAGATCATGGCCGACTGCTACCATATCCAGATCATGGGCGGCGATGTGGTGCGGCGGCTGGAAAAGCACCTGCCGATGATCGGCCATATCCAGATCGCCGCCGTGCCGTCGCGCGGCGAGCCGGACAAAGGCGAACTGAATTACCCATGGATCGCGGAAGCGCTGGCCGGGATGGGCTATGACGGCTTTCTCGGCGCTGAATACCGGCCGGGCGGGCCGACCGAGGAAAGCCTCGGCTGGATGGCTTCACTTCAGTCGCGGTAACCGGCGGCGAACATCGGCCCGCCGCGATGCCGCGGAAAGCCGTAGCCATGCACCATGGTGACGTCGATGTCGGACGGCTTCAGCGCGATGCCCTCGTCGAGCACGGCGCGGGCCTCGGCCTGCATGGAGGACAGGATGCGTTCCATGATCTCGTCCGCCGTGAACGATTTGCGCTGATAGCCGAGGCGCTCGCTCTCCTCCATGATGATTTGCTCGACCGCCGGGTCCGGCTGGCCCGCCTTCGCCCCATCAGCATAGGCGTACCAGCCGGCCGCGGTCTTGCGGCCGAAACGGCCGAGCTCGCAGATACGGTCTGCGATCCTGGAATAACGTTCGTCTGCCGGCCGGGTCTCCGCGCGGCGCTTGCGCATTGCCCAGGCGATGTCGAGGCCGGCCATGTCCTGCACCGCGTAAATGCCCATGGCGAAGCCGTAGCCGCGCATGGCGGCGTCGATGTCCTGCGGCAGGGCGCCTTCCTCGAGGATGAAATCGCATTCGCGGCGATAGGCTGACATGATGCGGTTGCCGATGAAACCGTCGCAGACGCCGGCGAGAACCGGCGTTTTCCTCAATTTCTTCGCGAGCGCAAAGGCCGTCGCCAGCGTTGGCGGCGCGGCTGCCTCGGTGCGAACGATTTCCAGCAGTTTCATGATGTGGGCCGGCGAGAAGAAATGCAGGCCGACGACGCGCGCCGGGATCTTTGTCGTGTTGGCCAGTTCGTCGACGTCGAGATAGGAGGTGTTCGATGCTAGGATCGCGTCGCCGCGGCAGACGCGGTCCAGTTCGGCGAAGACCTCGCGCTTGACGCCCATGTCCTCGAACACCGCCTCGATGACGAGATCGCAGGCCGCGAGCGCATCGTAATTGTCATGCGCGGAGAAGCGCGACATCGCCTCTTCGTACGCCGCGTCGGAAAGCAGGCCGCGCTTGCGGCTGCCGTCGAGAATGCCAGCGACCCGTTCCTTTGCCGTGCCAGCGGCTTCAGCGTCGCGTTCGGTGAGCGCCACGGTCATGCCGGCGAGAAGCATGGCGGCGGCGATGCCCGCGCCCATCGTGCCGCCGCCGACGACGCCGGCCTTGTCCAGCGGCAGGGGATCGACGCCTTCGATCTCCTTCGGGCGGCCGGTGTTGCGTTCCGCGAAGAACATGTAGCGCAGCGCAGCCGCCTGTTCGGTATCGCGCAGGCGCAGGAAACGGGCGCGTTCGGCGGCGAAGGCTTTGTCGAGGGGGAGCGTGATGCCGTCGCGCAGGGCATGCAGCGCTTCCACCGGCGATTCCTGCCCGCGCGCCCTGGCGGCGATTGCCTTTTCCTTTTCCGCCCAGAAGGCGTCGTCCGGCGTTTCGCGCGGGGCGCGTTCGGAGACCGGTTCGGGCTTGCCGGATTGAATCAGCTCCTTTGCGTAAGCCTCTGCTTCCGCGGCGAGATCGTCTTCAGCGATGCGGTCGACGAGGCCGGTCTCCAGCGCCTTTTTCGCGCTGACGGGCTTGCCGCCGGTGATTATGTCGATGGCTTCGTCGATGGCGACGAGGCGGGGCAGGCGGATGGTTCCGCCGGCGCCGGGCACCAGGCCGAGCGTGACTTCGGGCAGGCCGAGCTTCGCCTTGCCGTCGGCAATGCGGGCATGGCAGGCAAGCGCCAGTTCCAGCCCGCCGCCGAGCGCGGTGCCGTGGATCGCCGCGACGATCGGCACGCGGGCCTTTTCGACCGCGTTCAGCACGTCCGGCAGATGCGGCTCCAGCGGCGTCTTGCCGAATTCCTTGATGTCGGCTCCGGCGACGAAAGTGCGTCCGGCGCAGGCCAGCACGGCGGCTTTCACCGTGTCATCGGCATTGATCGTGTTGATCGCGTCGAGGATGCCCTGGCGGACGGCCTGCGACGTCGCGTTGACGGGCGGATTGTCGATTTCGATCAGCGCGATGCCGTCGTTGACGGTCACGGAAACGGGAGAAGTCATCGGAACGGGGAACCTTGGCGAATGGATGCGGTTGCGGGCGTATCTAGCGTTTCCGCCTTGCCTTCGGCAATGCGTTGCAGGCCGCCGAGAATGAAATCGGCGATCATGGCGGCGTAGGCTTCGCGGTCGAGGCCGGAACCCTCGCGATGCCACATGTAGAACCAGTTGAGCATGCCGAAGGCCGACATGGCGGCGGGTTTCAGCAGCTCCGGCCGCTCGATGAACAGTGCCGGCGCGGTGGCGCGTATCGTGTCGGCCATGATCGCGACCAGGCGGCGCTGCATGTCCTTCAGCACGCGCTGCTGGTCTTCGGGCAGGGCGGAAATCGCGTCGAGCTGCACCTTGTGCTCGGCGTCGGCGTCGCGATAGGTGGCGAGGATGGCCTCTGTGAGCGCGTAGAGGCCGGCCTGCGGACTGGCGGCAGGCGGGATGGCTTCCACCGCCTCCACGAGTTCCGACAGGTGGACATGCACGATGTCGAAGAGCAGGGCGTCCTTGCTCTCGTAATAGTGGTAGATAAGCGCCTTCGAAACGCCGCACTCCTTCGCCAGTTGGCTCATCGACGCGCGGTCATAGCCGTTTTCGGCAAAGAAGCCGGCCGCCGTCTTGAGAAGCGCAGCGCGCTTCTCGTCGTGATCCTTGGCGATTGTGCGCGCCACGTGGCGGTTACTCCTTCGGGCGGTTGTCGACGATGCGCTGGGCCTTGCCCTGGCTGCGCGCGACGCCTTCCGGCGTGGTCACGTCGATGCGGGCGGTGATGCCGATGACCTGCTTGATGCGTTCGGCGAGGTCGGCGGCAGCCGTCGCGCGGGCGATCTCGTCGGCATGATCGGCCAGCGCCTCGACATGCACGGTCATCTCGTCCATGCGGCCTTCGCGGCTCAGCTCGATCTGGAAGTGCGGCGCCAGCGCCTGGACTTTCAGGATCTGCTCCTCGATCTGCGTCGGGAAGACGTTGACGCCGCGGATGATCATCATGTCGTCGGAACGGCCGGTGATCTTCTCCATGCGGCGCATTGAACGCGCGGTGCCCGGCAGCAGCCGGGTCAGGTCGCGGGTGCGGTAGCGGATGATCGGGAAGGCTTCCTTGGTCAGCGAGGTGAAAACCAGTTCGCCCTGCGAGCCATCGGGCAGGACCTCGCCGGTCACCGGGTCGATCACTTCCGGGTAGAAATGATCCTCCCAGATGTGCAGCCCGTCCTTGGTCTCGACGCATTCGTTGGCGACGCCGGGGCCCATCACCTCGGACAGGCCGTAGATATCGACGGCGTGCATGTCGAAAGCCTGCTGGATTTCCTCGCGCATGGCGTTGGTCCACGGTTCGGCGCCGAAGATGCCGACCTGCAGCGGGCTGTTGCGCGGATCCAGGCCCTGCGCGCGGTATTCGTCGAGGATCGACAGCATGTAGGAGGGCGTGACCATGATGGTGGAGGCCTTGAAGTCCTCGATCAGCGTAACCTGGCGGGCGGTCATGCCGCCGGAGACCGGGACGACTGTGCAACCGAGCTTCTCGGCGCCGTAATGCGCGCCGAGGCCGCCTGTGAACAGGCCGTAACCGTAGGAGACATGGACGACGTCACCCGGACGGGTGCCGGAAGCGCGCATGGAACGGGCAACGACGGTGGCCCAATTGTCGAGGTCGTTCCTCGTGTAACCGACGACGGTCGGCTTGCCGGTGGTGCCGGAGGAACCGTGGATGCGTGCGACCTGCTCGCGCGGGACTGCGAACATGCCGAAGGGATAGTTGTCGCGCAGGTCCTTCTTCACGGTGAAGGGGAATTTCGCGAGGTCCGACAGGTCCTTCAGGTCGTCCGGATGGACGCCGGCCTTGTCAAACGCGTTGGAATAGAACGGCACGTTTTCATAGGCATGGCGCACCGACCACTTCATGCGTTCCAGCTGCAGGGCGGCGATCTCGTCGCGCGATGCAATCTCGATCGGATCGAGTTCGTGGCGTGCCGGTGCGATGTCTTTCATGGCTCTCTCTACCTCCCGGGGCGGCTGTGCCGCCGGATCGTTGGTTTGTCGTTATTCTTCGTCGAACAGCGTGCCGCTGATCGTGCGGGCCAGGCCGCGGAACAGTGCGATCACGGCGCCATCCTGGTTGGTTACGGTGACGTCCCATGTGCCGGAGCGGCCGGACCGCACGACTTCCCGCGCATCCGCCACCAGCCGGTCTCCGGTCTTGCCCGGCGCGGCAAAGGTGATCGAATTCGACTGGGCGACGGTCACCTTGTTGTAGGAGTTGCAGGCGAAGGCGAAGGCCGAGTCGGCAAGCGCGAAGATCACGCCGCCATGGCAGATGTCGTGGCCGTTGGTCTGGCAGTCCTGCACCGTCATCGACATGGTCGCCGTGCCGGGACCGACCTTGTCGAGCGACATGCCGAACCACTTCGAGGCATCGTCGCTCGCCCACATGGTTTCGGCGCTTTTTTCCGCGCGCTGCTGATCGCTGATCGCCATGCCGGTCATTCCTTGCCGGTGAAGCTGGGCGCGCGCTTGTCGAAAAAGGCGATGACGCCCTCTGCATAATCCGGCGTGCGGCCGGCGCGGCCCTGGTACTCGGCTTCTGTCTCCAGTTGCTCGAAGAGCGAGCTTGTCGCAGCGGCGTGGATGACTTCCTTGGTCAGCGCGTAGCCGACGGTCGGGCCCTTGGCGAAGCCGCCAACGAGGGCGCGGGCTTCTTCCATCAGCTTGTCATCGGCGCAGGCCTTCCAGATCAGGCCCCAGTCGGCGGCCTTGGCGGCGGGCAGGGGCTCGCCGGTGAGCGCGAGGCCCTTGGCGCGCGCTTCGCCGAGGAGGCGGGACAACGACCAGGAGCCGCCGGCGTCGGGAACCAGGCCGATCTTGGAAAAGGCCTGGATGAAATTGGCGGATTCGGCGGCCAGAACGATGTCGCAGGCGAGCGCGATGTTGGCGCCGGCGCCGGCGGCGACGCCATTGACCGCGCAGACGACCGGCTTTGGCGCATTGCGGATCAGCTTGATCAGCGGATTGTAGAAGGTGTTCAGCGTCTCGGAGAGGTTGGGCGGGCCGTCCATCTTGCGCGGATCGCGGTCGCCGAGATCCTGGCCCGCGCAGAAGCCCTTGCCGTTGCCGGTCAGCAGAATGGCGCGGCAATTGTCGTCGCTGGACGCGTCCTCGATGGCGCCGCGGAGCGCAAGGTGCATCTCCTCGTTCAGCGCATTGCGCCGGTCGGGCCGGTTGAGGGTGATCTCCACCCAGCCTTCATGACGTTCTGTCAGGATTGTCTCGCTCACGCCTTCGCCTCCCACGAATTCGATGTCCTGCCGGCGCGGAATGCCGACGGTCAGAAAATTGTTGCATAAACCGACCGGTCGGTCAATATTGTTTGAAGTCATTTCGCAGGGAGGATCAGCAGCCATGACCGCACTGACGCTGGAAAGTTACGCAGCCGGAAAATGGATCGGACCGGGCCCGGATGCGCGCGCCATTGCCTCGGCGGTGACCGGCGAGCAGGTCGCGGTTGCCGGTTCCGCGCTCGATTTCCAGGCGATGCTCGATCATGCGCGCTTCACCGGCGGGCCGAACCTGCGGGCGATGACGTTCCACGACCGGGCGCGCATGCTCAAGGCGCTGGCGACATATCTGGGCGAGCGCAAGGCGAAGCTGTACGAATTGTCGCTCCATGCCGGCTGCACCAAGGCCGACAGCTGGATCGACATCGACGGCGGCATCGGCACGATGTTCGTCTTCGCCTCGAAGGGCCGGCGGGAACTGCCGGACGCGCATGTCTATGTCGACGGCGAGATCGAGCAATTGTCGCGCAACGGCACCTTCCTCGGCCAGCACATCCTGACGCCGCTGCAGGGCGCGGCGGTGCATATCAACGCGTTCAACTTCCCGGTCTGGGGCATGCTGGAGAAGCTGGCGCCGACGCTGCTCGCCGGGGTGCCGGCCATCGTCAAGCCGGCGACGGCGACCAGCTATGTCGCCGAGGCCTGTTTCCGCATGATGATCGAGAGCGGCATCCTGCCGGACGGCGCTGTGCAGTTCATTGCCGGAGGCACCGGCGATTTGCTCGACCGGCTGACGCCGCAGGACGTGGTCTCGTTCACCGGGTCGGCGGCGACGGCGCTGATGCTGCGCTCCAAGCCGCATATCCTGCAGAACTCGATCCGTTTCATCGCGGAGCAGGACAGCCTGAACGCTTCCGTTCTGGGGCCGGACGCGACGCCGGGCACGCCGGAATTCGATCTGTTCGTCAAGGAGGCGGTCAAGGAGATGACGTCGAAGGCGGGGCAGAAATGCACCGCCATCCGCCGGATGATCGTGCCGAAGGCCGTCGAGGGCGATGTCATCGAGGCGCTGAAGGCGAAACTCGCCAAGACCGTGATCGGCGATCCGGGGACCGAGGGCGTGCGCATGGGGCCGCTCGCCTCGCAGGCGCAGCGCCAGGACGTGATGGAAAAGGTCGCCGTCATCGGTTCGGAAGCGAAATGCGTCTTCGGTGATCCCAAGGAATTTGCCGTGGAGGGGGCCGATGCGCAGAAGGGCGCCTTCGTGCCGCCGATGCTGTTCCATTGCGCCGATCCGGCAAACGCCAGCCGCATTCACGAGACCGAGGCCTTCGGCCCCGTGTCGACGGTGATGGGCTACGACACGCTCGATGGCGCGGTGTCGTTGGCCAATCGCGGCGGCGGCAGCCTCGTCATGTCGCTGATCACGCACGACCGGGACGTGGCGCGTGATGTCGCGCGCGGAGCAGGGGCCTGGCATGGCCGCATCTACATCAACGACCGCGATTCCATGGGCGAATCGACCGGCCATGGGTCGCCGCTGCCGCATTTGACGCATGGCGGGCCGGGGCGCGCCGGCGGCGGCGAGGAAATGGGCGGCGTGCGCGGCGTGTTCCACTACATGCAGCGCAGTTCCGTGCAGGGCAGCCCGGACATGCTGGGCGCGGTTGCCGGCACATTCGTGCCCGGCTCGAAAACCTTCGAAGCAGACCGCCACCCCTTCACCAAGAATTTCGAGGAACTGCGGCTCGGCGAGACGCTGCACACGAAATCCCGCGAAGTCACGCTGGAAGACATCGAGCATTTCGCGGAATTCACCGGCGATACGTTCTATGCCCACATGGATGAGGAGGCCGCCAAGGCCAACCCGTTCTTCCCGGGCCGGGTGGCACATGGCTATCTGCTGCTGTCGTTTGCGGCTGGCCTGTTCGTCGAGCCGTCGCCGGGTCCGGTGCTGGCCAATGTGGGGCTCGAGGGGCTCAAATTCATGAAGCCTGTGTCGCCGGGCGACGCGATCAAGGTGGCGTTGACTGTGAAGCGGAAAACCAAGCGCACCGACACCTATGGCGAGGTGCGCTGGCATGTCGTTCTGACCAACCAGGACGACGAAACGGTGGCCGAATACGAACTGCACACGATGAACGCCTACGCCAGCGCCGGTTGATCTAACCGTCATACGATTTGCGGTTGCATGGCATAAGGGAATATATCCCTCCGAATACATTCCGATTCGGGGGGGCAATGGCCAGCGGCACCAAAAGGTGGGACTCGATCATCGAACAACTGCAGGGGCCGCAGCGCCTGCGGGTGTGGTCGGTCATTATCACGGTGTTCGGCGATGCAATCGTCCCGCGCGGCGGTTCCATCCCGCTACAGTCCCTGCAGGAGATCATGGGCCGGCTCGGAATCGAGGCAGGCGCGGTGCGCACGGCCTTGTCGCGGCTTGCCTCGGAAGGCTGGGTGATCCGCCAGCGGCGGGGGCGCCTCAGCCATTACAGCCTCGACATGCGCGGCCAGCGTGCCTTCGACGAAGCGACGCAGATGATTTATGCAGCCGGTCCTCCCGAATGGGACGGGCGCTGGAGCATCGCCGTGCCGACCGCGGGCAACGGCGAAGCGGGGCCGGACCTCGAGGCGGCCGGTTTCGTATCGCGCGGCGGCACCTGGCTGCGGCCGGAGGTCAAGGGCGTCAAGCCGCTTCCCAAGAGGCTCGAGCACTATCTGGTGATCGACAACCAGCCGGGCATCGCACCGGTGGACGCATACAGCTTCTGGGCGATGGACGGAGTCGTAGGGGCCATCAAGGCTTTTTGCGACGCGCTGGAACCGCTCGTGGAATCGCTCGACAAGGGCGAGGAGCCGACGCCAATCGACGCGCTGGCGCTGCGCACGCTGCTCATTCACGAGTGGCGGCGAATCGTGCTGCGTTCGCCGGCATTGCCGGCAGAGCTGCTGCCGCCTTCGTGGCCGTGCGGCGATGCGCGGGCGCGACTGAAGGCGGTCTACGAGCGGCTTGCCGGGCCGAGCGAAGCCTGGCTGTCGGAGCAGGGATTGCCGCCGCTGTCGAATCCGGACGCGTTCGAGGCCCGGTTCGGAACGAACGCCTAGTCTTCCATGTAGGCGAAGGTCATCATCGTGGTGACGGCGGTCTTGCCGCTTTCCGCGGCAATGACGTCTGCGCTCGCATAGGCCATGCGCTTGCCGTTGGAGAGCACGTTGACGCGGATCTCGGAATCGCCCGGCGGCAGCGGGCGCATGAATTTCACGGAAAGATCCACGGTCGAGCAAAAGCGGAACCGACCGTTGACCGCCGCAAGCGTCACCACGGCGCAGGTATCGGCGGCGGCGGCGCTCGCCTGACCGCAGATCACGCCGCCAACATGCACCAGATCCTTGTTTTCCGGCAGCAGGAAGCGGCCGCCCGTCGCGGAGAACTCCAGCGATTTCAATCCCATTTCGACAATCCAGGGCGCGAAAACCGTCCCCAGCATTTCCTCAGCTTCCTTCACGCCGAACGCCATGCGCCGTCCTTTCCTGTTGTGTTACGGAATATTGCAATGATAAGAAAATTATGTTACATATTAAATCGGCCATTCACATAATGCACCGGAGCTAATGATGTACAGCCAGGGATTGATCGGGGCGCAGACCGCGACCGAGGAGGACGAGGCGTTTCTGGAGCGGTTTCAAGCCCGCATCGATGCCGAAGAAAAAATCGAACCGACGGACGAGATGCCGGAAGGCTACCGCCGCACGCTGATCCGCCAGATCGGTCAGCACGCGCATTCGGAAATCGTCGGCATGCTGCCGGAAGGCAACTGGATAACGCGCGCGCCGTCGCTGCGCCGCAAGGCTGCGCTGCTGGCGAAGATCCAGGACGAGGGCGGCCACGGCCTCTACCTCTATTCCGCCGCCGAAACGCTCGGTGTCAGCCGCGAGCAGATGACCGACGAGCTCTTGAGCGGCAAGGCGAAATATTCCTCGATCTTCAACTACCCGACGCTGACCTGGGCCGATATCGGCGCCATCGGCTGGCTGGTTGACGGCGCGGCGATCATGAACCAGATCCCGCTGTGCCGCTGTTCCTACGGCCCGTATTCGCGCGCGATGATTCGCGTCTGCAAGGAAGAGAGCTTCCATCAGCGCCAGGGCTACGAAATCATGATGACGCTGGCGCGCGGTTCCGACGAGCAGAAGGAAATGGCGCAGGACGCGCTGAACCGCTGGTGGTGGCCGTCGCTGATGATGTTCGGCCCGCACGACACCGACAGCCAGCATGGCGACCAGTCGATGAAGTGGAAGATCAAGCGCTTCTCCAACGACGAGCTGCGCCAGCGTTTCGTCAACGCCACCGTTCCGCAGGCCGAGTTCATCGGGCTGAAGGTTCCGGACCCGGAATGCAAGTGGAACGAGGAAAAGCAGGGCTACGATTTCGGCCCGATCGACTGGGACGAGTTCTGGCGTGTCGTCAAGGGCAACGGTCCGTTGAACCGGGAGCGTCTCGCCGCTCGCCGCAAGGCGCATGCGGACGGCGAATGGGTGCGTGAAGCGGCCAACGCCTATGCGGCGAAACGCCAGGCGCGCGCCGAAGCCAGCAAGATTGCAGCGGAGTAAACGACATGACCACGCAGACCCCCCTCTGGGAAGTTTTCATCCGGCCGCGCAACGGCCTTGCGCACCGCCATTGCGGTTCGCTGCATGCCGCCGACGCGGAAATGGCGCTGCAGGCGGCGCGCGACGTCTATACGCGGCGCGGCGAGGGCACCTCGATCTGGGTCGTGCCGTCGATGCAGATCACCGCGTCCGATCCGAAGGACAAGGATGCGCTGTTCGAGCCGACCGCCGAGAAGATCTACCGTCATCCGACCTTCTACGACATCCCCGACGAAGTCGGGCACATGTAAGGGCGGCACGATGAAGAAAGAACTTTTCGAACTGTTGCTGCGGCTCGCCGACGATCATCTGGTGCTCGGCCACCGCGTGTCGGAATGGTGCGGTCACGCGCCGACGCTGGAAGAGGATCTGGCGCTGCCGAACATCGCGCTCGACCTGATCGGCCAGGCGCGTTCGATCTACACCTATGCTGGTGAGGTCGAGGGCAAGGGCCGCGACGAGGACCAGCTCGCCTATCTGCGGCTGGAACGCGAATACCGCAACCTGCTACTGGCCGAACGGCCGAACGGCGATTTCGCGCAGACCATCCTGCGCCAGCTCTATTTCTCGGTCTTCATGCACGCCTGGTGGCGCGAAGCCGTGAAATCGAAAGACGAGACGCTGTCCGCGATCGCGGCCAAGGCGGTCAAGGAAGCCGTCTACCACGTGCGCCACGCTGCCGAATGGACGATCCGCCTCGGCGACGGCACGGAGGAAAGCGCGCGCCGCATGGCCGAGGCCGTCAACGAGCTTTACCGCTTCACCGGCGAACTGTTCGAGACCGACGAAACCACCGACGCGCTTGCCGCGGCCGGCATCGCGCCCGATCCGGCATCGCTGCGCGACGAGTGGGACTGTGCGATCGCCGAGATTTTTGCCGAAGCGCAGCTTGAGATGCCTGATCCGGAGACCTGGCAGCAGAAGGGCGGCCGCAAGGGCGTCCATGGCGAGGAAATGGGTTTTCTCCTCGCTGACCTGCAATACATGCAGCGCGCCTATCCGGGGATGACATGGTAGCCGACGCGGCCCTTGATCGCGCCGACATGCAGGCAAAGGCCTGGGAAGCCGCCGCGGCGGTTCCCGACCCGGAAGTGCCCTGCGTGACGGTGGCCGATCTTGGCATCCTGCGCTCGGTCGAGATCGACGAGGATGGCGTCGCCGTCGCCAAGGTAACGCCGACCTATTCCGGCTGCCCGGCGACGCTGGCCATCGAGATGTCCGTCGAGACCGCGCTACGCGATGCCGGTTTCGAGGCACGCGTCGAGCGGGTCATGTCACCGGCCTGGACGACGGAATGGATCGGACCGGAAGCGCGAGAGAAGCTGCGCGAATACGGTATCGCGCCACCAACCGAGGCGTCGGGCTCGATCCGTTCGCTGTTCGGCGAAACCGAGGTGGCGTGTCCGCGCTGCGGTTCGACGAACACCAAGCGGGTCTCAGAATTCGGTTCGACGCCGTGCAAGGCACATTACCGTTGCGAGGCCTGCCTCGAACCCTTCGATTATTTCAAATGCATCTAGGTAACACGTAGTTTCCCATGTCCACGCAATTCCACGAGCTTTCCGTCGCCGACATCACCCGCGAGACACCCGATTCCGTCTGCATCGCCTTCGACGTGCCGGACGGGCTGCGGGATGCCTTCCGTTACAAGCCCGGCCAGCACCTGACGCTTCGCGCCACTATCGGCGGCGAGGATGTTCGCCGCTCCTACTCGATCTGCTCGGGCCTCAACGAGGGGCGGCTGCGCGTCGGCGTGAAGAAGGTCGACGGCGGTGTGTTTTCCGCTTTCGTCAACGACAAGCTGAACACCGGCGACATCATCCAGGTGATGCCGCCGCAGGGCCGCTTTGCCGTCGATGTTGCGGAAAATGCCGCGCACAACTACTTGATGGTCGCCGCCGGATCGGGGATCACGCCGGTCCTTTCGATGATCCGCTCGACGCTGGAAGGCGAGCCGCTGAGTGAGGTGACGCTGGTCTACGGCAACCGCGAGACCGCCTCGATCATGTTCCGGGAGGAACTCGAAGACCTGAAAGACCTGTATCTCGGCCGTTTCCGCACCGTGCACATTCTCAGCCGCGAGACGCAGGACGTGCCGCTGTTCAACGGGCGCATCGACGCCGAGCGGCTCGCCAAGCTGGCGAGCGCCGGGCTGATCCAGCCGGGCGAGGCAGACGGCATCTTCATTTGCGGGCCGGGCGAGTTGATCGACGAGGCCGCCGGCGCTCTGGAAAGCCTCGGCGCCGACAAGGCACGCATTCATTTCGAGCGCTTCACCGCCGACGGCACGCCGCACAAGGCGTCGAAGGCGGCGCAGGAAGCCGCCGAGAAGGGCGTCACCGTGGAAGTCATTCTCGATGGCGTGTCGAAGAAGTTCTCCTATGACGACCCCTCGAAGCGTGTGGTCGACGCAGCGGCCGCGAAGGGCATCGACCTGCCGTATTCATGCGCGGGCGGCATGTGCGCGACCTGCCGCTGCAAGGTGGTTGAAGGGTCCGTCGAGATGGACGCCAACTTCTCGCTGGAGCCGTGGGAAACCGATGCCGGTTTCATACTCTCCTGCCAGGCGCGCCCGACGAGCGAGAAGCTGGTGCTCGATTTCGACGCGGTCTGACTATTGGCGGACGGGCTTCCGGCCCGTCAGCCTTGTGGCGGCCGCGAAGCCGATTCGCCCCGTTACCATCGTCAGGCAGAACGCTATCGGCCATGCGATGATGAATTGCTTCGGCCAGGCGTAAAGCCATTCCACCGTCGGTCCCATGGCAATCAGGCTCATGATGCCGGACATGGATGAGGCCATCATCAGCGTGATAAATATCTGGGCGATCAACAGGGTTTTCTTGTCGGTCATGTCGTTCTCGCTATCTGGGGACGGAGAATGACAGGACTTTTCTTTTCCCATCAAAGCACCATCCCGTTTGAGGTTGGTGCCGTGGGTTCGCGTCAACGCGACTTCATCCCGCTATCGGGGGCCGGAATAACCGAACCGGCCTGAATCTTTTCGACGAGCGACCCGTACAACCGGGGTGAGACGGCTGTCAAGCCGCGTTACCGCTTGTTTTCATTAGTGTCTCTGGGCGTCGATCTGGACGCGGTCTGGCCGGAGAACTAGCCTTCCCGAATCTGCAGCCCGTCTAGGAACACGTCGATCAGGCGGATGACCTTGTCCTGCCAGCCGGCCTGCTCGCGCGTGTAGCACATGCCGAGCAACGCCCGCATGACGTCTTCGGGCGCAACGTCGTCGCGAATCTCGCCCGCTTCTATCGCCGTGGCCATCAGGCTGCTGATGGTGGCGATCATGCGGGCCGAGCTATCGGCAAAAAGATCCTTTGAACTTCCGGCCGCCGGGGCGAGGGCGGCCAGCATGCCCTTCTTGGTCGCGACCATGGCGACATTGGCATGCAGCCACATGCGCAGCGCCTCGAAGGGGGGCCTTTCTGCCGAAAGCCTTGCCGCCAGTTCGACGAGCTGGTCGATCTCGCGCTTGTAGACGGCCTGGAACATCGCCTCGCGTGTCGGGAAGTGCCGGTAGAGCGTGCCGATGCCCACGCCGGCCGTCTTCGCCACCTTCTCAAGGCTCGCATCCGGTCCGCCGGCGCTGAAAACGTCGTGCGCCGCGGCGAGCAGTTTTTCCCGGTTTCGAACGGAATCCGCACGGGGTTTGCGGTTTGCCTTCTCGGATTCCTGTCCCATTTTTCCAGTCATCGCATTTTTCGCTTGCAAAACGGAGGCACCCTCCGTATAAATCATTCAGGCGGCCGATGCACCTCTTACCGACAATGTACATGGCGCCCCGCCCTTTATCAGGGGCCATATCACGTCGCACAGACGTATTTCTACGTCGACTAAAATCCAGATTCCCGAACGATCGGAGCGAACATGTCTCTGTCCGTAACGCTTACCATTAACGGCGCCCGGAAGGACGTCGTGCTCGAAGACCCGAGGGTAACGCTGCTCGACCTGCTGCGCGAGCGGCTGCGCCTGACTGGAACCAAGAAAGGCTGTGACCGCGGCCAGTGCGGCGCCTGCACCGTGCTGGTGGATGGGCGGCGAATCAATGCCTGCCTCGCGCTGGCCATCAGCCTCGACGGCGCCGAAGTGACCACCATCGAGGGCCTCGCCGACGGCGACGTGCTGCATCCCGTGCAGGAGGCCTTCATCGAACATGACGGCATGCAGTGCGGCTATTGCACGCCCGGCCAGATCATGAGCGCCGTCGGCCTGATCTCGGAGGGCGACGCCGGAACCGATCCGGATCGCGTCCGCGAGGGCATGAGCGGCAATCTCTGCCGTTGCGGCGCCTACAAGGGCATCGTCGAGGCCGTGATCGACGCGCAGGCGAAGACCGAGGAAAAACAACGGAGGGTCGCATGAACCTGTTCGACTACGTGCGGCCCGTATCCGTGGCCGAAGCCGTCGCGGCGGCGTCCGAACCCGGTGCGGCCTATCTTGGCGCCGGCACCAACCTGCTCGACCTGATGAAGGTCGGGGCGATGCAGCCCGACACGCTTGTCGATATCACCAGGCTGCCGGGGCTCGACCGCATCGAGACGCTGGAGGACGGCAGCATGCGGATCGGCGCGATGGTGCGCAATTCCGATCTCGCCCGCGACCCGGCCTTCGCGAAAGCGTTTCCGATGGTTGCCGAGGCACTGCTGTCGGGCGCGTCGGCGCAATTGCGCAATGCCGCGACCGTCGGCGGCAACCTTATGCAACGGACACGCTGCGCCTATTTCCAGGACCCGGCGAGTGCCTGCAACAAGCGCGAACCGGGCTCCGGTTGCGACGCGCGGGAGGGCGAAAACCGCTCGCATGCGGTTCTCGGCTGGTCGGACAGCTGCATCGCCACCCACCCGTCCGATTTCTGCGTGCCGCTGGCCGCGCTCGACGCGACTGTCGAAATCGAGGGCTCCGACGGGCGCCGCGAGGTGCCGCTGGAAGCGTTCTACTTGCTGCCCGGCGACACACCGGAGAAGGAGAGCGTTCTGGCGAAGGGCGAACTCGTCACCGGCCTGCGGCTTCCGGCGGCGGCGGCCGGATTCAGCGGCAATGCCCGCTATCTCAAACTGCGCGAACGGACCTCGTTTGCCTTCGCGCTCGTCTCCGCGGCAGCGGCGCTGCGTATCGAGGACGGGGTAATCGCCGAAGCCCGGCTGGCGCTCGGCGGTGTTGCCGCCAGGCCGTGGCGTGCGCGCGAGGCCGAGGCCGTTCTCGAAGGCGCGTCGCCCGATGCCGGCACCTTCGCGAAGGCCGCGGCGGCTGCGATCGCCGGAGCGAGGCCCTCGGGCGACAACGCCCACAAGATCAAGCTCGCGAAGCGCATCGCCATCCGCGCCCTCGTTCTCGCCGCGCAGGGCACGCCCGACAGTATGCCCGCCATGCCCGCATCCGTCTTCAGTTCCGACACCGGAGTGTCCGCCCATGCCTGATCCAATCCCTTTCACGTCGCCGCAAATGCGGTTCGGTTCGTCGAGCGGCCAGCCGATCACCCGGCGCGACGGCCATCTGAAGGTCACCGGTGCGGCGACCTATGCGGCCGACAACAATCCCGACAATCTGCTGCACGGCGTCATCGCCACCTCCACCATCGCGCGCGGCCGCGTCGTGTCTCTCGATATCGAGGCGGCAAAGGCGCATCCCGGCGTCGTCGAGGTGATCACGCCAGCCAATCGTCCGGCGCTGGCACTCGATCCGGACGAGAAGCACGGTATTTTCGGCTTTCGCTTCGAGGCGCTGCAGAACGATCGCGTCCGCTATGCCAAGCAGCCCATCGCCTTCGTCGTTGCCGAAACGCTCGAGGCGGCGACGGAGGGCGCGCGGCTGCTTGCGCCGCAATACGAAGCCGAGCCGGCGCGAATCGGCTTTGCCGGCGGCGAGCGCTACGACAACCAGACCTCGGGTGTCGGCGGCGCGCCGGCCTTCGATATCGGCGATGTCGATGCCGGTTTCGCGGCCGCGACGAGGCGGGTGGATGCCGAGTACGAAACGCCGGCGCAGTACCACAACGCCATGGAGCCGCATGCGCTCGTCGCCGAATGGGACGGCGACCGCCTGACCATCGACACGCCGAACCAGGCGATCGTCATGGCGCGGAGTGCCTTCGCCGCCTTCTTCGGCATTCCGGCGGAGAACGTGCTGTTGCGCAGCCCGTTCATCGGCGGCGGGTTCGGTTCGAAGGCGATCCTGGCAGGTCCGCAGATCCTGACCATCATGGCTGCGCGGATGGTCGGACGGCCGGTCAAGCTGGCGCTGTCGCGCGACCAGATGTACGGGCCGGTCGGCCATCGCGGCGCGACGCGGCAGCACCTGAGCCTCGGACTGGACAACGAAGGCCGCCTGACCGCCCTGGAGCACCGTTCGCTGGCGGTCACGAGCACGTTTGACGAGTTCATCGAGCCGGCGGCCAACGCGTCGCACAACCTCTATGCCAGCCCGGCGATCTCGACCCGCAACAGCGGGCTGCGCGCCGATGTCGGGACGCCGGGGCCGATGCGCGCGCCGGGAGAATCGTCCGGCTCGGCGGCGCTGGAATGCGCACTGGACGAGGCGGCAGCAGCTATCGGCATCGATCCGCTGGAGATGCGGTTGCGCAACTATGCCGAGACCGACCCGGCGACGGGCAAGCCTTTCTCGGCGAAGGAGTTGCGCGAATGCTATCGGCAGGGTGCGGAAACCTTCGGCTGGGCCGGGCGCCCCGTCGAGCCGCTGCAGATGCGCGACGATGCCGGGCGCCTGGTCGGCTGGGGCATGGGCTCGGCGCTGTTCCCGGCGCCGATGTTCCAGGCCGAGGCACGCGCCACGTTGCGCAATGACGGGACGGCGCTCGTCGAAACCGCGGGCGTCGACATGGGGCAGGGCGCCTGGACCGTGCTCGCCCAGATCGCGGCCGACGGGCTGGGGCTCGACATCGACAAGGTCGAGTTGCGGGCCGGCTCATCGGAACTTCCCGATGGCGGTGTCGCAGGCGGGTCCGGTCACACAGCGACGGCGGGCAGCGCGTTGCACAATGCGGGCGCCGACATAATTGCGAAACTCACCGAGCTTGCGGTCAACGATCCGGAATCGCCGCTTTTCGGTGCCGGCAATGCCGGCGTCGAGGCCAGGGACGGGCGTCTCTTCCACAGCGAGGACGAGGGCCGCAGCGAAAGTTACGGTGAAATCCTCTCGCGCGCCGGAGTGGAAAGCCTCGAAGGCAATGGCAAGGGTGCGCGCGACCCTGCCAATGCCGATGCCCGGGCCATGTTCTCGCATGGCGCGGTCTTTGCCGAGGTGACGGTTGATCCCGATCTGGGCCAGGTGCTGGTCACGCGGCTGGTCGGTGCGTTTGCCGCGGGGCGGATCATCAATCCGAAACTGGCGAAGAGCCAGCTCTATGGCGGGATGATCTGGGGCCTGTCCTTCGCGCTGCACGAGGAGGCGATCCATGACTTTCGCTCGGGCCGGCCGATGAACGCGGACCTCGCCGGCTACCACGTGCCGGTTCACGCCGACATCCCGGCGATGGAGGCGCTTTTGGTCGACGAGAACGATCCCTATGTGAACGGGCTGGGTGTCAAGGGTGTCGGCGAGATCGGCATCACCGGCACCGTCGGTGCGATCGCCAATGCGATCTGGTATGCGACGGGCGTGCGGGTGCGCCGGTTCCCCATCCGCATCGAGGATCTGGTCGCGTAGGCCGGCTTCTTCCTCGTCATTCAGGCACCGTCAAAGCAAGCCGCCTGCCGGAAAACCCGGCAGGCGGCTATTTCGTTCCGGACGGTGGCGCGGCTTTGCTCAGGCCGCCCGCTTGTGGGTGTCGAACGGGATCTGGACGTCGACCTCGAGTGTCGAGACCTGGGCGCCACGCTCCAGCTTCACGTAGACCTTGTTGTCGTCGACCTTCACGTGCTTGGAGATGACCGCGAGGATCTCGTCCCTGAGAATGGCCACCAGATCGTTGCCGCCCACCGATGCCCGCTCATGGGCGAGCAGCACCTGCAGCCGCTCTCTGGCTGTGGAAGCCGATTTCGGCTTCACGAACAATCGGAAGATATTCATGCGGCCTTCCTTCCGAAGAACTTCCCGAAGAAGCTCCTCCTGTCGGTCGGTATCATGATGGGCACGTTCTCGCCGGTCAGCCTCTTGGCCGCCGCGAAATAGGCCTGTGCCGTTTCGCTGTGCTTGTCGGCCAGGGTGACCGGCGTGCCGAGGTTCGAGGCCCGCAGGACGTCCATGCTTTCGGGGATGATGCCGAGCAGCGGGATGGACAGGATTTCCAGCACGTCGTCGACCTGCAGCATGTCGCCGGCTTCGGCGCGGGCCGGATCGTAGCGGGTGAGAAGCAGGTGCTTTTCGACGCGCTCGCCCTGTTCGGCCTTGACGGTCTTTGCGTCGAGCAGGCCGATGATGCGGTCGGAATCGCGAACCGACGAGACTTCCGGATTGGTGACCACAATCGCTACGTCGGCGTGGCGCATCGCCATGGTCGGCCCGCGCTCGATACCGGCCGGGCTGTCGCAGATGACCCAGTCGAAGTTCTTCTTCAGGGAGGTGATCACCTCCTCGACACCCTCGGAGGTGAGCTTGTCCTTGTCGCGCGTCTGCGACGCCGGCAGCAGGTAGAGGTTCTCCAGCCGCTTGTCGCGGATCAGCGCCTGCGCCAGCTTGGCTTCGCCCTGGATGACATTGATCAGGTCATAGACCACGCGGCGCTCGGCGCCCATGACGAGGTCGAGATTGCGCAGGCCGACATCGAAATCCACGACCACGACCTTCTCGCCGCGCTGTGCCAGCGCGGCGCCGATGGCGGCAGTGGAGGTCGTCTTGCCGACGCCGCCCTTGCCCGATGTGACAACAATTGCCTTTCCCATTCCATTTTCCTTTCCTGAACGCCGCCGGCTAGCCCAGAGTTTCCGCCAAGAGTGAATCGCCTTCGAGCCAGAAATGCACGGCTTGTCCGCGCAGTTTCGGCTCGATGTCTTCCGAGGTCTTGTAGTAGCCCCCGATCGCAATCAGTTCCGCTTCGAGCTTGCGGCAGAAGATGCGCGCGGTTTCGTCGCCCATCGAGCCTGCCGCCGCGCGCCCGCGCAACGTTCCGTAAATGTGAATCGAGCCGCCGGCGACGACTTCCGCGCCTGATGCGACCGATCCGACGACCGTTATGTCGCCTTCGAACATCAGCGACTGCCCGGAGCGCACCGGCTCGGTGACGATGATCGACGGTACCGTCCGGCCCGGTTTCCATTCGGGGCGCTTCGCCGGGGCCGCGCGCCTGTCATTGTCGAGGTCGGCGGTCTTTGCTTCCGGCGTTTCGAAGTCGGAGGCCGGGCGCCCGCCGCTTATCGCCGGCGGCATGTCGCGACCGAGAAGCGACGCGCGCGCGCCCTCGATGCCCATGATGCGGACATCGCGTTCGCCGAGCCGGCCGACAAGGTCACGCAGTTGCTGGCGGTCGATGTCGAGACCGTCGACGTCGAGAACGATCGGGCGCTGCAGGAAAAATCCGGCCGAACGCGCGGCCAGGTCGTCCAGCCGCCGCAGCCAGTCGTCGAAGGGCAGCTCCGGGCTGAGCACCAGAGCAAGGAACGAACGACCCTTGAGACGGATGGGCTGAGTGGCGGTTAGCACTTCGGTCATCTTCGTTAATTTTCCGTTGTCTCAGGTCTAGGGGAAACATGGTTAACGAATGGTTATCGCGCGGGCCTTGCGGGAGGATGGAGAAACAGCCGGACAGAGGCGACAAACGTGGGTGAACCGGCTGCCAGCGGGGCGTCGACCTTGCCGGATCGCCCTATAACGTGTCCGCACAGGCCGGCATGGTTGTTTGCGATGGAACATATCCGGGGATGGCGCCTTAGCTATTTGTTTGAGTTTTTGCGCGTACCCTGAGGGAAATTCGAACGGTTCCTTTTGGGGGAGAGGTTTCCGGAGACGCGAAGTTCTCGCAGGATCGCAATGTCAGTACGTTCTCCCACCCGGTCGGGCACATACCGGTTCTTGTTGCGGCCAAGCGTCATCGCGGTCGGAATCGCGTTCGCCGTCACCCTGGCGATGGGCGTTTTCGCCGACTACCAGAACCGGGTCGTCCATCACCAGAGCGCCCGCGCGGATGTCGGCGAACAACTCGGCCTGGTCCGCGCGAAGCTCGAAGGCAACATCAACGCCAATATCCAGCTGGTGCGTGGCCTGGTGGCGGTCATCGCCACGCAGCCCGACATCGGCCAGGAACGCTTCAGCAAGATCGCAAGCGGTCTGATCGGCGAGCACTCCCAGTTGCGCAACATCGCCGCGGCGCCCGGTCTGGTGATCCGCCTGATGTACCCGATCGAAGGCAATGAACAGGCCATCGGTCTCGATTACCGCAAGAACGAGAAGCAGCGTGAAGCGGCCCTGCGGGCCGTTGAATCCCGGGAAATGGTGCTGGCCGGTCCGGTCGACCTGCTGCAGGGCGGTCGGGGATTTATCGGGCGCTTCCCCGTGTTCACCGACGGTGCGGACGGGTCCAGGGAATTGTGGGGCCTGGTTTCCGCGGTCGTCGATGTCGACCGTCTCTACGAGGACAGCGGCCTTCTTGCCACCGACCTTCCCATCGACATCGCCATTGCGGGACCGGACGCGACAGCGACCAACAACATGGTTTTCTTCGGGCAATCCGAAATTTTCGACAACGAACCGGTTATTACGGAGGTATCCCTGCCCACCGGTAGCTGGCGGATCGCCGCAATTCCGCGCGACGGCTGGAGCGACACGCCCCATAATGCCTGGCAGGTCCGGTTTTTCATCGTTCTCGCGGGCCTGCTCGTCATTTTGCCGATCTCTGTCGCCGGTTATCTGTACGACCAGCGCCGGGCGCATATCCGCGAATTGAGCCGAAGCCAGCAGGAGATGCGGAAGCTGTCGCAGCGGCTGAAGCTGGCGCTCGACACGTCGAAGATCGGCGTCTGGGAGCTCAACCTCGACACTTCGGAGCTGACCTGGGACAACCGGATGCGGGAGCTCTACGGAATTGCCGACGATACCGATTCCTCGGAATACGATGTCTGGTCGGCGGCGTTGCATCCGGATGACCGTGAAAAGGCCGAAGAGGAATTCCGGTACGCCATTTCGACCGGCGGCACCTACAGTTCCGAGTTCAGGGTGGTCACCGCCGATGGCGAAACGCGATGGATCCGGGCCATCGGCGCGGTGCACAACAATATCGGCGGCCGGCGCTACATCGTCGGCGTCAACTGGGACGTGTCCGCCGATATCCAGCTGAAGACCCGGCTGATGGCGGCCAAGCAGAATGCCGAGGTCAGGAACCGGCAGCTCGAGGAAGCGCGGGCGCTGATGGAGCACAATTCGCTGCATGACAGCCTGACCGGCCTGCCGAACCGGCGTTTCCTCGACGAACACCTGCTGATCGAGCGCGCCGCGCACAAGCCCACGGCCCTGCTGCATATCGATCTCGACCGTTTCAAGCACATCAACGACACGCTGGGTCACGCCGCCGGCGACGCCATGCTCGTCCATGCCGCTGCCATCCTCAAGGAGAACACCCGCGCCGACGACTTCGTCGCCCGGATCGGCGGTGACGAGTTCGTCATCGCAACGACGTCGGCGACGGACGAGGAGCGGCTCCTGGCTCTGGCCAACCGCATCATCGAGCAAATGCGCCAGCCCGTACCCTACGACGGACACGAGTGCCGGTTCGGGGTCAGTATCGGGATCGCCATCGCGGATGCGAGCGATACCGATTACGGCGAACGCCTTCTCATTGACGCCGATATCGCGCTGTACCGCGCCAAACAGAATGGCCGCAATCGTTACGAGTTTTTCTCCGATGCGCTGAAAGCCGAGATCATCCGCAACAAGCGCGTCGCCGACGACATTCTGAACGGTCTCGAACGAAATGAATTCCTGCCCTATTTCCAGCCCCAGTTCGATGCAAGAACGCTGGAAATCGTCGGTGTCGAGGCGCTGGCGCGATGGGACCATCCGACCGAAGGCGTGCTGACGCCCGACGCCTTTCTCAAGACGGCGGACGAACTGAATGTCGTTCCGCTGATCGACCGCACGATCCTGGAGCAGACATTGTGGGAATCGACGCGCTGGAAGGCGGCCGATATCGCGATTCCGAAAATGTCCGTCAACGTGTCGGCCGGAAGGCTGCATGACGCCGACCTGACGGACAGTCTCGACGGTCTCGCCATCGAGCCGGGCGCGCTGTCATTCGAACTGCTGGAATCGATCTTCCTCGACGACGAGAACGAAACGATCGCCGCAAATTTCGATCATCTGCGCGCCATGGGCATCGATATCGAGATCGATGATTTCGGCACCGGTTACGCGTCGATCGTCAGCCTGATCCACCTTCGTCCGGCCCGGCTGAAGATCGACCGCCAGCTCGTCACTCCGATCACGCATTCCGAGGGGCAGCGTCGCCTGGTCGACTCGATCATCGACATCGGCCATTCGCTCGGCATCAAGGTCGTGGCGGAGGGCGTCGAGACGATGGAACATGCTGCCGTCCTGCGCGATCTGGGTTGCGACGCGCTTCAGGGCTACGCCTTCGCAGCCCCGATGTCGTCGGACGCGCTGATGGAGTTCGTGCGCGAGGAACGCTGGCGCAGGGTGGCTTGACGGTTTCGCCGTCATCGGCGGCTGTTCGTCCCGGCAAAATGCGTTATTTAGCTCTCTCGTTCAAAAGGGAGAGGGCATTTGGCCAGCAAGAGTGTCAGAACGGTCATTATCGAGGAGGCCGGCGGGCCGGAGAAAATGAAACTCGCCGAATGGCCGGTCGGCGATCCGGGGCCGGGCGAGATCCGCATCCGGCACAAGGCGTGCGGACTCAACTTCATCGACGTCTACCAGCGAACCGGACTCTACAAGCTGGACCTGCCGCATGCGCTCGGCATGGAGGCGGCCGGGATCGTCGAGGCGGTCGGCGAGGGCGTCACCCATCTCAAGGAGGGCGACCGTGCAGCCTATGCCTCGATGCCGCCGGGTGCCTATAGCGAGGCGCGCGTGATGCCGGCCGCGCAGGTGTGCAAGCTGCCGGACGCGATCGATTTCGAAACGGCCGCGGCGATGATGCTGCAGGGGCTGACCGTGCAATACCTGTTCCACCGCACCACGTCTATCTCGAAAGGCGACAAGGTGCTGTTCCATGCCGCTGCCGGCGGGGTCGGGCAGATCGCCTGCCAGTGGGCGAAATCGGAGGGCATCGAGCTGATCGGCACCGCCGGCACCGACGAGAAATGCGCCATGGCGCTGGAGGCCGGCGCCGCGCATTGCATCAACTACCGGACGGAGGATTTCGTCGTGCGGGTGAAGGAGATCACCGGCGGGGAGGGCGTCGACGTGGTGATGGACGGTGTCGGCGCGGATACGTTCGACCGTTCGCTCGACTGCCTGCGGCCACTCGGTTTCATGATCTCGTTCGGCAACGCGTCCGGCCCGGTGGCGCCGGTGAACCTGCTGACGCTGGCCGCCAAGGGATCGCTGAAGCTCGCGCGCACGACGCTGTTCACCTACATCGCCAAGCACGAGGACTGCCAGGCGATGGCGGCGATGCTGTTCGACAAGGTCGCTTCAGGAGCGGTGAAGATCAATATCGGCCAGCGTTTCCCGCTGGAACATGTCGCCGACGCCCACCGGGCTCTGGAAGCACGCAAGACGACTGGCTCGACGATCCTGACGCTTTGACATGGCGGGCGGGACCGGTTTGTCCGGTCCCGGCCCGGTTCAGGAAAGCTCGGCGCGCACGATCGCCGCACCCTCGGCCATCGCCTTCATCTTGCCGAAGGCAACGTCGCGCGGCAGGTATTTAAGTCCGCAATCGGGTGCCACGATGATCTTGTGGGCCTCGGCATGGGGCAGGGCACGGCGGATACGGCCGGCAACCGTCTCCGGAGACTCTATATTCATGTCGGAAAGATCGAGCACGCCGAGGATGATCGTCTTTCCGCGCAATTCCTCGAGCACCGAGGTATCGAGGTCCGATTGCGCGGTCTCGAGCGAGACCTGGTCGCAGGAACAGCCCTTCATCTGCGGCAGGAAGGAATAGCCCGAAGGGCGTTCGTGGATGATCGCGGCATAGCCGAAGCAGATATGCACTGCCGTCGTGCCGGCGGCGCCTTCCAGTGCCGCGTTGAGCGCCTCAAGACCGTATTCCTCGGCCGCCTGCGGGCGCGCCTGCATGTAGGGCTCGTCGAGCTGGACGACATCGGCTCCGGCGGCGAACAGGTCGGCGATTTCCTCCTTCACGGCCGCAGCATAGTCCATCGCGGCGGTGGCAAGGCTGGGATAGTGGTCGTTCTGCGCCTGCTGGCTCATGGTGAAGGGGCCCGGCAGCGTTATCTTGACCATCCTGTCGGTGTGTTTTTTCAGGAATTTCAGGTCGTCGACCTCGACGGCATGCTTGCGGCGGATCCTGCCGACGATGCGCGGCACCGGATTGGGGTGGCCGGAGCGGTCGAGGGCGGTGCCGGGGTTGTCGATGTCGACGCCATCCAGCGCGGTGGCGAAGCGGTTGGAGTAGCTTTCGCGGCGGATCTCGCCATCGGTGATGATGTCGAGCCCGGCCTCTTCCTGGAGCTTGATCGCCGTGATCGTTGCGTCGTCCTGCGCCTCGGCGAGGTATTCCTCGGGAATGCGCCAAAGCTCGTTCGCGCGGGTTCGCGGCGGGAACCGTCCGGCGAGTTTCTTGCGGTCGATCAGCCACTCGGGCTGGCAGTAGCTCCCGACGAGCGAAGTTGGCAGCAGCATGATTTTTCCTCCCTGTGGCCTTGGCCGGCACAAAGGTTAGGCCGCGCTGCACCTTTTGCGCAAGCGGCTGCCGTATAGTCGTCATGCCCGTGGATCATGCTGCCCGTTGCACCAGCGCGGGATGACAAGCTGCCGGCGTTTCCGTATCCTTTTCGATATCCGCGTTTCCAATATCGGGGAAAGCCATGTGGCGCTTGATGGTCTTGCTTCTGCTGGCGGGGATTTCTTCCGCCGCCGCAGACGTGTGGACCTTCGAAACGCCTTCAGAAAACATACAATGCACAGTCGGCGAGGATTTCGGCGTCGAGTCCGACATTTCCTGCACGATCATCGAGCGCCATGGTCCTCCCGCAGCGCCGCGGCCCGCCTCGTGCGACGGGGACTGGGGCCATATCTTCTTCATGAGGGAAACCGGGCCGGTCGAACTGCTGTGCGAGGAGATGTATCGCGGCAGGGACGGTTTCGACCGGGCCGAGTACGGCGTGACGGGCGAATTCGGCGGCTTTGTCTGCCACTCGTCGCGCAAGGGACTGGAATGCCGCAACAGGGACGGCCACGGCTTCTTCCTTTCGCGGGCGAAACAGACGGTTTTCTAGATCCGCGGCAGCGTGCGGCGCGCCATCAAAAGGATAGATGACCGCCGTTGATAGTTACAAACGAAACTATTAGCTTCCGCGTCAAACGACTGCATGTGACGAGGAGGACCCCCATGCTCGACACCGTCAAGGACGACCTGAAGTCATCGGCCGCAAAGGCCAACGAACTCAAATACATGCCCGGTTTCGGCAATGATTTCGAGACCGAGGCACTGCCCGATGCGCTGCCGCAGGGCATGAACAGCCCGCAGAAGTGCAATTACGGGCTTTACGGCGAACAGCTTTCCGGCACGGCGTTCACCGCGCCGAGCCACCAGAACGAGCGGACATGGTGCTACCGGATCCGCCCGTCGGTGAAGCATTCCGGCCGTTACGCCAAGATCGACCTGCCGTACTGGAAATCGGCGCCGAATGTCGATCCGGACGTCATCTCGCTCGGCCAGTACCGCTGGGACCCGGTGCCGGTGACCGACGAACCGCTCAACTGGCTGACCGGCATGCGCACCATGACGACGGCGGGCGACGTCAACACCCAGGTCGGCATGGCGACGCATATCTATCTCGTCACCGAATCCATGGTGGACGAATATTTCTATTCCGCCGACTCGGAACTGCTGGTGGTGCCGCAGGAAGGCCGGCTGCGGTTCTGCACCGAGCTCGGCATCATCGAGCTCGAGCCGAAGGAAATCGCCGTCATCCCGCGCGGGCTGGTCTACCGGGTCGAACTGATCGACGGGCCGGCGCGCGGTTTCGTCTGCGAGAATTACGGCCAGAAGTTCGAACTGCCGGGCAGGGGCCCCATCGGCGCCAACTGCATGGCCAACCCCCGCGACTTCAAGACGCCGGTCGCCTGGTACGAAGACCGCGAGGCGCCGTCGACCGTCACCATCAAGTGGTGCGGCCAGTTCCACGAGACGAAGATCGGCCATTCGCCGCTCGACGTCGTCGCCTGGCACGGCAATTACGCGCCGGTGAAATACGACATGCGCAATTACTGCCCGGTCGGCGCGATCCTTTTCGACCATCCGGACCCGTCGATCTTCACGGTGCTGACCGCGCCGTCCGGCGTGCCGGGCACGGCCAATATCGATTTCGTGCTGTTCCGCGAGCGCTGGATGGTGATGGAGGACACGTTCCGCCCGCCTTGGTACCACAAGAACATCATGAGCGAACTGATGGGCAACATCTACGGCCAGTACGACGCCAAGCCGCAGGGCTTCGTGCCGGGCGGCGTCAGCCTGCACAACATGATGCTGCCGCACGGCCCCGACCTCGATGCGTTCGAGAAGGCGTCGAACGCCGACCTCAAGCCGGAGAAGCTCGACAACACGATGAGCTTCATGTTTGAGACCCGCTTCCCGCAGCACCTGACAGCGTTTGCCGCCAAGGAAGCGCCGCTGCAGGACAACTACATCGACTGCTGGGACAGCCTGGAGAAGAAGTTCGACGGCACGCCGGGGAAGAAGTGAGTCAGCGCAATCGCAAGGCGGCCGAGGGCCGCCTTGCGGACTAACCGGCCAATTCGGTCGGATTGGTATTCGTGTATGATTGATTTCAGCGAGAAACTGGTCGGTTCGCGAATTGCAATTTCCAGTACCTCTACGCCGCGTATTTGGCTGGTTCGATCGCCGGGCGTATTTGCGGGTTCAAGCCGCGTCTGATCCGCCGGGCAACGAAGGGAGAGGCCATGGAACGGATCAAGGCGCTGTAATTGAGCTGAAATTTCATCTCCGTGCCGACCGGCAATTTGTTCCGTCCCGTGTTCAGGACGAGGTGATCGCTGCTCGATCCGAGAATCGTGATTCCGGACGGCGGCGTGAGCCCCAGCGGATCGGTGTCCATGTGTCCGAGGGCCAGGATGGCCTGCGATACCGGGCCGCTGCCCCTTGGCGCCGCTGTTGCCCCGAAGGCGGCTTCGGCGATGCCGCCGGTTGGCTGCGATGGCTTGGTGTTCGACTCGATGACTTCGGCCACGAGCGTGATGGCGTTCGTGTAAAGGCCCTCGATCGGCCGGCGATGCTGGGGCTCGCATCCGAGCAATATGGATTCGCCGAGGCGCAGATTGTTGATCCGGCCCGTGTCGGCAGCGCCGAGAGCCCAATCAAGGTTGCTGGAATTCCCGCCCGAAACGACCGGCAGAACGAGGCCGAAAGTTGCGTCAACCGCATCCGCCAGACGCGTCAGTTCCCCCATGTTGCGCGCATCGGGGACGACGCCGCAACGGCATGCCAGATTGGTGCCGATGCCCTCGAGAGTGATGTTGGGAAAACGAAGTGTCCGGCGCACCGCATTCTCCAGGTCGGCGGGCATGATGCCTTCGCGAAGGTCGCCGAGTTCGACCATGAGCAGCACGCCATGGGTGCGGCCCATGGCGTGCGCGGCCTTGGAAAGCTCCGAGATGACATCGATCTCGGTATTGAGGCTGGTGTCGGTGCTACGGACCACGAGGGCCGCCTGTGCGATCATCGGCGATCGGATGAGCGTCATGTGCGCCTCCACCGAGCCATGACGCATGGTCTGGATGTTTTCGATGCGGGAGTCGGCCAGACCGCTTACGCCCGCGGCCAGCAGTTCCGCGGCGACGTCCGGCAAACCCAGGAAGGCTTTGGTCACTCCGGAAACCGAGATGCCGCGCTCGCCCAGCAAATTCACCAACACCCGGGCATTGTGACGGATTTTGGGTAGGTCTATCTCGATGCGCGGGCAGGTCATATGGCCGTCGCCTTCAGCTTGCTCCTGAGCTGCGGGAAGGACAAGAGAACCATCTCGACCAGATGATCGGTCGACTTTGTCAGCGCGTCCGTTGCCGGAATGCCGAGTTCCCCCTGATACCTGACGATCGCCCTGTCGACTTCGTCCGGGCTCATGTTCTCGTGGTTGATCGTCAGACCGATGACCCTGGTCTCCGCAAATGTCTCGATCAGGTTGATTTCGCTGGCAGGCGTCGGCATTGCCATGTGTTCGAAATCACAGCGGTTGACGCGTCCCGGCGCATGCTGGAGCACGACGCCATCGGGACAGCTTCCCCGCAGAATGAAGGACGATGTCGAAAAGGCCGGATGGCTGAGCGCGCCCTGTCCCTCGACGAGGATGATGTCCGGCTGCTCCGCCTCGAATGCCTCGATGATCGTCGCTTCCAGTTCACCGCAGCAAAACTGGGAAGGCACTGCGTCCATCGCAACGCCGTATCGCGCGCCCTGAATCAATCCGGTCTGACCTGTTCCAACCATGACCGCCTTGATGCCGAGATCGTTGAGCGCGCGGACGATGATGGTCGCTGTCGTACGCTTGCCGATTGCGCAATCGGTGCCGAGAACCGCGACGCGCGGACAGGTGACTTCACCGATCCTGCCGCTGAACATGCGCAGGTCCTTCTTGGCGCGCGGTTTGCGGATATCGAGGACGGTTACGTTGTGCGCGAGGCACGCCGCGGCAAACACAGGGTCGTCGTTGAGAAACTCGTGCAGGCCGTTCACGATGTTGATGCCATAACTCATGGCCTCGATCACCAGGCCGCGCTCACGCGTCGACAACATGCCGCTCGATGGCGCCATGCCGAAAATGAAGTAATCGGGCAGGTTTTCCGCCTGTGCCATGGCATCCGCAAGGTCTCTGCAAACAGGTATGCCGTTTGCCCCATCCCCGAGTACCTCGCCGGCATCGAGACCGGCTTTTTCGCTATCGATGACGGACAGGATTTCATATTTCTCCGAGTGTCGTACCAACCCGTTGGCGGTTTTGCCGTCGATGGCTCCGAAATTGCCTTCGCAGTAAACGACAGCGGTGTTGGACGGCACCGGCTGACCGCGCGGAGGAAACGGCACAATCGATCCGGCTTTCGTGACGAAAGCGGACCGATCCTTGTTTCCTGACGGCGGGTGTTGTCCGATATGCATATTGGTGGTCATGTGTTGTTCCTTGAATGATGGATCGCACCGGCAGCTTGATCGCGCTGGCGAGTCCATTTTGGTTTTTGGTCGTAATTGCGAACGGCATCATGGAAGGCCGCATTCGTGGGCGCTGCCAAGGCCAGGTGTTTGCGGATATCAGAGCGTTGATTGCTCACCGTCACTGCGCTTGAAGCGAAGTGTCGCGGATTTGGTATCCAGATCGTACGCTTTTATAAAAAGGCGCCGGCGTCACGGTCATCTCAAGAGCCGGATTGCTCTCAAACCCGCTGTGCCATCCGCAAGCTTCCAGCTTGGTTTAGGCAACGGCTTCACGGACCCTCCGGGCCGACAGTATTAGACGCCTTCGCAGAGTGCGGTTTGGCAGGCTTCATTCAACGTGGAAGCTGCAAACAGGATCCGATTGGCATCGGAACCGGTACGCATGATCGCGTGCAAGTTGTCTGTGTAGCACATAAACACGGAAAGCTTGCATTGTTTTCGCTTTTTTTTTTGGGCACAGGAAGGATTTTCACGGACCGAACGCCTCTGCTCCGGTCTCTCCCGCAATCTCGGCGCATGTCCGCCAGTTGCATGTTTTGCCCATCGTGGTGGAGTCGTTGTCTGAACAGCGCCGCTCGGCAGCGATGTCAGCTTTTCGGCAATCGCGCGATCCGGCAGGCCCCCGGCGATGTCTCCTTTGGGCTGCCGCCCCCGGGCTCACTCCACCGGATACCAGTACTGCGCCTGCGTTGCGTCGCGGCGGATGACCATGAAGTTGTTGGCAAAGACGCGGAAGGGGGCGGACCATTCGCCGTCCGGCCACTGCACGCGGATTTCGGCGCGCTCGGCGACGCCGGTGCCGACATGGATGAAGCCCGACGATCCCGAGGCGTGGCCGCCGCCGACCTGTACCTTGCGGGTGCGCGTCTCGTTGCCGGATTTCACGGTGATCGTTGCGCCGACGGCGTTGCGGTTGACGCCCTTCTGCTGCAATTCGATCTCCAGCCAGTTGCCCATCGGGCGTGTCTTTGAGCCGTTGTTCGAGCCGCCGGTGTTGCGGAACAGCGAGACCGGCGCTTCGCGGTTGACGACGGCGAGGTCGAGCATGCCGTCCATGTTGAAGTCGGCGATCGCCGCGCCGCGGCCGCGATGGGCGAGGGCGATGCCAGCCCTGTCTCCGGATTCGACGAAACCGCCATCGGCCTTGCCGAGCAGCAGGTTGTCCGGGTCGTAGGCGGCGAAATCGGGCATCTGCTGGACGTTGCCCTTGGCGATGAACAGGTCGAGGCGGCCGTCATTGTTGAAGTCCTGGAATTCGGCGTGCCAGCCGGTCGAGGGTTTCAAATCCTCGCCGGTATAGGGCCGGTGCGCGGTCGCGCCGTTGTCGAAGGCGATGTCGCGATAGACCGGGCGGTCCGGCTCGGCCTCGTCGTCCAGTGTCTGCAGCATGGTGTCGCCCATCGAGGTGAGCGCGTATTCCGGAAAGCCGTCGGCGTTGAGGTCGGCCTCGGCGATGCCCATGCCCCAGATCTGCACGCGCCGCCAGCCGTCATTGCGGCGATAGGGGCGGGGCGGGCGGCCGGACTGGACGCGCCACAGCTGCTCCTGGCCCTCGCGGTAATATTGCCGGTCGTTGGCGACGCGCAGGTCCGGCTCGCCGGTATGGTTCCAGTCGGTGAAGATCATCGACAGGGCGCAATAGCCGGGTGTCAGCGTCGTCGGCTCGGAATAATCCGGCGTCTCCTTGCCCTCGAGCGGGCGGATGAACGAATTGTCGTGGCAGGTGCCCCAGGGCGAACCGGGCGCCGAACGGTCGACATAGTTGCCGAAGGCAAGCGTCGGGAAGGGCAGGCCCGGCTCGAACATCGCGGCGAAAGCCGTCGACCAGGCCCGGCCGCCATCGAAGGAGAAGGCGCGGTTGGCCTCGGTGAAGGCACAGTCCGGCCCGCCCTTCAGGATGACGTTCTCGCCGACGCGCAGCGTCACGAGATCGCGATGGCCGTCATTGTCGATGTCGAGCGTATAGAAGCCGGTGACCTTGTCGCGCGCGGCGGCGGGCAGGGCGCCGGGCTTTTCCTCGAAGCGCAACTCGCCGCCGATCTCGCTCCTGTTGACATAGAGCCTGGCCGGAGAGGTGCCGCCGGCCACCGCCAGGTCGGGCAGGCGGTCGCCATTGCAGTCGAAGGCGGACGCGCCGCCGCCGACGAAATACTCCCACGGGCCGGTATATTGGTGATCGATACCGGCGGCGAGCGCCTCCTCGACCATTACCGGCACGTCCATCGGCAAGTCCCGCTCCACCTCCTGGGCGGTTAAGGGCGCGGCAAGCGCGATCAGGGCAGCAAGGGCGAGGGCGGCGCGCATCATTGCGGGATCACCAGCGTTTTCAGGAAGGCGATCAGCGCGCTGCGGTCTTCCTCGGCGCATTCGACATAGGCGTCGCGGGCGGCGCGCGCCGCGCCGCCATGGGCGCGGATGATGCCGTCGAGCGTGGTGAAGTCGCCGCGATGGCCGTAGGGGGCGGTGGATGCGAGGCCCCACAGTTCGGCGGTCTGGAACTCGTTGCGCTCAACGAAGCGCTGGCCGAGCAACTCGTTGCCGAGATCGGCGACCTGCCGGTCGGTGATCAGGTGCCGCTTCAGGTCGCCGAAGGTCGGGACGAGGTAACGGCCCAGTTCGTCGCGTTCGAGCTTGTCCGCCCATTCGGTCAGCGCGAGGTCGTAGACCGCGCCGTCGATCTCGCCGCCGCGCAGCGTGCCGGCGGCGTCGAACGGGCCGGGATCGGAAAATTCAAGGCTGTCGAGCGGCAGGGCCCGGACATGGCAGGCATTGCAGCCGATCTCGTCGAACATGGCGCTGCCGCGCGCGGCGGCCTCCTGCCATGCCGGGTCGTCCGGCGTCTCGATCGCCGGCGGGGGCAGGGTGGCCTGCCAGGCAACCAGCGCCGAGACGTCGCCGTCGGTCAGTTCGTCGGCATGGCCGTCCTCGTCGAAATCGGCTTCGCCGGTCCAGCGGGTGCCGAAGCGCTCGACGGCCTGCATGCCGTGATGCTGGTTCATGGCGTTGACGGAGAACTGGCGCAGCGAGGTCATCACGCCCTTCTGGCTGAAGGGGCGGATGACGAGGTCGGTGTCGACGCCCTCGATCTCGTGCAGGTCGAGAATGCCGTCCGGCCGGGCGGTGATGCGGCCGAAGGAAATGCCCTTGGATTCCAGCGCCGCCTTCACCGGTTCGCCGGTCATCCGCGCCTTTTTCAGCGTGTCGCGGCGGATGGCGTGCAGATCGGCCGTCATCTCGCGGGCCAGCAATTCGACGAGGCCGGCGCCCATCAGGTGATTGGTGTTGCGCTCGTTGGAGAATTGCGGATCGACCGTATCGAAATCGGCGTTCACGAAGCCTTCATTAACGAAGACATTCACGGTGAAGTCGCCGGCGCCGCCGGTCACCGGCTCGCGGTGGCAGCTCGAGCAGGCATTGGCGTCCATGCCGGCGATGCGCTGGAACTGGCTGTCGGGTGGACGCTTGCGCTTGGTCGGGATGATCGCCTGGGTCGCCATGGTGCGGCCTGCGCCGTCGAGTTCGGTGAACTTGGCGGTAAACAGCTTTTCACCACGCTCGATCAGGTCGAACAGCGCGTCGCGGTCGAGCTTGCCCTGCAGCGTCGCCTGGTCGACATGGCTGGGCAGGGCGCGTTCCGCCCACGGTTCGTCAGCGGCGGCCGCGGGCAGGGCAAGGCCCGGCCAGAGCAGCGCAACCGCGGCTATCGCGATGCGGCGCGCCATCGACTCAGGCCCGCGCCGCGTCGGAGACGCGGTCCGCCTGGTCGGCGTCGATTTCGGACAGGGCGCCGATGCCGCAGCCCTCCAGGACGAGCGGCATTTCGTCGACATAGAGATCGATCGGGATGTCCCTTGCGGCGGCAGCATTGGATTCTCCCAGGATTTCGCGCAGTGCCGGCTCCATCAGGTCGAAGGCAATCGCGCCGTGGCCGGCGAATACGATCCGGAACGGATCGACCAGCGCGTAGATGCCTGCCAGGCCCGATCCTAGCGCGCGTCCGGCGGCGGCGAAAGACTCTCGCGCCAGCGGATTGCCCTCGCGCGCCTCGCTGGCCGCGCGGGCGAGGTCGCCGGCGGCGACATGGCTGGCCGGTATCGCGTCGAACGGCTGCTGGCGGTAGCGGCGCATGATGGCGTAGTCACCGGCATTCGCCTCGATGCACCCCTTGGCGCCGCACCGGCACAAGGCACCGCCGGCCTTGTACATCATGTGTCCGAATTCGGTGCCGGAGGACCGGGTGCCGTTGACGATCTGGCCGCGCAGGAACAGCCCCATGCCGACGCCATGGGCGAGGAGGATCGCCGCGAAATTGTCATTGTAGCGGCCGGGATCGCGCCAGTTGAGCGCCTTGGCGATCAGGTCGCAATCGTTGGCGAGGCGCACCGGCACGCCGAAGCCTTCCTCAAGCCAGTCGGCAATGGGAAGATCGGTCAACGGCGTCATCGGCGAACGCAGGAAGATGCGGCCGGATATGTCTGTCGTTCCCTGCACGCCGACCGCGATGCGGGCCAGTTGCCGCGGGGCGAGGCCAGATGCCTCCCAGGTCTGGCGGATCTCGGCGATCAGGCTTTCGCGAAACGTGTCGCTGTCGATGCCGGCCATATCGAGTTCGAATTCCTGGCGGGCGATGACCGTCCCGGCATAGTCGACGATGGCGACATTGACCGCGCCGATCTTGAGGATGAGCAGGACGGCATTTCGGCATTCCGGATTGATCGACAGGTCAATGCTTGGCCGGCCGCGCCCGGTGCTGGGGCCGTTTTCGCTGCCGCGCGCAACCAGAACGCCCTCGGCGATCAGGTCGTTGGAGATCGTCGATACCGTTGCCGGGCTGAGTGCTGCTTCCTGCGCGATTTCGCCGCGGCTTATCGCGCCTCTGCGCCGCACGATCTGGATGATGCGCAGTCGATTGCGTCTTCGCATATCATCGGAGCGAAGTACGGTGGTCATTGTCCCGGGCGCCTCCTCACGTACCGGGTGCAATGCAAAATTTTCTTATGCATCGCAACAAGTTGTCACAATTAGCTTTCATGTTGACATGCAAGCCCTTTTGAGTCACGATTTTTTTTGAGGCTCGAATTAAAGGGCTTCCGTCGCGGGAGCGGCGCTCGCCGGGCCCGCATATCAGTTGCATCTTTTGTGCACCGGGAGGAATACATGAAAAAATTTGCAAGCACGCTTCTCGCAGGCGTGGTGATGTCCGCCGCGCTCGCCGGTTCCGCATGGGCCGAAGGCAAGACCATCGGCGTTTCCTGGTCGAATTTCCAGGAAGAACGCTGGAAAACCGACGAAGCCGCCATGAAAGCCGCGATCGAGGCCAATGGCGACACCTATGTTTCGACCGACGCCCAGTCGTCCGCAGCCAAGCAGCTTTCCGACGTTGAAAGCCTGATGGCCCAGGGCGTCGACGCGCTGATCGTCCTGGCACAGGACACGCAGGCAATCATCCCGGCCGTCCAGGCTGCCGCGGACGAGGGCGTGCCGGTCATCGCCTATGACCGCCTGATCGAGGACAGCCGTGCCTTCTACCTGACCTTCGACAACGTCGAGGTCGGCCGCATGCAGGCCCGTGCCGTTTTCGCGGCGCAGCCGAAGGGCAATTACGTGATGATCAAGGGCTCGCCCACCGATCCGAACTCCGACTTCCTTCGCGGCGGTCAGCAGGAAATCCTGCAGGGGGCGATCGATTCCGGCGACATCACGATTGTCGGCGAGGCCTATACGGATGGCTGGCTTCCGGCCAACGCACAGCGCAACATGGAACAGATCCTGACGGCTGCCGACAACAAGGTCGATGCCGTGGTCGCTTCCAATGACGGCACCGCCGGCGGCGTCGTCGCGGCGCTGACCGCGCAGGGCATGGAAGGCATTCCGGTCTCCGGCCAGGACGGCGACCATGCCGCTCTCAACCGTGTCGCCAAGGGCACACAGACCGTCAGCGTCTGGAAGGACGCTCGCGATCTCGGCACGAATGCCGGCGAAATTGCCGCCATGCTTGCCGGCGGTACGGCCATGGCCGATATCGAGGGTGCGGCCGAATGGACTTCGCCGTCGGGTACGACCATGACCGCGAAGTTCCTCGCGCCGGTTCCGATCACCGCGGACAACCTCGACGTGGTCGTGGATGCCGGCTGGATCACCAAGGAAGAGCTCTGCCAGGGCGTTTCCGGCGGGCCGTCCCCCTGTAACTAAGACTTCGCTTCTGTTACAGAATGAGACAATGACGTCCCCATCCTTCGGGGTGGGGACGTTCCCATGCTCCATACCCGGAAGACGGCCATGACCGACACGTCCCCTGCAGCGAGCGCGCCGGCGAAGCCGCGCAATTTCTTTGCCGCTCTCGAAATCGATACACGACTGATAGGCATGATCGGCGCCTTCATCGTCATCTGCCTGATATTCAATTTCTTGACCGACGGGCGTTTCATGACGCCGCGCAACATTTTCAATCTGACGATCCAGACGGCGTCGGTCGCGATCATGGCGACCGGCATGGTCTTCGTCATCGTCTCCCGCCATATCGACCTGTCGGTCGGGGCGCTGCTGGCGACATGTTCGGCGATGATGGCGATGATGCAGACGCTGGTTATGCCGGACTGGCTCGGCCTCGGGCTGAACCATCCGGCGACGATGCCGGTGGCGATCATTGTCGGCATGGCGACGGGACTGGTGATCGGCGCCTTCCAGGGCTGGCTGATCGGTTATCTGACCATTCCCGCCTTCATCGTGACGCTGGGCGGCTACCTGGTCTGGCGCAACGTCGCATGGCACCTGACATCCGGCCAGACGATCGGTCCGCTCGACTCGAATTTCCAGCTGTTCGGCGGTATCAACGGCACGCTTGGCGAGACCTGGAGCTGGATTTTCGCCGGCCTTGCCATCATCGGCTCGTTCTACGCGCTGCTCCAGTCGCGCCGGACCAAGATCAAGCACGAATTCCCGGTCAAACCGGTCTGGGCCGAAATGGTCATAGGCGCAATCATCGTGGCCGCGATCCTCGGTTTCGTCGCCGTTCTCAATGCCTACGAAATTCCCGTTCGCCGACTGCAACGCCTCTACGAGGCGCGCGGCGAGGTGCTGCCCGAGGGTGTTACCGAGGGTTACGGTCTGCCGATCTCAGTCCTGCTGCTTATCATGATCGCCATCATCATGACGGTGGTGGCGCGGCGTACGCGGCTCGGCCGATACATCTTCGCCACCGGCGGCAATCCGGAAGCGGCGGTCCTCGCCGGCATCAATACCCGGCTCCTGACGGTCAAGGTGTTCGCCATCATGGGCCTGCTGTGCGCGATATCGGCGATCGTTGCCTCGTCGCGCCAGACTTTCCACTCCAACGATATCGGCACGCTCGACGAGTTGCGCGTCATCGCCGCGGCGGTGATCGGCGGCACGGCGCTTTCCGGAGGGATGGGAACGATCTACGGCGCCATTCTCGGAGCGCTGATCATGCAGAGCCTCCAGTCCGGCATGGCCATGGTTGGCGTCGACGCGCCGTACCAGAACATGGTGGTCGGCACGGTGCTGGTCGTCGCCGTCCTCATCGACATCATCTATCGCCGCCGGACGGGAGAGTGATCATGGCTACACCTCTTGTAGAACTGCGCGACATGCAGAAATCGTTCGGCGGCATCAAGGCCGTCGATCACGTCACCATCGATCTCTATCCGGGCGAGGTGGTTGGCGTACTCGGCCACAACGGCGCCGGCAAGTCCGTGCTGTTGAAGATGCTGTCGGGCGCCTTGCAGCGCGACGGCGGCGAAATCTACATAAACGGCGACAAGGCGGCGATCAGCAATCCGCGTGACGCGCGCAACTACCAGATCGAGACCATCTACCAGTATCTCGCGCTGGCCGATAATCTCGACGCGGCATCGAACCTGTTCCTCGGTCGCGAACTGATCACCCGGATGGGCTTCGTGAACGACGCGCTGATGGAAGCCGAGACGCGCAAGATCATGAAGCGTCTCAATCCGAATTTCCGTCGCTTCCATACGCCGGTGGCCGGCCTGTCCGGCGGCCAGCGTCAATCGGTGGCGATCGCGCGCGCTGTCTACTTCAACGCGAAAATTCTGATCATGGATGAGCCGACCGCGGCGCTTGGCGTGCAGGAAACGCGCATGGTCGCCGAACTGATCGACCAGCTCAAATCCGAAGGTATCGGCATTTTCCTGATCGACCACGACATCCACCAGGTGAAGATGCTGTGCGACCGGGCCAATGTGCTGCGAACCGGCCAGCTGGTCGGCACCGTCAAGGTCGACGAGGTCACCGAGGATGACATGCTCGGCATGATCATTGCCGGCAAGTGTCCGCCGCAGGGTATCCCGGGACCCGGCGCGCTAAGCTGACCCAGCGTCACACTCCTGCCGCGCGGCGCAGTGACAAGTTGCCGCGCGGGGGGTGTATTCCATCCTAAAACAGGTATAGGAGAATCGCCTTTCCTTGCGCAGGCGGCTCTTGACCTCCTAATGTACGCCTAGGAAAGTACCATCGTCGCTTGGAGTACGCCTGGGAGGGCGGATAGGCATGGAAACCGCGCGCAAGGATATCCACAATTCGGATCTTCCGGCGATATGCCGTTCCTGCGAGGCCCGTCACAAGGGTATCTGCGGTGCGCTGGGTCCGGAGCAGTTGAAGAAGCTCAACCGTTTCACCAAGCAACATTCCTATGAAAGCGGGCATGAAATGCTTTCGGCGGGCGAGGATGTTCACCGTTATTCGAACATCCTGCGCGGCGTTGTGAAACTCTCCAAACTTCTCGCCGATGGCCGCCAGCAGATCGTCGGCCTGCAATTTGCGCCCGATTTCATGGGCCGCCTGTTCCGCGACCAGAGCGACGTGATCGCCGATGCGGCGACCGACGTGACGGTGTGCAGCTTCCCGAAAACGGTGCTGGAAGAGCTCATCCGCGAATCGCCCGGACTCGAACACAAGCTGCACGAACAGGCCCTGGAAGAGCTCGACGAGGCGCGCGAGTGGATGCTGACCCTTGGACGCAAGACCGCGGGAGAAAAAGTCGCGAGCTTTCTTTTCCTCATCGCATCGAATATCGACCCCGAACTCGGCGAGCATGACGGGCCGATCGATTTCGAATTGCCGCTGAAGCGTTCGGATATTGCCGACTTCCTCGGCCTGACGATCGAGACCGTCAGCCGCCAGATCACCAAGCTGCGCAAGGCGGGCGTGATCGAGGTTGAAAACAACCGCACTGTTATCGTGCCGAATCTCGAAAAACTGGAAATGGCCTGCGAGATCGACGGCTGATCCGTCCTACACGGCCTTCGAGTAGCGCACAGAGCTTTCGTTCAGATAGGCGTCGAACCAGCTGGCGACGATGCGGGTGAAGGGGCGGGCTTCCTCGCGTATACGGAAACTGTGCTCGTCAGCTTGAGTGAGGCCGAAGCGGTCGCTCGCCGCGGCCAGTTTCGCCTCCGCCATATAGGGGCGGGCCGAATAGCCGAACTTGTCTTCCAGGGCGTCGAAGGAGAGGGCGAAGTCGCACATCAGACGCTCGATCATGTGGGCGCGGATGAGGTCGTCGAGGCTCAACTGCACGCCGCGCGTTGCCGACAGGGCGCCGTCGAGGACCGTCCTCTCGTACTGGCTGGTCGGCACGATGTTCTGCACGTAAGCGTCGCCATAGGAACTGATCGCCGAGGCGCCAAGGCCGATCAGGGTGCGGCAGGCATCGGTCGTGTAACCCTGGAAATTGCGGAAGAGGCGGCCTTCACGCGCCGCGACGGCCATCGAGTCCGCCGGCTTGGCGAAATGGTCGATGCCGATGCGGTCATAGCCGGCGGCGGCGATCCAGTCGGCGGCAAGCCCGGCATGGCGGAACCGTTCCATCGTGCCGGGAAGATCCTCTTCGCGGATCAGCGTCTGGTGCTTCTTCAGCCACGGCACATGGGCATACCCGAACAGCGCAATGCGGTCGGGCGAAAGCGACACCACCTTGTCGATGGTCGATTGAAGCCGCTCCTCGGTCTGCAAGGGCAGGCCGTAAAGCGCGTCGATGTTGAGCGAGCGCACGCCGGCTTCGCGCAGGGCCTCGATGACATCGCGGGTCTGTTCGAAGGTCTGCGGACGGTTGATCGCTTCCTGGACGGCTTGCGAGAAGTCCTGCACGCCGACGCTGGCGCGTGTCACGCCGAGCGCCGCGAAGCCCTTCAGCGTTTCGGCGGTTACGTCCGACGGGTCGATCTCGATCGAGATCTCGGTTGTGCCATCAAGTTCGAAATTTTCACGCAACGCCTGCGCGAGGCGTTCTGTATCCGGCTGGCGCAGCATGCTCGGAGACCCCCCGCCGAGATGCAGATGCGCCAGCCGGAGCCGGCGGCCGGCGGTTTCCCGCACAGTCGCCATCTCCCTGAGCAATGCGCCGACATAGGCTTCCACCGGCGCATATTTCAGGGTGTGCTTGGTGTGGCAACCGCAGAACCAGCACAGCCGGTCGCAGAACGGGATGTGCAGATAGAGCGACACCGCTTCGCCTGCCGGCAGCCGTTCGAGCCGCGAGCGGGCGATGGCAAGGCCGGCCTGGTCGGTGAAATGCGGCGCTGTCGGATAGCTCGTGTAGCGCGGCACGGCACCGCGCTGGCTCGACAGGATCTTGCCGGCGTCGATCATCCCTGTACCTGATGCTGGCACAGCAGTGGCGCGATATGCTCGCGTTCGAAAGCGATGTGGCGGCGCAGCCCCTCGAAGAAGCCGCGCAGCATGTAGGCGAGCGTCTCGGCATTGGACGAGGCCTTGTCGGTGACGAAGCGAATCATCGCGTCCGCCACCTCGTCGGCGAAGCTTTCGTCCTCCCAGTGTTCGTAGCGCAGGCGCTCGACCGTCGATTTCAGGTTCTCGTCGACATCCTGCATCGTCATCAGCATGGGGAAGAGCGTCTTTTCCTCGTATTCATGCGCCTCGTGGATCATCGGATGGATGCGGCGGGCCAGGTGCAGGCACAACTGAGTGTCGGAAATCTCCGGCAGTTCGTCGGCGACTTCCTCGAGTTTCCGGCACAATGCGAGCTGTTCTTCATGATGACCGAGCAGCTTGGTGCACACCAGCTTGGCGTCCGCGCCAACGGTCCGGGGCAACCGAATTACATTGTCGTCGTGAACAGTTTCGCGCATCTTCATCATGATAGCCTCGCAGGGCGTTCAAAATCCGCGTCAAGCATCGCCTGTTGGTGGGGGAGCTACATTGATCCAAGTCAAGGCGTCTGGGCGCGAAGCACTGACATATCGAAACTGCGAAAAGGGGTCAGTGCGGTCGGGACAACCGTGGCTGGCCAAGACGCATGTCCGAAGGGGGTTTTCCCATGAACAATAGCTTTGTGACCGCTCTGGTGGGGCTGGCGGCGTTTCTCGCCCTGCTCGGCGCGGCATTTGCCCAGGATGCGGCGTTCCAAACGCATGCCTGGGTACTTTTCTTCGTGCTCGCAATCGGCACGGTCGTGATGCTGCGGCAGATGAAAGTCGCGCCGGCCGGCGGTGCCGTCGACGAATCGGCCTATATGGACGACGTGATCCGCTACGGCGCTGTCATCACGCTGTTCTGGGGCGTCGTCGGCTTCCTGGTCGGTGTGATCGTGGCATCGCAACTCGCCTGGCCCGAGCTCAACATCGAACCCTGGTTCAATTTCGGTCGCATGCGTCCGCTGCACACGTCGGCGGTCATTTTCGCCTTCGGCGGCAACGCGCTGATCATGACCTCCTTCTACGTTGTCCAGCGCACCACGCGCGCGCGCCTGTTCGGCGGCGGTCTCGCCTGGTTCGTTTTCTGGGGGTACCAGCTGTTCATCGTCATGGCGGCGACCGGCTATCTCCTCGGCATCACCGAAGGCCGCGAATATGCCGAGCCGGAATGGTATGTCGACCTGTGGCTGACGGTCGTCTGGGTCGCCTATCTGATCGTGTTCATGGGCACGCTGTTCAAGCGCAAGGAGCCGCATATCTATGTGGCGAACTGGTTCTATCTCGCCTTCATCGTGACGATCGCGATGCTGCACATCGTCAACAACCTGTCGATGCCGGTGTCGCTGCTCGGCGCGAAGAGCTACTCGGCCTTCTCCGGCGTTCAGGATGCCCTGACGCAGTGGTGGTACGGCCATAACGCCGTGGGCTTCTTCCTGACGGCGGGCTTCCTCGGCATGATGTACTACTTCGTGCCGAAGCAGGCCGGCCGCCCGGTCTATTCCTACCGGCTGTCGATCATCCACTTCTGGGCGCTGATCTTCCTCTACATCTGGGCCGGTCCGCACCACCTGCACTACACGGCTTTGCCCGACTGGGCGCAGACGCTGGGCATGGTGTTCTCGATCATGCTGTGGATGCCGTCCTGGGGTGGCATGATCAACGGCCTGATGACGCTGTCGGGCGCGTGGGACAAGCTGCGCACGGACCCGATCCTGCGCATGCTGGTGATCTCGGTTGCCTTCTACGGCATGTCGACCTTCGAAGGTCCGATGATGTCGATCAAGGCGGTCAACTCGCTGTCGCACTACACGGACTGGACCATCGGTCACGTGCACTCGGGTGCTCTCGGCTGGGTCGGCATGATCTCGTTCGGCGCGATCTACTACCTGGTTCCCAAGCTGTGGCAGCGCCAGCGCCTCTACAGCCTGCGCCTCGTGAACTGGCACTTCTGGCTCGCCACGCTCGGCATCGTCGTCTACGCGGCCGTCATGTGGGTGTCCGGCATCATGCAGGGCCTGATGTGGCGCGAGTACGACGACCAGGGCTACCTGGTGTACTCGTTCGCCGAATCCATCGCCGCCATGCAGCCATACTACGTGCTGCGCATGTTCGGCGGCCTGCTCTACCTGGCGGGCGCTCTGGTGATGGCGTTCAACATCTACAAGACGATCCGTGGCGACGTCCGGTCCGAGGTGCCCATGGGCGCCGAGCAGCCGGATGCGCTGGCGCCGGCGGAATAAGGAGCTGAACCATGGCTTTGATTGATAAACACGCTGTTCTTGAAAAGAACGTCACGCTCCTTTTCGTCGCCTCGTTTGCTGTGGTGACGGTCGGCGGCATCGTCGAAATCGCGCCGCTGTTCTACCTGGAGAACACGATCGAGAAGGTGGAAGGGATGCGTCCCTATTCACCGCTCGAGCTGGCCGGCCGGAACATCTATGTGCGCGAGGGCTGCTACCTCTGCCACAGCCAGATGATCCGTCCGTTCCGCGACGAGGTGGAACGCTACGGCCATTACAGCCTGGCGGCGGAGTCGATGTACGACCATCCGTTCCAGTGGGGATCGAAGCGAACCGGGCCGGACCTGGCCCGGGTCGGCGGGCGCTACTCGAACGAGTGGCATACCGAACACCTCATCCACCCGCAGTCGGTGGTGCCGGAATCGGTCATGCCCTCCTACGGGTTCCTCGCCAACACGGAACTGAAGATCGAGAACGTGTCGGGCCACCTGATCGCCAACAGGCGGGTAGGCGTGCCCTATACCGACGAGATGGTCGAAAACGCGGAAGCCGACCTGATGGCGCAAGCCGATCCGGAAGCCGACTGGGCCGGGATCGAGGAGCGTTATCCGAAGGCCGTACTCGGCGATTTCGACGGCGACCCGGCAAGGGTGACGGAGATGGACGCGCTTGTCGCCTACCTCCAGATGCTCGGAACGCTGGTCGACTTCTCGGTCTACGAACCCGAACAGAACTACCGCTAGGAGGCGAAGATGGAACTCGACTATCACTCCATGCGCGCTTTCGCGGACAGCTGGGGCCTTGTCTACATGATGGTGTTTTTTGTCGCCGTCTTCTTGTGGGTCATGCGTCCCGGCGCGAAGAAATCTAGTGAAGATGCGGCCCGCATCCCCTTCAAGGAGGACTGATCCATGGCCGACAAAAAGGAAATCGATGACGTCTCCGGCGTCGAGACCACGGGTCACGAATGGGACGGCATCAAGGAACTGAACAACCCGTTGCCGCGCTGGTGGCTGTGGACGTTCTATGCCTGCATCGTGTGGGCGCTGGCCTATACGGTGTTCTATCCGGCTTGGCCGGGCATCACCGGCGCGACGGCCGGCATTCTCGGCTGGTCGAGCCGTGCCGATCTTGCCAAGGAAGTCACCGTCGCCAAGGAAGCCCAGGCCGTCTACCTGGACAAGCTTGCCGCGACCGACATCACGGAAGTGAGCGCGGATGCCGAGCTGGTGCAGTTCGCAACCGCCGGCGGCGCATCGACCTTCAAGGTCTATTGCGAGCAGTGCCACGGTTCCGGCGCGCAGGGCGGTCCTGGCTATCCGAACCTCAATGACGACGCCTGGATCTGGGGCGGCACGATCGAGGACATCTACACCACGCTGATGCACGGCGTGCGTTACGATGCGGACGAAGATACGCGTATCTCCGACATGCCGGCCTTCGGACGTGACGAACTCCTCGAGCGTGACGCGATCAGCGACGTTGCCTGGCATGTGCGCAAGCTGTCCGGTCAGGAGCATGACGAGGCTGCCGCCGAACGCGGGGCCGTCGTCTTCGAGGAGAACTGCGCGGCCTGCCACGGCGATGCGGGCGAGGGCATGGCCGAACTCGGCGCGCCCAACCTGTCGGATGCGATCTGGCTCTATGGCGGCACGCATGCCCAGATCGTCGCACAGATCAACGCTCCGCGTCAGGGCGTCATGCCGGCCTGGAGCGAACGTCTCGGAGAGACGACCGTCAAGCAGCTTGCGGTCTATGTCCACGGCCTCGGCGGCGGACAGTAAAGCGCTCCGCGATGCGTAACATGTGCCCTGCGGCCAAAAGCTGCAGGGCATATGCATTTTTTATGTCCGTGGCCAGTTATGCTTGATGCAGGTCAAGGCAATGCCGCGTTCCGGAACGGCATGGTCGTGCGAAAATCTGGAAGTTTGCCATGAACGATCAATCCGTCGCAGCCAAGGTCAAAGACAACAAGGCCGATGTCGAAAGGCTCGACGTCGAAGCGGTCAATGTCGGCGCCAAGCAGAAGGCGCAGCCGCTTTATGCCGCGCGCAAGGCCATCCACCCGAAACGGGCAGAGGGGCAGTTCCGCCGGCTGAAATGGCTGATCATGCTGGTCACGCTCGGCATTTACTACGTGACGCCCTGGCTGCGCTGGGACCGCGGCGAACATGCGCCTGACCAGGCCATCCTGATCGACATGGCGAACCGCCGTTTCTACGCATTCTTCATCGAGATCTGGCCGCAGGAGTTCTTCTTCGTCGCCGGCCTTCTGGTGATGGCGGGCGTCGGACTGTTCCTTGTCACCTCGGTCGTTGGCCGCGCCTGGTGCGGCTACACCTGTCCGCAGACGGTTTGGACCGACCTGTTCATCGCGGTCGAACGCTTCTGGCAGGGCGACCGCAACGCGCGCATGCGCCTCGCGGACGCGCCGTGGTCGTTCGAAAAGGCCCGCAAGCTGGTCGCCACACATGCGACCTTCCTCGTCATTTCGGTGGCAACCGGCGGCGCGTGGATTTTCTATTTCGCCGACGCCCCGACGCTGCTGAAGAACTTCGTCACCCTGCAGGCGCCGTTCGTCGCCTACTCGACCGTCGCGGTTCTGACGGCGACGACCTACGTCTTCGGCGGGCTGATGCGCGAGCAGGTGTGCATCTACATGTGCCCGTGGCCGCGCATCCAGGCCGCCATGCTGGACGAGGATTCGCTGGTCGTCACCTACAATGACTGGCGCGGCGAGCCGCGTTCGCGTCACGCCAAGAAGGCGGCCGCCGAGGGCAAGGTCGTCGGCGATTGCGTCGATTGCAACGCCTGCGTCGCCGTCTGTCCGATGGGAATCGACATCCGCGACGGCCAGCAGCTCGAATGCATCACCTGCGCGCTATGCATCGACGCCTGTGACGCCATCATGGACAAGACCGGCAAGGAGCGCGGGCTGATCGCCTATGCGACGCTGCACGAATACAACCACAACATGGCGATCGCCAAGGACCCGGAGACGGGCGCGATCGATCCGACGCGGGTGCGCCATGCCGACGGCAAGTTCGACGAGAGGGTCAGGCACTTCAACTGGAAGATCATCTTCCGCATCCGTTCGCTCATCTACATGGGCGCGTGGGCGGCGATCGGCGTCGCGCTGGTTGCGGCGCTGCTCAGCCGTGACCGTCTCGAGGTCAACGTACAGAAGGACCGCAACCCGGTCTTCGTGACGCTGTCCGACGGCTCGATCCGCAACGGCTACACCGTCAAGCTCCTGAACATGATCCCCGAGCCGCGTGTCATCTTCCTGTCGCTCGAAGGCCTGCCGGGTGCTACGATGAGCATCAACGGGCTCGACCAGCCGGACGGCACCAGCTTCGCCATCCCGGTCGAGCCGGACAAGCTGCGCGCATTGAAGGTATTCGTCTCGCAGCCGCAGCAATATACCGAGGAAGGGCGGACATCGTTCAACTTCGTCGCCGAGGACAAACAGTCCTTCGAAAGCGACAGTTACGATGCCGTGTTCGAGGCACCGCAGAAATGACCTTGATCGAGAGAATATTCGGACTGAAGGAATTCACCGGCTGGCACATGCTCGGCGTGCTGGTGCTGTTCTTCGGCACGATCATCAGCGTGAACCTGACCCTGGCATATTTCGCGACCGCAAGCTGGACGGGGCTCGTCGTCCAGAACTCCTATGTGGAGAGCCAACGGTTCAACGAGGTGACGGCGGAGAAGCGCCGCCAGGCGGCGCTCGGCTGGTCGGCCGAAACCGGCTATGGAGAAGGCGTCTTCACCATCGCCATGACCGGCAAGGACGACGAGCCGCTGCGCGATGCCATCATCTCGGCGAAGATCGGCCATCCGGTGCAGGAGAAGAACGACCAGACGGTCACGCTGATCGACCAGGGCGGTGGCGCGTATGCCGCCGAGGTGGCGCTCGATCCCGGCGTCTGGAACGTCGATCTGACGGTGACCGGCCCGAAGGGCGAGATCTGGACCCGCGCGATCCGGTTCCTCGTCAAGGAGTAGGAAGGCATGGCTGGAAGCTGTTGCGGCGGAGATCTCGGGGTCGACAATGCGATGTGTTCGGCCGGCATCCGCGACTTCACGCGCGTCGAGGAATTGCAGCGCGCCGGCCACCGCGAGGATGACGGCACGGTGCGTTACGTGCTGTCCGTGCCCGACGTCCATTGCGGCGCTTGCATTTCGGCGATCGAGCGCGGCCTGAACGGCCTTCACGGCATCGTTTCGGCGCGGGTCAACCTGTCTCTGAAACGCCTCACGGTCATACTCGACAATGTCGAGCGCTCGCCCGATTTCGTGCTGGCCCGGCTCGACCGGCTCGGCTACCGTGCCATGCCGGTAGACCTCGGCGACCTCGGCAATGTCGAGCAGAAGCGCCAGTCCGAACGGCTGTTGAAGGCGCTGGCCGTCGCGGGCTTCGCCGCCGGCAACATCATGCTCCTGTCGGTTTCGGTGTGGTCCGGCGCGGAAGGCGCGACCCGCGACCTGTTCCACCTGATCTCCGGCCTGATCGCCATTCCTGTGGTCGCCTATTCCGGGCAGGTGTTCTTCTCCTCGGCGCTCAACGCGCTGACGGCGCGGCGCCTCAACATGGACGTGCCGATCTCGCTCGCCGTGATCCTGGCGCTGGCTATGTCCGTCTATGAAAGCCTGACCGGCGGGGCGGAAGCCTATTTCGACGCGGCGGTGACGCTGCTGTTTTTCCTCCTGATCGGTCGTTATCTCGACCAGCTGATGCGCGATCACGCGCGCAGCGCCGTGCTGGGTCTCGCCAGGATGACGGCGCGCGGCGGCACGGTGATCGGGCCGGACGGCGCGCTGTCCTATATGCCCGTCGACGAAATCGAGCCCGGCATGATGCTGCGCGTGGCGCCGGGGGAACGCGTTCCCGCCGATGGCCGCGTGATGAAGGGTACCAGCGACCTCGACCGCTCGCTGGTTACCGGCGAAAGCTCACCCGTGGCGGTGACAACCAACACCGACGTCGAGGCCGGCACGCTGAACCTGACCGGGCCGATCGACATCAGCGTTACCCGCAAGGCGGATGAATCCTTCATCGCCGAAGTGATGCAGATGATGGAGGCGGCCGAGAACGGGCGAGGGCGCTATGTGCGCATCGCCGACCGGGCGGCGCAAATCTACGCGCCCGCCGTGCACCTGCTGGCGCTGTTCGCCTTCCTCGGCTGGATGATCGTCACCAGGGGCGACTGGCACGCCTCGCTCTACACGGCGATTTCCGTCCTGATCATCACCTGTCCATGCGCGCTGGGCCTTGCCGTGCCGGTGGTGCATGTCATCGGCGCGGCGCGGCTGTTCGGCCAGGGCATCCTGATGAAGGACGGCTCGGCTCTGGAGCGGCTGGCGGAAGCCGACTGCGCCGTCTTCGACAAGACCGGCACATTTACCACCGGCACGCCGCGCATAGCGGCGTCGGGCATCGGCGCGGACGACGCCCCGGCGGCGAAAGCCCTGGCGATGCATTCGATCCACCCGGCCTCGCGCGCCATCGCCGCGTTCCTGTCCGACACTGTGGCTACCGGGATCGAGGACATCCGCGAGGTGCCGGGCTACGGCGTCGAGGCGACGCTCGACGGCAAGCGCGTGCGGCTCGGCCGCGCCGAATGGGCCGGCCAGCTGGTCGGCGCGGAAGCCGCCGAAAACATCGAGCAGGCGAGTCTCGCCTTCGCCCGCGAGGACGGCGAGGCGGCAAGCTTCACGCTGTCCGAGACGCTGCGCCCCGATGCCGCCGCTGCCGTGGCGGCTCTGCACGGGCAGGGCATGGGTATCGAGCTTCTTTCGGGCGACAGCGCAGCGGCCGTGAAGGCCGTTGCCGGCTCGGTCGGCATCGACCGCGTGCGCGCGCATGCGACGCCCGCCTCGAAAATCGCCCGCATCAAGGAACTGCAGACGGATGGCGCCCGTGTGATGATGGTCGGCGACGGCCTCAATGACGCGCCGGCGCTTGCCGCCGGCCATGTTTCCATGGCGCCGGCCTCGGCCTCGGATATCGGCCGCATGGCCGCCGATTTCGTCTTTACCCGCGACACGATGATGTCGGTGCCGTTTGCGCGCGAGGTCGCGGTCAAGGCCGGCAAGCTTGTCCGGCAGAATTTCGGCCTCGCCGTCATCTACAACGTCATCGCCGTGCCGCTGGCGGTCGCCGGCTACGTGACGCCGCTGATCGCGGCGCTGGCGATGTCGGGTTCGTCCATCGTGGTGGTGATGAACTCGATGCGGCTGGCGCGCGGCGGCAAGCTTTTGCCGGGCTTCAAGCGCGCGAAAAAAGCCGCGCAGGACCGGGAGGCGATGGCTTGAACATACTGATCTATCTGATCCCTATCGCGCTGGCTCTCGGCGCGCTCGGCCTCGGCGCCTTCCTCTGGTCGATGAAAAGCGGCCAGTACCAGGATCTCGACGGCGCGGCGGAACGCATCCTCGACGAGGAAGCGGACGAGAAACCGCTGTAGGCTCTAAGCCTGCTGCATGCGCCGTCTCTCGCGCGCCGCCAGCCGTTCGCGGTGCAGCGTGTAGATACCCGAAGCCATGATGATCGCCGCGCCGAGCAGCGTCCAGCCGTCGGGCAGCTGCGCGAAAACTAGCCAGCTCAGCCCGGTGCTCCAGATGATCATCGTGTACTGCATCGGCGCCAGCGTCGCCGCCTCGGCCAGTTCGAGGGCGCGGATGATGAGCAGTTCGCCGGTCCCCGCCGCGCATGCAAGGAGCAGGATCAGAAGCACCTGCTGAAGGCTCGTCGGCGTCTGCCAGACGAAGATCATCGGCACGGTCAGGAGAACGACGCTGCTGATCGCCGTGAAGGTGATGGTGGTGGACGTCCGGTCCACCGGTCCGAGAATGCGCGACAGGATCTGGCGCACCGCGAACATGGATGCGGCGGCGACAACAACAAAGATGGCGGGATGCAAGATGCCGAGGCCCGGACGGATCACGATCAGCGTGCCGATGAAGCCGACCGTCACCGCCGTCCAGCGGCGGATTCCCACCGTCTCGCGCAGGACGAGGGCGGCGAGAATCGTGACGGCGAAGGGCGCAACGAAACTGACGGCAACGGCGTCGGCCAGCGGAACGTAGCCGACGGCGAAGATGAAGGCGGAGGCCGACAGCGCGGCCGCGCAGCCGCGCAGCACCTGCAGGACGGGACGTTTCGTCTTCAGTACGGGAAGGCCGCGCGTCGACAGGATCCAGATGCCGACGCTGAGAAGCCCGAGCTGGCGGAACCACGCGATCTGGAACGGCTGGAAATCCTGCGTGAGGAACTTCGCCGTGGCATCCGCGACGGAGAAGAACATGAAGCCGAGGATCATCAGGCCGATACCGAGACCGGTCCGGTTGGCGCGCGGCGGTTCGGTTGTCGCGATGGGGGCGTTGGGGTAGCTCATCTCGTCTGGCCATATACTGTTCCGCGGCGCAAAGCCATGCGGTTGCGCGTGCGGTGCAGGCGCCGGTTGCCATGGCTCTCCGAAGGGGCTGTAATTCGCCCGCATGCATCCCCGGTTCGGGATGCCAGCCGCCGGGAGCAGCCATGAAAGCCGTTGTCCATGATCGTTATGGCGGGCCGGACGTGCTCGGCCTCGCAGACATCCCCGTTCCGGAGCCGGGGGAGGGCGAGGTCCGGGTCAGGGTGCTGGCCTGCGCTGTCAACCTGTCGGACTGGGAGTATCTGACAGGCTCGCCCTTCTATGCCCGCATGGTCGGCGGCTATCGCCGGCCGAAGCGGCGGGTGCTCGGCTCGGATATCGTCGGCGCGGTCGACAAGCCCGGTCCCGGCGCCACCGAGTTCTCGCCCGGCCAGCGGATCATGGGCGATTTCGTCATGACACGGGGCGGCTTCGCCGAATATGCCTGCGTGCCCGCCGAACACGCGGTCGCTGTACCTGACGCGCTGTCCGACGAGGTCGCGGCCTGCCTGCCGCAGGCCGGCGGCATCGCCGTCTGGGGAACGCAGGGGCTGGCGAGGGGCACGAACTTCCTGATCAACGGCGCGGGCGGCGGCTCGGGAACGATGGCGCTGCAGCTGGCCAAGGCCGCCGGGGCGCGGGTCACGACGGTCGACAATGCGGGCAAGGTCGAATGGCTGAAATCGCTGGGCGCCGACGCCGTGATCGACTACCGGCAGACCGACTTCACCCAAACCGGCGAAAAATGGGACCACATCCTCGACATGGTCGCCACGCGCGGCCCGTTTCGCATCGCACGTGCTCTGGCCAAGGGCGGCACCTACAGGGCGGTCGGCGGCGAGGTGAGCGTGTTGCTTTCGCTGGTCCTCGGAGGGGCGCCCTATCGGCTGCGGGGCAAGTCCATTGGCATGCTGCTGGTGCCTTCCGGGCGGGAGCTGACGGCCAGCGTCGCGCAGGCCGCTCTCGAAGGCAGGATCGCGCCGCATCTCGAGGATGTCCTGCCGCTTTCCGAAGTGCCGGAGGCGCTGCGCCGCACCGGCAAAGGCGAGGTGCATGGCAAGCTGGTGATCAGGCCGTAGTGCGCCTCATCGCCTGCGCTTCGACGAATAGGCGGACCGGAAGCAGCTCTACGGGTAGGGCGCCATGAACAACGGCTTCGCAGACTGAGCAAACGCTTCGCTTCAACTTTTCTCGGGAGCCTCAGACGACTCACGAGGTGGCGCAACGCTCTCCTCTATTGCTATTGCGCATCCGCGGAATAGAGCGTGATCGCATCCAGGCTGTGGCGGCCCGTGCCTGCTATTTCATTGAGAACGGAAAGTTCGATCTGGTGAATGCCGGCTGAAACCGCGCCCAAAGGCAATTCGAACCGACCCCATATGTCTTCCGAAGATGGCGGGTCCATCATTTCCTTTGTGACGGTGATCGGCATTCCGTCATCAAGGCGCACAACGCTTTTTTCTACCCCAAAACGAGCCACACGGAGCACGAGGTTGCTTTGAGCTTCGGCGAGGTTGAAGACAATTACCGCCCGCTGGACCGTAGTCATGGCATGGCGGTCAGCCACATGCTCGGCGCTTAGTCTCGTCGGAAAGGATGCCGCGTCACAGTCAATGCCTGCCGTGCACCGGAATTCATCGATTCCCGTCCAGTCTGCGGCTTTAAATTCGTTTCTGGATTTGTCCTCGGCTCCGATCCGGAAAATGATCCCGTGACCGTCGGGGGTAAGTGGCGGGGCGTCTTGGGCGAATACAACCTGGGAAAGGGGGGATACGCTCAAAAGAAGAGTGAACAAGATCCTGTTGATTCGCATCGCTCCGCCTCCCATTACCGAATATTCTTTTGATGTAATTACAGGCATTTCTGCCGACGGCGCATTGATCATCGTCATCCGGCTAGTAATTTGGCGAAGAAACCGTTTGCGAGACGGTTACTCTAATAAAACCGGTACGGCACCGTGTCGCGCGCCTTCTCGTCCACGGTCAGCGCGTGTTTCAGCGGCGGGACGGCGCGCTGGTGGCAGTTCTTGCGCTCGCAGATGCGGCAGGAGATGCCTATCGGCTCGAAGGCTTCGTCGCGGGCGATATCGAGATCGTCGGCATAGACCAGTTCCGGCGCGTGGCGCACCTCGCAGCCGAGCGCCAGCGCATAGCGCTGCACCGGTTCACGAAAGCCGCCGCCGGGCTTCGACACGGTGGTCGCAAGACACAAATAGCGAATCCCGTCAGGTGTTTCGGCCAATTGCCTGATAATCCGGTTCGGCGTCTCGAAGGCCGAATGGACGTTCCACAGCGGGCAGGCGGAGCCGAATCTGGCGAATTGCAGCTTGGTTGCCGAGTGGCGCTTGGTGATGTTGCCGGCCTGGTCGACGCGGGCGAAGAAGAAGGGCACGCCCTTCATGCCCGGGCGCTGCAGGGTCGAGAGGCGATGCGCCACCTGCTCGATACTCGCGCCGAAGCGTTCGGCCAGCAGTTCGAGGTCGTGGCGCAGCTCGCGCGCGGCCTCCATGAAGGTGCCATAGGGCAGCACCGACGCGCCGGCGAAATAGTTGGCGAGGCCGATGCGGCAGATTGCTTCGGCATCGGTCGAGCGGAACTCGGCCTTTTTGACGATCTCCTGGATCGCGTCGGAATGGGCGATCAGGGCCAGTTGATGTGCGATCTGGAAGGCGTGCGTCGCCGGTGACGAGCGCGGATTGAGCGAGAGAACGCGGGCGTGCCGGTCGTAGCGCCGGAGAGCGCCCGGCCGGCCGGCCGCGCCGCCGAATACCACGCGGATGCCGTGTCGCGCCTCGATGAACTCGGCCAGGGCATGCGTCCTGTCGGTGCGCCCGCTGTCGAGCTGGCCGGCGAGGTCTTCGGCCGCGCGGTCCAGCCAGTCGATGTAATTGTCCATGTAGTGGAAGAAGTCCCGCACTTCCTCGTAGGGCGTCGGGTCGGTCTGCGCGCCGGAACGCTCCAGCGTGTCGTCCAGCTCCGCGAGGCGTTCGCCGGCGCGGCGCAGCGCCTGGTGCATCGACAAAAAAGCATGCGCGACGGCGGGCGTGTTCTGCACCACCTGTTTCAGATCCTGCGCCGGTGGCGGCTCGCCGGCAAACAGCGGATCGGCCAGCGCTTCCGACAGGTCGGCCAGCAGGCGGTCGTCCTCGTTGCCCGACAGGTCCTTGATGTCGACGGAAAAGACGTCGGCCAGCGCCAGTAGCACAGCCGCCGTGATGTGACGCTGGTTGTTCTCGAGCTGGTTGAGATAGCTGGTGGAAATGCCGAGCTGGGCCGCGAAGGCCTGCTGGGTCAGGCTATGGCCCTGACGAATGGTGCGGATCTTGCGTCCGGCGAAAACCTTGCGTGCGCGCATATTTGCAAATTCGCAGTTTGCTATTTGATTTTTTACTAAATCCGCTTGCTTGCTTTTTCAACCCTAGCTGCGCAGGCTCGAAGGGATTACGACAAGCGTTCGGGGGATTGCGAGGAGCTTCATGTTGGAAATTATCGAGCAATTGGAAGAGCGCCGCCGCGAGGCGCGCCTCGGGGGCGGGCAGAAGCGCATCGACGCGCAGCACGCCAAGGGCAAGCTGACGGCGCGCGAGCGGCTCGACGTGCTGCTCGACGAGGGCTCCTTCGAGGAATACGACACCTACAAGGCGCACCGCTGCACCGATTTCGGGATGGAGGAGACCAGGTATCCCGGCGACGGCGTGGTCACCGGCTGGGGCACGATCAACGGCCGCCCGGTCTATGTCTTCTCGCAGGACTTCACGGTCTTCGGCGGCTCGCTGTCGGAGACCCATGCCGAGAAGATCTGCAAGGTGATGGACCTCGCCATGCAGAACGGGGTACCGATCATCGGCCTCAACGACAGCGGCGGCGCGCGCATCCAGGAGGGCGTCGCCTCGCTCGGCGGCTATGCCGAGGTGTTCTGGCGCAACGCGCAGGCGTCTGGCGTCATTCCGCAGATTTCCGTCATCATGGGCCCGTGCGCGGGCGGGGCGGTCTATTCGCCGGCGATGACCGACTTCATCTTCATGGTGAAGGACACGAGCTACATGTTCGTCACCGGACCGGACGTGGTGAAGACGGTCACCAACGAGATCGTCACGGCGGAGGAGCTCGGAGGCGCGTCGACCCATTCGAGGAAGTCCTCCGTTGCCGACGGAGCCTACGAGAACGACGTGGAGACGCTGCTCGAAGTGCGCCGCATGTTCGATTTCCTGCCGCTGTCGAACCGCGAGAACCCGCCGCTGATCCCGACGGCGGACCCGGGCGACCGCATCGACAACAGCCTCGACACGCTGGTGCCGGCCAATGCCAACCAGCCCTACGACATGCACGAGGTCGTCACCAAGGTGGCCGACGAGGGCTCCTTCTTCGAGATCCAGAAGGACCACGCCGGCAACATCCTGTGCGGCTTTATCCGCCTCAACGGCTCGACCGTGGGCGTGGTCGCCAACCAGCCGATGGTGCTGGCGGGCTGCCTCGACATCGACGCCTCGAAGAAGGCGGGCCGGTTCGTCCGTTTCTGCGACGCCTTCAACATCCCGATCCTGACCTTCGTCGACGTGCCGGGCTTCCTGCCGGGCGTGGCGCAGGAATATGGCGGCATCATCAAGCACGGCGCGAAGCTCCTCTTCGCCTACGCCCAGGCAACCGTGCCCAAGGTGACCGTCATCACCCGCAAGGCCTATGGCGGGGCGTACGACGTGATGGCCTCGAAACACATCCGCGCCGACATGAACTACGCCTGGCCGACGGCGCAGATCGCGGTGATGGGCGCCAAGGGCGCGACCGAGATCCTCTACCGCTCCGAACTCGGCGATCCGGAGAAGATCGCCAAGCGCACCAAGGAATACGAGGACCGCTTCGCCAACCCGTTCATCGCCGCCGAACGCGGCTTCATCGACGAGGTGATCATGCCGCATTCGACGCGGCGGCGCGTGGCGCGGGCGTTCGAATTGCTGAAGGGCAAGCAGGCGCAGGCCCCGGCCAAGAAGCACGACAACATTCCGTTGTGAGGGGGAGGGGATGAACGGCCTTTTCGTGACGCTCCCAAGGTCCATATTCGGAGGTGCGATGTCCTTCGCATCCTTCCAAATCCATTTCGAACGAAAGCATTGATCCCATGAGCGACGAAAACAAATTCCCGCCCGAAAACAATTTCCCCGCCGGCTACGTGCCGCCGAAAGTGTGGAGCGCGGACACCGAGTCCGGTGGCGCCTTCGCCTCGATCAACAAGCCGACGGCTGGCGCGCAATTCGAGAGGGAACTGCCGGTCGGCAAGCATCCGCTGCAGCTCTACTCGCTGGCGACGCCGAATGGCGTGAAGGTGACCATCATGCTGGAGGAGCTGCTCGCCGCCGGCCATTCCGACGCCGAGTACGACGCCTGGCTGATCCGCATCAACGATGGCGACCAGTTCGGCTCCGGCTTCGTCGACATCAACCCCAATTCCAAGATCCCGGCGATGATGGACCATGCGCCGAAGGGCGGCGGCGATCCGGTCCGGCTGTTCGAGTCCGCCTCGATCCTGTTCTACCTCGCCGAGAAGTTCGGCGCGTTCCTGCCGGCCGACGTCCGCAAGCGCGCCGAGACCATGAACTGGGCGTTCTGGCAGATGGGCGCGGCGCCTTATCTCGGCGGCGGCTTCGGGCATTTCTATGCCTATGCGCCGATGAAGATCCAGTACGCGATCGACCGCTTCGCCATGGAGGTGAAGCGCCAGCTCGACGTGCTCGACAAGCAGCTTGCGAACAACGAGTTCATCGCCGGCGACGAGTACACGATCGCCGACATGCTGATCTTCCCGTGGTACGGGCGGCTGGTCCAGGGCGGCGCCTACGAGTCCGGCGAGTTCCTCGACGTGAAGAGCTACAGGAACGTCGTCCGCTGGACCGAGATGATCGATGCGCGCCCCGCCGTTCAGCGCGGCAAGATGGTCAACAAGGCTTTCGGCGCCCCGGAAACGCAGCTGCACGAGCGTCATGACGCCTCCGATTTCGAGTTGCGAACGCAGGACAAGATCGGAGACGGCGGCTGATGCCCAAGCTCCCGCCCATGACCAAGCATCGAGGTTTCCCGTCCGGCCTGCCGGGCACGGGCTACCAGTTCACCATCCGCCGCGCCAATCCGAAGGGCGTGACGCCGCTGTTCGTGCGCGAGCGCAAGCGCGACAGGACGCCGGCGGAGAAGCTTGCCGACACCGCCTTCCTGCACTCGTTGTGGCACCATTTCGGTGCCGAACCGTTCGAGCGCGGCAATCTCGATGCGGGGCGGCTTTCCCTGCTGTTCGGGCGCGAGGTCGTGCCGGCGGAAAAGCCGTTCGACCCGGCCTCCTACGAGGCGCTGCTGAAAATCGACGAACACGTCGCCCGGGCCAGTTTCCCTGAAGCATTCGAGGATGATCTGGAGGTATGAGCGTGTTCGACTTCAGCAATCCGGCCCTGCAGGTATACGCGATCAGTGCGTCGCTCGCCGTGCTGAAGATCATGGGGCAGGGCTGGATGACGGTTTACCGCCTGATGAAAAGCAATTCGGGAATGGCCAGCCCCGAAGACCTGCGGCCCGGTCCACTCAACAAGGAGCCCCGCCCGGAACAGCTCGACGTCAACGATTATGTCGATCGCTCGCGACGGATGCATCGCAACGATCTGGAGAATATTCCGGCCTTTCTGGCGATCGGGCTTTTGTTCGCGCTGACCGAGCCGCCGATGCTGCTGGCGCAAATCCTGATGTACGGTTTCGTTGCGGCGCGCGCATGCCATGCCGTGGCCTACGCGACCAAACAGTCTCACGAGGTCCGGGCCACGTTCTATACGCTTGGCTCGCTCGCGGTCATTTACATGGCGCTCCATGTGCTTGTTTTCACCGTTTCCCGGCACGGTTTCGGCTGACGGTTCGCAGATAAAAAATCGAATGGGTGGAAAAAAGTGTTCTCGAAAATCCTGGTTGCCAACCGCGGTGAAATCGCCTGCCGCGTCTTCAAGACGGCCAAGCGTCTCGGCATCGGCACCGTCGCCGTGCATTCCGAGGCGGACGCCAACGCGCTGCATGTCGAGATGGCCGACGAGGCGGTGCTGATCGGACCGCCCGCCGCGTCGCAGAGCTACCTGGTGATCGACAGGATCATCGAGGCCTGCAAGGAGACCGGCGCCGACGCGGTGCATCCGGGCTACGGCTTCCTGTCGGAACGCGCAGAATTCGCCGAGCGGCTGAAGGCCGAGGGCATCGCCTTCATCGGCCCGCCGGTGGGCGCCATCGAGGCGATGGGCGACAAGATCACCTCGAAGAAGATCGCGGCGGAAGCGGGCGTTTCCACCGTGCCGGGCTTCATGGGATTGATCGACGATGCCGAGCACGCGGTGAAGATCGCCACCGACATCGGCTATCCGGTGATGATCAAGGCGTCGGCGGGCGGCGGCGGCAAGGGCATGCGCATCGCCTGGAACGACGCCGAGGCGCGCGAGGGCTTCGAGCGCTCCAAGTCCGAGGCCGCGTCGTCGTTCGGCGACGACCGCATCTTCATCGAGAAATTCGTCACCGAGCCGCGCCACATCGAGATCCAGGTGCTGGCGGACAGCCACGGCAACGCTGTCTGGCTCGGCGAACGCGAATGCTCGATCCAGCGGCGCAACCAGAAGGTCATCGAGGAGGCGCCGTCGCCGTTCCTCGACGACTACACGCGCAAGCAGATGGGCGAGCAGGCCGTGGCGCTGGCCAAGGCCGTCGGCTATGCGTCGGCCGGCACGGTCGAGTTCATCGTCGACAAGGACCGCAATTTCTACTTCTTGGAGATGAACACCCGCCTGCAGGTGGAGCACCCGGTTACCGAGTTGATCACCGGCGTCGATCTCGTCGAGCAGATGATCCGCGTTGCCGCCGGCGAATACCTGTCGATCGCGCAGGACGACGTCCGGCTCAACGGCTGGGCGATCGAGAGTCGGCTCTACGCCGAGGACCCGTATCGCAACTTCCTGCCCTCGATCGGCCGGCTGACGCGCTACCGCCCACCGGTCGAGGGCACCCGCTTCGACGGCGTGATCGTGCGCAACGACACCGGCGTCTACGAGGGCGGCGAGATCTCGATGTTCTACGACCCGATGATCGCCAAGCTGTGCACCTGGGCGGAAACCCGCGACGAGGCGGTGGAGGCGATGGCGGAATCGCTCGACGCCTTCGAGGTCGAGGGCATCGGCCACAATCTGCCGTTCCTGTCCGCCGTGATGGACCATCCGCGCTTCCGCTCCGGGGCGATCACCACCGCCTTCATCGCCGAGGAGTATCCCGACGGTTTCGCCGGCGCGGAGCTTTCGCCCGACAATCTGCGCCTCGTCGCGGCCACCGCCGCGATGGCGCAGTGGATCGCCGACCGGCGCGCCTCGTTCATTTCGGGGCGGATGGAGAGGGGGGCGAAATACGGCCCCGCCGAGATCCCCTTCATGGTGCGCGCCGGAACGGAAGAATTCGAGATCGTCATCGACGACGAGGCCACCCGCGGCTTCTATGACGCCGAAAGCCTGACCGCGCCGCTCAACAGCGAATGGGGCAGCCCGGTGTGGTTGACCTTCTCCGACGAGGACGAGGCGCGCGCCTACCAGGTTTCCTGGCGGCCGGGCGACCGGGTGGCGACGCTGTTCGCCGAGACGGACGAGGAAGGCCACTGGCGCGAAATCGCGGCGATGAAGATCGCCCCGGTGCCGGGCGGCTTCCGGGTGCGCTACCGCGGCGCCGACCTGAAGGTCGCGGTGCTGCCGCCGCATGTCGCAAGGCTCGCCGCGATGATGCCGGAAAAGGAAGCGCCGGACACCTCCAACCTGTTGCTCTGCCCGATGCCGGGGCTGGTGGTCGCACTGAATGTCTCGGAAGGGGAAGAGGTGCAGGAGGGCCAGCCGCTCGCCATCATCGAGGCGATGAAGATGGAGAACGTGCTGCGCGCCGAAAGGGCGGGCACGGTGGCCAAGATCCCCGTCGAGGTCGGCGCCTCGCTCGCCGTCGACGCGGTGATCATGGAGTTCGAGAGATGACTAGGAAAACCAAACGCGACTGGCTGGATCTCGCCTCGAAGGAGCTCAAGGGCGCGGACCCGGCGACGCTTGACTGGCACACCGCCGAGGGCATCACCGTCAAGCCGCTCTATACGGCCGACGACCTGCCCGACGGCGCGGCGGAAGAACTGCCGGGCTTCGCGCCGTTCACGCGCGGCGTCAAGGCGACCATGTATGCCGGGCGGCCGTGGACGATCCGGCAATATGCCGGCTTCTCGACGGCGGAGGAATCGAACGCCTTCTACCGGCGCAACCTCGCCGCCGGGCAGAAGGGTCTGTCCGTCGCCTTCGACCTCGCCACCCATCGCGGCTACGACAGCGATCATCCGCGCGTCACCGGCGATGTCGGCAAGGCGGGCGTCGCCATCGACTCGGTGGAGGACATGAAGATCCTGTTCGACGGCATTCCGCTTGGCGAGATGTCCGTCTCGATGACCATGAACGGCGCGATCATCCCGGTGCTCGCCATGTTCATCGTCGCCGGCGAGGAGCAGGGCGTCGCGGCCAGGGACCTCACCGGCACGGTGCAGAACGACATCCTCAAGGAGTTCATGGTCCGCAACACCTATATCTACCCGCCGGAACCCTCGATGCGCATCGTCGCCGACATCATCGAGTACACGGCGAAGGAAATGCCGAAGTTCAACTCCATTTCCATCAGCGGCTACCACATGCAGGAGGCCGGCGCGACGCTGGCGCAGGAGCTCGCCTACACGCTGGCCGACGGGATGGAATATGTCCGCGCGGCGATGTCGAAGGGGCTCGACGTCGACGCCTTCGCAGGCCGGCTGTCCTTCTTCTTCTGCATCGGCATGAACTTCTTCATGGAAGCGGCGAAGCTGCGCGCCGCGCGCCAGCTGTGGTCGCGCATCATGACCGATTTCGGCGCGAAATCCGACCGCTCCAAGACGCTTCGCACCCACTGCCAGACGTCGGGCGTCTCGCTCACCGAGCAGGACCCGTACAACAATGTCGTGCGCACTGCCTTCGAGGCGATGTCGGCGGTGCTCGGCGGCACCCAGTCGCTGCACACCAATTCCTTCGACGAGGCGATCGCGCTGCCGACGGAATTCTCCGCGCGCATCGCCCGCAACACCCAGCTGATCCTCAACCACGAGACCGGCGTCACCAATGTCGTCGATCCGCTCGGCGGCTCCTACTACGTCGAGGCGCTGACCAGGGACCTCGCTGACAAGGCGTGGGAGCTGATCCAGGAGGTGGAAGCGCTCGGCGGCATGACGAAGGCCGTCGACGAGGGCCTGCCGAAGCTTCGCATCGAGGAGGCGGCCGCGCGCCGCCAGGCGCGCATCGACAAGGGCGAGGAGGTGATCGTCGGCGTCAACAAGTACCGCCTCGCCGACGAGGACCCGATCGACATCCTGAAGATCGACAATGCGAAGGTGCGCGCCGGCCAGGTGGCGCGGCTGGAAAAGATGCGCGCGACCCGCGACCGCAAGGCGGTCGAGGGCGCATTGGGAAATCTTGAAAAAGTCGCCGCGTCGGGCAAGGGCAACCTGCTGGAGGCGGCGATAGAGGCCGCGCGCGCGCGTGCCTCGCTCGGCGAGATTTCCGACGCCATGGAGCGCGCCTTCGACCGCCACCACGCCACCACGCGGATCATCTCCGGCGTCTATGGCGAGGTCTATGAGGGCGACCCGGAATACGAGGCGATCCGCACCCGCATCGCCGAGATGGCCGGCACGATGGGCCGCAAGCCGCACATCCTCGTCGTCAAGATGGGCCAGGACGGCCACGACCGCGGCGCCAAGGTCATCGCCACGGCCTTTGCCGACATGGGCTTCACCGTCGATCTGTCCGACATGTTCGAGACGCCGGAGGAAGTCGCCGAGAAGGCGAAGACGATGGGCGTCGACGTCGTCGGCGTTTCCTCGCTCGCCGCCGGCCACCTGACGCTGGTGCCGGAACTGATCGACAGGCTGAAGGCGAACGGCTGCGGCGACATCAAGGTCGTCTGCGGCGGCGTCATCCCCGAGCAGGACTATGCCGAGCTAAGGGCGGCAGGCGTGGCGGAAATCTTCGGCCCCGGCTCGAACGTGCTGGAAGCCGCGAACGCGGTGCTGGCGCAGGTGGAGGGGGTGAGAAGGAACAGGTGAGGGCGGCGGACGCCTCTCATTCCCACTCCATCTCCGAAAACACCTGCTGGGCGTTGCGGCGGGCCAGCGCGTCGAACTGCTCCAGATAGGCAAATGCCGACTGGTCGACATCGACCGAGCCGATCATGTCGCCGCCGGCGTCGATATGCTCGGCGATCCGGCTGCGCAGATTGACGAGATAGTCATAGGTGTCCGCCCTGGCGCGATCGAGCGTGGTCGCGTGGCCGTGACCGGGGACGACATGGTTGGGCTCCAGCGCCGCGAAGCTCTCGAAACTGTCCAGCCACGGGCCGGAGAGCGATTGCGCGCCGACGCCGAGAATGCGTTCGACATAGACGATGTCGCCGGTAAAGACGGTGCCGCGCGCTTCCAGCCAGACATAGCTGTCGCCGGGCGTGTGCGCCGCGCCCGGGTGGACGATCAGGAAATCCAGCCCGCCGAGCGAGAAGGCGTATTCATCGTCGAACACGGTGTCGGCTTGAACCGGCTCCGTGCCGGCGAGCGTGTCGCCGATCAGCGTTTCCAGCATGGTGAACTGCATCGACTGGCGCGCGGCCTGGTCGGCGACGGCATCGGCGGACGCGATGATGGTCGCGCCTTTCGCCTTCCAGTAGCCGTTGCCGAGCCAGCGGTGGTCCTGGCCGCCGGTGTCCACGACATATTTGACCGGTTTGTCGGAGATCTCGCGGATCGCCGCGTCGATCTCCGCCGCGCCGTTCCAGCTGCCGCCCGGATCGATCAGGACGATGCCGTCATCGGTGACGACGACGCCGAAGGTGGCGTTGTTGGCAAGATTTTCGGGCGAGCGCTGCTCCATGTCGCCGACAAGCGCATAGACGCCGTCGGTGACAGCCTGGATTTCCAGACCGGCCGCCAAGGCACCCGTGGCCGTCGCGAGCATGGACGCGCCCGCGACTGCGTTGCGAAGGATTTTCATGGAACTGTTCATGCCGCGCGCCCGCCTCTTTGGTTTTGCGCATCTGCGCATATGCCCGAGCAGGCGACATTGATGCCGATCAAGGTCGTCTGCGGCCGGCGTCGCGGAAATCTTCGGCCCCGGCTCCAACGTGCTGGAAGCGGCGAACGCCGTGCTGGCGCAGGTGGAGGGGGTGCGGCGGAACAGGTGAGGGTGAGGAGCGTCCGGCGAAGCCGGCTAATCGACTACGATTTGTCGATTAGAGATACGAACGCCCGGAGCCATAGCGAAGGGCCGACTCTATCTTATCGAAATAGAAGGGCGCAGTGCCGCTATCACTTGGTTTGAAGATTGAACGATCGAGGAGTGAGCGTAATGGTTCCCGGCCCCTACACGAGAAAGAATGGCGTATTGGTGCGTTGTGATGAAGACTCGCCATTCCCGGACATCGATGAACAGTTCGTCGTTGATCCGATCGAAGAGTTGAGCGGTGATATAAATGCGCTCATGAAGGGAATGGGCGAACTCCACAAGGCCAATCGGATTTTAAAGGTTGTCACGAGCATATCGCTCGTTTGCAACTTGTACTTACTGTATAAGCTGGACATGGCTATTCTAGCCAACAGTCCCTTCCGTAGCTAAAAAGAAATCTTCGGTTTCGAATGGATCTCATATCCAGACGCAATCCTCCGCTGAACCGAGTTGGCAGCCATGATGGCGACAGCGAACTTCATCTCAGCGAAGCGGGTGTCATGCTCGCCGTGGCCGATTGGCTGTTCTCGTTGGGGGCCGTAGAGGTGCGAGTGCACCCGGACGGCTTGCACATGAAACACTTCGACATGCCGGCTTGGCTCGATGCTCAAGGCTTCGAGAGAGTGTCAACTACCGGCAAACGCGGCATTAGCGGAACATTCGAGCGGAACGGGCAGCGCCTGACCATCCATTCACAGCCAGGATTGGGGGATGTTGTGACTACGATTGATGGTGTCGATATTGAGATCGAAGCGAAAGGCGGATGTATCAATACTCGTCATCCCGGCCAATTATCGAAGCTTCGCAAAGGATTGCACGAAGCTGTTGGTCAGCTCATGAGTTCTCCGCGAAAAGATTGTCGATTGATTGCGGCTGTCCCCCGCCATTCTGAAACGGAACGCTTGGCCGAAAGATTGAATGCAAGATGTGCCCTTGCGTCGATTGAGATAGTATTGGTGGATCGTGACGGAAACGTAGGCTTGATAACGGGATAACCGATGGCCCAATAGGCTGGTGCCCGCGATGATCGACCGTTTGAAGGCGACCGGGGTAGGCGACATCAAGGCCGTCTGACGCGGTCGTATCCTCGATCTGGACTACGCGGAAAACCGGATGTCGTCGGCTTCGGGAAACTGGCTTTGGCTCAACCGTACTGGAAACGACAAACATACATGCCCCTTAGCTGTCAGCCCTAGTCGTTCCGCTCTAAGCCAATTTTCAATCTTGTCTGGTACCGCAGGGCTAAGGTGACGAGTATGCGGTCCAACCAAGAGTTCTGTACCAATGGTGCAGTATACCGTGCAAAGATACTGGTTCTAGGAAAAGGCTTTTTTCGATGATAGCATGAAAATAGCGTAACTATAGATCACCACCGATGCCGAACAAAGAGCCCGAGCCTAAGAATACCCCAGAGAAAGCGCATTCCTCGGCAGCAATGACGCCGGACGAGATATACCGCCTCGAAAGCCTCAAGCAGCGGTACAGCCTTTTAAAAGTTGTTTTTGGCACGGCAATGGTAGGCGTCGTTACTGCTGCTCTTCCATTTATTATCCAGATATCGAAACTGTCGTTCGACACGGAAATCTCACGGCGGGACTTCGTGTCGAATTATATCAACATTCTTGAGCGCGACCCACAGGCGCAGATCGCACTCGTGGAATATTTCGCACACGTATTGCCCGAGAGATCGCAGCGCTCGCTCTGGGTCGGCTACCGTGACCATCTCGCCGTCCAATATGCCAAGCTGGACCAGAAGCAAAGAGAACTAGCAAAGGAACTGCAGACACAAACGGACAGCGACAAGATTCGACGACTAGAAGACGAAGTCCGACGCCTTCAGCAACAGGTTCGACCAATAGTTACGACGACCCCTGTCTGTTCGTCGAGCAGAAGATTTGACCTGCTATCCGCCGAATACGACACCTTGTTCAGCACGATGACCGTTTCTTCATCTTGGCAAGACCTCAGCAACAATTTCATCGATTACATGGTAGCGAACAAGGAGCGCTACGCGACAGTTGCGAAAGCCACCGAGATCCCTTGGTATGTCATTGCGATCTTCCACGTTACGGAATCCTCAAGCAATTTTAGCGTCCATCTCCACAATGGAGACCCGCTCAACGCGAGGACAGTCCATTCTCCAAAAAACCGTCCGCCCGACGGTAATCCTCCTTTTAGCTGGGAAGAAAGCGCCATTGACGCTTTGCAGTACTATGGACTTACGGACAATACTGATTGGAGCGTCGCGCGAATCCTGTTCCTGATGGAGTCCGCGAACGGCTTCGGATATAGAACGCGGCAGGTATGCTCCCCATATATATGGTCAGGGAGCAACTATTATACAGTTGGAAAGTTTGTCGCTGACGGAGTTTTTGATGGCAATGTCGTCTCCAAGCAAATCGGGGCAGCCGTCCTTCTGCGGACGTTAATCGACCGAGGTGAAATCGACCTGCGTCGATGAGGTGCACTCCTTTCGCATTGAAGCGCAGCTGAGTGTGTTGTCGGCTTCGACTGTCAACGCTTTATCCAGCGCCCTAAGCTCCCGTATCCTTGAGGCCCTACTGCGCTCCGCCCACCCCGCCCTTGTATCTCACCTCCTCCATCCCCATCTGCACACTACCCGGCTGCCGCCGCGTGAAGCTCCTTCCAGATAGGTTGCGAGGTTTCGGGCGAGGCCGGGTCAGACCCGATCGATAGCCTGGTGACCACGGATGTACCGGCACCAGCCAAGTCTCGGGGAACGAGGGAAGCGGGCAATTGCCCGCTTTTTTTGTTTGCGCGGTGAGTGTGGCGCCTCGGTGTCCACTCAAATGGCGTCATCCTCGGGCTTGACCCGAGGATCCACGGCCAGATGGCGCCGTTTGTCCATGGATCCTCGGGTCAAGCCCGAGGATGACGGAGGGGCGGGACCGGGAGCCAACTCAAATAGCGCGAGAACTTATCCTCCGTCCCTTTGCCTCCCTTATCCTTCTCCCGCCCGTAAACGAGCGGAGACGGAAAGGTGGATACGGTCGACTGGCCAGGAGCAATCGGGAAGAACCGCGCGGCGCTTCTGCGTATCGTCGCGGCGCTGTTCGTGCTGGCCGGGCTGGACGAGGGCGGGGCAGATTCTGTGCCGCGCCGTGTCTGGCGGAAGATTTTGCGCCTGCTGCGCCCGGCCGAAGCCGCCGTCCGGCGGCTGATCGTCATTGCCGCGCGCGGCATCGAGGTCTCGCCCCCCAAGCCCCGCGCCGAAAGGGAGCCCACGGCCATCGAGCGGCTGCAGGCGGCCGGGCTTCTGGTCATCCATGAAGGCGTCAATTTCGGCCTCGCCCGCGCGCCGCGGAGCGAGGCTGCCGCCGAACCGCTAGCCCCCGAGCCTCGCTTCCCAATGTTCCCGCTCACCGATTCGCCCCGCCGTTTCGACACGCGAGCGTGGGAAGGGCTGCGCCCGTTCCCGCAGGACGGTTTCGCGCTGGCCGACGCCGACGAGGAGGTGAGCGCCCGCCATCTCTGCCGCCGTCTCATCTCCCTGAAAGCCGTCCTCGACGATCTGCCCGGCCATGCGAAACGTTTCGCCCGCTGGCGGGCGCGGCGGGAGGCCGGCCTGCCCTGCGCGAGGCGTTTTTCGCCGGTGCGGCTTGGCCACCCGCCGGGCCACAGGAAGAAAGCCGTTCACGCGGTCGACGACCTGCTGCGTGAGTGCCATTCGCTCGCGCTTTATGCGCAGCGGCTGGATACGTCGTGAGCGGGGACCCGGCAGTGACGAGCAGAGCGAGGAGCTCAAGGCCGGGGCAAACGACTCGCGGAGGCGTTCGCGTGGGCCTTCCTTCTCCCCTTGTGGGAGAAGGTGTTTTCGGCCGTTCCGTGAACGGGCGAAAACGGATGAGGGGTTCTCCGGTATCGAGCCGCCCCCTCATTCGCCTTCGCTTCGCTCAGGCACCTTCTCCCACGAGGGGAGAAGGGAGGAGGCCCGTGGCTCGCCCCAAGCCAAAATTCCCCCGCCGGGGTGACCTCTCCCAGGTCCATGTTAAAAGACCCCCGGGCCGTCCGGCCCGCACACAGCCCGTCGGCAGAGGAGGACACAATGGCGCTTGCCACAGAGGCGCATGAAATTTCCGATATCGCGTTTGCATTCATGGGATCGAAGGCGCTGTTCGCGGCGCTGGAATTCGGTTTCTTCAATCATCTGTCCGACGGCCCGCTGACAGCCGGCGAGCTCGCCGAGAAATCCGGGCTGCACAAGGACCGCGCGCTGACGCTTCTGACCGCGCTGGCCGGGCTCGGGCTGGTCGCCGTCAAGGACGGCAGGTTCTCCAATTCGCCGGCGGCCGACGCCTTCCTGGTCGAGGGGGCGAAATACGATTTCTCCGATTACCTGACGCGCCAGGTGGCGCAGCAGATGTATCCGCTGATGGACCAGATCGAAGATGCGCTGGCCGACAGGCTCGACGACGCGGCGACCGCCTCCTATGCCGACTGGTTTGCCGATCCGGCCGAGGCGCGGCTCTATTCGGAAAGCCAGCACAAGGGCTCGCTCGGCCCGGCGCGGCAGTTGTCGAGGCGGCTCGACCTGTCGGCGGCGCGGTCGATGCTCGATGTCGGCGGCGGTACCGGCGCCTTCTCGATCACCTTTTGCCGCGACAACCCGCAGCTGTCCTCGACCATCGTCGATTTTCCCAATGTCGCGGCGATCGGCCGGGACTATGTGGCGCAGGCGGGCCTTTCCGGCCGCATCGATTACGTCGATGCCGACGCGACGAAGAACGCCTGGCCGGGCGACCAGGACATCGTGCTGATGTCCTATCTCTTGTCCGGCGTCGCGGCGGAGATGCACGAGGACCTGTTCGAACAGGCGTTTGCCGCGCTGAAGCCCGGCGGGCGGCTGCTGGTGCATGATTTCATCGTGCGCGCCGACCGCACCGGGCCGGGGCTGACCGCGCTGTGGCAGTTGCAGCACACGGCGTTCACGCCGCATGCCCGTTCGCTGGACGACCGCTGGCTGACCGACACGCTGAAAAAGACCGGTTTCGCCGTCACCGAGGTGCGGCCGATGATCCCGGAACTGACCATGCTGGTCGAGGCGAAAAAACCGGCGTGACCCGGATAGCGGCTTGCCGCTTACGAAGGGAAGCCGGAGCTTGAGGGCGGGACAGACCAATCCCGCCAGCCGCGGCAAACCGTCCAATTGCGCCCGCTGCCCACATTTCGCCCCATTTGTGCCGTGAAAGAGCTTCAATCGCGGACCTTAAGGGTTTGTTAGGGTTAACGAAAAGTTAATTTCGCGTATTGGAGGGGTCGTGCGGCTTTCTCGCGGGGACAAGAGCCGACGCATTTTTGGACGGAGACTTCGCATCGCGGCGCTGCCGCTGATCGCGATGTTCGCCAACCTGTCGCTGCCGACCCAGGCGGCGCTTCCCCAGTTTTCGACAACGGACTGGACCACGCCGCGCGTGGACGAGGACAGCAAGATCGGCCGCTGGTGGGCCGTCCGCCGCGCGCCATGGCAAGGCGCCGATCCCGACCACGCGGTCGCGCGGGCCTTCGGAACGGTCGCGCCCGCTCGGCTTGCCGGGCCTGTGCCGATGGATGCCGCGCCGGTGATGGGCGGCGAGGCCGACACCCACGCCATCGCCTTCACGCCGTTCGAGGCGAAGAAGGTGGTGTTCTCGCCGCTCGCCTTCTACGCGGTGCCGCCGGTGCGCAAGGACGACCATGCCTGGATGCGCAAACCGCTTCCCGCCGAGGTGTTCTCCGCCGACGAGCAGGAGTGCCTTGCGACCGCGATCTATTTCGAGGCGAGGGGTGAATCGCGCAAGGGCCAGGCCGCCGTCGCGCAGGTGATCCTCAACCGGGTGCGCAACCCGGCTTTCCCGGACACGGCCTGCGGCGTCGTCTACCAGAACGCCGAGAAGCGCAATCGCTGCCAGTTCTCGTTCGCATGCGACGGCGTCAAGGACCGGGTCCGCGCGCGCAGCGCATGGGCGCGGGCGAAGAAGGTCGCGCTGGACGTCACGCAGGGCGCGATGTTCGTTCCCGAAGTCGGTTCCTCGACGCATTACTTCGCCAGCTATGTGCGGCCGCATTGGGCAAGCTCGATGGTGAAGATGGCCAGCATCGGCACGCACCAGTTCTTCCGCACCCATGGCGGCGGCTGGAAATAGCCTCACCGGCTCCGCGGCAACCGGTTTCTTCCCTTAAGCCGATGCCGCAAACGCTTCAAATTTAAGACAAATCCTCCTTCTCGCGTCAGCGCGTTTTTCACGCGCGGCCGGTATCCTGCCCGTAAGAAGGAGACTGGATGTGAACGCGATTGCGTCCATTTTCGCGAGCTACCACACGCGCCCGGCGTCCGGTGCGCGCCTGCTTCCGGGCGAGGTCGAGAAACCGCCGCTCGAGACGCAGGGCGTCGCCGGCGGCGGTGCGACCGATGTCGAGGAAATGCTCCTCAGGCTGCAGCAGAAATCCTTCTACACGAAGGTCGCGCTGCGTGTTCAGGTCGGCGACATGAGCAAACAGCCGCTGTCGCGCGTCCAGATCACCGATCTTGCCCTGATGATCGCCTCCGGCAAGGCCATGACCGATGCCCTTGCCGCTGTCCACGCCGACAGGCCGCCGATTTCGACGACGCTGCCCTCGGGTTACCGCCAGGGCTTCTAGTGCCGCCGGCCGCCACTCCGTTTCTTCAATCCCCGAGGGCAATGCCTTCGCGGCGCGGGTCCGCCCCGCCGGACAATCCATCCGGGCCGATCGCGATGGCGTGCAGGCCGGAATTGAGCCCGCGCACACTCACCTTGAAGCCCAGCTCTTCCAGCGCCGGCTGCATGCCGGCGATCGGAGTTCCTTCCTCAAGGTCGAACGTGCCGAACCGGTTGACCGCATGCGGCATGGACACCGCCTGCTGGACATCCATGCCCCAGTCGAGATGGGCGATGATGGCCTGCGCGACATAGCCGATAATGCGGCTGCCGCCGGGTGAGCCGATCGCGAGCACCGGCTTGCCGTCGCGCAGCACGATGGTCGGAGACATCGATGAGCGCGGGCGCTTGCCCGGCTCGACGCGATTGGCGACAGGCCAGCCGCCGTCATGCGTCGCGAAGGAGAAATCCGTTAGTTCGTTGTTGAGCAGGAAGCCGTGCGTCATCAGCCGCGAGCCGAAGCCGTTCTCGATGGTCGTCGTCATCGAAAGGACGTTGCCGTCGGCATCGACGATGGAGATGTGGCTGGTCGAGGGGAATTCGATCGAACGGTCGTCGCCGAGCAGCAGCGCGTGGTCGTAGGGCGGTTCGCCCGGCGCGACCTCCTGCAATGCGCCGAACCCCTCGGTGCGGTCGCCCTCGATCAGGCCGGCACGTTCCGCAATATAGTCCGGGTCCAGAAGGCCCTTGACCGGAACCGGAACGAAGTCGCTGTCGGCCATGTAGCGGCCGCGGTCGGCGAAGGCGAGGCGCGAGGCGTCGCCGATCAGCCGCCAGGTGTTCGGGTCCTTCGGGTCGTCCAGCACGAAGTTGTCGACGATGCCGAGGATCTGTCCGACAGTCAGCGCGCCGGAGGAGGGCGGGCCCATACCGCAGACCCGGTTGCCGAGATAGGGCGCGCAGACGGCGGGCCGTTCCCTGACCGAATAGGTCTCGAAGTCCTTCATCGACAAAACACCGGGATTGCCCTCGGCATTCCTCACGGTGTCGACGATGTCGCGCGCGATCGCTCCGGAATAGAAAACGTCCGCGCCGCCTTCGGAAAAGGTGCGCAGCGTGTCGGCATAGTCAGGATTCTGCAGGCGGATACCGGCTTCCAGCGGCACGCCGCCCGGCATGAAATAATTGGCGGTGGTGGAGAATCGGGACAGGCGCTCGGTGTCGGAAGCGATCAACCCGGCAAGGCGCGGCGAGACCTCGAAGCCCTGGTCGGCCAGCGCGATGGCGTCGGCGAAGAGATCGGGCCAGTCGGCCTTGCCCCAGCGTTTCCACGCTTCTTCCATCAGCATCGGCGTGCCGGGCGTGCCGACCGAGCGGCCGCCGACAACGGCGTCGAAGAATTTCAGCGGCTCGCCGTTCTCGTCCTGGAACAGCGTCGGCGTCGCCTCCAGCGGCGCCGTCTCGCGGCCGTCCAGCGTGGTGAGTTCTCCGGTCGCAGCATCGTACCAGACGAGGAATGCGCCGCCTCCCATGCCGGACGACTGAGGCTCGACGAGCCCGAGTACCGCCTGGACAGCGACCATGGCGTCGGCAGCGCTGCCGCCGGCGCGCAGCACCTTTGCACCCGCCTCCACGGCCAGCGGATTGGCCGCCGCAACCATCCAGTTCTTCGCCTCGACCGGCTTTCCGGCGGCCTTGGCATCCTGTGCGTCGCGGATTCGCTCGGAGGTGACTGCGACGCTTCCGGCGGTCCCGGCCTCGGGAGCGACCGCGTCGGCAGCCTCCTGGGCGATCGCGTTTCCGGTGAAGATGGCGGTCGCGGCTGCGGCGAGCAGGGCGGTTCGCATACGGGCATGAAAGGTCATGGGGGGCTCCTTCCTCGGCGCAGTAGACGCCGTAAAGCGCTTTGCGGCAAGACTTGCCACGCATGATCATCCGCGAAACAATACCGGCCTCGGCACGGAGTGAAATGATGATCGCGGACCGCCTGGCCGTCATCGAAGGTGACATCACGACCCTCGACGTCGACGCCATCGTCAATGCGGCAAATGAAAGCCTGCTTGGCGGCGGTGGGGTGGACGGTGCGATCCACCGCGCCGCGGGGCCGCTATTGCTCGCCGAATGCCGCACGCTCGGCGGCTGTCCGACCGGGCAGGCGAAGATCACGGCGGGATACGACCTGCCGGCGCGCTACGTCATCCACACGGTCGGGCCGGTGTGGCACGGCGGCCATTCGGGCGAGGCGGCGCTGCTGGCGTCGTGCTACCGCAATTCGCTGGTACTGGCGGCAGAGCATCGCTGCGCGACGGTCGCCTTTCCGGCGATCTCGACCGGCGTCTACGGTTACCCGGCCGGGGACGCGGCGAAGGTTGCCGTGGAAACCGTGGCGCAAACGCTGGGCGAACTGGTGAAGATCGAATGCGTCACCTTCTGCTGCTTCTCCGCAAAATCGGCGGACCTGCATCGTGCGGCGATAGCGGCACTCTGACCGTTCCCGCGCCCTAGGCCGTCTCGTCCCTCTTCGCCAGCGCCTTCATCGCGTCGGCCCCGATCTCGAACGATTGCAGCCGTGCCTCGTGATCATGGATGTGCCCGGTGAGGATAACCTCGTCGGGGCGATGTGCTTCGATGAAGCGGGCAAGCTGGTTTTCCACGCTGGCCGGCGACCCGACGGCGGTAATCCGCAGCGCCTCGTCGACCATCGGACGCACCGCCGGGTCGATAGCGGCATCGATATCCTCGACGGGGCCGGGAAGCTTGCCGGGCTTGCCGGTGCGCAGCCGCGCGAAACCCAGTTGCATCGAGGTGCGGATGAAATGGCCTTCCTCGTCCGTCGGCGCGGCGAAAAGATTGATCGCCAGCATGAAATGCGGTGCCGCAAGGAACTCCGACGGCCGGAAAGTGCGGCGGTAGATCTCGGACGCTTCCTCAAGCGCCGCCGGCGCGAAATGTGATGCGAAGGCGTAGGGCAGGCCGAGATGGGCGGCGAGCTGCGCGCCGTAGAGGCTCGATCCGAGGATCCACACGGGAACCTTCGTTCCGGTGCCGGGGATCGCGCGCACCTTCGCCTCGGGATCGGCGTCGCCGAGATAGGAGATCAATTCCACCACGTCGTTGGGAAAGCGGTCCGCACCCTCCATGCCGCGTCGCAACGCCCGCGCGGTGGCCATGTTGGTTCCGGGCGCGCGCCCGAGACCGAGATCGATGCGGTCCGGATAGAGCGTCGCCAGCGTGCCGAACTGCTCGGCGACGACCAGCGGCGAATGGTTGGGCAGCATAATGCCGCCCGCGCCGACGCGGATCGTCCTGGTTCCGCCGGCCACATGGCCGATCAGCACGGAGGTCGCGGCGCTGGCGATGCCGGGCGAGTTGTGATGTTCGGCGAGCCAGTAGCGCTTGTAGCCCCAGGCTTCGGCGTTGCGCGCGAGGTCGAGCGTGTTGCGCACCGCGTCGGCGGCCTCGAAGCCTTCCGGGATGGGCGAGAGGTCGAGCAGCGAAAAGGGGATCATGGTTTCACGCGATTTCGGTTTGCGGTCTTGCGGAGGTATGGCCGGGATCGCGCCGGTTCAAGCGCCTTGTGCCGAAACCGCTCGTCAGGTCTCGTTCTCGATCTTCAGTTCGACCCGGTCGGCGGCAAACCGGCTCTCCGCATACTGGATCGGCTGGCCATCGGCATCGGCGTTGACCGCGCGGGTGACCAGCACGATGGCGCCAGCCGACAGGCCGAGCAGTTCGATGTCTTCGGCCGAGGCGTGGCGCGCCTCGATCACCGTCGATTTGCGCACGTAATCCTTCACGCCGCAGGCGGCCAGCGACTTGGTGATCGAGGCGTGTTCCTCGAACGCCCTGTCGATGCCGGCGAAACGTCCGGCGTCGAACCATGAGGTTGCGCGGGACACGGGAACGCCATCGGCCTCGCTCACCGTGTCGAGACGGATTGCCGGTTCGCCGGGCGTCAGGCCGAGTGCTTCCGCGACGGTTTGGGGTGCCGGTTCTTCGCGGCTTTCGAGCAGCCGAGTGCGTGTCGATCCGGCCTGGCCGCCGAGGCCGGCGGAAAAGCGCGTGCGCTTGCCGATCGGATAGCTCAGGCGTTTGCGGCGGCGGATGAAGGTGCCGCGGCCCTGCTCGGAGCGCAGCACGCCTTCCTGTTCGAGAGATGCGATGGCGGAGCGCACGGTGTGGCGGTTCACGCCATAGCGTTCGGCGAGTTTCATCTCCGGCGGCAGCTTGCCGTCCGCCCCGGCCGCGCCGGTGGCGATGTCCGAGCGGATCATGTCCGCGATCTGGCGCCACAGCGCGACGCCCGACTTTCTCTCCAGCAATGCCCCTGCCAATCTTGTCCCCTGTCACACTCTTGTCATTCGCGCCGGTTAGAACCATAATATGTTTAGTTGTCTATAACAATAGACAAATTTAAATCTCGGGCGATCGCATGAAAAACATGGCTGAAAAGACGGCAGGAAATGCGCGGCAGGAGCGGCTTTCGACGCTCGCTTCGGCCAGCGGCGCGGAACTGATGGAATTGTGGGGCCGGCTCGGAATCGATCCGGCCTGCGAGATGGTGCGTGGGCCGGAAACCGGTCTTGTTGCCTTGCGCGGGCGTATCGGCGGCGGCGGCGCGCCGTTCAATTTCGGCGAGGCAACGGTGACGCGCGCGACCGTTCGACTGGAAAACGGCGCCGTCGGCCATTCGGTGGCGCTCGGGCGCGACCGGCGCAAGGCCAAGCTGATCGCGATCCTCGACGCGCTGGCGCAGAACCCGGACCTGGAGCCGAAGATCGACGCCGAGATCGTGCGGCCACTGAAGGCCGCTTCAGCTGCTCGCGACGACAAGCGGCGCGCCGAAACGGCGGCGACCAAGGTCGATTTCTTCACGATGGTGCGCGGAGAGGACTGATGACGACTAGTGGACAGATCGTCGAGGGCGGCTTTGCTGAACCCGTATTCGCGGCGCAATCGGTATTTCGCGCCGTAATGGACGCGATGGCGAGGCCTGGCACCGTTCATGGCATCGGAACGGATGCCAGGCCGCCTGAACCTCTGAATGCGACGGCCGCGGCAGTCGCGCTGACCCTGGCGGATGCCGATACGCCGGTCTGGCTCGATGCCGATCTGGCGCGCAACGTCGCGGTCAAGGGCTGGCTTTCCTTCCACACGGGCGCGCCGCTTGCCGAGTTTCCCTCGGACGCGGCCTTCGCGATCATTTCCAATCCGGCGACCGTCCCGCCGCTCTCCGGTTTCGCGCTTGGCACGCAGGAATATCCGGATCGTTCGACAACGCTGATCCTGCAGGTGGAGACGCTGACCGGCGGACCGGAACTGACGCTTGAAGGGCCCGGCATCAAGACGACGCAGACGATTGCGCCGCAACCGCTGCCCGGCCATTTCGGGATGCAATGGCGCGAGAACAACGCGCTTTATCCGCGCGGCATCGACATCATCCTGGCGGCGCCCGACGCGGTGGCCTGCCTGCCGCGCACGACGCGGATCGAGAACGGGGAGGCTTGAGCCATGTATGTCGCGGTCAAGGGCGGCGAAGCCGCCATTCGCAACGCGCACAGACTGCTGGCAGACCGGCGGCGCGGCGACCGCTCGCTGCCGTCGCTGACGCTCGCGCAGATCGCCGAACAGCTGGCGCTGGCCTGCGACCGGGTGATGGCGGAAGGCTCGGTCTACGACAAGGAACTTGCGGCGCTCGCCATCAAGCAGGCGAGGGGCGACCTGATCGAGGCGATCTTCCTGCTGCGCGCCTATCGCACGACGCTGCCGCGCTTCGGTTACTCGGTACCGATCGACACCGGCGCGATGCAGGTCGAGCGGCGCGTCTCGGCGACCTACAAGGACCTGCCGGGCGGCCAGATGCTCGGGCCGACCTTCGACTATACGCACCGGCTGCTCGATCCGGACCTGGCCCGCGACGAAGAGGTCGAGGCGGCGGAGACACGCGAGGGTGACAGCACGCCGGTGATGCGCGTTTCCGACATTCTCGCGCAGGAAGGCTTGATCGAGGAAGACGGCGAGGTGCCGGGCGACGGGATCGGCGACCTGACGCGCACGCCGATGGAGTTCCCGATGGAACGCGACACGCGGTTGCAGGCGCTGGCGCGCGGCGACGAGGGCTTCCTGCTGGCGCTCGGCTATTCGACGCAGCGCGGCTACGCGCGCTCGCACCCCTTCGTCGGCGAAATCCGCATCGGCGAGGTCGAGGTGAAACTCGACGTGCCGGAACTCGGATTTGCCGTCACGCTCGGCCGCATCCAGGTGACCGAGTGCCAGATGGTCAACCAGTTCAAGGGTTCGGCCAAGGCGCCGCCGCAATTCACCCGCGGCTACGGTCTCGTCTTCGGCCAGTCGGAGCGCAAGGCGATGGCGATGGCGCTGTGCGACCGGGCGCTGCGCGCTTCCGAACTCGGCGAGGATGTCGTCGCGCCGGCGCAGGACGAGGAATTCGTCATTTCCCATTCGGACAATGTGCAGGCGACGGGCTTCGTCGAGCACCTGAAGCTGCCGCATTACGTCGACTTCCAGGCCGAACTCGACTTGGTGCGGCGGATGCGCGGCGAACACGCGAGACGCCTGGACGGCGAGGATTCAATGCCGGAGGCGGCGGAATGACTTTCGAGACCGATATGGATGACGGGCTGGCGACCTACAATTTCGCCTACCTGGACGAGCAGACGAAGCGGATGATCCGCCGCGCGATCCTCAAGGGGATCGCCATTCCGGGCTACCAGGTGCCGTTCGCGTCGCGCGAAATGCCGATGCCTTATGGCTGGGGCACCGGCGGCGTTCAGGTCACGGCTTCGATCATCGGGCGGGATGATACGCTGAAGGTGATCGACCAGGGCGCCGACGACACGACCAATGCGGTGTCGATCCGCGCATTCTTCGCCAAGGTGGCGCAAGTCGGGACGACGACCGAAACGGCCAAGGCGACGATCATCCAGACGCGCCACCGCATTCCGGAGGAGAAGCTGAGGGAAGGCCAGGTGCTGGTCTATCAGGTGCCGATTCCCGAGCCGCTGCGTTTCCTCGAACCGCGCGAGACGGAAACGCGCAAGATGCACGCGCTTGCCGAATACGGGCTTATGCATGTGAAGCTCTACGAGGACATCGCCCGCAACGGCCATATCGCGACGACCTATGCCTATCCGGTCAAGGTCGAGGGCCGCTACGTGATGGACCCTTCACCGACGCCGAAATTCGACAATCCGAAGATGCACATGTCGGATGCGCTGCAGCTGTTCGGCGCGGGGCGCGAGAAGCGCATCTACGCCGTGCCGCCGCACACGGAGGTGGTCAGCCTCGACTTCGAGGATTATCCGTTCGAGATCCAGAAGTTCGAGGAACCGTGCGCGCTCTGCGCCGCGCAGGGCGTCTATCTCGACGAGGTGATCCTCGACGATCATGGCGGGCGGATGTTCGTCTGCTCCGATACCGATTTTTGCGAAAAACGGCGCGCGGAAGGCCATCGCGGCCATCTTGCAGCCGACACGATGGAGGCTGCGGAATGAGCGACGAACCGCTATTGCGCGTCAGCGGCGTATCGAAATTCTACGGCAACCGGATCGGCTGCCAGGATGTCAGCTTCGACCTCTATCCCGGCGAGGTCCTTGCCATCGTCGGCGAGTCCGGGTCCGGCAAGACGACGCTGCTCAACTGCATCTCGACGCGGCTGATGCCGACCGCCGGCACCGTCGGCTACCGCATGCGCGACGGCAATTTTCGCGATCTCTACCGCATGGGCGAGGCGGAGCGCCGCTTCCTGATGCGCACCGATTGGGGCTTCGTGCACCAGAACCCGGCCGACGGGCTGCGCATGAGCGTGTCCGCCGGCGCCAATGTCGGCGAGCGGCTGATGGCCGTCGGCGAACGCCATTACGGCAATATCCGGGAAACGGCGACGGACTGGCTCGGCCGGGTCGAGATCGGCGACGACCGGATCGACGACCAGCCGCGCGCGTTTTCCGGCGGCATGCGCCAGCGGCTGCAGATCGCGCGTAATCTCGTCACCGGACCGCGCCTCGTCTTCATGGACGAGCCGACCGGCGGCCTCGACGTTTCCGTGCAGGCCCGTCTGCTCGATCTGCTGCGCGGCCTCGTCAACGATCTCGGCCTTGCCGTCGTCGTCGTCACGCACGATCTCGCCGTGGCGCGGCTGCTGTCGCATCGCATGATGGTGATGAAGGACGGGCAGGTGGTCGAGACCGGTCTCACCGATCGTGTGCTGGACGATCCGCGCGCGCCTTACACGCAACTTCTCGTTTCCTCGATCCTGCAGGTATAGCCATGCCAACTCCGGTCGTCGTTTCCGATGTCGCGAAAACCTTCACCATGCATCTGCGTGGCGGCATCGTCATTCCCGTGGTCGAGCATGTCGACTTCTCGCTGAAGGCGGGACAATGCGCCGTGCTCGGCGGGCCGTCGGGCGCCGGCAAGAGCTCGATCCTGAAGATGCTCTACGGCAATTACGGGGTCGAAAAAGGGCAGATCCTCGTCTGCCACAATGGCGACTATGTCGATCTCGCCACTGCCGATCCGCGCACCGTGATCGCGATCCGGCGCGACACGATCGGCTATGTCAGCCAGTTCCTGCGCGTCGTGCCGCGCGTCTCGGCGCTCGATGTGGCGGCGGAGCCTCTGGTGCAGCGCGGCGGCGATCCGGAAGAGGCGAGGAATAAGGCCGCGTCCCTGTTCTCGCGGCTGAACCTGCCAGAAACGCTGTGGAACCTGCCGCCGGCGACCTTCTCGGGCGGCGAACAGCAGCGCGTCAACATTGCGCGCGGCTTCATCACCGATCACCCGGTGCTGCTGCTCGACGAGCCGACGGCGTCGCTCGACGCGAAGAACCGCCAGGTCGTCATCGAGATGATCTCGGAGAAAAAGAGGGCCGGCGTGGCGCTGCTCGGAATCTTCCACGACCAGGACGTGCGCGACGAGGTCGCCGACGCGATCATCGACGTGACGCAGTTTGCCGCCGTGAAAGCGGCCTGAGGCAGCCATGGAAAAGCATCTCGGCGTCGAACCGTTCATCCACCCGACGGCGCGCGTGACGAACACGACGCTCGGGCGCTACACCGAGATCGATGAGCGCTGCGTCGTCTCCGAATGCGAGATCGGCGACTATTCCTACCTGATCCGCGAGACGGAGGCCTGGTGCGCGAGCATCGGCAAGTTCGCCAATATCGCCAGCCACGTGCGCATCAACGCGACCAACCACCCGACATGGCGGGCGACGCAGCATCATTTCGTCTACCGGGCGGGTGACTATTTCGACGACGCCGCCCACGAGGACGAGTTCTTCGAATGGCGGCGCGGCAACAAGGTCGTCATCGGCCACGATATCTGGATCGGCCATGGCGCTACGATCCTGCCGGGTGTGACCGTCGGCGACGGGGCGGCAATCGGCGCCGGCGCGGTGGTCTCCAAGGATGTCGCGCCCTACACGATCGTCGGCGGCGTGCCGGCAAAACCGATCCGCGAACGCTTCCCGAAAGCGGTCGCCGAACGGCTGCAGGCGCTGGCCTGGTGGGACTGGAATCACGCCGCGCTGCGTGCCGCGCTGGAGGATTTCCGGGCGCTCGATGTCGAGGCGTTCCTCGAAAAACACGAATCAGCCTGACATCATTTCGGCGTCGCGCGCCGTAATTTCCCGTTTTGTTGACAGTTCCGTGACATGGGCCTCCGCCGATGTCCGGAGGTGCATGGAAAAAGCCCCGGAATGCCTTGAAAACATGCAGTCCGGCCGGCCGTCCACAGGCTTCCGGAATGTGTCATTGAATTGAAATCAAACTGACATTTTTCGGTGACCGAAGCCGCATAGACCCCGCATTGGCTCTATTCAAACCGGGGTTGCCAATGCTCGAAATCAGGAACGTGACCCGTCGCTTCGGAAGCAATGCGGCGGTCAAGTCGGTCGACCTGACAATCCCTTCGGGGCAGATGGTCGGCGTGATCGGCGCATCGGGCGCGGGCAAGTCGACGCTGTTGCGGATGATCAACAGGCTGATCGACCCCTCGGAAGGCCGCATCTCTTTCCATGGCGCGGAGGTCTCGTCGCTTTCCGGTCAGGCGCTGCGCAACTGGCAGCGCGACTGCGCGATGATCTTCCAGCAGTTCAACCTGGTGCCGCGCCTCGATGTCCTGACCAATGTGCTGCTCGGGCGGCTGAACCACCGCTCGACGGTTTCGAGCGTGCTCAACATGTTCACACGCGAGGAGCGCGCCATGGCGATCGCCGCCCTGGAGCGGCTCGACATTTCCCGGACCGCGATGCAGCGCGCCGGCACGCTGTCGGGCGGCCAGCAGCAACGTGTCGCCATTGCGCGGGCGCTGATGCAGCAGCCCAAGGTGATCCTGGCCGACGAGCCGATCGCCTCGCTCGATCCGCGCAACGCGCAGATCGTCATGCAGTCGCTGCACGACATCAACCGGAACGACGGCATCACGGTCATCACCAACCTGCACACGCTCGATACCGCGCGCGCCTATTGCGGACGCATCATCGGCATGTCCGCGGGCGAGGTGGTGTTCGACGGTACGCCGGACGACCTGACCGAGGCCGCGGCGCGGCGCATCTACGGTGCCGACGCGCTGGAGGAAGCCTTCTCGGAGGCCGTCACATCGACGAGCTTCGGCGCCGGCCGGGAGAAGGTCGCGCCGGTACCCGAGCCGGAGGTGGCCGCGGCGCGGCCCTGACGGCGAACAGGATTCCGCGCGATGTCGGTCGCGTCGCGGGGATGCATTTTTTCGAACGACCAAACAATCGGGGAACTTCCCCAAACAGGAGAGACACGATGTTCAAGAAACTCCTTCTCGCAACGGCCGCCGTTGCTGCCGTCGCAGCCGGTTCCGTTTCCGCGCAGGCACAGGACGTATTCCGTATCGGCATTCTCGGCGGCGAAAACGAAGCCGACCGTCTGCGCAACTTCCAGTGCCTCGTCGACCAGCTTCCGGAAGCCATCGGCGTCAAGGAAGTCAAGCTGTTCCCGGCTGCCGACTATGACGGCACGATCCAGGGTCTGCTCGGCGGCACGCTCGACTATGCAGAGCTCGGCGCTTCGGGTTACGCCAAGGTTTACCTGAGCGATCCGGAAGCCGTTGATCCGGTTCTGACCACCGTGCAGACCGATGGCGCGACCGGCTACTTCTCGATCATGCTCGCCCGCAAGGATTCCGGCATCAAGACGCTGGAAGACATGAAGGGCAAGAAACTCGGCTTCGCCGATCCGGACTCCACCTCGGGTTACCTGGTTCCGTCTGTTGCTCTCCCGGCACAGCTCGGCACCCCGGTTGAAGAATACTTCAGCGAAACTGGCTTCGGCGGCGGACACGAGAACGGCGTGCTCGAAATGCTGAAGGGCAATTTCGACGCTTCCGTGACCTGGTCGTCCGGCGTTGGCGAGTATGCCGACGGTTACACCTCCGGCAACATCCGCAAGATGGTCGACAAGGGCCTTCTCGACATGAACGATGTTGTCGAAGTGTGGCGTTCGCCGCTGATCCCGAACGGTCCGATCGTCGTGTCGAACAAGCTGGACCAGGATGTCCGCGCCAAGTTCGTCTCCTACATGAAAGCCCTGCCGGAATCCGACCCGGCATGTTTCTCGGCCATCCAGGGTGGCGACTACAAGGGCTTCATCGACGTCGATCATTCCTTCTACGAAACCATCGTCGCCGCCCGCAAGGCGAAGATCGGTTCGTAATCCTCCGCTTGATCCCCATCGCCGCGGCCTTTCGGCCGCGGCGTCTTTTCATACCTCTCGGATATGATCGATGGCCGTAACTGACACGTCCGCGCATGGCGCCTATGTGAGCGAAGACGGGCGATATGACGTCGAGCGCCACTGGCGAGAGCTGAACAATACGAGGCGGCTCTACACGATCGGCGGGCTCGTCCTTCTGGCCGTTGCGCTGGTTGCCTCGCTGTGGTTCGCCAACGAGACCAATGCCGGTAAATTTTTCGACCGCCTGCCGCATTTTTTCGATTTCGTCGGCGACCTGGTCCCGCGCGACGGGTGGGAGGTCTGGAGGGCGCTGTTTGATCTGGAAAGCCCGTACGATAACGGCAGCCTGAAATACAACTATCCGGTCGGGCGGGTGTACATCACCGAAAGCCTCTACTTTCCGGAGTATTTCTACAAGATGATCGAGACGCTGAACATCGCGCTGCTGGCGACGTTCATCGGCTTCACATTCGGTTTCATGCTGTGCTTCGTCGCGGCGAAAAACCTGACGGCGTCGCGCTGGCTGCGTTTCACGGCGCGCCGTTTCATGGAAATCCTGCGCGCCTTTCCGGAAATCGTCATCGCCGGCTTCTTCTTGGCGATCTTCTCGCTCGGTCCGATCCCGGCCATCATCGCGGTTGCGATCCACACCATCGGCGCGCTCGGCAAGATGTTCTTCGAGGTCGTCGAGAACGCCGACATGAAGCCCGACGAGGGCTTGCGCGCTGTCGGCGGCAACTGGTTCGAGCGGGTCTGGTTCGGCATCGTGCCGCAGGTCATGCCGAACTTCATCAGCTATTTCCTGCTGCGCCTTGAAATCAACGTTCGTGCCTCGACGATCATCGGCGCCGTCGGCGCCGGAGGCATCGGCGAGGTGCTGCGGCTTTCGATCAGCCGCGGCCACGAGGCCAAGACGCTGGCCATCATCCTTCTCCTGTTCGTGACGATCATCTGCGTCGACCAGTTCTCGGCCTGGCTGCGTAAGAAACTCGTCGGCAAACAGGCCTTTGAATTCGGACGCTGATCATGACCGCACTGACCGCAGACCAGATCGATGACATCGAACGCCGCCATCCGGATGCCTTCCGCCAGCCGTTCCTGAAGCGTTTCGCCTATCCGCTCGGTATCGCCGCGCTGGCGCTCTACACGGTCTATGTATGGTGGTTCTTTTCCATCGGCACGGTGATGGCCAACGGCAACTGGGGTATTGCCGGCAACTATCTCGCCGACTGGGTGTCCTACGAGGTGCGGCCCGACATCGAATACAAGACGGGCGATATCGTAGTCGGATATCCGCGCTTTTCGCCGCTTGGCGAGAATCCGGATCCGGCGTGGATTTCGACCGAACGCGGCGCCGTCACCGTGATCGTCGAGAAGCCGGACATTGGCGACAGCAAGCCGGCCAGCACCGGTGGCGCGGGCGTCGGCGGGAGCTTCATGTCGCCGTCGTCGGATGCAACCAACACCGGTGGCGGCAGCGTCGCGAACAGCTTCATGTCACCGAGTTCCACGGCAACGAACATGGGGAACGCGTCTGCGGAAATCGCCGAAGCGGAGACCCTGACCGAGACGCGCGAAGGCATTGCCGCCGCGTCGGTGGAGGTTTCGCCGACAGCGCATCTGCGGATTACCGCCGAAAAGGTGCACGTTACGCGCGGCGACGAAACGTTGGTCCTCGGGATCGATCGCGAAAACGAGAAAGTGGTGCCGGCCGGCGAACTGCCTTCATGGGCCATGCAGCGCAACGAGGGCGACAAGGTTTTTGTCAGCTTCGGCTTTGCCGGACGGGCCGAAGTCCGTTGGTACGAAACGAAGGTCAACCGCCGGTTCCTCGGCTGGGAGAATTTCTGGTTCGATACCAATTCGCCCTATTGGGGCAGGAGTTTCAGCCAGGTGATGGCGCTGGCCTTTTCCGGCGAGCGGCTCGATCCCGACCGTTCCAATCTCGCGGTGATGGCTGACAACATTGTCAACAACGCCGAGTGGCAGCATGGCGACGTCTGGATCAAGCTGCTGCAGACCATCGTGATGGCCTTTGTCGGCACGCTGTTCGCGGTGATTGTCGCGTTTCCGCTGTCGTTCCTCGCGGCGCGCAATATCACCCCGAACCCTTTGCTCAACCAGGTGCTGAAGCGCTTCTTCGACTTCCAGCGTTCCGTCGACATGCTGATCTGGGCGCTGTTCTTTACCCGTGCCTTCGGGCCGGGTCCGCTGGCCGGCATTTCGGCGATCTTCTTCACCGACACGGGAACCTTCGGCAAGCTATACTCGGAATCGCTGGAGAACGTCGACGACAAGCAGCGCGAGGGCGTGCGCTCGGTCGGCGCGTCGCCGGCCGCCGTTCAGCGCTTCGGCGTTGTGCCGCAGGTGCTGCCGGTGTTCATTTCACAGGCGCTTTATTTCTGGGAATCGAACACGCGTTCGGCAACAATCATCGGCGCGGTGGGCGCCGGTGGAATCGGCCTGAAACTGTGGGAAGCGATGCGTACCAATGCGGACTGGGAAAATGTCGCCTACATGGTGATCCTCATCCTCATTGTGGTCTTTGTTTTCGACAATATTTCCAATGCGCTGCGCAGCCGGTTGGTCGAGCCGGTGACGCGCGACTGAACCGAAAGAACAGAAAGACGTTTCATGAACGAGATCAGGGGAGCATCGGCCTTCGCCGCGACGAAACCGGAAGAGGTTTTCACCAATGCCCATGTGATCCTCGGCGACGAGGTGATCAACGGCACGGTGATCGTGCGCGACGGCATGATCGCCGACATCCAGCCCGGCCGTACGGCGGTACCGGCGCATGACCTGGAAGGCGACTACCTGACGCCGGGCCTCGTCGAGTTGCACACCGACCACCTGGAGACCCATTACAGCCCGCGTCCGGGCGTGGTGTGGAACCTGATGGCGTCGGTGCAGGCCTATGATGCGCAGATTGCCACCTCGGGGATCACCACCGTGTTCGACTGCTTCCGCATGGGCAGCGATGAGGACAATGGCTACGAGCCGGGCGAGATGCGCGGTCTCGCCGACGCTCTGAAGGCGGCGCAGGCGAAGGGCCGGTTGCGCGCCGAGCACCGCATTCACCTGCGTTGCGAGGTGTCGTCGCACAACGTGATCGAGGAACTGGATGAGTTTCGCGGCGAGGAACTGGTCGGTCTTGCCTCGCTGATGGACCACGCGCCGGGCCAGCGGCAGTTCCAGACGATGGACAAATATATCCTCTACTACAAGAAGAAGCGCGGCCTGACCGATGCCGAGTTCGAGGAATTCGTGAAGCGCCGGCAGGAGGAATCCGCGCGGTATTCTGACAAGCACCGCGACGAGATCGCCGAGCATTGCCACGCCATGGGTATCACCATCGCCTCGCATGACGACGCGACGCTGGAGCACGTGGAAGACGCGATCCGGCTCGGCATCAAGCTTGCCGAGTTCCCGACCTCCGTCGCGGCCGCGAAGGCGTCGCACGACGCCGGCATGAGCGTGCTGATGGGCGCGCCGAACATCGTGCGCGGCGGGTCGCATTCCGGCAATGTCGCGGCTATGGATCTGGCGAGGCTCGGCATTCTCGACGTGCTGTCGTCGGACTACATTCCGTTCAGCCTGCTGCACTCGGTCTTCGTGATCGCGCGTGACGTCGACACGATTTCGCTGCCGCAAGCGATGCGCATGGTCACCAGCACACCGGCCGAGACGGTCGGCCTGACCGATCGCGGCGAGATCGCCATCGGCAAGCGGGCCGACCTTGTGCGCGTGCACCACGATCCCGGGCACCCGGAACACGTACCGGTGGTGCGCGGTGTCTGGCGCACCGGCCATCGCGTGGCCTGACCGGCGGAGCGGAACGATGAATGCGGGGCAGGGCTGTTTCGTCGCCGTGGTCGGACCGAGCGGCTCCGGCAAGGACACGCTCATCAACTGGCTGAAGCCGAAGCTGGAAAGCGAAGGCCGGGTGATATTAGTTCGCCGGGCGGTGACGCGCGACGCCGACGGCACGACGGAAGACCATGACGCGCTCGACCGCGAGGCATTCGCGGCGGAGGAGGAGGCGGGCCGCTACGCGGTTTGCTGGGAGGCGCATGGCTTGCGCTACGGCATTCCCGCCGGGGCCTTGCATCATGTCGAAAAGGGCGGCATCGCCATCGCCAACGGCTCGCGCCGCGCGCTCGGCGACATCGAAACCGTCTTCGGAAAGCTGCTTGTCGTCAGCCTGACCGTGGACCGCGACGTGCTGGCCAGGCGGCTTGCCGGGCGCGGCCGCGAAACCGCCGAGGACATCGCCAACAGGCTCGCGCGCAGCGACGAGGCCTTGCCAGCCGATTGCCGCAGGGTCGAAATCGACAATACGGGGCCGGTCGAGAAGGCGGGTGACGCCTTCCTGAAGCTGCTGCAGAGCGAATTCGGGTTGACGCCGCCTGTCTCTGCCTAATCCTCGGCCAGCGGCCCGTCCTTGACCGCCTGCATCGACACGTATGTCGAGGTGTTGGCGACATGGGGCAGGGCCGAGATGGATTCGCCCAGAATGCGCCGGTAGGCCGCGATGTCGCGGGTGCGCACCTTCAGGAGGAAATCGAACGGCCCGGCGATCATGTGGCACTGCTCGACCTCGGGCACCTGCTTGACCGCCGCGTTGAAGGCGGCAAGCGCCTTTTCCGTCGTGTCGGACAGTTTCACCTCGGTGAAGGCGACGTGCTCGCGGCCGATCTTCGCCATGTCGAGGACAGCCTTGAAGCCGAGAATGTAGCCCTCGTCGATCAGCCGTTTCAGCCGGACCTGGCAGGGGCTTTTCGACAGGCCGACGCGGCGGGCAAGCTCGGTGACCGGCAGGCGGCCCTCGGTTTCCAGAATCGCGATGATGCGCCGGTCATGACGATCCAGTTGATCGGAATTCGCCGACGATTCTGTCACATCGACCCCCTGTTGTCCCAATTTCAGGAAATATTCCCGTTAATCCTTCGATCTAGGGAAAACATCCTTTCCGGTCAATGTTATCCTGGGGACATTGGTTCGCATGCCGGAGATCTCCATGCCGAATGACGCCCTCGTTTCCGCCCGTCAGGCCATGCGGTCGGCGCACCGCGCCGACGAGGCCGCCATTGTCGAACGGCTGATCGGCGCACTGGCTCCCGATGCGCAGACGCGCGAGGCAGCAGTCGCCCGCGCCGCGAAACTGGTCGAGGCAATCCGCAAGGCATCGCGTCCCGGGCTGATGGAGGTGTTCCTCGCCGAATACGGTCTTTCGACCGATGAGGGCATCGCGCTGATGTGCCTGGCGGAAGCGCTTCTGCGGGTGCCGGACGCGGATACCATCGACGAACTGATCGAGGACAAGATCGCGCCGTCGCAATGGGGCCGGCATCTCGGCCATTCCAACTCCTCGCTGGTCAACGCCTCGACATGGGCGCTGATGCTGACGGGCAAGGTGCTCGACACCAACCGGTCGCAGGGCATGGCGGGCGTGCTGCGCGGCGCGGTCCGGCGGCTCGGCGAGCCGGTGATCCGCACCGCCGTGCGCCAGGCGATGCGGGAACTCGGCAGCCAGTTCGTGCTCGGCGAGACCATTCAGTCCGCGATGGAGCGCGGCGCGGCGATGGAAGCGAAGGGCTACAGCTATTCCTACGACATGCTGGGCGAGGCGGCGCTGACGGCGGCCGATGCAGCGGAATATTTCGGCGCCTATGCCGCCGCGATCCGGGCCATCGCCAAACGAAGCCGTTCGGGCGACATCCGAAGCAATCCCGGCATCTCCGTGAAACTGTCGGCGCTGCATCCGCGCTACGAGATGGCGCAGGAAGCGCGCGTGATGGAGGAGTTGGTGCCACGCGTCGCCGACCTCGCGGCGATGGCGGCGGAAGCGCAAATGGGCTTCAACATCGATGCCGAGGAAGCCGACCGGCTCGACCTGTCGATGGACATCATCGAGGCGGTGCTGGCCGACGAGCGTCTGGCCGGCTGGGACGGCTTCGGCGTCGTCGTGCAGGCCTATGGCAAGCGCGCCGAACCGGTCCTCGACTGGCTGCATGCGCTCGCCGGGAAACTCGACCGGCGCCTGATGGTGCGGCTCGTCAAGGGCGCCTACTGGGACACCGAAATCAAGCGGGCGCAGATCGACGGCGTCGAGGATTTCCCGGTTTTCACCCGCAAGGCGGCGAGCGACGTCTCCTATATCTGCTGCGCGCGAAAACTGCTCGGCATGACGGACCGGATCTATCCGCAATTCGCGACCCACAACGCCCACAGCGTCGCGGCGATCCTCGAAATGGCCGGGGACAAGGACAATCAGAGTTTCGAATTCCAGCGCCTGCACGGCATGGGCGAGGCGCTGCACCGGCTGGTGCTGACGGGCGAGGGCACGCGCTGCCGCATCTACGCGCCGGTGGGCGCGCATCGCGACCTGCTCGCCTATCTGGTGCGCCGGCTACTGGAAAACGGCGCCAATTCCTCCTTCGTCAACCAGATCGTCGACGAGGACGTGCCGGTGGCCGAGATCGTCGCGGACCCGTTCGCCGAATGGGCGGAGGAACCGGCATCCAATCCGCGCATCCGCAGGCCTGCCGAGGTTTTTCAGCCGGAGCGGGGCAACTCGCGCGGCTTCGACCTGCGCAACCGGGACGACCTCGCGGCGATCGAGGCGGCGCGTACGCCATTCCGGGCGACAATATTCGAGGCCGCGCCCATGCTGGCCGGCGGGCGGGGCAAAGGCGCGGCGCGGCAAGCGGTCAATCCGGCAGATCCGTCTGACGTCGTCGGCACCGTGGTGGAGGCGAGCCTGAAGGACGTGCGGACCGCGCTCGACCTCGCGCGCGACTGGTCGGACAGCCCGGCCGCAAAGCGCGCCGAGGTGCTGCGGCGGGTCGCCGACCTCTACGAGGCCGATTTCGGCGCGATATTCGCGCTGCTGGCGCGCGAAGCGGGCAAAACACAGCTCGATGCGGTCGGCGAACTGCGCGAGGCCGTGGACTTCTTGCGCTACTATGCCAATCAGGCCGAACAACTCGGCGCTGCCCAGCCGCGCGGCCTGTTTGCATGCATATCGCCGTGGAACTTCCCGCTGGCGATCTTCACCGGGCAGGTCGCGGCGGCGCTCGCCGCCGGAAACGGCGTGCTCGCCAAGCCGGCCGAACAGACGCCGCTGATCGCCGCGCGCGCCGTCAAGCTGATGCATGACGCCGGAGTGCCGCGCGACGTGCTGCAATTGCTGCCGGGCGACGGCGCGACCGTGGGCGCGGCGCTCACCTCCGATCCGCGCATTGGCGGCATCTGCTTTACCGGGTCGACGGAAACGGCGCAGGCGATCAACCGCTCGATGGCCCAGCATCTCGCGCCGGACGCGCCGCTGATCGCCGAGACCGGCGGGCTGAACGCGATGATCGTCGATTCTACGGCGCTGCCCGAGCAGGCCGTGCGCGACATCGTTGCCTCGGCCTTCCAGTCGGCCGGCCAGCGCTGCTCGGCGCTCCGGGTGCTTTACGTGCAGGAAGACGTGGCAAAAAGCATGCTGGAGATGCTGTTCGGCGCGATGGACGAATTGCGGGCGGGCGATCCCTGGGCGCTGGCGACCGACACCGGGCCGGTGATCGACGAGGATGCGCGCAAGACCATTGTCGATCACGTCGAAAAGGCGAGACTGCAGAATCGGTTGGCGAAGGAAGTTGAGAAGCCGGGCGAAGGCACATTCGTCGCCCCGACAGTCATCCGTGTGAACGGCATCGGCGACATCGAACGCGAGATTTTCGGGCCCGTGCTGCACGTCGCGACCTTCAAGGCGGCGCAGATCGACAAGGTGCTGGCCGACATCAACGCCACGGGCTATGGATTGACCTTCGGCCTGCACAGCCGCATCGACGACCGGGTCGAGCACATCACGTCGCGGCTTTCCGTCGGCAATATCTACATCAACCGTAACCAGATCGGCGCGGTTGTCGCGTCGCAGCCCTTCGGCGGCGAGGGGTTGTCCGGCACCGGCCCGAAGGCGGGCGGGCCGCATTATCTTGCCCGTTTCACGCGGACAGAGAGCCGCGCGGGCTCATCGGCCACGGTCGTTCCCGGTGACTGGAAGGCAGTCCAGGCGGCGCTCGATGGGATGAAACCCGCGCGCCACGCGCCGCTCTCCACACGGCCCATGCCGGGCGTCACCGGCGAGTCGAACCGCCTGTCCACATTTGCGCGCGGTACCGTCCTGTGCCTTGGCCCGGACCCGGAAGACGCCGCGAAACAGGCCGATCTTGCCCGGGCGCAGGGCTGCTCGGCTGTCGTCGTCGCACCGGGGGCGGAGGGCCCGGACAGCCTTTTCTTCTTCCTCGACCGGGAATTCCTCGCAAAGCTCGATGGTTTCGACGCCGTCATGCTGTGGAGCGACGAGAAAGACCTGCGCGCGGCTCGCATCGCGCTGGCGACGCGGAAAGGCCCGCTTGTCCCGCTGATAACGGAGGCGGAGCCGGCCGAGCGCCTGATCGTCGAACGCCATGTCTGCATCGACACGACGGCGGCGGGAGGCAATGCGGCGCTGCTGGCTGCGAACGCGTAAGGCCCGATGGCAGCGGCCGGATGGTCGCATCACCGGCGTGCGGCTGACGAAGCGGCGCGAAAGATCGGCTCGACAAACCATGCTGGATTGCGGCATCAAGATATTCTGACGGTGCCAAGGTGATCTTCGCAAGACCATGGAATTCTACCCTTCGATCAACTGGACATCGCTAACGCGGGAATTCGTAACGCTGCTTGTCGTCATAGACCCTGTCGGCTCCATCCCGGTGTTCCTGTTTGCAGTTCAGAGTGTGCCGGCGCATCTGCATCGGCGCTTCGCTCTGCGGGCGGTGGCCATAGCCACCCTCGTTCTGCTCGGATTCCTCGTCGCCGGGCAATTTATGCTGGAAACCCTCGGGCTTCGGCTCGGCTCCTTCCAGATCGCCGGCGGAATCGTTCTGTTCCTTTTTGCCATGACCATGATTTTCGGAGAGTCCAAGCCGACGCGTGAAATCGAGGAGGCCGAGCGCGACCATCTCGCAGGCGCGGTGTTTCCCCTGGCAATGCCTTCAATCGCATCTCCCGGGGCGATTCTGGCCATCGTCGTTCTGACGGACAATCACACGGAGACCATCGAGGAACAGGTCACAACAGCTGCGCTTCTCGTGCTCGTGCTGCTGGTGACGCTTGTCTTCCTGTTCGCGGCCAGTGCGGTCAACAAGGTAATTGGAAGGACAGGCGCCAGTATCATCAGCCGGGTCATGGGGATCGTGTTGGCGACGATTGCCGTCGACGCGGTTCTCGGCGGATTCGATGCTCTGGGCGTTCTGGATGTCGACCCGCCAGCGACGGAAAGCCCGCTTGCGAGCGGGAAAGCCGGCTAGGCGCGACAGGCTTGGCTCCGGTTCGGATGCTCAAAGCAGCGCGTTCAGGATAACGGTCTCGCCGCCTCACAGGTCGCGTTCAAGCAGATTAAGCAACTGGAACCTCAGCTTCCCGGTGCCGCCGGACAGCGAGATCACGAAGCGCACATCGCCGTGACCGTTCGTTTTCGCGTAGCCTGCGAGCGTGCGGACGCCGGAAAACGTGCCGGTCTTGTAGCGTGAGCCCTTCTTGGTCGTGCGCATCAGTTCGGCGTGGGGCGCGAAACCGTCGAGCACCCCGGCAAGGCCGCGCGCGGTGAAGCGGTTGTCGCGGCTGATGCCGGAGCCTTCGACGAGATGAATGCCGTCGGAGAGGCCATGTTCGGCGAGGATCTCATTGGCGACCTTGAGCGACTTGTCCAGGCTGACCGGGCCGCCCATGCGGTGGGCGCCGATTTCCAGGAACACCTGGTTGGCGATGTAGTTGTTGGAGCCGATCAGCATCTGCCGCAGGATCTCGGAAAGGTCGCGCGACTGGCGATGCACATAGACCGGCTCCAGCCCCTCCGGAACCGGACCAATGGCGATTTCGCCGCCCACGCTGCCACCGGCCCGCTCGATGAAGGCGGCGAGCAATTCGCCGGCATAGCGCACGCTCACTTCCGGGTCTTCCTGGGCAAGGCTGATGCGGCTGCGGCCATTGGGTCCACGCGCCCTGAACTGGCTGACAGCGAGGGGCGTGATCGGCGTCTGCTCCTCGGCGGAGCGGACGGTCTTGCCGTTGCGCACCGCATGGATGGTGTTGAAATTCACCGCCAGCGCCGAGTTGAGCGCGTCATAGGCCTCGTCGGTGTCCTCGATGCCCGGGATGCGGATATCTGCGGGGTAGTAGCTCGCGTCGAGAACAATGCGCTTGAACGGCTCCCTGCCGGTCGCCGCGACGAGTTTCGGCGCAAGCAGCGCCAATTCCTCGGAAATCAGGAAGGGGTCGCCGCCGCCGCGCACGTAAAGCACCCGGTCGCTGTTCAGATAGAAGCTGGTCTCGAAGCGGTAGCCGTCGCCGAGCACCTCCATTGCCAGCCACGCAGTGACGACCTTGGCGACCGAAGCGGGAACGAAAGGCTCGTCGGCGTTCTGCGCGACGAGCTCTTTGCCGTTTTCGTCCAGCACGAGTACCAGCCCCGAAGGCGCAAGGGCGGCGATCTTGTCCCGCGCATCGGCGAGAGCCGGGACGGTCATGAGAAACATGGCGCAGATCACGGAAAGCAGGCGAGACCACATGGCGGTTCCCTCTCGGATGCGGCTTATACGACTTGTCGCCAGACTAGTGACACACGGACGTTAAGCAAGCCGCAACGCGGACCGACAGGTTCAGGCCTGACCGTTCAAGGCGGCATTGACGGCGCGGGCGATAACGCGTTCCTCGTCGGTCGGCACGACCATGACGCGGGTCTTCCCGGTACCCAGTTCCACTGCGTTCCCGGCGTTCTTCGCCGCGTCGATTGCAATGCCGAGCCATTCCATGCCCTCGCAGACCTTTCCGCGCACACGGGCGGAATGCTCGCCGATGCCGCCGGTGAAGACGAGGGCGTCGAGCCCGCCGAGCACGGCGGCAAGCGCGCCCAGTTCGCGACGGATGCGGAAGACGAAATAGTCGATCGCTTCTGCCGCCTCCGGCGCGCCGGAAGCCTCCAGTTCGCGCATGTCGTGGCTGATGCCGGACAAGCCCTTCAACCCGCTCTTCCTGTAGAGCAGGTCGGCGATGTCCTGCGGCGACATCTTCTCGTGGTCCATCATGTAAAGCAGCACGCCGGGATCGAGTTGGCCGCAGCGTGTGCCCATGGGCAGGCCGTCGAGCGCGGTGAAGCCCATCGTCGAGGCGACGCTTCTGCCGTCGCGCACGGCGCACATTGAGGCGCCGTTGCCGAGATGGGCGATGACGACGCGGCCATGGCGCAGGTCCGGCGCGATGCGGGCGACCTCGCCGGAGACGTATTCGTAGGACAGGCCGTGAAAACCGTAGCGGCGCACGCCCTTGTCGTACCATTCGCGCGGCAGGGCGAAGGTGTCGTTCACCCAGGGATGGGCGCGGTGGAATGCGGTGTCGAAACAGGCGATCTGCACCGCCTCCGGGAAGGCCGAGCGCGCGGCGCGCACGGCGGCGAGATTGTGCGGCTGGTGCAGCGGCGCGAGCGGTTCCAGCGCGGCGAGACGGTCGACGGTCTCGTCGTCGAGACGCATCGGCGCGGCGAAATCGGTTCCGCCATGCACGACGCGGTGGCCGACCCCGGCGACCGTCTCTCCGTCGAGCGCCTGGCCGGAATGGGCGAGAATGGCGGCCATGGCGGCGCGGTGGTCGGCATGGCCGATCTGGAACCGCTTCTCGCCGGTATTGTCTTGTTCGATCACCAGCTCGGCATTGTCACCGCCGATCCTGTCGACCTGGCCGCGCAGCCGTTCCTCCGGTTCGCCGCCTGCCGCGTAGATCGAGAACTTGATCGAGGAGGAGCCGGCGTTGACGGTCAGGATCGCGCCGGAGGTCACGGCCGCTTTCTCCATTCGTGATAGAGCGCGGCGACGGCGCAGGAGGCAAGGCGTGCCTTGTCGTCGTCGGCGCGTGAATTGAGGATAATCGGGCATAGCGCGCCCATCACCACGCCTGCCGCTTCGGCATGGGCGACGAAGGTCAGTTCCTTGGCCAACATGTTGCCGGCCTCCATGTTCGGCACGACAAGGATGTCGGCATGGCCGGCGACCAGCGAGTGGATGCCCTTGGTGCGCGCGGCCTCGACATCGACGGCATTGTCCATGGCGAGTGGTCCGTCGACGATGCCGCCCCTGATCTGGCCGCGCTCGGCCATCTTGGAGAGGACGGCGGCGTCGATGGTGGACGGGATCTTCGGATTGACCGTTTCGACCGCCGACAGCACGCCGACCTTGGGTTTCCTGATGCCGATCGACAGCGCCAGGTCGATGGCGTTCTGGGTAATGTCGACCTTCTCGTCCAGAGTCGGCGCGATGTTGATCGCCGCGTCGGTGACCATCAGCAGGTGATCGAGGCCGGGCACGTCCATGACGAAAACATGGGAGAGCCGGCGCGCGGTACGCAGTCCGCCGTCGCTCTTGACGATGTGGCGTAACAACTGCCCGGTGTGCAGGTGTCCCTTCATCAAGGCCTTGGCGCGGCCCTCGTGCACCAGCTGGACGGCCAACGCCGCGGCGCGGTCGTGGTCGGGCTCGTCGAGCAGTTCGATGCCGGTCAGGTCGGCGTCGAGGTGTCTCGCGACCTTGGCGATCTTTTTGCGGTCGCCGATCAGGATCGGCCGGATCAGCGTGTGTTCGGCGGCAAGCAGCGCTCCGGCCAGAGCATGCTCCTCCTCGGGCGCGATGACCGCGGTCGGGATCGCGTCGAGCGGTTCGGCCAGTTCGAGCAGCCGGTCGAAATGGACGTGACGGCGCACTGTCAGGCCGGGCAGGTCCTCGTCGTCGAAAGTGACGGAGTGTTCCGGCGCGATGACCTCGGCATTGCCCTCGACGATGCGGCGGCCGTCGGCGGTCTCTACCCAGGTGTCGAAACAGGCGATGCGGTCCGGTTTCAGCGCGGTCAGGCGGACCTTCACAGTCAGTTCGTCGCCGGCATGCGACCGGCCGAGAAAGCGCAGGGTCTGTCCCTTGTAGAGCGTGCCGGGGCCGGGCAGCACGTTGCCCAGCACGGCGGAAAACAGCGAGGCGACCCACATGGACGGAGCGATCGCTTCGTCCGGCGTACCGTCGCCATTGTGATCCTCATGCGGCAGATGCGCGGGATTGTGGTTGCCCGACGAATTGGCGAAAATGAAGAAATCCTCGGCCCGGCAAAGGCGCTTTATTTCCGCCTCCATGCCGACAGCGAGTTCGTCATAGGGCGTATTGATGTAGAGCGTCATTCGGTTCGTCTCGGCAATCTCTTTACGTCCGGGGCAATGGTTTCGACCTTCGCCCGCTTCCTTGTCGCAGGCAATAGTTGCGGTTCGGTTCCCATGAGGGGCAGAATGTCCGTTCCGGGGAGCGTTGCACCGGCATGTGACAGGGGTTTTTCACCGTCCCGGCGGCCGCCATTTTCAAATTTGACCTTTTGATAAAATTCGGTCATCCTTCCCTCGATAACGCGGCCCAGGGGGCGGCGGGGCGACGCGATGTGGAGGGAGTGCCGCATGAATGCTCATCAACGCGACCGGGACGTCAGGGCAGGGAGGCTCGACGCGGAAGCCTACGCGGAACTGTTCTCGGACCTGCATCCGCCGCTCGACGCCCACGAGGCGCACGTCGAGGCAGACCGGTGCTACTTCTGTTACGACGCGCCGTGCATGACGGCCTGTCCGACCTCGATCGACATTCCGATGTTCATCCGCGAGATCGCGACGGACAATCCGTTCGGTGCGGCCAAGACGATCTTCGACCAGAACATCTTCGGCGGCATGTGCGCCCGCGTCTGCCCGACGGAAACGCTGTGCGAGGAAGTCTGCGTGCGCGAGACGGCGGAAGGCAAGCCGGTGAAGATCGGCCTGCTGCAGCGCTATGCGACCGATGCGGCGATGGCGGCGGGCAAGCAGTTCTACACGCGCGCCGCGCCGACGGGAAAACGAGCCGCCGTGATCGGGGCCGGGCCGGCGGGCCTTGCCTGCGCCCACCGCCTTGCCATGCATGGCCATGACGTCGACGTCTACGAGGCGCGGGAGAAGGCCGGCGGCCTCAACGAATACGGTATCGCCTCCTACAAGACCCCGGGCGGCTTCGCGCAGGCGGAAGTCGATTACATCACGTCCATTGGCGGCATCACCATCCATTACGGCAAGGCGCTTGGCCGCGACGTCTTGCTCGACAGGCTGGCGGGCGAATACGATGCCGTGTTCCTCGGCGCGGGCCTTGCCGGCGTCAACGCGCTGGGCGATGCCGATGCGGACGCCGAAGGCAGCCTCGATGCGGTCGACTGGATCGGCAAGCTGCGCCAAACGAGCGATCTTGCGTCCATCCCCGTAGGTGCGCGCGTCGTCGTGATTGGCGGCGGCATGACGGCGGTCGATGCCGCGGTGCAGGCCAAGGCGCTCGGCGCCGACGAGGTGACGATCTGCTATCGCGGGCCCAAGGAACGCATGAAGGCGTCCGAATACGAGCAGGAAATCGCGCAGGTGCGCGGCGTTTCGATTCGCTACAACATGAACCCGAAGCGCATGCTGGCCGAAGGCGGGGCCGTCACCGGCATGGAATTCGACCGCAATGGCGAGACGGTGACGATCGCCTGCGACCAGGTGATGAAGGCGATCGGCCAGGCCTTCGCGCCGGAAAGCCTGAACGGCGCGGCAGCATCCATCGCGCTCGATGGCGGGCGCATCAGGGTCGATGACGAAGGCAGGACCTCGATGGCCAAGGTCTGGGCCGGCGGCGACTGCGTCAATGCAGGCGACGATCTGACCGTGACCGCGGTGGCGCAGGGGCGCGACGCGGCCGAGAGCATTCACCGTGCGTTGAGCGCCTGACGAGGAGGACGCGACATGGCTGACCTTTCAACGAATTTCATCGGCATCAAGTCGCCGAATCCGTTCTGGCTCGCCTCGGCGCCGCCGACCGACAAGCAGTACAATGTCGAGCGCGCCTTCGAGGCCGGCTGGGGCGGCGTCGTCTGGAAGACGCTGGGCGAGGCAGGCCCGCCCGTCGTCAACGTCAACGGCCCGCGTTACGGCGCGATCTGGGGCGCCGACCGGCGGCTTCTCGGCCTGAACAACATCGAGCTGATCACCGACCGCGATCTCGAGATCAATCTGCGCGAGATCGCGGAAGTGAAGAAGAACTGGCCAGACCGCGCGGTCGTCGTGTCGCTGATGGTGCCCTGCGAGGAAGAGCCATGGAAGGAGATCCTTGGCCGCGTCGAGGAAACCGGCGCGGACGGCGTGGAGCTGAATTTCGGGTGCCCGCACGGCATGAGCGAGCGCGGCATGGGCGCGGCGGTCGGCCAGGTGCCCGAGTATATCGAGATGGTGGCGGCCTGGTGCAAGCAACACTCTAGCATGCCGGTGATCGTGAAGCTGACGCCGAACATCACCGACATTCGCTACCCGGCACGGGCGGCCAAGTCCGGCGGCGCCGATGCCGTGTCGCTGATCAACACGATTTCCTCCATCGTGTCGGTCGATCTCGATTCTTTCTCTCCGGTCCCATCGATCGACGGCAAGGGGTCGCATGGCGGCTATTGCGGCCCGGCGGTGAAGCCGATCGCCCTCAACATGGTGGCCGAGATCGCCCGCGACGCACAGACGCGCGGCATGCCGATTTCCGGCATAGGCGGCGTGACGACATGGCGCGACGCGGCCGAGTTCATCGCGCTTGGCTGCGGCACGGTGCAGGTCTGCACCGCCGCGATGACCTACGGCTTCAAGATCGTCGAGGAAATGATCGCCGGCTTGTCCAACTACATGGACGAGAAGGGTTTCAAGACGATCGAGGATTTCCAGGGCATGGCGGTGCCGAACGTCACCGACTGGCAGTATCTGAACCTCAATTACGTCACCAAGGCGAAGATCGACCAGGAAGCCTGCATCAAGTGCGGCCGCTGCCATATCGCCTGCGAGGACACCTCGCACCAGGCGATCACCAGCATGGTGGACGGCGAACGCCACTTCGAGGTGATCGACGAGGAATGCGTTGGCTGCAATCTGTGCGTCAATGTCTGCCCGGTCGAGAACTGCATCACCATGGAGCCGATCTCCGGCGTCGATCCGCGCACAAAGAAGCCGGTCAGTCCGGATTACGCGAACTGGACGACGCATCCGAACAATCCGTCGGTGTGGTCGAAACAGGCAGCGGAATAGGCGATAGACCGAAATCGCGGGGAGGGGCGCTGCGATGAGCAGGACAATCGCGGCGTCGCGAACGACGCATGCGACCGGGCGCGAGAAACTGCTCGGCCATCTGGCGATGGTCGCGTTCGCGCTGCTGATCGCCGGCTCGTTCTCCTTCGGCGCGCTGACCGCGCCGCATATCGGCTCGGCGCCGCTCAACTCGATCCGTTTCGTGCTTGGCGCGGCGGTTATCGCGGTGATCGCCTTCGGTGTCCGCCGCGAGCCGGTGCGGATACCGCAGGCGCCGTGGCGCTACCTGGTGCTCGGCGCGCTGATGTCGGTCTATTTCGTCACCATGTTTGTCGCGCTCGGCATCGCCAATCCGGTATCGGTCGGCGCGGTCTTCACGCTCAATCCGCTGTTGGCGGCCGTCTTCGGCTTTTTCGTGCTCGGACAAAAGGCGCGTCCCGTGGTGATCGCAAGCCTGCTCGTCGCCGGGGCCGGCGCGTTGTGGGTGATCTTTCGCGGGGATATCGAGGCGATGCTGGGCCTCAGGATCGGCCGCGGCGAGGCGATCTTTTCGGTCGGTGTCGTCTGCCACGCGCTCTATGCGCCGCTGTTCCGCCGGTTCGCGCGCGGCGAGCCGGTGGTGATCTCGACCTTCTGGGTGCTTTTCTTCACCGCGGCGTGCATCTCGGTCTACGGTGCGCGCGATATTCTGGCAACCGACTGGGCCGCGCTGCCCGCGATGGTATGGCTGGCGGTCTTCTATCTGGCGCTGTTCGCGACGGCGGCGACCTTCTTCCTGCTGCAATTCGCGTCGTTGCGGCTGCCCGCCGCCAAGGTTTTCGCCTATGGCTACCTGACGCCGGCCTTCATCATCGTGCTGGAGGGCCTGCTCGGCCATGGCTGGGCGAGCGGCGCGGTGCTGGCCGGTGCGGTGGTGATCGTCGCGGGGCTGGTGATCCTGGCGCTCGCGCCCGATGGCTAGCGCGGCCGGATGCCGTTCAGGATGATCGACAGGACAGCCTGCGCCGCCTGCTCGTAAAAACCGGTGCGGCCCGCCTGCGTGCCGGCGACGGCGCGGATCTGGACGTCGAAATCGGCGTAATGCTGGGTTGTCGCCCAGATCATGAAGATCAGGTGGTAGGGATCGATCGGCGCCAGTTTGCCTTCGCCGACCCAGTGGCGAATGACCTTCGCCTTTTCATCGACAAGGACTTTCAGCGAGGTCTTCAGGAAATCCCCTATCACCGGTGCGCCGTGAATGATCTCGTTGGCGAAGAGCTTCGAGGCGCTGGGGTTTTTCTCCGACATCTCCAGCTTGGCGGTGATGTAACGGCGCAATTCCTCGACGGGGTCGCCGTCCGGGTCGATTTCCTCGAAAGGGGTCAGCCAGTCCTCGAGCGTCTGCTCGAGCACCTGCTGGTAAATCTGCTGCTTGCTCTTGAAGTAGTAGAGCAGGTTCGGCTTCGACATGCCGCAGCGCGCGGCGATTTCGTCGATGGTCGCGCCACGAAAACCCGACGAGGCAAAAACCTCCACAGCAGCGTCGAGGATAGCCTTGCGATTGGCTTCCTGGATGCGCGACATCGGCTTGGCAGCCTTGGCAGTGTTGCGTTTCGTCTGGGGCAAGTGATTCTTCTTTCGCTACCTTTTTCGGGCCGCACCGTCGGAATGTAAAGCACTTGACCGGCCCGAAAAGCTCTTTTAGCGTTCGATTTGACCAAACGGTCAAGCAAACATGCGACGTATTTCGACGGAGCCAAATGCGTCGTGAGGGGCTATAAACGGTTTACCAGGTAACAGGAATGCCCGGTCACGGGTCAGGGGTGGATACGATGTCCGAACGAGCAGTGGCTCCCAATAATCTCGAAGCGTTCTGGATGCCGTTTACGGCAAACCGCCAATTCAAGAAGAATCCGCGCATGCTCGTCGGTGCGCAGGACATGCACTACGAGACCTCCGACGGCCGCAAGGTGCTCGACGGCACCGCCGGATTGTGGTGCTGCAATGCCGGCCACGGACGGCCGAGAATCGTCGAGGCGATCCAGAAGCAGGCCGCCGAGCTCGACTATGCGCCGGCGTTCCAGATGGGCCATCCCAAGGCCTTCGAACTGGCCGCGCGGCTGACCGCCAAGCTGCCGTCGCCGCTCGATCATGCATTTTTCACCAATTCCGGTTCCGAAAGCGTCGACACGGCGCTGAAGATCGCGCTCGCCTATCAGCGCCAGATCGGGCAGGGCACGCGGACACGCCTGATCGGCCGCGAACGCGGCTATCACGGTGTCGGCTTCGGCGGTATTTCGGTGGGCGGCATCGTCGCCAACCGCCGCACCTTCGGCACCATGCTGACCGGCGTCGATCACATCCGCCACACGCATGACCTGAAGCGCAATGCGTTCACCCGAGGCGAGCCCGAGCATGGCGCGGAATTCGCCGACGACCTGATCAGCGTCATCAACCTGCATGACCCGTCGACCATCGCCGCCGTGATCGTCGAGCCGGTCGCCGGATCGACCGGCGTGCTGATCCCGCCCAAGGGCTATCTGAAAAAGCTGCGCGAAATCTGCGACAAGCACGGCATCCTGCTGATCTTCGACGAAGTCATTACCGGTTTCGGCCGTCTCGGCACGCCGTTCGCCACCGACTATTTCGATGTCGTGCCCGACCTGATCACCACGGCAAAGGGGATCACCAGCGGCACCGTGCCGATGGGCGCGGTGTTCTGTTCTGCCGATATCTACAATTCCTTCATGACCGGCCCGGAGAACATGATCGAACTGTTCCACGGCTACACCTATTCGGCGCATCCGATCGCCTGCGCGGCGGCACTGGGCACGCTCGACACCTACGAGGAAGAGGGCCTTTTGACGCGCGCGGCGGACATCGCCTCCTACTGGGAGGATGCCCTGCATTCGCTGAAGGATTGCCCGCATGTCATCGACATCCGCAATCTGGGCCTGATCGGCGCCATCGAGCTGGAGCCGATTGCCGGCGAGCCCACCAAGCGCGCCTTCTCGGCCTTCCTGGAGGCCTATGAACGCGGCCTGATGATCCGCACGACAGGAGACATCATCGCGCTGTCGCCGCCGCTGATCATCGAGAAAAGCCACATCGACGAGTTGTTCGATACGCTGCGCGGCGTTTTGACCTCGATCCAATAAGAAGAATACCGGGAGGACGACATGGAAACGATCAAAAACGCAATCAACGGAAATCTCGTTCAATCGTCGTCCTCGCGCTCGCAACCGGTGTTCAATCCGGCGACGGGCGAAGAGTCCGCCGTTCTGCCGCTGTCGACGACGGCGGAACTGAACGACGCCGTGGCGGCGGCGAAGGCCGCCCTGCCGGCTTGGCGCGACATGCCGCCGCTGAAGCGCGCGCGCTTCATGTTCAAGTTCAAGGAGCTGCTCGACGCCCATGCAGGAGACATCGCCCGGGCGATCTCCAAGGAGCATGGCAAGACGCATGACGATGCGCTGGGCGAAGTGGCGCGCGGCATCGAGGTGGTGGAGTTCGCCTGCGGCATTCCGCATCTCCTCAAGGGCGAGTTCTCGCGCAATGTCGGCCCGGGGATCGATTCCCATGCCGACCGGCAGCCGCTCGGCGTCGTCGCCGGCATCACGCCGTTCAACTTCCCGGCCATGGTGCCGCTGTGGATGTATCCGATCGCCGTCGCCTGCGGGAACACCTTCATCCTGAAGCCGTCCGAGCGCGATCCGTCCGCGCCGATGCTGGTTTACGACCTGTTCAAACAGGCCGGTTTTCCGGACGGCGTGCTCAATGTGGTGCATGGCGACAAGGAGGTTGTCGACGCGATCCTCGATCATCCCGACATCAAGGCGGTGTCCTTCGTCGGTTCGACGCCGATCGCGGAGTATGTCTATTCGCGCGGCACGGCCGCCGGAAAGCGCGTGCAGGCGCTGGGCGGGGCGAAGAACCACATGGTGGTGCTGCCGGACGCCGATATCGACAAGGCGGCGGACGCGCTGATGGGCGCGGGCTACGGCTCGGCCGGCGAGCGCTGCATGGCGATCTCGGTCGCGGTGCCGGTGGGCGAGGAAACCGCCGACAAGCTGGTCGCGGCGCTGAAGCCCCGCGTCGAGGCGCTCAAGATCGGCCCGTCGACGGACACCGAAGCCGAAATGGGCCCGGTGGTGACCAAGCAGCACCAGCAGAAGGTGCTCGGCTACATCGACCAGGGCGTCAAGGAAGGCGCGGAACTCGTCGTCGACGGGCGGGGATTCTCGCTGCAGGGCTACGAGAACGGCTATTTCGTCGGCGGTGCGCTGTTCGACCGCGTCACCACCGACATGACGATCTACAAGGAAGAGATCTTCGGGCCGGTCCTGTCAGTGGTGCGCACCAATTCCTACGACGAGGCCGTCGAGATGATCGACCGCCACGAATACGGCAACGGCACCGCGATCTTCACCCGCAACGGCGACGCGGCGCGCGACTTCGCCGACCGCATCGAGGTCGGCATGGTCGGCGTCAACGTTCCGATCCCGGTGCCGGTGGCCTATCATTCCTTCGGCGGCTGGAAGAGGTCGCTGTTCGGCGACCACTCGATCTACGGGTCGGAGGGCGTGCGGTTCTACACGCGGCTGAAGACGGTGACGACGCGCTGGCCGGACGACATCCACGAAGGCGCGGTCTTCACTTTCCCGAGCATGAAGTAAGCAAAGGCAAGAGGGCGAACACCATGGCGGCACAATCTCCCAAACCTGGCGAAAATCTCAGGATCAACGGAGACCGGCTGTGGGACTCCCTCATGGAAATGGCGAAGATCGGCCCGGGCGTCGCCGGCGGCAACAACCGCCAGACGGTGACCGACGAGGACGGCGAGGGCCGCAAGCTGTTCCAGAAATGGTGCGAGGACGCCGGCTGCACGATGGGCGTCGACCAGATGGGCACCATGTTCATGCGCCGCGAGGGCACCGATCCCGATGCGCTGCCGGTCTATGTCGGCAGCCACCTCGACACCCAGCCGACCGGCGGCAAGTATGACGGCGTGCTCGGCGTTCTCGCCGGCCTCGAAATCGTGCGCACGCTGAACGATCTCGGCATCAAGACGAAGCACCCGATCGTCATCACCAACTGGACCAACGAGGAAGGCACGCGCTTCGCGCCGGCCATGCTCGCTTCCGGCGTGTTCGCCGGCATCCACACCCAGGATTGGGCCTATGGCCGCGAGGACGCCAAGGGCAAGACCTTCGGCGACGAACTGGCCCGCATCGGCTGGAAGGGCGACGAGGAAACCGGCGCCCGCGAGATGAAGGCCTTCTTCGAGCTGCATATCGAGCAGGGGCCGATCCTCGAGGCCGAGGGCAAGGACATCGGCGTCGTCACACACGGGCAGGGGCTGTCCTGGACGCAGGTCACGATCACCGGCAAGGAAGCCCATACCGGCTCGACGCCGATGCCGATGCGCAAGAATGCCGGCCTCGGCATGGCGAAAGTGTTGCAACTGGTCGACGAGATCGCCTGGAGCCATGCGCCGCATGCGGTCGGCGCAGCCGGCCATATCGACGTCCATCCGAATTCGCGCAACGTGATCCCCGGCAAAGTGGTGTTCACGGTCGATTTCCGCTCGCCGGATCTCGCCGTCATTACCGACATGGAAGAGCGGCTGAAGATCGGTGCCAAGGAAATCTGCGACGAGATGGGCCTCGGCATCGAGTTCGAGAAGGTCGGCGGCTTCGATCCGGTCGAGTTCGACCACGATTGCGTCAAGGCGGTGCGCGACGCCGCCGAGCGGCTCGGCTATTCGCACCGCGACCTGATCTCCGGCGCGGGCCACGACGCCTGCTGGATCAACCGCGTTGCGCCGACGGCAATGGTGATGTGCCCCTGCGTCGACGGATTGAGCCACAACGAGGCCGAGGAAATCTCGCTGGAATGGGCCCGCGCCGGCGCGGACGTCTTGTTCCATGCAGTCGTCGAGACGGCGGAAATCGTAGAGTAGGGAGAAGCGGACATGCCAGCCACCATCATCAAGAACGGAACCGTTGTCACCGCCGACCTGACCTACAAGGCCGACGTGAAGATCGAGGACGGCGTGATCACCGAGATCGGGCCGAACCTCTCCGGCGGCGAGGAACTGGACGCGACCGGCTGCTACGTGATGCCGGGCGGCATCGACCCGCATGTCCATCTCGAAATGCCGTTCATGGGCACCTATTCCTCCGACGATTTCGAAAGCGGCACCCGCGCGGCGCTGGCCGGCGGCACGACCATGGTGGTCGATTTCTGCCTGCCCAACCCGGGCCAGTCGCTGCTGGAAGCGATCCAGATGTGGGACAACAAGTCGACGCGGGCGAACTGCGACTATTCCTTCCATATGGCGATCACCTGGTGGGGCGAGCAGGTCTTCAACGAGATGGAGACGGTCGTCCGCGACAAGGGCATCAACACCTTCAAGCACTTCCTCGCATACAAGGGCGCGCTGATGGTCAATGACGACGAGCTGTTCGCGTCGTTCCAGCGCTGCGCCGAACTGGGGGCGCTGCCGCTCGTCCATGCCGAAAACGGCGATGTCGTCGCCTCGATGCAGGCGAAGCTTCTCGCCGAGGGCAATAACGGGCCGGAAGGCCACGCCTATTCGCGCCCGGCCGAGGTGGAAGGCGAGGCGACCAACCGCGCCATCATGATCGCCGACATGGCCGGCGTGCCGCTCTATGTCGTGCACACTTCCTGCGAGCAGGCGCACGAGGCGATCCGCCGCGCCCGCCAGGCGGGAAAACGCGTTTATGGCGAACCGCTGATCCAGCACCTGACGCTCGACGAGAGCGAGTATTTCGACAAGGACTGGGACCATGCCGCGCGGCGCGTGATGAGCCCGCCCTTCCGCAACAAGCAACACCAGGATTCGCTGTGGGCCGGGCTGCAGGCCGGGTCACTGTCCTGCGTCGCCACCGACCATTGCGCCTTCACCACCGAGCAGAAGCGCTACGGCGTCGGCGATTTCACCAAGATCCCGAACGGCACCGGCGGCCTGGAAGACCGGCTGCCGATGCTGTGGACCCATGGCGTCAACACCGGCCGGCTGACGCCGAACGAGTTCGTCGCGGTCACTTCAACGAATATCGCCAAGATATTGAACATGTATCCGAAAAAGGGCGCGATCCTCGTCGGCGCTGATGCAGACATCGTCGTGCTCGATCCGGAAAAGGAAAAGACCATCTCGGCCAAGTCGCAGCAGTCGGCGATCGACTACAACGTCTTCGAGGGCAAGCATGTGAAGGGCCTGCCGCGCTTCACCCTGTCGCGCGGCAAGGTCGTCATCCACGATGGCGAAGTGCGCACCGAGGAAGGCCACGGCAAATTCGTCAAGCGAGAGCCCAACCAGGCCGTCAACAAGGCGCTGTCGACCTGGAAGGAACTGGTCGCGCCGCGCCCGGTCGAGCGCACCGGCATTCCGGCAAGCGGGGTGTAAGATAACGAATGCTCGCACCGGACAGGACCATGAATACCGTCATCGAGACCGAAAAACTCAATCTCACTTTCCAGACCAATGACGGTCCGGTGCATGCACTTTCGAATATCGACCTTGCCGTCGAGAAGGGCGAGTTCGTCTCGCTGATCGGACCGTCGGGCTGCGGCAAGACCACGCTGCTGCGCGTCATCGCTGACCTGGAGAAGCCGACCGAGGGCACGATCACGGTCAATGGCATGACGCCGGAGGAGGCGCGGCTGAAGCGCGCCTATGGCTACGTCTTCCAGGCGGCGGCGCTGTTTCCCTGGCGGACCATCGCCGACAATGTCGCGCTACCGCTGGAAGTGATGGGCCTCGAAAGGAAAGAACGCGACAGGCGCATTTCGGAAAACCTCGAGCTGGTCGATCTGGCCGGTTTCGAGAAGAAGTTCCCGTGGCAATTGTCGGGTGGCATGCAGCAGCGCGCCTCGATCGCGCGCGCGCTCGCCGTGCAGCCGGACATGCTCTTGATGGACGAGCCGTTCGGCGCGCTGGACGAGATCGTACGCGACCACCTGAACGAACAGCTGCTGAAACTGTGGGCGGCGACAAAGAAGACCGTGGTCTTCGTCACCCACTCGATCCCGGAAGCGGTGTTCCTGTCGACCAGGATCGTGGTGATGAGCCCGCGCCCGGGCCGCATCCACGACGTCATCGACTGCGACCTCGGGACTGAGCGGCCGCTCGAGATCCGCGAAACGCCGGAATTCCTGAAGATCGCGCACCGGGTGCGCGACGGCTTGAGGGCAGGGCATGCCTATGACGAGTAGAAATGCCTCATCCCGGAATACCGGAAGGCCGGGCGAATGATGTACGAGCCGGCAACCTCGAACCGGGTCTCGGTCGCAGGCGATCTCGCTTCCACGCGCATCGAAGTGAAGGCAAAGAAACCCGTACTTCCGCTTCTTTTCATCATGTTTTGGCTCGGTGGATGGACCGTCGGGGGCGGATTTGCCATCCTCTCCCTGCTGTCCGGCAGCGGTGAGTTCGGGGGCGGCCAGTTGTTCATGGTGTTCTGGCTCGGCGGGTGGGCGGTCGGCTGGGTGCTCACTGCCTCGGCCATTCTCTGGATGCTGTTTGGTCGCGAAACTTTCGAAATGAGCTCCCAGGTCGCGACGAAGCGGCTCGTTGCCGCCTTTCTTGCCCGAAAATGGCACTTCAATCCGCAACTGATCCGCAACGTCAGGAAGAACCCGGCCATGCAGGACAGGGAACGCCCCAGTCCTCTCGGGTTTCCGGGCAAATCCTCTGGCGACGTTGCCTTCGACTATGGTCAGCGGACGATCTTTTTCGGCACCGAACTTGAACCGGCGGAAGCGGATCTGATTGTGGAGACGATCTCCCACCGGCTTGGAAGACAGGCGAGGGCGTCGGCATGAAGCGCATCCTTCCGGTCCTCACCGTCGTCGCGGCGATCATCGCGCTCTGGTACGCGTTCGCTGTGCTTCTCAACGCGCCGTTCGAGCGCGACCAGGCCGAACGCGCGGGCACGACGATCACATTCTCCGAAATCCTGCCGAAGACGATGGCGCAGGAACGGCCGGTCCTTCCGGCGCCGCACCAGGTGGCGGTGGAACTGTGGAACACCACGGTCGAAAAGAAGATCACCTCCAAGCGCAGCCTCGTCTATCACGGCTGGATCACGCTGTCGGCGACGCTGCTCGGCTTCGTCATGGGCACGGTGCTCGGCATCGTGCTGGCGGTGGGCATCGTGCACAGCCGCGTGCTCGACAAGAGCCTGATGCCCTGGATCATCACCTCGCAGACGATCCCGATCCTCGCCATCGCGCCGATGATCATCGTCGTGCTCAACGCGGTCGGCATCACCGGGCTGGTGCCGAAGGCGTTCATCTCGACCTACCTGTCGTTCTTCCCGGTCGCCGTCGGCATGGTGAAGGGGCTGCGTTCGCCCGAAGCGATGCATCTCGACCTGATGAAGACCTACAACGCCAGCCGTTCGGACGTTTTCTGGAAGCTGCGCTGGCCGTCCTCGGTGCCGTTCCTGTTCACCTCGATGAAGGTGGCCATCGCCGCCAGCCTCGTCGGCGCCATCGTCGGCGAACTGCCGACCGGCGCGGTGGCCGGGCTCGGTGCGCGCCTGCTCGCCGGCTCCTATTACGGCCAGACGGTGCAGATCTGGTCGGCGCTGTTCGCCGCCGCGATCATGGCGGCCTTGCTGGTCACGCTGGTCGGATTGGCCGGGGCCTGGCTCAACCGGCGCATGGGCATGCGCCCGGAGGGAGCGCGATGAGCGGCACGACCATCCTGATCGCGGCCATCGTCTTCTGGCTGGCCGCCTGGTACGCCAATACCCGGCTTTCCGCGGTGAAGGCCGAGACGCCGGGCGTGGCGACCGCAATCAATCTTCTGATCCCGGTCCTGTTCGGCATGGCTCTGCTGGCGCTGTGGGAAGGGATCACCCGGGGCTTCGAGGTGCCGGCCGTGCTGCTGCCGCCGCCGTCGATGATCTGGGAGCGGATCACCAATTCGGTGCCGACGCTGTGGGCCGATTTCCGCCAGACCTATCTGAAGGCGGTGGTCGCCGGTTACGTGCTGGGCTGCGGGACGGGCTTTGTCGTTGCCATCATGGTCGACCGCTCGCCGTTCATGAAGGCCGGCATCATGCCGGTCGGCAACCTCGTTTCGGCGCTGCCGATCATCGGCGTGGCGCCGATCATGGTGATGTGGTTCGGTTTCGACTGGCCGTCCAAGGCCGTCGTCGTCGTCATCATGACGTTCTTCCCAATGCTGGTGAACACGGTAGCGGGCCTTGCCGCGGCCGGCCACATGGAGCGCGACCTGATGCGCACCTATGCGTCGAACTACTGGCAGACGCTGTTCAAGCTGCGCCTGCCGGCGGCGATGCCGTTCGTCTTCAACGCATTGAAAATCAATTCCACGCTGGCGCTGATCGGCGCCATCGTGGCCGAGTTCTTCGGTACGCCGATCGTGGGGATGGGTTTCCGCATCTCCGCCGAGGTGGGCCGATTGAACGTCGACATGGTCTGGGCAGAGATCTTTGTCGCCGCATTGGCGGGATCGCTGAGCTACGGGCTGATAGCCCTGATCGAGCGGTCCGTCACCTTCTGGCATCCGTCAAACAGAAACTAAGGGTTGGGAGGACCCGTAACAGGCGGGACGATGGTGCCAAAACGCAAACCGAAACAGGAGTGTCCAACATGAGAAAATGGATTGCATTGGCAACCGGTGTCGCACTGGCAGTGACGGCAACCGCATCACAGGCAGCGGACAAGCTGACGCTGCAGCTCAAATGGGTCACGCAGGCGCAGTTCGCCGGCTACTACGTCGCCAAGGACAAGGGTTTCTACGAAGAAGCCGGCCTCGACGTCGAAATCAAGCCGGGTGGCCCGGATATCGCACCGCCGCAGGTGATCGCCGGCGGCGGCGCAGACGTCATCATCGACTGGATGCCGTCGGCCTTGGCGACACGCGAAAAGGGCGTTGCGCTGGTCAATATCGCCCAGCCGTTCAAGAAATCCGGCATGATGCTGACCTGTCGCAAGGAGACCGGCATAACCTCGCCGGCCGACTTCAAGGGCAAGACGCTCGGCGTCTGGTTCTTCGGCAACGAGTATCCGTTCCTGTCGTGGATGAGCCAGCTCGGCATTCCGACCGAGGGCGGCGCCGACGGCGTGACCGTGCTGAAGCAGGGCTTCAACGTCGACCCGCTGATCCAGAAGCAGGCCGACTGCGTCTCGACGATGACCTACAACGAGTACTGGCAGGTGATCGACGCCGGCCTCGCACCGGAAGACCTGGTCGTCTTCAAGTACGAGGACCAGGGCGTGGCGACGCTGGAGGACGGTCTCTACGTCCTCGAGGAAAGCCTTGCGGACGAAGCGATGGTCGACAAGCTGGCCCGCTTTGTGAAGGCTTCGATGAAGGGCTGGGCCTATGCCGAGGAAAACCCGGACGAGGCCGCCGAAATCGTGCTCGACAATGACGCGACGGGCGCACAGACCGAGAAGCACCAGAAGCGCATGATGGGCGAGATCGCCAAGCTGATCGACGGTTCCGACGGCACGCTCGACGTTGCCGCCGCCGAGCGCACGGTCGACACGCTTCTGGCCGGCGGTTCCGACCCGGTCATCACCAAGAAGCCGGAAGGCGCCTGGACCGACAAGATCACCAACATGATCAAGTAATCGCCGTCATTCGGCGATTGCGCGAAACGAAACGGGGCCGCTTTTGCGGCCCCGTTTTTCGTTTGCGGTGAATCGGTTGCGTCGAAATGCGCAGAAACCGATTCAGGCTGCCATCGGTTCCGCGGGCGGTTCCTTGGCGCCGGTCATGAAGGCGACGGCGTCCGACATGGTGTAGGCCTTCGGATCGATCACGCAGAGCCGCTTGCCGAGGCGATGGACATGCACCCGGTCGGCGACCTCGAAGACATGCGGCATGTTGTGCGAGATCAGGATGATCGGGATGCCGCGCGATTTCACGTCGAGGATCAGTTCGAGCACGCGGCGCGACTCCTTGACGCCCAGCGCCGCCGTCGGCTCGTCGAGAATGATCACTCTTGAGCCGAAAGCCGCCGCCCGTGCCACGGCGACGCCCTGGCGCTGGCCGCCGGACAGCGTCTCGACCGCCTGGTTGATGTTCTGGATCGTCATCAGGCCGAGTTCGGTCAGCTTGTCGCGGGCGAATTTCTCCATCGCCGGCCGGTCGAGCTGGCGCAGGACCTTGCCCATGAAGCCCGGCTTGCGCAGTTCGCGGCCCATGAACATGTTGTCGGCGATCGACAGGGCGGGCGACATGGCGAGCGTCTGGTAGACCGTCTCGATGCCGGCTTCGCGCGCATCGTTTGGCGACGTGAACCGCAGCCGCTCGCCATTCATGTGGATCTCGCCCGCATCGGGCGTGACCGCGCCGGAAATCGCCTTGATCAGGGTCGATTTGCCGGCGCCGTTGTCGCCGATGACGGCGAGGATTTCGCCCGACATCAGGTCGAAGTCGCAATGGTCGAGGGCGGTGACCTTGCCGTAGCGCTTGACGAGGTTGCGCCCCTTGAGAATGGGCTCGTTCATGCCGATACCTTTCTGATCCACTGGTCGACGGCGACGGCTGCGATGATCAGCACGCCGATCAACAGGTAGGTCCACTGCGCGTCTGCTCCGAGCAGGCGCAGGCCGAGGGTGAAGACGCCAACGATCAGCGCGCCGAACAGCGTGCCGAGAATGGAGCCGCGGCCGCCGAACAGCGATATGCCGCCGATCACCACGGCGGTGATGCTCTCGATGTTGGCGAGCTGGCCGGAGGTCGGCGACACCGAGCCGATGCGGCCGATCAGGGCCCAGCCGGCAAAGGCGCAGATCAGGCCGGACAGCATGTAGACCGAGATCAGCGTCCGCTTGACGTTGACGCCGGAGAGTTCCGCCGCCTCCGGATCGTCGCCGACGGCGTAGACATGGCGGCCCCAGGCGGTGTGGCGCAGCACATAGGCGAGGACGAGCACCAGGAGGATCATGAAGATGGCGCCGACGGTGAAGACCGCTCCGCCGATATTGACCTTGTTGCCGAAGAGCTGCAGCAGCGGCGCGTCGGCCGCGATGTCCTGGGCGCGGATGGTCTCGTTGGCGGAATAGAGGAAGTTCGTCGCCAGCACGATCTGCCACATGCCGAGCGTGACGATGAAGGGCGGCAGTTTCACGCGGGCTATCAGGACGCCGTTGATGAAACCGCAGGCCGTGCCGCAGGCGAGGCCGCACAACACCGCGATGCCTGGCGGCAGGCCGTAGCGAAAGGCGAACTGGCCCATGACGACGGAACTCAGCACCATGATCGCGCCGACCGACAGGTCGATGCCCGCCGTCAGGATGACGATGCTCTGCGCGGCGGCGACGATGCCGACGATCTGCACCTGCTGCAGGATCAGCGTGAGGGCGAAGGGCGAGAAGAATTTGGAGCCGAGAAGCAGCCCGAAAACCACGATCGAGATCAAGAGCACGATCAGCGGCACCAGCGACGGCGTCTGATGCAGCGTGTGCTGAAGCCGGTTGATGAGACTGTCGGAATGACCGTCGAACTCGGCCACCGCAGTGGGGCTGTGGGCGAGCGACGCTTCGAAGTCCTGCCCCTTTGTGATGCTGTCAGCCATGTTCCTCCTCCCTATTTCGGATACGCATGACGCGCGAAATCACGGAACGGACGCTGATGCGCCTTTTGGTTGGAGGGGGCCGCAAACGGCTCCCTCCAGGTCATCATACACGATTTTCAGGCGATTAGCCCCAGCAGAGGTCCATGCCTTCCTTGACGGAGATGGACTCGACGCCCTCGACAGGCTGGTCGGTGACCAGCGCAACGCCGGTGTCGAAAAAGTCCTTGCCTTCCGTCGGCTGCGGCTTCGAACCGTCCTTGGCGAACTGCGCGATCGCCTCGATGCCCTTGGAGGCCATCAGCAGCGGATATTGCTGCGAGGTTGCGCCGATAACGCCGTCCGCGATGTTCTGGACACCCGGGCAGCCGCCGTCGACGGAGACGATCAGCACGTCGTTTTCACGTCCGATCGACTTGAGCGCCTCGTAGGCGCCGGCGGCAGCCGGTTCGTTGATCGTGTAGACGACGTTGACCATGGGATCCTTGGCGAGAAGGTTTTCCATGGCCTTGCGGCCGCCTTCCTCGTTGCCGGCGGTGACATCGTTGCCGACGATGCGGGGGTCGGTTTCATCGCCCCACTTGTTCGGGTCGCCGAGGTCGATGCCGAAGCCCTGCAGGAAGCCCTGGTCGCGCAGGACGCCGACCGTCGGCTGGCTGACGGCGAGGTCGAGCATGGCGATCTTCGCGTCGGCTGCGCTGTCACCGAGCTTGGCGGCGGCCCAGGCGCCGATCAGTTCGCCGGCCTTGAAGTTGTCGGTGGCAAACGTCGCGTCCGCGGCGTCGATCGGGTCGAGCGGGGTGTCGAGCGCGATCACCAGCATGCCGGCGTCGCGGGCCTGCTGTACCGCGGAAACGATGGACGAGGTGTCCGACGCGGTCAGCAGGATGCCCTTGGCGCCGTCGGCGATGCAGGTCTCGATGGCCTGGACCTGGGTTTCATGGTCGCCGTCGACCTTGCCTGCGAAGCTCTTCAGTTCGATGCCAAGCTCCTCGGCCTTGGCGGTCGCGCCTTCCTTCATCTTGACGAAGAAGGGATTGGTGTCGGTCTTGGTGATCAGGCATGCGCCGATCTTGTCCTGCGCGCTGGCGGGCACGGCGGAGGCCGCGGTGACAGCGAGCGCGGCAACAGTTGCTGCGAGTAGGGTCTTTTTCACGATGTTCCTCCCTGGGTTGAAACGCCCGAACCCGTCTGGCCGGGCCGGCAAAGGCGAAGGATGCGCCACAGCGCTCCGTCTCCTTACCCAACGAAAGGGAACACCAAGGCCTTGTGGCTGTCAATAACTAATTCACACTGATTTAATTATTGACAGCGTTGGCTGCGGTGCTCATTCTTTTTGGCGCAGGAGGTACCCGCGTGGCGACGAATCCGGTTATGTCATGGCCGATGAAAACAGCTGGGGAGGCTGTGGCATGGTCCAGTCGGAGACGTTCGACATGGCCGTGAGCGAAGCGGGTATCCCGCAGCTGCGCGGCACCAACCAGAGCGGCATGCGCGTCTATAACGAGAAACTCATCCTGACGCTGCTGCGCCGGTTCGGAGCGCTTGCCAAATCGGACCTGACGCGGATGACGGGCCTTTCTGCGCAGACGATCTCGGTGATCATGCGCGGCCTGGAAAAGGACGGGCTGGTGCTGCGCGGAGAACCGCTGCGCGGCCGCATCGGCCAGCCGTCGACGCCGATGGCGCTCGATCCCGACGGGGTCTTTTCGATCGGGATGAAGATCGGACGCCGCTCCGCCGACCTCGTGCTGATGGATTTCACCGGGGCGATACGGCTGCAGGAGCACCTGGCCTATCCGTATCCGCTGCCGGACAAGCTGATGGCTTTCCTCAAGGACGGCCTGCAAAAGGGCAGGGCGATGCTGGACGATGCCCAGTGGAGCCGCATTGCCGGTATCGGGATCGCGGCCCCGTTCGAACTGTGGAACTGGCTCGACCAGCTGGGTGCGCCGCCGGCCGAAATGGAAGCCTGGCGGCAGTTCAGCTTCCACAGGGAGATCGCCGGGTTCACCCATTTCCCGGTCCATGTGGAAAACGACGCGAGTTGCGCCTGCGGCGCCGAGAACGTGTTCGGCCGCGGCCGCGACTTCTCCGATTTCGCCTATTTCTTCATCGGATCCTTCATCGGCGGCGGCATCGTGCTAAACGACGCGATCTTCACCGGGCGCACGGGCAATGCCGGCGCGTTCGGCACGCTGCCGATCCGCCATCGCGACCGGAAGGGCGAGCAACTGATCGATTGCGCGTCGATCTTCGTCCTGGAAGCCCGGCTGAAGGAGGCGGGGATCGATCCGTCGCCGCTGTGGCTGCAGCCGGACGACTGGGACCGTTTCGAACCCTGGCTGACCGAATGGATCGAGATGACCGGCGAGAGCCTTGCGATCGCCTCGGTATCGGTGTGTTCGGTCATCGATTTCGAGGCGGTTCTCATCGATGGCGGTTTTCCGGCATCGGTCGGCGAACGGATCGTCGAGGCCGCGCACCTGCACCTTGCAACCATCGATTTCCAGGGTATCGAGAAGCCGAATATCCTGCCGGCGGCGATTGGCGCGGATGCCCGCGTTCTTGGCGCGGCGAGCCTGCCGCTGTTTACGCGCTACCTGCTCAGCCACGCGGTGCACCAGAAGGATGCCGCCTGACGCAGCGTTGCGCATGCCGAATCCCCTTGCGGCCGATTGACACCCCGCATGCGCGTTGCTTTTGTGCGCGGGCCCGCCACGTCGGGCGCTTGCGGCACAGGCCGCCAAAACAAAATGAAAGGGATATCATGGGCGACGTCACCGCGCCGGAACTCGGCTCGTTTACCTGGGAAGACGCGTTTCGGCTGGACAGCCAGCTGACGGACGAAGAGCGCATGCTGCGCGATGGCGCGCATGCCTTCGCACAGGACAAGCTGCAGCCGCGCGTGATCGAGGCGTTTGAAAAGGAAACGGTCGATCCTTCCATCTTCAGGGAAATGGGCGAGATGGGACTGCTCGGCCTGACCGTGCCCGAGGAATATGGCGGCGCGGGCGCGTCCTATGTCTCCTACGGGCTGGTGGCGCGCGAGGTCGAGCGGGTCGATTCCGGCTACCGCTCGATGATGAGCGTACAGTCCTCGCTGGTGATGTATCCGATCCACGCCTACGGTTCCGAAGAGCAGCGCAAGAAGTACCTGCCCAAGCTGGCGTCCGGCGAATGGATCGGCTGTTTCGGCCTGACCGAACCCGATGCCGGCTCCGATCCGGGCGGCATGAAAACGCGGGCCGCAAAAATCGATGGTGGCTACCGGCTGACCGGCTCCAAGATGTGGATTTCCAACAGCCCGATCGCCGACGTGTTCGTCGTCTGGGCGAAATCGGAGGCGCATGACGGCAAGATCCGCGGCTTCGTCCTCGAAAAGGGCATGAAGGGGCTTTCCGCGCCGAAAATCGGCGGCAAGCTTTCCTTGCGCGCCTCGGTCACCGGCGAGATCGTGCTGGACGGCGTCGAGGTCGGCGAGGATGCGCTGCTGCCCAATGTCGAGGGGCTGAAAGGCCCGTTCGGCTGCCTCAACCGGGCGCGCTATGGCATCGCCTGGGGCGCGATGGGCGCGGCCGAGTTCTGTTGGCATGCCGCGCGGCAATACGGCCTCGACCGCAAGCAGTTCGGCAAGCCGCTGGCGCAGACGCAACTGTTCCAGAAGAAGCTCGCCGACATGCAGACGGAAATCACGCTCGGCCTGCAGGCGGCGCTGCGCGTCGGCCGGCTGATGGACGAGGCGAACGCCGCGCCGGAAATGATCTCGCTGATCAAGCGCAACAATTGCGGCAAGGCGCTCGATATCGCCCGCATGGCGCGGGACATGCACGGCGGCAACGGCATCTCCGAGGAGTTCCAGGTGTTCCGCCACATGGCCAATCTCGAGACCGTCAACACCTACGAGGGCACGCATGACGTGCACGCGCTGATCCTCGGCCGGGCACAGACCGGCTTGCAGGCATTCTTCTGAGGCCCTGATGGACCGCGCTGAACACGTCCACCGGCGCTTTCTCGAACGCGCCGCCGCCGGCGACCTTCCGGCGGTGGAACTGCCGCATGCATTGCCGCTGGAGCGGGAGAAGGCCGTCGGCATCTTCCGCTCGCAATGCACCTCGCGCCATCTCGACCGGATGGGCCGCAAGATGCAGAAGGCGGGGCAGGGCTACTACACCATCGGCTCGTCCGGCCACGAGGGCATGGCGGCGATAGCCGCGGCGCTGCGTCCGACCGACATGGCTTTCCTGCACTACCGCGACGGCGCGTTCCAGGTGGAGCGTGCCTCCCAGGTCGAGGGGCAGGATGTCATCCGCGACATGCTGCTGAGCTTCGCCTGCTCGACCGAGGATCCGATTTCCGGCGGACGGCACAAGGTGCTGGGTTCGAAGGCGCTGACCATCCCGCCGCAGACATCGACCATCGCCTCGCACCTGCCGAAGGCCGTCGGTGCAGCCTATTCGATCGGTTTGGCCAAGCGCATGCGGCCGGAGCACCGGGCACTCGAGCCGGATTCCATCGTCATGTGTTCCTTCGGCGATGCCTCGGCCAACCACTCGACGGCGCAAGGCGCGATCAACAGCGCGGCGTGGACGGCGTACCAGTCCGTGCCGCTGCCGCTGCTGTTCGTCTGCGAGGACAACGGCATCGGCATCTCGGTGAAGACGCCGCCGGGCTGGATCGAGGCCAATTTTTCCAACCGGCCTGGGCTTGCCTATTTTGCCTGTGACGGCCTGGACATTTTCAACACCTACGCGACCGCGCTGGAAGCGGCGGAATTCGCCCGCCGGAACCGGCAGCCGGTCTTCCTGCATGTGAAGACCGTGCGGCTGTGGGGCCATGCCGGCTCCGATGTCGAGGCGGCGTACCGTTCCAAGGCCGAGATCGAGCAGTCGGAGGAAAACGATCCGCTGGTGCACACGGCGGCGCTGCTGGCCGAAGCGGGCTATCTTGCGCCCGAAAACGCGGCTTCCCTTTACCGCGAGGTGGAAAAGGCCTGCGAGACCGGGATGGAGCAGGTCATCGCCCGGCCGCGGCTGAAGACGGCAAGCGAGGTGATGGCGAGCCTGATCCCGCCGAAACGCGAATGCGCGCCGACCAACGGCCCGTCCGGGAACGAACGCGCGCAGGCCTTCGGCGGCGACTACAAGGTGATGGACCAGCCGCAGCCGATGGCGAAGCTGATCAACTGGGCGCTGACCGACCTGATGCTGGAGCACCGCGAGATCGTGCTGGCGGGCGAGGATGTCGGCATGAAAGGCGGCGTCTACGGCGTGACGCAGAAACTCGTCGAGCGGTTCGGCCGCCAGCGCGTGGTCGACACGCTGCTCGACGAACAGTCGATCCTGGGGCTCGCCATCGGCATGGCGCATAACGGCTTCGTGCCGATCCCGGAAATCCAGTTCCTCGCCTATCTGCACAATGCCGAAGACCAGCTGCGCGGCGAGGCGGCGACGCTGCCGTTCTTCTCCAACGGGCAATATGCCAACCCGATGGTCGTGCGCATCGCCGGCCTCGGCTACCAGAAGGGCTTCGGCGGCCATTTCCACAACGACAATTCGCTTGCCGTGCTGCGCGACATGCCGGGTATCGTCATCGCCTGTCCGTCGAATGGCGAGGACGCGGCGATGATGCTGCGCGAATGCGTGCGTCTGGCCCGCGAGGAGCAGCGCGTCTGCGTCTTTGTCGAGCCGATCGCGCTCTATCCGATGCGCGACCTGCATGGCGAAAAGGACGGGCTGTGGATGCGCCACTACCCGGCGCCGGACCGGCGCATCGGCCTTGGCGATATCGGCGTGCATGGCCATGGCGATCACCTGGCCATCCTGACCTATGGCAATGGCTGCTACCTTGCCCACCAAGCCGTGGAACGGCTGATCGAGGAGCACGGTATCGAGGCCCGCATCGTCGACATGCGCTGGCTGGCGCCGCTGCCGGAACAGGCGATTGTCGATGCCGTGTCGGATTGCCGGCACGTGCTGATCGTCGACGAGTGCCGCCGCACCGGCAGCCAATCGGAGGCGCTGATGGCGCTGATGGCGGAAAACGGCGTCACGTCCTTCGCGCGGGTGACCGCCGAGGACAGCTTCATCGCCACCGGCCCGGCCTATGCGGCGACGCTGCCGTCGGCGGCGGGGATCGTGGAGGCGGCGGTGGCGCTCACCGGCAAAAAGGCCGGCTGACCGGCCGAGTGCCCGACAGCCGCCGATTTCGCCGCCATTGTGTTTGGCCGCGCAAGCTGGCAATGAAAATACGATGGGAGAGAAGGTTAGGCAAAAAGAGCCGGGCAAAACCGGGCCGAAAAGACGGCGTCGTCGCAAGGAGGCGCGTCCCGCAGAACTGATCGAAGCGGGGCTGGCCGAATTTGCCGAGAAGGGTTTCGCCGCCACGCGGATGGAGGACATCGCTGCGCGCGCCGATGTCGTCAAGGGCACCATCTATCTCTATTTCGACAACAAGGAAGCGCTGTTCAAGGAAGCGGTCCGGTCGCGGATCGAGCCGACGATCACCGACGTGCAGGGGATGGTCGATTCCTATGATGGCGACACCGAAAGCCTGCTGCGGCTGGTGTTGCGCACCCTATACGACAAGCTGGTCGACAACGATGTTCGCGTCATCCTGCGGATCATGATTTCCGAGGGTGCGCGTTTTCCCGAGCTGGTGGAATTCTACCACGCAAACACGGTGAAGATCGGCAAGGGCATGCTGACCACGATCCTCAGGCGTGGCATCGAACGCGGCGAATTCCGTGCCGATCTGCCGGTGAATGAACCGATCGTTGTGGTCGGGCCGGCGATCGCGGCGGCGATATGGCGGCTGACCTTCGATCCCTACGATCCGCTCGATATCGAGGCGTATGCCGCCGCGCATGTCGACATCGTTCTCAACGGACTTTTGAGCCGGCGCTGACCGCGGCGCCCGCCGGATATGACGAAACCGGCCTTTTGGTGCTAGCTTCGGCCGACCGCAATGGCGGGAGAGGCGCATGACCAGGAAAGATGATCTCGCGACGGACCGGCTCGGCCGCAACGCGGACGCCTTCTACGAGGCGTTGGTGGATGCGCATGAGGGGCTGACCTTCGAGCAATGCGTGCGCATGGACACGCGGCTGATCCTCATTCTCGCCAGCCAGATCGGCGATCTCGACGTGCTGAAGGCGGCGCTGGCCGCCGCGCGCAAGGGCGCGAAGTAGCAGCCGAAGCTTTCCGGCGCGAAACAGATGAAAAAATGTGCATATATAGTTTATGCACAATTATTGTGCGCGGCGTTTCAGTGCCTGCCTATTTGCCATGCAATGCCAGCGTTGAATTCGGGCTTGCGGGACCGAATCCGTTTATTGCCTTAAGTATTTGAAAATAAATAACTATAGTGCCTTCTTTGACGTGGCTTTGATGATTGGCACGGCGATTGCTGCATAGCTGCCGTCACCAACTGTCAGGAGCCACCCATGAAATCCATTCGCAAAACCTTGACGGGTATCGCCGCGAGCGCCGCAATTGCGGCGACCGCGCTGATCCCCGGCGCACAGGCACAGGAAGACACCATCAAGGTGGGCGTCCTTCATTCGCTGTCCGGCACGATGGCGATTTCCGAAACCACGCTGAAAGACGTCATGCTGATGCTCATCGACGAGCAGAACAAGAAGGGCGGCGTCCTCGGCAAGAAACTCGAAGCCGTCGTCGTCGATCCGGCCTCCGACTGGCCGCTATTCGCCGAAAAGGCGCGCGAGCTGATCACCGGCAACGGCGTCGACGTCGTGTTCGGCTGCTGGACCTCGGTGTCGCGCAAATCCGTACTGCCGGTGTTCGAGGAACTGAACTCGATCCTGTTCTATCCCGTCCAGTACGAGGGCGAGGAAAGCCAGCGCAACGTCTTCTACACCGGCGCCGCGCCGAACCAGCAGGCCATTCCCGCCGTCGACTACCTGATGGAAGAGGAAGAAGTGGAACGCTGGGTTCTCGCCGGCACCGACTACGTCTATCCGCGCACGACCAACAAGATCCTCGAGGCCTATCTCAAGGACAAGGGCGTCGCCGAAGAAGACATCATGATCAACTACACGCCGTTCGGCCACTCCGACTGGCAGACGATCGTCGCCGACATCAAGGCGTTCGGCTCGACCGGCAAGAAGACCGCCGTGGTCTCGACCATCAATGGCGACGCCAACGTGCCGTTCTACAAGGAACTGGGCAACCAGGGCATCGCGGCCTCCGACATTCCGGTCGTCGCCTTCTCGGTCGGCGAGGAAGAACTTGCCGGTCTCGACACCGCTCCGCTGGTCGGCCACCTTGCCGCCTGGAACTACTTCCAGTCGGTCGAAAACGAGGCAAATGCCGAGTTCATCGCGACCTGGAAGGCGCGCATGGGCGAGGACCGCGTGACCAACGACCCGATGGAAGCCCACTATATCGGCTTCAACATGTGGGTTAAGGCCGTCGAAGCCGCCGGCACGACCGATGCCGACGCCGTCATCGACGCCCTGCCGGGCATCGAGACGCCGAACCTGACGGGCGGCGTGTCGGTGATGCTGCCGAACCACCACATCACCAAGCCGGTGCTGATCGGCGAGATCCAGGACGACGGCCAGTTCGAGGTCGTTTCCGAGACCGAGGACCTCGTGCCGGGCGACGCCTGGTCGGACTTCCTGCCGGAATCCAAGCCGCTCAAGTCGGACTGGGTCGACCTGAAGTGCGGCAACTACAACACCGAAACCGAAAAGTGCCTGGGTTCTTCCTCCTAAGACGCCCGTGCCTTGGGGGAAGCCGGATTTCCGGCTTCCCCTTCCATCCGACCGATCCTTCGAGGCGTGTCTGACCATCCCATGCGGCTGATCCTTGTCCTTTCCGGCCTTCTGGCCATCCTGCTGGCCGTCACCGGGCCGGTGCGCGCCGACGAGGCGGAACTCCGGGCGACGATCGCCAAATTCGCCGAAGCGAAGAAATTCAAGGAAACCGAAGCCGTCATCGAGGAAATCGCCGCGCTCGGCGACCCGGCCGCGGCGGCCGCGCTCAACGCGCTGTCCGAAGGCGAGTTGCAGGTGCGTGAAAGCGACGGCGCTGTGTTCATCGTCCGCGGCGGCGAACTGCTCGATCCGGTGACGCTGGAAAGCGCCGGTGCAACCGCCGACAGCGACCTGAGCAAGGTCAAGATCAAGAATTCCATCCGCCGGCAGATCGCCGACGCCGTGTCCGGCCTGACGCTGCGCGCCAGGAACCCGGCGGTGCGGCTCGAGGCGGCGGAAACCATTTTCTCGCGGCCCGACCCGGACATCATCGAGACGCTCGACGCGGTGATCGCCGAGGAGGCGGACGCCGGCGTGAAGGCCGCCTTCGAACAGGCGCGCGCCGCCGCCGTGCTGCAATCCGCGTTGCCGGAAGCCGACAAGCTGGACGCCATCTCCGTCCTGCGCGAGCGCGGCGGCCGCGACGTACTGCCGGTGCTGACCGAAGTCAGCCAGAACGCGGAAAACGAAGCGGTCGAGCAGGCTGCGACAAGTGCAGTCGCCGCGGTCGAGAAATCTTTGAGTTTCTGGGCCGCCGGGCAGAACATCTGGTACGGCATCTCGCTCGGCTCCGTGCTGCTGCTGGCAGCCATCGGCCTCGCCATAACCTTCGGCGTGATGGGCGTCATCAACATGGCGCATGGCGAGATGGTCATGCTCGGCGCCTACACCACCTTCGTGGTGCAGGAGTTCATCCGCAACTCCGCGCCCGGCATGTTCGACTATTCGCTCGCCATCGCGCTGCCGCTCGCCTTCCTCGTGTCCGGCACGGCGGGCCTGGTCATGGAACGCGGTATCATCCGCTTCCTCTACGGACGGCCGCTGGAGACACTGCTGGCTACCTGGGGGGTGTCACTGGTGTTGCAGCAGGCCGTCCGGTCCATTTTCGGGCCGACGAACCGCGAGGTTGGCAACCCGTCCTGGATGTCGGGCTCCTTCGAGGTCGGCGAGTTGCTGATCACCACCAACCGGTTGTGGATCGTCGTCTTCTCGCTGGTCGTCTTCGCCATCCTGCTGCTCGTTTTGAAGCGCACGCGCTTCGGCCTGCAGATGCGCGCGGTGACGCAGAACCGGCCGATGGCCTCGTCGATGGGCATCGCGACGCCCTGGGTCGACGCCTTCACCTTTGCGCTCGGTTCCGGCATCGCCGGGATAGCCGGGGTGGCGCTTTCACAGATCGACAACGTGTCGCCGAACCTCGGGCAGGGCTATATCATCGACAGTTTCATGGTCGTCGTCTTCGGCGGGGTCGGCAATCTCTGGGGCACGCTGGTCGGCGCGATGACGCTCGGAGTCGCCAACAAGTTCCTCGAACCCTATGCCGGGGCCGTGCTGGCGAAGATCTTCATCCTCGTGCTGATCATCCTGTTCATCCAGAAGCGCCCGCGCGGCCTGTTCGCGCTGAAGGGGAGGTCGGTGGAGACATGATCACCGGATTTCTCTTCCGCGCGCTCGACCGCAAGGCCTTTCTGGTCGGGATCGCCCTTCTGGCGGTCGCCGTGCTGGTGCCGGTGTCGAACCTCTTGCTGCCGGTCGGCCACCCGCTGCATGTGCCTACCCACATCATGGCGCTCGTCGGCAAGTACCTGACCTACGCCATGCTGGCTCTGGCGCTCGATCTCGTCTGGGGCTATTGCGGCATCCTTTCGCTCGGCCACGGCGCGTTCTTCGCGCTCGGCGGCTACGCGATGGGCATGTATCTGATGCGCCAGATCGGCACGCGCGGCGTCTACGGACACCCGGTCCTGCCCGATTTCATGGTGTTCCTGAACTGGAAGGAACTGCCGTGGTACTGGTACGGTTTCGACCAGTTCTGGTTCGCCGCGCTGATGGTGCTGTTCGTGCCGGGCCTGCTCGCCTTCGTGTTCGGCTGGTTCGCCTTCCGCAGCCGCGTCTCCGGCGTCTACCTGTCGATCATCACCCAGGCGCTGACCTATGCGCTGCTGCTCGCCTTCTTCCGCAACGAGATGGGCTTCGGCGGCAATAACGGCCTGACCGACTTCAAGGACATTCTCGGCTTCTCGGTGCAGGCGCAGACGACGCGCGCGGCGCTGTTCGCGGCCACCGCCATCGCGCTGGCCATTGCCTTCGTCATCTGCTCGGGCATCGTCAATTCGCGCTTCGGCAAGGTGCTGGTCTGCGTGCGCGACGCGGAAAGCCGCACCCGCTTCATCGGCTACCGCGTCGAGCACATCAAGCTGTTCGCCTTCGTCGTCTCGGCGATGATGGCGGGTGTCGCCGGCGCGCTCTACGTGCCGCAGGTCGGGATCATCAATCCGGGCGAATTCGCGCCGGCCAATTCCATCGAGGTCGTCATCTGGACGGCGGTGGGCGGCCGCGGCACGCTGGTCGGGCCGATCCTCGGCGCCATCGCGGTCAATGGCGGCAAGAGCTACTTCACGGCGGCCTTTCCGGAAATCTGGCTGTTTGCGCTGGGCGCGCTGTTCGTCGCCACCACGCTGTTTCTGCCGAAGGGCATCGTCGGCCTGTTTACCTCCGGCGTGGCGCGGCTGCGCACGGGCCGCGAGGCCGACCGGATCGAGGAAACGCTTTCACCCGAAGCGGGGGCGGCGGAATGAACGACAGACTGACCAATTCGCTGCTCTATCTCGACGGCGTCTCCGTCTCCTTCGACGGCTTCAAGGCGATCAACGAATTGTCGCTGACCGTCGAGCATGGCGAGATGCGGGCGATCATCGGGCCGAACGGCGCGGGCAAGACGACGATGATGGACATCATCACCGGCAAGACGCGGCCGGACAGCGGCACGGTGCTGTTCGAGGGCACGGTCGACCTGACCCGGCACGACGAGTCCGACATCGCCCAGCTCGGCATCGGGCGGAAGTTCCAGAAGCCGACGGTGTTCGAGAGCCACACGGTCGACGACAACCTGGAACTGGCGCTGAAGCGCGACCACGGCATCTTCGCCACGCTGTTCCACGACACGTCCGCGGAGCAGAGGTCGCGTATCGACGAGATCCTCGAAACGATCCGCCTGACGCACCGGCGCGGCGATCTTGCCGCCGACCTGTCGCACGGCCAGAAACAATGGCTGGAGATCGGCATGCTGCTGGCGCAGGACCCGAAACTGCTGCTGGTCGACGAGCCCGTCGCCGGCATGACGGACGCGGAGACGATCGAGACGGCGAAGCTGCTGCGCGACATCGCCGGCGAAAAGGCGGTGATCGTCGTCGAGCATGACATGACCTTCATCCGTGACCTCGACGTCAAGGTGACCGTGCTGGCCGAAGGCTCGGTGCTGGCCGAAGGCTCGCTCGATCATGTCAGCGCCGACGAGCGCGTCATCGAAAGCTATCTGGGACGGTAGGCGCGCAATGTTGTCCTCGGTCAATGCGCTCTCGGACGGTTCCGGCATCCTGCCCGCGGGCGTGTCCGCCGCGGAGGGACTGAGCATGCTGCGACGCAGGACTTTGCTGGGACTGGGAATGGCGGGCGGTGCGCTGGTGGCCGGCGGAGGCCTGACCGCGACAGCCTACAGCCGGGCGATGGAAAAGGCGCGAGAGCGGATATCGCCTTCGCGCAGCACGGTGATCGACAGCCGGTTCGGCGATCTCGAATATGCCGAGGCCGGCTCCGGGCCGCCCTTCCTGATGGTGCATGGCACGGGCGGCGGTTTCGACCAGGGCCTGGCGATGGCCGGTCCGCTCAGCGAGGCCGGATACCGGGTGATCGCGCCGTCGCGCTTCGGCTACCTTCGCACAACGATGCCGGACGATCCGTCGTCGGAAAACCAGGCGGATGCGTTTGCGGAACTGCTCGATGCGCTCGGGATCGACCGGGCCGTCATTTGCGGCGGCTCGGCCGGGGCGCTGTCGGCGCAGCATTTCGCCATCCGTCGGCCCGACCGCTGCGCGGGGCTGATCGCGCTGGTGCCTGCCGCCTATACGCCCGACCGGCCGCCGGCCCGGCCGTGGACGCCGTTCCAGCAAACGCTCGCCGAATGGGCGCTGCAGTCGGATTTCCTCTTCTGGGCCGCTTCCGTCACCCTGCACGACCGGATGATCGAGACGCTGCTGGCGACCGATATCGAACTCTATCGCGCCGCAGGCGCGGCCGAACGGGCGCGGGTCGACGAAATCCTGCAGGGCATACTGCCGGTCAGCGCGCGCGCGCAGGGGCTGCTCAACGACGCGCGGCTCGCCGGCGATCCGGCGCCCGCCGCGCTGGAAAGGATCACGGCGCCGACGCTGGCCGTTTCGGTCGAAGACGACCGTTTCCTGACCGACGACGCGGCCCGGCATATCGCCGCCAGCGTGCCGGGCGCGCGGCTGATCATCTATCCGTCCGGCGGCCACATCTGGGTCGGCCACAATGACGACCTTTACGGCGACATCGCCGGCTTTCTGAAGGGCATCGGCTACACATGACCGCCTTGACCGTCTCCAATATCGACCTTTTCTACGGTGCCGCGCAGGCGCTGAGGAACGTGTCGGCGAAAGCCGAATCCGGCAAGATCACCTGCATTCTCGGGCGCAACGGGGTCGGCAAGTCGTCGCTCCTGCGCGCCGTGATGGGCCACCAGCCGGTGCGCAAGGGTTCGATCGCGCTTGATGACGAGACGCTCGCCGGCGCGCCGCATGCGCGGGCGGGCAGGGGGCTTGCCTATGTGCCGCAGGGCCGCGAGATCTTCCCGCTGCTGACGGTGAAGGAGAACCTCGAAACCGGCTATGCACGCCTGCCACGCCGCGAGCGCAGCGTGCCGGGCGACGTGTTCGAACTGTTCCCGGTGTTGAAGTCCATGCTGTCGCGGCGCGGCGGCGACCTGTCGGGCGGCCAGCAGCAGCAACTCGCCATTGGCCGTGCGCTGGTCACGCGGCCGAAGGTGCTCGTGCTCGACGAGCCGACCGAGGGCATCCAGCCGTCGATCATCAAGGATATCGGCCGCGCGCTGCAATATCTGCGCGACGAGAAGGGCATCTCGATTCTGCTGGTCGAGCAATATCTCGATTTCTGCCGCGAGCTTGCCGACAAGGTCTACATCATGGACCGCGGCGAAATCGTCCATGAGGGCGCGGCGGAAAGCCTCGACGACCCGGCGGTGCGCAAGCATCTCACCGTCTAGGCCCCAGCGCGCTACATCGAGTGCGGCAGGAAGAGCACCAGCCCCGGTAACAGGATCAGTATCGCCAACCTTATCAGGTCGGTTACCACGAAGGGCAGGACGCCGCGGAAAATGCTGCCGAGCTTCACGTCGCGCGCGATCGTGTTGATGACGAAGACATTCATGCCGATGGGTGGCGTGATCAGTCCGAGTTCCACGGTCATGACGATGATGACGCCGAACCAGATCGGATCAAAGCCGAGCTCCAGGATCACCGGGAATACGATGGGTACCATCAGGATGATCATCGCCATTGCGTCCAGGAAGCAGCCGAGCACCACGAACAGCGCCATGATGAGGATCAGCGTCCCGTAGCGGCCGAGCCCGAGATCGATCAGGAACTGGGTCAGGTTCTGCGGAACCTGTGTGACGGCGAGGAAGTATCCGAACAGGATGGCGCCGATCAGGATTGTGTAGATCGCGACCGAGGTCCGCAGTGCTTCGACAAGACTGTCGAGCAGCGCGACGAGGCCGAGCCTTCCGCGCGCCATGCCGATAAGCGCGGTCAGGACGGCGCCGACGGCGGCGGCCTCGGTCGCGGTGGCGATACCGAAATAGATCGTCACGATCACTGCCACGAAGAGCAGCGCCACCGCCCACACGCCGCGCATGGCGGCAATCGCCTCGCCGATGCTGAACGCCGCGCCGCTCGGCAGTTTGGAGCCGAACCACAGCCGGACCGTTGCCATGTACATGAAGACAGCCAGAATGCCGGGGACAATGCCGGCGATGAAGAGCGTGCCGATGTCCTGCTCGGTGATGTAGCCGTAGACGGCGAGCACTACCGAGGGCGGGATCAGGATGCCGAGCGTTCCGCCGGCGGCGATCACGCCGGTCGCGACCTCGTCGCGGTAGCCGGCTCTTTTCATCTCGGGATAGGCGATGTCGGTCATGGTCGCGGCTGTCGCGACGGAGGAGCCGCAAATCGCCGAGAATCCGGCGCATGCACCGACCGTGGCGATGCCAAGTCCGCCGCGGAAGGAGCCCAGCGTGGCGTTGGCAGCCCTGAAGAGTTCGCGGCTCATGCCGGAGCGGGTGGCCAGCACGCCCATCAGGATGAAGAACGGAATGAGCGTCAGGTTGAAGTCGGTCACCGTGCGCAGCGGCGAGGTCGACAGCAGGTTCAGCGCCGGCGTCCAGCCGACGACCATGCCGAAGCCGCCGACGCCGACGATTCCCATCGCCACGCCGATCGGCACGCGAATGAGCATGAGCAGGAACAGCACGACGAAGCCGCCGGCCGCGATCAGGTCCCTTTCACTCATGGAGGTGTTCCTCGTCGATCTTCTCGTAGGACTCCAGGTCCTCGCCATGGCGCCATATGCGCCAGATGCGGATGGAGGTCATGACGAGCGCCGCAATCAGCCCGAGCACGATGGCGCCGAGAAATGGCCAGTGCGGCAGGCGCAGGTCCATGGTCGACTCGCCGCCCGGGAATTGCGAGACCACGCGTTCGCCGATTTTCCATACGAGTCCTGTCGTGAAAATCAGCAGCACCAGCCATGCCACGATGTCCAGCCAGCGGCGGATGCCGGGGCGAACCGCATGCGCCAGCAGGTCCACCTTGATGTGGCTTCCCCTGTAGGCGACCGAAGCAAGCCCCCAGACGATGGCGACGGCCAGCGTTAGCCGCGATATGTCGAAGGCATCCGGCAGGGGCGAGTTGAACAGATAGCGCCCGATTGCCGAAATGAAGATGATCACGGTCACCAGTCCGAGCATGATCGCGGCGACACGCTCGATCCACAGGGCCACGCGGCCCCTTGGCTCAGGGCGCTTGGAATCCATGGCGATTTCCCCCTTTGCAGGAAGGGAGGGGCGAACCCCTCCCTTTTTGTGCCTATTCGTAGAGCGTGTCGTTTGCGGCGAGTGCCGAACGCAGCCCTTCAAGCACGGCGTCGGCGTCATAGCCCTTCGCCTTCACGTCTTCTTTCCAGGCTTCCAGCGTCGGCTTGGCCGCCTCGCGCCATAGCTGAACTTCCTCGGCGGTTGGCGTGTAAACCGTGTGCTCGGGATCGTTCATGATCTCCTCGCGCACGCCGTCGTCATAGACCGACCAGCCCTCGGAGAAGCGCTCCGACCATTCAGGCGTACAGTGGTCGTCGATGACCGTGCGCTGCTCGTCGGTCAGGCCGTCGTAACGAGCCTTGTTGAACAGCAGCACCTGCGCCGAGAGATACAGCGGCATGTCGTTGTGGAACTTGGTCTCCTCGGCGATGTTGAAGATCTTCATCGCTTCATAGGGGAAGGTGACGGCGTCGGCGCTGCCGCGCGCCAGGGCTTCACGCGCTTCCGGCGCCGGCACCTGCACGGAAGAGCCGCCGAGCGAGTTCACGAAGCGCGCCATCGTCGAGTGTGCCGGGCGAACACTGAGTCCGTTGACGTCGGACGGAACCTTGATCTCGGTGTTGGCGTGGAACCGGCCGGGATTGTGCGGATTGACCAGGCAGAAATAGACGTCGCTCATCTCCTTGCCGGCATATTCGAGATACCACTCGTGGATAGCCTTCCCGGCCCTCGCGCCATCCGTGCCGAGGAAGGGCACGCCCACCAGTTCGAAGACCGGGAACCGGCCGGCATTGTAGCCGGGATTGGCGTATCCGATATCGGCGATGCCGTCGCGGGTCATGTCGTAATGGTCGGGCGCAGCGCCGAGTTGCTGTGCCGGAAAAACCTCGAACTTGATCGACCCGCCCGAAGCTTCGGTGATGGACTCCATCCATGGCGTCATGCCGGTTTGCGGCACGGCGTGCTGCGGCGGCAACCAGTGCGCGAATCTCAGCGTGACGTCCTGCGCCTGAGCCGCGCCGGTCCCCAAGGTTAGCGCCGCAAGCATGCAAAATGTCTTTTTCATCATTTTCCTCCCTGAAAATATCCGGTTTGTCCGGACCTATAGTTGTAGCGAATTTGCAGTGCTTGCAAAGGACGGATTCCGTCGGCAGGCCGCCATCCCCGCAGGCCGCCCCGGTTCAGGCTCTCGCGGCAACGGCATCCCGGGCCGCGAAAACGGTGGCAAGGTCTGCATCATGGACCGTGGCGGGATCGTGCAAGAGGGCGCGGCGGCAAGCCTCGACGACCCGGCGGTGCGGCGGCACCTGACGGTGTAGCCGAGGCGGGCCGCAGCAATGGTGTGTTGAAGCGCGGCTGTCACCGTGGGATAGTTGTCAAAAGCCTTGGCGGCCGGAGGACTATCGAATGCAGGATTTCGCGATCTATCTTCCGGGCATACTGCTCGCCTATTCGGCCTTCCTGCTCGGTATCGCGACACCGGGCCCCAACGTGCTGGCGGTGATGGGCACGTCCATGCGCGTTGGCCGTCCTTCGGGCGTCGCGCTTGCACTTGGTGTAGCGGCGGGATCCTTTACCTGGGCGATGTTGACGCTGGCGGGCCTGTCGGCACTTCTCTCGACCTATGCGCAGGCGCTGATCGTCATAAAGATTTTCGGCGGCCTCTACCTGCTCTGGCTGGCCCTGAAGGCTTTCAGGTCGGCGATGTCGAAACACGATATCGAGGCGAAGGAAGCGGCGGGCGGACGCCGGACTCCGTCGGGCTATGCCATTCAGGGCTACATCATCATGATGACCAACCCGAAGGCCGCCCTTGCCTGGGTCGCCATCGTTTCGCTTGGCCTGCAGGATGGCGCGCCGGCCTGGGTCGGCGTGGTGATCGTCGTCGGAACGTCCGTGATGTCGACGGTGATCCACACCCTGTACGCAGTCGCGTTTTCGACGCAGGTCATGGTGAGGGCCTACGCTAAGACGCGCCGCACCATGCAGGCCGTGCTCGGGATGTTTTTCGCATTCGCTGGCATCAAGCTGCTCACCAGCCGGGCTTAGAGCGGCGCCTGCGCCCGGCGTAGAGCGGCGACCGGCCGCTGCTGGATGTCCGGGTTATGGATCGAATGTTGCATGCACTGCTGGAGAACGCTTCAGCAAGTATCTGATATTGCAGATCTTCATTCATTACACAGGCGTTTTTCATCCACCGCCCCGCTGCCTGCCTTATCCTAACCGTGCCCTCTCGCGGAAGCCCGGATGCGCACCGGTATCAGGGGAGAGGGACGGTGCCTGGTGTCCGCGCTGAGGTGGCGCGGGCAGGGTCCGGCTGGACGCATGTCGCCCAAATGTCCCGAAACCAGGGAGGCATATCGGTCCTGCGCGTGGCGCGCCGTGCTCCGTTCCCCGCGGAGTTGCAGCAGCGGCAGCCGAGCATGACCGGAACCGAGCGCATCCGCTTCAGGGAAGCGGGCAACAGATGCGTACTTTGTCCGGTCAGGCGAGTTCCCCAAAGGAATTTTCCGGGAGGAAGCGCCGGGACGGCTGATGTCGTGAGCATGCCGAACGGGCGGTCGAAGGACCGCACAGTACATAACAGACAGAGCGATCCCTCGACCGCCCGTCTTCCAAAATTTAACAATCCGGCTTCGGAGGTGAAGCGCGGTGATGATGGCGCTTGACCTTCCAGCAACTGGAAGCCCTATCTGAGGGTTACTAAGACTGGAAGGTTTGAGACATGGACCATCAGGACCACACCCATCACGAGCACAAGGCGGACGGAAGCTGTTGCGGCGGCGCGAAGAAGGACGCCGCGCCGGAAGGGGCGACAGCCATCGATCCCGTTTGCGGGATGACGGTGAAGCTGAATGCCGGCAAGCCCTCGCTGAGCTACAAGGGCGAGGAGTACCACTTCTGCAATCCGAAGTGCCACGACCGCTTCGAGGCGGATCCGTATTTCTATCTTTCGGGCAACAACAGGAAGAAGAAAAAGGCCGAGCCGAAGAACGCGCTCTACACCTGCCCGATGGACCCGGAAATCGTCCAGGAGGGACCGGGGACCTGCCCGATCTGCGGCATGGCGCTGGAGCCGATGAGCGGCATCTCGGAAGGCCCGAACCATGAACTGATCGACTTCACCCGGCGGCTGTGGGTCAGCGCCGGTGCGGCCATTCCGCTCCTGATCCTGACCATGGGGCCGATGGTCGGCCTGCCGGTGCGCGAATGGATCGGCGAACAGATCGCGGTCTATATCGAGTTCCTGCTGGCGACGCCGGTGGTGCTGTGGGCGGCAAGGCCGTTCTTCCATCGGGGCTGGACGTCGATCGTCACCCGCAATTTCAACATGTGGACGCTGATCATGCTCGGCGTCGCCGCAGCCTATGCCTACTCCGTGGTGGCGACCTTCCTGCCGGGCCTTTTTCCCGAAACCATGCGTTCGCATGGCGGGCATGTGCCGGTCTATTTCGAGGCGTCGGTGGTCATTATCGCGCTGGTCTTCGTCGGCCAGGTGCTGGAGCTGAGGGCCCGCGAACGCACCGGCGACGCCATCAAGGCGCTGCTCGATCTCGCGCCTAAGACGGCGCGGCGCATCACGCCGGACGGCGACGAGTACGATGCGCCGCTGGAAAACATCATCGAGGGCGACCGGATGCGCGTGCGCCCGGGCGAGAGCGTCCCGGTCGATGCCGTCGTTCTGGAAGGCCATTCGTCCATCGACGAGAGCATGCTGACCGGCGAACCGTTGCCGGTGGAGAAGTCGGAAGGCGATGCGGTGACAGGCGGTACGCTCAACAAGAACGGCACGCTGGTCATCGAGGCGGCGAAGGTCGGCGAGGACACGATGCTGGCCCATATCGTCGAAATGGTCGCCTCGGCGCAACGTTCGCGCGCGCCGATCCAGGGTTTGGCCGACCGGGTGGCCTCGTACTTCGTCCCGGCGGTGGTTTCCGTCGCCGTTCTCGCCTTCATCGCCTGGATGGTGTGGGGGCCGCAGCCGTCCTTCGTCTTCGCCATCGTCTCGGCGGTCTCGGTTCTGATCATCGCCTGTCCCTGCGCGCTCGGTCTTGCCACGCCGATGTCGATCATGACGGCGACGGGACGCGGTGCGCAGGCCGGCGTTCTGGTCAAGGATGCCGAGGCGCTGGAGCGCATGGCCAGGGTCGATACGGTGATCGTCGACAAGACCGGCACGCTGACAGAGGGCAGGCCGACACTGATCGACGTGATCGCGTTCGGCCGGCGCAAGGAGGATACCGTCCTTGGCCTGGCCGCGGCGCTGGAGAAAGGCTCGGAACATCCGTTGGCCGAGGCCATCGTCGCGGGCGCGGCGGAACGCGGCGTCAAGCTCGCTTCGGCTTCCGGCTTCGAGGCGCTGACCGGCAAGGGCGTGAAAGGCAAGGTCTCGGGCAAGACCGTCGTGCTTGGCAACGGCGCGATGATGCAGGCCGAGGGCATCGACGCGGACGCGGCGGCCGACGAGGCCGACAGGCTGCGCGGCGAGGGCAAGACGGTGATGTTCGTCGCCGTCGACGGCAAGATTGCCGGCATGGTGGCGGTCGCCGATCCGATCAAGCAATCGACGGCGGACGCCATCCGGGCGCTGCATGACGCCGGGCTGCGCATCATCATGGCGACCGGCGACAACGAGCGCACGGCCAAGGCCGTCGCCTCGCAGCTCGGCATCGACGAGGTGCGCGCCGGCGTGATGCCCGAGGACAAGAAGGCGCTGGTCGAGGAACTGCACGCCGAGGGCCATAGCGTCGCGATGGCCGGCGACGGCATCAACGACGCGCCGGCGCTAGCCTTAGCGCATGTCGGCATCGCCATGGGCACCGGCGCCGACGTGGCGATGGAAAGCGCCGGCATCACCCTGCTCAAGGGCGACTTGCAGGGTATCGTCAAGGCGCGCAGGCTGGCGCAGGCGACGCTTGCCAACATCAAGCAGAACCTGTTCTTCGCCTTCGCCTACAATACCATCGGCGTGCCTGTCGCGGCGGGCATTCTCTACCCGCTGACGGGCACGCTGTTGTCGCCGATGATCGCTGCGGCGGCGATGAGCCTGTCGTCGGTCTCGGTGATCTCGAACGCGCTGCGACTGCGTTCGCTGAAACTGTGAGGATACGGTCATGAACATAGGAACAGCTTCCGAGCAGGCGAACCTCCCGCCGAAAACGATCCGCTACTACGAGGAGATCGGCCTCGTCGCGCCGGCGCGGGCCGGCAACGGCTATCGCGATTATTCCGACAATGACGTGCACCGGCTGCGTTTCCTGCAGCGCTCGCGCAGCCTCGGCTTCACCATCGACGAGTGCCGCCTGCTGCTGTCGCTCTATGACGACAAGAACCGGGCCAGCGCCGACGTGAAGGCGGTGGCGCTGGAGAAGGTCGAGGAGATCGACCGCAAGATCGCGGAACTGCAGTCGTTGCGCGATACGCTGGCCACGCTGGCGCGGCACTGCCACGGCGACGGCCGGCCGGACTGCCCGATCATCGACGACCTCGCCGGGGAGCGCCTGTCATGAGAATTCGAACGCTGATTGCCGGTGCCTTGATCGTGGCGGCGGGTTTCCTGGGCGTGCGTTACTTCGCCGGCGAGCAGGGCAGCGGTGTTGCCACCGGCGAGGCCATGGCCGAGGTCATGGTTCCCGAACTCACCGGCGAGGCCAAGGCGGGCGAGGCGATCTTCAACGCCAGGTGCGCGACCTGCCACGGGGCGAATGCCGCCGGCCAGAACGGCGTCGCGCCGCCGCTGGTCCACATCATCTACGAACCGAACCACCATTCCGACGCCGCCTTCCATCTCGCCACGCAGCGCGGCGTGCGGTCGCATCACTGGCCGTTCGGCGACATGCCGCCGGTCGAGGGCGTCGGCGAGGCCGATGTGGAGAAGATCCTGGCCTATGTGCGCACGCTGCAGCGCGCCAACGGCATTCACTGATCGCCGCTGACGATCCAGTCGGCGAGTTTGGCCTTCGCCATGTCGCCGATCAGTTCGACGAAGCCGCGTGCCTGGTGCTCGGCGGTGAGGCGGCCCTTTTCCGCCGTCGCCTGCGCCGCCTCGCCAACCGCGCCGCCTGCATTGACGTCCTGGGCGAGCCAGGCAAAGGCATGCGTGCCGGTGTGGGCGAGATGGGTGAATTCCTTCTGCGCATCGGCGACGCGCGACGGGAAATCCTCCGCCTTGTCCATCCGCACCGTGCCGGGCGTAAAATGGAGCATCAGCGAGGTTTCGACGTCGCCGCCATGGATGCCGTATCTGCGCTCGTAGTCGCCGTAGAGGCCGTCCGGCAGGCCGAAGCGCATCCACGAGGTCTTGGCGACCATCATGTCGTGGCGAACGCGCAGTTCGCGCGCGACGATGCCCATGATCTCCTCGTTGCCGCCATGCGAGTTGACGATCACCAGCTTGCGGATGCCGGCGCGGGCGACCGAGGCGCCGAGATCGCACCACTGGTCGATCAGCGTCGTCGCCGAGATGGTCAGCGTGCCGGGCGAACGGATGTGCTCGTTCGACTTGCCGATCGACTGGATCGGCAGGACGCGCATGTCGACGCCGTCCGGCATCAGTGCAAAAACCGCCTCCAGCATGCCGGCCATGATCGCGTGGTCGGTGGAGACAGGAAGATGGGGCCCATGCTGCTCGGTCGCGGCGACCGGCAGGACGGCGATCACCGCGTCGGGATCGAGATTGTCGAATTCGCGCGTCGTGAAATCGCTCCACCAGAACCGTTTTGCCATTATCATTCTTTCCTTGCCGGACCGGCGGCGATGGCCTCGATCTCTACGGTGAATTCCTCGCGGGCGAAGCCGGAGACGATCATCAGGGTGGAGGCGGGCGCCGGTTCGTCGAAGAGGGCGTCGCGTACCGCCATGTAAGGCTGCAGATGCTCGCGGCCGGTAACATAGGCGTTGATGCGCACGATGTCCGAAAGCTTCAGGCCGGCCTCCTGCAGCACGGCCTCGATATTGGAGAAGCAGAGCCGCGCCTGGGCTTCGGTGTCAGCGGGAATGGCGTCGTTAGGATCGATGCCGAGCTGGCCGGAACACAGCACCAGGCGCATCCCTTCCGGGATTTCGATGCCGTGGCTGTACTTCGCGAACGGGGGCCGAATGGATGCCGGCGTCAAATGGGTGAGCACGTTTATCTCCGCGTCAAGATCGCCGCCCATAATGCAAAGCGGGCACATAAAAACAAGCGTGCTGCTTTTTTGTGCATTCTGCGGTAAAACTGGGCTTCCATCGGGGGAGGAATTACCGAAAACGCAAGGTAATAATGGCCGCTATCGCGTTGGCGCGACTGGCATATCTCTTGCATCGACAGCCGAGGACAAGAAGCATGGCACGAATGCCCATGCCCATCAGAGAGGTGTGAACATGAAACGGATTCTACTGGCAAGCACGGCCATCGTGGCGACATTCTCGACACAGGCGCTCGGCGCCGAGAAGGTTGTCTTCGGCACCAACTGGCTCGCACAGGCCGAACATGGCGGCTACTACCAGGCCGTCGCTGACGGCACCTACGCGGAGTGCGGCATCGAGGTCGAGATCGCGCCGGGCGGTCCGCAGGTTTCCGGCCGTCCGCTGCTGCTGGCCGGCAAGTACGACTTCTACATGGGCGGCAACATGCTGCAGGCCTTCTCGGCGGTCGAGCAGGAAATCCCGCTCAAGGTCGTCGCTGCGCATTTCCAGAAAGAACCACAGGTTCTGATGAGCCATCCGGGGCAGGGCCTCGACAGCTGGGAAGATCTGAAGAACGCCGAGCAATTCATCCTCGGCGACGAGGGCTTCCAGACCTACTACCAGTGGATGATCAAGGATTTCGGTTTCGACGCGTCGAAGCGGATTCCGTACACCTTCAACCCGGCTCCCTTCATCGCCAACCCGAAGTCGGTGCAGCAGGGCTACATCACGTCGGAACCCTATGCGGTCGAGCGTGAGGGCGGCTTCAAGCCGAACCTGTTCCTGCTCGCCGATTATGGCTTCACCACCTACGCCACGACCGTCGAGACGATGCAGAAGACGATCGACGAGCGGCCGGAAGTCGTGAAGTGCTTTGTCGAGGGATCGGCCAAGGGCTGGTACAACTACCTCTACGGCGACAACTCGGCCGCCAACGAGGCGATCAAAAAAGACAATCCGGACATGACCGACGAGCAGATCGCGTTCTCGATCGATAAGCTCAAGGAATACGGCATCGTCGACTCCGGCGACACCGAAACCATGGGCATTGGCGCGATGACCGACGAGCGCATGACCGACTTCTATGGCAAGATGGTCAATGCCGGCGTCATCGACGAAGGCATCGAGATCACGAAGGCCTACACGCTCGAATTCGTCAACAAAGGCGTCGGCCTCGACCTGAAGAAGTAACATCCGGAAAGGCATTTCCGCGTGGACATGCAAACCGCCGACAAGGCGAAAACCGGCGGATCGCAACTCATTCTGCGATCCGTCGGCAAAACCTTCGGAAACGATGTCGTCGCCCTGCGCGACGTCAACATGAACATCAACCAGGGCGATTTCCTCAGCCTGCTCGGACCGTCGGGCTGCGGCAAGTCGACGGCGCTCCGGCTGATCGCGGGGCTTTCGTCGCCGACTTCCGGCGTGCTCGACTGGCGCGGACCGCCGATGGGCAAGAGCGATATCGGCTTCGTGTTCCAGGAGCCGACACTGATGCCTTGGGCGACGGTGTTCGACAATGTCTGGCTGCCGCTGAGGCTGCAGGGCGTTTCGCGCGCCGACGCGACGCCGCAGGTGACCGAGGTGCTGGCACAGGTCAACCTGACCGGCTTCGAGAACGCGGTACCGCGCGAATTGTCCGGCGGCATGAAGATGCGCGTGTCGATCGCGCGCGGGCTGGTGACGCGACCGCGGGTGCTGCTGATGGACGAGCCCTTCGCCGCGCTGGACGAGATCACCCGCTTTCAGCTCAACAGTGACCTGCTGACGCTGTGGGCACGCGAGCGTTTCACTGTCATCTTCGTCACGCACTCCGTGTTCGAGAGCGTGTTCCTGTCGAACCGCATTGTCGTCATGGCGGCGCATCCGGGTCGCGTGTTCGGCGAGATGGAGGTCGAGGCGCCTTATCCGCGCGACGAGCAATTCCGCACGTCGGAGGATTATGCGCATCTGACCCGCAAGGCGTCGTCGCTGCTGCGCTCGGCGATGGGCATGGAAGGTCAGGGAGGGGAAGAGCATGTCCTCCACTGAAGTGCCGGGCCAGGAGACCGTGATGGTGGACGCCGACGAAATGCGCCGTGCGCGCCAGCGGCAGATGGAGAAAACCGGCAAATGGCTGCTGCCGATCCTCATCATGGTGGCCGCCATCGTCATGTGGGACCGGATCTGCGTGTGGAACGAAATCCCGCGCTACATCCTGCCGCGGCCCGGCGAGGTGCTGAACACGCTGATCGTTGACAGCGCGTTGCTGTTTTCCTCGCTCCTGACGACGCTGAAGATCACCTTCCTGTCGCTGCTGCTCGCTGTTGTCGGCGGTGTCGGCCTGTCGGTCCTGTTCACCCAGTCGAAATGGGTGGAGATGAGCTTTTTCCCGTTCGCTGTCGTGCTGCAGGTGACGCCGATCGTGGCGATATTTCCGCTTATCAACATCTATGTCGACAACCAGACCGCCAAGCTCCTGCTGTGCGCCTGGATCGTCGCCTTTTTCCCGATCCTGTCGAACACGACGCTTGGGTTGAATTCCGTCGACCGCAACCTGCTCGACCTGTTCAAGCTGAACGGCGCCTCGCGCTGGCAAACGCTCTGGCATCTGCGCCTGCCGGCTTCGATGCCGTACTTCCTGGGCGGGCTGAAGATCGCCGGCGGTCTGGCGCTGATCGGTGCCGTCGTCGCCGAATTTGTCGCCGGTGCGGCAGGGCAGTCCTCCGGACTCGCCAGCCGCATCATCGAGGCCGGTTACCGGCTCAACGCGCCGCGTCTCTTCGCCGCGCTGATCCTGATCTCGTTTACCGGCATTCTGATCTTTCTCGTGCTGACATTCATATCCAACCGCATCCTGCGTCGTTGGCATGAAAGCGCGCTGACACAGGAGCATTGATGTCTGGTGGGGCGATCGTTCGAACCGAAACGGGATTCACGCTGCATCGGGCGCATCTGCACGAGTCTTGGATCGATGCGGTAACCGGCCAGCACAATGGCGACGGTTTCGGCCTCTACGACCTGACGGTCGCGAATGGCCGCATCGCAAAGATCGCGCCGTCGGGCGCGGCGAGCGAAGGCGGCGAAAACGACCTCGGCCGCCGGGTCGTCATGCCGGCCTTCGTCGATTGCCACACCCATCTCGACAAGGGGCACATCTGGCCGCGCAAGCCCAATCCGGACGGTTCGTTTCCCGGTGCGCTGGAGGCTGTTCTGGCGGATCGTTCCGCCAACTGGTCGGCGGCGGATGTCGAGGCGCGCATGGAGTTCGCGCTGAAATGCGCCTGGGCCTATGGCACCAGGGCGATCCGCACGCATCTCGATTCGCTGCCGCCGCAGGAGACTATCTCCTGGCCGGTCTTCGAGATGATGCGCGAGCGCTGGGCCGGGCGCATCGAGCTTCAGGCGGCCTGCCTGTTCGGCATCGATACCGGCCGCGACGAACCCTGGTTCAAGACGCTGGTCGACCGCGTCAAGAAAGCGGGCGGCGTGCTCGGCGCGGTCACCTTCATGGTGCCGGATCTGGAGGAACTGCTCGACATGGTGTTTCGCGCCGCGATCGAAAACGATCTGCATCTCGATTTCCATGCGGACGAGACGGATGCGCTGGAAGCCGTCTCCCTGCGCATGATCGCGGAAGCGGCGCAGCGGCACGGCTATGAGGGGCGCATCCTTGTCGGCCATTGCTGCTCGCTGGCGCGCCAGCCGGATGACGAGGTGCTGCGCACGCTCGATGCGGTCGCGGCCTGCAACATCTCGGTCGTCTCGCTACCGATGTGCAACATGTACCTGCAGGACCGCCGGTTCGACGGCACGACGCCTCGCTGGCGCGGCGTGACGCTGTTGCACGAGATGAAGGCCCGCGGCATCAATGTCTGCGTTGCCTCCGACAATACGCGCGATCCGTTCTATGCCTATGGCGATCTCGACATGATGGAGGTCTACCGCATGGCGACGCGGACGGTGCATTTCGATCACCCGGTCGCCGATTGGCCGAAGGCGGCACTTGCCAACCCCGCTAGGGCGATGGGACTGGACGACAGCTACGGCAAGTTCGCCGAAGGCGGGCCGGCGGATATCATTATCTGCGAGGGACGCTCCTGGACGGAGGTCCTGTCGCGGCCCGAAAGCGGGCGCATCGTTGTGCGCGACGGCGCGGTCATCGACCGTGCGCTGCCCGCTTACGAGGAACTTGATCACTTGATGGAGTAGGGCATGGCCGATTTGCAGGCGCTGAGAGCGGATATCGAAGGCATCAAGACCGAGGACAACGAGAAGATCGTCCAGCAGAAAAGCCGGGACTTCTATTGGTATTCACCGGTGCTGAAGGAGCGGCTCGATCACGTGACCGGCGATCTGATCGTTTCGCCGAAGACCGAGGACGAACTGATCCGCGTTCTGCAGGCCTGCTACAGGCACGGCATACCGGTGACCCCGCGCGGCACCGGCACCGGCAACTACGGCCAGGCGATGCCGCTTTTGGGCGGCGTGGTGCTGTCGCTTGCCGAGATGAACGAGATCAAGGAAATCGCGCCAGGCCGGGCGGTGGTCGGGCCGGGCGTGATCTGTTCCGATCTCGACAAGGCGGCGCGCGAGCATTCCGGCCAGGAGATGCGCATGCATCCCTCGACAGCGCATACGGCGACGGTCGGCGGCTTCATCGCCGGAGGATCGGGCGGCGTCGGCTCGACGCGCTGGGGCGGCTTGCGCGATTTCGGCAACATCATCCGGCTGCGGGTGGTGACGATGGAGGAAGAGCCGCGCGTCCTCGAACTGACCGGCGCGGACCTGCACAAGGTCACACATGCCTATGGCACCAACGGCATCATCACCGAGGTCGAACTGCCGCTTACGGCGGCCTATGACTGGGTCGACGTGATCGTCGCCTTCGACGACTTCGTGGAGGCTGCGACCTGGGCCAATGCGCTCGGCCGCCAGGACGGCATCTTGCTGAAGCTCAACACCGTCGTCTCGGCGCCGGCGCCGTTCGACTACTTCAAGCGGCACCAGAAGTTCCTGAAGGAGGGCGAGAGCGTCGTCATCTGCATGGTCGCGCCGCAGTCGCTCGATGCCTTCCTGGCCTTCACGGCGCGCGAGGGTGGCCGCGTAGCCTTCAACAGGGCCGAACTTTCCGAGGAGGAGTTGAAGGGGCTGCCGGTCGCCTACGAGCTCGCTTGGAACCACACGACGCTACGCGGGCTGCGTATCGATCCGGCGATTACCTATCTGCAGGTGCTCTACCCGTTCCCGAACCAATTGGCGCTGATCGAAAAACTGCACGCCATGTTCGAGGGCGAGATCATCGACCATCTGGAATTCGTGCGCTTCGACGGCGACATCACCTGTTTTGGCCTGCCGATGGTGCGGTTTACGACCGAGGAACGGCTTGAGGAGATCATGGCGACCTTCAACCGGGAGGGCGCGCCGATCTTCAATCCCCATCGCTACACGCTCGAAGAGGGCGGCATGAAGCAGACCGACGAGATCCAGCTTGCCTTCAAGCGCGAAGCCGATCCCAAGGGCTTGCTCAACCCGGGCAAGATGATCGCCTGGGAGAACCCCGAGTATGACTACGATACGGGCGGCGTCTGGCTGTTCAAGGGTTTGCAGAAGGCGGGTTGAGGCGATGCGCATCCTGGTCCTGCATGCGCATCCGGTCGCCGAAAGCTACAACGGTCACCTGCACCGGCTGATCGTCGATCGCCTCGAGACCGCCGGCCACGAGGTCGATGATTGTGATCTTTACGCCGAAGGATTCGATCCGAGGCTGAGCCGAGACGAGCGGCTGAACTACCACGAGATCGGGCTGAACATCGAACCGGTGAAGGAATACGTGGAGCGGCTGCGCGCGGCGGAGGCGCTGGTGATGAGCTATCCGGTTTGGAATTTCGGCTACCCGGCGATGCTGAAAGGCTTCTTCGACCGTGTCTTCCTGCCGGGCGTTTCCTTCGATATCGTCGACGGCAAGGTGCGCCCCTGCCTGCACAATATCCGCAAGGTGGGCGTGGTGACGACCTATGGCGGGTCACGGCTGCGCGCCTTCCTTGTCGGCGATCCGCCGCGCAAGGCGGTCAACCGGGTGCTGCGCGTGATCGTCAAGCCGGGCGCGCCGGTCGGCTATCACGCGCATTACGACATGAACCGCTCCACCGACGAGACCCGCAAGCGGTTCATCGCCCGCGTCGAAAAAGCGATGGATGCCTTCTGATGCGCATCCTCGTCGTCTTTTCCCATCCGGTGCCGGAGAGCTTCGGCGCGGCGTTGCGCGACACCGTGATGACGGCACTTGCCGAAGCTGGAAACGAGACGCGGCTGATCGACCTGTACGCGGAAGGCTTCGATCCGGTGATGGGCTGCGAGGAAAGGCGCTGCTACAACGAGATGAAAAAGGACCAGCATCCGGTGCCCGTGCATGCCGCGCATCTTGCCTGGGCCGAAGGCTTGGTCTTCGTCTATCCGACCTGGTGGTATGGCCTGCCGGCCATGCTGAAGGGCTGGCTGGACCGTGTCTGGACGCCGGAGATCACCTTCTCGATCTCGCCGGACACCAAGCGTATCCAGCCGCTGATGACGCATATCCGAAAGCTCGGCGTCGTGACCACCTGTGGCGCGCCGCGCTGGTGGTCCTATGTGGTCGGGCACCCAGGCAAACGAACGATCATGCGCGGCATGCGGGCGCTGTTCGCCAAGCGTTGCAAGACGGTGTTCCTCGCCCATTACCTGATGGACGTTTCGACGCCGCAGTCGCGCGAGGCCTTCCTGGCGCGTGTCGAAAAGGCAATGCGTCGCTTCTGAGCGGTGTCAGACGGCCAGCTTCGGCGCGTCGGCCGTCTCGTCGGCGACAGCCGCCGGATCGTCCGGATAGGAAAGAAACTGGAGTTCGCGTGCCGGCACGCCCTCGATCGAACGGATCACGCAGGTCGCCAGATCGCGGCCGCCCTGGCGCACATCCTCGTTGATGACATCGATTTCCTTGCGGAAACGCTTGAGGATGTTGGCATGCTGCTTGGAGACGACGAAGACATCGCGGCCGACCGTCAGCCCGGCCTGTTCGATACCGGCGGTGGCGGCAATGGCTGCGCTGCCGCTGCCGCAAACGATGCCGTCGGGCCGGCCCGCTGAGCACATGATTTCGTGGACACCTGCCTGGATGGTGTCGAGATTGTCATCGACCGTGACCGTGTCGAGCGCGACCTGTTGCAGCCCGAATTCGCGCAAACCGGCGGCAAATCCCGCCTTCATGTGACGCGAATAGGTCAGGCTGTCCGGCGGGCCGATCAGGGCGAGACGCCTCGAGCCGCGCCCGGCCAGAATCTTGACGGCGTCACGGGCGAAGCGCTCGTTGTCGAAATCGTGCCAGGGATGCTCGATGCCCATATCGGTGCGTCCGTGGGTGGCGAACGGCATGCCGTTCTCCGTCAGGTACCGCACGCGACGGTCCTGCGGCTCCATACGCGAAAGAATGATGCCGTCGGACGATCCGGTTTCCACGATGTAGCGAACCGGCTCCATCGGGTCATTGGCGAGGCCATAGGGCGTGACGACAAGGTGGTAGGGCGTGCCGCGCAGAACCTCGGAGATGCCGTAGACCATTTGCGATGTCAGACCCATGATCTCTTCCTCGGTGTTGAGGACGAGGCTGATCACGTTGGTCTTGCCGGTGCGCAGGCGCACGCCTGCACGGTTCGGCCGGTAGCCGATCTGCTTGGCGACAAGGCGGACGCGCTGCTTGGTCTCCGTGCCGATATCGGGCGCATCCTTGAGCGCGCGCGAAACCGCCGTGACCGAGTAGCCCGTCATGAAAGCGATGGTCTTGAGGGTTGGAGGTCCGCTACTCAGAGCCGCATCGTCCGACCGACCTGTCTTTTTTTTCTTTGTCATTGTCCCGGCCTTTGGAGCGCCGGCAGACTATAGGCTGGCCGCCGCTGTGGTTTCAACCGGTGCGACGCTTTTTCCGCAAACGTTAAAGTATATTGCGTTGCGATATTCCGTTTTGCGGCGCCGAAGGAGGGTGCGGAGGATTTTGCCTTGGTTGCCTGTAAGTTGATGTAATAACGCGGTTATTTGCCCCGTTCCTAGCGGAAAGCTATTTTTTTCACAGCGTGAATAAAATTTCCTCGGGCCAGTTGCGTGGAGTAATCCGCTGTCATACAGTTCAACTGCAACGTTACAGTTTCCAGGGAGGAGAACGATGCGTTTTCGTACAATGGTTGCGGCACTGGCGGCGTCTGCCGTTCTGCCGGTCACAGGGGCTCACGCCGTAGACCTCGAAGTGACGCACTGGTGGACGTCGGGCGGGGAGGCGGCCGCAGTGGCCGAATTCGCCAAGGCGTTCAACGAGAAGACCGAACACAACTGGATCGACGGCGCGATCGCGGGCGGCGGCGGCACGGCCCGTCCCGTCATGATCAGCCGGATCACCGGCGGCGACCCGATGGGCGCAACGCAATTCAACCACGGCCGACAGGCCGAGGAGCTGATCGAGGCCGGGCTATTCCTCGACCTCACCGATCTCGCCGAGGAAGAGAACTGGAAGGAGATCGTCAATCCGCCGTCACTGCTCGATAGCTGCACCCTGGACGGGCGTATCTATTGCGTGCCCGTCAATATTCACTCGCCGCAGTGGCTCTGGCTCTCGCACAAGGCATTCGAGGATGCGGGCGTGCCGGTGCCGACAAACTGGGACGAATTCGTCGCTGCCGCGCCGGCGCTCGAGAAAGCCGGCAAGACCCCGCTTGCCCTCGGCAACCAGCCTTGGCAGTCGAACCTGCTTTTCGGCGCGGTGCAGATCGCAATCGGCGGCCTGGACATGTGGAAGCAGATCAACCTGCAAAAGGATGTCGAGGCGGCACGCGGCCCGGAAATGGCGAAAGTATTCCAAGCCATGGCCGATGCCCGCGAGATGGCGAAGAATTCCACCGTGCAGGACTGGAACCAGGCCACCAACATGGTGATCACTGCCGAGGCCGGCGGCCAGATCATGGGTGACTGGGCGCAAGGCGAATTCCAGGTCGCCAACCAGAAGGCCGGCGAGGACTATTCCTGCCTGCCTGGGCTCGGTGTTCACAAATACATCTCGACCGGTGGCGACGCCTTCTATTTCCCGAAGATCGACGATCCGGAAGTCACAAAAGCGCAGAAGGAACTTGCTTCGTTGATGTTGTCGAAGGAAGTGCAAGTCGCCTTCAACCTCAAGAAGGGCTCGCTGCCGGTTCGTGGCGACGTCGATCTGGCTGCCGCGAATGACTGCATGAAACAGGGTCTGGAAATCCTGAAGGACGGCAACATGCTGCCTTCCGGTGACCAGGTCTTTTCCGCCGACACGCAAACGCAGTTCAACGACCTGATGGTCGAGTTCATGAAGGATCCGAACATCTCGGCGGAAGACGCGCAGAAACGTTACGCGGACATCGTCGAAAATGCCGACTAACCTCCCGGGCGCATGATGCCCACGCCGCCGGTCCGCCTTTTTCGGGCCGGCGGCACTCACATCACGACCTGAATTCGGGGAGGGGCCTGCAATGGCGCATACACAGCGTCCGGTGCAGCTGTTTCGCAATCTCAATGCAAAGATTGCGGCCATACCGATGATCGCCACGGCCCTTGTGGTCTTCGCCGGCGGCACGGTCTGGACGGTTGTCTACTCGTTCACCAATTCCAAGCTTCTGCCGCGCGCCCGTTTTGTCGGGCTCGACCAGTACGAGCGCCTGTGGTCGAGCAGCAAATGGCTGATCTCGATCCAGAACCTGCTGATCTACGGCGTGCTCTCGTTGATCTTCTCGCTCGTTATCGGCTTCATGCTCGCGGCGCTGCTCGATCAGAAGATCCGTTTCGAGAACACGTTCCGAACGATCTTCCTTTATCCGTTCGCGCTTTCCTTCATCGTCACCGGGCTGGTATGGCAATGGCTGCTCAATCCCGATTTCGGCATTCAGGGCGTCGTCCGCTCGCTGGGATGGGAAAGCTTCACGTTCAATCCGCTCTACAATTCCCAGATCGTCATCTACGGAATCCTCATTGCCGGGCTGTGGCAGGGGACCGGCCTGATCATGTGCCTGATGCTTGCGGGCCTGCGCGGCATCGACGAGGATGTGTGGAAGGCGGCGCGCGTCGACGGCATTCCGATGTGGAAGACGTATATCTACATCGTCATTCCAATGATGCGGCCGGTTTTCATAACGGCTCTTGTGCTGATCGCGTCCGGCATCGTGCGCGTCTACGACCTGGTCGTGGCGCAAACCAGCGGCGGTCCGGGAATCTCGTCGGAAGTCCCGGCTAAGTACGTCTATGACGCGATGTTCCTGTCGCAGAATCTCGGCCAGGGCTTCGCCGGCTCGACGATGATGCTGCTTTCGGTCCTGATCGTTCTCATCCCCTGGGCCTATCTCGAATTCGGGGGCAAGAAACGTGTCTAATCCCGCTACCATCAACATCGCCGCCGCAAGCATGGATCCCGTCAGGAACCGTCTCGATGGCGGGCCGCGCGGACCGCGCCCGCGGCCGCGCTTCTCACGTCGCAACATCCTCGTCTACGGAACGCTGCTCGTCGTCGCGGTCTACTACCTGCTGCCGCTCTACGTGATGGTTGTCACGTCGCTGAAGGGGATGCCGGAAATCCGGCTCGGCAATATTTTCGCGCCACCGGTGGAGATCACCTTCGAGCCGTGGGTGAAGGCCTGGGCCACTGCCTGCACGGGGCTGAATTGCGAGGGGCTTTCGCGCGGATTCTGGAATTCGGTTCGAATTCTCGTTCCATCCGTATTTTTGTCGATCCTGATCGCTTCGGTGAATGGATACGCACTCGCCAACTGGCGCTTCAAAGGGGCGGACCTGTTCTTCACGATCCTGATCTTCGGTGCGTTCATTCCGTACCAGGTCATGCTGTATCCGCTGGTGATCATATTGCGCGAACTGGGGCTCTACGGTTCGCTCTGGGGACTGGTGCTGGTCCATACCGTGTTCGGAATGCCGATCCTCACGCTGTTGTTCCGGAATTACTTCACGTCGCTGCCCGAAGAACTGTTCAAGGCGGCGCGTGTCGATGGGGCCGGTTTCTGGGGTATCTATTTCCGCATCATGCTGCCGATGAGCCTGCCGATCTTCGTCGTCGCGATGATCATTCAGGTCACGGGCATCTGGAACGATTTCCTGTTCGGGGTCGTCTACACGAAACCGGACGTCTACCCGATGACCGTGCAGCTCAACAACATCGTCAATTCCGTCCAGGGTGTGAAGGAATACAACGTCAACATGGCCGCCACGCTGCTGACCGGCCTTGTTCCGCTCGTCATTTACTTCATCTCCGGCAAACTCTTCGTGCGCGGCATCGCGGCCGGCGCCGTGAAAGGTTGATCCTCATGGAAAGCGTATCCATCCGCGACGTGAGCCTGAATTTCGGGGCAGTGCGCGTACTCGAAGAACTCAATCTCGACGTGAAGGAGGGCGAGTTCCTCGTCCTGCTCGGGCCGTCGGGTTGCGGCAAGTCGACCCTGCTCAATTGCATCGCCGGGTTGCTCGACGTCAGTGACGGGCAGATCTTCATCAAGGACCGCAATGTCACCTGGGAGCAGCCCAAGGACCGCGGCATCGGCATGGTGTTTCAGTCCTACGCGCTCTATCCGCAGATGACGGTGGAGGGCAATCTCAGCTTCGGGCTGAAGAACCAGGGCATGCCGCGTCCCGAAATCAAGGAGCGCGTTGATCGCGCCGCCGGCATTCTGCAGATCGAAAACCTGCTTCAGCGTAAACCGGCGCAATTGTCGGGCGGCCAGCGGCAGCGCGTCGCTATCGGCCGTGCACTGGTGCGCGATGTCGACGTGTTCCTCTTCGATGAGCCCTTGTCCAATCTCGACGCCAAGCTGCGTTCGGAACTGCGTGTCGAGATCAAGCGCCTGCACCAGACGCTGACCAACACAATGATCTATGTGACGCATGACCAAATCGAGGCGCTGACGCTGGCCGACCGCATCGCTGTCATGAAGGGCGGCGTCATCCAGCAACTCGACGAGCCGCACACGATCTACAACCGTCCGCGCAATCTATTCGTGGCCGGTTTCCTCGGTTCTCCGTCGATGAGTTTCCTGAACGGTCATGTCGAGGCGAAAGGCAGCGGGTTTTCATTTCGTCTCGGCGATCATGAAGTGCCGTTGGCCGGCTATGTTCCCGATGCGGAGATCAAGGCGTCAGATGGGGCCATCCTCGGCGTGCGGCCGGAGCATGTCGAGATTGTCCCTGAGAGTGCCGCTTCGAAAAGCGCGAGCTATCCCGGTGTCGTCGATCTGGAAGAGCCCATGGGCGCGGACAGCCTGGTCTGGATCACGCTCGGCGGCCAGACGCTTTCCGCACGCGTGGATGGCACACAGCGCTTCCGGCCCGGCGACAAGGTGCGTCTCGGCTTCAACCTGCCGATGGCCTCGCTGTTCGACCGGCAGACAGAAACCCGCATGTAGGGCATTCGCGGCTCATGAACGCTCCCATTCCCACAGCTGCCGCATCGGCCGCGGCCTCAACCGGCGAGATAGACCTCGCCGGCCTGTGGTCGCTCGCCGATGGCGGCGGGAGACATGCGACCGCAATCAGCTTGCCGGGCGACGTCCATTCGGCGCTGTTCACAGCCGGGCTGATCCCCGATCCCTATTACGGGCGCAACGAATACGACGTACGCTGGGCGGCGGAGCGCGACTGGGTGATGTCGCGGGAGTTCGCGCTGGACGATCCGGCAATGGACCTCGTTATCGACGGGCTAGACACGGTTGCCGAGGTGCGCGTCAACGGCACAACCGTATTGGAGGCGGTCAACAGCTTCCGGGCATGGCGGGCCGATCTGTCGAAAGTGGTCAACGCCGGCAACAACAGGATCGAGATCGTCATCCGGTCGAGCATCGCGGAAGGCTCCCGACTTCAGGCAGGGCAGCCATTCTACGTGCCTTGGCACAAGGGCAATTGCCCGATTCCGAACGGTAACATGCTTCGAAAACCGCAATGCGATTTCGGCTGGGACTGGAACATCGCGCTGGCGCCGCTTGGCGTTCATGGCGCGATCCGCCTCGAGCCGAAGCGGGTGGCGCGCCTTGCTGGCGTTGGGATTTCCCAACACCATGAGGGCGGCAAGGTTGCGCTCACCCTGATTGCGAAGATCGCAGGCCAGGCGGCTGAAGGAGGAGTCGATTTCCTGTTCGGCGGTTCGCTTTACGAGGCCAAGGTGAACGATGGTGAGGCGCGAGCCGAGATCGTCGTCGACGAGCCGGCGCTGTGGTGGCCGGCGGGACTCGGCGAGCAGGTGCTTTACGACCTGGAAGTTCGCCTGGGCGATCAGGCGCTGCACCGGCGCATCGGATTGCGGTCGCTGGAGCTCGTGGTGGGCGAGGATGGCGGATTCCGGTTCCGTGTAAACGGCAGGGATGTGTTCGCGCGCGGTGCAAACTGGATCCCCGCGGATGCGCTGCCCGGCCGCATTTCGCAGGACAAAACGCGCGATTTGCTGCAATCGGCGGTCGACGCGAACATGAACATGATCCGGGTGTGGGGCGGCGGACGCTACGAGCCTGACTGGTTCTACGACCTCTGCGACGAACTCGGCCTTATGGTCTGGCAGGATTTCATGTTTGCCTGCAATCTCTATCCGTCGACGCCGGAGTTCCTGGACGAGATCGACCGGGAAGTCCGCGAGGTCGTGTCGCGGATCGATCATCACGCCTGTATCGCATTGTGGTGCGGCGACAATGAACTGCTCGGCGCGCTGACGTGGTTCGAGGAAAGCCGCAACAACCGCGACCGCTACCTGGTCGCCTATGACCGGCTGAACCGCACGATCGAAAACGCGCTGAAGGAAACTGCCCCGGACGCCAATTGGTGGCCGTCCTCGCCGTCGCCCGGCTACATGAGCTTCGGCGACGCCTGGCACGACGATTCCTCGGGCGACATGCACTTCTGGTCGGTCTGGCACGAGGGCCGGGATTTCGAACATTACCGCGATGTCTCCCCGCGGTTCTGCTCTGAGTTCGGCTTCCAGTCCTATCCGTCGATGGATGTGATCCGCTCGTTCGCCGAGCGCCAGGATTTCAACATCGCCGCGCCGGTGCTGGAAAGCCACCAGAAGAACGCAGGCGGCAATGCGCGGATCGCCGAGACGATGTTCCGTTACTTCCGATTTCCCGAAGGGTTCGAGAACTTTGTCTATCTGTCGCAGGTCCAGCAGGGGTTGGCGATCAGGACGGCGGTGACGCACTGGCGCAGCCTCAAGCCGCATTGCATGGGCACGCTCTACTGGCAGCTCAACGATACGTGGCCGGTGGCGAGCTGGTCGTCGCTCGACTATGGCGGTGGCTGGAAACTGCTGCACCACATGGCGCGCGGCTTCCTTGCCCCGGTGATCGTGACCGCTGTGCCGGAAGACGGCGGTTTTGCATTCAAGGGCGTCAATGACCGGCTCGACACCGTGTCGATCGACCTGGAGGCGATTGCGCTCCGTCCTTCGGGCGAAAGGCGAAAGATCGGTTCGGCCAGCGGCGAGGTGCGTGCCGACAGGGCGCGCACTTTGCTGGAGGTTCCCGCAAAGGACCTCGATGATGACGAACTGCTTTTCTGGCGCTGGGCCGCCACCGACGGCTCGACCGGAGAGGACCTTTTCGCGCCGAAACCGTTCAAGACCTATGACCTTGTTGCGCCGGAGATGGGGATGAGAAAGGCGAGGGACGGCGATGCCTGGCGGCTCAAGCTCTGCGCCGAGAAGCCGGCCTTTTTCGTCGCTGTCGAAGCCGATTGTCCGGGGCGCTTTTCGGACAACGCCTTCACGCTGTTGCCCGGACAGGATAGGGAGATCGCCTTCCATCCGAAGGACCGCGACGCCTCGCCGTCCTTCCTTCTCCGCGATCTGCATTCCGCAACATACGGTGTCTCATGAAACGCTCGACCATTAACGATATCATCCGCGAAAGCGACGCCTTCATTCGCTCCTTCGGCTATCTGATGCCGCCGTTCGCCTACTGGTCGCCGGACGAAATGAAGGCGCGCGCGGCAAGCGACAGCGCACGCATTCTCGATCACCGGCTCGGCTGGGATATCACCGATTACGGCCAGGGAAAGTTCGAGGATCTTGGCCTGTTCCTGTTCACGGTGCGCAACGGCAACAGCGCCAATGTCGAAAGGGGCATGGGCATGCTCTACGCCGAAAAGATCATGATCTCCGGCGAGAACCAGATTTCGCCGATGCACCGGCACAATCTGAAGACCGAGGACATCATCAACAAGGGCGGCGGCACGCTGGTTCTGGAACTGTTCAAGGCGAACAGCGACGGCTCGATCAGTGAAACAGCCGATGTCAATGTCTACACCGATGGTTCGCTGCACACCCTGCCGCCGGGCAGTCACTTGAAACTCTCGCCCGGCGAGAGTGTCACACTGGAACCGGATGTCTGGCACGCTTTCTGGGGCGAGGGTGGCAAGGTGCTCATCGGCGAGGTTTCGAACGTCAATGACGATCTCACCGACAATGTCTTCCGCGATCCGATCGGGCGATTCTCGCATGTCGAGGAAGACACCGATCCGCTGCACCTGCTCGTTTCCGACTATGACACCTGGCTCCGATGAGCCTTATTCGAGGATGTTTTGATGACTGACTTTTCCTATCAGCTCTACAGCTCACGCAATTTCCCGCCGCTTTCCGACACGCTGAAGATGCTCGGCGGACTCGGTTACAGCCAGGTCGAGGGATATGGCGGGCTGTTCGCAAATCCTGATGTGATCGAGGAACTGAAGGACAACCTCTCCGCAAACGGGCTGACCATGCCGACAGGCCATATCGGCCTCGATATGGTGCGCGATCAGCCGGACCGCGTTCTCGAAATCGCCAGTGCGCTTGGCATGGAAGCGATATTCGTGCCCGCGGTCGGTCCCGAGGAGCGCACCAAGGATGCCGCCGGGTGGCAGGCGCTTGGCGAGCAGCTTGCCGCGGCTGCCGAACCTTACTGGAGCGCGGGGCTGATCTTCGGCTGGCATAACCATGCTTTCGAGTTTGTCGAGACTGAAACCGGCGAGATGCCGCTCGACCTGATCATGGCCGGAGATTCCAGATTGGCGCTCGAACTCGATGTGGCGTGGACCGTGAAGGGCGGGCAGGATCCTCTCGCGTGGATCGACGCATATTCCGACCGGATTGTCGCCGCCCATATCAAGGATATCGCGCTCGAGGGCGAGTGCGTCGACGAGGATGGCTGGGCCGATGTCGGCCATGGCGTCATGGACTGGAAAACGATCATGGCCGCGCTGCGCAAGACCAAGGCGCGCTGGTTCGTGATGGAACACGACAACCCAAGCGATCACGCCCGGTTCGCGCGGCGGTCGATCGAAGCGGCACGCAATCTCTGAGGATCATTACCATGAACAAACTCGGTGTCGGCATCATTGGATGCGGCAACATTTCTGCGGCCTATCTGCGGCTCGGCCCGCTGTTCAAGGCGCTGGAAATACGCGCCGTTGCGGATCTCAACATGGAAGCGGCCAAGGCCCGCGCGACGGAATTCGGCGTCCGTGCGGAAAGCGTCGAGGACCTGCTTGCGGCCAGGGACATCGATGTCGTCGTCAACCTGACCATTCCCGATGCACATTTCGCAGTGACGAAATCGATCCTCGAAGCCGGCAAGCATGCCTATTCGGAAAAGCCGTTGGTTCTAACGCTGGCCGAAGGGGAGCAGTTACGCGGGCTGGCCGACGGCAAAGGCCTGCGCATCGGGTCCGCGCCGGACACTTTTCTCGGCGGTTCGCACCAACTGGCGCGCGCAAAGATCGACGAGGGGCTGATTGGCGACGTCGTCGCCGGCACATGCCACGTGATGTCGCACGGAATGGAACACTGGCACCCGAATCCCGATTTCTTCTTCCTGCCGGGAGCCGGGCCGGTTCTCGATATCGGGCCTTACTACGTTACCAACCTGATCCAGCTTATCGGGCCGGTGAAGCGGGTAGCGGCGCTTGCCACGTCGGCGACCCCGACCCGCACGATTTCCACCGACGGGCCGCGCAAGGGCGAGGAGATCCCGGTCAAGACACCGACCAACATCCATGCGCTGCTCGATTTCGAGAACGGGGCGACGATCACCCTGTCGGCAAGCTGGGACGTGTGGGCGCATCGCCACGCCAACATGGAACTCTACGGCAAGGACGGTTCGCTGTTCGTGCCCGATCCGAACTTCTTCGGCGGGGCGGTCGAGCATGCAGGTCATGACGGCAAGATCGCGCCGCTGGCGCAATGGGATCATCCGTTCGGGGTTGCCAACCAGGAGCATCCGCAGGGTGCGCGGGCGAATTACCGTACCGCCGGCCTGGCCGACATGGCGCAGGCCATTGTCGAGGACCGGCCGCATCGCTGTTCGCTCGAACTCGCCATCCATGCCGTCGACGTGATGACGTCGATCCTGAAGTCAGGGGAGACCGGAACCTTCGTCGAACTGACGACAACTTGCGAGCGGCCGGCTTCGTTGTCGCCGGACGAGGCACGCAAACTGATGGGCTGACGGCCGCGCGGCGCACCCGTGTGCGCCGCCTTCGCATTTCTTAGGAAACAAGGGATAAGCCATGACCTATGTGCCTGCTGAAAACCGGTATGAGAAGATGGTCTATCGGCGCTGCGGCCGGTCGGGCGTCAATCTGCCGGCGATTTCGCTCGGTCTGTGGCACAATTTCGGCCACGACACGCCGCATGACACCAAGCGCGCCATCGTCCGGGCGGCGTTCGACCACGGGATCACACATTTCGATCTTGCCAACAACTACGGTCCGCCGCCCGGCAGCGCGGAAGAGGCGTTCGGCGAAATCCTGAAAACCGATCTCAAAGGATATCGCGACGAGATCATCGTCTCGTCGAAGGCCGGCTACCTGATGTGGCCGGGACCCTATGGCGAGTGGGGCAGCCGCAAATACCTGATCGCGTCCTGCGACCAGTCGCTGAAGCGCATGGGCCTCGATTATGTCGATGTCTTCTATTCGCACCGTTTCGATCCCGACACGCCACTGGAGGAAACGATGGGCGCGCTCGACCACATCGTGCGTTCGGGCAAGGCGCTCTACGCCGGCATTTCCTCCTACAATTCCGAGCGCACCCGCGAAGCGGTGAAGATACTGGACGATCTCGGCACGCCGTGCCTTATCCACCAGCCGTCCTACAACATGCTCAATCGCTGGGTGGAGCGTGACGGCCTGAAAGACACGCTGAAGGAACTCGGTATCGGTTCCATCGCCTTCACGCCCCTCGCGCAGGGCATGCTGACAAACAAGTACCTGAAGGGGATTCCGGGCGACAGCCGAGCTGCGCAGGGCAAGTCGCTGAAGAAGGAGTTTCTCAACGAGCAGGCGATCGCTCACATCAACAAGCTCAACGAGATCGCGCAGCGACGCGGGCAGTCGCTTGCACAGATGGCGCTCGCCTGGGTGTTGCGTGACGGCGGCATCACGACCGCGCTGATCGGTGCATCGCGGCCAAGCCAGGTTGTGGATTGCGTCGGGGCTGTCGGCAATCTCGAGTTCACGACCGAGGAACTGTCAGAAATCGACAAATATGCCGACGAGGAGAACATCAATCTGTGGGCGCTGTCGGCTGAACAGAAAAAGGGGGCGGCGCAGCGATGATACGCAACCCGATCCTTCCCGGCTTCAATCCCGATCCGTCCTTCTGTCGCGTCGGTGAGGACTACTACATCGCGACCTCGACCTTCGAGTGGTATCCGGGCGTACAGATTTTTCATTCGCGCGATCTGGTGAACTGGACGCTGGTGTCAAGGCCGCTCGATCGCAGGGCGCTGCTCGACATGCGCGGCAATCCCGACAGTTGCGGCATCTGGGCGCCGTGCCTGTCGCATGCCGACGGCAGGTTCTGGCTCGTCTATACCGACGTCAAGCGCTACGACGGGAACTTCAAGGATGCGCCGAACTACATCACAACAAGCACCACAATCGACGGCGAATGGTCCGATCCGTGGTTCGTGAATTCGTCCGGTTTCGACCCGTCGCTGTTCCACGACGATGACGGGCGCAAGTACTTCATGAACATGCAGTGGAACTACCGGGGCAAGGGTACCGGCGGCAATCCGAAACATGCGTCATTCGACGGGATATTGCTGCAGGAGTGGTCGCCGGAAAAGGGGCTGTTCGGCCCGGTGAAGAACATCTTCGCAGGTACGCCGCGCGGGCTGACCGAGGCGCCGCACATCTTCAAGCGCAATGGCTGGTACTACCTGACGACGGCGGAAGGCGGCACGGTCTACGATCATGCGGTGACAATGGCCCGTTCGCGCTCCATCTGGGGACCCTACGAGGATCATCCGAACAGGTACCTGATGTGCGCGGCGGATGCGCCGGACCATCCGATCCAGAAGACCGGGCACGGCCAGTATGTCGAAACGCATGACGGCCAGTTCTACCACACGTTCCTGATGGGACGGCCGATCCCCGGGCCGGACGGCACCGGGCGGTTCTGCCCGCTCGGACGCGAGACAGGCATCGAGCGGGTCGTCTGGGGCGAGGACGACTGGCTCTACCTGGAGGACGGCGGTATGCTGGCGCGGACCGAACTGCCGGGCCTTGCCGATGTCGAGCCGTTGCCGCCGCAGGCGCATCACACCGATTTCTCCGGCGCGACATTGCCGCCCGAGTTCCAGTGGCTGCGCTCGCCGGAAACGGACCGGCTGTTCAAAGTCAACAACGGTTCACTCAGCCTGTTCGGCCGCCAGAGCATCGGCAGCTGGTTCGAGCAGGCGTTGGTGGCGCGACGGCAGGAGCACTTCGTCTACATGGCGGAGACAAAGGTCGAGTTCGAGCCGGAGACCTACCAGCAGACGGCCGGGTTGGTGACCTATTACAACCGCTTCAAGTTTCATGCCCTCCTGCTGACCGACGAACCGGGCATAGGACGCGTGCTGACGATCAATTCCTGCCCCGGCGATTATCCAGACGGCGCCATGACGTTTCCGCTGGGCAATCCGCTCCCCTGTCCCGAGGGTCCAATCGAGATGCGGGTCGATGTTGACCATGCGCTGCAGCAGTTCTCCTGGCGCCAGCCCGGCGGGGAGTGGCAGGCGATCGGGCCGAAGCTCGATGCTTCGGTCATCTCGGACGAAGGCGGGCGAGGCGGGCACGGCTCATTCACCGGCGCCTTCGTCGGCATGTTTGCCATGGACATGACGGGGCAGGGCAGGGAAGCCCGCTTCGCGCATTTCAGCTACCGCCCCGAAGGCACATGAGGAGCGAACTGGCGATCTACGATCTGGCGTCCGGGCAGGTCGAGACCGTGCTGCGGACCGATCGTCTGATCGAGGCGCCGAACTGGACGCCGGACCGACGCGCCCTGATCGTCAATGGCGACGGGCGGCTTTATCGCGTCATGCTGGACGGTCCGCCGGAGTTTGCCGAGATCGACACCGGCTTCGCGGTCAGGATCAACAACGATCACGGTATCTCTCCGGATGGCCGGACGCTGGTCATTTCCGACAGCACAGAGGAAGGACAAAGCTGCATCTACACCTTGCCGGCGCAGGGTGGTACGCCGAAGCGGATGACAGCCCATGTACCATCCTACTGGCATGGCTGGTCGCCCGACGGCGCGACGCTTGCCTATGTCGGCAAACGCGATGCGGGGTTCGACATCTACACCTGTCCCGCGGAAGGCGGCGCGGAAAACTGCCTGACCGCCGGCTTCGAGCACTGCGACGGACCGGATTATACGCCGGACGGGGGGTGGATCTGGTTCAACGGCCAGCGCGACGGACGCATGCAACTCTAGCGGATGCGGCCGGACGGCAGCGCACCCGAACAGATGACCGACGACGACCGGGTCAACTGGTTTCCGCATCCGGCGCCGGATGGCGGGCAGGTTCTCTATCTCGCATACGAGAACGGCGTCGACGGCCATCTGCGCGACCACCATGTCAAATTGCGGATGATGCCGGCAGATGGCGGCAAGCCCAAGGTTCTTCTCGCTCTTTTCGGCGGGCAGGGAACGATCAACGTACCGTGCTGGGCACCCGATTCAGGCCGTTTCGCTTTTGTGCGCTATCAGTCCTGATCGCGGCTTTACCGGTCGCCGGGGATTGCCGAAAGCCGGTTCTCACATATCGGCAAAGGGTGCAGTGCAGCAACGAAAGGCGGTTGACGCAGTTAACCCTGTATCGCATCTTGGCGTGAAACATAGGGAAAACACTATGCGTTTCGAGCAGTTCTTCGCCGACCGTCTTTCATCTTTGCGCGATGACGGCAATTACCGTGTTTTTGCGGATCTTGAGCGTCATGCGGGCGACTTCCCGAAGGCGACGCGCTACCGCGCCGACGGTTCGACG